>Ga0222425_100001_pt1 | contig 1353788 bp, 1237 predicted proteins | sample 2B1ome_2_FD_180089 | JGI IMG/M metagenome (GOLD analysis project Ga0222425, IMG submission 180089) | Enriched microbial communities from leaf-cutter ant dump, University of Wisconsin, Madison, United States - 2B150A (version 2) | ecosystem: Environmental > Terrestrial > Nest > Insects nest >...
GTCCGCTGCGCAGCGTTACCCGTGTGGAACCACTTCTACAACTGGCACCGCCCCCATCACGGCATCGGCTGCCAGCCCCCCATGTCCCGCATCAAGCGTTCACGCAATAACCTCTTGACTCTTCACAGCTAAGGCCGCCTTCTGCGGCGATCGCCGTCAGGTTCGCGATCTCGGTGTCGATCTTGTGTGTGCAGGCACCGACCGTCAGCGCGTTCCATGCCTGCCCCGGGTCATGCACCAGGTTGGTCGACAGGCTGTCGGGGTAGGTCATCCACGCATCGTGGTCGCGCGTATTTCCAGATGCCAGAACGAACAGGCGCGGCGTTTCTCCGCCGCCATCGACGTCAGCGGCGAGTCGGTCCAGCATCGCCGACCAGGACGAGGGGCGGCCGCGATCGCGATAGTCCGACGCCGTGACCGCCGTCGTGAAGAGCCGTCGGCGCGCCGGTTGTGTGATTTCAGGGCGGCTGACAGCTTCGGCGAAAAGATAGGCGTGGTGCTTGGCATCACCGACGTTGGCGCCTTCCTCGGGCACCAGCTTGACCGATTCGAGCCGGTGCGTGACGACGACAGGCGCGGCTTGACCCACGGGTCCCGTCATCTCGCCGTAGGCCGCGAGTCCTGCCAGCCCGGTGCCGTGGTTCGCCGTGTCGTCCACACCCCATGCGGGCTCGACCGTGTGCAGGTCAGGCTGATCGAGCAGGGGCGCCAGCATCGGATGACCGCGGTTGACGCCCGAGTCCAACAGGCAGACATGCGGTGCATCGGCCGCTGGCCACTGGGCGTGCGCGAGCATGTCGTCCATCCAGGCCTGCTGCTCTTCTCCGCCCATGCCATCGAAGAACTCGGCCGTGTCTTTGGCGAGGCGCAATTCCGCCACGCAGTTCAGCAGCATCACGGACTGGCTGAACTGCGCCTGCGAGCCGCGCATCAGCATGACAGTGCGCTCGGGGAAATTGGCTTGATGGGCGCTGACCTCGCACTCCGCCAGCTGAGCGAGCTTCCTGAAGTCGGCCACCGCCGCAGCGCGGTCGTCGCGCACCGGCAGCCAGACCTCCCACCAGAACACTTCCGCAGGATCGGCGGGCAACAGCGCCGGGTCATCCGTCCACAAGGCGCGGAGCTCGGCGCGGCGGATTGCCGCGATGGTGTTGATCAGCGCTTTGTGGTCGAGAGAGCGGTCACCGGCTCCCTTACGGTCGGCCAGATAGTCAGCGAGTTGCGCTTCGAAGTGCGCCAGCTTTCCTACTGGGACGAACACGTTGGCGAAGGTGACTTGGCCGTCCTTGCGAACACTCAGCAACTCGATGTGCTTCGTATCGTTGCCCAGGCTCTGAAAGGCGAGCTCGACGTCGGGCTGTCCCTGGAATTCGATCTGCAGGCCCAGGCCGCTTTCCAGGCCTTGGTCGCGTTGGGCCTGTGCCGCGGCAACGGCGACGGGCGCCAGCGCCACGAGCTGCGCCTGCAGGGCTTGTCCGTGCGCTTCCTCTCGGGCAGCGGTTTGCGTTGAATGTTCGCGCTGTGTGCCGTGAACGGCACCGCGTCGGAGGTGTTGTGAAGGACGAGGTGAGGGCGTTTATCGGCCTGATCGGGTGGCATCGGTGGAAGACTTCTTGTTCTGTTCGAGTCGTTCGCTCAGCCGACGCCTTTCCTCAAGCGTCCGTCCAAGCTCCTGTGCCGATACTCGGTCTGCCTCGTGCATGACCGCCTCCTTGATCGCTTCGTCGACGGCTCGACGGATCTCGGCAAAGCTCAGGCCGTCTGCCTTGGCGGCGAGGGCCTTCAAAGATAGAGGCTTGGGAGCGAAGCGGGCCAGGCGGCTGCGGATCAAGTCGCCTGCCTGCTGCGCAGTGGGCAGGTGGTACTCGAGAACATCGTCGAAGCGCCGGAACAGCGCGTAGTCGAGGATCTCCGGATGGTTGGTGGCCGCAACGATCAAGCTGTGCGATTGATCGTGCTCGATCATCTGCAAAAAGCTGTTCAGCACCCGGCGGATCTCACCGACGTCGTGCGCGAGGCCGCGCTGCGAACCGATGGCGTCGAACTCATCGAAGAAGTAAACGCCCCGAACATCGCTAATGGCATCGAAGACCTGGCGAAGCTTGGCGGCCGTCTCGCCCATGAACTTGGTGATCAAGGCATCCAGCCGGACCAGGAACAGCGGCACGCCGAGTTCGCCGGCGAGCACGGATGCGGTCATCGTCTTGCCGGTTCCCGGAGGGCCGACAAGCAGCAGTTTCCGGCGCGGGGACAGCCCATGTTCGCGAATGCGAGTGTTCAGGCGCTGTTCCTTGAGGATTCGCTGCAATTGCTCCGCCACGACAGGATCCAGCACCATGTCCGCCAGACGGGACTCGGGATAACTCACATGCAGCAGGTTGGCGAGCTCACCGCGCGGCTTGGCCAGCGGCACCAAGCGACCAGGCTCCGAGGTCAGGCCGCGCGACTTGGCGACATCGATCATGTCGCGGATCTCCTCGGCCAGCCTTCCATGGCCGACCTTAGCCTCGTGCGCGGCAACCTGCATCGCGACGGAGTAGAACTGACCGTCATCGCGATTGATGTGCGACTTCACCAGCGCTTTGAGCTGATCAGCGCTCGCCATGATGGACTCCCTTTCGCTGTTGTTTCATCTCACCCATGCGTCGCTTCGTTCGTGCGGGCTTTAGGTACGGGCAAGACGACCGCACGCCGAAGCTCTTCGACGACGAGTTCGTCGATGCCTTTGAGTTCCGCCGGGTCCGACGCGACTAGGAACAGCGTTCCCACCGGGACCTTCAGGGCGTCGGCAATCCTCGTGACCGTCGAAAGCGTCGGATCACGCTTGCCGTTCTCAAGTAGCGATAAGTAGGACACCGAACAGTCCGCACGTGACGCCACGTCACCCTGTGAGATGCCTTGTCGCTGGCGAAACCAGCGAATCGCTCGATCAACGTTCATGCGATCCGGGCTTTCAGCCCGCCCCTTCATCCAATCGGCGGCTTGCCAGTCGCTGATCGCCTGATTTTACTCACAGTCAAACTGGACTCCGTACCAATATCAATCAGCCACGAATCGCTTCTTCGCCGATCGCCTTGGCCAACCACGAAGGTAGGGCGGCGCGCCCCGACGTCAGCGCCTGCCATTCCGTGGACGGAAGCGTTCGCCGCAAGGCGGCCAACGACTCGCGCACATGCGACGGACCCATCCAGGCCAGCGCCCGCACGGCCGCACCGGCCTGACCGGCCCCCAACGCCAGCATCCAGCGGGGGGCATGTTTGACCGTCACCTCGTAGCGACCGAGCTTCAGCTTGCGGCTGCGCCCAGAGGTCAGATAGACCTCGCGAATCGGCACCTGTTGGGTCAGGCCCAGTGCGTTGGCCGCATTGGCGCCGTGCGGCGTGACCATCTCACCGCTTTGCGCGGCCAAGGACTGCACGACCTTCTCTGGAGCCGGCGCACGCGTCCCGAACCGGCTGGAAACCGGTGTGACGTAGGTGCCGCGTGCCACGCGAAGCAGCTTGCCTTCCTTGGCGAGTCTCGAGAACGCCTGATCAACCGCAGCTCGGCTCCCAAGGTGCAGAAACTCCTTGGGCGACACCAATCCGCCCTCTGGGAGGGATTCGGCGTGCGACAGGATGGAACGGGGGAGCGTGCTCATGCCGGGGACCTCTTGGGTCAGAATCTTATTGTTGTTTCTGACATTTTGCGCCGCGCGAGGCTGTTCGCAGAGATGGGCGGTGGCAGCCATGCAGGTTCACCACAACAACGATTCGGCCATCAGGTCCTCCAGCAGGCCTGGGTGCCGGCGTATTGGCTTGGGCGCCTTCTTGCTCGTGCGGAAGTTCAGAATGTTGTTGCGCAGCGACAGGTCCAGGAGCTTGCGCTGCCAGCGCGCCAGGCGATTCTTCGGATCGAGCGTGGCTGCTTCGTCTTGAGCGCCGCGGTCATCATCGGGAAGGTCCGGAGCTTCTTCCAGCCACCAACCTGTCATCTGCCACGATGTCGGCCGGTGCTTGGGTCTGAACGGCTCCCGCCGGAGGCAGGCAAGCGAAAAAGTAGGCTCATCGGGTCAGCTGAACAAGACCACGTCGACCATTTGGTTGGTTAGCTTGCTGTCCTAGCATGGCTCTCGGGTTTACTCGCTATGGGTGTGCTGCGGGCATGTCAAGATACAACTCATTACAGGCGCAGCAGGCTTGCGCCTGAGGAAGGGCGTGAGCCCAAAGCCAAATAAACACAGGGCGCGCACAGATGTCCGACGAATTGGATGCACCTCGGGCTTTCCGAGTTCCTGAAGCTGCTAGCGCGGTCGCTGGCGACACGAACAACGAGGCTGCGCCGGTACAGGAGCCGGCGCCTGCGCTGACTGTTGAGGTCAGCCTGGCGACGAAGCTCAGCTTGGCCGATTTCCAGAACGCGGTGCCCTTGCTTCGCGAACTGATGCTCGTAAGCACGCTGGAGGCTGACACGGGTCAACTGGAGCTCTCGCTCACATCGACCCCAGCGTTCGTCAAGCCGAAGACCTGGCGCTTGGAATCCATCAGGAGCGGCGATCGCTATCGGATTCGCGACCTGGACGTGCATCTGGACGGCCCATTGCTGACCCGACTCACCGAGGCGGAAACCGCCACAGTCACGCTGTCGGTGAAGCCCGCCAGCGGCGAAGGCGAGCCCATCGCGGAGCTGTCCAAGTCCGTTGAGCTGCTGCCGCGAAATCAGTGGGGCGGGCTCTCCCATCTTCCTGACATGGTGGCCGCTTTTGTTCAGCCCAATGACCCCGCGGTCGACAAAGTGCTGAAGAAGGTCGCCGAGCTATTGCGCGAGCATGGCAAAGACCCGGCCCTGGACGGTTACAAGCAGGGCGGCTCGAAGCGAGCTTGGGAACTTGCTGGGGCGGCATGGGGCGCCGTCGCTTCGATGAAGCTCGACTACGCCTTGCCGCCGGCCAGCTTCGAGCATCGCGGCCAGAAGATTCGGGGTGCGTCCCAGATTGCGGACTCCGGGCTGGGCACCTGCATGGACTTGACGCTGCTGTTCTGTTCGGCGCTGGAACAGATCGGGCTGAACCCAGTTGTCGTCTTCACCCGCGGGCATGCATTTGCCGGTCTGTGGCTCAAGCCGGAGGAGTTCTCCACGACCGTCGTCGACGACGTGACCGCCTTGCGCAAGCGCCTGAAGCTCAAGGAACTGGTGCTGTTTGAGACGACCCTCGTCACGCAACGTCCGGCGGTGCCGTTCAGCCGCGCCGCCGAGGTCGGCGCGGAGCACATCGCGGAGGGCAAGGACGACACGTTCGAACTGGCCGTGGACATCCGACGAGCACGCCTACAGCGCGTCAAGCCCTTGTCGAGCCCGGAAGCCATTCAGACCCAAGCGCCAGCCGACATCGTGGCAGACGACAGGTTCGTACTGGAAGAGGCTCCGGACCTTCCCGAGGATGACTGCGGCCCTCAGGACGAAGAAGCCACGCTCGATCCGAAGGATCGCCTGGCGCGCTGGCAGCGCAAGCTCCTGGACCTGTCGCTGCGCAACAACCTTCTGAACTTCCGCGCGAGCAAGAAGGCGCTCAAGCTGGACGCGCCGGACCCCAGCCTGCTGGAAGACCTGATGTCCGATGGCAAGGACGTCAAGCTGCTGCCCAGGCCTGACCTGATGGACGGCAATGACCCCCGCAGCCAGGCAATCCACGAAAGCAGGGAGCGTGAGAGCCTGCGACGTCAGTTCGCGCTCGAAGCGCTGAGCCGCCGCGAGGTGTTCATCGACTTGACAAAGGAGGAGCTCGAATCCCGGATGGTCGAGCTCTATCGCAACGCGCGCACGACCTTGCAAGAGGGTGGGGCAAGCACGCTTTTTCTGGCCCTTGGGTTCCTGACCTGGAACCGGGCTGACAAAGAGGACGCGAAGTACCGCGCGCCCTTGATCCTCATCCCGGTCGGTTTGAACCGGCGCAGCGTCCGCTCGGGCTTCACCATGGCCCTGCATGACGACGAGCCCCGGTTCAATCCGACACTTATCGAGATGCTCCGGCAAGACTTCCAGCTCAACCTTGGCATCGCGGAGGGTGAGTTGCCTCGCGACGAGTCTGGCCTGGACATCGCCAAGATCTGGAAGGCCGTCTCTGTAGCGGTGAAGGACATCAAGGGCTGGGAGGTCTCCGAAGAGGTCGTCCTGGGCACCTTCTCGTTCGCCAAATACCTGATGTGGGTCGACCTGGTTCAGCGGACCGACCAACTACGCCAGAGCCCCGTTGTCCGGCACCTCATCGACACGCCGCGCGATCCGTTCCCCAGCGCTTCGGCGTTCCCGAGCCCTCGAAAGCTAGACAAGGACTACGGGCCTGAGCAGACCTTCTGCCCGCTGCCGTCCGACTCTTCGCAGCTGTCGGCCGTCATGGCCGCGGCTCGGGGGAAGGATTTCGTCCTCATTGGGCCACCTGGTACCGGCAAGAGCCAAACCATCGCCAACCTCATCGCTCAGTGCCTAGCTGAGGGGAAGCGCGTCCTGTTCGTGTCCGAGAAGATCGCTGCCTTGGACGTCGTCTACAGGCGACTTCGAGAGGTCGGGCTCGGCGAGTTCTGCTTGGAGCTGCATTCGAGCAAAGCGCGAAAGGCTGATGTGTTGGCGCAGCTCAAGAGCTCCTGGGAGGCCAGGGGCGAGGTCGACACGGAGGTCTGGCAGCAAGAAGCTGACCGGCTCAAGCGACTTCGGGACGAGCTGAACGTCTATGTCGAGCGGATGCACTACCGGCACGCGAACGGTCGCTCCATCTTCGACGCCATTGGCGCAGTAGTTGACGGGGAGGGCGTTGCCGTGCTGCCCTTGTCCTGGGCCTCGCACGCAGCCCACAGCCAGAAAGACACCGAACTGCTCCGTGAGATTGTCGACCGTCTCGAAGTCAATGCAAGCGCCGTGGGAGCCGATGCGCTCGCCCACGGGCCTCTTTTGGACATCGGTCACGCATCCTGGTCGCCTACTTGGCAGCAAGAGGTCATCGAAGCTGCCCGTCAGGTGCCACCGGTGTGCGACGAGGTGCTTACAGCGTATGAGCACTTCAGGACCATCACCCGTCTTCCTGAGGTTCCTCTAACTCGCCGGGCGCGGGTCGCTATGGCGTCGCTTGCCAGATGCCTGCCGCATGCTGCCGGACGGGAATGGCGATTCGCATTCGCTTCAGATGCCAGTGTGACGGTGGCACGGCTGATCGAAGGCAATGGACTGCTACAGAAGCATGGGGAGTTGTCGGCGCAGCTGTCGAGCGGTTGGGAACCCGCGGTACGAACCGGCGCCACAAAGGCTGTCGAGCTGCTCAAGCAGCGCCGAGAGGTGCATGCGAGCCTGCCGCCCGTCTGGTCGTCTTTTGCGCTCGAAACACTGCGCAAAGGCACTGCAATGCTCGATGAGCTGCAGGGTCTGGATCAGTCCCTGTCGGTGCGCTACTCGGACGGCGTTGAGCAGCTGAACGTGTACCAGTTGAGCCGCGACTACGCCAAAGCAACCAAGGCGCTATGGCCGCTCTCGTGGTTCGGCAAGCGCAAGGTGAGCCAGCAGCTCGAAGCGGTCGTCGCTGGTCAAGGTGAGCCCCAGGTGGCTGAGGACCTAGCCAAGCTCGTCGCCATTCGCGACAAGCGGCAAGAGGTAGAAAAGCTTGATGCTGTGGATGAACTCGCCGACGTGTGGCGCGGACTCAAGTCGCGGCCGGATGTGTTGAAGGCAGCAGCCACGCTGCAGCACGTTCTTAAGGCGGCACGGGCCAACGACAGCTGGACGTTGGACGGCCTTGAGCCGCTGAGCGCCGGCCGCGGCGGACACGGCCTGGCAATTGAGGTCAAGAAGCTGGAGCGAATCGCGCATCTGGACGCTCAGATGGCCGAGTTGCATGCGCTCGAGCGGTCAACTGACGGCCTTTGGAAGGGGCTCGAAACCGACGCCCCCGCGCTGGAAGATGCACTGGCCTTCACTGCAGCGCTACCGGATCTGCGTGCGGCTGGGGCGATGTCGGCCAAGTTTGACCATGTGGCTCAGGGAACTTGTGGGCAGCGCTTGGCCAAGGACTATGCGACGCTCAGGGAGCGCGAAGGGGTAGAGGCAAAGATCAAAGGCTTGGATGATCTGAAGGCCATCTGCCCCGGGGTCTGGAGGAGCCTGGAGACTGATCAGGAGCAGGTCGCCAAGGCGGTCTCGTTCCAACGATCCATCGCCGCCGCGGTGGCGAATCTGGCCGCTGGTCCTGAGGATGTCGCTGAGGTCTGCGGTGTACTCGCGCGACTGGTGACCGAAGGCAACGCCCTCCTGGATGTGGCGGGGCCGGTTGCTGCAGCAGGCAATGCCTACCTGGAGGCGCTGGGTCGGCTTCAGCCGAGCATTGACCTCGTGGCGAGCCGCGGATCGTTCACGGTTGAGGGCGTTTCTGTCTATAGCGACGCGGACGTTCTTCAGCTTAAGAGCCGCATCCAGGCCATCATCGTCTCAGAGCACAAGCTCAACGCGTGGTGTGCCTGGCGCAAGGTCAGCCAGCAAGCGATGGTGCTCGGTTTGAGCCCAATCGTTGCGGGACTGAGCAATGGAGCGGTAATCCCGAGCGAAGTTCGCCGAGCATTCGAGACCAACTACTGCCGCTGGTGGTTGAACGCTGTCGTTGACAGCGAGCCGGTCATTCGCAGCTTCGTTTCTGCGGAGCACGAGCGCCGCATCTCCGACTTCAGAGCCTTGGACAAACGCTTCATTGAGCTGACCAAAGCTTGGCTGAGGGCGAATCTGTGCAAAGGGCTGCCCGCACCGGACGACGTGACGCGCAGCTCCGAGTGGGGCTTCCTCAAGCATGAGATCACCAAGAAGCGGGCCCACAAGCCGCTTCGTGAGCTGATGAGCAATATCCCGACGGCGCTGACGAAGCTCACGCCGTGCCTGTTGATGAGCCCGCTGTCTATCGCGCAGTATCTGGCAGCTGACGCCGAACCGTTCGATGTCGTGGTGTTCGACGAGGCCTCGCAGATTCCCGTCTGGGACGCGATCGGCGCAATCGCCCGAGGCAAACAGGTCGTCATGGTTGGCGACCCGAAGCAACTCCCGCCGACGAGCTTCTTCGACCGCGCAGAGTCCTCCTTGGACGACGAGGATGTCGAGGGCGACATGGAGAGCATCCTCGACGAGTGCATGGGCGCCAGCCTGCCCACGCTGAACCTTGATTGGCATTACCGCAGCCGCAACGAGAGCCTGATCGCCTTCTCTAACCACCGCTACTACGGTGGTCGCCTTGTGACCTTCCCATCGCCCGTGACCGAGGACCGCGCGGTCAGCTTCCACTACGTGAAGGGCTTCTACGAGAAGGGTGGCGCCCGGGTCAACAAGGCGGAAGCGAAGGCGCTGGTCGCAGATATCGTGAAGCAGCTGAAGTCGCCGGGCTTCAAGGAGTCCAAACTGACGATTGGCGTGGTGACCTTCAACACCGAACAGCAAAGGCTCATTGAAGACCTGCTCGATGAGGAGCGCCGGCAAGACCCTGGACTTGAGCCCTACTTTGCTGAGTCGGAGTTGGAGCCGCTCTTTGTTAAGAACCTGGAGAGCGTGCAGGGCGACGAGCGCGACATCATGTATTTCTCCATCACCTTTGGCCCGGACGGCGGTGGTGCGGTGTCGATGAACTTCGGACCAATGAACCGCACCGGTGGAGAGCGTCGGCTGAACGTCGCCATCACCCGGGCACGCCATGAGTTGCGCGTGTTCTCGACCCTCAGGGCGGACCAGATGGACCTGTCCAGAACGCAGGCCATCGGTGTACGTGACTTGAAGCACTTCCTGGAGTTTGCTGAGCGCGGGTCCCGGGCGCTTTTTGAAGCAACAGCCGGCAGTCTGGGCGGTTTCGAGAGTCCTTTCGAAGAAGCGGTGGCCGCGGCGCTGGCGTCGAGGGGATGGGTGCTCCATACCCAGGTTGGGGCTTCCGCCTTCCGCGTCGACTTGGCGGTGGTCCATCCTGATGCGCCCGGCAGCTACTTGACGGGCATCGAATGCGACGGGGCGACCTACCACCGCTCCGCCACGGCGCGTGACCGCGATATGTTGCGGGAACTGGTGCTGCGTGGCCTTGGTTGGGAGATTCTGCGTATCTGGTCCACGGACTGGTGGGTGGATGCCAAGGGCACCTTGGACAGGGTGTGCAAGCAACTGGACGACCTACTGGTGGTGAGTCGCGCCAAGCGAACTGCAGAAGCAGAGCGGGCTGCGGCCGAGGCGGAAGCTCGCGAGGCCATTGAAAAGGCGATGGCCGATACGCCCGCCCAGCCAAAGCCAGAAGTAGCGCCGAAACCTGCGGATCCTGCGCCGGCTCAGCATAGTCAGGCACCAGCCGAGGAAGTGCGCGAGACCGAAGCGGTCTACGCTCGGCAGATCTCGGTTTCGGACGGAGGCGAACGACCCACAGGGCGGCAGTACGTCGAGTGCGATCCGGCAAGCGTTGTTGACGCGCGGGATCCAGATGCCTTCTTTGACCGGGCCTACGACGAGCGCCTTCAGGCGATGGTCGCTTTCGTCGTCGCCGAAGAGGGGCCCATACTGGACCTGGTGTTAGCTCGCCGCATCTCGCGAGCCCATGGCTGGCAGAGGATCGGGAGCCGCATCCAGGAACGTGTTGAGGAAGTCGCTCGCCGTCTCTTCAAGTCAACGGAGGAGGATGTCGGGACCTTCTACTGGCCAGAGGGTCTGCCTCCCGGCAGCACGGTGAACTTCCGTCCTCCGGGGTCTGATGCTCAGCGCTCGATGGATGAAGTCTGCATGGAAGAACTTATAGCGTTGGCCATGTCGGTTGTCAGTGTTGCCGCTACGGATGACGAGAACCTCGTGTTCATGGCCAGAGAGCTTGGAATCTCCAGGCTCCGGGCATCGAGCCGCGGAAGGCTGGAGGAGGCGTTGAGGCGGTTTCGCGTGCGCCCATGAGGTGAGGACTGTCCGCATCCCACCCGTTGGGCCGTCGGCGAGGAGAGGGCTGCTCTGCGGCCTGGCACGAGCTTTCTCTGGCGATTGTCAGAGGTCCTAGTTGGGAAGTTAGCCAAGCACGGCCCACCCGGCTCCCGAGCCGCGGTTCAGAGTGGACGCACGAGGCGAGCGCGAGTAGTTCATTCGGTGAGCTGGTGCCACCGTATGGTTCCTTCGCCTGCACGCCACGGCGCAAAGCCGCAGCCAGGCCCGCTGCATGCCTTCGCGTCGCATCGTGGAGCTCCGCGATGGCTTGAAATTCGGCTGTCGTACCAAGCCGTTGGGCTGCCGAAGTGACTGACGTAGATCCGGGAGATGCGCTGCATTCAGACAGCTCCAGCAGCGTTCGCCGCATCGCGAGTCAGGTGAAAGAGTCGCGGCAGGGTGAGCTCCCGAAGGTGAACACGCAGCCGGTGCGTCGCTGTAAAAAGAGACTGCGCCTCGTCTTCTCCCTCGCGGACCATCCGAAGCAAGCAACGGCAACGAGATGGTCGAGTTCGCCGTCCGTATCCCCAGCCCCACCGACGAGGCGCCCGTCTGGTTGCCCATCGACTCGAAGTACCCGGTCGAACCCTACCAAGTGCTGCTCAATGCGCACGAGAGCGGTGACCGGGCACAAATTCAGCAAGCCACCGCTGCCTTCGAGGCGTCTCTCAAGGCTGAAGCCAAGAAGATCTCAACGAAGTACATCCGCCCGCCCCTGACGACAGACTTCGCGATTCTCTTCCTGCCGACAGAAGGCCTTTTCGCCGAGGCCATGCGCTTCCCAGGGCTGCATGAGCAGCTCTCGATGGAGCAGCGCGTCATTATTGCCGGGCCAACCACGCTGTCCGCGCTCCTGAACAGCGTCCGCATGGGCTTTCGGACGCTGGCTATCGAGAAGCGCTCCTCAGAGGTCTGGAAGGTGCTTGGCCTAGCTAAGGCCGAGTTCAAGAAGTTCGGCGACATCGTGGATGCGACCAAGAAGTCCATCGACCAGGCCGCGAACAAGTTTGACGAATTGGGCCGCCGCACACGAGCGATAGAGCGTGGCCTAAGCGAAGTGCACGAGCTGCCGGGGCCGGGTCCCTCCGGCCCCTCAGCTCTGGAGCTCACCAACGCCCAATCTTCCGGCGAGATGTTTGATACTACGGTTTGATATCGCCCTTCGACACGGATTGACCAGTGCGTTGGTAGTTGGCTTCGAAGCCAGGAGCCGAAGACGATGCCTTGCGGGATCTTGGCCATCCGCAGGTCGAGGAGCCGATCAGCCTTGCCTGGGTTGGCTTCCACCGCTCCGAACTGGCGCAGAGCGGTGTTCAGGGGGCTATCTGTCATGTGCGAGCAGCCAGCGGGTTGATGGCGGACCTTTTCGGGCCGGCCAACTAAAATCTAGATGCTTGGTCCGATGGACTGCAGGCCCTTTTTTACATTTTTGTCGCTTGACTTAAGGCCGTTTTTGGATCAATCTATTGACGTGCGTGGTAGTCGGTGGATGCTGTCTGTCGCCCCGATGATGGATTGGACGGACCGCCACTGCCGCTATCTGCACCGCCTCATCACGCGCCACGCGCTGCTGTATACCGAAATGGTGACCACAGGCGCGCTGCTGCATGGCGACCAGCCGCGCCATCTGGACTTCAATGCCGAGGAACACCCGGTCGCGCTGCAGCTTGGTGGGAGCGAGCCTGACGACTTGGCCGCCTGCGCGAAGCTGGCTGAGCGCTGGGGCTATGACGAGGTGAATCTGAACTGCGGCTGCCCGAGCGAGCGGGTGCAGAAGGGGGCGTTCGGTGCCTGCCTGATGGCCGAGCCGCAACTGGTGGCCGATTGCGTGAAGGCGATGCGCGATGCGACCGCGCTGCCGGTCACCGTCAAGCACCGCATCGGCATCGACCGCATCGAGAGCTATGGCTTCGTGCGCGATTTCGTCGCTACCGTGGCCGAGGCGGGTTGCGAGGTCTTCATCGTCCATGCACGCAATGCCTGGCTGCAGGGCCTGAGCCCGAAGGAGAACCGTGAGATTCCGCCGCTGCGCTACGAGCTGGTCGCGCAGTTGAAGCGTGAGTTCCCGGACCTGACGATCGCCGTCAACGGCGGGCTGAAGACGCCGGACGAGATCGCCGCGCAGCTCGACGTGCTGGACGGCGTGATGGTCGGCCGCGAGGCCTATCACGAGCCCTGGAGCATGGCGCAGTGGGATTCGCGCTTCTTCGGCGCGCCCGACCCGGCCGCGTCGCGGGAGCAGGTCGAGGACCAGTGGCTGGACTATCTCGACGGCCTGCACCAAGCCGGCCGCTCCTGGCCGCATGCGATGCGTCATGCGCTGGGCCTGTGGAACGGCACGCCCGGCGCGCGCCGCTGGCGGCAGGTGTGGAGCGACCACCGGCTCAAGGCCCTGCCGCCGCGCGAGGTGGCCGTGCAGGCGAGCGCCGCGCGGCTGTCCGGCATGGCCGTTGCGGCCTGACATCCGATGGACACTGCCGACATCGGCCCCGTGTTGCCGCCCGGCGAGGCGCTGTGGAGCCACCGCTTCGAGACGGCGTTAGGCTCCTGCGGGCTGGTGTGGAGCGCGCGCGGCATCGTCGCCTCGCTGCTGCCGCCGGTCAGCGCGGCGCGGCTCGCGCAGTTGCGGCCGACGGCGCGGCCGGTCGAGGTGCCGCCGCCGCACATGGCGCGCGTGGTGGACGGCATCCGCGCGCTGCTGGCGGGCGAGGGCGGCGACCTGCCTGACCTGCGGGATGTGGCGCTGGACGAGCGCGGCATCCCCGAGTTCCGCCGTCAGGTGCATGCGCTGACGCGCACGATCCCGCTCGGTCAGACGCGCACCTATGGCGAGATCGCCGCCGCGCTGGGCCAGCCCGGTGCGGCGCGCGCCGTGGGCCGGGCCGAGGGCGACAACCCGTTTGCACCCATCGTGCCCTGCCACCGCGTGATGGGCGCGGGCGGCGCGCCGACGGGCTTCTCCGCGCCGGGCGGCGTCGAAACCAAGCGCCGCCTGCTGCTGGCCGAGGCGCGCGCCGCCGGGCAGATGGCGGGCGACCAACAGGCCTTGTTCTGATGAGCTTCTCTTCCCTGGGCCTGGCGCCCGCCCTGCTGCGCGCCGTGCGCGACCAGGGCTATCACGCGCCGACCGCCGTGCAGGCCGCCGCGCTGCCGCCCATCCTCGCGGGGCGGGACGTGCTGGCGCTCGCGCAGACCGGCTCCGGCAAGACGGCGGCCTTCGTGTTGCCGTTGTTGCAGCGCCTCGTCACCTCGCCCGCGCGCCCCGGCCCGCGCGCGCTGGTGCTGGCCCCGACGCGCGAACTGGCCGAGCAGACGGCGCAACTGCTGCGCGAGCTGACGGCCTCGCTGCCGCAGCGGCTGAAGATCGCGCTGGCCTTCGGCGGCGTGTCGATCAACCCGCAGTTGATGGCGCTGCGCGGCGGCTGCGACGTGATGGTCGCCACGCCGGGCCGGCTGCTCGACCTGCTGGCCCATAACGGCCTGACGCTGCGCGGCGTCGAGACTCTGGTGCTCGACGAAGCCGACCGCCTGCTCGCCGCCGGCTTTGCCGACGAGTTGCAGCGCGTGCTGGGCCAACTGCCGGCCCAACGCCAGACGCTGCTGTTCTCCGCCACCTGCCCGCCCGCCGTCGAAACATTGGCCATGCAATGGCTGCATGAACCGGTGCGCATCGCCATCGACGAAGCGCCGCCGCAGATCGCGCAGCGCGCCATCCAGCTCGACCGCGCCCAGCGCCTGCCCGCGCTGCGGGAACTGCTGCGCCAAATGTCGGGCGATGGAGCCTGTCCGCGCACGCTGGTCTTCGTCGCCAGCCGCTACACGGCGGAACTGGTGTCGGACAAGCTCTTCGCCCACGGCTTCAAGGCCGGCGTGCTGCATGGCGAGTTGAGCCAGGGCGCGCGGCGCGAGGTGCTGGCGGCGTTGAAGTCGGGCCGCGTCGCGGTGCTGGTGGCCACCGACGTGGCCGCGCGCGGGCTGCACATCGACGGGCTGGCGGCCGTCGTCAACTACGAACTGCCGCGTTCGGCGGCGGACTACACGCACCGCATCGGCCGCACCGGCCGCGCGGGGGCGGCGGGCGTGGCCGTCAGCTTCATCTGCGCGGACAGCGCCGAGAACGCCGAGAGCCATTTCCGCCTGATCGAGAAGCGCCAGGGCCAGCGCGTGCCGCGCGAGCGGCTGGCGGGCTTCGAGCCGGCCGCCGTGGCGAGCGAGGCACAGGCCACGGGCGGCATCAAGAGCGCGACGCGCAAGAGCAAGAAGGACAAGCTGCGCGAGGCGGCGGCCCAGGCTGCCCAGGTGGCCCGCAGGGATTGAGGCTTACCAGGGCGGCGTTGCTTCCGCGCCCGGCGCGGCGGCGGGCGTTGGCGGCTGCGGCGCGGCGAAATCATGTTCGCCACCCAGCCCCTCGATCAGCGCCGGGATCAGCCGGCCCAGTTCGCCCGTCGCCAGCGCCGCGTCGGCGTCGAACGCTTCATCGCCACTGACCTCGGGGCGGCCCTCGAAGGCGAGGTCGAGGAAGCCGATCTTCTTGATCGCCAGCCCTTCGGTCAGCGTGAAACTAACGCGCTCGTTCCATGACAGCGCCAGCCGCGTCGGCATCTTGCCGCTGGTCAGGTGGGCGCGCACCTCGTCGATGTCGAGCGGGTGACGGGCGTAGCGGACGACGGGTTTCTGCTCGTCGCTGCCTTTCAGTTCGCACTCGCGCTCGATCTGGAAGCCCTCGGGCGTCACGCCGTCCAGCAGCCATGCGGCCATGCAGGCGGCAGGGCTCTCGGCCGTTTGCAGCAGTTGCAGGCTCAGGCCCTCGGCGGCCTGGATCAGCAGCGTGACGACCTCGTCGGCGCGGCTGCTGGAACCTGCATCGACGAACAGCAGGCGCTGTGCGGGCGCAATCCAGACCTGCGTCGCCGAGGTCTTGGTGAAGGCGCGCGGCAGCAGTTCATGCGCGGCCTGTTCCTTCAGGTCTTTACGCGCCTTCTTGCCGGGCTTGCGGCCGGTCTGCGCTTCGATCTGCTCGGCCAGTTCGTCCACGCGCTCGGTGACGACGGACGACGGCAGCAGGCGCTGCTCGCGCTTGAGCTTGAGCAGCCAGTGACTGCCGTTCGTGCCGCCGATGACTTCGACCAGCGGCGCGTGCTCGACGCCGCGCGGCGGTGCCCAGCCGACGGCGAGGGGTTGCGTCGGGGCGCAGGGCAGGAAGGGTTCCTTGGCGAGGCGCTCGGCCAGCTGGGCGGCGTCGGGCTGCCAGCCCTCGCCGATGCGGTAGACGATGAGGTTCTTGAACATGGGGCTCGGGAGAAAAACGAAGCCCGCCGAAGCGGGCTTTCTTGGAAGTGCTGGCGCGATTGTCTCAGCCCAACGCCTCGCGCAGCGCCTGCTCGAAGGCTTCGACCGGCTGGCCGCCCTGCACGAGCAGGCGCTGGTCGAGGATGACGGCGGGCACGGCCTGGATGCCCTGGCGGCGGATGTCGGCCTCGATGGCGCGCACCTCGGCGGCGTAGCGGTCGCTGGCGAGCAGCTCGCGCGTTTCGGCCTCGGGCAGGCCGGCCGCAGTGGCGACGGCGAGCAGCACGGCCGGGTCGGACACGTCGCGGCCTTCGCTGAAATAGGCCGTCAGCAGCGCGTGCTTCAGCGCCAGTTGCCGCGCGGGGCCAAAGGCTTCGCCGGCCCAGTGCAGCAGCCGGTGCGCGGCCAGCGTGTTGACGATGCGCGTGCGCGCCGGGCTGAACGTGAAGCCGAGTTCCGCGCCGCGCTGGCGCATGGCCTCGTGCGTCTTGGCGAACTGCTCGGGACCGGCGCCGTATTTCTGCATCAGGTGCTCGGCCAGGTCCTGCCCCTGCGGCCCCAGGTCGGGGTTCAGCTCGAAGGGGTGGAAGTGGATGTCGAGCACCAGGCCGGGGATGCGCGCGGCGGCGGCTTCCAGCGCATGGAGGCCGATGGCGCACCAGGGGCAGACGACGTCGGAGATGAAATCAATGCGCAGGTGGCGTGGGGTCATGGGCGGCGATTGTCCGCGCCGGTGGGCGGAATGGCTTACCGTGGGGGCATTCATCCATTCGGAGCCTTCGCATGACGTACACCCCGCCCAAAGTCTGGGTCTGGAACCCGAGCAACGGCGGCCAGTTCGCCCACATCAACCGCCCGGTGGCCGGCGCGACGCACGAGCAGGCGCTGCCCGTGGGCCGCCACCCCTTGCAGCTGTATTCGCTGGCGACGCCCAACGGCGTCAAGGTCACGGTGATGCTGGAAGAACTGCTGGCGCTGGGCCACACGGGCGCGGAGTACGACGCCTGGCTGATCCGCATCAACGAGGGCCAGCAGTTCGGCAGCGGCTTCGTCGAGGTCAACCCCAACTCGAAGATTCCGGCGCTGCTGGATCGCAGCGGCGCGGAAGCGGTGCGGGTGTTCGAGTCCGGCGCGATCCTGCTCTATCTGGCCGAGAAGTTCGGCGCACTGCTGCCCGAGGGCGGCCGGGCGCGCGCCGAAGCCTTGAACTGGCTGTTCTGGCAGATGGGCAGCGCGCCCTTCCTGGGCGGCGGCTTCGGCCACTTCTACGCCTATGCGCCGGAGAAGCTGCAATACCCCATCGACCGCTACGCGATGGAAGCCAAGCGCCAGATGGACGTGCTCGACCGCCACCTCGCCGGGCACCGCTACCTCGCCGGCGACGACTACAGCATCGCCGACATCGCCGCCTGGCCCTGGTACGGGGCGCTGGCAAAGGGGCAGCTTTACGAGGCGGGCGAGTTCCTCTCGGTGCACGAATACCGCCACGTCATCCGCTGGGCCGACGAGATCGCGCGCCGCCCGGCCGTGCAGCGCGGCCGCAAGGTCAACCGCACCTGGGGCGAGGCGAGCAGCCAACTGCACGAGCGCCACGCGGCCAGCGACTTCGACACGCTGCCCGCGCGATGAAAGCGCCCGCCATCACCCTCTACGACTGCGCCACCGCGCCCAGCCCGCGCCGCGCGCGCATCCTGCTGGCCGAGAAGCGCGTGCCGCACGCCACCGTGCAGATCGACCTGCGCAGCGGCGAGCAGTTGGGCGACGCCTACCGTCGCATCAACCCGCAGGGCACGGTGCCGGCGCTGGTCACCGACGACGGCGCGACGCTGATCGACAACGCCGCCATCGCCGCGTGGCTGGAAGCGCGCTTCCCCGAGCCGCCGCTGCTCGGCCGCACGCCGCTGGAGAAGGCCGAGATCGCCGGCTGGCAGTGGCGCGTCGAGTTCGACGGCCTGCTGGCCGTGGCCGAGGCCTTCCGCAACGCCAGCCCGGCCATGGCCGGCCGTGCGCTGCCGGGGCCGGTGGATGTCGCGCAGATCCCGGCGCTGGCCGAGCGAGGCCTGCTGCGCGTGCGGCAGTTTTTCGAGATGTTGAATGCGCACCTCGAAGGCCGCGACTTCATCGCGGCGGGGCAGTTCAGCGTGGCCGACGTGACGGCCGTCGTCGCGGTGGACTTCGCGCGGGTCGTCAAGCTCAAACCGGGGGACGAGCACCCGCATCTGCGCCGCTGGCGCGAGGCGATGGGGGCGCGGGGGACGATGGGCTGACGGCGCCGTCAGCCCAGCTTCCGGTCACTGGCCCTGGCCAGATAGAACCATTCCGTCCCCGGCTGCGACTTGGTGCTGGGGAAGACGATGCGCCCGCTGCCCGGCGCGAGCACGGGCTCGCCGGTGGCACGGGTGCCGATGCGCTGGCCTTGTTCGATGGCGTCGAAGCTGGCCCAGTCGCGTTCGAAGCTGTCGCCCATGTCCTCGCGGTCGATGACGTCGTAGAGCTGCAGCAGTTCGGGCGCCGCGGCCGGGCGGTGCGGCTCGACGGCGGACTCATGAAGCATGCCGAGGAACACCAGCGCGCGCAGGATGGCGAGCCTGGCGACCTCGGGGCCGTTGGGGTCGAGGTGCTGGCCGCATTCCAGCGTGATGGCCCAGCCGCCGGTGGAGCGCATGTATTCGGTGGTGCCGACGCCGTAGTGCGGGTCGCTGACGAGGGCGGCGCGGCGTGAGCCGTCGTGCTCGCGCTGCTGGCGGCGCTGCAGGCCCAGCGCGTAGGTGGACAGCCAGCCCTCGACGATGCGGCCCACGCCCAGGCGGGCGGCGAGGGCCGATTCGGTGGCCTCCTGCGAGAAGGGTTCCAGCCTGCCCGTGTTGTTGCGCGGGCCGATCATCGCGAAGGCGGGGCCGTTGCCCTGGAAGCTGTGCAGGTCGAGGATGCCGTCGTGTTGCGCGATCAACGGGCAGAGCACGCGGGCGATGCGGTCTTCGTAGTCCTGCGGCACGACGGGCGGGCGCAGGTTGCGGTTCAGGTTGCGCTCGCCCTCGCGGCGGTTCAACTGGTGGGCCAGCGGGTTGACGACGGGCACGAAGGTCAGCGTGCCGCGCAGCAGGGTCAGTTCGCCCGCGTCGAGCTGGCGGACGATCTCGGCAATGGCCTTCGTGCCGTGGACCTCGTTGCCATGCACGGCGCCGGTGACGAGAAAGCGCGGGCCGGGCTGCAGCGCGGCGAACTGGTGGATGCGGAGATGGTTGGGCTGGCTCATGGTTGCGGCATCGTAGCGACAGTGCGGCTCGGCCACGTCGCCAGCAGCACGCCCAGCAGCGCGAGGCCGTAGGCCAGCGCCTGCGTGGCGGACAGCGGCTCGCCGAGCAGCAGCCCGATCAGCGCCGTGCTGATCGGCAGAAAGACCATGAACACGCCGGCCTTGGCCGCCGGCAGGCCGCGCAGCCCGGCCATCCACAGCGACACGGTGATGATGCTGGCCGTGGCGGCGTAGTAGGCCAGCAGCGCCCAGTCCAGCGCGCGCGGTGCGGCGAAGTCGAAGCCCCAGCCCTGCCAGACGGCCAGCGGCGCGACCAGCACCAGGCCCCAGAGGTTGATGAGCGCGCTGATGCGCTTGGGCGTGAGGCCGGCCGTCAGCTGCTTGCCGATGACGACGTAGCTGGCCTCGCAGCACACGGCGGCGAGCAGCAGCAGCACGCCCAGCGGCGTGGTCTCTGCGCCGCCCTGGCGGCCCAGGGCGACCAGGGCGATGCCGGCCACCGCGCAGCCGATGCCGGCCAGCGTGCGCCCGGCCAGGCGCTCGTGCAGGAAGACGCGGCTCAACAGCGCGACGGCGGCCGGGATGCCCGCAAGGATGACGCCCGCCACCACGGCCGAGCTGTGCCGCAGGCCGAAGAGCATGCAGATCGAGAACAGGAAGTTGCCGAGGAAGGATTCGAGGAAGAGCAGCCCGCGCGAGCGCGCATCGAGCGGGGCCTCGCTGGCCGGCTTCTTCAGCCAGGGCAGCATCAGCGCGGCGGCGAGCGCGAAGCGCAGGCCGGCGAGCAGAAAGACCGGGAAGGCCGCGACCAGCAGCTTGGACAGGCCGACGTAGCTGCCGATCAGGCTGGTGCTGGCGGCGAGCAGCCCATAGGCGCGCCAGGGGACATTCACGGCAACGAACTGTCGATGCGCAGCAGGATGAACTGCGTGAACTGCTTCTGGCTGAAGTTGTCGTCCGACACCAGCAGCAGCGTGCGCTTGCCGCCGACCTCGGGGCCGAAAGTCAGGCCCTCGATGTTGTCCAGCGCCAGCGGGCTGCCGTCGTCGTTGTTCAGCGTGGCGAGGTCGAGCAGCAGGCGGCGCTTGACGGGCGTCAGCGTGCGGCCCTTGATGCTGGGCCAGCCGGCCACGTCGGTGGCGCCGCGCGTGTCGATGAGGTAGAGGCGGATCGTCGTGCCCGTAGGCTGGCCGGTGACGGGCGAGATGCCGGGCGTGACGGCGCCCACGGCGTAGGCGCGTTCGATGACGATGAAGTCGTGCGCCGACAGCGCCAGCATGTCCGACACGCCATTGGTGGCGAAGCGGCCGGCCTGGGCCGGCGGCAGGGGCACGGGGCCGAGTTCGTAGACGTACTCGGGGCCGGGCCGGCCGCCGTCCAGCGCGAAGGAAAGCATGCGCGCGCGGCTGCCGTGGCCGATGGCGGCGGGCAGGTCGTCCTGCGCCAGCCCGTTCTCGGTGATGGACCAGAGCGTGCGGCCATCGGGCGTGAGGGCGACGCTCTCGAAGGCGAGGTTGTGGTAGACGCCCATGTCGCCCTCGGCGAGGCCGCCCGCGCTGCCCGAGGGCGTGTAGTAGTCCGGCACCGCGAACTCGCCGGCCGGGCGGCCATCGGGCCACATGCGGCGCAGCGTCGGCGCCCGCATCGCGGTGTTGCTGCGCAGGCCCTCGTTGCTCCAGATGATCTGGCCGCGCCGCGCGTCGAGGCGCAGGCTCTCGGGATCGACGGCGTTGCGGGCGAAGGGCTGGCCGTCGGGGGCGAGCATCGTCGTCATGGCGGTGATGCGCACGCCCTCGGCGCCGGCATCGGCGCTGCGGCGGAACTTGGCGAGGTCGAGTGCCAGCTCGTAGAAGCGCACCGGCCCGCGCTCGGCGCGGTCATCGCAGATGGCAAGGTAGCGGCCGGTGGCAGGGTCGTAGTCGATGCTGGACAGGCCGCCGACCGGCACGCCCTCGAACTGCATGCCATGGGGCAGGATCTGCTGGCCGAGGTAGCTCAGGGTCTGGGCTTGGGCGCAGCAGGCGGCGCTGGCCAGCAGCAGGGCGGGAGTCCACTTCATGAGGCTTCTTCAGGCGGCGCGGCGCAGCGCGGCGCGCAGGGTGTCGATGAGGCGTTGGAGGTGGCCGCTCTCGATGATGAGCGGCGGCGAGAGGGCGATGGTGTCGCCCGTGGTGCGGATCAGCAGGCCCTGTTCCCAGCAGTCCAGGAAGACGTTGAAGGCGCGCTTGGCCGGCTCGCCGGGCAGGGGCTTCAGCTCGATGCCGCCGACCAGGCCGATATTGCGCACGTCGATGACGTTGGGCTCGTCGCGCAGCGAATGCAGGGCCTGGGCGAACTCGGCTTCCATCGCGCCGGCGCGGGTCAGCAGGCCGTCGTCGGCATAGGTGTCCAGCGTGGCGAGGCCGGCGGCGCAGGCCAGCGGGTGGGCGGAGTAGGTGTAGCCGTGGAAGAACTCGATCAGGTGCTCGGGCCCGGTCATGAAGACGTCGTGGATCTTCTGCTGCGCGAACACCGCGCCCATCGGCACGCAGCCATTGGTGATGCCCTTGGCCACCGTCATCAGGTCGGGCGTGACGCCGAAGGTCTGTGCCGCGAAGGGCTGGCCGGTGCGGCCGAAGCCGGTGATGACCTCGTCGAAGATCAGCAGGATGCCGTGCCGGTCGCAAATCTCGCGCAGGCGCTGCAGATAGCCCTGGGGGGGAATCAGCACACCGGTCGAGCCGGCCACGGGCTCGACGATGACGGCGGCAATCGTCGAGGCGTCGTGCAGCGCTACCAGCCGCTCCAGGTCGTCGGCCAGCTCCGCGCCATGGGCCGGCACGCCGACCGAGAAGGCATTGCGCGCGGGGTCGTGGGTGTGGCGGATGTGGTCCACGCCCGCGAGCAGGCTGCCGAACATCTTCCGGTTGGCGACCATGCCGCCCACCGAGATGCCGCCGAAGTTGACGCCGTGGTAGCCGCGCTCGCGGCCGATCAGCCGCGTGCGCGCGCCCTCGCCGCGCACGCGGTGGTAGGCGATGGCCATCTTCAGCGCCGTCTCGACCGACTCGGAGCCGGAGTTGGTGAAGAACACCCGGTTCAACCCGGCGGGTGTGATCTGCGCCAGCCGCTCGGCCAGCTCGAAGGCCTTGGGATGGGCCATCTGGAAGGGCGGCGCGAAGTCCAGTTCCGCCGCCTGCCGCTGGATGGCCTGGACGATCTTCGGCCGGTTGTGGCCGGCGTTCACGCACCACAGGCCGGCGATACCGTCGAGCACCTCGCGGCCCTTGTCGTCGCGGAAGAACATGCCGTCCGCCTGCGTCAGCAGCCTCGGGGCCTGCTTGAACTGGCGGTTGGCGGTGAAGGGCATCCAGTAGGCATCGAGGCTCATGCGGGGGCTCCTGAAAGCGGAGGCGAAGTCTAGAGGGATTCTGACGAGGCAGTCAGATTCGGCCGGCGGCGCAGGCTGCCGAACAACGGCAGCAGTTGCACGAGCAGGATGCAGCCCAGCATCAGCCCGCAGCCCAGCCAGCCGCTGCTCGTGAGCCGCTCGCCCAGCAGCAGCGCCCCGAAGGCGGCGGCGAACAGGGTCTCGGACGACAGGATGATGGCCGCGTCCGCCGCATGCGCGTAGCGCTGCGCGACGACCTGGGCCGTGAAGGCGACGCCGACCGACAGCACGCCTGCATACAGGATGGGCCCGGCGGCGGCCGCGATGCCGGCGCCGCTGACCGGTTCCGCGACGCCGGCTGCCGCCAGCGACAGCGCGCCGCAGACGAGGAACTGCCCGCAGGCGACGAGGAAGGGCGCGCCCATGCGGTCCGCCCAGCGGCCCACCATCAGCACATGGACGGCCCAGGGGATGGTCGAGCCCAGCACCCACACATCGCCCAGGCCGATGCGCAGTTCATGCGCGCCCGACAGCAGAAAGGCCCCGGCCAGACAGCCCAGCGCGGCCGGCCACACCGACCAGTGCGCCACCTGGCGCAGCAGCAGCCAGCCCAGCACGGGCACCAGCGGCACGTAGACGGCGGTCAAAAAGCCCGCGTTGGTCACGCTGGTGTACTGGATGCCGATCTGCTGCATCGCCGCGCCCAGCATCATCAGCCCGCCCAGCGCGGCGATATGCCAGCCGTCGGCGCGCGTCAGCGGCCTGTTCTCACGGCCGAGGCGGCGCCATTCCAGCAGCGCCAGCGGCAGCACCACGGCGGCACCGACGAGAAAGCGCACGCCGGTGAACAGCAGCGGGCCGACGTCGGCCATGCCCTTGTTCTGCGCGATGAAGGCCGAGCCCCAGATCAGCGCGACGAGGGTGAGGAGCAGATTCGCCTGAACGCGGGTCATGGCTGGGTCAGCGCGGCGAGTTCCGCGTCGTCGAAGCCGGCCGCTCGGCGGGCTTCCAGATTGAAGGGCGCGCGCAGCCGGGGCGCCTGATAGCGCGCGACGAGGCCGGGGTAGAGGGCCACCGGGTCCAGTCCGCGCTGCGCGCACAAAAAGCGGTACCAGCGGTTGCCGATCTCGACGTGGCCCACCTCGTCGCGCAGGATGGTGGCGAGGATCTCGACGGCCCGCGCGTCGCCCGCCCGCGCGAACTTGGCCTGCAGCGGCGGCGTCGCGTCCAGGCCGCGCGCCTCCAGCGTGCGCGGCACCAGGGCCATGCGGGCGAGCACGTCGGCGGCGGTGCGCTCGGCCATGGTCCACAGGCCGTCGTGGGCGTCGAAGTCGCCATAGCGCGCACCCAGCGTGCGCAGATGGCCGGCCAGCAGGCTGAAGTGCAGCGCCTCTTCGGCGGCGACCTTCAGCCAGTCGAGATAGAAGGCGGGCGGCAGGCCGGGGAAGCGCCAGACGGCGTCCAGCGCGAGGTTGATCGCGTTGAACTCGATGTGCGCGATCGCATGCACCAGCGCCGCGCGGCCCTCGGGCGTGAAGGGCGAGCGCCGCGGCACCTGCAGCGCGGTGACCAGCTGGGGCCGTGACGGGCGGCCGGGGATCGTCAGCGCGGCGGCGGGGGGGAGGGTGGCCGCCGTGTCGAGCGCGGCCTGCCCGGTGGCGGCGGCCTGGGCCAGAGCCCGCGTCGCGGCGACCTTGTCGTCCGGCGCGTCCATGGCAAGCAGTTCGAGAGCGCGGCGCCGGAGATCCATCGGCCGGATTGTCGGGCATGAAAAAAACCGCTGCGGCGGCTAACGCCGGCAGCGGTTTTCAGAGGGGGCGGGAAGGTCAGGCTTCCACGGCTTCCTCGGTCTTGCGGCGACGGGCGGCGGCGGCGCCCACCAGGCCCAGACCGCCCAGCATCAGCGCGATGGACGCGGGTTCCGGCACGGCGGAGATGTTGGTGACCGTCAGCGTGTAGCTGCCCGTACCCTGGTATTCGGTCAGCTCGAAGCTGCCGAGCAGGAAGGTCGGGTTGTCTTCGGTGCCGGTGTAGAGTTGCGGGCCGTCGGTCGAGACCAGGATGGCGTCGCCGTAGTAGTCCTCGATCTGCAGGCCGCCGCCGATGTCGCCGTGCCAGAAGTACACGTCGGCAACGCCCAAGAGGGCGTCGGCGAAGCCGTCCACGTCGTACATCGCGAAGCCGGTGCCGTCTGCGTAGGCATCCGAGAAAACGGTCGATTCGAGCTGCCAGCTCGCCGAGTAGTCGCCGGTCAGCGTGAACTGGTAGGTGTCGGCTTGCGCGGCCGTGGCGGCGGCGGTCAGCGCGGCGGCCGTGGCGATTTGGGTCAAAAAGCGCTTCAGGTTCATGGTTGCTTTTCCGAAAGGTGCAAGGGGGCGCGGGATTGCGGTTGACTGTGACGAATTTCACAAATCGTGCTGAACATGTTCACAGGGCTGACAGCTTTCTGCAAGGCCGCTTTCGCGGGGGCGAGAAAACCCGCAAGGGTGTTCCCTGGGGTCGGGTCTTGCCCAGCTGTGCGATGGAGCGCCTCTGACGCCCACCTAAAATCGCCGCCCCGGCCCGCGCGGCCACTTCCGATGGCGGCGAGAGCATGGCGGTCTATCAACTGGACGATTTCGTCCCCGACGTGGCGGCGTCCGCCTGGGTGGCGGAGAGCGCCGAGGTCGTCGGCCGCGTGACGCTGGGCGAGCACGTCTCGGTGTGGTTCAACGCCGTGCTGCGCGGCGACAGCGACACGTTGACGATCGGTGCCGGCAGCAATGTGCAGGACGGCTCGGTGCTGCATGCCGACACGGGTTTCCCGCTGGTGCTGGGCGAGAACGTGACGGTCGGCCATCAGGTGATGCTGCATGGCTGCACGGTGGGCGACGAGAGCCTGATCGGCATCGGCGCGGTGGTGCTGAACGGCGCGCGCATCGGCCGCCACTGCATCGTCGGTGCGGGCGCGCTGGTGACCGAGGGCAAGGAATTCCCGGACGGCTCGCTGATCGTCGGTGCGCCGGCCAAGGCGGTGCGCACGCTGAGCGAGGCGCAGATCGCCGGGCTCAAGGCCAGCGCGGCGCATTACGTGAACAACGGCCGCCGCTATGCGGCCGGCCTGAAAAGAATCCGATGAGCGAACTCCATAAATTCCTGTTCGACGGCTTGCCGGTGCGCGGCATGCTGGTGCGGCTGACCGGGGCGTGGCAGGAACTGCTGTCGCGCCGCGAACCCGGCCAGGAATACCCGCCCGAGCTGCGCGACCTGCTCGGCCAGATGAGCGCGGCGGCCGTGCTGATGCAGGCCAATATCAAGTTCAACGGCGCGCTGGTGCTGCAGGTGTTCGGCGACGGGCCGGTCAAGCTCGCGGTGGCCGAGGCGCAGCCCGATCTGGCCTTCCGCGCGACGGCCAAATGCGTCGGCGAGGTGGCACCGGGCGCGGGCCTGGCGGCGATGCTGAATCTGCACGGCCAGGGCCGCTGCGCGATCACGCTGGACCCTCGGGACAAGCTGCCCGGCCAGCAGCCCTACCAGGGCGTGGTGCCGCTGAGCGATGCAGACGGTGCGCCGCTGGCCAAGCTGTCGGACGTGCTGGAGCAGTACATGCGCCAGTCCGAGCAGCTCGACACGCGGCTGGTGCTGGCCGCCAGCGGCGAGATCGCCGCCGGCCTGCTGATCCAGCGCCTGCCGGTGGAAGGCGAGGCCAACCTGGGCGAGGCCCGCGCCGAGGAGCTGGCCGAGGCGTTCAACCGCATCGCCATCCTCGCGGCCTCGCTGACGGCCGAGGAACTGCTGACGCTGGACGCCGACACGGTACTGCGCCGCCTGTTCTGGGAAGAGACGGTGACGCGCTATGAACCGCAGCAGCCGCGCTTCGCCTGCACCTGTTCGCGCGAGCGCGTCGGGCAGATGCTGCGCGGCCTGGGCCGTGAAGAAGTGGACAGCGTGCTGGCCGAGCGTGGCGACGTGGAGATCGGCTGCGATTTCTGCGGCCGGCACTACCGCTTCGACGCGGTGGACGTGGGCGCGCTGTTCGTGCCCGCGGGCAGTCAGCCGGCGAGCGCGGGCGGGCTGCAGTAGGGAACCAGCGCGCGTAGCGCCTCGGCCAGCCGCTCGTCGTCATCGCCGCGCACGTCCACCCAGGACAGGCCGGCGCCGGCCAGCGCGGCGCGCAGGCGGGTGTCGAAGCGCGAGCGCACTTCGGGGCCGTCGCGCAGGAAGCCGTCGGCTGCCCAAGGCAGGTCGGGCGCGCACAGCAGGGTCAGGCGGCAGCGGCGCTGGAAGGCCAGGGCCTGCGGCGTCAGCGAGGCGTCGCCGAAATAGTGCTCGCTGCACAGCGCGGTGATGAGGGGCGTGGTGTCGCAGACCACGAGGTCATGTGCACGCGCGGCGGCCTCGATGCGCGTGGCCTGCTCGGCGGCGATGTGGGCCTGCTCCTGCCGTTGCGGCGTGCGGCCGTGGGCGTCGCACCACTCGCGCAGGTATTCGGTGACGAGGCCCGCGCCGAGGCGCCGCGCCAGCGCCTCGGCCAGCGTCGATTTGCCGGTGCATTCCGCGCCCAGCAGCGCGACGATTACGCCCGCCGCCATGCCCGCCAGCCGATCACGCTCATCGGGATGAAGCCGGCGTAGAGCACCACCGTCAGCCAGTAGCCCTTGATGCCGAACAGCACGACGCTGACCGCGTTGACGACGATCCAGGTCGGCCAGTTCTCCTCGTATTTGCGCGCCAGCAGCCATTGGCCGAGCAGGCTGGCGACGGTGGGGAAGGCGTCCCAATAGGGCAGGGGGCTGTCGGTGTGGCGGTGCAGGAACCAGCCCAGCAGCGGCCAGGCGGCCAGCGTCAGCAGCGCGGGCTTGACCAGGCCGGGCAGGCCGAGGCGGCGCACCGTCAGCGCCGCGCCGCTGCGCGTGCGGCCGAAGCGCCATTGCCACCAGCCCCACAGCGCCAGCGCGGCGAACAGCAGTTGCAGCACGGCTTCGCCGTAGAGCTTGCCGTCCCAGAACAGCGCGAAATACAGCAGCGAACTGACGAGGGCCAGCGGCCAGGCGAGCAGCTTGACGCGCATATTGCAGACGACCATCCAGACCGCCAGCACGAAGGCCACCAGTTCCAGCCAGGAGATCGGGCTGCCGAAGGCGGTGAAGGCCGGCGCGAGCAGCGCCGCCCAGAGCGAGAGCGCGGCCCCCATCAGGGCCGGGGGGCCGGCGCGGCCGGGGTGGGCGCGGGCACGAAGATTTCGTCGGACTTGATCATGCCCAGCTCGAAGCGGGCCTTTTCCTCGACCATCTCCAGCCCCTCGCGCAGGTCGCGCAGTTCGGCCTGCAACTGGGCGTTGCGGGCGCGGGCCTGGTCGTTGTCGGCCTGGGCCTGGGCCAGTTCCTCACGAAGCTGCGCGACGTGCGGCAGGCTGCCCCGGCCCATCCAGAGTTGGGCTTGGATGGCCGCGAGGAACGCGGCCAGGACCAGCGCGAGAACCTTCACGCCCAAGACTCCACCACGCCAGGCGGCATGACAACCGAAAACCCAGCGGCCGCCGTGGAACCGGCTTTGCCGGGCCACTGGCGGCGCCCCCTTGAGGGGGCCGGCGAAGCCAGTAGGGGGTGGGTCATTTCAGGTTGTAGAACGCGGCGCGACCGGGGTAGGTCGCCACGTCGCCCAGGTCTTCCTCGATGCGCAGCAGTTGGTTGTACTTGGCCATGCGGTCGGAGCGCGACAGCGAGCCGGTCTTGATCTGGCCCGCATTGGTGCCCACCGCGATGTCGGCGATGGTGTTGTCTTCCGTCTCGCCCGAGCGGTGCGAGATGACGGCCGTGTAGCCCGCGCGCTTGGCCATCTCGATGGCGGCGAAGGTCTCGGTCAGCGTGCCGATCTGGTTGATCTTGATGAGGATGGAGTTGGCGATGCCCTTGGCAATGCCCTCTTGCAGGATCTTGGTGTTGGTGACGAACAGGTCGTCGCCGACGATCTGCACGTTCTTGCCGAGGCGCTCGGTCAGCAGCTTCCAGCCGTCCCAGTCGCCTTCGGCCATGCCGTCCTCGATGCTGATGATGGGGTATTTGTCCACCCAGGCGGCCAGCATGTCGGTCCACTGCGCGGCGGTGAGCTTGAGGCCGCCTTCGCCTTCCAGCACGTAGAGGCCGTCCTTGTAGAACTCGCTGGCGGCGCAATCCAGGCCGATGGCGATCTGCTCGCCGGCGGTGTAGCCGGCCTTGGCGATGGCGTCCAGGATCAACTGGATGGCCGCCTCGTGGCTTTCGACGCTGGGCGCGAAGCCGCCTTCGTCGCCGACCGCCGTGGAGATGCCCTTGTCGTGCAGGATTTTCTTCAGCGCATGGAAGACCTCGGCGCCCCAGCGCAGCGCTTCGCGGAAGCTCGGTGCGCCGACGGGGATGATCATCAGCTCCTGCAGGTCCAGCGAGTTGTTCGCGTGCGCGCCGCCGTTGATGACGTTCATCATCGGCACCGGCAGTTGCATGCCGCCCATGCCGCCGAAGTAGCGGTACAACGGCAGGCCGGATTCTTCAGCGGCGGCGCGCGCCACGGCCATCGACACGGCCAGCATCGCGTTGGCGCCCAGGCGGCTCTTGTTCTCGGTGCCGTCGAGGTCGATCAGGGTCTTGTCGAGGAAGGCCTGCTCGGAGGCGTCCAGGCCCAGCACGGCCTCGGAGATTTCGGTGTTGATGTGCTCGACGGCCTTGAGCACGCCCTTGCCGAGGTAGCGGCCCTTGTCGCCGTCGCGCAGCTCGATGGCCTCGCGGCTGCCGGTGGACGCGCCCGAGGGCACGGCCGCGCGGCCCATGACGCCGGACTCCAGCAGCACGTCGCATTCGACGGTGGGGTTGCCGCGGCTGTCGAGGATCTCTCGGCCGACGATGTCAACGATGGCGCTCATTTCGGGTTCTCCAGGAAGTGAAAATTCGGGCGGGCGGGAGTTTGCCAAGCGGGCGTTACCGCGTCACAACATCAGACGCCTTCGAGCAGCACCATGCGCATGACCGCCGCGCCTTCGCGGGCCTGACGGGCGCGGGTGTACTCGGCGGAGTCGTAGAAGGCCTGCGCCGCGTCGCGCGACGGGAACTTCAGCAGCACGACGCGCTCGGGCGTCCAGTCGCCCTCCAGCACCCGCACCGCGCCGCCGCGCACGCAGACCTCGGCGCCATGCACCTGCATGGCGATGGACGAGAACTTGCGGTAGTCCTCGTACTGCACGGGGTTGGTGACGGTGACGTTGGCGAAGATGTAGGCAGAGGGCATGGGGCGATCAGCAGGAAAAATCGTTCTCGAGCAAGGGCTGTTTCTTGACGATGGCGTCCAGCGCGACGAGCTGCTCCAGCAGCGTGCGCATATGCCTCAGCGGCACGGCATTGGGGCCGTCGCTGAAGGCCTCGGCCGGGTTGGGGTGCGTCTCCATGAACAGCCCGGCCACGCCGACGCCGACGCCGGCGCGGGCCAGCACCGGCACCATCTCGCGCGCACCGCCGCTGGAGCCGCCGAGGCCGCCGGGCTTCTGCACCGAGTGGGTGACGTCGAAGACCACCGGGGCGCCGGTGTTGCGCATCTCGGCCAGGCTGGTCATGTCGGCGACCAGGTTGTTGTAGCCGAAGCTGACGCCGCGCTCGCAGGCCAAGAAGCTGTCTTCAGGAAGACCAACTTCCCGGGCTGCCGCACGAGCCTTGTCGATGACGTTCTTCATGTCCCAGGGCGCGAGGAACTGGCCCTTCTTGATGTTGACGGGCTTGCCGCTCTGCGCGACGGCGCGGATGAAGTCCGTCTGGCGGCACAGGAAGGCCGGGGTCTGCAACACGTCCACGACGCTGGCGACCTCGGCCACCTGGGAGGCGTCGTGCACGTCGGTCAGGATGGGCAGGCCGGTCTGGCGGCGTACCTCGTCGAGGATCTTCAGGCCCGCGTCCATGCCGACGCCGCGCTTGCTGGTGCCGGACGAGCGGTTGGCCTTGTCGAAGGAGCCCTTGTAGATCAGCGGGATGCCGAGCGCCGCGCAGGCTTCCTTCAGCCGGCCGGCCACGTCGAGGGTCAGTTCCAGGCCCTCGATCGAGCAGGTGCCGGCGATCAGGAAGAAGGGCCGGTCGATGCCGACCTCGTATCCGCAGAGCTGCATGGTCAGGCCCCTTGATGCTTGTGGTCGAGCGCCGCCTTGATGAAGGCCGTGAACAGCGGGTGGCCGCCCCAGGGCGTGGACTTGAACTCGGGGTGGAACTGCACGCCGACGAACCAGGGGTGGACCTCGCGCGGCAACTCGACCATCTCGGTCAGCTTCTCGCGCTGCGTGATCGCGGAGATGACCAGGCCGGCCTTCTGCAGGCGGTCGAGGTAGTGCTCGTTGGCCTCGTAGCGGTGGCGGTGGCGCTCGGTGACGACGGGGCCGTAGATGTCCGCCGCCAGCGTGCCCGGCTTGACGTCGGAGCTCTGCGCACCCAGGCGCATCGTGCCGCCGAGGTCGGAGTTGGCGTCGCGCTTCTGGATGCTGCCGTCGGCGTCCTGCCACTCGTCGATCAGCGCGATGACGGGGTGGGGCGTCTCGGGGTCGAACTCGGTGGAGTTGGCGTTCTCCAGGCCGGCCATATGGCGTGCGTACTCGATGGTGGCGACCTGCATGCCCAGGCAGATGCCCAGGTAGGGCAGCTTGTGCTCGCGGGCGTATTGCGCGGCCAGGATCTTGCCTTCCACGCCGCGCTTGCCGAAGCCGCCGGGCACGAGGATGGCGTCGAACTTGCCGAGTTCGCCGACCGTCTCGGGCGTCAGCGTCTCGCTGTCCACGTATTCGATCTTCACGCCCGCATGGTTGTGGATGCCGGCGTGGCGCAGCGCCTCGTTCAGCGACTTGTAGGAGTCCGACAAATCGGTGTACTTGCCGCACATGGCGATGGTGACCTGCTCGGTGGGGTTCTCCACCTCATGGACGAGGGTGTCCCAGCGCTTCAGGTCGGTGCTGCGCGTGTTCAGTTGCAGCTTGGTGCAGATGAGCTGGTCCAGCCCCTGCTCGTGCAGCACGCGCGGCACCTTGTAGATGGTGTTCACGTCCCACATCGAGATCACGCCGTACTCGGGCACGTTCGTGAAGAGGGAGATCTTCTCGCGCTCGTCGTCGGGGATGCGGCGGTCGGCGCGGCAGAGCAGCGCGTCGGGCTGGATGCCGATCTCGCGCAGCTTCTGCACGGTGTGCTGGGTCGGCTTGGTCTTGAGTTCGCCGGCGGCGGCGATCCAGGGGACGTAGGTCAGGTGGACGAAGGCGGTGTTCGTCGGGCCGGCGCGCAGGCTCATCTGGCGCACGGCTTCGAGGAAGGGCAGGGACTCGATGTCGCCCACCGTGCCGCCGATCTCGACGATGGCCACGTCCACGCCCTCGGCGCCGCGCTTGATGTATTCCTGGATCTCGCCCGTGATGTGCGGGATCACCTGCACCGTCTTGCCGAGGTAGTCGCCGCGGCGTTCCTTCTCCAGCACGGACTTGTAGATCTGGCCCGTGGTGAAGTTGTTGGCCTTCTTCATCCGCGTCGTGATGAAGCGCTCGTAGTGGCCCAGGTCCAGGTCGGTCTCGGCGCCGTCGTCGGTGACGAAGACCTCGCCGTGCTGGAAGGGCGACATCGTGCCGGGATCGACGTTGATGTACGGATCGAGCTTGATGAGGGTGACTTTGAGGCCGCGCGATTCGAGGATGGCAGCCAGGGAGGCCGACGCGATGCCCTTGCCCAAGGAGGACACCACACCGCCGGTGACGAAGACGTATTTGGTCATGTCTTGCAGCACGCCAGAACAGCATGCTGAGGTGGAAATTGCAATTGTACGAGACGCGTCAGGACCCGCTCAGCAGCTCCAGCACGAGGTCGGCCGTCTCCAGCGGCTTCTCGAACGGGAAGAGATGGCTGCCCTCCATCCAGCGCCAGTGCTCGCCCGCCAGCGCCCTGGACGCCGCCGCGCCCGCCTGGCGCAGCTCGCGCGAGCGCGTGCCGCCGACGAAGGCGACTGGGCATTGTGGTGGGCGCAGCCGCAGCAGCAGCGGCAGGTGGTGGGGCAGCGTGCGATAGATGTGGGCCTCGATCTCGCGCCGGAAGCGCAGCCTGACCTGGCCGTCGGCCGCCTCGAAGCCGGCCTGCACGTAGTCGGCCAGCACGCGCGGGTCCCAGCGGGCGAAGGCTTTCTTGGCCGCGAAATGCGCGTGTACGGCGGCGCGGTCGGGCCAGCCCTGGCGGCGCTCGCGGGCGATGCGTGACGGCGGGTAGCGGTGGATGAGCCCGGTCGTCTTGGCCACCGCGATCGCGGCGGCCCTCAGTCCGGCGACGACCGGCGAGTCCAGCATGACGAGGCCGTCCACCAGCTCGGGCCGGCGGCAGGCCGCCATCAGGCTGAGCATGCCGCCCAGCGAATGGCCGACCAGCGCGACCGGGCCGTCGGGCCGCACGTCGTGCTCGATGAAGTGGATCAGCTGGTCGCGCAGCCGGCGCCAGTCGCCGGTGACGGGGAAGCGCGGGTCGTGGCCGAAGCGGTCCAGCGCCTCGACGCGCCAGCCGGCCGCGCGCCAGCGCTCGAACAGCAGGCGGTAGCAGCCGGCCGGGTAGCTGTTCGCATGCGAGAAGACGAGGGTCTTCACGCCTTGGCGAGCTTCTTGAGCCGGTAGAGCGCCTCCAGCGCGTCGCGCGGCGACAGCGCGTCGGGGTCGATGCCGTCCAGTGCTGCGAGCAATGCGCTCGGCTCGGGCGCCGGCGGCGGCGCGGGCGGGGCGGCGAAGAGATCGAACTGGTCGTCCGCCGCGTTGGAGCGGGCTTCCAGCGCCTCCAGCGTCGCGCGCGCCTGCCGCACGAGGCTGGCGGGCATGCCGGCGAGCTTGGCGACCTGCACGCCGTAGCTGCGGCTGGCGGGGCCGGGCTGCAGTTCGTGCAGGAAGACGATGTCCTCGCCGCTCTCCACCGCCGACACGTGCCAGTTCTGCGCCATCGAATGCTTGGCCGGGAACTCCGTCAGCTCGAAATAGTGGGTGGCGAACAGCGTGAAGGCGCGCGTCCTGTCGTGCAGATGGCTGGCGATGGCGCTGGCCAGGGCGAGGCCGTCGAAGGTCGAAGTGCCGCGCCCGATCTCGTCCATCAGCACCAGGGACTGGTCGGTGGCTGAGTGCAGGATGGCCGCGCCCTCGGTCATCTCCAGCATGAAGGTGGACTGCGCGTTGGCGAGGTCGTCGGCCGCGCCGATGCGGGTGTGGATGGCATCCATCGGCCCGAGGCGGCAACTGGTGGCGGGCACGTAGCTGCCGATGGATCCCAGCAGCGCGATCAGCGCCACCTGGCGCATGAAGGTGCTCTTGCCGCCCATGTTCGGGCCGGTGATGACCAGCATGCGCGTGCGCGCGTCCAGCCGGCAGTCGTTGGGCATGAACTCGGCGCCACCCGTCTCGGCCAGGCGTGCCTGCACGACGGGGTGGCGGCCGGCTTCGATCTCCAGGCAAGGCTGGCTGACGAATTCCGGCCGGCACCAGTTCAAGGTGATGGCGCGCTCGGCCAGCGCGGCCAGCGCGTCCAGCCCGGCCAGCGTGCGGCCCAGGCGGGTCAGCGGCTCCAGCCGGGAGACCAGTGCGTCGATGACCTGCTCGTACAGCAGTTTTTCGCGCGCCAGCGCCCGCTCGTTGGCGGACAGGGCCTTGTCCTCGAAGGCCTTCAGCTCCGGCGTGATGAAGCGCTCGGCGTTTTTCAGCGTCTGGCGGCGCTGGTAGTCCATGGGCACCTTGTCGAGGCCGCTCGTCGTCACCTCGATGTAGAAGCCGTGCACGCGGTTGAACTGCACGCGCAGATTGCCGATGCCGGTGCGGGCGCGCTCGCGCGTTTCCAGGTCGAGCAGGAAGCCGTCGCAGTTCTGCTGGATGCCGCGCAGCTCGTCGAGTTCGGCGTCGAAGCCGTCGGCGATGACGCCGCCGTCGCGCGGCAGCAGCGCGGGGTCGGCGGCAATCGCGCGTTCCAGCAATTCGAGAACGTCCTCGGGCGGGTGCATGGCCTCGTCGCGCAAGGCGGCCGGCGTGGCCGCGCGCAATGCGGGCAGGGCCTGGAGCGTCGCGCGCATGCCGGTCAGCTCGCGTGGGCGTACCTGGCGCAAGGCGATGCGGGCGGCGATGCGCTCCACGTCGCTGACGGATCTCAGCGCCTCGCGCAGCGGCTCGAAGCCTTCCGCATGCAGCGCCGCGATCGCCTCGTGCCGTGCAACGGCCTCGGCGCGCTCGCGCTTGGGATGCAGCAGCCACTGGCGCAGCATGCGGCTGCCCATGCCGCTCTTGCAGGTGTCGAGCAGGGAGAAGAGGGTGGGGGCGGACTCGCCGCGCAGCGTTTGCACCAGTTCCAGATTGCGCTGCGTGGCGGGCGGCAGGTCGAGCAGGTCGCTCGCGCGCTGCACGTGCAGGCCGCGCACATGTGCGAGCGCGCGACCCTGCGTGTGTTCGGCGAAGGCCAGCAGCGCGCTCGCTGCCGCATGAGCCAGGGCCAGGTCTTGCGCGTTGAAGCCTTGCAGGCCCGCCACGCCCAACTGCTCGCAGAGCTTGCGCTGGCCCAAGGCGCCGTCGAACTGCCAGCCCGGCCGGTTGGTCACCGGGAAGCGAGCGCGCATGACGCCGGCCGGCTGCTGCTCGCGGTTCACCAGCACTTCGGCCGGGGACAGCCGCGCGAGCCAGCCCGGCAGTTCCGCGTCGCTGCACTCGGCCAGGCCGATCTCGCCCTGCGTCAGCGACAGCCAGGCCAGGCCATGCCGCTTGCCGGCACCCGACACGGCCAGCAGCACGGCGTCCTGCTTGTCGGCCAGCAGCTCGGCGTCGGTGATCGTGCCGGGCGTGACGACGCGCACCACCTTGCGCTCCACCGGCCCCTTGCCCGCGCCGACCTCGCCGACCTGCTCGGCGATGGCCACCGCCTCGCCCAGCTTGATGAGCTTGGCGAGATAGCTCTCCAGCGCATGCACCGGCACGCCGGCCATGACGACGGGCTGGCCGGCGCTCTGGCCCCGCGTCGTCAGCGTGATGTCCAGCAGCGCATTGGCCTTGCGCGCATCGTCGTAGAAGACCTCGTAGAAGTCCCCCATGCGGTAGAGCAGCAGCGTGTCCGGGAAGTCCGCCTTGAGGCCGAAATATTGGGCCATCATGGGCGTGTGCTGTTCGGTCATGGGCGTCGTCAGGAATGGCGAAGCCCTCGGCTGAGGGCTTCGGAACGGGCGGCAGTTTACTGGGGAGAGCTGATGAACAAGGGGATCTGGGCCGGCCTCGCGCTGGCGTTGTCGTGGAGCGCCGGCGCGGCCGATGCGGCAGGGCCTTCGCTGTGCGCGCGGCTGGCCGACGAGGCGCGGCGCCTGCCGGCGGCGGCCTGGGCGGGGCCGGAGCCGCTGGGGCGCTGGCTGAACTGGGCCGAGCCGGGCGAGCCCTCGGCCGCTGCGCAGGCGCTGGCGGCCGACCCGCAGTGGCGGGAGCGCGTCGGGGCGTCGGCGGGCGGGGTGGTCGGCGTCCGGCATCTGGCCGGCACGCCGGTTCATCTCGTCGAGTCGTTCGCGGGCACGGCCAATTGCCAGTCGGCGGTGCTGGTCGAGGCGCGGGCGGGCGGGCCGGCGCGGGAGCTGCCGGCCGGGCTGGATGACGTGGATCTGTGTACGACCCGGTCCGCCCGGCTCGCCCAGGTGTTCGGCCACCCGGCACTGGTCGTCGGCGGCACGACGACGATGACCAGCGAGGATCACCGCTACCGCATCACGCCCTGGGCGGGCACAGGCTGGGGGCCGTCGTGTCGCGTCGAATGGCGCCTGCGCACGGCGCTGGAGTCCGCCTCGCGCTACTGTGCGCCGGGCGCGGCGGTGTGCGAGGCCGGCCAGCCGGTCGCCCGGCAACTGGCGCTGGCCTACGAGTCCGGCGGACCCCTGGAGGCGCAGCGCCTGGCCGGGGGCCGCCAGCCCGATGTCGCCATGCTGGACGCGCTGGCGTCGGCGCCGACCGATGACGGCGCGTTGGGCGACCTCAATCTGCCGCTGCCGCTGTTTGGCGCCGACAGGGCGGCGCTGGCGCCGATGGATGCGCAGTTTTCCAACGCCGACCCGCGCCGGCTGCCCGTGTTCATCGGCGGCCGCTGGTGGCTGGCCATCGTCGGCCGCGGCGGCGTGGGCTGGCGCGAGGGTGGGGCGGTGCTGGTCGCGCTGTTCGCGCCGCCGGGGCGGGCGGGGGATGCGGTGGCGTCCTACCAGTTCCTCGTCGGCCCGGCCGGGCTGCGCGAGGCCGTGGCGCGCGACGGGCGCTGATGGCCGCGTCAGGCTGGCGGCTCGGCCGCCTGGGCGAGTCCGCTGTGCGGCTGTGCTTCGCGGCCGGGGCCGCCGTGCTGGCGCTGGCCTCGCTGTGGTGGGCGCTGCTGCACTGGCGGCTGTGGGCGGGCGGTGCGGCCGAGGCCGAGGTCGGACTGCCGGCCGTGGTGGCGCATGCGGCGTTGATGGGGCTGGGCTTCTTCCCGCTGTTCTTCGCCGGCTTCATGGCGACGACCGGCGCGCAGTGGCTGGGCCGGCCGCCGCCGCCGGTGCGCTGGCTGTGGCCCGGCGTCGGCCTCGCGCTGGCGGGGGCGCTGACGCTGTGGGCCGCCTGGGCCGGGCCGGCCGCGTGGGCGGCATCGCTGGCCGGGCTGGGCCTGACGGCGATGGCGCTGGCGTGGAGCGCCTGGCTGCTCGTGTTCGCGCGGCTGTGCTGGCTCGGCACCAGGCGCCGCCATGCGATCGGGCTGCTCGTGAGCGCGCTGCTCGGCGCGCTGGCGCTGTGGTGGGCGGCGGGCGCGGCCTGGGCCGGCGACTGGGGGCGGCTGCTGGCGGTGGCGCGGGCGGCGGTCTGGGGCTTTGCCGGCGCGAGCTTCCTGGCGGCCGGGCATCGGATGGTGCCCTTCCTGTCGGCCAGCCCGTCGAGGCGCTGGCCGGTGGGCGTGGTGCTGCCCTTCGTGTTGCCGTTCATGCTGCTGCTCGCGTTGGGCGTTCAGGCGCTGGCCGCGCTGGGCCTCAACCTGGGCATCTGGGGGCGGGGCTTCAGCCTTGGGGCCGGCGTCGCGCTGCTGGCCCTGGCGCTGGCCTGGGCCCGGGTGCAGAGCCTGCGGCCCAGGCTGCTGGCGATGCTGTTCGCCGGCTTCGTCTGGCTGGGGCTGACCCTGGTGCTGGCCGGCTGGCAGGGCGGCGCGCTGGGCCTGCATGCGTTCGCCATGGGCTTCATGGGCAGCACGATGCTGGCGATGTTGAGCCGGGTGGCGGCGATGCAGGCGGGCGTACACGTCGTCGCCGACAGGCTGTTGTGGCGGCTGTTCCTGCTGCTGCAACTGGCCGTGGTCTGCCGGCTGGCGGGCTCGCTGGCCTTGGCGGCGACGCTGTGGGCCGGTGTCTGGCTGGCCTGGGCCTTGCGCTACGGCCGCTGGCTGGGCCTGCCGAAATGACGAAGCCCGCGCCGCCGGGAAGCGGGCGCGGGCCTGGCCTTCGTGGCCCGTCGGACGGCGCGCAGGCGCCGTCCTCGGTCGCAACTCAGTCTTCCGACTTGAACACCAGCTTCACTTCATGCGTCTGCGGCGCGCCGGTGCCTTCGAACTTCCACTGGCTCAGCGCGTCCACGGCGGCGCGGTCGAAGACGCGCTTGGGTTCGGCCTCGACGATATCGACGGCCGAGACCTTGCCGTCGCCGGCGATGTTCATCCTGGCACGCACGCTGCCGGCGCTGATGTTGCGCTTGACGGCTTCGCCGGGGTATTCGGGGGCGACCTTCTTCAGGATCTTGGCGTCGGCATGGGCCAGCGAGGCAGTGGCGACGAGGGCGAGGGCGAGGGCGGAGCGAGCGAACATCGGGGCTTTCGGGCGAGTGGATTTGGAAGGGGTGCGGCTCGTGACCGCATGACGGAGCGCATTTTGGCGAGCCGGCATCCCTTGGTTAAGGGATGAGGCCGTGCACAAATCACGCGCACGCGCCCGCTGCGCCCCGTGCCCGGCGGGGCCGCGAAATCTGTCACGGCCAGGGGCGATGCCGCGCCTCGGTGGAACTGGCGCTTTGCATGAAGCCGGCCAGTGCCTGGAAGCGCGGCTGCTGGGCGACGGCCGGCGTCGTCACCAGCCAGTAGGCGCCGTCGGCCTCGATGCTCTGCATGAAGGGGCGCAGCAGCCGGCCGTCGCGCAGCTCGTCCTCCACCAGCGCCAGCCGCGCCAGCGCGACGCCGCGACCGGCCATCGCGGCCAGCAGCAGCGCGTTGCTGTCGTCGATCAGTTGGCCCTGGCGCACCGGCGCGTCGCCGACGCCGGCGGCCCGCATCCAGCGTGCCCAGTCCTCGCGGCTGTCCTCGTGCAGAAGGGGGTAATGACGCAGGTCGGCCGGCGTTGCCAGCGGCTGGCCGGGGCGCGGCAGCGTGGGCGCGCAGACCGGCGTCAATGCCGTACCGAACAGGCGCTGCGCCCACAGCCGCGGCGGCGGCTCGGCGGCCCAGACGACGGCTGCCTCGGCACCGCCGCCGCGCGCCAGCGCGTCGCCTTGGGTGCTGTGGTGCAGGTGCAGCTCGATCTCGGGGTGGGCGTCCCAGAAGCGCGGCAGCCGCGGCATCAACCAGCGGCTGGAGAAGCTGGGCGTCACCGTCAGCTGCAGGCTCTGCGCCAGCGCCGGGCCGCGCTTGAGCTCGGCCAGCAGCTCGTCGATGCGGTCGAAGCTGCCCGACAGCACGCCCAGCAGCCGCTCGCCGGCCGCCGTCAGCCGCACCTGGCGCGGCCGGCGCTCGAACAGCGGCAGGCCCAGCGCCTGCTCCAGCCCCCGCACCTGGTGGCTGACGGCGGCCTGGGTCACGTGCAGCTCGTCGGCCGCGGCCGTGAACGACAGGTGGCGCGCCGCCGCCTCGACGAAGCGCAACGCGTTCAGATGGTGCAAATGACGTCGCATCGCTGTCCTTGGTCGGTCGGCCCGGATGGATAAGCCCGGCTCATGCATGGCGCAAATATTCGTCGTTTGTGTCGGCGGCCCGCCAACGGTGAAATGCCGCCAATCGAAACGTTTCAAACCCCGTCATTTCACGGTGAAGCGCCATGAACCAACCTCAGGTCTATCCCTATATCCCGAACTCGGTGCCGGCCGTGAAGGCCGAGATGCTGGCCGCCACCGGCGCGCGCTCCGTCGAGGATTTCTACGCCGACATCCCCGCCGCCCTGCGCATGCAAAAGCCGCTGCAGCTGCCCAAGCCGCTGCTGTCCGAGGCGAGGCTGAAGCGCCATGTGCAGGGCCTGCTGGCGCGCAACACGCCCACCAGCGAGGTGCTGAGCTTCCTCGGCGGCGGCTGCTACCAGCACCATGTGCCGGCGCTGTGCGACGAGATCAACGGCCGCAGCGAGTTCCTGACCGCCTATGCCGGCGAGCCCTATGACGACCACGGCCGCTTCCAGGCGCTGTGGGAGTACTGCTCGATGATGGGTGAGCTGCTGAACCTGGACGTCGTCAGCGTGCCCGCCTACGACGGCCTGCAGGCCGCCGCCACCGCCTGCTGCATGGCCGCCCGCCATCAGGGCAAGGACAGCGGCCGCCGCCGCGTGCTGCTGGCCGGCAATGTCGGCCCCGACAAGCGCTCCCACATCGCCACCTACGGCCGCGCCGGCATCGAGTTTGAAGAAGTGCCCTTCGACGCCGCCACCGGCCTCGTCGATCGCGCCGCGCTGCAGGCCGCGCTGGGGCCGGACGTGGCGGCCTTCTACGTGGACATGCCGAGTTATTTCGGCGGCATCGACGACGGTGCCGCGCTGGCCCGCCTCGTCAAGGCGGCCGGCGCGATGCTGGTGGTGGGCGTGGACCCCGGCAGCCTGGGGCTGCTCGCGCCACCCGGCGACTGGGGAGCGGACCTGGTCTGCGGCGACATCCAGCCGCTGGGCATGCACATGAGCTTTGGCGGCGGGCAGGGCGGCTTCATCGCCAGCCGCGACGACGAGGCGCTGGTGCTGCAATACCCGTCGCGGCTGTTCGGCATCGCGCCGACCCCGGTGCCGGGCCAGTACGGCTTCGGCGACGTGGCCTACCACCGCACCTCCTTCGACAAGCGCGAGGAGGGCAACGAGTTCGTCGGCACCGCCGCCGCGCTGTGGGGCATCACGGCCGGCGTCTACCTGGCCAGCCTCGGGCCGCAGGGCATGGTCGAGCTGGGCGAGGGCATCCTGGCCCGCGTCGCCTATGCCCGCGAGCAACTGGCCGCGCTGCCGGGCCTGCGCCTGGCCCACCCGGCCACGCCGCACTTCAAGGAGTTCGCCGTCAACTTCGACGCCAGCGGCCTGAGCGTCGCCCAGGTCAACGCGGCGCTGCGCGAGCGCGGCATCTTCGGCGGCCACGACCTGTCCGCCGCCTTCCCGGCGCTGGGTCAGTCGGCCCTCTACGCCTTCACCGAACTGCACAGCCAGGACGACATCGACACCCTGGTCGCCGCGCTGCGCGAACTGCTGGACCGCTGAAGAGAAGAGTTATGGAAGACATCTCCGCCCACCGCTTCACCGCCGGCCGCGCCAACCTGCGCCGCTACCAGCAGGCTCATTGGGACGAGCCGGTTTTGTTCGAGCTCAGCCAGCCCGGCGAGCGCGCGCTGCTGCTGCCCGAGTGCGAACCCGCCGTCGCCGCGGCCGGCGCGCGTGCGGTGGCCTGCCTGCCCGCCGGCATGCGCCGCGCCGCCGCGCCGGCCCTGCCCGAGCTGAGCCAGAACCGGCTGCTGCGCCACTACCTGCGGCTGTCGCAGGAGAACCTGGGCGCCGACCTCAACGTGGACGTCGGCCAGGGCACCTGCACGATGAAATACAACCCCAAGGTCAACGAGCAGCTGGCGCGCGACCCGCGCATGAGCGAGCTGCACCCGCTGCAGCACGAGTCCACCGTGCAGGGGCTGCTGCAGGTCATGCACGAGATGGAGGGCGTCATCCGCGAGGTCTCGGGCATGGACGCCGTCAGCCTGCAGCCGCGCTCGGGCTCGCAGGCCATCTACGCCAACATCGCGATGATCCGCGCCTGGTTCGAGGCGCGAGGCGAGGGCGCGCAGCGCGACGAGATCGTCACGACCATCTTCTCGCACCCGTCGGACGCCGCCTGCGCCAAGGTACTGGGCTACAAGGTCATCACGCTGTACCCGGATGCCGACGGCTACCCCGACCTGGACGCGCTGAAGGCCGCTTTGGGCCCGCGCACCGCGGCGCTGGTCATCACCAACCCCGAGGACACCGGCATCTTCAACCCCAAGATCGCCGAGTTCGTCGCCGCCGCCCATGCCGCCGGTGCGCTGGCCTGCTATGACCAGGCCAATGCCAACGGGCTGCTGGGCATCACCCGGGCGCGCGAGGCCGGCTTCGACCTCTGCCACTTCAACCTGCACAAGACCTTCGCGACGCCCCACGCCTGCGGCGGCCCGGCCGTGGGTGCCTGCGCGGTGACGGCGGCGCTGGCACCCTTCCTGCCGCGGCCGCGCGTCGTCAAGGACGGCGCGCACTACCGCATCGATGCCGGCGACGAGCGCTCCATCGGCAAGGTCGCCGCCTTCATGGGCACGGCCTCCATCGTGCTGCGCGCCTATGCCTGGGTCATGAACCTCGGTGCCGACGGCCTGCGCGAGGTGGCCGAGGTGGCGGTGCTGAACAACAACTACATGATGGCCGAGCTGCTGAAGATCCCCGGCCTCAGCGCGCCCTACGCGGCGGGCAAGCGCCGCATCGAGCAGGTGCGCTACAGCTGGCAGCAGCTCTGCGAGGACACCGGCGTCAGCTCCGGCGACATCGGCCTGCGCGCCGCCGACTACGGCACCCACTACTGGACCAGCCACCACCCCTACGTCGTGCCCGAACCGGCCACCATCGAGCCCACCGAGGCCTACTCGCGCGCCGACCTGGACGAGTTCGTGCAAATCATGGCCCGCGTGGCGCAGGAGGCGCGCGAGCAGCCCGAGCTGCTGCGCAGCGCGCCGCACCAATGTGCCAGCCGCCGCGTGCAGGACGACTACCTCGAAGACCCCAAGCGTTGGGCCATCACCTGGCGCGCCTGGCGGCGCAAGCTCGCGGAACACGGCGCGGCCTGAGCAGGACATGCGCGTGGGCCTGATCGTCAACCCCATCGCCGGTGCCGGCGGGCCGCTGGCCTTGCACGGCAGCGACGGCTTCGTGCCCGGCGCGCTGCCGCCCGCGCACGCGGCGCAGCGGGCCGCCGAGGCGGTGGCCGCGCTGGGCCGCGCGCCGCACTGGCTCTGCGGGGCCGGCGCGATGGGCGAGGCGCTGCTGCGTGGGCAGGGCGCTGAGCCGCAGGTCGTCGGCACGGCCGCATGGCCCAGCCGCGCGGCCGACACCCGTGCGGCGGCCGCCGCGATCTGCGAGCAGGGCGCCGAGCTGCTGCTGTTTGCCGGCGGCGACGGCACCGCGCGCGACGTGATGGACGCCGTCGGCGAGCGGCTGCCGGTGCTGGGCATCCCGGCCGGCGTCAAGCTGCAGTCGGGCTGCTTCGGCACCAGCGCGCGGGCCGCCGGGCGGCTGGCGCGCGCCTTCCTCGACGGCCATGCGCGCCTCACCGAGCCGCGCGAGGTGATGGACCTGGACGAGGCCGAGCTGGCGCAGGGCCGCGTGGCCGCGCGGCTGCACGGCCTGCTGCGCACGCCGGTGGACGCGCGGCTGCTGCAGGGCCGCAAGTCGCGCAGCCTGCCGGCCGACGCCGAGGCCGCCGCCGCGCTGGCCGCCGCCGTCGCGCCGCAGCTCGCGCAGGGCCTGCACGTCATCGGCCCCGGCTCCACCACCTGGGCGCTGAAGCAGGCGCTCGGCCTGGACGGCAGCCTGATCGGCGTCGATGTCGTCGCCGATGGCCGCCTCGTGCAGCGCGACGCGACCGAGGCCCAGCTGTGGGGCTGCGTCGGCAGCGGCCCCAAGGCCCGGCTGTGGCTGACGGCCATCGGCGGCCAGGGCCATGTGATCGGCCGCGGCAACGCGCCGCTGAGCCCGCGCGTGCTGCGCGCACTGGGCCGCGAGGCGCTGACGCTGCTGCTGACGCCGCGCAAGTTGCAGGGCCTGCCCGCGCTGCGCGTGGACAGCGGCGACGCGGCCGTGGATGCGATGTTCAACGGCCCGGTGCGCGCGCTCACCGGGCCCCGGGACCAGGCCGTGCTGCGCCTGGCCAGCGATTGAAGGAGACCCGAAAGATGAAACCTACTGGAGAGTTGGCCGGCAAGGTCGCACTGGTCACCGGTGCCGGCTCCGGCATCGGCCGCGCGACGGCGGCGCTGTTCGCGGCCGAGGGCGCGCGCGTGGCCGTCTGCGACCGCGACCCGGCGGGCGGCGCGGCCACCGTCGAGGCCATCCGCGCGGCCGGCGGCGAGGCGTTGTTCGTGCAGGCCGACGTGGCCCGCGCCGCCGACTGCGAGCGCGCCGTGCAGCAGGTGCTGGCCGCCTGGGGCCGGCTGGACGTGCTGTTCAACAACGCCGGCATCACGCGCCGCGCCAACGTCGTCGATACCAGCGAGGCCGACTGGGACGCGGTGATGGCCGTCAACGTCAAGTCCGTCTTCCTGATGAGCAAGCACGCGGTGCCGGTGATGGCCCGCCAGGGCGGCGGCAGTATCGTCAACGCCGGCTCGGGCTGGGGGCTGGTCGGCGGCAAGGACGCCGTGTCCTACTGCGCCGCCAAGGGGGCCGTCGTCAACATGACGCGGGCCATGGCCGTGGACCACGGGCCGCAGCACATCCGCGTCAACTGCGTCTGCCCCGGCGACACCGACACCGCGATGCTGCGCCACGAGGCCGCCCAGCTCGGGCTGCCCGGCCAGGCGCTGGTGGAGGCCGGCGCGGCACGGCCGCTGCAGCGCGTCGGCCAGGCGCAGGAGATCGCCCAGGTCGTGCTCTTCCTCGCCAGCGAGCGGGCCTCGTTTGTCACTGGCTCGGCCTATGTCGTCGATGGCGGCGGGCTGGCCGGTAGCGCCTAGATCCACGCCTAGGGTTGGCACCGCTCGACACGCCTTCACCGGCCTCTACATTCCACCGACTCAAAACGTTTCAAATGACCATGCTTCACTGGGGAATCCTCGGCGCCGGGAACATCTCGGGCGCTTTTGCCAAGGGCCTGCAACAGACCGACAGCGGCGGCCTCGTCGCCGTCGCCAGCCGCGACGCGGCCAAGGCCCGCGCCTTCGCCGACCGCCACGCCGCGCCGGGCCGCACCGTCACGGCCCATGCGGGCTACGAGGCGCTGCTGGCCGACCCGGACGTGCAGGCCGTCTACATCGGCCTGCCGCACACCGAGCACCTGCACTGGACGGTGCGCGCGCTGCGCGCCGGCAAGCATGTGCTGTGCGAGAAGCCGCTGGGCCTGAACCAGGGCGAGGCCATGCTGGCCCAGGAGGAGGCGCGCCGCGCCGGCCGCGTGCTGATGGAAGCCTTCATGTACCGCTGCCTGCCGCAGACCGCGCAGCTGCTGGCGCTGCTGAAGGAGGGCGTCATCGGCGATCTGCGCCACATCCAGTCGTCCTTCTGCTACGCGTCCACGCCGCGCGCCGGCTCGCGCACCTGGGAGCCTGGTCTGGCCGGCGGCGGCATCCTCGACGTGGGCTGCTACCCCATGTCGATGGCGCGGCTGCTGGCCGGCGCGGCCCAGGGCCGGCCCTATGCCGAGCCGCTGGCGCTGCAGGCCATGGGCGGGCTGCATGGCGGCGTCGATGCTTGGGCGCTGGCGACGCTGCGCTTTGCCGGCGACATCACCGTCCAGCTCGCCACCGCCGTCAGCCTGGAGCAGGAGGAGTCGCTGCGCCTGGGCGGCACGAAGGGCGCGCTGGTCGTGCCCAGCCCCTGGTATGGCGCGGGCGCGGAAGCCGGCGAGAGCCGCATCGAGCTGTGGGTGGACGAGGCGCTGGCCCAGACCTGGACCATCAAGACGGATCGCGGCCTCTACGCCTACGAGGCCGACACCTTCGCCCGCGCGGTGCGCGAGGGCGCGGTGCCGCATCCGGCGATGAGCGCCGACGAGGCCATCGCCAACCTCGCTGCCTTGGACCGCTGGCGCCGCGCCATCGGCCTCAGCTATCCGCGCGAGACCGCCGCAGGCCTGGCCGGCCGCCAGACGCTGGCCGGCCTGCCGCTGCAGCGCGCCGCCACCATGCCGCGCGCACAGGTGCCGGGCCTGGCCAAGCCGCTGTCGCGCCTCGTCATGGGCGTGGACCACCAGGAGACGCTGCCCTACGCGGCCGCGCTGTTCGACGACTACATCGAGCGCGGCGGCAATGCCTTCGACACCGCCTGGGTCTACGACTTCGACGGCGGCCATTGCGAAAGCATCTTCGGCGACTGGCTGAAGGCGCGCGGCATCCGCGACGACATCGTGCTGATCGCCAAGGGCGCACACACGCCGCACTGCACGCCCGAGGGCATGCGCCGCGAACTGGCCGAGAGCCTGGAGCGCCTGCAGGTGGACGCGGCCGACCTCTACATCCTGCACCGCGACAACCCCGAGGTGCCGGTGGCCGAGTTCATCGACGCGCTGAACGAGCAGCGCCGCGCCGGCCGCTTCCAGGCCTTCGGCGGCTCGAACTGGAGCCTGGAGCGTGTCGCCGAAGCCAATGCCTATGCGGCCAAGAGCGGCCAGCAAGGCTTCTCGCTGGTCAACAACCAGCTCAGCCTGGCGCGCATGCAAAGCCCGATCTGGCGCGGCTGCGTATCGGCCGGCGACCCGGCCTCGCGGCGCTGGCTGGCGTCGCAAGGGCTGGCGCTGTTCGCGTGGTCGTCGCAGGCGCGCGGCTTCTTCGTCGATGGCCGTGCCGCGCCCGACCAGCGCAGCGACGAGGAGCTGGTGCGCTGCTGGTACAGCGAGGCCAATTTCGAGCGCCTGCGCCGCGCCCGCGAGCTGGCGCAGCAGAAGGGCGTCGCCGCCATCAACATCGCGCTGGCCTGGGTGCTGGGCCAGGGCTTCCCGGCCTTCAGCCTGATCGGGCCGCGCAGCATCGCCGAGACGGCCAGCTCCTGCCGCGCGCTGACGGTGCAACTGAGCGCAGATGAAATGGCCTGGCTGGACCTGGCCGACCTGGGAGCCCCGGCATGAAGACGAAGATTGCCATCGTCGGTGCCGGCGACATCTTCCCGGCCTACGCCAAGGGCCTGGCCGCCCAGCCGGGCATCGAGCTGGTCGCCGTGGCCGACCTCAAGCCCGAGGCGGCGGCAGCGCGTGCCGCCGAGGCCGGCATCCGCGCCTGCACCTTGACGGAGCTGCTGGACGGCGACGCCGAGATCGTCGTCAACCTGACGCCGCCGGCCGCGCACCGCGCCGTCGGCGAGCAGGTGCTGGTCGCCGGCAAGCACCTCTACACCGAGAAGCCGCTGGCCGCCAGCTATGCCGACGGCTGCGCGCTGCTGGATGCCGCGGCCCGCGCCGGCCGGCGCGTCGGCTGCGCGCCCGACACCTTCCTCGGCAGCGCCGGCCAGGCCGCGCGCGCCTGGGTGGACGCCGGCAAGTTGGGCCGCGTCGTCGCCGGCCAGGCCTGCATGATGGAGCGCGGCCCCGACGACTGGCACCCCAACCCGGCCTTCTTCTACGGCCCCGGTGCCGGCCCGCTGATGGACATGGGCGTCTACTACCTGAGCCAGCTCGTGCAGCTGCTCGGGCCCGTGCGCCGCGTCAGCGGCATGGCGCGCACCAGCTGGCCGGTGCGCACCGTGCCGCGCGGCCCGCGTGAAGGCCAGCGCATCGACGTGGCCACGCCCACCCACATCGTCGCGGGGCTGGACTTCGAGTCCGGTGCCTTCGTCACGCTGGCCACCAGCTTCGACGTCTGGAAGCACCAGAGCCCGCAGATCGAGCTCTACGGCGAGCAGGGCAGCCTGGTGCTGCCCGACCCCAACCGCTTCGACGGCCCCGTGCAGCACTGCGAGGCCGACGGTGACTGGCAGGAACTGGCCGTGCCGGCCGCCAGCTTGGGCCGCCAGCGCGGCATCGGCGTGGCCGACATGGCCGCCGCGCTGCGCACCGGCCGCGAGCCGCGCACCGGCGGCGCGCTGGGCCTGCACGTGCTGGAGATCATGGACGCCACGCTGCGCGCCGCCGACGGCGGCCAGGCGCTGGCATTGCAAACCCGCTGCGAGCGCCCCGCGCCGTTGGACGAGACCCTGTGATGAACGAAGCCCGCATTGCCCTGCAGCTCTACACGGTGCGCAGCGTCGGCGGCCTGGCCCAGCGCCTGGCCGTCGCGCGCGGGGCCGGCTATGCCTGGGTCGAGACCGAGACGCTGCACGGCCTGGAGGCCGACGCCTTCGTCGCCGCGCTGCGCGAGGCCGGCCTCGGGCTGGCCTCCATGCACGTCGAGATGAGCGACCTGGCCGAACGGCTGCCGGCCGTCCTGGCGGCGCTGCGCGAACTCGGCTGCCGGCAGCTCGTGATGCCCTGGCTGGACGAGGCTGAGCGCCCCGCCGACGCGGCCGGCTGGCGCGCGCTGGGCGCCCAGCTGCAGGCCCACGCGCAGGCGCTGGCCGGGCAGGGCGTCGCGCTGGCCTATCACAACCATGCCTTCGAGTTCGAGCGCCTGGCCGACGGCAAGACCGTGCTGGAGACGATCTTCGACGCCGCGCCCGCGCTGCGCTGGCAGCCCGACGTGGCCTGGGTCGCCCGTGCCGGCGAAGACCCTGCCGCCTGGCTTGCGCGTTATGCCGCGCGGCTGCAGTCGGTGCATGTGAAAGACCTGGACGAGGCCGGCGACCCGGCCGAGCAGGGTTGGGCCACGCTGGGCGAGGGACGGCTGCCCTGGGCGCAGTGGCTGCCGGGCCTGGCCGGCCGCGTGCAGACCTTCATCGTCGAGCACGACCACCCGCGCGAGCCGGCCCGCACCGCGCGCGCCGGGCTGGCCTTCCTGCGCCAACGCCTCGCCTGAGTTCAGTCCTATGGCCCACCTGAGCATCCAAGGCCTGCGCAAGAGCTACGGCACGACGGCCGTGCTGGAAGACATCGACCTCGAGATCGCCGACCGCGAGTTCGTCTGCTTCCTCGGCCCCTCGGGCTGCGGCAAGAGCACGCTGCTGCGCTGCATCGCCGGGCTGGAGAGCGTGCAGGGCGGCGAGCTGCGCATCGCCGGGCAGCGCATCAACGAGCTGCCGCCGGCCGAGCGCGACCTGGCGATGGTGTTCCAGAGCTATGCCCTCTACCCGCACATGACGGTGCGCAAGAACCTGGCCTTCGGCCTCAGCCTGCGCGGCACCGCGCGCGCCGAGACCGAGGCACGCATCGCCGAGGCGGCGCGCATGCTGCAGCTGGAGGCGCTGCTGGAGCGCAAGCCGCGCCAGCTCTCGGGCGGCCAGCGCCAGCGCGTCGCCATCGGCCGCGCCATCGTGCGCCAGCCACGCATCTTTTTGTTCGACGAGCCGCTCTCCAACCTCGACGCCGCGCTGCGCGAGAACACCCGCATGGAGATCGCGCGGCTGCACGAGCGCCTGCAGGCGACGATGATCTACGTCACCCACGACCAGGTCGAGGCGATGACGCTGGCCAGCAAGGTCGTCGTGCTGAACCAGGGCCGCATCGCCCAGGTCGGGCCGCCGATGGCGCTCTACCACGCGCCGGCCGACCTCTTCGTCGCCGGCTTCATCGGCTCGCCGCGCATGAATCTGCTGCCGGCGGACAAGCTGCCCGGCGTGCCCGCGCCGGCCGGGGCCGTGACGCTGGGCATGCGGCCGGAGCACCTGCGCCTGGTGAGTCCCGAGCAGGCCGGCGCGCTGCGGGCACGCGTGCGAATGGTCGAGCGCCTGGGCGCGCAGACGCTGGTGCACCTGGAGGCCGAGGGCGGCGCGGCGCTGGTGGCGGCGGTGGATGGCAGCCACGCGGTCGAGCGCGGCGACGCGGTGGGGCTGCTGCTGCCGCCGGAGCGCATCCACGCCTTCGGCGCGGACGGCAAGGCGCTGGCGAGGAGGGCTGCATGAGGCGCTGGTTCTTGATCGCCGCGTTGCTGCTCGCGCCCTTGGCCCAGGCCCAGCAGGTGCTGCGCTTCGCGACCTGGGACGGCAGCGAGAGCCTGGCCATCCAGCGCCGCATCGCCGCCGCCTTCGAGGCGCGGCATCCGGGCGTCACCGTGCAGCTGGAGGCCTACGGCTCGGGCTTCAGCCAGAAGCTGTCGGCCGCCTTCGGTGCGCACAACCCGCCCGACGTGATGATGATGTGGAACTTTCCGCTCTATCACCGCGTGCTGGAGCCGCTGGACGACTGGCAGGCGCGCGCGCCGGCCTACGACGCCGCCGACCTGGTGCCGGGCCTGCTGCGCTATGCCCAGGTGGACGGGCGGCTCTACGGCGTGCCGGCCGGCTTCACCAGCCAGGTCATCTACTTCAACAAGGACATGTTCGACCGCGCCGGCCTGGCCTACCCGCAGCCGGGCTGGAGCTGGGACGACCTGCGCCAGCTCGCGCAGCGCCTGAGCCGCGCCGAGGCCAAGGTCTACGGCTATGGCGTGGACGTGGCGCCCGACCCCTACGACTTCCAGGGCTATCTGTGGAGCGCCGGCGCGCGCATGCTGGCGGCAGACGGGCTGCGCATGCGCGGCGAGCTGGACAGCCCGCAGTCGGTCGCGATGTTCAAGCTGCTGCTGGGCCTGCTGGAGCAGGGCCAGGCGGCCACGCTGGGCATAGGCGACGGCAAGAACCAGCGCCAGCTTTTCGTCGCCGACCGGGTTGCGATGCTGATGGACGGCGCCGCCTTCCGGCTGGAGCTGGCCCAGGACGGCAAGCGCTACGGCGTCGCGCCGCTGCCCAGCTTCGAGGGCCGGCCGCCGCAGAGCGTCGTCGGTGTGTCGGCGCTGGCGATCGCGCGCGAGTCGCGCCAGAAGGCGCTGGCCTGGGACTTCGTGCGCTTCTACAGCAGCGCCGAGGCGGTGCGGCTGCGGCAGGGCGACCTGCCGGTGCTGCTGTCGGTCGCTGAACAGCTGAAGCTGCGGGACGACCCGCTGACGGCGCCCTTCTACGCGATGGCGGCGGGGCTGGACGAGACGCCGTCCTTTTTGCTGAACCCGCGCTGGACGCGCGCCTCGGGCGTCGTGCGCGACGCGATCCAGGAGGTCTTCCTGAAGCGTGGCGACGTGGCGGGCATCCTGTCGCGCGCGGCGGCCAAGGCGGAGCAGAAGCTGCAATGAAGCCGACCTCACGCTGGCCCGAATGGCTCACGCCCTGGCTGTTCGTCGCGCCGTGGATTGCGGGCTTCATCGCCTTCACGCTGGGGCCGCTGCTGTACTCGCTCTACACCAGCTTCTTCGACTGGCCGCTGATGGGCGGCGAGCGCTTCGTCGGGCTGGACAACTACCGCCGCATCCTGACCAACGACGACGACTTCTGGGATGCGCTGGCCGTCACGCTGCGCTTCGCGGGCCTCTACGTGCCCATCCACCTGGCCGGGGCCTTGGCGCTGGCGCTGCTGCTGAACCGGCCGGGCTGGGGCCAGGGCCTGTTCCGCACGCTGTTCTACCTGCCCAGCATGCTGTCCGGCGTGGCGCTGGTGACGATCTGGAGCTGGATCTACAGCCAGGAGTACGGCCTGTTGAACTACCTGCTGGGGCGTGTGGGCATCGCACCGGTGAACTGGCTGGGCAGCCCGCAGTGGGCGCTGTGGTCGGTGGTCATCGCCAGCCTGTGGAGCCTGGGCGGCACGATGCTGATCTTCCTGGCCGGGCTCAAGGCCATCCCGGCCGACCTGTACGAGGCGGCCGAGCTGGCCGGCGTGTCGCGCTTCGCCCGCTTCTGGCGCATCACGCTGCCGCTGCTGTCGCCGGTGCTGCTGTTCAACGGCGTGACGACGCTGATCGCCGCCTTCCAGCAGCTGACGCTGGCGCTGCTGCTGACCGAGGGCGGGCCGCTGAAGTCCACCTACATGCTGGCCATGTACATCTACGACACCGCGTTCAAGTATTTCGACATGGGCTATGCGTCGGCGCTGTCCTGGCTGCTGTTCCTGCTGATCCTGGTGCTGTCGGTCAGCGTGCTGCGCTTCTCCAGCCTGTGGGTGTTCTACGAGAGCGAAGTGAAGCGCGGGGAGGGCGGGCGATGAGCGTGCAGCCCTTCAACGCGGCCCGGCACGCGCGCCGGCTGCTGCTGTTCACGCTGATGCTGGGCCTGGCGACGGCCTTCGTGCTGCCGTTGTACTGGACGCTGGCGACGGCGCTGAAGGCCAGGCCCGAGCTCTACACCTGGCCGCCGGTCTGGTGGCCGGCCGAGCCGCGCTGGCGCAACTTCGCCGACGCCTGGGCCGCCCAGCCCTTCGGCCGCTTCCTGTGGAACTCGGTCGTCGTGGGCGTGCTGTCCACCGTGGGCCAGCTGCTGTCGTCGGCCGTCGTGGCCTACGGCTTCGCGCGCTTCGACTTCCGCGGCCGCAACGCGCTGTTCGTGCTGATGCTGGCGTCGATGATGATTCCCTGGGACGTGACCATGATCCCGCTCTACATGCAGTTCAACGCGCTGGGCTGGATCAACACGCTGAAGCCGCTGATCGTGCCCAGCTTCTTCGGCGCGCCGTTCTACATCTTCCTGATGCGCCAGTTCATCATGGGCATCCCGCGCGAGCTGGACGAGGCCGCGCGCATGGACGGCGCCAACGCGTGGCAGATTTTCTGGCGCATCCACCTGCCGCTGATGGCGCCGGCGCTGGTGCTGGTCGGCAGTTTCCAGTTCCTCGGCTCCTGGAACGACTACCTCGGGCCGCTGGTGTTCCTGAACGATGAGAGCGTCTACACGCTGCCGCTGGGCCTGGCGCAGTTCCGCGGCCTGCACGCCAACAACCTGACCGCCATCGCCGCGATGACGGTGCTGCTGTGCCTCGTGCCGCTGGCGCTGTTCTTCGTGGCCCAGCGCCACATCATGGGAGGCGCCACCGAGGGCGCGGTGAAGTGATGCAAGCAACGACGCTGTTCGACCCCCTGCGCGTGCCGCTGTCGCGCCGCGAGAGCTGGCTGTGCCTGTCGTGGATCCCGGAGGACGGCGCCGAAGAGGGGGCGTTTTGGCTGCGCAATCTGCGTGGCGGCGACGAGCGCACCGACCTGGGCCGGCTGTTCCGCCTGCAGCTGCCCGCCGACACGCGCTGGACGCTGGCCCCCGGCGGGCTGCGCGCCGAGGCCGGGGGCGGCTGGCTGGCGTTCGCCTTCGCCGACGCCGACACGCTGGCCATCGCCGGCCAAGGCCTGCCGCTGTGGCTGAGCCTGCAGACCCGCCACTACGACTACGCCCAGCGGCTGGACGACGGGGCCGTGCACGTCAGCTGCGCGCGCCAGGACCTGTCGGCCCGCGTCGCCGCCCGCACCGGCACGCTGGTGCTGGACGCGCCCTGGCAGGGCCAGCGCGCCGAGCGCATCGGGCTGGCGCTGCAGCCGGGCGGCGACGGGCTGGCCGCGTCCATCCACCTCTACCGCGTGCAGCCGGCGCGGCTGGACGTGGCCGATGCCGCGGCCGCCCGCGCCGACGCGCAGGCCGACTTCGATGCCTGGCTGGCGGCCACGCCGCCCGCGCCGCAACAACTGGCCGAGCTGCGCCGGCTGGCCGCCTACATCTGCTGGTCCTGCCTGGTGCCGGCCGGGGGCCAGCTGCCCTATGCGGCGATGTATATGTCCAAGAACTGGATGACCAACATCTGGTCCTGGGACCATGGCTTCAACGCGCTGGCGCTGGGCGCGCTGCAACCCGAACGCGCCTGGCAGCAGTTCGCGCTGCCCTTCGCGCACCAGCACGCCAGCGGCCGGCTGCCCGACTTCGTCAACGACCTGTTCGCCTACTGGCGCTTCACCAAGCCGCCCATCCACGGCTGGGTGCTGGGCCAGCTGCGTCGCATGGCGCCGCAGTTCTGGACGCAAGAGCGCCTGGCCGAAGCGCACGGCTGGCTGGCCGCCCAGGCCGGCAGCTGGCTGGCGACGGCCGGGCCCGATGGGCTGCCGCGTTATGACCACGGCAACGACGCCGGCTGGGACAACGCCACCGTCTTCCTGCAGGGCACGCCGCTGGCCAGCCCCGACCTGGCCGCGCTGCTGGTGCTGCAACTGGACGAACTGGCCGACGTGGCCGCGCTGCTGGGCCGGCCCGCCGAGCCCTGGCGCGAACAGGCCGACGCGCTGGCGGCCCGCCTGGTCGAGCAGCTGTGGACCGGCGAGCGCTTCGTCGCCCGCGACGCGGCGGGCCGCGCCGTCGAGGCCGGCGACAGCCTGATCGCCTTCACGCCGCTGCTGCTGGGCGAGCGGCTGCCGGCCGCCATTCGCGAGCGGCTGCTGGCCGGGCTGACGGCGCCGGGCCGCTTCTGGACCGAGCACGGCCTCGCGACAGAGGCGCTGAGCAGCCCGCACTACCGTGACGACGGTTACTGGCGCGGCCCCATCTGGGCCCCGACGACGCTGCTCTTCCACAGCGCGCTGCTGCGCTGCGGGCGGCCCGAGCTGGCCCAGCGGCTGGCGCGCGGCTACACGGCGATGTGCGCGCGCTCAGGGCTGGCGGAGAACTTCGATGCCCGGAGCGGTGCCGCGCTGCGCGACCCGGCCTTCACATGGACGTCGAGCGTGGCGCTGTTGCTGGCGCAAAGCCTGTTGGAGAACGGTGCATGAGCAAAGTGACGCTGAAGACGCTGGTGCAGCACACCGGCCTGTCGCTGGGCACGGTGTCGCGGGCGCTGCAAGACGGCCCCGAGGTCAAGCGCGAGACGCGCGAGCGGGTGCAGCGCGTGGCCCGCGAGCTGGGCTACACGCCCAACCTGGCCGGCGTGAAGCTGCGCACCGGCAAGACCTACACGCTGTCCATCGTGCTGCCGGTGGAGCCCGGCGAGCAGGACGCCAGCGACAGCGGCTTCGGCGCGCTGGTCTCGGGCCTGCACGCGGCGCTGGCCGGCACCTTCTACAGCCTGGTCGTGCAGCCCGAGCTGCCCGGCGCGGACGCGCTGGCGGGGCTGCGCCAGCTCGTCGAGACGCGCCGTGTGGACGGCCTGGTGCTGACGCAGACGAGGCCGCAGGACGAGCGCATCCGCTACCTGCTGGAGCGCGACTTCCCCTTCGTCAGCTACGGCCGCAGCGAGCTGGAACAGCCCCACCCCTGGTACGACACCGACCACGAGGACATGGCCTACCGCGCGACGCAGCGCCTGCTGGCGCGCGGCCACCGCCGCATCGCGATGCTGAACCCACCGGGCGAGCTGATGTACAGCCAGCACCGCGACGCCGGCCACCGCCGCGCGCTGGCCGAGGCCGGGCTCGCGCCCGACCCGGCGCTGACGCGCCGCTCGGCCCTCAGCGCCGCCGACGGCCGCCGCCTCGTGCTGGAGCTGGCGCGCCTGCCCGAGCGGCCGACGGCCTTCGTCTGCGCGAACGAATACGGCGCGCTGGGCGCGCTGGCCGCCTTTGCCGAACTGGGCTGGCAGGCCGGGCGCGAGGCCACGGTGCTGGCGACCGACGACAGCAACGTCTCGGCCTTCTTCGTGCCGCCGCTGACCACCTGCTACGCCTCGCTGCACGGCGCCGGCCGCCACCTCGGCCGGCTGCTGCTGCGCCGGCTGGACGGCGAGTCCGTCGAGCGCCTGCAGCTGCTGGAGCAGGCCGAGCTGATCGAACGCCAGCCCGACCGGCTGGCCCAAGGAGCACAACCATGAAGACGATGCGCGGGCCGGGGATCTTCCTGGCCCAGTTCGCCGGCGACGCCGCGCCCTTCGACACGCTGGACGGCCTGGCCGCCTGGGCCGCCGGGCAGGGCTTCAAGGCCGTGCAGATCCCGAGCTGGGACGCGCGGCTCATCGACCTCGCACTGGCCGCCGACAGCCAGGACTATTGCGACGAGCTGGCCGGCCGCCTCGCCGCGCACGGCCTGCAGGTCAGCGAGCTGTCCACGCATCTGCAGGGCCAGTTGCTGGCCGTGCACCCGGCCTACGACCGGCTGTTCGACGGCTTCGCGGCCCCGGCCGTGCGCGGCGATGCGGCGGCCCGCAGCGCCTGGGCGGCCGGCCAGTTGCGGCTGGCGGCGCGCGCATCGGCGCGGCTGGGGCTGGCGGCGCACGCCACCTTCTCGGGCGCGCTGGCCTGGCCCTATCTCTACCCCTGGCCGCAGCGGCCGGCCGGGCTGGTGGAGGAGGCCTTCGCCGAGCTGGCGCGGCGCTGGCGGCCGGTGCTGGACGCCTTCGACGAGGCCGGCGTGGACGTCTGCTACGAGCTGCACCCGGGCGAGGACTTGTTCGACGGGTTGACGTTCGAGCGCTTCCTCGACGCCGTCGGCCAGCATCCGCGCGCCAACATCCTCTACGACCCCAGCCACTTCCTGCTGCAGCAGCTCGACTACCTGGCCTTCATCGACCACTACCACCCGCGCATCCGCGCTTTCCACGTCAAGGACGCCGAATTCCGGCCCGATGGCAAGCAGGGCGTCTACGGCGGCTATGCGCCGTGGCTGGCGCGGGCCGGGCGCTTCCGCTCGCTGGGCGACGGGCAGATCGACTTCGGCGCGATCTTCTCCAAGCTGGCCCAGCACGACTACGCCGGCTGGGCGGTGCTGGAGTGGGAGTGCTGCCTGAAGCACCCCGAGGACGGCGCGAAGGAGGGGGCCGAGTTCATCCGCCGCCACATCATCCGCGTCGCCGACCGCGCCTTCGACGACTTCGCCGACGGCGGCCTGCCGCGCGCCGAGCTGCGCGCGCTGCTGGGGGGCGCGCCATGACGCTGCGGCTGGGCATGGTCGGCGGCGGGCAGGGCGCCTTCATCGGCGCGGTGCACCGCATGGCCGCGCGGCTGGACGGGCAGTGGACGCTGGTGGCCGGCGCGCTGTCCAGCGACGCCGAGCGGGCGCGGGCCAGCGCCGAAGAGCTGGGGTTGGCGCGCAGCTATGCCGACTGGCGCGAGATGGCGCGGGAAGAGGCCGCGCGCGAGGACGGCATCGACGCAGTCGCCATCGTCACGCCCAACCACCTGCACGCGCCGGTGGCGACAGCCTTCCTGGAAGCCGGCATCCACGTCATCTGCGACAAGCCGTTGGCCACCTCGCTGGCCGAGGCGCGCGCGCTGCGGGCGCTGGCGCAGCGGCGCGGCCGGCTGCTGGCGCTGACGCAGACCTACAGCGGCTACCCGATGGTGCGGCATGCTCGCGCGCTGGTGGCGGCCGGTGCGCTGGGCGAGCTGCGGCTGGTGCAGGTCGAGTACGCGCAGGACTGGCTGGCCGAGTCCATCGAACAGCAGGGCCAGAAGCAGGCCGCCTGGCGCTGCGACCCGGCCCAGGCCGGCCCGGCCGGCGCGCTCGGCGACATCGGCACGCACGCCTACCACCTGGCCTGTTATGTCAGCGGCCTGCCCGCCGAGGCCGTCTGCGCCGAGCTGGCGCGGCTGGTGCCGGGCCGCCGGCTGGACGACCATGTGCAGGCCATGCTGCGCTTCCCCGGCGGCGTGCGCGGCCAGCTGTGGGCCAGCCAGGTCGCCAGCGGCTGCGAGAACGCGCTGCGGCTGCGGCTGTGGGGCAGCGAGGCCGGGCTGGAGTTCGCGCAGGAGCGGCCCGACGAGCTGCTGCTGACGCCGCGCGGCGGCGCCACGCAGCGGCTGACGCGCGGCCGCGTCGCCAGCGCCGAGGCCGTGGCGGCCACGCGGCTGCCGGCCGGCCACCCCGAGGGCTATCTGGAAGCCTTCGCCCAGCTCTACCGCGACGCCGCCGAATGGATACGCGCCCAGCGCGAGGGCCGCGCACCGGCCGAAGCCAGCCGCGGGTTGACGACGGCCGAGGACGGCGTGGCCGGCCTGGCCTTCGTCGAGGCCGTGCTGGCCAGCGACCGTGCCGGCAGCGCCTGGACGACCCTGGACACCGACGACGGAGGACATAAGCGATGACCCCGTTCCCCACCCCGCAGGCCCGGCCGCCGCCGGGCCCCATCCGCGCGCCCTGAGCCGGGCGCGCCGACCCGAGTTTTCGCGGCGCGCCGGGGCGAGGCGCGCCGTTCCCTGAGACGAGAGGCATGCGAACCCGCACCCGCGGGCTGCGCAGGGGCCTGGCTACACCCGCAATCCCTAACCAATCCACCACGGAGACAAGCGACATGAAGACGACAAAACCGCACGGCCAGAAATTGAATCGTTTCAAGCTGACTGCTGCCGCGTTTGCGGCCACCGGCCTGCTGGCCCAGGCCGCCTGGGCCCAGCAGGCCAGCAGCGAGAGCGACAAGGACAGCAAGACCGAGACGGGCAAGCAGCTGGACCGCGTCGTCGTGACCGGCAGCACCGGCCTGCGCACGGTGCGCGAGGCCTCGGTGGCCGTGACGGTGGCCGACCGCGAGGCGCTGGACCGCAAGGCACCGCGCTCGACGGCCGAGGCGATGGAGCTGATCCCCGGCATGTACGTCGAGGCCTCGGGCGGCGAGATGTCCAACAACTACTCGGTGCGCGGCATGTCGGGCGGCAACCAGCGCTGGGTGCAGCTGCAAGAGGACGGCCTGCCGGTCTTCTACTACCCGAGCTGGACGGGCGACGGCCTTGTCAAGCAGGAGATCGGGTTGGACCGCATGGAGGCGGTGCGCGGCGGCACTTCGGCCATCCTGACCACCAACGGCGCCGGCGCGACGATCAACTTCCTGACCTACCGCAACAACGGTGCGCCCGAGGGCGCGGTGCGGCTGACGACCTCGGACTACGGCACGCGCCGCATCGACCTGCGCTATGCCGGCGGCCTCGGCGGCGGCTGGTTCGCCGGCGCCTCGGGCTTCTGGCGCCGCGACGACGGCGTGCGCAACCCCGAGTTCACGGCCAACCGCGGCGGCACGCTGCGCGCCCATGTCGGCCGCAAGAGCGACGACGGCGAGTGGAGCATCAACGTCAAGAAGGTGGATGACCACAACGCCTTCTACCTGCCGATTCCCGTGCAGGGCAAGGACAAGCCGCGCAGCCTGCCCGGCATCGACGCCAACTACGGCACCATGATCGGCCTGGACTCGGGCGTGCAGACGGTGCGGACCTCGCTGGTGCCGGGCAGCTACAGCCTGCTGGAGGATTCGCGCGACGGCTTCCATGTGCGCGCCGACGCGATCGGCTACAGCTTCGAGCGTGCGTTGTCGCCCGAATGGAAACTGTCGTCCAAGGGCCGCTACACCGATGCCGACGTGACGGCCAGCGTGGTGTTCTCGTCCAGCAACAGCAGCCTGCGCCCGGCCGTGAACCGGCTGGACCCGGCCCAGTTCGGCTATGTGCAGGAGATGCTGGACCGCTTCGCGCCGGCCTGCGGCGGCGCCTGCACGCCGGCGCTGCGTGTGGTCTCGACCGGCGAGATCCTGTCCACGCCCGCGCAGCTCAACGCGCTGAACGGCAACGGCCTGCTGTCCGACAACGTGCTGCAGGCCGACAAGCAGCAGCAGCGCGAATACGTCAACGACCTGCGCCTGAGCTGGAACACGCCGTCCAACAACCTCGCGGTGGGCCTGCTGGCCTTCGACACCAAGACGACCGCCGGCAGCCCGGCGACGGCGCGCTTCGTCACCGACGTGCGCACGCATGCGCGGCGCATGGACATCGTGGCGCTCGACGCGGCCGGCAAGGTCGTCGGCGCCTACACCGAGAACGGCGTGCGCGAGTACTCGACCTGGGGCGACGGGCTGTCGTCCACCCACAACCGCTCGCTGTCCTGGTATCTGAACGACGAATACAAGCTCAGCGACAAGCTGCGCCTGGACGCCGGCCTGCGCATCGAGAAATACCGCTACCGCGAGCAGCGCGCCAACTACGACGAGTACACGCCCATCCCCGGCGCCTTCCAGCCCGGCTGCGACCTGGCCACGCTGGGCGACGCCGCCTGCGACGCCGACAACATCATCGCCAACAACCGCTGGGCCTACCCGACCACGGGCGTCTACACGCCGATCCGCAACGACTGGCGCGAGCCCTCGTGGACCATCGGCGGCAACTACCTGGTCAACGCCAACGTCGCCGTCTATGGCCGCTACACCAAGAGCTACCAGGCCACCGGCGATCTGCCGGTGACCAAGATCCAGTTCGCCGAGGTGGGCCTGCGCATGCAGGGCAAGGGCTATGCCGGCACGCTGACCTTCTACAAGGCCGACTTCAAGGGCGACCCGAACTCGGCCGAGGTCGGCAACTCGCAGATCGAGATGCTGCAGGGCGTCAAGTCGCACGGCCTGGAGTTCGAGCTGAGCTGGCGGCCCGTGCAGTGGTTCGAGCTGAACGCCACCGGCGTCATGCAGCGTTCGCGCTTCAGCGTCAACGACCTGCGCGTGCTGCGCGGCTCGGGCGACGAACTGGAGGAACTGCGCAAGGAGGCCACGAGCTGGTCCGGCAATCGTCCCGAGCGCACGCCCAACACCAACTACACGCTGGCGCCGAGCTTCTTCTTTGCCGACGGCAAGGGCGAGCTCACGGTGGCCTGGCACTTCATGGGCGAGCGCTTCGCCGACATCTCGAACTCGGTGCGCCTGCCCAAATACCAGACCGTCAACCTGAGCCTGCGCTACGAGCTGACGCCGGCCATCACGCTGAACGCCAGCCTGCAGAACCTGGGCAACACCATCGGCCTGACCGAGGGCAACCCGCGTTCGGGCTTCGTGCAGGCACCGGGCGGCAGCGACTACTACTACGCCCGGCCCATCCTGGGGCGCAATGCCCAGGCCTCGCTCACCTTCGCCTTCTGAGGAGCCGCGATGCAACGAGACAGCCCGATCTGGCAGCACCACGTCACGGTGCCCGGCACGCCGCCGGGCTTCACGGTGCGGGCCTGCGCGCCGGCCAACCCTGACGGCATCGAGATGATGCTGGAGCGCCGGGCCGTCGGCAGCAGCGGGCTGCCGGGAAGACTGCAAGCTCGTCTATGCGCACGAGAGCGGGCCTTCGGCTTCCAGACCGAAGGTTGAGCGAGGCGTGGCTTAGGCCACGTCGCCGGCCTCACCCTTCTTGAGGCGTACCGGGCCGCGCGGCTTGGCCGCCGGCGCGGATGCCGGAGCCGTGGCCGGGGCAGCCGCTTCGGCGGCCGGCCTGGCCTCGTCCTCTTCCTTGATGACGCGGGTATAGGGCGCCAGCATCGTCACGAGCTGGGCGTAGATCTTGGGGTTGCCGGCGACGACCTCGCGCTGGTGCAGGAAGTCGGCCTCGCCGGTGAAGTTGCCGATCAGGCCGCCGGCCTCGGTGACGATCAGCGAGCCGGCCGCCACGTCCCAGGGTTGCAGGCCGGTCTCGAAGAAGGCGTCGTAGTAGCCGGCCGCGACGTAGCAGAGGTCCAGCGCCGCCGCGCCCGGGCGGCGCAGGCCGGCGCAGTGCTGCATGACTTCCTCGAACATCTTCACGTAGCGCTTGAAGTTGTCGCCGCGGCGGAAGGGGAAGCCGGTGCCGATCAGCGCGTCGCCCATGCGCGTGCGCTTGGAGACGCGCAGGCGCTTGTCGTTCAGGAAGGCGCCACGGCCCTTGGTGGCGTAGAAGAGGTCGTTGCGGGTCGGGTCGTAGACGACGGCCTGCTGCACCACGCCGCGGTGCGCCAGCGCGATGGACACGCAGTACATCGGCAGGCCGTGGATGAAGTTGGTGGTGCCGTCCAGCGGGTCGATGATCCAGACGAACTCGGAATGCTTGGCCCCGTGCGTGCGGCCCGACTCTTCGGCCAGGATGCCGTGGTCGGGGTAGGCGCCCAGCAGCGTCTCGATGATGGCCCCTTCGGCGGCGTGATCGACCTCGGTGACGAAGTCGTTCGGGCTCTTGGTGTTGATGCGCAGCGCTTCGAGATCCAGCGAGGCGCGGTTGATGATGGCGCCGGCCGCACGCGCCGCCTTGATGGCGACATTGAGCATCGGGTGGAGAGACGTTTGCTGCATGCGGGCACTCGCTGGGTGTGGAAGGGGCTGACGGGAGGAAAGAGCGACGGGGCGGGCCCCGGATAATCGCGTGATTCTAGCCTTGCCCTTGGTAGTAACCCGTGGAATCCACACGCTTCGTCCTCATCAACACCAGCCACGCGGGCAATGTCGGCGCGGCCGCGCGCGCGATGAAGGTGATGGGCTTCCACGACCTCGTGCTCGTCGCGCCGCGCTTCGCCGACGTGCTCTGCCACGAGGAAGCCATTGCGATGGCCAGCGGCGCCGCCGACGTGCTGGCGCGCGCCCGCGTCGTGCCCACGCTGGTCGAGGCGCTGGACGGCGTGGACTGCGCCTGCGCCACCGCGATGACGCCGCGCGACTTCGGCCCGCCGACCGCCGCGCCGCGCGCGCTGTTCGCCGAACTGGCTGCCCGCGAGCAGGCGCCGCGCCTCGCGCTGGTGTTCGGCTCCGAGCGCTATGGCATGAGCAATGAGGACGTCTACCGCTGCCATGCCGTGCTCAGCATCCCGACCGCCACCGGCTACGGCTCGCTGAATCTGGCCCAGGCCGTGCAACTGCTGGCCTACGAGCTGCGGCAGGCCATGGGCGGTTTCGCCGTGCAGCCGCGCACACCCGACCCCGCGCTGGCCGATATGCGCGCCGTGCAGGGCTTGCTCGACCACCTGCAAGCGGCGCTGGCCGACATCGGCTATCTCGACCCCGCCGCACCGAAGAAACTGATGCCGCGCCTGAACCAGCTCTTCAACCGCGCCGGGCTGACGACCGAAGAGGTCCATATCCTGCGTGGCATCGCCCGCCAGATGAGCAAGACCGCAGCGGACGCGGGCACAAGGCACAGCGCCTAAACTGGCCCGCCTTTCTCCCCGGCCCTTCCATGTTCCAGCGCCTGCGCGAAGACATCGCCCTGATCCTCGAACGCGATCCTGCCGCCCGCACGGCCTGGGAAGTGCTGACCTGCTACCCCGGCCTGCATGCACTGGCCTTCCACCGCCGCGCGCACTGGTTCTGGCAGCGCGGCTTCAAGTGGCTGGGCCGCTGGATCTCGCACTGGAGCCGCTGGCTGACCGGCATCGAGATCCACCCCGGCGCGCGCATCGGCCGCCGCGTCTTCATCGACCACGGCATGGGCATCGTCATCGGCGAGATGGCCGAGATCGGCGAGGGCTGCACCATCTACCAGGGCGTCACGCTAGGCGGCACCTCGCTGGTGAAGGGCGCCAAGCGCCACCCGACGCTGGGGCCGGGCGTCATCGTCGGCGCCAATGCCAGCGTGCTGGGCGGCTTCACGGTCGGCGCGGGCGCGCGCATCGGCTCGGGCGCGGTCGTCACCAAGCCGGTGCCGGCGGGCGCGACGGCCGTGGGCAACCCGGCCCGCATCATCGAGGCCGCCAGCGACCAGGCGCGCGAGGAAGCCGCCGCCCGCATGGGCTTCTCGGCCTATGGTGTGACCCAGGGCGACGACCCGGTGGCGCTGGCCATGCGCGGCCTGATCGACAGCGCCTCGGGCCACGAGCACCAGATCGCGCTGCTGTGGAAGGCCGTCTGCCAGCTCTCGACGCAGCTCGGCCCTTCGGTGGGCGACTGCGTGCCCGACGACGCCCAGCGCAGCGAGCGCTTCGACGCCGACGGGATGAATCGGCTCGTGAAATAACGGCGCTTTCCTGCGGGGGCGCCCGCCACGGCGGCGCGCGGCTTGCCGCAGAATGATCGGCTCCGGGCTGCTGGCCCGCTATGGAAGGGCCGCTCTCTTGCTGACAGGCTTTCGCACCCGGTGTTCCGACGTGGGGCGGCTCGCGCTGGGCCTGTTGCTGGGGGCCTGCGTCGCGGTGGCCGTGGCGGCCGACGACGGCGGCCGGCGCTGGTCGCGGCTGGCGGACATCGCCTTCCAGCACGTCGGCCAGGAGCAGGGCCTGCCCAATGTGATCGCCACCGCCCTGGCCGAGGACGGCCAGGGCTTTCTGTGGGTCGGCACCGTGGGCGGCCTGGCGCGCTGGGACGGCTACCGCTTCCACGTCTACCAGGCCGACCCGCAGCGGCCCGGCGCGTTGGCCGACAACTACGTCCAGGCCCTGCATGGCGATGTCCGGGGCCGCCTCTGGGTCGGCACCAGTTCGGCCGGGCTGATGCGCCACGAGCCGCAGACGGACCGCTTCGTCGCCTACCCAGGGCTGAGCCACGTCAGCGTGCAGCAGATCGCCGACGACGGCGAGGGCGGCCTGTGGGTCGTCACCAATGACGGCCTGGACCACCTCGACCCCGACACCGGCCGCGTCGAGCACGCCAGCGCGGCGGGTGCCTGGGCCGCTGCCGCCGGCCCACAGGTGCGCGCCCTGCTGCGCGACCGCCAGGGCGGCCTGTGGCTGGGCAGCGCGGCGGGCCTGTTCCGGCGCGAGCCGGGCGCGGCGGCGCTGCGGCCCGTGCCGCTGCGGGCCGGCGCGACCGTGCAGCCCGAGGTGCTGGCCCAGGACGGCGCCGGGCGCCTCTGGGTGGGCAGCCTGCACCACGGCGTCTTCGTGCTGGGCGAGGACGGCGAGGCGCCGGCCCCCGTCGGCGAGGTGGCCTCACCCGACGGCGTGGATCTGCTGCACACCAGCCAGATCGCCGACCTGATGGAAGTGCAGCCGGGCGAAATGTGGGTGGCGACGCTGAGCCAGGGGCTGGTGTCGGTGGCCCTCGGCCGGGGCGAGACGCGCCGCATCCGCCATGTGCCCGCCTGGCCCATGAGCCTGGCGGACAACGGGCTGCGCGCGCTCTACCGTGACCGGGCCGGCCTGGTCTGGGCGGCTTCGAACGGCGGCCTGAGCCGGTTCGATCCGCGCCAGACGGCGGTGCTGACGCGCTTCGGCGCCGGGCCGGACGGCGGCGACGCGATGGCCGCGAGCTTCGCCGCCACCGAGATCAGCTGGATACAGCCCATGCCCGAAGGCCGGTTGTGGCTGGGCACGCACAAGAGCGGCATCGAGATGCTGGACGCCCACGGCCTGCGCAGCGCCGCGCTGCGGCCCGACGCCGCGCGGCCCGAGACGGCGCTGCCGCGCGACATCGTGATGGCGATGGCCGCCGCGCCGGACGGCAGCTACTACATCGGCACCAAGCGCGGCCTTTACCGCACGGACGCGGCCGGCCGGCGCGTCGCCCGCGTGGCGCTGGCGGGCCGCGACCCGGCGGCCTCGATCTGGACACTGCTGGCCGATGGACGGACGTTGTGGATCGGCGGGCAGGCCGATGGGCTGTGGCGGCTGGACATGGCCAGCGGCCGGGCCGAGGCCGTGCGGCTCGCCGGGCCGGGCCTGAGCGACCAGCGCGTGACCGTGCTGGCGCGGCTGGGGGACGAGGCCTTGTGGGTCGGCACCCGCAACGGGTTGAACCGCGTGGACCTGGCGAGCCATGCCGTCACGCAGCTTCTGCCCGGCCAGGGCCAGGGCCAGTTGGCGGGCGGCTTCGTCACCGGCCTGCTCAAGGACGGCGCCGGCCGGCTGTGGGTGGGCAGCTATGGTGGTGGCATCGACGTCCTGCCGGCGCCGGGGCATGAGGGCGAGGCGCCGCTGCGCATCGGCATGGCCCAGGGCCTGCCGGACGCCACCGTCAACGCGCTGCTGCAGGACTTGCAGGGCCAGGTCTGGGCCAGCACCGACAACGGCCTCGCCCGCATCGACCCCGAACGGATGACGGTGCGCGCGCTGCGCCGCGCCGAAGGGGTCGTCTTCCCGACCTACTGGACGGGTGCCGCCGCACGCACCGCCAGCGGCGAGTTGCTGTTCGGCGGCGCGGGCGGCATGACCGTCGTGCGGCCCGAACTGCTGCGCGATTGGGACTACCAGCCTCGCGTGCTCGTCACCGCCGTCAAGCTGGGCGGCCAGCCCGTGCCGGCCGGCAGCGCGGCGCTGACGGTGCAGCCCGAGGCGAACAGCCTGGCCGTCGAGTTCTCGTCGAGCGATTTCTCGGCGCCCGAGCGCAACCGTTACGCGCACAAGCTCGAAGGCTTCGACGCCGACTGGGTGCCCACCGACACCGCCCACCGCCTGGCGGCCTACACCAATCTGCCACCCGGCAACTACCAGTTGCGCCTGCGCGCGTCCAACCGCGAGGGGCGCTGGGGCGAGCAGGAACTGGCCCTGCCGGTGCGCGTGCAGCCGGCCTGGCACCAGACCTGGTGGTTCCGCCTCGGTCTGTTGCTGGGGCTGGCCTTGCTGCTGATGGCGGCGGTGGCGGCGCGCACGCGTCTGCTGCGCCACCGCCAACTGGTGCTGGAGCACAAGGTGCGCGAGCGCACCGCCGAGTTGCGGGCGCTGCACCAGACGCTGCAGGAGAAGTCCGCGCAACTGGAACTGAGCAGCGTGACCGACCCGCTGACCGGCCTGCACAACCGCCGCTTCCTGAGTGAGCACATCGAGCAGGATCTGGCTGCCAGCCTGCGCCGCGCCCAGGAGACGCGGGCCGCAGGCGGGCAGCCGCTGGACACGGACAGCGTCTTCCTGCTGCTCGACATCGACGCCTTCAAGCGCATCAACGACCGCCATGGCCACGCCGTGGGCGACGCGGTGCTGGTGCAGTTCGGCGCGCGGTTGCGCTCGGTGCTGCGCGAGTCCGACTACCTGGTGCGCTGGGGCGGCGAGGAATTCCTGGCCGTCGCGCGCGACACCGACCGCCTGCGCGCCGAGGAACTGGCCGAGCGCATGCGCGCCGTCATTGCTGCCACTCCCTTCGTGCTGAACGATGGCAGCGAACTGCCCGTCAGTTGCTCGATCGGCTTCGCCTGCATGCCCTTCGAGCCCGAGCGGCCGCAGGCGCGCAACTGGCAGCAGGTCGTCCATCTGGCCGACCAGGGCCTGTACGCGGCCAAGCGCTCCGGCCGCAACGCCTGGGTCGGCATCCACCCGGCCAGCGGCCAAGGCGCGGCCGGCCGATGCATCGTCGATGGCTATGGCCTCAGCAGCAGCCGTAGCCTGGGCGACATCGCCATGAAAATGGGGTCAGAGTCAATTTAATCAATTAAATTGACTCTGACCCCATTTTTGCGCTTTTGGGTCGGAAGGCCTTGCAGACCACCTCGTCGGTTTCCAGATAGGGTCCGCCGATCAGGTCGAGGCAGTAGGGCACGGCGGCGAAGATGCCGCTGGCTTTGTCATGGCCAGCCAGGGTCTCGGCGATGGCCTTGGGTTGGCCGGGCAGGTTGATGATGAGCGCCTTGCCGCGGATGACGGCGACCTGACGCGACAGGATGGCCGTCGGCACGAAATGCAGCGAGATCTGCCGCATCTGCTCGCCGAAGCCGGGCATCACGCGGTCGGCCACGGCCAGCGTGGCTTCGGGCGTCACGTCGCGCGGCGCGGGGCCGGTGCCGCCGGTGGTCAGCACGAGGGCGCAGCGCTCCTGGTCCACGAGGTCGATCAGCGCGGCCGAGATGCCGGCCTGTTCGTCGGGGATCAGCCTCGGCACGAATTCGATGGGGTTGCGCAGCGCGCGCGTCAGCCAGTCCTTCAGCGCCGGCAGGCCCTTGTCCTCGTAGACGCCGCTGGACGCGCGGTCGCTGATGGAGACGATGCCGATGCGGACAGGTTTGCCAACCGTCTCACTCATCTGACGCCGCCTCGCTCGCCTTGATGAACTGGAACAGTTCGCGGAAGGCCCGCCCGCTGCGCTTCTCGGGCACGTTGGCCGCGTCCTTGCGCGCCGCGCGCACGAGGCTGCGCAACTGCTGGATGTCCACGTCCGCATGCTCGGCGAGGAACTCCTGCAGCGCCGCATCGCCCGCCAGCAGCCGTTCGCGCCAGCGCTCGGACTGGTGCAGCTTCAAGCTGTCCTGCGCATGGCCGAGCTTGAAGGCGGCCACCGCCTCGCGTACCGGCTCGGGGTCGATCTTGCGCATCAGCTTGCCGATGTACTGCATCTGCCGGCGCCGGCCCTCGAAGTTGCTGATCTTCTTCGCGGCCTTCAGCGCGTCGTGCAGGATTTCGGGCAGGGCCAGCGGCTCCCAGCGCGACTCGGGCAGCGCGAGCAGGTCCTCGCCGAGCGCTTGCAGCGCGGTCATGTCGCGCTTCATCTGGGACTTGCTGGGGCGGTCGAAGCCGTCGTCGGCTTCGAGTTCGGGGGTGTTTTCTTGCATCTCGGGCAGTGTGGGCGGGCTCTTATGATTGTCGCCCACCCCGATCCAGCACCCTTCATGACCCAAGCCCAAGACGGTTTCGCCTACGCCCCCGAGCAGTTCCAGCAGTGGATCGAAGACGCCCTGCAAGAGGCGAAAAAACTCGGCGCCAGCGACGCCGGGGCCGAGGTGTCCGAGGGCTGCGGGCTGTCGGTGTCGGCGCGGCTGGGCAAGCTGGAGAACGTCGAGCGCAACCGCGACAAGTCGCTCGGCATCTCGGTCTACCTGGGCCAGCGGCGCGGCAATGCGAGTACCTCGGACTTCTCGCCCCAGGCCATCCGCGACACGGTGCGCGCCGCCTACGACATTGCCCGCTTCACCGCCGAAGACGAATTCGCCGGCCTGGCCGACGAGGCCGATCTCGCGCTCGATGCCGCGCAGCGGCCTGAGCTCGATCTTTTCCACCCCTGGGCCGTCGATGCCGCCGCCGCCGCCGACCTCGCGCTGCGCTGCGAGGCCGCCGCGCTGGCCGTGGACAAGCGCATCACCAACAGCGAGGGCGCGGGCGTGTCGGCCCAGCAGTCGCATTTCTGGATGGGCAATACGCGCGGCTTTCGCGGCGGCTACGCGAGTTCGCGCCATTCGCTGTCGGTCGCGCCCATCGCCGGCCGGGGCGACGGCATGCAGCGCGATGCCTGGTACAGCTCGATGCGCGATGCCGCCGACCTCGCCTCGCCCGAGGCCGTGGGCCGCTACGCCGCCGAGCGCGCGCTGTCGCGCCTGAAGGCGCGCAAGGTCGCCACGGCCGAGGTGCCGGTGCTGTTCGAGAGCACGGTCGCCATCGGCCTGCTCGGCGCGCTGGTGCAGGCCACCAGCGGCGGCGCGCTCTACCGCCGCACCAGCTTCCTGCTCGACAGCCTCGGCCAGCCGGTCACGGCCTCGCACATCGACATCAGCGAGGACCCGCATATTCGCAAGGGCAAGGGCAGCTCGCCCTTCGACGACGAAGGTGTCGTCACCCGCGCGCGCAGCGTCGTGCAGGGCGGCGTCCTGCAGGGCTATTTCCTGTCCAGCTACTCGGCGCGCAAGCTCGGCATGAAGACGACCGGCCATGCGGGCGGTTCGCACAATTTGCGCATGACCAGCCGCGCCACCGCGCCCGGCGACGACCTGCCGACCATGCTCCGCCGCCTCGGCCGGGGCTTCTTTGTCACCGAGCTGATGGGGCAGGGCGTCAACTACGTGACCGGCGACTACTCGCGCGGCGCCAGCGGCTACTGGGTCGAGAACGGCGAGATCGCCTACCCGGTTCATGAAGTGACCATTGCCGGCAATCTGAAGGACATGCTGCACAACATCGTCGGCATCGGCGCCGACGCCTATTCGATGGGCACCAAGACCGTCGGCTCCCTCCTCGTGACCGGCATGAAGCTGGCCGGCAACTGAGTACCATCGCGCCCACATTCGACCCAGGAGACCTCACCATGTTCCGTCGCTCGATCCAGCCTCTCGCCATCGCCGCCTTCGCGCTGTTCGCCAGCGCTGCCCAGGCCGCCGATATCAAGCTCGGCGTCGCCGAAGCGCTGTCCGGCGGCGCGGCGCAATACGGCCAGAGCATCCGCAACGGCTTCCAGCTCGCCGCCGACGAAATCAACGCGGCCGGCGGCATCCATGGCAACAAGCTGGTGCTCGTCATCGAGGACGAGCAGGGCAAGAAGGAAGAGGCGATCAACGCCTTCAAGAAGCTGATCTTCCAGGACAAGGTGCTGATGCTGTTCGGTCCCACGTTGTCCAACTCGGCGCAGGCGGCCGACCCGATCGCACAGGCGTCCCGGACGGTCGTCTTCGGCACCTCCAACACGGCCGACGGCATCACGTCCATCGGCGACCACGTGTTCCGCAACTCCGTCACCGAGGCCGACGTGCTGCCGGTCACCCTGTCCACGGCCGTGAAGAAGCTGGGCATCAAGAAGGTCGCCGTGCTCTACGGCAACGACGACGTGTTCACCAAGAGCGGCTACGACAACTTCAAGAAGGCGCTGGACGCGCAGAAGATCCCGGTCACGACGACCGAGACCTTCGCCAAGGGCGACGTGGACTTCAAGGCCCAGCTCACCAAGATCAAGGCCGGCAATCCGGACGCGCTGGTGCTGTCCGCGCTGATCGCCGAAGGCGCGCCCATCATGGTGCAGGCGCGCCAGCTCGGGCTGAACGTGCCTGTCATCGGCGGCAACGGCATGAACTCGGTCAAGGTCTTCGAGTTGGCCAAGGGCGCGTCGGACGGCCTGTGGATCGGCAGCCCCTGGTCCATCGAGAACCAGACCAAGGAGAACACCGCTTTCATCGCCGCCTACACCAAGCAGAACAAGGCCGCGCCCGACCAGTTCGCGGCCCAAGCCTACGACGCGATGTATGTCACGGCCCAGGCGCTGAAGAAGATCAAGCTTTCCGGCGACATCACCAAGGACCGTGCCGCGCTGCGCAACGCGCTGCCCGACGTGAAGTGGACGGGCGCGACCGGCGCCTTCGCCTTCCGCCGCGCGCTGGACAAGGCCGGCAACCAGGCCGGCTATGACGCCGACCAGACCGCCATCGTCAGCGCCACCAAGGACGGCCGCTACGTGATCGAGAAGTAACTCGACCAAGCTGGCGGCGCGTGCTCGAACAGCAGCTCTTCAACGCCCTCTCGCTGGGCAGCGTCTACGCGCTGTTCGCGCTTGGCTTCACGCTGGTCTTCGGCGTGCTGGGCGTCGTCAACCTGTCGCATGGCGCGGTCTTCATGGTCGGCGCCTATGCGGCCCTGCAGGCGGTCACGAGGCTGCACCTGCCGCTGGCCGGCGCGCTGGCGGTGGCCTTTGCCGCGTCGGGCCTGCTGGGCCTGCTGATCGACCAACTCGTGCTGCGCCCGCTGCGCGCCCGCAATGCGCCGCACTTGATCCCGATGATCGCCACCATCGGCCTTGCCATCGCGCTGAACAGCCTCGCCCAGGGCATCTTCGGCGCCGAGAACCTGCGCTTCCCGGCCGAGGTGCTGCCGCACGACACGCTGACCTTCGCCGGCCTGCACGTGACGGTGCTGGAACTGGGCATCATCGCGCTGTCCTTCGGCCTGATGGCCGTGCTGCTGCTGGTGCTGCGCGGCACGCAACTCGGCCGCGCGCTGCGCGCGATTGCCGAATCGCCCAAAGCCGCCGCGCTGCTGGGCATCAATGTCGGCGGCCTGTTCATGCTGACCAGCTTCTTCGCGGCCGGCCTGGGCGGCGTGGCGGGCGTGCTGATCGGGCTCTACTCCAACGCGCTGTTCCCGCTGATGGGCCAGCCCATACTGCACAAGGGCATCGCCGTCATCATCCTCGGCGGCATGGGCGATATCCGCGGCGCGATGCTGGCGGGGCTGTTCCTCGGTTTCGCCGAGGTGCTGTCGGTGGCCTATATCGGCTCGACGATGCGCGACGCGGTCGGCTTCGGCCTGCTGTTCGCCGTGCTGCTGCTGCGCCCCAAGGGCCTGTTCGGCACCACCAACGAGCGGAAGGTGTGATGGCCGAGAGTTTCGAGAGCTTCTGGGCCGTCTACAGCAATCTGGTGCTGACGCTCGGCACCAATGCGCTGCTGGCGCTGTCCATCTACCTGACGCTGGCCTGCGGCATGCTGGCGATGGCGAACGCGGCCTTCATGGGCATCGGCGCCTACACGGCCGCGCTGCTGACGATGAATGCCGGCGCGCCGTTTCCGGTGGCGCTGGCGGGCGGCATGGCGGCGCCGGCCGTCGTCGCGCTGCTGATCGGCGGGCCGACGCTGCGGCTGTCGGGCGTCTACCTCGCCATGGCGACGCTGGCCTTCGGCGAGGTCGTGCGCATCTTCATCCTCAACACCGAGGACTGGACGGGCGGCGCGCTGGGCCTGAACGGCATCCCGCAACTGACCGAATGGTGGCATGTGGCCCTGGGCCTGGCGCTCGCCTGCCTCGTGCTCGCGCTGCTGCGCCGCTCCAAGGTCGGCCGCGCCTTCGAGGCCATCAAGCTCGACGAGACGGCGGCCGGGCTGATGGGCATCCACGTCAACGCCTACAAGATGCTGGCCTTCGTGCTCGGCGCGATGCTGGCCGGGCTGGCCGGCGCGCTCAACGCGCACCTGACCTTCTTCATCGGCCCGAACGAATACGGCTTCGACCGGGGCGTCGAGATTTTGACGATGACCATCCTCGGCGGCATCAACGGCCTGATGGGGCCGGTCTCGGGCGCCGTCATCCTGACGCTGCTGCCCGAACTGCTGCGTGGGCTGGCGGGCTTCCGCAACGTCGTCAACGGGCTGATCCTGGTCGGCATCGTGCTGTTCCTGCCGCGCGGGCTGTGGGACCCGGCGCGGCTGCGCAGCCTGTTCGGGAAGCGCTGAGATGCTGACGCTGCAATCCGTCTCGCGCCATTTCGGCGGCCTCAAGGTCTTGCAGGACGTCAGCTTCGACGTGCCGGCCGGCGGCATCTTCGGGCTGATCGGCCCCAACGGTGCGGGCAAGACGACGGTCGTCAACCTCATCACGGGCCTGCTGCCGCCGACCTCGGGCGACATCCTGTTCAACGGCGCCAGCCTGGTCGGCCGCGCGCCGCACCGCATCACGGCGGGCGGCATCGCGCGCACCTTCCAGAACATCCGCGTGTTCAAGGAGATGACGCTGCTGGAGAACGTCATCGTCGGCATGCACGCGCGGCTGTCTTATGGGCCGGCCGGCCTGCTGCTGCGCCTGCCGGGCTTCCGCACCGCCGAGCACGCGGCACGCGAGCGCGCGCGCGAGCTGCTGTCGTGGATGAAGCTCGACCACAAGGCCGACGACATCGCCGACAACCTCAGCTACGGCGAGCAGCGCAAGCTCGAACTCGCCCGCGCGCTGGCGACGGAGCCGAAGTTGCTGCTGCTGGACGAGCCCGTGGCGGGCATGAACAGCGTCGAGAAGACCGAGCTGATGGCCGAGATCCGCAACATTCAGGCGCGCGGCTACACCATCTTCATGATCGAGCACGACATGCACTTCGTCATGGGCCTGTGCGAGCACATCGCCGTGCTGAACTTCGGCCGCATCATTGCCCAGGGCGGGCCGGAGCAGGTGCGCAACGATCCGCAGGTCATCGAGGCTTATCTGGGGCGCGACGACGATGAATGAGCCGCTGTTGACGGTGCGCGCGCTGGCCGTGAACTACGGCCACGTCGAGGCCGTGCGCGGCATCGACTTCGAGCTGGCCACGGGCCAGATCACGACCCTGGTCGGCGCGAACGGCGCGGGCAAATCGACGACGCTGATGGCGCTGTCGGGTTTGGTGAAGAAAGCGGCAGGCACCGTGCAGTTCGGCGGCCAGGACATTGCCGCATGGCCGCCGCACCGCATCGTGGCGAGCGGGCTGGTGCAGGTCGCCGAAGGCCGCGCGACGCTGACGACGCTGAGCGTGCGCGAAAACCTGGAACTCGGTGCCTACACCCGCCGCGATGGCGCATCGGCCCGGGCGCGCGATATCGAGCATGTCTACACGCTGTTCCCGCGCCTCGCCGAGCGCGCGACGCAGATGGCCGGCAGCCTGTCGGGCGGCGAACAGCAGATGCTCGCCATCGGCCGCGCGCTGATGGCCAAACCGCGCCTGCTGCTGCTGGACGAGCCCTCGATGGGCCTGGCGCCGATCATCGTGCAGGACATTTTCCGCACGCTGCGGCGCATCAATGCCGAGGACGGGCTGACGATCTTCCTCGTCGAGCAGAACGTGAAGCAGGCGCTCAAGCTGGCGCAGCGCGCCTATGTGCTGGAAAACGGCCGCATCGTGCTGCAAGGCAGCGGCGCGGAGCTGCTGGGCGACCCGCGCGTGCAGGCCGCCTATCTGGGGCATTAGCCCAACTGCTGCGCCTGCAGAAACAGCCGCGTCGAGCGCGCGCCCGAGCGGCAGAACACCAGCAGCGGGCGCGGCAGTTCCGCCAGCAGTGCGGCGAAGGCCGCGATCTCTTCCGGCGACTGGTAGCCGCCGGCCACCGGCAGGTGGCGGTACTCCAGCCCGGCCGCGCGGGCGGCGGCCTCGATCTCGGCCGAGGTCGGCTGATCCGGTCCGTGCTCGAAGTCGGGTCGGTTGTTGACGACGCTCCTGAAGCCCATCGCGGCGGCCTCGGCCATCGCGGCGGGCGTCAGTTGCGGGGCGACGCAGAGGTCGGGCGTCAGCGCTTGCAGCGGCAGGCTCATCGTGTTCGCCCTTCCTTACTTGGCCAACGCGGCCTTGACGGCGGCGGATACCGTGCTCATCTCCGCCACGCCGCCCAAGGCGGCCTTGGCGGCGGCCATGACCTTGCCCATGTCGCCGGGGCCGCTGGCGTTCAACTCGGCCACGATGGCCGCGACCTTCTCGGCCACCGCCTCGGCCGACAGCCGCTCAGGCAGATAGGTTTGCAGCACGGCCAGCTCGGCACTTTCCTTGGCGACGAGGTCGTCGCGGCCGGCGGCGCCGAACTGCGCGATGGAGTCTTTGCGCTGCTTGATGAGCTTGTCGATGATGGCGACCAGGGCCACGTCATCGACGGTGATGCGCTCGTCCACTTCCTTCTGCTTCACGGCGGCCAGCAGGCCGCGGATGGTCAGCAGGCGGTCGGCTTCCTTGGCGCGCATCGCGGCCTTCATGTCTTCGGTGATGCGTTCTTTCAGGCTCATGGCGTATCCGGTTCAAAAAGACGAAAACCCGCGACAGCGTCCTGTGGCGGGTTTCGGGGTTGCCGGAGCCGTCGTGAAACAAGGCTCCGGGTCGCGTCAGAGACGATCAGTACAGCTTCTTGGGCAGTTGCATGCTGCGCACGCGCTTGTAGTGGCGCTTGACGGCGGCGGCCTTCTTGCGCTTGCGCTCGGCGGTGGGCTTCTCGTAGAACTCGCGGGCGCGGAGTTCGGTCAGCAGGCCCAGCTTTTCGATGGTGCGCTTGAAGCGGCGCAGGGCGACGTCGAACGGCTCGTTTTCTTTGACGCGGATGGTGGTCATGAATTTCCTTCAAATTGCGCTCGGTGTTCGCAGCTAGAGATCAGCAGCAGGTTCCGGATTACTGCTTCTCTCGTAAGTGCAGCGAATCGACGCGCGGGGTTTGCCAGCAAAGCCGAGGATTGTAGCCGGGAAATCAAGGACTTGCCAAGATTTGACCCAAGGCGTCCGCACAGGCCGCCGCGCTGGCCCAGGCCCACTGGAAGTTGTAGCCGCCCAGCCAGCCGGTCACGTCCACCACCTCGCCGATGAAATACAGGCCGGGCACGCGCCGGCTTTCCAGCGTCTGCGAACTGAGGTCGCGCGTGGAGACGCCGCCGCGCATGACCTCGGCCTTGCGCCAGCCCTCGTCGCCGGTGGGCGTGAGTTGCCACTCGTGCAGGCTGCGGGCGAGGCGCTGCAGGTCGGCGTCGCGGCAGTCGGGCAGCGGCCGGGTGGCGTCCAGCCGGGCGTGTTCCAGCCAGGCGGCGGCCAGGCGCTGCGGCAGGCGGGTGGCGAGTTCGTTGCCCAGTTGCCGACGCGACGTGGCCTTGGCTTCGACGAGTTCCTGCGCCACGTCGAGATCTGGCGCGAGGTCGATCTGGATCGGCTGGCCCGCCGCGCGGTAGCTGGAAATCTGCAGGATGGCCGGGCCGCTCAGGCCGCGATGCGTGAACAGCAGGTCTTCCAGGAAGCGCGTGCGCGCCTTGCCGCTGCCGCAACTGACCTCGACCGGCAGCGACAGCCCCGCCAGCGCGGCGAACGGCGCCCATGCCTCGGCATCGAAGGTCAGCGGCACGAGGGCAGGGCGGGGCTCGACGATCGCGTGCCCCAGGCGCGCGGCCAGCCGCAGGCCCCAGTCGCTGGCGCCGATCTTGGGCACCGGCAGGCCGCCGGTGGCGACGACCACGCGCGCCGCGCGCACCGGGCCCTGCGCCGTGTCCAGCTCGAAGCCGCCTTCGGCTCCAGCAGCGAGCGGCCGCAGGTCCGCCACCGTGCAGGGCTGCCAGCGCGTGACGCCGCCGGCCTCGCATTCCTTCAGCAGCATCTGGATGATCTGCTCGGCCGAGTCGTCGCAGAACAACTGGCCCTTGTGCTTCTCGTGGAAGGCGATGCCGTGGCGCTGCACCAGCTTGACGAAGTCCTGTGGCGTGTAGCGCGCCAGCGCCGAGCGGCAGAAGGCCGGGTTCTCGGACAGGAAGTTGGCCGGCCCGGCCTCGCGGTTGGTGAAGTTGCAGCGCCCGCCGCCCGAGATGCGGATCTTCTCGGCCAGCCTGGGGGCGTGGTCGATCAGCAGCACCCGCAGCCCGCGCTGCCCGGCCCGGCCCGCACAGAACAGGCCCGCCGCGCCCGCGCCCACCACTACCGCATCGAATCCCTGCATAGCGCTCCCGTGAATGGGGCGGGATTGTCGCGGGTGGGCGCAGCGAAACTCGGTAGGATTCGCGCCGGGTTAAAAAAGGGCTTTTCTAGGGGGGAGGCCCGATTCATGGGATGTCCGGTCTTGCCGGCGCCTCGCATGCCCCCATACTTTCTTTCTCCCGACTCCCCGGGCGCTCGCTGTCCTGCCGCGAGCGCATGACCGCACGCCGACGATTCCATGGACATGACTGCCGATCCAACCGCGATGGAGCCGCAACCCGGTAGCCTGGCGCATTGGCTGGCCGGGCATGCCGACCTCGGCGGCGAGGCGCTGGCCGGCCTGGTGGCGCTGATCGAGCCCCTGGGCAACCAGGCGGCCATCAAGGCCGTGGCCAGCGGGCGCTATGTGTTCGCCAGCGCCGGCCTGGCGCAGATGTTCGAGTGCGAGGCCGTCGTCGGCCACACCGATGCCGAACTGCTCAGGCCCGACGAGACGACGGCGCTGCGCCGCGTCGAGCAGACCGTGATGGCCCAGCGCTTCCCGGTCGTCAGCGAACACAAGCTGGAGATCAACGGCCGCCGGCGCGAGTTCAGCGTCACGCGGCTGGCGCTGAGCGCAGACTTCCTGCTCGCCGTCTGGCACGAGCGTACCGAGGAGCGCCACCGCGAGGCGCATCTGCAGCGGGCGCTGGCGCAGATCGAGCAGCAGCAGGGCGCCATCGAGCAGGCCCGCCGTGAGTTGCAGCAAGGCTCGGGCCGCGACGAGGCCTCGGGCCTCTATCTGCGCCCGCAGTTCGACGACCAGTTGCTGCGCGAGATCGACCTGTCCTCGCGCGAGCACCGCGAGTTCGCCCTCGTCGTCATCGCGCTGGACGCGTCGCCGGCCATCGCCGGCCTGGGCGAGGACGCGCAGCAGCGCCTGCTCGAAGGCATCGGCCGCATGCTGCGCGCCAACACGCGGGCCATGGACTCGGCCTGCCGCATCGGCCCCAGGCGCTTCGCTGTGCTGCTGTCGGGCGTGGGGCTGGCGACGGCCCACGCGCGCATGGAACAGTTGCGCCGCCAGTGTGCGGCGCAGATCGTCGTGCTCAATGGCCAGGACCTGGGGCTGTCCGTCTCGATGGGCGTGTGCAGCTTTCCGCACACGGCCTCGCGCCAGGACGAGCTGATGGCGGCCAGCGAGGCCGCCGTCCACGAGGCCCAGCGCCGCGGCGGCAACCAGGTGGTGCTGGCGTCGATCGCCTTCGGCGGGTAGCGCCTACTCTGCGATGAGTTCGGCGATGCGTTCGTCCGACAGCCGCATCGGCAGCGACTGCGGCGACGCCAGGGCCACGACGGCCAGACCCTGACGCGAGGTGTCGCGGCGCAGCGGGCTGAGCCGGGGTTCGCCGCGGGCGTCGGTCAGCGTGGCCACGACGGGGTGGTAGGCCTTGTCGCCGTTGCCCACCACCAGGCCCAGTTCGCCCGAGGCCAGCCTGACCAGTGAGCCCGGCGGGAAGACGCCGAAGGCCTTGATGAGCCCGGCTGCCAGCGGGCTGGCATCGGCCATCAGATGCAGCTCGCGGCCAGCCTGCTGGGCGGACATGGCCGGCCGGTTGGCGCGGGCGCTGAGGCGGGCGGTGTAGACGTCGGCAAAACGCAGCAGGGAGGCCAGTTCGCTCACGTCGGTCAGTCCGAGCGGGTAGCCGCTGCCGTCGGGCAGCTCGTGGTGCTGGGCCACGGCCTCCAGCCAGAGCGGGTCGGTGATGCCGGCCTTTTCGAGCAGTTCCGCGCTCAGCCTGGGGTGCTGCTGTATCGCCTCGCGCTGCAGCGTGGTGGGGGGCGAAACCTGCGTGGACAGCCGGGCCTGCAGGTCGATCATGGAGACGTTCATCGTCAGCGCAGCCTGGAAGGCGCGGCGCTGCTCGGCGGGCGACCAGCCCAGGAAGCGCGCGGCCGCCTGGCAGGCGGTGGCGGCGTGGATGGAGTGGCTGACACCGTAATGGCCGTCGCCCTGGCGCAGGACCTGGGCCAGGGCGACGCCGGGCGCGTGGTCGATGAGGCGCAGCAAGTCGTCGGTGAGCTTGTCGATGCCGGCGACCAGGTGGTCGGCCGGCGCGACCAGCGTGCGCCTGGCCTCGTTGCCCAGTCGTGCCCATTCCCCCGGCAGTTGCGCCGTGCTCGGCGGCCGGGCCGCGCGGCGCTGCGGCTGTATGGCATGGGTCAGTTCGCTGATCTCCACCAGCGCGCCGCGCTGGAACAGTTCGTCCAGCTGGGCGGCATCGTGAATGACCTGGCCGCGCGCCAGCAACAGTTGGCGGTTGGCATCGCGCACGCTGAAGGCCAGCGGCTCGCCGATGGCGACATGGGTTTGGACGGATTGCAGGGAGCACAGGCGCATGGCGGTCCGCAGCGTAGCCCAACTTCTCCTGCGGCAGGGCTTTCTAGAATGCCCCGATGCCCGATGTGAATACCGCACAACAAGATCCGCCCTTCGTCCACCTGCGCATGCACACCGAGTTCTCGGTGGTGGACGGCACGCTGAGAACCGATGACGCGGCCGCTGCGGCCGCCGCGGACGGGCAGGTGGCGGCGGCGATCACAGACCTCGCCAATCTGTTCGGCGGCATCAAGTTCTACTCGGCCGCGCGCAAGAAGGGCGTGCAGCCCATCCTCGGCGCGGACTGCTGGCTGGAGCCCGACGCCACCGACAAGCCGCCCACCCGATTGCTGCTGCTGGTGCAGGACCGGCAGGGCTATCTGAACCTCAGCGAACTGCTGTCGCGCGCCTGGATCGACAACGTGCAGCGCAACCAGGCCTGCCTGACCTGGGATTGGCTGCGGGAGCTGGGCGGCGGGCTGATCTGCCTGTCAGGCGCACAGCATGGCGGCCTGGGCCAGGCGCTGTTGCAGGGCGACCAGGTGCGTGCCCGCGAGTGGGCGCAGAAGCTGGCGGCGCTGTTCCCGGGCCGCTTCTACATCGAGTTGCAGCGCGCCGGCCTGGCCGGCCAGGAAGCCCTGGTGCAGGCCAGCGTGCCGCTGGCGGCCGAACTGGGCCTGCCGGTCGTCGCCACTCACCCGATCCAGTTCCTCACCGAGGACGACTTCGAGGCCCACGAGGCGCGCGTCTGCGTCGCCGAGGGCGAGACCCTGGCCAACCCCAAGCGCATCAAGCGCTTCCTGCCCAGCCAGTATTTCAAGACCCAGGCGCAGATGCGCGAGCTGTTCAGGGACGTGCCCAGCGCGATCCGGAACACGACCGAGATCGCGCGGCGCTGCTCGCTGACGCTGGTGCTGGGCAAGCCGCAGTTGCCGGACTTCCCGACGCCGCCGCTGCCCGACGGCAGGCCGATGCCGATGGCGCAGTACTTCCGCGAGCTGAGCCACGAGGGCCTGGAGGGCCGCCTCGCCCACCTCTACCCCGACGCGGCCGAGCGCGAGCAGCAGCGCCCACGCTATGCCGAGCGCCTGGAATTCGAGCTGGACACCATCATCGAGATGGGCTTCCCGGGCTACTTCCTGATCGTGTCGGACTTCATCCGCTGGGCCAAGGACAACGGCTGCCCGGTCGGCCCCGGCCGGGGCTCGGGCGCGGGCTCGCTGGTGGCCTATGCGCTGCTGATCACCGACCTCGACCCGCTGCGCTACAACCTGCTGTTCGAGCGCTTCCTGAACCCCGAGCGCGTGTCGATGCCCGACTTCGACATCGACTTCTGCCAGGGCAACCGCGACCGCGTCATCGACTACGTGAAGGACAAATACGGCCGCTCGGCGGTCAGCCAGATTGCGACCTTCGGCACGATGGCCGCCAAGGGCGCGCTGCGCGACATCGGCCGCGTGCTGGGCATGGGCTTCGGCCATGTGGACAGCATCGCCAAGCTGGTGCCGGCGCCGCCGGGCAAGACGGTGACGCTGGCCAAGCTGCCGCCGGGTTTCGACCCCGACAAGGCCAAGCTGGTCTACGCGCGCCACGAGTCGCCGGAGATCGGCGAGCGCGAGCAGGCCGACGAGGAAGTGGCCGGGCTGCTGGAAATGGCCGCGCGCGTCGAGGGCACGGTGCGCTCCATCGGCATGCACGCGGGCGGCGTGCTGATCGCGCCGGGCAAGATCACCGACTTCTGCCCGCAATACCAGCAGCCCGGTTCCACCAGCGCGGTCAGCCAGTTCGACAAGGACGACGTGGAAGCCATCGGCCTCGTCAAGTTCGACTTCCTGGGCCTGGCGACGCTGACCATCCTGGAACTGGCCAAGGACTTCATCGTCGCCCGTCACCCGGATCGCGCCGGCTTCGACTGGGCCAACGTGCCGCTGGACGACCGCAAGACCTTCAAGCTCTTCGGCGACGGTTATTCGGAAAGCGTGTTCCAGTTCGAATCGCCCGGCATGCAGCGCCTGCTGAAGGACGCCAAGCCCTCGCGCTTCGAGGACCTGATCGCGCTGGTGTCGCTGTACCGGCCGGGGCCGATGGACCTGATCCCGTCCTTCGTGGCGCGCAAGCACGGCAAGGAAGCCATCGAGTACCCGCACCCGCTGCTCGGCCAGGTGCTGGAGGAGACCTACGGCGTCTTCGTCTACCAGGAGCAGGTGATGCAGGCGGCCCAGGTGCTGGGCGGCTACAGCCTCGGGGGCGCCGACATGCTGCGCCGCGCGATGGGCAAGAAGAAGGCCGAGGAAATGGCCATGCACCGCGACATCTTCCGCAAGGGCGCGGCGGAGAAGGGCATCGACGAGAAGAAGGCCGACGAGGTCTTCGACCTGATGGAGAAGTTCGCGGGCTATGGCTTCAACAAGTCGCACGCCGCCGCCTATGCGCTGCTGAGCTACCACACGGCCTGGCTGAAGCAGCACTACACGGCCGAGTTCTATGCCGCGAACATGACCATCGAAATGGACGACACCGACAAGCTCAAGGTGTTGCTCAACGACGCGAAGATCTTCGGCATCGAGTTCCAGCCGCCCTGCGTGAACAAGGGCCAGTACCGCTTCGAGCCGATCAATGACCGGCTCGTCAACTACGGCCTCGGCGCCATCAAGGGCACGGGGCGCGGCGCCATCGAGGCCATCCTCGCGGCGCGCGAGGCCGGTGGCCCCTTCCTGAGCTTCTACGACTTCTGCCTGCGCGTGGACCGCAAATCGGTCAACAAGCGCGTCGTCGAGGCCCTGGTCAAGGCCGGCGCGTTCGACAGCATCAACCCCGAGCGATCCAGGCTGCTCGCCAGCGTCGCGCGCGGCTACACGCATGCCGAGACGACCGAGGCCAATGCGGACCAGGGCGGGCTGTTCGACTTCGGCCCGGATGACCATGATTGGCACGCCTCGTCCACCGCCGAGCCCGAGCTGGTGCATGCCGAGCCTTGGAGCATCAAGGAGCGCCTGTCGCTGGAGAAGACGGCCATCGGCTTCTACCTCTCCGGCCATCTCTTCGACCAGAGCGGCACCGAGGTGCGGCGCATCGTCAAGCGCCAGATCGCCGACCTGCAGGACAGCCGCGAGCCGGTGCTCGTCGCCGGCATCGTCGGCGGCATGCGCATCATCAACGGCCAGCGCGGCCGGGTCGCCATCTTCAAGCTCGACGACAAGAGCGAGGCCATCGAGGCCGTCGCCAACGAGGAACTGCTGAACGCGAACAAGGAACTGCTGGCCGAGGACGAACTCGTCATCGTCCAGGGCAAGGTGCAGAACGACCGCTTCTCGGGCGGTCTGCGCATGAACGTCCAGGCCGTGTGGAGCCTCGCCACCGCGCGGGCGCGCTTCGGCCGCCATCTGCTTCTTGGCACTGCTGGCGCGGCGGGACTGGTGCCGGAACTGGTGGCGGGCTTCCCGCCGCGTGACGTCGAGACGGACGAGGGCGGTACGCGCCGGCTCGGCCTGCCGGTGCGCGTGGCGCTCAGGACCGAGCCCGAGGGCGACGAGACCGGCGCGAGCTGGCTGGTGGACCTGGGCGAGGCCAGCCGCTTCTGGCCCGCCGACGAAGCGCTGGCCCGATTCGGCGCGGCGGCCGAGGTCATTTACGAGGTCTGAGACGGTGCGGCATCGGCGATGATTTCGCCCATGCTGCAAGCCCTGCCCAAGCCCCTCGCGGGGCTGGCCCGCCAGGCGCCGGTGACGGGCCTGATCCTGACCGGCGGCGGCGCCCGCGCGGCCTACCAGGTGGGCGTGCTCGGCGCCGTCGCCCAGTTGCGCCGCGACGCGGGCGTCGCGGGCAACCCCTTCCCCGTCATCAGCGGCACCTCGGCGGGTGCCATCAACGCCGCGACGCTGGCCTGCCATGCCGACGACTTCGACGGCGCCGTCGATGGCCTGCTGCACCTCTGGCAGGGCCTGCACGTCGAGAACATCTACCGCGCCGACGCCTTCGAGGCCGTCAAGAGCGGCGCGCGCTGGCTCAGCATGCTCAGCCTCGGCTGGGCCATCGCGCGCTGGCGGCGCAGCCGCCCGAAGAGCCTGCTCGACAACGCGCCGCTGCGCGAACTGCTGGGCCGCTACCTGGACATGGGCCGCGTCGAGGCCATGCTCGACGCCAACCACCTGCGCGCGCTGGCGCTGACCGGCTCCAGCTACACCTCGGGCCAGCACGTCACCTTCTTCCAGACCCACCACCACGTCGTGCCCTGGCTGCGCGAGCAGCGCATGGCGGTGCAGACCAAGCTGACGCTGGCCCACCTGATGGCCTCGTCGGCCATCCCCTTCATCTTCCCGGCCGAACTGCTGGACCTGGAAGGCATGCCCGAGTGGTTCGGCGACGGCTCGATGCGCCAGAGCGCGCCGATCTCGCCGGCCGTCCACCTGGGCGCGGAGCGCATCCTCGTCATCGGCGCCGGCCGCATGAAGGAGCCCGAGGGCCGCCGCCTCGGCGCGGCGGACGGCCACCCCAGCATGGCCCAGATCGCCGGCCATGCGCTGTCCAACATCTTCCTGGACGCGCTGGCGGTGGACGTGGAGCGGCTGCGCCGCATCAACCGCACGCTGGCCCTGCTGCCGCGCGAGGCCCGCGCCGCCACGGCGCTGCGGCCGATCGAGCTGCTCGTCATCGCCCCCAGCCGCCGCCTGGACGACCTCGCCAGCGAGCACCAGGCCAGCCTGCCGCATTCGGTGCGGGCGATGCTGCGAGCCTTCGGCGTGAGCGGCAAGGGGCAGGCGATGAGCGGCTCGGCGCTGGTGAGCTATCTGCTGTTCGAGCCCAGCTTCGTCGGCGAACTGATCAATCTCGGCATGAGCGACACCCTGGCCAAGCGCGCCGAGGTGCAGCGCTTCTTCGGCTGGCCCGCCCGGGCCCCGCAGATCGACCCGGCGGTGCTGCGGCGCGGGCGTTCAGCGGGCTTCGCGGCCAGCGTCTGAAAGCGGCCGGCCCGCCACGCGCAGCCCCGCCGCCGACAGCTTGCGGGCCATCGCCACCTTGACGCCCGGCACGCGGCGCATCAGGTCGGCCCAGTCCGCGAACGGTCGCGCATCGAGCAGGCGTTGCGCCAGCATGGGGCCGATGCCGGGCAGGGATTCGAGATCGGCGCGCGTCGCGGTGTTGGCTTCCACCTCGGCCTGCGCCAAAGCGGGCATGAAAGCCGGCGCTGCCGCCCCCAGCAGCAGCGCGCGCCGCTTCATCAAGCCTCGCCCACCTGCGCCCGCACCATCGCCGCATAGGCGCCGTTGCGCGCGAGCAGCTCGACGTGGCTGCCGCTCTCGATGACGCGGCCCCCGCCCAGCACGTGGATGGCGTCCGCGTCGCGGATGGTGGAGAGCCGGTGCGCGATGACGATCAGCGTCTTGCGCCCCGACCAAGTGCTGAGCGCCTGCTGCACGGCGCGCTCGCTCTCGGTGTCCAGCGCCGAGGTGGCCTCGTCGAAGATCCAGATCGGTGCGTCCTTGTAGAGCGCCCGGGCGATGGCCAGGCGCTGGCGCTGGCCGCCGGAGAGCTTGCTGCCGTTGGCGCCGACCGGCGTGTCCATGCCCTCGGGCAGGGTCTGCACGAAGTCCCACAGGTGCGCGGCACGCAGCGCGGCTTCCAGCCGGGCGTCGTCGCGCGGCTGGGCGTAGGCGATGTTGTTGGCGATGGAGTCGTCGAACAGCACGATGTCCTGCGACACGACGGCGAACTGGTGGCGCAGCGAGGCGCGCGTCAGCGTCTCGACGTCCTCGCCGTCCAGCAGGATGCGGCCGGCGCTGGGCTGGTCGAAGCCCAGCAGCAGGTGGACGATGGAGCTCTTGCCCGCGCCCGAGGCGCCCACCAGGGCCGAGGTCCTGCCGGCCGGGAAGACGAGGCTCAGGCTGTCCAGCGCCGGCTGCGCGGCGCCGGGGTAGGTCAGGCCCACGTCGTCGAGCCGGATCTCGCCGCGCGCCGGGCCGGCCAGTTCGCGCGTGCCGGGGTCGGCTTCCTTGGGCGCGTCCATCAGCTCGAAGCAGCCGCGGGCGACGACCAGGGCGCGCGTGACCGGCGCAGCGAGGTCGGAGAGGTGGCGCAGCCGCGAGGTCAGCAGCAGTAGCGCGGCGACGAACTCGGCGAAGTCGCCGACGCCTGTGCCGCTGTCCCGCGCCTGCCAGAGCGCGATGCAGATGATGGCCGACAGCCCCACCGACGCCACCAGTTGCGACAGCGGCTGCGACAGCGCGCCGGCCGTCACGGTCTTCAAGTTGGCGCGCCGCACTTCCTGCGACACCTCGGTGAAGCGTGCCAGCTCCTGCGGCGCCGCGCCGAACTGCCGCACCACGCGCCAGGCGCGCGTGATGTCGTCCACCCGGTTGACGAGCGCGAGCTGCGTGTCGTAGGAGCGCGAGGCCATCAGCCGCACGCGCTGGTTGACCTTCTTCATCACGAAAGCCATCAGTGGCGTGACGACGAGGCTGAGCAGCGTCAGCTCCCAGTTCACGTAGAACAGATAGAGCAGCATGGCCACGGCGGGCAGGCCGTCGCGCAGCACATTGATGCCGACCTCGCCGAGGAGCTGCAGGATCTGTTGCGGGTCGTTGACCACCTTGCTGACCGCCGTGCCGGGCTGCATGCGCGTGTAGACCCGCGCGTCCAGCCGCAGCAGCGCGTTGACGAGGGCGGCGCGGAAGTCCATCACGCAGCGCGTCAGCGTCCAGTGGAAGAGGTACTGACCGGCGAAGCCGAACACGCCGCGGATCAGGTAGAGCCCGATCAGCACCACCGGCACCAGCCACAGCGAGAAGGCGTTCTGCGCGAAGCCCTCGCCGAAGGCGTATTTGATGAGCTTGGGGATGGCGGGCTCGGTGGCGGCGAGGCCGACATAGGCCAGCACCGTCAGCACGGCGCCCCAGCGGTGCGGGTAGATGTACTGGCCGAGGCGCTGGGCGGGCGGCTGATGGGCGTCTGAGGGCATGGGCGGCGATTGTCGTTGCTGTTTCCAAGCGTATCGGCCGCATCGGGCTGCATAGAATCCGCGCGCCATGACCGCAGCACTCCCCCGCACCGCCGTGCTTTTCCAATGGGTCGGCATGGGCGACCTGGTCTGGCATGCCCCTTACTTCCGCCGCGTCGCCGAGACCAGCCGCGACGGCCAGATCACGCTGATCGCCTCGCCCACCACCTTCGCGCAGCAACTGCTCGGCCACGAGCCCTGGCTGCGCGGGATCATCGACTTCGACCGCCACCCGCGCCGCCACGAGGGCCGCCAGGGCCGGCACCGGGGCGTGCTCGGGCTGTTCCGCATGGGCCGCGAGCTGCGCCCGCTGGGCTTCGAGCGCATCGTGCTCTTCACCAACCACAGCAACCGCACGCTGGTCGCCGTGGTGGCGGGCATCCCCGAGCGGCTGGGCTATGGCACGAGCTGGTTCCAGCGCCTGCTGCTGACGCGCGGGCCGTGGATCACCCGCTACAAGGGGCCGGCCGTCGGTACCTACGAAGACGCGACGAGCTTCGCCATAGGGCACTTCTCGAAACCGCACTCCCGCTATCGGGAGTGCTCATGCCTGCGCCAGCGCGATGCGCGCCACGTCGGCCGGCTGGATGTCGGCCAGCCGCGCGGCCACGAGGTTGTGCAGCGTCTTCGGGTCGCAATTCAGCAGCGGACGCGAGCCCAGCATGACCCAGGTCGGCGTGCCGACAGCCGCAGCGATCTGCACGCCGCCGGTGTCGTTGCCCAGGCAGGTCTTCACGAGTGACATCGCTGCGACCGTCTCGGCCACCGTGCCGCCCGTGACGGCCAGCACGCGCTCGCGCAGCGCCGGGGCGACGCGCTGCAGAATTGCCTGGGCCATATCGCGCTCGGCCGGCCGCCAACTAGCAGCACGCCATGGCCGACACTGGCCAGCTCGGCGGCAAGCGCGGCGAAGTTGCCCGCCCCCCCATTGCTTGTAGGGCTCCGACGAGCCGATGCGCAACGCGTGCCGCAGCTACGGCAGGCCTTGCACGCAGCATCGCCTCGGGGCGCACGACGAGGCTGAGCATGAGGGGCTCGTCGCACCAGCCGTGCGCCATGGGGCTCGACGGGGCGCTTTGTGCAACAAAGTGCCTGGAACCCAACAACTAACTAACGACCAAAGAGCCCGAATTCGGTGACTCGGCTTTTGGGCACTTCTCGAAACCTCCCCTACCTACCGCCTGATGCCCTGCCGGCACGATGCTGGCCATGATCACGCCGCGCATCAAGCCCTCGGCCTTCTGGCGCCGCCAAGCGTCGTCAGACCTGTTCGTGCAGGAGCAGCGCCAGGACAAACTGGGCGGCTTCATCGCCAACCTGGCGGCGATGGACGAGTTGATCGACTTTGCGGCCGTGGCGGTCCAGGTGGACGCAGCCTGCCCCCGACCGGACCGCAGCAAAGGCGGCCGGCCGCCGTATCCCACCGAAGTCATGGTGCGGCTGGTGTTCATCCAGTCGCTGTACAACCTGAGCGACGAAGACTGCGAGTACCAGGTGCTGGACCGAACGAGCTTCCAGCACTTCTGCCGGCTCGCGGGTGAACTGCACATCCCAGACGCGCGCACGCTGTGGTGCTTCAAGCAGCACCTGGCGCAGGGCGGCCTGGGCGGGCGAGCCCTCTTCGAGGCGGTGAGCCAGCAACTGCAGGCGCATGGCTACATCCCGCGTGGCGGGCAGATCGTGGACGCCAGCATCGTGCAGGCGCCGATCACCAGGACCAAGAGCGAAGAACGGGAACGCCAGCGGCCAAGAAGCGCGCCAGCCACTTGCGGGCTGTGACCGCGCTGACGCCGTGTACAACTGCTGCATCCGAGGCTGACAAGCCACGCTTGGTGATGTCCTCGACCATCTCCAGTCGCCTCAGGAACGTCAATCGGGCATTCTTATGGCTGTTCATCCGGACTCCGGCTTTGTTTGGACAGGGGGTTTGGCGATTCCCAGTCTCTCAAAACCACTCCGGGTGAACTCCCGCAACAACCTATTGAAGCTTCACAGCTAGACCTTGAAGGAGGTGCTGGACACGAGCAACACGGCCAAACGCGTGCTGGCCGACCGGGGCTACGACAGCCAGGACAACCGGGAGTTGCTGCACGAGAAGCAACTGCGAGACGGCATCGGGCGCAGAGCCAAACCGGGGCAAGACAAGCGACAGCGGCTGGATGCGCGCAACACGGCCATCAACCGCATCCGGGCCAGAGGCGAACACGTGTTCGCAGGCCTGGGGCAGTTGGGTGGCAAGGTGGCGCGGGCCCTGACGCTGGCCAGGAACGAGTTGGCGATCACGCTCAAGTGCGTGGCCTACAACGTCAAGCGGCTGGTGTGGCTGGCCGCCAATGAGCCGGCGCACTGAGCGCCATCAGGGGCGAGGTAGGCCCGCAAGGCCCGCGAGGCGGTGGGGGGCATTGCGCTGGCGGGCCGGCCAGATGCAATGAACTGCGCCATCGCGTCATCTCATGGCCAACGGCGCTGCTCTCAGGCAGTCATGACAGCTGAAAACAGGGTTCTGAGAAGTGCCCTTTTGTCATTTAGTTAGGGTAACAACCTCCCGGGTAGTCACTAAGCCTATCAAGGCGGTATTCACTGATGACATCATTAAAACCATAGAGAGACAAGTTGTCCCAGTATCCAGGCCCAAATTTCTTAGAGACAGTCGTCCCCGGACGGAAATCCGTAAGTGTATTGTCGTTCCATACCACCAAGCAATAACCGAGCGGCACATAGAGCGAAGAAATCTGGTCATTCATATTGCCAATGGAGCCGTTTAGGTTTGTGCCGCTCCCGTGGCGTGGAGCAACAAAAGCACGACGACCCCTTTGGTTGGAGTCTGTAAACAATCGGGCCGCCCCATCATCGGTGCACGTATCACCCGCCTCCATCACAAAAGCCTGCAAAGAAGAGGTCACGGCACCAAAACCGTATATCCCCAAGTCTGGGTGTGCCCCCTCGGTCAAAAACAATGTGCCGCCAGTAAACTGGGAATCCCGGTGAAGCATCAAACAAGTGCGCGGCCCGACAACGGCGGATTTGATTGAATCCTGAAATTGTGTGCCGGCCAGATCATTGTCCGATGGGCCTCCTGTAGCGTAATTAACGGATCGACTTGCGCCTTCAAACACCTGGCCCACGTAAACCTGTGCTCCAGGATTGGACAGCACCGGCGGTGTCGCAGCAAAAATATTGAAGGAGAGAATAACTCCCCCTGCAGCAAAAAGAAACTTTTTCATATCTCCACTCCACTGAATTTCATGACTGAGAAGCCCAAGCCACCCTTGGGCGATAAAACTATACTCGAACATATCGAGGCGTTATTTGAAAATATTTGTAACGTGCTTCGGCGCTCATTGAATCGCGGCCCGCGACGTTTAGGGAGTAGGTGTCGAGTGCCGGATGATTGGTTGCTTCAGAATAGACGTCCGCTGCTCGTAGGCCGGGAAGTGCTTCTGGCGGTTCTGGCAGAGTTCAAAGGACGGAGCGCGCCATGCTGATCTCCCTGCACAAGAACGCCACGACCACGCCTGCGACACGGCTGGCGATCCAGCAAGCCACAGGCAGCGGATCAGGGCGGGTGCGCCAGCTGCGCGCCGGTCCTTGCGAGGGCAGCGTGTCGCTGCGCTCCACGCGCCGGGCGCTGCGCTCGCTGATGCCCGCCTTGGCGGCGGCTGCAACCTGCGTCAGCCGGTTGCGTTGTTCCTTGTACTTCAACACTTGGTGGTCCGTGATCTTCTTGCCGGGCATCCGCGAGGTTCGAGCTGTTCGATCCCCTCACGCTAAACCCCGCTCCCCGGACCTGCCCGGCACCGGACTCAACCGGCCACGATAGTTGTCGTTGACCGGCCAAGGTAATTGTCGTCAGCCACGCGCCGGCATCGCGCTCAAGCAGAGCTATGCCGCGGAGAGCAAACAACTGCGCCGCCGTGCGGGCGGCTACGCCCACGCCCGGCAGTTCAAGCGGCTGCGCCGTGTGATCCGGCGCCAACGCGTGATCCTGGGCCGGCTGCTGCGCGATGTGCAGCGCAAGGCTGATGCAGCGCAGAGCGCCAAGCTCGGCACGTGGCTCGAGCGGGCCTGGCGCATCCAGCAGCAACGACCCAAGGACAAGGACAAGCTCTACGCCCTGCATGCACCTGAGGCCGAGTGCATCGGCAAGGGCAAGGCGAGGCAGCCCTTCGAGTTCGGTGTCAAGGTCAGCCTGGCGGTGACGCACAAGAGCGGGCTGATCGTGGGTGCCAGAAGCTTCCCTGGCAACCCATACGACGGTCACACGCTGGCCGGACAGATCGAGCAGACCACGACGCTGTTGCAGGACATCGGCGTCCAACCAAAGGCGGCCGTGGTCGATCTGGGCTATCGCGGTGTCGATCACCTCGTGCCCGTCGAAGTCGTGCATCGCGGGCGCTACAAGACCATGCCCAGCCAGCAACGACCCTGGCTCAAGCGACGCCAGGCCATCGAGCCCGTCATCGGACATGCCAAGCAGGATCACGGCATGCGCCGCTGTTGGCTCAAGGGATCACAAGGCGATGCGCTGCACGCTGTGCTGTGTGCCGCAGGGTTCAACATCCGCTGGCTGCTGCGGGCCATCGTTCGCCTGGGCCTACAGGGGCTTTGTTCGCTCTTCGCGGCCTTGCAGTCCTGGCTGGCCGCTCTGCTCATAGCGCCCAGTTCAGCGCTGCCACGTCATGCCGAACTGCGGACCGTCGCTGGAGGATGAATTTTGCGAGGCCGACTAGGGAAGGCGTATTTGATGAGCTTCGGGATAGCCGGCTCGGTGGCGGCCAGGCCGGCGTAGGCCAGCACCGTCAGCACGGCGCCCCAGCGGTGGGGGATAGATGTACTGGCCGAGGCGTTGGGCCGGCGACGCGTGCGGGTCTTGGGACATGGGGCGCGATGCTCTCTCCTACACTCCGTGCCCATGCTCGAAGAGACTTCGCCGCCTGCCCACCCCCGGGTCGTGCATTTCGTGACCGGTGGGTTCTCGGGCGCCACCCAGGTCGCAGCCGACCTCTGCCTGGACGCGCCGCGCGGCGGCCCCTTCGAGCCCGTCCTCGTGCTCAGGCGCAAGCGCCACACGCCGATGGATCGCGTCGAGGCGCTGCGGGCCCAGGGCCTGAGCGTGCATCTGGTGTCGGGCTGGTCCCATCTCGCCACCATCGCGGAGCTGGCCGTGCTGCTGCGCAGGCTCCAGCCCGTGGCCTTGCTGGCCCATGGCTTCCCAGAGCATCTGCTCGGGCGCCATGCCGGCGTGCGCGCCGGGGTGCCGGTGCTGATCCAGGTGGAGCACAACTCCCGTGAGCGCTACACGCCATGGAGCCGCTGGCAAAGCCGACAGTTGGCGAAGCGGAGCGCGGCTCTGGTCGGTGTCAGCGAAGGCGTGTGCCAGAGCCTGCTGGCGCAAGGCCTGCCACCCGAGAAGACCCTGGCCATCCCGAACGGCATCGACCTGACGCGCTTCCCGCCGACGACGACGGAGCGTGAGGCCGGCATCGTCATGTCGGCCCGCTTCGCGCGGCAGAAGGATCACGAGACGCTGATCGCCGCGATGGCGCTGCTGGCCGCGCAAGGCGTGCAGGCACGCCTGCAACTGGCGGGTACCGGGCCGTTGATGGTGCGCATGCAGGCACGGGCCGCGCGGCAGAGCCTGGCGGGGCAGATCGACTTCCTGGGCCATTGCGCCGACATACCAGCGCTGCTGCGCTCGCAGCGCATCTACGTGCTGTCCACACATTTTGAGGGCATGCCGCTGGCGCTGGTGGAGGCGATGGCGGCGGGCTGCGCCTGCATCGCCACCGACGTGATCGGCGTGCGCGGCGTCGTCGAGCACGAGCGCACCGGGCTGCTGGTGCCCGAGGGTGATGCACCGGCGCTGGCGGCCACCATCGCGCGGCTGCTGCGCGACCCGGCGCTCGCCGCGCGGCTGGGCGAGGCGGCCCGCGATCGGGCGTTTGCCGCGCATGGCGTTGCGCTGATGCGCCAGCGCTACGAAGACCTGATCAGCCGCTGCGCCACCATTGCAGGCCACGCAGCCAGCGGCCGCGCCTGAAATACGCGATCAGCAGCTCGCGGCGGGACAGTGGGGAGCTGCGGTTGAAGCGCTCGGCGTCCAACGCCAGCCCGCCCAAGGCGGCCCCGCCCAGTTGCAGGCGCCGCCGTTTGGCGCGCAGCAGCGTGCGCGCGCAGAAGTGGGCGATCTCGAAGCGCGTGTCGCCCTGCAACGGCGGCAGCTCGGCCGCGTAGCCGTCCAGCGCCCAGGTCCAGTCATCCAGCCGCCGCGCGTCCAGCGCCGCCAGCAGGCTGCCGCCACGCTGGCGGTAGGCGACCCAGACCTCGGCCACATGCAGATGCCTGGGCGTGTGCAGCGCCAGGCGCGGGTAGACGGCCATGTCCTCGAAGACGCGGCCCTCGGGAAAGCGCAGCCCGGCCGGCCAGCAGGCGCGGCGCACGATCTTGCTCCAGGGGTGGAACTGGCCATGCACGAAGAGGCCGCGCAGGCGCAGATCCACGTCGTCCATCAGCACGCCGCCGGGGCCGGCGAAGCTGGCGATGTGGCGGTGGCGCGGCTTGATGGACGCGGTGGACGGGCCGTCGTCGAAGACGCGGAAGTCGCAGGTCAGTAGGTCGGGACGGTGCTCGGCGAGCAAGGCCTTGAGCCGCGGCAGGACGCCGGGCTCGACGAGGTCGTCGGGGTCGATGAACCACAGGTAGTCGCCGCGCGCCTCGTCCAGCAGCCGGTTGCGCGCGGCGCTGACGCCGGCATTGACCGGCTGGCGCAGCAGGCGCACGCGCGGGTCGTGCAAGCCCTCGACGATGGCGGCCGAGGCGTCCGGCGACGCGTCATCGACGAGGACCAGTTCGACGCCGTCGTCGAGTTGGGGCAGCAACGAGGCCAGGCAGGCCGGCAGCCAGGGCTCGACCCGGTACATCGGGAACAGCAGGCTGAGCCAGGGCGTCGTCATGGCGCGGGGCCGAGCAGGCGGGCGATGGCGCTGGACTTGAATAATCGGCCCCTGAGCCAGTTGCGCTCGGTGACCGTGCGGTCGCCGCTGCGCAGCTTGATGAGGGCAGGCATGTGCGCCGGGCAGGGCGTCAGCGCGAGGCGGGCATAGAGGTGGCGCTTGCGCCAGCCCACGCCGGCCAGCCAGGCGAAGGGGCCGTCCTCGGCGCGCAGCAGTGCCAGGCGGTGGGCCTGCGGTTCGCGGTCCAGCAGGTCGGTGGCGGCGACATGCATCAGCAGGTAGCGCTGGAAGTCCTCGGTCAGCGCCTGCACGACCTGGGCATGCCGGCCCTCGGCGCGCAAGCGCTGCAACTGGGCTTCGGCACCTTCGTCCAGCGCGCGGTCGAAGGCGGCGGCCAGCGCCGTCACGAAGCCGCCGCCGGGCACCGAGGCCATGAACCAGTTCTTGACGATGGGCAGTTCGGGGCGCGTCGAATAGCGGGCGATGTAGAAGCCGACGTACTCGGCCGCATGACGGGCGCGCGCCTCGTGCAGCCAGCTCAAGCTCCGGCTCAGCAGCATGGACGCATCCATCCAGAGGCCACCGTGGCGGGCCAGCAGCTGGATGCGCAGCCAGTCGGCTTGGCGGTAGGCGGGCAGGGTGTCGAAGTCGGCGCGCAGCGCGGGCAGCCAGGTGGTGATGCTGGCGCGGTCCAACAGCCGCAGCTCATGGTCGGGCGCAAAGCGGCGCCAATTGGCGAGGCAGGCCTCGATGAAGGCTGGCGCGGGCGCGGTGTGCCAGTAGGTCCAGATGACCTTGGGAATCTCTGCGTTGCAGGCCGGCGCCTGAGCGCCAATGGTTACCTCGTGGACTTGCGAGGGTGCTTGAGCCTGCAGCACCGTCAGCACCTCGCGCAGCAACAAGGCCGCGACGAGTCCGGCGAGGCCAGCGAGCAGCCAGGCCATTCAAGTCAGCCTACGGCCGAGTTGACGTTCGAGGATGCCCAGCGGACTGGCCGCCGGGTTGGCCTGGGCCTCGGCGGCGAGGTGCAGGGTCTGCTCCATCATGAACTGGCCGGACATGACCGCGTGCGCGGTCTGGTCGGAATAGCAGACCCAGGTGGCGCCGGGCGGGAAGGGCATGGTCACCTGCGCGCAGTCGCGCTGGTAGTCGAGGTCGCCCTTCATGCCGTCGTGCAGTTGCAGCATCAGGTGGTCGTACTCGCTGCGCAGCGACTTGGTGACGTGCAGGGCTTTCAACGCCTTGGCCTGCCAGGCCGAGTAGGGCTTGGCGCGCGGCACGAACTGGCGGGCGATGGCCTCGAAGCTTTCGCCGACGCGCCAGACGCGCGGCTCGCCGTTCGGGTTGAGGTTGGTGAAGACGCGCAGGATGCGCTCGCCGCGATTGGGGCGGGACGGGAAGGCATCGACGTGCAGGCGGCGGTCGTCGGCGCGCCAGGACTGCTGGCGGGACTCCACCTGGCTGGGCCGGTAGCTGGTGGGCGCGAGGCGCAGCGCGGGCTGGTAGGCCGGCGCGATGGCGTCGATGAGGGCGCAGGCTTGGGTGCGGAAGCGGCCGATCATCGCGGCCAGCCGCTCCTTCTCCTCGCCCTGCACGGCGGCGCCGGCCAGCACGCCGTCGTTGCGCAGGCTGATGTTGCGGCTCTTCTCGTCGCGTACGTCGGCGCGCAGCAGCTTCTGCTCGTCGGGCGCCAGGTCGAAGCGCAGTTCGGGGAAGTACAGCACCTTGCCGGCTTCCAGTTCGGGCACCAGGCCGGGGCGCGGCGCGGCCCAGTCGCGGCCCTCGACGGTGACGATGCGGTCGTCCATCTCACTCTTTCCAGTGTTCGGCGATCCACGGCGCCGGGCGGGCGTGGCGCCAGTTGCCCGTCGAGCGGCCGACCAGCGCGTCCGGCGGGTTCATGACGCCGTGGAAGACCAGCACGCGCGCACCGGCCGGGATGAAGGGCTCGCGCCAGAAGCTCGTCGGCCAGACCGGCAGGCAGTGGTATTTGTAGCTGGCGCACCAGTCCTTGGGCCAGTAGCCGAGCTTGCCCTGGTCGGCCAGGAAGTGGCTGAGGTATTCCTGCTCGTTGCGGTATTTGGCGCGCACCTCGTCCTGGTGGGCGATGAAGTGGGCCAGCACGTCGGCATGGGCGCCGATGCGAAAGCGGTAGACGGACGAGTTGCCGGTCACGCGCCAGGGGCGCTTCCAGTCCTTGATGATGAGGAAGTCGCCGGGCACCGCGAAGAACTCGGTCATGTCGCCGACGATGACGACGTCGAGGTCGAGGAAGAGCGCCGTGCCCTTGAGGCCGAAGAGGTCGGCCTGGTAGGTGCCGAGCTTCTTCCAGCCGCCGTCACGCTTGCCCTGGGCGGCGTGAGTCTCGGGCAGCGGCAGGCACTCGACCTCGGAGCGGATGCCGGTGGTGTCGTCGGTGAAGCAGACGAAGCGGAAGGCGCCGCGCAGGTGGCGCGCGGCCATGCCGTAGAGGCGGTTGACGTATTCGGGGCCGTACTTGCTGCCCCATTTCATGCAGATGACGAAGCGGTCATCGCCTGCGCTGCTCATGTCAGTTCCTCGATGGGTTGGGGCGGGTAGCTGTCCCAGTTCAGACAGGCCGGGCATTGCCAGAAATAGTGCGCGGCCTCGAAGCCGCAGGCGGCGCAGCGGTAGCGCTGCAGCGGCTTGGCGGCTTTGTCGAGGGCCTGGATCATCGGCGCGGCCTCGTCGGCGGGCAGGGCGGGGGCGTTGAGCTTGAGCAGTTCGGCGGCGGCGGACAGCGCGGGCTGTTCGCGCAGATGGGCGGCGAGGCGCTCGCGTTGGGGTTCGGGCTGCAGCGTGGCCAGCGCGCGCAGCAGGGCCATGCTGGGCGCGCGTTCGTACTGCGCGGTCAGCAGCGCGATGGCGCGCTCGGGCTGGCCCAGGGCCTGGGCGGCGGCGGCGCAGTCGGCGGCGACGAGGTTGAAGGCGGGTGGGTTTGCGGCCAGCAGTTGGGTGAAGGCGGCCAGCGCCGCTTCGGGCTGGCCGGCCTTGAGCAGCAACTGGCCCTGCATCACATAGGCGCGGGCGCTCTCGGGCGCGCGGCGCTGGGCCTGGCCGAGCAGGGCCTGTGCGAGGTCGGCATGGCCCTGGGCCTGGGCGACGAGGGCCTGTTCGCACAGGTAATGCGCGATGCGGCCCGAGAAGGAGCCGGTGCCGGCGGCTTCCAGTTCGGCGGCGATTTCGGCGGCCTTGGCCCAGTCGCGCGAGCGCTCGTAGAGCGCCAGCAGCGCGAGCCGCGCTTCGCGCTCGAAGGCGGTGCCGCGCAGTTCGGGATAGGCGGCCTCGGCACGGTCGAACAGGCCGGCCTTGAAGAAGTCCTGCGCCAGTTCGTGCTGGGCGCGGTCGCGGTCGGCCTGGGCGAGGTCGCCACGGCGCAGCAGGTGCTCATGCACGCGCACGGCGCGCTCGGTCTCGCCACGGCGGCGGAACAGGCTGCCGAGGGCGAAGTGGAGTTCGGAGGTGTCGGGGTCGTTCTGGACGGCCTCGATGAAGGCGTCGATGGCCTTGTCCTGCTGCTCGTTGAGCAGCAGGTTCAGGCCCTTGAAATAGGCCTTGGGCGATTCACGCTGCTCCAGCTTCCATTGTTTGGAGTCGAGCTTGGATGCCAGCCAGCCCAGCACGAAGACGACGGGCAGGACGAAGAGCAGCCAGCGCGGATCAAACGCCATCTTGGTGGGCGGCGAAGGAGGTGGCGGGCGGCTCGGCCGGCGCGGGGGGCGCATCGTCTTCGCTGCGCTGGGCAGCGCGGCGGTGGCGCCACCAGGCGGGCACCATCGCCAGCACGCCGAAGGCGGCGCCGAGTCCGAAGGCCAGCAGCACGACGATGACCTGGGGCGCGCGCCATTCGTGGCCGAAGAACCAGCGCACGACGGCCTCGTGGCTGTTGTTCAGCGCGAACGCGAACAGCGTGAAGAAGAGCAGGGCCCGCAGGAGCCAGACGAGGGTGCGCATGACCTCGGATTCTGGCCTCAGTCCAGCACGGGCAGGTTCTGGTCCACGGCTTCGCGCAATGCTTTACCGGGCTTGAAGTGGGGCGCGAGCTTCTCGGGGATCGAGACCCGCTCGCCGCTGCGCGGGTTGCGGCCGACGCGGGGCGGGCGGCGGCTGATGGAGAAGCTGCCGAAGCCGCGGATCTCGATGCGGTGGCCGCGCGCGAGCGCGTCGCTCATCGCGTCGAGGATGGTCTTGACGGCGAACTCGGTGTCGCGCTGGGTCAGTTGGCCAAAGCGTTCGGCGAGCACGGCGACGAGGTCGGAGCGGGTCATGGCAAGGCGGCTTTGTGGTGCTGAATTGAAACAGGCCCGCTGGCGGGGCCGGCGAGCCTGTGGGGAGCATACCCGGCTCTCGAAAGAGCCGGGGTTTCAACCGGGTGCTCAGTTGCCCTGGTTGTCCAGCTTGGCGCGCAGCAGGGCGCCCAGGCTGGTGGTGCCGGCGTTTTCGCGCTCGTTGGTCTGGCTCAGGCGCTGCATGGCTTCCTGCTGGTCCGCGTTGTCCTTGGCCTTGATTGACAGCTGGATGTTGCGGGTCTTGCGGTCCACGTTGACGATGACGGCGGTGACTTCGTCGCCTTCCTTCAGCACGTTGCGGGCGTCTTCCACGCGGTCGCGGGAGATTTCCGAGGCGCGCAGATAGGCCATCACGCCGTCGGCCAGTTCGACTTCAGCGCCGCGCGGGTCCACGGTCTTGACCTTGCCGGTCACCGAGGCGCCGCGGTCGTTGATGGTCGTGTAGGCGGTGAAGGGGTCGCTGTCCAGCTGCTTGATGCCCAGCGAGATGCGCTCGCGCTCGACGTCCACGGCCAGCACGACGGCTTCGACTTCCTGGCCCTTCTTGAAGTTGCGCACGGCGGTCTCGCCGGACTCGTCCCAGGACAGGTCGGACAGGTGCACCAGGCCGTCGATGCCCTGGGCCAGGCCCACGAACACGCCGAAGTCGGTGATCGACTTGACCGGGCCCTTGACCTTGTCGCCGCGCTTGACGTTCTCGGCGAATTCTTCCCACGGGTTGGCCTTGCACTGCTTCATGCCCAGGGAGATGCGGCGCTTGTCTTCGTCGATCTCCAGGACCATGACTTCGACTTCGTCGCCCAGCGAGACCAGCTTGCTGGGGGCGATGTTCTTGTTGGTCCAGTCCATTTCGGAGACGTGCACCAGGCCTTCGATGCCCGGCTCGATCTCGACGAAGGCGCCGTAGTCGGCGATGTTCGTGACCTTGCCGAACAGGCGCGTGCCGGTCGGGTAGCGGCGGGCCACGCCGAACCAGGGGTCGTCGCCCAGCTGCTTGATGCCCAGCGAGACGCGGTTCTTCTCGGCGTCGAACTTCAGGACCTTGGCGGTCAGTTCCTGGCCGACCGTCACCACTTCGCTCGGGTGGCGGACACGGCGCCAGGCCATGTCGGTGATGTGCAGCAGGCCGTCGATGCCGCCCAGGTCCACGAACGCACCGTATTCGGTGATGTTCTTGACCACGCCGTTGACGATGGCGCCTTCGGACAGCGTTTCCAGCAGCTTGGCGCGTTCTTCACCCATGGAGGCTTCGACCACGGCACGACGCGACAGCACGACGTTGTTGCGCTTGCGGTCGAGCTTGATGACCTTGAATTCCATGGTCTTGCCCTCGAACGGGCTCATGTCCTTCACCGGGCGCGTGTCCAGCAGCGAGCCGGGCAGGAAGGCGCGGATGCCGTTGACGAGGACGGTCAGGCCGCCCTTGACCTTGCCGGAGACGGTGCCGGTCACGAAGTCGCCGGACTCCAGGGCCGTTTCCAGGCTCAGCCACGAGGCCAGGCGCTTGGCCTTGTCGCGCGACAGGATGGTGTCGCCGTAGCCGTTTTCGATGGCGTCGATGGCGACGGAGACGAAGTCGCCGACCTGGACTTCCAGTTCGCCCTGGTCGTTCTTGAACTCTTCGATGGGCACATAGGCTTCGGACTTGAGGCCTGCGTTGACGACGACGAAGTTGTGTTCGACACGAACGACTTCGGCCGAGATCACTTCACCGGCGCGCATGTCGGAGCGCTGCAGCGACTCCTCGAACATCGCGGCAAAGGATTCCATGCCGGAGGCTTGGGCGGTTTGGGTTTGGGACATGTGTGTTGATCCTGATGCGCCGGGGAAGCAGCGCGGCGGTGCAGGCGAGCCTGCGGGGTTAGGTTGTTGCGATCCGTCGGCCACGAGCGGCTTGCGCTGCTCCTGGCAACCGGGCTGGCGCCCGGTGGAGGCCGGCGGGCCTGGACCGTGCTGGCAATGTCAGAACGGCCTGCGCTGCTGCCACCAATCCAGCACCTGGGCCACCGAGGCTTCGATGGTCAGCGCCGAGTTGTCGAGCAGTTGCGCGTCCTGCGCGGGGGTCAGGGGCGAGGCCGAGCGGGTCTTGTCCCGCGCGTCCCGTGCTTCCAGATCTTCACGCAAGCCCTCGATATTAGCGGGAATCCCTTTGGAAATCAATTGCTTATGCCGCCGCTCGGCGCGGGTCGCGGCGCTGGCGGTCAGGAAGACCTTGAGCGGCGCTCCGGGGAAGATGGCCGTGCCCATGTCGCGGCCGTCGGCGACGAGGCCGGGCAGGCGGCGGAAGTCGAGTTGCAGTTGGTTCAGCGCGGCGCGCACCTCGGGGTGGGCGGCCACCTGCGAGGCCAGCAAGCCCGTGGCCTCGGCGCGCAGCCGGGCGCTGACATCCTCGTCGCCGAGAAAAACCAGGCCGTCGCGGAAGGCGAGCTTCAGTGTCGGCACCAGTGCGGCGACGGCCTTGCCGTCGTCCAGGTCCAGGCCGGCGCGGCGGGCGGCGAGGCCGGTGACGCGGTAGAGCGCGCCAGAGTCCAGCACGCCGAAGCCCAGGGCCTTGCCCACCTCGTCGGCCAGCGTGCCCTTGCCGGACGCGGTGGGGCCGTCGATGGTGATGACGGGAATGTCCTCGGGCCGCGCGCCGACGACGCCGAACAGGGCCTCGAAATAGTCCGGGAAGGTCTTGGCGACGCAGTGCGGCTCCAGGATGCGCACCGGCACGGCGCCGTTGAAGGCGGCCAGCGAGAAGCACATGGCGACGCGGTGGTCGTCATAGGTGTGGATGGCGGCAGGCCGCCACTGGTGCGGCGGCTGCACGCGAATCCAGTCCGGGCCTTCGTCCACCGTCGCACCGAGCTTGCGCAGTTCGGCCGCCATCGCGGCGATGCGGTCCGTCTCCTTGACGCGCCAACTGGCGATATTGGTCAGCGTCGTCGGCGCGTCGGCATAGAGGGCCATGACGGCGAGCGTCATCGCCGCGTCGGGGATGTGGTTGCAGTCCAGCGTCAGGCCCTTGAGCGGCCAGGCGCCGCGGCGGACTTCCAGCCAGTTCGGCCCGGCCTTCACGTCGGCGCCCATCGCGGCGGCGGCTTCGATGAAGCGCACGTCGCCTTGCAAAGACTCGCTGCCGACGCCTTCGATGCGGACGGGCGCATCCGTCGCCGCGATGGCGCCCAGCGCGACGAAATAGGATGCCGACGAGGCATCGCCTTCGACGAACACCTCGCCCGGCGAGACATAGCGGCTGCCGGCCGGGATGACGAAGGCTTGCCAGCCCTCGCGCTTGACCGCGATGCCGAAGCGCGCCAGCAGCGCCAGCGTGATCTCGATATAGGGCTTGGAGATCAGCTCGCCGATGACCTCGATGCGAACGTCCCGTTCGGCCACCAGCGGCAGCGCCAGCAGCAGCGCGGTCAGGAACTGGCTGGACACGTCGCCGCGCACGCGCACGGGCGCATCCAGCGCGAGCGCGGACGGGCCGCGCAGGCGCAGCGGCGGGTAGCCGGGGGTGCCGAGGTCGTCGATGGCGCAACCCAGGCCGCGCAGCGCGTCCACCAAGTCGCCGATGGGCCGCTCGTGCATGCGCGCCACACCTGCGACCTCGAAGCTGCCGCCTTGCGTCGCGGCCAGCAGCGCCAGCGCGGCGGTGAGCGGGCGCATCGCGGTGCCGGCATTGCCGAGAAAGAGTTTGGCTTCCTTCGCTTTCAAGCTGCCGCCGAGACCCACGATGCCGACGGTGTCGCCCGCCTGCTCGACGCCGCAGCCCAGCGTGCGCAGCGCGTCCAGCATGACGGCCGTGTCGTCCGACGCCAGCAGGTCGCGCACGACGGTACGGCCCTCGCTCAACGCCGCCAGCAGCAGCACGCGGTTGGAGATGCTCTTGGAGCCGGGCAGGCGCACCGTGCCGGCGGCGCCGCGCAGCGGCGGCAGGTCGAGGAAGGGGATCTTGAACATCACTTAGCCGTAGGGCGGCCGGGCGGGACGAAGGGGGCGGACGGGTCGGGCAGGCTCCAGGCGGTACGGCCCTCGGCGATGGGGCGCAGCGCGGCTTCGAGCGCGGCGGCGTCGCCGGCCTCGATCAGGGCTTCGAGCTGGTCGAGCATGGTGCGGAAGCGCTTGGACTGGGCCAGCACCTCGTGCTTGTTGGCCAGCAGGATGTCGCGCCAGACGGCGGGCTCGCCGGCCGCGATGCGCGTGAAGTCGCGGAAGCCCGGACCGGCCAGGCTGAGGTAGTCGCGCGCGGCGGGCTGCTCGGCGATGGCCTGGAAATAGGCGAAGGCCAGCAGATGCGGCAGATGGCTGACGGCGGCGAAGGCGGCGTCGTGGTTGTGCGGCCGCATCTTCAGCACCGTGGCGCCCAGGGCCGACCAGACGTCGGTGGCGCGCTGCACGAGCACGGGGTTGGTGAAGGGCTGGGGCGTCAGGATGACCTGCCGGCCCTCGTAGAGCGTGGCCTCGGCATGCTGCACGCCGCCCGACTCCTTGCCCGCGATCGGGTGGCAGGGCACGAAGCTGGCGGCGCGTTCGCCCAGGGCGCGGCGCGAGGCTTCGATGACGTCGCACTTGGTCGAGCCCACGTCCATGAAGAGCACGCCGGGGTTGACGAGGTGGCGGATGGCCTTCAGCGTGATCTCGGTGGCCGACACGGGCACGGCCACCAGCACGATGTCCGAGCCCGACACGGCCTGCAGCGCCGACTCGGCCGCCACGTCGATGACGCCGAGCTTGCGCGCCAGCTCCGTCGTCGAGGGCGATTTGCTGTAGCCGACGACGCGCTTGACGAGGCCGGCCCGCTTCATCGCCAGCGCGAAGCTGCCGCCCATCAGGCCGCATCCGATCACGCCGAGCTGGTTGAACATGGTTTCAAGCCTTGACGGGATAAGCGCCGAGCATCTTGAAGAAGGCGCACAACTCGCGCAACTCGTCCAGCGCGGCGGCGACCTGGGGCTGGCTGGGGTGGCCGTCGAGGTCGATGTAGAAGTAGTACTCCCACTGGCCGGTGCGCGCCGGGCGGGATTCGAGCCGCGTCATGGACACGCCATGGCGCTTCAGCGGCATCAGCAGGTCGTGCATGGCGCCGGGCTTGTTGGGCACGGAGACGATCAGGCTGGTGCAGTCGCGCCCGGTGGCGGGCGGCGTGGCCATGGTCTGCGGCAGGCAGATGACGGCGAAGCGCGTGCGGTTGTAGGCCTCGTCCTGCACCGCGTGGGCGACGATGTGCAGACCGAACAGCGCCGAGGCGCGCTCGCTGCCGAGCGCCGCCCAGGCCGGGTTGGTGGCCGCCAGCCGCGCGCCCTCGGCATTGCTGGACACCGCACGGCGTTCGACGTCGGGCAGGTGCTTGTTCAGCCAGCTCTGGCATTGCGCCAGCGCCTGCGGATGCGCGAGCACGGCCTCGATGCCGTGCATCGACGGCTCCTTGCGCATCAGGTTGTGGCGGATCAGCAGGCTGACCTCGCCGACGACGTGGCAGGGCGTGTGCAGGAAGAGATCCAGCGAGCGCGTGACGACGCCCTCGGTCATGTTCTCGACGCCAACGACGCCGAACTGCGCGCTGCCCGAGGCGGTCGCGTGGAAGACCTCGTCGAAGCTGGCGCAATAGATCATGTCGGCTGCGCCGCCGAAGTAGTCGATGGCGGCCTGCTCGCAGAAGGTGCCGACGGGGCCCAGCACGGCCACGCGCTGCGGCGATTCCAGCGCCAGGCAGGCGGACATGATCTCGCGCCAGATCGCCGCGACATGCTCGGCGCGCAGCGGGCCGGGATTGGCGGCGCGGATCTTGTCGATGACCTGCGCGACCCGGTCCGGGCGGAAGAAGGGCGTGCCCTCGGCGCGCTTGATCTCGCCAACCTGCTCGGCGACACGGGCGCGCTGGTTCAGCAGGTCGAGCAGCTGCTTGTCGAGGCCGTCGATCTGGTCGCGCAGCGCCAGCAGGGCCGGGGTGGAGACGGGCTCAGCCATGACGGGCCTCGAAGTCCTGCAGGAAGGCCACCAGCGCCTGTGCGCCCGCCAGCGGCATCGCGTTATAGAGCGAGGCGCGCATGCCGCCGACCGATTTGTGGCCCTTGAGTTGCAGCAGGCCGTTGTTCCTGGCTTCCTGCAGGAAGCGTTCGTTGAGCGCCTCGTCCTTCAGGTAGAAGGGCACATTCATCCGCGAGCGGCAGTGGGCGGGTACGCGGTTCTCGTACAGGTTCGACGCATCGAGCGCCGCGTAGAGCAGTGCGGCCTTGTCGATATTGCGCTGCTCGATGGCCGCCAAACCCTGTTTGCCGGCGTACTCGAAGCCCTTGACCCACTGGAACACCAGCCCCGCGACATAGATCGCAAAGGTCGGCGGCGTGTTGAACATGGACTGCGCAGCGGCCACGGCCGCGTAGTTGAAGGCCGAGGGGCAGATGTCCATGGCGCGGCCCAGCAGCTCGTCGCGCACGAAGATCAGGGTCAGCCCGGCCGGGCCGATGTTCTTCTGCGCGCCGCCGAAAGCGAGGCCGACACGCTCCCAGGCGATGGGGCGGGACAGCAGATGCGAGGAGCAGTCGATGGCCAGCGGCACGCCATGCGTGAGCTGCGGCAGCTCGTGGAACTCGATGCCGTCGATGGTCTCGTTGGTGCAGACGTGGACGTAGGCGGCGTCATCGCGCAGCCGCCATTGCTCGACGGGCTGGAAACCCTCGGCCGCGACCTGCACGTCGGCGTAGCGGCGCGCCTCGGCGGCGCTCTTGCGCGACCAGGCCCCGGTGACGGCCACGTCCACCTTGCCGCCCCGGCTCAAATTCATCGGCAGGATGGCGTTCTCGCCCAGGCCGCCGCCCTGCATGAAGAGAATGCGGACATCGGCCGGCACCGCGAGCAGCTCGCGCAGGTCGGCCTCGGCCCGCTCGTAGATCGAGATGAACTCGCGCCCGCGGTGGCTCATCTCCATGACGCTCATGCCGCTGCCCTGCCAGTCCAGCATCTCGTCCGCGACCTGATGCAACACGGGTTCGGGCAGTGTGGCGGGGCCGGCGGAGAAGTTGAACGGGCGGGGCGCGGTCATCGAGGGTCAGGGCTGCTTCTTGGGGGCGGGTGCCGCCGCCTTGGGCGCCGAGGTGCCGGGGGGCGGCAGGCCCAGATGCTTGGCGACGTTGGCGTTCAGCGTCTTGAAGCGGCCGTCCAGCGTCGGGCCGGCTTCGGCGATGACCTTCTGCGCCACCGCCTTCTGCAGCTCGACGTTGGCGAGGCCGAACTTCTGGCTGACGGGGGATTCTGCCCAGGCCAGGATCTGCTTCAGTTCGTCCTCGTTGAAGCGTTCGTCCAGCAGTGCCGAAGCGCTGGTCGGCACGGCCTTGGAGATCTTGTCCTTCAGATAGGGCACGTTCTCATCGACGAATTTCTTCAGCTCGCCGTCCATGGCCTTGGCCGTGGCCTCGCGCTTCTCGGCCGGTACCTGCTGCTGCAGCGCGGCGCGCCCGGCCTGGGTGAGCTGGGTCAGCGGGCCCTGGATGATGTTGGCGGTCAGGCTTTCGGCCATGGCGTGCTGCTGCAGCGCGACGATCTTGTCGATCAGCGCCTTCTTGGCCGGGGAGGGCTGGGCCAGCGCGGTGCCGGCGGCCAGGGCAAGTGCGAGGGCCGGGCCCAGCTTGCGGTGCGTCATATCAGTCCTTGGTGGAGTCGTCGGGGGTATCGCCGGCCTCGTCGCCGCCGGCATCGGCTTCATTGGCATCGTTCTCGACGATGCGTTGCAGGCCCGACAGCGTGGCGCCGTCGTCCAGCGCGATCAGCGTGACGCCCTGCGTCGCACGGCCGAGTTCGCGGATCTCGGCGACGCGGGTGCGCACGAGCACGCCCTTGTCGGTGATGAGCATGATCTCGTCCTCGGCGCGCACCAGCGTCGCGGCGACGACGCGGCCGTTCCGCTCGCTCTGCTGGATGGCGATCATGCCCTTGGTGCCGCGGCCGTGGCGGGTGTATTCGGTGATGGCGGTGCGCTTGCCGTAGCCGTTTTCCGTCGCGGTCAGCACGCTCTGGTTCTCGTCCTCGGCGACGAGCATGGCGATCAGGCGCTGGTCGGGCTCCAGCATCATGCCGCGCACGCCGCGCGCCTGGCGGCCCATGGGGCGCACGTCGTCCTCGTCGAAGCGCACGGCCTTGCCGCCGTCGCTGAACAGCATCACGTCATGGCGGCCGTCGGTCAGCGCGGCGCCGATCAGGTGGTCGCCCTCGTCCAGGTCCACGGCGATGATGCCGGCCTTGCGCGGGTTGCTGAAGTCCTTCAGCGAGGTCTTCTTGACCGTGCCCATGGCGGTGGCCATGAAGATGAAGTGGTCCTCGGGGAAGGCGCGGAACTCGCCGGTCAGCGGCAGCACGACGGTGATCTTCTCGTCCTGTTGCAGCGGGAACATATTGACGATGGGCTTGCCGCGCGAATTGCGCGAGCCCTGCGGCACCTCCCAGACCTTGAGCCAGTAGACGCGGCCGCGGTTGGAGAAGCACAGGATCCAGTCGTGCGTGTTGGCGATGAAGAGCTGGTCGATCCAGTCGTCTTCCTTGGTCGCGGTGGCCTGTTTGCCGCGGCCGCCGCGGCGCTGGGCGCGGTATTCGCTCAGGGCCTGGCTCTTGATGTAGCCGGTGTGCGAGAGCGTGACGACCATGTCGGTCGGCGTGATCAGGTCTTCGGTGCCGAGTTCCTGCGCGTTGTGCTCGATGACGCTGCGGCGCGCACCCAGCTTGGTCTGGCCGAACTCCTGCTTCAACTGGGCCAGTTCCTCGCCGATGATGGTCGTCACGCGCGCCGGCGTGGCCAGGATATCGAGCAGATCGGCGATCTGCGCCATCACGTCCTTGTACTCGCCGACGATCTTGTCCTGCTCCAGCCCCGTCAGGCGTTGCAGGCGCATCTGCAGGATCTCGCCGGCTTGCGTGTCGGACAGGCGGTAGAGGCCGTCCGGCTGCATGCCGAACTGCACTTCCAGCCCTTCGGGGCGGTAGGCCTGGCCGCCGCCGTCGGTGCGCGTCAGCATCTCGCGCACCAGGGACGAGTCCCAGCTCTTGGCCATCAGCGCGGCCTTGGCGACCGGCGGCGTCGGCGAGGTCTTGATGGTTTCGATGAACTCGTCGATGTTGGCCAGCGCGACGGCCAGACCTTCCAGCACGTGGCCCCGCTCGCGCGCCTTGCGCAGCTCGAAGATCGTGCGGCGGGTCACCACCTCGCGGCGGTGTTCCAGGAAGACGACGACCATGTCGCGCAGATTGCACAGCTTGGGTTGGCCGTCCACGAGGGCGACCATGTTCATGCCGAAGCTGTCCTGCAGCTGCGTCTGCTTGTAGAGGTTGTTCAGCACCACCTCGGGCACTTCGCCGCGCTTCAGTTCGATGACGACGCGCATGCCCGACTTGTCGGACTCGTCCTGGATGTGGCTGATGCCCTCGATCTTCTTCTCGTGCACCAGCTCGGCGATGCGTTCGAGCAGGGTCTTCTTGTTGACCTGGTAGGGAATCTCGTCAACGATGATCGCCTGCCGCGCGCCCTTGTCGATGTCCTCGAAATGTACCTTGGCGCGCATCACCACGCGGCCGCGTCCGGTGCGGTAGCCGTCGCGCACGCCCGAGAGGCCGTAGATGATGCCGGCGGTCGGGAAGTCCGGCGCCGGGATGATCTCCATCAGCTCATCGACCGTGCAGTCCGGGCGCTTCAGCGCGAACAGGCAGGCATCGACGACTTCGTTCAGGTTGTGTGGCGGGATGTTCGTCGCCATGCCCACGGCGATGCCGGCTGAGCCGTTCACCAGCAACTGCGGCAGCCGCGTGGGCAGCACCAGCGGCTCCTTGTGGCTGCCGTCGTAGTTGGGGCCGAAATCGACGGTGTCCTTGTCGATGTCGGCCAGCATCTCGTGGGCGATCTTGTCGAGGCGGATTTCCGTGTAGCGCATCGCCGCCGCGTTGTCGCCGTCGATGGAGCCGAAATTGCCCTGGCCGTCGATCAGCATGTGGCGCAGGCTGAAGGGCTGGGCCATGCGGACGATGGTGTCGTAGATCGCCGAGTCGCCGTGAGGGTGGTATTTACCCATGGTCTCACCCACGGCCTGCGCACTCTTGCGGTACTTGGCGTTGTAGGTATTGCCCATCTCGTTCATGGCGTAGAGCACGCGCCGATGCACCGGTTTGAGGCCGTCGCGGGCATCGGGAAGGGCGCGGCCCACGATCACGCTCATCGCGTAATCGAGGTAGGAGCGGCGCATCTCCTCTTCGAGGCTGATCGGCAGTGTTTCCTTGGCGAACTGGGTCATGCGGGCTCGATCTCGCGCGCACGAATTTCGGCGCGCCGACAGTGGGGGCGAAAGGCGCGGATTCTATGCGGCGCCACCCTGTAGCAGCAGCGCAACATCGTCACAGTGGCCATGAACGTAGGCCGCCACAATGCGTCCGTCCCGGTGCCCCCATGGCACAATCGTCGAGTCCCTAGGAGAAACCCTAGCGTTTCTTCTGAGGTTTAGAGGTTCGAGTACTGACTCTCGCAGGGCAACTGCGGCATTCCTTGAGAGGAGAATCATGAAGAAACTGAATCGCGTGGCGTCGCTGTTTGCGGTGGCTGCTGTCGCCGTGGCTGCGTCCAGCGCATCGGCCCAGGTCATCGACAACTGGCGCGCAACCGACGGCACCGTCTGGAAGAACGGCACCAACGAGTACTGCTGGCGCGACAACTTCTGGACGCCGGCCACGGCCGCCAAGGGCTGCGATGGCGAAATCAAGCCGGCACCCAAGGTTGAACCGCCCCCGCCGGTCGCTCCGCCGCCCCCCGCTCCTGCTCCCGAAGCTCCGAAGCCGCCGCCCCCGCCGCCCCCGGCTCCGGTCAGCGAGAAGGTCACCTTCGCCGCCGACGCCTTCTTCGACTTCGACAAGGCCGTGCTGAAGCCCGAAGCCAAGGCCAAGCTGGATGATCTGGTCAGCAAGACCCAGGGCATCAATCTGGAAGTCATCATCGCCGTCGGTCATACCGACTCGGTCGGCAGCGATGCCTACAACCAGAAGCTGTCGATCCGCCGCTCGGAAGCCGTCAAGGCCTATCTGGTGGGCAAGGGCGTCGAGCCGAACCGCGTCTACACCGAAGGCAAGGGCGAGAAGCAGCCCGTGGCCGACAACAAGACTGCGGAAGGCCGCGCCAAGAACCGTCGCACCGAGATCGAGGTCGTCGGTACGCGCAACAAGTAAGCTCTCGGCGCCCACGGGCGCTTTGCGCGAAGCCCCGCACGGCCTGCCGTCGGGGCTTTTCCTTTTTTCGATTCCGTCATGACGATCAATGCCGACCCGCAAGAGCTTGCCAAATTCGGCGAGCTGGCCCACCGCTGGTGGGACCCCGACAGCGACTTCAAGCCCCTGCACCAGATCAATCCGCTGCGCCTGGGCTGGATCCAGCAGCTCTGCCCGCTGGCCGGCCGGCGCGTGCTCGACGTGGGTTGCGGCGGCGGCATCCTGAGCGATTCCATGGCCCGCGCCGGCGCCCAGGTGCTGGGCATCGACCTGTCACCCAAGCCGCTGCGCGTCGCTGAACTGCATGCGATGGAAGCCGGCACCGAGGGCGTCGAATACCGCGAAATCGCCGTCGAGGCCCTGGCGGCCGAGCAGCCGGCGAGCTTCGATGCGGTGACCTGCATGGAGATGCTGGAACACGTGCCCGACCCGGCCTCCGTCGTGCGCGCCTGCGCCACCCTGGTCAAACCCGGCGGCTGGGTCTTCCTTTCGACGCTGAACCGTAACGCCAAGGCCTTCCTGCTCGCCATCGTCGGCGCCGAATACCTGCTGAACATGCTGCCCCGGGGCACGCATGAATACGCGCGCTTTTTGCGCCCGTCCGAGCTGGCGCACTTCTGCCGCGACGCGGGCCTGGAGCCGCAGGCCAGCCGTGGCCTGAGCTACAACCCCTTGACCCAGCGCTACAGCCTCGGCAGCGATACCGATGTCAACTACCTGATGGCCTGCCGGCGCCCGCTGTGAAGCCGCGCTGGCTGCACCTGCGGGCCGTGCTTTTCGACCTCGACGGCACGCTGATCGACAGCGCCGAGGATCTCGCCCGCGCTGCCAACGCCATGCGCGCCGGGCGCGGCCTCGCGCCGCTGCCGCTGGCCCAGTACCGCCCGCACGGCGGTTCGGGCGCGCGCGGCATGATCGGCCAGGCCTTCGGCAGTGCGCCGGGTCAGCCCTGCTACGAGGAACTCAAGCGCGAATTCCTCGACCACTACGAGAGGCTGATGTACGACCACACAAGGCCGTTTGCCGGCATCGAGGCGGAACTGGCGGGCCTCGTCGCGGCTGGGCTGGCCTGGGGCATCGTCACGAACAAGGCCGAGCGTTTCGCGCTGCCGCTGGCTTCCGCCCTGGGCCTGGGCGCCGAGGCCGTCGTGGGCGGCGATACGACCGGCCACGCCAAGCCGCATCCCGCGCCGCTGCTGGAGGCGGCGCGCCGCCTGGGCGTGGCGCCGCAGGACTGCCTCTACGTCGGCGACGACGAGCGCGACATCATGGCCGGGCGGTCGGCCGGCATGGCGACGGCCGTGGCGGCCTGGGGCTATCTGGGCCTGCAGGCCGATCACGGCCGTTGGGGTGCCGACCTGACGCTGACCGCACCCGGCGAGCTCTTGAAAGCCCTCGGATTGGCCTAAGATGCGGGTTTCTGGGGCCGACCTGGTTTCGACGTGGGTGCGGATCCGGAGTAGGGCATGCCGAGCACCAGTCCGCTCGTAAAACCACTGGAAACAAAGTAACTGCAAACGACTCTACGTTCGCACTCGCCGCTTAATTGCGGTTGAGCTTCTCAACGGCAGGCCGATGGGCCGGGCCGAGTTCCGCAAGGGGCAAGGCTGAGAAGTCATTCACATCGGCTGGCAATGCGCTGGGTCACTCAGTGGATTGCGAGATCAAGTGACTGGCGGGAAAACTAGCGTGCCACTGCGCGAGTTGACCGTGAGATTCAAACCAGCCGGCTAAGCATGTAGATCTGCCCGGTGATGGCTTGCGGACGGGGGTTCAATTCCCCCCGGCTCCACCATCCAAACGAAAAGGCCCGTGTCGGTGACACGGGCCTTTTTCGTGGGCCCGGGGGAATGGAACCCCCGTCCACATGGAGCGCGCACTCAGTTGAACCCCTGCCCCCGGATCAGCCCCACCGCCAGTCCCTCGATGCTGAACGGCTCGCTGCCCTCGTTGACGAAGATGGGCTCGAAATCCGGGTTTTCGGGCAGCAACTGGATGCCCTCGGGCCCGCGCTTGAAGCGCTTGACGGTGACTTCGTCGCCGACGCGGGCGACGACGATCTGGCCGTTGCGGGCTTCGTGGGCGGACTGCACGGCGAGCAGGTCGCCGTCGAGGATGCCGATGTCCTTCATGCTCATGCCCTTGACCTTGAGCAGGTAGTCGGGCTTCCTGGCGAACAGGCCGGACTCGACGGTGTAGGTCTGCTCGACGTGCTCCTGCGCCAGGATGGGTGCGCCGGCCGCCACGCGGCCGATCAGGGGCAGGGTCAGTTGCGCGAGGCTGGGGATGGGCAGGCTGAACTGGCGCGCACGGTTGACGGCGCCCAGCATGTCCGATTTGAGGCGGATGCCGCGCGAGGTGCCGCCGACGAGTTCCAGCATGCCTTTGCGGGCCAGGGCCTGTAGATGCTCCTCGGCGGCATTGGCGGACTTGAAACCCAGTTCGGCGGCGATTTCGGCGCGGGTCGGCGGGGCGCCGGTGTTCTCGATGGCACTGCGCACGAGGTCGAAAATCTGCTGCTGGCGGGCGGTAAGCTTGGGTCGGTCTTGCACGGGCGGCCTTTTGAGGTGGCTGGAAATTTGTCCAGCACCTGTATTTTCATCCAGGAATCCAGCAAATTGCAAACCTCTGATCCCTTGATCGGCATTCTGGGCACGGGCGGCACGATTGCCGGCACCGCGAAAATGGCCAGCGATGGCGTCGGCTACATGGCGGCGCAATTGCGCGTCGAGGATTTGCTGGCCGCCGTACCGGCGCTGGCCGGGCGGCGGCTGGAGGCGCAGCAGGTCGCCCAGCTCGACAGCAAGGACATGGACTTCGCCACCTGGCAGCGGCTGGCCACCGCCGTGCAGGCGCAACTGGCGCGGCCGGAGGTGGGCGGCGTGGTCGTCACGCATGGCACGGACACGCTGGAAGAAACCGCCTATTTCCTGCACCGCGTGCTGGCGCCGACCAAGCCGGTGGTACTGACGGCGGCGATGCGGCCGGCGACGGCGCTGGCGCCGGACGGGCCGCAGAACCTGTTCGACGCGGTGCAGGTGGCCGCCGCGCCGGGGGCGGCGGGCGTCGTCGTTGTGCTCGCGGGCCGCGTGCATGACGCGGTGCAGGTGCGCAAGACGCACAGCTACCGGGTCGATGCTTTCGAGTCAGCCGATGGCGCGCTGGTGGCGCGGGTGGAAGAGGGCGCCGTGCGCGTGCTCGGACGCTGGCCCGTGGGCGAGGCGCTGGGGCTGGGGCGCATCGCCCGCGCAGCGGCGCAATGGCCACGCGTGGAAATCGTGCTGAACCACGTCGGCGCGGATGGCCGCCTCGTGCAGGCGCTGCGGGCGCAGGGCGTGGATGGGCTGGTGGCGGCCGGTACCGGCAACGGCACGCTGAGCCGGGCGCTGGACGCCGCCTTGCGCGAGGCCGAGGCGGCGGGCGTGCCCGTCTGGCGCAGCACGCGCTGCGACGCGGGGCCGGTGATGGAGCTGCCCGGGCTGCTGCCGGGCGCGGGCGCGCTGAGCCCGGTCAAGGCCAGGATCGAACTGATGCTGGCCTTGCTGGGCTGAGGCTCAGGCGATGGTCAGCGTCACGTCGATATTGCCGCGCGTCGCGTTCGAGTAAGGGCAGACCTCGTGGGCCGTCTTGACCAGGTCTTCGAGCTGGGCGCGGTCCATGCCGGGCACGGAAATCTTCATGGCGACCTGGATGCCGAAGGCGCCCGGCTTGTTCGCATGGGGGCCGATGCCCACCTCGCTGGTGATCGCCACTTCGGCCGGCAGCGCGATCTTCTGGCGGGCGGCGACGGCCTTCATCGCACCGATGAAGCAGGCGGAATAGCCGGCCGCGAACAATTGTTCGGGGTTGGTGCCGGGACCACCGGCACCGCCCAGTTCCCTGGGCGTGGAGAGCTGGACGTCCAGCGCGCCGTCGGACGACTTGGCGCTGCCGGCGCGGCCGCCGGTGGCAGTGGCTGTGGCGGTGTAGAGGGCTTTCTCGATGGCCATGGGGCATCCTTTCGTGGGAAGCCTGCGACGATACGCCATACCGCATAACCCCGAGGAGATGATGACCATGCAAACCTTGACCGTCGTATTGGCCGCGCTGGTGGCGTTGCTGCACCTGTATTTCTTGGTGCTGGAGATGTTCTTCTGGACCAAGCCACTGGGCCGCAAGGCTTTCGGGCTGAAGGCCGATTTCGCGGAGCAGACCCGGGCGCTGGCGGCCAACCAGGGGCTGTACAACGGCTTTCTCGTCGCCGGCCTCGCATGGGGGCTGGTGCAGGGCGCGGCCGGTGCGGGCCGGCCCTGGCTGATCTTCTTCCTGGGCTGCGTCATCGTGGCCGGCGTGTTCGGCGCGGCCACGGCGTCGAAGAAGATTTTGTTCGTGCAGGCGCTGCCGGGCGCGCTGGCGCTGGCCGCCGTGTTGCTCAGTTAGGCCGACATCGCCTCGATCAGCTCGCCCAGTTCCAGCCAGCGCATCTCGTCGGCTTCCAACTGGTCGGCAATGGCCTTGAGGCGCCGGCCCATTTCGGCGATGGCCGAGGCGGCGGCGCCTTCGGCGAGCTGGGCCTCGATCTCGGCACGTTCGGCGGCCAGCGCGTGCAGGCGCTTGTCGATGGCTTCCATCTCCTTGCGCAGCGGGCGGGTCTGTTCGGCGAGCTTGGCGCGCGCCTGGCCCGATGCCTTGCGGTCCTCGCGCGGCGCGGCGGTGGGCGCCGGTGCTGCGGTGGGTGCGGTCGCCTCCTTCCCTTTCTTGGCCGCGCGGGCCGCTTCCTTGCCCTGGTCGAGCAGCCAGCGCTGGTAGTCGTCCAGATCGCCGTCGAAGGGCTTGACGGCGCCGTCGGCCACCAGCCAGAACTCGTCGCAGACCTCGCGCAGCAGTGCGCGGTCGTGGCTGACGAGCATGACCGTGCCCTCGAACTCGTTCAGCGCCATCGACAACGCCTCGCGCGTGTTCAGGTCCAGGTGGTTGGTCGGCTCGTCCAGTAGCAGCAGGTTGGGGCGCTGCCAGACCAGCATCGCCAGCACAAGACGAGCCTTCTCGCCGCCAGACAGGCTGCCGACGGCCTGCGCGACCATGTCGCCGGTGAAGCGGAACTGGCCGAGGAAGTCGCGCAGCTCCTGTTCGCGGCCCGGCGGGCCGACGTCGCGGGCCAACCGCACCATGTGCTCCAGCGCGCCTTCGTCCAGGCGCAGCACGTCCAGTTCCTGCTGCGCGAAATAGCCGATGGACAGGCCCTTGCCCTGGGTCATGCGGCCGGCCAGCGGCGGCTGGGCGCCGGCGATGGTCTTGACCAGCGTGGACTTGCCCTGGCCGTTGGCGCCGAGGATGCCGATGCGCTGGCCGGCGAGCACGGAGCGGTCCACACCGCGCACGATCACCTTGTCCCCATAACCCGCTGACAGAGCGTCAAACATCAGCATCGGGTTCGGCAGATTCAACGGCTCGCGGAACTCGAAGTTGAAGTCCGCCGCCGTCAGCACGGGCGCGAGTTTTTCCATGCGCTCCAGCGCCTTCACGCGGCTTTGCGCCTGCTTGGCCTTGCTGGCCTTGGCCTTGAAGCGGTCGATGAATTTCTGCAGGTGGGCGACCTTCTCCTGCTGCTTCTCGAAGGCGGCCTGCTGCAGCACCATGCGCTCGGCGCGCTGGGTCTCGAAGCTGGAATAGTTGCCGCCGTAGCGCACCAGCTTGCCGTCGTCCAGGTGCAGCGTGACCTTGGTGATCGCGTCGAGGAATTCGCGGTCGTGGCTGATGACGATCAGCGTGCCCTCGTAGCGCTGCAGCCAGGCTTCCAGCCAGACCAGGGCGTCCAGGTCCAGGTGGTTGGTGGGCTCGTCGAGCAGCATCAGTTCGGCCGGGCACATCAGCGCGCGGGCCAGTTGCAGCCGCATGCGCCAGCCGCCGGAGAAGCTGTTGACGGGCGCGTCGAGCTGCTCGGTCTTGAAGCCCAGGCCCATCAGCAACGCCTGGGCGCGGGAGCGGGCGTCGAAGGCGCCGGCATCGGCCAGCGCGGCATGGGCCTCGGCCATCGCGTGGCCGTCGTTGGCGCGCTCGGCTGCGTCCAGCGCGACGCGGGCGGCCACCAGGGTCAGGTCGCCCTGCAGCACGAAGTCGGTCGCGCCGTCATCCGTCTCGGGCATGTGCTGGGCGACCTCGGAGCGGCGCCAGTGCCTGGGCACCTCGACCTCGCCCTTGTCATTGCCGAGGCGCTCGGTCAGCAGTGCGAACAGGCTGGACTTGCCGGCGCCGTTGCGGCCGACGAGGCCGATCTTTTCGCCGGGCTGCAGCGTGGCCGAGGCGCCGTCCAGCACCACCTTGACGCCGCGCCGCAGCGTGATGTCGCGCAGCGTAATCATTGCAAGGCTTCCTTGGTGACGAGCAGCACCTGATCGGCGCCCGAGGACGTTTCCATCCACACGACTTCGAGCGCCGGGAAGGCCGCCTCGAAGTGTTCCCGCTCGTTGCCGATTTCCAGCACCAGCACGCCGCCCTCGTTCAGCGCGGCGGGCGCGGCGCGCAGCAGTTCGCGGATGAAGTCCATGCCGTCGCTGCCGCCGGCCAGCGCCAGTGCGGGCTCGGCACGGTACTCGGCGGGCAGGGCGGCCATGCTCTGGCTGTTGACATAGGGCGGGTTGCAGAGGATCAGGTCATATGTGGCGTTGGCGCCCGCCAGCCCGTCGCCTTGCAGCAGGCGGATGCGGTCGGTGAGGCCGTGGCGTTCGACATTCAGCTTCGCCACCGCCAGCGCGTCTTCGCTCAAGTCCAGCGCATCGACCTCGACCTCGGGCCAGGCCAGCGCGGCCAGCACGGCGAGGCTGCCGTTGCCGGTACACAGGTCCAGCACACGGCGGGTCTGCGCAGACAGCCAGGGGTCGATGCTCGCCTCGGCGATCAGTTCGGCGATGAAGCTGCGCGGCACGATGGCGCGTTCGTCCACCGTGAACGGCACGCCTTGCAGCCACGCCTCGCCGGTCAGGTAGGCGGCGGGCTTGCGGGTGGCGATGCGTTCGTCCACCAGCGCCGTGACGGCGGCCTGTTCGTCGGCCGTCAGTTCGCGGTCGTCGTCCAGCGCGTCCAGCGGCAGGCCCAGGCGCCACAGCGCCAGCCAGGCGGCCTCGTCGAAGGCATTCGTCGTGCCGTGGCCAAAAAACACGCCCGCTTCGGTGAGGCGGGCGGCGTGGGTTTGGATGCAGTCGATCAGTTTCAAGGGCCGCGGACGTCCAGGGTGATTTCGGTGAAGCTGGCCTCGTCGGGGGCCTTTTCTTCCTTGCGCGGCGCCGTGGCAAGGCGCGCGCCGGGGTTGTCGTTCTGCAGGCGCCAGAGCAGATTGGTCGGCGAGTCGGCAAAGGCCAAGCCTTCCTCGCGGGTGATGGTGCCCTCGGTGATGAGCTTGGCGAAGTGCTCCTCGTAGGTCTGCGAGCCCTCGGCGATGGACTTCTCCATCGCTTCCTTCACGCCCGCGAAGTCGCCGTTCTCGATCAGTTCCGACACCAGCTTGGAGTTCAGCAATATCTCGATGACCGGCACGCGCCCGCCCGCCGTCGCGCGCACGAGGCGCTGCGAGACGATGGCCTTCAGCCCCGCCGCGAGGTCGTTCAGCAGCGCCGGGCGCGACTCGGGTGTGTAGAAGGACAGGATGCGGTTCAGCGCGTGATAGGTGTTGTTGCCGTGCAGCGTGGCCAGCACGAGGTGGCCGGAGAGCGCATAGCTGATCGCCGCCGTCATCGTGTCGCGGTCGCGGATTTCGCCGATCAGGATGCAGTCCGGCGCCTGCCGCAGCGCGTTCTTCAGCGCAATCTGCAGCGAGGCCGTGTCGCGCCCGATCTCGCGCTGGTTGACGACCGAGCGCTTGTTGGCGAACAGGTATTCGATCGGGTCCTCGATGGTGAGGATGTGGCCCGTCATCGTCTGGTTGCGCAGTTCCAGCATCGACGCCAGCGTCGTGCTTTTCCCCGTGCCGGTCGCTCCGACCATCAGGATCAGGCCGCGCTTCTCCTTGATCATCGTGCCCAGCACGGGCGGCAGGCTCAGCGATTCGAGCGTCGGGATGTCGTGCGGGATGTGGCGGAACACGCCCGCGATGGAGCCGCGCTGGCGGAAGCCCGAGAGCCGGAAGCTGCCCACGCCGCGCACCGAGACGGCGAGGTTCAGTTCGCCGCTGTTGTCCAGTTCCGCGAGCGAGGCCGGGTCGATGACCTCGGAGATCAACTGGCGCGGCTGCGGCGGCGTCAGCAACTGGTCGGACAACTGCACGGTCTGGCCGTTGATGCGGATCAGCACCGGCATATTGGCCGACAGATAGCAGTCCGACGCGCCCTTGTCGGCCATCAGCCGCAGGATGCGCTCCATGTTTCCTGACATTACAGCCCCTCGTCAGTCGAGTACGCCTGCCGATCCCCCGAGGGGATGCGGGCCGGCTTGGGAGCGGCCCGGCGCTCGGCCCGCTTGGGGTGGTCTAAGCGGCGCATCAGCTTCGCAGCAGATCGTTGATGCTGGTCTTGGCGCGTGTCTGCGCATCCACCCGCTTGACGATGATGGCCGCATACAGCGAGTAGCGCCCGCCGTCCTTGGGCAGCGAGCCCGAGATGACGACCGAGCCGGCCGGCACGCGGCCATAGCTCACGGTGTCGGTCGCGCGGTCGTAGATCGGCGTGCTCTGGCCGATGTAGACGCCCATCGAGATCACCGAGTTCTCCTCGACGATGACGCCCTCGACCACCTCGGAGCGGGCGCCGATGAAGCAGTTGTCCTCGATGATGGTCGGGTTGGCCTGCAGCGGCTCCAGCACGCCGCCGATGCCCACGCCGCCGCTCAGATGCACGTTCTTGCCGATCTGCGCGCAGGAGCCGACGGTGGCCCAGGTGTCCACCATCGCGCCCTCGTCCACATAGGCGCCGATGTTGACGTAGCTCGGCATCAGCACGACGTTCTTCGCCTGGAAGCTGCCGCGCCGCGCCACGGCCGGCGGCACCACGCGCACGCCGGTGGCGCGCAGTTCGGCGTCGCTCATGCCGGAGAACTTGGTGGGCACCTTGTCGAAGAAGGTCAGGTCCTTGTCGCCCATGATGCGGTTGTCGTTCAGGCGGAAGGACAGCAGCACCGCCTTCTTCACCCACTGATGCACCGTCCACTGGCCCACGCCCTCGCGCGTGGCCACGCGCAGGCGGCCGGCGTCCAGCTCGGTGATGACGTGCTCGACGGCCTGGCGCACCTCCGGCGCATTGACGGGATCCAGGGAGGCGCGGTTGTCCCAGGCGAGGTCGATCAGGCTTTGCAGTTCGGCGATGGTCATGCGAGAGATTTCGTGAAGGAGACGATGCGTTGCGCGGCTTCGAGGCATTCGGCCTCACCGGCCACCAGGGCCAGGCGGATGCGGCCGGCGCCCGGGTTGACCCCCCAGGCCTCGCGGGCCAGCAGGCTGCCGGGCAGCACCGTCAGATTGTATTGAGCGAGCAACCCTTGGGCGAAGGCCACGTCGTCCCCGCCGGGCACGCCGGCCCAGAGGTAGAAGCCGGCATCCGGCAAGGCCACGTCCAGCATTGGCGAAAGCAGCGGCGTCACCTCGGCGAACTTGCGGCGGTAGCGCGCGCGGTTGTCGATGACGTGGGCCTCGTCGCCCCAGGCGGCGATGCTGGCCGCCTGCACGAGGGGGTTCATCGCGCTGCCGTGGTAGGTGCGGTAGAGCAGGAACTGCTTCAGCAGCGCCGCGTCGCCCGCAACGAAGCCCGAGCGCAGGCCGGGCACGTTGGAGCGCTTGGACAGCGACGTGAAGGCGACCAGGTTGCGGAAGTCGTGCCGGCCCAGCTTCGTGGCGGCTTCCAGTCCGCCCAGCGGCGCCTCGTCGCGGAAGAAGATTTCCGAATAGCACTCATCCGACGCGATGACGAAGCCATGCCGGTCGCTCAGCTCGAACAGCGTGCGCCATTCATCCAGCGGCATCACCGCGCCGCTCGGGTTGCCCGGCGAGCAGACGTAGAGCAGTTGTGTGCGCGCCCAGGTCGCCTCGTCGATCCGGCCCCAGTCCACCGCGAAATTGCGTGCCGGGTCGGCGTTGGCATAGGCCACCCGCGCGCCGGCCAGCAGCGCAGCGCCTTCGTAGATTTGATAGAAGGGATTCGGGCAGACGACGGTCGCGCCCGGGCGGCTCGCATCGACGACCGTCTGCGCAATGGCGAACAGCGCCTCGCGCGAGCCGTTGACCGGCAGCACCTGCGTCGCCGGGTCCAGCGTCAGCCCGTAGCGGCGCGCGATCCAGCCGGCGATGGCCTCGCGCAGGGCCGGCGTGCCGGCCGTGGCGGGGTAGGCGGCGAGGCTGGCCATCGCGCCCTGGATGGCCTCGGCGATCAGGGGCGGCGCCGCGTGGCGGGGCTCGCCGATGCCCAGCGAAATCGGCGCGAAATCGGGGTTGGGGGTGATGCTGGCGGTCAGCTCGCGCAGGCGCTCGAAGGGGTAGGGGTGCAGCAGGTCGAGGCGCGGATTGATGCAGGGGTTGGCGGGGTGGGAAAGGCTCATGCGAGGATGATAGGTGGCCCCCTGGTGGCCCTCTTCCATCATCCGGTCATGAAGCGCCGGGGGGCTCGCGCACGACGGTGACCGTGCAGTCCGACTCGGCCACCACCTGGGCCGAGACACTGCCCAGATAGCGCCGCAATGCCGAGGCGCCGCGCGCGCCCATGACGATGTGATCCACGCCGTTGCGGTGCGCGAAGTCGATGATGGCGCCGGCCGCGTCGGGGGCTTCGAGCACGTGGAAGGTCAGCCGGCCGTCTTCCAGGTCGAGTGCCTTGCTGATCGGCCGCGCCCAGTGCTTGAGCGCGATGAGTTGCTTCACGTGCAGGCTCTGGCCGTGCTTGTCGGTCAGTTCGTCGATGCCGATGCGGTTGACGCGCATGATGCTCACGCAGGCCAGGCGCGCGCCGGCCTCGGTCTGGACGATGCGGCGCACCGTCTCGCGCAACTGGGCGAGCAGTTCGGGCGTGGCGTTGTCCACGTCCACGGCGGCCATGACGATGGGGCTGCGCGCCAGTTGCTCGCCGCCGGGCGGCACCGGTGTCGGCTCGGCGCCGAGCGCGAAGAACCAGCGCTTGAGCCGGCGCACCGTGCCGCTGGTCTGCAGGCGTTCGGCGCGCGAGGTCAGCACCACGCCCTCGGGCTCGCGCAGGTCCAGCGCGAGCTGGGCGGCGCTCTGGTAGCGGCGCTCGGGCTTCACTTCCAGGCAGCGCAGGATGACTTCCTGCAGCCATTTCGGCAGTTCGGGCCGGATGGCGCGCGGCGGCACCGGGTCCACATAGAGGCGGCGGCGCAGGCCGCGCACGGAGTTGGGCTGGCCGAAGGGGCGCTCGCCGGTGGCGAGGTGGTAGAGCATGACGCCGAGCGCGAACAGGTCGCTGCGTGGGTCGTTGCGCACGAATTGCACCTGCTCCGGGCTCATATAGGGGCCGGTGCCCATGGGCAGGGTGAATTCTTCTTCCAGCAGGTCGGGCAGTTGCTCGTGGCGCGAGAGGCCGAAGTCCACCAGCACGGCCGTGCCGTCGGGCCGGAACATGATGTTGCTGGGCTTGATGTCGAGATGGACGACGTGCTGGCGGTGCAGGGCCGCCAGCGCGGTGGCGACGCGGGCGCCGATGTCGGCCACTTCCTCGGGCAGCAGCGGCGCTTCGTCCAGGCGCGGGCGCAGGGTGTCGCCGGGGATGCGCTCCATGACGATGAAGGCTTGCCGCGTCCAGTCGCCCCGGGCGACGAAGCGCGGCACATGGGGGCCGCTCAGTTGCGGCATCAGCATCTGCTCGACCTCGAAGCCGACGATGGTGGCCGGGTCTTCGCCGCCCTTGATGCGCGGCACCTTCATCAGCAGGCCGAAACCATCGTCGCCGCCTTCCGCGCGCGTGACGCGCCAGAGGTTGGCCATGCCGCCCTGGTGCAGGCGCTCTTCCAGGCGGAAGCCGTCCAGCACCTGGCCGGGTTCGAGCGGGGCGGGGGGTGAGGGCGGTGTCGTCATCTATTCGCCCAGCGTGAGGCGGCGCGCGAGGCGTTCGGCAATCGGCGGCGGCAGCGCGCTGTCCAGCAAGGCCGCGCAGGCGGCCTCGACGTCGTAGGCGACGCGCTGGAAGCCGATGCGGGCGTCGTCCAGGTCGGTGCTGCCCGGGTCCAGCAGCGCATAGCAGGCGGCCGGGTTGCCGTCGCGCGGCTGGCCGCAGGAGCCGGGAATGGCCAGCCAACGACGATGGGCCGGCAGCGGCATGGGCACGCCGGCCACGGGCCGGAAGTCGCCCGCCTTGCCGGTGCCGGAGAGGTGGTAGAGCATGGGCTCGTGCATATGGCCGCAGACCTGCAGGCGCGCCGGGCTGGCGTGCAGGCTCCTGACGGCCTCGGCGCGGCCCTGGACGTACTCCCAGCCATTGGGGTTGAAGGCATTGGCATGCACGAACAGGCAGTGGCCGGGCTCGCCATGGGCCTGCAAGGGCAGGCGGGCGAGGAAGTCCAGTTGCGCCGCGTTCAACTGGGCGCGCGTCCAATCGACGACGGCGCGCGCATCCGGGTGCATGCCCGGCGTGCTGCCCTGGGCCACGGCCTCGTCGTGGTTGCCGCGCACGGCGACGGCGCCGTCGGCGACCAGGGCCATCACCTGCTCCACCACCCAGGCCGGGTCGGCGCCGTAGCCGACGAAATCGCCCAGCAGCGCGAAGCGCGTCGCGCCCTGGGCGCGGGCGTCGGCCAGCACGGCCTCGAAGGCTTGGCGGTTGGCGTGGATGTCGGTGATGAAGGCCCAGCGCATGGGGCGGCAGCTTGCCACGCCGCGCTGACGCGGGACGGACGGGCTTACCCGATCCGCCCGAGCAAGAGGTACTCCATCAGCGCCTTCTGCACATGCATGCGGTTCTCCGCTTCATCCCAGACGACGGACTGCGGCCCGTCGATGACCTCGGCCGCGACCTCTTCGCCACGGTGCGCCGGCAGGCAGTGCATGAAGAGGGCGTCGGGCTTGGCGCGGGCCATCATCGCGGCGTCCACGCACCAGTCCGCGAAGGCGGCCTTGCGGGCCTCGTTCTCGGCCTCGTAGCCCATGCTGGTCCAGACGTCGGTAGTCACGAGGTCGGCGCCGGCGCAGGCGTCGTGCGGGTTCTGGAAGACGCGATAGCAGCCGGCATCGCGCACGCCGGCCACGGCGGGGTCGATCTCATAACCGCCCGGCGTGCTGACATGCACCGTGAAGCCGAGGATCTCGGCCGCCTGCAGCCAGGTGTTGGCCATGTTGTTGCCGTCGCCCACCCAGGCGACGACGCGGCCCTTGAGGCAGTCCATGTCGATGGCGCCGCGCCGGTCCATGCCGCGCGCCTCGATGAAGGTGAACAGGTCGGCCAGGATCTGGCAGGGGTGGTATTCGTTGGTCAGCCCGTTGATGACCGGCACGCGCGAGTGCGCCGCGAAGCGCTCGATCTTGCGCTGCTCGAAGGTGCGGATCATCACGATGTCCACCATGCGGCTGATGACGCGCGCCGAGTCTTCCACCGGTTCGGCGCGGCCGAGCTGGCTGTCGCCCGTGGTCAGGTGGACGACCGAGCCGCCCATCTGGTACATGCCGGCCTCGAAGCTGACGCGGGTGCGGGTGGATGCCTTCTCGAAGATCATCGCCAGCGTGCGGTCCTGCAGCGGCTGGTATTTCTCGTAGTTCTTGAAGCGCCGCTTGATGATGGCGGCGCGCTCGAACAGATGGCCGTATTCCTCGGCGCGGAAGTCCTTGAACTGCAGGTAGTGGCGCATCAGGGCGTCCCCCGGCTTCATGCTTGGGGCTGGGCCAGCAGGGCCCGGATCAGCGGCACCAGGATGGCGGCGATCTGGCGCGCCTCGTCGTGCGTCAGGATCAGCGGCGGCAGCAGGCGCACGACGCGATCGGCCGTCACGCTGATGAGCAGGCCGGCGTCCAGCGCCTGGGTCAGCAGCGGGCCGGCCGGGCGGTCCAGCGCGATGCCCAGCATCAGGCCCTGGCCGCGAATCTCGACGACGCCGGCCACGCCTGCCAGGCCCTGGGCCAGCGCGCCACGCAGCGTGGCGCCGACGGCCTCGGCATTGGCCAGCAGGCCGTCCTGCGCCATCACGTCCAGCGTGACGACGCCGGCCCGCATCGCCAGCGGGTTGCCGCCGAAGGTGGTGCCGTGGTTGCCGGCCTTGAGCACGCCGGCCGCGCGCGGGCCGCAGACGACGGCGCCGATGGGCACGCCCGAGCCCAGGCCCTTGGCCAGCGGCATCACGTCGGGCTGGATGCCGGCCCACTGGTGGGCGAACCATTTGCCGGTGCGGCCGATGCCGCACTGCACCTCGTCCAGCATCAGCAGCAGGTCGCGCGCGTCGCAGACGCGGCGCAGCGCCTGCAGGAACTCGATGCGCGCCGGGTTGATGCCGCCTTCGCCCTGGATGGTCTCCAGGAAGATGGCGGTGATGTGGGGGTGGGCGTCCAGCGCCGCCTCGACGGCGGGGATGTCGTTCAGCGGCACGCGCACGAAGCCCGGCACCAGCGGCCCGAAGCCGGCTTGAATTTTGGGATTGGCCGTGGCCGACAGCGTGGCGATGGAGCGGCCGTGGAAGGCGCCCTCGAAGACCAGCACGCCGGGCGTGGCATTGCCGCGGTCATGGCCGAACTTGCGGGCGATCTTCAGCGCCGCCTCGTTGGCTTCCAGCCCGCTGTTGCAGAAGAAGACGTTCGTCAGGCCCGAGAGCGCGCAGAGCCGGTCGGCGAGCTGCTCCTGCAGCGGCACGCGGTAGTAGTTGCTCGTGTGGATGAGCTTGGCGACCTGGTCCTGCAGCGCCGCGACGAGGCGCGGGTGGTTGTGGCCCAGGGTGTTGACCGCGATGCCGCCGAGGCCGTCCAGCAGTCGTCGGCCTTCCGTGTCCCAGACCCAGCAGCCCTGGCCGTGCGAGAGCGCAACGGGCAGGCGGCCGTAGGTCGGCATCAGATGGGCGTCGGACGGAAGGGCAGCAGCGTTCATCGGGTTTCCGGGTGGGTTGAGGAAAAGTGGACTTTTGATTCTAGGGTCCGGGATGTGCAAATGCTGCGGCGCAGCAGATGGCAGGCACAATAGCGGGTTTTGGCGGCGGTGCGCCGCTGTGTAGCGAAGCTCCCCCGCAGTCCATGACCGTTGCCCCCCCGCCGCGCGAAGTCTTCATCCAAGGCATCACCCTGGATGGACGCACCTTCCGCCCGAGCGACTGGGCCGAGCGGCTGGCCGGCGCGATGTCCAGCTTCCGCCCCGGCGGCGTGCGCCCCGGCATCGGCGCCCACATCGGCTACTCGCCGCTGTGCGTGCCCACCGTCATCAACGGCGTCAAGTGCGTCATCGTCAACGAGGAACTCCGGCGCCTGGAACCCATGGCCTGGGACTTCGTCATGAACTTCGCGCGCGACAACAGCCTGCAGGTCGCCGACGCCTGCCTGCTGCCCGATCCGCCGCCCGTGCGCTGACGCCCTGATTTGGCGGCAGCCCCATGGCCTTCCGGCGCGTGGTGCCGTTATCCTCGCGGGTCATGCTCGGAAACATCTCGACACAGCCTGCGCCCCTCGGCGCCGTGCCCCTGCCTGCGCCCGCGCCGGTCTGGGTGCTGCTGCGCGGCCTGTCGCGCGCGAGCGGGCATTGGGGCGTGTTCCCCGAGCACCTGCTGCGCCAGTTGCGCGAGCAGCGGCCGGCGGCCCGGGTACTGATGCTGGATCTGCCCGGCACCGGTGTGCTGCGCCGTCAGGCCAGCCCCACCCAGGTGTCGGCCATCGTCGAGGCCTGCCGGGCGGAACTGCAGCGCCAGGGCATCGCCGGGCCGGTTTCCCTGGTCGGCATGTCGCTGGGCGCGGCGGTGCTGAGCGACTGGGCTGGCCGCTATCCGACCGAGGTCGAGGCCGGCGTGCTCATCAATCCCAGCCTGCGACCCTTCAGCGAGATGTTCCGCAAGCCCCGGCCGCTGAACTACCTCGGCCTGCTGCTGCTGTCCCTGAGCCGCTTCAGCGCCCGCCTGCGCGAGGAGCGCGTGCTCAGCCTGACGACACGGTTGACGCCCACCCAGGCCGTCATCGACCGCTGGGTGGAACTGCAGCGCCAGCACCCGCTGGGCGTGCGCAACACGGCGCGCCAGTTGCTGGCCAGCCTGCGCTACCGCGCCAGCCGCACCCGCCCGGCCGCGCCGATGCTGCTGCTGTGCAGCAAGGCCGACGGCCTCGTCGATTGGCGCTGCTCCCAGGCCATCAGCCGTGCCTGGGGCGCGCCGCTGCGCCTGCACACCAAGGCCGGGCACGATCTGCCGCTGGACGATCCGCAATGGGTGGCAAGGGCCGTCGCCGAGTGGCTGCGCGACCGCAGCATCCAGGGCGTCGAGCCCGGCGAGTGGCATTGAACCCGGCACCGGAAATGCAGAAGGCCCGCTTTCGCGGGCCTTCTGCTTGCACCAGAGCTGGATTGGGTATTAGGCGGCGAGCGCCTTGATCTTGGCGGACAGGCGGCTCTTGTGGCGAGCGGCCTTGTTCTTGTGGAAGATGCCCTTGTCGGCGACGGAGTCGATGACGGACTGGGCGGCCTTGAACAGGTCGGCGGCCTTGGACTTGTCGCCGGCCGTCACGGCCTTTTGCACGTTCTTGATGACCGTGCGGAAATGGGAGCGCAGCGCGGTGTTCGCGGCGTTGAGCTTGACGTCCTGGCGGGCGCGCTTGCGGCCCGACGCCAGGCGGACCGTCTTCTTCTTGGCTTTGGAGCTGGTGGCCATTGCTTAAGTCTTACCCAGTTGGTGCAAAGACGGCGAGTATAGCATGCGCCCCGCAGGCCAGCCAAGCATCGGGCCGCAGCAGGGCAGGGCGGGCCCGGGCGGCACGGATAATCCGCCGCCATGAATCTGCTGCGCGCCGCGTCCACCATCTCTCTGCTGACCCTGGCTTCGCGCATCACCGGCCTCGTCCGCGAAACCCTGGTGGCCGGCCTGTTCGGCGCCACGGCGCTGACGGACGCCTTCCTCGTCGCCTTCCGCATCCCCAATCTGCTGCGCCGGCTGTTCGCCGAGGGCGCGTTCTCGCAGGCTTTCGTGCCGCTGCTGGCGGCCACCAAGGCGACCGAGGGCGAGGAAGCGACGCGCCGCCTCATCGACGCCGTGGCCACCGTGCTGCTGTGGGCCCTGGTGGCCACCTCGGTGCTGGGCATCGCGGCGGCGCCCGTGCTGGTCTGGCTGCTGGGCTCGGGCCTGCCGGGGCCGGCCTTCGACGCCTCGGTGGCGATGACGCGCTTCATGTTCCCCTATATCGGCTGCATGTCGCTGGTGGCGCTGTCGGCGGGCATCCTGAACACTTGGCAGCGCTTCGTCGTGCCGGCGGCCACGCCGGTGCTGCTGAATGTCAGCGTCATCGCCGTCGGCTGGGCGCTGGCCGGGCCGCTGGAGCGCGCGGGCTATCCGGGCATCTATGCGATGGCCTTCGGCGTGATGCTGGGCGGCGTGCTGCAACTGGCCGTGCAGTGGCCGGCGCTGCGGGCCATCGGCGCGCTGCCGCGCATGCGGCTGACGTGGCGCGGGCTGCGCGAGTCGCGCGCGCACCCGGGCGTCGGCCGCGTGCTGCGGCAGATGGGGCCGGCGCTGCTGGGCGTGGGGGTGTCGCAGCTCTCGCTGATGATCAACACCAAGATCTCCACCTATCTGGGCGCCGGGGCGACCTCCTGGCTGAACTATGCGGACCGGCTGATGGAGTTCCCGATCGGCCTGCTGGGCGTGGCGCTGGGCGTGGTGCTGACGCCGCAATTGAGCGCCGCCCAGGCGTCGGGTGCGGGCGAGCGCTACAGCCGCCTGCTCGACTGGGGCCTGCGCATGGTGCTGCTGCTGGCCCTGCCTTGCGCGGTGGCGCTGCTGGTCTTTGCAGAGCCGCTGACGGCCGTGCTCTACCACCGCGGCGCCTTCAGCGGCACGGACGTGGCGCGCACGGCGCAGGCGGTGATGGGCTGGGGCGTGGGGCTGATGGGGCTGATCGCCGTCAAGGTGCTGGCGCCGGGCTTCTATGCGCGGCAGGACACGGGCACGCCGGCCCGCATCGCCGTCGCCGTGCTGCTGCTGACGCAGGGTTTCAACCTCGTCTTCGTGCCCTGGGTGGGCGTGGCGGGGCTGGCGCTGTCCATCGGCCTGGGGGCGCTGGTCAATGCGGGCTGGCTGCTGTATCGCTTGAAGAAGCTGGGCAGCTACCGGCCCGAGCCGGGCTGGCTGCGCTTCGGCCTGCGCGTGGCCATGGGCTGCGCGGTCATGGGCCTGCTGCAATGGCAGTTGGCGACGCGGCTGGACTGGATCGCGCTGGGCGCGCACGAAGTTCAGCGCGGCCTGCTGATGGCGGCCAGCCTCGCGGGCAGCGCGGCGGTCTATTTCGGCGCGCTGCTGCTCGCCGGCATGCGGCCCCGGGCGCTGGGCCGGCCGAGCTGACGATGCCGTACGCGGTGCCGACCCCGCTCGGTTATTTCGCCACCCTGGTGGCGGAAGACGCGAGCTTGAACCTGCTCGAAGCCGCCGTCAGCCTGGCCCAGGACGAGGAACCCGGGCTTGACGTGCAGGCCGTGCTCGCCCAGGTGGACGCGCTGGCGCGCCGCCTGCGCGAGCGCATCCGGCCCGACACGGTGCCCGCCGAGCGGCTGCGCCTGCTGATGCGCTTCTTCCACGGCGAACTGGGCTTCGCCGGCAATCTGAACAACTACTACGCGGCCGAGAACAGCTTCGTCCACCGCGTGCTGGAGACCCGGCGCGGCATCCCGATCACGCTGGCCCTGTTGCTGCTGGAACTGGGCGAGCAGGCCGGGCTGCGCATGGCGGGCGTGGCCTTCCCGGGGCATTTCCTCGTCAAATGCCGCATGGGGCTGGGCGAGGTGGTCATCGACCCCTTGACCGGCGAGGCGCTGTCGGCCGCGCGGCTGGACGAACGCCTGGCCGTCTACCGCCAGGGCAGCGGCCTGCCGGCGGACCTGGAACTGCCATTGGAATTTTTCCTGCGGGCCGCCACGCCGCGCCAGATCCTGGCCCGCATGCTGCGCAATCTGAAGGAAGTGCATCGCGCCGCGCGCGACTGGCCGCGCCTGCTGGCCGTGCAGCGCCGCCTCGTCGTGCTGCTGCCGGGCGACGCGGCCGAGCGGCGCGACCGCGGCCTGGTGCTGGACGCGCTGGGCGACCCCGCTGCGGCGGCGGACGACCTGGCCTTCTACCTCGCGCTGCAAGGCGACGCGCCCGACGCCGCCGCGCTGCGCGCCCGGCTGGCGGTGTTGGCCGCATTGACGGAGCGGCGTCGGCCGCTTCAGTAACAATCCGCCGCCCCACGCACCTACGGACTCCCATGAAGCTCAGCAAGCACCAACGCACCGCCCTGGCCTGGGGCGGCGTCGCCCTCGCCGGCATCCTGTTGCTGTGGCTGCTGTCGCCGGTGCTGGCGCCCTTCATCGCCGCCCTGGTGCTGGCCTATGCGCTGGCGCCGGCCGTGCAGGCTCTCGTCAGGCGGCGTGTGCCGCGCGCGCTGGCCGTGCTGGGGGTGGAACTGCTGTTCGCGCTGGCGCTGCTGGCCCTGCTGCTGCTGGTGCTGCCCATCCTGAGCCGGGAGCTGCCGGCGCTGCGCGAGCAGATCCCGGTGCTGGCCAAGGCCGCCAACGACCAGGTCTCGCCCTGGCTGGCCCAGCACGGCATCCATCTGCAACTGGACCCGGCCAGCATCAAGGCCTTCGTGCTGAAGTATCTGGACGCCAACCTCGAAGACTGGCTCTCCACCGTGCTCAGCTCGGCCCGCATCGGCGGCAGCTTCCTGCTCGCCCTCATCGGCAATGCGGTGCTGTTGCCGGTCGTGCTCTTCTATCTGCTGGCCGACTGGCCCGGCTTGATCGAACGCGCGCGCGGCCTGGTGCCGCCGTCGGCGCGCGAGTCGGTCGGCAGCTTTCTGGGGGACTGCGACGAGACGCTGGGCCAGTATCTGCGCGGGCAACTGCTCGTCATGGGCGCGTTGGCCGTCTTCTACAGTGCCGGCCTCGCGCTGGCGGGCTTCGACCTCGCCCTGCCCATCGGCGTCTTCACCGGCCTGGCCGTCTTCATCCCCTATCTGGGCTTCGGCCTCGGCCTGCTGCTCGCGCTGCTGGCCGGGCTGCTGCAGTTCGGCAGCTTCTACGGCGTGGCGGCGGTGGCCGTCGTCTTCGGCATCGGCCAGTTGCTGGAGAGCTTCGTGCTGACGCCACGCTTCGTCGGCGAGCGCATCGGCATGAGCCCGCTGATGGTCATCTTCGCGCTGCTGGCCTTCGGCCACCTGCTGGGCTTCGTCGGCGTGCTGATCGCGCTGCCGTTGTCGGCCGTGGCGGCCGTCGCCGCGCGGCGCCTGCATCGGGCCTATCTCGAAAGCGCGCTGTTCAATTGATGAGGCAGATCCCGCTCGCGCTGCTGGCCCCGCCCGCGCATAGCTTCGACAACTTCCTGCCCGGCGCCAATGCCGAGGCCCTGGCCTATCTGCTGGGCCTGACGCCCGGTGACCCGCCCGTGCTGCTGTGGGGCCCGACGGGCTCGGGCAAGACCCATCTGCTGCAGGCGTTGGCCGAGCGCTGGCAGGCCGCCGGCCAGCGCGTCGCCTGGTACGACGCCGCTACGCCGCTGCCCTGGGAGCTGCCTGCTCACGCCAGCCTGCTGCTGCTGGACGACTGCCAGCGCTTCGACGCCGGCCGGCAGCACGCCGCCTTCGCGCTCTTCGCCGCATCGGCGGGGCAGGGCTACACCGTCGTCGCCACGGCCGACGCGCCGGCCATCGACCTCGACCTGCGCGAAGACCTGCGCACCCGCCTTGGCTGGGGCCCCGCCTTCGCGCTGGCGCCGCTGCGCGAGGCCGAGATGCGCGCCGTGCTGCGCCGCGAGGCCGACCGCCGCGGCCTGCTGCTCGGCGACGAGGTGCTGAGCTATCTGCTGACCCGCTTCGAGCGCAACCTCAAGGGCCTGATGGCCCTGCTCGAACGCCTGGATGAATTCGCACTGGCCAGCAAACGGGCGCTGACCCTGCCCCTGCTCAAGGCCATGTTGGCCGACGAGAAAATCGACTCTGACCCCATTTTATGAATCTGACGCTGTTCGACCTCGATGGGACGCTGATCCCGATGGACTCCGACCATGCCTTCGGCGGCTTCATGGTCGAGGTGGGCTGGGCGGACGGGGCGGCCTGGGGGGCGCGCAATGACGAGTTCTTCGCGCAATACAACGCCGGCACGCTGGATCTGGCCGCCTACATCGACTTCGCCACCTCGGCCTGGCGCGGTCGGCCGTTGGCCGAGGCGCTGGCGATGCGCGAGCGCTTCATGGCCGAGGTCATGCAGCCCGCGCTGCGGCCCGAGGCGCGGGCCCTGGTCGAGCGCCACCGCGCGGCCGGCGACCTGATCGCCCTCGTCACGGCGACGAATGAATTCGTCACCCGGCCCTTCGCCGACGCCTTCGGCATCGAGCATCTGCTCGCCGTCGAACTGGAACGCGACGCCGAGCAGCGCTACACCGGCGCCATTCGCGGCATCCCGAGCTTCCGCGAGGGCAAGATCGTGCGCGTTGAGCGCTGGTTGCAGGGCTTGGGGGCACAATGGGGGCAATTCGAGCGAGTCACCTTCTACAGCGACTCCACCAACGATCTCCCCCTGCTCGAACGGGTCAGCCATCCGGTGGCGACCAATCCCAGCCCCTCGCTCGCCAGCGTCGCCACGGCGCGCGGCTGGCCCCAGTTGCACCTTTTCGCCTGATCGCATGATCAAGAAGTTCATCGACAAACTGCTCGGCAAGCCCGCCGCCGCCCGCAAGACCAGCCCCCTCGGCAAACGGGTCGAAGTGCCCGCCGAGGTCCACGGCATCGACCCCGAACTGCTCGACGAGCGCGCCGTCAAGGTCGTCAGGACGCTGACCGACGCCGGCTTCGAGGCATATATCGTCGGCGGCGCCGTGCGCGACCTGCTGCTCGGCATGCGGCCCAAGGACTTCGACGTCGCCACCAACGCCACGCCCGAGCAGGTCAAGGGCCTGTTCCGCCGCGCCTTCATCATCGGCCGGCGCTTCCGCATCGTCCACGTCGTCTACGGCCGGGGCCGCGAGCACGAGGTCATCGAGGTCTCGACCTTCCGCGCCCTGCCCACCGAGTCCGAATCCGTCGAGGGCAACGAGAAGACCGCCAAGGGCCAGCTCGACGGCAAGGCCCATGCGGTGGACGCCAGCGGCCGCGTGCTGCGCGACAACGTCTGGGGCCCGCAGATCGAGGACGCCGCGCGGCGCGATTACACCGTCAACGCGATGTACTACGACCCGCAGCGCCGCCTCGTCGTGGACTACCACGGCGGCCTCGCCGACGCCCGCGCCAAGCTGCTGCGCATGATCGGCGACCCCGAGACCCGCTACCGCGAAGACCCGGTGCGCATCGTCCGCGCCGTGCGCTTCGCGGCCAAACTCGGCTTCGAGCTGGAGAAGAAGACGCTCGCGCCGCTGCGGGCCTGCATCCCGCTGCTGGCCAATGTGCCGGCCTCGCGGCTGTTCGACGAGATGATCAAGCTGCTGCAGACCGGCCACTCGCTGGCCAGCCTCGCGCAGTTGAAGAAGCTCGGCCTCGGGCGCGGCGTGTTCGCCGTGCTGGACGCGATGCTGACCGAGGCGGGCGACCTGCCCGAGGGCCGCCGCGGCGACTTCGTGCGCCAGGCGTTCGAGGACACCGACCGCCGCGTGCAGGAAGGCCGCGGCGTCAGCCCCAGCTTCATGCTCGCCTGCATGCTCTGGCACGAGGTGCTGGACCGCTGGACGCAGAACCGCGCGGCCGGCGAGCCGCCCGTGCCGGCCCTGGCCCAGGCCATCGACGCGGTCTTCGACGCGCGCATCGGCGACATCTCCGGCCGGGGCAAGCTGGCCGCCGACATGCGCGAGATCTGGATGATGCAGACCCGTTTCGAGCGCCGCAGCGGCTCGGGCGTGTTCAGCCTCGTCGAGCAGCCGCGCTACCGCGCCGGCTTCGACTTCCTGCGCCTGCGCGCCGACGTGGGCGAGATCGACCCCGCGCTGGCCGACTGGTGGGAGGACTTCGCGCTCGGCAGCGACGAGGACCGTCAGGCCCTGCTTGCCGACGCTCGCGCCGCGCAGCAGAAGCAGCCCCGCGTCGTGCGCGCGCCGCGCCCCGAGCAGGCGCCTGCGCCCGCCGCCGAGGCCCCTGCCAGCGACGACGCCCCCGCCAAGAAGCGCCGCCGTCGCCGCCGCAAGCCCGCTGGCGGCGGAGAAAGCACCCCGGCTCCGGCCGCCGAGTGAGCGCTGCGCCGGGCCGCCCCAAGCAAGCTCGCTCCCCCTCGGGGGGGCAGGCCGCAGGCCGAAGGGGGCACCCATGACTCGCGCCTACGTCGGCCTGGGCGCCAACCTTGGCGCCGACCTGCCGGCCACGCTGGCGCAGGCCGCCCGCGCGCTGGCCGCGCTGCCCGGCACGCGGCTGGCGGCCCTATCCGGCGGCTGGCGCAGCGCGCCGGTCGATGCCGGCGGGCCGGACTTTCTGAACGCCGTCGCGGCGCTGGATACCGCGCTGGCGCCGCTGGACCTGCTGGACGCGCTGCAGGCCATCGAGCAGGCCCATGGCCGCGAGCGCCCTTACCGGCATGCGCCGCGTACGCTGGACCTCGACCTGCTGCTCTACGCCGACCTCGCGCTGGACACGCCGCGCCTGCGCCTGCCCCACCCCCGCCTGGGCGAACGCGCCTTCGTGCTGCGCCCGCTGCTGGAAATCGCGCCCGAACTGGTCGCCCTGGCCGCCGGCGAGGGCTGGCAGGCGCAGCGCATCGAGCGCGTCGGCCCCATCCCCCTGTAATCACCCTGTAGACCCGGAGACCCGACGATGTTCTCGACCCTCGCCGGCTGGCAGACCGTGGGCCTGCTGCTGCTGTCCAACGTCTTCATGACCTTCGCCTGGTACGGCCACCTCAAGGGCCTGGCCGCCAAACCCTGGTGGATCGCCGCCTTCGTCAGTTGGGGCATCGCGCTGTTCGAGTACCTGCTGCAGGTGCCCGCCAACCGCATCGGCCATGGCGCCGGCTTCAGCCTGGCCCAGCTCAAGATCACGCAGGAAGTCATCACCCTGGCCGTCTTCGTGCCTTTCAGCCTCTACTACATGGGCGAGCCGCTGAAGCTGGACTTCCTCTGGGCCGGGCTGTGCCTGATGGGGGCCGTTTATTTCATCTTCAGGTCAGTTTGATGACCGTTGCGTGACGGTTCCGTGACGTGCCCTAAACTGCGCGCCATTCAGGAAACCCCAAGGACGGCCATGTTGTTTGGCAAGCTGCTGCCCCGCGAGGGCAATTTTTTTGAGCTGTTCAACGAACACGGCGGCTTCATCCTCGAAGGCGCGCGCGCCTTCCACAAGATGATCGAGAACTATGCCGACCCGGCGCTGCGCCAGCAGTACGCCGACGAGGTGGACCAGGCCGAGCACTCGGCCGACCGCATCACCGCCGAGGTGAACCGCCTGCTGCACCGCACCTTCATCACGCCCATCGACCGCGAGCAGATCCACAGCCTGATCAATGCGATGGACGACATCCTCGACCTGCTGCAGGACTCGTCCGAGACGCTTTCGCTCTACGACGTGCGCACCGTGCCCGAGCAGGTGCTGCAACTGGCCACGCTGTCGGTGCGCTGCTGCGAGCGCGTGCAGCACGCCGTCACGCTGCTGCCCAACCTCAGCAAGCCGGCCACCACCGAGGCGGCGCTCAAGACCTGCGAGGAGATCGACCGCCTGGAATCCGACGCCGACCGCGTGATGCGCTCGGCCATGTCGCGCCTGTTCCGCGAGCAGGAGGACGTGCGTGAACTCATCAAGCTCAAGGCGATCTACGAGCAGCTCGAATCCATTTCCGACCGCTGCGAGGACGTGGCCAATCTGATCGAGGGCATCGTCCTGGAGAATTCCTGATGGCGTCCGCCGAGATCGCCTTCTGGGTGGTGGCCCTGCTGGTCGTGCTGGCCCTGCTGTTCGATTTCATGAACGGCTTCCACGACGCGGCCAACTCCATCGCCACCGTCGTCTCCACCGGCGTGCTCAAGCCCCAGCAGGCCGTGCTGTTCGCGGCCTTCTTCAACGTCGTCGCGGTGGCCTTCTTCCAGTTGAAGGTGGCGGCCACCATCGGCAAGGGCATCGTCGAGCCGGGCATCGTCGATCACCACGTCATCTTCGGCGCGCTGATGGGCGCCATCGCCTGGAACGCGATCACCTGGTGGTGGGGCATCCCGTCGAGCTCCTCGCACGCGCTGATCGGCGGCATCGCCGGCGCGGTCGTCGCCAAGGCCGGCCCGTCGGCGCTGGTCGCGGGCGGCATCTGGAAGACCGTCGCCTTCATCGTCATCTCGCCGCTGCTGGGCTATCTGCTGGGCTCGCTGATGGTGGTCATCGTCTCGTGGATCGTGCGGCGCAAGCCGCCGCTGCGCATCGACCGCTGGTTCCGCCGCCTGCAACTGGTGTCGGCCGGCCTCTACAGCCTCGGCCACGGCGGCAATGACGCGCAGAAGACCATCGGCCTGATCTGGATGCTGCTGATCGCGGCCGGCATGGTCGGCGCGGGCGAGACCTCGCCGCCGACCTGGGTCATCGGCGCCTGTTATCTCGCCATCGGCATGGGCACGATGTTCGGCGGCTGGCGCATCGTCCAGACCATGGGCCAGCGCATCACCAAGCTCAAGCCCGTGGGCGGCTTCTGCGCCGAGACGGGCGGGGCGATCACGCTCTTCGTCGCCACGGCGCTGGGCGTGCCGGTGTCCACCACCCACACCATCACCGGCGCCATCGTCGGCGTCGGCTCGGTGCAGCGCCCCTCGGCCGTGCGCTGGGGCGTGGCCGGCAGCATCGTCTGGGCCTGGATCTTCACGATCCCGGCCGCCGCGCTGATGGCCGGCCTCTGCTACTGGGTCAGCTTCATTCTTTACTGACCCGCCTGGGATTCGAAATAGCGCTGGGCGCTGAAGGCGATGGTCGCCATCAGCGCCGTGCCGCCGACGAAGAGGCAGAGCACGACGCCGATGACGGCCGGCCAGCCGCCCGCCGAGACCGGCCGGCCGGCATTGAAGCGCGCGTTCCAGCGCTCGTCCGGCATCAGGCCGTAGACGATGCCGCCGAGCAGGGCGGCCACGAGGCTGGCGCCCAGCAGCGGGATCAGCAGCCAGGCGAGGCGGTCGTCCTGGCCGAGATGGCTCATGCGCTGCATGCCGTAAAGGCCGAGCAGGGTGGGCAGCGGAAACGCCCAGGCCCAACGGTCCTTCAGCCCGTACAGATAGAAGCGGTGCAGGCCGAAGCTGCCGGCGAGCAGGGCGAGCCAGACCGCCAGCGCCTTGTGCTTGATGCCGCTCATTCGGCCGCCGTACCGTCGCCGGGACCGAGTGCGCGCTGCATCAGCACCACGTCCAGCCAGCGGCCGAACTTCCAGCCGGCGCCTTTCAGCACGCCGCCGTGCTCGAAGCCCAGTGCGCGGTGGACGCCGATGGAGCCGGCATTGGCTGCGTCGCCGATGACGGCCAGCATCTGGCGCGCGCCGGCCGCTTCGCAGCGGGCGATCAGCTCGGCCAGCAGCAGCCGGCCCACGCCCTGGCCCTGGGCGGCGGGGGCGAGGTAGATGGAGTCCTCGACGCAGAAGCGGTAGGCGAGGCGAGGGCGGAAGTAGTTCGCATAGGCATAGCCCAGCAGCTCGCCGCCGCGTTCGGCCACCAGCCAGGGCAGGTGGCGGCTCAGCACTTCGGCGCGGCGCCGGGCCATCTCCTCGACGGCCGGCGCTTCGGTCTCGAAGGTGCCCGTGCCCTCCCGCACGGCCTGGGCATAGACGGCCTGGATGGCGGGCAGATCGGCGTCGCTGGCGGGGCGGATCGTCAGCGGCGGGGCGGCAGGAGAAGGCTGTGACATGGTGGGCAGGCAAGGGAGCGGAACGAGTTTATAATGCCGGGTTTTCGACGCTGGCCGTGGATGTCCATGGCGTATCTACGGCGTCTCCCCCGGCAGGGGTTCCTGCTATCCCGACTTGCTCGCCCTGAGTGTCTCCTCGTGCGGTGGTCGCCCATTTTTAGGAAACATCATGGTTGTGATTCGTCTGGCCCGCGGCGGCTCCAAGAAGCGCCCTTTCTACAACATCGTCGTGGCCAACAGCCGCCAGCGCCGTGACGGCCGCTTCATCGAGCGCGTCGGCTTCTACAACCCCGTCGCCTCGGGCGCCGCCGAAAAGCTGCGCGTCGAGCAGGACCGCGTGGGCTACTGGGTCGGCGTCGGCGCGCAACTGTCGCCCACCGTGGCCCGCCTGGTCGGCGAAGCCAAGACGGCCGCCGTCGCTGCCGCCTGATAGCGAATAGCGCGTGACAGGCAACAAGCCTCAGAAAGACGGCGCTTCGGCGCCGTCTTTTGCTTCCTGGCCCGACGATCTGGTGCCGGTGGGCCGCATCCTGGATGCCTGGGGCATCAAGGGCGGGCTCAAGGTGCAGGCGTATTCCATCGATGCGGACGCGCTGTTCGGCGCCAAGCGCTGGTACTTGACTTCCACCGGCCCCAAGCCCGGCCAGACGATGCTGGCGGTGCGCTCGGTGCGCGAGCAGGGCGAGGGCATCGTCGCCATGGCCGAGGGCGTGGACGACCGCAATGCCGCCGAGGCGCTGCGCGGCCACGAGATCCTCGTCCCCCGCAGCGACTTCCCGCGCACGCCGGACGGCGAGTACTACTGGGTCGATCTGATCGGCCTGGACGTCGTCAACCGTGAAGCGCAGGCCCTGGGCCGCGTCATCGGCCTGATCGACACCGGCCCGCATGCGGTGCTGCGCATCCTGCCGCCCGGCGTGGAAGCGCCGGCCAAGCCGGACCAGGAACGGCTGATTCCCTTCGTCGCCAACTTCATCGACGACGTGAGCCTCGAAGCGAAGCGGATCGTGGTCGATTGGGGCCTCGATTTCTGAAGCCATGCGCTTCGACGTCCTGACGATCTTCCCGGAGCTGTTCGCGCCGCATCTGACGCATGGCGTCACGCGGCGCGCCTTCGAGAGTCGGCAGGTGGACGTGCGGCTGTGGCCGCTGCGCGATTTCGCCGAGGACAACTACCGCCGCGTCGATGACCGCACCTATGGCGGCGGCCCCGGCATGGTCATGCTGGCCGAGCCGCTGGAAAGGGCGCTCGCCGCCGTCAAAGCTGATCGTGGCGAAGCGGCGCCCGCCGTCATCCACTTCACGCCGACCGGCGCGCGCCTGGACCAGCCGCGCGTGCGGGCGCTGGCCGCCGGTCCCGGCGCCATCCTGCTGTGCGGGCGCTACGAGGGCATCGACCAGCGCGTGCTGGACCGCCACGTGACGCTGGAACTCAGCCTCGGCGACTTCGTGCTGTCGGGCGGCGAACTCCCCGCGCTGGCGCTGCTGGACGCCGTGGCTCGCCTGCAGGACGGCGTGCTCGGCGATGCCCAGTCCCACGAGCAGGACAGTTTTTCCGACGGCCTGCTGGACTGCCCGCACTACAGCCGCCCCGAGGTCTTGCCCGATGGCCGCGAGGTGCCGGCCGTGCTGCGCTCCGGCCACCATGCCGACATCCGGCGCTGGCGCCGCGAGCAGTCGCTGGCGCTGACGGCGGCGCGCCGGCCCGATCTGATCGGCGCGGCCCGCGCGGCCGGCCGGCTGAGCAAGGCGGACGAAGCCTTCCTGGCCCAGTTGGGCTGATTCCGGGCTATACTCGCAGGCTGTCCGATCCTCTGGCGGGTCGAGTGGACGGGAGCCCCTCAAGGCGCCCGGCTGCAAACCCAACCGATAAATAGCGCCCCGCCAAGATCCCTAGGAGTACAGATGGACCTGATCCAAACCCTTGAGCAAGAAGAAATTGCTCGTCTGAACAAGACCATCCCCGCCTTCGCCCCCGGCGACACGGTGATCGTCAGCGTCAACGTCGTCGAAGGCAGCCGCAAGCGCGTGCAGGCTTACGAAGGCGTCGTCATCGCCAAGCGCAACCGCGGCCTGAACAGCAGCTTCATCGTCCGCAAGATTTCCAGCGGCGAAGGCGTCGAGCGCACCTTCCAGCTCTACAGCCCGCTGATCGCCGGCATCGAAGTCAAGCGCCGCGGCGACGTGCGCCGCGCGAAGCTCTACTACCTGCGTCAGCGTTCGGGCAAGTCGGCCCGCATCAAAGAGAAGCTGGCTTAATCGGCCACACGCCCTCACTGAAGCCGCCCGGAGCAAGCCGCTCTCGGCGGCTTTTGTCCATCATGAGCCGTCCTGCCATCGTCCAGCCCCAGCTCGCGCCCGTCACCGGCATCGACGCGCATCTGCCCGCCGTCCCGCCCGAGGCGCTGACCGCCGACGTCATCCGCGCCCGCCTGCACGCCGTCGCAGGCTGGACGCCCGAGTTCACCGGCGACGGCGGGCGCTTCGCCGACCGCGAGCCGGCCGGCGCCGCCGTGCTGGTGCCGCTGGTGCAGCGCGAGGCCGGGCTGAACCTGCTGTTGACGCGCCGCACCGACCATCTGCGCGACCACGCCGGCCAGATCAGCTTCCCCGGCGGCCGCGTCGAGCCCGAGGACGAAGGCCCGGTGGCGACCGCGCTGCGCGAGACCGAGGAAGAGATCGGCCTCGCGCGCCGCCACATCGAGGTCATCGGCCAGTTGCCGGTCTATGCGACGGTGACGGCCTTCCAGGTGACGCCCGTGGTCGCCCTGGTCGAGCCCGGCTTCACGCTCAGGCTGGACGCCTTCGAGGTCGCCGAAGCCTTCGAGGTGCCGCTGGCCTTCTTGATGAACCCGGCCCACCACCGCCACCACCGTTTCGAGTTCGCCGGGGCCGAGCGGCGCTTTCTGTCCATGCCCTGGCAGGGCGCCGGGCGCGAGTACTTCATCTGGGGCGCGACGGCGGCGATGCTGCGCAACCTCTACCGCCTGCTGAGCGCGCACTATCATCCGCGCCCATGAATTTCTTCGCGGTGCTGCTCGCCCTGCTGTGCGAGCAACTCAAGCCCCTGAGGCATGGCAATCGGGTGCATCAATCCGTCATCGCCTGGGTGCGCTGGACGGGGCGCAACTTCGATGCCGGCGACGAGCACCATGCCGTCGTCGTCTGGGCCATCACGGTGCTGGTGCCGGGCGTGGTGATCGCGGCGCTCTACCTGGCGCTGCACCATTTCAGCCTGCTGCTGGCGCTGGCGATGAATGTGCTGGTGCTCTATCTGACGCTGGGCTTCCGCCAGTTCAGCCACTACTTCACCGACATCCGCGACGCGCTGGAACGCGGTGACGACGCGAGTGCGCGCCAGCTGCTGGCCGAATGGCGCCACCTGGACGCCAGCGAGCTGCCGCGCACCGAGCTGATCCGCCACGTCATCGAGCATTCCTTGCTGGCCGCGCACCGCCACGTCTTCGGCGTGTTCTTCTGGTTCATCGTCTGCTCGACCATCGGCCTGGGGCCGGCCGGCGCAGTGGTCTACCGCATGGCCGAGTTCGCGGGTCGCTACTGGGCCTTCAAGAGCCGCACGCTGGACGCGCCGACCAATGCCCGCCTGCTGGCCCTGTCGCGCCAAGCCTTCACCTGGATCGACTACCTGCCCGCGCGGCTGACGGCGACGGGCTTCGCCATCGTCGGCAATTTCGAGGAAGCGGTGAATGGCTGGCGCCGCGACGCCAGCCTCTGGCTGCATGCCAACGAAGGCATCATCCTCGCGTCGGCGGCCGGCGCCGTCGGCCTGCAGCTCGGCGGCGCGGCCGCGCCCGGCATCACGCCCGACCGCAGCAAGACCTTCGAGGCCGGCTCCGAGCCCGACGCCACGGGTGCCGCCGGCTCCACGGCGGGCGCGCCGCCGCAACTCGGCCACTTGCAGAGCGTCGTCGGCCTCGTGTGGCGCTCCGTCGTGCTGTGGATGCTGCTGCTGGCGCTGTTGACGCTGGCAAATCTGGTGGGCTGAAAGAACAAGGGCGCCGTTCAGGCGCCCTTGCTGTTCATGGCTGTGGCATCAAGCCGTGATTTGGATCCCGGCGATCAGCCAGCCTTCGCCCTGGCGGACGAGGTGCCAGATTTCGTCGAAGTCCTCCGCCGCCTGCGCGCTTTGCTCGCGCACGAGGCCCGAGAAGCGCACGCTGACGATCTGCTGGCCGTCCTCGGTGGCCACGTCCACGACGTTGGCGTCGAGTTGCAGCACTTCGGTGCGCTGCGGCTGGCCGCCGCGCTCCAGCAGTTCCTGCTGGATGCTGGCGTACATCTGCGGCGTCGTGAAGCGACGCAGGTCGGCCTGGTCGGCGGCGTCGTTGGCGGCCTGCAGGCGGATGAAGACCTGCTTGGCGAGCTTCTCGAAGCCGGTGGTGTCGAAGTCCGTGCCCGAGGACGCGGCTGCGGCGGCCGGCGCATAAGCCTGAGCGGGTGCGGTGTCGAAACGACCACCGCCCGCACCCGCCAGTTGCGGCTGCGGCGCCGGGTTGTTGCGGCGCATGAAGAAGCGGAACAGCGCGAAGGCCGCGAAGGCCAGCAGCGCGATCAGCATCACATTGGCGAGGCCCTCGCCGAAGCCGAGGTGGCTGGCCAGCGCGGCGAGGCCGAGGCCCGCCGCGAGGCCGGCGATCGGCCCCATCCACGAGCGCTTGGGCGCGGCGGCCTGCTGGGCGGGCGTGCCGGGCTTGGCCGGCGCCGCCTGCTGCGGCGAGGCCGGTTGCTGGGCGGGCGGCTTGGGCGCGGGCTGGGTGGGCAGGCTGCGCTTCATGCCGCCGCCGGACAGGCGCTTGGCCTCGGCGTCCTGCATCGGCAGGGTGAAGGCCAGCGCGGCGGTGAGGATGGCGATGAGGAGTCGGTTCAAGGCGGGGCTCCGGGTTGGCGAAAATGCTTCGAGCCTAGCTGATGCCGCGCGCCTGAAATTCAACCTGGGCCGAAGTGTTTCTCAGTCACGCCCGGCCTGCTTCAGCACGGTGGCCTGCATGAAGAGCACGGTGGCATAGGCCTGGAAGTCCTGGTTCTCCTTCTTCTGGAAGCCGTGGCCCTCGTTCTCGGCGCGCAGATACCAGACCGGCGTGCCGCCCTCGCGCACCTTGGCGACGATCTGCTCGGCCTCGGTATAGGGCACGCGCGGGTCGTTGCGTCCCTGGATGACGAACAGCGGCTTCTTGATCTGGCCGGCATTGGTCAGCGGCGAGATGCGGTGCAGGAAGTCGCGCATCGCCGGCTCGCGCTCGTCGCCGTATTCGACGCGGCGCAGGTCGCGGCGGTAGCTCTCGGTGTTGTTCAGGAAGGTGACGAAGTGCGAGATGCCCACACCGTCCACCGCACCGGCGATGCGGTCGGCGTAGTGGGTGGAGACGGCCAGCGACATATAGCCGCCGTAGCTGCCGCCCATGACGAGCACGCGCGAGGCGTCCAGTTCGGGCTGGGCGGCGATCCAGTCGAGCAGGGCGCCGATGTCCTTCACCGAGTCCTCGCGCTTGAAGCCGTTGTCCATCGCCAGGAAGCTCTTGCCGTAGCCGCTGGAGCCGCGCACATTGGGCTGGATCAGCGCCATGCCCAGCTCCTGAACGTAGTAGGCGCTGCGGCCGAGGAAGCCGAAGCGCGCCTGCGACTCGGGGCCGCCGTGGATGTTGATGAGCACCGGGCGCTTGCCGCTGAAGCGCTTGGGCGGGGCGGTGTAGAGGCCCGAGATGGTGGTGCCGTCGAAGCTCGGCCAGCGCACGAGCTTCTGTTCGCTGAAGCCGCGCGTGTCGATGCCGGGCGGCGTGTAGGCGCGCGTCCACTGCGCGACACGGCCGTCGGCGTCCAGCGAGTAGATCTGCCCCGGCCCCTGGGCATTGCTGACCGCGAAGGCCAGTTCGCCGCGCGCGCGGTCGAAGCGGGCGCTGCCGACATTGCCCGGCGGCAGCGCGGCGGGCGCGGGCTGGGCGTGGCCGGCGGCGTCGAAGAAATGCAGCTCGTCGCGGCCGTCCACATTGAAGCGCAGCGCCAGGCGGCGGCCGTCCTCGGTCTGCGTGAAGCCGCTCACGTCCCAGGGGATGGCGCGGTCGGTCGGGCTCAGCGCGCCGCTGGCCAGGTCCAGCCGCAGCGGCGCGCGGAACTCGCCCGCCGCGTCGCTGGACACCCACAGCGCGCGGCCGTCCGCGCTCCAGCCGGCCGGGGCGTAGCTGGCCGGCGCCGCGCCTGCGGCGGGCAGCAGTCGCCGCGTCGCGCCGCTGGCCAGGTCGAGCAGCCAGACCTCGGACTCGGTGGCCGAGACATAGCGCGTCAACGCCAGCCGCGTCTCGTCCGGCGAGGCGGCGCCGGCCGACCAGCCGCCGCCGTCCAGTTCGGCCAGTTGGCGGCGCGCCTCGGGGTGCTCGGGGTCCATCAGCCACAGCGTCGTCGTGACCTTGGCGCGCGTGCCGCCCCGGGCCGTGCGGTCGATGGGCACGGACGAATAGACCAGCTGCCCGCGGCTGCGCAGCCAGCCGCTCATCGCATGGCGCTCGTCGGGCGAGGTCAGCAGCGCGGGCTGGGCGCCGGGCTGGTCCAGCGCGAGGCGGTAGAGCTGGGCCACCTCGTTGCCGCCGCTGGCGCGCTCGAAGACGACGTAGCGGCCCGTCTTGGGCTCGTAGCTGGCGCGCACCACCGGGTCGGCACCGGCCGTCAGCGGCTGCAGCGCCGCCAGCGGGTCGCCGAGGCGGTAGAGCTGCACCGTGTCGGCGCCGTCCGCCCGGTGCGCGACCAGCATCTCGCGCCGCGTCGGGTGCCAGTCCACGAAGGCATGACCGCGGAAATTGCTGTAACGGGCCACCGCGTCGGCCAGGCTCTGGGGCACTGGCGGGATGCCCTGGGCGACGAGATTGGCATTGGGCGCGACGACGGCTTCAGGTGCGGGCGGCGTGGCACAGGCGCCGAGCAGCGCGGCGGCCAGGATGATGAGAGGGAGCTTCATGGGCGTCGAGTGGAAGAGGGCAGGGGATGGATTGTCGTCAGGCCTCGCGCACGTCGGCGATCACCTGCTGGCCGAAATCGGGCCGGGCCAGATGGCGCAGCACGGCGGCGGCGGTGGCCTCGGCGGTCTGCAACTGGCCGGCGTCCTTCAGGCCCTGGAAGCGCGCCTGTTCGGGGAAGCGGGCCGGGTCGGCGCCGCGCAGTTGCAGTTGCATGTCCGTATCGATGACGCCGGGCGCCAGCGAGACGATGCCCACATCCGGCGCTTCCAGCGCCAGCGCGCGGCTCAGGTGATCCAGCCCGGCCTTGACGGCGCAATAGGCCGCGCTGCCGGCCATCGCGCGTCGGCCCAGGCCGGACGAGATATTGAGGATGCGCCGCACGGGCACGCCGGCCGTGCCGGCAAGGAAGGCGCGGCACAGCAGCGCGGGCGCTTCCAGGCCGACGCGCAGCGCGGCGGACAGCTCGCCCAGGCCACTGTCGGCCAGCGGGCCGGGTTCGGTGAGCAGGGCGGCGTTGTTGATCAGCGTCGCGCTCTGCCAGCCGCCGTGTGCGCCCAGCCAGGCTTGCAGGCGCTCGGCGGCGGGCAGCGGGTCGGCGAGGTCCAGCGCCCAGGGCGCGGCGGCGTGGCGGGCGATGCCGATGACCCGATGGCCGGGCGCGGCCAGTTGCTGCACGAGGGCCGCGCCGAGGCCGCGCGTGCTGCCGGTGACGATGTAGAGATGCATTCAGAACTCCTAGAACTCGGGCTCGCAGATGAAGTGATGGCCGGCCACGCGCAGCTCGCTGGCGTGCAGCAGCAGGCGCGGGCTGGCGGCGGCGAGGGCGGGCGCGGCATACAGCGCATCGCCGAGGATGGCATGGCCCAGCGCGGCCATGTGGACACGCAACTGGTGGCTGCGGCCGGTCAGCGGTTCGAGCGCGACGCGGGTGTGGGCGCCTTCGTGCCCCTCGTGCACGAGCACGCGCCAGCGCGTCTGCGAGGGCTTTCCGCGTGCGTGGTCCACCTGCTGGCGCGGGCGATGGGGCCAGTCGGCGGCCAGCGGCAGGTCGATCAGGCCCGCGCCTTCGAGGCGGCCGGCGACGACGGCGACATAGACCTTGCCGACGCGCCGCTCGGCGAAATCGGCGCTGAGTTCGCGCTGGGCCTGCGCACCCCGGGCGAACAGCAGCAGGCCGGACGTGGCCTGATCGAGCCGATGCACGATCAGCGCATCCGGGTAGAGCGCCTGCACGCGGGCGCTGGCGCAGTCCGGCTTCGTCCGGCCGGGCACGCTGAGCAGGCCGGCCGGTTTGGCGATGACGACCAGGCGGCCGTCGGCATGCAGCACCCGCATCAGCGCGACGAGACGACGATGCCGACGGCGATCAGCACGAAGGCCAGGCCGTGGTACCAGGCCGGCGCCAGCCCGAGCAGGGCCGCCGAGATCAGGGCGGCGAACACCGGCGTCAGGTTGACGAAGAAGCCGGCCATGGCCGGCCCGGCCTCGGCCACGCCCAGGCCCCAGCAGCGGTAGGCGATCAGCGAGGGGCCGATGGCGACATAGGCCAGTGCCGCGACCAAGGTGGGGCTCCAGTGGATGGCGGCCGGCGCCACAGCCTGTTCCACGCCGGCCGCCACGCCCGAGAAGACGAGGCCGAACATCAGTTGCGCCATCAGCGCCTCGGCCCAGTTCCAGTCCGGCCGCTCGCCCGGGCGCAGGCCCCGCGCCGGCCGTGCCAGCATCCACGAATAGACGGCCCAGGCGAACAGGGCTACCAGCATCAGCAGATCGCCCGGCACGAAATGCACGGCCAGCAGCGCGGCCGGGTCGCCCCGGGCGATGACGACGGCCACGCCGGCCAGCGACAGCGCCGCGCCGGCCAGTTGCCGCCGCCGCGGCTTGACGCCGTGGAAGACCGCGCCCACGCCCAGCATCCAGACCGGCATGCTGGCCGTAATCAGCGTCACGTTCAGCGGCGACGAGGTGTGCAGCGCCAGGTATTGCAGTGCGTTGTAGCAGCCCATGCCGAGCAGGCCCAGCCAGGCCAGGCCGCGCCAGCGCCGCAGCGCCTCGCCGGGGTGGGCCAGCAGGCGGCGGGCCAGCGGCGCGAGCAGCACGAAGGCCAGCAGCCAGCGCAGGCCGTTGAGCGCCATCGGCGGAATGTCGTCGCGCACCAGCCGGCCGACGACGGCATTGCCGGCCCACAGCAGGGGCGCCAGCGTCAGCAGCAGGGCGAGGCGTGGGGTCAGCGTCATCGGCGGCGGCGAGCGAGGCAAAGGGCTGGCACGATAGCCGACCTTGCAACAGGAGATGCCGCATGCGTGACAAAGCCGTCGTGATCGAGGCCCCGGGCGGGCCGGAGCAGATGAAGCTGGTGGACGTGGACGTGGGCGAGCCCGGCCCGGGCGAGATCCGCATCCGCCATGCGGCCTGCGGGCTCAACTACATCGACGTCTACCACCGCAACGGCGCCTATCCGCTGCCGTTGCCGGCCCGGCTGGGCATGGAAGGCGCGGGTGTCGTCGAGGCGGTGGGCGAGGGCGTGACGCATCTGCGGCCGGGCGACCGCGCCGCCTATGCCAGCCAGCCGCCCGGCGCCTATGCGACGGCGCGCGTGATGCCGGCCCGGTGCGTGCTGAAGCTGCCCGACGCGATCGACTTCGAGACCGGCGCCGCGATGATGCTCAAGGGTCTGACGGTGCAATACCTGCTGCGCAAGACCCTGCCCCAGGGCGGGCTGCAGCCGGGGGATTTCGTGCTCTTCCACGCGGCGGCGGGCGGCGTCGGCCTGATCGCCTGCCAGTGGGCGCGGGCGCTGGGCCTGCGCCTGATCGGCACGGCGGGCGGCGCGGAGAAATGCCGGCTCGCGCTGGACCATGGCGCGGCCCACGCGATCGACTACCGCCGCGAGGACTTCGCGGCCCGGGTGCGTGAGATCACCGAGGGGCGTGGCGTGAAGGTGGTCTACGACTCGGTGGGGGCCGACACCTGGGCCGGCTCGCTGGACTGCCTCGCACCCTTCGGCCTGCTGGCCAGCTTCGGCGCGGCCTCGGGGCCGGTGCCGCCGTTCAGCGTCGCCACGCTGGCGGCCAAGGGCTCGGTCTATGTGACGCGGCCGACGCTGTTCACCCATCTCGCCACCCGCGAAGCCACCCAGGCCATGGGCGACGAGCTGTTCGGCATGGTGACCAGCGGCCAGGTCGGCATCCGCATCGACCGGCGCTATGCGCTGGCCGACGTGGCCGAGGCGCACCGCGACCTGGAAGCGCGCCGGCTGACCGGCAGCGCCGTCTTGCTGCCCTGAAAACGACAAAGCCGGCGCGAGGCCGGCTTTGTTGGCAGAGCGCTGGACTTCAGCGAGTGCTGCGGCGGCGGGCGATGGCGCCGATGGCGGCGAGGCCGGCCAGCATCAGCGCATAGCTTTCGGGTTCCGGCACCGGCTGGGCCTGGATGCCGATGGAGCCGGTGAAGCCGACCGAGCCGCCGACCAGCGTGCCGGTGACCACCAGGGTGTGCAGCGTGGGCGTCAGATCGGTGGCGGTGTAGGACCAGACGTCGATGCCGATGCCGCCAGCGGACGTATCGACGTCGGCGGTGAAGGGGTTGCCGTCGAAGGTGACGCCGGTCACGTTGTAGCCGCTGCCGAAGATGACGTTGGCGGTGATGACGGCGTTCAGGTCGATGCTGTCCCAGCCGGCGAGGCTGCTGAGGTCCAGCGTGAATTCATTGGTGCCGGTGGCGGCGGCCGTGAAGCTGCCCGACCACTGGTTGGGAGCGTCGAGCGTCAGCACGATGGGCGTGGAAGCCGATGCGAGCGTACTGGCGAGCAGCAGTCCGGCGGAGATCAGGGCGGGCTTGAGCAGCATGGGTGGACTCGGTGAGGTGAGGCGATGGCGCGAGTATGGCACCCCTAAGATGACAAAGGCATCCAGGGAGCCGCCAAACCCCCTTGGCTGGGTGGGGTGGAAACCCCCGGGGAGCTCAGATCACCCGCCGCAGCGCCAGCTCGAAGCTGAACGAGGAGCCGATGCCGGGCTCGCTTTCGACGCCGACGCTGCCGCCCATCAGCGTGACGAGGCGCTGCACGATGGTCAGGCCCAGGCCGGTGCCGCCGTAGCGGCGGGTGATGCTGCCGTCGGCCTGGGTGAAGGGGTCGAAGATCTGGCCGATCTGCTCGCGCGTCATGCCGATGCCGGTGTCCGTCACGCAGCCGCACAGGCGCAGGCGCTCGGGCGGGTCGCCGTCCTGGGCCTCGGCGAGTGTGAGTTCGATGCGCACCTCGCCGTGTTCGGTGAATTTCAGCGCATTGCCGACGAGGTTGATGAGCACCTGACGCAGGCGCAGCGCGTCGCCGACCAGCCAGGATGGCAGGCCGGGCTGCACGCGAGTGCGGAGCTGGATGCCCTTGTCGTGGGCCTGCAGCAGCAGGGGCTGCAGGGCCTCGCCCAGGCAGTCGTGCAGGCTGAAGGGCGCTTCCTCGATGACGACGCGGCCGGCCTCGATCTTGGCCACGTCCAGCAGGTCGTTGATGATGCTCATCAGCCCCTTGGCGGACTGGTGGGCCATGCCGATGAAGCGGCGCTGGCGCTCGTCCAGTTCGGTCTGCAGCACGAGTTCGGTCAGGCCGAGCACGCCGTTCATCGGCGTGCGGATCTCGTGGCTCATATTGGCCAGGAAGGCGCTCTTGGCCTGGCTCGCCATCTCGGCCGCCTCGCGGGCGGCGACGAGGGCGGCCTGGCTGGCCTTGAGGTCGGCGATGTCGCGGGCGTTCAGCAGCATCACGGTGTCGCCGGTGACGGGGTCGCGCATGGGGCGGGCGTCGAGCGCATGCCAGCGCGGGCCGGCGAGGGTCTGCAGTTCCACGTCCTGGCGGCAGGTCTCGCCGCGCCCCACGCGCTGGCGGATGCCGTCGGCGTCTTGCGCGTGGGCGAAGAGGCGGCTGAACTCGCTGCCGCCGGCGGGCGGCGGCGTGTCGCCGAAGGTGAGGGCGGCGGCGGGGTTGCGCATCAGCAGTTCGCCCTGGCCGAGGCCGAAGACGGCGATGCGTACCGAGGTGTGCTGCAGGGCCTCGACGCCGCGCAGCATGGAGAGGTCGGCGCCGCCGCCCAGCGAGTCGGCCGCGAACAGCATCACCTGGCGGCGGTCCGGCGTGCGGATGCCGCGCGAGACGAGCATCACTGTCGTCGGCTCGCCCTTGGGGTAGAGGGTCCACTGCTCGCGGACGATGCGGCCCTGGGCGTGGTCGGCGGCCGTGACGGCGAGGCGCTCGTGCACGGCCTCGCCATGCTCGGCGAAGCTGCGCGACAGGAATTCCTCGGCGCTGGCGGCATGCCAGAAGCGCAGCGCGGCGGCATTGGCCCAGAGGTTGCGGCGGTGTTCGGGGTCGAAGACCCACAGGGGAACGTCGAGCCAGTCATAGTGGCTCAGGCTGGCGAAGTCGAGAAGCATGGAGAAGGCGGGCGCGGCGAGGGATCGCCGCCCGCTGCGGAGATCAAGGGGACGGCGGCGCTCCCAGGGCGGCGCGGTAGGCGTGCCAACTGGCGTGGCCCAGCCAGGGACCGACGACGAGGAGGCCGGCGAAATACGGCAGCATGGCCGCGACGACGAGGGCCGTCACCAGCGCGCCCCAGCACAGCATGACCAGGGGCTGGGTCAGGCAGAGCTTGAGGCTGGCGAGGCCGGCGGTGACGGCGTCGGTGTCGCGGTCCAGCAGCAGGGGCATGGCGATGACGCTGATGGCGAAGATCAGGCCGGCGAAGACGGCGCCGACGGCGAGGTAGGCGGCGATGAAGCCGAGGTTGTCGGGGTTGAGCAGATGCCGCAGCGAGCCGGCGAAGTCGGGCATGCCGTCGAAGCTGACGGCGAAGACGACCAGGGCCGCGCGGCCCCACAGCATCTCCAGGATGAGCAGCACGAAGCCGAAGATGGCGATCTGCCGGACGTTGGCCAGCCAGGCGCCGAGGGCGTCCTCGATGCTGGGCGGCTCACCGCGTTCCAGGCGCAGGCTGACCTGGTAGAGGCCCAGGCAGAGCAGGGGGCCGAGCAGCAGGAAGCCGGCGCACAGCGCCAGCGTGTAGAGGGGCGCGTGGCGGAACACCATCAGCACGGCCAGGCCCATCAGCGCGAAGCAGGCGCCGAAGAAGGCGCCGATGCCGGGTGCGCGCCGCAGGTCGGCCCAACCCAGGCGCAGCCAGGTGAGGGGCGCGCCGAGCGGCAGGCGTTGCAGCCGGGGGCCGAGCTCGACGGCGGGCTCGGGGACGTAGGGCTGGTAGCCCGTGGGCTCAGGTGCGTCGGACACGGCGCAGTTCGTCCAGGATCAGCAGAAGGGCGCCGATGGTGATCGCACTGTCCGCGACGTTGAAGGCGGGGAAATACCAGCCGCCCGCGTGGACCTGGATGAAGTCCACGACGTAGCCGTGGATGGCGCGGTCGATGACATTGCCCAACGCGCCGCCGAGGATCAGCGTCAGCGCGGTGGCGAAGAGCTTCTGGTGGCCGTGGCGGCGCAGCATCCAGGTGATGAAACCGGCCGCGCCCAGGCCGAGCGCGAGGAAGAACCAGCGCTGCCAGCCCGAGGCACCGTGCAGGAAGCTGAAGGCGGCGCCGTAGTTGTGGGCGCGCACGAGGTTGAAGAAGCCCGTCACCGGCCGCGCGTCGCCCAGCTGGAAGCTGCCGATGATGAGGATCTTGGTGAACTGGTCGGCCAGGATGATGAAGGCCGCGATCAGCAGCCATTGCAGCAGGCCGTTGGAGCCCTTGCTCGCCATCGTCAGGCTGCCTTGCGGGTTTCGCCCGCGCCGTAGAGGTTGCTGTCGCAGCGCGCGCAGAGGATCGGGTGGGCGGGGTTGCTGCCGACATCGGCGCGGTAGTGCCAGCAGCGCTCGCATTTGGTGTGAGCGCTAGGCGTGACGTGTACGCCCAACTGGTCGGCCGACACGAGCGCGACCGCCGAGGTGATGAAGACGAAGCGCAGGTCCTCGCCCAGGCTGTCGAGCAGGGCGAGGTCCTGCTCGTTGACCCGCAGCACCAGCTCGGCCTGCAGCGAGGCGCCGACGGCGCCGGTCGTGCGCACCGCCTCGATGGCCTTGTTGACCTCGGTGCGGATGGCGTGGATGCGCGCCCATTTGGCGAGCAGCGCGGCGTCGGTGGCGCCGAAGTCCCAGTACTGCTCGACGAAGATGCTGCCGCCCTTGCCGGCGAACACGCGCCACGCCTCTTCGGCCGTGAAGCTGAGGAAGGGAGCCATCCAGCGCAGCATGGCTTGCGTGATCTGCCACAGCGCCGTCTGCGCCGAGCGGCGGGCGAGGCTCTTGGGCGCGGTGGTGTAGAGGCGGTCCTTCAGCACGTCGAGGTAGAAGGCGCCGAGGTCTTCGGAGCAGTAGACCTGCAGCTTGGCGACGACGGGGTGGAATTCATAGCGCTCGAAGTGAGCGAGGATATCCGCCTGCAACTCGGCCGCGCGGGCCAGCGCGTAGCGGTCCACTTCCAGCAGCTCGTCGGCCTTGACGGCATCGGCGGCCGGATCGAAGTCGCTGACGTTGGCAAGCAAAAAGCGCAGCGTGTTGCGGATGCGGCGGTAGCTGTCCACGACGCGGGCGAGGATCTTGTCGTCCAGGCCGAGGTCGCCGGAGTAGTCGGTCGCGGCCGTCCACAGGCGCAGGATTTCCGCGCCGTATTTGTCGGACACCGCCTGGGGTGCCACGACATTGCCCATCGACTTGCTCATCTTGCGGCCCTGGCCGTCCACGACGAAGCCGTGCGTCAGCAGCCCCTTGTAGGGCGCGCGGCCGTAGAGGGCGCAGGCGATCAGCAGCGAGGAATGGAACCAGCCGCGATGCTGGTCGTGGCCTTCGAGGTAGAGGTCGGCCTCGGGGCCGGTCTCGTGCGCCGCGCCCTTGTGGCTGCCCTTGAGCACATGCTCGAAGGTGGAGCCGGAGTCGAACCAGACATCGAGGATGTCGTTGCCTTTGCTGTACTGCCCGGCTTCAGCGCCCAGCCAGTCGGCGGGGTCGAGCTTGGCCCAGGCTTCGATGCCGTTGGCTTCGACGAGTTGCGCGGCGCGTTCGATGAAGTCCAGCGTGTTCGGATGCGCCTCGCCGGTGTCCTTGTGCAGAAAGATCGGCAGCGGCACGCCCCAGGAGCGCTGGCGCGAGATGCACCAGTCGGGCCGGCCGGCGATCATGTCGTGCAGCCTTGCACGGCCGTTCTCGGGATAGAAGCTGGTCGCCTCGATGGCGGCGAGCGCGGTCTGGCGCAGGCTCTGCGGGGCCTTGTCGGTCGTGAACAGGCCCGTGCCTTCGTCCATGCGCACGAACCACTGCGCGGCGGCGCGATAGATGACCGGCGTCTTGTGGCGCCAGCAGTGCGGGTAGCTGTGCGTCAGCCTGCTTTGCGCCAGCAGTCGGCCGGCGTCCAGCAGCGCCTGCGCGACGACGGCATTGGCCTTCCAGATGTGCTGGCCGCCGAACAGCGGCAGCTCGGCTGCATAGGCGCCATTGCCCTGCACGGGGTTGAGGATGTCGTCGAACTTGAGGCCATGCGCGACGCAGGACTGGAAGTCGTCCAGGCCGTAGGCCGGCGCGGAGTGGACGACGCCGGTGCCGTCTTCGGCCGTCGCGTAGTCGGCGAGGTAGACGGGGCTTTCGCGGTCGTAGCCGGGGTCAACGTGAGCGAGGGGGTGCTTGAACTTCAGCAGTTCCAGCGAGCGGCCCGGTGTGGTCGCAACGACGCTGCCTTCCAACTGCCAGCGTGCCAGGCATTTCTCGACCAGCGCCTCGGCGACGACGAAGCAGCCGCGCGGCGTGTCCACCAGCGCATAGGGCAGGTCGGGGTTGAGGTTCAGCGCCTGGTTGGCGGGGATGGTCCAGGGCGTCGTCGTCCAGATGACGGTGAAGGCGTCCTTGGTCAGCGGGGCGATGCCGAAGGCTGCGGCGAGCTTGGCCGGCTCTGCGCAGAGGAAGGCCACATCGACCGCAGGCGACTGCTTGTCCATGTACTCGATCTCGAACTCGGCCAGCGAGGAGCCGCAGTCGAAGCACCAGTACACGGGCTTCAGCCCCCGGTAGACGAAGCCGCGCTCGAACATGCGCTTCAGCACGCGGATTTCGCCCGCCTCGTTGGCGAAGTCCATGGTCTTGTAGGGCCGCTCCCATTCGCCCAGCACGCCCAGGCGCTTGAAGTCCTGGCGCTGGCCGTCGATCTGCTCGGCGGCGTAGGCGCGGCTCTTGGCCTGTACTTCGTCGCGTGGCAGGCCGCGGCCGAAGGTCTTCTCGATCTGGTTCTCGATCGGCAGGCCGTGGCAGTCCCAGCCGGGGATGTAGGCCGCGTCGAAGCCCGCCAGTTGGCGTGCCTTGACGATCATGTCCTTCAGGATCTTGTTGGCCGCGTGGCCGATGTGGATCTGGCCATTGGCATAGGGCGGGCCGTCGTGCAGCACGAACTTGGGTGCGCCGCAGCGGGCCTCGCGCAGGCGCTTGTAGAGGCCCTGCTCGTTCCAGTCCTTGACCCAGCCGGGCTCGCGCTTGGGCAGGTCGCCGCGCATCGGGAAGGGGGTGTCGGGCAGGTTGAGCGTGGAACGGTAGTCCGGGGTGGTCATGGCGGGCGGCCAGACGACGGGTCTGGCGGTTCAGAAGGCGGGGAGAGGGCGAGACGGCAGCGGGGTGCGCTGGCGTCAAATTCGGTCGCGCGTGGTCTGGCGGCTGACCCTGGCGTGCAGAAAGGCGCGGGCGGCCTCGGTGTCGGCGGCGATGGCGGCCGTCAGGGCGTCAAGCCCGTCGAACCGGGCTTCGTCGCGGAGTTTGTGCAGCAGTTCCACGCGGGCGAGTTTACCGTAGCCCCCCTCGGCGGCCAGGGGCCATTCCAGGCAATGGACTTCGAGCAGCACGCGGCCGGCGCCCTCGATGGTGGGCCGGCGGCCCAGGGACGCCACACCCGGCAGCGGCCCGTCCGCGAGGCCATGGACCTGCACCGCGAAGATGCCCTCGGCGGCCGGCTTGCTGTGCGGGAAGCGCAGGTTCAGCGTGCGAAAGCCGTCCGCCGCGCCGGGCGCGCGCTCGCCCAACCGGCGGCCGAGCTTGCGGCCGTGGCCGACGTGGCCGGAGATCGCATAGGGCCGGCCCAGCAGCGCGGCGGCGCCGTCCATGTCGCCGGTGGCGAGGGCCTCGCGCACGGCCGAACTGCTGACGCGCAGGCCGTGGACTTCGTAGCTCATCATGCGCGCCACGTCGAAGCCCTGGCTGCGGCCGGCGGCGTCCAGCGTCGCGTAGTCGCCCTGGCGCTTGGCGCCGAAGCGGAAGTCGTCGCCCACCAGCATATAGCGCGCGCCCAGGCCCTCGACGAGCACGCGGCGCACGAAGTCCTGCGGCGTCAGCGCGGCCAGCGCTTCGTCGAAGGGCAGGATGACGACCTGATCGACGCCGCAGCGCTCCAACTCGACCAGCTTGTCGCGCAGCGTGGCGATGCGCGCGGGCGCGAGTTCCGGCTTGCCCAGCTTGGCGGCGAAGAAGTCGCGCGGATGCGGCTCGAAGGTCAGCACGCAGGTCGGCAGGCCACGATGCCGCGCTTCGGACTGCAGCAGCGCCAGCATCGCCTGATGGCCGCGATGCACGCCGTCGAAATTGCCGATGGTCAGCGCACAGGCGGGCGCGATGCCGGGGTGGTGGAAGCCTCTGAAAACTCGCATGGGCGGGGATTGTCAGCCCCAGACCTCGCTCGGGCTGTTGACCCAGCGCCAATCGCCCGGCTTGAGGTCTTCGGGCAAGGCCAGCGCGCCGAACTGTGGCCGGTGCAGCGCCTCGACGCGGTTGCCCACCGCCGCGACCATGCGCTTGACCTGGTGGTATTTGCCTTCCAGCAGCGTCAGCCGCAGCAGCGTCTCGTCCACGATCTCGGCCGCCTCGGCGCGGGTGCTCTCGGGTGGGCGCTGGAACTTGCCCGGAATCTTGGATTCGGGCTCCTTCAACTCCACGCCCGCGAGCAATTGCTCGACCATCGCCGTCGTCAGCGCATGCTTGCAGCGCGCCTCGTAGACCTTGGGGACGTGGTGCTTGGGGGAGGTGAGCTGGTGGATCAGCGAGCCGTCGTCGGTCAGCAGCAGCAGGCCGGTCGTGTCCTCGTCCAGGCGGCCGATGGGCTGTACGCCGCGTTCGCGCAGCGGCGCGGGCAGCAGGCTCATCACGCTCGGGTGGTGCTTGGGCTTCTGCGAGCACTCGTAGCCGGCCGGCTTGTGCAGCAGGATCAGCGCCTTGTCGAAATACGGCCATTCCTGCCCGCCGACCGTGAAGCGCAGGCCCTCGGGCGCGAACTCGGCGTCCGGGTCGTCCACGACTTCGCCGTTAACAATGACCTCGCCGTTCCACACCAGCCCCGTACAGAGCCGGCGCGTGCCGAAGCCCTGGCTGAACAGGATCTGCGCGAGCCTCAAGGCTTGGCCTGGGACTTCATCGGCTGGATGCTGCCGCAGTCGGCCCCGAGCCAGCGCCCCTCGCCGCTGACCTTGGTGGTCTCGGTGCGGCCCTGGCGCTGCTGGCGGATCGTGACTTCGTTGCTGAAGCCATCGCTGCCGCGCAGCGTGACGACGGCATCGCCCTCGGACGCCGGGTCGGTGCAACTGAAATGCGTCGTGATGGTGCTGCCGCTGCGGCTGGCGCTCTGCGTGCAATTGCCCTGGCTGCCGACGGGTGCCATATTGCGCTCGGCCTGCTCCTTGGTGATGCAGACCTTGAGGCTGATCGTGCCGCCAGTCATATTCATGCTGATGCCGCGCTGAGCCATCATGCTTTCCATCATCTTGCGCTGCTCGGCCGGCATGCTGGCCATGGCCTTCTGCGCCTCGGCCATCTGGGCCTGATGGGCGGCGTCGAGCTGTGGCGTCTGCTTGAATTCCCACAGCCCCGGCTTCATGGACTGGGCTTGTGCGGCGCCGGCGGCAAGGCCGGCAAGCAGCAGGGCGAGGGCGGCGGTGAGCTTCATGGGATGACCTCTCGGTTCAGGCAAACACCCCCGCAGTGTCCTGCATCCTGCTGCTGACTTCACCCAGGTGGTGCAGCGTGTCGCCCCATTGGATTTCCATGACCGTCAGGCGCTTGAAGTAGTGGCTGCCGGCGTATTCGTCGGTGACGCCGATGCCGCCATGCAGCTGCGTGCATTGCTGGCCGACGAAGCGCATGGATTGGCCCAGTTGCACCTTGACCTGGGACAGCGCGCGGCGACGCTGGGGCGCGGCGTCGCCGAGGCGCAGCGTGGCGTAGTAGCTCATCGAGCGGGCCAGTTCCAGTTGCATCTTCACGTCCGCCGTGCGGTGGCGCAGCGCCTGGAAGCTGGCGATGGCGACGCCGAACTGCTTGCGCGTGTTCATGTACTCGACGGTCAGCGTGAGGTAGCGCTCCATCGCGCCGACCGCCTCGGCCGCCTGCGCGGCGATGCCGATGTCGGCGGCCAGCTCCAGCAAGGCGAAGCCCTGATCGGGGGCGGCGATCAGTTGGGCCGGGGTGTTCGCAAAATGCACTTCGGCCGCGCGCGAGCCGTCGTGCAATTGATAAGGCCGCGTGTGGATGCCGGCCGCGCCGCGCTCGACGAGGTAGAGCGCGATGCCGCCCGTTGCATCGTCCGCGCCTGACACGCGCGCCGGCACGATGAAGGCGTCGGCCACGTCGCCGGCCGGCACGAGGCTTTTGACGCCGGTGAGCCGGCCGTCCACGGCGCGCGTCGTCACTTGGTCGAGGCGGTAGCGTGATTTCGCTTCCTGGTGCGCCAGCACCACCAGCGCCTCGCCGCCCGCGAGGCGCGGCAGCCAGTCGGCCTGCAGCGCCTCGGGCGCGTGGGCCAACAGCGCGGGGGCGATCAGCGCGCCCTGGGCGACGGGTTCCAGCACGAGGCCGCGGCCGAGCTCTTCCATGACGACCATCGCCTCGACGGGACCAAAGCCCAGGCCACCATGCGCCTCGGGCACGGCCAGCGCGGTCAGGCCGAGGCCGGCGAGGCCGTCCCAGGCGGCGCGGTCGAAGCCGCCGGCACGCTCGATCTGGCGGCGGCGCTCGAAGCCGTAATCCTTGTCCACGAAACGGCGCACCGCGTCGCGCAGCGCGTCCTGGTCTTCGGTGAAATCGAAATCCATGTTGTCTCCCTAACCGTTCAACCGAGCACTGTCTGCGCGACGATATTGCGCTGCACTTCGTTGGAGCCGCCGTAGATCGTCGTCTTGCGGACGTTGAGGTAGGCGCCGGTCAGCGGAATCGCGTGCGCCGCGCCGCCGATCCAGGCGCCGCCCAGCCACTGGTCGCCCTGCCAGCCGGCTTCCATCGCTTCGTGGACGTGCGGCAGCGCCAGCGGGCCGCCGGCCAGCATCATCAGCTCGGTGTAGCGCTGCTGCAGTTCGCTGCCGCGGATCTTCAGGAGGCCGGCCACGTCCAGCGACTGCTTGCCGGACTTCTCGGCCGACAGCACGCGCAGCACCATCATCTCCAGCGCGACGACGTCCACCTCGCACAGCGCGATCTGGTCGCGGAAGCGCGTGTCGTCCATCAGCCCCTCGGCGCGGGCGATGCGCTTGAGCCGCTCCAGCTCGCGCTTGGCGCGGTTCACGTCGGCGATATTGGTGCGTTCGTGGGCCAGCAGGTATTTGGCATAGGTCCAGCCCTTGTTCTCATCGCCGATGAGCTGGTCGGCCGGCACCTCGACGTTGTCGAAGAACACCTCGTTCACCTCGTGCTCGCCGTCCAGCATGATGATGGGCTTGACGGTGACGCCGGGCGACTTCATGTCGATCAGCAAAAAGCTGATGCCGGCCTGCGGCTTGACGCTCGTATCCGTGCGCACGAGGCAGAAGATCCAGTCGCCGTACTGGCCCAGCGTCGTCCAGGTCTTCTGGCCGTTGACGATGTATTTATTGCCCTGGCGTTCAGCCCGGGTCTTGACCGACGCAAGGTCGGAGCCCGAACCCGGCTCGCTGTAGCCCTGGCTCCACCACACCTCGCCGCTCATGATGCCGGGCAGGAAGCGCTGCTGCTGCTCCGGCGTGCCGAAGGCCATGATGACGGGCGCGACCATGACCGGGCCGAAGGGCACGATGCGTGGCGCGCCGGCCAGCGCGCATTCCTCCTCGAACAGATGGCGCTGCACGGCGTTCCAGCCCGGGCCGCCGAACTGCCGGGGCCAGGCCCAGCCGTGCCAACCTTTGGCGCCGAGGATGCGGGCCCAGCGCTGGTGATCAGCCTTGCTGAGGCGCAGCGCGTGCTGCACCTTGTGCGCGATATCGGCCGGCAGATGGGCGCGCACCCAGTCGCGCACCTCGGCGCGGAAGGCCAGCTCGGCCGCGGTGAAGTTGAGATCCATGTCTCGCGGGGGCAGTGATGGGAATGCCGGGCGTTTTAGCACGGTCGTTCGCATGCGGGCTGTCCGGCCTGAGACAGCGCAGGGCTCCAAAAAGCGAAAGGCACCCGAGGGTGCCTTTCGTGGTGTAGCGGCCGGATCCGGCCGCGCGAAGAGGACGGCTCAGGCGGCCCGGCGGCTGCGGCGGCGCAGGCCGAACAGGCCCAGCAGCGCCACACTCGTCAGTGCCAGCGAGGCCGGCTCGGGCGCGTCGTTGGTCTTGCCGGGCTGGCAGGTGCCGTTGCTCACCTGGGTCGAGCAGGTCATGCCCGCCACGGCGTAGAGCTTGAAGTAGTCGTCGCCGTCCGTCAGCTTGCCGCGCGTCTCGGTGATGCCCGCCGTCGCTGCGAAGCCGCTGTTGTAGGCCGAGATCAGCCAGTAGCTGGACGTGAGGCCCTGGCTGTTGACGCCGGTGTAGGGGTCGGTCGTGTCAGTGGAGAAATCGCCGTAGTTGCCGACCAGTTGCCAACCGCTGCCGGGCGTGCCCATCGACGCGGCGTCCGTACCCGCCAGCACCGGTGCGTCCGCGCCGATCCAGCGGAACAGCGAAAGATCCACGCCCGAGGAGCCGTCGGTCTGGGTGGTCTTCTTGGTATAGCCGCTGGGGCAGGCATCGCTGCCCGTCGGGAACACCGTTGCGGGCTTGTTGCTGGTCGGGGTCGAGTTGTTGCTGCAATACGAAGACGCCGTGTAGCCGACGCCGATGTTGGTCAGCGCGATGGCGGAACTGAAGCTGAGCAGCACGCTTTCCGTCTTGCCGTTGTTGTCGATGGCGTGGTTGGGCTCACTGGTGCCGTCGGAACTGATGCCCTGGCCATTGCTCCCCCACGACGTCAGCGCGATGCCGGACCATTTGCCCGCAGTCCCGCTGGCAAACCCCGCATTGCTGGTGGCATAGCTGGTGCCGTTGATGGTCTTCGCCGTCGCTGCCGTGTTGTTGGAGACCGCGAAGCCGGCAATCGACACCGTGGTGCCGTCCACCTTGTTGCCGGCGGTCTGGGCCGTGTTGCAGGTCTTGGCGCTGCCATTGGCATTGGTGCCGCAGTTCGCCAAGTTGGTGGTGGTCGCGGTGTTGAACGTCCAGACCGCGTGGGCACTCGTGGACGCCATCAGGCCTGCCAGCATGGCGAGGCAGGGCAGCAGGCGGTGATTCAGCGCGTTCATCGACGTTCCTTTTGCAAACTATTCGCCTGGCGTTAAGCAATCTATGTGCCAGGCCGCAAACCCCAGGCCCATCAACCACTTGAAGAAGGAGATGGCCTGTATATGTGCAGAATTGTAAAAGCCCCCGACAAGCCGGGGCCTTGGCTGGCCCCCTCAGTTGAGGGCCTGCAGCAGCTTCCTGGCCTCGTCGACCGAGGCGAAATTCACGCCAGCTTGCAGGGCTGAATTCAATTCGGCGCGCGCTTCGGCTTGACGGCCGGCCTTGGCCAGGGCGGCGGCGAGGTGGTATTTGACGTCCGGGTTGCCGGGGGCGCGCAGGCGGGCGTCGCGCAGCAACTGGAGCGCGCGGTCACCGCTGCCGAAGCGGTGGTGGGCCCAGCCGGCGGTGTCCAGCAGCGCGATGCTGCGTGGGGCGAGCTTGAGGCCGCGTTCGGCGGTTTCCACGGCCTTGGCGTCGTTCAGTTCGATCAGCACATTGGCGAGGTTGTTGAGCGCGTCCAGATCGTTGGGCGCATCAGCCAGGATGGCGGCGTACTGGGTGCGCGCCGCGGCGAAGTCGCGCTGCCTGACGAAGACCTCGGCCAGTGCGCCGCGCACGATGGCGTCGCGGGAGTGCTGCCGCAGCCAGGCATTCGCCAGATCGACGGCCTTGGGGCCATCGCCCTGGGCGACGAGGGCCCGCATCAGGCGGACGAGGCTGGCGCCGGACTTTTCCAGTTCATTGGCCTTGCGCAAGGCGTCCAGCGCGGCGGCGGGCTGGCCCCGGGCGGCTGCGGCTTCGGCCAGCAGGTAGTGGCCGGTCGGCGAGGCCGGCGCGGCGTTGATGACCTGGCGGGCATACTGCTCGGCTTTCGGGCCGTCGCCGCGCGAGAGCTCGACGCTGGAGAACAAGGCCAGGGCCGGCACGTCGCCCGGCGCGCTGGAGAGTGCTTTTTCCAGGCTGTAGGCGGCGCCTGAGAAATCCTTGACCAGCAGTTGCTGCCGGGCGATGTCCACGAGGCGCGGCGCGTCGTAGGCGGCGCGGCGAGCCGCGCTGTTCAGCGTGGCCTTGGCGGTCGAGGCGTCGCCGTTGGCGGCCTGGGCGGCGGCATAGGCCTGCAGGGCTTCGACGTCTTCCGGCAGCTTGGCCAGCAGGCTCTTGGCGGCGGCGACGGCGCGCGCCGGGTCGCCCTTGCGCAGATGCCAGGCGACCAGCGCGAAATTGGCCCGCGACTCGCGCGCGCTGCTGGCGTCGGCGGCGCTTTCCAGCCATTTCAGCGCTTCATCGTCCTTGCCCCATTGTTCGTTGAGCAGGGCCAGCTCGAAGAGGATGCCGGCGTTGCGCTCGTCGCCCTTCAGCAGTTCGCGCAGGCGGCGGTTGCCGGCCTCGAAGTTGCGCGTGGCGGCGTCCAGGCGGGCGAGGCCGAGCTTGGCGTCGAGCAGATTGGGCGCGAGGGCCAGCGCCCGCTCGTAGCCGGCGCGGGCACCGGTCAAGTCCTGGGCCTGGGCCTTGGCGTAAGCCTGGGTGAGCAGCACGGTGGCGTTGTTCGGGTGGGCGCGGGCCAGGGTGTCGGCGAGGGCGAGGGCCTTGGCGGTCTGGCCTCCGCGCAGATGGACGGCGACCAGGGCGAGGCCGGCGTCGAGCCGCGCCGGGTTCTGCTTGTAGGCTTTGCTCAGTTCGGCCTCGGCCAGTGCGCTCTTGCCGCTTTGCAGCATGGACATGCCGAGCACGGTGCGGTATTCGACGGCGTCGCGGGTCTTGAGCGCGTCCTGCATCAGGGTGCTGGCGCGGTCGTGGCGGCCCTGCTGCATATAGACCGAGGCCAGCATCAGCAGCGCCTGGCCGTCGCCAGGCCGGGCTTTCACATAGGGTTCGAGCAGTTCGATGGCGCGGCCGGGGTTGGGCTCGGACAGCGCGATCTGCGCGAGCAGCTTGTTCAGCGGGCTGTTGGCCTGCTGGCGGGCGGCGAGTTCGAGATAGGGCTTGGCGTTTTCGAGCTCGCCGAGGCTGAAGTGGGCGAGGCCGTTGAGCATCAGCAGTTGCGGGCGGAAGCGGATGTGCTCGATGGGCACGGGGTCGAGCAACTCGGTCAGGGACTTCATCAGCCGTTTGACCTCGGCGCCCTTGCCGGCGCGGTCGGCCAGCAGGGCCTGCAGATAGGTGGCGCGCGGGTCGCGGGGCTTGAGCTTGAGCAAGGCGGCGACTTCGGCCTCGGCGTCGGCGTTGCGGTTCAGGTCCACGTAGAGGCCGGCGCGGGCCAGCCGGGTTTCGGCGTGGCCGGGCGTGGATTGCACGACCTTGTCGTAGGTGGCCAGTGCCTGCGCGGTCTGCCCCATGGCGTGCAGGGTGGCACCGCGCTGGTAGAGAGCTTCGGCGTTGCCGGGGGCCAGCTTGAGGGCCTGATCGGCGGCGGCCAGCGCTTCCTTGAACTGGCGGGCGCGCACGCGCAGCGGGATTTCGGCGATCCAGCCATCGACATGGTTGGGGTCGAGCGCGCGGGCCTGCTGCACGCTGGCGAGCGCGGCCCTGGGGTCGCCCGTGTCGGACTGGGCCAGCGCCCGTTCAAGCAGCAAGGCCTGCTGCACGCCGGGCGGCAGGCCGGCGGGCGCGAGGCGTGGGTCGGCCAGCACCTGGGGCTGGCGGCCCTGGGCCGTCATCGCCATGGACAGGGGTACGACCACCTCGGCGCGGTTGACGCCCAGGCGCAGCGCGTCGTCGAAGGCCACCTCGGCGGCGGCCGGCTGGCTGTTGGCGAGCAGGGCCTTGCCCAGCAGCACATGGACGGGCAACTGGTTCTTGTCGGCCTGCAGCGCGTTCTTCAACTGGATGATGGCGCCGGGAATGTCCCGGCCCTCGTAGCGCTTGAGCGCGTCCTCGTAGAAGCGGGATGCCTTGGCGGCATCCTGGGCCAGGGCGGGCGCGGCGATCGCAAGCAGGGTGGAGAGCAGGAAGGCGTGGCGGGTCATCTGGGCAGGCCGGCGAAGGAGGCCGCCGGATTCTTGCAGATGCTCCCCGGAGCAATCAGTAGCGCAACTCCAGTGTCATCACATCGTTCTCGCGCCGCATCTGGAAGCGGTTCAGGAAGCTGTTACCGAGCAGCACGTGGCTCATCAGGCCGGGGATGACGATGGCCTCGACCTCGCGCACCTCGACCTCGCCGATGCGCACGCTGCCGAGCAGGATCTGGTAGGCCGGCACGATGCCGTTGGCGGTCTGCGTGACGACGCGCTTGCCGTAGAGATAGCGCAGGCCGAGCTTTTCGGCCTCGGCCTGGCTGATGGCGATATTGGTGGCACCGGTATCGACGAGGAAGCTCGTGGCCCGGCCGTTGATCGTGCCCGGCGCCGAGTAGTGGCCGCCGACGCCCATGGACAGCACGATCTGGCGCGGCGGCGCGGTGCCCTGCGCGACAACGCGGCCCGGCGCGGCGCCCAGCGTCAGCGCCAGGCGCCGGCCGCCGAACTCGACGATGGCGCGGCCGTCTTCCAGCGCCACCAGCCGCACGCCCTTGGCCGTGGCGCCTACGGCGATGGTGCGGGGTTCGCCGTCGATGATGAGCAGGGCCGCGCGCGCGCCGAGCATGCCGTTGAGCTGCACCTGGCTGGGCGGCTGCTGGGCCTGGGCCACGGCGAGGCCGCAAGCCAGCAGCAACGGCGTGAGACGGTGCATGCTCAGTCGCGGAAGTTGTTGTAGGTCAGCGGCACGTCGCCAAAGCTCTTCTTCAGGTGGGCTATCGCCGTCTGCAGGTCGTCGCGGTTCTTGCCGGTCACGCGCACGGCATCGCCCTGGATGCTGGCCTGGACCTTGAGCTTGCTGTCCTTGAGGGACGAGACGATCTTCTTGGCGAGGGCGGCCTCGATGCCCTCCTTGATCTTGTAGACCTGGCGCACCTTGTCGCCGCCGAGCTTCTCCACCTTGTCCTGTTTGTCGAGGAAGCTGATGACGACGTCCTGCTTGGTCAGCTTGCCGTAGAGCACGGCCTCGATCTGCTCCAACTGGAACTCGCTGTCGCCGGTGGCGTGGATTTCCTTGTCCTTGAGTTCGAGCTTGGCGCCGGTGCCCTTGAAGTCGAAGCGGGTGCCGATTTCCTTGATGCTGTTGTCCACGCCGTTGCGGATCTTGACATGGTCGGGTTCGAGAACGGTGTCGAAGCTGGGCATTTGAGGATTCCTGGTGGGGGTCTGCAAAAATTGTCCCATGTCCACCGATGCTCCCAACGATTCCGGCTTCGTCATCGAAGCCGATGTGAACCTCAAGCCCTACAACAGCTTCGCGCTGCCAGCCGTCGCGCGCCGGCTGGTGCGCATCCGCGAGGCGGCCGACGTGCGGCGCGTCGTCGATCACCCGGAACTCGGCCGGGCGCCGAAATTCGTGCTCGGCGGCGGCAGCAACCTGGTGCTGACGCGGGATCTGGAAGCCGTCGTGCTGAAGGTGGAGATTCCCGGCATCCGGCTGCTGGAAGAACGCGCCGATGCCTGGATCGTCGAGGCCGGTGCCGGCGTCGTCTGGCACGAGCTTGTGCAGTGGACGCTGGACCAGGGCTATCCGGGGCTGGAAAACATGGCGCTGATCCCCGGCACGGTCGGCGCGGCGCCGGTGCAGAACATCGGCGCCTATGGCATCGAGGTCAAGGACCGGCTGGACGCGGTGGAAGTGATGGATCTCGTCACCGGCCGGCCGGCGTTGCTGCCGGCCGAGGTCTGCCGCTTCGGCTATCGGGACAGCGTGTTCAAGCAGACGGGCTTTGGCGGGCTGGCGGGCAAGAGCGTCATCACCCGTGTGCGGCTGCGGCTGCCGCGCCCCTGGCGGCCGGTGCTGGGCTATCTGGAAATCGAGCGCAAGATGGCCGAGACGGGCATCACGGTACCGAACGCGCGGCAGATCTTCGACTGGATCGTCGCCGTGCGCCGCGCCAAGCTGCCGGACCCTGCCGTCATCGGCAACGCGGGCAGCTTCTTCAAGAACCCGGTCGTCACCGAGGAGCAGTGCCGCGACATCATCGGCCGCGACCCCGGCATCGTTCACTACCCCATGCCCGACGGCAGCGTGAAGCTGGCGGCCGGCTGGATGATCGACGCCTGCGGCTGGAAGGGCAAAACGGTGGGCGGCGCGGCGGTCTACGAGAAGCAGGCCCTGGTGCTGGTGAACAAGGCCGACGCGCGCGGCGCCGAGGTCGTCACGCTGGCGCGGGCCATCCAGGAGAGCGTCTATGGCCGCTTCGGCATCCGCTTGGAGCCGGAGCCGGTGGTGGTCTGATTCACAGCCAACTGAGCAGGCGTTGCAGCCACTGCGGCAGCGGACGGCCGGGGACGTAGTTCTGGCGGTAGACGTGGCGCGGGCTGTGCATGGCGGGACTCCTTGAATACTGTTTATTTATACAGTATTCGGCGACGCTGACGCAAGCCCAAGAAGCAAGCCCAAGAAAAAAGGGCGGCCGAAGGCCGCCCTTGCAACGAAGTGCCTGGCTCGATCAGCGCTTCGCCATCACGCGGCGGCTGACGTAGAGCGCACCCAGGGCCAGTGCGGCCAGCGACACCGGGCCCGGCTCGGGCACGGTGTTCGTGCAGGGGTTGCCAGGCGTGGGCACGCAGGTGGCGGTGCCGCCATCGGTGGACAGGACGGACTTGCCGAGCGTCACGATCCAGCCCGCATTGCGCGCGTCGATGTCGATCCGCAATTGCAGGCCGGCATTCACTTGAGCGGCAGCCCAGGAATAGCTGGTCAGGTCGAAGGTTCCGAACGACCACACGTCACTGGAGCCGCCCAGTTGACCCAGCAGAATCCAGCCGGCGCCGTCCCAGGCATAGATGTTGTCCACTTCATCGGGGAAATCGACGTCGAAGGCGGAGATTTCGAGCTTGATGGAGGTGAAGGTGCCGGCCAGGGCGTTGTGCGTCCAGCTCCAGTCCTCGCTGGCGCCGCGGTACCAGGGGGAGTTGTACTTGTTGGCGTCCGTGTCCACGAAATATTCCGTGGCGGTGTTGTTGGAGTAGTCCTTGACGTCGGTCTGCGGTGCGGCCAGGGCGCCGGTGGGAGCGAGGGCTGCGGCAAGGGCTGCAGCGGCAAAGATTTGCGTGAGCTGTTTCATGATGAACCTCCTAGGTGAATTGGCGGAAGTTCCAAAGCAAGTTCAGTGCCAGAAAATTTCCATTATGAAAATCAATGACTTGCATTCGCATCTCAATTTTTTTCGGTGGTGGCGTAATAAATTCCGACACCGCGACTCAAGAAGAAAGCCGGGGCAGGCCGCCGCTAGCCAACAGCCCGGCGCCGGTGTAGACACCCAGCTTGGCGCGCGTGTCGCTGATGTCGAGGTTGCGCATCGTCAGCTGGCCGATGCGGTCGGCGGGGCTGAAGGGCGCGTCTTCGACCTTCTCCATGCTCAGCCGTTCGGGCGCATAGGTCAGGTTGGGGCTGCGCGTGTCCAGCAGCGAGTAGTCGTTGCCCCGGCGCAGTTCGATCGCCACCTCGCCGGTGACGGCACGCGCCACCCAGCGTTGGGCTGCTTCGCGCAGCATGATGGCCTGCGGGTCGAACCAGCGGCCCTGGTATAGCAGGCGGCCGAGCTTCATGCCGTTGAGGCGGTACTGCTCGATGGTGTCTTCGTTGTGGATGCCGGTCACCAGCCGCTCGTAGGCGATGTGCAGCAGCGCGAGGCCGGGGGCCTCGTAGATGCCGCGGCTCTTGGCTTCGATGATGCGGTTCTCGATCTGGTCGCTCATGCCGAGGCCGTGGCGGCCGCCGATCCTGTTGGCCTCGGCCAGCAGCGCCACCGGGTCGCGGAACTCGACGCCGTTCAGCGCGACGGGCACGCCCTCCTCGAAGCGCACCGAGACTTCCTCGGCCTTGATGGCCACGTCCTCGCGCCAGAAGGCCACGCCCATGATGGGATTGACGATGCGGATGCCGCTGTTCAGGTGCTCCAGGTCCTTGGCCTCGTGCGTGGCGCCCAGCATGTTGGAGTCGGTCGAGTAGGCCTTCTCGGCGCTCATCTTGTAGGCGAAGCCCTTCTCCGTCATGAAGGCCGACATCTCGGCTCGGCCGCCCAGTTCGTCGATGAAAGTCTGGTCCAGCCAGGGCTTGTAGATCTTCAGCGCCGGATTGGTCAGCAGGCCGTAGCGGTAGAAGCGCTCGATGTCGTTGCCCTTGAACGTCGAGCCGTCGCCCCAGATGTTGACGCCGTCGGCCTGCATCGCGGCCACCAGCATCGTGCCCGTCACGGCGCGGCCGATGGGCGTGGTGTTGAAGTAGGTCACGCCGGCGGTGCTGATGTGGAAGGCGCCGGCCTGTAGCGCGGCGATGCCCTCGGCCACGAGTTGCGCGCGGCAGTCCACCAGCACGGCCTTCTCGGCGCCGTAGGCGATGGCCTTGCGCGGGATCTCGTCGTAGTCCGGCTCGTCGGGCTGGCCGAGGTTGGCGGTGTAGGCATAGGGCAGGGCGCCCTTGAGCTTCATCCAGTGCAGGGCGGCCGAGGTGTCGAGGCCGCCGGAGAAGGCGATGCCGACCTTCTGGCCGACGGGAACGGATTGCAGGATCGTGGACATGGTGTTGAGGTTCTCAGGCGACGAGGGCTTGCCACTCGGGGTGGCGTTGGATGTAGGCGCGGACGTAGCTGCAGGCGGGCTCGACGCGGAGCCCCTCGGCCCGCGCCCATTGCAGGCCGGCCTCGACGAGCCGGGCCGCCAGGCCCTGGCCGGCGTAGGCGGGCGGCACGCCGGTGTGGGTGAAGACGACGCGGCCGGCGCCGAGCGTGTAGTCGAGCACGCTCTCCGGCGTGGTCGGGAGCGTGAAGCGCTGCTGCGCGGGTTCGTGCTGCGGGGTCATTCGGCGGCTTTCAGGGCGATGGGGTGGATCTCGACGTTCGCGTTCGCGGTGGAGACGTAGACGCTGCCGTCCTGGATGCTGATCTGCAGCTGCATGCTGCGCTCGGCCAGCCGCGCCAGCGCCTGGGACTGCTCGGCCGGGATCTGCCAGACCGCCAGCTTGGGCGCGCGCGTCAGCTTGCCGGCCAGGCCGCGCCACCACACCTCGGTGCTGGACGCATAGCTGTAGACGCTGACCCGCTCGCTGCGGCCGTGGGCCTTCATCAGGCGGCGCTCGTCGGGCTGGCCGAGGTCGATCCAGTGGAGCACGTCGCCGGTCAGGTCGAGCTGCCAGAGCTCGGGCTCATCCACGTCGGACAGGCCCTTGCTGAATTCGAGCCGGCCGCGCAGTTCGTCGGCAGGCACGTTCAGCGCGAAGGCCAGCAAGCGGACCATCAGGCGCTCCTCGGTCTCGCTGGGGTGACAGGCCAGCGTGAGGTTGTGGTCGCCGTAGACATGGCGATCCATGTCGGCGATTTGGAGCTGAGCTTTGTAGATGGTGGCCTTGAGCGCCATGGGAGGGATTGACCAAGCGAAGCGCGGAATTATCGCGGCGAAGCCCCGTGGCATCATTGCCGCCCCCGTTCTGAACCTTCGCAACCTCGCGTTGCGCGCTCGCCATGAAACGCATCCTTCTTCCGCTGGCCCTGCTCGTTGCCGTCTCCGCCCAGGCGCAGATCACCACCAACACCAAGGCCAAGGTCGATCCGAAGAACAACAAGGTCAGCAACCCGGTCGTGGAGAAACCCCGCGCCAAGCTGATGTCGCGCGACGACCTGCGCGCCTGCATGGACAAGCAGGACGCCAACAGCAAGGAAGCCGAAGCCATCAAGGCCGAGCAAGCGTCCTACAAGATCCATGCCGACGAGCTGAAGGCCGAGAAGGCCGCGCTGGAAGGCGAGCAGGCCGAGATGGACAAGCGCATCAACGAGATCAAGGCCGAGAAGGACGCCATCCTCGCCGAGCACGCCGCGCTGACCGCCGAGGCGCCCAAGCTCTCGAAAGAAGACCTGAAGGCGCGCAACGAAGCCTATTCGGCCCGCGCCACCGCCTTCGGCCCCAAGCTCGACGCCATCAAGGCCGACGACGCCGTGCAGACCGCCAAGCGCCAGGCGTTCAGCGACAAGGTCGATGCGCTGAACGCGCAGTACAAGGCGATCGAGGATCGCACCGAAGCCCATTTCGACGCCAATGACGAGTGGAAGGCCCAGTGCGCCAACAAGGCCTACGACGAGAACGACGAAAAGGCCATCCGCAAGGAACGCGCCGCTGCCGCCGGCAAGTGAGCCGCGCTGCACGCCGATGACGATGGGCCGCGCTCGGCAGGGCGCGGCCCTTTTCGCTTTCAGGAGCCATGGCATGAGCAATCCACTGTTGCAGGACTGGGCCGGCCCGCACGGCCTGCCGCCTTTCGCCGCCGTCGAGGCGGCGCAGTTCCCCCCCGCCTTCGAGGCTGCGCTGGCCGAGCACCGCGCCGAGATCGAGGCCATCGCCGCCCAGGTTGAGGCGCCGGGCTTTGCGAATACCGTGGCCGCCTTCGACGCCAGCGGGCGCCGCCTGGCCCGGCTGGCGCCGCTCTTCTACACGCTGGCCGCCTCGGCCACCTCGCCCGAGCTGCAGGCCGTGCAGCGCGAACTGGCGGCGCCGCTGGCCGCGCACGGCAGCGCCATCCACATGCACCAGGGCCTGTTCGAGCGCATCGAGGCGCTGCACGAGCGCCGCGAGCAACTCGGGCTGAGCGCGGAACAGCGCCGCCTGCTGGAGCGTGTCCACCTCGACTTCCTGCATGCCGGCGCCCGCCTCGCGCCCGAGGCGCGGGCGCGGCAGGCCGCCATCACGGCCCGCCTCGCCGAACTGCACACCCGCTTCGCGCAGCACGTGCTGGCCGAGGAGAGCGGCTATCAGTTGCGCCTCGCCGGCGAGGCCGAACTGGCCGGCCTGCCCGCCTTCGTGCGTACCGCCGCGCGCCAGGCGGCCGTGGAGCGCGGGCTGGGTGATCTGGACGGCGGGGGCATCCACGTCATCACGCTGTCGCGCTCGCTGATCGTGCCCTTCCTGAGCTTCAGCAGCCGGCGCGACCTGCGCGAGCAGGCCTGGCGTGCCTGGGTCGGCCGGGGCGACGGCAGCGGCGCCACCGACAACCGCGCCCTCTGCCGCGAGATCCTCGACCTGCGCGCCGAACTGGCGCGGTTGCACGGCCACGCCTGCTATGCCGACTTCGCGCTGGAAGACACGATGGCGCGCGGCCGCGCCGCCGTCATGGGCCTTCTGGAGCGCGTCTGGCGCCCGGCCCTGGCCGCGCAGGCGCGCGAGCGCGAGGCCGTGCAGGGCGCGATGGCCGCAGCCGGCGCCACGCATGCGCTCGAAGCCTGGGACTGGCGCTTCTACGCCGAACAGGCCCGCCGCGCCCGCTTCGACCTGGACGAGGCCGAGGTCAAGCCTTACTTCTCACTTGAGCGCATGGTGGCCGCGATGTTCGACTGCGCCGGCCGCCTCTTCGGCCTGCGCTTCGAGGCCCGGCCCGACATCGCCGGCTACCACGCCGACGTGCGCGCCTGGGACGTCTGCGACGCCGACGGCCGCCTGCGCGGCCTGTTTCTGCAGGACAACTTCGCCCGCCCCGCCAAACGCAGCGGTGCGTGGATGAACGCGTTGCGCCACCAGAGCCGCGCGCTCGGCAGCACGCCCGTCATCCTGAACAACAACAACTTCGCGCGCGGCGCGGCGGGCGAGCCGACGCTGCTGAGCTTCGACGACGTGCGCACGCTCTTCCACGAGTTCGGCCACGGCCTGCACGGGCTGCTGAGCAGTGTCGAACACGAACGCCTCGCCGGTACCCAGGTGCTGCGCGATTTCGTCGAACTGCCCTCCCAGCTCTTCGAGCACTGGATGGCCGAGCCCGAGGTGCTGAAACGCTTCGCCCGCCACTGGCAGAGCGGCGAGCCCCTGCCCGACGCGCTGCTCGCCCGGCTCCAGGCCGCACACCAGTTCGGCCAGGGCTACGAGACGCTGCGCTACACGGCCAGCGCTCTCGTGGACATGGCCGCGCATGCGCTGCCTGCCGCGCCGGCCGACGTGGTGGCCTTCGAGCGCGACACGCTGGCCGCCTGGGGCCTGCCGCCCGAAGTCGGCCTCAACCACCGGCTGACGCATTTCCAGCACCTGTTCAGCAGCGACGGCTATGCGGCGGGCTACTACGTCTATCTGTGGGCCGAGGTGCTGGACTGCGACGCCTTCGACGCCTTCGCCGAGGCCGGCGACGTGTTCGACCCGACCGTGGCCGCGCGGCTGCGCGAGTGCATCTACGCGGCGGGCAATGGCATCGAGCCGGGCGAGGCTTTCCGGCGCTTCCGGGGCCGCGATCCGGTCGTGGAGCCGATGCTGAAGGACCGGGGCCTGCTGGTTTAAGCCTCGGGCCGCCGCCAGAGCCAGATCGCCACGCAGGCCATCACGGCCGGCACGGCGATCTTCACCGGCAGCAGCGCCGACGACAGCGCCAGCATCACCGCGCTGCAAGTCATCATGACCGTCGCCAGCCACTTGGCCCGGCGCGGCACGGCGCCGCGTTCGCGCCACTGGCGGATGTGGGGACCGAAATGCGCGTGATCGAGCAGCCAGATTTCCAGCGCCGGCCAGCCCTTGCCACCCGCCCAGGCGGCAAGGATCAAAAAGGGCACGGTCGGCAGCACCGGCAGCGCCGCGCCGATGACCGCCAGCGCCACGCTCAGCAGCGCCAGCGCACGCCAGAGCAGCCGCCGCACCTACTTCAACCCGCCGGACAGGAACTGCCGCAGCCGCTCGCACTGCGGGCGCAGCAGCATTTCCTTCGGATTGCCTTCTTCCTCGACCTTGCCCTGGTGCAGGAACAGGCAATGGTTGGACACCTCGCGCGCGAAGCCCATCTCGTGCGTGACGACGACCATCGTCCGGCCCTCGGCCGCGAGGTCGCGCATCACTTTCAGCACCTCGCCGACCAGTTCGGGGTCCAGCGCCGAGGTGGGCTCGTCGAACAGCATGACCTCGGGGTCCACCGCCAGCGCGCGGGCGATGGCGACGCGCTGCTGCTCGCCGCCCGACAACTGCGCCGGGTAGACGCCCGCGCGGTGCGCGACGCCGACGCGCGCCAGCAGCGCCTGCGCGCGCTCGACGGCCTCGGCGCGCGGCTTGCCGAGCACATGGACGGGCGCCTCGATGACGTTGTCCAGTACCGTCAGATGGGACCAGAGGTTGAAGTTCTGGAACACCATCGCCAGCCGCGCGCGCCAGCGCTGCAACTGCTTCACGTCGGCCGCCTTCAGGCTGCCGTCGCGGTCGCGCACGAGCTTGAGCGCCTCGCCGCCGAGGCGCATCTCGCCCTCGTGCGGCTGTTCGAGCAGGTTCAGGCAGCGCAGCAGCGTGCTCTTGCCCGAGCCCGAGGAGCCGATCAGCGTCACCACGTCGCCCTTGCTGGCGCTGAACGAGACGCCCTTGAGCACCTCGCGTTCGCCGAAGCGCTTGTGGAGGTTGGTGGCCTGGAGCTGGATCACGTTCATGCCCCGAGAAGTTTTCCGGTGCGCGTGGCCTCGCGGCCGGCGACCTTGGCGACGCGCATGCCGGCGTAGGCGAAGCGCAGGAAGTCGCGCGCGAACAGCAGGCCGTCCACCGGGCTGGTCAGTTCGGTGACCTGGGCCGTGATCGGGTCGATGACATGGGCCAGCACCTCGCCGGCCTTCACGTCGGCGCCGACTTCCTTCAGGAAGGTCAGCACGCCGGCCGTGGGCGATTTGATCGGCATGCTGCCGGCCAGCGGGCGGGCGTCGCCGACTGCGGCGGGCAGCGCGGGCCTGCTGCCGGCGATGAGGCCGCGCCAGCGCAGGAAGTCGATGATGTTCTTTGCGTCCGCTTCGGCCAGTTCATGCGTCACATCGGCCGCGCCGCGCAGCTCGACCGTGGCGGACAAGCAGGCTTGCGGGATGGGGAAGCGCCCCGCGAAGCGCTGCGCCCATTTCCACCAGACCTGGGAGCAGGCCTCGTCGAAGGGGCTGTCGCCGGACTCCTGCGCGGTCAGCGTCAGCCGCGCGCCGAGGAAGCGCGCCAGCGGCTCGCAGTCCGGCCAGCAGGGCGTCTCGGTGTAGAGGTGCAGCAGGGCCTGGGCGTCGCAGTGCAGGTCGAGCACGATGTCGGCATCGCAGGACAGGCCCAGCAGCGTGCGGCGCTGCGATTGCAGTTCGGTGTCGGCGGGCGAGGCGTCCACGGCGGCCTTCAACGCGCGGCGCAGCAGGGCGACGTTGGCGGCGGCCTCCGGCCCGAGCTGTGCCTCGACGGCCGTGGCGACGGCCTCGGTCTGCTCCGGGTAGTGGCGGTTGAAGTTCTCGCCCGTCGTCAGCTCGAAGCGGCCCTCGTGCATATGCAGCAGATGCTGGGCAAGGCCGATGGGGTTGGCCATCGGCACGAGGACGATCTCGCCCGCGATCTGGCCGGCCGTGTCCAGCGCATCGAGCAGGCGGCGCAGATGGTGGGCCACCAGCATGCCGGGCAGTTCGTCGGCGTGCAGCGACGCCTGGATGTAGGCCTTCTGGCCGCCAGGGCGGCCGTAGTGCAGCGACACGAGTTCGCGCCGCGTGCCGGGGGCGGGAGAAAGTAAGGGGTGATGAACGACTTGCATGGAAGTAGTGTCTTACCGCGTGGACACCGCAGAACCGGCTTTGCCGGGCTGCTGGTGTCGCCCCCTTGAGGGGACTGAGGCCGGACACAAAGAGTCCTGAGGACTCTTTGTGCCTGCCGAAGGCCAAGGCCTCTGGCCTTGGCATGGCGAAGCCGGTAGGGGGTGGGCCATTCCTAGCGGCTCATCATGGGCTTGAGCCAGCGGTTCTCGGCCCAGCGGAACAGGCCGACGAGGCCCAGCGTGAGCACGAAGTAGAAGGCGCCGGCCGTGATGAAGGCCTCGAAGGGCAGGTAGTACTTGGAATTGACCTCGCGCGCCGCGCCGGTGATGTCCAGCAGCGTGACGATGCTGGCCAGCGCGGTGCCGTGCAGCATGAAGATGGCTTCGTTGCCATAGGCCGGCAGCGCGCGCCGCAGCGCGGCGGGCAGCACGATGCGGCGCAGCAGCAGCGCGCGGCCCATGCCGAGGCTCTTGGCGGCCTCGATCTCGCCGGCCGGCAGCGCGCGGATGCTGCCGGCGATGATCTCGGTCGTGTAGGCCGCCGTGTTCAGCGTGAAGGTCAGCCACGCGCAGAACGAGGCCGACGACAACCAGGGCCAGGCCCAGCTTTCGCGCACCGCGTCGAACTGCGCGAGGCCGTAGTAGACGAGGAACAACTGCACCAGCATCGGCGTGCCGCGGAACACATAGGTGTAGGCCCACACCGTCCGCGACGGCCAGCCGCCGACCGCGCGCACCACCGCCAGCGGCAGCGCCAGCGCGAGGCCGCAGGAGAGCGACAGCAGCAGCAGTTTGAGCGTGGTGCCCGCGCCGCTCACGTAGAGCGGCAGGTTGTCGAGGATGGCGTCGAAGCTCACAGGCTGCCTGCCTTCACGCCGATGGCCAGCCGCCGCTGCGCCCAGCCGAAGCCGAGTTCCGACAGCGTCGTGAAGGCCAGGTAGATCAGCGCCACCGCGAGGTAGAAGCTGAAGGGCTCGCGCGTCGTGCCGGCCGCCTGCTGGCCGCGCGTCATCAGGTCGGACAGGCCGATGACCGACACGATGGCCGTGCTCTTGATGAGCACCAGCCAGTTGTTCGACAGCCCCGGCAGCGCGTGGCGCAGCATCTGCGGCAGCGTGATGCGCCACAGCACCTGGCGCGCGCTCATGCCGAAGGCCAGGCCTGCCTCGCGCTGCCCCGGCGGCACGGCCAGGAAGGCGCCGCGGAAGGTCTCGGCCAGATAGGCGCCGAAGATGAAGCCGATGGTCAGCACGCCGGCCACGAAGGGGTTGATGTCGATGTAGTCCTCATGGCCCAGCATCGGCGCCAGCGTGTTCACCGCCAACTGGCCGCCGTAGAAGATCAGCAGCATCAGCACGAGGTCGGGCACGCCCCGGATCAGCGTCGTGTAGGTGCCGGCCACGGCGCGCGCCATGCGCGAGCGCGACAGCTTGCCCAGCGCCCCGGCCAGCCCCAACGCGCCGGCCACGGCGAGCGAGGAGAAGGCGACGCCCAGCGTCAGCGTCGCGCCTTCGAGCAGGCTGGGCAGGAAGCCGTGCAGGATCACGGCTTGCTGGCGCGCGGCGTGATGTCGTAGTCGAAATACTTGCTGGCCATCTGCTTGAACTGGCCGTTGGCCTGCAGCGCGGCGATGGCGTCGCTGAACTTCTTCGCCAGCGCCTCGTCGGCCTTGCGCACGCCGGCGCCGGTGCCGACGCCGAAGAGCGGGTCTTCCAGCGGCGGGCCCGCGAAGGCGAAGCCCTTGCCCTCGGGCTTGCGCAGAAAGCCGAAGTCGCCGGCAGGCGCGTCCATCAGGGTCGCGTCGATGCGGCCGCTCTTGAGGTCGAGGAAGACCTGATCCTGGCTGCCGTAGCGCACCAGTTCGGTCTGCGTGAAGTTCTTCGTGGCGTAGATCTCGAAGGTCGTGCCGCGCTGCACGCCGAGCTTCTTGCCCTTCAGGCTGGCGGCCGTGGGCAGCAGCGGCGCGCCGGCCTTGGCGATCAGGCGGGCCGGCGTGTTGTAGTAGGGCTGCGAGAAGCTGATGACCTTCTTGCGCTCCTCGGTGATGGCGACGCTGGCGAAGATGGCGTCCACCTTGCGCGTCTGCAGGGCCGGGATCAGGCCGTCGAACTCCTGCTGCACCAGCGTGCATTGCGCCTGCATCTGCGCGCAATAGGCCAGCACGAGGTCGATCTCGAAGCCCTTGAGCTTGCCGTCCGGGCCGATCTCGGAGAAGGGCGGGTAGGCGCCTTCGACGCCGACGCGGATCTTCTTCCACGCCGGGGCCTGTGCCAGCGCGACGGAACTCGCGGCCAGCAGGGCCAGGGCGAGCAGGGCGGGTTTCTTCATGGGTGATCTCCGGGGTGTTCGGTGGCGAGCCAGTCGCGCAGGGCCGCAAGGGTAGCAGCCGGGTCCTCCTCCTGCGGCACATGGCCCAGCTCGGGGAAGACCACCAGCCGGCTGCCGGGAATCGCCTGCGCGAACGCGCGGCCCCAGCGCGGCGGAATCAGCCGGTCCTTGCCGCCCCACAGGATCAGCGTCGGCGCCTTGATCTCGGGCAGGCGCTCGACCGGGCCGGGTGCGAGCTGGTCCATGCGCCGCATCAGTGCCACGCGGTTGCCCTCGCGCAGCGCCAGTTCGTAGTAACGGTCCACCTGCGCGGCCGTCACGCGCGACGGGTCGCCGTAGACGGCGCGGATGCTGCTCTCGATGGCCCGGCGCGGCAGCACCCAGCGCATCGGCTCGCGCAGCACCGGGATGCGTGCGATCAAGAAACCCAGCGGGATGGATTCGGGCACGAAGTCATGCCCCGCCGAGTCGATCAGCACCAGGCCGGCGACGCGCGCCGGGTCGGCCAGCGCGAGCTGCCACGCGATCTCGCCGCCCAGCGAGTTGCCGACGACGATGGCGTTGTCCACGCGCAGTTTTCGCAGCAGATCACGCACGAAGCCGACGTAATAGTCGTCGCTGTAGTCGTTGGCGGCGTTCGGCCCGGTGAGACCGAAGCCCGGCAGGTCGAAGCTGATGACGCGGCGCGTGGGCGCCAGTTCGGTCGCCCAGGCTTCCCAGGTGTGCAGGCTGGCGCTGGTGCCGTGGATCAGCACGATAGGCACGGGGTCGCCCGCCTGGCCCTGGTCGCGGTAGTGGACGAGTTGGCCGTCGAGTTCGAGAAAGTCCGAGGGCGGCGGCGCCCAGCGCGGCACGAGGCTTTCGAGCGGGCGGTCGGGCGCCTTGCTGACCGCGAAGGCCAGTGCCAGCAGCATCAGCAGGATGCCGACGGCCTTCAGCAGGAACTCTTTCATCGCGTCGGGCTCAGGTCGGCTGCCAGCGTCTCGCGCTCGTCGAAGACGAAGCAGCCGCCGTGGTAGTGCGGGCCGCCGGTGTCCTCGAAGTATTTGAGGATGCCGCCGTCCAGTTGCCAGGCATGCAGCCCTTGCGCTTCCAGCACCATCGCCGCCTTTTCGCAGCGGATGCCGCCGGTGCAGTAGCTCACCACCGTCTTGCCGTCCAGTTCCTCGCGGTGGGCGGCCAGCGCGGCGGGGAAGTCGCTGAATTTGCGCAGCCGCCAGTCGATGGCGCCGTCGAAGGCGCCGTGGTCCACCTCGAAGCCGTTGCGCGTGTCCAGCATGACGACCTCGCGGCCGTCGTCGTCACGGCCCTGGTCCAGCCAGCGCGCCAGCACGGCCGGTGCCAGGGCCGGCGCACGGGGCGCCTGGTCGGGGCGGACGGCGGGCCGGTTCATGCGGATGATCTCGGGCTTGACCTTCACCTTCAGGCGCCGGAAGGGCTGGGCCTCGCTCCAGCTCCGCTTGGGCTCAAGCGCAGCGAAGCGCGGGTCGGCGCGCAGCTCGCCTACCCAGGCGTCCACCGCGTCGGCGGGGCCGGCGAGGAAGAGGTTGATGCCTTCCTCGGCGATCAGCACCGTGCCCTTCAGCCCGAAGCTCTCGGCGCGCGCATGCAGGCGCTCGCGCAGCGCCGCCGTGTCGGTCAGCGAGACGAAGAGATAGCAGGAGATGTTGAGGACGGGGCCGGGCTGCATGAGGGGGCGGATTATCAATCCGCCCACCGGGACGCGATCGACCGCACCTCGTCCAGGCAGGCGTCCAATGCCTCGACGACATGCGGGTCGAAGTGGCTGCCGGCGCCTTCGCGGATGAAGGCCAGCGCCTCGTCGTGGCTCATCGCGCGCTTGTAGGGGCGCACGCTGATCAGCGCGTCGTAGACGTCGGCCACCGCCATCAGCCGCGCCGGCAGCGGGATGGACTCGCCGGCCAGGCCGTCCGGGTAGCCGCTGCCGTCCCATTTCTCGTGGTGGTGGCGGGCGATCTGCTTGCCGTAGGTGAGCATCAGGCCGGCGTCGTCGCCGAGGCGGTCGATGGCGCGTTGCAGCAGGTCGGCGCCATGCTCGGCATGGGTCTGCATGATGCGCCACTCGTCCGGCGAGAGCTTGCCGGGCTTGAGCAGGATGCCGTCGGGGATGGCGACCTTGCCGATGTCGTGCAGCGGCGCGGCCTTGGCCAGCTCGTCGATGGCGTGCTCGGTCAGGTCGGCCGGGCCGCCGGGCCGGGCGGCGATCCACTGCGCCAGCGTGCGCACGTATTCCTGGGTGCGCTGGATGTGGTTGCCGGTGTCGGCGTCGCGGAACTCGGCCAGACTGACCATGACGAAGAGCGTCGTGTCGCGCAGCCGCTCCACCTCGCGGCGGCGCGCGTCCAGTTCGCCGCTCAACTGGGCGTTGTGGCGCAGCAGTTGGTCCTCGGCGAGCTTGAGCTGGAGATGGGTGCGCACGCGCGCCCGCACCGTGGCCGGGTTGAAGGGCTTGTGGATGAAGTCCGCGCCGCCGGCCTCGAAGCCGGCGCTCTCGTCCTCGGGGCGTGTCAACGCGGTCAGGAAGACCACCGGCACGCGCCGCGTGGCCGGGTCGGCCTTGAGGCGGCGGCAGACCTCGTAGCCGTCCAGCTCCGGCATCAGCACGTCGAGCACGACGAGGTCGGGCGGCTGGCGGCGGCAGATTTCCAGCGCCTTGGCGCCGCTGACGGCGAGTTGCACGCGGTAGTCGGGCTTGAGGATCTCGGCCAGCAGCGTCAGATTGGCCGGCGTGTCATCGACGACGAGGACGGTCGCCTGGATGGGGGCGGCGGTGGCGATCTCGGGCGGCGTCATGGCTGCGGCGCATTCTGCATCTGGCCGCGCGGCGCCGCGAGGATGTTCATGCGCCGCGCTCGGGTGCCGCCGGGCCGAGGGCCAGGGCGGCGGCGTCGAAGTCCAGCGCCGCCAGCGCCTCGTCCAGGCGCTGGCGCTGTGCAGCGTCCAGGCCGCAGGTGGCGCCGTTGGCCTGCCACCAGTCCAGCGCGCCGCTGTCGCTCTGGGCCAGCAACTGGCGCAGTTCGTCGAGGTCGCCCGGCGTGCCGGCGCGTGGCGCGGCTGCGCGGGTGGGGGCCGGGGCCGCCAGCGCGGCCTGGACCTCGGCCTGCAGCAGCGTCAGCCCGGCGCGGGCCTGGGCCAGCAGTGGGCCGGCCTGGGGCCCGTCGGCCGCGGCGGCGCTGCGCTCCAGCGCGAGCGCGATCTCGTGCAGCGGCTGCGCGCCCACCGTCGCAGCCAGGCCCTGGAGCGTGTGGGCGGCGCGGCGCAGTTCGGCCCAGTCGCCGCGGGCCAGCCAGCCGGGCCAGGCGGCCAGGCCGTCGGCGTACTGGTCGGCAAAGCCGCGCAGCGTGCGGCGGTAGAGCGCGGCCTGGCCGTCGAAGCGGCGCAGGCCGAGCTGCAGGTCGAGCACCGGCGGGGGCGCGGTGTCGATGGCGGGCGCTGCGTCATCGGCCAGCGGGCGGCGCGGCGGCGGCGGCGGCGCGGGCGGGCGGGGCTCGGGGTCGGGGTCGGGGTCGGGGGGCAGCGCGAGGCGGATCTCGACGCTGCTGCCGCTGCCGGGCCGGCTCTGCACGTCCAGCGTGCCGCCCATCAGCGCGACGAGGCGGTGCGTCAGCCCCGCGTCGCCGGGCTGGCCGGCCGTCATGCCGCTACCGCTGTCCTGTACCGTGATGCACAGCGGCACGCGGCCCTGGTCGTCGCTCGGGTGGGCGGCCAGGCGCAGCAGCACCTCGCCGGCCGGCGTGAAGCGCAGCGCGTTGGACAACAGGTGGACGATCACCTGCCGCAGCCGCGCCGCGTCGCCCAGCAACTGGCCGCGCGCGCCCAGCAGGCTGGCGTCGGCCCAGTCGCAGACGAGTGCGACCTCGGCGCTGGCGTGCAGCGGCCGCACGAGGCCGATGGCCTGGGCGACCACGTCTTCCAGCCGCAGCGGCCGGGCCTCGATGCGCAGCTCGCCGGCCTCGATGCGGGCGAGGTCGAGCGTGTCGCGGACGCGTTCGAGCGGGCCGCGCGAGGCCGCGTCGGTGATGCGGTCCAGCAGGCGGTGGCGTGCTGCGGCAGCCTCGCGCGCGGCACGGTGCCAGGCGAGCAGGCAGTAGGGTGGCAGCGGCAGCAGCAGGGCGTTGATGACGAGGGCGGCGTCGAGGGCCGGCGGTGTGTCGTCGCCACGCAGTTGCCAGAGCAGCAGGAAGAGCGCCAGCAGCATCGCCAGGGCAAGCCAGATGAGTGCGGGCGGGAGCGGGCGCGGCGGCATGGGGCGAGGGCGTGGGGAGGGCGCGATTGTCGAAGGGGATGCCGCGCGGCGGGTGCGACGGATTTGGCAATACCGGGCCCCTGGGAAAAGCCCAGGGCGTGCCGGTGGCGTGGCGGCCGGGGCTGCGGTTATCCTGGGCCGGCCATGCCACTCATCCTCGTCGTAGACGATCAGCCGAGCAATATCCACGCGCTCTACCAGTTGCTGGTGGATGACTGCGAGGTGTCCATGGCCACCAGCGGCGCCGAGGCCCTGGCCTTTTGCGCGCAGCAACTGCCCGACCTGATCCTGCTCGACGTGCTGATGCCGGAGATGAGCGGCTACGAGGTCTGCGACCGCCTCAAGGCCGACCCGCGCACGCGCGTCATCCCCGTGATCTTCGTCACCGTGCAGGGCGAGCCCACGGACGAGGCCGAGGGCTTCGCGCATGGCGCGGTGGACTACATCTCCAAGCCCTTCGTCGATGCCGTCGTCAAGGCGCGGGTGCGCACCCAGCTGGCGCTCAAGCTCGCGTCGGAGAGCTTCGCGCGCTCGCAGATCGAGCTGTTCCAGCGCGACAAGCTGGCCTCGATCGGCCGCACCATCGCCGGCATCGCGCAGGAGCTGAGCTCGCCGCTGGGCAATGCGCTGATCTCGGCCTGCACGCTGCAGGACGATCTGACCCAGTTGCGCGGCTTGGTCCAGGGCGGCCACCTGCGCCGCAGCGACCTCGACAAGCATCTGCGCGTCAGCGAGGAGAGCGTCGGCCTGGTGCTGTCCAACCTGCAGCGCACGCTGTCCATCGTGGACGCCTTCCTGCAGTCCACGGCCGACAATTTCGGCGACCAGCGGCGCAGCTTCTCGCTGCTGGAGCTGGTGCACGAAGTGGTGGCCGCGCTGGCGCCGGCGCTGGAAAGCCACCAGGTGCGCTGCGAGCTGGACGCGGGCGAAGACCTGCACCTGCTGAGCTTCCGCGGTGCGCTGGCCAAGGCGCTGACGACGCTGATCCAGAACGCCATCAAGCACGCCTACCGCGAGGCCGGCGGCGAGGTGCATCTGCGCGTGCGCCCGCTGGGGGCGGACCAGCTCGTCGTCACGGTGCAGGACCATGGCGTCGGCATCCCGCCGGGCACGCTGGGCCGCGTCTTCGACCCCTTCTTCTCGACGCGCTTCGGCCTGAACCGCAACGAGCCGGGGCTCTACATCGTGCGCAACCTCGTCACCTTCGCGCTGGGCGGGCAGATCCAGGTCGAGTCCACGCCGGGCCTGGGCACGACGGTGCGGCTGACGCTGCCGATGATTTCCCCCGAGGCGCGGCGCGCCGCTGGCTAGGCCATGCAATCGGCACGGGCTCGATCGGCATTGCTGGGCGGCCTGCTGCTGGTGTTGGTGGTGGGGCTGGCGGCCTACGTGGCGCGCGGGCCGGCGGGGGACGCGGAGCGCGGCCCCATCGTCATCGGCATGTTGCAGGCCCTCGGCGGCACGACGGCGGGCAGCGAGCGGCCGCAGGCGGCGGCCGTGCGGCTGGCCGTGGCAGAGATCAATGCCGAGGGCGGGCTGCTGGGCCGGCCGGTCGAGCTGAAGGTGGCCGACGCCGGCGTCGATGCGCGCGCCGCCGCGGTCGCCGCCGCGGGCCTGATCGAACGCGAGCGGGCGGTGGCGCTGTTTGGCTGCTGGACCTCGGTCTGCCGCGAGGGCGCCAAGGGCGTCGTCGAGGCGCGCCGGCACCTGCTGTTCTACCCGCTGGCCTACGAGGGCCTGGAGCAGTCGCCGAACATCGTCTACACCGGCCCGCTGCCCAACCAGCAGGCGCTGCCGGCGACGGACTGGGCGATGCAGCGCTTCGGCCGGCGCGTCTTCCTCGTCGGTATCGACGGCACCTACTCGCAGCGCATGCACGCCGTGCTGCGCGACTTCATCCGCCTCGGCGGCGGCGAGGTGGTGGGCGAGCGCCGCCTGCAACTGGGCGTCGAGGACATGGGCGCCATCACCGCGGACCTGCTCGCGCTGCGGCCCGAACTGGTCATCAGCACCTTGGGCGGCACGATCAACGGCGCCTTCTTCGACGCGCTGGTGGCGCAGGGCCTGGCCGGGACGCCGCTGCTGTCCGTGCGCGCCGCCGAGCCGGATCTGCGCGTCTTCGGCGGCGGCCGGCTGACGCGGCATTACGCCGCCTGGAGCTATCTGCAGTCCCTGCCGGGAGCGGCCAACGAGGACTTCCTGGCGCGGCTGCGAAGCAGCGCCGGGAATGCCGACGTGGGCGACCCGGCCGTGTCGGCCTATCTGGCCGTGAAGCTCTGGGCTGCGGCAGCGCGTGAGGTGGACAGCGTGCAGACCGAGGCGGTCAATGCGCGCGTGCTGGCCCAGGCCGTGCCGACGCCGCAGGGCATCGCGGCGCTGGACTCCCGCACACGCCACCTGTGGCGGCCGCTGCGCATCGCCCAGGTCCAGCCCGACGGCAGTCTGCGCGAGGTGCTGCTGCTGCGCCAGCACATCAAGCCCCAGCCCTGGCCGGCCTTCCGCACGACCGAGCACTGGCTGGCGGTGCTGGCGCAGCAGCGGCAGGAAGAGGCAGTTCCATGAGCGTCGCGCCGGGCCGCCCCAAGCAAGCTCGCACCGCAGTGCGCAGCACGGAGGTTCTCCAATGAGCGCGGTGGCCTACGAATCGACCAGGCCGGTCTGGCGCATCGGGCCGGCGCTGCTGCTGGGCTTCGTCGCGCTGTCCATGCTGCCGCTGGGCCTGCTCGGGCTGTGGCAGGTGGCCAGCTTCGACCGCAGCCTGCACGAGGCGGTGACCGAGAGCCTGGTGGCGATCTCGCGCAAGAAGGTCCACGAGATCAACGAATACCTGCACGAGGCGGAAATCGACGGCCGCCTGATCTCGCAGTCCGCCGACACGCGCGAGCTGCTGGCGCAGCGCCGCGACGCGGCGGCCACGCGCGTGCCGGCGGCCAGCCGCACCTTCTTCGAGCGCCTCTACGACAGCGGCAAATACCGCAGCTTGATGCTGGTGCAGCCGGACGGCCGTGTCAGCTTCGCGCTGCGCGCCTCGGCCGGCGCCGACGAGCCGCAGCGCCTGGACGCCGGTGCCTTCGCCGGCAGCGGGCTGATGGCCCTGCACCACCGCGTGATCGGCCAGCTCGACCCGCGTCTCAGCCCGGCGCTGCAATTGCAGGGCGGCGGGCCGCCGACGGTCTTCCTGATGCACCCGATCGTCGATGGCGAGCGCGTGCTCGGCAGCGTGGTGCTGCAGCTCGACCTGGCCCAGCTCGTGCGCGTGGCGACCGAGCGGTCGGGCCTGGCGCTGAGCGGCGAGACGGTGCTGGTGCGGCGCGATGGCGAGGATGGCGGCGAGGGCGTGGTCTTCGTCACCGGGCCGAGGCAGGCCGGCGCCGGCCCCGAGGGCTCGCCTGCGCTGCGCGGCCTGCACGGCGACAGCGGCAGCGGCCTGGTGCGGGATGGCGCGGGCCGGGAACTGGTGGCGTCCTGGCACTATCTGCCGGCCCTGGACTGGGGCATCGCCGTCAGCCTCGATGCGGACGAGGCCTTCGCGCCCGCGCGCACGCTGCGCAACCGCCTGCTCGTCGTGCTGGGCCTGGCGCTGTTGCTGGCGTTGGCGCTGGCGTTGCTGGTCGGCCGCCGCATCGTCGAGCCGGTGCGTTTCCTCGGTACCGCGGTGGCGCGCATCGCCGGCGGCCAGCTCGACGAACGCGCGCCCGTCTGCGGCTTCAGCGAAATGCGCGAACTGGCGCGCGGCTTCAACCACATGACGGAGCAGCTCGTCGTCGAGCGCGAGCAGCTGGAAGCCCGCGTCGCGCAGCGCACGCGGGCGCTGCACGAGAGCGAGCAGCGCTTCCGCGGCGTGTTCGAGCGCGCCCAGGTCGGCATCGCGCTGTGCGACGCTCAAGGGCTCATCCTCGATGCGAACCAGGCGCTGACGGCCATGCTCTGCCGCGAGGCCGGCGAGCTGCGCGGCGCCAGGCTCTCCGACCTGCCGGATTTCCGCCCCGGCCGCGCGCCCGGCGGCGAGCTGGCGCGGCTGGCCGGCGGGCGGCTGGAGCATGTGCGCTTCGAGCGCGGCTTCGCGCTGCCGGGCGGCGGCGAGCTGTTCGTGGACGGCAGCGCCAGCGCCATCCGCGACGAGCGCGGCCAGCTCGTCAACGTCGTGCAGATGCTCATCGACGTGACCGAGCGCCACCGCGCCGAGGTGGACCTGGTGCGCGCCCGCGTCGCCGCCGAGGCCGCGAGCCAGGCCAAGAGCGACTTCCTGGCCAATATGAGCCACGAGATCCGCACGCCGATGAATGGCGCCCTGGGCATGCTCAACCTGCTGCTGCGCACCGAGCTGAGCCCGCGCCAGCACGACTACGCCAGCAAGGCGCGCACGGCCGCGCAGGCGCTGCTGGCCGTCATCAACGACGTGCTGGACTTCTCCAAGGTCGAGGCCGGCAAGATGGAGCTGGACCGGCACCGCTTCGAGCTGAGCGAGTTCATGCGCGAGCTGGCCGTGATCCTGTCGGCCAACGTCGGCAACAAGGACGTCGAAGTGCTGTTCCGCCTCGACCCGCACCTGCCGCCCGCGCTGGTGGGCGACGCCACGAGGCTGCGCCAGGTGCTGCTGAACCTGGCCGGCAATGCGCTCAAGTTCACCGAGCGCGGCGAGGTGGTGCTGGGCCTGCGGCTGCTCGGCGAGGAAGGCGCTGGATCCGACAAGAAAGCGCGGCTGCGCTTCGAGGTCAGCGACACCGGCATCGGCATCCCGGCGGACAAGCTGGAGCACATCTTCGCCGGCTTCAGCCAGGCCGAGCAGAGCACCTCGCGGCGCTATGGCGGCACCGGCCTGGGCCTGGCGATCAGCCGCCGCCTCGTCGCGCTGATGGGGGGCGAGCTGGGCGTGGACAGCCGCGTCGGCGCCGGCAGCCGCTTCCACTTCGAGCTGCTGATGGAAGCCGCGCCCGTCGCCGGCGACGACGCCGACCCGGCGCAGCGCGGCCTCAAGGTGCTGGTGGTGGACGACAACCCGATGGCCCGCGAGGTGTTGCAGGGCATCGGCGCCAGCCTGGGCTGGGACTGCGACCTCGCGGCCAGCGGCGAGCAGGCGCTGGAACTGGTGCATGAAGCCGCACAGCGCGGCGAGCCGCATTACGGGCTGATCCTGATGGACTGGCGCATGCCCGGGTTGGACGGCTGGGAGACGGCGCGGCGCATCCGCGACAGCCACGAGTCGGACGCGCCCGTCATCATCATGGTCACGGCCCATGGCCGCGAGCTGCTGACCGAGCGCAGCGAGCAGGACATCCAGAGCCTGGGCGGCTATCTCGTCAAGCCCGTCACGGCCTCGATGCTGCACGACGCGGTGGCCGAGGCCACGCGCGGCCAGCCCGCGCCGCCGCCGCGCGCTGCCGATGCCGAGCAGCGCCTGGCCGGCATGCGCCTGCTGATCGTCGAGGACAACGCCTTCAACCAGCAGGTCGCGCAGGAACTGCTGGAAGGCGAGGGCGCCGTCGTCACGGTGGCGGGAGGCGGCGTCGAGGGTGCGCACCTGGCGCTGCGGGCCGAGCCGGGCTACGACGCCATCCTGATGGACCTGCAGATGCCCGACATCGACGGCTTCGAGGCCACGCAGCGCATCCTCGCGCGCCGGCCCGAGGCCCTCGTCATCGCGATGACGGCCAATGCGATGGCGGCCGACCGCCAGGCCTGCCTGGCCGCCGGCATGCGCGACCACGTGGCCAAGCCGGTGAGCCTGGAGCAACTGGTGGCCTGCCTGCGCCGCCACGTCGGGCCTGGCCTGCCGGCCCCTGCGGCCGCCCTGCCGGCCGAGGTCGCGCTGCTGGAGCCCGAGGCCGCGCTGCAGCGCCTCGGCGGGCGCCGGGCCTTGTACGAGCGGCTGGTGAAGTCCTTCGCCCAGGACGCGCCGGCCGAACTGGCGGCCCTCGGGCGCCATCTCGGCCAGGGTAGCCGCGCCGACGTGCTGCGCGTGCTGCACACGCTGCGAGGCCTGGCCGGCGCCGTCGGCGCCAGCGCGCTGGCCGCGGCGGCGGGCCGCCAGGAGCAGGCGCTGCGCGACGGCGGGTTGCTGTCGGCCGTCGATCCGGCCGCATTGCAGGCGCTGCTGGACGACAGCCTCGCGGCGCTCGGTGCCGTGGCGCCGCCGGCCGCCCCGGCGCCCGCCGCAGCGGCCGGCGGCGACCCCCTTGGCGCGCTGCGCCAACTGCGCCCGCTGCTGGTGGCGCGCAATATGCGCTCGGTCGCGCTCTGCGAGCAGTTGTCGGCCGCCCACGCGGGCGCGCTCGACCCCGAGATGGCCCAGCTCGCCACCGCCGTCGCGCGGCTGGATTTCGCCAAGGCGCTGAAGGCCTGCGACCAGTTGCTGGACCGCCTGAACCCCCGTTGAACGGCCCCTCGCCCGGCCTCGGCCCCGAGGGGACGCAATGCCCTCAGGGGGGCGCTCGGCCCGCCATGCACGCCGCAGGTGCATACAATGAGAATTATTCTCATCGCATAACTGCATCCCATGTCCGAGCCGCTGCCCTCCAGCCTCGCCACCGCCCCTGCAGGGCAGGCGCTCACCGTCGAGCAGGTCAGCTCGCCTCGGCATGCGCCGGAATGGGCCGGCTGGCTGGCGGACCTGGGCTTTCTGCCGGGTGAGGGCGTGCGCGTGCTGCATCGCGGCGCCCAACGCACGGGCAATCTTGTGGTGCGCGTCGGGCAATCGACGTTCGCGCTGCGTCACGCCGAGGCCGAATGCATCGCCGTGACGCCGCGATGAGCGAGGCCGTCGTCCACGTCCACCGCGGCGGCAAGCTGGTCGCCCTCGTCGGCAACCCGAACTGCGGCAAGACCGCGCTGTTCAACGGCCTGACCGGCAGCCACCAGAAGGTGGCCAACTACGCCGGCGTCACCGTCGAGCGCAAGGAAGGCCGCCTCGTCACCGCCGCCGGCAAGGCGCTGCGCCTGCTCGACCTGCCGGGTACCTACAGCCTGCACCCGCGCAGCCCGGACGAGCGCGTCACCTGCGATGTGCTGGCCGGCCGGGCGGCCGGCGAGCGGCGGCCAGACCTGGTCGTCTGCGTGCTGGACGCGACCAATCTGCGCCGCAATCTGCGCCTGCTGCTGGCGGTGCGCCGCCAGGGCCTGCCGGTGGTCGTCGCGCTGAACATGGCCGACCTCGCGGCGCGGCGCGGCCTGAAGGTCGATGCCGCCGCGCTGGCCGAGCGCCTGGGCCTGCCGGTGGTGCGCACCGTGGCCATCCACGGCGAGGGTCTGGACGAACTGCGCGCGCTGCTCGACCGCCCCGAGGTCTGGGACGGCTCGACCGCGCCGCCGCCGCCCGAGCCGGGCGAGGATCACGTCGCCATCAAGCAACTGCTGGGCGCGCTCGACCTCGACCATGAACTGCCCCAGCTGCCCAGCGACCGCCTCGACCGCGTGCTGCTGCATCCGCTGTGGGGCTCGTTGATCTTCACGGTGCTGATGTTCCTGCTCTTCCAGGCCGTGTTCTCCTGGGCCGAGCCGCCCAAGGACGTGATCGAAGGCGCGCTCGGTTGGATCGGCGAGCAGGTCGGCAACTACATCCCCGAGGGCTGGTTCCACAGCCTGATCGTCGATGGCCTGATCGCCGGCGTCGGCGGCGTGCTGGCCTTTCTGCCGCAGATCCTGATCCTGTTCTTCTTCATCCTGCTGCTGGAGGAGTCGGGCTATCTGCCGCGCGCGGCGTTGCTGCTGGACCGGCTGATGGGCAGCGTCGGCCTGTCGGGGCGCAGCTTCATCCCGCTGCTGTCGAGCTTCGCCTGCGCCATCCCCGGCATCATGGCGACGCGTTCCATCGCCAATCCGCGCGACCGCCTCGTCACTATCCTCATCGCGCCGCTGATGACCTGCTCGGCGCGGCTGCCGGTCTATGCGCTGCTGATCGGCGCCTTCGTGCCGCAGCGCGAGGTGGCGGGCTTCGAGCTGCAGGGGCTGGTGCTGTTCGGGCTCTATGCGGCCGGCATTCTCGGCGCCATGGGGGTGGCCTGGGTGCTGAAGCGCTTCACCAATGCCGGCCGCCTGGTGCGCCCGCTGATGATGGAGCTGCCGGCCTACCACTGGCCGCACTGGCGCAGCATCGCCATCGGGCTGTGGCAGCGGGCGCTGATCTTCGTCAAGCGCGTCGGCGGCATCATCCTGACGCTGACGATGGCGCTGTGGCTGCTGTCCACCTTCCCCGGCCCGCCGCCGGGGGCGACGGGCGCGCCCATCGAGTACAGCGTCGCCGGCTGGCTGGGCCGGGGGCTGGCGGTCATCTTCGAGCCGATCGGCTTCAACTGGCAGATCAGCCTGGCGCTGGTGCCGGGCCTGGCCGCGCGCGAGATTGCGATCAGCGCGTTGGGCACGGTCTACGCGCTCTCGGCCACCGGCGACGACGCGGCCCAGGCGCTGGCGCCGCTGATCGCGCAGAGCTGGAGCCTGGCGACGGCGCTGTCGCTGCTGGCCTGGTACGTCTTCGCGCCGCAATGCCTGGCGACGCTGGCCGCCGTGAAGCGCGAGACGGGCGGCTACCGCTTGCCGCTGATCATGGCCGGCTATCTGTTCGGCCTGGCCTATCTGGCCTCGTTCGTCACCTACCGCGTGGCGCTGGCTTTGGGTGGCGGTTAGGCGGCGGCCTGAGTCTCAGGGGTCTCAGGGCGTTGGCCGCGTCGGCACGCTGGCGCTGCACACCTCGATGTGGGCCGGGCTGTGGACGAACCAGCCGCCGCGCCAGCGGCGAGCGTCGAGCAGTTGCTGCCAGGTCTTCGATTCGGTCCTGAGCACCTGCAGCGCCGGGCGTTCGGCCTCGGGCACGTCGGCCAGCAGGCGGATGCGCTGGATGGCGCTGCGCTGCTCGGGCTTGTCGTAGAAGCCCATGGCCGCCGCGCCGCGCGGCAGGGCGGCGAGCAGGTCCATGCCCTTGAGCACGCGGCCGACGACGGTGATGTTCAGGTCCAGCCCGCGCGGCGCGTGGCCGATGACGGCGTAGAGCTCGGCGCCGTTGCTGGAATCCACCTCGTTGCCCCGGCCGGCGCCGACCATGCCGTAGCAGTGCGCCAGCCAGGCCTTGCCGGTCTTGGGGTCGGCGGCGACGGGCATGCCGGCGACGAAGCCGGTGCGCGGCGCCCAGCCGTCCACGTCGGGCAGGCGGGTGAAGCCCTTCAGGCCCTTGAGCGGCACGGAGAACTCGGCCGGCAGCTTGGCGCGGGCGTCGGCGGGGAAGGGCTTGGCCTTGGCGGCGTCTTCGCCCTCGGGGTCGCCCCATTGGGTGACGAAGTTGTCCTGCACGCGCAGGATGGCGAGGCCGTCCCAGTAGCCGCCATGGGCCAGCGCGCGGATGTTGGCGGCGTGGGCCGGCGCGAAGCGGGGCGCCAGTTCGATGATGACCTGACCCGTGGCGAGGTCCATCAGCAGCGTGTTGGCGGGGTCGAGCGCGCGCCAGGCGCTGGCGGGCGTGGCGGCGAGGATGTCCTGCGCGCTCTTCTTCGCGGCCGGGGCCTTCTTCGGCGGCGCGGCCAGGGCGGCGGCGGACAGCAGGCCGGCCAGGGCCAGCGCGAATGCGGTGCGTTTCATGGGGCGAGGCCTTTCCAGAGCATGTAGGCGGCGAGCGCGAAGAGCAGGGCGGCGAAGACGCGCTTCAACTGCGCCACGTCCATCGCATGCGCGGCGCGGGCGCCGAGCGGCGCCATCGTCACGCTGGCCGCGGCGATCAGCGCCAGCGCCGGCAGGTAGAGATAGCCCACCGCGCCCGGCAGGGCCGGCGCCAGCCCCCAGCCGCCGACGACGTAGCCCAGGGTGTTGGCGATGGCGATCGGAAAGCCCAGCGCGGCGCTGGTGGCGACGGCGAGGTGGATGGGCACATTGCACCAGACCATGAAGGGCACGGACACGAAGCCACCGCCCGCGCCCACCAGGCCCGACAGCAGGCCGATGCCCGCGCCCGCACCGAGCTGGCCGGCCGCGCCGGGCATCTGGCGGCTGGGCGCGGGGCGCTTGTTGCGCAGCATCTGCCAGCCCGAGAAGCTGACGAAGGCGGCGAACACCAGGGCCAGCCACGTGCCCTTGAGCAGCGCGAACAGGCCGGCACCGGCCAGCAGGCCGCCGAGCAGGATGCCGGGCGCGAGGCCCTTGACGAGATCCCAGCGCACGGCGCCGCGCCGGTGGTGGGCGCGCACGCTGGACAGCGAGGTGAACATGATGGTGGCCATGGACGTGGCGATGGCCATCTTGACCGCCAGCCCGGCCTCGACGCCGCGCTGGCCGAGGATGAAGGTCAGGAAGGGCACCATCAGCATGCCGCCGCCGATGCCCAGCAGCCCGGCGAGGAAGCCGGCCGCGAGGCCCAGAGCCAGCAGTTCGAGGACGAGGCCGGCCGTCATGCCGCGTGCAGGCGCTGGAGCACGGCCTGCCATTCGGCGGGCGTGACGGGCGTGATGGACAGGCGGCTGCCGCGTTGCAGCACCTGCATGGTCGCCAGTTCGGGCGCTTCACGCATGGCTTTCAGGCTCAGCAGCGGCGTCGTCTCGCGCCAGCGCACGTCCACGTGCAGCCAGCGCGGCGCGTCGGCTTGGGACTTGGCGTCGAAATAGGGGCTGGCGGGGTCGAACTGCGTCGCGTCGGGGTAGGCGGCACTGGCGACTTCGGCGAGGCCGGCAATGCCGGGTTCGGCGCAGGACGAGTGGTAGAAGAGCACGCCGTCGCCGATCCGCATCGCGTCGCGCATGAAGTTGCGCGCCTGGTAGTTGCGCACGCCGGTCCAGGGCAGGGTGCCGGCCCTTTGCAGATCGAGGATGGACGCCTCGTCGGGCTCGGACTTCATCAGCCAGTAATTCATCGAAAGGTGTCCATCGCAAATCCTGGGAGCCGAGATCCTGAACACCCAGGGGTAATCAGGTGGGCGAGGTCAACCGGACTTCGGGTTCATCTGACGCGAGACGCTCACGCCCGTCCGGCATTTTCCAAGCCCTTGCTCATAGAGCATCGGATGAAGGAAATAAAAGCCCCGGGGACCGCGATGGACGGAGCGGATTCTAAGTCGTCAGAGCAGTTGCCCGTCGTGTTCGAGGGCTTCGTCCAGGCGCTTGACGAGGGCGTCCAGTTCGGGGGCTTCGGGCGCCGCTTCGCGCGGCGCGCCGGCCAGCTGGTAGGCGAGGTTGAGCGCGGCCAGCACGGCGATGCGCTCGCGGGCCTTGACCTTGCCGGCGTCGCGGATGGCGCTCATCTCGCGGTCCACCTGGGCCACGGCGGCGGCCAGCGCGGCTTCGCCGCCTTCGGGGCAGCCGAGCAGATAGCTCTGGCCCATGATGGTGACTTCCATCTGCTTCATGGCTGCTCCTCTTTCGGCGCCTCTGCGGGCAGGCGCTCCAGCAGCGCGTCCACGCGGGCGCGGGCGGCGTTCAGGCGCGAGCGCAGGCTGTCGCGCTCCTGCGTGATGGCGGTGAGTTGCACCTGCAGCAGCAGATTGGTGCGCAGGATTTCGTCGTGGCGCAGGAGCAGGCGCTCCACGCGCTCGGTCAGGTCGGTCAGGCTGGCCATGGATGGGCTCGGGATCAGGCGGCGGCGAATTCTAGGTTCCGGTCGCATTCCTGGATGACCGCGCAGGCGCTGCACTGCGGCTTGCGTGCCTGGCAGACGTAGCGGCCATGCAGGATCAGCCAGTGGTGGGCGTCCACCGCATAGGCGGGCGGGATGCGCTTGAGCAGGCCCAACTCCACCGCCAGCGGCGTCTTGCCCGGCGCGAGGCCGGTGCGGTTGCTGACGCGGAAGATGTGCGTGTCCACGGCCATCGTCGGCTCGCCGAAGGCGACGTTGAGCACGACATTGGCCGTCTTGCGGCCGACGCCGGGCAGGGCTTCGAGCGCCTCGCGCGAGCGCGGCACTTCGCCGCCGTGGCGTTCGATGAGGATGCGGCAGGTTTCGAGCAGGTGTTTGGCCTTGCTGCGGTAGAGGCCGATGGTCTTGATGTGCTGCTCCAGGCCGTCCTGGCCGAGCGCGAGGATTTGCGCGGGCGTGTTGGCGGTGGCGAAGAGCCGTTTCGTGGCCTTGTTGACGCCGACGTCGGTGGCCTGGGCGGACAGCAGCACCGCCGTCAGCAGCTCGAAGACGCTGGCGAATTCCAGTTCGGTCTGTGGCGCCGGGTTGGCGGCCTTGAGGGTGGCGAAGAAGCGTTCGATCTGCGCGGCGTTCATGGCCGCGATTGTCTCAGCCGCGTTTGGCGCGCGCCCGCGCCAGCGCGGCCTCGATGGCGGCGCGCTTGCGGTCCAACTGGACGGGGTCGGTGATGGCGGACGCGGCGGGCAGGTCGGCCAGCTTGGCCTCGGCCTTGGCGGCGAGGCGGGCATCGTTCTCCTCGGCCTCGCGGTGGCGGCGGAACTGGCGGAAGGCGTAGCGCTCGCGGGCTTCGTCGGCCTGCGGCGAACTCCACGCGGCCCAGCCGGTGGTGGTCGTCACCTCGGGCAGCGTGATGCAGTCCACCGGGCAGGCGGGCACGCAGAGTTCGCAGCCGGTGCATTGCGCGGCGACGACGACGTGCATGGCCTTGGGCGCGCCGACGATGCAGTCCACCGGGCAGGCCTTGATGCAGAGGGTGCAGCCGATGCACCAGGCTTCGTCGATGACGGCGACGCCGCGCGTGGCCTCGATGCCGCAGTGCGGGTCCAGCGGCAGCGCGGGGCGGCCGGTGAGGGCGGCCAGCCGGGCCACGCCCTCGGCGCCGCCGGGCGGGCATTGGTTGATGCCGGCCTCAGCGGCGGCGATGGCGTCGGCGTAGCGGCGGCAGTCCGGGTAGCCGCAGCGGGTGCATTGGGTCTGCGGCAGCGCGGCGTCGACGAGGTCGGCGAGGCTCACGCCTTGCGTTTGCGTGGAGCAGCGGCCGCCTTCAGCGGCGCGGCCTCGTATCTGGCGATGAAGTCGCGCACCTCGGGGTAGACCATCTCGCGCCAGCGGCGGCCCGAGAAGATGCCGTAGTGGCCGGCGCCTTCCACGTCGTAGTGGAACTGGTGGGCCTTGGGCACGCCGGCGCAGAGCTCGTGCGCGGCGCGGGTCTGGCCGGCGCCGGAAATGTCGTCGAGCTCGCCCTCGACGGTCAGCAGCGCCGTCGTCGTGATGTCCTGCGGACGCACCAACTGGCCATCGACTTCCCAACTGCCGTTGACGAGGGCGAAGTCCTGGAAGACGGTCTTGATGGTGTCGAGGTAGTACTCGGCCGGCATGTCGAGCACGGCGTTGTATTCGTCGTAGAACTTGCGGTGGGCCTCGGCGCCGTCGTCGTCGCCGCGCACCAGGTCGAGAAAGTAGTCGTAGTGCGAACTGAGGTGGCGGTCGGGGTTCATCGCCACGAAGCCGGTGTGCTGCAGAAAGCCGGGGTAGACCGCGCGGCCGGCGCCGGGGAAGTTGGTCGGCACGCGGTAGATGACGTTGTTCTCGAACCAGGCGTGGCTGCGGTTCATCGCCAGGTTGTTGACGGCGGTGGGGCTCTTCCGTGCGTCGATGGGGCCGCCCATCATCGTCATGCTGCGCGGCGTGGGCTCGCCCTGGCTGGCCATCAGCGAGATGGCGGCGAGCACGGGCACGGTGGGCTGGCAGACGGAGATGACGTGGCAGTTGGCGCCGCCGGCATGGCGGATGAATTCCTGCACGTAGCGGATGTAGTCGTCCAGGTGGAAGGGGCCGACTTCCAGCGGCACCATGCGTGCGTCGGTCCAGTCGGTGATGAAGACCTTGTGCGACTTGAGCAGCTGCTTCACGGTGTCGCGCAGCAGGGTGCTGTGGTGGCCGGACAGGGGGGCGACGACCAGCACCGTGGGCTGGGTCTTCATCTTCGCCAGCACGGCCGGGTTGTCGGTGAAGCGCTTGAAGCGCAGCAGGCGGCAGAAGGGCTTTTCTAGCGGCACCAGTTCCTGCACGGCCACGTCCACGCCATCGACCTCGACGCTGCGGATGTCGAACTCGGGCTTTTCGTACTCCTTGGCGAGCCGGTGCATCAGGTCCAGCCCGGCCGACAGGCGCTGCGCCATCGGCGTGTGCGTGAAGGGCGACAGCGGGTGGCTGTAGAGCTTGGCCGACGCGGCGGCGAATTCGGAGAAGGGGCTGAGCAGCGCGCGCTGGGTTTCAAAGAGCTGATACAGCATGGCCGACCTTGATCTGGGACAGAAAGGCGCCAATGGTGCCAGAAAGCACTGGGTCTTGTGCGCCGCAACAAAGGGCGTGACGGCCGGGAAACGCCACTCCTTCGCGGATCACGCTCGCATCACGGCCGCCATCGCGGCGGCCACGGCGGGCAGGTTGCCTTCGTTCAGCGCCGCCACGCAGATGCGGCCCGAGTCCACGCCGTAGACGCCGAACTCGCTGCGCAGGCGCTGCATCTGCGCGGCGCTCAGGCCCGAGTAGCTGAACATGCCGAGCTGCTCGGTGACGAAGGACAGGTCTTGCGTGACGCCCGCCGCCTTGAGCGCCGCCACCAGCGCACCGCGCATGGCCTTGATGCGCGTGCGCATGCCGGCCAGTTCTTCTTCCCACAGCGCGCGCAGTTCGGTGTCGGCCAGCACGGTGGCGACGACCTGGGCGCCATGCGTCGGCGGGTTGGAGTAGTTGGTGCGGATCATGATCTTCAACTGCGACAGCACGCGGGCGGCTTCCTCGTCGCTGCCGCAGACGACGCTCAGCGCGCCGACGCGCTCGCCGTAGAGCGAGAAGCTCTTGCTGAAGCTGGTGGAGACGAAGAAGCCCAGGCCCGAGGCCAGGAACTGGCGCACGGCCTCGCCGTCTTCCTGCAGGCCGAAGCCGAAGCCCTGGTAGGCCATGTCGAGGAAGGGTGTCAGGCCGCGCGCCTTGACGGTGGCGACCACCTGCGCCCATTGCGCGGCGGAGAGGTCGTAGCCGGTCGGGTTGTGGCAGCAGGCGTGGAGCACGACGACGGTGCCGGCCGGCGCCGCATTCAGCGCGGCGAGCAGCGCGTCGAAGGCGATGCTCTTTTTCGCGGCGTCGTAGTAGGGATAGGTCTCGACCGTGAAGCCGGCCTGGGTGAACAGCGCGCGGTGGTTCTCCCAGCTCGGGTCGGAGATCAGCACCTTGGCCGCCGGGTCGAGGTGCTTCAGGAAGTCCGCGCCGATCTTCAGCGCGCCGGTGCCGCCCAGCGCTTGCACGGTGGCGACGTTCTTCAACTCGCTGCCGAACACCAGCGTCTGCACGGCCTTGTCATAGGCGGCGATGCCGTCGATGGGCAGATAGCCGCGCGGCTTGGGCGCGGCGGCGAGGCGGCCTTCGGCCTCGCGCACGCAGCGCAGCAGGGGCAGCTTGCCGGCCTCGTCGGTGTAGACGCCGACGCCGAGATTGACCTTGCCCGCGCGGGTGTCGGCATTGAACTGCTCGTTCAGGCCGAGGATGGGGTCACGGGGGGCGAGGGCGACGGCGGCGAAAAGGGACATGGCGGGGTTTCCTGAAGGGACGGTGGCAGCAGGGGAAGGGCAGAGAGCAGGGCGCTGCGCTAATCTGCCGGATTGCGCAGCGCAGCAATTTTGCCCCCGTGAACAGGGAATTCCCCCATGCCAGAAGCCTCGAACGCCATCTCCCGCTCCGCCGACGACTCGGAGGAGCGCAAGGGTGAGTTCGTCAGCTTTGAAGGCTCGCCCTTCCAGTTGTTCCAGCCCTTCCCGCCGGGCGGCGACCAGCCGACGGCGATTGCGCAACTGGTGGAGGGCGTCAACGACGGCCTGAGCTACCAGACCCTGCTGGGCGTGACGGGCTCGGGCAAGACCTTCACGATGGCCAATGTCATCGCCCGCCTGGGCCGGCCGGCCATCATCTTTGCGCACAACAAGACGCTGGCGGCCCAACTCTACAGCGAGATGCGCGAGTTCTTCCCGAACAACGCGGTGGAGTATTTCGTCAGCTATTACGACTACTACCAGCCCGAAGCCTATGTGCCGCAGCGCGACCTCTTCATCGAGAAGGACAGCGCGATCAACGAGCACATCGAGCAACTGCGCCTGTCCTGCACCAAGAGCCTGCTGGAGCGGCGCGACGTGATCATCGTCGCGTCGGTGTCGGCCATCTACGGCATCGGCGACCCGGGCGACTACCACCAGATGGTGATGACGCTGCGCACCGGCGACAAGCTGGGCCAGCGGGACGTGATCGCGCAATTGATCCGCATGCAGTACACGCGCAACGAGATGGAATTCACGCGCGGCCATTTCCGCGTGCGCGGCGACACCATCGACGTGTTCCCGGCCGAGCATTCGGAACTGGCGCTGCGCATCGAACTCTTCGACGACGAGGTGGACGGCCTCGCGCTCTTCGACCCGCTGACGGGCCAGATCCGCCAGAAGATCCCGCGCTTCACCGTCTACCCGAGCAGCCATTACGTGACGCCGCGCGAGCGTGTGCTGGCGGCGGCCGAGGCGATCAAGGAAGAACTGCGCGAGCGCGTCGGCTTCTTCGTCAAGGAAGGCAAGCTGGTCGAGGCGCAGCGCATCGAGCAGCGCACGCGGTTTGATCTGGAGATGCTGCAGGAAGTGGGCCACTGCAAGGGCATCGAGAACTACACGCGGCATCTCTCCGGCGCGCAGCCGGGCGACCCGCCGCCGACGCTGGTGGACTATCTGCCGGCCGACGCGCTGATGTTCATCGACGAGAGCCACGTCACCATCGGCCAGTTCGGCGGCATGTACAACGGCGACCGGGCGCGCAAGACGACGCTGGTGGAGTACGGCTTCCGGCTGCCGTCTGCGCTGGACAACCGGCCGCTGAAGTTCGCCGAGTTCGAGCGCAAGATGCGCCAGGCCATCTTCGTGTCGGCCACGCCCGCGCAGTACGAGCAGGACAACGCGGGCCAGATCGTCGAGCAGGTCGTGCGGCCGACCGGGCTGGTCGATCCGGTTGTCGAGGTGCGGCCCGCCACGCATCAGGTGGACGACGTGCTGCAGGAAATCCGTTTGCGCGTCGAGGCCGGCGAGCGCGTGCTGATCACGACGCTGACCAAGCGCATGGCCGAGCAACTGACGGACTATCTGAGCGACAACGGCGTCAAGGTGCGTTATCTGCACTCGGACATCGACACGGTGGAGCGCGTCGAAATCCTGCGCGACCTGCGCCTGGGCGCCTTCGACGTGCTGGTCGGCATCAATCTGTTGCGCGAGGGGCTGGACATTCCCGAGGTCTCGCTGGTCGCCATCCTCGATGCCGACAAGGAAGGCTTTCTGCGCGCCGAGCGCAGCCTGATCCAGACCATCGGCCGCGCGGCGCGCAATGTGAACGGCAAGGCCATCCTGTATGCGGACAAGATCACCGAGTCCATGCGCAAGGCCATCGGCGAGACCGAGCGCCGCCGCGCGAAGCAGATGGCCTTCAACGAGGAACACGGCATCACGCCGCGCAGCGTGACGAAGCGCATCAAGGACCTGATCGACGGCGTGTACTCCGAGGAAGTCGGCCGCGACGACGCCAAATTGCTGGCGGCGGCCCAGGTCGAGGAACTGTCCGAAAAAGACCTCGCCAAGCGCATGGCCCAGTTGGAAAAGCAGATGCTGGAACACGCCCGCAACCTGGAGTTCGAGCAGGCCGCCCGGCTGCGTGACCAGTTGGCGCAGTTGCGCGAACAGGCGTTCGGCGCCCGGGTGCATGACGCCCTGCCGCCGCGCTGAGAAAGCCCCATGCCGGGCGGGGTGACCAGCCGGCCCCGGGAAAGTCCTGAGTAGTCGATTAAAATGATCGGAAATGAATCACTCGGCTATTCCCTGGCCGGGTATCGGGGTCAACCCTTGGCTGACTGCAAAGGAGTTTGTATGCGTCTCACCACCAAAGGCCGGTTTGCCGTCACCGCGATGCTGGACTTGGCGCTGCGCGAGAACACGGGGCCGGTGGCGCTGGCGGCCATCAGCCAGCGGCAGCAGATTTCGCTGTCCTATCTGGAACAGCTCTTCGGCAAGCTGCGCCGGCATGAACTGGTGGAGTCCACCCGCGGTCCGGGCGGCGGCTATTCGCTGGGCCGCAAGGCCGAGGACATCACCGTCGCCGACATCATCGTCGCCGTGGACGAGGCCCTGGACGCCACCGGCTGCGGCGGCAAGGAAAACTGCATGGGCGAGGACGCGGGCCGCTGCATCACCCATGAACTCTGGACCAACTTGAACGCCAAGATGATCGAGTACCTCGACTCGGTCTCGCTGCGCAAGCTGGCCGACGAGCAACTGGCCAAGGGCTTCGAGGTCGAGGCGGCGCCGGTCAAGCGCGCCATCTCCTCGCAGCCGGTGCTCAAGCCGATCCGCGTGACGGCGCCGAATTCGGTGTTTGCCCTCGGCGGCGCGTTCAGCAAATAACAAGAAGCTCTGATATGGACATGACCCCCCACTTCCCGATCTACCTCGACTACGGCGCGACGACGCCCTGCGACCCCCGCGTGGTGGACGCGATGATCCCCTGGCTGCGCGAACATTTCGGCAACCCGGCCTCGCGCAGCCACGCCTGGGGCTGGGAAGCCGAAGAGGCCGTCGAGCGGGCGCGCGAGCAGGTCGCCGCGCTGATCGGCGCCGACCCGCGCGAGATCGTCTGGACCTCGGGTGCCACCGAGTCCAACAACCTGGCGATCAAGGGTGCCGCGCATTTCTACAAGACGCGCGGCAAGCATCTCATCACCGTCAAGACCGAGCACAAGGCCGTGCTCGACACGATGCGCGAGCTGGAGCGCCAGGGCTTCGAGGTGAGCTACCTCGACGTGCAGGAAAACGGCCTGCTGGACCTGGAAGTCTTCAAGGCCGCGCTGCGGCCGGACACCATCCTGGCCTCGGTGATGTTCGTCAACAACGAGATCGGCGTGATCCAGGACATGGCTGCCATCGGCAACCTGTGCCGCGAGCGCGGCGTCATCTTCCACGTCGATGCGGCGCAGGCGACGGGCAAGGTCGAGATCGACGTGTCCCATCTGCCCATCGACCTGATGAGCCTGGCCTCGCACAAGACCTATGGCCCCAAGGGCATCGGCGCGCTCTATGTGCGCCGCAAGCCGCGCGTGCGCCTGGAAGCGCAGATGCACGGCGGCGGCCATGAGCGCGGCATGCGCTCGGGCACGCTGCCCGTCCACCAGATCGTCGGCATGGGCGAAGCCTTCCGCATCGCCCGTGAGGAGATGGGGGCCGAGAACGAGCGCATCTGGGCCTTGCACAACCGCCTCGTGAAGGGGCTGTCCGGCATCGAGCAGACCTTCATCAACGGCGACCTCGTGCATCGCGTACCGCACAACCTGAATATCTCGTTCAACTACGTCGAGGGCGAGTCGCTCATCATGGGCGTCAAGGGTCTGGCGGTGTCGTCCGGCTCGGCCTGCACCTCGGCCAGCCTGGAGCCCAGCTATGTGCTGCGCGCGCTGGGCCGCTCGGACGAACTGGCGCATTCGTCGCTGCGCATGACCATCGGCCGCTTCACGACCGAGGAAGAAATCGACTACGCCGTCAGCGTGCTGACCGACCGCGTCGCCAAGCTGCGCGAGCTGTCCCCGCTGTGGGATATGTACAAGGACGGCGTGGATCTGAGCACCATCCAGTGGGCAGCCCACTGAGGAGAACAACATGGCATACAGCGAAAAGGTCGTTGACCACTACGAGAACCCCCGCAACGTCGGCAACTTCGACAAAGGTGACGAGGACGTCGGCACCGGCATGGTCGGCGCGCCGGCCTGCGGCGACGTGATGAAGCTGCAGATCAAGGTCAACCCGGCCACCGGCAAGATCGAAGACGCCAAGTTCAAGACCTATGGTTGCGGCTCGGCGATCGCGTCCAGTTCGCTCGTGACCGAGTGGGTCAAGGGCAAGACGCTGGACGAGGCGTTGACGATCAAGAACACGCAGATCGCCGAGGAGCTGGCGCTGCCGCCGGTCAAGATCCACTGCTCGATCCTGGCCGAGGACGCGATCAAGGCCGCCGTGGACGACTACCGCGCCAAGCACGCCTGAATATGAAGCCCCCACGTTCGCTTTGCTCACTGCCCCCCGAGGGGGCGCTTCAGCGCCTTCGGGCGGCCGGGCGGCGCTGACCATGTCCGTCACCCTGACCGAAGCCGCCGCCCGCCACGTCAAGCGCTACATCGCCAAGCGCGGCAAGGGCATCGGCGTGCGCCTGGGCGTGAAGACCACGGGCTGCTCGGGCCTGGCCTACAAACTCGAATACGCCGACGAAGCCGCGCCCGAGGATGTGGTGTTCGAGGGCTACGAGGTCAAGGTGCTGGTCGATCCCAAGAGTCTGCCCTACCTCGATGGCACCGAACTCGACTTCGTGCGCGAGGGCCTCAACGAAGGCTTCAAGTTCCGCAACCCGCGCGAGAAAGACCGCTGCGGCTGCGGCGAATCCTTCCGCGTCTGAGAAAATGGGGTCAGAGTCGATTTTTGACGACGTGCGGCCCGTCCATCGTTAAATTGACTCTGACCCCATTTTCATGCGCCTGACCGACAACGATTTCCAGCTTTTTGGTCTGCCCGAGACGCAGACCCAGGATCGCGCCGTCATCGACGCGCGCTGGAAGGCGCTGCAGGCCGAAGTCCACCCCGACCGCTTTGCCGCCCAGGGCGCCGCTGCGCAGCGGGTGGCGATGCAGTGGGCGATGCGCGTCAACGAGGGCTACCAGCGCCTGCGCGACCCGTTGAGGCGTGCGGCCTATCTCTGCGAACTGCGTGGCGCGCCGGTGCAGGCGGAGAACAACACGCAGATGCCTGCGGCCTTCCTGATGCAGCAGATGGAATGGCGCGAGGCGCTGGACGACGCGGACGACGAGGGCGCGCTCGAAGCGCTGGATGCCGAGGCCGCTGCCGCCGAAACCGCCGCGCTGGCCACCGTGCAGCGTCTGCTGGACGAGGCTCACGACGCTCCGGCCGCCGCCGCGCAGGTGAGGGCGCTGATGTTCATCCAGCGCTTCCGTGCCGACATTGACCAGCGCCTTGCCGCGCTCGACGCCTGATAAGCCCCACATGGCCCTGCTCCAGATTTCCGAACCCGGCGCCTCGCCCGACCCGCACCAGCGCCGCATCGCCGTCGGCATCGACCTGGGCACGACGCATTCCCTGGTCGCCGCCGTGCGCCACGGCGTCGCCGAATGCCTGCCCGACGAGCAGGGCCGCGTAATCCTGCCGTCCGCCGTGCGTTACCTGCCCGAAGGCCGCCGCCAGATCGGTGCGGACGCGCTCGCGGCCCAGGCCGACGACCCCGAGAACACCATCGTCTCGGTCAAGCGCTTCATGGGCCGTGCCTTGGCCGACGTGGCCGACCGCGCGCATCTGCCGTATCGCTTCGAGGATCGCCCCGGCATGGTTGCGCTGGCGACGCGCGACGGCGTGAAGAGCCCCGTCGAGGTGTCGGCGGAAATCCTCGCCACGCTGCGCTTCCGCGCCGAGGACAGCTTTGCCGACGACCTGTTCGGTGCGGTCATCACCGTGCCGGCCTATTTCGACGACGCGCAGCGCCAGGCCACCAAGGACGCCGCCGAACTGGCCGGCCTCAAGGTGCTGCGCCTCATCAACGAACCCACGGCCGCCGCCATCGCCTACGGGCTGGACAACGCGGCCGAAGGGCTCTACGCCGTCTACGACCTCGGCGGCGGCACCTTCGACATCTCGCTGCTGCGGCTGACGCGCGGCGTGTTCGAGGTCGTTGCGACCGGCGGCGACGCGGCGCTGGGCGGTGACGACTTCGACCGCGCGCTGGCGGACTGGGCGCTGGCCGGCCGCACGCTCGAATCGGCGCACGACAAGCGCGCCGTGCTCGTCGCCGCGCGCGCCGCCAAGGAAGCGCTGTCGGGCGCCGACGCGGCCGAACTCGTCGCCGCGCTGGACGGCGGCGAATTGCGTACCACGGTCACGCGCGAGCAGTTCGAGCAACTCGCCCAGCCGCTGATCGCGCGCACACTGTCCGCCGTCAAGCGCGTGCTGCGCGACGCCAAGGCCAAGCCGGCCGACGTGCAGGGCGCCGTGATGGTCGGCGGCTCCACGCGCATGCCCCTCGTGCGCCGCGCGGTCGGCGAGTTATTCGGCCGCGAGGTGTTGACCAATCTGAACCCCGACGAAGTGGTCGCGCTCGGCGCCGCCATCCAGGCCAACCAGCTTGCCGGCAATGCCGCCGATGGCGAAATCCTGCTGCTGGACGTGATCCCGCTGTCCCTCGGCCTGGAGACGATGGGCGGCCTCGCCGAGCGCGTCATCGAGCGCAACTCGACCATCCCCGTCGCCAAGGCCCAGGACTTCACGACCTTCAAGGACGGCCAGACCGCGCTGGCGCTGCACGTCGTACAGGGCGAGCGCGAACTGGTCAGCGAATGCCGCTCGCTGGCGCGCTTCGAGCTGCGCGGCATCCCGCCGATGGCGGCCGGCGCGGCGCGCATCCGCGTCAGCTTTCAGGTCGATGCGGACGGGCTGCTGAGCGTGTCCGCCGAGGAACTGACCTCGGGCGTGCAGGCGGCCATCACCGTCAAACCCAGCTACGGCCTGTCCGACGATCAGATCGCCGGCATGTTGAAGGACGGCTTCGCCAGCGCCGACGCCGACATGGCCGCGCGCAAGCTGCGCGAGGCGCGCGTCGAGGCCGAGCGCATGGTGCTTGCCACGCGCAGCGCGCTGGCCGCCGACGGCGACCTGCTGGCCGCCGCCGAGCGGGACGCCCTGGCCGCCCGCATGCAGGCGCTCGCCGCGATGCAGGACGACGCCGACGCCATCGAGGCCGCGACGAAGGCGCTGGCCGAGGCCACCGAAGGCTTTGCCGCCGAACGCATGAACCGCAGCATCGCCCGCGCGCTGACGGGGCGCGACCTGTCGGCTCTGTAGAAAGAATTCCATGCCCGTCATCACCATCCTTCCGCACGCCGAATACTGTCCGCAGGGCACGACCGTGACCGCCCTGCCGGGCACCTCCATCTGCGAAGCGCTGCTGGATCACGACATCCCCATCGAGCACGCCTGCGATCAGGTCTGCGCCTGCACGACCTGCCACGTCATCGTGCGCTCCGGGGCGCGTTCGTTGTCCGAGATGGAGGAGGGCGAGGAAGACATGCTCGACCGCGCCTGGGGGCTGGAGCCCGATTCGCGCCTGTCCTGTCAGGCCATCCTCGGCCAGCAGGACGTGACCATCGAGATTCCGAAGTACTCGATCAATCACGCCAAGGAAGGCAAGTGACGACGACCCGCATCCTCGGCTTCGAGTCGTCCTGCGACGAGACCGGGGTGGCGCTCATCGAAGTGGCGGGTGACGCGCCGCCGAGACTGCTCGCGCAGGCGCTGCACAGTCAGATTGCGATGCACCAAGCCTACGGCGGCGTCGTGCCCGAACTGGCCTCGCGCGACCATGTGCGCCGCGTGCTGCCGCTGACGCGCGAGGCGCTGTCGCAAGCGGGGCTCGCGCTGCATGACATTGACCTGATCGCCTACACGCAAGGCCCGGGGCTGGCCGGCGCATTGCTGGTCGGCGCGGGCGTCGCCGTCTCGCTGGCTGCCGCGCTGGGTCGGCCGGCCCTGCCCATCCACCACCTCGAAGGCCATCTGCTGTCGCCTTTCTTGTCGGCCGACCCGCCCGAGTTCCCCTTCGTCGCGCTGCTCGTCAGCGGTGGCCACACGCAATTGATGCGCGTGGACGACGTGGGCTGCTACGAGATGCTGGGCGAAACCATCGACGACGCGGCCGGCGAGGCCTTCGACAAGAGCGCCAAGCTGCTCGGCCTGCCTTACCCGGGCGGCCCGCATCTGGCGCGGCTGGCCGAGTTCGGCAATGCCGATTCCTTCGAACTGCCGCGCCCGCTGCTGCACAGCGGCAAGCCGGACTTCAGCTTCGCCGGCCTCAAGACCGCCGTGCTGACCCAGGTGCGGCGCATCGGCGATTCGCCGTGCGAGCAGCAGCGCGCCGACCTCGCGGCGGCCACGCAGCAGGCCATCGTCGAGGTGCTGGTGAAGAAGTCGCTCCTGGCCCTCAAGATGACGGGGCTGAAGCGCCTCGTCGTTGCCGGCGGCGTCGGCGCGAACGCGAAGCTGCGCGAGGCGCTGGACGCCTCCGGCGAGAAGCGGGGCCTGCGCGTCCACTACCCCGAGCTGTCCTTGTGCACCGACAACGGCGCCATGATCGCCATGGCCGCCGCGCTGCGCGTGCAGCGCGGCCTGGCTCGGCCCCGGTGCGACGGCGGTTTCGAGGTGCGCCCACGCTGGGATCTGGCCGAGGCCTGAGTCCTCTCCCGCGTTCAGGGGGGATGCCTTACCCCTAAGACATCAATGCGAATGATTATCATTTGATGGCGCGATCGGGCCCGCAGGCCCGGCGCAGCAAGCCATAGCAGATGGTCCGCTTCCGTGGGGGAAGGGTGCCGACGCAGTCGCTCCGAGCGACGTCAACCCTTGACCTGAAAAAATACGGAAGCCCTCCCATGAAATCCATCGTCTCTCGCCTCGCTGCCGCCGCGGCCTTCACCCTGGCTCTGGCCGCCTCGTCCGCCCATGCCGACGTCTACGTCGATCCCACGCCGGAAGCGCCGTACAGCCTCTTCACCAGCGTGCAGGGCTCGGTGTCGTATGACGGCTGGAACAACCTCAGCCGCACCGGCCTGGGCTTCGCCGCCAGCGACACCGCAGGCGCGACGGCGGCCCTGGTGGGCGGCATCCAGGCCAATGTCGCCGGCTCGGGCGACGCGGTGCTGACCCGCCTCACGGGCACGATCTACCCGTCCGGCAGCGCCCTCTACAACGCCGGCAACAACAATCCCCACGTGCTGGAGATCGCCGACACGACGCTGGTCTCGGGCATCGGCTCCCTGGTCCTGCAGAGCTATGTCGGCCTGCTCCAGGCGGGCTCCTACGCCACGGCCGTGCTCAATGTCAACGGCGGCAGCCAGTCGCTGGCGGCCGACAGCGTGGTCGGCGTGGTCAACGGTGCCGATGGCGAGGCCTACCGCACCTGGACCTGGGACCTGGGCGGCCTGGGGCCGGTGGATTCCTACTCGCTGCTCGTGACGGTGGGCGGTGGCGCCGTGCAGGTCTGGGGCTTCCAGGTGGACCAGATCGCCGCCGTGCCCGAAGCCGGCACGACGGCCATGATGGTCGCCGGCCTGGGCCTCATGGGCCTGATGCTGCGTCGTCGCCGCGCGGCCTGATCCGGGCTACACCCTACAACCCGCCAGGGCCCGTTCGGTTCGGACCTGGCGGGTTTGCCCCCTCAGTTGATCGTCAACTCGCCGCCGTTCTCGGCCACGCGCTTGGCGAGGCTCAGCGTCAGCACGCCATTCTCGAAATGGGCGGTGGACTGCGCCTGGTCGATCTCGACCGGCAGCGAGAAGCTGCGGGCATAGCGGGCCGCGACGCGCTCGCGGTAGAGCAGACGCGAGCCGTCGCCGGACGCGGCGGCGCCCGTACCGGCCGTCTCGATGGCGACGCGGCGACCCTCGATGCGCACCTTGACGGCTTCCTTGGCCACGCCGGGCATGTCCACGGTGACCTGGTAGGCCTTGTCGTCCTCGCTCACGTCCAGCGCTGGCTGGCGGGGCGTGTCGGCGTCGAAGCTGCGCAGCGCGCGGGCGACGTGGCGGGGGTGGCTCAGATAGAACATGGTGGAACTCCGTTGGTTTGCGCTGCTGAACCAGTCGGGAGCAGCACCCGATGACCGGGAGATAGGGCAGGGCGGCAGCGCTTCAAGAGCACTTGTCGTGCCGGCGCAGAGAAGCCACGCATTCGCGGTGCAGTGCGGCGCTGCCTCTTGAAACGCCCTGCGGTCGGCCGCATGTCCGCCCGCCCGGGCCCGCTGCGGTTGGGCCACTCCCGGCTTTACGCTAGAATCCGCAGGTTTTGCGCCATTGGCGTGGAACACCAAAGCACGGCGCGGGGCGGTTTCCCCCGTGTCCGCAAGTCAACCTCCGGAAACCGTCTGCGGCGCTGTACTGCCCGGCCGGCTTCCGACCTGCAAGGAACGCATATGTCCATCGCCGACATCAACAAGGCCGACATCGTCAAGGCCAACGCCCGCAGCGCCAACGACACCGGCAGCCCGGAAGTCCAGGTCGCCCTGCTGACCGCCCGCATCAACGAGCTGACCCCCCACTTCAAGCTGCACGCCAAGGACCACCACGGCCGCCGCGGCCTGCTGAAGATGGTCAACACGCGCAAGAGCCTGCTGGCCTACCTGAAGCGCGTCGATGCCAACCGCTACGTCGCGCTGATCCAGAAGCTGGGCCTGCGCAAGTAAGCAAGCGAATCCGCCAAGGAGCCTGTCTGGTCCCTCAAAGCCCAGTACAGGCTCTTTGTCTTTTCTCGCCGGAACCAAGCTGACGTGGTCGCGGATCATTCCAAGACGGCTCTCCTCACCGAGCCGCCCTGGAATGGCATCTGGGCCAAACCCAGCCTCGTTCCCGGTTCACTCGAACGCCTGAGCGCGTTCAACACCACCAGGAGATGAGCATGTCCATGTTCAACAAGGTCACGAAGTCCTTCCAATGGGGCCGCCACCAGGTCGTGCTGGAAACGGGCGAGATCGCCCGCCAGTCGTCCGGCGCCGTCCTCGTCAACATCGAAGGCACCGTCGTGCTGGCCACCGTGGTCGCCAAGAGCGAGGCCAAGGCCGGCCAGGACTTCTTCCCGCTGACCGTCGATTACCTCGAAAAGACCTATGCCGCCGGCAAGATTCCCGGCAGCTTCTTCAAGCGCGAGGGCCGCCCCAGCGAACACGAGACGCTGACCAGCCGCCTGATCGACCGCCCGATCCGCCCGCTGTTCCCCGAGGGCTTCTTCAACGAGGTGCAGGTCGTCGTCCACGTCGTCAGCCTGAACCCCGAAGTGCAGGCCGACATCGCCGCGATGATCGGCACCTCCGCCGCGCTGGCCGTGTCCGGCATCCCGTTCAACGGCCCCATCGGCGCGGCCCGCGTGGGCTACGTCAATGGCGACTACCTGCTGAACCCGAGCAAGTCCGAGCTGGCGAACAGCCAGATGGATCTCGTCGTCGCCGGCACGCAAACCGCCGTGCTGATGGTGGAGTCCGAGGCTTCGGGCCTGTCGGAAGAAACCATGCTGGGCGCGGTCGTCTATGGCCACGAGCAGGGCAATGTCGCCATCGCCGCGATCAACGAACTGGTGCGCGAAGCCGGCAAGCCGGCCTGGAACTGGACGGCCCCGGCCAAGGACGAAGCCTTCATCGCCAAGGTCAACGGCCTGGCCGAAGGCCCGCTGCGCGAGGCGTATCAAATCCGCTCCAAGCAGGCCCGCACGCAAGCCTGCCGCAGCGCCGCCGCGAACGTCTTCGCTGCACTGACCGCCGAAGGCGTCGCCTTCGACAAGGTCGAGGTGGAAGGCCTGCTGTTCGAGATCGAAGCGCGCATCGTGCGCAGCCAGATCCTGGCCGGCGAGCCGCGCATCGACGGCCGCGACACGCGCACCGTGCGCCCCATCGAAATCCGCAACGGCATCCTGCCGCGCACCCACGGCTCGGCGTTGTTCACGCGCGGCGAGACGCAGGCGCTGGTCGTCGCCACGCTGGGCACCGACCGCGACGCGCAGCGCATCGACGCGCTGGACGGCGAGTTCGAGGACCGCTTCATGATGCACTACAACATGCCCCCTTTCGCCACTGGCGAGACGGGCCGCGTGGGTTCGCCGAAGCGCCGCGAAATCGGCCACGGCCGCCTCGCCAAGCGCGCGCTGATCGCCGTGCTGCCGAGCAAGGAAGACTTCCCCTACTCGCTGCGCGTGGTGTCCGAAATCACCGAATCCAACGGCTCCTCGTCGATGGCCTCGGTCTGCGGCGGCTGCCTGTCGCTGATGGACGCGGGCGTGCCGCTGAAGGCGCACGTCGCCGGCATCGCCATGGGCCTCATCAAGGACGGCAACCGCTTCGCCGTGCTGACCGACATCCTCGGTGACGAGGACCACCTCGGCGACATGGACTTCAAGGTCGCCGGCACGTCCACGGGCATCACCGCGCTGCAGATGGACATCAAGATCCAGGGCATCACCAAGGAAATCATGCAGGTCGCGCTGGCGCAGGCCAAGGAAGCCCGCCTGCACATCCTCGGCAAGATGGTCGAGGCGATGAGCGGCGCCAACACCGAGGTGTCGCAATTCGCGCCGCGCCTCTACACGATGAAGATCAACCCCGAGAAGATCCGCGACGTGATCGGCAAGGGCGGCGCCACCATCCGCGCGCTGACCGAAGAGACTGGCACGACCATCGACATCGGCGAAGACGGCACCATCACCATCGCCTCGACGGACGCCGAGAAGGCCGAACTGGCCAAGAAGCGCATCGCCGAGATCACCGCCGAAGTCGAAGTGGGCAAGATCTACGAAGGCCCGATCACCAAGATCCTGGACTTCGGCGCCCTCGTGAACCTGCTGCCCGGCAAGGACGGCCTGCTGCACATCAGCCAGATCGCGCACCAGCGCGTCGAGAAGGTGACGGACTTCCTGCAAGAGGGTCAGGTCGTCAAGGTCAAGGTGCTGGAAACGGACGAGAAGGGCCGCATCAAGCTGTCGATGAAGGCGCTGATCGACCGCCCCGAGCGTGAGGTCCGCGAGCCGCGCGAATCGCGTGAAGGCGAGCCCGAGCAGCAGCCCGCTGCGGAGTAAGCGCCGCAATATGCGCGCCATTGCGATCACCCGCCCCGGCGGGCCTGAAGTGCTGGAACTGGCCGAACGGCCGGCGCCGGCCGCAGGCTCGGGCGAGTGCCTGATCCGCGTGGCCGCGTCCGGCATCAACCGGCCGGACCTGTTGCAGCGCAAGGGCGCCTACCCGCCGCCGCCGGGCGCGAGCGATCTGCCCGGGCTGGAAGTTGCCGGCGAGATCGTCGCCGGTGATGCCGACGCGCTGGCCGCGCAGGGCTTCAGGCTCGGCGACCAGGTCTGCGCGCTGGCCAATGGCGGCGGCTATGCCGAGTTCTGCGTGGTGCCGGTCGGCCAATGCCTGCCGCTGCCGCGGGGCTGGACGCTGGCCCAGGCCGCGACCCTGCCCGAGACCTGCTTCACCGTCTGGGCCAATGTGTTCGAGCGCGCTGGCCTGCAAGCCGGCGAGACGCTGCTCGTCCACGGCGGCGCCAGCGGCATCGGCGTGACGGCGATTCAGATCGCCAAGGCGCTCGGCGCCCGTGTGCTGGTGACGGTGGGCAGCGCCGACAAGGCGACGGCCTGCCTCGCGCTGGGCGCCGACGTGGCGATCAACTACCGCGAGCAGGATTTCGTCGCCGAGGCCAAGGCCGCGACGGCGGGCCGGGGCGTGGACGTGATCCTCGACATGGTGGCCGGCGACTACGTCGGTCGCGGCGTGCAGGCATTGGCCGAGGATGGCCGACTGGCGATCATCGCCGTGCAGGGCGGCGTGCAGGCCGACATCGACGCCGGCCTCGTGCTGCGCAAGCGGTTGACGATCACCGGCTCGACGCTGCGCCCGCGCTCGGCCACGTTCAAGGCGGGGCTCGCACGCGCGCTGCGCGAGCGCGTCTGGCCGCTGATCGACGCGGGGCGCATCCGGCCCGTCGTCTACCGCGAACTGCCCGCCGCGCAGGCGGCCGAGGCGCATGCGCTGATGGAGTCCAACCAGCACATCGGCAAGATCGTGCTGGTCTGGTGATTGGAGTCGAGATGAGAAAGAAACTCGTCGTGGGCAACTGGAAGATGCACGGCAGCCGCGCTGCCAATGCGCAGTTGCTCGCCGGCCTCAAGGAAGCCGGCCCCTGGAACGCCGACGTGGCCGTCTGCGTGCCCTTTCCCTATATCGCCGAGACGGCGCTCGCGCTGACCGGCACGGCCGTTGCGTTCGGCGCGCAGGACTGCTCGGCGCACGAGCAGGGCGCCTACACGGGCGAGGTGTCGTCGGCCATGCTGCACGACGTCGGCTGCCGCTACGCCATCGTCGGCCACTCGGAGCGCCGCGCCTACCACGCGGAGAGCGATCAATTGGTCGCCGACAAGGCCCGGGCCGCGCTGGCGCACGGCGTGACGCCGATCGTCTGCGTCGGCGAGACGCGCGAGCAGCGCGAGGCCGGCCAGACCGAGGCCGTCGTCAAGCGCCAGCTCGCCGCCGTCATCCACACGCTGGGGCATTGCTGCGGCGAGATGGTCGTCGCCTACGAGCCCGTCTGGGCCATCGGCACCGGCCTGACCGCCACGCCGGCCGAAGCGCAGGCCGTGCATGCGGTGCTGCGCGCACAACTGCAGGCGGCGACCGACCGCGCGGCGGCGATGCGCATCCTCTACGGCGGCAGCGTCAAGGCCGACAACGCCGCCGAGCTGTTTGGCCAGCCCGACATCGACGGCGGCCTGATCGGCGGCGCGTCCTTGAAGGCGGCCGACTTCGCGGCCATCTGCCTGGCTGCAGCCCACTGATTTTTGAGTTTTGATGGAGTGTTTGGAATGCAGTTCTTTGCGAATCTGGTGTTGATCGTCCAATTGTTGTCCGCCCTGGTCATCATCGGTCTGGTGCTGGTGCAGCACGGCAAGGGCGCCGACATGGGCGCGTCCTTCGGCAGCGGTGCTTCGGGCAGCCTGTTCGGCGCGACCGGCAGCGCCAACTTCCTGTCGCGCAGCACGGCCGTTGCGGCGACGCTGTTCTTCGGCTGCACGCTGGGTCTGGCCTTCCTGTCCAATGGCCGTGCCTCGTCGGCTCAGGCTGCAGACAGCGTGCTGGACCGCGCCGCCGCCGTGGCGCCCGCCGCGTCCGTCGCCGCCTCGGGCGCTGCGGCCATTCCGGGCGCCATCGTGGCTCCGGCCGCCTCGGCGGCGTCGAACTGACCCAGCAAAAACATGCCAGGTTCGGTCTGGCCCCAGGGAAATCCGGTATAGAATGCGAGGCTGTCCGATGAGGCAACCCTCACGCTTTACCGGGCACTTGGAAATACTGCCGTCGTGGTGAAATTGGTAGACACGCTATCTTGAGGGGGTAGTGGCGAAAGCTGTGCGAGTTCGAGTCTCGCCGACGGCACCAGAACAATCGGCTAGCATGCCTGCGGCTCCCGCTGCGGGAAGGCCAGCCTGAAAAGCGGCCTGTCGCTTTCGGCCACCCGGCACTCGCCGGGCCGTCGGAGCAAGGTTCAAGGCGGGCGCGATCCGCGAGCGATTCTGTCGATTCGCTGGTGGCGCGCCTGTTTGCTTTTGTAGCCCGAGAAAGCGCAGATGAATCTCGAACAATACCTGCCCGTCATCCTCTTCATCCTGGTGGGCGCAGTTGTCGGGATCGCGCCCCAGGTGCTCGGCGCGCTGCTGGGCCCCAACCGGCCGGATCAGGCCAAGAATTCCCCCTACGAATGCGGCTTCGAGGCTTTTGAAGACGCGCGCATGAAATTCGATGTGCGCTACTACCTCGTCGCCATTCTGTTCATCCTGTTCGACCTGGAAATCGCCTTCCTCTTCCCTTGGGCCGTGGCGCTCAAGGAGATCGGTACGACGGGCTTCTGGGCGATGATGATCTTCCTCGGCATCCTGGTCGTCGGCTTCGCCTACGAATGGAAAAAAGGCGCCCTCGACTGGGAATGACGCCAAGGCCGAAACTGCTGGGAATTCCAAATGGGTATTGAAGGCGTCTTGAAAGAGGGCTTCGTCACCACGTCGGTGGACAAGCTCATCAACTGGTCCAAAACCGGCTCGCTGTGGCCGATGACGTTCGGCCTGGCCTGCTGTGCCGTCGAGATGATGCACGCGGGTGCCGCGCGCTACGACATCGACCGCTTCGGCATGCTGTTCCGCCCGAGCCCGCGCCAGAGCGACCTGATGATCGTCGCCGGCACGCTGTGCAACAAGATGGCGCCGGCCCTGCGCAAGGTCTACGACCAGATGGCCGAGCCGCGCTGGGTGCTGTCAATGGGCAGTTGCGCCAACGGTGGCGGCTACTACCACTACAGCTATTCCGTCGTGCGCGGCTGCGACCGCATCGTGCCGGTGGACGTCTACGTGCCGGGCTGCCCGCCGACGGCCGAGGCGCTGCTCTACGGCATCCTGCAACTGCAGGCCAAGATCCGCCGCGAAAACACCATTGCCCGCTGAGCGCCAAGGTATGAGCCCGAACCTCGAAACCCTGGCGCAGCAGATTGCCGCCATCCTCGGCGAGCGTGTCGCCGAGCTGAAGAACGCGCTCGGCGAGCTGACGCTGACCGTGCGCGCGGCCGACTACCTCGACGTGGCCCGCACGCTGCACGACCACGCCGAGTTGAAGCTGGAACAGTTGATCGACCTTTGCGGCGTGGACTACAGCGCCTACCGCGACGGCACGCACGAAGGCTCGCGCTATGCGGTCGTCAGCCATCTGCTGTCCGTCAAGCACAATTTCCGGCTGCGGCTGAAGGTGTTCGCCACCGACGACGACTTCCCCTGCGTGGCCTCGGTGACGCCGGTGTGGAACTCGGCCAACTGGTTTGAGCGCGAAGCCTTCGACATGTACGGCGTCATCTTCGACGGCCACGACGACCTGCGCCGCATCCTGACGGACTACGGCTTCATCGGCCATCCGATGCGCAAGGACTTCCCGGTGTCGGGCCATGTCGAGATGCGCTACGACGCCGAGCAGAAGCGCGTCGTCTACCAGCCGGTGACGATCGAGCCGCGCGAGATCACGCCGCGCATCATCCGCGAAGACAACTACGGCGGCCTGTAAGTCATGGCAGAAATCAAGAACTACACGCTGAACTTCGGCCCCCAGCACCCGGCCGCCCACGGCGTGCTGCGTCTGGTGCTGGAACTGGACGGCGAAGTCATCCAGCGCGCCGACCCGCACATCGGCCTGCTGCACCGCGCGACCGAGAAGCTCGCCGAGAGCAAGACCTTCATCCAGTCGCTGCCCTATATGGACCGTCTCGACTACGTGTCGATGATGGCCAACGAGCATGCCTACTGCCTCGCCATCGAGAAGATGCTGGGCATCGAGGTGCCGGAGCGCGCGCAATACATCCGCGTGATGTTCGCGGAGCTGACCCGCATCCTGAACCACCTGCTCTGGCTGGGCTGCCATGGCCTGGACTGCGGCGCGATGAACATCCTCATCTACTGCTTCCGCGAGCGTGAGGACATCTTCGACATGTACGAGGCGGTGTCGGGCGCGCGCATGCACGCGGCCTACTTCCGTCCGGGCGGCGTCTACCGCGACCTGCCGGACACGATGCCGCAGTACCAGGTCAGCAAGATCCGCAACGCCAAGGCCATCGCCCAGCTGAACGAGAACCGCCAGGGCTCGCTGCTGGACTTCATCGAGGACTTCTGCAAGCGCTTCCCGAAGAACGTCGATGACTACGAGACGCTGCTGACCGACAACCGCATCTGGAAGCAGCGCACGGTCGGCATCGGCGTCGTGACGCCCGAACGCGCGCTGAACATGGGCTTCAGCGGCGCGATGCTGCGCGGCTCCGGCATCGCCTGGGACCTGCGCAAGAAGCAGCCCTACGACGTCTACGACCGCATGGACTTCGACATCCCGGTCGGCACCAACGGCGACACCTACGACCGCTACGTCGTGCGCGTCGAGGAAATGCGCCAGTCCTGCCGCATCGTCGAGCAGTGCGTGGCCTGGCTGCGCGCCAACCCGGGCCCGGTCATCACCGACAACCACAAGGTCGCGCCGCCTGCCCGCGTGGACATGAAGTCCAGCATGGAAGAGCTGATCCACCACTTCAAGCTCTTCACCGAAGGCTTCCATGTGCCGGAGGGCGAAGCCTATGCGGCCGTCGAGCACCCCAAGGGCGAGTTCGGCATCTACATCGTCAGCGACGGCGCCAACAAGCCCTACCGCCTGAAGATCCGCGCGCCGGGCTTCCCGCACCTCGCGGCGCTCGACGAAATGGGCAAGGGCCACATGATCGCGGACGCCGTGGCCATCATCGGCACGATGGACATTGTTTTCGGTGAGATCGACCGATGAGCAGCTACGAACTCTCTGACGCCACCCGCGCGCGCTTCGACCGCGAGGTCGCCAAATATCCCTATGACCTGCGCCAGTCGGCCGTGATGGCCTGCCTGTCCATCGTGCAGCAGGAAGAAGGCCATGTGTCGCACGCCGCCGAGGCCGCGATCGCCGCCTACCTCGGCATGCCGCCCATCGCGGTCAACGAGGTGACGACCTTCTACAACATGTACAACCAGCACAAGGTCGGCAAGTTCAAGCTGAACGTCTGCGCCAACCTGCCCTGCCAGTTGCGCGACGGCCAGAAGGCGCTCGACCACCTGTGCCACAAGCTCGGTATCGAGCAGGGCGGCACGACGGCGGACGGCCTGTTCACCGTGCAGAAGAGCGAGTGCCTGGGCGCCTGCGCCGACTCGCCGGTGATGCTGGTCAACGACCGCCAGATGTGCAGCTTCATGACCCCTGAGCGTCTCGACGAACTGGTCGATACGCTGCGTGCGGAAGCCGCCAAGCGCTGAGGACGACGATGCTGGACCTCTCCAAATTCCAAAGCACCGGCGCCGAGACCTGTTTCCACGGCCGCCACATCAGTCCGCAGATCTATGCCGACCTGGACGGCCGGAACTGGTCGATCAAGGACTACGAAGCGCGCGGCGGTTACGCGGCGCTGCGCAAGATTCTCGGCAAGGACGGCGGTGAAGGGCTGACCCCCGATCAGGTCATCGCCGAAGTCAAGACCTCGGCGCTGCGCGGCCGTGGCGGCGCGGGCTTCCCGACCGGCCTGAAGTGGAGCTTCATGCCGCGCGCCTTCCCGGGCCAGAAATACCTCGTCTGCAACTCCGACGAGGGCGAGCCCGGCACCTGCAAGGACCGCGAAATCCTGATGCACAACCCGCATCAGGTCATCGAGGGCATGGCCATCGCCGCCTATGCGATGGGCATCACGGTCGGCTACAACTACATCCACGGCGAAATCTTCGAGGTCTACGAGCGCTTCGAGGCGGCGCTGGAAGAAGCCCGCGCAGCCGGCTACCTCGGCGACAAGATCATGGGCTCGGACTACAGCTTCCAGCTGCACGGCCACCACGGCTTCGGCGCCTATATCTGCGGCGAGGAAACCGCGCTGCTCGAATCGCTGGAGGGCAAGAAGGGCCAGCCGCGCTTCAAGCCGCCGTTCCCGGCCAGCTTCGGCCTCTACGGCAAGCCGACGACGATCAACAACACCGAAACGTTTGCCGCCGTGCCCTGGATCATCCGCAACGGCGGCCAAGCCTACCTCGAAATCGGCAAGCCCAACAACGGCGGCACCAAGCTGTTCTCGGTGTCGGGCGACGTGGAGAAGCCGGGCAACTTCGAGATCCCGCTCGGCACGCCGTTCTCGACGCTGCTGGAACTGGCCGGCGGCGTGCGCAAGGGCCGCAAGCTCAAGGCGGTCATCCCCGGCGGCTCGTCCGCGCCGGTGCTGCCGGCCGAGGTGATGATGCAATGCACGATGGACTATGACTCCATCGCCAAGGCCGGCTCCATGCTGGGCTCGGGTGCGGTCATCGTCATCGACGACTCGCGCTGCATGGTGCAGAGCCTGCTGCGCCTGTCCTATTTCTACGCCCACGAGTCCTGCGGCCAATGCACGCCCTGCCGCGAAGGCACGGGCTGGATGAACCGCGTGCTGGAACGCATCTACCACGGCGAGGGCAGGGCAGAGGACATCGACCTGCTGAACTCCGTGGCCGACAACATCCAGGGCCGCACGATCTGCGCGCTGGGCGACGCGGCGGCCATGCCGGTGCGCGCCATGATCAAGCACTTCAAGCACGAGTTCGTGCACCTGATTGAACACAAGAAGCCCCTGGTGGCTCCGACCTGAGCCCCAAGGGACACACCATCATGGTTGAAATCGAACTCGACGGCCAAAAGGTCTCGGTCCAGGAAGGCAGCATGGTCATGCATGCAGCCGAGAAGGCCGGTACCTACATCCCGCATTTCTGCTACCACAAGAAGCTCAGCATCGCGGCCAACTGCCGCATGTGCCTCGTGGACGTGGAGAAGGCCCCCAAGCCCATGCCCGCCTGCGCGACGCCGGTGACGCAGGGCATGATCGTCCGTACCAAGAGCGATAAGGCGCTCAAGGCGCAGCAGGGCGTCATGGAATTCCTGCTGATCAACCACCCGCTGGACTGCCCTATCTGCGACCAGGGCGGCGAGTGCCAGTTGCAGGACCTGGCCGTGGGCTATGGCGGCAGCAAGAGCCGCTACACCGAAGAGAAGCGCGTCGTCTTCCACAAGAGCGTGGGCCCGCTGATCTCGATGGAAGAGATGAGCCGCTGCATCCAGTGCACGCGCTGCGTGCGCTTCGGCCAGGAGATCGCCGGCGTCATGGAACTCGGCATGGTCAATCGTGGCGAGCACAGCGAAATCCAGACCTTCGTCGGCCGCTCGGTGGACTCGGAGCTGTCGGGCAACATGATCGACATCTGCCCGGTCGGCGCGTTGACGAGCAAGCCCTTCCGCTACAGCGCCCGCACCTGGGAGTTGTCGCGCCGCAAGAGCGTGTCGCCGCACGATTCGACCGGTGCCAACCTCGTCGTGCAGGTCAAGAACCATCAGGTGATGCGCGTCGTGCCGCTGGAAAACGAGGCCGTCAACGAATGCTGGATCGCTGACCGCGACCGCTTCAGCTACGAGGCGCTGAACAGCGACGCGCGCCTGAACGCGCCGATGATCAAGCAGGGCGGCGCATGGAAACAGGTCGATTGGACGACCGCGCTGGGATACGTCGCCAACGGCCTGAAGTCCATCAGGCATGACCACGGCGCGGCCGCCATCGGCGCGCTGGGCTCGGCCCACAGCACGGTGGAGGAATTGCACCTGCTGGGCGAAATCGTGCGCGGCCTGGGCAGCGACAACATCGACCACCGCCTGCGTCACAACGACTTCGGCAATGCTGCGCCGGCCGGCCAGGCGCGCTGGCTGGGCACGTCGATTGCGAGCCTGTCCGAACTGGACCGCGCGCTGGTCGTCGGCTCGACGCTGCGCAAGGATCACCCGCTGTTCTCCGCCCGCCTGCGCCATGCCGCGCGCCGGGGTGCCGCCGTGCATCGCATCGGCGTCAACAGCGACGACTGGCTGATGCCGTTGGGCGCGTCCATCAACGCCGCGCCGTCCGCCTGGGTGCAAACGCTGGCCGACGTGGCCGCCGCGATCGGTGCTGGTGCGCCGCTGGCGGGCACGGCAACCGACGAAGCCAAGGCCATCGCCGCCAGCCTGCAATCGGGCAATGCCAAGGCCATCCTGCTCGGCAACGCCGCCGCCGAACACCCGCAGGCCGCCAGCCTGCTGGCGCTGGCGCAGTGGATCGGTCAGCAGACCGGCGCCAGCGTCGGCTACCTGACGGCCGCCGCCAACACGGTCGGCGCGCAACTGGTGAAGGCCCAGCCGCAGATTGATGGCCTGAACGCCGGCCAGATGCTGAGCGGCACGGCGCTGAAGGCCGCGCTGCTGCTGAACACCGACCCGGTGCTCGATTCCGCCAACGCCGCCGCCGCCGCCAAGGCGCTGGACGCGGCCGAGATGGTCGTCGTGCTGAGCCCGTTCAAGACCGGCCTGGACTACGCCGACGTGGTGCTGCCCATCGCGCCGTTCACCGAGACCTCGGGGAGCTTCGTCAACGCCGAGGGCCGCGTGCAGAGCTTCGTCGGCGTCGTGCGCCCGCTGGCCGAGACGCGTCCGGCCTGGAAGGTGCTGCGCGTGCTGGGCAATCTGCTCGGCCTCGCGGGCTTCGACCAGGACAGTTCCGAGCAGGTGCGCGAGCAGGCGCTGAAGGGCGACCTCGCCGCCCGCCTGAACAACGCCACCTCGACCGCACCGCAAGCTGCCGCAAGAGGCGAGGGCGTCGAACGCTTCGCCAACCTGCCGATCTACGCGGCCGATGCGCTGGTGCGCAATGCCAGCTCGCTGCAACTGACCGCCGATGGCCGCGAGGCCGCCACGGTCGGCCTGCCGACCGGTATGTGGCAGCAGCTTGGCCTGCAGGCTGGTGATCTGGTCCGCATCGTGCAGGACGGCGGCGCCGCGCAATTGCCCGCGCGCCACGAAGCCGGCCTGCCCGAAGGCATCGCCCGCGTGCCCGCCGGCCTCGCCCAAACCGCCAGCCTCGGCGCCGCCTTCGGCACGCTGAACGTCAGCAAGGTCTCCGCATGATCGACACCCTCTACCAAAACGGCGCCGCGCTGCTGGGGGCCTTGTGGCCCCTGGTCTGGAGCCTGCTGAAGATCGTCGCGGTCGTCGCGCCGCTGATGATCTGCGTCGCCTATCTGACGCTGTGGGAGCGCAAGGCCATCGGCTGGTCGCAGATCCGCCCGGGCCCGAACCGCGTCGGCCCCTACGGCCTGCTGACGCCCATCGCCGACGCGGTGAAGCTGATCTTCAAGGAGATCATCAAGCCCGCCGCCGCCAGCAAGGGCCTGTTCTTCCTCGGCCCGGTGATGACCATCATGCCGGCGCTGGCCGCCTGGGCCGTCGTGCCCTTCGGGCCGGACGCGGCGGTGGCCAACGTCAACGCGGGCCTGCTGTTCCTGATGGCGATCACGTCGCTGGAGGTCTACGGCGTCATCATCGCCGGCTGGGCGTCCAACTCGAAGTACGCCTTCCTCGGCGCGCTGCGCGCGTCGGCGCAGATGGTCTCCTACGAAATCGCCATGGGCTTCGCGCTCGTCATCGTGCTGATGGTGACCGGCAGCCTGAACATGACGACCATCGTGCAGGTGCAGGAGAAGGGCCTGTTCGCCGACATGGGGCTGAACTTCCTGTCCTGGAACTGGCTGCCGCTGCTGCCCATCTTCGTCGTCTACTTCATCTCGGGCCTGGCCGAGACCAACCGCCACCCCTTCGACGTCGTCGAAGGCGAGTCGGAAATCGTCGCCGGCCACATGATCGAGTACTCGGGCATGTCGTTCGCGATGTTCTTCCTGGCCGAGTACGCGAACATGATCCTCGTGTCCGCGCTGACCGTGGTGATGTTCCTGGGCGGCTGGAGCGCGCCGGTGTCCTGGAGCCTGTTCGGCATGGAGACGCCCGCCTTCATCCAGCACACGATGGCGTTCTGGAACTGGGCCTGGCTGTTCGGCAAGACCTTCTTCGTCGTCACGACGTTCCTGTGGGTGCGTGCCACCTTCCCTCGCTTCCGCTACGACCAGATCATGCGTCTGGGCTGGAAGATCTTCATTCCCGTGACCCTGGTCTGGCTGGTCGTCGTCGGCCTGTGGATGCAGACCCCTCTCAATATCTGGAAGTAAGCATGAGTGGCTTCCTGAATTTCGCCAAGAGCTTCATGCTCACCGAGCTGTTCAAGGGCATGGCCCTGACCGGCCGGCATTTCCTGTCGCGCAACATCACGGTGCAGTTCCCCGAGGAAAAGACGCCGCTGAGCCCGCGCTTCCGCGGCCTGCACGCGCTGCGCCGTTATGAGAACGGCGAGGAGCGCTGCATCGCCTGCAAGCTCTGCGAGGCCGTCTGCCCGGCGATGGCCATCACCATCGAGAGCGACGTGCGCGCCGACGGCAGCCGCCGCACCACGCGCTACGACATCGACCTGACCAAGTGCATCTTCTGCGGCTTCTGCGAGGAAAGCTGCCCGGTGGACTCCATCGTCGAGACCAATATCTTCGAGTACCACGGCGAGAAGCGCGGCGACCTGTACTTCACCAAGGACATGCTGCTGGCCGTCGGTGACAAGTACGAGCCCCAGATCGCGGCCCAGAAGGAGGCGGACGCCAAGTACCGCTGACCAAGCATGGACATCACGACCCTTCTCTTCTACGTCTTCTCCGGCATCCTGCTGGTGTCGTCGTTCCGCGTCATCACCGCGCGCAACACCGTCCACGCGGCGTTGTTTCTGATCCTGTCCTTCTTCACCGCGTCCTGCCTGTGGATGCTGCTGAAGGCCGAATTCCTCGCCATCGCGCTGGTGCTGGTCTATATCGGTGCCGTCATGGTGCTGTTCCTGTTCGTCGTCATGATGCTGGACCTGAACACGGACAGCCTGCGCGAGGGCTTCTGGAAGCATCTGCCGCTCGCGGCCGTCGTCGGCGCGCTGATCGCCTTCGAGATGGGCATCGTGCTGATGGGCGGCTTCCAGCTCTCCGATGCGCCCGTGGCCACCGCCGCGCAGATCGCGCAGGGCAACACCAAGCTGCTCGGCATCGAGATCTACACGAGCTACCTCTACCCGCTGCAGATCGCTGCCGTGCTGCTGCTGGTCGCCATCGTCGCCGCCATCGCGCTGACGCTGCGCCGCCGCAAGGACTCGCGCGCGATGGATGCGTCCGAGCAGGTCAAGGTCAAGAAGGCTGACCGCCTGCGCATCGTCAAGATGGTACCGAGCGTCGCCGCGCCGGCCGAAACCCCCGCCGCACCCACCGAAGGAGGCCAGGCATGATCGGCGCCACCCTGACCCTGGGCCATTTCCTGACACTGGGCGCGATGCTGTTCGCGCTGTCGGTGATCGGCATCTTCCTGAACCGCAAGAACCTGATCGTGCTGCTGATGGCCATCGAGCTGATGCTGCTGGCGGTCAATATGAACTTCGTCGCCTTCTCGCACTACCTGGGCGATATGGGCGGCCAGGTCTTCGTGTTCTTCATCCTGACCGTCGCGGCGGCCGAGTCGGCCATCGGCCTGGCCATCCTGGTCGTGCTGTTCCGCAACCGCGCCAGCATCAACGTCGAAGAACTCGATGCGCTGAAGGGCTAAGAACAAGATGTCAGCAGAACTCTCGCAAAACACGCTGCTCGCGGTGCCGCTCGCGCCGCTGGCGGGCGCCATCGTCGCCGGCTTTTTCGGCAAGACGATCGGCCGCGCCAATGCGCACCGCGTCACCATCCTCGGCGTGCTCGTCGCCTTCATCATTTCGGCGATGACGCTCTACAGCGTCGCCGTCGATGGCGCGCGTTTCAGCGGCACCGTCTACGAGTGGATGACGCTCGGCGACCTGAAGATGGAGGTCGGCTTCCTCATCGACGGCCTGACCGCGATGATGATGTGCGTCGTGACCTTCGTGTCGCTGATGGTCCACATCTACACCATCGGCTATATGGAAGAGGACGACGGCTACCAGCGCTTCTTCTCCTACATCTCGCTGTTCACCTTCAGCATGCTGATGCTCGTCATGAGCAACAACATGCTCCAGCTCTTCTTCGGCTGGGAAGCCGTGGGCCTGGTGTCCTATCTGCTGATCGGCTTCTGGTACAAGAAACCGACGGCCATCTTCGCCAATATGAAGGCCTTCCTGGTGAACCGCGTCGGCGACTTCGGCTTCATCCTCGGCATCGGCCTGCTGGTGGCCTTCGGCGGCTCGCTGAACTATGCGGAGACCTTCGCCAAGGCCGACATCCTCTCGAAGATGGTCTTCCCGGGCACGGACTGGGCGCTGCTGACCGTCGCCTGCATCTGCCTCTTCATCGGCGCAATGGGCAAGAGCGCGCAGTTCCCGCTGCACGTCTGGCTGCCGGACTCGATGGAAGGCCCGACCCCCATCTCCGCGCTGATCCACGCCGCGACGATGGTGACGGCCGGCATCTTCATGGTGGCGCGCATGTCGCCGCTGTTCGAGCTGAGCGACACGGCGCTGAACTTCGTGCTCGTCATCGGCGCAATCACCGCGCTGTTCATGGGCTTCCTGGGCATCATCCAGAACGACATCAAGCGCGTCGTCGCCTACTCCACGCTCTCGCAGCTGGGCTATATGACGGTCGCGCTCGGCGCCTCGGCCTACTCGGTCGCCGTCTTCCACCTGATGACGCACGCCTTCTTCAAGGCGCTGCTGTTCCTGGGCGCCGGCTCCGTCATCATGGGCATGCATCATGACCAGGACATCCGCAATATGGGCGGCCTGCGCAAATACATGCCCATCACCTGGATCACGTCGCTGCTGGGCTCGCTGGCCCTGATCGGCACGCCGCTGTTCTCGGGCTTCTACTCCAAGGACTCGATCATCGAGGCCGTCCACGCCAGCCACCTGCCGGGCGCGGGCTTCGCCTACTTCGCCGTCATCGCCGGCGTGTTCGTGACGGCCTTCTACTCGTTCCGCATGTACTTCCTGGTCTTCCACGGCAAGGAGCACTTCCACCACAAGCCCTTCCCGGGCGAGCACGACCACCATGACGACCACGGCCATGGCCATGCGCACACGCCGCACGAGTCGCCCTGGGTCGTCACCGTGCCGCTGGTGTTGTTGGCGATTCCCTCGGTCGTCATCGGCTTCATGGCCATCCAGCCCATGCTGTTCGGCGACTTCTTCAAGGACGCGATCTTCGTCAACGCGCACGCCCACCACGCGATGCACGAACTGGCCGAGGAATTCCATGGCGCTGCCGCGATGGCCCTGCACGGCCTGAGCACGCTGCCCTTCTGGCTCGCGCTGGCCGGCGTCGTCACCGCCTATGTGTTCTACATGGTCGCACCCAGCATCCCGGCGACCTTCGCCAAGGTGCTGCGTCCGCTGATCGTCATCCTGGAGAACAAATACTTCATGGACTGGATCAACGAGAACATCCTCGCCCGCGCGGCCCGCCTGATCGGCACGGGGCTGTGGAAGGGCGGCGACGGCGCGCTGATCGATGGCCTCGTCATCAACGGCTCGGCCAGGACGGTCGGCGGCATTGCGGGCCTGGTGCGCCGCGTGCAGACCGGCCATCTGTACTGGTACGCCCTCGTCATGATCCTGGGCGTCACCGGGCTGATGACCTGGCAGCTCTGGCCCTATATCAAGCCCCAGTTCAACGCCCTGTTCGGGTTCTGAGGGACAACAAGAATGTTGCTGAGTCTTGCGATTTTTCTGCCCATCGCCTGCGGCGCGCTGCTGCTGGCGCTCGGGCGCGACGAGAACGCGAACGCCGTGCGCTGGATGGCGCTGGTCGCGGCCGTGGCGAGCTTCCTCGTCACGATTCCCGTCATCACCGGTTTCGACACGACGACCGCCGCGATGCAGTTCGTCGAGAACCATGCCTGGATCGAGCGTTTCAACATCCGCTACCACCTCGGCGTGGACGGCATCTCGATGTGGTTCGTGCCGCTGACGGCCTTCATCACCGTCATCGTCGTCGTCTCGGCCTGGGAAGTCATCGAGAAGCGCGTCAACCAGTACATGGGCGCCTTCCTGATCCTGTCCGGGCTCATGGTCGGCGTGTTCAGCGCGCTCGACGGCATGCTGTTCTACGTGTTCTTCGAGGCCACGCTGATCCCGATGTACATCATCATCGGCGTCTGGGGCGGCCCGAACCGCGTCTATGCGGCCTTCAAGTTCTTCCTCTACACGCTGGCCGGCTCGCTCTTGATGCTGGTGGCGCTGCTCTACCTCTACTACCAGTCGGCCGGCAGCTTCGACATCCAGACCTGGCACAAGCTGCCGCTGACCGGCACCGCGCAGACCTGGCTGTTCTTCGCCTTCCTGGCCGCGTTCTCGGTCAAGGTGCCGATGTGGCCGGTGCACACCTGGCTGCCCGACGCCCACGTCGAGGCCCCCACCGGCGGCTCCGTCGTGCTGGCGGCCATCATGCTGAAGCTGGGCTGCTACGGCTTCCTGCGCTTCTCGCTGCCGATCGCGCCCGACGCCGCGCGCGAATGGGCCTGGCTGATCATCGCCATGTCGCTGATCGCCGTCGTCTACATCGGCCTCGTCGCGCTGGTGCAGAAGGACATGAAGAAGCTGGTGGCCTACTCGTCCATCGCCCACATGGGCTTCGTCACGCTGGGCTTCTTCGTCTTCAACGAACTGGGCGTGTCCGGCGGCCTCGTGCAGATGATTGCGCACGGCTTCGTGTCCGGCGCGATGTTCCTCTCCATCGGCGTGCTCTACGACCGCGTGCATTCCCGCGACATCGCGGCCTACGGCGGCGTCGTCAACACCATGCCCAGGTTCGCCGCCTTCGCGGTGTTCTTCGGCATGGCCAACTGCGGCCTGCCGGCGACGGCCGGCTTCGTCGGCGAATGGATGGTCATCCTCGGCACCGTCAAGGTCAACTTCTGGCTCGGCGGCATCGCCGCGACGGCCCTGGTCTGGGGCGCGGCCTACACGCTGTGGATGATCAAGCGCGTCTACTTCGGCGACGTGGCCAACGACAACGTTCGCGCACTGACCGACATCAACCGCCGCGAGTTCGCCATGCTCGCCGTGCTGGCCGTGGCCACGCTCTATATGGGCGTCTATCCCAAGCCCTTCACCGACGTGATGCATGCCTCGGTGGCCGAGCTGCTGCAGCACGTCGCGCTCGGCAAGATCCCGGGTTGACCGCGAGCTGAGGCAACAAATGAACGACATGAACTGGCTCGCCCTCTATCCCGAAATCCTGCTGCTGGCGATGGGCTGCGTGGTGGCCCTGGTGGACCTCTGGGTCACCGACGAGCAGCGCCGCCCGACCTACTGGCTGTCGCAGTTGAGCCTGGCCGTCGTCGCGGCCATGCACTTCTGCTACTTCGATGCCGGCCAGACCGCCTATGCGATGCAGGGCATGGTCGTCGCCGACCCGATGGGCCATCTGCTCGCCGGCTTCGCCTGCGTGGCGACCATGGTCACGCTCGTCTATGCGCGCCCCTATGCGGCCGTGCGCGAGATGCTCAAGGGCGAACTCTTCATCCTCAGCCTGTTCGCGCTGCTGGGCATCAATGTGATGCTGTCGGCGAACAACTTCCTCGTCGTCTATCTCGGCCTGGAACTGATGAGCCTGTCGCTCTACGCCCTCGTCGCGCTGCGCCGCGACAGCGCCATCGCCACCGAGGCGGCGATGAAGTATTTCGTGCTCGGCGCGCTGGCCAGCGGCTTCCTGCTCTACGGCCTGTCGATGATGTACGGCGCCACCGGCTCGCTGAGCATCCCCGAGGTCTTCGACGTCATCGCCAAGGGTGAGCCCAACCGTGCGGTGCTGGTCTTCGGCGTCGTCTTCGTCGTCGCGGGCCTCGCCTTCAAGCTCGGCGCTGCGCCCTTCCACATGTGGGTGCCCGACGTGTATCAGGGCGCGCCCACGGCCGTCACGCTGCTGATCGGCGCCGCACCCAAGCTGGCCGCCTTCGCCATCACGGTGCGCCTGCTCGTCGAGGGCATGATCGGCCTCGCGGTGGACTGGCAGCAGATGCTCATCGTGCTGGCCGTCGCCTCGCTGCTGATCGGCAACGTCGCCGCCATCGCGCAGAGCAACCTCAAGCGCATGCTGGCCTACTCGACCATCGCCAATATGGGCTTCGTGCTGCTGGGCATGGCCTCGGGCGTCGTCAACGGCAACACCCTGTCCGCCTCCAATGCCTACAGCTCGGCGATGTTCTATGCCGTCACCTATGTGCTGACGACGCTGGGCACCTTCGGCATGGTCATCCTGCTGTCGCGCCAGGGCCATGAGGCCGAGGAGATCAAGGACCTCGCCGGCCTCGCCAAACGCAGCCCCTGGTTCGCGCTGGTCATGACCTTCTTCATGTTCTCGCTGGCCGGCGTGCCGCCGATGGTGGGCTTCCACGCCAAGCTCGCCGTGCTGCAGGCCCTGGTGGCGGCGAACACGCCGTTCTACATCGGCCTCGCGGTCTTCGCCGTCGTCATCTCGCTGGTGGGCGCCTTCTATTACCTGCGCGTCGTCAAGGTCATGTTCTTCGACGAGCCGGCCGACACCGCGCCCCTCGCGGCCCCCGGCGACGTGCGCGCCGTCATGACGCTGAACGGCCTCGCCGTGCTGCTGCTCGGCCTGCTGCCGGGCGGCCTGATGGCGCTCTGCGCCCAGGCCATCGTCAAGGCTTTGGCGACATGACGCCCCCACGCGAACTGCGTTCGCTGCCCCCCAAAGGGGCGTCAGGCCGCTTGGGGCGACCCGGCGCGGCCTGAGATGGATCAGTCCGCTGCGGTCTGGCTCGTCCTGGCTGCGGCCGTCATCGCGGCCAACCTGCCTTACTTCAACGAGCGCCTGCTGCTCGTCGGCCCGCGCCGAGCGCCCAAGGCGGTGTGGTGGCGGCTGCTGGAACTGCTGCTGATGGCCGCGCTGACCTGGGCCCTCGGCACGCTGCTCGAAGCCCGCATCGGCCAGCGCCACCCTCAGGGCTGGGAGTTCTACGCGGCGGGCGCCTGCCTCTTCATCACGCTGGGCTTCCCCGGCTTCGTCTGGAGATATCTGCGCCGTGGCCGGGACTGACGAGCACCTCGTCGAGCGCCTGCTCGACAGCCGGCAGGCCTATCGCGGCCACTTCCTCGACGTGCGCTGCGACCGCGTGGCCCTGCCCGACGGTGCCACGGCCGAGCGTGAGTACATCCGCCACCCCGGCGCCGTCATGATCCTGCCGCTGCTCGGCGACGGCCGCCTGCTGCTGGAGCGCCAGTACCGCCACCCGATGGGCCGCGTGATGCTGGAGTTCCCGGCCGGCAAGCTCGACGCCGGTGAAGACCCGCTCGCCTGCGCCCGGCGCGAACTGGCCGAGGAAACCGGCTACCGTGCCGCCGAATGGGCCCGCGCCGGCGTGCTGCACAACGCCATCGCCTACTCGGACGAGGGCATCCACATCTATTTCGCACGCGGCCTGCGCCGGGGCGAGCAGGATCTGGACGAGGGCGAGTTCCTCGAACTCGTCACCCACACGCCCGAGGAACTCGACGCGCTGGCCGCGAGCGGCGCCGTGACCGACGCCAAGACCCTGATCGGCCTGCTCTGGCTGCACCGCTGGCGCCAGGGCGCCTGGGCGCTGGACTGGCAGGCCGTCGCCTGACGCGGCAGCCTGTCACGCCATTCGCGCATTTCACCGCCGCGATCTGCAGTCCGTCGCACGACTTCCGGCACCCCGGGGTGGCGCCGCTATGCTGCCGCGCTTACTCCGACCACCACCATGATTGACACCCGGATGACCCTCCGTCCCCACCCTGCACGCGGCCTGCTGGCCCTGTCCGCGCTGGCGGCCCTGCTGGCCCTGTCGGCCTGCAAGAAGCCTGGCGCCGAGGCCGACGGGCCCAAGACCCAGCCGACGCTGCAGCTCAAGGCCGAGGACCGCCTCGTCATCGGCCAGAGCGCGCACAGCAGCGGCCCGCTGATTACCGGCGCCGTGCAGCCGGAGCGCCGCGCCGATCTGCGCGCCGAGGTGTCGGCCCTGGTGCAAGAGGTGTTCAAGGAGAACGGCGAGCGGGTGCGCAAGGGCGACCTGCTGGTGCGGCTCGACGCCACGTCCATCCGCGACAGCCTCGCCTCGGCCCAGGAAGCCGCCCGCGCCGCGCAGGAAGCCTTCGAGCAGAGCGAGCGCCAGTACCAGCGCCAGAAGGCGCTGCAGGCCCAGGGCATGGTGTCGCAGCAGGCGCTGGAAGACGCGCAGAACCGCCGCACCGCCGCGATGAGCGAGCGCGTCGCCGCCGACGCCCGCCTCGTCGCCGCCCGCCAGCAGCTCGGCCGCACCGAGGTGCGCGCGCCCTTCGACGGCGTCGTCAGCGAACGCCAGGCCTCGTCCGGCGATACCGCGCAGATCGGCAAGGCGCTGCTCAAGGTCATCGACCCGGCCAGCATGCGCTTCGAGGGCTATGTGTCCGCCGACCGCCGCGCCGAACTCAAGGTCGGCCAGGCCGTGGACCTGCGCATCAACGGCACCGACAGCCCGCAGGTCGAGGGCCGCATCCGCCGCATCGACGTGGCCGCCGACCCGGTGACGCGCCAGGTCGCGCTGCTGGTGGACTTCGTCGATCCGAAGCAGGCGGCCGTCGCCGGCCTCTATGGCGAGGGCCATGTGCGCACGACCACCGTGGCCGCATTGATGCTCGGCGAAGCCGACCTGCAGCGCGACGGCGACCGCGCCTTCGCCTGGATCGTCAAGGACGGCAAGCTGCACCGCCAGCCCATCCAGCTTGGCGAGCGCGACCAGCGCAGCGGCGAGTTCGTCGTCACGGCCGGTCTGGCCGCCGGCAACGTCGTCATCCGCAACCCCAGCCGCACCCTGGTCGAGGGCACGCCGGTGCAGGGCGCCGTCCAACCCACAGTTCAGCCCGCCGTGGCGGCGAGCGCGGGAGGCTGAGGTGCTGATCTCCGATTTCGCCATCAAGAAGCCGATTGCGACCATCGTCGCCATCATCGGCATCATGGCCCTGGGCCTGCTGGCCCTGTCCAAGCTCAAGGTCAACCAGAACCCCGACGTCGAGATCCCCGTCCTCGTCGTCAGCATCCCCTACCCGGGCGCCTCGCCCGAGACCAGCGAACGCGAGATCGTCAACCGCGTCGAGCGGCCGCTGTTGGCCGTGCCGGGCGTCACCGAGGTGCGCTCGACGGCCGGCGAGGGCCAGGCCACCTTCGTGCTGCAGTTCGACTTCAAGAAGAACCTCATCGAAGCCGCCGACGACGTGCGCAACGCCATCGCCTCGGTGCGCTACAACCTGCCGCAGGAGATGCGCGAGCCCATCCTGCAGCGCGTCGATCCGTCGGCGCAGCCGGTGATGCAGGTGTCGCTGGAGTCCAAGCTGCAGTCGCACGCCGAGCTGTCGCGCATCGCCGAGGACCAGCTCGCCGACAAGTTCCGCGCCATCCCCGGCGTCGGCAAGGTGGACATCTACGGCTCGCTGAATCGCGAACTCTCCGTGCTGCTGCGCGGCCAGAAGCTGCGCGAGTTCAACGTCTCGGTCACCGACGTGGTCAACGCGCTGCGCAACCAGAACATGTCGGCCCCGGTCGGCAAGGTGCGTGGCGAGTACGAGGACCAGAGCATCCGCCTGGTCGGCCGCATCGCCTCGCCGGAAGACTTCGACCGCATCGTCGTCAAGCGCAACGGCGGCGAACTGGTGCGCCTGGGCCAGGTGGCGTCCATCGAGGACGGCTTCGCCGAGCGCACGACGCTCTCGGTGCGCAACGGCGCCAAGAACGTCGGCCTGTCCATCACCCGCTCCCGCGAGGCGTCCACGGTCACCGTGGCCCGCGAGGTGCGCAAGGTCGTCGAGGAAGCCAACAAGGCGCTGCCCGAAGGCACCCGCCTGGAGATCACGCAGGACAGCGGCGAGGATGCGCAGAACAGCCTCAACAACGTCATCCACGCGCTGGTGTTCGGCGCCGGGCTGACCATCTTCGTCGTCTACGCCTTCCTGAACTCCTGGCGCTCGACGCTCATCACCGCCACCTCGCTGCCGACCTCGGTCATCGCCGCCTTCATCGCCGTCTGGCTGTTCGGCTTCACGCTGAACTTCATGAGCCTGCTCGGCCTGTCGCTGGCCATCGGCGTGCTGATCGACGACGCCATCGTCGTGCGCGAGAACATCGTGAGGCATATGGAGCGCGGCGCCGACCGCCGCACGGCCGCCTTCCGCGGCACGGCCGAGATCGGCCTGGCCGTCGCGGCGACCACCTTCTCCATCGTTGCCGTGTTCGTGCCCGTGGCCTTCATCCCCGGCGTCGGCGGCGAATGGTTCCGGCCCTTCGCGTTGACCGTCGTCGCCTCGGTGCTGGTGAGCCTGCTGGTGTCGTTCACGCTCGACCCGATGCTGTCCGCCTTCTGGGGCGACCCCCCGGGCCACCACGAGGCGCCCAAGACCGGCATCTCCAAGGTTCTGCACAAGTTCAACGTCTGGTTCGACCATCAGGCGGACCGCTACGGCCTCGTCATCGCCTGGGCGCTGCACCACCGGCGCTGGATGGCGGCCATCGCCTTCCTGAGCTTCGTCGGCGCCATCGCGCTGCAGGCCACCCTGGGCGGCAGCAGCTTCCTGCCCAGCTCCGACTTCGGCACCATCGCGGTGGACATCCGCACGCCGCCGAGCTCCAGCCTCGAATACTCGCGCCGCAAGCTGGCCGCGGCCGCCGAGATCGCGCAGCAACTGCCCGAGGCCCGGGCCACCGACAGCTTCGTGCAGACCAGCGGTGGCAAGCTCTACATCGACCTCGGCAAGAGCTATGAGCGCAAGCGCAGCGCCCAGCAGATCGGCGCCGACCTGCGCGAGCGCCTGCGCGTGCTGACCGGTGCCGAATACGTCGTCATGGACGACCTCGCCAACGGCGGCCAGAAGCCGGTGCAGATCCGCTTCTACGGCACCGACACGCGCCAGTTGATGGCGATGACCGAGGACTTCATGGCCCGGCTGCGCAAGGTGCCTGGCGCCGTGGACGTGGGCCTGTCGCAGCAGGACACGCAGGACGAGCTGCAGATCGAGATGCACCGCGGCCTCGCCAACGCGATGGGCATCTCGGTGAGCGACGCGGCCAATGCGCTGCGCGTGGCCTTCGCCGGCATCCAGGTCGGCGATTGGATCGACCCGACCGGCCAGACCCGCGACGTGTCGGTGCGCCTGGCACCGGCCGACCGCGTGGACGCCAGCAATATCGAGCGCCTGCCGATCGCCGTGTCCGGCACCGGCCAGATGGTGCCGCTGGAGCAGATCGCCACCATCACCACCGGCAAGGGGCCGGCCACCATCCAGCACGTCGATGGCAAGCGCGTCGTCACCGTGTCGGCCAATGTGCAGGGGCGTTCGTCGGGCGAGGTCTCGGCCGACGCCGAGAAGCTCGCCAAGGGCATGAGCTTCCCGCCCGGCTACGGCATCAAGCTGGCCGGCGCGTCCAAGGACCAGGCCGAGGTCTTCAGCGCCATGGGCATGGCCCTGGTGTCGGGCATCGGCCTGATGTATCTGATCCTCGTCATCCAGTTCAACAGCTTCACCGCGCCGCTGGGCGTGATGCTGTCGCAGCCGCTGTCGCTGATCGGCGTCGTCGTCGCGCTGCTGCTCACGAAGGGCACGCTGAACCTGATGAGCTTCATCGGCATCATCATGCTGGCCGGCCTGGTGGCGAAGAACGCCATCCTGCTGCTGGACGCCGCGCGTCAGGAAGAGGCCAACGGCGTGCCGCGCGAAGAGGCGCTGATGCACGCGGGCCGCAAGCGCTTCCGCCCCATCCTGATGACCACCTTCGCGCTGATCGCCGGCATGCTGCCGGTGGCCATCGGCATCGGCGAGGGCGGCGAGTTCTACCGCCCGATGGCCGTGGCCATCATCGGCGGCACGATCACGTCCACCTTCCTGACGCTGCTGATGGTGCCGAGCTTCTACGACAGCATCGAGATCATGCGCGACCACCTCGGCCAGAAGTTCCAGCGCCGCGCCGCGCGCTGGGGCGCCTTCGTGTCGGGCGTGCTGTGCTTCCTGGAAGTGCTGGCCTTCCTGACGCTGCTGCGCTTCGTCTACCGGCTGCTGCGGGCCATCGTGCGCCGCCTCGGCGGCCGCCGGGCTACGGAACCCGCCTTGGGGTGATCAGACGACCCGTCCCGGGTTGAGCAGGTCGAGCGGGTCCAGCGCCTGCTTGATCGCACGCATCAGCGCGAGGGCCGTCGCGTCCTTGCGCACGGCCAGTTCCTCGCGCTTGAGCCGGCCGATGCCATGCTCGGCCGAGATCGAGCCGCCGCGCCGGCACACGGCGTCGTAGACCATCGCATTGATCGGCGCCTCATGCGCCGCCAGGAACTCGGCCGGCGCGATGCCGGCCGGCGCCTGCACGTTGTAGTGCAGATTGCCGTCGCCAAGATGCCCGAAGTCGATCACCTCGATGCCGGGCAGATACGCCGTCAGTGCCGCATCCATCTCGGCGACGAAACCGGGAATGGCCGACACCGGCAGCGAGATGTCGTGCTTGATGTTCAGCCCCGCCTGCGCCTGCGCGAGCGGGATGGACTCGCGCAGATGCCAGAAGTCCCTGGCCTGCTGCAGGCTCTGCGCGATGGCCGCGTCCTGCACGATGCCGCGCTCGAAGGCGGCTTCCAGCAGGCCCTCGAAGACGCCGCGCGCATGCGCGCCGCCCTCGGCGTCGGACAGTTCCAGCAGCACCGTCCACGCGGCTGCGCCCAGCGGCTGGGCCAGTTGCGGCAGTTCGCGCGCCAGCAGCGCGAGAGAAGCCCGGTTCATCACCTCGAAGCCGGTCAGCGCATCGCCCGCGCGCTCGCGCGCCAGGCCCAGCAGCGCCACCGCCTCGTCCGCCGACGCGCAGGCGGCCAGCGCGGTCAGCCTCTCCTTGGGCTGCGGATAGAGCCGCATCGTCGCCGCCGTGATGACGCCCAGCGTGCCCTCGCTGCCGATGAAGAGGTCGCGCAGGTCATAGCCCGTGTTGTCCTTGCGCAGGCCCGACAGCCCCTGCCAGACCTCGCCGGCCGCCGTGACCACTTCCAGCCCCAGGCACAGTTCGCGCGCATTGCCATAACGCAGCACCTGTGTGCCGCCGGCATTGGTCGCCAGATTGCCGCCCAGCGTGCAGGAGCCTTCGGCCGCGAGGCTGAGCGGGAACAGCAGGCCGGCCTGCGCCGCCGCCGCCTGCACCTCGGCCAGCACGCAGCCGGCCTCGGCCGTCAGGCTCGCGTTCGCCACGTCCACCTGCCGCACGCGCCGCATGCGCGCAAGGCTCAACACGAGTTGCCGTCCGCTGTCGTCCGGCGTCGAGCCGCCGACCAGGCCGGTGTTGCCGCCCTGCGGCACGACCGCGATGCGGTGCTCGTGGCAGAGCCGCAGTACCGCCGCCACTTCGTCCGTCGAGCCCGGCCGCGCCACGGCCAGCGCCTTGCCGGCGTAGCGCCGGCGCCAGTCCTTCTCATAGGCCGACAGGTCGCCGCCCGCCAGCAGCCCGGCGTCGCCGAGCCGCGCGTGCAGCGCGGCCAGCAGGGCGTTCATGTCGCCTTGGCCGCCGCGAGCCGCAGGCGGATCTGGGCCGTGCAGGCCGTGAACACGAGCACGCCCAGCCCTACCTCGGCCAGCGCCAGCCCCTGGCCGATGCCGCCCTCGCTGGTCGCGCGCACCAGGCCTTCCAGCACATAGAGCCAGATCACCAGGGCCACCCAGCGGTAGGTGTACATGCGGTAGCGCCACAGGCCTAGCGGCGCCGGCAGCAGCGGCAGCGCCTTCAGCGCCAGCGTGCCCCGGCCGGTCGGCGCCAGCCACAGCTCCCAGATGAGGCAGAGCAGGATCAGCGCGGCGACGCCGGCCAGCGCGAGATTGCGCGACAGGCGTTCGTTGGCGCGGGGCTGGGTTCTTTCGAGGACGGTGGACATGGCTGCGGCATCATAGAAGCCATGCCAACGACACCCCCCGACGACGCCCCCCTGGCCCGTAACCCCATCGCGCTCGCCAATGCGCTTCTCACCGGCCTCCTCGCCTGGCCCTGGCTGCAGACCCTGCACACCTTCCGCCAACGCTTCCGCGAGGAAAAGCTCGGCCTCACCGCCGGCAGCCTGACCTTCACGACGCTGATCTCGCTGGTGCCGCTGCTGACGGTGATGCTGGCCGTCTTCACCGCCTTCCCGATGTTTTCCAGCTTCCAGCACGCGTTGGAACAGTATTTCCTGAAGAGCCTGATCCCGCCCAATATCGCCAAGCCCGTGCTCGCGGCGCTGACGCAGTTCGCCGCCAAGGCCAACCGGCTCGGCGTCGTGGGCCTTGTGGCCCTGGGCGTCACGGCGCTGGCGTTGATGCTCACCATCGACCGCACGCTCAACGCCATCTGGCGCGTGCGGCGCCCGCGGCCCATGGCCCAGCGCGTGCTCGTCTACTGGGCCGCGCTGACGCTCGGCCCGCTGCTGCTGGGGGGCAGCCTGACGCTGACGAGCTATGCGGTCAGCGTCGGCCAGGGCTATCTGACGGCCATGCCGGCCAGCCTCTCCACGGCGCTGGGCAGCGCCGACGTGCTGCTGCTCGGCCTGGCCATCGCCGGCCTTTTCCACTATGTGCCCAATACCCACGTCCGCTGGCGCCATGCGCTGCTAGGCGGCGCCTTCGTGTCCATCGGCTTCTCGCTCGCCAAGTCGCTGCTGGCCTGGTACGTCAAGCAGGTGCCGACCTATTCGACGCTCTACGGCGCCTTCGCCACCGTGCCGGTCTTCCTGATTTGGGTCTATCTAGGCTGGGTCATCGTGCTATTGGGCGCCATCCTGGCGGCCAACACGCCCAGCCTGACGGGCCGGCTGCATCTGCGCCCCGACACCCCGGGCCAGCCGCTGGCGCTCGCGCTGGAAGCGCTGCGCGAGCTGTGGCGGGTGCGCGAAGCCGGGCAGGGCGGCCTGCCGCGCCTGGCGCTGGCGCGGGCGTTGCGGGTGGACCCGCTGCAGCTCAGCCCCGTCATCGACAAACTGCTCGCCACCGGCTGGATCGGCCGCCTGGAAGAAGAGGGCGACCCGCGCCTCGTGCTGCTGTGCGCGCCCGAGCAGGCGCCGGCCGAGCCGCTGCTGAGCAGCTTCCTGGCCGGGCGCGAGGGGCTGCTGGGCAATCTGTGGGTCCAAGGTGAGTGGGGCAGGGTGACGCTGGACAAGCTGCTGACCCGGTGAGGCGCCTATGGATGCAACACCACCAGCAACGCCGCCGCGGCCGACTTGCCTGGGTTGCGGATCGCATGCGGCCCATCCACGGCATAACGCGCGGTCTCGCCTGACTTGAGCCGGCTCGTCACGCCCTGGGCGGTGACTTCGAGGCTGCCGCTCAGCACGCTCAGGTGTTCGCGCGAGCCCGGCTCGTGGGCCTGCGAGTCCAGCACGCCGCCGGGCTGCACCTGCAGTTCGTACCACTCGAACTGCCCGGCCAGTTCGATGGGGCCGAGGATGCGCAGCTTGCACAAGCCGTCCGGGCTGGTCAGGCCAGGTGTCGCATGGGCGGGCACGGTCTCGATGGCCGGCACGGCGGTGCGCTCGCCGCCAAGCAGTTCGCCCATCTCCACGCCCAGCGCGTTCGCCAGCCGCCAGACCACGGCCACCGTGGGGTTGGCCTGGTTGCGCTCGATCTGCGACAACATCGACTTGCTGACGCCCGCCCGTTTCGAGAGATCGTCCAGCGACAGGCCCCGGTTGCCGCGCAACGCCTGCAAGGCGGCGCCGACACGCGGCGGTTCGAGTTCGTTGCTCATGCTTGACGGCGTGGGGTGTTTTCTTGATACTGCACGAATGTTCGATATATCGAACTTGTTCACTTTGATGGATTGTGCATCATGAGCCAGACCTTCTACCAACATCTGCAGACCGAGCTGGACGGCATCCGTGCCGCCGGGCTCTACAAGTCCGAGCGCATCATCACGACGCCGCAGGGTGCAGTCGTGAAGACGACGGATGGCCGCGAAGTCATCAACCTGTGCGCGAACAACTATCTGGGGCTGTCGTCGCACCCCAAGGTGATCGAGGCGGCGCATGAGGCGCTGCGCACACATGGCTTCGGGCTGTCGTCGGTGCGCTTCATCTGCGGCACGCAGGACCTGCACAAAGAGCTGGAGCAGCGCATCGCCCGCTTCGTCGGCTGCGAGGACGCCATCCTCTACGCCGCCGCCTTCGACGCCAATGGCGGCCTGTTCGAGCCGCTGCTGGGCGAGCAGGACGCGATCATCAGCGACGCGCTCAACCACGCGTCCATCATCGACGGCATCCGTCTGTGCAAGGCGCAGCGCTGGCGCTATGCGCACAACGATCTGGCCGACCTGGAGCGCTGCCTGAAAGAGGCGAAGGAGAAGGGCGCGCGCTTCACGCTGGTGTTCACCGACGGCGTGTTCTCGATGGACGGCACCATCGCCCAGCTCGACAAGATCCGCGCGCTGTGCGACCAGTACGGTGCGCTGCTCGGCATCGACGAATGCCATGCGTCCGGCTTCATGGGCCGGACCGGCCGCGGCACGGCGGAGCATCGCGGCGTGTTCGGCAAGATCGACATCATCACCGGCACCTTCGGCAAGGCGCTGGGCGGCGCGTCCGGCGGCTTCACGGCGGCGCGCAAGGAGGTGGTCGAGCTGCTGCGCCAGCGTTCGCGCCCCTATCTGTTCAGCAACACGCTGGCGCCCAGCATCGCCGGTGCCTCGCTGGCGGTACTGGACCTGCTCGAAGGCTCCACGGCGCTGCGCGACAAGCTCGAAGCGAACACGGCCTATTTCCGCGCCGCCATCCAGGCCGCCGGCTTCGAGATCAAGCCCGGCACCCACCCCATCGTGCCCATCATGGTCTACGACGCGGTGAAGGCGCAGGAACTCTCCAAGCGCATCCTGGAACTGGGCATCTACGCGGTGGGCTTCTTCTTCCCGGTCGTGCCCAAGGGCCAGGCGCGCATCCGCGTGCAGGTCTCGGCCGTGCACGAGCGCGAGCATCTGGAGAAGGCCGTCGCCGCCTTCGCGCAGGCCGGCCGCGAGCTGGGGATCGTGCAATGACGCGCATCCTCATCATTGGCGCCAACGGTCAGATCGGCACCGAACTGGCCGGTGAACTCGCCCGGCTGCACGGTGAGGACGCCGTCATCACCAGCGACCTGAGCCCGCAGGGCCGCGTGCGCACGCTCCAGCACGAGGCGCTGGACGTGACCGACGCCGGGGCACTGGCCACCATCGTCAAGCGCCACCACGTTACGCAGATCTACCACCTCGCCGCAGCCCTCTCGGCCAATGGCGAGAAGCATCCGATGTGGGCCTGGGACCTGAACATGAAGGGCCTGCTCAATGTGCTGGAGCTGGCCCGGCACGAGAAGCTGGACAAGATCTTCTGGCCCAGCTCCATCGCCGCCTTCGGCCCCAATACGCCCGCGCTGGATACGCCGCAGACGACGGTGATGGACCCGACGACGGTCTACGGCATCTCCAAACTGGCCGGCGAGCGCTGGTGTGCCTGGTACCACGCCAAGCATGGCGTGGACGTGCGCAGCCTGCGCTACCCCGGCCTCATCAGTTGGAAGACGCCCCCGGGCGGCGGCACGACGGACTACGCCGTCGAAATCTTCCACGCCGCGATCAAGGAAGGCCGCTACACCTGCTTCCTCGAAGCCGGCCAGGCCCTGCCGATGATGTATATGCCCGACGCGCTGCGCGCCACCATCGAGCTGATGCACGCGCCGGCCGAGGCCATCCGGCAACGCGGCAGCTACAACCTCGCGGGCGTCAGCTTCACGCCCGAGCAGATCGCCACCAGCATCCGTCGCCGCCTGCCGGCCTTCACGATGGACTGCGTGCCCGACTTCCGCCAGGCCATCGCCGCCAGTTGGCCCCAGCGCATCGACGACCGCGAGGCCCAGGCGGACTGGGGCTGGCAGCTGCAGTACGACCTCGATGCGATGGTCGATGACATGCTGACGGAACTGACGCGCGAGCTGCAAGGCTAAGAGCCTGCGCGGCCGAGAGCATGGCTCCTACAGCTTGACCCGCCCGCGCCAGATGTCGGCGTACATCACCCAGTCGCCCATCAGGCTGTAGAGCGGGTATTTGAAGGTCGCCGGCCGGTTCTTCTCGAAGAAGAAATGCCCCACCCAGGCAAAGCCATAACCGCACAGCAGGCCGTAGAGCAGCCAGACTGGCGCGCCCGTCGTGAACAACTGCCATAGGCAGACCAGGACCAGCGTCGAGCCGATGAAGTGCAGGCGCCGGCAGGTCCGGTTCCGGTGCTCGCCCAGATAGAAGGGATAGAACTCGGCAAAGCTGGAGATGCGCTTGTCGGCGGGCTTCATCGGGAACTCCTGGGCTGGTGTGAGCAGGCCATGTTGGCACGGGGCCGCTATGTCGCTGATCGGGGGGACTCCGTGGTCGGCTCCCCCGCGAATCAGGGGGTGAGAAAGCTCACCCCCGGATAGGAGCTTGGCGCCCAACCCGATAAGGTGGAAGCCGGCAGGGCGGGAATTCGATGGCCACCTGACAGGAACTCGACAGAAGCTGGACAGATTGGGCTTGGATTCCCCTCTCGCTGTTTCGAGCAACTTCTTCCACTCAATGAAGGTGATGTCGATGAATATGCTTACCAGTGCATTTGCGGCCGCTCGCAGCCGCCCTGTCGTCCTGGCTTCCACGATCGCCGCTGCGGCGCTGCTGGGTGTCCAGGCGCCTGCCCAGGCCGACGGTTTTTCCGGCTACTACGCGCCGGCCAACTGGACGTTGACCGAACTCGGCATTGCCTCTGGCTCGGTCGATACCTCGGGCGCACCGGGCTCGATCACGCTGATCGGCGCGGACGACGACTCGGGCGATTGGGCCGACACCTATTACTGGATCACCGCCGAGGCCGCCGGCACGGTGAGCTTCGACTGGCTCTACAACAGCGACGACCTGCCGGGCTATGACGGCGGCTTCTATGTCGTCGGCTCGCTGGACGACTACGTCTTCCTGTCCACCACCGATGGCGAAAGCGGCACGGTCAGCTTCAGCGTCGCTGCGGGCGATCTGTTCGGCTTCAATATGTATTCGGAAGACAGCAGCTTCGGCGCCGGCCAACTGACGATCTCGAACTTTTCCGTGACCGCCGCCGTGCCCGAGCCGGGCACCTACGGCATGATGGCCCTGGGCCTGCTGGCCGTCGGTGCCGGCGTTTCGCGTCGCCGCAAGCCGCACTGAGCGGTACCGTGCTGCCGGTGTCGCTGGGTCAGCGGGCCGGCAGCAGCTTGCGCAGCACGCGCAGTGTCCCCTCGGGGTCTTCCCCCATCAGGTCGTGGCCGCAGTCCAGCATGTGGACCCCGGCCGCGCCAAACATCGCGGCGAGCGCCGATGCCGCCTTGGGCGGCGTCATCTGGTCCAGCCGCCCCAGCAGCAGCGACACCGGGCAGCCCACGCGCGCCGCCGCGGCCTCGCCGCCGGCATAGCGGTTGCAGACCTGGAAATCGTTCTCGAACAGATTGAGCCCCGTCTGCCGCGACTGCAGCCGGCGCATCAGCGCCAGCGCGCCGCCGCGCAGCCAGGCGCCCGGCCCCGGATAGCCCGGCTTGGCGCTGGCCAGCGAATGCGAGAAGGCGTTGACCATGGCCATTGCCGTCTCGGGCGCGTCGCGCGCCGTTGCCAGCAGCGCCTCGGACACCTTCATCGGATAGGCCGTGCCCACCAGCACGAGGGCGCTCGCGCGCCCGGCCGCTTCCAGCGCCACCAGCGAGCCCATGCTGTGGCCGACGAGCGCCGCCTGCCGCACGCCGGCCGCATCCAGCAGTGCGTGCAGCCACGCCGCCATCGCCTCGACGCTCGCCAGCGGCGCGCCGCCGCTGCGGCCGTGCCCAGGCAGGTCCACGGCCAGCACGCTCCAACCGTGGTGGGCGTACCAGCGCGCCAGCAGCGTCCAGACGCTGTGGTCGTTCAGCGCGCCGTGGACGAAGACGACGCAGGGCAGGGCGGGGTCGAAGGTCTTGCCGCCCGTGTAGGCATAGGCCGGGTGGCCGTTGACGATGAGCTTCATGCTTGGCCCGCCGCTTTCTCGGCCACCTTGAGCGCCCGCTTCAGGTCGTCGATGAGGTCGGCCGGGTCTTCCAGGCCGACCGACAGGCGGATCGTGCCCGGGCCGATGCCGGCGCTGCGCAGTGCCGCGTCGTCCATGCGCGAATGCGTGGTGCTGGCCGGGTGGATGACGAGGGATTTCGCGTCGCCGACGTTGGCGAGGTGGGAGAACAGCTTCAGCGCCTCGATGAAGGCGCGGCCCTGTTCGCGGCCGCCCCGGATATCGAACGAGAACACCGCCCCGGCGCCGCGTGGCAGCAGCTTCTGTGCGAGTGTGTGGTCCGGGTGCGAGGCCAGGCCCGGGTAGCCGACCCGCTCGACCAGCGGCTGCGCGGCCAGGAACTCGGCCACCGCCTGTGCGTTGGCGACGTGCCGCGCCATGCGCAGCGGCAGCGTTTCCAGGCCCTGCAGCATCAGCCAGGCCGTGTGCGGGCTCATGCAGGCGCCGAAGTCGCGCAGGCCCTCGCGGCGCGCGCGCAGCAGGAAGGCGCCGACCGTGCTCTCCTCGGCGAACACCATGCCGTGGAAGCCCTCATAGGGCTCGCACAAGGTCGCAAAACGCCCAGACGCCGCGTGCGCGGCATCCCAGTCGAAGCCGCCGCCGTCGATCAGCACGCCGCCGACCACGGTGCCGTGGCCGCACAGGAACTTGGTCGCCGAATGCACGACGAGGTCGGCGCCCAGCTCCAGCGGGCGCTGCAGAAAGGGCGTCGTGAAGGTCGCGTCCACCAGCAGCGGCAGGCCGGCAGCGTGGGCGATGGCGCTGACGGTGGGAATGTCCAGCACGTCCAGGCCCGGGTTGCCCAGCGACTCGCCCAGCAGCAGCCGCGTCTCGGGCCGGATGGCCGCGCGCCAGGCACCCTGGTCGCGCGGGTCCACGAAGCTCGTCTCGATGCCGAAGCGCCGCAATGTGTAGTGCAGCAGGTTGTGGCTGCCGCCATAGAGCGCCGCGCTGGCGACGATGTGGCCGCCCGCACCCATCAGCGTGCAGACCGCCAGATGCAGCGCCGCCTGGCCGCTGGCCGTGGCGACGGCGCCGATGCCGCCTTCCAGCGCCGCCATGCGCTCCTCGAACACGGCCGTCGTCGGGTTCGACAGCCGGCTGTAGACATGGCCCGAGCGCTCCATGTTGAACAGCGAGGCCGCATGCTCGGCGTTCTCGAAGACGAAGGACGTACTGAGGTGCAGCGGCACGGCCCGCGCGCCGCTGCCCGGGTCGGGCGTGGCGCCGGCATGCAGGGCGAGCGTATCGAAGCCTGGCATGGTGTTTTCTATGGGGTGGATGCGCTGGCATTGTGTGCTATGTTGCCCAGGCGAAACCCCCTCGGAGGCCCCCATGAAAGTCGTCGATATCCTGCGTGTCAAAGGTGGCACTCTGTTCACCGTCACGCCGGACGAGCCGCTGAAGGCCTCCCTGGCCGTCATGGCCGAGCGCGACATCGGCTCCCTCGTCGTCATGGAGCACGGCGACTTGGTCGGCATGCTGACCTTCCGCGAAGTCATCCAGGCCGTCGTCAAGAACGGCGGCGAAGTCGGCACGACCATCGTCCGCACCGTCATGGACGACGCGCCGCTGACCTGCACGCCCGAGACCGAGATCGACGAGGTGCGCCGCATGATGCTGGGTCGGCATGCGCGCTATATGCCGGTGATGAATGGCCGCACGTTGATGGGCGTCATCTCCTTCTACGACGTGGCCAAGGCCGTCGTGGACAGCCAGGATTTCGAGAACCGCATGCTCAAGGCCTATATCCGTGACTGGCCGGTCGAGGAAAACGCCGTCGAGGCCGAACCCAAGCTCTGAGAAGTTCGCATCCCGGCAAGGCGGCCTTATCGGGCCGCTTTTGTTTTTTGGCGCCACCTAAAATTCACCGCATATGTCAGGCAGCACCTTCGGCGAACTCTTCCGCGTCACCAATTTCGGCGAAAGCCACGGCCCGGCCATCGGCTGCGTCATCGACGGCTGCCCGCCCGGCATGCCGCTGAGCGAGTCCGATATCCAGCCCGAGCTGGACCGCCGCCGCCCCGGCACCAGCCGCCACGTGACCCAGCGCAACGAGCCGGACACGGTCGAGATCCTGTCCGGGGTCTACGAGGGACTGACGACCGGCACGCCGATCTGTCTGCTGATCCGCAACACCGACCAGCGCAGCAAGGACTACGGCAACATCCTCGACACCTTCCGCCCCGGCCACGCCGACTACACCTATTGGCGCAAATACGGCCTGCGCGACCCGCGTGGCGGCGGCCGCTCCTCGGCGCGGCTGACGGCGCCGATGGTCGGCGCGGGCGCGGTGGCCAAGCAATGGCTGAAGCAGCAATACGGCACCGAGTTCCGTGGCTGCATGACGCAGCTCGGCGAGGTCGAAATCCCCTTCGAGGGCTGGCAGCACGTGGCCGCCAACCCCTTCTTCGCCGCCAACGCCAGCAAGATTGACGAGCTGGAAGTCTATATGGACGCCCTGCGCAAGGCCGGCGACTCCGTGGGCGCGCGCATCCGCGTGGAGGCCACCGGCGTGCCCATCGGCCTGGGCGAGCCGCTGTTCGACAAGCTCGACGCCGACATCGCCCATGCGCTGATGGGCATCAACGCCGTCAAGGGCGTGGAGATCGGCGCGGGCTTCCGGGCAGTCGCCCAGCGCGGCACCGAGCATGGCGACGAACTGACGCCCGAAGGCTTCGCCAGCAACAACGCGGGCGGCGTGCTGGGCGGCATCTCGACCGGCCAGGACATCGTCGCGTCCCTGGCGATCAAGCCCACCAGTTCCATCCGCTCGCCCAAGGCCAGCATCGACCGCGCCGGCAACCCGACGACGGTCGAAACCTTCGGCCGCCACGACCCCTGCGTCGGCATCCGCGCCACGCCCATCGCCGAGGCCATGCTGGCCCTGGTGCTGATGGACCACGCCTTGCGCCACCGTGCGCAGTGCGGCGACGTGGTGTTGCCGGTCGGCCCGATCCCCGGCCGGCGGTAGGCGAAAAAAAGCCCGGTGTCATGGCACCGGGCCTCGATTCGCGCAGCAGCGCGCGGGCTTTAGCGGGCCGGGCGGCGGCGGCTCAGGCCGAGGCCGAGCAGAGCCAGGCCGGCGAGAGCCAGGGTGGCGGGCTCGGGCACGGTGGCGTTGGCTGCGGGGGCAGGCGTGCCGTACACGCTCAGCGTGGCCGAATACAGATTGAAGAAGTTGGTGCCGATGCCTTGCTCGGCGAACCACAGGGCGAAGCTCTGGTTGGTGACGATGGTGCTGAAGATGTCCAGGTCTGCCGCAGTGAAGAAGAAATCCTGTTCAACGGTACCGGCGCTGCGGGTCAGCGCGGCTTTGGTCTTGTTTTGGTAGTAATTGCTGGAGACGGTGCCGTTGATGGACGGGCGCACACGCCAGTCCTCAAGGATGTTGGTATTCGTGGCCGAAAAAGTCAGCGTCAGCTTGAACATGCTGACTTCGGCATCTGCGTCGATGGACGAGAAACTGAAAGCGTCGTAGAAGCGCTGACCACCGCCGCAGTTGGTGTTGTCGTACACGGTCACTGAATTGGCCGTGACACAGGTGTTGGCGGTGTAGATCCTCGAATTGCCCACGGCGCTGCCGTAGTTGTGGGTCACAGTGGTGAGTTCCACCGGGTCCGCCTGCGCCACACCAGCGCTCATCGCCAGCACCAGAGCTGCGGTCTTCATCAGGTTCTTGATCATGGGGTTTCCCTCTGTCGGTTGGGTGTCGGCCCTGGCAGCGCCGGGCAGGCCTTACTGCATATGTTTCAAGAAGCAACGCCCGTGCCAAGCCCCCCTAGTTTGTTGATTGACAAGGGTTTAGCGCGTGACGCGATGGGTTGGCCGCGCGCGCTTTGGTAGCGCTGTCAAAAAAGCCGACATCCGCAAATGAAGCGTGCCCGGCCGCTGGGCCGATCTCCGGCCGGTGCAGCTCAGCCCCAACAAACCGCGTTTCGTCACACGCCCGCTGCGCTGCGGCGCGCCGATTTCTAGACTGCAAAGGTCTGTATCAGAGTGCGTTTGGGGGAGTCATGCGGAAGTCCTGGAAATTGGGCGGCCTCGCTGCCGTGGTGCTGGTGGTGGGCGGGGCCGGTGTCGCCGTCATGGCGAGCAGGGGCGACGAGCCCGGGGCACATGGTGAGGAGCCGGCCAAGGCGGCGCTGGAGTTCGTGCCCAGCGAGGTCGTCAAGCCCTTGCTGGCGGCGATGCCGGCGCAGATCGAGTTCAGCGGTCCGCTGGTGGCGCCGGGCACGGTCGTGGTGCGCGCCAAATCCAATGGCACGCTGCTCCATCTCACGGTGGGCGAGGGCAGCCGCGTCAGGGCTGGCCAGGTGCTGGGCCAGGTGGACCTGGAAGAACTGCGCCTGCGGCTTGCCGAGCGCGGCGCGAGCGTCGAGGCCATGCGCGCGCAGATGGCGCAGGCCGAGCGCAGCTACCGGGCCAACGAGGGCCTTGCCGCGAAGAATTTCATCGCGCAGACGGCGCTGGACAATTCGCGCGCGGCCTACGAGTCGGCCCGCGCCAACTGGCAGGCCGCCCAGGCCCAGCTCGACACCAGCCAGGTGACGATGCGCCAGGCGGCGCTGGTGTCGCCGATCAGCGGCATCGTCGCCAAGCGCCGCGCGCTGCCGGGCGAGAAGCTGGCGGCAGAGCAGGAGGTGCTGACCATCGTCGATCTCGCCCGCCTGGAACTGGCTGGCCTGGTCGGCACGCATGAGGTGAGCCGCCTGCAACCGGGCATGGCGGTCAAGGTGCAGGTCGAGGGCGTGGAGCAGCCGGTGGAGGCGCGGATCGCGCGCATCGCGCCCGCCGCCGAGCCGGGCACCCGCTCCATCGGCGTGACGCTGGTGCTGGACAACCCGAAGGAAAGCTACCGCGCCGGCCAGTACGCCGTCGCCACCGCCACGCTGCAGGACGACCGGCAGCGGCTGACGCTGCCGATCACGGCCATCAGCCGCAACGCCGGCCAGGAGCAGGTCTGGCTGATCGAGAACGGCGTGCTTGCCCGGCGCATCGTGACCACCGGCCGCAGCGATGCCCGCGAGGGCCGCGTCGAGATCCTCGCCGGCGTCAAGCCCGACGCCCAGGTGCTGGGCGCGCGCTTCGAGAACCTGCGCGAGGGCGACAAGGCCGTCGTCGTGTCGGCCAAGTCCAGGATCGCCGTGGCCGCAGGCCAGGCGACGCTGACGCAATAAGGCAGTCAGGAGAACCGCCGCCATGTGGATCACCCGCGTCTCCATCCAGAACCCGGTGTTTGCGACCATGGTCATGGTCGCGCTGTGCGTGCTGGGCCTGTTCGCCTACGCCCGGCTGGGCGTCGAGCAGATGCCCGACATCTCGCTGCCGGGCGCCTATATCGACGTGCGCTACCCCGGCGCCAGCCCCGAGGCCGTCGAGCGCGAAATCGCCAAGCCGCTCGAAGAGGCGCTCAACACCATCGCCGGCATCGACCGCATCCAGTCGCGCAGCTTCGAGGGCCGCGTGCAGACCAATGTCGAGTTCAGCCTGAGCACCGACATGGGCCGCGCCATGCAGGACCTGCGCGACCGCGTGTCGCAGGCCCAGGCCGTCTTCCCCAAGGACGCCAAGCCGCCGATGGTCATCCGCTACCAGGGCGACAACGCCCAGCCCATCGCGCTGATCGCGCTGCTGTCGCCGACGCGCGGGGCGCGCGAGCTGTCGATGATGGCGGACCTGATCGTCGCCAAGCGCCTCGGCCGCGTGGAGGGCGTGGCCAAGGTGGACGTGGGCGGCATGGTCGCGCGCGAGGTGCGCATCGACCTCGACCCGATGCGCCTGCGCGCCTACGGCGTGACGCCGGCCGAAATCTCCAGGGCGCTGGCCGACGCCAACGCCGACCAGCCGGTGGGCCTGCTGTCCGACGCCTACACGGACGCGACGCTGCGCGTCGAGGGCCGCGTGAAGGACCCCAAGGCCTTCAGCCAGATCGTCGTCGCGCGGCGCGGCAACCTGGCGCTGACGCTGGGCGACCTCGGCACCCTCGTGGAGCGCGAGCGCGAGCGCGACAGCATCGCCCGCATCAACGGCCAGCCGGCCGTCAGCTTCAACATCTTCAAGCAGCAGGACGCCAATATCGTCGCCACCGGCGACGCCGTGACCGAGGCCATCGAGGAACTGCGCAAAACCCTGCCCAAGGACGTGGAGCTGCGCGTCATCTACTCCAACAGCGACTGGGTGAAGAGCTCGCTGACCGGCCTCAAGCACACGCTGATCGAGGGCGCGCTGCTGACCGTGGCCATCGTCTTCCTGTTCCTGCATAGCTGGCGCTCGACCATCATCACCGGCCTGACGCTGCCCATCGCCGTCATCTCCAGCTTCATCGCCGTCTATGCCTTCGGCTTCACGCTGAACTTCATGACGGTGATGGCGCTGTCGCTGTGCATCGGCCTGCTGATCGACGACGCCATCGTCGTGCGCGAGAACATCGTGCGCCACGTCGGCATGGGCAAGGACCACCGCCGCGCGGCGGCCGAGGGCACGCAGGAGATCGGCCTGGCCGTGATGGCGACGACCTTTGCGATCTGCGCCGTCTTCGTGCCGGTGGCCTTCATGAACGGCATCATCGGCCGCTTCTTCTTCCCCTTCGGCATCACCGTCGCCGTGGCGGTGCTGATCAGCCTGTTCGTCAGCTTCACGCTGGATCCGATGCTGTCCTCGGTCTGGCACGACCCGCCGAGCGCGCGCATCCGCCACTGGCCCGTGCTGGGCCACCTGATCCGCGCGACGGACTGGGGCATGGAGCGCCTGCACGGGGTCTACGAGCGCCTGATCGACTGGGCCTTCTCCGGCCGCCGCTACCGCGTCCTCGTGCCGCCCGTGCCTGCCTGGGGCCACCCCTTCGACGCCAAGGGCCGGCGCGACAAGGCCGCCCCGCGCGTGCTGCGCTTTGCGACGCTGACGCCGCGCGGCCTCGTCCTCTGGGGCGCCGCAGGCAGCTTCGTCGCCGCGCTGATGCTGGCGCCGCTGGTGGGCAGCGAGTTCGTGCCGGAGACGGACAACGGCTTCACGCAGATCAGCCTGCGCCTGCCCAATGCGTCCAGCGTGGACCGCAGCAATGCCAAGGTCTTGCAGGTCGAGGAACTGCTGCGCGCCTACCCCGAGATCAAGACCGTCTCCACCGTCGTCGGCGCGACCGGCGACAACATGTCCACCGGCCGCAACCAGGCCGTGCTGAACATCAACCTCGTGGACCGCAGCGAGCGCCGCCGCACGCAGAAGGAAGTGGAAGACGCCATCCGCGCCGACATCGCCCGGCTGCCCGGCATCGAGGTCAGCGTCGGCAACAACAAGCCCGTCTGGGTGACCCTGCTCGGCGCGGACTCCGAGCTGCTGACGCAGACCGCCAACGACTTCGCCGCCAAGCTGAAGCAGATCCCCGGCATCGTGGACGTGGACACCACCGTCAAGCCCGGCCTGCCGGCCTTCGCCGTGCGGCTGAAGGACTCGGCGATCCGCGAGTTCGGCCTGACCGCGCCGCAGGTCGCCTCCTCGCTGCGCGCCTACGTCAACGGCGAGGTCGCCACCTACTGGACGACGCCGGACGGCAACCAGGTCGAGGTGCTGCTGCGCCTGCCGCGCGAACAGCGCGAGCGCGTCGAGCAGATGGCCAGGCTGCCCGTGGCCTTCTCCAGGGACGGCGCGCCGATCGCGCTGGACCAGGTCGCCACCATCGAACCCGTGTTCAACCCCGAGGTCATCCGCCGCGAGAACCTGCAACGCCGCGAGGCCGTGTTCGCCGGCGTGCAGGGCCGCCCCAGCGGCGACGTCAACGCCGACGTGCAGAAGCTCATCAAGGCCACGCAACTGCCGCCCGGCGTTAGCTTCAAGGTGGACGGCGCGGGCAAGCAGCAGGCAGAGGCCTTCAACGGCCTGCTCGCGGCCATGGGGCTGGCGGTGGTCTTCATCTACATCGTGCTGGCCAGCCAGTTCGGCAGCTTCGTGCAGCCCATCGCCATCATGGCCTCGCTGCCGCTGGCGCTGATCGGCGTCATGCTGGCGCTGCTGCTGTGGCGCTCGACGCTGAACGTGTTCTCGATGATCGGCCTGGTCATGCTGATGGGCCTGGTGACGAAGAACGCCATCCTGCTGGTGGACTTCGCCAACCACGCCCGCAAGGCCGGGGCGACGGTGACCGAGGCGCTGCGCGAGGCCGGCCTGACGCGCATGCGCCCCATCATCATGACGACGGCGGCCATGATCTTCGGCATGCTGCCGATGGCGATCGCGCTGAACGACGGCGGCGAACTGCAGGCGCCGATGGGCCGGGCCATCATCGGCGGCGTCATCACCTCGACGATGCTGACGCTGGTCGTCGTGCCGGTGCTCTACAGCTATCTGGTGCGCGAGAAGAAAACCGCCGCGCAGGGCGCCAGTACGCTGCCGCTGCAGGGCATGCCCGGCGCGATGCCGGCGGACAGGGATTAGGACCTCTCCCTCAAGCGCGCTCCACGGCGCCTGGGCCGGCCGCTTCGGTGGCCGGCCCTTTCTTGATGGGCCTCACCACTTGCAGCCCTTGCCGCGCGCCGCGTCGAGGGCCAAGGGCAGGGCGGCCAGCAGGCCGGTGTTGGCGTAGGCCTGGCGGCAGTCCTTGTTGGCGGCGTCCTCGATGGATTGCTCCAGCTTGGACTTGCGCTCGGGCGGCTGGGGCAGCAGGTCGATGAGACCGGGGCCGCGGCGGGCGGCGATGGCGCCGCGCGGCAGCGACAGATCGAGCGGTGCCCGCGGCGCGCTGGCGGTGGCCGAGGGCAAGGGCGGTGAGGCCGGGTTGGCGCCCAGGCGCGGGCCGGCGCCGGGCGAGCCGGCCGAGGCCTTGGGCGCGGCCAAGACTTCGGCCGCGTCGCCCGCAGCCGGCGCGCCGACCTCGCCGGGCAGGGCCTGGGAGAGTTCGGGCAGGGCAGGCGCTGCCGGCAGCGTGCGTGCGCCGGGTGCGGCGGACGCCAGCGGGGCGAGGTCGGCGGCACCGGCTTCCAGGCGGCGCACCGGCGCGGGCAGGCTCTCGTCGCTTGGCAGCGGGCTGGTCGTGGCGGGCGCGCGCAACTCGCCGGGGCGGCTCAGCGGCGTGGCGGCGGCGCCATCGGTCGTGGGCGCTTCGAGGCGCTGCACGGGAGCGGGCAGCGCGGTGCCGTCGGGGAGGGGCTGGGCAGGCGTGGCGTGGATTGCGGCCGGACGGGGCAGCGTGGCCGCGCGGGCGGGGGCGGGCGCGGCGTCCAGGCGGTTGATCGCCGAGGGCAGTTCGAGCGCGGGCAGGTCCGCCGTGCGGGCCGGCGTGGGCAGGCTGGTGGCCGTGGGCAGGGCCGTGACGGCGGCCTCCGGGCGGGGTTCCAGGCGGCCGACGGCGGTGGGCAGCTCGGCTGCCGGTGCCGGCGTGGCGCGCGACGAGGGCGCCATGAGGTTTTCGCGTTCGATGGGCTGGAAGCCTTCGGGCAGGTCCAGTGTCGCCGTGCTGGGCGAGGCGGCGGACGTGTCGTCGGTGCGTGCCATTTCCGGCGCCACCTCGCGCGGGTTCCAGCGGCCGGCTTGCGCCGCCCCGGGTTCGGCGGCGGGCGCTGCGGCGGGGGTGTTGCCGTTGCGGCCCAGCAGCTTGACGGTCAGGCTGCCCCACACGCCCTGGCCCGGTGCCGCCGTGCCGCTGGCATTGCCGAAGACCAGCACCAGCCAGACGTGCAGCAGCGCCGCCAGCAGCAGGCTGCGCCGCAAGAGGCGTGGGTCGGGCAGCGGTCGGTGGGCGAGGGCGGCGGTCACGGCGGGCGCATTGTGGCCCGCCGGGTTTCCTCTCACGCGGTCAACATTCGACGATGTTGACGGCGAGGCCGCCGCGCGCGGTTTCCTTGTACTTGGTCATCATGTCCGCGCCGGTGTCGCGCATGGTCTTGATGACCTTGTCGAGGCTGACGAAATGCGTGCCGTCGCCGCGCAGCGCCATGCGCGCCGCGTTGATGGCCTTGACCGAGGCGATGGCGTTGCGCTCGATGCAGGGGATTTGCACGAGGCCACCCACGGGGTCGCAGGTCAGGCCGAGGTGGTGCTCCATGCCGATCTCGGCGGCGTTCTCGACCTGCTCGGGCGTGCCGCCCATCACCGCACACAGCGCGCCGGCGGCCATCGAGCAGGCGACGCCGACCTCGCCCTGGCAGCCGACCTCGGCGCCGCTGATCGAGGCGTTTTCCTTGTAGAGGATGCCGATGGCGGCGGCGGTCAGCAGGAAGTCGATGACGCCACCCTCGGTGGCGCCGTGTACGAAGCGGGCGTAGTAGTGCAGCACCGCCGGGATGATGCCGGCCGCGCCGTTGGTGGGCGCCGTGACGACGCGGCCGCCGGCCGCGTTCTCCTCGTTGACGGCCAGCGCGTAGAGGTTGACCCAGTCCATCACCTGCAGCGGGTCGCGCAGCGCGTGCTCGGGGTTGGCCGTCAGGCTGGCGTAGAGGCTGGAGGCGCGGCGCTTGACCTTGAAGCCGCCGGGCAGCGTGCCCTCGGTCTTGCAGCCGCGCTGCACGCAGGCCTGCATGACGCCCCAGATTTTCAGCAGCCCGGCGCGCGTCTCGGCCTCGGGCCGCCAGTGGCCCTCGTTGCGGCACATGACCTCGGCGATGCTGAGGCCGTATTTCCGCGTCAGCGCCAGCAGTTCGTCGCCGGTCTTGAAAGGGTAGGGCAGCACCGTGGCATCGGGGGCTATTGACCTCTGCTTGCTGCCGTCCGCCGCCACCTCGTCGCTGACGATGAAGCCGCCGCCGACCGAGTAATAGATGCGGTTGGCGATTTCGTTGCCCTCGGCGTCGAAGGCGAGGCAACGCATGCCATTGGTGTGGAAGGGCAGGGTCTCGCGGCGCTTGAAGACGAGATCCTTGGCCTCGTCGAAGGCGATGCGGTGTTGGCCGATGACGTTGAGGTCGCCGGCGCGTATCGCGTCCAGCAGCGCCGGGATGGCTTCGACGTCCACCAGGTCCGGCTCATGCCCGGCCAGGCCCAGCAGCACGGCCTTGTCGCTGCCGTGGCCCTTGCCCGTCGCGCCGAGGCTGCCATAGAGGATGACCTGGACGCGGACGGTGCTGTCCAGCAGGCCGTCATGCTGCAGCCGCAGCCCGAACAGCCGCGCGGCGCGCATCGGGCCGACGGTGTGCGAACTGCTCGGGCCGATGCCGATCTTGAAAAGGTCGAAGACGGAGACTGCCATGGGGCACCTTTCGGGGTCAGCGGCGCGGCAGCGGGCGCTGCCTACACTTGCCGCCATGCTGAAACATGGAATCCACCGGCTCTTGCGGGGCGGCGCGGTGGGGGTGTTGGGGTTGCTGCTGGCACTGTCCGCCTGGGCACGCGGGCTCGATGTGCAGGCACTGCCGGCCGACGGGCTGGCGCTGGGGCCGCAGTGGGAGCTGTTGCGCGACCCGGCGCGCCGACTGAGCCTGGATGCGGCGCTGCGCGCCGATGGCTGGCAGCCCAGCACGGCGGCCGGCGAGGCTGTCTCCTTCGGCTACACGCCGCAGGCGGTGTGGTTGCGCCTGCCGCTGCGCAACGGCGGGCCCGAGCCGGTGCAGGCGGTGCTGGACATCAGCTACCCGCTGCTGCAATACCTGGACGTGCGGCTGCTGGCACCGGACGGCACGCTGCGCCAGCATGACGAGCTCGGCTACCAGCGCCCCTCGGCGCACCGGCGCTGGCCGGGCGGCAATTTTGCGGTGCCGTTGGTGCTGGCGCCGGGCGAGGCGGCGGTGCTGGTGCTGCGGGTGGCGTCGGCCAACTCGCTGATCGTGCCGGCGCGGCTGTGGCGCAGCGGCGATTTCCAGCGCTTCGACCAGCGCCGGCTGGCGTTCCAGATGCTGTATTTCGGGCTGGCGCTGGCGGTGGCGCTCTACAACCTGGGGGTGTTCCTGCAGCTGCGCGATGCCTCGTTCGGCTGGTATGTGCTGTTCGCCGGCAGCATCGCGCTGGCGCTGGCCTGTTTCACCGGTGTCGGCGCGCAGTTCCTGTGGCCGGACGCACCGGGCTGGCAGCAGCGCGGCGTCAACCTGTCGGGTTCGGTGGCGGCCATCGCGCTGATGATGTTCTCGCGCCGCATGTTGCGCACGCCGGTGCTGATGCCCCGGCTCGATCTCGGGCTGCGCGTGCTGATCGGGGGGAATTTGCTGTTCATCCCGCTGCTGGTGGGCTGGTTCGCGCAGGTGTCGCCGTACTGGGCGGTCTACAGCGCCGTGGCGGCCGGGCTGCTGCTGGCCTGCGGCATCACCGGGCTGGTGCAGCGCCAGCGCAGCGCGTATTTCTTCGCCGCCGCGTTCAGCGTGCTGCTGGTGGCCGTGGTGCTGGGCCATTTGCGCAACCTGGGCGTGCTGCCCAGCAATCTGCTGACCAGTGCCGGCATCCAGGTGGGCTCGGCGGCGGACTTGCTGCTGCTGTCGCTGGCGCTGGCCGACCACTACGCGCAGATGCGTGCCGACAAGGAGCAGGCGCAGGCGCGGGCGCTCCAGGCCGAGCAGGCCCGCGTGCAGGTGCTGACCGACAGCGAGCGGGCGCTGGAGGCGCGCGTGCTGGAACGCACCGCCGCGCTGGAAGCGGCCAACACCCGGCTCGAACGGATGAGCCAGACCGACGGCCTGACGGGGCTCGCCAACCGGCGCCATTTCGATGCCGTGCTGGCCGCCGAGTGGGCGCGCGCGCAGCGCACGGGGCAGCCGCTGGGGCTGGGCATGCTCGATGTCGATCTGTTCAAGGTCTACAACGACGAGCTGGGCCATGTGGCCGGCGACGAGGCGCTGCGCCAGGTCGCCGCCGTGCTGACCGACGCCGCCGGCCGCCGCAGCGGCGAACTGGTGGCGCGCTACGGCGGCGAGGAGTTCGCCTTCATCGTGCCCGGCGCGGACGCGGCGCGGATGCTGCTGCTGGGCGAGCGCATCGTTGCCGCGCTGCGCGCGCGGGCCATGCCGCACGGGGCCGGCATCGGCGGGCGCGTCACGGCCAGCCTCGGGCTGGCGGCCGAAGTGCCGGTGGCGGGCCGCCGGCCCGAGCATCTCGTGCAGGCGGCCGATGCGGCGCTGTACGCCGCCAAGGCGGCCGGGCGTGACCAGGTGCGGCTGGCGCATGACTCGGGCCAGCCGGAAGCTCAGGCGTAGTCGGACACCGGCACGCAGGCGCAGAACAGGTTGCGGTCGCCGTAGACGTTGTCCACGCGGCCGACCGGCGACCAGTACTTCTGCTTCAGCAGCGAGGGCAGCGGGAAGGCGGCGGCCTCGCGGGGGTAGGCATGCGGCCACTCGCTCGCGCTCACCACCATGGCCGTGTGCGGCGCGTTGACCAGCGGGTTGTCCTCGCGGCTTTGCCTGCCGGCTTCCACGTCGGCGATTTCGTGGCGGATCTGGATCATCGCGTCGATGAAGCGGTCCAGCTCGGCGCGGCTCTCGCTCTCGGTCGGCTCGACCATCAGCGTGCCGGCGACGGGGAAGCTCAAGGTCGGCGCGTGGAAGCCGTAGTCGATCAGGCGCTTGGCCACGTCCTCGGCGCTGATGCCGGAACTGTCTTTCAGCGGGCGCAGGTCGAGGATGCATTCGTGCGCGACGCCGCCGCCCTTGACGCCTTCGATGCCGCCGCTGAAGTGGATGTCGTAGTGCTCGGAGAGGCGCGCGGCGACGTAGTTGGCGTTCAGGATGGCCACCTCGGTGGCGCGCCGAAGCCCTTCCGCGCCCATCAGGCGGACGTACATCCACGAGATCGGCAGCACGGCCGCATTGCCCAGCGGCGCGGCAGATACGGCGCCGATATGGGTGGCCCCGCCCAGACCCGCCGTGCGGTGCGCGGGCAGAAAGGGCACGAGGTCTTCGACCACGCAGACGGGGCCGACGCCGGGGCCGCCGCCGCCGTGCGGGATGCAGAAGGTCTTGTGCAGATTCAGGTGGCTCACGTCGCCGCCGAACTCGCCCGGCGCGGCCACGCCGACCAGCGCGTTCATGTTCGCGCCGTCCACATAGACGCGGCCGCCGTGGGCCTTCACCATCTGGCAGATCTCCTTCACGTGGGTGTCGAAGAGGCCGTAGGTGGACGGGTAGGTGATCATGATCGCCGCCAGCTTGTCGGCATGCTGCTCGCACTTGGCCTTCAGGTCGGCGAGGTCGATATTGCCTTCCTTGTCGCACTTGGTGACGACGACCTGCATGCCCACCATCCCGGCCGAGGCGGGGTTGGTGCCGTGGGCGCTTTCGGGGATCAGGCAGATGTTGCGGTGCGCGTCGCCGCGCGATTCATGCCATGCCTTGATCGCCAGCAGGCCCGCGTACTCGCCCTGCGAGCCGGCATTGGGTTGCAGGCTGATGTCGGCATAGCCGGTGGCCTGGCAGAGCCATTGGCGCAGCAGCGAGTCCAGTTCGGTGTAGCCGGCGAGCTGATCCTGCGGCGCGAAGGGGTGGACGTTGGCGAACTCCGGCCAGGTGATCGGGATCATCTCGGCCGTCGCGTTCAGCTTCATCGTGCAGGAGCCCAGCGGGATCATGCTGCGGTCCAGCGCGAGGTCCTTGTCCGACAGGCTGCGGATGTAGCGCAGCATTTCGGTCTCGCTGTGGTGGGTGTTGAAGACCGGATGCGTCAGGAAGGCGCTGGTGCGGCGGAGCTGCGCGGGGATCAGGTCGGGCGTGCCGGCGAGCGCGGCGACGCTGGGCAGTGCCTGGCCGTCCTTGGCGAAGATCTTCCACAGCAGCGCGATGTCGTCGCGCGTGGTGGTCTCGTCCAGCGACACGCAGACGTAGTCGCCCCAGGCGCGGCGCAGGTTGGCGCCGTGCGCGACGGCGCGCTGCATCAGGCGCTCGGTGTCGGCACCGGCCTTCAGGCAGAAGGTGTCGAAGGCGCCGGCGTCGAGGTGGTGGGTCTGGCCCAGGTCCACGCCCAGTTCCTTCAGGCCGGCGACGAAGATGCCCAGGTAGCGCGCCACGCGGCCGGCGATGCGCTTGAGCCCTTCAGGGCCGTGGTAGACGGCGTACATGCTGGCCACGACGGCGGGCAGCACCTGGGCCGTGCAGATGTTGGAGGTGGCCTTCTCGCGGCGGATGTGCTGCTCGCGCGTCTGCAGCGCGAGGCGGTAGGCGGGCTGGCCTTGCGCGTCTTTCGACACGCCGACGAGGCGGCCGGGCATCGAGCGCTTGAAGGCGTCGCGGCAGGCCAGGTAGGCCGCGTGCGGGCCGCCCGCGCCCATCGGCATGCCGAAGCGCTGCGTGTTGCCGACGACGATGTCCGCGCCCATCTCGCCGGGCGACTTGAGCAGCGTCAGCGCCAGCAGGTCGGCCGCGACGATGAAGGCGGCCTGCTTGGCGTGGACGGTGGCCGCGTCGGCGCTCCAGTCATGCAGCCAGCCGCTGCTGGCCGGGTATTGCGCCAGCACGGCGAAGTAGTCGTCGCCCGCCAGCGCGGCCTGCCATTCCTCGGCGGAGTTGGCGAGCTTGACCGTCAGGCCCAGCGGCTTGCAGCGCGTCTGGATGACCTCGATGGTCTGCGGATGCGTGTCGCCCGAGATGACGATCACGTCGCCCTTGGCGCGCACGCTGCGCTTGGCCAGCGTCACGGCCTCGGCGGCCGACGTGGCCTCGTCCAGCATCGAGCCGTTGGCGATGTCCATGCCGGTCAGCTCGGCCACCATGGTCTGGAAGTTGACGAGGGCTTCCATGCGGCCCTGCGAAATCTCCGCCTGATACGGCGTGTAGGCCGTGTACCAGGCGGGGTTCTCCAGGATGTTGCGCAGGATGACGCCCGGCGTGTGCGTGCCGTGATAGCCCTGGCCGATGAAGCTCTTGTGGAGCTTGTTCTTGCCGGCGATGGCCTTCAGTTCGGCCAGCGCACCCGCTTCGGTGATGGGCTCGGGCAGTTGCATGGCCTGCGCGCGGCGGATGGACGCGGGCACCACCGCGTCGATCAGCGCGCTGCGGCTGGCCACGCCGACGGCGGCGCACATCAGTTGTTCATCCGCAGAATCCGGCCCGATGTGGCGGGCCTGGAATTCGGTGGCGTCTTCGAGTTGGGTGAGCGGCGTCGGCATGGCGGGGCAGGGGGTTTACAGGGTCTTGAGCAGGGCGTCGTAGGCGGTGCTGTCCATCAGCGCGTCGAGCTGGGCGGGGTTGGCCAGCTTGACCTTGAAGAACCAGCCGGCCTTGAGCGGGTCGGAGTTGGCGAGCGAGGGGTCGTCGCGCAGCGCTTCGTTGACCTCGGTGATCTCGCCGTCCACCGGCATATAGACGTCGGCGGCGGCCTTGACGGATTCGACGACGCCGGCGACTTCCTTCTCGGCATAGGTCTTGCCCACTTCGGGCAGATCGACGAAGACCACGTCGCCCAGCGCATCCTGCGCGTGGACGGTGATGCCCACCGTGGCGCTGCCGTCGCCGTGGACTTCAAGCCATTCGTGGTCGGGGGTGTACTTGATGGACATGCTTAACCTCGGTAGTAGCGGTTGGGGGTGAAGGGGGTGGCGGAAACGACCATCGGCGTGCGCTTGTCGCGCACGATGGCGAAGACTTCGGTGCCGACGGCGGCGTGCGGCGTGGCGAGATAGGCGAGGGCGACCGGCTGGTTGACGGTCGGGGCCAGCGTGCCGCTGGTGACGGTGCCGATCTCGGTGCCGTTCGCGTCCACGATCCTGGCGCCCTCGCGGACGGGCATGCGCTCCTTGCCGACGAGGCCGACGCGCTTGCGGGCTGCGCCGTTGGCAAGCTGCGCGTCGATGACGGCCGCGCCGGGGTAGCCACCGGCCCGCGCGCCGCCGGCGCGGCGCACTTTCTGGATGGCCCAGGTGATCGCGGCCTCGACGGGCGTCGTGGTCTGGTCGATGTCATGGCCGTAGAGGCACAGGCCTGCCTCCAGCCGCAGCGAGTCGCGCGCGCCCAGGCCGATGGGCTTGACCTCGGCATGGGCCAGCAGCTTGCGGGCCAGCGCCACGGCGTCGTCCTGGTGGACGGAAATCTCGAAGCCGTCCTCGCCGGTGTAGCCGGAGCGGGTCAGGAAGGTATCAATGCCGTCGAGCTGGAAGAAGCCGCCGGTCATGAAGGTCAGCTTGGCAACTTCGGGGTTCAGGCGCGACAGCACGTCCACCGCCTGCGGGCCTTGCAGCGCCAGCAGCGCGCGCTCGGGCACGGGGATGACCTCGCAGCGGCCGCCCAGGTGCTTCTGCATGTGGGCGATGTCCTGCGCCTTGCAGCCGGCGTTGACGACGACGAACAGGTCGTCCGGCCGCTTGCAGACCATCAGGTCGTCCAGCAGGCCGCCCTGCTCGTTCGTGAACAGCGCGTAGCGCTGCTTGAACACGCCGAGATCGACGATATCGACCGGCACCAGCGTCTCCAGCGCGGCGGCGGCGTCCGCACCGACGAGGCGCACCTGGCCCATGTGCGACACGTCGAACAGCCCGGCGGCGGCGCGCGTGTGCTTGTGTTCGGCCATCACGCCGGTCGGGTATTGCACCGGCATGTCGTAGCCGGCGAAGGGCACCATCTTGGCGCCGAGTTCGACGTGAAGGGCGTGGAGGGGCGTTTGCAGCAGAGAGGACATCAGAGGCTCCGACGGATGGTTCGGGTGGGATGTCCTCGCTGTCCGGGGTACCTGAGAGATTGACGGGTGTGGCCCGCTTGCCCCTTCGGTGGACGGGCTCGATGACCCGCCTCTCTCCAGTGAGGAACGCCGCAGTGTCAGCCACCGGCGGCGTTTTGTCAGTCCTTCTGCCTGAGCGTTCGAGTGGTGACACCCTGCGCCTTCGGCGGCCCCCAACGGCAACGGGGCGCTCTCCTGACGGGCGGCATTCTAGCCATCGCCGCGCCCGATACGCGCAGACACCGGCGGCACCTTCATCCTCATGCCGGCCTCCGCGTCGGCGCGGCATGTCTTCCGTGTCTGGCGCGGCGCCGCCCAGCGCCATCAGCAGTCGGGCGGCCCGGCTGCGTGCATAGTCAGGGCATCAGCCACCACACCAGCAGCCCGCCGAAGATCAGCCACTGCAGCCCGTAGTAGGCGAAGCGGCTCCTGGCCTTGATGCGCTTGCCGAACAGCCGCACCTGCTGCACATAGGCGAACAGCCGGTTGATGCCGCCCGTGCGGTCGGTGTCCGAATTGGGCGCCGCGGCCGCGCGGATCAGGGTGTGGCTGATGAAGCGATTGAACCGGCGGGCCAGCGGGTTGTTCAGTGGCCGCTCGACGTCGCAGAACAGGATGATGCGCATCTGCTCCGACTGGTTCTCGGCGTAGTGCAGATAGGTCTCGTCGAAGACGACGCCCTGGCCGTCGCGCCAGGAGTAGCGCTCGCCGTCCACCGAGATATAGCAGCGGTCGTCGTTGGGCGTCACCAGCCCCAGGTGGTAGCGCACCGAGCCGGCGAAGGGGTCGCGGTGCGTGACGAGCCGGCCACCCGGCGGCAGGGCCGCGAACATCGCCGCCTTGACGGTCGGGATGCGTTGCAGCAACGCCGTCGTCACCGGGCACAGCGCCTTGGCGGACGGGTGCGCGTCGCCATACCACTTGAGATGGAAGCGCGTCCAGCCGGTCTTGAAGAAGCTGTTGAAGCCGGCGTCGTCGTATTTGTCGCTCTTCTTGATCTCGCCCGCCTCGGCCAGCCTGAACGCCTCGGCGCGGATGTCCTGCCAGTGGTCTTCCAGCAGCTTCAGTTCCGGGAAGCCCGCCACCGGCAGATAGGGCCGGGCTGGCAGCTTGCTGAACAGATACATCAGGCAGTTGATCGGCGCCATGAAGGTGGAGTGATCCATCAACTGGCGGAAGAAGCGCAGGCGCACCCGGCCGCGGAAATGCACATAGACCGTGCTGGCCACGAAGACCGCGACGATGGTGAGCTTGATGTAGGGGATGTTCATGTGCCGTAGAAATCGGCCTCGCCGGGCGGGCGCGACTTGAAGCGCTTGTGCAGCCAGAAGTACTGGTGCAATTGTCGGCGCGCCTGGGCTTCGATGACGGCGTTCATGCGCGCGGCGTCGGCCGTGGCGTCGGCGCTCGGGAAGCCGGCCAGCGGCGGCTCGATGACGAGGGTGTAGCCATCGGCCTCGCGGCGCGGGTAGCAGGGCAGCACGGCCGCGTCCGCCACGGCCGCCATGCGCGACAGGCCGGTGATCGTCGCCGCCGGCACGCCGAAGAAGGGCACGAAGACCGAGTCGCGCAGGCCGAAGTCCTGGTCCGGCAGGTAATAGAGCCGGTAGCCCTCGCGCAGCGCGCGGATGACGGCGCGCGTGCCCTGCTGGCGCGAGAAGATGATGCCCGTGCCCAGCCGCAGCCGCCGCGTGCGGAAGAACTCGTCCAGCCAGGCGTCCTTCTGGCGCGAGTAGATGCTGACCACCGGCGTCTCCAGCGAGATGCGCAGTCCGGCCAGGTCCAGCCCGGTGAAGTGGGGCATCATCAGGATGGCATTGCGGCCGTCCAGTGCGCGCAGATGCTCCAGGCCCTCGATGCGCATCAGCCGCCGCAGCCGCTCGGGCGAGGCGAACCAGCAATAGCCGTACTCCAGCAGCATCTGCACCATGGCGACGAAATGCCGGCGCAGCAGGCGCCGCCGCTCGGCCTCGCCCAACTCGGGCAGGCACAGGCGCAGATTGGTCTCGCCGATGCGGCGGCGCGAGGTCGGCAGCGCATGGATCAGGCTGCCCACCGTCCAGCCCAGCGCCGCGATGGCGCGAAACGGCAGCCAGCTCAGCAGCCAGACGAGGCCGACCAGCAGCTTCACGCCCACGCGGGCTCCTCGGTGAAATCCATCCACGGCATGGCCGCCCCTCAACGCTGTCCAGGGGCGGCATCGTAGTGGCTGCGCGGGCTTGACACAGCGCAAGCGCCGCCGCGCCGCTTGCGCGCAGCATCGGCCCTGGCGCCCGCCGCTGGCCGCGGGCGAGAGGAGAGCACGCAATGAAAGTCGTCCTGGCCGTCGATGGCAGCCCTTACACCAAGCGCATGCTGAGCTACGTCGCCGCGCACGAGGAACTGGTCGCGCCCGACAACGAATTCCTCGCGCTGAACGTGACGGCCGAATTGCCGCCGCACGCGGCGCGCTTCCTGCCGCACGAGGTGCTGCGGCAGTACTACGTCGATGAGGGCGAGAAGGTGCTTGCGCCGGTGCGGGAGTTCGCGCGCATGCACGGCTGGCGCTGGCGCGAGCGCCACGCCGTGGGCCGCCCTGGCGAGACACTGGCCGAGATCGTCGAGGCGGAGCGGCCCGACCTGCTCGTGATGGGCTCGCATGGTCACGGCAATTTCGCCAGCGCGCTGCTCGGCTCGGTGGCCGGGCGGCTGCTGTCGCGCACGCAGGTGCCGGTGCTGCTGATCCGCTGACCTGCTCAGACCTTCTTCACGAACTCCGACTTCAGCCCCATCGCGCCGATGCCGTCGATCTTGCAGTCGATGTCGTGGTCGCCCTCGGCCAGGCGGATGTTCTTGACCTTGGTGCCGACCTTGACGACCAGGGACGAGCCCTTGACCTTCAGGTCCTTGACGACCGTCACCGTGTCGCCGTCCTGCAGCACATTGCCCACGGCGTCCCTGATGACGCGCGCCTCGTCGGCGGCAGCTTCTTCGGCCTGGGCCTGCCACTCATAGCCGCACTCTGGGCAGATCAACTGGGCGCCGTCCTCATAGGTGTAGGCGGACTGGCATTGGGGGCAAGCGGGCAGGGTGCTCATCACGGGCTTTCGTTCTGGCTAAGAAAAACCTGATTAGGAACCAAGCTTAGCCAGGCTCATCCGGTGAGCGAGGCGAGCCAGAGGATGGCGGCATGTGACGCAGGAGGTGAGCATGCCGACCAACCAAGTGCAGTTCCAAGCGGGCTTGTCGCTGCGGGAGTTCCAGCGACGCTTCGGTACCGAGACCCAATGCCGTGAGGCCTTGTTCAACCGACGCTTCGACTTGGCCACGTTGATGCCACGGTTGCTGCTGACCCTGAGTCAATGGCCGCCATTGTCCCGGCTCAACGGCTCAGGGTGTGAAGGAGGTTTCGAGAAGCGCCCACAACAGTCCGGATAGGCAGGAAGTTGTTGCAAATGGTTTCTGTGCGTGATAAAGGTCTTGGTGGGAATTTTCCAAAAGTCTTGTTGGAGATCGCTTGGCCTTTGAAGGTCAATGAACCAGTGATCACGGAAAGGATCGGAAATGAAGTGCCCAGACATACCAGAGAATGATGAGGCAAGGCTCAAGGCATTGGCCGAATACGCGCTCGATGAAAGCGTCTCCCTGAGTAGCCTTGCACCCGTGGTGAAAATTGCCAGCCGGATGTTCGGTATGCCTCTGTCGGCGGTCAACATGATCAGTTCTGATCATGTGTTTTTTGCAGCCAGCCACGGCATTGAGCCAGGTGGCGTGAACATGAGCCGGGATGCTTCCTTCTGTGCTCACGCGATCTTGGCTGAAGAAGGAATGGTGGTGCCGGATGCGACTCAGGACGATCGGTTTCACGACAACCCGCTGGTGGTCGGCGATAGTCACATCCGTTTCTACGCTGGCGTCCCCATCCGCTCGCCCGAGGGGCATGCGCTGGGAGCGTTGTGCATTCTCGACACCACGCCTCATCAATTTTCTGTCGATGACCATGCGCGGCTGGCGGACTTAGCCAAGATGGCGTCCGACCGGCTGGAGTTACGTCGCATCGAGGTCGCTTCTCATCTGCTGGCTCATCAAGAAGACGAGGGCCGAAACTTCATCCAGTTCGATCGGTCCCTGGCGATCAAGTGTTGGACCGAAGCGGTGGCTCAATTGCATGGCTACCAGCTAGGGGAAGGGGTCGAGCTGTTGGTCTGCGATGTATTTCGTGAGGACGAGAACGTCGACTTTTGGAGCTGTGTCAGGCAAGCGATCAAAACGGGTGAATGGCACGTAGTGCCACCTTTCCAAGTCCGCAGCCGTCGAAAGGATGGTGCTGAGATTTCGCTGAGTGTGTCGCTTTCGAGGCAGCGTGAAGGCAGTGACATACGGTTTGCCGCGAACCTGCGAAACATCCGCGAGAGCAGCCAGGAGGCCAGTCCGGTAGTCGATCCGGTGACGGGGCTCAAAAGTCGCCAGAGGTTCTATCGCAAGGTCGAAGAGGCTGTGACTCGTGAGGCGAAGGCCGCCATCGTCATGATTGATATCGATGGGTTCTCGGATTTGAACGACACGCTGGGGCACACAACAGGCGATCAGATCCTTCGTGAAGCGGCCAAACGGCTGCAGGCGTCGGCGAACGAATCCCATCTCCTTGCTCGTATTGGCGGCGATGAATTCGGCATGCTTCTCCCCGAAATTGGGGATTCGATTCAAGCGGGCAAGGTCGCTAAGCAGGCCATGGATAGTGTTGCCGCGATCACTATGATCGATGGCAACGCTATCCAGCTTTCTGCGTGCTGCGGCATCGCGGTGGCCCCGGAGCATGGATTCGAGGCGCTTGAATTGATCGCCAACGCCGACCTCGCACTGTCCAAGGCTAAAAAGGAGGGGCACAACCAACTCCACGTCTTCACGCCTGAACTGCGGCAAGCGGCTTCAGCTCGCCGGCTGTATGCGCTGGAACTGATGCGCGCCTCTACTGACAGCGAGTTCGTGTTGTTTTACCAACCGCAGGTGCGACTGAGTGATGGTGTATTAATCGGAGCTGAGGCCTTGATTCGGTGGGCACATCCTGTGCAAGGAATTCTTCCGCCCGCTTCGTTTCTGCCAGCGCTGGAAAAGGGCTGTCTGGCCTCAACCGTGGGCTCGTGGATACTTGATGAAGCCTGCGCTCAGGCGGCGCGATGGCGCGCACGCTGGTCAGCGTTCCGCATGAGCGTGAACTTGTTTGGGGCTCAATTTCGGTCAGGGGGCCTGGCTGCGGATATTGAAAACGTGCTTGGGCGGCATGCACTGGCTTCGGACGCACTAGAGATCGAATTGACGGAAAATATCGCCCTGGATTACGACGAGATCGCCGTGCGGACCTTGCAACGCATTCGAGATATGGGCGTACATATTGCTTTCGATGACTTCGGAACTGGCTTTGCCTCGCTCACATCGCTCAGTCGTTACCCGATCACCCACATAAAAATAGATCGTTCCTTTGTGCAAAGCATCCCAGGCTCACGTCGCGATGCGAGCGTGGTGAACGCCATTCTTGATATCGCGCGCAACTTCAATATTGAGGTCATTGCGGAAGGGATCGAGACGGACGAGCAGCGCGCTTATCTGGCGCGCCGACGCTGCGCCGAGGGGCAAGGGTACTTCTTTGGCAAGCCAATGCCGGCACAGGAGTTTGAGCAGCGCTTTCCGATGGTGACCGAGTCGTGATGATTGGTTCCGGTGACGCAGAACATCACCGGGATGCCTTGAGGGCACTTCTCAGAACCCCGTTTCCAGGCGCTGAACGCGGACGAAGTCGGAGCCGGCGGTCGCTCGCCGGCATGGGGTTCCCTGGCGGGCATGAATGCCTGTCAGCGCCTTCAGTGCGTCGCTGGCCGATGCTTCCGGGCCTGGACCGCCCCTACCCGACTAGAGGCAGTCCACAACGGCTCACGAGTGTCTAGGAATTCCGGGTCGATTCATTCCAGCGGCGACGGAGAGCGCTTACACGCTTGCCCGTTCAGAGCATCGAATGGAGCCCGACCTGGGCCACGAACCGCAAGGCCGCCAAGGAACCGTTGGCGTTGTTCTCGCACGGACGCAGCCAAGAAAAGAGCCCCACATGCTTTCGCATGTGAGGCTTCTTGGGGTGGCTCCCCGACCTGGGCTCGAACCAGGGACCTACGGACCAACAGGTGTATGGCGCATCCATCAGTCCGGATGTCGGTCAACGAGGAGGCCCGTTCAGACCTTCTTCACAAACTCCGACTTCAGCCCCATCGCGCCGATCCCGTCGATCTTGCAGTCGATGTCGTGGTCGCCATCGGCCAGGCGGATGTTCTTGACCTTGGTGCCGATCTTGACGACCAGGGATGAACCCTTGATCTTCAGGTCCTTGATCACGGTCACCGTGTCGCCGTCCTGAAGCACGTTGCCCACGGCGTCCTTGATGACGCGCACCTCTTCGGCCGCCGCCGCAGCTTGCAAGCCTTGGGCCGACCATTCGTGGCCGCACTCGGGGCCACACCATCTGGGTGCCATCCTCGTAGGTGTAGGCGGACTGGCATTGCGGGCAGGCGGGCAGGGTGCTCATCACGGGCTTTCGATGCGGTAAGAAAAAAGCCCCGCTGCTTGCGCAACGAGGCTTTCGATTTGGCTCCCCGACCTGGGCTCGAACCAGGCTCTTTGCTCGTTAATTAGTGATGCTCGATTCCCAGAGCCAAAGCGAGCAGTGGCGCCGACTTGCGCCGGTTGGTGCTGGCGCGATCCAGGGCGCGGAACCATCCGAGGTAGCTCTCCAGATAGTCGGTGGCCACGCCCTTGAAGCGGGCGATCCAGCCTTTGAGGCGGCCGTGATACGCGTTGGCGTTCTGGATGTGCCAGGGGCCGCGCACCCGTTCACCGGCGCTCAGGTTCAGCGCCTCGTGCTGCACCCGCAACTCGCTGGCTGCCGCAGCCATCGCCGCCGAACCGTCCGTGCACAGGATGGCGTCGGCGTGGATGTGCGGCTTGAGCGCCTGACTCAGGCTGCGCCTGGAGACCGCGTCCAGAAAGAAGTCGGCTGTCGCGCCCGAGCGGTCTCGGGCCACCAGGACGGGGATCAAGTCCTCGCCGCGACGCGCTCGCGACACCCGACCGCCGCGCTTGCGCGCCTTGCGGCCCGGACGCTGGCCCTTGCTGGAGCGCAGGAAGAAGGTCTCATCGGCTTCGACCACGCCGGTGAGCGCGGCCGCCTTGACGGGCTGAGCCAGGCGCAAGAAGCGATGCCGCCAGCGAAACGCCGTCGAGGCCGACACCTCCAGCGCTTGCGCCGCCTTGCGCACGCTCAAGCCCTGCAGCAACACGCCTTGCTGCTTCAGCCACTTGGCCTTCATGCGCAAACGGGCCAGCGGCGTCGTGCTCAGCGCGTTGAAGGTGCGCTGGCAGGCGCGGCATTTGTAGCGCTGAAGGCCGCTGGCGTTGCCATTGCGAACGATCCGATCACCCCCGCAGTGTGGGCACGCGGAAAACGTCGTGAGCCGAGACTCCAGCAGCGCACGAACTTGCTCGATGTTCGCGTCGGCGCCCAAGGCCTTGAGAAGTTCGGCCTTCTGTCGGGCCGTGAGCCTTGCCACTCCACCCAGCCACTGCTTCAACTCCATCGCGTCCATCGCCTGCTCCACCGCCCTCAACCTGGGCACTGGCGGCAAGTCTGGCTGCCGGGTGGCTCTTGACGTGAGCCATCACCAATTAACGATCAAAGAGCCTCGAACCAGGGACCTACGGATTAACAGCTCGGCGGCTGCTCGATTTGTCCGGATGCTGGTCTCAAAGTCGCCGAGCACGCCGGTGTTTGTAAGGACAGAGGCAGTGCCACCGGTCTCAGAATCTGGCAGCTTTCAGTGGTTCGTTAGCTCAAACACAGCCAGATCGTGGTCTGCCGGAATTACGAGCCAGCGGCTGGTCGCAGCAATGCCCCGCAATGGCCTCGGATTCCATTCATCAGGCGGCGTCGAACTCGTGCCAACGCGCGTCCGCCACACTTCCTGTCCAGAGGCCGCATCGACACCAAATGCCATTCCTGCTGTCGACAGCACAAATACGACCTTCCCCGCCAGAAAAGGCGCGGAGCCCAACTTTCCGTCACCGGCAAATCGCCATGACACCGCACCAGTTGCCAAATCCACGGCACTCATCTGACCTGCGTATCGGTCGAACTGGCCGGTATCAACATCGAACCTGCTCGTCGTGCCGAATGCGGAGATCGTCATTCCGTTGGCCACTGGATTTGTGGGCGGAGGGTCACTGGAATAGACGCCTGCAATCTCGCCGGTAAGAGCGTCTAGTACTCGTTCTCGACCTTGAATCGGGTCTCGAACGTAGAGCTTTCCGGCGGACAGCGCTGGGGTGTAGCCCCCACCGCCTGAACCTGCCCCCGAGTTCCGCCAGAGGATGGCGCCGGTCAGTGCGTCTATCCGATAGTCTTGCAAGTTGCCGCTCACGTAGACACTGTCGTTACCAACGGCGACCGTTCCGTTCCCACCGCCAGCGAGATGTGGCGCCATCCACAGCAGCGTTCCTGTATTGCCGTCAAACGCAAACAGAGTACTGGCAACGCCCGAAGCCATCACATAGACCACTCCATTCAAGGCCGTGGGGGCTGATCCAAATGACCAAACATCCGCATACAGGTCACCTAAGTTCTGGCTCCAGACGGAAACCCCTGACTCCGCGTCGAAAGATTGAATCTTGCCAAGCCGCGTTCCTTGCATCACGAAGAGACGGCCTTGGTCATATGCGATGCCCCACGGCGTGCCAGTGGCGTCAAGCTGTACAGGTAACCATAGCGGTTCACCTGTCTTGATATTCAAGGCGCGCAGGGTGAAACCTGGCGTCTGACCTATCCCGTCGAGTTGTTCGACGAAAAACAACTTCTCCCCGACGATCAATGGGCTCGATATGGTTCCGTCCAGGTGTTTGGTCCACGCCGGATTTCCGGGCAATGCCAAGGTCCCTGATGTACTCACTTGGCCGCTATGGCCGGCATCACCTTGATACGCAACGACGTCGTCAGACGGCGAAGTTGGCCGCGGTGCACGCACGGTCACTATGCTCGTGGCACGGATATCACCGAATTGCGCTGTCACAGTTGCTTGCCCTGGAGACACGCCCGTGATCAAACCGCCAGGCCCGACGACAGCGACGTCAGGCGCGCTCGATGTCCACTGGACACGCCCTGTCAGATCCCGCCGGGTGGGTCGATAGTCGGTATAAGTGCCCGTCGCCCAAAGTTGGATCTCGCGTTGCGGCGCCACGGCTACCGCGGGGCGGCTGAGCTCAATCGAACCGAGGACAAACGGCCCGAGTCCGTCATATTCATTCGTATCCACCGGCGAAGAATCGAAATTGCCGACGACCATGTTCGATCCACTTGCCGCGCCCGACACCACGTAGCTTCGTGTGATGCCAGCAGCAATTGAAGCAAAGCCCTTCGGAATCGAATTGGCCGGAATCGTCCAGGAGCGGGCAGCTTCGGGCGCAAGGACCTGAAAGGCGGCCGTCTGAGGCCAAGCCAACTGCCCACGCTCATCCAATGCAATTACTGCAAAGCGATAGTCTGCCGACGGCAGCCACCCTTCCCAAGTAACCAGAGTCGGCTCTGTTCTCACGAGATCCACCCTGAATTGGGGCGGGCTTGAGACCAGGTATTCCTTCCGCGGCGAGACCATCAAGGGAAATACGGGAGCCTGCTTGCCCGTTGCAATATAAGTGTTCGACTTGTTCTTGACTGTCAAGGAAACGGGCTGCTCGGAAAGCAGCGTCAGCCAAATGCTGTAAGCCTTCAAATCGGCAGAGTAGTTGAGCTGCGTGCCATTGACAGACACCTCAGCCGTGGTGACGGGTTCGCCAGTGTCCGCAGCGGTTACAGAGACGACCGCCAATGCATTTCCACGCGGCTCGGCCGCTTGCGATGGAATACCAAGCGCAGGGAAGCTTGCTATCGAAGCACTGACCCGAATCTCCTGCGAACTCGTACTCCCGCCGCCTCCCCCGACGCCGCTTCCTGTACCACCACCACCACCACCACCACCACCACCGCCACCGCCACCGCCACCGCCACCGCATCCTGCAAGCATTAGAAGCAGCCACAGGAATACCAGGCTCGATAAGCGCCTAACTGCACAACCCATTGCATCTCCCTTTGATTTTCCTAACCACAATCATAGAGGTGGCCCCGCGTCAGTCGCGGCAATTGCGAGCCGGCGTGCCTCGCTCGAAGGCGACCGAGTCCTAACTTGATGGCGGCACGACATCTTCTAGCCTGAAAAAAAGCCCCGACACCTTGCGATGACGGGGCTTCAGATTTGGCTCCCCGACCTGGGCTCGAACCAGGGACCTACGGATTAACAGTACAGCCCACGGCGGGGTCCGGTCGCCACTAAGTTGAAGATTCTTAAGCGCCGCCGCCGATGTCCGCCGTGGCCGATGGCGCTTACCGACCCCGCTCCGAACCCGCCATTGATGCCGGCGGCCTCATTTATTGGAAAACGCGATCAGGCTCAACGAGTTAGCCATCATCATGCCGACCGGACTCCGACAATGGCGGGGTTCGGCGAAGGTGCCCTTGAACCCGACATGCTGCATTTTTTGAGGTCGCGGCTATCTACGACATTCATCTCGCCGGATGACGAGACGAGGAGCGCCGTTCCGTCGGCACTCCTCCCTCGCTGGGCTACGCCGCCATCGGCATCGGCGCAACGATCACTGATGCGCTGCTCGCGGCGTCCTGCAGAGACTTGGCCGAGAGGTGGCTGTAGCGCATCGTCACCTTGGGATCGCTGTGGCCGAGGATCTGCTGAACCTCGTAAAGCGTGCGACCGCTCGACACCAGCAGCGACGCATAGGCATGGCGCAGATCGTGAATGCGCAGCTTCGGCAGGCTCGCCTTCATGCGCAGCCGTTCCCACACTTTCATGATCGTTGTGTAGGGGAGGCGCGTTTGGCGGTTCACGAACAGATGCTCGAATTCGCCCTCGGTGTCCAGCTGATCCAGCACGTGCAAGGCGCTGTCGTTCAAAGGCACAGAGCGCATGCGCTTGGACTTCGAGTTGATCGCCAGGATGCGCCACACGCGTTGGCCGCGATCGACGTTGCGCCAGGTCGCCTGCAGGGCCTCGTTGAGCCGGCAGCCCGTGCTCAGCAAGAACATGGCGATCAGGCACACGGCGCGGTTGTCGTCGTCGCGCAGGACCGCCAGCAGGCGCTGCAGTTCTTCATTGCTCAGATAGTTCTCCATACGGTTGTCCTCGTTGAAAAGTTCGATGCCGCTGATGGGGTTCTTCTCGATGAAGCCCCACAGCACGGCCAGGTTGAGTGCCCGGCGCAGCACCTTGATGTGATGGTCGGCGGTCGCTTTGCTGAGACCCTGTGACACCAGGGACGAATGGAAGTCCTGCACAGCCTTGCGCGTCAGCTGGTTCAGCTTGAAGGTGCCGAATGCAGGCAGGACACGGAGGCGGAACAGCTCTTCATCGCGCTTCCAGGAGCGCTTGTGGCTCTCGGCATGCGGCAGGTAGTCGGCCTTGACGAAGTCCGCCAAGGTCGGGACCTCGCGTTGAATCTTCGCGACCGCTGCAGGATCGGCACCCAGGGCGATCTCTGCTTTGAGCCGCTTGGATTCCTTGCGGGCATCTGCCAGGCTGATGTCGGTGCTCTTGCCGATCTTCTTGTGAGCCGTCTTGCCGCTGCGGTCCTTGTAGCGGTGGTAGTAGGTACCACGGCCCGGTGAGGCCGCGCTGACCAGCACATACAGGCCTGGCGCGTCGGTGTCGCAGTACTCGATCTTCTTCTGGCCAGCCGTGCAGACCAGGCCGGTGGCGATGAATGCGGGAGTGAGTTTGAGGGTAGCCATGGTTCTTTCGTGGTTGAGGGAGTGGGCAGGGCTCCGCCAACGGTGACGCTGGTAGGCGTACCGGGCGGGTCGTGGGTTGGGGGAGTTAGTTCAGCCGGTAGCGGCGCGGATAAAGGCTCTTGCCGCTGTAGGGAACGAGCTTGATGCGCGAGCCAGGGTCGCAGCTGTAGCTGTACAGGCAGCGGCCCATGCGGAAGCGCTCGTTGTCATAGAGCAGCGCCCATAGGGCCGGATTGACGAGATCCTTGGCGGTGTAGACGGCGCCGCGCAGGAGGTGAGGCAGCTCGGCATCGAGGCTGACCTGCATCAGGTGCCAGAACTCGAAGAAGACGATCTCGCCGCTATGGAGTTGATGGCCGCGATCAGTCTCGGACAGGCAGAAACGCTTTGGCGCTCGCGGATTCTTGGAATGGATGGGCATGGTGATCTTTCAGTGGGCCGAGCGCGGTGTCAAAGGAGCGCCTCGGCCGGGTTGAATGACGTTTGGTGAAACCGCCGGGCGTGGCGGCCGCAAGGTCTGACCCTCGGGCGGGGCGGGAGGTGGGGAGGGGGAGCGCTTCCCCCGGAAATCCATATGCACATGTATTTCCGAGGCGCGCACTTGACCCCCTCCCCCCTCTCGCCCCTCCAGAGCGGGCCGGCACGGCGGCCGGTGACGGTCATGGCGATTGCCGGTTCAGCCGACGTACTTCACATGGTCGAGGACGGGGAAGTCCCAGCCTTCTTTGCCGCCGTTCTTCTTTTTCTTGCGGCCAATCTGCGCCTTCATCTGACGCAGGATCTGGCCGCATTCGCGCACTTGGGCGTTGCTGGGCTCAGCGATGCCGATGTTCTGCAGGACCTCGGTCGTGTTCAGGAAGCGAACACTCACGACTTCGGACGACTCCTGCTTCTGAATGGACACTTGCTCGATGTGCTTGATCAGACGGTCACGAATGGCGCTGCCGGCGAGGTAGGAGTTGTTCTGCTCGTCCAGCAGCTTTTCCTCCTCGGGTGTCAGCCACCAGATGGCGCCTTCTTGGAGCCGTTGGTGCAACTCGGCAAAGACCTGTTGCATGTCGATCTCATGACGGTAGTTCAGCGAATCGACCTCCACGGTCCACCAGCGCGAGTTGCCGGTCATATCCACGAGGAAGTTGCTGTCGTTCACCGTGGCGCAGAAGACCGTGCGGCGCGGGTACTCGGAATCGCCACGCGCATACGGGCGGCGCACCTTGTCGTGCGTGCTGGTCAGGAAGCCCTTGAGGCGAGCGACATCGCGCTTGAAGGTGCTGTCCAGCTCACCGATTTCCACGATCCAGTGGCCGATGGCGCCCAGGATGGAGTCCTTGTTGGTGGCGTCCAGATGGTGATCCACCTTCAAGAACGATGCACGCAGAGACTCGGGGATGAGCTGCATGAACCAGCTCGTCTTGCCGATGCCTTGCGCGCCTTGGAAGGTCAGCACGCCACGAGCTTTGAACTCGCCGGGGTACATGACCGCCGCGACGGCGCTGAGCAGCCAGCGAGTCACGAGGATGTCGCGCAGTTGTTGGGGATAGTCTGCGGCGACCACGATGGTTGCAAGCAAATCCTTGAGCCGGATGGTGCCATCCCAGGGTTTGCAGGAAATCCAGTCTTTGGGAGGGCAAACGCGGTTGCGATCGGCCAGGGCCGCGACATAAGCCGGAATGGGGCCAGCCTGCAGGCCGTTCAGCAGCGCACGGCTGATGATTTCCGCCAAGGCCACGTCGTCGGCGTTCTCGATGCCGAAGCTGCGATCAGGGAACTCGACCTTCAAGCGCTTGCGCATCTCGTCAAAGGCGACGGTGATGCCGGCGGCCTTGAGGATGTGGGCCAGGTTGTCGGTGGTCGTGGGAGGGAAGCGGGCACCGAATGCCGGTGGATTCGGGAACTCGTGAGGTGGGATGGGACTGGCTTTTTGGGGGGTATGCGCCCGAGCCACGGGCGTTATCTGGATGTGCTTCGGCGCTTGCACAGGGGCTCCTTGCGCGAGGTACTGAGGGAGCCCTTGGTAGTTCAGCCCACGGTTGCAGGCGGACGCATGCCAAGGGACAAGCCTTTACGGCCAGTAGAGCTTTGCGGAAGGGGGGGCGTAAGCCGAAGTCAGGTGGGAGCGCTCGAAAGACCCTGGCGGGCCTGCTCCACTGAGGCGCATGGGGAATGCGCACGCACAGTGTATTGCTTTCCGATCGGGCCTGCAGTCGCGCCGCGCAGACACTGGCCGGCCTAACGGCCCAACCAGCATCCACGGGCAACGAAGAATCCCTCGCCTTCCCGCCGTACAGACGCACGAAGGCCTCCGCATGGGAGCGGATCAATCTGAAATGCACTGAACGGGGGAGGGGAGGGAAAAGAGTGGCGCGAAGCCGGGGAGGGGTGTTGGCGACTGAGGCGGGCTCAGTGCCAAGAGAAGTCGTCGCTGTCCAGCGGCCGGCCCGCCAGCAGCGATGCCTGATTGGTGATGGTCAAGGGCAGCAGCTCGGCGGGCAGATCCCAGTCGAGCACGGTGTCGGCGGCGGTGGTCAGGCAGTCGTGGAACGTCATGATGGGGAGTCCTTTCAGAGGGTCAATGGGGTGGGTCAAACGTGGTGAAAATCCGCCGAGCCCGGCTGTGACGACCTGCGGAAGCACCGTCAAACGGCGTCCAGGGTCGGTATTGGGTCGGCATTGGCGGTTGCGCTTTTGGGCATCAAAAAGTCTGCCCACGCGACAACGACTTACGGAAGCAAAAACGCAGCGACCTGCGGACTAGGTATCCAGTCCACGGCGAGCGGTCTTCGATGCCGCTTTGCGCTTGCCTTTGCTGCGGTGGCCGTCCGGGCGGGCGTCCTCGCCGAGCGACACCGCCGACTCGATCAGGGCCTGCACCTCGGCCACGAAGGGCTGAAGGTCGGCCAGCTCGTGGCATCGCGGGTTGCTCTCCATCGGCTTGATCACGCCGAGGTGCTTCAGTGAAGCCATCAGGAAGCCCCCGGTATTCACCGAGCGGCCCTCGAACAGCGGCTGCAGCGAGTAGAAAGTCAGCGCCTCACCTGGCTTGAGCAGTTCGAGGATGTCGGCGAAGCGCATCCAGTCCTGGCTGTAAAAGCCGGAGCCGGTGTTGTCCACCACGCGCAGCTTCACATCCGAGTCCGGGCCACAGCCCAGCTGATAGACAAGGTTGGAACGGCCCGAGAGCGTCGGGCAGGCCGCAGCCTTCAGGACACGCAGGCCGGGTTGTTGAACGTTGGTCATAGATAACTCCTTGGTTGAATGGAATTGACGAAGAGATTTGCCTCTTCTAAATAAGATACTGATACGCCCTCAAGTGCCTCTAGCACCAGTGCTTGAAGACGTTGGCAGGGCGCTGGCGGATCAGCTCCAGCAAGGCCAAGCACTCGGCCAATTCACGAGCCACGCCGCCATCGAACTCCATGACGGCAGCGCGCTCTTCCCAGGCCTCGCGCAGGTCGGCATCGAGCTGGGCCACCAAGGCGGCGACGGTGGGATTGCTGCTGTTCATCGGACCTCCCGGTCAGAGATGGGCGAAAGAAAAGCCACCCGAAGGTGGCTGCGGATAGGAACGTTGATGGGGAGCAGGTGGAGCCTCACGGCTTGACCTCCCCATGAGCATCGGCCGCGGCATACCGCGAACACATCTCCAGCAGCTCAGGCACCACGGCCGCAGCCTTGGGCACGTAGACGGTCACGCCGAAGCCGTCATCGCTGAGCACATAGGTCAGTTCAAACCAGCCGTCGTGCTCGGCCAGGCTGTCCCACGATGGCGTGAAGCCCGGGGCGCCGAACGGGATCGCGTCAAAGCGATTGGCCAAGATGCCGAAGCCCAAGGCCGTGTCGATCTGTTCGACCGCATCGCCGGCCTGAACCACGATGAACGTGGCCAACTCGCCCAGCTCATCGGTGTACTCGGCCAGTTCGTCGATCCGACCCTCTATGAGCCCTGCCAGCGCGGCATCGACGCCGGCCGACAGGAACGCGCGCACGGCCGCCGCATCACGCAACACATACATGGCAACTCCTTTGCAGAAATGAAAACGGCGCCCAGGGATTGCTCCGAGGGCGCCGCGACAGGGGTGGGATTGGTGGCCGGTCAGAGGCCGAACATGAAGAAGCAAAAGGCCAGGTAGGCCAGCAGGTTGAAGAGCAAGATGAGCGTCACTTGCAGCATCGGCAGCAGGGACCACAGCAGATTGCGCAGGGCGCGTCGAACTTGCCGGCCCAGCTTGGCGTGCCAGGTGTCATCGACGATGCAGAAGTCGTCGAAGGCATCCATCGCGCGGTTAGCCTGCCGGATCGCATCACTGGTTGAGCGTGACTCTCGGACGCGGGCAGACGGTGTTTGAAAGGGAAGGGGGCGAGAGGTTTTCTTGCTGGGCATGCAGCTCCTGGTGATGGACAAAGAAAAGCGCCCCGGGATTGCTCCACGGGGCGCCTGGCGAAAGGGCTCTGGTTCGGTCAGTTCGATGCGGACAGGTCTCGCAGCATCCGCAAGGTCAGCTCATCCAGGCCGACGCGATAGGTGTAAGTCTTGCCCTCCTGGACGGTGGTTTCCACCTGCACGGGTGGCACCCGGCCGGTGATGTTGAACATGCGGGCTTCGATAAACATGGTCCCGGGATCGGCCGAGACCGTCACCTTCTCGCCCTGCCGCAGCTCGGCAACCTGGCGGCCGTTGACGAGGATGGTGAACACATGCTCGGCACCATGCAGGCCCTGATCCCGGACGATCGTGACCTTGGCCGGGTTGGTGGACTTGACGGTGGGCCGCTCGAACACCCGCGCAGGCGGCACCTCGCGGGCTTCATGCAAGGGCGTCGGGCTCGTTCCACAACCCGCAGCGAGGCAGGCCGCGAAGAGCATCGACACGATGGACAGGCGTGACTTCAAATTGGATCTCCCATAGGTTGGAGGCGCACAGAGCGCCGTTGCTTGAAGGAATAAGAGGCGGAGCTACCGCCAAACGAACGTGGCCGACCAGCCGGCCGCCACAAACATCGGGGCCAACACCTTCTCGGCGTTCTTCTTGGCCTCTGCGATCCACTGAGGCGAGCTGCAATACCGGCCGATGTCGGCTTCGGCGGCAGTCCAGCCGTTGTTGATGGCGGCCTTCTGGTTGGCCGAGCTGGGGACCAAGACCTCAAGGCCTTCGCTGGTCACCGTGTAGAAGTAGGAGCCCCCGGCCTCACGGGCGGCATGGCTGACCCTAGGCGGGCGCATGCGAGGCGCCGGCAGCACGACACGCAAGGCCCTGGCCTCGGACTGGACCTGCTCATAGCGGGCCGCTTGCAGGTTGGTGCTGACCTCGCAGTCGCCGCGCACCACCATCAAGACCCGGGTGCCACCCAAGCGCAGCTCATAGGGCGTCAGGGGAATGTCTTGGGCGCGCTTCTGGAAGAACTCCAGGATGTTGGCGTAGTGCAGGCGCAGCGTGACCAGCTCGCCGAGGTTTTCGGTGGATAGCTGGGGTGGTGCTGGTGGGAGCGGTGCGGGCTGTCGATAGGACTGCCAAGCCAGAGCAGCAAGCGACAGGGCGATGACGGCCAATGCCGGGCGGACGATCTTCATGCGAGCCGGCAATGGCTCGCGCTTCCTCCCTGCGACACCAAAACCTAAGTAGAACTTAGGGACAAGGATAAGCGAATACCTAAGAGTTGCTTAGGTGAAGGGAACGCTTGGGAAACCCGAGGGAAGGAAGCTCAAGGCAGCCGATGTGGAAGGCCTGCCTGTCTTTGCTCGCCGGTTTGTCCAGGCGCGGGAGCGTGCTGGACTGACCCTAGAGCAGGTCGCCGTAGCGGCGGAAATCGATGATGCCGCCAGTGTCCGTATGAGCCAGTACCAGCGTGGCGTTCACACCCCGAGGTTCAACGTGGCGCAGAACCTGGCAAAGGCCCTTGATGTGCCCGTGGAGTACTTCTATTCGCCGGACGATCAGACAGCGGAATTGCTGCTGATGTGGCACGAGCTATCGAAGACGAGGCGCAGTCAGTTGATCAAGTCGATTCAAGAGGAGCCTTAGGCCTCCCGGCCGGAAGGCGAAAGCCACTCCGATTGACCTTGGCTTGCAGCGTGATGCGCCTGCGATTCGGTCATTTTTTAGGTGCGCTGGCACCACCAGCCGGTTGACCGGAAATGGGGCGGCGATGCAGTGCGCCTTTCTTTACAAGCTCTTCGAAACTGTCTTTGAGCAATTTCTTATATCGCCCCTCTTCTTCTTTGCAATTGCCCTTCATCGCCTCAAACCCCGTGTCAATAGTTGATTGTGGGTGATGAATCAAACGCACTGTGTCGCGTCCAAACCATCGAGAGTTTCTTTTGGGGGCAACCTCCAAAACCAAGCCATCATGGTGCAGCGAGAATTCAGCGTAGACCTTAGTGTAGCCCTGAACGATTTCAAATATTTGAATATCGGCGCTATTGCCAAAATGAGAAATTGTACCGCGTACAAGCTTAAAGTCTTGAGGTGGAAAAATTCCGCATAGGCGTTTCTCGGACATCGCCCCATCTATAACGTTGCCGGAGGCCTGCAGCGTAAGCGTCATCGATGTGTCGGATAGATTTAGCTCTGCAATGTTGACGATGCCTTCAAACCAATTGCTGAAGTAACCGTTCCACATGTCTGTTTTGTAGTGCCATGCGACGGCGCGGTCAGCGTAGCGCTTAAATGTATCTTCGTCGCTTGCGTAAATTTTCAGCAGGGACAGGATGGCAGAAGCAAGGGCGACAATTGCGATGAAAACACCAAGCAATAATTTTAGTTTGGTGAGGGCGCTCTCTGATAGGCCGAACTTCCAGCGCGCGGACGATGCGCCAGTGTTCAAGGATGTATAGCTGGGCTTTCTCAGCTGCTTTCGTGGGATTGAGCGGCGATGCTGATTGAACATCCCTCCTCCTAAGTTTGACGTACCAACAAAGGGCTAGTTCACCAAAAGGTCGCGCCGATGTGGCGCCCCTGACGAGCGCCATATACGATGCAGCTTAGTAGACCGCGCCTCCTGACCACTTCGGCTTGAACTGTCGGGTGCTCTAATTGGTGCAGGCATCTGTGGCACGGTATTTCGCTACGACCCTGGAGGTCACGAATTTCGTCGCCTTTTAAGAGCAGCTCGCAATTTTTACGCCTCAAGCTATCGCGGTTGTACTGGGCGCCAGCGATTTGAGTCTCAAGAGCAGCGCTGTGCGAGTCGGCCGCCCCAACCTGACTTTAGCTGTCAAGCAGTGGCAGTTGTGCTCCAGCCGGCGCATTTGGCAGTTCCGTAATTGGAATTCCTCGAACCTTGGCAACGTCGGCAACCACCCTCGTAATATGATGGGTGGTATTGACTTGACGCCACGTTGTGGCATTGCCTGAGCCGTCAGAATTGTTCCGTGCGGCATCGTCAATGTATGCATCCGCTTCTGAGAATGACGGTCCGGAGAAATCCCCACTATCGACAATTCGCCTGAAGACGTTTTGCATAATCTCGTGTGTGCTGCCTTCGTCTTTCCCTCGAACAATGAGCCAATGTGATTCTGTTGTGTAGCGGCAGTGCGGGATCGGGCGTGCACGGGACCCACCGAAGTCAATCTTGGCGTTGTCCGCAGCAAAGTCCCCAAAAATCATATGCTCAGCTGTAGATGGATCAAATTTCACAGCCTCACGCCAAGCACGCCATTCATTTCGAGGATGGATGATTGTCTGCCCTGGATTGGCGGGGTTTTTCTCAGGGTAATGCGTCCCTTGGAAGACAATAAGCTGCCATTCTGCGTACTCTTGAAGTTGCTCCAGTGCGGCGCGAATAATCGGAGCCACGAGCGAATGATCTGAAAGGTCGGCATCGGAAAAATCTGAAAACACGGCGCAATCCGACGCAATCAAGCCGATCTTCGATAATGCGAGTTGAATTCTTTCGCCCAATTTGGGATCGGTCATATCGCCTGACTGGATGCGCAGGCCGAACTTCAGTTCGTGATTCTTCGCCAATGAATGCTTAAATGCTGGGGCACTAGTGCTCTCAAGATCGGCAAGACTTGCAACTGGAATTGCATGTATATCAAGATCCCGTGCTCGTTTAAAAAGTGACGGCAGCCAATTAATAGCATTTTCAGCGCCATGCTCCTTTAGGAGCGCGGTGGTATCTAAGAATGCCCGACGACGGCACCAGTATTTGGTAAGTGCGCTGCCGACGTCAGGAATTGCATCGCCTTGAGGAAACAGCTCTTCTTGACTGCTGCTCTCGCGTTCCTTTACGGGGGGAATGATGAGTAGCGGCAGAATGCAGTCTGCCACGTCTTCTCGCAACGCCCGAAGTCCCTCTAACTCGCCCTTTTTTAATCGGAGGGAAGGGGCATAGATAATCTTTTTTCGATTAGTCATATGAAACCTCAGGCAGGAATATTTTGCGGACTGTGTTGCGACCGATTTTGTCGGAGAAGATCGTGTAGTTCTTCCGTTCAAATCGAATACGCCCGTAGATGATTGCAGGAGCGATGCTCAGTTGCTTGGCTAGATTTTCTATCGGAGGTGAGGTCTTGGCAATACGAGCAGGAGACCGAGACCATAGTTCTTCGGGCATCAGCAAATTGGATGCAAATTTATTTGCCTCTTCCTCGAATTCATCGACTTCGACGTGTTCGACATCATCAAAGAAGCCTGAGGCAAGCCCTGTTCTGTAGTGCAGAATCACGTGGGCTACCTCATGAAGTAGCGTGAACCAGAAGTTGTCTAGGGCATCTCGCCTTAATGTAAGGCCGATAACAGGGATACTTTCAACCAAGAAGGCGGCACCATCTACCTCCATGCCTTGAATATTGCGCTCGATGATCAGGACAATGCCCTGTTCTCTTAGCAGTTGCTGCGCCTTCAATGGCCCATCTAAATCCTTGCTAAGCTTGGCTAGTTCCTTCAGCCAAGATAAGTTTAGAGGGCGATAAGTTAGGCGCTCAGTGTCTATGATGCGTTCTGCACGGCGCGTAACTTGCGCTTTCCAAGACAAGAGTACCCAGTCTTCTGAATGATCTTTGACATTGATACCTGTCCGCAGCAGCGACGGTGTTCCATATCGTCCAACGTGTTCGGACACATAGCGGATAAGGCGTTTGATCCCGTTTTCGTCGGAAGAGGGCTCCTCTAGCCAACCATGTTCGCGAGCGTGCTTAAGGACCTTTTGAGCCTCCGCCGGGTGGAGGTCAAGAGACGGTAGCCATTTGGCAACCTTGGGGGCCATGAACTGAGCAGACAAGTCAAGCGATAACGCACTTGCCACCTTCATGTATTTTGCGAGGTTGATGCTCCGATATCGTTCGGATTCCCACCGTTGAATGGCCTGCTCTTGAAGGCCGAGCTTTCTTGCTAGATCCTTCTGAGTCCAGTTCTGCGCAAGGCGGGCTACGACTAAAAGATCACCGAGGTCGCCCCCCGCTAGTTGTTTCATCAGTTCTAAGTCGCCTTGCTGTGCAAGGCGGTAGGCCTCAAGCTTTCGGGATAGTTCCCGCTGTTCAGTAGCAAGAGAGCGGCGCACGCCTTCGATGGCCAACTCGGGGAGGCCGTCAATGATGGACTTGAGTGTCTGTTCAGAGGAGAGTGCGTGAGAGATCTCAGCGATCTCGGTCTCAAGTTCGCGAGCTTGGCGCTCAGTGGAGATGATTGCGGTGGATGTCACAGCCCAAGTCTACACAACAAATTTGTTGTGTACTAGCTTTTTAACCAGTATGCGATCGTGCGACAGCGCAGCTTCGCGCTCAGGAGCGTTGCGAGTCGTGCCAAGTGGCTCCTCGTCGATCGGGCCATGCTTGATCGCCACATTGTGAGGAACCGCATGAACACATCCAAGCGTCTTCGTCGTACAGCACTCCTCAGCTTGCATTGCCTTTCGAACTTGGCGTACTTCCGTGCGGTTCGAGAAGGTGTCGACATCGGGGAGGTTCCAGCCAGCGACGTCAACAACCGAATTGCGAACAACTTTCTGGATGTTGGAGTGCTGGAGTGGTGCAAGCTATTCACGGACCGGGCAGGTAAGCACCATTGGCGGAAGGTCGTATCAGCCAATGAGGATGATCGAACCGCTTGGCGCGATGCGCTGGTGGTACATCTTGGGCTGACGCTGCTCGCCTTCGAGGACTACATCCGCGCTATGAAGACGTATCGAGACAGGTTTGTCGCCCATCTCGATGACGATGAGGTGATGGAAATTCCGGATCTGGACCTCGCGATCAGGAGTGCGCAGTGCCTGTATCAGCGGCTTGTGGACCACGAGGCTCCCTTGCTTGGCAACCCTATGCCGGAAGCCCCAGAGTCAGCCACAGACTTTTACCAAGATCGGCTCGGCAAAGGGCAGGCTGCGGTCGCGGCAATGCGGGCGGGCTACGCAGCATGAGCCAACTCTCCGATGAACATCGGGCACAAAGCACATGGGCTCTTGCCAACAGCTACTCCGTGGCTGCGAAGGTATTGCATGCCAATGGCACGCCTGTAACTTTCATTCCGACCGTTTACCTGCTTGCCCATGCCCTGGAACTTCATTTGGAAGTCATTCCTCAGTTGCTGCGGCGTCAAGGACAAGGGGCTGAGAGGCCTTGGTCATGACCTCGTGGCCGCCCTTGCTGAGTGCGAACGACATGGACTGAACAGCTACGTGACGATTTCCACTGAAGACCTTGAGTTGGTCAAGCGAGTCAATCTTTGCTACGAAAAGAAGGAGTTGGAGTACTTCGTCGGCAAGGCCAAGTCACTTGGCAGCATCGACGATTTCACTTACCTAGTGAGCCGCGTTTCGAAGGCCTTGTTCAACCCCTTGACGGAAGCCAGCTTCCGCTCGTTCGGTCAAGACGATGAGTCTGCGCCGCCCTGAGCTGTGCGTCGCAAGCAAGTTCGCCGCACCGGCCATCGATGATTGGCGCCAAGAAAAAAGCCCCGCTGCTTGCGCAACGAGGCTTTTGATTTGGCTCCCCGACCTGGGCTCGAACCAGGGACCTACGGATTAACAGTCCGGCGCTCTACCGACTGAGCTATCGAGGAATTGTTCTATGTCGGCACATCGAGCGGTTGCAACGTGCGTCTTGTTCGTCTTTCGACGAGATTCTGTGGCTCCCCGACCTGGGCTCGAACCAGGGACCTACGGATTAACAGTCCGGCGCTCTACCGACTGAGCTATCGAGGAACAGAGCTCGCCATTATAGGGGCATTTTCGGGGTGCTCACAAGTGGACTTCCAGGCTGGCGCGGAAAGTCCGCGGCGCGAGCGGGTAGAGGTAGCTGTGCTCGTACTGCCAGGGCGACTCGCGCCAGGCGCGGCGGTCGGCGAGGTTGTCTACCGCCGCGCGCCAGATCCAGGTCTGGCGGCCCAGGCCCTGCGTGTAGCGCAGGCCGGCGTCGGCCACCGTCCAGGCGGCCACGGGGATGCCGTTGTCGGGTGTGGCGTAGCGGCGGCCTTCGTGACGCAGGCCGAGCTGGGCCTGCAGCCCGGGCAGCAGGTCCTGGCGGAGCTGGGCCTTGAGCGTGGTCTGCGGCACATTGGGCGGGACGAGGCCATTGGCGCCGGCGTCGGCGCTGCCCTCGCGGCGCGCGCGCAGGCGGGCGGCGCTGGCGAACAGGCCGCCGCCTTGCCATTTCAGGTCGGCGCTGGCCTCGATGCCGCGGTGACGCGCGCTGCCGTCGATGCGGCGCTCGCAGCTGTCGTCCGCGCTGCATGCCGTGAAGCCGGGGAGCAGCACGTCGCGCCAGGCCGGGCGGCGGATGTCGAAAAGCGTCAGCGCGCCTTCGACGCGCTGGGTGCCGGTCTTCAGGCCGATCTCGGTCTGGCGGCTCTTCAAGGCCGGCAGGGCCTGGCCGGCGTTGACGTAGCGCGGCCGGTTGGGCGCGACTTCGCTCTCGACGCCCTGGCCCCAGCTCGCGTAGACCAGCCAGTCGCTGGCGATGGCATGGCTGAGCGCGACCCAGGGTGTGGTGACGCCCTGCGCATAGTCGGTCGCGCGCGAGCCGTCCGTGCGCACGCTCGCGCGGTGCAGCCGCGTGTGGCGCAGGCCCAGCCAGGCGGTGGTGGCGGCGCCCAGGGCCACCCGGTCGCGCAGGTACAGCTCGCGGCTGCGCTCGTCGCGGTTGGTGTTCTCGTCGGTCAGCTCGGGCTGGGCGTCGGTGAGGGCGCTGCCGTCGATCCGGCCGATGCCGGCCCAGTTGTAGGCCTGGCGCTGGAAGCGGCTCTGGAAGCGGCTCGCCAGCGCGCCCACGGTCAGCGCGTGGCGCAGGCCGGCGAACTGCGCGGAGCCGCTGGCGGAGAGGTCGAGCGCCGTCGTGTCGCGGTGCTCGCCCTCGCTGCGAAAGTCGTAGACGTCGTAGCTGCCATCGGCGCAGAAGCGCGAATAGTCGTCCTCGCTGCTGCAGCCGAAGGCATAGGCCAGGCGGTCGTCGCTGCGCAGGCGCTGGATGCCGAGGCTGGCCTGGGCCCGCCAGTCGCCGGCCAGCTTCTGCTGCACGCGCAGCGAGGCATGGGTGTTGTCGAAGACGACGGGCTGGCTCCAGGGCTGGTTGTTGAGGTTGAGGCGGGGGTCGATGTGCCGCGGGTCGGGCAGTGCGCCGCCCAGCAGGCTGAAGCCCTGCTGGCTGGGCTGGCTCTGGCGGTTGAACTCGACCTCGGCCTCGACCAGCGTGTCGGCGCTGGCGCGCCAGTCGGCGGCCAGCGCGGCGGTGTATGAGCGGCCGCGGCTGTCACGCAGCATCGGGTCGAGGCGGGCGGCGGCGAGGTTGACGCGCAGGCCGAACTCGCGGCCTGCGCCGAAGCGCTGCGAGTGGTCCACGCGGGCTTCCACGCTGCCGGGCTGAACGAAGTCGAGGGCCAGCGTCGTCTCGTCCTCGGCCAGCGGGCGCTTGACGACGAGGTTGACGAGGCCGGCCGGCGCGCTCGTGCCGGCCTGCATGCCGGCGCTGCCCTTGAGCAGCTCGACGGCGGCCTTGTTGGCCAGCGACAGCGCCGTCTCGCCGCTGACGGGCAGGCCGTCGCGGCGCAGGTTGAAGCGGTTGTCGAGGTCGAAGCCGCGCACCTTGAGCGTGCTCCAGTAGCCGACGGCGTTGTAGGCGTCGGAGACGGAAGCGTCGAGCTTGGTGAGGCCCGAGAGTTGGCTGACGCCGAGGTCGGCCAGGCGTTCGGCGGGCAGGCTGACGGCCTGCATCGGCAGCCGGGCCGGCGGGTCGCCGAAGCCCGCGAGGCCGGGTGCGGCCTCGGCGGCCTTGCCGCTCACGCTGACCTGGGGCAGGGGCAGGGGTTGGGTCTGGGCACCGGCGAGGCCGGCGAGGAACAGCGCCGTGGCGGCGCCGGAAGCGGAAAGAGAAGGTCGTGCCATCGGAATGCAAAGCGATGGCAGGTCGGCAAACACGGAAGACGCGGAGCCCCCGGCGAGACGGGCATGGACGGGGCCGCGATTCGGCTGCTTCCCTGCGCGAGGATTACCTCAATCAGGTTCAAAGGGACTGTCTCAGTCGGCCTTGCGGCCAACACCCCTAGCGAATGCGCATCGGACGAGGCGATGCGCGGCGCGGATTCTAGCGATGCCGGGCCCTTTGCTGGCCGGTGAGGAATTATGTCTAGAATACGAATCATTCCCATTTGCATTGGTGATCATGAATGCAGAGATGCAGGCCTGACGCTGGGCGGACGATGGCACCCATCAGAGACGTTGATTGATTTTGACGAGTGTTGATGGATCTTTGGCCGCCATTGCAGATTTAGTACATCAAAAGGAGTAAGAAAGATGACCAGACACGCACCCGCCCCCGGACGGCGTGGCTTTCCCCAGTCGCGCGGTGGCATGGCGATCCGGCTGGCCTGCGGCGCCTTCCTGGCGGGCGGCCTGCTGCTGCCGGCCGGGGCAGCGGAATCCGAGTCGGGCGAGAACGTGCTGCCGAAGGTGTCGGTGAAGGCCAGGCACGACCTGCCGAACGAACTGCCCGACGCGCAGCCGGGCGGTTTGGCGGGCGCGGGCGCGCGCCTGGGCCTGCTGGGCAACCTGGGCGTCATGGACACGCCCTTCAACATCACCAGCTACACCGCCGAACTGATCGAGGGCCAGCAGGCCAAGACCGTTGCCGACGTGCTGAACAACGATCCCTCGGTGCGCTTCACGACCTCGGGCTCGCATGCCTACGAAAACTTCCGCCTGCGCGGCTTCGACGTGCATGGCTCCGACCTGGCGATCAACGGCCTCTATGGCCTGGCGCCGATCGGCAGCGCGACGCTGGAGTTCGTCGAGCGCGTCGAGGTCTTCAAGGGGCCGAGCGCGATGTTCACCGGCATGGCGCCGAGCGGCGGCATCGGCGGCGTCGTCAACCTGGTGCCCAAGCGTGCGGGCGACGAGCCGCTGACCCGCCTGACGCTGGGCTATGAAAGCGGCAGCCAGTGGCGCACGGCCGTGGACGCGGGCCGCCGTTTCGGCGAGCGCAAGTCGGTCGGCCTGCGCGTCAATGCCTCCTATGGCGACGGCGAAACCGCGCTGAAGGGGCAGGACAAGAAGCGCCACACGCTGGCGGCGGCGCTGGACTGGCGGGGCGAGGGGCTGACGGCCTCGCTGGACCTGTACGACACGCAACTGAACTTCGAGGGCGGCTCGCCAGCGATGTACGGCTTCGCCTCGACCAGCATCGCCGCCGCGCCGGACCCGGGCGTCGCCTTCCTGAAGGGCGCGGCCGGCGAACTGCACAGCAAGGCAGCGATCGGTCGCGTCGAATATGAATTCACTCCCGGCGTCTCGGCCTTCGCCAGCGCCGGCCGGCGCAAGCACGACTACTCGGGCTTCATCAACGGCACGCATGCCCACAACGTGAAGCCCAATGGCGATGCCCAGGTGCGCGGCGTCGCTCAGCTCGGCTGGGACAACGGCGCAGCCTACGAGGCCGGCGCGCGCTTCGTCTTCGCCACCGGCGGCGTGGCGCACGACCTGGTGCTGCAGGCCACGCGGCTGCGGCTGGAGTCCGGCTCGCTGAGCAATGTGAGCGGCATGCAGGCGACCAATATCTACGCCCCCGTCGCCTTCGTGCTGCCCGCGCTGCCGACCGGGGCCGTGCCCCGCAGCAGCGAGACGACGCTGTCCAGCCTGGCCCTGGTCGATGCGCTGTCCTTCATGCAGGACGCCGTGCGCCTCACGCTGGGCCTGCGCCAGCAGCGGGTCGAGCAGGATGCCTACGGCACCCAGTACGACAAGAAGGCGCTGACGCCCGCCGTCGGCCTGGTGCTCAAGCCCTGGGGCGAGGGCCTGTCGCTGTACGCCAACTACGTGCAGGGCCTGAGCAAGGGCGGCCAGGTCGGGGACGTGAACGCCACCAACTACGGCGAGGTCTTCGAGCCCTACAAGACCGGGCAGAAGGAGATCGGCCTCAAGTGGCAGGCGGGCCGCTTCCTGCACTCGGCCAGCCTGTTCCAGATCGAGCAGCCGACGATGATGAGCACCGGCCCGTCCACCAGCCCGACCTACACCGACGGCGCCGAGACGCGCATGCGCGGCCTGGAGTGGAACGTGACGGGCGAGGCCGCGCGGACGCTGCGCGTGATCGGCGGCCTGTCCTATACCGCCAGCGAGCTGACCCGCACCCAGGGTGGCGTGAACCAGGGCCACGAGGTCTTCGGCGTGCCGCACTGGCAGGCCAATCTGGGCGCGCAGTGGGACACGCCGCTCGCCGGCCTGAGCCTGAACGCCCGCGTGATCGCCACGTCCAAGCAGTATCTGGACAACGCCAACACCTACCGCATTCCCGGCTGGGGGCAGGTGGATCTGGGCGCGGCCTATGTCGCCCGCCTGCTGGAGCGCCCGCTGGTGCTGCGCCTGAACGTGGACAACGCCTTCGACCGCCGCTACTGGTCGGGCGGCTTCGCCGAGCCGCGCGCCACGCTGGCGGCGGGCCGCACCGTGCGGGCGTCGGCGACGCTGGACTTCTGAACGCCATGCGCCGCAGAACCACCCTCGGCGCCTGCGCCGCAGCGCTGGCGGCCGGCGCCGCGCCGGCGCTGGCCGCGCCGGACTGGCGCGCCGTCACGCTGCCGGCCGCCCGGCAGGCGGACATCCACTCGGCCGCCACCGGCCAGCGCTACCGCGTCTTCGTCGCCGAACCGCCGGGGCCCGCGCCGGCGGCCGGCCGGCCCGTGCTCTATGTGCTGGACGGCAATGCCGCCTTCCCGGTGGCGGCCCTGCTGGCGCGCAATGTGGCGGGCCGCAGCGAAGTCACCGGACAGATTGCGCCGCTGGTGGTGGGCATCGGCTACCCCGGGGACGCCGATTTCGACGTGCCGGCACGGCGGCGCGACTACACGCCCCGCCTGCCGGCAGCCGAGCCCTCGGCCGCCGAGGGCGGTGCGGCCGCCTTCCTCGGCTTCATCGAGGATGAGCTCAAGCCGCTGATCGCCGCGCGGCACCGCATCGATCCGCAGCGCCAGGCGCTGTTCGGCCACTCCTTCGGCGGCCTGTTCGTGCTGCACGCGCTGTTCACGCGGCCCGAGGCTTTCTCCACCTATCTGGCGTCCAGCCCGTCGATCTGGTGGTGGGGTGGCCGGCTGCCCGCCCTGCGGCCGACCCCGGCACGGGTGCAGATCAGCGTCGGCGCGCTGGAAGACGAGCCGCCGCCGGCCCACTACCCGGCCGACATGCGGGCCCTGTCGATGAGCCGCCGCATGGTCGAGCCCGCCCGCGAACTGGCCGCCCGTCTGCGCGCGCTGGACGGCGGCGCGGACCGCGTGGCCTTCCACGAACTGGCCGGCGAGAACCACGGCAGCGCCTGGCTGCCCGCGCTGTCGCGCGGCATGCAGTTCTTCGTCTCACAAGCTGCCAACCCTTGATGAAAACCTTCACCCTGCTCGGCCTGCTCGCCGGCCTCGCCGGCTGCCTGAGCATCTATCTCGCGTCGCCGCACCAGCGTCTGCTCGCTGCGGCCTGGCCCGCCCGCCCGGCCCGCGTGGCGGGCGCGCTGTGCCTGCTGCTGGCCTGGCTCGCGTTCGCGCGGGACATGCAGGCCCTCGTCGCCAGCTACACCCTGGCCACGCTGGCGATGCTGCTGTTCGCCCTGTTGCCTTATGCCGGCGCGCTGCGCCGCCGGAAGACCTGAGATGGGTACGCACGCGAAGCGGCCGATCCGCCCCGACTGGATCTCCAAGACCCTCGCCGGCCTGCTGCTCGGCCTGACGCTGGCCTTCGGCGTCAGCGGCCTGCTCGCGCAGGCGCTGGCGGCCCAGCCGCTGCCGGTGCGCGGGCAGCTCGTCATGTGGGCGGTGGCGCCCGTGTGGCTGGGCGTCTGCGGCGGGGTCTATTTCTTCACCAGTGGCCGGCGCGCCTGGGCCTGGCTGGGCGCGGCCAATCTGCTGACCTTCGGCGCGCTGCTGGCCTGGAGGGCGTCATGAGGGCCGACTACGTCCGCATCTACAAATCCGTCCACACCTGGACCGGCATCCTCAGCGGCATGGCGCTGTTCATCGCCTTCTACGCCGGGGCGCTGACGGTGTTCAAGGAGCCGCTGGCGCGCTGGGCCTCGCCACCGCCGGCCGCGAGTGCCGTGCCGCTGGCCGACGCGCCGGCGCTGATCGCGCGCACTCTGGCCGCCAACCCGGCCGCCGCCGCCGACTTCACGCTCCACCTGCGCGAGCACGAGAACGCGCCCGGCCGCATGAGCTGGCAGGTGCGCGACCCGGACGCCGAGGACCATGACGAGGGCGGCACGCGCCACTTCGTCGCCACGCTCGACGCCGCGCAGGCCGCCCAGGTGCAGGAGGTGAAGCCCTCGCCGCTGGGCCAGTTCATCGACGTGTTGCACCGCGTCGTCGGCCTGCCGGTGGACAGCGACGCCAACCGCTGGGCCATGGGCGTCGTCGCGGCGCTCTACGCGGTGGCCCTGGTGTCGGGCGTGGTCGTGCTGCTGCCTTCGCTGGTGAAGGACTTCTTCGCGCTGCGCATCGGCCGCAACCTCAAGCGCATGTGGCTGGATGCGCACAACGTCGTCGGCATCGTCAGCCTGCCCTTCCACATCGTCATGGCGGTGACGGCCGTCGTGTTCGCCTTCCACGACCAGATCTACGCGGCGCAGGACAAGCTCGTGCATGGCGGCGCCTGGAGCACCGCCTTCCCGCGCGGCGCGGCCGGCCAGCCCGCGCTCCCGCGCGACCCGGCCGCGATGCTGGCGCCGGCGCAACTGGTGGCGGCCGCGCGGGCGCTCGCGCCCGGCTTCGAGCCGAGCGTGCTGCAGTACCAGCGGGTCACGACGCCGCGCGCCGTCGTGCGCGTCTGGGGCAAGGACGACGCCGCCGTGTCGCCCCGCGCGCGCGGCGGCTTCGTGGCGCTGGACCCTTACAGCGGCAAGGTGCTGGCCCGCGACTTCCTGCCCGGCGGGCAGAGCACGCCGAATTTGTGGATCAGCAGCTTCTTCGCGCTGCACATGGCCTCTTTCGGCTCGGTGGCGGTGCAGTGGATGTATTTCCTGCTCGGCCTGGCCGGGGCCTGGCTGTTCTACAGCGGCAATCTGCTGTGGATCGAGAGCCGCCGCAAGCGCGCGGCCAGAGGCGGCGCGGCCCCCGCGCAGCGCCTGGACACCCGGCTGATGGCCTCGGCCACCGTGGGTGTCTGCCTGGGCAGCGTCTGCGGCATCTCGCTGATGCTGCTGGGCAGCAAGTGGCTGCACGGCCGGGTGGACGACCTGCTGGCCTGGCACCAGGGGCTGTATTACGCGGCCTTCTTCGGCGCGCTGGCCTGGGCCTTCCTGCGCGGCGCGGCGCGCGCCTCGGTGCATCTGCTGTGGGGCGCGGCGGCGCTGACGCTGGCGATCCCGCTGGGCGCGCTGCTCGGCCTCCAGCCCTGGGTGCATGCGTCGCCAGCGTCGCTGGGCGTCGAGGCGACGGCGCTGGTCCTCGGACTGTGCTTCGCGTGGATGGCGCGCGCGACCGCGCGGCGCGTGCGGCTGGGAGCAGCGGACAGCGTGTGGGCGGCTCAGTCGAAGACCGGCGACTCCACGCCCAGCACCTGATGCAGCTTCGGGCTGGTCGTCGTGTACTGCAGTTGCACGCGCTTCTCGGGGAAGACGTAGGGCGCCGCGCCGAAGGCGGCCAGCGCCGCCTCGTGGAAGCCCGACAGGATGAGCCGCTTCTTGCCCGGATAGGTGTTCACGTCGCCGACCGCGAAGATGCCGGGCTCGCTGGTCTCGAACTTCTCGGTGTCCACGACGATCTGCTTGCGTTCCAGCGTCAGGCCCCAGTCGGCGATGGGGCCGAGCTTGGGTGACAGGCCCAGGAAGGCCAGCACCTCGTCGCCCGCGACGATGCGCGTCAGGCCGTCGAGGCCGGCCACCTTCAGGCCGGTGAGCTGCCCGTCCGCCACGTCGATGCCGACGGGCTGGCCGACGATGAACTGCATGCGCCCGGCCTCGCACAGCGCCTTCATCCTGGCGACGCTGGCGGGCGCTGCCTTGAAGCCGTCGCGGCGGTGGATGAGCGTGACGCTGGCGGCGCTGTCGTGCAAGTGCAGCGCCCAGTCCAGCGCCGAGTCGCCGCCGCCGACGATGAGCAGGCGCTTGCCGGCGAAGCGCGCCGGGTCCTGCACGCGGTAGTGGATCTGCCGGCCCTCGTGGGCCTCGATGCCCGGCGCCATCAGCTTGCGCGGCTGGAAGGCGCCGACGCCGCCGGCGATGAACACCGTCCTGGCGAGGAATTGCGCGCCCAGGCTCGTCTCGACGAGGAAGCGGCCCTTGGCTGGCCCATCAGCCTGCTTCTGCACCGTCGTCACTTCCTGGCCCAGGTGCATCGTCGCGCCGAAGGGGGCGATCTGCTGCAGCAGGCGCTCGGTCAGCTCCCGGCCGGTGCAGACGGGCACGGCGGGGATGTCGTAGATGGGCTTGTCGGGGTAGAGCTCGATGCACTGGCCGCCGGGGGCGGCGAGGCTGTCGATGATGTGGGCCTTGATCTCCAGCAGGCCCAGCTCGAAGACCTGGAACAGGCCCACCGGGCCTGCGCCGACGATGACGGCATCCGTCTCGATCACGGGTTCAGCGGATCAGTTCGCCGAGCTTGCCGGTCTTGTCTTTCCATTCCTCGGCATCGGGCAGCGAGGCCTTGCGCTTGGTGATGCTGGGCCAGCCCTTGGCGAGGTCGGCGTTGAGCTTGATGTAGTGCTGCTGGTCGCCCGGCACGTCTTCTTCCGGCAGGATGGCGTTGACGGGGCACTCGGGGATGCAGACGGCGCAGTCGATGCACTCGTCGGGGTCGATGGCGAGGAAATTGGGGCCTTCGCGGAAGCAATCGACGGGGCAGACATCGACGCAATCCGTGTATTTGCAGCGGATGCAGGCTTCGGTGACGACGTGGGTCATGGGCAGCTCTGGGGAATGGGGGGCGCCTCGGTGGGCGAAAGGGTGATTTTAGAGGCGGGGGCAGGCGCGTTTCCTTGACCGGCCCGGCTTGACACCGGGGCCGCGCCCGCGCCGATGGTGACGACGGTGGGCCGGCCTCGGTGCAGCAGCGCGGCGGCGGCGAGGTCGGCGAGGGCGTGCTCGCTGCTCAGCGCATCGGCGCAGCCGGCGCGGCTGACGACGAGGGCCGGCGTGTCCGCCGCCCAGCCGGCGGCGAGCAGTTGGCGGCCCAGCGCGGCGAGCTGGCGGCCGGCCATGTAGAAGACCTCGGTGTCGGCGGCGTGCGAGGCGCGCAGTTCGCCCTGCTCGGTCATCGCGGTGGCCAAGGACACGCTGCGGCCCCGGCCGCGCCGCGTCAGCGGGCGCCGCGCCTGGGCGGCAGCGGCCAGTGCGGCGGTGACGCCGGGCACCACCTCGCAGGGGATGCCGGCTTCGGCCAGCGCCTGCAATTCTTCTTCGAGCCGGCCGAACAGGCTGGCGTCGCCGCCCTTCAGCCGCACGACGGTGGCGTGCTCGCGCGCCGCCCTGACGAGCAGCGCATTGATCTCGGTCTGCTTGGCCGAATGCTCGAAGCCGCGCTTGCCGACGTTGATCCAGCGCGCGTTGGGGGCGAGGTCGCGCAGCGCCGGGTCGGCCAGCGCGTCGGCCAGCACGACCTCGGCCGCGCCCAGCGCGCGCGCGCCGCGCAGCGTGATGAGGTCGGCGGCGCCGGGGCCGGCGCTGACGAAGATCACGCGGCCATTCATGGGCGCACCCTTCGCACTTCGTGCTGTCCCGCCAAGCGGGAGCGAGCTTGCTTGGGTCGGCCCGGCGCGGCGCTCATCACCAGTCCTCGTCCACGGTGGCCGGCTGTGCGTCCACCAGCAGCGCGCCGCTGGTGCGGTGGCTGGCCGGATCGACGACGATCAGCGCGCCGCCGACGCGGTTGGCCGCGAAGGGCTCGACGGGCAGTTCGTGCTGCACTTCCATCTGCACGCGGCCAATGGTGTTGACGGGCAGTTCGTGCGCGTCCTGCGCTTGCAGGGTGTGGATGTCCAGCACCGAGTCGATCGCCGAGATGCGCGCCTGCACCCAGCGGTTGCCGTGGCGCACCCAGTATTTGCGGCCGGGCTTGGCGGCCTCGGTGTCCAGCCAGGCGAGCGTGGCGGGGAAGGTCTTGGTGGCCGTGGCCGAGCCGGGCGTGACGATCCAGTCGCCGCGGCTCACGTCCAGTTGCCGGTCGAGCACGAGGCCGGCCGAGTCGCCGGCTGCGGCGCTGTCCACCGTCTCGCCGGCCAGCCGCACCTCGGCGACGACGGCGGTCTGCCTGGACGGCAGCACCTCGACGGTGTCGCCGGCCTTCACCGCGCCGTGCGCGATGCGGCCCCACAGCACGCGCGGCTGGTGGCCCGTGCCTTCGGACTGGTGCGCGTTCTTCTGCACGTACTGCACGGGCAGGGACAGCGGCGCGTCGGTGCGCTCGCTGCTGGTGGGCAGGCGCTCCAGCACCTGCAGCAGGCTCTCGCCCGTCCACCAGTCGGCCGCCAGCGGCTGCGTGACGTTGTCGCCGCGCAGCGCGCTGACGGGCACGGTCGCGGCCACGTCGAGGCCGGCAGCGGCGGCGAACTTGTCCAGCGCGGCCTTGACCTTGGCGAAGCCGGCGCCCGGGTCGGCCAGCGCGTCGATCTTGTTGACGGCGAACACGAGGCTCGGCACGCGCAGCAGTTGCGCCAGCAGCGAGTGGCGGCGGGTCTGCGGCAGCAGCGTGACCTCGGGCTCGTCCAGGTCGAGCTTGGTGATGTCCACCAGCACGACGGCCGCGTCGGAGCCGGCCGCCGCCGTGACCATATTGCGCGTGTACTGCTCGTGGCCCGGCGCGTCCGCGATGATGAACTTGCGCGTCTTGGTGGCGAAGTAGCGGTAGGCCACGTCGATCGTGATGCCCTGCTCGCGTTCGGCCTCCAGCCCGTCGGTCAGCAGCGAGAGGTCGATGGGGCGGCCGGCGGCGCGGCGCTCCAGCGTGTCGAGCTGGTCGGCCAGGATGGCCTGGCCGTCGAACAGCAGGCGGCCGATCAGCGTGCTCTTGCCATCGTCAACGGAGCCAGCCGTTAGGAATCGCAGCGCCTTCATCAGAAATACCCTTCCTTCTTGCGCTTCTCCATCGAAGCCTCGCTCGTGCGGTCGTCCATGCGCGTCGCGCCGCGCTCGCTGACGGTGACGGTCAGCGTCTCGGCCACCACCTCGCTCGCGTTCGCGGCGGGGCTTTCGACCGGGCAGGTGCAGGTCATGTCGCCGACGGTTCGGAAGCGCACCTGCGCCGTCTCGACGACCTCGCCGGGTTCGGGCGGCGTCACCTCGGTCAGCGGCACCAGCAGGCCCTTGCGGCGGATGACGGGGCGCTGGTGCGCGTAGTACATGGCGGGGAGCGGGATGTTCTCGCGGGCGATATAGAGCCACACGTCCAGTTCCGTCCAGTTGCTGATCGGGAAGCAGCGGAAGTGCTCGCCGGGGCGGATGCGCGTGTTGAACAGCGTCCAGAGTTCGGGCCGCTGCTCCTTGGGCTGCCATTGGCCGAAGCTGTCGCGGTGGCTGAAGATGCGCTCCTTGGCGCGCGCCTTCTCCTCGTCGCGCCGCGCGCCGCCGATCAGGCAGTCGAACTTGTGCTCCTCGATGGTCTCCAGCAGCGTCACCGTCTGGTGGCCGTTGCGGCTTTCCAGCGGGTGGGCGAGGCGGATGGTGCCGCGCGCCATGCTGTCTTCCAGGTGGCCGACGACGAGGCGCTCGCCCATCTCGGCGACGCGCCGGTCGCGGAACTGGATGACCTCGGGGAAGTTGTGGCCCGTGTCGATGTGGACGAGCGGGAAGGGCAGGCTGCCGGAATAGCCGCTCGGATGCGCGGCGTTCTTCATCTTGAAGGCCTTCTCGGCGAGGCGCAGCACGACGCAGCTGTCCTTGCCGCCGGAGAACAGCAGCGCGGGGCGCTCGAAGCTGGCCGCCACCTCGCGCAGGATGAAGATGGCTTCTTCTTCCAGCGCATCCAGGTGGGCGTGATCCACGTCGGGGATGAGTTGTTCGGGTTTCAAAACGGCATTCATGACTTGGCGTGCAGACCGCACTCCTTGGAACTTTGCTCCCACCACCAGCGCCCGGCGCGGAAATCCTCGCCGACGGCAATCGCCCGAGTGCAGGGCGCGCAGCCGATGCTGGGCATGAACTGGTCGTGCAGCGGGTTGTAGGGCAGGTCGTACTTCTCGACATAGGCCCAGACCTCGGCCCAGGTCCAGTCGGCGATGGGGCTGATCTTGCGGCGGCCGTTGCCATCATCTTCATCGAAGCCCACGTCGCCGCGCGCACCGCTCTGCTCGCGGCGCAGGCCGGTGATCCAGGCGCTGCGGCCCTTCAGCATGCGGCCGAGCGGCTCCATCTTGCGCACGCCGCAGCAGGCCTTGCGCAGTTCGATGCTCTGGTACATCGCGTCCTCGCCTTCGCGGGCGACGAACTGCACGACGGCCTCGGCCACCGGCGTGAACACCTCGACCTCGCGGCCATAGCGCTCGCGGATGCGCGGCAGCAGGGCCAGCGTCTCGGCGTGGAGCTTGCCGGTGTCCAGCGTGGCGATGGCGATGGGCAGCCGGGTGCGCGCGATCAGGTCGGTGACGACCATGTCTTCCACACCCAGGCTGCTGCTCTGCACGAGGCCGTCGCCGTGTTCGATGCTGGCGTCGGCCAGGCGTTGCAGCGCGGCGGCGACCTTGGCGTCGAGCGCGGGCGACCAGCGGGCGTAGAGGCCGATGGCATGGCCCGCCGCGTTGGTGGCTGCCCAGGGCAGGGCGCTGGTTTCGGCGTTCATGCGGCTTTCAGCACTTCGTCCTGGATCGCCTCGCGGGCGAACAGCGGGCGCGGCTCGTTCACGTCGCCCTGGTAGAAGGCGGCGTAGCGCGCGAACTGGCGTTCGGCAGCGGCGGCGTTGGCGCCCTCGGCCAGCACGGCGCTGCTGAAGCCGCTGCGGTGCATGTGGACGAGCAGGTCGATCAGCACGTCGCCGGTGGCGCGCAGGTCGCCGGCGAAGCGGTAGCGGCGGCGCAGCAGCACGGCCTGGCTGTAGGCGCGGCCGTCGGTGAACTTGGGGAAGTTCAGCTCGATCCGGTCCACGCCGTCGAAGGCGTTCTGCGCGGCCAGTTCGGCGATCTCGGCGTCGTTGGCGATGTGCAGCACCTTGAGGCCGGCCGGGTCGGGGGGCGCGGCGTCGAAGGCGTAGAGCTGCAGGGCGGTGGTGGTCAGCGGCTTCATGCGGTGGCTTCTTCGATCTTGGGGTGGCGCGCGCCGTTGGCAGCGGCCTTGAAGGGGTCGTGGCCGACGCGGCGCAGCGCGTCGATGAAGAACTCGCCCGGCTGGCGCAGGCGGCGGAAGGTGTCGAGCAGGGCCTCGATGACGTCCGGCACCTCGGCGGCGCTGAACGAGGGCCCGACGACCTTGCCGCCCACGGCGGGGCCGGAGAGCCGCGTGCCGTCCGAGCCGGCCAGCGTGATCTGGTACCACTCCTTGCCGTCCTTATCGACGCCGAGGATGCCGATGTGGCCGCTGTGGTGGTGGCCGCAGGAGTTGATGCAGCCGCTCATGTGCAGGTCGATGGGGCCGAGGTCGAACAACTCGTCCAGGTCCTGATAGCGCTCGGTCAGCGCGGCGGCGATGGGCAGCGAGCGCGCATTGGCCAGCGAGCAGAAGTCGCCGCCGGGGCAGGCGATCATGTCGGACAGCAGGCCGATGTTCGGCCGCGCAAGACCGAGCGCGCGGGCGGCTTCGTAGAGCGCCGGCAGGTCGCTCTCGAACACCCAGGGCAGCAGCAGGTTCTGCTCGTGCGTGAGGCGCGCCTCGCCGGCCGAGAACTGCGCGGCCAGTTGCGCCAGCGCGTCCAGCGTGTCGGCATCGGCGTCGCCGGGCGCGAAGCCGACGCGCTTGAACGACAGCGTGGCGATGCGCAGTTGCGGCAGCCGGTGCGGGCGCACGTTCTGTTGCAGCCAGCGCCGGTAGGCGAGGCTGCCCGTGTCCACGCTGGCGGCGATGCCCGCAGGCTTCAGCTCCGGCACGACGAAGTGCGCGGCCACGCGGTCGAGTTCGGCCTGCGTGATGGTGTGCGGCGCGCCGTCCTGCTCGACGATGGCCCGGTACTCGGCCTCGACGGCGTCGATGAAGCCCTGGCCCTCGCTCTTGACGAGGATCTTGATGCGCGCCTTCCACTTGTTGTCGCGTCGGCCGTAGGCGTTGTAGGTGCGGACGACGGCCTCGATGTAGTTCAGCAGTTCCGCCCAGGGCAGGAACTCGCGCACCACCGCGCCGATGATGGGCGTGCGGCCCATGCCGCCGCCGACCAGCACCTTGAAGCCGACCTCGCCGCCGCTGCTGCGCACGGCTTGCAGGCCGATGTCGTACCAGCCGATGGCGGCGCGGTCTTCCTCGGCGCCGTTGAAGGCGATCTTGAACTTGCGCGGCAGGAAGCTGAACTCGGGGTGCAGCGAACTCCACTGGCGCGTGATCTCGGCGAAGGGCCGGGTATCGACGATGCCGTCCGCCGCGATGCCCTCGAAGGCGTCGCAGGTGATGTTGCGGATGTCGTTGCCGCTGGTCTGGATGCCGTGCATGGACACGTCGGCCAGCAGGTCCATCACGTCGGCCGCCTTGTCGAGCGGGATCCAGTTGAACTGCACATTGGTGCGCGTCGTGAAGTGGCCATAGCCGTATTTCAGCGGCGGCGCGGCCAGCGTCAGGCCGGGCTGGGCGGCCTGCAATTCGTCCTGCGTGGCTTGCGCCTGGGCCAGCAGTTCGGGCGTGGGCCGGTCGTAGTCGCGGGCGATGCGGGCCAGCGTGTGCAGTTGCTTGCTGCTGACCTCGCCATAGGGCACGGCGATGCGCGCCATCGGCGCATAGCGCTGGAGATACCAGCCGTTTTGCAGGCGCAGCGGCAGCAGTTGCTCGTTGGTCAGCTCGCCGCGCTGCCAGCGCTCGAGCTGGTCGCGGAACTGCTGGGCGCGCAGCTTGACGAATTGGCGGTCGAAGTCGGTGTACTGGTACATCGAGATAAGAAGTTAGTGGATCACTTTCCAGCCTGCGGCGAGCAGCGAGGCGCACAGCAGGCTGCGCACGACGCCGTCCGGCAGGCGGCGGGTCAACTGGGCCCCGAGCCAGATGCCGGGCAGGGAGCCGACGAGCAGGGAGACGAGCAGCGCCCAGTCCACATTGCCGAGGCTGGCGTGGCCGAGGCCGGCCACCAGCGTCAGCGGCACGGCGTGGGCGATGTCGGTGCCGACGATGTCGCGCGCCCGCATCCGGGGGTAGATCAGCAGGATCAGCGTCGCGCCGATCGCCCCGGCGCCGATGGACGACAGCGACACCAGCACGCCCAGCAGCAGGCCGCTGGCGACCGTCAGCGCGGGCTTGCGGTGCTCGGGGATCCAGCGTTCCAGCCGCAGGCCCAGCCGCTGCCAGCTGTGCTTGAAGGCGACGACGGCGGCCGTCAGCAGCAGCGCGATGCCGAGCGAGAAGGTCAGCGCCTGCGCCCAGCCCTTGGTGAGGCCGGAGAGGTGCATCAGCGCGATGGTCGCCAGCGAGGCCGGCACCGAGCCGGCCAGCAGCCGGCGCACGACGGGCCAGTTGACGTGGCCGTGGCGCGCATGGGCGACGGAGCCGCTGACCTTGGTCAGCGCGGCGAACCACAGATCGGTGCCGATGGCGACGGCCGGGTGCAGCTTGAAGACGGACAGCAGCAGCGGCGTCATCAGCGAGCCGCCGCCCACGCCGGTGATCCCGACGATCAGGCCGACGCCCAAGCCACTCGCAATCGCAATCCCATCCAGCACGCACGCTCCCGGGGCGGCCCCATGCCACCCGAGGGCGCGACTCTAGAGAATGTTGCGCCGCAGCAGAAGGACAGAATTCTTCGGGCTATATGCCCAAGGCGTATAAGAAAACTCAGTTTGTCGCCAAAACCCGCAGGGCCGTGACTTGTTCCACGATGCGCGGGGGTACCGTTTCGGTCTCGTCCAGCATCGCCCGGATCAGCGCCGCGTTTTCGGTGGGCGCGCAGGCGGGGGAGAGCGGCCAGTCCAGATCGACCGTGTCGGCCAGGTGCAACGGCGCCGCCTGCCCGTCCTGGAAGCCCAGCAGGTGCGCCTTGCGGCGCAGATGCGCATACGCCTCGCCCTCGCTGGCGCGCATCAGCAGCGCGCGGCCGCCGTCGGCGGTCAGCGCCGGCAGCGCGGCGGCCATGCTGTCGAGGTATTCCGGGTGCGTCACCGCGACGACGCGCACGGCGCGGCCCTGCGGAAAAGGGTCGAGCAGCTTGGCGAGGCTGTGCGCGCTGTTGCGCACGCCGAGGCGCGGGCGCAGCGCCATCAGCGCGTCCAGGCCGGGGTTCAGCTGGGACAGCGGCAGCACGGCCAGCCGCTCGCGCGCCAGGCGCCGTTCGGCGTCGGCGATGGACGCGCTGGCCGGCAGGCCCAGCGCATCCAGCAGCTCGAAGGGGCTGTGGCGGCTGTCGAAGTCGTGCCGGCCGAACACCAGCACCGGCACGCCCTCGCGCGCCAGCAGCAGCGCCACCAGGGGCATCAGATTGGCCTGCTTGCGCGCGCCGTTGAAGCTGGGCAGCAGCACGGTGCGCGGCCCGTCCGGCGCCTGCACGGCCGCGGTGCGCGCCTGCATCGCGGCCAGGAAGCCGGCCACCTCGTCGGCGCTCTCGCCCTTGACGCGCAGCGCGATCAGCAGCGCGCCCAGCTCCAGGTCGGGCACGGCGCCATCCAGCATCGCGCCGAACAGGGTCTCGGCGTCGGCGCGGCTCAGGTCGCGGGCGCCACGGGCCCCGCGGCCGACTTCCTTGATCCAGGGCTGCCACTGCATGGGGCGCGCAGTGTATTCACTTGCCGGAAATGATGACGATCCGCGCCTCGACCCGCACCGCCTCGGGCACCACGCCCGGCAGCGAGCACTGGCGGCCCTTGGCGATCTCCGTCGCGTGCTGCGGCGTGGCGGCCTGGACGGTGTGCGTGTCGCTGCTCAGGCGGCGGCCGTCCTTGTCGAAGGTTTCCGCGACGATGACGTAGGTCCGCTTCATGGTGGCGCCCTGTATGTGCGAATTAGTGTGTGTATCAATGAGTGTACGGGGTCAAACATGGCGGCGTGAAGCTCACTCCCCAGCAACAGTTCGGCGGCCGCGTCCGGGAGCTTCGTGGCGCGCGCCAGGTCACGCAGGAAGAGCTGGCCGAGCGGGTGGGCGTGTTCCGCACCTATCTGAGCCGCATCGAGACCGGCCTTGCCAACCCGACGCTGACCATGATCCACGCGCTGGCCGATGCGCTCGGCGTGCCGGTGCCGGCGCTGTTCGAGCCGCCACCGTCGCCGTCTTCGTCTGCGCCGCTGAAGAAGACGCGCTCGACGCAGAAGGCTTCGCGCGGGCGGGTGTCGAGGTAGGCTCAACGGCCATGCCTGCCGACGCGCCCACGCTGTTCGAGTCCGCCCCGGCCTTCGAGACCTGGCTGGCGACGCATCACGCGGTGTCAGACGGGCTCTGGTTGCTGATCGCCAAGAAGGGAGTTGCCGGCCTTGATTACGCGCAGGCGCTGGAAGTCGCGCTGTGCTGGGGCTGGATCGACGGCCAGAAGCGGGGCTTCGACGACCGGCATTTCCTGCAGCGTTTCACGCCGCGGCGCGCGCGCAGCGTTTGGTCCCGCATCAACGTGGGCAAGGCCGAGGCGCTGATCGAGGCCGGCCGCATGCGGCCGCCGGGCCAGGCGCAGATCGACGCCGCCCGGGCCGATGGCCGCTGGGCCGGCGCCTACGACGGCGCACGCACGTCCACGGTGCCGCCCGACCTGCAGGCCGCGCTGGACGCGAATCCCGCCGCGAAGGCGTTCTTCTCGACCGTCGATGCCGCCAACCGCTACGCGGTGCTGTGGCGCGTGCAGACGGCGGCGAAGCCCGAGACGCGCGCGAAGCGCATCGCCCGGCTGGTGGACATGCTCGCGCGCGGCGAGACGGTCCATGGCTGAGTTTCAGGCGGCTTGGCGGACGGCCGTCAGCCCCAGTTCGCCGAACAGGTCTTTCGGGTCGGCCATGTCCGGCACTAGGGTCAGCGGGGCGCCCAGGCCCAGTTCGGCGGCCAGGTCGCGCAGCAGGCGCAGCGCCGAAAAGTCTTCCAGCGCGAAGCCGACCGAGTCGAACACCGTGACCTGTTCGGGCGACTCGCGGCCCGGCGCTTCGCCGGCCAGCACGCGCCAGAACTCGGTGACGGGGAAGTCGGCCGGCATCTGCTGCACGTCGCCCTCGATGCGCGACTGCGGCTCGTACTCGACGACGACGCGCGCCCTCGCCAGCACGTCGCGGTGCAGTTCGGTCTTGCCGGGGCAGTCGCCGCCGACGCCGTTGACGTGCATGCCGGGCTCGATCATCTCGGGCGTCAGGATGGTGGCGGCGCGCTTGTCGGCGGTGACGGTGGTGACGATGTCGGCGCCTTTGACCGCCTCGGCGGTGGACGCGCAGACGGTCAGCGTCAGCCCCGGCACGCCACCCAGATGGCGCACCAGCTTGGCGGTGGCGGCGGGGTCGATGTCGAACAGCCGCAGTTCGCGGATGCCGAGCAGGTGGTGAAAGGCCAGCGCCTGGAACTCGGCCTGCGCGCCGTTGCCGATCAGCGCCATCACCCGGCTGCCGGGCCGCGCGAGGCGTTTGGCGACCATGACGGACGTGGCGGCGGTGCGCAGCGCGGTGGTCAGCGTCAGTTCGGACAGCAGTTGCGGCAGGCCGGTCGCCACGTCGGCGAGCACGCCAAAAGCCATCACGGTCGGCAGGCCGACGCGGTGGTTTTTGGGGTGGCCGTTGACGTATTTGAAGCTGTAGAGGCTGGCGTCGGCGATGGGCATCAGCTCGATGACGCCGTCGGTGGAGTGGGCGGCGGTGCGCGGTGTCTTGTCGAACTCGGCCCAGCGGCGGTAGTCGGCTTCCAGATAGCCGACCAGCCGGCCGAGCAGATCGGGCAGGCCCACGCGCTGCACGAGGCGGGCGAGGTCCGAGGGGGTGAGGACGGTGGTCATGTGCTGTCTCCGTGATGCAGTGCGAGGATTCTTCTCAGGCAGGCTGGCAAACAGAAGCGCAAGTCCTGGCTATAAATGGATGGCTGTTTGGCAGAATGGCAATGAAATTTGCCGAATTGCACAAGATGGACACCCTGGACCAGCAACTCCTCGCGCTGCTGCGCACCGATGCCCGCGCCAGCGTGGCGACGCTGGCGGCGCGGCTCAAGGTGTCGCGCGGCACCGTCACCAACCGCATCGCGCGGCTGGAAGACGGCGGCGTCATCACCGGCTACACGGTGCGGCTGCGGCCGGACGTGGTGCCGGACCAGATCACCGCCTGGATGAGCATCACCGTGGACGGCAACCGCACGCGCGAGGTGGTGTCCATCCTGCTCGGCGAGCCGGGCATCACCGGCCTGTTCGACACCAATGGCCGCTGGGACCTGCTGGCCGAGATCCGCAGTTCCAACTTGCAGGAACTGGCCGAGGTGCTGGAGCGGGTGCGGCTCATCAAGGGCATCGCCGGGACCGAAACTTCGATCCATCTGCAGAGCTACAAATTGGGCTGACATGAGCTTCCGTTCTTCGCGCCGCGCGCTTCTCGCGGCCTCGTTGTCGTTGTTGGCCGGCTGTTCCGTGCTGCCGACCGCGCCTACCCCCGTGCCGCCCGTCCAGCCCGAGCCGCCCGTCGTCACGCCCGCCCCCAGGCCGCCGCGCATCGGCCTGGCGTTGGGCGGCGGCGCGGCGCGGGGGTTTGCGCATATCGGCGTCATCCAGGTGCTGGAAGAGAACGGCATCAAGGTCGATCTCGTCGCCGGCACCTCGGCCGGCAGCCTCGTCGCGGCGCTCTATGCCTCGGGCAAGGGCGGGCGGGAGTTGCAGCAACTGGCCGAGACGATGGACGAGGGCGCGATCACGGACTGGTCCTTCCCGCTGCGCGGCCTGATCCGCGGCGAGGCGCTGGCGCGCTATATCCGCGACCGGACCGGCGGCCGGAACATCGAGCAGATGGCGCTGCCGCTGGGCATCGTCGCCACCAATCTGTCCGACGGCACGGCCATCCTGTTCCGCAGCGGCGACACCGGCACCGCCGTGCGCGCGTCCAGCGCCGTGCCGGCCGTGTTCCAGCCGGTGCGCATCGGCCGCTTCGAGTATGTGGACGGCGGCCTGGTGTCGCCGGTGCCGGTGCGCTTCGCGCGCGAGATGGGCGCGCAGCTCATCGTCGCGGTGGACATTTCCTCGCCGCCCGAGCCGGACCCGCCCGGCGACGCCTTCCGCATGCTGATGCAGACCTTCTCGATCATGAGCCGCAGCATCAACAGCTTCGAGCTGCGCGAGGCGGACGTGGTCGTCCGGCCCCGGCTGGATGGCGTCGGCAGCGCCGACTTCACGGCCCGCCGCCGCGCGGTGCAGGCCGGCCGCGAGGCGGCGCAGGCGCTGCTGCCGCTGCTGCGTCAGCGCATCACGGAAAAGACGCGCTGAGCCATTGCGTCAGCACGGCCAGCACTTCGGCCTGCTCGGGCTCGTTGAAGATCTCGTGGTAGAGCCCCGGCCAGGGCCGCGTGCTGACGACCGCAGCCGGCGCTGCCGCCGCGAAGGCCTCGCTGCCGCGCGGCGCCACGCAGCGGTCGGCGCCGGCCCACATCAGCAGGGTCGGCAGCGTCCAGCGCGGCGCGGCGGCGAGTGCGCGGCGGCCGGCGTCGAGGATGAAGCGGGTCGTGCGCGCCGTGATGCGGTCATGCACCAGCGGGTCGCCCGCGTAGGCGCTCACGACGGCCGGGCTGCGGCTGACCCAGGCCGGGTCGAGCCCATTGCTCACGGCCAGCCCCGGCGCCAGCCGCCCGGCCAGCGCGAGCAGCAGCTTCTGGGCGCCGGACAGGCCGGGGTCGAGCGCGGGCGAGGAGAGCACCAGCCCGTCAAGCGGCCGGCTCCAGGCGGCCGGCTGCGCCGCCAATGCCTCGGCGGCAAAGCGCGCCGCGATCAGGCCGCCCAGGCTGTGGCCGAGCAGCACGAAGCGCTGGCCGGGCCGGCGCACCGCGTCGATGGCGCGCGCCGTGTCGCGCAGCAGGGCCTCGGCGTCGGGGATGTCGCCGCGCGGTCCGGCGCTGCGGCCGTGGCCGCGATGGTCCCAGCCCTGCACGTCCCAGCCGGCCGCGTTCAGCGCGGCGGCGACGTGGGCATGGCGCCCGCCGTGCTCGCCCAGGCCGTGGACGATGAGCACCTGGCCGCGCGCGGCAGCGGCCGTGGGCCAGTGGTGGGTGTGGAGCGCGAGCCCGTCGTCGGTGCTGAAGGTCATGGCTGCAGTTTAGAAGTGCCCTCAGGGCTTGCCCTGCCTTCAGCGATGCGCGCGGCGATGTTCCAGACGTGGTGGGCCGGGTCGATGATGCGGCCAACGCGGTCGCCCCAGAACTGGTCTTCGGCCGGCATCAGCAGCGTGGCGCCAGCGGCCAGGGCACGGACGATGGTGGCGTCCACGTCGCCGCAATAGATGAAGTGGACGACCGGCGAACTGCCGTCCGGTGCGGGCGGGCGGCTGCCGAGCTGGGGCGCGTCGTTGTGGACCATGAAAAGCGAGTCGAAGAAGGCCAGCGTCGCGTGGATGACGCGGCCATCGGCGCCGGTGCGGCGCGACAGCTCGACGGCGCCGAAGGCGGCCTGGCAGAACGCGATCTCCTGCGCGGCGTCGGCGCAGACGAGCATGGGGGCGATCAGGCGGGGGTGGTCGGTCATTCAGATCTCCGTGCGCAGGCGTTCATAGCCGCTGCGGCTGATGGGGATGCGCCGGCCGTTCTTCATGCGGGCGGCGTAGGCGTTGCTGTCGGTCTTTTCCAGCCCCTGCAGCGCCGCGAGGTTGATGATGAAGGAGCGGTGGACGCGCACGAAGCGGGCGGGGTCGAGCAGGGTTTCCAGTTCGGAGATGCGCTGCGCCTTCAGGTGCTCGCGGCCGTGGGCGTGGAAGGCCACCTGGTCGGCCTGCGCCTCGATGTAGGCGATGTCCTCGACGAGCAGCACCTGCATGCCGTCGCCGTCCTTCACCAGCACGCGGCTCAGCTTGGGCGTGGGGGAGATCAAGCCGTCCAGCCCCGGCGCGGGCTGGCCGAGCAGGCGCCGGGCGCGCGTGAGCGCGGCGTCGAAGCGGTCCTGCGCGAAGGGCTTGAGCAGATAGTCCACCGCGTGCAGATCGAAGGCGCGCAGCGCGTGCTGGTCGTAGGCGGTGGTGAAGATCACGCCGTCGCGCCGGCCGGTCAGCTCCAGCACTTCCAGGCCGGTGAGCCGGGGCATCTGGATGTCGAGGAAGACGAGGTCGGGCTTGTGCTCCGTCAGGGCGCGCGCGGCGTCCAGGCCGTTGTCGGCCTCGGCGATGAGGCGCACATCGGCATGGGGGCGCAGGTATTCGGCCAGCAGGCGACGGGCGAGGGGTTCGTCGTCGGCGATGAGTGCGGTCAGGGCGGGCAACGTCATGGCTCGGTCTCGAAGGGCAGGCTGATCTCGACCGCGAAGCCCTCGGGCGTGACGCCCCAGCGCATGCGGGCGCGGCCGGGGTACTGGGCCGCGAGGCGCTCCTGCAGATTGCGCAGGCCGAGGCCCAGGCCGGCTTCGTTGGCGGGAATTTCCGGCAGCGGGTTGTAGACGGCCAGATGCAGCCCGCCCGCGTCCGCGCGCGCCTGCAGGCGCAGCAGGCCGCCGCCGTCGCGCGGGCGCAGGCCGTGCTTGAGGGCGTTTTCCACCAGGGGTTGCAGCGTCAGCGGCGGCAGCAGGGCGGCGAGGCAGTCGGGCGCGGCATCGATGGCGGTGGCCAGCTTCTCGCCCAGGCGCTGCCGCTCGACGGCGAGGTAATGCGTCACCAGGCCCAGTTCGTCGTCCAGCCGGATGCGCTCGCGGCCGGCGAGGTCCAGCGTGCGGCGGAAGAACTGCGCGAGGTCGATGGCCATCGCGCGGGCGGCGGCGGGGTCGAGGTGGGTGAGGGCGCTGATGGAGTTCAGGCTGTTGAAGAGGAAGTGCGGGTCGATCTGCAGGCGCAGCAGTTGCAGTTCCATGTCGCGTGCGCGCAGTCGCGCCTGGGCCTCGCGCTCGCCGGCCGCCTGCGCGCCCTGGAAGGCGATCAGCAGGTCGTGCGCCAGCACCGCCAGCGCCAGCAGCGCGGCCACGCCCGCCGCCAGCAGGGCCAGGCCGCGCGGGCTCAGGCCGACCCAGCCGCCCGCCGCGTCCCAGCCGGCCGCCAGTGCCGTCACCACGGCGGCCAGCAGGCCCACGAGGCTGGCGCGGTAGCCCAGCGCCGCCGCCCAGCGCAGCGTGCCGAAGGGCCGACTGCGGCAGGGCCAGTAGGTGGCCGGCAGCACCAGCGCGAGCAGGACGCACAGCGGCAGCGCCCAGGGCAGGGCGCGGCCCCAGGGCGCCGGCAGCGCAGCCGCCAGCGCGGCGCCGGCCAGCAGCCAGGCCAGCAGATACGCGGCCAGCCTGCGCGGATGGGTCAGCAGGGGATGCACGCGCTCAGTTCTTGATCTCGACGCCGCCGAAGATCACCTCGCCGCGCACCAGCAGGCGCGGGCCGGGCGTCAGGGGCGGGGTGGTTTCGTCCTCGACGCCGCCGAAGCCCGAGGCCACGTCCAGCACCACCTGCCAGTCGCGCGGCACGCGCAGCGTGATGCCGGCGAAGCGCGCGGACAGATCCAGCCGCGCCTCGGCGCCGTGGATGGCGGCCTGCGTCAGGTCCAGCTCCACGGCGCCGAAGGTGCTGCTGATACGCCCGCCCTTGAAGGCGCGCGAGTCGCAGCGCTGGTTGATGGCGCTGAAGCTGGCGTCGATGTCGATCAGGTCGCCCGATTCCGGCGTCGAGGCCTGGAAGCCACCGCGCCGGCCCGAGCCCGGGAACACGCCGCGCGCCAGGATGGACAGTCCGGCCAGGATGACGAGCACCGGCCACCAGTCGCGCGCGCTGAAGCCGACGTAGCCCAGGTTGCGCGCCGTCAGCAGGCCGCCGACCAGGATCAGGCCCAGGCCGAACAGCCCGCCGCCCGCATGGCGGGGCCAGGCCAGCCGCGCCAGGCCCAGCAGCACCAGGGCCAGCGGCCAGAAGGTGCGCAGCAGCGGCATGCCGAAGAGGTTGAGGTTGTCCAGCAGCGCCAGCAGGCCGAAGCCGACGACGCCCAGGCCGAAGACGATGCGGCTGCCGGCGGAGTGGGGGGTGTGGGTTTTCATGCCGCAAGTAGACAGGCCCGCCGCGCCCTTCGCGGCCCCGGAACGGCGAATCGCCGCCATCGGCCGACGAATCGACGACCAGCGGAGCCGGCGGCAATGCCCCGGCCGCCGCGGTGGGTAATTTCATGCAACTATGATGGTTGCATGAAACAAGACGGCCGGCTTTCCGGCGTGCTGCATGTGCTGCTGCACATGGCCGAGATCGGGGCGCCCGTGACGTCCGAGACGCTGGCGCGGGTGATGGGCAGCAATCCCGTCGTCGTGCGCCGGCTGATGGCGGGGCTGCGGCGCGCCGGCTTCGTCGCCTCGGCCAAGGGCCATGGCGGCGGCTGGGTGCTGGGCTGCCCGCTGTCGGCGATGACGCTGGGCGACGTGCATGCGGCCCTCGGCGCGCCGCCCTTTTTGGCCGTCGGCCTGCGCGACGCGCAATCGGCCTGCCTCGTCGAGCAGGCCGTCAACGCCGCGCTCGGCAGCGCCTATGCCGAGGCCGAGGCCCTGCTCGTCGCGCGCCTGCACGGCGTGACGCTGGCCGCGCTGGCCGAAGACTTCCACCACCGCATGCAGGCCCGCGGCCTGTCGATCAAGGACCATGATGTTTGACGCCCTCGTCATCGGCGGCAGCTACGCCGGCCTCTCCGCTGCACTGCAACTGGCCCGCGCCCGCCGCCGCGTCGCCGTCGTCGATGCCGGCCAGCGGCGCAACCGCTTCGCCGCCACCTCGCACGGCTTCCTCGGCCAGGACGGCCGCGCGCCGGGCGACATCGTGCGCGAGGCGAGGGCGCAGTTGCTGGCCTACCCGAACGTGCTCTGGCACGAGGGCACGGCCGCCACGGCGCAGCGGCAGGGCGAGGGCTTCGAGGTCGGCCTCGACGGCGGCGCCCCGCTGCGGGCGCGGCGGCTGGTGCTGGCGACCGGCGTCATCGACGAACTGCCGCCCGTCGAGGGCCTCGCGGAGCGCTGGGGGCGCAGCGTCTTCCACTGCCCCTATTGCCACGGCCATGAATTGAACGGCGGCGCCATCGGCGTGCTGGCGAGCAGCCCGCTGGCCCTGCACCACGCGCTGCTGCTGCCCGACTGGGGGCCGACCACGCTGTTCCTGAACGGCGCCTTCACGCCCGACGCCGAGCAGGCGCGGACGCTGGCGGCGCGCGGCGTGGTGGTCGAGGCCACGCCCGTCGCCCGCCTCGCCGACGTGGCCACCGTGGAACTGCGGGACGGTCGCCGCCTGCCGCTGGCCGGCCTGTTCACGGCCACGCGCACCCGCATGGCCAGCCCACTGGCCGAGGAATTGGGCTGCGAGTTCGAGCCAGGGCCGGCCGGCCTCTATCTGCGCCGCACGATGACGGCCACCACGGTGCCCGGCGTGTTCGCCTGCGGCGACGCGGCCATGCCCTTCGGCAGCGTGGCGCTGGCTGTCGGCGACGGCGCGATGACCGGTTCGGCCACGCACCGCTCGCTGATCCCGGGGTTGTGAGCCCCGGCACCCCTAATTTGCTGCACTGCACAAAAAAGTTCTTGCAATCCGGCGCCGGCGCCCTATCATTGCGTCATGTTGCAGTGCAGCAAAAGCACGGCAAACGGTTCAACCCCCTGAAACTGGAGTCCCACCATGCTGACCGCTGAACAAATCATCGCCGCCCACAAGGCCAACGTCGAAACCCTCTTCGGCCTGACGAACAAGGCCTTCGAAGGCGTCGAGAAGCTCGTCGAGCTGAACCTGCAAGTCGCCAAGACCGCGCTGAGCGAAGCCGCCGACACGACCGCCGCCGCGCTGTCCGTCAAGGACGCGCAGGAACTGCTGTCCCTGCAGGCCGCGCTGCTGCAGCCGAGCGCCGAGAAGGCCGCTTCCTACAGCCGCCACGTCTACGACATCGCTTCCGGCACCGGCGCCGAAGTGGCCAAGGCCGCCGAAGCCCAGTTCGCCGACGCGCAGAAGAAGTTCGCTGCCGTCGTGGACAACGCCGCCAAGAACGCCCCGGCCGGCACCGAGAACGCCGTCGCGCTGGTGAAGTCGGCCGTCGCCGCCGCGAACAATGCCTTCGAGTCGGTGCAGAAGGCCGCCAAGCAGGCCGTCGAAGTGGCCGAGTCCAACTTCCAGGCCGCCACCTCGCAAGCCGTCAAGGCTTCGCAGACGGCCACCCGCGCCAGCAAGCGCGCCGCCTGATCGGCCCTCAGGCCTCATGAAAAGCCCGGTGCTCGCGCACCGGGCTTTTTCCATTTCCGGGCCCCTAGCACTAGGGTTTGTTGCCCCCTGACCCGGGGCGTACAAGCGGCCACCGTGATCGCCGCCGCCCTCGATTTCCTCGCCGAGCAGGTCAATGCGCAGTTGCTGCGGCGCACCGGCGTGCTGCTGGGCGAGGCCGAGGCGGGGCCGCTGGCCGACGAGACGGGCGCCTGGGCCCAGCCGCTGGATTCGCTGCGGCTGGCGCTGTTCCAGATCGACGAGGAGCGTACGCTGCGCGAGCCCCTGCCGTCGCGCGTGCGGGTCGGCGGGCGCGAGGTGGCGATGCCGCCGCCGCTGAAGCTCAACCTCGTCGTCGTGCTGGCGGCGCGCTTCCAGCAGTACGGGCAGGCGCTGCGCAGCCTGTCGTTCGCGCTGAGCCATTTCCAGTCCCATCCGCTTTTCACGCCGGCCGACAGCCCGGGCCTGCCCGAGGGCATCGACCGCCTCGCCGTCGAACTGCTGAGCTATGGGCCCGAGCAGTTGCACCAGATGTGGGCCTGCTTCGGTGCCCGCCATCTGCCCGCCGCCGTCTACCGGCTGCGCATGGTGGTGCTGCGGGACGACGAGCCGGTGGGCACCGGGCTGCCGATCACGGCGATCGACACGGTTCTCCACGGGCGGCAGTCATGATTCGATTTCGTACCCTCTGGACCGTCGAGGTCCGCCACGCCTTCTTCGGCGCCGGCGCCGAGGTGCTGGAATTCCTCGTGCCGCCGGCCACGCAGCGGGCGTTGGCGGGCGTGCATGCGCTGGCGCGGGAGCGGCTGGGCGTGCTGCATGTGCTGATCGAGGTGGATGAGGCCGGCCAGCCGCTGGCGCCGCTCGCGGGCCGGCGCTTCGTGTTCCGCCTGCGGCCGCGCCAGGCGGCGTTTGAGACGGTGACCCAGCCTTTCGGCATCGCGCGCGGCGAGACGGCGCTGTGGGCCAATGCCGGCACGCTGGATGCGCTGGATGTGCCGGTCGCGGCGCCCGACAACGACACCAGCGCCTGGGGCCTGCTGGCGCTGACCGCCACGCCCGGCCACGTCGCCGACGGCCACGCCTTCCACCTCGACTTCGCCGCGCGCAGCGACACGCTGCGCTACTACGTCGTCGCCCGCGCCTATGCGCAGGCCGAGTTCGACCAGCTCGGCCTGCAGGATGCCGGCTTCGCCGCCGAGGCGCGGCCGCAGATCGTCTTCGACCGGCTGCTGCCGCCCGCCTTCGGCGCCGAACACCTGCCGCTGGCCCTGCTCGACCCGGCCGGCGGTGCGCGGGTGGCCTGCTTCCAGGCGCGCACGCCGGTCGCGCGCCGCCCGCGCGGGCCGGCGCGGCTCCAGCTCCATCGCAGTGGCGACGTGCTGATCGGCCATCTGCCCCAGCCCGGCGCCGACCGGCCGGACGCGCACTTCATCGTCCACCTCAGCAAACCCTGACGCCGCCTTCGCGCGTCCCCACCGACGGGAGCCCGCCGCCATGAGCACCTACCGCACGCCAGACGTCTACATCGAGGAGATCTCGGTCTTCCCGCCCTCGGTCGCCGAGGTCGAGACGGCCATCCCCGCCTTCATCGGCTACACCGAGACGGCGCGCCGCCTCGCCGACGACGACCTGCGCGGCCGGCCGACGCCGGTCTACAGCTTTGCCGAGTACGAGCAGTTCTTCGGCCAGCCCCAGGCCGAGACCATCGCCGTGGCGCTGACCACGGCCGGAGCCGGCTTCGGCAGCGCCGTCACGCCGCCACCCGCGACCCATTTGCTGCACTACGCCGTCAAGTCCTTCTTCGACAACGGCGGCGGCAAGTGCTACGTCGTCTCCGTGGCCGGCTATGCCAGCCCGGCCGTGGTGGACGTGGGCGAACTGAGCGCGGGCCTCGCCGCCGTCGCTCTCGAAGACGAGCCGACCCTGCTCGTCATCCCCGAGGCCGTGCGCCTCGGCGCGAACGACTACGCCACGCTGGCCCAGGCCATGCTGCTGCAATGCGGCACGCTGAAGGACCGCTTCGCCATCCTCGACCTGTTCGACGGCGGCGCCGCCCAGGACGACAGCGCGCTCGGCGCCCACCGCGCCGCCTTCGGCAACAACCACCTGAAATACGGCGCCGCCTACTACCCCTTCCTGCGTTCGGGCATCAACCACTTCGTGCGCAGCGACGAGGGCAATGTCGCCGTCAGCATCGACGGCGGCGCGGCGGCCGCGCTCGGCAGCCTGCGCACGAGCAACACTGCGGCCTACAACACCGTCAAGTCGGCGCTGCGCGAGCACCACGTCGTGCTGCCGCCGAGCGGCGCCGTCGCGGGCGTCTACGCGATGACCGACACCGCGCGCGGCGTCTGGAAGGCGCCGGCCAACGTCAGCCTGAACAACGTCATCGAGCCGCTGGTCAAGCTCGACAACGCGCACCAGGACGGGCTCAACATCGACCCCATCACCGGCAAGTCCGTCAACGCCATCCGCGCCTTCGCCGGCAAGGGCGTCCTCGTCTGGGGCGCGCGCACCCTGGCCGGCAACGACAACGAATGGCGCTACGTCTCGGTGCGGCGCTTCTTCAATATGGTCGAGGAGTCGGTCAAGAAGAGCAGCTACTGGGCCGTCTTCGAGCCCAACGACGCCAACACCTGGGTCAAGGTGCGCGGCATGATCGAAAACTACCTGACGCAGAAATGGCGCGAAGGCGCGCTGGCCGGCGCGACGACGAAGGAAGCCTTCTTCGTGCGCTGCGGCCTCGGCACGACGATGACCGCGCAGGACATCCTCGAAGGCCGCATGAACGTCGAGATCGGCATGGCCGTCGTGCGGCCGGCCGAGTTCGTCGTGCTGAAGTTCTCGCACAAGCTCCAGACGAGCTGAAGGAAGCACCATGCCACAGCAATACCCTCTGCCCGTCTTCCACTTCAGCGTGCAATGGGGCGGCACGCGCGTCGGCTTCTCCGAGGTGAGCGGGCTGACGCAGGAAGCCCAGGTCATCGAATACCGCGACGGCGTGTCCCCTGTGTTTTCGAGCCAGAAGATGCCGGGCCTGCGCAAGTTCGGCAACGTCACGCTCAAGCGCGGCATCGTCGCCAGGGACAACGAGTTCTTCGCCTGGCTCTCGACCATCCGCATGAACCAGGTCGAGCGCCGCGACGTGGTGATCGCGCTGCTCAACGGCGAGCACGAGCCGGTGCTGGTCTGGAAGATCCGCAGCGCCTTTCCGGTCCGGGTCGAAGGGCCGCACCTGAACGCCAGCGGCAACGAGGTGGCGATCGAGTCCATCGAACTCGCGCACGAGGGCCTCGAACTGCAGACGGCCTAGCCCATGTACACGCCGCCGCCGGGCTTCCACTTCCGCGTCCAGGTGCTGGGCCTCGACCCCGTGGCCGACGACCTGCGCTTCACCGAGGTCGGCGGCCTCGCCGTCGAACTCGCCACCGAGGCCGTGCCCGAGGGCGGCGAGAACCGCTTCACGCAGAAATACCCCGGCCGCTCGATCTATGCCGACCTCGTGCTGCGGCGCGGCCTGCTCAGGCACAGCGCCGTCTGGGACTGGGCGCGCAATGCGATCGAAGACCTCATCGTCCTGCCCCTGCCGGTGGACGTGAGCCTGTTGAACGAGAGCCACGAGCCGCTGATGACCTGGCATCTGGCCAACGCCTACCCGGTGCGCTGGTCGGTGTCCACGCTGAGCGCCACGTCGAACAGCTATGTCGTCGAGTCGATGCAACTGGCCTACCAATATTTCCGGCTCGACAAATCCTGAACGGAGCGCCGCCATGCCCATCGTCATCGACGAAGTCGTGATCTCGGTCGAGGTCGGCCCCGCTGAATCAGGTGCCGCCGCGAGCCCGTCGCTGCCGCCGCAGGACCGGCAGGCGCTGGTCGCCGAATGCGTCGAGCGCGTCCTGCAAATCCTTCACGACCGCACGGAACCCTGACCGCCATGCCGTCCAAAGGCCAACTCGAACGCCTGCTGATCCACGCCTTCTCGGACGCCGGCTTCAAGCAGCAGGTCGGCGCCTTCGAGGCTTACGTCAACCCGGCCGAACTGGTGCTGAGCTACGAACACGAGTTCGACAGCGGGCAGGGCGCCGGCACCACCGGCAGCCGCATGGAGTTCAAGAAGATCCGGCCCGGCGACCTGAGCCTGAGCTTCTTCCTCGACGGCACCGGCGCCAACGGCCGGCCGCTGGACGTGCAGGCCAAGGTCGCCGAGTTCCAGGCCGTCACCGGCTACAACGGCAATATCCACCGGCCCAATTTCCTCAAGCTGGCCTGGGGCACGCTGACCGTGCGGCGCTGCGTGCTCCGGCGCGCCACCGTCGCCTACAAGCTCTTCCGCCCGAACGGCGTGCCGCTGCGCGCGACCATCCATGCGGTCTTCACCGACACCATCTCCGACCAGCAGCGCGTCGCGCTGGCGCAGGACTCCTCGCCCGACCTCACCCATGTGCGCACGTTGCGCGCCGGCGACTCGCTGGCCGCGCTCTGCCACGAGATCTACGGCGATGCCGGCCTCGACCTGAAAGTCGCCCGCGCCAACGGCCTGACCGGCCTGCGCGGCCTGCCGGCCGGGACGCGGGTGCGCTTCCCGCCGCTGGCGAGGTGAGGCCACGACGATGCCCGCCGAACGCAGCCTGCCCATCGACGCCGCGCCGCGCGAGTTCATCGTCAAGGTCGGCGGTGAGGCGCTGCCGCGCGAGCACCAGTTGCTGGCCGCGAGCATCGTCACCGCCGCCAATCGCATCGCCTCGGCCCGCCTCGTCTATGCCGACGGCAGCGCAGCGGCGGGCAACTTCGAGTTGGCCGGCTCGGCGCGCTTCGTGCCTGGCGCCGTCGTCGAGGTGCTGGCCGGCGCCGGCGCGGCGCCGGCCCTGCTGTTCAAGGGCATCGTCGTGCGCCAGAGCGTCAGGGTGCGCGAGCACGCCGGCTCGCAGTTCATCGTCGAATGCCGGCACGCGGCAACTCGGCTGGCGCTGCAACGGCGCAGCGCCAATCACATCGAGCAGCGCGACGACGAGGTGATCGAGGCCCTGCTCGGCGCGGTGGCCGATGCCGAGGTGGCGGCGACCGGCTTGCGGCATGCGCAACTCGTGCGGCACGACGTCAGCGACTGGGACTTCTGCGTCGCTCGCGCGCTCGCCAATGGGTGGGCGATCCTGACCCGCGGCGCCGGCCTCGCCGTGCGCGCGCCGGCCCTCGGGCGCAGCGTCGCCACGCTGCAATACGGGGCGACCCTGCTCGACTTCGACGCCGAGATCGACGCCCGCGCGCAATCCGGTGCCGTGCAGACCCTGACCTGGAGCCCCGCCGACCAGGCCCTGCATGCATGCGACGGCGACGAGCCTGCCTTCAGGCACGCCGGCAATTTCGACCCCGACGCGCTCGCTGCCGGCGCCGGCAGCGCCGTGCTCACGCGCCCGCACGCGGCCCTGGACGATGCCGAGGCCACGGTGCTGGCCAGCGCCACGCGCCTGATTGCGCGCGTCAACCAGGTCAGCGGCTGCGCCAAATGCATCGGCCTCGGCAGCGTGCAATGCGGCGACACGGTGACGCTGGCCGGCGTCGGCGTGCGCTGCAGCGGCGCCGTGCTCGTGACCGGCGTGCGCCACGAACTGGACATGGCGCAGGGCTGGCGCACCCATCTGCAATTCGGCGGCCTGGGGCTGGACGCGGCGCTGCGCGAGCGCCTCGCCGCGCCGCGCGCCGCGCAACTGCTCGCGCCCGTCGCCGGCCTGCAGGTCGGCGTCGTCACCGACAACGAAGACCCGGCCGGCGAGTACCGCGTCCGCGTGCGCCTGCCGCTGATCGACGGCGCCGACGAGGGTCTCTGGGCCCGCGTCGCCAGCCTCGACGCCGGCCGCGAGCGCGGCCTGCTGATCCGGCCCGAGATCGGCGATGAGGTCGTACTCGGCTTCTTCGACGCCGACCCGCGCCAGCCCGTGCTGCTCGGCATGCTGCACAGCAGCGCCCACGCCGCGCCGCTGCAGCCGAGCAACGACAACCACGAGAAAGGCTTCGTCAGCCGCAGCGGCATCCGCCTGCTGTTCGATGACGAGCAGAGAACCCTGACGCTCTCGACCCCGGCCGGCAACACCCTGGTGCTGGACGATGCCGCCCAGGGCCTGCGCCTGCAGGACCAGCACGGCAACCGCCTCGAACTCGGCCCGGGCGGCATCACCATCGAGAGCCCGAACGCGATCCAGATCAAGGGCGACGCCAGCGCCGAACTGTCGAGCAGCGGCGTCGTCAACATCAACGGCAGCCTCGTGCAGACCAACTGACCATGAACGACACCCCGCTCTTCCTGGGCCGAGGCTGGAGCTTCCCGCCGCGCTTCGACGCCGGCGGCGCGCGCATGGTCGAGGACGAGGCGGACATCCACGAAAGCCTGCTGATCCTGTTCGGCACCCAGCCCGGCGAGCGCCCGCTGCAGCCGGACTTCGGCCTCGACCTGACGCCGCTGCTCTTCGAGCCCCTCGGCACCACGCTGACCGCGCTGCTGAAGGACCGCATCACGACGACCCTGCTCGTCTTCGAGCCGCGCATGCGCCTGCTCGACCTCGTCATCGACGACGCCCGGGCCGCCGAGGGCCTGCTGCTGATCCGCCTCGACTACGCCGTGCGCAGCACCAACTCGCGCTTCAACCTCGTCTATCCCTACTACCTCGGCGACGCCAACGAAGTGCGCGCCGCTGTCACATGAAGCCCCTCGCCCAGCCTCGCATCGCTGAACGCGAGCGAGTCCAGTCGGCCCCCCAAGGGGGCAGCGATGCCCGCGGGGCCTGCCCCGCGAGCACATCGCCACGCCGGCCGGCTTGGGGCGGCCCGGCGCTCGGCCCAGCGACTGCTCGGAATCCCCCGACTTCATCAACTGCGGGTGACCGGCCATGAGCAGCCCCGGCACCGCCCAGCCCGAGCGCGACGACGCGCGACTGCATCCCGAGTCCGCGCCGCTGGACGACCGCGATGCCGCCGGCCTGCTTGCCGCGCTGCGCGCCATCGCGCCCCAGGTGCTGCGCCACGAAGACACGGCCACGGCCGCGACCGCCGACTGGTCCGCGCTCTTCCCGCCCGGCGACCTCGCCGAGTGGGTCGCCCGCGATGACGGCCGCGTGCCGCCGCACCTGGGCCTGCTGATCGCCTTCCTGCGCCTCAGCGCCCGGCCGCAGGCGCTGCTGAACGGCTTCGCCGCGCGCCACCTCGATTTCCAGATGCGCGAGGTGCTCGGCTTCCGCCCGCGCGGGCCGCAGCCCGACCGCGCCCACCTCGTCGTCGAGATGAAGAAGGGCGCCGCGCCGCTGTGGGTCGAGCCCGGCCAGCGCTTCAGCGCCGGCAAGGACGCGACCGGCGTCGAGCAGCTGTACGCACCGCTGCGCAGCAGCCTCGTCGGCGCGGCGCGGGTCGAGCGGCTCTGCGGCATCGCGCGCGACGGCGCCACGCTGCGCTTCGCGCCCATCGCCGATTCCGCCGACGGCCTCGGCGCCCCGCTCGCCACGCCCGAGCCGCGCTGGCCGCCCTTCGGCAACGCGGCCTGGCCCGCTGCGCCGGTCGGCTTCGCCGTCGCCTCGCCGCTGCTGCGCCTCGCCGAGGGGCAGCGCCGCATCCAGTTGGCGCTGGGCCTCGCCGGCCTGCCCGAAGGCGCCGATGCGCAGGCCCTCGCCGCGTCCTTCGAGGCCCATCTGAGCGGGCCGAAGGGCTGGATCGGCCCCTGCGCGCTGCACGGTACGCGGGCCGGCGAGGTGCTGACGCTCGCGCTGGAGCTGCCGCCCGCCGAGCCCGCCGTCGTCGATCACGACCCCGCCGTCCACCTGCTCGCCTTCCCGCCCGGCACGCCCGTGCTGCAACTGCTGCTCAAGCCCGACGCCGCCTGGGGCCATGCCGCGCTGGCCGGCCTCACGCTGCGCAGCGCGCAACTCACGGTGGCCGCCAGCGGCCTGCGCGGCCTCGTCTTGCAGAGCGACCAGGGCCCGCTCGACGCGAAGCGCGCCTTCCTGCCCTTCGGCCCCCAGCCCGTCGCCGGCTCGCGCTGCTTCATCGGTTGCCCCGAGGCCCTCGGCAAGCGCCTGACCGACCTGCAACTGCATCTGCGCTGGCAGGGCGCGCCCGCCAATCTCTCCACCTGGTATGCGGGTTATGCCAGGGCCGGCCGCTTCGCCAACGGCGTCGGCGCGACGCTGGCCTGGCAGGACGCCAGCGGCCACAGCCGCAGCAGCGCGCCGCTCGACCTGATGCAGCGAACCGACGGCATCACCACACTCGGCCTCAGCACGCCGGCCGTGGCGGACGCCTACGCGCCGTCCACCCGCCTCGCCGCGCTGCGCCGCAGCGGCAGCGGCCTCGCCCGCGCGCTCGCGGCGCGGCAGACGCTGGCCCGGCCAGCGCTCGCGGCCGGCGCAGTCGGCGCGGTCGCCGCAGCGCGCGCCGGCTTCGTCACGCTGACCCTGCTGGAAGACCTGCTGCACGCCGACTACCCGCGTGAATCCGCCGCCGCCCTGCTCGCCGGCAAGGCGCTGCCGAACGTGCCCTACACGCCCCAGGTGCAGGAGTTGACGCTCGACTACGCCGCCCAGTCCGACCTGAGCCGCCTCGGCGAGCCCAGCGCCGCGGCCTTCACCGACACCGAGCTGCAGTGCTTCCAGGTCGATGCCTTCGGCCCCGCGCGGGCGCATGCGTGGCTGGCGCAGGCCGGGGCGGGGCAGGGCGGCGTCACGCTGCTGCCGGCGCATGCGGCGGCGGGCGAGCTGCTGATCGGCCTGTCCGGCGTGCGCGCAGGCGACGCGCTCAGCCTGCTGCTGCAAGTGGCCGAGGGCAGCGCCGACCCGCAGGCCGAGCCGCAAGCCCTGCAATGGTCGGTGCTCGCCGACGACGAATGGCGGCCGCTGGCGCCCGGCGAACTCACGCTCGACACCACGCGCGGCCTGCGCGCCAGCGGCCTGATCGGCCTCGTGCTGCCGCGCGAGACCAGCACCGAGCACGCCCGCATGCCGGCCGGCCTCGTCTGGCTGCGCGCCGGCATGCCCGCTGCGCCAAACGCATGGCGAGCCGCCTGCGACCTGGTCGGCGTCCACGCGAACGCGCTCGAAGTCGAGTTCATCGACCAGGGCAACGACCCCGCCCGCCTCGCCACGCCGCTGCCGGCCGGCGCCATCGCCAAGGCCCGGCCGCCGCTGGCGCCGGTGAAGGCCATCGGCCAGCCCTATGCCAGCTTCGGCGGCAGCCTGGCCGAAGACGACGCCGCGCTGGCCCGCCGCGCCGCCGAGCGCCTGCGCCACCGCAACCGCGCCATCACCGGCTGGGACTACGAGCGCCTCGTGCTGCAAGCCTTCCCGGCCGTCCACCGCGCCCGCTGCATCCCGCATGCGCGCCCGGGCGACTGGCAGGCGCCGGGCCATGTGATGCTGGTCGTCGTGCCCGACCTGCGCCAGCGCCATGCCGTCGATCCGCTGCAGCCGCGCGTGGACCTGGACACGCTGGAGCGCATCCACGCCTTCCTTGCCGCGCGCGGCGCCATGCCGGCGCGGCTCTGGGTGCGCAATCCGAGCTACCAGCCCGTGCTGGCCGATTTCAACGTGGCGCTGCGGCCCGGCTATGGCTTCAACGCCTACCGCAGCCACATCGACGCGGCGCTGCGGCAGGCGCTCTCGCCCTGGGCTTTTGACGACGCGGCGCCCCCTGGTTTCGGCGGGCGCGTGCTGCGCTCGGCGCTGCTGGCGGTGGTCGAGGCGCTGCCCGGCGTCGAATACGTCAGCGACTTCCGGCTCACGCGCGAAGGCGACACCACCGACCGCGCCGAGATCGCCGCCGACGTGCCGGACGCCATCCTCGTCTCCGCCGCCCGCCACCGCATCCGCGAGGCCGGCCATGCCTGACGACGCGCTGCCCGCCATCCAGCCCGGCCCCGATGCCGAGCCCGCCTTCGACGCCCGCGCGCTGTTCGCCGAGGGGCTCGAACGACTGCGCCAGTCCTCCCGCGCGCTCTGGACCGACCACAACGCCCACGACCCCGGCATCACGATGCTGGAACTGCTCAGCCACGCGCTGACCGAGGTGGCCTACCGCGCGTCCCTGCCGTTCCCCGACCTGATCGCCCGCGCAGGCGGCCCTGCCGCGGCGGCGCAGTTCCACGCGCCGCGCCGCATCCTGCCCAACCGCGCGCTGACCGAACTCGACTGGCGCAAGTGGCTGATCGACCTCGACGGCGTGAAGAACGCCTGGGTCGAGCCGGCCGAGGGCCCGCTGCGCGGCCTCTACCGCGCCCGCATCGAGTTCATGGACGGCATCGCCACCCAGGCCGCGCGCGAGCAGGTGCTGAAGGCCGCGCGCGGGGCGCTGGAGGCCGCGCGCAACCTCTGCGAGGACTGGACCGAGGTGCGGGCGGTGCGCTGCCAGTACTTCGCGCTCTGCGCCGAGGTGGAGCTCGCCGACGCGGCCGACCCCGCCGAGGCCGCCGCGCAACTGCTGTTCGCGGCCGGCGAGGCGCTGGCGCCGCCCGTTCCCAGCCGCAGGCTCGACGAGATGCTGGCGCGCGGCCGCACGCTGGCCGAGATCTTCGACGGGCCACTGCTGCAACACGGCTTCATCGACGACGCGGACCTGCGCGCCACCGCGCTGCCGGCCGAACTGCGCCTCTCCGACCTGATCGCCACGCTGCAGGCCCAGCCCGGCGTGCGCGGGCTGCGCGAGGTGCTGCTGAGCCCCCTGCGGCGCGCCGACGAAGACGACGAGCAGGCGCCGGACGCCACCCCCGAGCAGGTCGCCGCCGAGCCCCTGCCGCTGCCCAGCCCCTGGCGCATCCCCGTGCGCGCCGGCCGCCTGCCGCGCCTGAGCCTGAACCAGGGCCGGCTCGTGTTCAGCAAGCGCGGCCTGCCGGTGGCCGGCTGGAACATCGCGCAGACGCCGGCGCCCGTGCGCGCCCGCCTCGCCGCGCTGCGCGAGGCGGCGCGGCTGCGCGTGGAGACGCTGGCCGATACCGCCGACCCGCCGCTGCCGCCCGGCCAGCCGCGCGACCTTGCCGACTGGCGCTCGGTGCAGTTCGACTTCCCGGCCGTCTACGGCATCGGCGCCGCCGGCCTCGGCGAGCGCGCCGGCGCCGCGCGCCGCGCCCAGGCCCTGCAACTGCAAGGCTGGCTGCTGTTCTTCGACCAACTGATGGCCAACCAGCTGGCGCTGCTCGCCCGGGCCGCCAGCCGCTTCTCCGTCGCGCCGGCCGACCTCGCCGAGGCGGCGCCCCATGTGCTCGCCGTGCAGCGCGTCGAATCCCTCGCCCATCTCTACGCGCCGGGCGCCAGCGTCGAACTGCTCGCCGACCTGATCGAGCCCCCCGCCGAGGCCGCGCGTCGCCGCCATGCGCTGCTCGACCACCTGCTCGCCCGCACGGCCGAGGACTTCGCCGACTACACCGTGCTGATGGGCGCGGGCGAGCAGGCCATCGCCGACAAATCCGCCTTCCTGCGCGACGTGGCCGACCTCGGCGCCGACCGCGCCGGCGCCTGCTTGCAACACGGCGAAGCCTGGGACACGACCAATGTCAGCGGGCTGGAACGCCGCATCGCCCGCCTGCTCGGCATCCGTGACGGCACGCGCCGCAACCTCGGCACCGTCAGCTACCAGACCTATGCCGAGATCGACGCGACGCCGGACGACGAATGGCGCTTCCGCATCTGGCATGCGGACACCCACCACATCGTGCTGTCTTCCAGCACCCACTACCTGACGCCCGAGGACGCCCGTGCCGAGATGACCACCGCCATCGAGCGCGGCCAGACGCCCGAGGGCTACCAGCGCAAGCGCGCCAGCGACGGCCGGCATTACTTCAACATCGTCGATGCCACCGGCGAGGTGATCGCGCGGCGCATCCAGTACTTCGCCGACGAGGCGGCGCTGGAAGCGGCCATCGCCGAGCTGCAGGCGTATCTGCGCGAGCATTACCACGGCGAGGGGCTCTACGTCGTGGAGCACCTGCTGCTGCGCCCGCTCACCGCGAGCGATCCGCGCCTGCCAGCCTGCGATGACTGCGGCGACCCCTATTCCCACCGCCTGCATGTGCTGCTGCCGGCCTATGCGGGGCGCTTCCAGGACATGGGCTTCCGCGCCTTCGTCGAGCAGACCATCCGCCGCGAGACGCCGGCCCATCTGCTGCCCACCATCTGCTGGCTCGGCAGCGACGACATGGCCCGCTTCGAGCATGCCTGGCGCGACTGGCTGCTGCTGCAGGCCGGCGCCACCCACGCCGGCCGCGAGCAGAAGCTGCAGGCGCTGATCGACGCGCTGGTGGGCGGCAGGAACATCTACCCGGCGCGCAAGCTGTTCGACTGCACCGGCGACGACAGCAAGCCGCCGTTCATCCTCGGCCGCACCGCCCTGGGTCGGGGCTGAGCCGGGACCAAAGGAGATTCGAGATGGCCGATCCGATCAAGGTCTTGCGCAGCCTGGAGCGGCTGGCGAGCCAGTACACCGTCTTCGAGCCCGATCAGGTGCTCACCCACAGCCAGCTCAACAGCGTGTCCAGCTATCTCGACGACCAGGACCGCCTGAGCCGCGTCGCGCTGCTGGGCGTGGGCATCGTCGCCGGGCTGCGCGTCGGCCTCGCCGAGGGCGGCGTGCGCATCACGCGCGGCCTGGGCCTGACGACCGACGGCGACCTGCTGATGCTCGCCGCCGACACGCTCTACGACCGCTTCCGCCCCTACGACACGGCGGCGCCGGCCTATGCGCCTTTTTACAACGAGGGCGGCGCCATGCTCGACCTCGCCGAACTCGTGCCGGTCGGCGAAAGCGATGTGCGCGCCGCGCCGCTGGCCAAGCTGCCCGGCGCTCCCCTGGCCGGCCGGGTCGTGCTGATGCTGATGGAGAGCGTCGTCAACGACCCCGACCTGTGCAGCGGCACGGACTGCGACAACCTCGGCCGCGACGCGCTGCACCGCGTCCGCCTGCTGCTGGCCTCACCCGACGATGCCGCCGCGCTGCTGAAGGCCGCGCCGCGCCCCGCCAGCGAGCGCGCCGCCGGCCTGCCCGAGGTGCCGGCCGACCGCCCCGTCATCGGCCGCGACATCGCCACCACCGGCGCGCTCGCCGCCCGCTACCGCGACGCCGCCAACCGCCTCGCCGCGCGCCTCGCCAAAGCCTTCGCGGCGCTGCCCGGCGCCTTCCCCGAGATCCTCGACGAACTCTTCGGCAGCGACCCCACCGGCACCTGGATCGCGCTGCTGCAAAAGCAGCGCGCCGGCTTCGACGCCACCGACCTGCGCCTGCAGCCCTGGCACGCCTATCTGAAAGACCTGGCGGACACCTGGAACGCGCTGCGCGCCGCGCTGTTCGCCGACGACTCGGCCCTGCTGCCCGACCTCGGCGCCTTCCCCAAGCACCTGCTGCTCGGCCTGCTGTCCTCGCCGCGCCAGTGGCGCACCGGCTTCTACCCGGCGCCGCTGGACGCGCTGGCCCGCGAGCAGTCGGCGCACGCGCGCTTCCTCGCCTGGAAGCTGCATGTGCTGCTGCATGCCTTCGAGCCGCCCGCCGACACCGCGCTGCGCGTGACGCCCAGCTGCGGCGAACAGCGCCCGCTGGAAGAGCGCGCCATCCCCTGGCACTACCGGCTGCGCGAAGACCTGCCCATCCAAGTCGGCTGGAACTACCGGCTCTCGGCGCGAGGGCAGGGCGGCGCCAACCTCGGCTACCGCGCGGCGGCCTGGGCGCAGACCGAGCGGGCGCGGGCGCCGCTGGCCTTCGCCCTCGGCGCGCACGATTTTTTCCGCGTCGAGGGCCATCTCGGCCGGCCGGTCGAAGAAGTCTGCAAGGAACTCGTCGCGCTGATCGCCGCCCACAACCTGCCCTTCGAGCTGCAGCCCGTGCTGCTGCACGACGACCGCAGCAAGCTCCGGCTGCGCCCGCCCGTGCGCTACACGCCGCTGCACAGCCTGCAATACCTCGTGCGCCAGGACGTGGCGACGCGGCTGGAAGACGGCGCCAAGTTCGGCGAGCGCTACCTCGCCGATGTGAACGAGGCCGTCGCGCAGCGCCAGGTGCCGGGCTCGACGGACAACGGCGACTCCGCCGTCGGCGCCGCCCGCGCCGCGCGCGACTCGGTCGCCTCGACCCTCGCGCTCGCCGCCCCCGCGCTCGCCCGCACGAGCTACAGCGCCTACCGCGCCGACGCCGCCAACGCCACATGGAAGGCCAGCTATGCGAGCACGCTCGACGCGGTGGGCAATGCCCGCATCAACCTCGGCCCGCTGTCGCGCGCCGACTTCACCTCGCCCTTCGACACCCTGATGGCCACCAACCAGCCGCACTGGATCGACTGGCTGGACGAACTCATCCAGGCCGGCGGCGAGCGCGCCGACGAGCGCCTGCTGTTCGGCGCCTTCGTGCAGCGCCACCCCGGCCTCGACCACCTCGGCGGCGCCTGGCGCGGCGGCAGCCTCGTGCTGGTCTACGACGACGCCGGCCGCGTCGTCGCCGACTTCACACTCGCCTACCCCTGCGCCGAGGCCGAGGCGCCCGAACCCGTCGAGCCGCCGCTGACCCGGCCGCCCTACCGGCCGCCCGTCATCATCGACAAGGGCCTGCGCGTCGTGCCCCCGCTCGGCAAGCTGATCGAGGACCGCTTCGTCGGCGTGCGCGCCGAGGTGCAGAAGGAACTGATCACGCAGACGGCCAATATCGAAGGCCTCGTCAAGGGCGCCTTCGTGCAGAAGAACGTGACCACCGTGTTGCCGGGCAAGGACGTGCGCACCGGCGACCTGCTGCTCGACCAGCTCGTGCGCGACGTCGCCGGCCGGCAGACCCGCGTGCAGGAACTGACCGAGCTCGCCAGCCGCGCCGACCTCGCCGGCGACGCGCGCGAGCAGGTGCTCGCCAAGCTCAAGCAGGCGCAGACCGACCTCGCCGGCGCCGTCGGCGAAGCGACCGCGCGCGTCGTCACGCAGAAGATCGACGTGGCCAGCGGCGGCGCGGCCGAGGTCGCGCAGGTGCTCAGCGGCAGCGTCGGCCTGATCCGCGACGAGGCGGCGGCCAAACTGCTCGGCAGCCAGCTCGGCAAGCTCGATGGCAATGCGGCCGGCGCGCAGAAGGTCTTGGTCGGCAATCTGCGGCTGATCGGCGGCTTCTAGGGTGAACCCACACCGCATCCGCCGCTTGCGATGGAGCGTACACGCGGCCCATGCGGACGATGCCTTCGCGCTGCGCCACCTGCTGCGCGAACGCGGCGACGCCGTGCAAGCGGCACTGGCGCGGGCCCTGAACGGGCTGGTGCCGGACGATGAAGTGATCCACCTCGGCCGCATCGAACTGCGGCTCGGCGCGGCCAGCCTCGACGCCTTGGCGCGGGATTTCGAGCTGGGCATCGAGCTGGCGGCGCGCGAGTCGGTGCAGGCGGCGCTCGGCGAGGCGCAGCAGCGGCAGGGCAGGGCGCCCGCGCGCCGCAACGCGGCCGCCGCGCGGCGCGACAGCCTGCGCCATTACCTCGCGCGCGGGCTGCACGACTGGACGCTCGCCGGCCTCGCGCCCGAGGACGCGGCGCAGGCGCTGCGCGAGGCGGCGGCCGAAGCGGCAGAGGAACCTGGCGGCATCGAGGCGGTGCTCGCGCCCGCCGCCACGGCCGAGCGCCTCGGCGCCCTGCTGCGCTGGCTGCGGCTGCTGACGCCGGCGCGGCGGCAGGCCTGGGTCGCCCGCAAGGCGCGCCACGAACTGCCGGCACCGCTGCTGGCCGCGCTGTGCGAGATGCCGGACGCCGACCTGCTGCTGCAAGCCCTCCGTCTCTCCTGGCCCGAGGCCGCCGACGCCCCCGCGCGGCTGGCCTGGCCGCGCGAACTGGCCGCATGGCTGGCGACGCTGCGCGAACCGCTCGTCGCGTTGACCGGCGCAGCGGCCACCGCACCGCCGCCGATCCGGCCGACCTGCGAACCCGAGGCCGCCGACGCCTCGCTGCTCGTACCGCTCGCCGGCCTCGTGCTGCTCCATCCCTATCTGCCGCAGCTGCTCGGCGGCTGCGGCCTCGTCGAGCCCCGGGCCCGCGAGTTCCCGCCCGCCGCGCTGCCCCGCGCCTGCGGCCTGCTGCACTGGCTCGCCACCGGCCAGGACGAAGCCCCCGAGTTCGATCTGCCCCTCGTCAAGCTGCTGCTCGGCGCCGCGCCGGACTGGCCGCTCCACCGGCCGCCCGAGCCTCCCGGCCACACCGATCGCGACGAGGCGCTCGCGCTGCTGCAGGCCGTCCCTCGGCATTGGCGCGCGTTGCGCGGCACCGGCGCGGACGGGCTGCGGCTGAGCTTCCTGCAACGCCGTGGCCTGCTCGCGCGCGCCGAAGGCGGCTGGCGCCTGCACATGCAGGGCGAGAGCTACGACCTGCTGCTCGCCAGCCTGCCCTGGGCCTTGGGGCCGATCCGGCTGCCATGGATGGCGCGGCCCTTGCACGTCGAATGGACGGCGCCGTGAGCGCGGAAGGGCCCTCAAGCCACGGCCCCCGGGCCTTGGCAGTTAGACTTCGGCGTCCATGCTGTTCCGTCGTTGCCACCGCCTGACCATCGCGCTGCTCGTGATGCTGTCGTTCCTGCTGCCGCTCCAGGTGGCCTGGGGTGCGGCGGCTGCCTACTGCGAGCACGAAACGACGAGCGAGGGTGCCAGGCACTTCGGCCATCACCAGCACGAGCACAAGGCGTCTGCCGACGACGCGTCGGCGAAGAAGTCCACTGCGAAGAAGGCGGTCGTGGACAAGGACTGCGCCTCCTGCAACATGGGCAGTTCGGCCATCGCGCCTGACGCTGCGGACGGCGTCACGGCTCCGCGCCTCTCGTCGCGCCTGGTCCCGGGCGCATCGGGCGCCCACGAATCGGCGCTCGCGCGGGCGCCAGACCGCCCTCAGTGGACTCGTCTCGTCTAGCCGGCGAGACAGGAGCGCTTCCCTACCCACACCCGTCTCGCCGAATCCCTGGTTTCAACCGATGAGATTCGATGAGAAGACTTCTTTGGCCGCTCGGGCTGGCGGCCGCATTGCTCAGCCCATTGGCCGCCCGCGCGCAGCAGACGGCGGACACGCTCACCCTTGAACGGGCGCTGGATCTGGCGGCGTCGCGGAGCTTCGTGGTGTCGGCGGCGCAGCGCGAACTCGAAGCCCAGGACGGCGCCGTCCGGCAGGCCGGTGCCATGCGCAACCCCGAGTTCGTCGCCAGCGTCGAGGACACCCGCAGCGCGACGCGGACCACGACCACCACGCTGAACATTCCGCTCGAACTGGGAGGAAAGCGCGGCGCACGCGTCCATGCAGCGCAACGCGGCCATGAGCTCGCCCAGGTCGAACTGGCCAACGCCAAGGCGCAGGTGCGTTCGTCCACCATCGCCGCCTACTTTGCGGCCCTCTCGGCCCAGGAGCGCTCGAAGCTGGCCGCCAGCTCGGCGGAACTCGCCACGAGCGGGGCCCAGGCCGTGGCCAAGCGGGTCGCCGCCGGCAAGGTGTCGCCGGTGGATGCGACTCGCGCACGGCTCGACCAGGCGAACGCGCAGCTGGAGGTCGTCGAAGCGCAGGCCGAGCTGGCCACGGCTCGCCATGCGCTGGCGGCCCTCTGGGGCGATGCGGAGCCCCGCTTCGCCAGCGTCGCTGGCGACATCAACGACATCCCCGACCGCGCGCCGCTGCCCGAGCTGGTGGCCCGGCTCGACGAGGCGCCGGCCTTGCTGGCGGCTCGGGCCGAGGCGGAGCGCCGCAGGGCGCTGGTGGAGGTCGAGCGCAGCAAGGCCGTGCCCGACGTCACGCTGAGCGTGGGTGCCAGACGCGACAACGAAATGGGGCGTACCCAGGCCATCGTCGGCCTGGCCATCCCGCTGCCGCTCTTCGACCGCAACCAGGGTGCGGTCCACGAGGCCAGCAAGCGGGCGATTCAGGCGGAGGACGAATTCCAGGTCGCACGCCTGCGCGTGCTCGCCGAACTGCAGGCCGCAGCAACGCAGCTGTCCGCCGCCCGCAGGTCGCTGCATGCGCTCCAGGCGACGGTGCTGCCGGCAGCGCGGCAGGCCTACGACTCGGCTCGCCAGGGCTTCGAGGCCGGCAAGTTCGGCTTTCTCGACGTCATCGACGCGCAGCGCTCGCTGCTGCAAGCCCGGGCGCGCTACCTGAGCGCGCTCACGACCGCCCACCAGGCCGCCACGGCCATCGACCGTTTGCTCGGTCGCTGAAATGGAAACGAATATGGCAATCACAAGGAAACAGCGCATCGTGATGGCTGTCATCGTCCTCGCCGGCCTGCTGGCCGGCGGCGGGCTGCTGCTCGGCGCACGGCACGAGAGCGGCGGCGAGGTCGGCCATGCCCACGAAGAGGGCGGCGGCAAGAAGGGCGCCGTTGCGGCCGAGGAAGCGCACGACGAACGCGAAGAACGCCTGGTCAAGCTGACCGGGGAGCAGGTCGGCAAGGCGGGCATCGCCGTCCGGGCTGCGGGCCCCGCCCAGATCCAGGCCGCTGCCGAGTTCACCGGCGAGATCCGCTTCAACGAGGACCGCACGGCGCATGTGGTGCCTCGCCTGGGCGGCGTGGCCGAGCGGGTCGCCGCCAATCTCGGGGAGTCGGTGCGCAAGGGGCAGCTCCTGGCCGTCATCGCCAGCAATGCCTTGTCCGAGCAGCGCAGCGAGCTGCTGACGGCGCAGGAGCGGCGTGACGCGGCCCGAGTCACCTTCGAGCGCGAGAGGAAGCTCTGGCAGGACAGGATTTCCGCCGAGCAGGACTATCTGCAGGCGCAGTCGGCGCTGCGGGAGGCCGACATCGCCGTGCGCAACGCGGCCCAGAAGCTCGCGGCCGTCGGTGCGACCGGCAGGTCTGGCAGCCTCAACCGCTTCGAGCTGCGCGCACCCTTCGACGGCACGGTGGTCGAGAAGCACCTGGCGCTCGGCGAGGCCGTCAAGGAAGACGCGCGCATCTTCACCATCGCCGACCTGCGGTCCGTCTGGGCAGAGTTCAACGTCGCGCCCAAGGACCTGGCCACCGTGCGCGTGGGCCAGCGCGTCTCGGTCTCATCGACCGCCTTCGAGAGCAAGGTGGCGGGAAGCATCTCCTACGTCGGCGCGCTGCTGGGCGAGCAGACCCGCACCGCCCGCGCCCGCGTGACGCTGACCAACCCCGACGGCGCCTGGCGCCCAGGCCTCTTCGTCACCGTCTCGGTGTTCGGCGAGCAGCAGGACGTGCCGCTGGCCGTGCCGGCCGACGCCGTGCAGACCATCGGGAACCAGACCATGGTCTTCAAGGCCGTGCCTGGCGGCTTCGAGGCCAGGCCCGTCAGGGTGGGGCGCTCCGACGCCCGTGCCGTTGAAGTGCTGAGCGGCATCGAGGCTGGCGACCAGGTCGCGTCCCGGAACACCTTCGTCCTGAAGTCCGAGCTGGGCAAGGCCAGCGCCGGCCACGGGCATTGAGAGGGGGGAAGCATGTTTGAACGCCTCATCCGCGCCTGCATCGAGCAGCGCTGGCTGGTCATGCTGGCCGTTCTGGCCATGGCGGCCCTCGGGGCCTACAGCTACACCAGGCTGCCCATCGACGCCGTGGTCGATATCTCGAACGTCCAGGTCGTCGTCAACAGCCAGGCGCCGGGCTATTCGCCGCTCGAAACCGAGCAGCGCGTGACCTATCCCATCGAAACCGTCATGGCCGGCCTGCCCGGGCTGGAACAGACGCGCTCGCTGTCGCGCTACGGCCTGTCCCAGGTCACGGTCATCTTCAAGGACGGCACCGACATCCACTTCGCCCGGCAGCTCGTCAACCAGCGCCTGCAGGAGGCGCGCGAGCGGCTGCCTGCCGGCGTGATGCCGAGCATGGGGCCCATCTCCACGGGCCTGGGAGAAATCTACCTGTGGACCGTCGAGGCCGAGAAGGACGCCAGGAAGCCCGACGGGACGGCCTACACGCCTGCGGACCTGCGAGAAATCCAGGACTGGATCGTCAAGCCGCAGCTGCGCCATGTCCCTGGCGTCACCGACATCAATTCCATCGGCGGCTTCGCCAAGCAGTACGTCGTGGCGCCCGATCTCGAACGCCTGGGCGCCTTCGGCCTCAGCCTGGCAGACGTCGTGAATGCCCTGGAGAAGAACAACGCCAACCTGGGTGCCGGCTACATCGAACGGCGCGGCGAGCAGTACCTGGTGCGCACGCCGGGCCAGGTCGGTTCCATCGAGGACATCGGCGAGATCATCGTCGGCACGGCGCAGGGGCAGCCCATCCGCATCCGCGACCTCGCGGCCGTGGAGCTGGGCCGGGAGCTGCGCACCGGCGCGGCCACCGAGAACGGCCAGGAAGTCGTGCTCGGCACCGTCTTCATGCTGATGGGCGAGAACAGCCGGACCGTCTCGCGCGCCGTGGACAGGCAGATGGCGGCCATCAACAGGACGCTGCCGGCGGGCGTCAAGGCCGTCACGGTCTACGACCGCACCGTGCTCGTCAACAAGGCCATCAGCACGGTGCAGAAGAACCTGGTCGAAGGCGCGTTGCTGGTCATCGCCGTGCTGTTCGCCTTTCTCGGCAATTTCAGGGCTGCCCTCATCACGGCCATGGTCATCCCGCTGTCGATGTTGTTCACCTTCACGGGCATGGTCCGCTACGGCATCAGCGCCAACCTGATGAGCCTCGGCGCGCTGGACTTCGGCATCATCGTTGACGGCGCCGTGGTCATCATCGAGAACGCCGTGCGCCGCCTGGCGCATGTCCAGGCGCACAAGGGCAGGGCGCTGACGCGCGCCGAGCGATTCCACGAGGTGTTCGCGGCCGCCAGGGAGGCCCGCCGGCCACTTCTCTTCGGACAGCTCATCATCATGGTGGTCTACGTCCCCATCCTTGCCCTGACCGGCGTGGAGGGCAAGATGTTCCATCCCATGGCCTACACGGTGCTGCTCGCGTTGCTGGGCGCGATGGTGCTGTCGGTGACCTTCGTCCCCGCTGCCCTGGCGCTGTTCGTCGGCGAGCGTGTCACGGAGAAGGAGAACCGCCTGATGGCATGGGCCGGGCGCCGCTACCAGCCCGTGCTCAGGGCGGCGCTCGGCAACGCGCCCGTCGTGATGACCTTCGCGGCCGTGATGGTCGCCCTGTCCGTCATCGTCGCCACCAGGCTGGGCAGCGAGTTCGTGCCCAACCTCAACGAGGGCGACTTCGCCATCCAGGCGTTGCGCATCCCCGGGACGAGCCTGACGCAGTCGGTGGAGATGCAGAAGCAGCTCGAAGCGGCACTGAAGGCCAGGTTCCCCGAGATCGACCGCATCTTCGCCCGCACGGGCACGGCCGAGATTGCGGCCGACCCCATGCCGCCGAACATCAGCGACGGCTACATCATGCTCAAGCCGATGGACCAGTGGCCCGAGCCGCGCAGGACGCGCGACGAGCTGCTGGCCGCCATCCGCGAGGAAGCCGCCAAGGTCCCCGGCAACAACTACGAGTTCTCGCAGCCCATCCAGCTGCGCTTCAACGAGCTCATCAGCGGCGTGCGCTCGGACGTGGCCGTCAAGGTCTTCGGCGACGACAACGGCCTGCTCAACGAGACGGCAAACGAGATCGCCGCCGCGCTGCAGAAGATCCCGGGGGCCACGGAGGTCAAGGTCGAACAGACGACGGGCCTGCCCATGCTCTCGGTCAACATCGACCGGGCCGGGGCCGCCCGCTACGGCCTGAATATGACCGACGTGCAGGAAGCCGTGGCGACCGCCGTGGGGGGGCGGGAAGCGGGCACCTTCTTCCAGGGTGACCGCCGCTTCGACATCCTCGTGCGCCTGCCCGAAGACGTGCGGCAGGACGTGGACGCGCTGCGCCGTCTGCCCATCCCCCTGCCCAAGGCGGGCGGGGAAGGGCGGGCCGCCTATATCCCGCTGGACGAAGTGGCTTCGCTGGACCTGGCGCCCGGCCCGAACCAGGTGTCCCGCGAAAACGGCAAACGCCGCGTGGTGGTCAGCGCCAACGTGACCGGCCGCGACCTCGGCTCGTTCGTGGCCGACGCGCAGGCCGCCCTCGCCGGCGTGAAGGTGCCGACGGGCTACTGGACCGCCTGGGGCGGCACCTTTGAGCAGTTGCAGTCCGCCTCACGGCGCCTGCAACTGGTCGTGCCGCTCTCATTGGCCATGGTGTTCGTGCTGCTCTTCACCATGTTCGGCAATGCCAAAGACGGCTTGCTGGTGTTCACGGGCATTCCATTTGCCCTCACTGGCGGTGTGCTGGCGTTGTGGCTGCGGGGCATCCCGCTGTCGATCTCCGCGGCGGTGGGCTTCATCGCGCTGTCGGGCGTCGCCGTGCTCAACGGCCTGGTCATGCTTTCGTTCATTCGCAGTCTCCGCGAGCAAGGCAAGACCCTGGACGAGGCCATCTGGGAAGGCGCCTTGACGCGCTTGCGCCCGGTGTTGATGACAGCGCTGGTGGCATCGCTCGGTTTCGTCCCCATGGCCCTTGCCACCGGCACCGGTGCCGAGGTGCAGCGGCCGTTGGCCACGGTGGTCATCGGCGGCATCCTGTCGTCCACGGCATTGACGCTGCTGGTCCTGCCACTGCTGTACCGATGGGCGCATCGGCGGGATGGTGATGAGGTTGAAATCCCGGTCACGGTCTCCGTGGCAGCCCAAGGAGGCCCGTCATCGTCAGGGTGACTGACTTGCCGTCAGGTGCCTTCGGGTGTTTGAGGCCCTCGATATGCACCAGGCCGCGCGTCGCTCGGGAGACGGGGCGAGAGTTGTCCGACACGTAGTCACTTCGAATTTTCCATAGACGAATCAAGCACTTAGCTCCAAATTGCAGGGGCATTCTGTTGACCGAATGCGACGCAAGCCCCCTAGTTTGCCGGCGATGGACAGAACTCACCTCTGAAGACAGTAGTGTCTAGCGGATTCTCGGGGGTCTCTGAACGAGGCCTCAGGACGGGCGTAGCGAACGCTCCGGTCGCTCCAACCGGATCTGTCTGCTACTCCCGCTGGCCTACTCGTTCTCTATCGTGGGAGGCGGCACGGCGTTGGCTCTGGCCTCTGCCTCGGTCTGCTTCACCGCGTGCAGGCTTTCGCTTAGCCTTGGCCCTGCCTGCCAGAACTGGTGCCTGCGCACTTGGTGCCGCGCATAGGACAGGCGACTGCGTTCGAGCAACGTCATGACCTGCAGCGCTTGAACCGGCTCGACCGGCGCGGCCGGATGCCAATGAGCGGGGCAAGTTCGAGCCACCTTGCGCGTCGCCTCGCGCAACAGGGCAAAGCAAATACGCTTCGATCTCGCAACGACCTGAATGGGCATGTCGACCAAGCGCGCAGTCCAGATGCCGGCACGTTCATGAAGCACGACCCTGGGGCTCCCCGTCACCCCCAGCAACCTGGCCCGCTCCAAGTTCTCTGCAGCGAGTGGAAATCGCACGTCGGGCGCCTCGAGGACCGTCCAGTTGGCTCCGTCGAAAGTCAGGCATGCCCCCTTGAACGCCTGCGCCAGCAACAGCTGCTGATGCTTGGCGCGCTCAGAGTGCAGAAGCCGGCGCTCCTCCTTTGAACGGTATGGCGCAGCCAGCAACAGGTCGCGCGGCCGCTCCTGGAGGAGTCGCGCATCTGGGGGCTGCCCGTGGGGATCAAAGCGGAGCAGCCCCGGGCCCCAATGCGCCAGTCGGCCGGCGGCCATCTCGCGCGCCGCCTGCGATGCAGCGCGCCAAACCTGCAACATGGCATTCCCCAGCCGCCGGGCCGAGCCAAGGATGACCTTCGCCGCGCCCGGCTTCAGCGCGCCGGCCTCGGCAAACGCGTCGGCACTCAGCGTCACTATCCGATTGCCTTCGGTCGGAATCGCGCCGGGCATGCGAAAGCGTCGCCTTTGGACGCTCGGCTCGATCGTGAAGATCCACAGCAGGTAGGCCCAGCTGGCCTGTGCCCTGGCGCTGGCCGCTACCTGCGCTCCGATGGCGAGCGGGTCACCTTCGGAGATCCATCGAGCAATGAGGGCATTGCTGCGTGGTGCCACATGCGATCTGACGTAGCGATCAAGACTGCGGTACGCCGCCATTGGGGCCGGTGTCGGTTGTTCCAGCCGATGTCGTGCAACCCTTTCCAGGATCTCCTTGAAGTTCCGAGTGGGCCTTGCCTCAGAAGCTGACTCACGGGCTTTGTGGCCTTCACCTTCGTAGTCAGGCGATGTCGGATAGCCTGCCCAGAACGGCGCCAGCTTGGACCATGCGGCCTCAAGGGCCTCCGACGTCAGTTTGATGCGCCGAGCGTACTCGGCGACGGCCATGCTCCGTAGCTCGGCGTTGGCGGATAGCCCGGCAAGGAACGCAAATCCTCCTCCTGAAATGTGCTCGAAAGTGCTCCGTAGCGACACGCTGGAGCCGCGTCCAAGTCTTCTCGCACTGGCGAGGGACCCATGAGCTTCGGCGCGGGCTGCCGCGCGTTTGAGCAGGCGCCGAACTCCCCTGACTGCCGAATTCAGGTTGGCAAAGACTGGCTCTCCGCTTTCGAGCTGCGCCGCCTGGGTCAGGGCCAATGTCCCGCCAAACCAGTGGTCAAGCGATCGCGCCAGCGGTGGCAACGCAAAGACCCAGGTGCGGCCGAGCCGGGGACAAGGAAGATAGATGCGCCACGTCGGCAGCTCCGGCGTCGGAGGTATGCAGTGCTCCACGAGCAGATCTTGCATCTCGCGGAGCTTGAAGCCGCCGAAGAACTGAAGTTCCAGAGCCAGACGCTCATCCAGCGAGGTGCAGTCTTCAGGATCTGCGAGCTGTGCCTCGACCCAGGCCCAGTCCGATCTGCTGAACGGGCGTGATGCGACCCAGGGCCCATGACTTGCGAAGTCGTCTTGGTCGGTCTCGTTGTTCCGGAGCGATGCAGCGCTGCTCAGCAGATGCAAATTGGCATAGCCCTTGGCCCCCATCCAGTTGAAGCACGCTCTGCAATGCGACAGGATGGTCACGATCGAACGTGCAGATTGCGGCCCGTGAAAGGGCCTCCATCGAGGATCGTGCCGTCGAACGCTTCGCGGCGACACCCAGCGGGAACTGGGCCACGGATTGCCGAGGAAATCGACGAAGGCTGTGATGTCATCGCGCTCCAGCGATGAAACCGCGACACCGCGCTCGAACACAGCCCAGTTCATCAGCTTCTCGATGGCGCAACGGGCTGCGACGTAGGTTCGATCGGAGTTCATCGAGTCCGCGAGCCACTCGCTCACCGCCTTGGCATCGTGGTCGGCATCGATCGCACAGAACCGCCGGTCGCCGCGGTGGGTGCCGTCCTTGCCGCAAAGGCCGCTCGGCGCTCTGAATCGTTCGAGCGTGGCGATGCCGCTGCCTTCGGTCAGACGTCGAATGACACCTTCGTCGTCGAGGCTCATCGCCCGATCACCGAACAGCGGGAATCAGTGCTCGACACCCGGCGCAGCACCACCGTCAGCAAGCACTTGGCCGACGCACTCCGCGATGCCTTGCTCGCCGGAGCGCGCCGAGACGAGCACCAACTGAAGGTCAGAGGCGGATGGGTCACCGGACGCGGAAATGGCGAAGCAGGTGATTCCGGCGGGCCACAAACGCGACACCGGCCCGAAGCGGTGATGAAGCCTCGTCGCCAGCTCCAACCAATCGCTCCGGTCCGACTGGCAGTGAAGGTCTAGCTCGCCGAGCTCGGTGTGGAACTGCTCGGCGGACATCAGCTCATGCTTGAGGCAGGCCAAACAGAAGTTGGCCCACGCGGCGTCCGTTGATCGCCACTTTGCCGGCCATCCGACCACGCCGTATCGCAGATGCAGCTCGTTCGAGCGCCCCGTGGAGATTTCTCCCCAGAGCCGATCCGCTTCGAACCGTGTTCGCCACGACAAGAAGCCGTGAAGCTCCGCGCCGACGCTGGCGTTCGCGGGCAGGAGAACGCTGTGGGGATAGTCCCAGATCAGATCCTCGCGCCGCGCGTGCACTCGACTGTTCTTGCACTTGAGCCGGCGCCGGAAGTGGCGCCGGATCGACTTGTAGATCGTCGTGCGTACTGCCGCCGCATGATCGATGTCGTCGAGCGTCCAGGGCTGCGCGGACCACTCGATCGGGTACCGCCTGACGTTGATCCGCCTCGAAGGTGGGATCACGGTGCTGTGCACAAAGCTGGCAAGCAGCTCGAAGGTCCTTGCACGCCTCTTGGCATCACTGCGTGGATCCGCTGGATCCAGTAGCCAGGCCCCCTGGTCTGGCCAGGTGATTGAAAGGCGCTCTACTTGCTGGAGCTCCTGGCCCAAGGTCTCGTAGGCGCGAGCGGGCATGGGATGCCAGCTCGCGAAGTGGTTCTCGGGGGACCAGGCTGCACCATAGGCGACCTCGCAATCTGGGCAGACCAGCGGGCTGAGCAGGATCTCCTCCGTCAGCGCATACCGCGGCGTCTTTCGGTTGCAGTTCAAGCACCGGTCAACGATGGGAACGTTGTGGACCGGGCAAAGGGTCAGGCCGTCGATCTGGCAGAGCACAGATTGAAATCCCTGTGCAATGCACTGTGGGCAGTACCTCAATGCGTTGTCGCTCGCCAAGCAGCGCCACCATCTGGGGTTGGATTGCGACAGTGTTCTCTTGGTGACTTCGGCGATGAGATCGGCATAGGCTGGGCCCGTCGGTCTGGCCCAGCTCAAGTCTAGGAAGGTGCGCCCATGCAATTGGGAAGGGTTCGATTTGAGCAGCCTGGCGCTGAGGCCCTTCAGCAGATCCTCTTCGATCAATCCGTTTCCGATGCAGAGCTTCGCGAACACGGTGTACGGTCCTTCGCAGGCGCTGAACCAATTTGCATCGACCGTCCACTGCCAGCCGTTCTCGTTGTCATCGACGTCCGACATGCTCATGTGGCCCTGCTCGTATGTAGATGCATCGATCACTCCTCGGCCTGATCGCCATCTAGCGAGTTTTCGAATCCGCTTGCCTCAACTGCGAGACGCCACGCTTCATGAGTCCCGATGAAGGCCGCCGAATCTTTGCCAACATGCGCGAACAAGAAGTTTCGAATTGAGCCCATGACCCACTGCATCCCGACGTCCTTGACGGCGCTTCCCTGCCTGCTCGCCACCTCCACGAAAGCTGCCCAGCAGGTCGGAGCCTCACCGGCTATTCGCCACCCGTTCTGAAACGCTCGAGGCAGAAAAAACTGAGATGTGCTGATGCCGCTCCCGGATGGGTAGTCGTATTTCGCCGGGTCGTCGAGCAGCGCGAACGTCTCGGTCAGGTCTTCAGGACCTTGGTGCCCCTGGAACGCGTGCAGGTTCAAGAGGAAGCGGCCGATGAGGTCCATCCTTCGTTGCTCTAGCAGCGCTGCTCGGTGGAACACCAACGTTGTGTCACCAATCAGGAAAGTTTGGATCTCCACGTTCCGGCTTGTCATGACATTGGTCATGTCCCGAAGCCAGGTCAGCTGCTCCTCCCGCCAGTTCTGAGCCTCGTCGACAAACAGCAGTAGCCGCTCGCTAGCCTTGGATCGTGCATCAGCTTCCCAGCGGCCGAAGATCTTCTTCTTGCGTTCACCTGCCCTGCCAGTTCGCGCACCGCCGTGCCTGTAGTCCTCGAGGATGTCGCCATAGAACTCGGCTTCGTTGGGATCCAGGTGAGACTTTGCGATGAGGACGTGGGAAGGAATGTCCGGAAAAGTCCTCGCGCATTCCGCGCGAACGCTCTCCAAGCCCAAGGTCTTGCCCATGCGAAAAGCGCCAGCGAAGCAAGTGCCCGGGTCATGATGGACGATCACTTGCTCTACGACCGAGTACACCTTCTTGATCGGTGGGGTGATCATCCGAAGCCTGTTCTTGACCAAGGGATGTTTCTCGTAAAGCGCGTCACGCCCGGGCCCATCAGTGAGAGCTTCGGTCCGCAGGGCGTGAAGCCTTCTGGCCTCCGCATCCCGAAGTACTCCTTCGTCTTCCTTGCGCGGTTCATCATCGTCATGTCGCATGCTGGGCTCCTCTTCGCGCCGGTCGAACGACCGATGCCGGATGTGCAGTGATCAGGTCGACCACGATGCGCGTTTTGTGGTCGGCAAGAGCGGCCGAGGGGGTGGCGCAACCAGCGCCAGCGTGGGCCGATCTCTCTTGTTCAGCGAGGGAACAGGCAGCCCCGTGATCCGCACGACTTCAGCGAGCTGCGACGCAGACTCGGAAATCTTGTTGGGCTTCTTCTTGGCCTCTTCCAGCGCCTTACGAGCCAGGTGATCAAGGTAGTCAGCGACGAAGTCATCGCTGTCCGGTGGCAGTTCGTCGCGCTGGCGGTTGATCATCTTGCGCAGTTCACGACTGTGCTTGGTGCGCTTCCATCCCTTTTCGCGCACCTTGAGGACACCGACACTGGTCCCGTCTGGTAGGAAGGCTTCGACGGTCCTCATGTCGTCCTCGTCGATATGCACAGTCAGATGCTTGCCAACAAGGTCATGACGAGCGCGCAGGGCGTCGTTGGTGTACGTGGCCTTGTCGATCTGCACGTAGACGTTCCTGACGTTTCCGGGCTTGAAAGGGCCTTGCGCTCTTGCGCTCTCCACAGCAATGCCCAGCCGCGGAGTGCAGAGAGTCTCGGGGAACGAGAGCGGTGGTTGAATTGACGGCCTATCTGGATCGACGGCCTGACGCATCACATCCAGGCGCGACTGGTGTCCTGCCCCTGACGTTCGCGTCGCGTTGTAGTTGGCAAAGGCGACGTCGATCAGGTCAATGAGCTCTTCCATCTCGATGCAGTGGCGGATAGCCGCACCGACCGGATCGTCCCGCAGAGGATCTCCAGGTCCTGTTCCCATCGTCGATGGCAACCGCTTAAAGCCCTTCCTTCCAAGCTCCCGGAAAAGGAACTCGGCGACCGGGTTCTGCCACCAAGCCCCGATCGACCCGAAGGACACGGCGCAACCGAACTTCTTGCGCACCTTGTCCAAGACGCGGTTCGAGAAGCCTGGCATTCCGTTGTCCGCCCGAATCGCGCACGGGCGATACGCATCGAGACCCTCAATGGTGCCGACGGGGAACCCCGCACCTTCGGCGTAGCGGACGCTGTGCATGTCGAGGTTGCGCGGCACCCACGGCGTCTGTGCCATGGCGAAGGCCTTCTCGATCATGAGGCTCGTCGGCTCGGCGCGTATCGAAGCCGCGTACCCTGGAACGACGCCAGAGTCGAAGTCGACAACGGCATAGATCCAGATGCGTCGGACCGCGATGTTCTGCGGACCCTTGGGCCCGTTCACGCGGATTACACCGATGACAGGCAGGTCATGGGCGTCGACGCCGCACATGTCGAACGGAGCCAAGGCCAAGTCAAAGCTGCTTTCGCCGTTCCCAACCGACGAACTTGCGGCGGCATCTGGCCCGAACCAGGCCTTGCCCGGCCCTTGCGTGCTGAGCTTCTGTTCGACGTAGCGCTCAACCGATCGCCGCCCGCGCGCCTTGGTATTGAAGGGATAGCTGGTGGCCGCGATCTCCTCTGCTTTGCAGAGACGGAGGAACAGCCGGAAGATGGATTCGACGGTGTTGGTTCCGGCCCTGACGTGCTTTGTGCCCACGCCGCGCCGGATGGCAGTGTCGAGCTCTTTCTTGATCGACGGGTACTCACGCAGGAGCTTGTCGAATGCGCCGGCGTATCCGGCCTTCTCGCCAGCGCCCTCAGCAGGTAGACCGGCTTGACGCGTGTAGGCGTTGACACGACGCCCATAGATGAGCCCAGCCCACCCCAACACGCCCCCATCGGCTGTGGCAAGCACGCAGCGATTGACCTGGTCAATGAACGCAGGCTCGGAGACCTCAGCGGCAGCGGCGGAATCCTTGAGCTTTCCACCGTTCAAGTAGAACGTCACCGCAGATTGATATCGCTCGAAACGCTCCTTGGCCTCTTCGTCCAGCTCGCTGGTGTCGATCGACGTCCACTTGCTCGTGTCTCGAATAGCAGCCGGAATGGTCCTATAGCGCAGCAGCTTATTCGCCATCGTCGTCTCCCAGATAGAACCGGGTGCGACCGCTGAACGGGTGCGCATCGAGATCGCTGTGTATGCGTCCCCGCCGCGCAAGATTGAGGACCGCGGCGCCGAGCAGCGCCGACAGCTTGGGGTCATCCATCTTCAGCACATGGCGGAACTCGAACGCCTTCAGCCGCCGCAGCAGGCCAAGTACTTGGCTCTCGGCGTCCGTTAGCACGAAATGTCGGGCTCCCGCAAGCCAGGCCATCGTTCGGTGGGCATTCCGCACTGCCATCGGTGACCGATACAACTGCTCTTCGGTCACCACCTCATGGCGCACGTTCTCATCGCGCGCCGCCTGCAACTGGATGAGCAACTGCAGATTGGCCCGGTTGGCGGCTCCCGCTTCGAGATCGGCCTTGTACTTGACCTCGCGCCAGATGATTTCTCCAGAGCGCAGCGTGATCTCCGCATCGACGATCGTGCCGAGAATCTCGCCTGCCACGTGGGCGACGCGCTTCTGAGGCCGGTAGTTGATGGAGGCGACCCTGGGGTCCCATTCGATCTGCAGGAAGTGCAGGTACTCCAGCTGCGACCGGAAGACGACGTCTTCCCGTGCGGTCGGGCTGTAGTGCAGCCAGAGGATGCTTTGCAGGTCGCCGCGACTGTCGTAGGCCTCTGCAAGTGCGCCGCGCAGGCGGGTTCCAGGGCGCGCCTTGGACTCCGTTTTTGCCTTCTGCGTCATTTCTGGCTCCTCGGCTGGAGGGAGCCGTCTCAGGACCCGGAAAAATTCAGCGCGAGTTCACCCACGTCCTGCTTGACATACTCCTGCGGGAGGAATATCGTCATTGACAGAGCGGTTCTTGGTCGGATCGTTCAGCTGAATTGATGCAGCCCTTTGTCGCTTGTGGCGAGCGACACAGGGCTGTTTTCATTGGTCCATCGATGGCCTTTGGGGAAGTTGGTCGGCCATTCAACGAATAAATCAGTTCAAACGCAAGCCAACCCCACTCTCGCAACGTCTTTGCGGAGTTTCATTGGAGCGGCACGTATAATCGGGCCCGTTCAGCCGAGAAATACAACTACGTGTTATGTATTCAGTTTTTCGGTATTTGTTTAACGCATTACACGTATGGTGAAATGCGTCTGCGAACGACGTTGGTTTAGCCTGCCGCGAGGTCAGGCAAGAGATCGTTGAAGGGTTGCCGCAGAGCAGCAGTCGCCTCATATCTCTCAAGACGCGCTTGAAGAGAGTGGTCAGGGGCCACGGGCCGACTGTTCTTTTGCAAGCAAATGGCAGGGTGGCATCGCGCGCCCTCAGTCGATGCCAACAGGGTTGCCTATCGATGCCGCTTGATCAATCCAACACGTTTCGGATCGCTTCGCTCTCCGGATGTTGATCAAGGAAGCTGTACAGGCTTTTCCAGATGCGTCGTCGGTCCTTAGACCACGGCACCTCCCGGTTCTGCAGGCTCTGAATCAAAAAGAAGGTTGCGCAAAGGCCTGCGCCGTCCGCTGCAAGCATTTCGTTGAACCGGCGGTCGCGGCGATGAACGTGAATGACATGCTGAGCCTCTGGGATGAGGTAGGCGCCCGTGTTCGACAGCCTCACACCAATCCACGAATGACAGTCGATACGGCCGTCCGTGAGCCAGAAGAGCTGTTGGCTCGCTACGGTCAGCAAAATATCTGCCGACAGATGGGATTGAGTTATGCCGGCGAGCAGTGGACCAAGTTCCTCCGCGCCGACACGCTGGTGGCCTATAGGTTTGCGTCTACGCAGATGGGGGGCGAGGGGCGCTCTAGGAAAATAGGACCACTCGGACATTGCAAACCTTCATGCTCCGCCGAACGGAAACCGACTGGTATTTCCGGAAGAAACTGGATTATGGGTGCAGCGGATGAAATTCCGACTTGCGCTGCGACCGCAGCCGACACCCAATCCGCCGCCGAGCAGAGGGTGACTTACGTTCGCCCCCTTCAGCGTTCTGCATGGACCCGGTACTTGACAGGTAGGCGGCTGCCAAGAACTGCGGCCTCACCCAATCGGCGTAGGACGCGCTAGCCCCATCTCCATGCGCCGCCAGAGCGGTTGGTGGGGACAGTGAACGGCACGTCGCAACCAGCGACGGTACCTTTCAGGAGCCTATTCATGACCACCGCCGTCCGTACGGGGATCGACGCGCTGCTGTCTCCCAGCAACTGCACGCTGATCCTTATCGACCATCAACCCTTCCAGTTCGCCGGCATGCAAAGCCATGATCCCGGCGTCATCCTCAACAACGTCATCGGTTTGGCGAAGACGGCGCACCTCTTCGAGGTGCCGACCATCCTGACGACCGTCGTGCAGGACCGGGGCGGCTTCCTGCCGGCGGCGCTGCAGGCCGTGTTCCCGGAGCAGGCACCCATCGACCGCACGACCATCAACACCTGGGAGGACCCCAGAGTGGTCGACGCGGTCGCGACTCTGGGCCGAAAGAAGCTCGTGATCGCCGCGCTGTGGACCGAAATCTGCCTGGCCATGCCGGTGATCCACGCACTCGGCGAGGGCTACGAGGTCTACATCGTGACCGACGCCTCGGGGGGCGTGAGCGTCGAGGCGCATGAACGCGCTGTGCAACGCATGGTGCAGGCCGGCGCGGTGCCGATGACCTGGATGGCCGTGATGTCGGAACTGCAGCGGGACTGGGCGCGCGAGGCGACGCTTCCTGGCGTTGCGGCCATCATCACTGAGCACGGTGGGGCCACGGGCATCAACTTCGGTTGGGAGATGCAACTGCTCGGCCAGAAGGCCTGACAGGCCCTGTTCGTCGAGGGTGCCGCCATCGGCGCGCTCGACGAGTGGCGGGGTGCGGCAAGCCCAGGCCGTCGCGCGCGATCAGTGCGCGACACAGGAGGTTGCGCTGCACCGCGCTGCCGCCATTGGCCGATGGCCTGGATCGCCGAGGTCGCGCGACCTCTCAAGCAGCTGCCCTCATCCAGATCAACGTCATGAACGCACCGCTTCTCTTTCCCGCGCCGATGCAGTGCGTCGACGCGGACGTCGAGTCCATGCGGCTGCTGGCTAGCTTGCTGGCCTACGGGTTGCTTCGCGGTCCTGGCTTTCGCGCCGGCGTGACTGAGCTCATGCAGCAGCGTTTCGGGTGCGATCAGATCGTCGTGTGGCGCGTGGGGCTGGGCAATGCGCGGCACGAATTGCATTGCCTGGTCGAACGATTTGGCTCGAAGGTCGTCATCGACCCAGGCAATGTGGTCCAGGTCCATGACCTGGCAGCCTACTTTGCGACATTGCGGGAGGATGCCCTCTACGTCGACGACGGCTTTGCCCCGCGGCAGACAGCAGCCGACACCCAAGCCCAGCGCTTGCATCCGACACCCGCCGCGTCCATGCTGCAGGCGCCTGCCTACTGCAACGGTCAGCTGTTCGGCATCGTCTGCTGCGGGCGCGGCAGCGCGGATCGTTGCTGGGATGCCGCGGATCGAGTCGCACTCAAGCGGCTCGCCAACCGCTTGACACTTTATGCCGCGCCGCGCCACCAGTTGGATGACCCCTATTCGTGAACTTCACAGAGAGGCTTTCGCCGCCGCCAAAGGTATCGCTCGACCGTGAGGACGGCTCGGGCGCCGGCGCTGGGGACTTGTGCCCGCGGAGCGTGTGCAACTCTGTTGATAAGTGCTGAGCCGCTGCGCTAAGTCGTTGTCCGCCCCGGCTGCGACTCGTGTTGCCCCAAAATCAGGCACACCAGCGCCGACGTTACTCACATCGGGAAGGCGAGGGTGATCCTGTGGCCGAGACTGAACGCCAATTGCACGGCGGTCTTGGTACCCATGTCCACGCGTCCGCCACCCACGTACACGTTGGCGGCGCGCAGCGTGAGCTGCAACTGATCCGCTGCTTCCGCCGTCTCTTCGGGCGCTCGGCCCATGGCGATCGTCATGCGCAGGACCTGCAGCTTGCGGTCGGCCTCCTTCAGATGCGCCAGCAACTGCCGCTGCCAAGGCTTGGAGGGAGGCAGGACCGTCAAGAGCGCCTGCGTGATCGAGTCCAGGTCGCCAATGACCTTGGCGATCTCGGTTTCAGGGGCTTGAGCTTCTGGCGGCGGGGCAGGCAGTTCCATAGAGGGGCAGGGGATCGATGCCGCCACCCTATCAGAGCGCGGCCGCGTTGGCCCAGCCCAAGGGGCTAGGTTGGCCTATCCCTTTCAATCCATGTGTCTCACGTCGGCTCCGCATAGTTTGGCCGTCGTGGCTGTGCGATCTGCGCACCAGTGCGCGGCCGGGTGAGGTGCGCCAGGGGAGAGGTGCCCAAACTGCACAAGAATCCCGTCCAGGGAGATCAACAATGGCAAAAGCCGGCCGCCGTGCAGGCGCAAACAGCCCACCCACGCCTGGTGCGCGAGAAGACGCGCTCGCGGCGCTGCAGCTGTGGCAAACCTTCGAATACCTGAGTCCGCAGAACCCGCCCAAGCCAAAGCTTGAGAAGGACACCTGCATCTGGTCCCTGGATCCGCGCGCTGAGGGTGACCAGCAGATGCCCTGGGTGGCGGTGGACAAGATGGAGGACCTGGACAAGTTCTTCAGGCACAAGCGCCGCTTCATGCTGTTCGCAGGCCTCGTCAGCGGCAAGGAGCTCGTCGAGACCGCCCGGGAGTTGCTCGACGCTCCACCTTTGGACTTCAGCGAGCAGCGTGCCCCCGAGAGCGCAGCGTCCTTCGTCATTCCCATTGACGACAGCGGCCATGTCAGCGGTGAGGTGTTCGTCAGCACCGTTCCTTGGGCGATCGCCTGCATCGGCGCGGCTCGGGCTTGTGGTGGTCGCTTCGACTTCTCGGGCTTCTTCGGCGATGGTGGGGTCCAGCAGCAAATCAAGGCCGCTGTCGGCGATCTTTTGAAGCGGCGCCAGCTCATCGCCGACGATCCGCTGGAAGAGGGCGACGACACCCCGAAGGCCACGTCTTCCAGCGACGCTGAAGAGGCCGACTCAGCAACCGACGATCCCTTTGCCGATGGCGCCGATGCGTCCAGTGCGCCGACCGGTCTTCGGACCCTCAACGCAGACGACGTTCGGGCCATTGCCGACGTGGTCTTTGCGACCTGCGGCTGGAAGCCATCGAATACGCCGTCCTGGATCATCCAGACGCAACGGGCACCGACCAAGGAGCAGGACAAGGCCACTGACGATCCGCTCAACAGCTTCTTCGCGGAGGAACTGGAGACGGTCCAGCGCGAGTACCTCGGTGGTCGCTGTGGCGCCACTCTGACGCAGTTCCTGGAAACGCCCATTCACCCTGATCGGTGTGACCTGGAGAGCACACCCCAGCACCTGGTGGGCGGCGTGCATCCCAGCCTCACGCCCATCGCCTGCTGGCCCAGTGAGTTCCCGCTGGTCACGGCCCAGCAGTTCGCCGTCAACACCATCATGCGCGATCTGCGCGATGGCGGTCTGTTCTCGGTCAACGGGCCGCCCGGCACCGGCAAGACGACGATGCTCAAGGACCTCCTGGCGGCCATCGTGGTCGAGCGCGCCAACGTGCTGGAGTCCTTCGCTGATCCCGAGGGCGCGTTCCCCACCCGGCTGAAGGTCGAGCGGCACAAGTACCCCGTCTGGAAGCTGCACGACCGGCTGCGCGGCTTCGGCATCGTGGTGGCCTGCGCCAACAACGGCGCGGCCGAGAACATCAGCAAGGATCTCCCCGGCCTGGGCGCGATCGATCAGCGGGTGGACATCGACTATTTCTCCGAGGTCGCCGATTCCCTCGGGCTGCCCAAGGGGGTCAAGCGGCGTCCACTCAAGCGCTGGGGGCTGGTGTCCGCCGCACTGGGCCGGCAGGACAACAAGTTCGCATTCGCTGCCGATTTCTGGGAGGGGCGCAAGGACAACGGCAAGGCCCAGGGCGGGGCGAAGCGATCGGCTCCGGCGGAGAATCAACCCAGCGAGCCTCCAGATCCGTTGCGCCCGTTCACCTTGCAGCAGTGGGTCGACGAGTTCAGCGCCACGGTCCCGTCCTGGCATGAAGCCCGTGCGCGCTATGCGCAGGCTCGAGAACGCGCCAGCGCCGAACTTGAGCGCGCCGGCACGCTGGCCAACCTCCTGCGGGCGAACGAGCAATTGGCACCGAAGCTTCGGGACCTGCAGACTCGGCGAGAGGTTCTCGCCAACATGGTGACGGAGTTGACGCGTCAGGAGGCAGAAGCCAAGTCGGCCTTGACCGCGTCAGGCGAGCAAGCGCAACGCATCAAGACCGTGGTCTCGGCCTTGCAACTGCAGGCTCAAAACCAGGAGCGTCTCCAAGCGGCCGAGCAACTGCTGGAGCGCATTCGCCAGCGCGAGCCGCAGGGCTCGCTCGATGCGCTGAAGGACGACGTCGATCGTGCAGAGCGCAACCACAACCGCATCAAGGATGACCTCGTTGCCCACCAGCGCGCCGAGCCGGGCGCCATCTCGTCGCTCATCCGGAGACAAAACCTGAAACGGTGGGAGGACCGGCGTGACGTCCTGAACGCCGAACTGGACGCCAAGCGTCTATTGCTGGAGACCGCCGAGCAGGCCCGGGATGGCTGGGTTCAATGGGAGCGCGACTTGAAGTCAGCGCAAGGGCAACTCGAAACCGCGCAGACCCAGTCTCGGGCGGCGCAGTCCGCAGCGCAGGCCTTGAGAATTGAAGCGGCTTTGTCGCTCACCGAGGCGACAGCACGACTCCGCACCGCCGAGGAGGTCTTCAGGAGGCACACCGAGGCGCTGCTGGCCCTTCAGCGCCAGGCCACCCAGGTTGCCAAGGAGTCACGGGGTGTTGTCACCGAACTGCAGGAGAAGAGCGGCGTCTTCGCCGCCAACGAAGCTGTGCTCGCCAAGGCCGGCATGGTCGGCAAGCCACGAGCCGCCTGGCATCTCTTCGACGTGCCGCGGAAAGAGTTCCACATGGCCTCGCCGTATCACGACGAGGCGGAGATCTTCGAAGCCCGGCGAGACCTCTTCGCCGCTGCTCTGGATCTCCACAAGGCGTTCATCGTCCATGCCTGGCGCCGCCTCAAGCCGACGCTGTTCGCCTCGGTGGGGCTGCTCAACGGCCGGCTCAACGCCAACCAGATCCCAGGTGGCCCGATGCCGCTCTGGGACGCGCTCTTCCTGGTCGTGCCGCTGGTATCGACGACCTTCGCCTCCTTCCCTCGGCTCTTCCGGGGCGTGGGCAAGGAAGAACTGGCCTGGGTGCTGATCGACGAGGCCGGTCAGGCCGCGCCGCAATACTGCGCTGGCGCGCTGTGGCGGGCCCGACGCGCCGTGATCGTGGGCGATCCCCTCCAGCTGGAGCCTGTGGTGGGCACGCCCGTCGAGTTGGCCGACCCGTTGCGCGAGCGTTGCGGCGCGCCGGAGCGCTATGTGCCACCGGGTGCGTCAGCCCAAACCATGGCCGACCTGTCCAATCGGTACGGGATGTATCTGCACGAGGAGGACCCCGAACATCGCATCTGGCTCGGTTCGCCGTTGATCGTGCATCGGCGTTGCCTCGATCCGATGTTCGAGATCGCCAATGCCATCGCCTACGAGGACAAGATGGTCTATGGCGCAGGTGTCGATCGGCCCGGCCACGACGTGTGGTGGAGCCGTTGGTTGGATGCGCCGGCTGACGGCAATGAAGACCACTGGATTCCGTCTCAGGGGCAACGGGCCTTGCGTGCCATTCTGAAGCTGGTAGGAGACAGTCCTCGCAATGCAGAGGGCAAGCTGCGCGCCTTCGTGATCACGCCGTTCACCGAGGTGGCCAGGAAGATGAAGGATCTGCTGGCAACCGAGTACGACTGGAAGGACGTCAACGAGATGTGCGGGACCGTCCACACCTTTCAGGGCAAGGAAGCCGACTACGTCGTGTTCCTGCTCGGTGGCGACCCCAAGAAACCTGGCGTGATCTCCGGCTTTGCCGGCCGCAGCCCCAACCTTGTCAACGTGGCCGTCACGCGCGCCAAGAAGCGGCTGTACGTGCTCGGCGACCGCAAGTACTGGACGGGCAGCGGTGACATCCATGGCTACTTCCGGCGCATGGCGCTCGGCCTGGACCGGCATCACGCCGCAGAGAGCGCCAAGAGCAAAGCCGGTACCGACGGCAGCCTGCCATCGCCGGCCGTGTCGACGAGTTGACGCAAAGGCGCAGCCCGCGGTGGCTTCCACCGCGGGCTACTGTCCTGACCACCCCCCGGGCGGCCAGTCTGATGTCGGCGTGGGCTACGGGGACGAAGTGACTGTGCCGGCGGCTCAGCCGACCCGCGTGCCTACTTCGGGAGAGGCCGGCATCTCCCGGTGAGCCGGCCTGGACGCTGGTGGCGCCCGACATCGGCTCCTCTCTCAACTGGGGTAGTTCGCTGCCGCTCCGTCGGCGGGCGTTGGGGCCTGGGTTGGCCGCGAGCATCGGTGCAACGGCAGCGCAGCCATGCGTTGCCGGCCACCACTGCCTGGAGGGCCACCATGAACCACTGCTTCCCAACTTTTCTGCGAGTCGTTGCCGGCCTGCTGGCCGCATGCGGCTTGCTCGTCCTGCAGGGGTGCTCGCCTTCCCAAGCGACCGCTCCCGCCGCCACGCCGCCCTCGGTCTCCGTGGCGCGTCCTGTCATGCGCAACATCGTCGACTTCGACGAGTTCACTGGGCGGGTGTCGGCCGTCGATAGCGTCGAGATCCGCCCGCGCGTCTCCGGCCATCTCAAGAAGGTGCACTTCAAGGAAGGCCAACTGGTCCGCCCCGGCGATGTGTTGTTCACCATCGATCCGGACCCCTATGCCGTCGAGGTCGCGCGCCGCGGCGCCGAGCTCAAGCGAGCCGAGTCGGCGCTGGAGCTGTCCCGCGCCAACGAAACCCGCGGTGAGCGGCTGGTGCGCACGTCGGCCATCTCGCGCGAGGAATACGAGACGCTTGCGAAGACGAAGGACGAGGCAGAGGCAACGACAGCCGCGGCGCGCGCGCAGCTCGAGGCGGCGAAGCTGGACCTGGCCTACACGACCGTGCGCGCACCCGTCGGTGGGCGTACGGGCAGGGCGCTCGTGACCGTCGGCAACCTCATCAATGGCACTGGGGCCAGTGCGACGCTGCTGACCACCGTGGTTTCCCAGGACCCGATGTATGTGCTCTTCGATGCCGACGAGCGCGCCTATCTGCGCTACCAGCAGCCCCAGGAGACGCGGGTCAACGGCGGCGCTCGCCATGACCCCAAGCCGGTCCATCTGGCGCTCGCCGACGAGAAGAGCTTCGACAGGGTCGGCAAGATGGACTTCGTCGACAACCAGCTCGATACCGCCACGGGGACCATTCGCGTCCGGGCGGTGTTCCCGAACAAGACCGGCCGGGAGCTGACCCCAGGCATGTTCGCCCGCGTGCGGGTCGAGCGCGACAAGTCCTATGACGCCATCCTCGTGCAGGACCAGGCCGTTGCGACGGACCTGGGGCGCCGTGTCGTGATGACCGTCGACGCCCAGGGCGTGGTCAAGCCCAAGGCCGTCGAGCTGGGCCCGCTGCACGACGGATTGCGCGTCGTGAGATCGGGGCTGGGCAAGGACGACTGGGTCATCGTCGACGGTCTGCAGCGCGTCCAGCCCAATGCCCGCGTGACGCCTCAGCAGGTGGCCATGCAGCCGGCGGCGCGAGCAACTGCAGCCCCGAGCCGCTGAGGAGGCCACCATGGACATCCGTCACTTCTTTGTCGTCCGTCCCGTCTTCTCCTGCGTGCTGGCGGTGTTGACCGTCCTCGTCGGCCTGGTGTCCATGTTCAGGCTGCCGGTCACGCAGTACCCCGACATCGCGCCGCCTACCATCACCATCAGCGCCGTCTACCCGGGCGCCAGCGCCGAGGTGGTCGCCAGCACCGTGGCTCAGCCCATCGAGGAGCAGGTCAACGGCGTGCAGGACATGCTGTACATGCAGTCCACGGCGACCAACAGCGGCACGCTGGCCATCAACGTGGTCTTCAAGACGGGCACCGATGTGGACCGGGCGCAGGTGCTGGTGCAGAACCGCGTGGCACTCGCCCAGCCCAAGCTCCCGACCGAGGTCATCCGCCAAGGCCTGGATGTGCGCAAGCGCTCGCCCGATCTGGCGACGGTCTTTTTCCTCTACTCGCCCAAGGGCACGTACGACGTCGCCTACCTCAGCAACTACGCCCTGTCCCATGTGCGCGATGAGCTGGCCCGCATCGAAGGCGTGGGCGACGTCCAGCTCTTCGGCGCCCGGGAGTCGTCCATCCGGGTGTGGCTGGACCCGGCGCTGGTGGCTTCCCGCGGGCTGACCGCCACCGATGTGGCCAAGGCCATCCGCGAGCAGAACGTCCAGGTGGCGGCCGGCAAGCTGGGCCAGGCGCCGTCCGACCGCAACGGTGGCGCCTTCGAGCTGACGCTCGTCGCGCAGGGCCGGCTCAATCAGGCGGAGGACTTCGCGGCGATCGTCTTGAAGACCGGCGCCGACGGCCAGCCGGTGCGCCTGCGTGACGTGGCCCGGGTCGAGCTGGGCGCACGGGACTACGGCCGCTTCTCCGAGTTCTCCGGCAAGTCGTCCGTGGCGGTGCCGACCTACCTGACGCCGGGCGCCAATGCGCTCGAGACCCACCGGCAGATGCTGGCAAAGATGAAGGAGATCTCGGCCTCTTTCCCCGAAGACCTGACCTACGGGATCTACGACACCATCCCCTTCATCGGCGAGTCCATCGATGCCGTGAAGCACACCCTGCTCGAGGCGGTGGTGCTGGTGGTCCTCGTCGTCATCGTCTTTCTGCAGTCTTGGCGGGCCTCGCTCATCCCGCTGCTGGCCATCCCCGTCTCGCTCATCGGTACCTTCGCCGTGCTGCAGGTGTTGGGCTTCGGCATCAACAGCCTGACGCTCTTCGGCCTGGTGCTGGCCATCGGCATCGTGGTCGACGACTCCATCGTCGTCGTCGAGAACATGGAGCGGCACATCCACCACGGCATGGCGCCGCTGGAGGCGGCCAAGCTGACCGTCTCGGAGGTCGGCTCCGCGGTCATCGGCATCGCTGCGGTTCTCACGGCGGTGTTCGTGCCCGCCGCCTTCATCACGGGCATCAGCGGGGAGTTCTATCGCCAGTTTGCGGTGACCATCGCCGCCGCGGCGCTGATCTCCACCTTCAACTCGCTGACGATGGCGCCCGCCATGGGCGCGTTGCTGCTGCGCGGCAAGGACGCACCGAAGGATCGACTGCAGCGGATCATCGATGGCGCCCTCGGCTGGTTCTTCGTTCGCTTCAACCGGCTCTTCGACAAGTCCGGCGACGGCTACGGCCGGCTCGCCGGGAAGATCGCCGTGCGCGGATGGCTGGTGGCCTGTGTCTACGTGGGGCTGGTCGCGCTGACCTGGCTGGGCTTCCGCGCGGTGCCGACCGGCTTCGTGCCGGTCCAGGACAAGGGCTACTTCGTCATCGCCGTGAAGCTGCCTGACGGTGCGTCCCTGGAGCGCACGTCGACCATCATCAAACAGGTGGCCGCCGTGGTGCGCGAGACCAAGGGCGTGCGCGACTTCCCGATGTTCGCTGGCATCGACGTGTTCAACGGCTTCGCGGAGTCGAGCAGCGCCGGCGCCGTGTTTCCGATCCTGGAGGACTTCGACAAGCGCGGCGACCCGTCGCTGAGCGCAGACGCCATCCGCGCCGACATCCAGCGCCGCCTGGCGCCCATCCAGGGGGCCTTCATCGCCGCATTCCCGCCGCCGCCGGTCAATGGCATCGGCAACGTCGGTGGCCTCAAGCTGCAGCTGCAGGATCGCAGTTCGGCCGGCCTGGCCGCTCTGGAGCAGGCGACGGCCAAGATGATGCAGACGACCTCGTCGGTGCCCGGCGTGGCCAGCGCCTTCACGACCTTCCGCAACAGCGTGCCCATGCTGAAGGTCGAGGTGGACCGCGACAAGGTGAAGACCCAGGCAGTGCCGCTGGACAACGTCTACGACACCTTGCAGGCCTACCTGGGCTCGCTGTACGTCAACGACTTCACCCAGTTCGGGCGCAACTTCCGCGTCTACCTGCAGGCCGATGCCACCTACCGCATGGAGCCGGAGCAGGTGGGCCAGCTCCAGACCCGAGCGTCGGATGGCCGGCTGTTCCCCATCGCCTCGGTGCTGAGCGTCTCTGAAAGCAGCGGCCCGGAGGTGGTGAACCGGTACAACATGTACACGGCCGCCGACATCAACGTCGGCCTGGCGCCTGGCGTGGCCACTGGCCCCGCGATGGCGGCCATCGAGGAGGCCGCCGCCAAGGCCTTGCCGCCCGGCACGGGGTTCGAGTGGACCGAGCTGTCGCTGCAGGAGAAGCTGGCCGGCAACAGCGCCGTGCTGGTCTTCCCGCTGAGCGTCCTGCTGGTGTTCCTCGCGCTGGCCGCGCTCTACGAGAGCTGGACGCTGCCGCTGTCCATCATCATCGTTGCGCCGCTGAGCCTGCTGTGCTCCGTCGGCGCCGTCTGGCTGGCCAACGGCGACAACAACATCTTCACGCAGATCGGCTTCCTGGTGCTGCTCGCGCTGGGAGCGAAGAACGCCATCCTCATCGTGGAGTTCGCCCGGCAGCAGGAAGACGCGGGAATGACCCCACTGGAGGCCGTGGCCTCTGCCGCGCGGATCCGGCTGCGCCCCATCCTCATGACGTCGCTGGCCTTCATCTTCGGCGTGCTGCCGCTCGTGTACTCGAGTGGCGCCGGCGCCGAGATGCGGCGCTCGCTGGGCCTCGGCGTGTTCGGAGGCATGTTGGGCGTCACCGTGTTCAGCCTGCTGCTGACGCCGGCGGCGTATATCGCCGTGCGCAAGCTCGCCATGGCCCGCAGTCGCCAGCCCAAGCAGGCGTCACTCACCCCGGTCGAGGAGCTCTGAAATGGCACGTTCCACGCTCACCGTGCTGGCCGCGGCCAGCCTGCTGGCGGCCTGCGCCGTCGGCCCTGACTACGTCACGCCGAAGGTCGATGTGCCCGCGGCCTTCGTCAGCCCAACATCACCCGCCACGGCGGCGGTCAATCCGGACTGGTGGCGCGGGTTTGATGATTCCCTCTTGAACGGTCTCATCGAAGATGCGCTGAAGAACAGCCACTCCCTCGCTGCGGCGCGCGCCCGTTTCGAGGCGGCCCAGGCGGCGGCCGGGCTCGCCTGGCGCGGCTACCTGCCGACCGGCGGCGCCCAGCTGCAGGGCGAATACGGTCGCCGCAGCAGCAGCGATGTGCCTGTCGGCGGCGGACGGGAGGTCAGATCGGCCGTGGCCGGCGTCAATGCGGCCTGGGAAGCCGACGTGGTCGGCCGTGTGGGGCGAACGGTCGAGGCCGCGCGGGCCGATGAACAGGCCGAGGATGCCCTGCTGAGAGATGCCCGACGGGTGCTGACGGCAGAAGTCGCCAGGACCTATGTCGCACTGCGGGGAACGCAGGAGCGGCTGGCCATTGCCCAAGCGTCGCTGGCGGCGCAGCAGGGCACGTATTCCATCGTGCAGACCAAGCTCGACGTGGGCCGCGGCACTGCCTTCGACGTCGCTCGCGCGGCGGCCCAGGTGGCCAGCACATCGGCGCAGGTGCCGACGTTGACCGCCGAGGTCCGTTCCCACATGTACCGCCTGGCGGCCCTGTGCGGCAAGCCGCCCGGGACCTATGTCGAGCAACTGGCTGCGACGCGGCATCTGGCCACGCCCGAGCTCGGGGGCATCGGCGAGCCCCTGGAGCTGCTGCGCCGGCGTCCTGACCTCCGCGCGGCCGAACGTCGCGTGGCCGCCGCCACGGCACGCATCGGGATCGCCACCGCCGACCTGTATCCCAGGATCACCGTCGAAGGCTCGGCCGGCTGGTCGGCACCGCGGAGCTCCGGCCTGGGCGAGTCGGCCTTCGGCTTCGCCTCCGTCCTGCCGAGCATCTCCTGGGCCTTCCTGGACATCCCGCGCGTGAAGGCGAGGATCCAGGTCGCCGGCGCCCAGGCCGAGGAAGCCGCGGCCGTGTTCCGTCAGCAGGTGGTCGAGGCTCTCGAGGAGACCGACCGGGCGTTGACCAGCTATGCCCAGTACCGGGAGCGGCTGGTCCATCTGACCCGCCAGGTGCAGCATGCCGAACAGGCGGTGGCCCTGGCCAACCAGCGCTACCGGGACGGCGTCTCCAGCTTCCTCGACGTGTTGGAGGCCGAGCGGACCAGCCTCGATGCCCGTGACAAGCTGGTCACGACGCAACTGGACGCGTCGGCGACGTATGTCGCGGTCTACGCGGCGCTGGGAGGCTAGGGGCGCGCCATGCACGCGGCGCTGCGCCTGGGCGTGCTGAGCACGGCCCTGTTGCTGACCGCTTGCTCGAGCCAGCACTACCTGGTCAACCCGCCGCTTGCCGTGGACGGCAACGGGCCGAGGTATTCGATCTCCGACGTGCCGGCCCAACCGAACAACAGCGACAGCCTCCACATCGTGGTCACGCTTTCGGGGGGCGGCTACCGGGCGGCCGCTCTTGCCTATGCCGTGCTGGATGCCTTGAACGACACCGTCATCCAGTGGGAGGGGACACCCCGCACGCTGCTGGACGAAGTCGACATCATCTCCAGCGTGTCGGGCGGCAGCCTGGCCGCCGCTGACTTCCTGGTCCATCGCGATGACTACTTCCCCGGCTTCGAGCAGCGCGTGCTGGGGCTGGACCTGCAGTCCAAGGCGGTATCGAGGTTCCTGTCGCCCAGCGGCCTGTTCGCGCAGACCTCCAGCCGCTATGGCCGCGGCGATTTGCTGCAGGAGGTGCTGGACACCCAGCTCTTTCATGGAGCGACCTACGGGGCGCTGCCACGCCGGCGGCCGGTGGTCATCCTCAACGCCACCGACATCCACTCGGGCGAACGTTTTGGGTTCACCCAGGAAGAGTTCGATCACCTCTGCTCGGATCTGTCTCAGGTGCCTGTGGCCCGCGCGGTCGCCGCGTCGATGGCGGTCCCCGTGGTCGCCTCGCCGATCACGCTGTGGAACCACAGCTCGAACTGCCCGGTCCGGCCCCGGGCTCAGCGCAGCATCCCGTTCATCGACGAGGCCCGGTACCTGCACCTGGCGGATGGCGGGCTGGCGGACAACACCGGCGCGAGGATGCCCCTCGAGTACGTTGCCGCGGCCGGCGGCCTGCTGCAATCCACGCGACTGGGTGGCTACAAGGGCATCAAGCGAGGCGTGTTCATCATCGTCAACGCCATGAGGACCCCGCGCGACGATGAGGACGACACGCCGGACACGCCGGGCATCCTGCGCCAGTTCCAATCGGTGCACGCTGTGCCGATCAAGCGCTCGTCCGTCGACGGCATCGGGCTGCTCGGCGCGGCCGTCGAGCGCTGGGCCCAGCAGATCCGGGAGGCAAACCCCCAGGTGCTCGATGGCCTGTTGGACAGCGATCTGCGATTCCATGTGATCGAGATCGGACTGAAGGAGCTGCCGGGGCGCGCAGAGTTCCTGCCGCTGCGGAGCCTGCCGACCGAGCTTCGGATCAGCCGGGCCGAAGTCCAAAGCATCAAGCAGTTCGTGCGCGCAAAGCTGGATGGGGATCCGGCCTGGCGATCACTGCTGGAGGACCTCAGTTCGAGCGCCCGGATCCCTGAGCCTTCGGTCGCAGCAGCGAAGTAGAGCCGATGTCGGCAGCCTACAGGCCGACGTTGTAGATGGTCTTCGGCGCGAGCGGGCTGCGCGCCTGCTGCTTGGGTCGGTTGTCGGTCTCCGGCTCGGCCGGCTGCTCGGCGGGGCGCGATGTGGGTTGGGCCAACGGGCTGGATCGGCGCGGCTCCAACTTCGCGACCAAGGCCTTGAGAGGTGCCTTCTGGACATCGGCCGACTCTTCCTTCGACTGCCGCGGCTGCTCCTGCGCGAGCGCGGCCGGTGCCCAGGAGAACGCCGTGAGTACAAGCGCGGCCAGCGTGCGGATGAGGTGCGTCGAAGTTCTGCTCATGGTGGTCTCCCGGCGTTGGTCTGAAGTATTGGTCGCTTGCACGCCGCTGCAAATGGGGCGCAGTTCAACGCTGCGTTGCCTGGCTTTGAACAGTCCCGCGAGGCCAACCTGTACTCCCGACGGAGGTGCCTCTTTCGGGGTAGAGCCTGCTGTCTTCACTGGGTGAAGTGTCGGGGTTGGCCCGATTGAACACTGGCATCGCACTCTCGCAATCAACCTGCTCGGCCCATGTGCCGAGCGCACTCCAGGAGGACCTTGTCATGGCTCATGCCCATACCCTCAGTACCGCTTCGGACCGCAAGTCCTCGGCACCTCTTCTGGCCACGCTGACGGTGGTCGGGCGCGTCCTGCTCGCGCTGATGTTCATCCTGTCTGGTGCCAGCAAGCTGGGCAACATCTCCGGGACTGCGGCCTTCATCGCGTCCGCGGGGCTGCCCATGCCTTCCGTGGTCGCCGTCGTCGTGGGCGCCTTCGAGCTGGTCGCCGGGCTGGCCCTGGCGGTTGGCTGGCATGCCCGTCTGGCCGCTGGTCTGCTGGGGCTGTTCACCATCGCCGCGAGCGTGACCTTCCATGCCTACTGGAAGCTGCCGGCCGATCAGCAGCTGATCCAGCAGCTGATGTTCATGAAGAACCTGTCCGTGGCCGGTGCGATGTTCTTCGTCGCTGCGGTCGGCGCGGGGCGCGCAAGCCTCGACGCGCGCAAGGCCGATCGCTGAGGTCGGCTCCCTGAAACCTGCGCTGATGGTGTCCCATGCCCGCCAATCCACCCAGCCCGGAAGCAGGGCCGTTCCACTTGGCCGATGGCCTGCCGATCCTCGAGCTTTGCCGAATCCGGCGCTATGTCGGAGCGGTGGAGCGTGTGATCAGGGCCGGGGCCCATCGGGTGCTCCAGATGAAGGCCAGGTCCGCCGACGGGCGCGGGCTGTTCGTCTGGGTCTCCTCGGCCGCGCTCGAGGACGACAGGTGCAAGCGCCTGGCACGCAAGATCGATGAGGCGTATCCCGACGCGGAGCTCCTGGTGTGCTTCCATGGCCGCTTCGGAGACGTCCACAACCCCACCGGCCTCACGACGGACATCCACTACTCGGACAGCATCTGGGTGCACGAAGAGTAGTGATGGGCGAGGACGCTTGTCGGCGCCGCCCGGTCTTCCACAAACAGCTGGGGCAGGGCCATTCGGCTGTCCTGCATCAGAGGCTCACTCGCGCCGCCCAGCTGCGGCCCCAGTCCACATTTCAAGGTGACATTCATGAACCCACTCATTGATCGCACCCGGCGTGTCGCGGTCGCTGCGCTGGTGCTTGCCTGCGGTTCGTTGCAGGCGGCACCCGCGGGACCAAAGGACCGCGCGGCGATTGAACTGGTCGTTCGCAACTACGAGCGCGCCCTGACAAACGCTCAGGTCGTGGACGTCATGCAGCTGTACAGCCGCGATCCGGTGTTCATGCCTGAGTTCGCTCCGGCCGCGGTGGGAAGAAAGTCCGTTGAGGATGCCTACGTCTGGGTCTTCGACACGTTGAAGCTGAATGGCCTGTTCCACATCCACGAGGTGGACGTGACCGGAGATCTGGCCTGGGCGAGAACGACCTCGACCGGCAAGTTCACCGTGCGCGCCACGGGCGTGGAAGCCGAGGTCGGCAACAACGAGTTCTTCGTCTTCCGGCGCGAGCAGGGGAAGTGGAAGATCCATCGGTACATGTTCAATGCGAACAAGCCCGCTGGCCGGTAGCTGCGGCTCCCTCAGCGGCGCCGAGGCGCCGCTGACCCGGCGAAATGGTTCAGGCGTTCCCTGCCAGGACCTTCATCCGGTCGATCGCGCCGCGCTTCTTGCCTTCTTGATACGCCCAGTCCTCGCGATTCACGACATCTGCCGGGATGGTGGGCACGGTGGGGATCGTCGGCTCGGGCGGCGTCATGGTGCTCTGCTCGCGCCAGCCGTCGCGGTATCCCTTGGCCCACTGATCTTGGTAATCGGACATTTGATTGAACTCCTATAAATGACAACGAGACGAGCTATTTAGTCAAAATGCTCGGTGCGGGGTAGAAAAATGGCGTCATCAGCAGCTCAATTTCATGCTGCTCAAGATACTCCGAGGTCAATGCGCCGAAAGCCACCACATCGTTGACGCCGGAGAAGCTTACAAATCGGGCCCGAACGGCAGCCAGCACGCCATCAGGGATTTTGTTGGTGGCTTTGAATGCGGGGTAATATCGACTATCTGGCGTGGTGACTGGAGATATTTGGGGCGGGTTCCCCGTATATGCGGAAATCAGCTCCCGATACGTGGTCTCGGCGAACTTGACGGCCACTCCTTCTTCCAGCGTTGCAAGCTGCTTCTCGTGCGCGCTCGCAACCGGATTCAAGAAGTGGACCATCTCATGAGCTACTTCGTAGAACACGCCTTCCCAGGTCGTCGCATGCCGTCCTACTGTCACGCCAAAGGTGTCGTGATCGTCGGCCACCGGGCAGACCATTGAGTGCGGATGGTTTTGGAAGGTCGGGTGGAAGCTGAGCTTCTCGTGCGAGCCGTCCCCGTATAGGTGCTCGACCCGCGCGAAGAGCAACAGCGTCATGCAGAAGAGCAGTTCCGCGTTCGCGTCGGTCTGTTGGCGAGGATCGCCGGTGACGGCCGATGCCACTTGGCTTAGACGCTCGCGAGCCGCGTGGCGGCTTTCTTCGCGCAATCCTGCAGTTTCAACGAGCCGCAAGACTGCGTTGACAAACGATGGGGTCCGAGTATCTCGTCGCATGATTATTTCCATGTCAGCACTTGGCATTCAACGGATTTTTTCGCTGGACCTCGCCGAGTTACTATACAACATGCCAAGTTGTATAGTAACTCGCTGGCCGCCGCTCGCGCGAATACTATAAATCGCCCGGGGCTCCTGGTTTTAGAGGGCCCGAGAGACTTCCCAGCACCGCGCGACGCTCGCCTCAAGCCGGTTGCGTCGGTGCAAAGGTGCGGCCTGGCTGAGCCCGTGTGCCGATCGCAACCACGAGGGCGGTTGCCAGGGCTGCAGCCGCTCCGAGCCAAAGCGCGCTCGACACCCCAAAGTGGTCGACGACCTGGCCGCCCAGCAGCGCGCCGCTGCCGATGGCTGCCTGTGCCACGGACACGAACACGGCCTGGACGGCTTCCAGCTTGTTCGGTGCCGCGCCGAACATCCAGCTTTGCATGGCGATGGGCAGCATGCCAAAGCCCAGGCCCCAGACGATGGTCAGGGGCACGGCCCACCAGGCGCTCGATCCCATCAGCACCAAGAGCAGCACCGAGAGCCCCAGCACCAGGCCGGTGGCCACCAACGCGCCGCGCAGGCTGCGGCTGGCCAACCAGCCACCCACAATGTTGCCGAGGAAGCCCGCGATGCCGTAGCCGAGAAGAACCCCGCCCAGCGCCACCGGCGCGATGCCGGTCACCTGGATCAGGAAGGGGCTGATGTAGGTGTACGACGCGAACTGGCCGACGAACACCAGGATGATGGCGATCAGGCCCAGGCGCACCTTGGGCTCCTTCAGCAGGTCGGGAATGTCGCGCAGGCCCTTGCTGGACTCCGAGGCCGGCAGCGGCGGCAACACGGCAAGCAGCAGTACCAGCACCGACAACGAGACCACGCTCGCGACGCCGAAGGCCCAGCGCCATCCCATCAGCTCGCCAAGCAGCGCGCCTGCAGGCACACCAGCGACCGTGCCGATGGAGACACCGGACAAGATGAGGGCGCTGGCCTTGGCGGCATTCGCACCCGGCTTCAACCGCGGCCCGAGGGAGCCGCCGATGGTCCAGAACCCGCCGACCGCCAGGCCCAGCATTACGCGTCCCAGCAGGATGAAGACGAAGCTGCCGGAGAAGGCGACGGCCACATTGGAAATTACCAGCAGCCCGAGCAGGCCGCCGAGCAGCCAGCGGCGGTCGATGTTGCCGGCGAAGGCTATGGTCATGGGTGCGGCAATCGCTGCGAGCAGCCCCGGCAGCGTCACCATCAAGCCGGCCTGACCTTCGGTGATGCCGAGCTCGCGCGCGATCTGGGGCAGGAGGCCCACCGGCAGGAACTCGGTGCTCACCAGCGCGAAGGCGGCAACGGCCAGCGCAATGATCGCGGTCCAGGAGCTTGTCGCCGCTCCATCGGGCGCCGCATCCGTTGCGGTGGGGGTGTTCATGCTCACGATGAGCCTCTCTGGAAGTTTGAAGGCCCCTTGCGGGGCCTTCGTTTTGGTTCAGCCGAACTTGACGAGGTTCAGCGCCGGCAACGGACCGCCGGGGAACTGCGTCAGGCGACCGCCTTCGGCCAGCGAGCCGAGGTCGATGGCATGGAAGCCAAGCTTGGTCATCAGCTGGGCAACCTTGCCCTTGGAGGCGCCGTCGTCACCAGCCAGGAACAGCACGCGCTGGCCGCCTTCCGCTCGAGCGTTGCCCGAGAGCAGTTGGGGCTGCAGGTGGTTGAAGGCCTTGACGACCTTGGCGCCGGGCACGAACTCGGAGAAGACCTCCGACGAGGTGCGACCGCCCAGATCGAAGGGACGGAAGGTCGGTGCTTCGATGGGGTTGTTGGTGTCGACCACGATGCGGCCGCCCCAGTCGCCCAGGCCGGACAGCGCCGAGGGGATCTTGGACCAGTTGACCGACACGAAGACGATGTCCGCCTTCGCTGCTTCCGCCACGGTGCCGGCCTTGGCCTTGGCGCCCAGCTCGTAGACCAGGGCTTCCAGCGATGCCGCGCCGCGGCTGTTCGCAAGGGTCACATCCTGACCGATGCGAACCATTGCGCGGGCGATGGCACTGCCGATGTTGCCGGTGCCGATGATGCCGATGCTCATGATGTGCTCCTTGCGAATGGGTTCAGGCTGCCTTAGGCGGAGTAGCCGCCATCGACGGGCACGTTGGCGCCCGTGATGAAACCGGCGCCGGGGCTGGCCAGGTAGGCGACCGCGTCGGCGATCTCGGCGGGCTGGGCGTAGCGCTGGACCGCGATGTAGGTCTTGGCCAGGGCGGCGAAGTCGCTGGTCTCCGGGTTCATGTCCGTGTTGGTCGGGCCGGGCATCACGTTGTTGATGGTGATGCCGCGCGGGCCGAGGTCACGGGCCGCGGCTTGGGTCCAGCCAGCGACCGCAGCCTTGGTCAGGACGTACAGGCCGCCACCGCCGTAGGGCACGTACTCGCTGTTGATGCTGCCGATGTTGATGATGCGGCCGCCGTTGCCCATGTACTTGAGGGCTTCCTGCGTGGCGACGACGACGCCCTTGACGTTGACATCGACGATGCGGTCGAAGTCTTCCAGCGTGAAGTCGCCGGTGGGCTTCACGATGGCGATGCCGGCGTTGTTGACCAGGATGTCGACCTTGCCGCCGAACGTGGTGGCGGTCTTCTCGACGGCGGCCTTCACGGCCGCCGGATCGCCGGCATCGGCAAAGATGGCCAGCGCGGTGCCGCCAGTGGCTTCGATTTCCTTGACCAGCGCGATGGCCGGCTCGGCGGAAGCGACGTAGGTGAAGGCGACAGCGGCGCCATCGGCGGCCAGGCGGCGCACGACGGCGGCGCCGATGCTGCGGGAGCCGCCGGTGACGAGGGCGACCTTGCCGGAGAAGGGCTTGATGGTGGAAGTGGTGCTCATGACAGTCCTTTCAGGTGGGAAGTGAGGTAACGGTGGCTCTACTTTGGTTGCTCGGCTCCATCTCCGGTAGTGGTGAATCGCGCAAATCTTTTTCAAGCATTGCTTGAAGACACCAGCGTCAGAAGCGATCAGGAACCGTGGCGCACCTTGCGAATTGCCTCAGTCAGCTTCAGGGCACCGCGACGATGACGCCTGCCCCGATCGAGATAGCTGTGCCGAAACAAGGTGGGGTAGGTGACCCGCCTGCGGCGGCGCGCGTCAGAGCGATGGATGGCAGGCTTGCTCGCGGTGAAGGAGCTCACCCGACTGAGCAGGGTGGCGGCCGCACCGGACCCAGGGCTACATTGCGGTGAAGCGGACGATTCGAGTTTCGCTACGACGCGCGCAAGACGACACGCGAGGGAGGGACTGCGAGTGAGCGACGAAACGGCGCCAATGGCGCCAGCCAGGACCCCGGCCACCGACGAGGTGTTGCGGCGCGTCGGTCGCAACCTGGTCATCTACCAGCAGGTCGAGCAGGTGTTGAAGGTGTTGATGACGCATGCCCGCTTCCATGCGCCGATCAGCCAGTTTGCAGAACGCTTCGACAGGCATGCGGCGTTGATCGACAGGCGGTCGATGGGCGACCTTGCCGGCAGGCTCGTGGACGAAGTGCTGCAGCCGTCCTCGGACGAAACCACAGTCGATGCGATCGACGAAGCCTGGTTCGGCTTCCGCTTCTCCGTAGAGACCGATGCCCAGACCACCGCGCGCCATGAAGCCGAGCTGAAAGAACTGGTCGATCGCCGCAACGAGCTGGTGCACCACTTCCTCCCGCGCTGGCAGGCCGCGGTCGCCGGCGACACTGAACTCGCGCTGACCTGGCTGGACGCGCAGCGCGCAGCGGCAGTCGCGATGCTCGAGCGCTTGCGAGGCTGGGCCCGAACCATGGAGACCGCACGCAAAGAGCATGCGGCTTTGCTTGCATCCGAGGAAGGTCAGCGCCAGATGGAGCTGGTGTTCCTGCGCAGCAGCCGCCTGGTCGTCATGCTGGGCCAGGTTGCCATGTCTACGCCGCGCGCCGACGGGTGGACGCTGCTGTCCACTGCGGGCCAACTGATCAAGCGGCAGGCGCCTGATGAGCTGGAGGATCTCCGCGGGCGGTTTGGTCTGCCCAACCTGAAGACCGTCCTGTCGGCGACCGAGTTGTTCGATCTGGCGGAAGAGCAGACGCCTGGCGGTGGCCTGCGGACGATCTTCCGCATCAACCCGCGTTGGCGCCTTGAGGCCCCCCAGGCCGACCGGCCGTCCGGTGATGCTGCGCCGAACAGCCGGTGATGCTCGACGTGTACCTCTGAAGCAGTGGCAATGCAGTCTGCAGAAACAGCTGAGCGCGGCCTCCGTCGCGGAAGCCGCGCAATGCGCCTGGAGCGACTCAGCGCTTCACTGAAGACTCGGCCGCGGCCAGCACGGCCTGCGTGACCTCGGCCGACTTCGACAGCATCGGTACGTGGCTGGAAGCGACGCGGCTGGTCGTGGCGCCCATCCGCTTGGCGAACAGCTCTTGGGCAGGGGGCGGGATCATCCGGTCCTCGGTGGCCACGACGTACCAACTCGGCTTGCTCTTCCAGCCGACGTTGGCGACCTTTTCGTCGAACGCCTTGGAGAAGATGGGGACCTGCGACACGCCCAGGAACCAGGACTTCGCGGCCGGCACATCCTGGGCGAAGTCGCGCTGAATGCCGTCCATGGTCAACCAGAGGTAGCCCGTCGAGTCCGCCCGGATGTTGGCCAGGCCGGGCGGTTGCGGCGCGCCCTTGGCAGCAAGCAGCGACGACACCGACTCGCCAGCGTCAGGACCGAAGGCCGCGACGTAGACCAGCGCGGAGACCTGGTCGTGCGTGCCAGCCTCGGTGATGACGACGCCGCCCCAGGAGTGCCCGACCAGCACGACAGGCCCCGGGTGGTTCACGATGGCGCGACGGGTCGCCTCCACGTCGGCGCCGAGCGAGCTCAGCGGGTTCTGGACGACGACGACCTTGTAGCCCTTGCTGGCCACGGCGGAAGCCACCGGCTCCCACCCAGAGCCGTCGGCCCACGCGCCGTGCACGAACACGACTGTCGGTTTGGTGGCGTCGGCCGCCTGAGAGATGTTGCCCCAGACGAGGGCGAGGCCTCCGATGGTGGCGATGGCGAGGGTGCGCAGGAAGTTCGAGGACATGGGAATGCTCCTTGGGGGTCGTTGGGTGGGGTGCTCATGTGCGCAGCGTGGCGAACGCCGCGCGCACTTCCTTGCTGAAGAGCTCGGGCTGCTCGAAGGCCGCGAAGTGGCCGCCCTTGTCCGTCTCGTTCCAGTAAACGAGCTTGCGGTAGCAGCGTTCGGCCCAGCTGCGCGGCGCTCGGTAGATTTCGCCGGGGAAGACGGTGACGCCCACGGGGATGTCGATGTCGACGGCGAAGAACGCGAGGTCGGCGTTCTCCCAGTAGAAGCGTGCCGAGGACGTGGCGGTGTTGGTCAGCCAGTACAGCGTGATGTCGTCCAGCATGTCGTCGCGCGTCAGCACGGACTCGGGGTTACCGCCACTGTCGGTCCAGGCCACGAACTTGTCGTAGATCCACGCGGCCTGGCCGGTCGGCGAATCGGCCAGCGCGTAGCCCAGGGTCTGGGGCCGCGTCGCCTGGATCTGGGCGTAGCCCACCCCCTTGGTGAAGAACGCGTTCAGGGAGTCCATCGCGGCCTGCTCCTTGGCGCTCAGCTTCTCAGGCATGGTCTTGGGCACGACCGCAGGCATGTTGATGTGGATGCCCAGCAGTCCGGCCGGTGCCTGGGCGCCCATGGCCTGCGTGATGACCGCGCCCCAGTCGCCGCCCTGGGCGACGTAGCGGGGATAGCCCACGCGCAGCATCAGCTGATGCCAGACCTCGGCGACCTTGTGCCGCCCCCAGCCGGTCGTGCGCGGCGCGCCGGAGAAGCCATAACCGGGCAGGGAAGGCAGGACCAGGTGGAAGGCGTCTTCCGCACGGCCGCCGTAGGCCGTGGGATCGGTCAGCGGGCCCACGACCTTGAGCAGTTCCACCACCGAGCCCGGCCAGCCATGGGTCATCAGCAGCGGCAGCGCGTTGGCGTGCTTGGACTTGATGTGAAGGAAGTGGATGTCGACGCCGTCGATGGCCGTCTTGAACTGGGGCAGGGCGTTCAGGCGCGCTTCGACCTTGCGCCAGTCGTACTTGGTCTGCCAGTAGTCCACCAGCGCACGCAGCCGGGCCTGCTGCAGGCCCTGAGAACCGTCGGTGACGACCTCCGGATCGGGCCAGCGAGTCGCAGCCAGACGCCGACGCAGATCGTCGAGCGCCTTTTGCGGGACGTTGATGCGGAAGGGGCGGATGGCATCGGTGCCCGTTGCCGCGGCGGCGAAGCCGAGCGGCGCATAGCTGGCGAAGGCGCCACCCAGCAGGGAAGCGACGACGCTGCGACGGCTCAGTTCGAGACTGGAAGTGGGGTTCATGGCTGTCCTTTCGTTGACGTCGAAAGGTTAGGCAGCCATGTATCGCCCGACCTGCCTACATGGAGAGAGGCGCGCCTGGCCCGATGCCAGGAGTCGGGGGTGTCTCGGCCTCGGCCTTCAGCTGATGGGCCGCTTCGCGACGCCGGCGGGCGCGACCCAGAGCAAGCCCAGGCTCAGCAGCAGCGACACGGTGACGACAGCCATCAACGCCATCGAACCCGCCGTGTGCAGCAGTGGCAGCAGCAGTATTGGCGCCAGCGCGGCACCGACTCGATTGAAGGTCCATGCACCGCCGAACGCAGCGGCTCTTGAGCGGGTGGGGAAGAGTTCGGCGCCGTAGACGCTGAGACTGGGCACATACAGGGCCGCGGCCAGCATGAATGCCGTCGAGCAGAGCATGAGCACAGTCGGCGAATCGGCGAGCACAAAGCCGACGCCGGCGGCCAGCATGGCCATCGCACACAACGCCAACGTGAGGCGCCGCTCGAGGCGATCAACGCCCAGGGCACCCAGCATCACGCCCAGCGCGGGCCCGAAGTTCGAGATGGCCACGTAGAGCAGCGTATCGGACAGCCGAAACCCTCGATTGACCAACAGGGCGCCCGCGAGCAGCGGGAACGCCACCGTGGACCAGGGGCTGGCGAAGAACAGCAGTGCCACGCTCACCCAGGCCCTCTTGCGCGGTGCCAGAGCTTGCGCCGCAGGCGCAGTCTCCGAGGTTGCGAGAGACGGCATGCCTGGCGCGAAGCGCAGGCATGCAGCCAGGGCCTCAGCATCGCGACCTCGCGTGGCGAGCCACCGCGGAGACTCGGGCAGGAGTTGCAGCAGGGCCGTCACGGCCGCTGCGCCAGCCGCGCCTGCGCAGAAACCCCAGCGCCAAGCCTCCAACCCAAGCGGTGCGATCGGCGTGAGGCCGCGGACCAGGAAGACTCCCGCGGGCGCGCCCAGCGAGGCGATGCCCACGACGAGGAAGATCAACGGGCCGCGCTTGCGCGCGGGCAGCAGATCCGTCAGGTAGGAAATCATCAGCGCTGGGTAGGCGCCCAGAGCCAGCCCAGAGAGCCCGCGCCAGATGCCAAGCTCCGTGCTGTTGCTGCTCGCGCCGGCGAGCGCGGACGTCACTGCCAGGACAGCCATGAGGGACGTCATCAGCCTCTTGCGGCCGAAGCGGTCGGCAAGCCACCCGAACAGCGGCGCGCCGACGATCGCGCCCACATACACCGATGCCAGCAGCCAGGATAGCTGCGCCGTTGGCAGCTTGTGAGGCGGTGCGGAGAACACGGCGGCGAGCGCGCTGCCCAGTGCCATTTCGAACAGGTCGAAGGCAAAGGCGACGGCACACACCACCATCGTGACGATGTGCATCCGCCCGACCGGGGCGCGGTCAAGGGAGGTTGCAATGTCGATGGGTGGGGCAGTCTTGCTCAAGGCTCAAGCGTAGACCAGCGGCCCGCCCGTGGGGGCGCGCGACAACAAGCTTTAACGGCAACTAACGCTGGCCGACTCTGCTTGCCCCCCACACTGCCACCAGCGCCTCGAGAACCTGCTCGCGGCAGGGATGTGTCAGTCGAGGCGACTCCACCAATGCCACCCCATCGAAGCCCGCGTCGCTCGCGCCTTCGGCGGCGACCCGGAACGCATCGACCAGGGCCTCCTGGGCATCCGCATCCAGTGCTTCTGCCGCGAACGGATGCCACAGCTGAGCCACGATGGATTGGCTGCGCGCATGGGCGTCGTCGACGTGAAGGCGCCAGCTGTTCACGCCTTCGGCGTCGTACAGACCTGGCCCGGCCAGCCCGCAGCCCGGCGCTACCGCGATGGGCTCGGTGATGATGCGATTCCCTGACACGGGACCCCTTTCTAAACCAGTACGGCTCCGCGCAATGATGGGTGGCGCGGTCGTCCGAGGCCAATAAATCCTTGTAAAGGCTGCGGGGGTAGTGGCGCCGTGTAGTGGGGTTGTTAAAGCCTCAACTGCCCGCGCCATACGGAGGGCCATCGACGGGCACAACGTTTCACAGACGTTCACTGGCCGGTTCGACTTCTGCCAACGAACATTCCTCCAGCGCCGCAAAGTCTGCGGCCCTTCGATAGAGGAGCGTGATATGAAGTCCTTCGACCTGACCCGCATCCAGATTCAACATGAGGATCCCGTCCTGGCCATGGGACTGGCTGCCGTGCTGCGCCGCCGCTCCGACCGGGACGTCAACATCAGCGGCATCGACCCTGAGCCCAACGAACCGCCCCAGATCGTGATCGCCGATCACCGGCGCGCGGTCCAACTGGCGATGGACTGCACGGATCGCCGCGAGCGCCCCTCGCTGATGGCCGTCGGCACCCAGGACCGCGAGCGCGACATCCGGCTGGCCCTGGAGGCGGGCGTGTCGGGCGTGTTGCTCTCGGGCTGCCGGCTGGATGAGCTCGAGGATGCCGTGAACACATTGAAGATGGGGTCGCGCTATGTCTGCCGCTCGGCTGCCCAAAAGCTGGCCGAAAGCCTGGGGCACGAGTCCTTGACGACCCGGGAAACAGATGTCCTGCGCCTGCTGGCCAAGGGGCTCGGCAACAAGGCCATCGCCAGGGAGCTCTGCATCGCGGTCGGCACGGTCAAGACGCACGTCAAGGCCATCCTCGACAAGCTGGACGCCTGCACACGGACCCAGGCCGCCGACGTCGCCGCCAAGCGCGGCCTGGTCGATGCGCCCGCGCTGCAGGCTGCCGCCTAAACCTTCGTCAGGAACCTTGGAGGCACCATGGACAGGCTCAAGGCGCTCGAAATCTTCAGCTCGGTCGCGATCCACGGCAGCTTCGTCCGTGGTGGCGAAGCGCTGAACCTGTCGAAGCCTGCGACGACGAAGGCCATCCAAGACCTCGAGGAACTTCTCGGCGTCCGTCTGCTCCAGCGGACAACCCGAAGCCTTTCTCTGACCGCAGTCGGCAAAGATGTCCTCGAACGGGCGTCCGGACTGTTGGCCTCCTTTGAAGAGTTGGCCGCCATCAGCAGCCTCAGCGCGAGAGAAGTGAGCGGCACCGTGCGACTGGCAGCGCCCACAGCCTATGGAGCGCGGCGAATGACAGGGCCGCTGGCCTCGTTCGCGGCCAAATACCCCAAAGTTCGCATCGAGCTGCACACCACCGAGGACGAAGTCGATCTCGTCGAGGACCGTGTGGACCTCGGCGTCTGGGTGGGAGGCGAGCTGCCTCTGGGCTCGATCCCCCGCTGCATCGGGCTGGAGGCCGTGGGCCTGTTTGCCGCGCCCGCCTACCTTGAACGGTGCGGCAGGCCGCTGGACCCGCTGGGTCTGGCGGGCCATGACGAGCTCCACTATGTCGGCAGCACGCCGTTGGGGCCATGGCGCTTCACGAGGGACGATGTGGTGGTGGACGCCCCACCTCCGAGGCCATGGTTGAGCTCCAACAACGAGGAGACGCTGGTGGCGGCGGCCGTGCATGGGGCGGGACTGCTTCGCCTGCCGGAGTGCCTGGTTGCCCCGGAACTGTCGTCCGGGCGCCTCGTGAAGATCTTGGCGGACTGGCAACTTGAGCCCCTGTCCGTTCAGCTCGCCTACAGCTCCCGGCGCGGCCAGCCATTGGCGGTACGGAAGCTGATCGAGCATCTGGCGACCTCGCTGCAGTAGCGCACTGCTGACGACGACATTTAACGTGAATTAACTCGTCTCTTCCGAGGCGCGCGGGGATGATCCTCGCAAACGACTCCCAGCGTCCGACCGCGCATGTCCGAGGGCTACTCCTTCGCCGGCTACCGACTTCTTCCCGCACAGCGGTTGCTCATGGACCATGAGCAGCCGGTTCGCTTGGGAAGCCGGGCACTCGACCTGCTGGTCGCCTTGGTCGAGGGAGCGGGCGAGGTCATTCCGTCGGCAACCTTGATCGAGAGGGTCTGGCCCAAGACCGTTGTCGCAGAGGACAACCTGCGCGTGCACATCGCCTCCTTGCGCAAGAGGCTGGCGGAGGGGCGGGGCGACGTGCGCTTCATCAGCAACGTGCCACTTCGGGGCTACTGCTTCGTGGCGCCCGTGCAGCCATTGGGCGTCGAGGAACCACCTCGGCCCGTCGCGAGCGTCGCGGCTTGCGTCCCCGCGCCGAGCATGGGTGGCCGCATCATCGGCCGGGATGGCGTCGTGTCCAGTCTCGAGGCGCGGCTCCACGAGAAGGGCTTCGTGACCTTGGTAGGCCCCGGCGGGATGGGGAAGACCACGGTCGCCCTGGCCGTCGCGCAAGCCAGTTCGGAGCAGTACACCGAGCCTCCGTGCTTCGTGGACCTTGCGCCGCTTTCCGATGGCCGCCTGGTGCCGGCGGCCTTGGCCGCCGCGCTCGGGTTGACGTTGCCCTCCGAGCAACCGTTGCCAGCGCTCTACGCAGCCATGCGCGACCGCCGGCTGCTGGTGGTTCTGGACAACTGCGAGCACGTCATCGGCGAGGCTGCGGCCCTGGCGATGGGCCTGCATCGCCACGTCCCTACCGTGCGAATCCTGGCAACCAGCCGGGAACCGCTCAGGGTGCCCGGGGAGTGGGTTCAACGACTGCTGCCGCTGGAACTGCCGCCACTGGCCATGCCGCCGACGGCGGCCGATGCGTTGCGCTACACCGCGGTCCAGCTGCTTGTCGAGCGCGCCACGGCCAGTCTGGATAGCTTCTGCCTGAGTGATGCCGACGCGCAGACGGCCGCCGAGGTCTGCCGGCGCCTGGACGGCATCCCCTTGGCCATCGAACTGGCCGCGGCCCGGATTCCGATGTTCGGCATCCAGGGCGTGGCTACGCGCCTCAACGACCGATTTGCGCTCCTGACGCGTGGCCCACGAACCGCCTTGCCGCGGCATCAGACGCTGCGTGCGACGCTCGATTGGAGCCACGACTGCCTGGAGGCGGACGAGCAACGGCTGCTGCGGCAACTGTCCGTGTTCAAGGGGGCGTTCACCCTTGAAGGCGCGGAGGCCGTTGCAGAAGCCGATGTCGTGGAAGTGATGTCGCACCTGGTGGACAAGTCCCTTGTGGTCGCCGTGGACGGGCACTGCTACCGGCTGCTGGACAGCACGCGCGCCTATGCGGCCGAGAAGCTGGCATTGAGCGGCGACCGCGAGCCCACCCGCTGGCGCCATGCGCGGTATTGCCTGGAGCAGCTGCGGCTGGACATCGCCGAGGACGTCGAGGCTCGGCTGCGTCGCCTTGAGGAGGTGAGGGCGGCGCTCGATTGGGCCATCGGCACGGAAGACGACGTGGAGCTGGGCATCACCTTGACTGCAGCGGCCGCGCCACTGGCCATCGGCCTGTCGCAGATGACGGACTTCAAGGGCCGGGTTCAGCTGGCCCTTTCTCGGGTGGTGTCCAGCGGGTTGGAGTACAGCGCCGAGGAGGCCTTGCTGCAGCGAGCGCTGGGTGACCTCCTGCTGCACACCGAGGGCGCTGGGGAACCAATGCAGGAAGCGTTTCGCCGCTGCCATGAGGTTGCGGGGCGGCTCGATGACCAGGAGTTGTACGTCATGGCCGTCGGAGGACTGTGGGTTGCCGCGATGGCGCGCGGCGACTATGAGGCCGCGGCTACGCATTGCGAGCAGTTGGCCGCGCTGGTGTCCTCTGACGATGCCCGCCAGCGTCTGGCCCGCATGCAGGCGCAGACGGCATGCTTTGCCGGCGACTTCGAAGCCGCCGTGCCGCTGGCCCACCAGGTGTTGCGCGACACGGTCGGTTGCCCCGACGAGCCCGGTGTCGTCTTCGTCGATGCCCGGGTGTCGATGCGCATCGTCCTGGCTCGCGTCGCCATGGTCCGAGGCCAGACCGCCGAAGCCGCCTCATGGGCCGAGGAAGCGGTCAAGGTCGCCAGCGAACTGGACCATGCCATGGCCGTCTGCTACGCGCTGGCCTTTGCCGCGTGTCCCGCGGCTTACCGGCGCGGCGATCTGTCCAGCGCAGAGGCACACCGCCAGCAGCTCGCCGCAGTGGCCTCGAGGCATGGGCTGGGGTACTACAGCCGCTGGGCCGAGGGCTACGCACGGCTGGGCTGTGCCGATCTGGTGGTGGACGACATCGCTGATCCTCGCCTCCGGGTGGAGCTGACGACATTGAGGGCGGACGCGCTGGCTTGAGCGATCTCGCAAGGCCGCTGAGCTCTCCCGATAGGGGTAGTGCGGCTTGGACCGCTTGGGGCGATTGCAGTCCAGGTGCAGTCAACAGAATGGTTTGCAGCCCGCGACAAGCGGCTCGCAAACCCCGCCGATCCCGCAACCGCGGACATGTGGCGGAAGACCACAGCACCGGACCTGTTGGCCCGGCATCACCAGGAGATTCTCATGGCCTCCCTTTCCACCCTTGGGCTCATCCATACCGCCATCAGCGTCGTGGCACTGGTCTCCGGCTTCATCGCGGTCGCCAAGCCGCGCGGCATCTCGTGGTCCGACGGCGCGGGGCGCGTCTATATCGTCACCACGCTGCTGACCTGCCTCACCGCCTTCGGCATCTTTCAGCACGGCGGCATCAACAAGGCTCATGCGCTCGGCGTCGTGACCCTGCTGGTGCTCGCAGGCTCCTACATCGCTGACCGTCGAGTCCCGTCCAGCGCATGGGCGCATTACGTGGCGCCACTCGGCTACACGACCACACTTTTCCTGCACATGATCCCGGGCGTCACCGAGACGTTCACCCGCATCCCCGTTGGCTCGCCCGTCTTCAATGGGGCCGAGGACCCGGCGCTGCAGCAACTTATCGGTGGCCTGTTCGGCGCCTACCTGGTCGGCGTCGCGTTGCAAGTGCGGCAGCTCCGTCGCAACAAGCCGACGGCGAAGCAGGGCGTCTCCATCGCCTGAGTTCGTTCCGTCAACCCAAGATGCCTCCCCGACAAGGCACCGGAAGGGTAAACACGGGTGCCGCGCATCGCGCGGGCCCGGCGTGACCCGCAAATGCCCCCTGGATGCGACAGCGACGCGCTCCTATCATGGTCGTCCACTGACCAATCAATCAGCATCCCTGGGGAGGGCTTATGCGGAGATGGCAAGTTGTGCTGGGGGCGGTGCTCACCGGCTGGAGTTTGAGCGCTCAAGCTGCGGAGCTAGGCATCGCGGCGTTCAACATCGCGTGGGCCGGCTCTGAGGCCGACTTCAACGAGCACATCCGGGTCTGTACCAGCCCGCAGGTGAACTGGTGCGACACGCGCGCCAAGATCGCCAAGGGTGAAACAGCGCCCACGCCTGAAGAAGATGCACGCGCGAAGCAGTGCCAGGCGGACTTCGACGCTGCCGCTGGCGGCGCCGGCAAGGGCCTGCTCGTCGCACCGTGCAACGCGTACAAGCTCACGGCGTCGAAGTGGAAGAAGGCGACGCCCGGGATCTATGCCGAGAAGCTTGAGGGGCTGCGACAGACCGTCGACGAGCTCATCCGGGCGCGGCGCGTCGACGTGATCGCCTTCCAGGAGGTCCGCTCTGCCGGCGTCATCAAGGAGATCCTCGGCAGCCACTCGGCCGATTTCGATGCGTGCGTTGCGGACCACACGTCGTTCCAGACGGTCGGATTTGCATGGCGGCGCTCGGTGACGTCCAAGCCCGGCAAATGCGCCCCTGAGGCCGGCCTTGCGATCAAGGAGACCCCCAAGGATCCGGCGTCTTTGCGATACCTGCGGCCCGGGGTGGCCTTGTCGCTCACCATCGGCAAGGACCCCCTCACGCTGATGAACGTGCACCTCAAGTCCAGTTGCGCCAACCTCATCACCAGCCCGGCCTTCAAGGGGCATGAACTGACCGACCCGGATGCGGCCTGTCAGGTGCTGAACCGTCAGGTGGCGCCGCTGGAAGCCTGGATCGATGGCGTGGCCAAGACGTCGCCCTTGTTCGTCGTGCTTGGGGACTTCAACCGCAGGCTGGACGAGGAGGCTGCCAAGTCGGTGGCCTCCAAGGACGTGCGCACGGACCACACGGATCCTGCGACACCGAACAAGACGGGGCCCAATGGCGAGGTCAGCTCCAGGTTCCTCTGGCAGGAGCTCTCCGACGGAGACCCCACCCTCGTCCAGGTTCCGCCGCCCGTGACGACGGATTGCAAGGGGTTTGAAGGCCTGGACCACATCCTGATCAGCGCGGCGCTGAACGCGCGGCAGACCGGCCAGCTCTCGTCGGAGAAGGTCAAGGTCGAACAGAAGGACAAGCAGGTCATCGTGACCAGCGACCACTGTCCGCGGATCACCAGGCTCACTCTCTGACCTCGCGCTGTCCGGCGAGACCGTCCAACGGCCAGACCCTGGCCTCACGCCCCTTCAATCCATGAAAACCGAAGTTCGCAATGCAGCCGAGCTGGCTGCCTGGTTGGCGCTCCCTGGACCTGCCGTCATCCAGGATCTCGACCTCACCGCGGCGTCAGCGGAGATCGCCAAGCGCGACCTCGCCGGCTGTGCATTCCTGGGCTGTGTCATGGCTCCCGACCTGGCCAAGGCCGCAGGGGAGGCGCACTGCCTGGTCCTCCCGCCCGTCGCGGCATCGGATGAAGCCCCCTTCAATCCGTATTCGGTGAGCATGTACACGCCGGACGAGCTCTACGACGGGTATGACCCTGTCGATGCCGGCACCTACGACAAGTATTTCGACCGCAAGGTGTACCTCTCGTACATGTCCCTCGGCCCACCGGCCGAGCTCAAGCCCGTGGCGGCCGATGTCTTGCTGCTGCGCCGGATGCATGACGCCACGATCGCCACCGCGCTGGACGGCTTCGTCAAGGGTTCGCAGGGGCGCATCGTCGCGATCATGGGCGGTCACGATCGCGCTCGTAGCGACGCGCTCTACCTTGCCGTGGCGCTGCTGGCGCTGGAGTTGACGCGCAAGAACTACATCATCGCGACCGGCGGCGGCCCAGGCCTCATGGAGGCGGCCAACCTCGGCGCCTACGCCGCTGGCTTTGCTGACCCCGAAGCCGTGGTGAGAGCTTCTGTCGAGCGGTTGAAGGCGGCGCCGACGTACAAGGATGCCAACTGGCTGAAAGTCGGCTACCAGGTGTGGAAGGGGCTGGGCAAGCCGGCCGACTTCGACAAGAGCCGCAACCTCGGCATCCCCACCTGGTTCTACGGGCACGAGCCGCCCAACGTGTTTGCCACCGACATCGCCAAGTACTTCGAGAACAGCGTCCGGGAGGAGGGGCTCCTGGCCATCGCCCACTCTGGCGTGCTGTTCGCCGAGGGCAATGGCGGCACCGTGCAGGAGATCTTCCAGGACGCTTGCCAGAACTACTACCGCACCTACGGACAGCTCAAGAGCCCGATGGTGCTGCTGGGAACCGAGTACTGGAACTGGACCGAGCCCGACTACGGCAATCCTGCGGACCGGCGGCGTCCGGTGTACCCGGTCTTGAAGAAGTTGGCTTCCGAAAAGGGCTTCGCCGACTACGTGCACATCACCGACAGCACGCTCGACGCGATCGACTTCATCGTCAACCACCCGCCAATCAAGGCTTAGTCGTGCAGAGGGTGCGCAGCGCCCGCGACGATCAGAGAAAGCGAGAACGGGCATGAAGCTGTCCGAGATAGTCATCAAGAACTTCCGGCTGCTGCAGGACGCGCGCATGCGGCTGGACACGACGGGCATCACAACGATCCTGGTGGGCCCCAACAACAGCGGCAAGACCTCGACCATCGAGGCCATGCTGGCGTTCCTGCAAAGGCCGATCAAGCAGCTGTCGATCAACGACTTCTCCCTTGGCTGCCGTGACGCCTTCAAGAAGTTCGAGACACACGTCCTGACGCCACCACCAGCAGCGGCGGCCGCGGGTGGGGCTCCAGCTGCTGAGCCGCCGCCATTGCCTGCGCTGCCGGTCTTGTCGCTGCAACTGAAGTTCGACTACGACGACACCGGTCCGGATCTGGCGCTCGCCGGCGAACTGCTGATGGACCTGGAGGATGCGTCCACGACTGTCACTGTCGAGATCCGATTCGGGCCTGCAAACCCCCAACAACTGGCGCAGGCGTACCTGAAGGATCGTGACGATGACCAGTCCTTCGCCGACTACCTTGCCGTCACGCTGCACGACCACTACAAGCTCGATCAGTTCAAGCTGAGCCCTGACGGCAGCCAAGCTGAGAGGTTGCCCGACCGCGGCATCCTGCAGCGGCTGATTCGCATCGACGTCGTCAGTGCGCAGCGCCACATCGACGATCGTGAGGAGGGCAGCAAGGCCACGCGCTTGTCGACCTTGCTTCACGCCCACTATGAGCGGCGCTACAAGGTCGACGCGCCCAGCGACTTCAAGGCGCTTGAGAAGACGCTGCGAGAACAGTCCACGGCGCTCGGTCCCCAGTACGTCAAGGCCTTTGATGGCCTCATGAAGGGCCTCGCGAAGTTTGGCCACCCCGAGTCACCCAAGCTGACGGTCCGCGCCGAGCTCAGCGCCGATGGGCTCTTCAAGGACACGACGCGTGTCTACTACGCCGCCATTGCCGCCGCGGGATTGCCGGCCGACGGCGCCGCGGCGGCGATCGATCAAGCCTTCGAACTGCCTGAACGCTACAACGGTCTCGGCTTCAAGAACCTGATCTACATCGTCCTGTGTTTGAAGTCGTTCCGTGAGGACGTCGAGTCAGACCCTGAGCACCGTCCGCGCGTGCACCTGGTGGTCGTCGAGGAGCCGGAAGTCCACATGCATCCCCAGATGCAGGCGGTGTTCGTCCAGAAGGTCAGCGAGTTCCTTGCACCGGCTGCCGGCGAGACTGGCGTGCAGCTGCTGCTGACGACGCACTCGTCGCACATGGCGGCCAACTGCGGCTTCGCGCCGATTCGCTACTTCCGGCGCAACAAGGGCACGGTCGAGATCAAGGACTTGCTGTCCTTCGAGGCTTCAGCGAAGACCGACCCCGAGAAGGCCGCGATGGAGTTTCTTCGGAAGTACCTCACGACGACACGATGCGACATGTTCTTTGCCGACAAGCTCGTGTTCATCGAGGGGCAGGTGGAGCGCATGCTCTTGCCCCGGCTGGTCGCGGCACTCGAGGCCGCACTTCGCGACAAGCTCACTTCGACCTATGTCTGTACGGTGGAGGTGGGTGGCGCGTACGCGCATCTCTTCAGAAAACTGATCGAGTTCCTGCAACTGCCGGCGCTGGTGATCACCGATCTGGACTCGATCGACGGCGCCACCAAGAAGAAGACACCTGTCGCCAGCGGCCACGCGAGCAGCAATGCGACCCTGTCGAAGTGGCTGCCGGGCAGTGCCGATCTGCCCAAGCTGATGGCAGCTGGTGAAGCAGAGAAGACCTCCGGCCGCGTTCGAGTCGCCTACCAAATCGCGGAAGCCGCTGGCCAACCTTGTGCGCGGAGCTTCGAGGAGGCCTTCGTGTATGCGAATGCAGCATGGCTGCTCGCCAACAAGGCCAAGTTGCTCGCCACCGGCGACACCTTCACCCATGCGGACGCCGCGGCTTTGACCGCCGACGCCTATGCGATCAGCTTGCCGAAGGTCGACTTCGCGCTTGATCTTCTGGCCAACAGCGGCTGGGCAACACCCAAGTACATCCGAGAGGGGCTCGAATGGTTGGCGAAGCAGTAGCCGCGGCACAGCCGGAGAAGACGGCGGACGAGCGCATCGCCGATTGCCTCACCAACGGCCGAAGCTTCGTGCTGGACGCCGGTGCTGGGGCGGGCAAGACGTACTCTCTGGTCGAGGGCCTCAAGAAGCTGTGCGCACCACCCATCGCGGACAGGCTGAAACGGGATGGGCAGCAGATCGCCTGCATCACCTATACCAATGTGGCCAAGGACCAGGTGATCGAGCGGATTCAAGGCAACAGCCTGGTGCGGGTCTCGACCATCCACGACTTCCTCTGGAGCACGCTGCAGCCCCATCAGCAGGCGCTCCGACAAGCGCTGCTCGATTTCAACGAGGCGCTGCCGTCGACAAGCGCGCGTCGAGTCGATCAGGCCGAACTGCAGGCGAAGGTGGACGGCCGGCTCGAGGTGAAGTATTCGGACCGAGGCTCCAAGTTCCTCGACGGTCGGATCTTTCATGACGACCTGCTGTCGATCGCCCGCATTGCCTATGCCAGGTACGACAAGCTGGCGCGGATCGTGGCGAGCCGCTACCCCTACATCTTTGTCGATGAGTACCAGGACACCAGCGCGGCGGTTGTCGACATCCTGCTTGGCCGAATCCTGCCCTTGGTCGGTGACAAGGTCGTGCTGGGATTCTTCGGCGACAAGATGCAGAACATCTATCACAGCGGCGAGCACAAGGGGATCGGCACCTTGCCGGCGGATCTCGCTGCGCCGCTGGAAGTGATCGTCAAGCGTGAGAACCGCCGCTGCTCCCTCAGCGTCATCAACGTACTGAACAAGATCCGGACCGACATCACACAGATCCCGGGCAACAACAACGTGCAAGGCGATGCGGCGTACATCCGAGTCGAGGGGGCGGCGGATGAAGCTGGCCTTCAGCGCGCACGAGAGCTACTGACCGGCACCTTGGCCTGGAACCTGGCCGACCACGGCACACGTGAGCTCTACCTCACCCACAGGCTGATTGCCCGCAAGGCCGGTTTCGCCGACCTCTTGCAGGCGTTTACGGATCGGGGCGGCTTCGCCAAAGATGCCCTCACCGATGGTTCCGATCGGCGGATCGCCTTCTTTCTGGAGAAGGTGGAGCCGCTGGCGCAGGCTTGGCAGAAGGGACAAATCGGCGAGACGCTCGGCAGGCTTCATGGCGCGGGTCACCGGCTTGCCAGTCGCGCCGCGAAGTCAGGCGTCCGCGACGCGCTGAACACGCTGATCGACAAGCGCGGCTCGGGCACTGTCCGGGAGGTGCTGGAGACGATTCGAGATCGTCAGCTCTTCCCGCTGACCGATGACCTGAGCATCCGCCTCGGGAACAACCAACCCATCCTCACCGCGGAGATGGATCAAGCCGCGCAAGAGCGAGAGCAGGCGGACGCGAAGCTGTACGCGGCACTCTTTGCGCTTCCCTACGCACAGGTCGCTGCATTCGCTCGGTTCTTCATGACCAGCACGCCTTTCGCAACGAAGCATGGGGTGAAGGGTGACGAGTTCGAGACCGTGTTGGTGGTACTGGACGATTCCGGCGCTGCGTGGCACTTCTATTCATTCGACAAGTACCTGTCCGGCGTCGACGACGCGGCGAACCAAGAACGTGCGAACCGCTCTCGCAACGTCTTCTACGTCTGCTGCTCCAGGGCGCGACAAAGGCTTGCTGTGATCGACATGGGCAAGGCATCCGCGGCGAAAACAGCGCGGATGCAGGCGCTGTTCGGTGCTGATCGTTGCTTTGAGGTGTAGCCTTCGTTCTGATCGACGTTGACGACGGTCGTGCAAGTCGCAACCGCGCGTGCAAGTCGCAACTTAACTGGGAGTCCTCGTGATGCAGGTGCTGGCGCCGATCGGCTATCCGTCATCGCCATCGACCGCTGCGCTGTGGCAGTGGTCGGTTTTGGAGGTCGAAGACGACGATGGATCGCGCGTGCGCCTCTTGGCCGGTGTGTTGGGCGGCACGGAGACCAGGGTACGGCTTACCAGCCAGATCGAGCAGATCGAAGGCGGACAGGCGATCACCCGTTCGGGAAGCATCTACACGCTGGAAGGGCCACCGGCCACTGAGGAGCAAGCAGTCGCGCAGGCGAGTCGGCGCAATGCACTGCTGGCCGGGCGACAGGCGGAAGACGTGACGCACGAGTACGTCAAGCGCTGATAGAGCGGCCAGCCTTCATTGGCGAACTGGCATGACCGATCTCACTCCAACGAGGTAGCGAACGCCCCACCTATAGGGCTGTCGATGAGCACATCAGGGTAGCGATGGCCAGGGCAGCTGGTTCATCGACGCTCGATGCCAACACAAGTTGTTGGCAGGCGAGCAATGAACACCATCCTTTCCAAGCATCTCCGAGCAATCGCGGCCAGCGCGATGCTGGTTGCAGGCAGCGGCCTGGCCCATGGGCAAGAGACCCCGACCTGGTGGCGCCCCAACCAGTACTTCGTCCAGGCAGGCGCGGCAGAGGACGCAACGGCGCTCACTGTTGGCGCAATCTGGTACTCCGACTGGGCCAGCCTGTATTCGGGCGGACTATTGCGCCTGTACTGGGAGATCTCCTTCGGTCGCTGGTCAGCGGATCAGCCAGACGGCTCGACGCGGTCGGCCTGGGTGACGCAAGTGGGCATCACGCCGGTACTGCGCTGGTACCTTGGTGCCGAATCGACGCGCTGGTTCGTGGAGGCCGGCATCGGCGGCAACCTGCTGCTGCCCATCTATCGCAGCCGAGACAAGCGCTTCAGCACGACCTTCAATTTCGGCGACCACATCGGCATCGGCATGCCGTTCGGGGAGGGCGACAGGCAGGAGATCGCCTTGCGTATCCAGCATTTCTCCAATGCGGGCATCCGGCACCCGAATCCTGGGGAGAACTTCGTGCAGCTTCGCTACACGGCCCGGTTCTAGGCCTGCTCAGTCGCTGCTGAGCACGAGCGCAACGCCGTCTGCCAGAGCACGCGCCGATACAGGTTTGCGCAGCGTCGCATTGGGGGCCGCGGCAGGGTCATCTTCGACCGTGGGAAAGCCGCTGACCAGCAGGATGGGTACCTCCGGCCGAACCTGACGGAACTCGCGGATGAGGTCCGTGCCGGACAGCCCCGGCATGCGCTCGTCGGTCACGACGGCGTCGAACAGCCGCGGAGCCCTGCGAAAGGCCTCGAGCGCCGCTCTGCTTGAACCGTAGCCGTGGGCGTCGTATCCCAGGTCGGTCAGCATCCGCAGGACCAGCTCCAGCAAGGGCGCCTCATCGTCGATGACCATGACGGCTTCCCCGCGGCCCTTGGGCAGCGCTGGAGCCGGCGTGCTCGGCGAGACGTCGACCTCTCCGCCGGCGGGCAGCCACACGGTGAACGTGCTGCCGACGCCGACGGCCGTGCTCACATCGACCGCGCCGCCAAGCTCTCCCACGATGCCGTGTACCAAGGACAGGCCCAGGCCGTTGCCGACCGCGGCCTCCTTGGTGGTGAAGAACGGATCGAAGATGCGCTCCATGGTCTCCGTAGTGATGCCGATGCCGGTGTCCCGAACCTGCAGCACCAGGTAGGCGCCGGCTGCGAGTGTTCCCGTGGTCACGATGAAGCCAGCATGGGGCTGCCGGCGTTCGACCTGGATGGTCAGCTCACCGCCATCGGGCATGGCCTGAAGCGCGTTGGTGGCCAGGTTCATGATGACCTGATGAACCTGGGTCGCATCACCCAGGACGGCACCTCGACCACCGTGCAGGTTGAGGTGCATGGCAACGCCCGCGGGCAGGCCGGCTTGCAGGAGGTCGGCCGCTTCCCGGACGACGCTCTCCAGGTGAACCAGCACGCGCTCGCCGATGCCGCTGCGGCTGAAGGCAAGCACGCGGTCAACGAGTGCGCGACCACGCTCGCCGGCAATCAGGATCTGCTGGATGTCACGCTGCTGCCGGCTGCCTTCGCCGGTACCTTGGATGGCCATCTCACCGTAGCCGAGGATGATGCCGAGGATGTTGTTGAAGTCGTGGGCGATGCCACCGGCCATGGCGCCCATGGCCTCCAGGCGTTGCGACTGTCGACGCGCGGCGTCGGTACGCTTTTGCCGGTCGATGTCGCCCACAGAGCCGGCAAACCGCGTCGCCTCGCCCGTCTCAGTGCGAAGGCACAGGCCTCGAATGCGAACCCATCGCCAGCCGCCATCGTCGGTCGCGACGCGAAACTCTCTGTCGAACAGCTCCGCCTGGCCCGCGATGTACTGGTCGGCGCTGGCCCTGAGCCCCTGCACATCGTCCGGGTGGACCCTCAGCGCTGCGCGCCATTCGGCGCGGGTCTTGGTGGGTGTGCCGGGGGACAGGCCAAGGATGGCCTGCGCCCGCTCGGACAGGAACATGGCATCGGCTGGAATGTCCCAGTCCCAGATGCCATCGGTCGAAGCTGCCGCCGCCAGCTGGAAACGCTCCTCAGAACGGCGCAGGGCCTGTTCACTCCTCTTTCGTTCGGTGATGTCGGTGATCGACCCCGTCCAGCGCACCATGACCCCATTCGGGTCGCGTGTGGCCACGCCGGTCAGGTGGACCCAGCGCTCCTCGCCACGGATGAGCATGCGCATCTCGGTCTCCAGCCGAGGTGCCGTGCTGGCGTAGAAGGTCGACATGCTTCGAACGACCTCCTGCTGGTCATCCGGGTGATAGGGGAAGTGCCGTATGAATCCCGCGCGGTCGCCGAAGACCGTGTCAGGCGGCAGCCCGCAGACCTCCAGGAAGCGTGGCGACCCATAGAACTCGTCCTCCGAGACGAGCCAATCGGTGTGGCCGTCGCCGGCGGAGTCCGCAACGGCGTATCGCTCCTGGGCCCGGCGCAGTTCAGTGGCCAGTTGATGCTCGGTGTCGCTGACCGTGACGGTACCGATCAAGCGAACCGGCTCTCCGCCAGCGTCCTGCTCGATCAGGCCATGGCAGCGCACCCAGCGCCAGCCAGTCGGTGTCCGGACGCGCCAATCGACGCAGAGGTTTTCCGCTTCGCCTCGTGCGGTGGTCTGCAACTGAATGCGGCGGGATGACGCATCCTCTGGATGCACGTTGTCCGGTGTCAGCCACCACTCCACGGAGACCGTGGGCTCGTCGGCACTGAGCCCACAAAGCTGTCTGGCCGTTTGGTCCAGTTCGACTGTCGAACTTCTCAGGTCCCAGGCCCAGACGCCTGCTCCCAGGGCACCCAGCGCCTTGGCAAGCAGTGTCGGGCTGTCGATTGGCGTCATCCTGTGTCCTCGCTGCCTTCATTGCACGCTGCGTTCTGCTCAAGATTGTGATGGTCCGGCGTCACTGGATGACAACCGTCACAAACGGCGCGTCAGCGTTGTCTTTCCGTGAGATGCTTGACCGATGATGGTCGCGCCTTCAACCCCAGAAGCATCCCTTGGAGCCTCGGCGACTCCACGGCATGTGGTGGTTATTGATGATGACCCGCAGATCCGCCAGATGGTCGCGGACTACCTGGGCGACCGCGACGTTCGGGTGACGGCATTGGCCGGCAGCCGAGGCCTGGAGGATTTGTTGGCCCGGGAGGCCATCGAGCTGCTGCTGCTCGACCTGAAACTCCCCGGCGAGGACGGCATCGAGATCGCCAGGCGGGTTCGCCAGACTTGCGAGCTGCCCATCATCGTCCTGACCGGGCGGCAGGATGAGGCTGATCGCGTGATGGCGCTCGAGCTCGGCGCCGACGACTACCTCACCAAGCCGTTTTCGCTGAGAGAGTTGCTGGCGCGAATGCGAGCAGTGCTCAGGCGTTCGCGTGGGCGCGAGAGCATCCCCGAGCTGCTGTCCAAGGTGCGGCTCTATCGGTTCGCGGGCTGGGAGCTGAACGTTCGGCTGCGCCAGCTGCGAGCGCCGGACGACGCGTTGATCGGGCTGACCAACAACGACTTCAACCTGCTCGTCGCCTTCCTGGCGGCTCCCCAGCAGGTGCTGCCGCGTGACCGGCTGATTGACCTGTCCCGGCTGCACAACGACGAGGTCTATGACCGCACCATCGACGTGCAGGTCGGTCGCCTGCGCCGCAAGCTGGAAGCGCATGGGGGAGGGGAGTTGATCGCCACCGAGCGTGGTGCCGGCTACGTGTTCAAGTCCTCGGTCGAGGTCTTGCGCTGATGGCCGACGTTGCCCCCGGCCGCTCCCGCCTCGAGAGCTGGCTGGAGGCAGGACTGACGTCCGTCTTCCTGGCAGCGCTGCTCATCAACCTGGGCAACAGCCTGGCCAGGAGCGCGCTCGACGCGGCTGCGATCTGGGCTGACGAGGCGCAGCAGTTCGCGCTGGTCTGGCTGGCCTTCCTCGGCGCGGCACTGGCGTCCGTCCAGAACAACCACTTGCGGATGGATGTCCTTCGCGACCGTTTCCCCGAGCGCTTCAAGCGGATCGTGACTGCTGCAGAGGCGCTCCTCGTGCCGGCCATCTGCGGCTTCACGACGCTGCAATCGCTCAAGTACCTGCAGCAGATCGCCTCGCTCGGAGTTCGCAGCGACATGGCGGGGCTACCGATGTGGGTGCCGCATGCGGCCGTCACGCTGGGCTTTGCCCTGATGACAGCGCTTGAGGGGGCGCGGCTTCCCCGACGGCTCCAGGGGGCCCGATGAGCGTCGCCCTGACCGTCATCCCATTCGCATTGCTGCTGCTCGGCTTCCCGATCTACGTGGTGCTGCTGGCCGGGAGCTGCGTCGCCCTGGCCATCTCGCCGGACCTGCCGCTACTCGCCTTGCACCAGAACCTGTTCGCCGGCGTGAACTCATTGGCGCTGCTCGCCATCCCGTTCTTCATCTACGCGGGCGAACTGATGGGGCGAGGCAGCCTGGCCAACCGGCTCATCGACGTCGTCGACGGCGTGGCTCGCCCATTGCCGGGCAGCCTGGCACTGACGACGGTGGGCAGTGCCACGCTGTTCGGCGCGATCTCCGGGGCCAGTGCCGCGACGGTGGCCACCATCGGTCGTGTCATGCATCCCGCGCTGCTCGGCGCCGGCTACTCGCCCAGGTTCGCAGCTGGGTTGGTGACCACGGTGGGGGCGATCGACATCGTCATCCCGCCGAGCATTCCATTGATCGTCTATGCCATCGCAGCCAACGAGTCGGTCCCGCGGCTTTACGCGGCGGGCGTGCTTCCCGGCCTGGTGCTGGCCGCGCTGCTGGCAGCCTATGTGGTGTTCGAAGCGCGGCGCAGCGGCGTAGGGCATGTCCGGCGCTTCGACTGGGCGACATTGCGTCGCGCAGCTGTTCGGTCGCTGTGGGCCCTGGGGGCGCCGTTCGTGGTGCTTGGCGGCATCTATGGCGGCTGGGCATCACCGACGGAGTCCGCGGCCTATGGCTGTGCCTATGCGGCACTCGTCACGCGCTTCATCTACCGCGAACTCAGCTGGCGAGAGGTCGCCGCGGCTGCGGCCAGCACCATCCGCTTCTGTGGCCAGGTCCTCATCATCGTGGCCTGCGCCAACGTGTTCGGCTGGCTGCTGACCGTGCAGCAGGTGCCGGTGACGGTCGTGGCCTGGGTGAACCACTGGGAGCTGCCTGCGTGGGCGCTGCTGCTGGCCATGAATGTCCTGCTGCTCATCGCCGGCTGCCTCATCGACCCCATCTCGGCCATCCTGATGTTCGCGCCCCTGCTGGTGCCGGTGGCGCAGTCGGCCGGCATCGACTTGATCCATCTCGGCATCGTGATGACGGTGAACCTGGCCATCGGGCTTTTCACGCCACCGTTTGGCATCAACCTCTTCGTTGCGCAGTCAACGTTGAAGCTGCCTCTGCCGCTGCTGTACCGCAGCATCCTGCCGTTCTTCTTCGTGTACCTCATCGGTCTGGGCGTGGTGACCTATGTGCCTTCCCTGTCGCTGCTCGGTACGCAGCTGTTCCTGGCCGTGCCGGAGTAACGAGTGAACTTGACCCGACGACATCTTTCCGCCGTGCTGCTCGGCAACGCCCTTGGCGCGCCCGCGTTGGCCGCTGCGCCTGAGCTCACGATGAAGATTGCCAGTCCCGTCACCGGCGATGCGTCCAATGAGTGGATGCGCCGCTTCAAACAGGGTGTCGAGCAGCGCCTGCCAGGCCAGGTGCGAGTCGAGCTCTACCCGTCGAATCAGCTCGGCCCGATTCCAGCGACTGTCGAGGGGGTGGCGCTCGGCACGATCCAGATGACGATTCCAGCGGCCGGCTTCGTGACCGGGCTGGAGCCCCGTTTTCAGGTGCTGGACGTGCCTGGCCTCTTCGACAGCGTCCAGCACACGCAGCAGGTGTTTGCGGACCCGGCTGCGCGCCACCTAGTGGCAGGGTTCGGAAGCGGGAAAGGGGTGGAGGCGCTGTTTGTCTACGCGGCAAGTCCCCTGATGCTGCTGACCCGGCGGCCCGTCACCAGCTTGGCCGACCTGAAGGGCATGAAGATCCGGTCGACCGGTGGGGCGGCTTTCCAGATCGAGCCGTTGCGCAAGCTTGGCGCCATCCCGATCTCGATGCCTCTCGGCGACACGATGTCGGCGCTGCAGAACCGCGCCCTCGATGGGATGGTGTCCGGCATTGCCGTCTACACGGCCTTCAAGTACCACGACGTGGCTCGATGCCTCACGCTGCTGCCTGGGTCGATGCTCATGATCGTTGGCTTGGCCAGCAGGACGTTCCTGTCCAAGCTTGGCGGGCCGGCCGAGGCGGTAGTTCGCGAAGAGTCCCAGCGCGCCGAGGCCGTGCTGACCCAGCTCGGCGCCGACGACATCGATCGCATGCAGGCCCAGTGGCGGGAGCGCGGCGGCAGCATCTCGACGCTGCCTGCGCCGGAGGCCCGGCGGTATCTGGAGATCGTGGACGGGGTGCTCAAGCCCATGCTGAACAGCAACCCGACGCTGCAGGCCGACTACTTGGCCTTGCGCGGCGCGGCCCAGCGCGTCCGGAGATAGCCGCCAATGCGACGGTTGACACACACACCATGGACGCCGTCACACTGATGCGCCAAGTTGCCCGTGAAATGAGCGAACCGACTTCGCCTTCGCGGTCGCGCGCCTGCATGAACCAGATCCTCATCATCGAGCCCGATTTCCAAATTCGACGTCTGCTGGAGCACTGGGTGGAGGAGGCCGGATATGCGGTGATGGGCGACCAAACCGAGGCAGGCGCCGGTGGGCCAGACCTTGTGATCGCCGGCCTGGGGTCTTCATCAACAACGGTTGCCGAGCGCATCGACGCGCTCCGGCGGGTGCATAGCGCCCCGTTGTTGCTGGTCTCGTCCAGGTTTCGGCGCGGGCTGGCGGAGTCGCACACAGCGGCTCGCCATCTCGGTGTCCAAGCGGTCCTGCCAACGCCATTCAACCAGGCTGAGCTGTTGTCAGCCATCGCATCCGCCCAAGGCGCCTGAGTCATGAGTCCGCGCCTTCAAGTCATCGCGGGTCAGACGGTCCGAGGTGGGCCGACGGTGTTTGACGCGCCAGCTCTGCGATTCGGGCCATTTGTTCTGCATCGAGCCAGGAAGCTGCTGCTGGAAGGCGAGAGGCCGGTACGGCTCAGTAGCCGCGCATTCGAGGTTCTGTCCGCGCTCGTTGAGGCCCCGGGCGTGCTGGTGTCCAAGGACACGCTGATGGAGCGAGCTTGGCCAGGTGCGGTGGTTGAGGAAATCAACCTGCGGGTGCAGATCGCTTCGATCCGCAAGCTGCTGGGCGACTCGAAGGACACCCGGTACATCAGCAACGTGCCAGGACGTGGCTACTGTTTCGTCGCGCCGGTGACAGAGGTTGAAGCCCGGCTGCCCACGCCGCCGGCGCTGGCCACCGTTCGGCGTGGTGGGCCGGGCAGGGCGATCTGGCCCATGCTGGGCAGGGAAGCTGAGTTGGCTCTCCTCGTCCGCCAACTGGCAGATCGCCGCCTGGTGACCGTTGTCGGGCCTGGGGGCATCGGCAAGACGACCTTGGCCATCTCGGCGGTGCATGCATTGGAGCCTCAGCAGGCTGACGGGGCATTCTTCGCAGACCTGGCGTCGGCCCGGGACACCTCGGACATCGCAGCGTCGATCGCGACGGCATTCGGGGCCACCATTCAGGGGGCAGACCCGGCAGCCAGCCTGGCTGCGTTCATCCGATCGCGCCAGTTGCTGCTGTGCCTGGACAACTGCGAGCATGTCGTCGACAGCGTCGCGGCGCTGGTCGAGTCGTTGCTCGCACAGTGCCCATCGATGCGGGTACTGGCCACGAGCCGGGAGGCTCTGCGCGTGGACGGTGAGCAGCGCCATCACCTGGGCGCCCTTGCACTGCCTCCTCTCGCAGGAGTCGAAACAGCTGCTGTCGCTATGACCTTCGCGTCGGTCCAACTCTTCGTCGACCGCGCAACCGCCAGCCTCGGGGACTTCCAGCTCGTGGATGCGGATGCCGACGCAGTGGCCAGGCTGTGCCATCGCCTGGGCGGCGTGCCGTTGGCAATCGAACTGGCGGCTGCGCGCATCGACCAGTTCGGAGTTCAAGGCTTGGCCGACCGGCTTGACGACCAGTTGCTGCTTCAGGCGCCAGGCCGCAGAACAGCACTTCCGCGTCAGCGGACGCTCAAGGGCATGCTGGATTGGAGCCACGAGCTGCTGGAACCGGTCCAGCAGAAGGTGTTGCACCGTCTCTCCGTGTTCAAGGGCAGCTTCGGCCTGGAAGACGCCATCGCGATGGTCACCGCGGATGACGTCGACGCCAGCGGCGCTGGAGCAGCCCTGGTGGCGCTGGCAGAGAAGTCACTTCTGCTCACCGAACGTCAGGATCGCGCCACCCGCTACCGCATGCTGGAGGTCACACGAGCCTACGCCTCCGAGCACCTCGTCCTCGACGGTGCCCAGGAAACCTGGTTTCGCCGGCACGCGGAGTACCAACTGGACCGGATGGCGCGAGCCGACGGCCGCTGGTCGGAGCTGGGGCGGGAGCGCTGGCTGCTGACCCACGCCAATGCCATTGATGACCTGCGCGCGGCGCTGCGGTGGGCCCAGGAGTGCCGCGATGACCGGTTGTCTTCGAAGCTTGCGGCCGCAGCACTACCCCTGGCGTTTCAGCTGGGCCTGCTTGGCGAGTGCCGTGGGTGGGCCGAGCAGGCGCTGGCCCTGGGTGGCGGCGCGAGCGAGCCAACGGTGGCGATGCGGCTGCTAACGGCGCTGGGACACATTGAGGTGCAGACGTCGGCGGATTCGGAGGCCGCAAGACAGTGGTTCGAGAGGGCGTATCAGCTCACGCTACAGCAGCTTCCGGCGTTGCGGCGGGATGGCATTGCCGGCCTGTTCGTTGCGGCCTACGGTGCGGCCAACTATCCGGAAGCCGCTGGACACGCCCAGACGCTGCTCGACACCGCGCCCGCAGCGGTGAGCAGCAGCGCGGAGCTCCATGCCAGACGCATGCTCGCCCAGTCGATTCATCACCTTGGGCAGCATTCCAAGGCCTATGCACTGGCCGAGTCCCTATTGGCTGCGCAGGTGCCAGGGTTGCCTTTGACGAACAACAGCGCGCTGCAGATCGACCGGCGGGTGTCGATGCTCATCGTCGTGTCCCGCGTGGACTGGCTGCACGGCAAGAGCGAGGACGCCCACTCGCAGATTGAGGTTCTGCTTTCCATTGCGAGGGCAGATTCGCCCTTCGCGCTGTGCCAGGCCTTGGCCATGGCGGCCATCCCCATCGCCTGGTGGTCAGGTGAACTCGATGTGGTGGAGGAGCGGATCGCGCTGCTGGACGAGCAGGCCATGCGCTTTGGGTCAGTGCAATGGCAGAGCTGGGCCGCCCACTACGCGGCCACGCTCGCCGCTCTACGGGGCGAAAAACCTGCCAGGCCTCCGCAGCGGCCGGCGACCACCAAGCAGAAGGACATCTTGGCCACCCTGGTGCCGGAACTCGCAGACGCTTCCGTGCTGCAGCGAGTGCTGGCGGGTACGGTGGGATGGAACGCCGCGGAAGTGTTCCGCGCCCAGGCGGTGATGAAGCATGCGAAGGGGGACTTCGAAGGCGCTCGAGGAGCTGCGTTCGCCGCACTGTCGAAGGCGAGAGCTCAAGGTGAACTGGCCTGGGAGTTGCGGGCGGCCCGAACTGCAGTGCTGCTCAGCATGGACGGAAGCCGGGATGCCCTGGAAACTGCGCTCGCTCGATGCGCCGTTCTGGGAACACGAGGGCCAGATGTCCGTGAGGCTGAGACAACATAGGCGTCGCATCGCCTGTGACGCATCGGAGCCTCATCGAGGCTCATTGCGCTTGTTTTGCAAGGTCTTGGAAGTGCCAAGCGGCGTAGAAATCCTTCGTCAGCAGATTCGTGCGTGGCTCATTGGCCCTCGCAAGATGGAAAACCCCATCGAAGGCCTTCATGGCACCAATGGCACCCGCAAGTGCCGCCACCACTTCGGGAGGGGCCATCAAGGACAAGGCCATGGCACTTGTGCCAACAGCCACCTCGTAGCCTTTGAGCCTGCGCGTCCGGACCAACTCCTCATGCAGCCCCCGGAGTTTCCGGACTTCGTGGTCGACGGCCTTCATCAGTTCCAGCACCTTTGACTCGGAGTCGACCTGCTTGGACTGCGTGAACAGGCCTTCCAGCTTCGCGTACAGGATCACGAACTGGTCGAAGTACTCCTCCTTGGCCCGCCGAACCTCCTCGACGCTCAAGCTCTTCACGTACGGCAAATAGAGGCAGACCTCCTCTTCAGATGCGCCGTCGACCGACTCTTCGAAGAGGTTCTCCAAGAGGTCGTCACGCGTGGGATGAAGAGTCTCATAGCCCGGACCGACGATGTTCAATCCATACAGCTCCTTGGCGTGCGGGATGCCATTGAGGCCGCTCGACTTGCGTTTGCGTTTCTTTCTTCCGTTGCCGGGTTGATTGTTGGGACCGCCGAAGATGGGAGCGGGAGGCAAGGTGTGCACCACTTGCGCCTGTGGCACGCCAAACATGTTGCAGTTTCTCGGCACAACGGACACGAGGCCAGCTTCGATATGCGCCTTCAGCGTCAGGCATGGCCCCGCGACGTGCCGGAAAAACTTGTCCATCTCCTTGTTTCGGTGACCGACGTCGCGAACCAGGCGTGGTCCCTCAGGGCTGACCAGGTTGGTCAACCCGGGCAGTTCGATGGCCGTCGATGCCGAGTAGACCGCCATCTTCTTGCCGAGTGTCCTCAGGCGCGAGTTGGTCAACAACGGCAAGGTCGTCTTCGTCAATCGCAGGTTCACGCTCAGCCCAAAAGGTGACTTCTTGAGCTGCGGGGCGTGATGCAGCCGCGTCGCGAACTCGTCCAGCAAAGTGGCGAAGCGGGGGCCAAGGCGAAAGAAATCTCGCTCGTCTTGCACCTTGTACGTCTTGAGCAGGTCCAGGATCAGCTGCATGCGCCTCCCTTTCGAACGGGGTCGCCATGGGCAGAGGCGAAGCTGCCGCGCCCTGGCGCCAACGTCATATCTGGTGCCATCGTTGCAACAGGTCTTCTCCGCGTCAAGCATTCGCGCAACGCCATCCAGCAAGATGTCGTACGCCCGTCCGCGGGCTGCTGCGGAGGCGAGACCTCTGCGGCAAAGACTCGCGCGTATGACAGCTGACACAAAGCCGGCCTCAACTGTCACAAGCATGGGGATGGAAGCATTTCCAATGCCCACATGGCTCTTTCCCGCCGATGAAGGTAACGGACACTCATTCGCCCCCGGGCTTGCATAACCCTCCAGTCGCCCGCCTGGCCGCCGACGTGGTCTACCAGTTCGGCAGCTTTCGGCTGTACCCGTCCCGCCAGCGACTGCTGGACGGCGACAACGCGATCCGTCTCGGCAGTCGAGCGTTGGAACTGCTGACGATGCTCGTGGAGCAGGCCGGCACCCTCGTCGACAAGGGCGCGCTCATGGAGCGGGGGTGGCCCGACACAGTTGTCGAGGAGATCAACCTCCGCGTGCAGATCGCGGCACTGCGCAAGGCTCTTGGCGACGTCGAAGGCATTGGCCGCCTCATCGTCACCGCCCCTGGTCGAGGCTATACGTTCACCGCGCCCGTCACCGTCATCGACGACGCGCCTGCTCACGTATCGACGGCAGCGCCCGAGCTACCACCCCATCACATTCCCCGCCGAACCGGCCGCATCTTCGGTCGAGAGCACGCCATTGCGGCCATCGTGGAGCAGTTGCCGCAGCGCGGCTTCATCACGATCGTCGGCCCAGGGGGCATGGGCAAGACCACCCTGGCGGTGGCCGTGGCGGAGCAGCTTCTGCCGCACTTGCCGGATGGCGCCTTCTTCGTGGACCTTGCGCCCATTTCGGAGGCAGATGCGGTCCCGTCCGCGATCGTGTCTGCCATGCAACTCACCCTGAGCGGCCCGATGCAGTTGGAGCGCCTGGCCGTGCAGCTGACGGGGCGAGCCATGCTGGTGGTGCTGGACAACTGCGAGCATCTGGCTGACAGCGCAGCGGCCGCCGCGGAGACGCTCTTGCGCGCATCCCCGGACCTGTGGGTGCTCGCCACGAGCCGGGAGCCGCTGCGCGCCGAGGGCGAGTGGCTGCACCGGGTGCAACCGCTAGGCCTGCCAAGCGCGGACGTGAGCCTGCTGCTTTCCACCGCTGCGGAAGCCATGCGATGGCCGGCGGTACAGCTTTTTGTCGAACGGGCGACGGCTTGCCTCGATTCGTTCACCCTGACCGATACGGATGCTCCCCTGGCGTTGGCCCTTTGCCGGGAGCTCGATGGAATGCCCTTGGCGATCGAGCTTGCCGCCGCCCGGGTCGACACGCTGGGGCTGCACGGGATCTACGACAACCTCAAGGAGCGCCTGCACCTCCTGGCAAGCGGTCTGCGCACCGTTCAGCCCAGGCAGCGCACGTTGCGGGCGCTGCTGGACTGGAGCTACACGCTGCTGCCCGAGGAGACCCGATGCGTCATGCGGCGGCTTGGCGTGTTCCAGAGCTCCTTCAGCCTTGAGGAAGCGGCCAGCGTGGTCGCCGACGAGCAACTCAGCGCCGCAGCGGTGAAGCAGAAGGTCGTCGCGCTCGCGGACCGTTCACTGCTGTCCATCGACGCCAGCGGCGACGTCGCGCGCTATCGGATGCTGGAGGTGACGCGCGCCTACGCAGGCGAGCTGCTGGTTGAAAGCGAGGAGCACAGCATGCTTGGCATGCGGCACGCGCTGATGCTGCTCGACCACTACGAGCGCAGCGCTTCGGACTGGGATGTGCTGTCGCGGTCAGCCTGGCTGGCTCAGCACGCCAGGTTCACCGACGACCTTCGATCTGCGCTGGACTGGGCGTTCGGACCTGACGGGGACGACGAAATCGGCGTCAAGCTGGTTGTCGCGGTGGCTCCGCTGGCGTTCGAGTTGGTCGTCCTGCATGACCTTCGATCGCGTGTTCAGCAGGCGATTTCGGTGCTGGAACAACTGCCTGGCGACCATCGGGAGACGGCGGCGCGTCTGTACACGGCGCTCGGCAGCCTGTTCAACCAGCTTCTGGGACCGAGTCCGGAGATGTCGATCGCCTACCGGCGTGCCTATGACCTGGTGCCCGATCGGGAGGACGCCAAAGCGATGACGCCCTCCGTGGTGGGACTATGGGCGCAAGCCTATGCCTCGGGCGAGTACGCGAAGTCTGCGGAGTGGGCCCAGCGGTTGGAGGCGCTGGCCAAGGCGCGGGACGACGGCATTGCCTTGTTGATTGCCAAGCGGATGCTCGCCCAAGCCAACCACATGATGGGCAATCACGAGACGGCGAGAGCGTTCGCGACCAAGGTGATGCAGTATCCGCAGGGGCGCTTCCCCCTGGTGTACGGCCCGTCCCAGACCAGCGTGCATGTGACGATGCGCATCGTGCTGGCGCGCACGGACTGGCTCGAAGGACGGGCGGACGACGCGGCCGAGCGGATCGGCGAGGCAGTCGACCTGGCGGCCGGAGAGCACGTCATCGCCGAGTACCTTGTGCTTGCCATGGCCGCGGTCCCCATTGCCCTGTGGCGCGGTGACCTGGAACTGGCCAGAGCTCGGATCGATCGGCTGCACACGTTGATGCAGAGGTATCCCTCTCCCTACTGGCAGGCCTGGGCGGATGGTTTCGACTACGCGCTGCGGCCGGAAGGGCGGTCACCGCCGCCCTATGACCCACTCCGGTTCGAGAACTTCGTGACGTTGCATCGCGACCTTTGGCATCCCAAGGCGCTGGCGCGCGTCGAAGCCGGCACGAGTAACTGGTGCGCGCCGGAGGTCTTGCGCGTGCACGCACTGCGGTTGGCCGGCGAGGAACCGGCGAAGGCGGAGGCGACGTTGATCCGGGCGCTGGACCTTGCGCGGGAGCAGGGGGCTTTGGCGTGGGAACTGCGCTGCGCGACTTCGCTGGCTGAGCTGTGGATGCCGAACCGGCCGGGGAAGGCGCGGACTCTCCTTCGCCCTGTGGTGCGCCGTCTCAGGCAAGGCCTGGACACCCGCGATGTGCTGGCTGCGTTGGCCCTTGCAGAGGCCTGAGCGTCACAGGCGACGAGATTTAACGGCCTTTAACTCGTCAGCCTGACGGTCTGGGGCAATCATGTCCGCATGTCTCATAGGCCACGCTCGGTTTCACTGTTCATGTCGCATCGCCGCCAAGTCCTGCCAAGCCTCCTTCTCGCCACCACCACGGCAGGCGCCCAGACCGTGCTGCCCGATGTCGTCGTCAGTGCAGAGCGTGCGGAAACCGTGCTTCGGCGCACGCCGGTCTCGGCTGTCGTCGTCGATCCGCGCGACATTGAGGCCCAGGGGCTGACGCAGCTCAGCGACCTGACAGGAAGGGTGGCAGGTGTGGTTGTCCCGAACGGTTTCAGCAACCAGCCGCAGGCGGTCGCAATCCGCGGGGTAGGGGCATCGCAGCCAGCGATGTCGCAGGCCGTAGGCATCTATCTGGACGACGTCCCGCTGGTTCGCGGCTACGGTACCGCGCTATGGGACCTACCTGACATCGCGCGCATCGAAGTGCTTCGAGGCCCGCAAGGAACGCTGCACGGCCAAAACAGCACCGGTGGCGCGGTCAAGCTGGTCTCTCTGGAGCCCGGCTTCCATCCTGAACTGTGGGGTGCCGTCATGGCCGGCAACCTGGGCTCGCGCGGTGTCCGAGGCTATGCCGCGGGACGGCTGGGCAGCGGTCCGCTGGCGGGCAGCTTTGCCTTTTCCAGGCGTATGAACGACGGGTTTGGCTACAACGCCGTGACCGGCGAGCGGGTGAACCAGCTCGACACGCTGCAGTGGCGCGCAAAACTGCGGTGGGGGCAGGGGGAAGGGCCTGTCGTCGTACTCGCCATAGACGGGCTGCAGGATCGCTCGGACACGAGTACGCAGAACTTCCCGCTGAACCATCCCGATGCAGCGCCGCGGCGCAGCTTCACTTCGGTGCCCAACGGAGACTTCGAGCGTGATGCGCTCGGGGCTACGCTCACCGCTCGCTGGCAGCTGGGCGATGGCCTGACTGCGAAGAGCATCACGGCCTGGCGCGGCTTTGACGACGATCCGACTCTGGTGGATGTGGGTGGGCTCGAAGTCCAGCGATTCGGGCTGCGCCAACGGGTGACGCAGCGGGCCGCCTCGCAGGAGTTCCAACTGCGTGGCGTGCGCGGCAGCGCGACCTGGACCGTCGGCGCCATTGCCCAGCACGACAACTTCGACTTCCACCGGTTCACGCTGATCTATCCGCTGGCCGCGCCGGATCCGAGCCGTACGGAGGCCTGGTCCAAGCTCAGGACGACGGACGTCGGCGTCTATGGCCAAGCACGCTTCGCCCTTGACGCGAGGAACGCCGTGACGCTGGGGCTTCGCGGCTGGCGGACAAAGCAGGAGGGCTCGAACGCGTTCTGGCGTCTGAACAGTGCCAGCGAGCGGACCGCACAGGTCTACAACGCTCCGGACCTGTCCACGCAGGACAGCGGCGTCACGCCAAGGTTGCTCGTGGAATCCCAGTGGAGTCCGACGGTCTTCGTCTACGCCAGCGCCACCCAGGGCGCGAAGTTCGGCGGCTTCAACCGTGCGGCCGAGTCGGAGAGGTCGGCGCGGTTCGCCACGAAGCCCGAGAAGGTGACGACGCTGGAAGTCGGCAGCAAGAGCCGGCACGCCGAGGGCAGGCTGGATCTCAACGTCGCCGCGTTCTACAACCGATACCAGAACCTCCTGGCGTCGCTCAACAACACGACCATCGACGGGGTTCTGGTCCCTGAGTCGGTGCTGATCAACGCGGGGCGTGCGCACAGTTGGGGGCTGGACGTCGAGCTGGCGGCCCAGCTCGGCGCTCGTACCAGCCTGGAGCTCTCGATGGAGTTGCTGCGCTCGCGCATCGACGAGTTCCAGACGGCGTTGGCCGGTTCCGTCGTCGGGAGGCGGCTCCCCAACGCACCTGCGGGCAGCGCGGGCCTGACGCTTCGACACCAGTCCCCGGTATCAGCGGTTGGCGTCTTGGAGTGGACGTCGTCGCTTCGGCATGTGCGACCGAGCTTCTCAGACCTGGCCAACACGCCAGACCTCAAGACGCCGGAGCAGACCCTCTGGGATGCGGGCGTGACATTCCGCGATTCATCGGGGCATTGGTCTGCGTCGCTGATGGTCAAGAACCTGGCGGGACGAGACATCGCTTCGTTGCGCACGCGCATTCCACCGCTCGGCGTCGACTCGGTTTACTGGAACGCCCCAAGGACGGCGTTGGTGTCGGTGCGCTGGGATCTTTGAGGCTGCGTTGGCCAGGCGCCTCTCCCAATCGGGTGAGCGCGAGGTGTACTGGTCTCGGCAGTTCTTCAAACCCCGGTCTGGCGATGTGTGCGGGATGGCATCGCGCGATGCTGAAGGCTCAACATGATCACCACTGGCCGATGATGAGAACCCGGCGGGACCTGACCCCTGTGCCGACGCCCGCCCCTGTGCCGAGGGCTGCAGCACCTGTTGGCGTGACCGCGCGCTGGTCGGCCATCGAGACCGGGCAAGGGGGCGAGATCCAGATCCCCTACGGCGAGACCTTCGTCCAGGTTCCGGCAACTCGACCGAATGACCTGCTCGACGCCGCACTGGCTGCGTCGACGTTGGATCTGCTGCTGGTCGCCCGGCAGGAGCATTTGCTGCCCATCTCCGCCATCCGCGTCGATGTGTCGCACGAGTTCGTCGGGGCGCGATGCCGCATGACGCGCACCATCGATTTCGTGGGGTCTCTCACATCGCCAGAACTGAATCGGCTGTTGGCGCTCGTCGATCAGACATCCATTCAACGGCTGCTAGCAGACCAAGTAGACGTCCTCACCTTTGCGCAGCAGCGCCAGGAACCGGGGCACATTGCGGCGCCTTGACGTCGGCGCCGCGACCTTGGCCTGCGCTCATCTGATAGGCTCACTCGCACAAAAGAACATGGGAGGCGCGAGTGTTTAACGACATTCCTGCGGGCATTCGGCTTTGGGATCATCAGCGCAGCGCGCTAGCATTTGTCATAGGTCGCTTGAGGGCCAATAGTCCTGCCTGCCTGGTTCGGATGCCGACCGGCACAGGGAAGACTGGAGTCATCGCCTGCTTGTCCCTGATCAGCGCACCTGGACGTATCCTCGTACTGACCCCTTGGAAGAATTTGCGCGACCAAATGGTGGGTGCGCTCCAGCGCGGCTTCTGGGCAAGCGTCAAGCACCCAGCCCCGAAAGAAGCCGCGATCGTCAGCTTCGTCCCGTCGACCGTCAACGACGTTCTGAGTGATGCCGATGCCCAGGTGCTCGTCTGCACCTTTACCACGCTGACAGAACTCCAAAGAGATTCGCCCCACGAGTACGCGGCGCTAGCGGCGTCCATCGATGCGGTCGTTGTTGACGAGTGTCACTACGAACCTGCCCTGCGATGGGGAAAGGCTGTGAAGTCGCTTGGCAAGCCGATGGTTCTCATGACGGCGACACCGTACCGCAATGACCTGAAGCTCTTCCGCATTGAGAAGCCGAGCGAATCCGTTTTTCAGTTTACGCATCACGAGGCTGAAGCAGCGAAGATCATTCGGCGCCTCGAGGTGCGGTCGCTGCCTGATACAGCGGACATTCCGGCGTTGTCACGCGCGTTCTCCGCGGCCTGGAAGGGTGCAGTGACGTCGGGGGATTTCATCAGCAAGGCACCCCGAGCCATCGTCTGCTGCATCAGCGCTGCGGACATCAAGGCGACGGTGGCAGCGCTTCGTCACGCGGGTCTTGATGCCATAGGCATCCATGACACTTTCCTCGGGACCGCTGGCACACACCTGTTGAAGGAAGTCCCTGAAAAGCACGATGCGGTGATCTGGGTTCACCAACACAAGCTAACCGAAGGACTGGATGACCATCGGTTTTGCTGCGTCGCCTTCTTTGGCCCCGTCGGCAATGATCGCAAGCTCATTCAGCAGATCGGGCGTGTGCTGCGGACGGACCCCTCGGACCGAAAGGGCAGTGCGGCGTTCCTTTACGCGCCGGACTCCCTGAAGTTGGAGGACCGATGGCTGGCGTACCGCGAGTTTGAGCAGCGCGCAGAACTCCTCACCGCTGAGCACTATCGACGCGTCGTCGAGCGCCTTCTCGATGCCCAGCCGGCCGTGGAGTACTTCGATGGCCGCTTTCGTCGGCGGTTTCGTCAGGATGTCCTCGAGGCAGACCCCCAAGTCAACATCGCACCCAGTGTGCTTGTTCGCAGGTTGAAGAGTTCCTTTTCCCTGCAGGAATACATCGAGGACTGCACCGACAGCCTGAACCTCACGGATGCGATCATCCTTGGCAAACCGAACGAGCCGTGCCAGCAATCGTCGGACTCCGCGCTATGGGTCTACGCTTCCATCGCAAACTCGCGCCTCTTGGAAGACACCTCGCTGTATGAAGTCAGACTCGAGGCGCACTGCGTAGTGGTGGCTGGCGACTACTTGTTGGTCTCTGATACGACGGGGACCTATCCCGAAGCCTTGATCGACACGTCGACCGCCTCACTGGGAGCTGCAGACCTCTCGAGGCTTCTCGATGCGTCGTACAGCATCACCAACGTTTCCACGAGTAGTGCGATTCCATTCGACACGGTGATCAGGGCATCGGTGCTTCGCGGGCATGACCTGAAGCTGATCCCGGCCTCCCTCACCGACCGTGTCCAGATCTGCCAGGCGGCCCGTGGGGCATCGGCGAAGGGACGTCGCTATGTCGGCATGCATCGCGGCCGGGTTCGCCAGGAGATTCCCGAGCAGCAAAGGCGGCGCCACTCGGCATCGCTGTTCAAGGAATGGGCAGAGTCGATCGCGAGTACCTTGGCCGCGCCGCATGCCGACAATGCTGTCCTGCAGCGATACATGCAGACCTGCACCCCTCCGCTTGCGCCGATCCCGGTGGCAATGTCGATCGACCTGTCGCAGCCAAAGATCCGCATCTCCTCGTCCGCCGGCGAAGATCTTTGCGTTTCTGCATCGTCCGTCGAGGTCACGCCTGCGAAAGGCGGCGCGTCTAGCAGTGGAGTCACTGCAGGCGCGTACGAGTGCACATTCCTATTCGAGGAACTCAAGGACCCGACGGCCAAAGTCGAGCTTGAACTGGTCCTTGAGTACCAGCTCGACAAGGGCCGCTTCTGGTTCAAGGGAAAGGGCGTCCGGGGTGGGCAGGGGGTTCAGATCCAAGAGGACGAGGGCGACAGCGCCAAGTCGTTCACCGACTACCTGAACCAGAACCAGGAGTTGGTTCTGATCGGCCTGCAGGACGGCTCCATGGTGTACCAGGGGCGCAACTTCTACAGAGTGGACTACGCTCACGCCGAGCAATCCCTCTTGCAGCACTTCAGTAGCCCGGCCGTCGCGCCCTGTGCCAACGAAAAGGGCACGACGGACGAACTGAAGGCCGCCAAGGAGAGTGGCAAGAAGGCCACGGCGTTCATCCCCGGCTCTCTCTTCAAGCTGATCGCCGAAGGCCCCCTGTCGCCCGGGTTCACCCCGGAGTTGGTCATCTGTGACGACCTGGGCTCGGAATGCGCTGACTTTGTGCTGGCCAACTTCACGGATCGTCAGATCGCGCTCGTTCATGCAAAGGCCGGCAAGGGGACGGCGATCTCGGCCTCGGCCTTTCACGATGTCGTCGCGCAGGCCATGAAGAACTTGGTTTATCTCGGGCGCGGATCCGAGACGCCCGATGGTGCCAAGGCCTGGACGAGGTCGACCTACTGGAACAACACGAAGATCCCACGCCTGTATCAGGCACCAGCGAAATCCCCAACAGGTACCAAGCTCTGGGCGAAGCTTCGGGCCGACATCATCGAGCGAGCTGACGCGCAGTTGCACGTTGTTCTGGTGACAACAGGCTGCTGTGACCTCAAGGAGCTGCAGAAGGCGATCAAGAATCCTTCCAAAAGAACCGCGGAGACTGCGCAACTGTTCCACCTGTTCGACGGCCTGGTCGGTTACGCCAGACAGTTGGGCGTGCGCGTGACGGTGTTCGATGTTCCGTACCAAGGCCCATAGAGGTATCGCCCGTGGTGACGAACGGCGGGGCGGAGCTGAGTCTTAGGGAGGGTTGAGCACGAAGCGATCGAGCCGAGCGACTTGCCTGACCTCCTCAGGCTGAACCAGCAGCACTTCCGCCGGCGCGCGGCCTCCCAAGCTGATGTTGGGAGCAGCGAACCAGCAGGCCAGCTCGACGTCGTCAAGGACTTGGGAAAGTTCGTCGACCGTTTCCGAGACGCCTGGGCGCAATTGGCAGCCGCAGGGAGTGAACTGAAAGGCAGGTAGCCACAGCACGGTCGGCTGCGCGATCTGGACGAGCTGCCGGTCGGCAAGCCATCGCGCAAGCCTAGAGATGGGCTGTGATATTCGGCCACGCATCAGCAAGAGAACGTGCTCGGAGCTCAACAAGCCACCGCTGGGGCGATACCGCCGGTCAAGGTCAGCCACCCCATGCAGGCGCGTTCGGCTGGAGAGGCCGAAGAGTGCATCGTCTGCGTCGTTGAGCGCCCAGTTGGGGAGGGGGGCGGCGCCTGAACTGATGGTGGTTGAGTTCATGCAACCACTTTGGTCCTGCCCCAAAGTTCGAACGCCGCTAGGCTGGTCTAGCCAGCCATGCCGCCGGGAGATGACCTGCGCCTCTCCCTATTGGGAGAGGGGCGTGGAGCAGCGAGTTGCTCTAGTGACGTGAACACCCTGAAGCGCATTCCGAATTGCACATGACCGGAATAGCCGGGCAGCAAGCAATCGTTGAAAATCGCCCAGCACGTCGCCGTAGAAACTGCTGCAGGATGTTCATCAAATGGAAACGTTAGCCAACCTTGAGTCCTTCGTCCGCAGTGCGGACGCCGGCAGTTTCTCTGCCGCGGCGCGCCGCCTGGCGCTGACCCCGGCCGCAGTGAGCCGGAATGTGGCGAGGCTTGAGGCCAACCTGGGGGTGCGGCTGTTTCAGCGCAGCACCCGCAAGCTGAAGCTCACCGAGGCGGGCGAGCGATTCTTGAACTCGGTGTCGACCGGACTCGAGAACGTCCAAAGCGCCATCGCTGCGGCGGCGACCAAATCGGGCCAACCCGCAGGCACGCTCAAGGTCAGCATGGCACCTGGATTCGGAGCGGACTATGTGTTGCCGTTGCTTCCCATCTTCCTTGCTCGGTACCCCGAGGTGCAGGCCGACTGGCATCTGGACAACCGGCGCGTGGATCTCATCGCCGAGGGCTTCGACGCGGCCATCGCAGGCGGCTTCGAGCTGGCACCTGGCGTGGTGGCGCGTGAACTCGCCCGCGTTCACATGGTCGCCGTAGCGGCGCCCGAGTACATCGCAAAGCGCAAGGAACCCAGATCTCCCGCAGACCTCGAAGACTGGGACTGGATTGCGATGCGCTCTGTCCAGCATGGGCGGCTGCGCCAGCGGATGCTGCGCAACAAGTCAGGCAAGGAGGTGGCGCTGGATTTCCCAGCAAAAGTCGTCTTCAACGATCCACACGGGGCGACGCAGGCTGCTGTTCTGGGGTTGGGCGTGACGTTGCTACCCATGCCCCATGCACTGCCGCACCTGGACTCGGGACGGCTCAAGCGCGTGTTGCCGCAATGGCACTGGGACGATGGCCCGATCTCGCTGTACTACTCGGGTCAAAAGCTCCTGCCCGCGAAAACGAGGGCTTTCGTCGACCATGTGGTCACCCAGTTCCGCGAGAGGAAGCTGGCCGATCGTCTGAAGGCTCAGTGATGGTTCTACCGCTCGGACCTGGTTGAGGGGGCGACCAAGCGAACGTCCTTCAGATCGATTCCGTATGCCTTCTTGAACACGTCGTTGGCCCAAGCATGGGCGTCGCCGGCAGTGCTCTGAAAGATCCAGTCGACATCGATCCTGAACGAGCCGTCTTCTACGAGCCATTGCCTGGTCAGGTCATACAGCACCAGCGATGTATAGAACTTTTGCACCAACGCCCGAACGTCCTCGTATTTCCTGCCCGGCCATTGGCGCGTGTAGACGCCTGGGCGATCGCCGCTGTCGGTAAACAAGGAAAGGTGGCGCATCCACAGTTCGGCTGAACGCTGAGTCAAATCGAATCCTGCGAGGTTTGCCCCGACCCAACAGAAGAACTCGGGATGCGCTAGCTTGTCGAGGCTGAACGATAAAAAGTGCGATACCAAGACGCGTAGCGCGATATTGGTATCGTCATATCGGAATGTTCGCTGCTCTTCCAATAGAGCCTGAATAGATGGCGACTCCTCCACCCAGGATTTAATTTTCGCCAGCGCAGCGAGCGGATGGGCATCTCCGGTGAATCTTGTCAATTGCTCAGAAGTTGCGTCATATTCCGCCCGGCTCCTATCGATGATCGCAACCCTCAGATGAGGCAACTCCTTGACGGCCTCACTGAATCGATAGAAGCGAAAGCCGACATCAACATCGAAAATGAAGTTTTCGAACGTTTCGATTTCAAATGGAAATCCGACTGTTGGATTGATCGCAAGATCACAGACGAGCAAGAAGAGATTGACGATGGGGTCGTCTATCGTCTCGGGCCAGCTGCTCCCAGAAAGTTCGAGAAACTTCTCGAACGCACTGACGTAGATTTCGTTGAGATAGCCCTTGGTGCGCCATTCATCACAAGTCAGCGAATTCTGGTGAGTCCTGTCGAGAAACTGAAGCTGCGTGAATCGAGCTTGCCCTTCGAAGATGGCATGAAGGCCCAGTGGAGGGACTTCAATTGGCGATCTCCAATAATGTCCCTGGAAGCGTTGATCGTGAAGATTTTTGAATGGTGCGTCCCACGCTCGGGCGTCAGGGAGGAAGGAAAATGTCGGATCGATGGTGTCCGAGAGCATGCTCAAGAGGTGGCCATACGCAATGTGGTAACTGTGGCCCACACTTTCGAAGTGCTGTTGCTGAAGAAGCCAGGGGGCGCTCTTCTTTGGCGCGTAGGCGAACAACTTGTAGTACTCAACGTCTAGGGCGTTGTTAACCGCAATGTTGGCGTCGTAGAGTTTTGCCTGCGCCGTTGGACCCTCGCTCTTTAGTATCTTGTCCGTCCACGACTTCAGTGACTTGTACGGTCCAAACTTGGCAATCGCCTTTCGTAGATGTCCAAGGCCCGGGTGAGTCTGACCGAGAAAGCTCAAGCTCAGAAGCAGTCCTGAGGTGGAGCCGATGTGCTGCCACCAATGTACTGTTTCGTGGATATAAGTCGAATACGCCTTGATCACCTCGCTGTCGATGTCGGAAAGCAATTGCGGCCCTTCGCTTATAGAGTTCATCAACTCATGGACTCTGGGGCTCAATCGCAGCAAGAAGCGCGTCGTTTCATAAACACCATGGGCATTCAGGAGGCTTTCGAACTTGAGTTCCTCTGTTTGCCCTCCATCCAAAGGATTTAAAACATCCTCGTTTGGACTCAGATCCAGAAAGCGGGTTGGTGCGCCACGAGATGACATGAAAAAGGCCTCCTTCGGATTCATCGTCGCAGATCACGGTGCTGCTGAACTGCGCAGGAGGCGCAAGTCGTTGATTTGTATTGCGATAGCAAGACGGATGACAGGTGCCACGATCACCGGGAAGCTACTGGTCGAGGAGCCGTGCAGCTCTTGCCGCTGCTTTGTCGTGCCTGAAGTAGCCCACCACGCTCGCCGTCGATCGATGCCCCGTCATGGCCATCGTGTCGCCAAGTGGCACGCCGCTGCGCCCGGCCTCGGTGACGAAACCAGAGCGAAGCGAGTGCGCTGAGAAATCGACCTCGACCCCGGCGAGCAGGCAGCGCTTCTTGACGATGTCCCGTACGGCGGCCGCTGACAGCGGCTCGCCCACAACATCCCCACGTCGCACGCGCCTGAAGAGGGCCCCCACCTTGATCTTGGCGGCGCTCAGCCAGGCCTCCAAGGCTTGAGCGGCCCGGCCGGCGATGGGCTTCTCGTTCTCCGCCTGTTCGGTGCCGAGTTGGTTGGTCTTGGAGTGCTGCAGGGTGAACACAAAGCCGTCGCCCTCGCGGCGCGTGTTCTCCAAGCTGGCCGCGGCGACCTCGGAGCGGCGCCGACCGCCGCTCGAAAAGGCGAACAACAGCAGTGCGCGGTCACGCAAGCCGGTCAGGGAGTCGTCGCAGGATGCGAGCAGCGCCTCGAGCGGCTCGCGGGTCAACGCGGGCTTCTTGCGGGGCAGGGCGCCGCGCTTGGCATAGCCTCGACGGGTCTTGGACAGCAACTCGCGCACGCGCGGCTGTTCGCAGGGGTTCGCGGCCTCCTCGAGCTGGTGGACCTTGGACAGCACCGCAATGCGGTGGACGACCGTCGAGAGCGCTGGGCTGCCGGGCTTGCCCTTGAAGCCCTCGTTGACGAGGGCCCGGTCCACCGCCGGCGGCAACTCGCTGACGAGGCGGCCATCGGCATCCAGGCGCTGGGCGTGATCCACGATGAACTGGATCACCACGGTTTCCGGCACGGGCAGGGCGATGGGCTGGCCGTAGCGCAGCGCGAACCAGGCCGCCCAGTAGCGCAGGGCCGAGCGGTAGCTGCGCAGCGTGTTTTCGCTCTCGCCCTGGCGCAGCAGCGCGGCTTCCGCCGCTTGGGCCATCTCCCCGAGCCGCGCTGGGTCCAGCCGGGGGAGGCTGGCGGCCAACGGAGCAAGAACCACAGCAGGCAACGCGCTTTTTGCTGTTTTCATATGTAGAACATAAGATGTATTACAGACTTTGGCGACTAGCCACGATAACTATCCCTTATCGTGAGTAATTAAGCCAGAACCCAGGTCACCGATCAAGGAGAGCGACCATGGCCCGCGGAATCACGGAAAACGACGTTTTCAAGGCCTGCGACGCGCTGCTGCTGGAAGGGGCCCGACCGACGATCGAGCGGGTGCGCCAGACGTTGGGACGCGGCTCGCCGAACACCATCAGCCCGATGCTGGAGACCTGGTTCAAGCACCTGGGCGCCCGCATCAAGGACCCGGGGGCGTTCTCGGCGCCGGCGACCGTGCCCGACCCGGTCCTCCAGGCGGCCCAGCACTTCTGGGAGGTCGCCCAGGCGGAAGCCAGGCGCGACGTCGATGAGCGCGTGCGAGATGGTCTGGCAGCGGCCGTTGCCAACGTTGAGGCGGAGAAGGAGAGGGCGGCCATCGCGGAAGCGGCGGCGTTCTCCGCCAACACCAGGGCGAACCACCTGCAGACCCAGCTCGACGAGTTGCAGGCTGCACTTGAGGGTGAGCGCATCCAGCATGCCAGCACCGCCGCCAAGGGCAGTGCCGCGAGCGAGCGCTGCGATGCGTTGCAGACCGAACTTCTGGCCGCTCAGCAGGCCACGGTTGAAGAGCGCGTGCGCGCCGACAGGGCGATCGCACTGGCCGACGAGCGTGCCGCGGGGGCAGAGCGTCGTGCCGCTCTGGAAATTGACCGCGAACGCGTCCTTCGGATCAAGGCTGACAAGGCAACCGAATCGGTCGCAAAGCGCTTCGAGGCGGCACTCAAAGCCGAAGTTGCCGCGACGAGCCAACTCAATGCCGCGGAGGACCGATTGACCCAGTACCGGGTTGACGCAATCCGGCGTGAGAAGGAACAGCTGGCTGCCACGTCGCGACTCGAAGCCCGCGTGCGCGAGCTCGAGACAGCCTTGTCTGAGGCCAACCAACTGTTGTCACGTTCTGCGGGCCCCGAAGCGCTGGTCGAGCAGATCGTGGCCAAGTTGGTCGCAGTTGATGAGCAGCGGAAAGCGCCCCCGTCCGCGACGCCAAGCCGATCAAGGAAGAAGAAGTCGGCCGCCGCCTGACGCCGAGACGAACGCCGGAGTAGCCGAGGCTGAGGGCGGACTGAACTTGCCTTCGTTGAGCCGGTGCACCGCTGCACATCGCAGCGTGACGGCGCTCGCGCAGGCTATGCTGGATCTCCCATGTGACCCGGCTGCATCGGGAGGTGGACCATGCTCCGTTTTCCAGTCGTCTATCTTGCCCTTGTGTCATTCGCGATCTTCATGATCGTCATGTTCTTCTGCCTCCCCTACTTGGACCGAGCGATTCGTTGGCTGGAGAGTTTTGGTACTGAGAAATAGGGGCTCGCTGTCGGCAATCCATGTCGATCGGGACGGTTGGTCGAAGTAGCTTGCAGGGGGTCAAAAGCGACCCATCGATGGTTGCAACGGGCGCCCGCCAGGGGCTAAAGCGGACTGCCTCAATATGGGTAGGTCCTGACCGCTCCCAATAGGCTCTTGCGCGGTAGGCCTCAGCACGATCCTTTCCATCACAGATCCAACAGCGAAGCCATGTCGGCCCAGCCTTGGATCGAGATGAGAGGACCGCTCATGAACCCGCAGACCGACTTTCTCGCGCCCAAAGACCAAGCCCGCTCACGCACCGTCACGACGGCGATGCGCCTGTTCCTGGCGATCTCCATGACGGCCGTGATGGCCGCCGGCGCCATCTCCACCGCGGAGGCCCAGACCCCCAAACCCGTTGCCGCGCGCTCTGACGCGGTGCTTGTGAAGAGCCTGCCCGGCTTCGAGAACGGCTACGCGGAAGTCAACGGCACGCGGCTGCACTACGTCGTCGGCGGCGAGGGCGCGCCGCTCGTGCTGCTCCCGGGCTGGCCGCAGACCTGGTGGCAGTTCCACAAGATCATGCCGACGCTGGCCAAGTCCTATCGCGTGATCGCCGTCGACCTGCGCGGCATGGGCGGCTCGTCCAAGCCGCCGGCCGGCTACGACAAGAAGAACATGGCCAAGGACATCCGCGAGCTCGTGCAGAGGCTGGGCTACGACAAGGTGCACATGGCCGGCCACGACATCGGCGCCATGGTGGCCTTCAGCTACGCCGCCAACTACCCCGAGGCGACCACGAAGCTCGCCCTGCTGGACGTGCCGCATCCGGACGACTTCTTCAGCCAGCTGACCATGCTGCCGGGGATCGACAAGTTCGGCGAGAAGATCGACGAGGCGCACCCGCCCTATGCATGGTGGTTCGCGTTCAACCAGGTCAAGGGCCTGCCCGAGAAGCTGCTGGCCGGCCGGTTCAACATCTACCAGGACTGGATGCTGAACTACCTCACGCTCGATCCCGCGTCGATCCCGGCAAGTGACCGCGCCGTCTATGCCGCAGCCTATTCCACCCCCGATGCCGTGCGGGCGGGCAACGGCTGGTACCAGACCTTCATGCAGGACGTCATCGACGTGAAGACCTACCCGAAGCTGGCGATGCCGGTCCTCGGCCTGGGCTCGACGGGCTACTACTGGCTGCAGGCCTCGGTCACGCCCAAGGTCAACGACTTCCAGCTGGTGAAGGTCGAGAACAGCGGGCACTTCATGGCGGAGGAACAGCCGGCCTTCGTGGCCGAGGCCCTGCGCAAGTTCTTCAAGTAGCCAGGCACTCTGCACACAGCGATTCCGCCCGTTTGCTTGAAGGTCATTCAAGCGGTCGCGGGCTACCGAACAAGGGTGGCGGCAGACACATTAGCTCCGTACACCCACCCACTTCCAAGGAACCCATCATCATGTCTACCCCGACCACTTCCACCTCCGCCCCGCTGGCGGGCAAGGTCGCGATCGTCACCGGCGCCTCGCGTGGCATCGGCGCCGCCATCGCCTTGCGCCTGGCGCGCGACGGCGCCAAGGTCGCCATCACGTTCGCCAGTTCGCCGGCCAAGGCCGACGCCGTCGTTTCGGAGATCGCCGCGTTCGGCGGCACCGCCATCGCCCTGAAGGCCGATGCTGGCGACACCGCCGCCGTCGCGCAGGCCGTGGCCGACACGGTTGCCACGTTCGGCGGCGTCGACATCCTCGTCAACAACGCCGGCGTGAGCATCGGCGGTGCGATCCAGGACGTGAAGCTCGAAGACTTCGAGCGCGTGCTGGCCGTCAACGTCAAGGGCGTGTTCGTCGCCACCCAGGAGTCGCTTCGCCACATGAAGGACGGCGGCCGCATCATCAATATCGGCAGCACGATGACCGAGTACGCGGCGTTCCCGACGGCATCGGTCTACACGCTGACGAAGGGCGCGGTGGCCGGCTTCACCCGCGGCCTCGTGCGTGACCTGGGCCCGCGCGGCATCACGGTGAACAACGTGCTGCCCGGCCCCACCGACACCGACATGAACCCGGCCGACGGCCCGGTCGCCGACATCGTGCGCCCCGGTATCGCCGTGCAGCGCTATGGCAAGGGCCAAGACATCGCCGGCATGGTCGCCTACCTGGCCCGCCCGGAAGCCTCGTTCATCACCGGCGCCCATATCGTCGTCGACGGCGGTTTCACGGCCTGACGCTCCGCGCACCCCGCCGCTCGACGGCGGGTGCCAACGAGATCGGCCTGAGTCCCGGGGCGCCTAACCCCCTCGCGCGCGCGCAGCGATAAAGGCCCCGGGATCCAAAGCAAACCGCCATGCGGCGGATCGCTGCAGCGCGGCGTAGATGGCGTCGGCGTTCGGTGGAATGGTTTCGCCCAGTTCGGCGGAATGCAGCGAGCAACGGAGCAACGTCATCAGCGCACACACGGTCGCGATGAACGTGCGATCGTCGTTGCGTGCATCAATGCGCACTGACACCTCACAGCTGGCGGTGTCGAAAAACAGGTCGATGCGGTCTCCGTCGCTCGGGCCAAACATGGTCCAGCCGTCAGATTCCATCGACGGGTTGTACAAGCCCACCAGGAAGCCCTCGACACGGAACCGCCAAGCTGCAGGCAGCGTCGGGTTCCCGTCCTCTTGGACTGCGCTCAAATCGAATTGCCAAGTAGCCATGTTCGATCAAGGAAGCGGATGCACGATTCTGCGCCACGCCGTGTGTCAGAAGGCTGCAGCCAACCTCAGCTTCAAGTCCAGCCCGCCGGGTCTGTTGTTCTACTCCGTTGACTTGAGCTTGGACAGCCCGGTGATGCTCTTGTGAAGCGCAGTGACGCCCAGGTTGAAGAGCTCCGGGAAAGCCGTGAACTCCAAGAGTGGCGCGAAGACGATGGATCCAGTGGTGCTCACGAGATGCAGCGAGCGTCGCTGCCTCGGTGGGATGCTCGGCACATAGACCTGGACGAGGAACCCGAACATCGCGAACCCGATGGCGTAGTAGCTCTCATGCCGCCGAATGAACGGTGCCATCACCATGTCTTTGAACTGGCTTCGGCTGAAGCCGCCCGGCGTCGTGTCGTGAAGGCGCTCCAACGTGACTTGCAACGCGCTGCTTCGGAAGCCCCCCTTCGCAAGCAAGGTGCGGCGCAGTGCATCGCGCGTCTCGGCCGGAAGGTGGGCGTTGAGGTAGGAAGGGTGAACCGAGACCGACATCCGCCACAGCACGGCTAGTGCAAACATGCGGATGCGTCCGGCATCGACGTTGGCAAATGTGACGCCGGCATCGGTGAGTCGGGGTTTGCCACGGCGCCCTTGAAAGAATGCGATTCCGTAGCTGTCCCACTCGTCGTTCATCAGCGATTCGCATACTCCGCAAAGCTGCGGCGTCTTCCAGCTGTCGGAGTCCAGTTGCACCGGCGTGGTGGCATCGTCCGTCACATGGATGGCGGAGCCCCCATTCCCGCGCAGCAGCGGTCTGAAGAGAGCATCGGGCAGCGCGTGAGATTGACAGAGGTCGGTGATCTGCTCACAGAGCAGGCAGCGCCCATGATGCATGTCGATGTGTCGGTAGGTGCGATGCGTCAGCATAGCCACGCAGGCTTGATCCCTGTGCTCTACCGCTACTGTGTTGCGCGATTCGTAGGCGAAGACGCTGGGCAACGAGCTCAAAATCACAGTCAGACCAGCGGCCAAATTGAAGGTCGCGGCATTGACTGAGGAGGACGCGCATGCCTGTCACCGGCAACGAACGAATTGCCAATGGGCCACACCCTTTCTGGCTGGCTACCTGCGACATAGACACCCACGCGCGAGGTTCAGGCAACGCTCGCAACGACACCCCCTGGGCAGCGTTCACGGCCGACGGCAAGCGTCTGGTCTGCACGATCTGGACCGACTTGGTCGCCGACATCCCCGACTCGTTGACCGGCAAGGTGCGCCGGTTCATCGTCATCGGTGGCCGCTCCGCGTACTGGAAGGGCGGAGCAGTCAAGCGCGGGCGCGAATGTCTAGAGCGGATTGAGAAGGCCCGGCGTGATCGGCTGCCGGTGTATGCCTTTGAGGTTGCTGCCGCGGGCGAGGCGCAGTTCAAGGTTTCACGCAGCATCGACCGTGTCTACATGGATCGAGTCCATCTCTTGAAGCAACATTTCGGGCTTGAGGTGGACGCCTTGAAGGCACGCCTGGGCATCATCCAAGCGCTCGCCGATCGCTGGAAGTCGCCGGACATCGACGCGCTGCATAACGGCATGCTGTTCGAGCTCGTCGACGCCACCGGCGACATCCCGGGCGCGGGCTGGATGCCGGATCCGGCCAATGGACGACAGCGGGATCAAGGCGAGGATCGGGCCGAGCCGGGCAATGCGCTGCACTGGGCGCAGCTTGCCCTGCCAATTCTGGTGGACCATGTGCATCGTCAGACCGACGATGAGTTGGTGCCGCTGACCTATGAACAGCTCGCCGAACGACTGGGGCGCCTAAATCGCCACGGCCACGCGTGGGCACGCGGCCTGGGCTTGCCGCTTGGCGTGGTGACGCGCCTTATCGAAGCAGCGACCGTGGATTGGTCTGACGCGGAAAAGCCGCCCTACCTGACGACCATCGTCGTCTCCAAATCAGGCGTAGACGCCGGTCTTCCTGACACCGGCATCAAGGATCGATGGCCCTGGTTCAACGACCTGAACAGCGAAGAGAAGCGTGCGCGCGTCCGGGACGAGTACCGGCGGATCATGGCCTACGGCGAACGCTGGCTCGACGTGCTGGACAGGGCTGGGCTGGCGCCGCTTCCCGAGGACGAGCCGCCCGGAGACGAAGGCCCGAGCGAGACGGATGGCCGCGGCGGCTGGGGTGGCGGGGAGTCCCCGGAACACCTGGCGCTCAAGCAGTACGCGCTCAAGCATCCTGAGCTGTTCGACGCACCGACGGAATTTGCGCAGCCTGAGTACCCGCTGCTGTCGGGTGACGTCATCGACGTCTTCTTCCGTGGCGCGGATGCTTGGACTGGTGTGGAAGTGAAGTCCATCAAGTCGCCTGACGACGACCTGGAGCGCGGCATCTACCAGGTCGTGAAATATCGGGCAGTGCTGAAGGCGCAGGCCGAGATCTATGCGGACAAGCCGCCCAGGATCACGGTGATGCTCGCTGTGCAACGCCCATTGCCGCGCGCGCTGCAGCGGGTAGCTACCCAGCTCAACGTGCCATGGCTGGTGGTCGCACTGCCAGCGGCTTCATGACGACGCGCGGCTTTGACGGCGGCTCGTGGCCGCTGAAGAGCGTTTTGTTGCGCTCTTCCTGTTCGGTGCCGCCGCTTCGATGCATGAGATGCCCAGCACTTTCAGTGCCTTCACACGGGGCACATCAAGCCTGATGCTGTCCGCAGCGGTCTGTAGATGGGCAACGAGCTCTTCAAATCCGACGCGCTTGCGGCTCCCAGGAATCTCCCAGCGCTTGCGGTCCAGCTGCATCACGACCAGGATGCCGCTGGTGCTGTTCTCTTCCTTGAGGTACTGGTCGACCAACTGGGTCCTGAGGGTGTCTTCGACCAGCGTCTGCGCCGTATAGCTGCGCGTGCCGTCAACAGGCTTGATCTCCACGCACACGCTGCCGGCGGCGACTGCGCAGGTGATGTCCGGTTTCTTTCGCGCGTCGTATTCCTCCTCGCGATGGACGCTGAAGCGAATCCCTTGACTCGTGAACAGCCGAGCTGCCAGCCAATGCTGTAGCGCTTCTTCCGGGATGCCCCTTCGGAACAGCACGCGTTCGCTGAATCGGCCGACCTCGACATCGGCCTTGATGTCCTCAAGTCGAAGCAGCACCTGGTCGAAAAGAACTTCCTCGGTCGCAGGCTGTCCATCGAAGGCTGCATGCAGACTAGTCAGCTGGCTCATGGGCCAGTTGGCTCGTGCAGCCACCTCCGTCTGCGCGTGCTTGATCAAGATGTGCTCAAAGCGCGCCGCTTGCGCGGTGCTGTCAGAGCCGCGGATCCGTACCAATGCATCATGGCCCTGGATGCCGCTGACCAACGTCAGCTTCACCAGGATGGCCTCCCGTAGCCGCGAGGTCGGCGGCCCGAAGAACGAGAAGTCAAGGTCCCCCTCGGGAGAAAGATTTGATTCGTGACGCTCGAGGACGTCATAGATGTCGCAAGTGAGATTGATCGTTGCCTGATCCCAGCCCGCGTTCGCCCATTGCAGTTCAGCCATCTCTGCAGCGAACTCCGCCATCTGCTGCTTCTTGTCAGCCACCCTGGCTAGACGCTTCTTGAACCAGGACCAGGCCTCGTGGGGCCGGACACGCAGCCAGACGCCCAGCCACCGGATACCGGCGACGCAATCCTTGGCTGGCCCGGCAGACAGCTTGCGGCGGCACAGTTCCTCGACCTCGAGGTCGCTGAGCAGTCCATCGGTGATCAGCGCATCGACGACCTTCTCGAGCTGTCGATCCTTGGCGAGTTGGTTCGCCATGACCAAACCCTTGGTGCCGGTAAGCAGTGCGCTGCGTACGGCAGGCGCTGCATGAAGGGCAAGCCGAAGTGCCCCGTGCCCGTCCCAACTGGCCTCGGCTTCGCGCAGCACGCGCGGCTTGAGTTCGGCGAGCACCTGTTCAGGTTTTGCGGCGTACAGCGGCGCGAACCATGAGGGCGGGGCTGGAAGGGCCCACACGGCCAGCGATGCCGCTCTTGCGGCCTGAATATCGGTCAGGCTGGAGAAGTCCCCATGGTTTGAGACGAAGGCGTAGGCGCCCGCGAGCGCGAGCAGCACGTCTTCCGGGATGGAACTGTCGGACCGAGTCAGTGGATCTGGCGGCACGCAGGTCGTCCAGAACCTCTCAAGGCCAGTGGCAAATGCGTCCGCGAGCGGCTGGCCAAATCGCGACGCGATCATGTGGAAATCCAAGTCCCCTCGATCCCGCCACGCTTTGGTGCCGAAGACGTGCCGCAGCAGCAATCGAAGGCCATCGACGTCGGTGCCGGACGCGATGGCGTCGGCTCGCAGTACGAGTTGTTCTACGTAGCGAGCAAAGGCTGTCTGCCTGGTGCCGGTTTGGTCATTGTGCTTTCGCTCCCATCGTTGCTGGGTGTGGCGCACTCGGCGAAGTTCCTTGAGCCGTTCCCGAACTTCAGAAGCGCGTCCGCTTGAGTTGCCCTCGCACATCCGCCGAACGGCGGTGCTTCGTTGTCGCCCGGACCCCACGCGGATTGCGACCTCCATGCCAATCAGGAACCACAGATCACGAGCATCACCGCTCTGCCCTGGATCCCAAGCATTGGTGGCCAGTTGGTCCAGATCTGCCGCAGCGAACGTGACAAGGGCGTCTGGATCCCAGGCAAGGTTGGCGCGATCCCCACGACGGTTGTCGGGCGGCGAAATCGCCAGAGCGACCAACCAGCGCAGACCCGGAAGCGCTCGGATCGCATCGCGCAATTTCGTGAGGTCCCCGGCATGCGTGAAGCCGCTATGGCGCAACTCAGCCAACTCGACCGCTGCTGCGATGCACAACGATTCCGGTGGCGCCTGCGACGCTTGGCTCAGGAGCAGCACGCGTTCCAGGCAGTCGGGCAGCACGTCGAGCAGCCACGCGCGCTCAGGTCGATCGTCGACCGGATACTGCGCAAACGGTTTGCCCTTCTCCGCGCGCGGCAAGGCCTTCAACACGGCTGCCAGCAATGTTGTGGCTGACGCCAGGTCTGCCTGCGGAAGTAGCCCGTCGTTGATTGCGCTGACCATCGGCCCGTTGACCGTATGGTTCTCGCTCGATGTCGCCATGAAGATGGCGGCGAGCTGATCGGCCGACAGGGTCCACCAGTCGGTTGCAGGCAACGCTTCACCGATCAACTCGTTCCCTTGCAGGGCTCCAGACAGGATGTCGTTCAGCAGCTGCGCGCGGTGGACCGGCTGGGCAATCTCCTGCAAGACCGATAGTGCGGCCGTTCGGTCGTGGCCAGGTCGAGTCGAGTCCGCATAGATCGAAAACGTTGGGTCAGCGCACTCCGGGAGACGGCCGGTGCTGGCGAGCCTCAGCGCAAGAGAGAAGGCCTGCCATGGCTGGGTGCGGTCAGCCAGGACCGCGGCAACCGGTGCGCCACCCAGCGCTCGTGCCGCTCGCATCTCGCTACCCCAATGCCTGGCCTCGACCACCGCTGGCAAGGCCTGGGCTCTGCGCACCAACTCGTTGAAGGCCTTCTCGACAGATGCCTTGTCCCAGGACTCCGGATCGCCGTCATGGATCAGCACCTCCGGGGCATGGTGGACGCACCACTCGCGAGCTCGAACATTGATGGCCGCCAGCCAGCTGAGCGATGCCCTTCGACCCGGAATCAGGATCGTCTGGCCGTAGGGGGCTCCCGCGAACAGTGCCAAGAGGCGACGCAGGGGGACCCCGAGTCCCAACTTGTCGTCCACCCAGCATGCCGCCAGGTACTCACGCACCGAACGATGCTGGAACTTCACTCGGCTGAAGCTGGCCTCGTCGAACAGCGCTGTGTTCAGTAGCTGCTGAACCTCGTCGGGTTGGAAGTCTGTGAGGATCCGGTAGGGATTGAGCGCCCCGTCGGCGATACCCTCCTGATCCAGGGCGAGGAATTCGACGCCGCCAAACTCGGTCGCCGCGGCCAGTTGCGAAGCGGCAGAACGAAGTCGGCCAGGGGACAGCGCTTTGCGTGCCTGCGTGTAGTTCGTGTTGACCTCAAGCAATCGCTCGGTCACGTTCGCCTCGATCAGCTCGCGATAGGTTCCAAGCGCACGTCGACGGTTCCAGAGCCGCACCATCCAGCCCAGGTCCATGGGGCGTGTGGCCATGTGGAGGTAGGCACCGTCTTCAACGACGTTCCAGAATCCGTTCTCGTCCTCAACCTTGAAATGACGTGCACACACAGCTGCTTGATCGCGGGACAGCGCGTCTAGAGAGGTCACCAGCAGTTCTTCGTCGTCCTCTGCTTCTTCGCGAGCCCCGTCGTTGTCGTCGAGGGTGACGGCCAACGTTGCCGCGACTCGGGTGACCTCGGCACGCCTTTCAGCCACCGCCTCATTGATCGGGTTCAGCAGCCAGTCACGCATCAGCTCTTGAACGGCTCGCTCTGTCCAGTCGCTCAGGCGGGAAGAGACCGCGATGCGCACGCGGCTCATGGTCCCATCTAGCGCGGCATTGACGATGGACAGTGCCTTGCCAAGATCGGCATGCGAAGTCAGCCGGGCCTCGTCCACAGAGTCGAGGTGAAAGTACCCAATGTCGCCCCCCTCGGCCCATGCGTCGAACCGTCGTGCTGACTTGCCAAGGGCCATGCGCCAGTCACCCTGCTGCTTCAGCTGATTCAGCGGGATCAGGAAGGCCGCTTGGTCTGCCGCGATCAGCCGGTCGACTTCCAGCCCGAACTCGACGGTCTTGCCGATGCCGGCTTCACCAACAACCACTGCGACATGGCGTCGATGCAGATCGGCCCAGGTCAGCCGTCCCGTTCCGCCGTCAGGGCCAAGGTACTCGGACCAGTCGGTGTCCTCGTCATCCTGAGACCGGTCGATTTGCTTGAAGGTGCGCTGCAACGCGATGGGTGTCATGGCGCTAAGGCTTCTCAATCGGGTTGAGCATCCGCGGCCGTGGGCGCGTCCTGCTGGGCTTCGGCGCGCCTGGCCATCCAAAAGCTCCGGAGGGTGAGACGCAGGATCCACCACCAGGCGTAAATCGCGCCGGAGGAGTGGCACTCGTTGGCGCTCAGCAGCCCATGAGCGACCCCATTGCGGAGGTTGGGGCCCAGTGCGCTGCAGAACAAGGCCTTGAGTTCGAATGCAAGGTCGGGGCCAAAGATCTCCTTGACCTCCGACACCTCCACCAGGTTGCTGAGGCCGATCTCGTTCTCGATGCCTTCCTTGTCGACTGTGGTCGTCTTGACCTTGGCCTGCTTCAGGTGCCAGCGCACCAGATTCTCGATCTGTGGGGCTAGCAGGTACGTTGCAGTGGCGAAGTCGAACTCGAATCCTTCCCACAGCCCCTTGGCAAACTGCTCGGCACGCTCCGGCGGCACCACGGGCGACAGCGACATGAGCTGGGCCAAGTCCGCCCTGCGAACGACGTGCTCGCGAAGAATCACGTTCAACGCCGGAAGAATCTGGGCCTTGCAGACCAACTCGATGTCGAAGCCGTGGTAGCGCATCATGGTTTCCCAGAGCTTCGCTTGGTGCGCCTCGGACGCCTCGTCCATAGAGCCGCCGGGCGTCTTGGCGATGGCTCGACCGTCGCGGCTCATGTGCGTGGAGCCGAACATACGGCTGATAGGAAAGTCGCGGAGTGACTGCTCGGCAGTCTTGGTGATGGCTGCTGCATCGGCGCCCGAATGCAGGTGCGCCAGGACGAGCAGCGCATCCAACAGTTTTCTGCCGGCTACAGCATCCTCAGCGCTGCGCACGAACTCGGTGATATCGGTTTTTCCGCCATTGATGGTTGGCAGTGCATTCACTGCCTTCTCACCAGACTCGGTGACGCGGTGCAAGAGTCGCTGCAGATGGCCATCGATACCTCTGGATTGCCGCAGCTCCTTGGGAATCTTGCGCAAGGTCTGGATCGCGTCCTCAAGGAACGAAGCCGCTACCAGATGACCCTGTGTCGCATCCAGGGCAATTCGGTGGTCTGCTTCCGCCTCAAAGCTCAAGGCGGTGCTGAGCGTCATGTCCGCAGCCCGTTCGACGTTGCCGACACGTTGGAACCAGGCGCACGCCAGGTCGAAATGCGAACGAGCCCCCCAGAAGTCGTTGCCCGCTGCTTGCTTGGCTTGACCACGGGCAGCAAGCAGGTCAGCGAGCACTGCACCTTGGTCGAAAGAGAGATTCCGATTCAAGAGCAATCGCGCCGCCGCCAAGCCGAGGCCGTCGTCGCTGGGCACCCCCGCTGTCGCGATGCTTTCCAGCGCCTTCTCAATCACCTCCAAGCGGTCAGCAGCTCCCTTGCGCAACTGCAGGCACAAAGTGATGGCGCGCCCCCATCCCTCCAAGCACTGGAACCAATCCTCGCCAGACGGTTGTTGTGCGGTGTAGGCGTCAATTGCCCGATGTGCATCCGCGATCCTGCGTGGCTTCGCACCCAGCCAAGCAAGATCAGACAACCTCGCACGCAGCACCGGATGATCCGTAGCGTCCGCGACCGCTGAGAACAGCGTGAGATCGTCCGGTGAGAAATCTTCCGGCATCGCCGAACGCGCCGTGTCCATCGCCCACATCGGCACGAACGGCGCATTGTTGCTCTCACTGCGCAACATCATTGAACAGGCGTCACTGAGCAGCCACAAGGCTTTCACGGTTGGCCAATCTGGCTCGGACCGTTCAGCCTCAGCTCGTGCCGCGTTGGAGAGTGCTTGGTAGAGGTCCGCCCAGCCAGTTGCCCCAGCGAGCAAGGTTGCTCGATCCGCTAGGGCGGCGATCGCTATCGCGGATGTAGTTGCCGTGCCCTCGGGTAGTCTGATCGTTGCGGTCATGGTCGGGCCCTGTTGTTGCGTCGCGCCTGCCGGTCGCAGGCCCGTCCCTCCCAAAGCGCGAGCGCGAGCACTGAGTGCAGTCTCTTCATGACGACTTCGAAAGAAACGCCTGCAGTTGGCCCGCAAGCTCGATGTACGACCTGGCAGCCCCTGCATCTGGCGCTAGACCGACCAGATGGGCGACATCGTTTCGAAGACGCCTGAGCTCGTGGAACAGCGTCACCTGGCTTTGATCAATCCGGCCATCCTTCACCAGCTCCTCGGCAAGCTTGGCGGCCGGTATGTAGCCGTGCCCGGCGATCTTCGAGGACGGTTTCGAAAGCGCAGCGCGCGCGGCATCCTCAAGCCGCACCCACGCTTCCAACACTGCTGAACGGGGGTGCACTTCGGCCAGTTGCTGCAGCACGCTGTCGAAGTACGGACTCTTGATCCCCGGTGTGTTCGGATCCGGTGCCGGCGTCGTCTCTTTGAGTACTGCCATCTCGCGGCCGAATTCCGCTTCGAGTGGCCCGGCCTTGAACTTCTTCATCAAGGGAAGCAGTTTCCCGATCTCCTCGCGAAGCAGGACCGTCAGGACAACGGCAGCTATGGGCCACGCCAAGTGTTCAGAAAGCTTGGCAATGAAGGTTAGATAGTCCATCAGGTCATCTCGGCTGAAGGGGACGGATGCGCTGGCGTGCCAACGCGACATAGGCCAGCGGACGATGCGCGAAGGCATCTTGCGCAGCCTGGATCTGCTTAGCCTGGTATCCCGCCAGACCGACGGCGAGCCCGGCGCCAGCGAAGGTCGCGATCTGGGTCGCGGGATCGGCGTCGAGAAGCGGTATCAGCGGGGCCAGCACCGGCGCCACTTTGCCCAGGACGACTCTCGGCCACCGACCTCGCATGGCTTCGGTGATCTCATCCACTTCGCCCTGTAGCTTGCGGGCGAGTGCGTCCAGCCGTTCTTGGCGCTCCTCGTTGTTGGCGCCGTCAGCGAGCAAGATGCACTCGTCCTGCAGGCGCTCCCGAAAGCGCGCAGCCAAGGCCCCATGCTTGGCCTTGAACTTGACGATGTCGTCGAGCGTCAACGCCTCGGATCCGTGGGGCACGGGGAACAAGACCTCCAACAGCGCGTCGCGTTTGGCCGCGAGGCTGACTTCCCGGAGCGACTGTCCCAGCATGGCGCTGTTCGTGACCGGCGCCGCATCGATTTCTGGCACCCGGCCGAGCGCGCTTGCGAGGTAGGCCATGAAGCGGTCGGCCAGCGGTGCCGGCATCTCGAACCAAGGCCCGTCGGCCCTGCGCGCAATGCCCATCTCGACCAGCGGCTCCAGGAGCCGGTCCAGTTTCTCCATGTGGATCTGCGTCTGAGGCCACCTGTGCGGGTTCCATGCCGGGCGGCGCCAGCGTTCAGCGAACTTCAGGAACGGTACAGAAAGCCCATCGAGCTGGCGCAGGTACCTGCCCGGCGCGATCGGCCTCACGAGGCCTGCAGCGACCAGGTCGCGCATCTTGGAATCGAGCCGCCCGGGGGCATCGTGGTACTCCATGGGCACGATGGAGTTCAGCTTGTCCCAGTACAGCAGCATCCGCAGCAGCCACGGGTCTGGCGGCACGTTGATGGACGGGAAATAGATTGCGTTGGCTGCCACTGTCTCTCCCTGCTCGGTTTGATCCCGTTGTGCTGCCCCAGATGCAGGCGGCGAGTTCTTTGCCCCGCTCAGCCCTCTTGCTCGGCAACGAACTTGGCCTCGGCCAGCTCGACTGCGATCTCGCGCCAACCTGCCTCACCGGCGTACTTGACCATCCGCTCCACCGTGCGCGCCGGCGCCTCTCGTCGAAAGGCTTCCGGCACGTCCGCCGGACGCATCTTCCACGGCTGCAGGGTGTGGCCAGCCTCGGCCGCGCACCGGCTCAGCAAGGCCGCGATCCGGAAGCCTCCCTCGTCGACGTCGCCCCAATGGAGCACCGGCGTGTCGGTGGGCAGCTCGGCCAGCAGCCGCAGATACATCGCCCGCCAGGCAGGGGAGGGCATCCCGGCGGTGTAGACGCACAGCACGTCGGAGTCGCAGTGCTGGCGTGCCCAGACATGGAAGGTGGTCTGGTTCTCGATGGTCAGAACCTGGCGGGGCAGAGCGCCGAGGCCCAGCACCGTGGACGGCGGGAGCGCGCAGTAGGGGCGATCCAAGGCAAAGGCGCCGCGTTCGCGACGGACCACGACGTTGCCGGCCATGCGCGCCGGCTGCTGCTCACGGTTGAGGCCGAGCTCCTGCAGCACTTCTGCCTCGGGGCGCGCATCGTCTTCAATGTTGCCGGCCAGCAGCACGTCGAGGCGGGGTACCAAGGACTCGATGAGCTTGCTGTCCTTGAACAGCCGCGCGCTGGCGTCACGCACCGGGGTCTCCGTAACGCCGAGCGCGACCTGTGACTGGCAGTAGGCGATGGCGTCGCAGGCCTTCGCCCAGAGAGCGGCGTCATCGGGGCCGGTGCCACGGACCTTCTTGAGCTTCTCCCAGCTGGACAGGACGTCGACCAGCACCGGGTAGGCGGCAAGGTGCGGGGAGAGCGTCTGCGTCGCCGTCCGGACCCGCGCCGCATGGGGCACTTCGCCAAGGAGCACGGCCAGCCTGTCGACGTCGACAAGTTCGATGCGTTCGATGAGGCCCTGGGCATCCAGCCGCGGGCGCTGCACCTGGATCGCTCCCTCCGATTGCGCATAGGCCATCACCGCCTCGAAGTCCTCCTTGTCCTTGAGGCTGCGCAACGCGTGATAGCCGGCCAGCGCCGAGCTCGTGAGGGCAGGGCGCCGGGTCGCGACACCGGCTTCGTGCTTGTCGGCAGCCTTCAACAGGCGCTCCAGCGCCTTCCTGGCCAAGGGGTTCATCTCGGCCGGTTCGCGACCGCTCATGCTGCGACGCCTTCCGTCGCCCCGGTGCGCGGCTGGTACTGCCGCCGGATCTCCGCCTCGACCAGTTCCGGGTTGAACTCGGGCAGGTCGGCGCGGAACATCTCGCGCGTTTCAGGCGTGATGTCGCGGCCCTCAAGCACGACCACGTTGCTCTCGGCGTCGCGCATGATGTCGTAGTACCGGTCAAGGAAGGCGGTCAGGCTGCCCAGGGCATCGCCCGTGCTGGCCATGAAGACCTGCAGGCCGAGCTCCTCGAAGTAGCGCATCGTGGCCACGATGTTGCGCGGGTCCATCTTGATGAACGCCTCGTCGATGACCAGCAGCCGGATGCCGGTGTCGTCGCCGCGCTCCAGCCGGTAGGCCGAGGACAGGGCGGCGCCGGCGATCACGTACAGCGGCGCGCGATGCTCGCCGCCGGAGCCGGACCCAACCCGCTTGCTGAGCCAGCCGATGTGCCTGGTCGCGCCGGTGGAGGCTTCTTCCCGCAGCACCTCGATGTCGAAGTCGAAGAACTCGCGGTAGTCGTCCAGCGGCGACTTCACCGCGGCGGCGCCGACGGCCGTCTTGTCGCGCATCAGCTCTTCGAACTCCTTGGGCAGCTCGCCGGCGCCACCGAGCAGGTCCTCGGTCGGCCCGTACTGGGCCACGTCCTTGATGAACTTCAGCAGCACGGCGAAGGCCGGCCGGACATGCGTGCGGAACTGGTAGCGCTCATTGTTGGTGAACATCGGCGCCAGACGCAGGGCCTCGTTCATCCGGTTGATCGTGTCGCTCAGCCATTCCAGGTGCTCATGCAGCGCCACCGCGACGTCGTTGCGGAAGGTGCTCTTGGCGGCGCTCAGCGCGTCCTCCATCCGTGCCTTGTTCTCGCGCAGGCCGGTCTCCTTCAGGATCACGACACGCGCATCCAGCCAGGCGCGGGCGCTTCGCCAGTCGTCCTGCGTGCCGGCCGGCATGAACTCGTTGTGCCTGACGAGGAAGGCGGACAGTTTCTGCATCGCGCTCGACGCCTTCTGGCGGGAGTCTTCCTCGGCACGGTTGCTGCGCCGCTTGCAGTCGGCGGCCATCTCCGGGAACGACAGGCCCTGCCGCGTCAGCATCTTCTCCCACTGGTCCGACGCGTAGTCGGCGTCATAGCCCGCGACCGAACGAGCGGACTCGGCGATCTCCTTCTGGGTGATGGCCCAGGCCTGCCGCTTCTTGGTCTCCTCGCTCTTCTGCTGGCACGCGGTCTCCGCTGCACCGACTGCCTGCACCGCGGCGAGCAGTTGCTGACGCACGGTGCCCACCGCAGCCTCCGCGTCCTCGGCTGCCTTCACGAGCTGCCGGTATTCCTCGGTGTCCAGGGCCTGCAGACGCCGCGTCAGATCCGCCTCGTCATCGGCCTCCTTGGTCACCCGGTCGAACGCTTCGAGAATCTCGTGAACCTTGTCCTGCTCCCCACCCACGAACGGGCCGAGGTTGTTCAGCAAGACCTTGAGCTTGGCGTAGCGGTCCTTGAGCGCCTCCACCTGCTCCTGGAGTTGGCGGGCTCGCTCGGCGATCGAGCTGCGAGTCGCCGTGGACGTCGGGCCGATCTTGAAGAGGGCAGGATCGGTCGGCTTCTTGCGCACCATCTCGCCGTCGGCCATCAGCATGCCGTCCTTGGTCATGGCATACCGATGGGTGAAGCACTCGTCCTCGGTCTCCGCCCGCTGCGTGTCGCCGAACTTGGACCGCAGGTAGTTGACCGCGGGGACGCTGTTGCCGCTGATCAACTCGGCCACGGCTCCGCGCCTGGGGCTCGCGCGGTTGGCGAACTTGCTCGGCATCACGACCTTGGCCTCGTAGACCCCCGCCTGGCGCGACACCCGAAACGCCTGGCGTTCGTCAGCCTGGTCGACCAGCAAGGCCTGCATGTTCGACACGCCCAGGTAGGACTCAATGGCCGGTTGCCATTCCGGATCGTCGACGCGCACCAGGTCGCACACCGGGGTTGCCTCCACGCCGGCGTTGGACAACACGCGCTTGAGCGCCGCGGCCGCGCCCTCCAGGGGCGGCTTGCCCTTGGCGATGCGCTCCTGGTTCTCGCGCACGCCGGCGAGTTCGGTCTCAGCTACGTTCTGGGCGCGACCAACGGCCTGCATTTCCTCGAAGACCTCGTTGCTCAGCAGCTTGGCCGCACGCAGCGCCTTGCGGACCGTGGATTCCACCGCGTCGCGGTTGCCGGCCTTGTCGCCCTCCAGCAAGACGTGGATGTCCTTGAACGCCAAACCGGTGGCTTCAGCGCTGTCGGCGACGAGCTTGCCCGGGATCTGCGCATCAATGGCCCGGCCGATGGCCCGGATGCTGCGGTGCAGCCCCATCCTTTGCTCGGTATGCCGTTTCTGCGCCCCGGCGAGGCTCTCTCGCAGCAGCGCCGCGTCGGCATGCGAGGCGTGCTTGTCCCGCTCCGACGCGCTGTCGCGGGCCAGTTGCTCGGCCGCCAGGACCTGGCCACTGACCATGTCACGCCGTGTGTCGGCGGCGTCCAGCGCCGCCGTTGCACGCCCTTCAGCCTCCTCGGCGGCGGTCACCGCTTCGTTGGCCACCTCGAGCTCGGCCGCCTGGGCCAGCGCGGCAAGGGAGACCGAGTGGCTGTTGCGTCGATGCGCATCGGCAAAGTCCGCCTCGATCTGTTCGGCCTCATCGAGCTTGGCCTGCACGCTGCGCACCAGGGCCGCCATCTCCTGGAAGGTGTGCAGCACCTCCTTGAAGCGCTTGATGTTGGTCGGTCGGGTTTCCAGCACCTGCTGGCGCACGATGTCGTCGACGCTGCGGTCGAACTTCATGCGCAGCCCGAAGCGGAAAGCCTGGCGATAGGCGTCCAGGCGCGGTGCGCCGCGCGAGCCCCGCAGCCGGAACAGCATCGCGTTGACGAAGCGCTCGGAGTCGTGAAAGAGCACTTCCTCTCCCTGCGCGCGCTGCGACAGCATCTGCCTGAAGCTGGCCCAGGGCCGCGGCCGGTACTCGCCATCGACGAGCTCGAGGTGATCGTCGAGCGTGATATCCGAGGGAATGATGTAGCGCCCTTGCACGTCAGGCTTCTCGCGGTCCGCGCTCACGTAGATGCAGACGCCCGTGGAGACGATCTCCTTGGTCGCGGTGTCCTGCCACACCAGCGTGATGTAGGTGTTGGCGTTGTCGCGTACCCGGGCATCGGGCGAATCGCCGAATTGGCCCAGGCAGTAGCTGCGGATGTTGCGGCTGTTGTGGTTCGACTCGTCGGCCTGGGCGTTGAAGACCACGCCGGCGCTGCCGCGGCTCTCATTGGCCCCCAGCATGACGATCTGCACGGCGTCCAGCAGCGAGGACTTGCCGCTGCCGTTGGCGCCGAAGATGCCGCAGTTCATGCCGACGTCCACGTCGCGCATCTCGTACAGGAAGAACTGCACCACCCGGATACGGATCAGCTTCTTCATGCCGCACCGCCTTCTTCCGTGACGGCAACCACGCCGTCGGCGCCGTCCACGACCTCGGCCTTGTCGTCAGGGCTGACGAACAGCGCGATGCGCGCCAGCGCCGCTTCACCCAGGACCTCGGCGATGCCAGGACGGATGATGACCACATACGGCTGATCCGCATCGTGCCCCGGCAGGTCGCCTTCTTCATCCGCGATCCTGGCGAGGCCCCAGCGCCGCATCCATTGCATCAGCGCGGCGAGCTTGCCGCCGGTGGCCAGCTCGCGGCCGCCGGTGAGCTGCTTGTACTTCACCTCGAGCGTGACCAGATCGCAAGCAACCTCGCCGCTCTCGTCGTGATGGCCGCTGCGGGTCTCCTCGTCGAAGATCTTGCGGAGCACCAGGGCCAGCAGGGTCTGGTCGACGCTCACCGGCGACGTCTTCGCGTGCTTGGGGATCGCGCAGGCGTAGCGCAACTGGCTGTTGACCCGCACGACGTAGCCCAGCGGCTCAAGGGCGCGCTTGAAATCGCGCTCGAACTCGCGGATCAGCCCGTAGGCCACCTTGCTGCCCCGGTCCGCGGCATACAGCACCTGCTCGGTGACCAGCCGGTTCGCGGCCGCCTCGAACTCGTCCTCCGTGACCACGTTCTTGGTGGCCTCAACCGCATTCGCCCAGAAACTCATTGGCTTCCTCCCTTGGCTGTCTTGGTTGTTCTCGCGATCGTGAAGGGCAGGTGAGAGATGCCCTTGGTGTGGTCTTCTTCGCCTTCCATCCGGACCGTGGTGAATCCACTGGCCATCGCCCGCGCGTTCGCACGCAGCAGCTTGCTGGGCGTCGCGTTCGCCGCCGCGATCGTGCACAGGACCTGCAGCGCGCGCACCGACTCGATGCTGTCCACCTGGAGCGAGGCGCTGGGCACAGCGTCGGCTTCGCCGAGTTGCTGGCGCACGAACGCGGCGAGCTTGGGCAGCGACATGGTGCGCCGGTCCCGGGCCATGAGCGCCAGGCGGGCACGCGCCTCCTGCTCGGCCGACATGACCTGCTTGCGCAGTCCGCCGGGCGGCGGCCGCTTGCTCTCGATGCGGGGCGAAGCGAGCCGCTCGCCACCGATGCAGTCACCCGGGGCGAACGGCGCCATGGCGGCGGCCCGGCTGCCGTGCTTGACGACGGCGTCGATGGCCTGGCCGATCAGCTCATCGAGCGGCCGCGCGGCCCGCAGCCGGTAGTCCAGGTACGCCAAGGCCAGCTTGTTGGCCCGCCGGATCTCGTCGTCCAGCCGATCCAGGTACTCGTCGATGCGGCGCAGGTCCTCGACCTTCTGGATGTCGCGCTCGAACATGGCTTCGGCACGGGCGGGGTCGCGGCCGGCCTGCTTCTCGAGGTACCACTGGATGAGCCGGGCGCGGAGCTGCGGCGTCTGCTGGACGTGGGCGGCCAGGCGCAGGATCTCCTGTCGCCGGGCCAGAGGATGCTCGCGCGTGCGCAGCTCCTTGTAGTCGCCGATGAACATGCGCTCGACGTAGTCGTCGAAGAACCGCCGCACGAACTCGCCGGTGGCGTCCACGCGGCCGATCTCCAGCATGAGGTCGCGCACATTGGTGCCGGCGATGCGGACGTGTTCGAGGAGGGCGCGTGACTGCCGGGCCGCCTCCTGCAGGGATGCGCCATCCGTGCTCTCGTCGAGCAGCAGCTTCAGGTTGGCCTCGATGCTTCGGATCTTGCCGGAGACGAACTCTGGGCCGGTGTGCGCGAACTCGACCAGGCGGTTCATGAAATGAGCCACGGCCGGTGCCATCGTCACCATCTCGCGCACGCCCACCCGGTCGACACGGATCCATCCGGCGTCGCGCAGCCGGTTGAAGACCATGATGGCCCGGATCGCCAACGGCGTGGCCGGCGTCACGTCATCCCCGTCGGGGGCCCAGTCCTGGTACTGGAGCTCCTCGGCGATGTCTGCCGTGATCTCACGCATCAGGAAGCCGGCGCTGGGCGGTAGCGGGGCCTCCGGGCCGAAACGCTTGGCGTGCAGCACGCACAACAAGGTCCAGTACTGGAAGCGGTTGGCCGAGGCCAGCGGCGTGAACAGCCGATCCGGCAGCCGTTTGAACAGGGGAGGGTAGCGCTCGGCCACCTTCTCCTGGCGAATCTGGTCGGTCAGGTCATGAACAGCCATTGCCGGCACTCCTCCGTGTTCTCAACCGCCAACTGGTAGTCGGGAGGCACTTGCCGCTTCACGTCCGTCGCCGCCATGAGCTCCTGCACCATGTAGTTCAGGAGGGCGGCCCTGCAGCTCTCGACGCGCGCTGAGGCCCCGTTGAAGTATTCGTTTCTAACGACCAGTTGCTGTGCAGGGCTGAGTCTAGGGTGTGCGACCAGCCTGACCTTGAGAACCGTCGACCAGCTGGCGTCGACCGAAGCGTCGGCCGTGCAGGGTTCCGCCAACAGTTGGGCTTTGCTCATGCGGCCCAACACGAAGTCCCGGAAGTCCTGCCGCAGCAGGCAAAAGCCGCGGACGTGCCATCGGCGGCCAGCCCGCACCAGGCTGTGGGGCTCAATGATCCGCTCGTGCAGCTCCGGGTTGTTCATGGAGCAGTAGAGGAACTTCACCCGCTGACGGTCGGTGATCGCCAGGTTCAGACGGGAGAACGTGCGGGGCGAGGTGTGGACGAAGTCCCAGGAGACGGACAGCGGCCGGCCTGGCGCGTCCGGTGCGTAGGGCACCAGCATCTCGTCGATTGGACTGGGCTGGGAGGACTTCGCCGCGCGCTCGGCGTCGGCGTAAGCCTTCGAGGTGGCCAAGTCAGCCTTGAGCTTGCTGTCCCACGCCACCCATTCAGGAAAGGATTCCCTGAAGTCCCGCAACCACTCACTGGCCCGGATGGGGCTCAGGCCGTACTCGGCAATGAGCCGACCGCGGCTGATCCGTCCTTCCCAGAGAAGGATTCGGCCTACCTTCGCATCCCTCGCCTGACGGCCCTCGATGGACATGGTGTTGTCGCCTCGTAGTGGTCATCTACATGATATGAAAGACCATACGATATGTAAAAACATATCTTTGAGGGTGGCCGCCGCAGCCAAGCGGCAGCGTCCGCAGCCCACGAAGAAATGAAGCCCGCCGCTGGCCAATAGGTCAGGGCGGGCTTGTGGGTTGGATGCGCGAACTCAGTGGTAGTCGCTTTCGCGCTGGTGACGAATGGCGCCGATGTGGACTCGTTGCTCGGCTTTGATCTCGAAGAACACGACGTAGCCGCTCGTCCCGAAGGGGATGATCAGCTCACGGGTAAACGGGCTGCTGCCGGCCTTGCGGCAGCTGAACGGGCTAATCGACAGGAAACGACATCCCTGCCTGATCACCTCAATCGCCCGCGCGGGAATTTCGAGATCGCCTGAAGGGCTGTTCAACTCGCGCTCGAAGGCGTGCTCAAACAACCTGACGAGATCCTCTTCGGCCTCACGGCTGAAGACGACCTGGTAGATCATGCAGAGGACTTCTTCTGACGCTGACGCGCGGCAGCCACCTTGGCTTCCAGCTTGGCGATGACAGCATCCGCAGGAATCCAGTCACCGGCTGCTTCGGAGCGCGCAATCGACTGCAAGCCACGTCGCGCGAACTCCGCCTGATCCCGGCGACGGCTCACCTCGGTTCGCACCGCCTGTTCGACGAGCGAGGCCAAGGTCTCACCTTCTTCCAGCGCCTGCTCGATTTCCTCGCGGAACTGCGGTTCGATCCTCACGGGCGGGATGGTGGTGGTCTTCATAAGGACACTGTATCGCGATTGCGATACATGTGCAACATGCATGGGGACACTCATAGGGTTGGCGGCCGAGCCGCAGTTGATGATGACCACGGCAATGCCACACACGCGACCGTAAGAACCCGGGTCAGGGCGCTACGAAGCTCGGGCGGCCGAGGCGTCACGAGGCCTGCGGTAGCCGTTCACCGGCGCTCGCACAGTATCGAAACCATACAAGCGACGTTCCCATGGGTGTGACAGGCTCTTTGCCCGCAGCTCAGGCGGGTGCCAATACCCTGCCGGTCAGACGAGCCCTGAATACCCGGATCGGCATCGCCAAGCTCTGAAGCTGGTAAGCCCGACATCGACCTGCCGCCTCCGCGGAAGCAGGCTGTAGATCCTGGGCTCCCGACCAGGAGGAGTTCATGTCCGAAGAGGAACTGCAGATGGCTCAGTCGCACGGCGCCCACCTGATGGTGCTGTCGCCTGGGCCCGCGCCGCGCGGCTTGACGGCAAACGCGCCGAACCACTCGTTGCGCGATCACTTCCTTGCCTTCATGGCCAGCAACAATCCGACGGGACATGACGATCAGGCTGTTGTTGCCCAACTGCCTCCCGATTCGATCGGTGCCTTACTGCTGCTCGCAGTGGAACGCAACTCAATGTCGGTTCGCGAATTCAAGGAGCAGGCAAAGAAGCTCAAGAAGGCGTCGGCAGGAACGCTGAAGCATTGCCAATGTCTGGACCTGCTGTCGAGAGTGTTTGGCTACGAGCATTGGAGCCACGCCAACTATTCTGCGAGGTATGAGCAACTGAGCAATCGACGCGCCAACCGTGAACTGATCAGCATGAAAGTCTTCGGCGTGAAGACTGACGCCTGATGCGACGCAGGAGAGGGTGGTGCGGCAACCCGGACTCCGCCAGTGGAATCGATGCGTACGCCGTCCTCAAGTGCGGTCGCTGGGGCCGCCACCGCTCCGAATCACCTAGCGGGCGCGTCGGTTTCGCCCAGGACGCTTTCGCGACAAAAGTGCTTGGCCGCACGGAGCACCGCGGCGTGGCGAGTTCGAGGCTGCGAGATCGCGAGCGTGGCTGCCGCTTGCGTGAGTTCGCGCTGCTCCAAAGCGTGGCCAAGCATGGCCTCGACGGGCGTTAGCCCCTCAAGGTCGACACGGCGCTGGCGGAAGAAGGACAGCTGACGATCGCCAGGTATTTCTCCCAACGCAGCAAGCACGCGGGCGAGGGGCTCTCCAACAACCCCGTCTAGCGCTTGAAACGCGGGATACAGCCTGCCGCGGCGCCGGCCAGCCGGCAGCACGGAGAAGAGGGCGCCGTCCTTTTCTCGAACCCACACCATGTCCTCGCTCAGGCCATGAAGCTCCTGCCCCAACTGCCTGGCGGTCAGCAGGCGCATCGGGTCGGCCGGAGATAGCGCGACGCCTCGATCAGCAAGCCGGTTGAGCGTGGCCCAGAGCTCTTCGAGGTTGATCTCATCGTCACGGAGATCCGGATTCTTCAAGAGGATCCCCCGGATCTCGGCAGCCAGACTGGCCGCCTGAGTCCGAAGGTCGCGCGACTCAAGCCGGCGGCCGCCACGGAGGTCGCGTACGAGTGGGGCTTTGCCCGCATGCGTCATTCCAGTTCCTCGCTGCCGCGCGCTTCGCTCAGTGCATCCGTCTTGATCATTCAGTATTGAATCAATACCCGATGCATTACGCGACCATGTTGCTAAGTGCTTGATTTTAATTGAGTTTGTTCTAGATTTGAGGGTGGAGCAGAGAGCGAGCGACCCGCTGGCCGGGCACGGGCACGGGCTGACATGGCGCTTCTGGCGCGAGGCCAGCTTCCCGGTCGTGCCCGGCGGAGCACGGTGCCATCAAGGAGTGCGCTGTGGCGACTTGCTCCTTGGCGGCGCAAACCGAGGGGAAATGCTGGACATGACGACGGTGATTCGCGACTTCATTGCTGGGCAGCGTTCTGCGCTGGCGCAGTTGGAGGCATTTGCCGGGACGCCAGCGTATGAGCGTCTACTGAAGATCCTTCGGGCGCTGACAGACGGCGACCCCGAAGCGGGACTCGCTGCGTGGCTCGTCGAGCATGACGAAAGCCTTGGCGGTCGACCAGTCGAAATCGCTGGCAGGCCTGGCGGCCTGGAGCTTCTCGCGACGCGCCTTGAGCACATGGCCGGCCACGTTTGCGCTTGACATGGGAAACGGCACCCGACTCGCCAGCTCGAAATCCGCAGGTGGTAGACGCGCCGGGCACCGCTGGATTCCGAGGGGAATTTCGTCGCAGCTGGTAGTTCAGCCGAATTGCGTCGCAACCCATGAATGCGACAGCAAAAGCCTCAACTGCTGGAGACGCCAAAACGAGGGGAATGCTGTCGCGTTTTGGGACTTTTCAGGTGGAACTTTGTGTCGGACGACTGCGAGCGGCATGTCCGCCCTGGGATTGTCTTTGTTTTACATAATGCACATTGTCGCCAATTTGTAGGCCGAGCCGGCGTGAACCACATCGTTCCATGCACACCATGCATAGGGTTAACCCTTGTTGTATTTGGTAATAACCCTAAGATGCCTCCGCATCAACGAAGAAAGGAAAACCATGGAACTGCTGATCGTGACGCTGACGCTTTCGACCCTCGCCGTCTTCGGCCAACTGCGCGAGGCTGCTGCAACTGGCCGCTATGGGGCTCAGCGCGGCTGAGGCGGCGAACCCGCCATCCACCACGAAGGGCTGCCGGGCAGCCCTTTTATCCGCCTGGAGTAATATGAATTTCGTATAGCTCTCGGCAAATTCTCGATATTTCAGAAGTAGCTTGCGCTCCTAAGCTCATGGCCGTTCCCGTCTCCCTCACGGCCCATGCGAATCACCAAGCTGACGACCTACCGCCTCGCGCCGCGGTGGATGTTCCTGAAGATCGACACCGATGCCGGCATCAGCGGCTGGGGCGAACCTGTCATCGAGGGCAAGGCGCGCAGCGTCGAGGCGGCCGTCCATGAGTTCGAGCCCTATCTGATCGGCCAGGACCCGGCCCGCATCAACGACCTCTGGCAGGCCATGTACCGCGGCGGCTTCTACCGGGGCGGCGCGATCCTGATGAGCGCCATCGCCGGCATCGACCAGGCGCTGTGGGACATCAAGGGCAAGGCCCTCGGCGCGCCCGTGTACGAGCTGCTCGGCGGCCTGGTGCGCGACCGGATGAAGGTCTATTCCTGGGTCGGCGGCGACCGGCCGGCCGACGTGATCCGCGACATCCAGCGGCTGCGCGAAGGCGGCTTCGACACCTTCAAGATGAATGGCTCCGAGGAGATGGGCCTGATCGACAGCGCCCGCAAGGTGGACGAGGCCGTGGCCCGCATCGCCGAGATCCGCGCCGCCTTCGGCCACGACATCGAGTTCGGCATCGACTTCCACGGCCGCATCGGCGCGCCCATGGCCAAGGTGATGCTGCGGGCGCTGGAGCCTTACCGGCCGCTGTTCGTCGAGGAGCCCGTGCTGGCCGAGCAGGACGAGGCCTATGCCCGCCTCGCCGCCCACACCGCCATTCCGCTGGCGGCCGGCGAGCGCATGTATTCGCGCTTCGAGTTCAAGCGCGTGTTCCAGGCCGGCGGCCTCGCCATCGTGCAGCCCGACCTCTCGCATGCCGGCGGCATCAGCGAGTGCCTCAAGATCGCCTCGATGGCCGAGGCCCACGACGTGGCGCTGGCGCCGCACTGCCCGCTCGGCCCCATCGCGCTGGCGGCCTGTCTGCAGGTGGATTTCGTCTCGCACAACGCCGTGCTGCAGGAGCAGAGCATGGGCATCCACTACAACCGTGGCGGCGAGCTGCTCGACTATGTGCTGAACAAGGACGACTTCCGCATCGAGAACGGCTATATGAAGCCCCTGCCCAAACCCGGCCTGGGCGTGGTGGTCGATGAGGACAAGGTCGTCGAGGCGAGCCAGGCCGCGCCCGACTGGCGCAACCCGCTGTGGCGCCACGAGGACGGGAGCGTGGCCGAATGGTGAGCCGCCTGATCGGCCTGGACTGGGGCAGCACGCGGCTGCGCGCCTTCCTGTTCGGCGCCAACGGCGCGGTGCTGGACACCCGCGAGTCCGCCCGGGGCGCGTCCACGCTGGCGGGCGAGGCGGCCTTCGCACAGGCCTTCGCGGCCATCACGCAGGGCTGGCCGGCGCTGCCGGTGCTGGCCTGCGGCATGGTCGGCAGCCAGCATGGCTGGCGCGAGGCGCCCTATGCGCCCTGCCCGGCCGACGCCGCCGCGCTGGCCGCGCACGCGTTGCGGCTGGACGGGCGCATCGCCATCGTCCCCGGCCTGCTGCACGACGGCGCCCGGCCCGACGTGATGCGCGGCGAAGAGACGCAGATCGTCGGCGCCCTCGCGCTGCACCCGGAACTGGCGGCGCACGCCTGTCTCGTGCTGCCCGGCACGCATGCCAAATGGGCGCGCGTTGAGGCGGGCCGGGTGACGGGCTTCGCCACCCACATGACCGGCGAGCTGTACGCGCTGCTGCGCCGGCAGTCGGTGCTCGCGCGCCTGATGCCGGCGGAGGACGGGGCGCCCTCTTCCGAAGCCTTCCTGGCCGGCGTCGATGCGGCCCGCGAAGGCGGCGCTCTCGGCCACCAGCTCTTCGCGGTGCGCACGCTCGGCCTGTTCGGGCGCCTGCCGCCCGCGCAACTGCCCGACTACCTCTCCGGCCTGTTGATCGGCCATGAGATTGCGCATGAACTCGGCACCGGCCAACCGCAGCCTCTCGCCCTCATCGGCGACCCCGCGCTGTGCGGGCGCTATGCGTTGGCGCTGGCGCGGTTCGGCCAGGCCGCGCCGCTGCGACTCGACAACACCGCGCCGGCCGGCCTGTGGCGGCTCGCGCAAACCCTGGGGCTCTAGACATGCTCGACCCGGCACTGCAACAACTCCCTCTCGTCGCCATCCTGCGTGGCGTCCGGCCCGCCGAGGTCGAGGCCGTCGCCGACGCGCTCTACGCCGAGGGCTTCCGCGCCATCGAGGTGCCGCTGAACTCACCGCAGGCGCTCGACTCCATCGCCCGCCTCGCGCGCCGCCTGCCCGAGGACGCGCTGATCGGCGCCGGCACCGTGCTCAGCGCCGACGCGGTGCGCGAAGTGCAGATCGCCGGGGGCCGCCTCATCGTCATGCCCCATGCCGACGCGGCCGTCATCCGCGTCGCCAAGGCGCGCGGCCTCGCCTGCGTGCCCGGCGCGGCCACGCCCACCGAGGCCTTCGCCGCGCTCCAGGCCGGCGCCGACGCGCTCAAGCTCTTCCCCGCCGAACTCGTCACCCCCGCCGCCCTCAAGGCCCTGCGCGCCGTGCTGCCGCGCGAGCTGCGCCTGCTGCCCGTGGGCGGCATCACGCCCGAGACGATGGCGCCCTACCGCCGCGCCGGCGCGGCCGGCTTCGGCCTCGGCTCGGCCCTCTACGCACCGGGCATGGCCGCCGCCGAGGTCGGGCAGCGCGCACGCGCCTTCGTGCAGGCCTGGCAGGCGTTCTGACATGCAGCTCGACCTCGCCCTGCCACAGGAGGCCACCCTCGGCGAAGGCCTGCTCTGGCGGCAGGGCCGCTGGTGGTGGACCGACATCGAGGCCGCCACGCTCCACGCCTGGCGGCCCGGCGACGCGGCGCCGCGCACCTGGCGCCTGCCGGACCGGCTGGGCTGCTTCGCCCACTGCCGCTCCGGCGGCCTGCTGCTCGGCCTGGCCAAGCGCCTGGCGGTGGCGCCGCTGGGCGAGTATCTCGATCTCGGCCCCTTGCGGACCCTGGCCCCGGTCGATGCCGCCGAGGCGCGCACCCGCGTCAACGACGGCCGCACCGACCGCAGCGGCCGCTTCGTCTTCGGCACGCTGAACGAGGCCCCCGAGCGCCGCGCCATCGGCAGCTTCTACCAGTACGCGCCGCGCCACGGCCTGCGCCGCCTCGCGCTGCCGGCCGTGGCCATTGCCAACAGCATCTGCTTCAGCCTCGACGGCCGCACCATGTACTTTTGCGACACGCCGACCCGCTGCATCCAGCAATGCGACTACGACGCCGAGAGCGCCCAGGTCGGCAATGTCCGCCCCTTCGCGCGGCTCGACGAGGGCTGGCCGGACGGCTCGGTCATCGACGCCGAAGGCTGCCTGTGGAACGCCCAGTGGGGCGCCGGCCGTGTGGCACGCTACGACCCCGCCGGCCGGCTGATGGCCGCCTACGCCGCGCCGGCTGCCCACACCACCTGCCCCGCCATCGGCGGCTTGGGGCTGGACCAGTTGATGCTCACCACCGCCCGCGCCGGCCTGGACCGCGAGGCCCTGGCCGCCCAGCCCCTCGCCGGCAGCCTGTTCGGCCTGCGCCTGCCCCATGCGCTGGGCGTGGCTGACGCGCTGTTTGAAGATTAGGAGACAAAGACCATGAAGATGCCAAGACGCGCCGCCCTCACCCTGTTGGCCCTGCCGCTGCTTGCCGCAGCGGCCGAGCCGGTCAAGATCGGCTTTCTCGTCAAGCAGGCCGAGGAACCCTGGTTCCAGGACGAATGGCGCTTCGCCGAACAGGCCGCGCGGGACAAGGGCTTCATCCTCGTCAAGATCGGCATCCCCAGCGGCGAAAAGATGATGGCCGCCATCGACAACCTGGCCGCGCAGAAGGCCGCCGGCTTCGTCATCTGCGCGCCCGACGTCAAGCTCGGCATGGCCGTCAGCCGCGCCGCCAAGCGCCACCGGCTCAGGGCCATGTCGGTGGACGACCAGTTGGTCGATGGCGCCGGCAAGCCCATCGCCGACATCCCGCACATGGGCATCTCGGGCTACGAGATCGGCAAGCAGGTCGGCCAGGGGCTGCTCGCCGAGATCCAGGCGCGCGGCTGGAAGCCCGAGGAGATCGGCGTGCTGCGCGTCGCCTTCGACCAACTGCCCACCGCCCGCGACCGCACCACCGGTGCCGTGGACGCACTCAAGGCGGGCGGCGTGCCGGCTGGCAACGTCGTCGATGCGCCGCAGGCCCGCACCGACACCGAGAGCGCCTTCAACGCCGCCAATATCGCGTTCACGAAGAACGCCCGCTTCAAACGCTGGGTCGCCTTCGGCCTCAACGACGAGGCGGCGCTCGGCGCCGTGCGCGCGGCGGAAGGGCGCGGCATCAAGCAGGACGCGATGCTGGCCATCGGCATCGGCGGCAGCCAGACGGCACTGAACGAATTCACCAAGCCGACGCCGACGGCCTTCTTCGGCACCGTGCTGATCAGCCCCCGGCGCCACGGCTACGAGACCGCCGCCGCCGTCTACGAATGGGCCACCCAGGGCAAGGCGCCGCCGCCGCTGACGCTGACCAGCGGCACGCTGATGACGCGCCAGAACCAGGCCGAGCTTAGAAAGCAGATGGGCCTGTGATGCTCCAGTTCGACGGCATCAGCAAGCACTTCCCCGGCGTCAAGGCGCTCAGCGGCGTCAGCTTCGAGGCCCGCCCGGGCCAGGTGATGGGCCTGCTCGGCGAGAACGGCGCGGGAAAGAGCACGCTGCTGAAAATCCTCGGCGGCCAGTACCGGCCCGACGGCGGGCGCCTGCTGCTGGACGGGCGGGAATGCCGCTTCGCGTCCGCCGCCGACGCGATTCGCGCCGGCGTGGCCATCATCCACCAGGAACTGCAATACGTCGCCGAACTGACGGTGGCCGAGAACGTGCTGCTGGGCCGGCTGCCGACGCGCTTCGGCTTCGTGGACCACCGCGCCGCGCGCCGCCTCGTGGCCGCGCAACTGGCCGCCATCGGCGTCGATCTGGACCCGGCCGCGCGCCTGTCCCAGCTCTCCATCGCGCAGCGCCAGATGGTCGAGATCTGCAAGGCCGTGATGCAGGACGCGCGCGTCATCGCCTTCGACGAGCCCACCAGCAGCCTGTCGCACCGCGAGACGGCAATCCTGTTCCGGCTGGTGAAGCGCCTGCGTGCCGAGGGCCGCACGCTGATCTACATCTCGCACCGGCTCGAAGAGCTGTACGAACTCTGCGACGCCTGCACCATCTTCCGCGACGGCCGCCGCATCGCCACGCACGAGGCCATGGCCGCCGTGCCGCGCGAGCGCCTGATCGCCGACATGGTCGGCCGCGAACTGCAGGACATCTACGACTACCGCCCCCGCCCGCACGGCCCCGTGCGCCTGGAAGCGCGCGGCCTGCACGGCGCGCGCCTGCCCGAGCCGCAGAGCTTCTCGATGCGCGGCGGCGAGGTGCTGGGCTTCTTCGGCCTCGTCGGCGCCGGCCGCAGCGAGCTGATGCGCCTGCTCTACGGCGCCGACCCGCGCCGGGGCGGCGACCTGCTGCTGGACGGCAAGCGCGTCGCCGCCGCCAGCCCGGCCGACGCGATCGCGGCCGGCATCGTGCTCTGCCCCGAGGACCGCAAGGAGCAGGGCATCCTCGCCCACGCCTCGGTGGCCGAGAACATCAACATCAGTTGCCGCCGCCACGGCCTCGCGGGCGGCGTCTTCCTGCGCCACCGCGAGGAAGCCCGGCGCGCCGACGACTTCATCCGCAAGCTGCGCATCAAGACGCCCGGCCGCGAGCAGGAAATCCGCCTGCTCTCGGGCGGCAACCAGCAGAAGGTCATCCTCGCGCGCTGGCTGGCCGAGCCGGGGCTCAAGCTGCTGATCCTGGACGAGCCCACGCGCGGCATCGACGTGGGCGCCAAGAACGAGATCTACAGGATCATCCACGACGTGGCTGCTGCGGGTTGCTGCGTCATCGTCATCTCCAGCGAACTGCCCGAGGTGCTGGGCATCGCCGACCGCCTGATCGTCATGCGCGACGGCCGCATCAGCGGCGAACTCGCGCGCGCCGAGGCCAGCGAGACGGCTGCGCTGGCGCTGGCCCTGCCTGACTCGGGCTCGGCGGCCTTGCACTGACCGCCATGAACACGACCACCCTTCCCCAACGCCCCGCCATGAACTCTCCCGCCCGCGCCCTGCTCAGGGAACACAGCATGACGCTGGGCTATGCCCTGCTCTTCGTCGTGCTGGCCTGCTCGGTCGAGAACTTCTTCTCCGCCGCCAACATCGCCGGCCTGCTGCTGTCGGTCGCGCAGATCGGCATGGTGGCCTGCACGATGATGTTCTGCCTCGCCTCGCGGGACTTCGACCTCAGCGTGGGCTCCACCATCGCCTTTGCCGGCGTGCTCGGCGCCATGGTGCTGGAGCGCAGCGGCAGCATCGCGCTGGCCATCGGCAGCGGCCTGCTGGCCGGCGCGCTGATCGGCGCGGGCAATGGCGTGCTGATCGCCTATCTGCGCGTCAACGCGCTGATCGCCACGCTGGCCACCATGCTGATGGTGCGCGGCCTGGCCTTCATCGCCTCGCAGGGCCAGGCCGTGGGCATCGCCGACGAGGGCTTCATCGCCTTCGGCGACACGCGCTTCCTCGACCTGCCGCTGCCGGTCTGGCTGACGGCGGCCTGCTTCCTCGTCTTCGGCGTGCTGCTCAACCACACGGTCTTCGGCCGCAACACCTTGGCCATCGGCGGCAACCCCGAGGCCGCGCGCCTGGCCGGCGTGCGCGTGGAGCGGCTGCGGGTGTGGATCTTCCTGCTGCAGGGCGTGGTCACGGCGCTGGCGGGGCTGGTGCTGTCGGCGCGCATCACCAGCGGCCAGCCCAATGCGGCCACCGGCTTCGAGCTGGACGTGATCTCGGCCTGCGTGCTCGGCGGCGTGTCGCTGCAGGGCGGCAAGGCGCGCATCTTCGGTGTCGTCGTCGGCGTGCTCGTCATGGGCACGGTCGAGAACGTGATGAACCTGCTCAACGTCGATGCCTTCTACCAATACCTGGTGCGCGGCCTGATCCTGCTGGCCGCCGTGCTGCTGGACCAGTTGAAGACACGAGGTGAGCGCCGTGGCTGATCGCTTGAAAGGCAAGGTCGCGCTGGTGACCGGCGCCACCCAGGGCATCGGCAAGGCCATCGCCCGTCTCTTCGTCGCCGAGGGCGCCCGGGTCATCGTCAACGGCCTGAGCGCCGATGAGGCTCTGATGGCCGAACTGGGGGATGAGCGCGCGCTGTTCGTCGCCGCGGACATCGCCGACGAGGCCGCCGTGCAGGCCATGGCGGCGCGCGGCGCCGAACGCTTCGGGCCCATCGACGTGCTCGTCAACAATGCCGGCATGGACGTCTTCGCCGAGCCGCTGGCGATGACGGCCGCGCAGTGGCAGCGCTGCCTCGCCGTGGACCTCGAAGGCGCGCTGCACTGCAGCCGCGCCGTGCTGCCCGGCATGCTGGCGGGCGGCGGCGGCAGCATCGTCAACATCGCCTCGGTGCATGGCCACCGCATCATCCCGAACGCCTTCCCCTACCCGGTGGCCAAGCATGCGCTGATCGGCCTGACCAAGGCGCTGGGCATCCAGTACGCGGCCCGCAACGTGCGCGTCAACTCGATTTCGCCGGGGCTGATCCTGTCCGAGCGCGTCGTCGAATGGCTGGCCGGCGCGCCCGAGGAGGCGCGCCGCCAGATCGAACTGCTGCCGCCCAAACGGGCCGGCGAGCCCATCGAGGTTGCCTACACTGCCCTCTTCCTGGCCAGCGACGAAGCCCGCTTCATCAACGCCGCCGACATCCGCATCGACGGCGGCCGGTCGCAGCTCTATCACGAATGATCTCGGACCGCTTCGTCCGCTCCCACCTCAAGACCCGCCAGCTCGTGCTGCTGGTGGAACTGGGCCGCCACGGCTCCATCCTGCATGCGGCGCAGGCGGCGCACCTGACCCAGCCGGCCGCGTCCAAGCTGCTGGCCGACCTGGAGCATGCGCTCGGCGTCAAGCTCTTCGAGCGCCTGCCGCGCGGCGTGGCGCCGACCTGGTATGGCGAGGTGATGATCCGCCGCGCCGGTGCCGCGCTGGCCGAACTGGACGCCGGCCATCAGGAGGTGATGGAGCTGCTCGCGGGCCTGTCCGGCCGCGTCGCCGTCGGCGCCGTGCTGACGCCTGCGACGACCCTGCTGCCCGCCGCCGTCACCCTGCTCAAGCAGCGCCAGCCGCGCGTCCACATCGCCGTGTCGGTGGACACCAGCAAACTGCTGATCCAGCACTTGCAAGGCGGCGCGCTGGACATCGTCATCGGCCGCGTGCTGGACAGCGAGTCCGCCGCCCAACTGAGCTACGAGCCGCTGACCGACGAGCCGCACAGCCTCATCGCCCGGGTCGGCCACCCGCTGGCCGGCCGCGCGGGCCTGGGCCTCGCGGAACTGGCGCAGCAGGGCTGGATACTGCCGCCCGCCGGCAGCATCCTGCGCGACCGCCTGACCGCCCTCTTCCTCTCCGCCGGGCTGGACCAGCCGCAGCAGACCGTCGAGACCCTGGCCCTGCCCGTCGTCACCAGCCTGCTGCGCCAGTCCGACATGGTGGCGGCCCTGCCCGAGGAACTGGTGCGGCCCTATCTCGACGCCGGCCTGCTGACCGTGCTGGACTTCGCCCTCGGCCTGCGCATGGACGACTACGGCATCGTCACCCGCCGCGGCCACCAGCTCTCGCCCGGCGCGCAACTGATGCTGGACTGCCTGCGCGAGGCCGCCGCTACGATGCGGCGATGAAACAGCAGTTCGCCACCTGGAACGTCAACTCCCTCGCCGTCCGCCTGCCGCAGGTGCTGGACTGGCTGGCCGCCCACCCGGTCGATGCGCTGGTGCTGCAGGAGACCAAGCTCACCGACGACAAATTCCCCGCCGCCGACTTCGCCGCCGCCGGCTGGCAGGCGCAGTGGTTCGGGCAGAAGACCTACAACGGTGTGGCCCTCATCAGCCGCGAGCCGGCGACGGAGGTGGTCAGGAACATCCCCGGCTTCGCCGACGAGCAGGCCCGCGTCATCGCCGGCACGGTGGCCGGGGTGCGGGTCGTCGGCGGCTATTTCCCCAATGGGCAGGCGCCGGGCAGCGACAAGTTCGCCTACAAGATGGGCTGGCTGGACGGCCTGCGCGCCTGGCTCGCCGATGAGTTGCAACGCCACCCCGACCTCGTGCTGATGGGCGACTTCAACATCGCCCCCGAGGACCGCGACGTCCACGACCCCGTGGCCTGGGCCGGGCAGATCCACTGCACGCCCGAGGAGCGCGCGCGTTTCCAGCAGCTCGTCCAACTGGGCCTGAGCGACGCCTTCCGCCTCTTCGAGCAGCCGCCCAAGAGCTGGAGCTGGTGGGACTACCGCAATCTCGCCTTCCGCAAGAACCAGGGCCTGCGCATCGACCACATCCTCGTCAGCGCGGCGCTGCGGGGCCGGGTGACGGCCTGCGAGATCGACAGGCTGCCGCGCAAGAACGAGCGGCCCAGCGATCACGCGCCGGTCATCGTGACGCTGGACGCCTGAAGAAGGACGACAGCACCAGCCCGGCCACGCCCGCCAGCGCCGCCCACTTGAACGCGCTGGCGACGAACATCACCAGACGCGGCGCCCAGGCCCACCACGCGGGCATGTCGCCTGCGATGCCGATCAGCGCCACCCAGGTGGCCGCGTTCTCGATCAGGTCGGCGGCGACGGCGGCGGGCAGCGCCCAGCCGGCGCCGTTCAGCCAGCGCGGCGGCGCGCTGCCGACGCGGATCAGGCCCGCATGGCGGGCGAAGGCGCGGCAGACCCAGGGCGACAGCAGCCAGGCGTAGCCCGCGATCAGCGCCGTGTCCAGGAACAGCGCATGGCCGGTGCGGAAGAAGCGGCAGGCCTGCTCTGCCCACTCGCCCATCGGCGCGAGGCTCAGTTGCCAATGCTGAAAGGCGCAGTCGGCGGCCAGGATCTCGCCGACCCGGTCCAGCGCCGGCATCAGGCCCTCGGGCACCAGCAGCGCCCAGCCGGCCAGCAGCAGCGGCACGGCCACCGCCAGCAGGCCCAGCAGCAACTGGCGCAGCATGCCGCCGTGTGCCTGCCATGCCGTGCCTTTGGGGAAGGCATGCGGCCAGGCGGCCACGCTGGGGTGGGCCTGCATCTTCACCGGCTGGCTGGGCAGGTCGTCCACCAGCGCGTGGGCGGTGTCGCGCACCTTGAGCCCGGTCAGTGCCCACAGGGGCGTCGTGTGGGTCTGGCTGTTGATGCGGGCCGCGTGGCGCGGCGGCGTGGGCAGGTCGAGCGCGGCCATGAGGCGCGCCACGTCGGCCTCGCCGGTCAGCTCAGGCTGGCCGTCGGGCGCCGGCAGGCGCAGGCCGCATTGCAGGGCCTCGCCCACCAGCCACGCGAAGGGCGTGCGGGAGAGTTCGCTGTCCGCATAGTCGTTGCCGCCGCCCACGTCGCAATGCGAGCCGCGGAACCAGCGCTGCAGGATGTCGCCCGTCTCGCCGTTCTTCATCGGGAAGGGGCCGTCGTCCTGCTCATAGGCGCGGGGCAGGAACTGCGCGCGCTGCTCGTCCAGCGCCAGCGCCTGGCGCACGTGGCGGAAATACTTGCCGTCGAGATTGGGCCGCGCGGTGATCTTCAGCCCGAAGGGCGGCAGGCCGACGCTGGCCACCGTGTCCCAGACGCCGACGAAGTGCACCTCGGGCCAGCCCTCGGGCCGCATGCCCTGGCCGAACAGGCGGGCCGCCTGGCGCGTGATGTCGTTGCGCTGCGGCGAGGTCTTGGCGAAATAGGTCGAGACGAGGGTGGCCACCAGCGTGTCCTGGTGCCGGGCGATGATGCCGAAGGCGTTCACGAGGCCGCCGATGGAGCGCGCCGTGAAGGCGCCGCGCGAGAAGCCGAACAGGAAGATCTGGTCGCCCGGCCGCCAGTTCGCCATCAGGAAGCGGTAGCCCTCGGCGACGTTGTCGTAGAGCCCGCGCCCCAGGGCCAGACCGTTGACGCGATCCAGCTCGCGGCGGGCCTTGTCCATGAAGGTCGTGCCGGGCAACTGCTCGGGGTTGCCGACGCCGGGGTCGTAGTAGACGAGGCGCTGGCGGTCGGGGAAGAGCTTCAGCAGCTCCGCCAGCAGCAGCACATGGGTGTCGGCATGGCGTCCGCTGAGGTTGTTGTTGGTGCCGTCGCACAGCAGCACCAGTTGACGTGGCGTGTTCATGCTTGGAGCCTCGTGGAAAGGCGCAAGTCTTGCATGAGAGGCCGGTCAGCCGGCCGCGTCGCGGGGCCGCAGCCCGAAATCGTCGAGCGCCTGCTGCAGTTCCTGGGCGCGGTCCGCGCCGAAATCGGCGGACAGGCGCGTGCAGGGCGTGGCGCGGACCTGGCCGATCTGGTTGTAGCCCAGTGTCCGGGCGCGCGACAGCGTGCGTGCGGCCAGCGGCAGGCATTCGAGCGGCGCCTGGTCGGCGAGGCTCAGCAGCCGGGCATAGGTGTCGGTGGGGATGGAGATGCGGTCCGAATGGAAGGACGGCGATGGACAGGCCACAGGTGCGGAACTCGTTGTCTGGAGTTGGTCACCCGGGCCTGCCATCGCCGCACACATCCGGCCGGTGAGGCGGTTTCAGCCGCCGAGCTTGGGCAGGCCGAGCAAGGTGCAGATCAGATTGATGAGGTCCATGGGGGGCTCCTGTGGGCTGGGTGGGGGCTGAATCGCCAGCCCAAACTGTCCCTGTTTTTGCCCCGCGTGAAACCTAGCAGGTCTGCCAGGTTTTTCGTTTCAAAGCAGCCCTTCCGAGACGCACTTGAGCACGGCCTGGTACTTGGACGTGACCCCCAGCTTGCGCATCGCGTTGCCGAGGTGGAAGTTCGTGGTCGTCTCGGCCATGCCGAGGATGCCGCCGACCTCCCAGGCCGTCTTGCCCTGGGCCGTCCAGCGCAGCACGGCCAGCTCCCGCTTGGTCAGCCTGGGCAGGTCGCCCTTGCGCAGCCGGGGGCCGAGCAGCCGCTCCGCTGCGGTGACCGCATGGGCCGCCAGCAGTTGCAGCCCGGCCACCATCTGCATCAGTTGCGCACCGGGCTCGGGCAGGGCCTCCTCGCGGTCCACGCCGAGCAGGAAATGCCGGCCGCCCGGCAGGTGCAGCTTGACGGCGATGCCGGTCTTGTAACCATAGGTCGCCTGCGCTTCCCAGATGTCGCCCGCGCCGGCGGTGGCATAGGTCTTCTGGTCGTAGACGATGGGCGCGGCCTGGGTCATCAGCCGGGCCATGACCGGGTCGCGCCGGGCCTCGCCGAGATCCTTGGCGACCGCCAGATAGCCCGGCGGCGTGTTGCCCACCGACGCGATCTGCACGTTCGCGTCGTGCAGCAGGCCGTGCATCAGCACGCCCGAGATGATGGGGAAGCCCAGCGCGTCCGCCGTCTTCACGAGGCGGCGCTCGAAGTGGATGAGGCGGTCGCTCAGGCCGACGTCGATCAGCTGCTGGAAGTTCATTTCGGAGTGCGCCATACCTGTCAAGTCTGCCAGCTTGTGCGCCCGCTGCGCAGGCCGCAGACTGCGCTCCACATCACGAAAAGGAGCCCTGCCATGCCCACTCCGATCCAGTTGCCCGAAGGCAGTGTCTGCTGGCCCGAGGCCGCGCTGTGCGGTGCCGCCCAGGAGTTGACGCATGCGCGCACCCGCCCCTCGCGCCGGACGGGCGGCTCGACGCGCTGGGAGCGCCGTTATGCCGACGCCTGCGCCTGGGTGGAGTGGGACTGGGTGGAGATGGCCGAGGCCACCGTCGTGCAGGCGGACCCGCTCGGCGTGCGCTCCAACGTGCTGCTGCTGGACGGCCGGGGCCAGCCGCTGCTGTCCTCGCGGCGACGCGCGGCGCTGGCGACGCTGGTGTATCTGCTGCCCTGGCAGGCGCCGGTGCTGGACGCGCTAAGGGTCAGGGGCGGCAGCGCCTCTAGCGCAGCGCGGCAGCCTCGGCAGCCAGCCTGGTGATGCGCGCCCAGTCGCAGGCGTCGATGGCGTCCTGCGGCGTCAGCCAGGAGCCGCCGCAGACCTTGACGTTGGGCAGCTTCAGAAACTGCGGCGCGGTCTCCAGCGAGATGCCGCCGGTCGGGCAGAAGGCCACGTCCGGGAAGGGGCCGGCCAGCGCCTTCAGCAGGTTGACGCCGCCGACGGCGACGGCCGGGAAGAGCTTCAGGAAGCCGTAGCCCGCCGCATTGGCCCGCATCACCTCGGACGCGGTGGACACGCCGGGCAGCAGCGGCAATGCCTGCCGCTCGCAGGCCTCGGCCAGCGCCTCGGTGAAGCCGGGGCTGACGCCGAACTGGCAGCCGGCGCTCTTCGCGTCCGCCACGTCCTGCGGGTTGCGCAGCGTGCCGGCGCCGACGATGGCGCCGGGGACCTTGGCCATCGCCTCCATGGCCCGCAGCGCGACCGGCGTGCGCAGCGTCACTTCGAGCACCTTGACGCCGCCGGCCACCAGGGCCTCGGCGAGCGGCACGGCGTCTTCCAGGCGCTGGATGACGATGACGGGGATGACGGGGCCATGGCTGGCCAGGCTGAGCGTATTCATCATGTTCACAACCAGGTAATTGCGCCCTCTTCGGCGCTCAGGACATTGCGGCGCATGCCGGCAAAGAGCTCGCGGCCGAGGCCGTGGGCGTTGTTCTCGGCTTGGGTCGGGTCGAGCGTGGCGGGCTCGCGGGCGGCCCAGTCGGCATCGGGCACCAGCGCCTGCAGCGTGCCGGCGACGCCGTCCACGCGCACCACGTCGCCGTCGCGCAGCCGCGCCAGCGGGCCGCCGGCCAGCGCCTCGGGGCTGACGTGGATGGCGGCGGGCACCTTGCCCGAGGCGCCGCTCATGCGCCCGTCCGTCACCAGCGCGACCTTGAAGCCCTTGCCTTGCAGCACCGCGAGCGGCGGCGTCAGCTTGTGCAGCTCGGGCATGCCATTGGCGCGCGGGCCCTGGAAACGCACGACGACGACCACGTCGCGCTCCAGCTCGCCGGCATTGAAGGCGGCCAGCATCGCGTCCTGCGTCGTGAAGACGCGGCAGGGCGCCTCGACGACGTGGCGGTCCTCGGGCACAGCGGAGATCTTGATGACGGCGCGGCCCAGATTGCCGGCCAGCAGCTTGAGGCCCCCGGTGGCGCTGAAGGGCGCGGCGGCGGTGCGCACGACGCCGTCGTCGGGGCTTTCAACGGGCAGCGCCTCGCGCACCACCTCGCCGCCCTGCCCCACCGCGACCGGCGCGAAGGCATAGGGGCGCAGGCTGCTGCCGGCGACGGAGAGCACGTCCTCGTGCATCAGGCCGGCGTCCAACAACTCGCGGATGACGAAGCCGGGGCCGCCGGCGGCCTGGAACTGGTTCACGTCGGCGCTGCCATTGGGGTAGACGCGCGTCAGCAGCGGCACGACGGCCGAGAGCGCCGAGAAGTCGCTCCAGTCGATCAGGATGCCGGCCGCGCGGGCGACGGCGACCCAGTGGATCAGGTGATTGGTCGAGCCACCGGTGGCGAGCAGCGCGACCATGGCGTTGACGATGCAGCGCTCGTCCACGACGTGGCCGATGGGCTTGGCGGCGCGGCCGGCCAGGCGGCCGGAAATCTCCAGTGCCGCGCCGACGGCCTCGCGCGTCAGCGCCTCGCGCAGCGGCTCGTGCGGGTGGACGAAGGCGCTGCCCGGCACGTGCAGGCCCATCGCTTCCAGCAGCATCTGGTTGCTGTTGGCCGTGCCGTAGAAGGTGCAGGTGCCGGCGCCGTGGTAGGCGGCGGACTCGCTTTTCAGCAGCTCGTCGCGGCCGACCTTGCCTTGCGCGTACAGCTCGCGCACCTTGGCCTTGTCGGCGTTGGAGATGCCCGTGCCCATCGGCCCGGCCGGCACGAAGACGCAGGGCAGATGGCCGAAGTGCAGCGCGCCGATCAGCAGGCCGGGGACGATCTTGTCGCAGATGCCGAGCAGCAGCGCGGCGTCGAAGACATCGTGCGTCAGCGCGATGGCGGTGCTCATCGCAATGGTGTCGCGCGAGAACAGGCTCAGCTCCATCCCGGGCAGGCCCTGGGTCACGCCGTCGCACATCGCCGGCACGCCGCCGGCCACCTGCACGGTGGCGCCGCGCCGGTGCGCCTCGGCACGGATCAGCGCGGGGTAGTGCTCATAGGGCTGGTGAGCCGAGAGCACGTCGTTGTAGGCGGTGACCAGCCCCAAGTGCGGCGCCTTCTCAGCGACGATGCGCAGCTTGTCGTCGCCGGGCAGCGCCGCGACGGCATGGGCCACATTGGCGCAGCCCATGCGCTCGAAGCCGCGCTGGCGGCCGGCGAGCCGGGCGATGCCGGCGAGGTAGGCGCCGCGCGGCCCGGCGCTGCGCTCGCGGATGCGCTCGGTGACCTGGTTCAGGATCGGGTTCATTCGGTGTCTCCTGGCGCGACATGTAACCGCACCCGTTGGAATCAGGTAACCATATTACTTCGTCAGGGCCCTCTGTGGGTTACGCCCGGGGTACGGGCCCATGCCAAGATGCGGGCGATGGCGCTCCATCCTCACCATGATCTGGCCGACACGCTCGCGCAATGGCGGGCCAGCGGCAGCGACCTGCTGCTGTTTGCCTACGGCTCGCTGATCTGGCGACCCGACCTGGATTTCACCGAGGCCCTGCCCGCCCGCGTGCCGGGCTGGCACCGCAGCCTGCGCATGCGCTCGCGCGTGAACCGCGGCACGCCGCAGCAGCCGGGCCTGGTGCTGGCGCTGATGCGCGGCGGCAGTTGCCGGGGCCTGGTCTACCGCGTGCCGCGCGCCGAGGGCGAGGCCGTGCTGCCGCTGCTGTGGGAGCGCGAGATGCCCAATGGCGGCGTCTACGAGCCGCGCTGGCTGCGCTGCGACACCCCGGCCGGCCCGCTGCGCGCGCTGGCCTTCACGCTGCCGCGCCACAGCCCGAACTGGACGGGCGAGTTGCACGAGGCCGAGTTGCTGCACATCCTGCGCCACGCGCGCGGGCGCTACGGCACGACGCTGGACTATCTGCTGCGCACCGTGCAGGGCCTGCGCGAGCACGGCATACACGACGCCGAACTGGAGCGTCAGGCGCGGCTGGCTGCGCGGCACGGGCTCTGCACACCCCTCTAGCGCTGCAGCCGCGCGAGGTCTTCCACGGTGTCCACGTCGATGTGGACGCCGGGGTCGTCCACCGCGATCGGCTGGGCCGCGTAGCGCGCGACGATGCGCCGCGCGCCCTCGTCGCCCTGCAGGGCCACCAGTTCCGAATACAGCTCGGTGCCGAAGCCGACCGGATGACCCTGGATGCCGCGGTGCTGGGCGTAGCAGACGGGGTAATGCTCCAGCCCGTTGGCGACGGCCAGCAGCGTGGCGGGCCGCACCAGCGGCATGTCGGCCGGCAGCAGCAGCCAGCCCTCGGCATCGCCCGCAGCGCTGACGCCGGCGGCAATGGAATGCCCCATGCCGATGGGCGCGGGCCGCCCGTCCGGGCCGCGGTCGGGCAGCACGACGACATCCCGCGCCGCCACCTGCCGGTGCGCGGCCTGCGCGAGCGCCGGGCTGGTGACGACGACGAGGGGCAGGCGCGCCTCGATGACGTGGCGCAGCGCATGTGCGAGCAGGCTGGCGTCGCCCAACGGCTGTTCCAGCTTGGGCCCGGCGCCGCGAAAGCGCGTGCCGCGCCCTGCGGCGAGGACGACGACGGTGGGGCGCCGCTTCGGCATGGATCGAATCTCTTTGTGCAGTCCCTGATGTCGAGCCAGCATGCCGGCCGCCCCGACGCATGAGAATGGGACGTTCACTTAAGGGAAGGTCTGAATTCATGAGCAGGCTGAGCGATTTCCGCAAGAGCTATGAACTGGGCGAGCTGGACGAGGCCCAGGCCACCGATGGCCCGCTGGCGCTGTTCCAGCGCTGGCTGGACGAGGCCATCGCGCACGACATCTCCGAGCCCACGGCGATGACGCTGGCCACGGTCGGCGCGGCGGGCCGGCCCTCGACGCGCGTCGTGCTGCTGAAGGGCTGCGACGCGCGCGGCCTGGTCTGGTTCACCAATTACGACAGCCGCAAGGGCCGCGAGCTGGCGCAGCAGCCCTTCGCGGCACTGCAGTTCCACTGGGTCGAGATGGAGCGCGTGGTGCGCATCGAGGGCCGCGTCGAGAAGACCTCGGCCGAGGAATCGGACGACTACTTCAGGAGCCGCCCGCTGGACTCGCGCCTCGGCGCCTGGGCCTCGCCGCAGAGCCAGGTCATCGCCTCGCGGGCGGTGCTGGTCGCCAACGCGGCCAAGGCCGCGGCACAGCAAGGCCTGAACCCGGATCGCCCGCCGCACTGGGGCGGCTTCCGGCTGCTGCCGGACCGGTTCGAGTTCTGGCAGGGCCGCCGCTCGCGCCTGCACGACCGGCTGGTCTACCGGCTCGATGCCGGCGCCTGGCTGCGCGAGCGGCTGGCGCCCTGAGTTACAGACAGTTCAGCTGAAGCGCCGGCGCGCCAGCAGCCAGACCAGGCCGCCCGACAGCAGCCACAGGCTGGCCGGCTCGGGCACGGGGGCGGTGTTCTGCGGGTCCAGCGGGTAGCTGAAGCCGCTGTCGCTGTCGATGCTCAGGCCGGGGATGACGTTGCCGGCCGCGTCGGTGACGAGCAGAGACGCGAGATGCACGGTGCTGCCGAACTCGGCATAGCCGCTGACGCTGATGGTGCTGTCGCCCAGCGGCGTGCCCACGTCCTCGGCATTGATCGCCGTCACGAAGTTGTTCACCGAGATCGTGATCGTCGGCGTGATGGGGCCGCCGAAGGGCAGATCGGCATAGCTCAGCGTGATGCTGGACGGCGTCGCCTGCCCCGTGCCGAAGCAGGAGAACGAGGCCACGCCGGTGCCGCCCGGGATGTAGAGCGAGGCGCAGAAGCTGGCGCTCATCAGGCTGGTGTCGCTGCTGCCGAGCAGGCCATCGACGGACAGGATGTATTGCAGCGAATACACGCCCGTGCCGCCGCTGATGGTGACGGTGTCGGTCGTGCTGGCGGCGGCATAGGCGGTGGTGGCGGCGCCCATGGAGCCGTCTTCGTGCAGGGTCCAGATGTAGTTGTCGCGGCGGTAGTTTTCCAGCAGCAGCGAGGTGGAGACGCGCCAGGTGTCGGCGGTGGCGGTGGCGCTGGCCTGACCGAGGAAATACTGGTCGGGCGAGCTGCCGTCGGGGTTGGGCAGGGTCTGCGACACCGTCGAGGCGGCGCTGCCCGTGAGGGGGTCGTAGTTGATCGTGCAGGCGCTGAACATGCCGTCCTCGGTGCCGTCCGAGCCCCAGCACAACTGGGTATTGGCCCAGGTGCCGGCCAGGGCCGGCGCGGCGAGGCTGCAGGCGCACAGGCCGGCGAGCCAGATCAGGGATTGCTTCATGCGGAGTCTCCGGGGGCGAAGAACAGGGCCGGCCGCCGCGCTCGCCCCGCATCACCAGCAGCCGCTGGCGATGCTAAGCCTGTTTACGCTCTCTCCGTAGTGCCCGTTGCCCCGCAAAGCCAGGGGCTGCATGGCGCAAACCGCAGACGGGCTGGTTGCCCGGCGAGGATTTGCAACGCCGCAGACGCTGGCTTTGCGGGGCAACCCGAAGGGCAAGGCATCCCAGGGCCGCAGGCGTCGTTGCTCGTCGTTGCGGGCGCGAGCCCGCTGTCTCCTCTCGCCTAGCCTGCGGCCCTGGGATGCCTTGCGGGCACTACGGGGAGAGCGTGGGGCCTATTGGGTAGCGTCTTCCACCCGATAGAAGAGGCCATAAGGGTCGTCACTGAGCACGGCCAGCACGCCCTCGAGGACGACGGGCTCCAGCGTGTAGCGCACCGGCCTCTTCGCGCGCACCTCGACCAGCCCTTCCGGGCCGGCCGGCACGCAGAAGGAACAGGTCGTCGGCACCGAGGAGAGCAGGAAATGCTGCTGCCGGTCGCCCGCTTCCAGCGGCATCATGAAGCCCTGCACCTTGACCGTCTTGCGGTCCAGCGCCCGCACGGCGGCCGGGAAGCTGGGCACGATCTTCTGGTTCTCCGCCCGGGCCGTGACCTGGGACAGCAGCTTCCACGACAGCACGTCGGCGCGCTCTTCCAGCGGTTTGAAGGGGCTGCGCGGGTCGTGATAGCCGGGGCCCTGGCCGATGGTGGGCTGGGCGAATGCGGTGGCGGCGGCCAGGCAGAGTGCAAGCAGGAGCGGCGACTTCATGGCGACGGATTGTCCCCCCGCTCAGCGCGGCGCCTGCAGCAATGTGGTCACGTCCAGCCGGTAGGCGCGCCACGCCGGCCACGCGGCGGCCAGCAGCGCGAGCGCGATGGCCAGCAGGGGCACGAGCCATTCCGCTTCGCTGAGGCCCAGCGGCCCGAGGTGCAGCGACTGGCGCGCGGCCAGCAGCCGCTCCAGCAGCGCGACGAGGCCATGGCCCAGCGCGAGGCCGAGCACGGTGGCCAGCGTGGCCAGCAGCAGGGCTTCCAGTGCGATCAACGCCGCGACGCGCCAGGCCGGCGCGCCGAGCATGCGCAGCATCGCCAGGTCGCCCTGGCGCGCACGCACCGCATGCAGCAGCGCGACCCAGACGGACAGCCCCGCAGCGGCCAGCAGCACGAGGCCGAAGCCGCGCAGCAGCTCGGTGCCGGCGCCCAGCATGCGCATCAGCCGCGCCGTTTCCAGTGCCGGTGCCGCCGCCTGCAGGCCATCCTGCGCATTGACCCAGCGCGGCAGCATCACGGCTGCCAGCGGGCTGCGGTAGCGCACCAGGATCAGCGTCGTCTCCCGGGGCTCGTCCTCGTCGTGGGCATCGTGGGCGGCATGGTCTTCGTGCAGTTCCCACACCGAGGCGAGGTCGGTCAGCACGAGGCGGTCCAGCACGCCGCCCGTGGCGGCCAGCAGGCCGACGACCTCGAAGAGATGGTCGTCATGCGCGCCGCCGCCCTCGGCCAGGCCGTGGCTGCCGGCGAAGCGGTCGCCGACGCGCAGGCCGCTGACGCGCGCCACCTCGGCGCCGAGCACGGCCTGCATCGGCTGCGTCCACGGCGCGCCCTGGGCCAGCCGGGCGCCGTAGAGGCCGAGGTAGTCGGGCGTCGTGCCGACGATGCGGAAACCCCGGAAGGCATCGCCCAGCGACAGCGGCACGGCCTGGGCCACCAGGGGCTGCTGCTTCAGCAGGTCGAGCGCGGCCAGCGGGATATTGCCGGTGGGTGCATCGAGGTGGAAGACGCCGGCCAGCATGATCTGCATCGGGCTGCCCTTGGCGCCGACCACGAGGTCGATGCCGGCGAGGTCGCGCCGCAGCCCGCTCTCGACCTGGGCGCTGGCGCGCAGCACGAAGGTCACGGCCGCGAGGCCCAGGCTCAGCAGCAGCAGGTTCAGCGCCGTCGTCAGCGGGCTGGCCCAGAGGTAGCGCCAAGCGAGGCGGATCATGTCGGCCCCTCGTCCGCCGAGTACGTCGGCCGATCCCCCAAGGGGATGGCGGGCCGGCTTGGGAGCGGCCCGGCGCTTGGCCCGCCTTGCAGCTGGTACTCCAGGGCATCGGCCATGTCGGCCAGCACGCGCGAATCATGGCTGGCGACCACCAGCGTGCAGCCCTCGCGCGCCGCCACGTCGCGCAGCAGCGCGAGCATCTGCGCGGTGTGCGCATCGTCGAGGCTGGCGCTGGGCTCGTCGGCCAGCAGCAGGCGCGGCCGGCGCATCAGCGCGCGCGCCAGCGCCACGCGCTGGGCCTGTCCGACGCTCAACTGCTGCGGCCGGCGCGCGGCCAAGTCGGCGATGCCGAGGGCCGCCATCAGATCGGCCGCGCGGCCGGCATCGGCGCCCTGCCCTGCGGCCAGCGCCGGCAGCGCGAGGTTCTCGGCCACCGTCAGCGCCTCGCTCAGGTGCAGGCGCTGCGGCACCACGCCCAGCGTCGCGCCGCGCCATGCGTCCAAGGCGCGCGGGCCGAGGCCGGCCAGCGCGGTGCCGGCCACCGCCAACTCGCCCTGCTGCACGCGCAGCAGGCCGGCGAGCAGGGCCAGCAGCGTCGATTTGCCCGAGCCCGAGGCGCCGCGCAGCAGCAGGTGCCGGCCGGCCGGCAGCGCGAAATCGGCATAGGCGATCTCGGCGCCCTCGGCATAGCGGTGGCGCAGGCCGCGCCAGTGCAGCATCACTTGACGAGGCGCCGGAAGCTGGCCAGGAATTTGTCCACCTTGCCGGCGACGACGAAGGCGCAGTAGGCCTGGTCCGGGTTGCGGGCGTAGTAGTGCTGGTGATAAGCCTCGGCCGGGTGGTAGTTGGCCTCGGGCTGCAGTTCGGTGACGACACGCCCCCCATGCGCCGCATTCGCCTCGCCCAGCACCTCGGCCGCCAGCGCGCGCTGCGCCTCGTCGCGCCAATAGATGCCCGAGCGGTACTGCGTGCCCACGTCCGCGCCCTGGCGGTTCAGCGAGGTCGGGTCGTGGATGGCGAAGAACACTTCCAGCAGCTCGCGCAGCGACACCTCGGCGGGGTCGAACTCGACGCGCACCACCTCGGCGTGGCCGGTGTTGCCGCTGCAGACCTGCTCGTAGTTCGGGTTGGGCGTATGGCCGTTGCTGTAGCCGTTTTCGACGCGCTGCACGCCGCGCACGCGCTCGTAGACGGCTTCAAGGCACCAGAAGCAGCCGCCGGCCAGGGTGATGCGTTCGAGGGTCATGGGATTCGCTTTCAGTGAGCACCAAGAGACAACTCGACCCGAGGCTGCCAGGTCTCGTCGCAGTCCGCGTCGCAGAGCTTGGGCGCGGCGACGAAGACGCGGTCGTTGGGCGCGCCGCGGGCCAGCAGGGCGTCGCGCACGGTCGTGGCGCGGGCCACGGCGAGCTGGCGCAGCGCCTCGTCGTCGATGGCATAGCTGCCCAGCAGCAGGCCGCGCATCTGTTCGGGCGGCAGGTCCTTGGGCAGGCCGATCAGGTTGCGCGGCTTGTTGGGCAGTTTGCTGGCTTCGTAGAGGCGCTTGAGCGCGGCCTCGGGCGTGGCGGCGTTCTCGGCCTTGAGCGCGCTGGCGAGGCGTTGTTCGCGCAGCGGCCGGCCTTCGGCGGCGATGCCGGCCCAGCCGGTCAGCGTCAGTTGCACGCCGGGCCGGTCGATGAGCAGGCGGGCGATGCGGTCGAGCTGGTCGATGGCGGCCAGTTCGGTGCCGCCGGGCTGGAAGGCGATGCGCGCGGCCTCGGGGTCGTCGCTGCCGCTGAACAGCGCAAAGGGCGAGGTCAGGGCCTTGCCGATGAGGTTGAGGACGAGCTTCCAGACCAGGCCGCCGACGCTGAATTCGGGGTCGCTCAGCGAGCCGCTGACGGGCAGGTTGACGTCGATGACGCCGTTGGCGTCCTTCAGCAGCGCGACGGCGAAGCGCACGGGCAGGGTCGTCGCGTCGGGGCTTTCGACTTTGTCGCCGAAGGTGAGCTGGTTGAGGATGATCTGGTTGCTGGCGGCGAGCTGGCCGCCGGGCTCGACCTGGTAGCGCATCCGCGTGGAGAGCTTGCCGCGCTCGATGGCGTAGCCGGCGTATTTGGCGGCGTAGGGCGAGAGGGGGGCGAGTTCGATGTCGGTGGCGTTGGCGGCCACGTCCATGGCCAGCGGCGCGCCGGGTTTGAGCTGGCCGTCGATTTCCAACAGGCCGGTGCCGGCGATGCGGCCGCGCAGGGTCAGCGGCGCCATGGCCGGGCTGGCGGACGAGAAGGCGCCGAGCGAGCCCTGCAGTTCGGTCAGGCGGGCGCTGTAGTGGGGGCGGACGAAGCGGTCGTTGAAATCGACGCTGCCGCGGTTGACGCGGATGCGTTCGGCGGCGAATTCGGGCGCCGAGGCGGGTGTGGCCGGCGCGGCGGGTGCCGTCGCTTCGGCGGGGCCGACGTCGCGCAGATTGAAGCGGCCCCGTTCATCGACGATGAGGCGGGCATAGGCGTCGTCGAGCTGCGCTTCTTTGACCGCCAGACGTGGCGGCGCGCCGGGGGCGATTGCGAGCTTGAGGCCGTCGAGTTGCAGGGCCTGCCAGCTCAGCAGGTCTTCGCCGACGACGCGCCGGCCTTCGACGCTGCGCGCCTGCAGCAGAGCCAGTGGGCCGAGGCGCAGGCCACCCTCCGCGCTGGCCGCCCAGGCGCCATCGGCCTGCTGGCTGGCGCTGAGTTCGGCCTGCAGGCCCAGTTCGGCGCGCCGCAGGTGCAGGCCCCAGGCCGGGTCGAGATAGGCGTCGAGCAGTTGCAGCGGCAGCGCCTGGGTCTGCAGACGCCCCTGGGCCGACAGCGGCGCCAGGCCGAAGCGGCCCTGCCACTGAAGGCTGCCGGCGCCCGCGGCGAGCGGCCGGTCGTCGGCGCCGAGCGCGGCAAGCTGGCCGGTGATTTGAGCCTGCACCGGCGCGGTGGCCGGCCATTTCAGCGCGCCGAGTTGCAGGCGCAGGGGCTCCAAGGCCAGGGCGACGGGCGCGACGCCGTCCGGCACGGCGGCGTCGCGCCAGCGCAGCGCACCACGCTCGACGTGCAGGCCGGCGAGTTGCAGCGTCCAGGCCGGGCCACCGGGGCTGCCGGGGCTGTCGGCGCCGTCCAGCATGGCGGCGAGGTTGAGCCGGCCGTCGGCCTCGCGGGCAAGTTGGGCACGCGGCGCGTCGAGCGTCAGCGTGCCGAGCTTGATGGCGTGGGCGCCGGGCTCGATGGCGGCCTTGTCGAGCCGCGCGGCAGCCAGCGTCAGCAACCGGGGCGCGCCGGGCAGGCTGAGTCGGGCGTCGCTGAGCTGCAGATCGGCCAGCGTCAGTTCGGCACGGTCGGCGGCATGGTCGGCCAGCGGCTGCTTCACGCGCAGGCTGGCCTGGGTGGACAGGCCAGCCGCCAGCCGCGCGCCGCCGGGCAGCGGCAGCCAGGCGGCGAGGCGTTCGAGGGCGAGGCCGTTCAGCGCGGCCTCGGCTTCCAGCAGTTCGGGCGCCAGCGTGGCGTGGGCGCTCAGCGTGGCCTGGTCGAAGCTCAGGCTGGCGTCGAGCTGCGCCGGGGCCTGGAGCGGCCAGGCGGCGGGGCCGAACTGGAGCCGGATGGCATCCAGCACGAGGTCTTTGCGGACGGTGAAGCGGCCGTCGCGGACTTCCAGCCCAGCGATGCTGACCTGCCAGGGCTGACCGGCCGCCGCCCCGTCGCCCTGCCCCGCCGGCAGTTGCACCCAGCGGGCCTCGGGTGCCTCCAGCACGATCTGGCCGAAGCCGAGCCGGCGGCGCAGCGGCTGCACGTCGGCCAGCGGCAGGTTCAGGTGTTTGAAGCCGAGCAGGGGCTGGCCATTGGGTTGGGTCAGCGCCAGCTCGTGCAATTGCACGCCGCCGCTGAGCTTGATGCCGGGCGGTTGGCGGGGGCGCTCGGCGAAGTCCAGGGCCAGATCGACGTCGAGCCGGCCCCCGCCCAGGCGCAGCGGCAGGCTGGCGGGCACGTAGGCGGCGAGCGGCGCGAGGTCGAGGCCGGCGAGCTTGAAGGACAGGCGGGCGCTGGCGTCGTCGGCGAAGGGCAGCGCCTCGGCGCGGCTGTCGAAGGCGACGCCGTCGAGCTGGCCGCTCAGCCGGGGCAGCAGCTTGGCCTTCACGTCGGCCGGCAGCGTGGACAGGAAGGGCAGCGCGAGGTGCAGGTCGGCGAGTTCGTGCTGGCGCTGCACGGGGCGGTCGTCGAAGAGGATGCGGCCTTCGACGAGTTCGATGTTGTAGACGGCGAACTCGGGGTCGGCCGCTTCGGGCGTGCCCGGCGAGGCGGGCGGGGTGGCGAGGCGCTGGATCAGGTCGTCGATGTCGTAGCGGCCCTCGGCGAGGCGGGCGACGCGCAGTTCGGGCCGCGTCAGCGTCAGCGATTCGACGACGGCGCGGCCGCGCAGCAGGGAGCGCAGCGACAGGGCGACGTCCAGCTTGGCGAGGCTGAGCAGCGGCGGGTCGGCCGGACGCGGGCCGGCGATGCGGATGCCTTCGGCGACGAGGGCGAGGCGCCAGGGCAGGAAATGGGCTTCCTCGATGCGCACCGGCCGGCCCAGGGCCTGGCTGGCCAGCTCGGCGCCGCGTCCGGTGGCCCAGCCGGGCAGGGCCAGGGTGACGATCAGCAGCAGCAGCGTGCCCAGGGCCGACAGGGCGGCCAGGGTCCAGAGGGCGAAGCGGGTGGCGGGGCGGAAAGTTCTCATCACGGCGGCCGCATTATTGATGTCGGCGATGATGCCGGCGGTGAGCCCCCTCGACTACGCCAGCCTCAAATCCCTGCTGCTCGCCGCCGCCCTGCCCCCGGCGCCCCTGCTGCTGCTGGCGGCCTGGGGCGGCTGGCGGCTCAAGCGCGACCGGCGCGGGGGCGGCGCGCTGCTGGTGTTGGCGCTGGCCGGGCTGTGGCTGTCCTGCACCGAGGCCGTGGGCGAATTGCTGAGCCGGGCCGCCGGCCAGCCCGCACCGCTGCAGCGCGGCCAGATCGACGCGCTGCGCGGCCAGGCGGACGGCGCCGTGCTGGTGCTGGGCGGCGGCGTGCGGCGCGTGGCGCCGGAGTTCGGCGCCAGCGCGCCGACCCGCATCACGGCCGAGCGCCTGGCCTATGGCGTCTGGCTGGCGCGGCGCAGCGGCTGGCCGCTGGGCTTCACGGGCGGCATCGGCTGGACGGCGACCGAGCTGAAGCAGCCCGAGGCCGTGACCATCGCCCGCGTGGCCGCCGAGGACTACGGCCTGCCGCTGCGCTGGGCCGAGGCCAGCTCGCGGGACACGCGCGAGAACGCCGCCCACACGCTGCCGATGCTGGCGGCGGCGGGGGTGAGGCGGGTGGTGCTCGTCACGCACGAGGCCCATATGCGCCGCGCGTTGCGCGCCTTCGAGGCCGAGACGGCGCCGCTGGGTCTGACCGTGCTGCCCGCGCCCGTGGGGCTGCGTGACGATGCGCTGAGCCACGTCGGCGACTGGTGCCCTTCGGTGGAAGGCTTCTCCCGCGTCCGTTACGTCATTTACGAAACCCTGGCCTGGTGGTCGGGAAGGTGAAGCCCCAGAAATAGAAACCCCGCCGGGCTTGGGGGCCGGGCGGGGCGGGTGGCGATGCCACCTTGGGGCTCCAGGGCGATCTGCCGAGGGGCTCCTGGCGCGCAAAGATTGCGCCAGAGGGTTTGCCTCAAAAGGCCCTCAAACAGTAGGCGCGCCGCCCGCAGGCTTCAACATGAGTTGCCCGAATAGCGCCTCGACACGCTTTGTGACATCGGCCGGCAGGCTGATGACGCGGCCCCATTCGCGGTCGGTCTCGCCGGGCCATTTGTTCGTCGCGTCCAGCCCCATCTTGCCGCCCAGGCCGCTGACGGGCGAGGCGAAGTCGAGGTAGTCGATGGGGGTGTTGTCCACCAGGGTGGTGTCGCGCACCGGATCCATGCGGGTGGTGATGGCCCAGATGACTTCCTGCCAGTTGCGGGTGTCGATGTCCTCGTCCACGACGACGATGAACTTGGTGTACATGAACTGGCGCAGAAAGCTCCAGATGCCGAACATCAGCCGCTTGGCATGGCCGGGGTAGGCCTTCTTGATGGAGACGACGGCCATGCGGTAGCTGCAGCCCTCGGGCGGCAGGTAGAAGTCCACGATCTCGGGGAACTGCTTTTGCAGGATGGGCACGAAGACTTCGTTGAGCGCGACGCCGAGGATGGCCGGCTCGTCGGGCGGCTTGCCGGTGTAGGTGGAGTGGTAGATCGGGTTCTTGCGCTGGGTCTGGCGGCTGATCTCGAAGACGGGGAACCAGTCCTGCTCGTTGTAATAGCCGGTGTGGTCGCCGAAGGGGCCTTCCAGCGCGTAGAGATAACCGCCCTTCTCCTTCAGCGGCACGCCGCGCTCACTGGTGCCGCTGAAGCCGGGCGCGGCGCGCGGGATGTGGCCTTCGAGCACGATCTCGGCCGAGGCCGGCGCCTGCAAAGGCTGGCCGTGGCCGACGCCGGTGTTGACCAGTTCGGTGCGCGAGCCACGCAGCAGGCCGGCGAACTGGTATTCCGACAGCGAATCGGGCACCGGCGTGACGGCGCCGAGGATGGTGGCCGGGTCGGCGCCCAGGGCCACGGCGATCGGGAAGGGCTCGCCCGGGTGGGCCAGCGCGAAGTCGCGGAAGTCCAATGCACCACCGCGGTGCGCCAGCCAGCGCATGATGACCTGGCGAGGGCCGATGAGCTGCTGGCGGTAGATGCCGAGGTTCTGGCGCGGCCGCGCCGGGCCGCGCGTAATGACCAGACCCCACGTGATCAGGGGGGCGGCGTCGTCCGGCCAGCAGGTCTGGATGGGCAGGCGGCCGAGGTCGATGTCGGCGCCTTCCAGCACCTCTTCCTGGCAGGCCGCGCGGCGCTGCACGGCGGGCTTCATGTCCCACAGCGCGCGGGCCATTTGCAGCAGTTTGCCGGCGTCCTTCAGGCCCTTGGGCGGGTCGGGTTCCTTGAGGCTGGCGAGCACCCGGCCGACATCCCTCAAATCGGCCAGAGACCCAGCGCCCATGCCGAGTGCGACGCGGCGGGTTGTCCCGAAAAGATTGGTCAGCGCGGGGGTAGCGAACCCGGCCGGCGACTCGAACAGCAAGGCCGGCCCACCGGCCCGCAGCACGCGGTCGCTGAGGGCCGTCATCTCCAGCACCGGGGAGACGTTTTCGCGCACGCGCTTGAGCTCGCCGAGACCTTCCAGGCCGGCGATGAAGTCCCGCAGATCGCTGTATTTCATAACCAGAAGTAGTTTTGAATAGTTAAAACAGCCTTGACGGGTTATCTTCGGCTCGTAAAATTCGTCGCTTCGGGTTTCTACTGAATCCCAGCCGGCCGGGTCCACCGGGCACGCAGATGCCACAGGCCAGCGCAATCGACCGGAAATTATCACCGTCGCCCCGCTCAGACCGTCCCGCATCGCGGGCAGCCTGAGGCGGGTTGCGGCACAAGGAGTCGCATGACGACACGTCAAGACCTGTTCAGCCTGGCTCGCCTCACGCGGGAATCGGTGTCGCTGTTCGTGAAGGACATCGGCAACGGCCTGCTCGTGGTCAGCCACAACACGCTGGCCCTGGTGGGGTTGGCCGTGGTGTCGGTGCTGCTGGTGTTCACGAGCCAGGCGGGCCTGCGCGAAAAGCTGGAGTCCGCCACGCTGGGCTGGCTGCACGCCCGCCAGGAAGCCCGTGCCGAGGCCGACGGCAGCGCCCTGCTGCTGCCGGCCGAGCCGGAAGCCATCGCCCGCGCCACGGCGGCGGACCCGCGCGCCCTCAGCCGCCAGCAGGCCGCCGTGGCCCACTGGCTGGCGCGCCGCTACCGCGTGGCGCCCGAGCCCGTCAGCCGTCTCGTGCAGGAGGCCTGGGCCGTGGGCCAGCGCGCCAAGGTGGAGCCGACGCTGATCCTGTCCATCATGGCCATCGAGTCGGGCTTCAACCCCTTCGCGCAGAGTTCCGTCGGCGCTCAGGGCCTGATGCAGGTCATGACACGGGTCCACGACGACAAATACGAGGCCTTCGGCGGCACGCTGGCGGCTTTCGACCCGGTGACGAACCTGCGCGTCGGCGTGCAGGTGCTGAAGGAGTGCATCCAGCGCGCCGGCAGCCTGGACGAGGGCCTGCGCTACTACGTCGGCGCCGCGAATCTGCCGGACGACATGGGCTACACGGCCCGCGTGCTGGCCGAGCACGATCTGCTCAAGGCCGTGGCCGCCGGCCGTGCCGTGCCCGCCAATGCCACCGCCCGCCCGCCGCTGCGCGAGGCGGCGTCGGCACCGAGTGGTGTTGACGAATCGGCCCAGATCGCCCTGCTGCGCTGACCCTTTGCGCTGATCTACACTGGCCGCTCACGCGACTGGCGATCAGGGGCATCCGCTGCCCCGAGGTGGGCCACCACCGGGGAGCGTGAGGCGGCTTTCGCGGCCGTCTTCAGCCGTTCGCCTGGGCAACCGCTGCTTTTCACGCCTGCCGTGGCGGCCGCGGATTCATCGCCTGACCCTAGCCATACCCGCCATGTTTGACCGCACCACCTCCACCCTCGCCCTGGTTGACCCGGAACTCTGGGCGGCCGTCCAGCACGAGAACCGCCGCCAGGAAGACCACATCGAGCTGATCGCCAGCGAGAACTACACCTCGCCGGCCGTCATGCAGGCCCAGGGCAGCCAGCTCACGAACAAATACGCCGAGGGCTACCCGGGCAAGCGCTACTACGGCGGCTGCGAGTATGTGGACGTGGTCGAGCAGCTCGCCATCGACCGCCTGAAGCAGATCTACGGCGCCGGCTTCGCCAATGTGCAGCCCAACAGCGGCTCGCAGGCCAATCAGGGCGTGTTCTTCGCGCTGCTGCAGCCCGGCGACACCATCATGGGCATGAGCCTGGCCGAAGGCGGCCACCTGACGCACGGCATGGCGCTGAACATGAGCGGCAAGTGGTTCAACGTCATCTCCTACGGCCTCAATGCCAAGGAAGAGATCGACTACGACGCGATGGAAGCGCTGGCGCGCGAGAAGAAGCCCAAGCTCATCATCGCCGGCGCGTCCGCCTACTCGCTGCGCATCGACTTCGAGCGCTTCGGCAGGATCGCCAAGGAGATCGGCGCCTATTTCATGGTGGATATGGCGCACTACGCCGGCCTGATCGCCGCCGGCGTCTACCCCAACCCGCTGCCGCATGCCGACGTGGTGACCAGCACCACGCACAAGAGCCTGCGCGGCCCGCGCGGCGGCGTCATCCTGTGCAATGACGAGGCCATCGCCAAGAAGATCAATTCGGCCATCTTCCCCGGCATCCAGGGCGGCCCGCTGATGCACGTCATCGCCGGCAAGGCCGTGGCCTTCAAGGAAGCGCTGTCGCCGGAGTTCAAGGCGTACCAGGAACAGGTCGTCAAGAACGCCAAGGTGCTGGCCGACACGCTGATCGAGCGCGGCCTGCGCATCGTTTCGGGCGGCACCGAGAGCCACGTCATGCTCGTGGACCTGCGCCCCAAGAACCTGACCGGCAAGGAAGCCGAGGCCATCCTGGGCGCCGCCCACATGACCTGCAACAAGAACGGCATCCCCAACGACCCGCAAAAGCCCATGGTCACCAGCGGCATCCGCCTGGGCACGCCGGCCATGACGACGCGTGGCTTCAAGGAAGAACAGGTGCGCCAGACGGCCCATCTGATCGCCGACGTGCTCGACAAGCCGCACGACGAGGCCACGCTGGCCGCCGTGCGCGACAAGGTCGCTGCGCTGACGGCGGCCTTCCCGGTGTATCGCGGTTGATTGACGGCTGAACCCAAATGCGCTGCCCGTTCTGCTCTCACACCGAGACCCAGGTCGTCGAGACCCGGGAATCGGACGAGGGCGACGTGATCCGGCGCCGGCGCCGTTGCCTGTCCTGCGACAAGCGCTTCACGACTTACGAGCGGGCCGACATCGCCCTGCCCTCGGTCGTCAAGAAGGACGGGCGGCGCGCCGACTTCGACGGTGCCAAGTTGCGCGCCTCGATGCAACTGGCGCTGCGCAAGCGGCCGGTCAGCGTCGAGCAGATCGACGCGGCCATCAACCGCATCGAGGAAAAGCTGCTCGCCAGCGGCGCGCGCGAGATCGCATCCACGCGCCTGGGCGAACTGGTCATGCGCGAGCTCAAGCGCATCGACAAGGTGGCCTACGTCCGCTTCGCGTCGGTCTACCGCAGCTTCGAGGACGTGGACGAGTTCCGCCAGTTGATCCGGGACATCTGACCCGGGTTTCCCCATCCCCCTTCGGAGGGGGGTGAGAGGGATGGGCCGTCCACCCATCCCCCGTCGGCCCGCCCCAAGAGGGAAAGACGTTGCGGGGGCCGCTTCCTAGAGTTCGTTCATCCGCAACGAACCCTGGGAAAGCACGATGAACCGCACCGCCGACGCCCGCCGCAGCAACCGTGGCTTTACCCTTGTCGAACTTTGCGCCGGCATCGGCATCTGCGCCGCCTTGCTCGGCCAGGCCCTGCCGGCCATGAGCAAGCTGCACCAGGAGCAGAAGCTGCGCGCCGGCGCCGAAGCCCTGGGCACGGATTTGCGTTTCGCCCGCAGCGAGGCGGCACGGCTGGGCGAGCCGATCTTCTTCCGGATCAGTGGCAAGGGCGCAGGCGCCTGCTATGTGCTGCACACCGGGGCGAAGAACGACTGCGACTGCGCCGGCGGCCAGGCTGTCTGCAAGGCGGCAGGCAGCGAGATCATCAAAGCCGAATGGCTGCCCGCCAGCCAGCCGCTGCAGATCAGCAGCAATACCGAGACGCTGGCCTTCCAGCATCGCCAGGGGCTCGTGGCACAGATGGGCAGCATCGAACTGCGGCTGGCCGGCGGCCCGGCGATCCGGCAGGTCGTCGCCATCACCGGCCGGGTGCGCGCCTGCGCCGTCGGCGCCCGGATGGGCCAGATGCCGAAGTGCAACTGACCCCCTCATTCGTGGTGGCTCCCGACCGGCGGCGCGGCTTGGCGGACGAGCGGCGCCGGCACGGTCCAGCCGTCCGGGGTGCTTGCCGAGAATCGGTCCATGCGCATGCCTTGCCCCACCCATCGCCAGGGCTTCACCCTCATCGAGTTGATGGTCGCGCTGGCCATCGCCGGGATTCTTGCCGCCATCGCCTACCCGGCCTACACCGGACAGCTGCAGCGTGGCCGGCGCGCCGATGCAGTCGCCGCGCTGACGGCCGTTATGCAGGCCCAGGAGCGCTATCGCAGCAATGTCAGCAATTACGCGTCGTCGCTGGCCGATCTGGGTCTCGACATATCCAAGATCACGCCGCATTACCAGGTGGCCCTGAGCGGCGTCGGCAGCACGCCGAGCTTCGACATCGGCTATGTCGCAACGGCGACGCCCGTGACGGGTGGCAAGCAGGCCAACGACACCACTTGCAAGAGCTTCGTCGTGACGCTGAAAGGCGCGACCCCCGACTATTCGGCCACAGGCGACCCGGGGAATGGCGGCGGGGGCAACCAGACCACCACCAATCTCTGCTGGCCCCGATGACCATGAAGACGCGTTTTCATGCCCTCAAGGTTCGCGGCGCGTGGGGCCTGACCCTGGTCGAAATCCTGGTCGGGGTCGGCGTGCTGGCGATCCTGCTGGCGGTGGCCGCCCCGTCGATGGCCGACCTGCTGGAGCGGCGCCGCGTGATCGCCGCCGCCGAAGAGATCGCGGGCATCCTGAGCTATGCCAAGGCGGAAACCGTGGCCACCAACTCCCTGCTATTCGTGCGTTTCGACCCCGACCCCAGCAACAAGATGAGCTGCGCCGCCGTCGTGACGGAAGGGTCGTTGGACACCTGCCGGTGCTATCGGCCCGCCAACGATATCTGCCCTGCCCCCACTGACGCCAGATCGCTGCGCCTGTTCCAACTGCCGCTGGACCACGTGAAATTCTCGGCGGCCGCAACGGCCTGGGCTGGGGGCAGCGCGAATCGGATCAAATTCATCAAGGAGCAGATGAACCTCGCCACCGAGGGCTTCCATGTTGACGTGGTCGGGCTGAGAAAGGGCTATGCGCTCCAGGTGGATGTCAGCATTGCCGGCCGGATCAAGATCTGTTCGCCGCATGGCGACATGGGCGGCTACCCCCAATGCGCATGACCTTCCTCATGCCCCGTCGAACGGCCCAGCGCGGTGTGGGCCTGATCGAACTGATGGTGGGCATCACCGTCGGACTGATCGTCGCCGCCGGGGCGGCGGTGGTGGCGACGCGGCAGATCAATGAACATCGCCGGCTGATGCTCGAAGTGCAGATCCAGCAGGATCTGCGCGTCGCGGCCGACCTGTTGCAGCAGGACCTGCGCCGCGCAGGCTTTCGCGGCCTGCCGTCCAATGGAGTCTGGGAACCGGAACGCAGCGGCGGCAAGATCGCAGCAAAACCCGCGATCGCCAGCCCCTATGCCGAGTTGACGCAGGGCAGCAAGGAACTGCTCTATCGCTACGCGAGGATCCAGCCGGGCTCGAACGCCATGAACGAAAGCAATGTGCTGGCGAACAACGAACAGTTCGGCATCCGCCTGAGCAACAAGACGCTCTATCTCCAGCTCGGCATGGCCAACGGTCAGCCCAATTGGCAGCCGATCACCGACCCGGACATGGTCGAGATCGAGGATTTCGTGCCCGTCGTCGAAACCCAGGAAATCTCGCTGGCCGATCTGTGCGACTGCACGGGCAGCGCCTGCCCGACGCTGACGGTCAGGCGCGTCGATTTCACCATCCAGGCGGTGGCCAAGTCGGACAGCAAGGTCAAGCGCACGCTGAAGGTCAGCGAAAAGGTGCGCGCCGACGACATCAGCGGGGCCTGCCCATGAAGCGCGCGCCCGGCACCGCCAGCAAACAGGCTCAGCAGGGGGCTGCCACCTTGGTGGTGGTGATGGTGCTCTTCCTCGTCATGGCCCTGCTGGCGGCCTATGCCAACCGCAGCCTGATGTTCGAGCAACGCATCGCGGGCAGCTACTACCGCGCCAGTCTGGCCCAGGAGATGGCCGAAGGCGGGCTGGAATGGACGGTCGCCATGTTGAATGGCGCTGGTATCGACGCCGACTGCAAGCCCATGGACAGCGGTGGGACGCGCTTCGCGGACAAATACCTCGCCGTGTCGCCCGTGGATCGCGGCACGCGCAGCAGGAGCACGCCGGCAACGACTGTGGCGGCCGATTGCGTGCGCACCGGCACCGACCTGGTGTGCCGCTGCCCCGACGCCAACAACCGCACGGCCCAGCCGACCACGACCGTCGCCGGCAATCTCGTGCCCAGCCTCGGGGTTGCCCTGGGCACCACCCCGACGCTGCACTACGGCAACTTCCAGGCGACTTCGCAAGGCTGTACCGACAGCAGCGTTGACAACTGCAGTGCCGGCTACAGCCCCACGGAGGTTCGCAGCCAGGGCGCCATTGCGATGGCGGCGTACAAAGCAGCCTTCGCCCTCATCGCCGCCGTGCCCTCGTCGCCCGTCAGCCCCCTGACGGTCAAGGGTCATTTGACGACCGCCGGCAGCGGCGGGCTGGGCCTGCACAACGCCGACCCGGCATCTTCGGGCCTGCTGGTCGTCTCGGGCGAGGCCGAGCCGGCCCTCGTCGATGCCCGCATGGACAGCATGCCCGGCACGCCGCCCAGCCAGGCGCGCATCTTCGACGACGAGGCGTTGAGGGACATGTCCGCCGACCGCTTCTTCCGCACCTATATGGGCATGGCCGCCAGCCGCTACCGTAACCATCCCTCGCTGCGCGAGGTCAGCTGCACTGCCGGCGACTGCGGCCCTGACCTGCAGGCCGCCTACGACAAGGGCCAGCGCATCCTCTGGGTCGAAGGTGGCATGACCATCGCTTCCAACGTCGTCATCGGCACCGTCGACGACCCACCGCTGATCATCGTCAATGGCGACGTCGTGCTGGACGGGCCGATGCAGATCAACGGCATGCTGGTCGCGCTCGGCGATCTGGGCTGGACCAATACCGGCGGCCTCACGTCGCTGATCACGGGCATGCTGCTCGTCCAGGGCGACATGGCCGCCACGGGCGACATGGACATCCATTACCGGCAATCCATCGCCAACCAGCTCCGCAACCGCCAGGGCAGCTATGCACGGGTGCCCGGCGGCTGGAAGGACGAATGACCGAGGCGGGCATGTCGAAGATTCTCCTTCCCTCCCATGGGCGCCGCGCCCGCAGGCGCCAGCGCGGCGTCACCCTGATCGAGGCCCTGGTCGCGCTGCTGGTGATGTCCTTCGGCATGCTGGCCCTGGTCGGCCTGATGAGCAGTCTCCGCTTCGGCGCCGATCTGGCCAAGCAGCGCAGCGAGGCCATGCGCATCGCCCGCGCGGAAATCGCCAAGCTGCGGGATTTCTCCGAACTCAGCCGCGGCGCCGCCACACCGTCCACCGCCAGGGTCTACGACGAAATCATCGACCAGGCGGGGTCGCGACAGGAGACGCCCGACGACTCCAACACGACCTATGGCGTGACGACCGGCATCGCCCCGCTCACGACCGGCGGGCAGGGCCTGACGGTGCGCGTGAGCGTGAGCTGGACGGACCGAGCCGGCGATTCCCAGTTCGTCAATCTCGACACCGTCATCGCCTCGATAGACCCGATCTTCGGCGCGGCCGTGAGCATCACGCCTGCTACCGCCCCCCTGACCCAGCCCTCTGCCCGCAGTCCGGTCATTCCCGTGGACGCCAAGAAGCTGGACAAGGACATCAGCGCCTTCCGCCCCAGCGGCCTGGGCAGCACGGTCTGGGTCTTCAACAACCTGACCGGCGTCATCGTCGGCAAATGCACCATCCCCGCCGGCACGCCGGTATCCACGCTGACCACCGCCGACGTCGATAGCTGCAAGAACAATACCGTCGGCTATCTGCTCAGCGGCGTGATCCGCTTCTCCAACACCAACCCGCCCAATCCCGCCCAGCCCGAGGCGTCCGGCCTGCTCCTGGACCTGGGCATCATCAACGCCACCTACCTGCTGCCGAGGCTCTCGCCCGCAGGCGTGCCGATGATGAGCGGCGGAAACATGGTGATGGACAGCTTCACCGCGACGGCGCCTTCGGGCACATCCCTGCCGGAATGCTTCAACGACTCGGCCGGCGGCCCGACCATCGTCAGCTACTACTGCATCGTCTACCCGCCCGATGCCGGCGCCACCGGCACGCGGCCGACCTGGTCGGGCAAGCTGGTCCTGACCGGCTTCTCCACCGGCACCACCGCCGCCGCGCACCGCGTCTGCCGCTACAGCGCCGACTACAACGGCAGCGGCAGCAGCTTCACTGCCGACTGGAAGGCGCTGGAAAACGAGGAACACCCGGCCGTCTATGCCAAGGTCGCCGGCTCGCTGGCGCAGCAGAACTTCCTCGTCGTGCGTGGCGACCTCAACTGCCCCACGGCGCCTGCCGTGGACCCGGCCAACGGCGTCTTTGCCGATTACTCGACGATCCAGCTGCAGCCCTAGACTGGCTGCATGAATTCCGCCCTGCTGCGCGCCCTCGCCCTTGCCGAACAGGCCATTGGCCTCACCGACCCCAACCCCCGTGTCGGCTGCGTCATCCTGGCCGCCGATGGCCGCGAACTCGGCGCCGGCCACACCCAGGCCGCCGGCCAGGCCCATGCCGAAATCATGGCGCTGCGCAACGCCGCAGCACGCGGCCACGACGTGCGTGGCGCGACCGCCATCGTCACGCTGGAACCCTGCGCACACCACGGCCGCACGCCGCCCTGCTGCGATGCGCTGATCGCGGCCGGCATCGCGCGGGTCGTCGCCGCCGTCGAAGACCCCAACCCGCAAGTCGCCGGTCAGGGCCTCGCGCGGCTGCGCGCGGCGGGCCTCGTGGTCGAATTGGGCGACGCGGCCATCGCCGGCGCGGCACGCGAGCTGAACATCGGCTTCTTCTCCCGCATGCAGCGCGGCCAGCCCTTCGTGCGGCTGAAGTCCGCCGTCTCGCTGGACGGCCGCGCCGCCCTGCCCGACGGCCGCAGCCAATGGATCACCGGCGAGGACGCACGCGCCGACGGCCATGCCTGGCGCCGCCGCGCCGGGGCCGTGCTGACCGGCATCGGCACCGTGCTGGCCGACGACCCGCGCCTGGACGTGCGCCTCGTGCCCACCGCCAGACAGCCGCTGCGCCTCGTGCTCGACCCGCAGGGCCGTCTGCCCGCCACCGCACGCATCCTGCAAGCGCCCGGCGAGGCCCGCGTCATCGGACCCGGCCGTGCCGATCTGCCCGCGCTGCTCGCGGAACTCGGCGCCCAGGGCATCAACGAGCTGCACGTCGAGGCCGGCCCGACGCTGTCCGGCGCCTTCCTCGATGCCGGCCTCGTCGATGAACTGCTGATTTACCAGGCCCCCATGCTGATCGGCGAAGGCCGCCCGCTCGCCGCGCTCGCCCCATTGGCCGATCTCGGCAACGCCCGCCGCTGGCAACTGATCGAGGCCACGCCGGTCGGCCCCGATCTGCGCCTTCGCCTGCGCCCCACCTAGGGTCGCCACCTACAATCGCCGGCTATGCCCGTCTCCCCCATCCCCGAGCTGGTCGCCGAGCTGGCAGCCGGCCGCATGGTCATCCTGGTCGATGAAGAGGACCGCGAAAACGAGGGCGATCTCGTTCTCGCCGCCGATCTCGTCACGCCCGAGGCCATCAACTTCATGGCCAAGCATGGTCGCGGCCTGATCTGCCTGACCCTGCCGCGCGAGCACTGCGAGCGCCTGCAACTGCCGCCGATGACGCGCCGCAACGGCGCCCAGCACGGCACCGCCTTCACCGTCTCCATCGAGGCCGCCAGCGGCGTCACCACCGGCATCTCCGCCGCCGACCGCGCCCGCACCGTGCAGGCCGCCGTCGCGCCCGACGCCCAGGCGGCCGACCTCGTGCAGCCCGGCCACATCTTCCCCTTGCAGGCCCAGGACGGCGGCGTGCTGATGCGCGCCGGCCATACCGAGGCCGGCTGCGATCTCGCCCGCATGGCCGGCCTGTCGGCCACCTCGGTCATCTGCGAGGTCATGAAGGACGACGGCACCATGGCCCGGCTGCCCGACCTGGAAGTCTTCGCCCAGGAACACGGCCTGAAGATCGGCACCATCGCCGACCTGATCGAATACCGAGGCCGCCACGAGAGCCTCATCACCCGCGTCGCCCAGCGCCGCCTGAACACCGCCCAGGGCGAGTTCGATTGCCAGGTCTTCACCGACCGCACCGGCGGCACCCATCTGGCCCTCTGCCATGGCGCCTGGCAGCCCGGCGACGAGGTGCTGGTGCGCGTCCACGAGCCGCTGTCCGTGCTGGACCTGCTCGAAGCCGGCGCCTGCGGCCACTCCTGGGGCCTGCCCGCCGCGCTGGCCGCCCTGAAGGCCAGCAGCGGCGGCGCCGCCGTGCTGCTGAACTGCGGCGAAGACGCCGCCGGGGTGCTCGCCCGCGTGCAGTCCCGCGAACCCGTCCCGGCCACCAAGAGCGCGATGGACCTGCGCACATACGGCGTCGGCGCCCAGATCCTCAAGGCCCTGGGCGTCCACCGCATGAAGCTGCTCGGCAGCCCGCGCCGCATGCCCAGCATGACCGGCTACGGTCTCGAAGTGACCGGCTTCGTCGCCCCTCCAACCGCTCCCCCCCGCTGACCCCCGGAGACCCGCGATGCAAGATTCCGAACAAGGCCTGCCCGGCTTCGAGGGCGCGCTCGACGGCAGCGAACTGACCATCGCCATCGTCCAGGCGCGCTTCAACGACGCCATCACCTCGGCCCTCGCCAGCGCCTGCCTGGCCGAGCTGTCGGTGCTGGGCGTGCCGGCCGAGGCCATCCGTCACATCACCGTGCCCGGCGCGCTCGAAGTGCCGCTCGCGCTGCAGGCTCTGGCCGAGAGCAATGACTACGACGCGCTGATCGCGCTCGGCTGCGTCATCCGCGGCGAGACCTACCACTTCGAGCTGGTCGCCAACGAGAGCGGCGCGGCCGTCACCCGCGTCGGCCTCGACCACGGCATCCCCATCGCCAACGCCATCCTGACCGTCGAGAACGAGCATCAGGCCTGGGCCCGTGCCGAGCCCAAGGGCCGCGACGCCGCGCGCGTCGCCGTCGAGATGGCCAATCTGCTGAAAGACATCGAGTGAACGCCACCGCCGCCAAGACCGCGACAAAACCCGCGACCAAACGCGCCCCCGCCAAGTCCGCCCGCCGCCGTTCGCGCGAAGCGGCCGTGCAGGGCCTCTACCAGTGGCTGCTGACCGGCGAAGATCTCGGCGCCATCACCGCGCTGGGCCGCGAGCAGCAGGGCTATGCCAAGCTCGACGTCAAGCACTACGACGCGCTGCTGGCCGGCTGCGTCAGCGAGGCGGCCGACCTCGACGCCATCCTGTCCCGCCACGTGGACCGCAAGACCACCGAGCTGTCGCCCATCGAGCACGCCATCCTGATGATCGGCGCCTACGAACTGAAGCACTGCATCGACATTCCCTACAAGGTCGCCATCAACGAGGCCGTGGAACTCGCCAAGTCCTTCGGCGGCACGGACGGCCACAAATACGTCAACGGCGTGCTCGACCGCGCGGCCGTGGACCTGCGCCCCGTCGAGGTCAGCGCGCGCCGATGAAGCTCGCTGCGCGGCTGGACCGCATCGCGCCCTTTTACGTGATGGAACTGGCCAAGGCGGCCCAGCGCGCCGCCGCCACGGGCGGGCCGCGCATGATCCGCCTCAACGTCGGCGAGCCCGACTTCGGCGCCGCGCCCGCCGTGCGCGAGGCCGCCGCCCGCGCCGCCCAGGGCCCCACGCCCTACACCGACTCGCTGGGCCTGCCCGCGCTGCGCGAGGCCATCTCGCGCTGGTATGGCCAACGCTTCGGCCTGGCCGTCGCGCCCGAGCGCATCGCCATCACGGCCGGCGCCTCGGCCGGACTGCAACTCGCCTGCCTGGCCCTCTTCGAGCATGGCGACGAGGTGCTGATGCCCGATCCGTGCTACCCCTGCAACCGCCACTTCGTCACGGCGGCCGACGCCACGCCGCGCCTGCTGCCCACCGGCGCGGCCGAGCGCTTCCAGCTCGGTGCGGCCCAGGTGCGCGAGGCCTGGACGCCCGCCACGCGCGGGGTGCTGCTGGCCTCGCCGAGCAACCCCACCGGCACGTCCATCGCGCCCGAGGTGCTGGCCGACATCGCCGGCTTCGTGCGCGAGCGCGGCGGCACCACCGTCGTCGATGAGATCTATCTGCCGCTGAGCTACGAGGCGCACTTCGGCCACACGGCGTTGGAGTTGCCGGATGGATTGGGCGAGGACATCGTCTCGGTCAACAGCTTCTCCAAATACTTCGGTATGACGGGCTGGCGGCTGGGCTGGCTGGTTCTGCCGCCCGCGCTGGTGCCTGCCGTCGAGCGGCTGGCGCAGAACCTCTACATCTGCCCGCCCACCCTGTCGCAATTAGCGGCGCTCGCAGCCTTCGAGCCCGCATCCATCGCCGAATTCGAGCGCCGCCGCGCGCAGCTCAGGCAGCGCCGCGACTACGTCGTCGGCGCGCTCGACGGCCTGGGCCTGACGGTGCCCGTGCCGCCCGACGGTGCCTTTTATGCCTGGATGGACGTGAGCCGCCACCATGCCGACAGCTGGGACCTCGCCCACGAACTGCTGCACAGCGCCCGCGTCGCGTTGACGCCCGGCCGCGACTTCGGCCTCGCCGAGCCGCAGCGCTGGATGCGCCTGTCCTTCGCGTCGTCGATGGACGACCTCGAAGAAGCCGCCGCCCGCCTGCGCGAGGTGCTCGCATGAGCTTTGAATTCCCGGTCCGCATCTACTGGGAAGACACCGACGCGGGCGGCATCGTCTTCTACGCCAACTACCTGAAATTCTTCGAGCGCGCCCGCACCGAATGGTTGCGTGCGGCCGGCGTCGAGCAGCAGCGGCTGCGCGAGGACACCGGCCTGATCTTCGTCGTCGCCGAGACGCGCCTGCGCTATGTCGCGCCGGCCCGGCTGGACGACCTGCTGACCCTCACCGTCGAGCCCGAGCCGGCCGGCAAAGCCAGCCTCGTCGTGCGCCAGCGCGCGCTGCGCGGCGACACGCTGCTGTGCGAAGGCGAGATCCGCATCGGCTGCGTGCGCGCCGGCGACCTCAAACCCCAACGCCTGCCCGACAGCGTTCAATCGGCCGTTATGGCGGCGATCACTTCCCCATGAACCAAGACCTCTCCATCGTCTCCCTGATCCTGCACGCCAGCTTCGCGGTGCAGCTCGTCATCGCCGGCCTGCTGCTCGTCTCGCTGGCGAGCTGGAGCGTCATCTTCGGCAAGCTCATCGGCCTGGGTCAGATCAAGCGCCGCAACGACGCCTTCGAGGCCGAGTTCTGGAGCGGCAAGAACCTCAACGACCTCTACCAATCGGTCGGCACCCGCCAGGACGGCGCGCCGCTGGAGCGCATCTTCGCGTCCGGCATGCGCGAATTCCTCAAGCTGCGCGAAAAGCGCGTCACCGATGCCGGCGCCCTGCTCGACGCCGCCCGCCGCGCCATGCGCGCCAGTTTCCAGCGCGAACTGGACGCGATGGAGAGCAACCTCTCCTTCCTCGCCTCGGTCGGCTCCGTGTCGCCCTATGTCGGCCTGTTCGGCACCATCTGGGGGATCATGCACGCCTTCGTCGGCCTGTCGAACCTGCAGCAGGTCACGCTCGCCACCGTCGCGCCCGGCATCGCCGAGGCCCTGGTCGCCACCGCCATCGGCCTGTTCGCAGCCATCCCGGCCGTGCTGGCCTACAACCGCTTCGCGCGCCAGATCGACCGCAGCGCCATCACGCTGGAGACTTTCATCGAGGAGTTCTCCAACATCCTGCAACGCAATTCCACGCAACACTGATGGCCGCCGTCTCCGCCCGCAGTGGCCGCCGGCGCCGCACGATGAACGAGATCAATATGGTCCCCTTCATCGACGTGATGCTGGTGCTGCTCATCATCTTCATGGTCAGTGCGCCGCTGATCACCACCGGCTTGGTGGACCTGCCCAGCGTGGGCAAGAGCCGCCAGCAGCCCGAGCACGTCATCCAGGTCATCGTCGGCACGGACGAGAAGCTCAAGATCAAGCTCGACCAGTTGGAACCCGAGGCCATCCCCCTCAACCGCCTCGCCGAACGCGTCAAGAAAGCACAGGGTGGCGACGCGACCAACCCCGTCGTCATCTCGGCCGACAGGAACGTCAAGTACGAGGCCGTCGTCCAGGTCATGGACCTGCTGCAGCGCGCCGGCATCCAGCGCGTCGGCCTCGCCGTGAAGAGCGGCGCCTCGACCGCCCGATGACGACGGCCACGCTGCGCCCCCCCGAGGCCGCAGGCATCGGCCGCGGCCTCGCGCTCGCGCTGCTCGCCCACGGCCTGCTGCTGCTTGCGCTGAGCTGGGGCCTGCACTGGCGCAGCGACTCGTCCGCCGCCTTCGAGGCCGAACTGTGGGCCGCCGTGCCGCAGGTGGCCGCGCCGCGCGAGGAAGCGCCGCCCGAACCCGCACCCAGGCCGGAGCCGCCGCGCTCCGACCCCAAGCTCGCAGCGCAGGAGGCAGCCGCCGAGCAGCAGCGCGAGGCCGAGATCGCCATCGCCAAGGCGAAGCAGCTGAAGGAAGCGCGCGAGAAGGAACGCGAAAGGGAGCGTGAAAGGGAGCGCGAAAAGGCGGCCAAGGAAGCCAAAGAAGCCAGAGAAGCCAAGGAGAAGGAAGCCAAGGCCGCCAAGGAAAAAGCCGCGAAGGAAGCCAGGCAGGCCAAGGAAGCCGACGCCCGCCGCGAGGCGCTGCGCCAGGAGAATCTGCGCCGCATCCAGGGCATGGCCGGTGGTACGCCGGGATCGACCGGCGCGGCGGCGCAGAACGCGGCGCCTTCGGCCGGCTATGCGGGCCGCATCAAGGGCAAGATCCGCCCCCTCATCATCTATGCCGACGACGGCGCCGCCAACCCGACGGCCGAGGTGCAGGTGGCGCTCGCGCCCGATGGCCGCATCCTCGGCAGCAAGGTGCTCAAGGCCAGCGGCGACGGCGACTGGGACCGCGCCGTGCTGCGCGCCATCGAGAAGGCCGAGACCCTGCCGCGCGACGTGGATGGCCGCGTGCCGCCGGTGCTGATCCTCAGTTTCCGCCCACGCGAATGAGACGGTCCGCAGACCAGCGGCCAGCGCCCCAGAGCGCGATCAGCAGGGCCAGCACGCCCCACAGCATGTGCTGAGCCGCGCCGGCTGGCGACAGGTCTTCCCCAGGCAGCGAAAGCGCCGCCATCAGGTTGACTACGAACAGCCCCGCACCGGCAAAGCGGCCGGCCAGTCCGAGCACCAGCAGCACGGGGATCGCCAGTTCTGCCGCCGTGCCCAGATAGGCCGCCAGCGTGGGCGGCAGCAGCGGCACCTGGTAATAGTCGTTGAACAGGGCCAGGGTGGACGACCAGTCGCGCAACTTGGTCAGGCCCGACATGAAGAAGATCCTGGCCACATAGAGCCGCGCCGCCAGCAGCGCGAGCGACTGCAGATGGCCGAGCAGCGCATCCAGCGGCGCCGGCAGGCGGGTCGGCCGCAGGCCGGGGTCGGTAAAGGCGCGCAGGGCGAGGGCGGGCAGAGCTTTCATGGGGGTGTCGTGATCCGGTTCGGTGGCATGGCGCTGACGCCTTGCAGCCAGGCGTTCTGCAGCGCCGCCTGCAGCCAGGCGGCGAAGTCGAAGTCGATTTCGCCGCCGGAACCTTTCACTGCCGCAAGCTCCAGCGCGCCAGCGAGGCTCGCGCCCCCGAGCACGGCCTGCATGAAGGCGGCCTCGGCCGCCGTCAGCGGCCGGGTGTGACCGCGCCAGCCCTGGCGCCAGACGAGAACGGGCCCGCGGCTCTGAGGCACCACGGCCACGCCGGGCCGCAGTGCCAGCCGCAGCGCCTCGGGCGCATGGGGGGCCAGCAGGGTCAGAGAGTCGGCGTCCAGCACGGCGTCCGCGGCGCGCTCGGCGAGGTGCAGCGCCCAGTCCAGCCGCGCGAGATCGGGCATGCCCGAGGCCTCGCCGGCGCGCTCGACGAGAAAGCCGGCCAGCGCCTCGCCCCATTGCCCCAGGTCGCCACTCCTGGGCGGATGGGCGCGCCAGAAGGTCCAGGCCAGCGATGCGAACTCCTGCTCGCCCAGCGCTTCGTGCAGGCGCGCAAAGGGCACGGCCAGGGCCTGAGCGGACAGCGCGATGAGGTTGCCACGGTAGGCCGCCAGCCCCCGCTCACCGCCCGTCAGGCCGGCGGGAGGGGCGCAGCGGCCCAGCAGCGCATCGACGAAGGTCTGCTGCTCGTGCTTCATGGCTGCGGCGCCCGCGCTCGCCCGGCCTCGGCCAGCAGCACGCCAAGCTCGGGCACGTCCGTGTCCCATTCGATCAGCGTGGGCACGGGCCCGAAGCGGCGACGGGCCTGCGCATAGACCCGCCAGACCTGCTCGCGCACGCGGCTGCCATGGTCGTCGATGACGAGGCCGTCCGCGCGCTCGCAATGGCCAGCCAGGTGGATCTCGCCGACGCTGCCGGGCCGGATGGCGTCCACCCAGCGCATGGCTTCGCGCGCGGCCGCGTCCGGCGCGTGGCCGGCATTGCGGGCGTTGACGAAGAGGTTGTTGACGTCCAGCAGCAGGCCGCAGCCGCTGCGCCGCGTCAGCTCGTTGAAGAACTCGGGCTCGGCCAGGGTGTCGCCGGCCCAAGCAACGTAGGCACTGATGTTCTCGACCAGCATCGGTCGCCCCAGGCGCTCCTGCACCTGCTGCACATGGGCCACCATCAGCGCCAGGGAGGCGTCGGTGAACGGGATGGGCAGCAAGTCGGCCGCGTGCAGGCCCGAGCCCACGCGGGCGAAGCAGGCATGGTCAGACACCCAGCGCGGCTGCACCCGCTCGACCAGGCGGGCCAGTCGCTCCAGATGCCCGCCGTCCAGGCCGGCCGCCGAACCCAGAGCCAGGCCCACGCCATGCAGGCTGAGTTCGTAGGCCTCCCGGCCGGCCTCCAGCACGGCGAGCGCGATACCCCCGTCGGCGAAGAAGTTCTCGGAGTGGACCTCGATGAAGCCCAGCGCGGGGCGCTCGGCCAGCAGGGACTCGTAGTGGGGCTGCCGCCAGCCAATGCCCACGGGGGCGGCGGCCGGCGGCATGGCAGCGTCGCGCAAGCGCTCAGGCCGTCACTTGGCCGGCGTCTTGGCGACGCCGCCGGCCTTCTCGCACATGCCCTTGGCCACGTGCTTCCACTCGCCGGGATCGTTGTCCTTCTTGGACTGGCCGGCGCAGGAATGGCTGCCGGTGGCACAGTCGTTCTGGCCGGCCTTGGCGATGCCGTAGCACTTCTCCTTGGCCTTGTCGTCGGCCTGGGCCTGGGCGACGAGGCCCAGCGACAGGACGGTGGCGAGGGCGGAAGACACGAGAGCTTGGTTTTTCATGGACAGGTCTCCAAAAGGTTGAGGGGGAAAGCGGCCGATGGTGCGTCGGCGAGGCTGAAGTCGCAAGTCGTCGCCGAATCCTTACACTGCCGCCGCCATGACTGCCTCGCCAGATTACTGTCGCCAGGTCGAAGCCCTGCGCCCGGTGCTGCTGAAATACGCGCGCCTGCAGTTGCGCAACCCGGCCTGGGCCGAGGACGCCGTCTCGGACACCCTGCTGGCCGCCCTGGAAAAGCCTCAGGCCTTTGCCGGCCAGAGCCAGCTCAAGACCTGGCTGATCGGCATCCTCAAGCACAAGCTCATCGACCAGATCCGCAAGAACAGCCGCGAGATATCGACGACGGCGAACAGCGACGACGGCGCGGACCTGGACGAGCTGCTCTTTACCGGCGACGGCCACTGGCGCGAGGCCCAGCACGACTGGGGCAACCCGGAGGACGCGCTGCGCCAACTGGACTTCATGAAGGTGCTGGAGGCCTGCGTGGAGAAACTGCCGGGTCAGCAGGGGCGGCTGTTCATGATGCGCGAGTGGCTGGAGCTGGAGTCGGACGAGATCTGTAAGCAACTGTCGATCACGCCGACGAATCTCTGGGTCATGCTGCACCGGGCCCGGCTGAGGCTCAGGGACTGCATGCAGGCAGGCTGGTTCAACGCAGCGCCCACCGGAGGCGTGTCTTGATCAGGCTGAAGATCACTTGCCGAGAGGCCACGCGGATCGTCCTGCAGGGCGAAGACCGCCGCATGCCGCTGGTTGACCGGCTGTCGCTGCATCTGCATTACCGCATCTGCAGCAACTGCCGCCGTTTTGCGCGCCAGGTCGGGCTGATGCGGAAGGCCAGCGCACGTTGGCGGCACTACAGCGAGAAATGATCAGGCAACCGGCTCATGCCCGCCGCCGTGGCCCGGGTCGGATGGAGGATCTCGCCGCCAACAGGTGGCGCGCTGCAGCCACAGGCGCTTGCTGCGCCGACACCGTGCTTTTCAGAGGCGGCACGGCGGCAGGGGCCCTCCATAATCGGCGCCACTCCCCCAGCGCCCGCCCATGACCGACCCGTCCCAGCCCCTGCCCTGGCCCCACGGCGATGCCGAGGCCCCCGCCGCCGCGCCCGGCCCCCTGCCCTCGGGCTTCCTCTGGCCGACGCCGCCCTATGCGGCCTACCCCCAGGCCGAGGCGCAGCGCAGCCAGGAAGCCTGCGAGATCCTCGGCCTGAACAACAGCCGCAGCAGCGGCCAGTTGCTGCGCCTGGACCCGGGCGAGCGCATCGCGCAGATCAACGTGCCGCCGGCGCGCAACAGCATGCCGCTGAAGTTCAGCCAGTTCCGCGCCCTCAAGTTGCAGCGCCCGCTGACCGTGCCGCCGCGCGACGCCGCTGACCTGAACTCGCCCCTCAGCGTGGACCAGCGCCCGCGCACGCCCTTCCGCATCGTCTTCAACGGCGGCGACGAACTGAAGGGCATCACCATCGGCCACCACCACGACAAGCTCGGCCTCTTCCTGTTCCCGCCGCTGTCCGCCGAGGACGACTCGGTGCGCCGCGTCTTCGTGCCGCGCGAGGTACTGGCGCATTTCGAGATCGGCGAGCGCCTCGGCGACATGCTGGTCAAGGGAGCCCTGGCCACGCCCGAGCAGGTCCAGGCCGCCGCCGCCGAGCAGACCGGCCTGCGCCAGAAGCGCGTCGGCGACATCCTCGTCGAGCAGCACATCGTCACCGCCGAGCAGCTGCTGCGGGCCATCGAGCAGCAGGCCCGCATGCCCATGGTGCGCATCGGCGAGGCGCTGCTGGCGCTGGACCTCGTCACGCCCGAGCAGCTCGACCAGGCCTTGCTGCAGCAGCGCGAGGACCGCTCCGTGCCGCTGGGCGAGCTGCTGGTGCGCAAGGGCGTCATCAGCCGCGCGCAACTGCAGTCGGCGCTGGCGCGCAAGATGGGCTATCCGATCGTGGACGTCGAGAAATTCGCCATCGAGCCCGACGCCGTGCGCAAGCTGCCGCATGCGGTGGCCAAGCGCCTGGACGTGCTGCCCCTGGTGCTGCGCGACGGCCGCCTCATCGTCGCCATGGAAGACCCGACGCGGCGCGACGCCCTCGACGAGGTGGAGTTCATCACCCAGCTCAAGGTCGTGCCCACGCTGACCAAGCTCGGCACCCTGCAGTTCGCCATCCCCGCCGCCTTCGAGCGCTACGGCAGCGAGGCGGCGACGCGCGGCGCCACCGACCCCCTGCCCGACTTCCAGCCCGACTTCACGCTGGAAAGCTCCAACAAGCTCATCGAGAGCCTGGAGCGCGACAGCAGCGAGCGCGCCACCAAGGAAGACGACGCGCCCATCGAGCAGAGCGACAACTCCCTGGTGCGCCTCATCAACTCGATGATCATCGAGGCGCATGGCCAGGGCGTGTCCGACATCCACATCGAGACCTACCCCGGCCGCGACAAGCTCAAGATCCGCTTCCGCCGCGACGGCGTGCTGCAGCCCTATCTGGAACTGCCCCACACCTACCGCAACGCCATGATCGCCCGCATCAAGATCATGTGCGACCTCGACATCTCCGAACGCCGCAAGCCGCAGGACGGCAAGATCAACTTCGCCAAATACTCGCCCCAGCACAAGCTGGAGCTGCGCGTCGCCACCATCCCGACCAACAACGGGCTCGAAGACGTGGTGATGCGCCTGCTCGCCAGCAGCAAGCCCATGCCGCTGGACCGCATCGGTCTGAGCGCCGCCAACCTCGCGGCCCTGCAGGCGGCCGTGGCCCGGCCCTATGGCATGGTGCTCTGCGTCGGCCCCACCGGCTCGGGCAAGACGACGACGCTGCACTCGGCGCTCAGCTACATCAACGTGCCCGAGCGCAAGATCTGGACGGCCGAAGACCCGGTGGAAATCACCCAGGCCGGCCTGCGCCAGGTGCAGGTGAACCCCAAGATCGACTGGACCTTCGCCAAGGCGCTGCGCGCCTTCCTGCGCGCCGACCCGGACGTCATCATGGTCGGCGAAATCCGCGACCAGGAAACCGCCGAGATCGCCGTCGAGGCCTCGCTGACCGGCCACCTCGTGCTCTCCACGCTGCACACCAACAGCGCGCCCGAGACCATCACCCGCCTGCTCGACATGGGCATGGACCCCTTCAACTTCGCCGACTCCCTGCTCGCCGTGCTGGCCCAGCGCCTCGTGCGGCGTAGCTGCGCGGCCTGCCAGACCAGCGAGCCGCTGACCGAGGCCGAACTCGGCGAGCTGCTGGACGACTATCTGCACGTCTTCCCCGCCGACGGGCGGCCGAGCAAGCTGGCGCTGATGGCCGACTGGGCCAAGCATCACGGCCAGCAGGGCCGCCTGATGAAGTTCAGCAGCCCCGGCTGCCCCGCCTGCGGCCACAGCGGCTACAAGGGCCGCGCCGGCCTGCACGAACTGCTGGCCGTGTCCAAGAACATCCGCCGCATGATCCAGACCGGCGCCCGCGCCGAGGAACTGCAACAGGCGGCGCTCGCCGAGGGCATGCGCACGCTGCGCCAGGACGGCATCGTCAAGGTGCTGCAGGGTGTCACCACCCTGGCCGAAGTCCACGCCACCAGCAATACATGAGCGACGAGGCCGCCGCCCCTCGCCCCAAGCTGCGCCTGGGCGACGTGCTCGTCGAGCAGCAGCTCATCTCCGTCGAGCAACTGACGCAGGCGCTGGAACTGCAGCGCGCCACCGGCAAGAAGCTGGGCCGCCTCCTCATCGAGGCCCACCTCATCACCGAGGAGGCGCTGGCCCATGTGCTGGCGCGGCAACTGCGCGCGCCCTTCGTCAATCTCAAGACCTTCCCGCTCAAGACCGAACTCGTGCGCCTGCTGCCCGAGACGCCCGCGCGGCGCTTCCGCGCGCTGGTGCTGGAAGAGCGCGGCGACACCCTGCTCGTCGCCATGGCCGACCCGCTGGACCTGTTCGGCTTCGACGAACTGGCCAGGATCCTCAAGCGCCGGCTGGCGATGGCCGTCGTCGCCGACAGCCAGTTGGCCGCCGCCTTCGACAAGCACTACCGCCGCAGCGACGAAATCTCCGGCCTCGCCAAGGCGCTCGAAAAAGACCTCGGTGACGCGGTGGACTTCGGCGCGCTGCAGGCCAGCGTCGGCCAGGAGGGCGCGCCCGTCGTGCGCCTGCTGCAAAGCGTGTTCGAGGATGCCACCCGGGCCGGCGCGTCCGACGTCCACATCGAGCCCCAGGAAGGCGAACTGCTGATCCGCAACCGCGTGGACGGCGTCCTGCAGACCCTGACCCAGGCCGACAAGCGCATCGCCCCCGCGCTCGCCCAGCGCCTCAAGCTGATGGCCGGCCTCGACATCGCCGAGAAGCGCCTGCCGCAGGACGGCCGCTTCACGCTGCGCCTCAGCGACCGCACGCTCGACGTGCGCCTCTCCACCATGCCCAGCCAGTACGGCGAATCCGTCGTCATGCGCCTGCTCGGCCAGGGCACGGCGCTGCGCCGCCTGGGCGAACTCGGCATGCCGGACGACATGCTCGCCCGCTTCCGCGAACTGCTGGCGCGCGACGCCGGCATGATCCTCGTCACCGGCCCCACCGGCTCCGGCAAGACCTCGACCCTCTACGCCGCGCTGGCCGAACTGGACGCCGAGAAGCTCAAGATCATCACCGCCGAAGACCCGATCGAATACCGCCTGCCCGGCCTGACCCAGGTGCAGGTCAACGAGAAGATCGAACTCGACTTCGCCCGCGTGCTGCGCGCCGCGCTGCGGCAGGACCCGGACGTCATCCTCGTCGGCGAGATGCGCGACGCCGAGACCGCCGAGATCGGCCTGCGCGCCGCCATCACCGGCCATCTGCTGCTCAGCACCCTGCACACCAGGGACACCGTCGCCACCCCCTTCCGCCTGCTCGACATGGGCGCGCCGCCCTTCATGGTCGCCACCTCGCTGCAGGCCGTGCTGGCCCAGCGCCTGCTGCGCGGCGTCTGCAAGCACTGCGCCGAGCCCCACGAGGCCACGCCGCAGGAGCAGGCCTGGGTCAACGAGGCGCTGGCGCGCAACGGCGAGCCGCCCGGCCCCGTCGCCAGCCTGCGCGGGCGAGGCTGCTCGGAATGCAACGGCACCGGCAGCCAGGGCCGGCGCGGCGTCTACGAGATGCTGGAAATCGACCCCGACATGGCGCTCGCCATCCAGCAGGGCGATGCCGGCGCCTTCATCGCGGCGGCGCGCCGGGCCCTCAAGGGCAAGACCCTGGCCGACCGCAGCCTCGCGCTCGTGCGCGCCGGCCAGACCTCTCTCGCTGAGGCGGTGCGCATCAGCGTGGACGCGGAATGAATTTCGCGTTCAAGGGCCGCAATGGCCGGGGCGAATTGGTCGAGGGCCTCGTCGAGGCGGCGGACAGCGATGCCGTCGCCGCCCAGTTGATGGCCGGCGGCGTCGTGCCGGTCAGCATCGAGGCCGCCACCGAGCCCGCCGGCCCGGCCGCGGGCGACTGGTTGCAGGCCCTGCTCGCCCAGCCCGTCAAGGCCGAAGACACCCTGGTGCTGACGCGCCAGCTCTACACCCTGCACAAGGCCGGCGTGCCCCTGCTGCGCACGCTCGCCGGCCTGGAAGCGTCCACCCGCCACCCCGGCCTCGTCGCGCTGCTGCAGGACCTGCGCGCCAGCCTCGACCAGGGCCGCGACCTCGCCAGCGCCTTCGCCCGCCACCCGGCCGTGTTCAGCGCCTTCTACGTCGCCATGACCCGCGTCGGCGAACTGACCGGGCGGCTCACCGAGGTTTTCCTGCGCCTCGCCGAGCACCTGGAATTCGAGCTGGACATCCGCGCCCGCATCCGCCAGGCGCTGCGCTACCCGGCCCTGGTGGTCGCCGCGATGGCCATCGCCCTGGTCGTCATCAACCTCTTCGTGCTGCCGCGCTTCGCCGAGGTCTTCGCCCACTTCAAGGCCGAACTGCCGCTGATGACGCGCGCCCTGCTCGGCTTCTCGGCCTGGATGCTGGCCTGGTGGCCGCTGCTGCTGGGCGCCGCCGTCGCGCTGGCACTGGGCTGGCGCCACGCGCTCGGCACGGCGGCCGGCCGCTATGCCTGGGACCGCTTCAAGCTGCGCCTGCCGATCGCCGGCAGCATCGTGCTCAAGGCCACGCTGGCCCGCTTCGCGCGCAGCTTCGCGCTGGCCAGCGGCGCGGGCGTGCCCATCAGCCAGGCGCTCACCGTCGTCGCGCAGACCGTGGACAACGCCTACGTCGGCGCCCGCATCGAGCAGATGCGCGACGGCGTCGAGCGTGGCGAGAGCATCTCGCGCTGCGCCGCCGCCACCGGCGTCTTCACGCCCATCGTGCTGCAGATGATCGCGGTCGGCGAGGAGACGGGCCAGATCGACACCCTGATGGCCGAGATCGCGCAGATGTACGAGCGCGAGACCGACTACGCCATCAAGGGCCTCTCCGCCGCCATCGAGCCCCTCCTGCTCGCGCTGATCGGCGCGCTGGTGCTGGTGCTGGCGCTGGGCGTCTTCCTGCCGCTGTGGAACCTGGGGCAGGCCGCCATGGGCAGATGAAAGGCCGATGGGGCCGGACGTGAAGCCTGCAACGCTTTGCCGCACGGCAGGCAACGCAGCGCACCCGACTCGTGCGCAATTCACTTCCCCGCGCCGCCCGCCTCGCCGATAGTCCTGCCACTCCACGGACCCCACGGAAGACACCCATGAACAAGCGCACACAGGCCGGCTTCACCCTGATCGAGCTGGTGATGGTCATCGTCATCCTCGGCGTGCTGGCTGCCGTTGCCCTGCCCAAATTCGTCGCCGTCGATGACGACGCCAAGCAGGCCGCCGTCAACGGCGTGGCCGGTTCGCTCAGCTCCGGCTCGGCCATCAACTACGCCTCGCGCAAGGCCAATGCCGCCCACGGCGCGGCCATCGCCAACTGCACCGACGTGGAGAAGACCCAGCAGTCCTACGACGGCAGCACTGCCGGCAGCGGCCTGCCCAGCGGCTACGTCATCACGTCCACCGCCATCGCGGCCGAGACCACCGTCACCACCTGCGTCGTCACCGGCAACGGCAAGACCGCCAACTTCACCGCCACCGGCATCTCCTGATGCGCCCGGCGGGCGGCCGGCGCGGCCCCTGTGGCTTCACGCTGGTCGAGCTGATCCTCGTCATCCTCATCACGGCCGCCCTGGCCGTGTTCGCCATTCCGCGCGTGGTGGACACGACGCTGTGGCGATTGCGCGCCTTCGGCGACGAACTGCAGGCCCGCCACCAGGCCATGCTGCGCCTCGCGCTGCAACAGCGCCGCCCCATCGTCGAGACCCTGGCCGCCGATGGCGCCACCTGGGCCTATGCCAACGGCGCCAGCCTCGGCGCCCTGCCCTGCCCGGCCGCCGCCTCGCCCTGCATCGCCGGCACCGGCACCGTCACCTTCAACAGCGGCAACGGCGGCGCCACGGCCACCAGCACCGGCGCCGATCTGGCGCTGACCATCGCCTCGGGCGACTACAGCCAGGGCTATGTGATCGTGGCGGACACCGGCCTGATCCACCCTTTGCCCTGAATCGCCTCGACTAGCATCGCCCGCATGCACCGCCGCGCCCCGGGCCTCACGCTGATCGAACTGCTGCTCTTCGTCGCCGTGGTCGGCATCGCGCTGGCGGCGATGCTGCGCGTCTTCGTCACCGCCACGGCCGCCAGCGCCGACCCGCTGATCCGCCGCCAGCAGCTCGCCATCGCCGAGTCCCTGCTGCGCGAGGTGCAATTGATGCCGATGACCTGGTGCGACCCGGACGACGCCCAGGTCGAGGCCGCGAACGGCACCGCCGACTGCACGGTCGCCGAAAGCCCCGGCCCCGAGCCCGGCGAGACGCGCAGCGGCCCCGCGCCTTTCGACAACGTCAACGACTACGACGGCTTCGCCATGGCCGGCATCCGCGACTTCGGCAATGCCCCCGTCGCCGGCCTCGGCGGCTACACCGCCCGCGTGGCCGTCGCGCCCGCCGCGCTCGACTCGCTGCCCGCCAGCGGCGAGGCGCTGAAGATCACCGTCACCATCACCGGCCCCGACGCCAGCACGCTGGCCTTGCAGGGCTGGCGCACCCGCTATGCGCCGCAGTCGCCGTACTGAGCGCGGCTTCACGCTGATCGAGGCCGTGATGGCGATCGCCATCACCGGCGTCGTCATCGCCACGGCGGCCCTGTTCATCGCCCCGGCGACCAACGCCTATTTCGCCAGCGCCGCCCGCGCCCGCCTCGGCGACGAGGCCGACACCGCGCTGCGCCGCATCGCCCGCGACCTCGCCGCCGCCCTGCCCAACAGCGCCCGCATCAGCGGCCGGAGCCTGGAACTCATCCCCGTCAGCGGCGCCGCGCGCTATGCGGTGGCCGACGGCGATCCGCTGCTGTTCGGCACGCCGGACACGGGCTTCGACATCGTCGGCCCGCCGCTCCCGCTCGCGTCGGCCGGCCAGCGCCTCGCCTGGTACAACCTCGGCCCCGGCGTGCCCGATGCCGACGCCTACACGCTCGCCAATGTGCGCACCGCCGGCACGCCGGCGGGCGATGCCAGCCATGTGACGATCAGCGGCGCCGCGCTGCCGACCGCGCTGCAGGCGCCGCCCTACCGCGTCTACGCCATCGAGCCGCCCGTCAGCTACCGCTGCGACGCGGCGGCCGGCACGCTGACGCGCCACAGCGGCTATGGCTTCCTGGCCAGCCAGCCCGACCCGCCCAACACCGGCCGCGCCGCCGTGCTGGCCCGCCACGTCAGAAGTTGCAGCTTCAGCTACGACACGTCCGGCACCGCCGTCCGCTACGCGCTGGTGACGCTGCGCCTGGAGCTCTCGGCCCATGGCGAAACCGTGTCGCTCTATCAAACCGTCCACATGGACAACCTGCCCTGACCCCGATGCGCGGCTTCACCACCATGTCCATGCTCTTCATCCTGGTCGCGCTGGCCGTGCTGGGCGCGGCGCTGGCCGTGCTGAGCCAGCGCCAGCAACTGGGCGCGGCCGGCGAGCTGGCCGCCGCGCGGGCCTATCAGGCGGCCTTTGCCGGCCTGGAATGGGGCAGCCACCAGATCCTGCGCGCCAGCGGCCAGCCGGCCTGCTTCGCCACGCGCAGCTTCCAACTGCCCGACCAGCTGGCCGACTTCAGCGTCACCGTGCGCTGCACGCGCACCCCGCCCAGCGGCACGCTGACGGACGGCAACGAGGCCCTCGCCTTCTACGCCCTGCTCGCCACCGCGTGCAATATCCCGGCCGGCGGCGCCTGCCCCAACGCCGCCACGGCCGAGCCCACCTACACCGAGCGGCAACTCAGCCGCAGCCTCGCCAAATGAAGCGCTGGCTGGCCACGCTCCTGCTCGCGCTGCCGACGCTCGCCGGCGCCGCCGCCTACACCCTGCCCGGCAACCTGCCGCCCGGCTGCACCGGCAGCAATGGCAGCTACACCTGCGCCGCGCTCGTCCTCGGCTACGGCGACACGCTCGCCGTCAACACGCCCAAGCCCGCCTCGCTGACCATCAACGGCAAGCTCGACACCAGCAATGCGCAGATCAACCAGGCCGGCAGCGCCGCCGACCTGCGCCTCGTCGTCACCGGCACGCTCACCCTCGGCTACCAGGCCCGCATCAAGGCGCAGATCACCGCCCACGCCGTCACGGCCGGCCTGAACGACGGCAGCGTCGTCATCACCGGCAGTCTCGCGGCCAGCGGCGGCTCCATCCTGCTGGCCGACACGACGACGGTGACCGGCGACCTCTCGGCCAGCGGCAGCGGCGACATCACCACCGGCCGTGCGGCCAGCATCGGCGGCAGCGTCACCGCCGGCAGCGGCAGCATCACCGTCAGCGAGACGGCCCATGTGGCCGGCGGCGTCGGCGGCAGCGGCCCGATCACCCTCGAACAGCGCGCCGTCGTCGAGGGCGACCTCGAAGCCGGCGCAGGCGCGGTCGCCCTGGGTTTTCGCGCGCTGGTCAAGGGCAAGCTCAGCGGCTCGGGCAGCATCGCGCTGGACCAGGAGGCGCGGGTGGCCGGCCATATCAGCGGCGGCGCGGGCCATGTCGGCATCGGCTATGCCGCCAGCGTCGTCGGCACGTTGACGACCAGCAGCGGCAGCATCGGCTTCGACCAGCTCGGCACCGCCGCATCCTGCGTCAAGTCCACGGCCGGCGCCGCCATCACCCTGGGCTTCAAGAGCAGCGTCCACAGCGTCTGCTGCGGCGCGGCCTGCACCAACGCCTGCGTGACCAACGACTCCGGCGCCGCGATGCCGCCGTCATGCGCCGCCGCCGTCGCCGCCTTCACGATCGGCGGCACCGGCAACGCATCCACCTGCACGCCCCAGGTGCTGACCCTGACGGCCCGCGACGCCTCGGGCCATGTGCTGACCGGCTACACCGGCACCGTGCAACTGAGCACCAGCACGGGCCGCGGCACCTGGTCCGCCGGCAGCGCGCCCGCGCCGGCCGGCAGCCTCGTGGCGGGAGGCAACAACGGCCAGGCCAGCTACAGCTTCGCGGCCGGCGATGCAGGCGTCGTCAGGCTGCGCCTCGCGCACGGCCTCGCGCAGAACGTGACGGTCAGCGCCGCAGACGGTGCCGTCAGCGCCACCTCGGCCACCATCGCCTACCGCGACAACGCCTTCCTGTGGGCCGAAGACCTGGGCAATGCCGTCGCCGGCACCTTCGTGGCCGTGGCCGGGCGCACGCACGACATGCAGGTCTCGCTCATCAAGAAGGACGCGACGACGCTGAGCTGCGGCGTGGACATCGACTACGCCGGCAGCCGCCACCTCAAGCTCTGGCGCAGCGACAGCGGCGGCCCCTGGGCGGCACCCACCGCCGTCACGGCCGGCAACGTCGCCACCACCGTGCCCACCGCCCGGCCGGGCGGCAACAACCTGACGCTGAACTTCACCGCGGGCGTCGCCCGCTTCAACCTGACGACCAGCGACGTCGGCAAATACGCCTTCCACATCGACGAGGACTCGCTCGCCTACGCCGCCGCCATCGTCAGCGGCACGAGCCTGGACCTCACCGTGCGCCCCTACGCGCTGGCCGTCACCGGCCTGACGATGGGCGCCAGCGCCAACCCCGGCGGCAGCGCGGCGGCGGACGGCGTCTTCGGCCCGGCCGGCGCCGCCTTCGCTGCCACCGTCACCGCCTACCGCTGGAGCGGCGGCGCCGACGCCGACAACGACGGCCTGCCCGACCCCGGCGCCACGCTGGCCCAGGTCGCGGCCGGCGGCGTGGCGCCGGGTTTCAGCGCCAGCGTCGTGCTCACGCCCGGCGCGCAGACGCCGGCCGGCGGCGTGCTGGGCGCGCTGGCCAACAACGTGCTCACGGCGTTCAACGGCGGCAGCGCCAGCCGCAACGATCTGGCCTACAGCGAGGTCGGCAGCTTCGCGCTCGCCACCGGCAGCGTCGTCGTCAACTACCTCGGCACCCCCGGCCTCGCGCTGGACGCCCTCGCCTTCAACGCCACCGGCCACCAGCAGACGCGCGTCGGCCGCTTCATCCCGGCCGGCTTCGCGCTCGGCGGCGCCAGCGTCACCCACCGCGTCGAGCGCGCCTGCACGCCGGCCTCGGCCTTCACCTACCTGGACGAGGACTTCCGCCTCGCCTTCACGCTGACCGCGCGCAACGCGGCCGGCGCGACGACGCGCAACTACAGCGGCGCCTTCGCCCGCCTCGACCTCGCCACGGCGGCCAACCTCCAGCTCGCCGGCATCGCCGGCACGACGATGTTCAAGCCCGGCAACGGCCGGCTCGCGCTCGCAGGCAGCACGGGCAACTGGGTCGATGGCGTCGCCGGCGTCACGCTGAACGCCCGCGCGCTGCGCGCCGCCGCGCCCGACGGCCCCTTCGACAACGCCGCCTTCGGCATCGCCCCCGTGGATGCCGACGGCGCCACGATGCTCAGCCTCGACCTCGACACCGACAGCCCCGCCGACGGCGCCGACCGCGCCCGGGTGAGCACAATCCCTCTGCGCGCCGGCCGCCTGCGCCTACAGAATGGCATGGCCGCGGCAGGCCGCACGCTCAAGCTGCCCCTGGCCGCGCAGTACTGGACCGGCAGCGCCTACGACACCAACACCTTGGATTCCTGCACCCGCATCAGCGCCGCCCACCTCAGCTTCGGCAACTTGCGCCACGCGACGGCCGCCGACGCGGCCCTGCAGGGCGGCGGCAGCCTCGCCCAGGGCCTGGGCCGCATCGAACTGGCCGCGCCGGCCGCCGCCGGCCTCGCCGCCTACGACGTGGCCCTGGCGCTGGACGCCGCCACGCCGCCCGCCGACGCCTCCTGCCTCGCCTGGACGCCGCCCAAGCCCGCGACGGCCGGCGCCGGGCTCGCGGCGCTGCGCGGCGCCTGGTGCGGCAATGCCCTCAAAGACCCGAGCGCCCGCGCCGTCTGGGGCCTCTACCGGGGCAGCGACGGCGTGCTCCACCAGCGGGAGCACTACTGATGCGCTGGCCCTGGCTGCCCCGCCGCCATGCCCAGCGCCTGTTGCTGCGCCGCGTGGGGACGCGACTCGCCTTCGTGCTGACCGACGGCGCGCCCGGCGAGCAGCCCGCGCGCCTGCTGCGCTGGGGCCTGCTGCCGGGGGCAAGACCTGCCCCTGCCGGCAAGGCCATCGCCCTGCTCGACCCGGCCGACTACCAGATCCTGAAGGTCGATACGCCCAATGTCCCGCAGGAAGAACTCAAGGCCGCCGCGCGCTGGCAGATCAAGGAACTGGTGGACGCCGACCTCGCCGAGCTGACCCTCGACGTGATGCACGTCGGCGGCGACGTGGCGCGGGCGCAGCGACAGCTTTTCGTCGTCGCCGCGCGCAATGCGGCCATCCAGGCGCTCATCGAAGATCTCGCCGAGGGCCTCGCCGAACGCATCGCCGTCGTCGATGTCTGGGAGACGGCGCTGCGCAATCTACTCGCCGCGCAGGCCCGCGCCGACGGCCTCGCCGAGCGCGCCTGCGCGGCCGTGCTGCTCGACGCGGGCCTGTGCCTGCTCGTCGTCTGCGCGGGCGACGAACTCTTCTACACCCGCCGCATCGAGGCCGACCCCGGCCTGCTGGCCCGCGCGCGCGGCGAGCCGGCGCACCCGGCCGCCGAACTGCCGCTGGGCTTCGAGTACCAGCCGGGCGGCGCCCTGCCCGAGGAATCGCCGCTGGTGGTCGAACTGCAGCGCTCCATCGACGTGTGGGAGCGCAGCTGGCCCGAGCTGCCGCTGGCACGGCTCTACGTCGCCTCGGCCACGCATGGTGCCGAGGTGGCCGCGCTGATCCAGCGCGAACTGGGCCTGCGCACGCTGGCGCTGGACCCGCTCGCCGCCTTCGCCGCCGAGCGCCCCGCGCCCGAAGGCGAGGGCGAGGGTGACGCCTTGGCCGCCTGCATCCCGCTGCTGGGCGCCGCGCTGCGCACGGAAAACCGGCAACTCTAGAAATGACGCCCCCACGTTCACTTCGTTCGACGCCTTGCAGGCCGCACCGCGCCAGAGGCGCGGTTCTTCACCAGCCAGGAATCGCCCACTGGGCGATTCCTGCGCGGGTTCAGCCCCCCGGGGGGGCATCAACGCCTTTCGGGCGGCCGGGCAGGCGCTGATGGCGCAACAGATCAATCTGCTGACCCCGATCCTGCTCGCGCCCAGGCGTTATTTCTCGGCGCTGACGCTGCTGCAGGCCAGCGGCCTGCTGGTCGCGGCCGGGCTCGCCGCCGCGTTGTGGCTGCAGCAGCGCGACCGGCAGGCCGAGGCCGCCCACCAGGCCCTGCTGGCGCGCCATGCCGCCGAGCGCCAGCAACTCGCGGCCGCGCGCGCCCGCCTGCCCACGCCCGAGGACGCCGCCGCGCTGCAAGCGCAGATCGCAGCGCTGGCCAGCGGCAATGCGCAGCGCCGCGAACTGCTCGCCAGCCTCGCCGGCCCCGGCGTGGGCGAGCGCCATGCCGAACTGCTCGACCTCGTCGCCCGCAGCCTGCCCGAGGCCGCGTGGCTGACCGAACTGCGCCATGCGCCGGGCCGCGTCGAGATCGTCGGCGGCACGCTGGACACCGGCGTGCTGCGGCCCTGGCTGGGCCGGCTCGGCGCCCACCCGCTGCTGGCCGGGCAGACGCTGGCGGCGCTGCGCGTCGAGCGCCTCGGCGCCAACACAGGCGACATGGCCGGCGCCCCGCTGCTGGAAGGCGGCGCGGCGCTGGCGCGCGGGCCGCTGCCGGTCTGGGCCTTCCGCGTCGTCAGCGCACCGGCTGCGGCCGCCTCGGGAGCGGCGCGATGAAAGCCGCGCTGCAAGCCGCCTGGGCGCGCCAAGCCCGCCGCATCGACGCGCTGAGCCTGCGCGAGCGCGCCATCCTCTTCCTGTGCATCCTCGCCGTGCTGGCGGCGCTGTTCGACGCGCTGCTGCTCTCGCCCCTGGCGGCGCGCGCCCGCCAGCGCGGCGACGAGGCCGCCCGGCAGGCGGCCGAGCTGAGCCAGTTGCGCGAGCAGTTCATCGCCGCCAGCCAGGGCAGCGGCGACCCTGCCGGGCCGCTGCGCGAGCAGCTTGCCGAGGCCCGCGCCGAACGCGCCCGGCTGGACGAACAACTGCGCCGCGCCGGCACGGCCGGCAAGGCCCTGCCCGCCGTGCTGCAACGCCTGCTGGCCGCGCAACCGGGCCTGACGCTGGAAGGCCTGCGCCTGCTGGACGACGCGCCCGCCCCCGCCGGCTTGGGCCTGGGCTGGCAGGGCGTCGAATTGCAGGTGCAGGGCCCCTGGCACGCGTTGCAGCGCTATCTGCAGGCGCTGGAACGCGAACTGCCTGGCCTGCGCTGGGGCGAGATGCGGCTGAACGCCAGCGGCGGCGCCGAGCCACCGCGCCTGCGCGCCGAGGTCTTTCTGTTGAAGGTGCAGCCATGAAAGCGCTCTGCCTGCTGCTGCTCGCCGGCCTGCCCGCCCTTGCCCAGATGCGCGACCCCACGGCCCTGCCGCCCGCGCTGCGCGCCGCGCCGGCCGCGTCTGCCGGCGTGGGTGAGGGTGAGGCCATCCGCCACCTCGTCTTCGTCGAAGGCCGCGCCTACGTCGTGCAGCGCGGCCGCCGCTTCGGCGTCGGCGACCGGCTGGACGGCGCGCGCATCGAGCGCATCACCGAGCAGGCCGTCTGGCTGCGCGAGGCCGGCCGGCTGCGGCGCGAGCCGCTCTACGGCGGCGTCGAAAAGCGCCCGCCCCCGAATTCCAAGGAGAAGCCATGAAGGCCCCCGCCCACCGCCCGCTGCTGCTCGGTGCCGCCCTGGTGTTGACGTTGACGGGCTGCGCCGACAAGCCCCTGCACCTCGCCCAGCCCAGCCAGACCCTGCGCGAGGAACTGCGCGCCCAGCGCGCCGCGCCGCCGGCACCGGCCGCATCCACCCCCGAACCCGTCGCGCCACCCGCGCCGGCCCCCACGCTGCCGCCCGAACCGCGCTTCGACCTCATCGTCAACGGCGCGCCGGCCCGCGACGTCTTCCTGTCCCTGGTCAGCGACACGCGCTACGGCATGCTCGTCCACCCCGCCGTGGCGGGCACGCTCTCCGTCACGCTCAAGGGCACGACCGTGCGCGAGGCGCTGGACGCCATCCGCGAGGTCTACGGCTTCGACTACGCCATCGACGGCCGCCGCATCACCGTCTTCCCGCCGACGCTGCAGACCCGCGTCTTCACCATCAACGCGCTGGCCCACCAGCGCAGCGGCCGCAGCGAGGTGCGCGTCTCCTCGGGCGCCGCGCCGGTCGGCAACACCGGCGCCGCCACCGGCAACGGCCCCGCCAACACCGTGCTGCAACAGGAAAGCAGCCAGCTCAGCACCAAGGTCACGAGCGACTTCTGGAGCGAGACGGCGGCGGCGCTGAAGGCCCTGGTCGGCGGCGGCGAGGGCCGCACCGTCATCACCAGCCCGCAGACCGGCACCGTCGCCGTGCGCGCCATGCCCGAGGAGCTGCGCCACGTCGAGGCCTGGCTGAAGGCGACGCGCATCGCCGTCGAGCGCCAGGTCATGCTGGAAGCCAAGATCGTCGAGGTCGAACTGCGCGAGGGCTACCAGAGCGGCATCGACTGGGCCCGCATCGGCGAGCACAGCCTCGTCGGCCAGACCAGCGTCAGCCCGTCCATCCCGAGCGGCGTGGCCAGCGTCATCAACCCGCTGGTCAGCAACGCGGCCGGCCTGCCCACGCTGTCCAGCGGCACGCAGACGCCGGCCTGGCCCGACCTCATCCCCCTGCCCTCGTCGGGCGGCGGCACCTTCGGCCTGGCACTCGCGCGCGGCGGCTTCCAGGCGCTCCTGAGCTTCATCGAAAGCCATGGCGACACGCAGATCCTCTCCAGTCCGCGCATCGCCACGCTGAACAACCAGAAGGCCGTGCTCAAGGTCGGCACCGACGACTACTTCATCACCGGCATCAGCGGCAGCAACAGCGGCACCAGCACGGGCGGCACCGGCAGCAACGGCGTGACCAACCAGATCCCGACGCTGACGCTGACGCCCTTCTTCAGCGGCATCGCGCTGGACGTGACGCCGCAGATCGACGCGGCCGACATGATCACCCTGCACGTCCACCCCTCGGTGTCCAACGTGACGGAGAAGGTCAAGCAGGTCAACCTCGGCGAGGTCGGCAACTTCCGCCTGCCGCTGGCCAGCGCCAGCATCAACGAGAGCGACACCGTCGTGCGCATCCCCGACGGCCACATCGTCGCCATCGGCGGCCTGATGCAGATGGAAGCCACGCGCCGCGGCTCGGGCCTGCCCGGCGCCGACGGCAACCCGCTGACCTCGATCCTGTTCGGCAACCGCGCCAACAACGGCCGCAAGCGCGAACTGGTCGTGCTCATCAAGCCCAGCATCATCCGCAGCGCCGAGGACTGGGAGCAGCACAACCGCCTCATCAGCGAGTCCCTCGACGACACCGAGGGCCGCTCGCGGCGGGTGATCCGGCTGGACGGCGCGGGACAGCCGCCGGCCAGATGAGCTGCGGCCGCTGGCCTGCGGTCGCTGCCGTGGGAGGTCAGGGCCAGGCGGGCTCGGCTGTGTTCATGGCCGCGCGAGCACGTCCAGTGCGCCGGGCAGGTGGCTGGTGCCAGTCCAGCCGAGCAGCCGGCGCACGTCGGCCGGCACCGGCAGCGGCTGCACGCCCTCGGGCCACCGGACCGGCTCGAAACGGCGCAACTCGGGGCTGCGGAAGACGGCGCCCGCGTCGGCCGACGCCGCCCGGCCCCGCGCCTCGACGCCCGGCACGGCCCGGCGGAACTCGTCGAGGCCGGCGAAGCTGGCCTGGCAGGGCGTGCCGGGCAGCGGCGCCCAACTGACCAGCGGCTGGCCGCCACCCGCGCGCAGGTAGACATTGCCGTCGATGCGCGCCGCCATCGGCGCCGTCGCCCGGCCGCACAGGGCCGGCGCCTGCTCGATGCGCAGCAGCGGCCCCTTCACGGCCGCGCCGGCCACGAGCAGATTGGCCGCGAAGACATGGCCGACGCGCTCGTCCACGCCCGGCCCGGTGCGCGGATGCCAGCCGAAATGGTCGCCCTCGGCGCTGCGCGCGTCGCGGTCGATGAGCACCGGCGAATCGACGAAGGTGTTGTGCAGCACCCGGGCGTCGGCGCTGTTCAGCACGCGGATGCCCTGCTGGTTGTTGACGAAGACATTGCCGGCCACCGTGATGCCGCGCGAGATCTCGAAGAACAGGCCGGCCTGCGTGCCCTCGACGTGGTTGTTGACGAAGACGCCGTCGCGGTTGCCCACGTCGTACCAGACGCCGTTGGAGTCGGGCTGCTCGATGACGAGGTTGTCGCGCACGGTGACGCGGTGGGACTGGTTGAAGATCTTCACGGCGGCCGGGTAGTAGCCGGTCAGCCGCCGGACGTTGTTGCGCCGGATCAGATTGCGCTCCAGCAGCACGTCCGAGGAGCCGATGACGTAGAGGCCCTCGGTGCCCGTGTCGCTGACCAGGGAGTTGCGGATCACCAGCCCGTCGCCGCGGAAATAGCCGGCCACGCGCGAGCAGTGCGTGATGCTGACGTTCTCCAGCACGGTGCCGACGACTTCCTTGCCATGCTCGCTCTCGGGCGAGGGGCCGGCCGGGTCGTCGGTGGGCTCCTCGGACACGGGCGTGGACGGCTTGCGGCCCTCGATGTCGATGGCGCGGTAGGCGTATTGCGTGAAGCTGATGCCGCGCAGCACCGGGCCCTTGCGGTCGGGCGCCTTGCCGTGTACCTCGCGCGAGGGGCGGTGCAGCGCGATGTCGTGCGCCGTGATCTCGACCAGACGGCCGGCCGGGTCGGTGCCGAGGTAGACATGGCCGCTGGCGTAGTCCACGTAGAAGGAGCGGGCGTCCAGCCCGCCTTCCCAGCCGGCGGGCTGCAGGGCTTCGCCGTCGATGAAGACCATGTCGTTGTTGAAGCGGTGCAGCGGCGTGCGCATGCCCTCGCGCTCGCGCTGCCACCAGCCCAGCGGGCCGGCCGGGAACAGCGTCGGCCAGCGGGTGCGCCAGACGCCGTGGCCGAGGGCCTGCCATTCGGTGGCGACGCGCGTGCCCTTGAGCACCGGCACCTCGTCCAGATAGGGCTGGATCGTGACGCCCTGGTTGAGTTGCAGCCCGCCCGTGCGGTAGGTGCCGCCGCGCATGACGATGGCGTCGCCGCCGCCGACGCGGGCGATGGCCGCCTCGATGCTCGTCGGCGCGTCGGCCGAGGCACCGCTGGCCTCGGCCCGGCCCTCGGGCGCGACGAAATAGACATGGGCCGCCCGCGGCAATTCATAGCGCTGCGGCACCGGGCCATAAGGGCCGCCCGAGGGCTGGGCGGCGCACGTCAGCGGCGCGGCCAGCAAGGCCAGCAAGGTCGGAAGGAAGCCAGGTTTCATGCCGTCCCCAATCGTGCTCCGGTTCAGCGGACCCGCCCGCCCACCAGGCCCAGCGCCAGCGCGATGCCCACCGCCACGATGGCGCCGCCGGCCAGCATCGGTGCCGTGACCGTCTCGCGCAGGAAGAGCGCGCCCCAGAGGATGGCGAACAGCGGGATCAGGAAGGTGACGGACACCGCATTCGTCGGCCCGACGCGGCTCATCAGCCGGAAATACATCAGATAGGCCAGCGCTGTGCACAGCAGGGCCAGCGCCAGCGCGCTGCCCCAGGCCAGCGCGCCGGGCGCGGCGGCCGGCCACAGCCCCGCGGCCAGCGGCGCCAGCAGCAGCGCCGCGGCGAACTGGCTGCCGGCCGCCACCGTCAGCGGCGGCACGCCATGGAGCATGCGGCGCGTGGCGTTGGCGGCGATGCCGTAGCACAGCGTCGCCGCCGCGCAGGCCAGCAGCGCGAGCAGGCCCGCATGGTCGGCGCCTGGCTTGAAGCTGGCCTTGTCCCAGGCCAGGAAGGCCACGCCCGCGAAGCCGATCAGCAGGCCCAGCACGCGCAGCGGCGTCAGGCGCTGGCCGAGCCAGGCGAAGGCGATGAGGGCCGTCCACAGCGGCGTCGTCGCGTTGACGATGCTGGACAGGCCGGCCGTGATCGACAGCGCCGCAAAGGAAAACAGCACGAAGGGCGCGGCGCTGTTCAGCGCGCCGACGACGAGCAGGCCGCGCCAGTGCGCCCGCAAGCCCCCGAACTGGCCACGCACCGCGAGCAGGGGCAGCAGCAGCAGCGAGGCCACCCCGACGCGCACGGCGGCCAGCGGGATGGGGCCGAACTCGGGCACGCCGAGGCGCATGAACAGGAAGGACGAGCCCCAGATGGCCGCGAGCAGCAGCAGTTCGGCCAGGTCGAACGTCTTCATGCGCGGCCCTCAAGCGCCAGCAGCGCCCGCTTGCGGTCGAGCCCGCCCGCATAGCCCGTCAGCGAACCATCGGCGCCGACGACGCGATGGCAGGGGATGAGGATGGAGATCGGGTTGCGCCCCACGGCGGCACCCAGGGCTCGCGCGGCCTGCGCACGGCCGAGGCGTTCGGCGAGCCGGCCGTAGGTGGCGGGCGCGCCGGGTTGCACCGCGAGCAGGGCCTGCCAGACCTCGCGCTGGAAGGCGGTGCCGGCCGGGTCCAGCGGCGGCAGCGCGACCGGCCGGCCGCTGAAATAGGCCGCCAGCGCGGCGGCGGTGGCGGCGAGCACGGGGTCGGTGCCGTCGTCCTCGGGCAGGTCCAGCGGGCCGGGGTGGTGCTTCTGGCCGTCGAACCACAGGCCGGCCAGGCCGGCGGCGCTGCGCGCGGCGGTCAGCGGGCCGAGCGGCGTGTCGATGCGGGCCTGCAGGGTCAGGTGTCGGGTATTCATGCGCTTCTCCAGAGGTGCAGCACGGCGTAGCTGCGGAAGGGCCGCCAGCGCTCGGCGGCGGCGAGATAGGCCTTGGGCGAGACGGGCGGCCCGCCGCCGCTGAGCGCCTTGCGCAGCACCACGTCGTTGGGCGGAAAGGCGTCGGGCCAGCTCCAGCCGCGCATCAGCATGTAGCTGGCCGTCCAGGGACCGATGCCGGGAAGCTCGCACAGTTCGGCGAGGGCCGCGTCGGCGCTGCCCCGGCCCTGGGCGAAGGCCAGCTCCGGCCAGCGCCGCGCCAGCGCGATCAGCGCCTCGGCGCGGCGGCCGATGATGCCGAGCGCGCCGATGTCGTCGCGGCTCGCGGCGGCGATGCGCGGCGCGTCGGGGAAATTGAAGGCCACGCCGTCCACGCATTCATCGGCCGCCAGCGGCTCGCCGAAGCGGGCGACGAAGCGACCGGCCAGCGTGCGCGCGGCGGCGACGGTGATCTGCTGGCCCAGCACGGCGCGCACGGCCAGCTCGAAGCGGTCCAGGCAGCCCGGCAGGCGCAGGCCCGGCGTGGGCGCGGCCAACTCGCCGAGGTGGGCGTCGATGCGCTCGGGCTCGGCGTCCAGGTCGAGCCAGCGGCGCACGCCGGCGATCAGCACGCCGCTGGCCGGCCACAGCCGCGAGCAGGGCGACAGCAGCACTTCGCCGGCCGCCTCGTCGAAATGCAGCTCGATGCGCCCGCGCAGGCGCTGGCCGCCGTGCGCGACGGCGACGCTGCGCTGGATGCGCCGCGCCGCCACGTCCACGCGCTCGACGCCGGGGATGGCGCGCGCCGCCAGGAAATCCAGCAGCGCCGCCACCGCATAGGGCGGCCGCCAGGCGAGGCGCAGCGCCGGCTCGCCACAGGCCGTGCGCGTGGCCGGGCGCTCGCGGCGCAGCGCGCCGGGCTGCAGCCGGTACTGCTCGACGAAGGCGGCGTTGAAGCGGCGCAGGCTGGCGAAGCCGGCCGCGAACGCGACCTCGTGGATGGGCAGGCGGCTGTCGGTCAGCAGGCGCTTGGCGAGCAGCAGGCGGCGCGTCTGCAGGTATTGCAGCGGCGTGACGCCATGCTCGGCCTGGAAGATGCGGCGCAGGTGGCGGCTGGTGATGCCGAGGTGGCGGGCGAGCTGCTCGACGCTGGCTTGCGGCTCGTCGCAGGCGTCCAGCCACGCGGCGGCCTGGCCGGCCAGCGTGCGCGAGGCGTCGGCCGTCGTCCACGCGAGCGGGCGCGGCGCCAGTTCGGGCCGGCATTTCATGCAGGGCCGGAAGCGCGCGGCCTCGGCCTGAGCGGCCGTCGTGAAGAAGCGGCAGTTCTCGCGCCGCGGGCAGCGCACGCGGCAGACGGGGCGGCAGTAGATGCCGGTGGACGTGACGCCGACGAACAGCCGCCCGTCGAAGCGCGCGTCACGGGTTTGCAGCGCGGCATAGGCGGCGTCGGCGGGCAGGAGTTCGGCAGGCATGCGGCCAGTCTAGGGGCGGCCGCGGCCGGGTGCTGGCCGTTTTCGGACATGCCCCTCAATGCAGATAGCGCTGGCGCAGGCGGGCGACGGTGCCGTCCTCTTCCAACTGGCGGTGGGCGTCCACCCAGCGCTGCGCCTCGGCCGGGTGCAGGCCGAGGGACGTGGCCATGTAGAGCGTGGCCTCGCCGACCGTGGCCTGCAGCGTGAAGAGCGTGCGGGGGTGGCCGTATTCGTCCATGGCCGCTTCCAGCATCGGCGCGCCGGCGTAGACGGCGTCGATCAGGCCGGCGCGCAGTTGGCGCAGCAGGTCGTGATAGTCCTTGGCATCGACGATGCTCTCGAAGCCCTCGGCCCTGAGGTTGGCGACGATGGGCGAGCCCCGCAGCACGCCGATGCGCTGGCGGCGCCGCTGCGCGAGGTCGAGGCGCCCTTCGTTGGCGGGGGTGGCGAGGGTATAGAGGCCGTAGCGCACGGCCATCAGCGGCACCAGCCACTGGAAGCGCGCCTCGCGGTCGGGCGTGCGCGCGAGCGGGAAGACGCCGAAGTGGTCGCCCTGGGCCACCATGCGCACGGCGCGCGCCCAGGGCATATAGCGCACTTCGGCCCGGCGGCCCAGGCGCTGGGCCATGGCGGCCACCAGCTCGTGCGCGAAGCCGCGCGGCCCCTCGGGGGTGCTCCAGCCGAAGGGCGGCAGGTCGCCGGCCACCCATTCCAGCAGCGGCGCGGCCCGGGCCGGGACCAGGCTCAGCAGGAAAGCCGGGGCGGCGAGCAGCAGGCGGCGCGGAAGCATGGGGCGACTCTAGCGCCTGCCCATGCGGGGCGCGAGTCACATGGACTTGAACAGATGCACGTAGGCACGGCTGACCGGCAGCTCGCGCCCCTGGCCGCGCACGCGCACGAAGAGGCGGCTCTGCTCGTCGCGGCGCGTGCCGGCGAGGTGGTCGAGGTTGATGATGGTGGAGCGGTGGATCTGCCAGAACTGTTCGGGATCCAACTGGCCGGCCAGCTCGAAGATGGGCGTGCGGATCAGGTGCTCGGCCGTGGCCGTCTGCACGACGGTGTATTTGTCGTCGGCGTGGAAGAAGAGCACGTCGCCGACGGGGATCTGGTGCGTCAGGTCGCCCTGCGCGGCGCGGATGTAGCGCAGCCGGGTCGGCGCGGCGGCGGTTGCAGGCAGCAGACGCTTGAGCGTCTCGGCCAGCGCGCCGTCATCGCCAGACGGGGGCTGGGCCTCGCGCAGGCGCTCGACGCAGGCGGCCAGGCGCTCGGCCTTCAACGGCTTGAGCAGATAGTCCACGGCGCGCGCCTCGAAGGCGTCCACGGCGTACTGGTCGTAGGCCGTGACAAAGACGACGCGGGTCGCGCCCTCGATGCCCTGGGCCACTTCGAGGCCGGTCAGGCCGGGCATCTGGATGTCGAGGAAGGCCACGTCGGGCGCCAGCGCGGCGATGGCGGCGGCGGCCTCGACGCCGTTGGCGGCCATCTTCACGATCTGCAGTTCGGGCCAGGCCTGGGCGAGTTGGGCCTTCAGGTACTGGGCGAGATGGGGTTCGTCGTCGGCGATCAGGGCGGTGGTCATGGCGATGGGGTGGCAGGGAACTGGATGCGGGCGAGCGTGCCACCGCCGTCGCGCGGCAGCAGTTCGAGCGAGGCGTCGGGGCCGAAGCGGGCGGCCAGCCGGGCGCGGATGTTGTCGAGCGCGACGCCGTTGCCGCCGCGCTTGCGAGGCGCGTCGAGGCCCTGGCCGTCGTCGGCCACCTCGATGCAGACGCGGCCCTCGACGCGCCGCGCGCTGACGGCGACGGTGCCGCCGGCGATCTGCGGCTCCAGGCCGTGGTGGATGGCGTTCTCGACCAGGGGCTGGGCCAGCAGCGGCGGCAATTCGATGCCGGCCAGCTCGGGCGGCAGCGCCAGCTCGACCCGCAGCCGCTCGCCCATGCGCAGCTGCATCAACGCCAGATAGGCCTCCAGCATGGCGAACTCCTGGGCCAGCGTCGTCGCGTCGCCGCGCAACTGGCCGAGGCTGGCGCGCAGATAGTCGGTGAAGCGCTCCAGCATCTGCTTGGCCCGCTCGGGATCGAAGTCGATCAGGCTCTGCACATTGGCCAGCGTGTTGAACAGGAAATGCGGCTCGATCTGGCCCTGCAGCAGCTTGAGCTGGGCCTCGGTGACGCGGGCCTGCAGCGCTTCCTGCTTCCAGCGGGCGCGGTAGCGCAGGGTGATCAGCACGGTGACGACGACGGAGACGGTCAGGAACTGGGCCCAGAAGGCCGGCTGGGCCAGCAGCTTGGCCGGCAGGCCCTGGCTGTTCCAGGCGTGGCCGAGGACGGCGAAGCCGAGGATGACGCCGATCAGCGAGCAAGCGATGGACAGCGTCGAGAAGAACAGGCCCGAACGCCAGTCGCGCCAGCCCATGATGGTGTCCAGCCAGCGCTGCGGCGCGAGCCGCTCCAAGCCACGGTAGCCGATGAAGAAGCAGACCGTCACGCACAGGCTGATCAGCATATTGGCCGGCAGGTCGCGGCTCCACCAGTCGGCGGAGAACAGCCGGCCGTTCAGCAGGCCGTTGATCGTGGCGAACAGCAGACCGAAGCCGACGAGCCAGAGCAGATAGATCAGCGCCTGATAGCGCAGCCGGCCGGGCCGGTGCTTCATCAGCCGGCGCTGGTGGCGCAGGGCCTGGGCGAATTCCTCGGTGAAGCTCATGGGGCGCGAGTGTAGGAAGGGCCCGCCCGCCCTCGCCTGCCGGCCGCGACGAATCGACAGCGGGGGCGACGGATGGCAGTCCCTACAATCCGCCGCGTTTTTCACCCCCCGTTTTCGAGGCATCCATGCAGGTTCATGCGTCCATCTTCAAGGCTTACGACATTCGCGGCGTCGTCGGCCAGACCTTGAACGAGGAATTGGCCGAGCACCTGGGCCGCGCCTTCGGCACCGAGGCCCGCGCGCTGGGCGAGGGTGCCGTGGCCGTGGGCCGCGATGGTCGCCTCTCCGGCCCCGGCCTCGTCGCCGCCCTGGTGCGCGGCCTGCGCTCGACCGGGCTGGACGTCGTGGACCTCGGCGCCGTGACGACGCCGATGCTGTACTACGTGGCCGCCACGCGCGGCAGGCACGGCTGCAACTCCGGCGTCATGGTCACCGGCAGCCACAACCCCAAGGACTACAACGGCTTCAAGATGGTGCTCAAGGGCGCGGCCGTCTACGGCGAGCAGATCCAGGGCCTGCGCCGCCGCATCGAGGCCGAGGACTATGCGACCGGCCGAGGTCGCGTCGCGGCGATGAACATCGTCCCCGAGTACACCGCCCGCATCGTGCGTGACTGCAAGCTCGCGCGGCCGATGAAGATCGTCGTGGACAGCGGCAACGGCATTCCCGGCGCCTCGGCGCCGGCCATCCTGCGCGCGCTGGGCTGCGAGGTCATCGACATCTATTCCAAGGTGGACGGCGACTTCCCCAACCACCACCCCGACCCCTCGCGCCCCGAGAACCTCGACGACCTGAAGCGCATCGTCCACGCCTGCGACGCCGAACTCGGCCTCGCCTTCGACGGCGACGGCGACCGGCTCGGCATCGTCACCAAGGACGGCGACATGATCATGCCCGACCGCCAGATCATGCTGCTGGCGGCCGACATCCTGAAGCGCAAGCCCGGCGCCGAAATCATCTTCGACGTCAAATGCACCCAGCGCCTCGCGCCCTGGATCAAGCAGCACGGCGGCCGGCCGCTGATGTGGATGACGGGCCACTCGCTGGCCAAGGCCAAGCTCAAGGAAACCGGCGCGCCGATGGCCGGCGAACTCTCGGGCCACATCTTCTTCAACGAGCGCTGGTACGGCTTCGACGACGCGATGTACACGGCCGGCCGCATGCTCGAAATCCTCAGCCGCGACGCCGACCCCAGCGCCACGCTGAAGGCCCTGCCCAACAGCTTCAACACGCCCGAGATCAATGTGCCCTGCGCCGAGGGCGAGCACCACGAAGTCGTGAAACAGCTCAAGGCCATCGCCGAATTCCCGGGCGCACTGGAAGTCATCACCATCGACGGCCTGCGCGTGGAATACGCCGACGGCTTCGGCCTCGTGCGCCCGTCCAACACCACGCCCGTGCTCGTGCTGCGCTTCGAGGGCCACACGCCCGAGGCGCTGGAACGCATCCAGCACGACGTGCTGGCGCAGTTGAAGCGTGTGAAGCCGGACGCCACTTTCGCTGCGGGCCACTGATGGCGCTGTGGGTCTATGCCGCGCTGCTGCGGCTGCTGACCCCGTTCTACCTGCTGCGCCTGTGGCGGCGCGGCGCCCGCGAGCCGCTTTATCGGCAGGCGTTGGGTGAGCGGCTGGGCCGGTATGCCGGCACGATCGAGCCCGGCCGGCTCTGGGTCCATGCCGTGTCCCTCGGCGAGACGCGCGCCGCCAGCGCGCTGATCGCCGCCTTGCGCGAGCGCGAACCGGGCCTGCGCCTCCTGCTCACCCAGTCCACCGCCACCGGCCGCGAGGCCGCGCAGGCGCTCGTGCGCGAGGGCGACGCCATCGCCTGGCTGCCCTACGACACGCCCGGCGCCGTGCGCCGCTTCCTGCGCCACTGGCGGCCCCGCTGCGGCGTGCTGATGGAAACCGAAGTCTGGCCGACGCTGCAATACGAGGCCGAGAAGGCCGGGCTGCCCATGGTGCTGGCCAATGCGCGCCTGTCCGAGAAAAGCCTGCGCCAGGGCCTGCGGCTGGCCGCACTGATGCGCCCGGCCGCGCGCCGCATGCGGCTCGTGCTCGCGCAGACCGAGGCCGATGCCGGGCGGCTGCGCGCGATGGGTGCGCCGCGCGTCGAGGTGGCCGGCAATCTGAAATACGACATCGCCGCCGATCCCGCGCTGATCGCGCGCGGCCGGGCCTGGGCCGAGCGGCTCGGCCGCCCGGCGCTGATGCTGGCCGTCAGCCGCGAGGGCGAAGAGGCGGCGCTGCTGGCCGAATGGGCCCGTCAGCCACGCCCCCGCCCGCTGCTCGTGATCGTGCCGCGCCACCCGCAGCGCTTCGATGAGGTGGCGGCGCAGGTCGAAGGCGCGGGCCTGAGGCTCGCGCGCCGCAGCGCCTGGGGCGACGCGCCGCCCGAGGCGGCGCTGGCCGCCGACGTGTGGCTGGGCGATTCGATGCGCGAGATGCCGCTCTACTACGGCCTCGCCGGCGTCGCGCTGCTCGGCGGCAGCTTCGAGCCGCTCGGCGGCCAGAACCTCATCGAGGCGGCGGCCTGCGGCTGCCCGGTGCTGGCCGGGCCCCACACCTTCAACTTCGCCGAGGCGGCGGAGTTGGCGATACAGGCCGGTGCGGCGGAGCGCTGCGATTCGCTGGCGGATGCCGTCGCGCGCGGACGAGCCCTGTGCGGCGATGTACCGGCCCGCGAAGCCATGAGCACCAACGCCCTCGCCTTCTCGGCCGCGCATCGTGGCGCGGCGGCACGGATGGCGGATGCCGTGCTGCGCCTGGCGACCTAACGCCCCAGGGCAATGGTCACGAGCGCCGAGGCGTCTTCGAGAGCCACGACGCCATGGGTCACACCGCCCGCCACATAGAGCAACTGCCCGGCGTCCAGCACCTGCGGCCGGCCCTCGACGGTGACTTCCAGCCGCCCTTCGATGCACTGCACCGTGATCTCGCCGGCCACGCGATGCGGCGGCAGGCCCTTGCCGGCCGTCAGCACGAGGCGGATGACTTCGAGGTCGGCGGACTTGAACAGCGCCGTCGTCTGTGTCCGCGCCAGCGCGGCGCCGAGCGGCCGCACATCGACGGCCTGACCGGGGTGGGCGTGGGGGATGGCCATGGCGGCGAGTATGCGCCGCCCGGGCCGTTTCAGGGTTGCGCTTCCCAGCCGCCGCCCAGCGCCTTGACGAGCTGGGCCGTCGCCAGCCACTGCGCGCCGCGCAACTGGGCCAGCGCGCGCTCGGTGGCCAGCGGGGTGCGTTCGGCTTCGGTCACGTCGAGGTAGCTGACGGCGCCCTGGTCGTAGCGGCTGCGGGCGACGGCCAGGGCCTGGTTGGACGAGGCCAGCGTCCGGCGCTGCGCCTCGACGACGGTGGCGCGGCCCTTGAGTTCGGCCAGCGCGTCGTCCACCTCGCGCAGCGCCTGCAGCATGCGGCCGCGGAAGGCGGCGAGCGTCTCGTCCACCTGGGCCTTCGCGTTGGCGAGGTTGGCCTTGTTGCGGCCGCCGTCCAGCAGCGGCAGCGAGATGGCGGGGCCGGCGCTGTAGAGGCGCGCCGGGGCCGAGAGCAGCGAACTCAGGGACTCGCTCTGGTAGCCGAAGCTACCGGTCAGGCTGATCGACGGGTAGAAGGCCGCCTCGGCGATGCCGACCTGGGCGGTGGCGGCGTGCAGTTGCGCGAGGCTTTGTGCGAGGTCGGGGCGGCGTTGCAGCAGTTCGGACGGCAGGCCGGCGCGCACCTGCGGCGGCGCAGTCAGCGGCGTGGTTTGCAGCTTGAGTTCCGACGCGGGCTGGCCGGTCAGCGCGGCGAGCTGGTTCAGGGCCAGGGCCTGGCGGCGCGGCAGGTCGGCCAGATCGGCATCGGCGGCGGCGAGCTCGGCGCGCACGCGCTCCAGGTCCTGGGTGGTGGACGAGCCGGCGTCGAAGCGGGTCTGTGCGACGCGGAAGGCCTTGGCGCGGCTGTCGCGCAGGCCTTGCAGCGCGGCCCCCTCGTCGGCCAGTGCGCGCCATTGCCAGTAGGCGGCGGCCACGTCGGCGGTGAGCGCGACGCGGGCGGCGGCGGCATCTGCCGTGGCGGCGTCCAGCTGCGCCTGGGCGGCCTCGGCCTGGCGCTTGACGCGGCCCCAGAGGTCGATCTCCCAGCCGAGGCTGGCCTGCACCGTGGTCTGCCAGCCTTCCGCAATGATGGGCTGGCCGCCGAGCACGGGCGTGGTGACGGCCTTGGCGGAGTTGCGCAGGCCCGTCTCGCTGGCGCCGAGGCCGAGGCCGGGCAACTGGCTGGCCTGGGTGGCGCCGAGCACGGCGCGCGCGCGGTCCAGGCGCGCGGCGGCGGCGGCGAGCGTGGGCGCTGCCTGCAGGGCCTGGGCTTCGAGGGCGTCGAGCTGGGCGTCGCCGAACATGCGCCACCAGTCGCGCTGCAGTTCAGCGCCTGCCTGACTCGGCGTGGCGTAGGCGGCAGGCGCGTTGGCGGCGGGGGGCTGGTAGTTGGGGCCGAGCGTGGTGCAGGCGGCCAGCAAGGCCGTCAGCAGCAGCGACAGCGGGAACTTTGCGTTCATATCGATCTCCGGATTCTTCAGTGGGCGGCTTCGGCGCTGCCGGCGCCGCCCAGCACCTTCCTGCTCAGCCAGACGACGGCGATGCAACTGAGCAGGGCCAGGCCGAGGATCAGGAAGGCGTCGTTGTAGGCCATCACATAGCTGTCGCGGCGCACGACGTTGTCGAGGGTCTTGAGGGCCATGTCCTGCGCGGTGGCGAGATCCACGCCCTTGGCGGCGAAGTTCTGTGCCAGCGCATCGAGCCGCGCCTGCGTGGCCGTGTCGTAGAGGCTGACGGACTCGCCGATGCGGGCGCTGTGGAAGTGCTCGCGGTTGGTCAGCAGCGTGGCCAGCGTGGCGATGCCGACCGAGCCGCCGAGGTTGCGCATCATGTTGAACATGCCCGAGGCGCTGGGCAGCAGATGCGGCGGAATGCCGTTGATGGCGAAATTGGTCAGCGTGATCATGATGAGCGGCTGGCCGAGCGCGCGCACGATCTGCGCGGCGATCAGCTCGGGGCCGGCCGTCTCGGCGCTCATGCCGGTGTTCATGAAGCAGGACGCGGCGAACAGCGCCAGGCCGACGGTGGCCATCACGCGGTTGTCCAGCGTCGTGGAGAGCTTGGCCGCGAAGGGCATGATGAAGAGCTGCGGCAGGCCCATCCACATGATGACGATGCCGATCTGCATCGGCGTGTAGGCGGCGATCTGGCCGAGGTAGAGCGGCAGGATGAAGGCCGAGCCGTAGAGGCCCATGCCGGTGGCGAAGGCGATGAAGGCGGCGATCAGGAAGCTCGGGCGGCCGAGGATGTGCAGGTCGATGAAGGTGTTCTTGCGCGTGAGGCCACGCCAGGCCCAGCCGTAGATGCCGGCCACGGCGAGCACGGCGGTGGTGATGATGAAGGGGCTCTGGAACCAGTCCTTGGCATTGCCCTCTTCCAGCATCGCGGTGAGCGAGCCCAGGCCGACGGCCATGAACAGGATGCCCCACCAGTCCACGTCGCGCAGGGCCTTGAGGTTCATCGGCTCCTTGTCCAGGCCGATGCTGACGCCCAGCATCAGCAGCACGCCCGGCACCCAGTTCAGGTAGAAGATGCTGGGCCAGCCATACAGCTCGGTCAGGTAGCCGCCGACGGTGGGGCCGAGGGTCGGCGCCAGCGTGGCGGTCATACCGAAGAGGGCCAGGCCGATGGGGCGCTTTTTCAGCGGCAGCTTGCGCGTGACCAGCGTCATCGCCATCGGGATCATCACGCCGCCGGTGAAGCCCTGGGCGGCGCGGAAGACGATCATGCTCTCCAGGCTCCAGGCCATGCCGCAGAGCGTGCTGAAGACGAGGAAGAGCGCGACGTTGACGACGAGGTAGCGGCGCGTCGAGAACACCATCGCCAGAAAGCCAGCCAGCGGGATGACGATGATTTCGGCGACGAGGTAGGCGCTGGAGATCCAGGAGCCCTCTTCCTGCGTGGCCGACAGCGAGCCGAGGATTTCCTTCAGCGAGGAGTTGGTGATGGCGATGTCCAGCACCGCCATGAAGGCGCCCAGCAGGCTGGCCAGCACGGCCAGCCAGGTGCGCCCGCTGACCTTCTCGCCGGGCGGCGGCGGCAGATAGTTCTGGTTGCCCATCGCGGCTTACTCGGCGATCTCGACTTCCACCTGCGCCGACAGCCCCGGCACGATGCGCGCGGCCTGCTCGCCGAGGGCCTTCAGGCTCTCGGCCTCGAAGACGAGCTTGACCGGCACGCGCTGCACGATCTTGGTGTAGTTGCCGGTCGCGTTGTCGGGCGGCAGCAGCGCGAAGCTGGCGCCCGAGGCGGGCGAGAAGCTGTCCACGCGGGCGCGCAGCGCGGCGTCGGGGAAGGCGTCGAGGCGCACATGGACGGGCTGGCCGGGCTTCATGCGCGCGAGCTGGGTTTCCTTGAAGTTGGCGACGATCCAGGTCTGCGGCTCGACGATGGCGGCCAACTGCTGGCCCGGCTGCACGCGCTGGCCCACTTCCACGGTGCGCTTGCCGATGCGGCCGTCGGCGGCGGCGCGCAGTTCGACGTAGCCCAACTGGTTGTGCGCGTCCTTCAACTGGGCCTGGGCGGCGGCCTTCTGCGCGGCGGCGGACTGGCGCGCACTCTCGGCGGCGGCCACGGCCTCGCGCGCGGCGGCGGCGCCGGCGCGGCGGGCGGCAAGGTCGGCGCGGGCCACGTCGCGGGTGGCCAGCGTGGCGTCCAGTTCCTGCCGGGACGTCGCGCGCAGCTCCGCGCCGAACAGCGCCTGGCTGCGCTTGGCGTCATGCTCGGCGCGGGCCAGCACGGCCTCGGCCTGCGCCACCTGCGACGCCGTGGCGGCGGACTGCGCCCTGGCCTGCGCGGCCTGGGCGGCGCTGGTGGCGATGGCGGCGTCCGCCTGGGCGATGGCGGCCTTCAGGCGCTCCACCTGCACGGCGGCGTCGGCCGGGTCCAGGCGCAGCAGCAGGTCGCCGGCCTTCACGGTTGCGTTGTCCTGGAGATGCATCTCGGTGACGACGCCGGCCACGCGCGTGGCGACCGGGTGGATGTGGCCGGCGACGAAGGCGTTGTCCGTCTCGACGATGTGCTGGCTGCGCCACCACATGCGCCCGCCGAGGCCGATGCCGGCGACCAGCAGCGCCGCGCCGATGACGAGCAGGGGGACGGGCGGGCCGCTCTTCCTGCCGTTGTCGGCGGGCTTGGGCGCAGCTTGGTCTTGTTGCGGTGCGTTCATGGTGGGGTGATCCTCGGTGTTCAGAGTTGTCGGGGGCTCAGGCGGCCCATGCCGCCGTTCTGGAAGCGCTCGATCGCCGCGACGATCTGCGCCTCGTCATTCATCGCAAAGGGGCCGTGCCGCACCAGGGGCTCGCGCAGCGGCCGGCCGTGGCAGAGCGCGACGCGGCAGGGGGCATCGCCGGCCTGCAGGCGGAAGGCGGCGGGCAGTTCAAACGCGCGGTCCGCGCCGTCGAGCCGGCCACGCAGTACGAGGGCGAAGCCCTGCTCGCCCTCGTAGCGGGCGCCGGCGTCCAGGTCCAGCACGGCCAGCGCGGCGGGCCACGGCAGCGCCAGCGGCGAGGCGCCGCCGAACACCTGCACGCGCCGCCAGCCCGGCCCGGTGGCCACCGGCATGCGCGCCGCCGCCAGCCGCCGGACGGCCGGCTCGCAGCCCTTCTGCGCGGCCGGCAGATTGACCAGCAGTTGCAGGCCCTGGGCCTCTCGGCCGGGCCGGCGCGGGAATTCGTCGTGCATCAGCCCGCGCCCGGCCAGCGTCCAGTGCAGATCGCCGGGCTCGATGGCGTGCTCGCCGCCCAGCGAGTCGCGCGCGACCAGGCCGCCCGGCGAGTCGGCGAACAGATAGGTCACCGACGACAGCCCCGCATGCGGATGCGGCGCGATGGCCGACGCGCCCATGCGGAACTGCTCGACCTTGAGAAAGGGGTCGAGCACCCGCGCGGGCTCGCGCAGGCCCTCGGTCGTCAGACCGGGGGCCGTGCAGCCGGCTTGGAGTTCGAGCTTCATCGTGGGGGCGAACTGTAGAAAGTTCCATTTCCGGCGAATAGACTGCAAATCATCAACCCATCGTTCCAAATCCGAAACGAATGAAGATCGACGATCTGCTCTTGCTGGCCCAGGTGCGGCGCGCCGGCTCTTTGTCGGCGGCGGCGCGGCTGCTGGAACTGCCCAAGGCCACGCTGTCGCGCCGGCTGGCGGCGCTGGAGGCGGCGGTCGGCGCGCGGCTCTTCGTGCCGGGCGCGAGCCGGCTGACGTTGACCGAACTGGGCGAGCAACTCGCCGAGCGCGCCGCGCGCCACCAGGACGACATCGCCGACACCCTGCAATGGCTGGCCGCGCGCGAGCACGCGCCGCGCGGCCGGCTGCGGCTGTGGGTGCCGGCGGAATTCGCATCGCTCGTGCTGGCGCAGAGCCTGGCGCGCTTCGTCGAGCGCTATCCGAAGGTGGAGCTGGAGGTGGACACGACGCCGCGCCGCGTCGATCTCTTCAACGAGCCCTACGACCTGGCGCTGCGCATCGGCCCGGTGGACGAACCCGACCTGATCGCCCGCCCCTTCATGACGCTGGAGCGTGGCCTCTACGCCAGCCCGATCTATCTGCAGGCGCATGGCGAGCCGCAGCACCCCGCCGAACTGGCGGCGCACCGCTTCGTGCTGCTGACCCAGGCACGCGGCCTGCGCTGGACGCTGCGGCGCGGCGCGCAAGACCAAGCCGAGGCGGTGCTGGAGATGACGGGCGCGCTGGAATGCAATGCCATCGGCCTGAACTTGGCGCTGGTGCGCGCGGGCGGCGGCATCGGCGCCTTCCCGGCCGGCATGGTGGCGGCGGACCTGCAGGCCGGCACGCTGAGCCCGGTGCTGCCGGACTGGCATTTCGAGCCCCTGCCGGTGACGCTGCTGACCACCGGCCGCCGGCTGATGCCCGCCAAGACGCGGGCCTTCATCGACCACCTCTACGAAACCATCCCCGAATGGGCGCGCGCGATCAACGCGGGCTGAATCAGGGGGCGGGCTGCTTCTTCCAGGCCTGGATGCCCTTCTCGATCCACTCGTTCATCAGCCCCGTGCGCGCCAGCGTGTACATCGCACGGGCGAGGCGGCCGCGCAGTTCGGGCGTGTTGCAGGGCGAGCGGTGCGACAGCGTGAGATAGAGCGGCTCGCTGGCCACGGCGGGCAGCAAGGGCTTGAGGCCGTCGATGCCCAGCCGGGCCTGGTAGGCGGCGGCCGGGCTGTCCTCGTAGACCAGGTAGTCGGCGCGCGAACGCTGCAGCATCTGCAGCGCCTGCTCCAGGCTGGCCACCTGGGCGATCTTCAGGTGATCGCGGGCATAGCGGTCGAACTCCTCGCCGAAGCTGTTGCTGATGACGGTGATGCCCTGCAACGGTGCGAGGTCGCTCCAGCGCCGGTAGCTGAGCCGGCTGCCCTCGCGCACCCAGACCACCGAGCGCGTCTCGCGGAATGGCGGGTGGAAATAGTCCATGTACTCGGTGCGCGCCATCGTCAGGAAGGCGCCCGCGATCATGTCGATGCGGCCGGCGCGCATCTCTTCCTGCACGCGCCCCCAGGGGCCGACGTAGCGCGCCTCGATGGACAGGCCCAGTTCCTTGGACAGCCAGGCCAGCATCTCGGCATTGGCGCCGACGAGGCGGTTCTCGTCGTTGGCGTCGCGCCACAGATAGGGCGGGTACTGCGGGTTGCCCGAAGCCACCAGTTGCCGGCAGGCCGGCGTCGCGGACTGCGCCAGCGCCGCAGCGCCGCACAGCAGCAGGGCGAGCGGCCAACGCGACAGGAGGTTCGACGGCATCTTCATCATCCTCGGGGTCATCGTGATGGGCTCTGAAGCAGCACTTGCAATTCTGACTCGTCCAGAACCATAACACCCAGTTCGCGGGCCTTGTCGAGCTTGCTGCCGGCCTCGCTGCCGGCAACGACGTAGTGTGTCTTCTTCGACACCGAACCGCTGACTTTTCCGCCGGCCGCCTCGATCAGCTCCTTGGCCTCGTCGCGGCTCAGCGTCGGCAGCGTGCCGGTCAGCACCAGGGTCTTGCCCAGCAGCGGGCGCGGGCGGTCGTCGGCCTCGCCCTCGCTTTCCTGCGGGCTCACGCCGGCCGCGAGCAACTGCTCGACCACCTCGCGGTTGTGCGGCTGGGCGAAGAAGGTCTGCACGCTGGCCGCGACGATGGGGCCCACGTCCGGCACTTCCAGCAACTGCTCGACGCTGGCGTTCATCAGCCGCTCCAGCGTGCCGAAGTGGCGGGCCAGATCCTTGGCCGTCGTCTCGCCGACCTGGCGGATGCCCAACGCGAACAGAAAGCGCGCCAGCGTCGTCTGCTTGCTCTTTTCAAGCGCGGCGACGAGGTTCTGCGCGCTCTTGTCGGCCATGCGTTCCAGCGCCGCGAGCCGCGCGACGCCGAGCTTGTAGAGGCCGGGCAGGCTCTGCACGATGCCGGCGTCCACCAGTTGCTCGACCAGTTTGTCGCCCAGGCCCTCGACGTCCATCGCGCGGCGTCCGGCGAAGTGCAGCAGCGCCTGCTTGCGCTGCGCCGGGCAGAACAGGCCGCCCGAGCAGCGGTACTCGATGCTGCCCTTCTCGCGCAGCGCGGCGCTGGCGCACACCGGGCAGTCGCGCGGCATGTGGAAATTCGGCACGTACACCGGCCGCTCGCCCGGGACGCGGCCCACGACCTCGGGGATCACGTCGCCCGCGCGGCGGACGATCACATGGTCGCCCACGCGCACGCCCTTGCGGCGCATCTCGAAGACGTTGTGCAGCGTCGCATTGCTGACCGTCGTGCCGCCGACGAACACCGGGTCGAGCCGCGCCACCGGCGTCAGCTTGCCGGTGCGGCCGACCTGCACGTCGATGGCCAGCAGCGTCGTCACCTGCTCCTGCGCCGGGTATTTGTGGGCCACGGCCCAGCGGGGCTCGCGGGTCTTGAAGCCGAGCCGCTGCTGCAGCGCCAGTGCATTGACCTTGTAGACGACGCCGTCGATGTCGAAGGGCAGCGCATCGCGCCGGGCCGCCATCGCGCGATGGAACTCGACGAGGCCGGCCGGCCCCTGCACCACGGCGCGGTCGGCACAGACCGGCAGGCCGAAGGCCGCCAGCGCGTCCAGCAGCGCCGCGTGGGTGGCCGGGAGCGCCCAGCCCTGCACCTCGCCCAGGCCATAGGCGTAGAAGCACAGCGGGCGCTGGCGCACCAGCGCCGGGTCGAGCTGGCGGACCGCGCCGGCTGCGGTGTTGCGCGGGTTCACGAAGGTCTTCTCGCCGCGCTCGCGCTGGCGTTCGTTCAGGGCCTCGAAATCGTCGCGCCGCATATAGACCTCGCCACGCACCTCCAGCACGGCTGGCGCGTCGCCCCGCAAACGCAGTGGAATCTGGCCGATGGTGCGCACGTTCTGTGTCACGTCCTCGCCCGTTTCGCCGTCGCCACGCGTCGCGGCCTGCACGAGCACGCCTTGCTCGTAGCGCAGGCTCATCGCCAGGCCGTCGAACTTCAGCTCGGCGGCGTATTCGACGGGTGGGTCGCCCTCGGTCAGCGCCAGTTCACGGCGCACGCGGGCGTCGAAGGCGATGGCGCCGCCCTCGCTCGTGTCCGTCTCGGTCGTGATCGACAGCATCGGCACGACGTGTCGCACCGGCGTCAGCCCATCCAGCACCGCACCGATGACGCGCTGGGTCGGCGAATCGGGCGTCAGCAGCTCGGGATGGGCGGCTTCGAGGGCTTGCAGCTCCTGGAAGCGTCTGTCGTACTCGGCGTCCGGCAGCTCGGGCGCGTCGAGCACGTAGTAGAGATGGGCATGGCGGTGCAGCGATTCGCGCAGTTCCGCAGCGCGCAGGGCGGGCGTGGTCATGGCGGCATTGTCGCGGCGGGACAATGCCGCGCATGAGCTCCAGCGCCCCTTCCTTCGGCACGCTGCACGCCGGTCCGGCGGTCGGCTTCGACCAGCCCTTCGAGATGCTGCTCGCCTGCCACGAGCGCGTGCGACGCAGCCTGAGCCTGCTGCTGCGCCTGCAAGCCCATGTCGAGTGCCACGGCGCCGATGCGCAGGCGCGCGATGCGGCGCGGGACGTGCTGCGCTATTTCGACCTTGCCGGCCCCAAGCACCACGAGGACGAGGAGCGCCACGTGCTGCCCCGGCTGCGCGCCGCGGGCCGGGGCGCGCTGGCCGACCGCCTGGCGGCCGACCACGCCGACATGGGCCGTCAATGGGCCGCGCTGCGCCAGGCACTGCAAGCGCTGCGGGACGGCGACGGCCGGACGCTGGACGAGGCGGCCTGCCGCGCCTATGCGGCGCTGTACGCCGGCCACATGGCCGCCGAGGAGAGCGAGGCCTTTCCCACGGCGGCGCAGGCGCTGGACGCCGGCACGCTCGCGGCCATCGGCGCCGAGATGGCGGCACGCCGGCAGCAGGGCTGAATCACCCCGCCGCGTGGCGGGCGAGCGCGGCGGGATCGGGCAGGCGGATGTCGCGCCTGTCGATCTCCAGCAGGCCCTCGGCTTCCAGGTCGTGCAGCACGCGCGAGAAATATTCCGGCGTCAGAGACAGCAGCGACGCCACCGTGGCCTTGGCCGCCGGCAGTCTGACGACGGCCGGCGCGGGCTGGCCCGGGTCCACGTCGCGCAGCAGATAGCCGACGACCCGTTGCAGGCCCGATTGCAGCGAGCCGGCCTGCAGGTCCTGCACCAAGCCATGCAGGCGGCGCGACATGCCCGCCAGCATCCTCAGCGCGAAGCCCGCGTCGATCTGCAACTCGGCCAGCAGGGCCTGGCGCGGCACCTGCAACAGCAGCGCGTCGCTGAGCGTCTGCGCATTGATCGGGCAGGGCCGCTCCAGGAACACCAGGGCTTCCGCGAAGCTCTGGCCGGCGCCGACGAGTTCGATGACCTTCTCATTGCCATTGGGCGCCGTCATGTACAGCCTGACCTGGCCCTGCACGACGATGAAGAAGGCATCGCAGCCCTGCCCCGCCCACAGCACCGTCTGGCCGCGCGCCGCCTGGACGAGGCGGCAGGCCAGGGCCAGGCGCCGCAGCGTGGCCTCGTCAACGTCGGCGAACAGCGGCTGCGTGCGCAGGAAGCGGGGGATGTCGGTGGGGGCAGACATGGCAGGCTCGCATGCTGAAGGCCCGCCGTGCCGATGTGCTTGATGCGGATCAAGCACCCGCGACATGGCCGCACTGCCCCATGCGCGCCTCGCAGCCCGCGCCCTTCACTCGCCGCGAGGGACGGCGGTGATCATCACCTGGTCCACCCGGTGGCTGTCCACGTCCACGACCTCGAAGCGCCAGCCCTGCCACTCGACGCGGTCGGTGCGGCGCGGGATGCGGCGCAGCATCACCATCAGGAAGCCGGCCAGGGTGTCGTAGGTGCCGGCATGCGGCCAGTCGGCGCTGCCGGAAATCCCCAGCGCCCGCTCCACGTCGGGGATGGGCGTGATGCCGTCGGCCAGGAAGCTGCCGTCCTCGCGCCGGACGATCTGCTCCTCGTCATGCGGCGCGACCAGCGCGCCCATCACCGTGCTCATCACGTCGTTCAGCGTGATGACGCCGACGACGCGGCTGTATTCGTTGACGACGACGGCGAAGTCCTCGTGGACTTCGCGGAACTGCGTCAGCATCTCGGAGAGCGTCAGCCGGTCGGGCACGATCAGCACCTTCTTGACGAGCCCCCCCTCGGCCAGCGAGATCGGCTCGCCGCGCAGCACGCGCTGGAACAGGTCCGTCGCGTCCACATAGCCCAGCACCTCGTCGATCTCCTCCTTGCAGACGAGGTAGGTGGAATGCGGCTCGTCGGCGATGCGGTTGCGGATCAGCGCCTCGTCCTCGCCCAGCGTGAAGAAGACGATGCGCTCGCGCGTCGTCATCACGGTCTCGACGGTGCGCGTGTCCAGCTCGAAGACGTTGGCGATGAGCTGCTGCTCCTCGTCGGCGACGACGCCCGCCTGGTGGCCGGCCTCGGTGAGCGCGAGGATGTCGCGGTGGCTGATGGTCTCGTCGCGCTGGGCAGGGCGGCCGAGCAGGCGGATCAGGCCATCGGCGATGCCGCTGAAGGCCCAGGCCAGCGGTTTGAGCACGCGGCACAGCAGCAGCATGGGCCCGACCAGGGCCATGGCGATGCGCTCGGGCTCGTTCATCGACAGGCGCTTGGGCACGAGGTCGGCGAGCACGATGAACAGCGCCGTGATGCTGGCGAAGGAGCCGAGGAAGGCCAGCGTCGCGGCCGGCTCGGGCGCCAGCGCGAGGCCGAGCACGCGCTCGAAATGTGGCGTGAACGCGCCCTCGCCGACGATGCCGGCCAGGATGGCGACGGTGTTGATGCCGATCTGCACGACGGTGAAGTAGTCACCCGGCTGCCGCTGCACGGCCAGCACGCGCGCGGCGCGCAGGTCGCCCGCGTCGGCGCGCTGCTGCAGGTGCAGCCGGCGCGACGCGGCCACCGACAGCTCGGCCATCGAGAAGAAGGCGCTGCCGAGGATCAGCAGGCCGATCAGCAGCAGCGAGGTGGCCATGGTCAGGAGAACAGCCTTCGTGCGGCGGGCGAGCCGGCCGCGAGGTCGCGTTCCGCCAGCGCTTCGTAGAGCTTCTTCAGCTCCACGTCGATGGCCGCGAAGGCGTGCAGGCCCAGCACCTGGCCGCGGTCGTCGCAGACCTCGGCTTCCAGGTCGCGGGCCAGCGCGCGGGCGGCCTCCTGCCAGGCGGCGAAGGGCTCGGCCTCGGCGGGGGTCTGCGGCACGTCCAGCGCCAGCGTCAGCTCGCGCAGCGACAGCGCCTCGGGGTCTTCCGCGAGCGCGGCCTGGGCATCGAACTGCAGCGTCAGCACGGGCGGCGCGCCCGCTTCCGCCGCCGGCAGCACCAGCCGCCCCGGCAGCGCGCCGGCCACGAAGCCATGGCGTGCGGCGGACTGCTGCACGAAGCCGGGCGTCCAGGCCGCCGCCTTGGCGCGCAGCAGCAGCGCGAGCTGGGCGTCGTGGCTGGCGGCGAACTGGTCCAGCTCGCGGGCGCGGGCGACGACGTCGAGCATGTCGGGGAACTGCACGTCGCCGCCCAGGGCTTCCGCGAAGGCCTGGATCTTCTGCACGAACTCCGAGTACTCGATCTCGTTGAGCGCGCCGCTGCGGTTGGCCATCTTCAGCCCGGCCTGGAACTCGCCGTAGCGCTGGCCGGGCGCGGGCAGTTCCCAGTCGCCGGTCTCGGCGTTCAGGCCCTCGATCTGCAGCGGCTTGGTGCCGGCGCGGCGGCTGGCGGGCTGGTGCTGCAAGGCCAGGTCGCCGGAGACGGGTTGCTCGACGGTGAGGGTGGCGATGGCGTCGATCAGCGCGTCGATGCGCGCCGATGCGCGCCGGGCGCGGGCGACGGCGGGCAGCGCAATTTCCAGCGGCTCCGGCTCGGCCGCGGCCTCATCGGCCGTCGTCGGCGGCAGGTCGAAATGCGGTTCTTCCTGCGGCGGCAGTGCGCGCTTCGGCCCGGCCTTGCGCGCCGTCCAGGCGCCGTGGGCGATGACGGCGACGAGCACGAGGCCGCCGACGATGGCGAGAAGGGACGTCAGGGTCATGCCATCTCCGCCATGGCGAGGGCCTTGTCCATGTCCACCGCGACGATGCGCGATACGCCCTGCTCCTGCATCGTCACGCCGATCAGTTGTTCAGCCATTTCCATCGCGATCTTGTTGTGCGAGATGAAGAGGAATTGCGTGCCCGCGCTCATCTTGGTGACGAGCTTGGCATAACGCTCGGTGTTGGCGTCATCCAGCGGCGCATCCACCTCGTCCAGCAGGCAGAAGGGCGCGGGGTTGAGCTGGAAGATGGCGAACACCAGCGCGATCGCCGTCAGCGCCTTCTCGCCGCCCGAGAGCAGGTGGATGGTGCTGTTCTTCTTGCCCGGCGGCTGGGCCATGACCTGCACGCCCGCGTCGAGGATCTCGTCGCCCGTCATCACCAGCCGCGCCTGCCCGCCGCCGAAGAGTTCGGGGAACATGCGGCCGAAGTGCTCGTTGACCTGGTTGAAGGTCGAGCCCAGCAGGTCGCGGGTTTCGAGGTCGATCTTGTGGATGGCGTCTTCCAGGGTCTGGATGGCGGCGTTCAGGTCGCTGCACTGCGCGTCGAGGAAGGTCTTGCGCTCGCGCGCCGCCGTCAGTTCGTCCAGCGCGGCGAGGTTGACGGCGCCCAACGCGGCAATCTCGCGGTTGATGCGGTCGATCTCGCCTTGCAGGCCGTGGAGCTTCACCGCGCCCTCTTCGATGGATTGGGCCAGCGCTTGCTGGTCCACCTCGGCGGCTTCCAGCTGTTCGCGGTACTGCGCGCCGCCCAGTTGCGCGGCCTGTTCTTCGAGTTGCAGCTTGGTGATGGCCTCGCGCAGTGGGTCAAGGCTGCGCTCAAAGCTCAGCCGCTGCTCGTCGGCCTTGCGCAGGCGCAGCGAGAGGTCGTCATAGCCCGTGCGCACGGCGACCAACTGGCCCTCGCGTTCGAGCTTGAGCGTCAGCGCGTCCTGCAGGCCCGCCTGCGCGGCGGCGTCGTTCAGCGTGTCGAGTTCGCCCTGCAGGCTGGCGGCGGACGTGGCGACCTGCGCGACCTGGGCCTGCGCCGTCTCGATGCCGCGCTGCAGTTCGCCGCGCCGCGCGGCCAGGGTCTGCGTCGCAAAGCGGGCTTCCTGCGCACGGCGTTCCAGCGTGCGCAGCTGCTCGCGCGCGTCGGCCAGCTTGCGCTCGGCGGCGATGACGCCGTCGTCCAGTTCGGCATGGCGCTGCTGGGCGTCGCCGAGTTGAATGTCCAGTTCCTCGAAGCGCGCTTCGCCGACGGCGCGGCGCTCCTGCAAACCCTCTTGTTGAGCGGCGATCTCGGCGAGCTCGGCGTCCAGGCTGCTGCGGCGCTGCTGGCTGGCCTCGGCTTGGCTGTTCAGGCGCAGCAGTTCGACCTGGATCTGGTGCGCCCGCGTCTGCGCCTCGCCGGCCTCGCGGCGCAGTGCGGCGAGCCGGCCATTGGCGTCGTTGAACTGGTGTTCGACGCGGGCCAGGGCCACGCGCGCCTCCTCTGCGATGACGCCCTGCCCTTTCTGCGCCAGCGTCAGTTGCTCGATCTCCTGCGCGCGCGCCAGGAGCCCGGCCTGCTCGGAGTCGGGCGCGTAGAAGGTGACGGAGAACTGGCCGACTGCGTGGCCGGCCGGCGTCAGGATCAGCTCGCCATGCGTGAGCCGGCCACGCGCGGCCAGCGCCTCGTCCAGCGTCGCGGCGGTGTAGACGCCTTCGAGCCAGTCGTTCAGCAGCGCGGTGAGGCCGGCGTCGTCGAGCTTGAGCAGCGCGCTCAACTTGGGCAGGGTTTCATGCGTGTTCGCAATGCCGCTCTGCGGTGCCGAATAGAAGGCCAGCCGCGCGGGCGGCGCATCGAGCTCGAAGGCGCGCACCGTGTCCAGTCGGCCGACGCTCAAGGCGCCCATGCGCTCGCGCAAGGCGGCTTCGAGCGCGTTCTCCCAGCCCTGGGCGATATGCAGCTTCGTCCACAGCCCTTGCAGCCCGTCGAGGCCGTGCCGGGCGAGCCAGGGCTTGAGCTTGCCCTCGGTCTGCACCTTGTCCTGCAGCGCCTTCAGCGCTTCGAGCCGCGCGTTCAGGTCGCTCTGCCTGGCAAGCTGAGCGTTCGCGTCCTGCTGCAAGGCGCGGCGCTGTTCTTCGAGTTGCGGTAGTTGCTCGGCCAGTTCGTGCAGCCGGGCCTCGGCGGTGTCGCGCGCCTCGTCGGCGGCGACCGCGCGTTCGCGCCATTGCGTCAGCGCCTCATGGTCGGGCGCGCCCAAAGCGCGGCTTTCGGCCGTCAGCCGGTCTTCGCGCTGACGCAGCGACTTGACTTGCTCGTCCACGCTGCGGCTCTCCGCCGCCAGCACCTGGATCTGCTGCTGCACCTGCGCGACCTGCGCGCGCTGCTCGTTGGCGCGGCTTTGCGCGGCGCGCAGCGCGTCTTCGGCGACGGGCAATTGCGCCTGCTGCTCCTCGGCCTGCGCGGCGAGGATTTCGCTCTGCTCGTCGGCCCCGGCGATCTGCTCGGCGATGCCTTCCAGTTCGGCCTGCGATTGCTCGATGCGCTCGCGCCACTGGCCGTCCTGCGCGTGCAGCTCGGCCAGCCGCGCCTGCGCGCGCGTGCGGCTCTCGACGACGAAGCGGATGCGCTCTTCCAGCCGGCTCACTTCGAGCTGCGCCTCGGCATGGCGGCCCTGCGCGGCGTGCAGTTCGTCGCCGGCCGCGTAATGGGCCTGGCGTACTTCTTCGAGTTCGGCCTCGACGCCGCGCAACTCGGCCATGCGGGCTTCGAGCGCGTTCAGCGCTTCGGCGTGGGCCGTCTTCACGCGCGCCGCCTCGTTGCCGGCGTCGCGCGCCTTCAGGAACCAGAGTTGATGCAGCTTCAGCGTGCCCGCGTCCTGCAACTGCCGGTAGCTGGCCGCCACCTCGGCCTGGCGTTCGAGCTTGTCGAGGTTGGCGTTCAGTTCGCGCAGGATGTCATCGACGCGGGTCAGGTTCTCGCGCGTGTCCTTGAGGCGGTTCTCCGTCTCGCGGCGGCGCTCCTTGTACTTGGAGACGCCGGCCGCTTCTTCGAGGAACAGCCGCAGTTCCTCGGGCCTGCTCTCGATGATCCGAGAAATCGTGCCCTGGCCGATGATGGCGTAGGCGCGCGGGCCGAGGCCGGTGCCGAGGAAGACGTCCTGCACGTCGCGGCGGCGCACCGGCTGGTTGTTGATGTAGTAGCTGCTGGTGCCGTCGCGCGTCAGCACGCGCTTGACGGCGATTTCGCTGAACTGGTTCCACGGCCCGCCGGCGCGCGCCGAGGCGTTGTCGAACACCAGCTCCACGCTGGCGCGGCCGGCCGGCTTGCGGTTGCCGCTGCCGTTGAAGATCACGTCCTGCATGGACTCGCCGCGCAGTTCGCTGGCCTTGCTCTCGCCCAGCACCCAACGCACCGCGTCCATGATGTTGGACTTGCCGCAGCCGTTGGGCCCGACGACGCCGACGAGCTGCCCGGGCAGCTGGAAGGTCGTGGGTTCGGCGAAGGATTTGAAGCCGGCCAGCTTGATCGAATTCAGGCGCATCGGCTAAGTATTTGATTTGCTTGCTAAAAAGCGCCCGATGCAGGCGCCTTGGCGGGGCCGGATGATAGCATTCACCCCCTCTGAAGACGCCCCTGAATCATGGCCACGAAGAAGACCCCCGCCCCCGCCGCCAGCAAGAAGCCGAAGATGCGCGAGGTGCCGAAGAACCCGCCGAGCCGGCCCAGCAAGGACATCCTCGTCTTCCCGAACCCGAACCCCGGGCGCGACTACGTCATCCAGTTCCAGGTGCCCGAGTTCACCTGCCACTGCCCGCTGACCGGCCAGCCGGATTTCGCGCACTTCACGATCGACATGATCGCGGACGAGCTCTGCGTCGAGCTGAAGAGCCTGAAGATGTATTTCTGGAGCTACCGCGACGAGGGCGCCTTCCACGAGAAGGTGACGAACACCATCCTGGACGACATCGTCAAGGCCACCGACCCGCGCTTCATCCGCATCACCGCGCGCTGGTATGTGCGCGGCGGCATCTACACCAACGTCGTCGCCGAGCACCGCAAGGCCGGCTGGACGCCCGCACCGCGCGTGGACCTGCCCGCGCATGGCTTCGAGACCGGGCTGCTGCGCTGAGCCCATGGCCGCCGACCCGCAGGCCACGCTCATCGAGGGCTTGCGGCAGCGCCTCGCCGCCGCCGAGCGCGAGGCGGCCTTCTTCCGGCAACTGGCCGAAAGCGCCACCGACACCATCGTCTACGGCGACCTGGACGGCGTGCGCCGCTACATCACGCCGTCCGTGCGCGAACTGCTGGGCTACGAACCCGAGGCCCTGATCGGCCAGTGCGCCATCGACATCGTCCACCCCGACGACACGCCCGCCTTCGCGGCGCTGCTGGCGCGGCTCCGATCGGGCGCCACGGAAGTGGGCAGCATCGAGATCCGCCAGCGCCACCGCGACGGCCATTGGGTCTGGATGGAAGCGCGGGTGCGCCTGACGCATGACGCCGGCACCGGCGAAGCGACGGGTTATGTCTCGTCCGTGCGCGCCACCGGCCAGCGCAAGGCGCGCGAGGAACGCCTGGCCCGGCTGGCCGCCCACGACGCGCTGACCGGCCTGCCCAACCGCCTGCGCTTAGGCGAACTGCTGGCGCAGGAGATCGAGCGCAGCCGCCGCAGCGGCCAGCAACTGCTGCTGCTGTGCATGGACCTGGACGGCTTCAAGCAGGTCAACGACCGCTTCGGCCACCTCGCGGGCGACGCGATGCTGCGCGAGGTGGCCGAGCGCCTGCGCGGCGTGCTGCGCGGCATCGACGTGATCGCGCGCCTGGGTGGCGACGAGTTCGTCGCGGCCATCCAGGCGGACAGCATGGACGCGGCCACGGCGATGGCGCAGCGGCTCATCGCGGCCATGGCCCGGCCCTTCCAATGCGACGGGCGGCCCGCCCAGATCGGCCTGAGCATCGGCATCGCCCGCCTGGCGCCCGACATGGCGGACGCCCAGGCCCTGCTTTCCGCCGCCGACCTGGCGCTCTACGCGGCCAAGCGCCAAGGCAAGAACACCTTCTGTTTCGCTGAAGCATGAGCACGAATCCCTGCCTGAGCTGCGGTGCCTGCTGCGTCAGCTTCCGCGTCGATTTCGATCGCAGCGAGCTGGAAAGCGAGGGCGGCCGCGTGCCCGACGGGCTGGCGGTGGAACTGGCAGGCCGCCTCGTGCGCATGCGCGGCACCGACCACGCCCCGCCGCGCTGCGCGGCGTTCACGGGACGGGTGGGCGAGAAGGCGGGCTGCGGCATCCACGAATGGCGGCCCTCACCCTGCCGCGAGTTCGGCGAGCGCGCGCCGATGGGCATCGGCGACGACGCCTGCGCGCGGGCGCGGGCGAGGCACGGGCTGTTACCGCTCTGACGCGGCGTTGTCAGCGCTTCTTCAACTCGTTCAGCCAGGCCAGCTTGGCGCCGTAGAGCTGCCGGTCCTTGACCGTCGCGCTGTTCTCCATCGCCTTGGCCAGCTCGCCGCGCGCGCCTTTCAGGTCGCCCAGGCCGTAGCTCGCCAGACCCAGCCAGAAATGGAACTCGGGCACATAGGCCGCGCGCGCCACTTCCATGCGGAACAACTGGCGCGCCTGCGCGAACTCGCCGGCCCGCATCGCCTCCACGCCCTCGTCGAAGAATTTGTAGGGCGGCACGGGCTGGATCCGGGCCAGTTGCGCGGCATAGACCTGGGCCTCGTCGCGGCGGCCGGCGTCGCCCAGCACGAGCACCAGGTTGGACATGGCCTGGGTGTTCAGCGGCTCGCGCTCCAGCACCAGGCGCAGCGCGGCCTCGGCCTCGGCACCGAGGCCCTTGCGCCGGTAGAGCACGGCCAGCGTGTTGTAGGCGGCCAGCCAGCGCGCGTCGGCGAGGATGGCCGCGCGCGCCCACCAGTAGGCGTCGTCGATCCGGCCCGCCGCCAGCGCCTCGGCGGCGCGGTTGTTGGCGAACATCGCCACCATGGTGGACTCGTCGATGACGCGGCTGCGCTGGGCGCGCAGTTGCTCGGGCGGTACGAAGTCGATGATGTACAGATCGGGTTCGCCAAAGGTCGAATGCCAGTTCCCCGTCAGCGACCGCGCCAGGCTGATGTTGACGTGGCCGGCCACGAAGTAGAGGCCGCTGGTGCGCGTCCAGCTCTCCGCGACGTAGACGTTGTTGAAACGCACCGGGATGTTCAGATAGCGCGCGAACGCCGCCGTCATCAGCGCCAGCGACATGCAGTTGCCGCGTCGCGCGTCGAAGGCCTCGGCGGCAGTGCGGGTGTCCTCGGCGTCGTAGTCCAGTTGCAGCCCGCCCTTGGTGTTGAGCGCGTCGATGAGGCCGTCGCGCAGGCCCTTGCGGCGCACCTCGGCGGCGATCTCGCGGTCGGCAAAACGCTGCATCGCCGGACTCAGCGCCAGCGCTTCCTGCGGGTCGATGCGCACGCTGGGCGGCTGGAAGGCGGTGTCGAGGAAGACGTCGGTGCGGGGCGCTTCCGGGGGCGCGCTGGCGCAGCCCGTCAGGCCGGCGCCCGCCGTCAGAAGTGCCAATGTGGTGACCAGGGTATGGATGGGTTTCATGGCTGCCTCCTGCCGCGAGCTTAGCCTTGGCCCGTGCCCCTGTCTTGAGTCATTTCACCCTCTCTTGAAATGGAAGCAAAACTACATTTCATCGATAGAAATACGACAAGTCAGCCTGAATACTCGTGAATCCCCGCTCATTGCCACGGGATTCCACCAACTTTTAAATGTAGTTTTACTTCAATAACATCCGCACACTTCCAAGGAGTGACGGACATGAAGGCATGGTCGGACGGCGTCGCGCGGCAGGCGCGGCGGGTGATGGGGGCGCTGGCGCTCGGCATGTGCGGGTTGCTGGCGGCCTGCGGCGGCGGTAGCGGCGCGGCGCTGGCCGGCGCCTCCGCGATGGGCAGCGACGGCAGCACCGAACTGGTCGCCGCAGCGGCCGCCGCCGCCGAGGCGCCGCGCGTCAAAGCCGCCGCCGTCGCCACGCCCGGCTCGCCGGCCACCGCGCTGCGCGTGCATTACCGCCGCGCCGACGGCAACCACGCGGGCTGGCAGATCCACACCTGGAACGCCGCCCAGAGCCCCAACTGGAACGAGGGCTGGAACGCCAGCGGCAGCGACGACTTCGGCGTCTATTACGACGTGCCCCTGGCCGCCGGCAGCGGCACGGTCGGCTTCCTCTTCCACAAGGGCGACGACAAGGACAACGGCGGCGCCGACCAGAGCCATGTGCTGCAGGCCGGCGCCAACGAGATCTGGCGCCTGCAGGGCGACGGCACCAGCTATGCCGGCAACCCGCTGCTGCTGCCGGTGCCCGACATCAAGACCCTGCGCGTGCACTACAAGCGTTTCGACGGCGCCTACAGCGCCTGGGGCCTGCACCTGTGGAACGGCAGCGGCCTGGACGCGGCCGCGCTGCCGACATTCCCTTCAGGCGTCGCCATCGACAACTGGGGCCAGCCCGTCGCGCTGAGCGCCATGCCCGGCTATGCGGCCGGCGACGGCGAGGTGGTCTTCGACATCCCCGTGCTCAACCCCCAGGGCGACGAGAACCGCAAGGGCCTGGAATTCATCATCCACGGCATGCCGCCCAACGAGAACGACAAGGACGGCCGCAACGACAACATCCGCGTCGAATTCGCCGCGCTGACGGTGGTCAACCAGGTCGGCCAGGTCTGGCTGGTCGAGCGCGACGCCACCGCCTACACCGCGCCGCCCGATCTGCGCCAGGTGTCCAGCACCGACGCCCGCGCCGTCTGGCTGAACCAGCGCCTCGTGCAATGGCCGCGCCTGGCCACCAGCGGCCCGGTGCGCCTCTACCACTCGGCCACGGGCCAGATCAGCGTCGCCCTCGACGCCCCCGTGCAGGGCGCCGACGGCTTCATCACCCTCGACGCCTACACCGGCGCCGTGCCGGCCGCCGAGGCGCTGCGCTTCAAATACGTCGCCAGCGGCACCGTCTTCAGCGTGCGCGCCGCCGACCTGGGCGCCCTGCCCGCGCTGCACCGGCAGCAGCTCGTGCTGGTGCAGGAAGACGCCAACGGCCGCGTGCAGAACGCCACCACCGCCCAGGTCGCCGGCGCGCTGGACGACCTCTACGCGGCCGCCAACAGCGTGCCCGACCTGGGCGCCACCGTGGCCAACGGCAGCACCCGCTTCAAGCTCTGGGCGCCGACCGCGCAGGCGGTGTCGCTCGTGCTGACCACGCCCGTCAACGGCTCGCCGCTGCTGACGCGCACCACCACCGAGCCCATGGCGCTGGACACCGCCACCGGCGTGTGGAGCCTCGCCAAGCCCGGCAGCCTGCAGGGCGCGAGCTACCGCTACCAGGTGCAGGTCTTCGTCAAGGGCCTGGGCCTGGTGCGCAACCTCGTCACCGACCCCTATTCCCTCGGCCTGACGATGGGCAGCCAGCAGAGCGTCGTCATGGACCTGAACGCCGCCGCCGCCAAGCCCGCCGGCTGGGACCTGGGCGCGCCGCCCGCCACCGTGGCCGCGCCGTCCGACCTCAGCATCTACGAGCTGCACGTGCGCGACTTCTCGGTCAACGACGCGACCGTCAGCGCCGCCCACCGCGGCAAATACCTCGCCTTCACCGAGGCCGGCTCCAACGGCATGCGCCACCTCGCGGCGCTCGCCGCCGCCGGCCTGACGGACGTGCATCTGCTGCCCGTCTTCGACCTCGCCAGCGTCAACGAGAAGGGCTGCGTCACGCCCACCGTGCCCGCCGCTGCGGCCGACAGCGAGGCCCAGCAGGCCGCCGTCATGGCTGCGGCCGGCAGCGACTGCTTCAACTGGGGCTACGACCCCTGGCACTACAGCACGCCCGAGGGCAGCTACGCCAGCAATGCCAACGACCCGCTGGCCCGCGTCGTCGAGTTCCGCCGCATGGTGCAGGCGCTCAACGCGGCCGGCCTGCGCGTGGGCATGGACATGGTCTACAACCACACCAGCGCCTCCGGCCAGAACGCCGCCTCGGTGCTCGACAAGATCGTCCCCGGCTACTACTACCGCCTCAACGCCACGGGCGGCATCGAGCGCTCCACCTGCTGCGAGAACACCGCGTCAGAAAACCTGATGATGGCCAAGCTGATGATCGACTCGGCCGTCACCTGGACGCGCGACTACCGCATCAGCTCCCTGCGCTTCGACATCATGGGCCACCACCCACGCGCCGTCATCGAGGCGCTCAAGGCCCGGACCGAGGCCGCCACCGGCCGCGCGGTGCAGATCGTCGGCGAGGGCTGGAACTTCGGCGAAGTCGCCAATGGCGCCCGCTTCGTGCAGGCCGAGATGCTGAGCCTGAACGGCAGCGGCATCGGCAGCTTCAATCCGCTGATCCGCGACGCCGTGCGCGGCGGCGGCTGCTGCGACTCGGGCAATGCCGTCGTCGCCAACCAGGGCTACGTCAACGGCTTCTTCTACGACCCCAACGCCAGCGCATCCGGCCAGACCCGGGGCGAACTGATGTGGCAGGCCGACCGCCTCAAGGCTTCGCTCGCCGGCTCCATCCGCAGCTTCCAGATGCAGACGAGCTGGGACGCCACGCTGCGCCTCGACCAGATCGACGTCGGCGGCATCCCGGCCGGCTGGGTGCTGGAACCGGGCGAGGTCGTCAACTACGTCGAGAACCACGACAACCTCACCCTGTTCGACAACAACGCCTTCCGCCTGCCCACCGGCACCAGCAAGGAAGACCGCGCCCGCGTGCAAATCCTGGCCAATGCCATCAACGCCTTCAGCCAGGGCGTGGCCTATTTCCACGCCGGCACCGACGTGCTGCGCAGCAAGAGCCTCGACCGCAACAGCTACGACAGCGGCGACTGGTTCAACCGCCTGGACTGGCGCTATGCGGACAACGGCTTCGGCGCCGGCCTGCCGCCCGCGCGCGACAACGCCGACAACTGGGCCCTCGCCCGTCCGCTGCTCGCCAACCCGCTCATCAAGCCCCACGCCAACGACATCGCCTGGACGCGCGACGCCTTCCGCGACCTGCTGCGCATCCGCCAGAGCAGCACCCTGCTGCGCCTGCGCACCGCCGAAGACATCAAGGCGCGGCTGACCTTCCTGAACACCGGCTCGGCCCAGGAAGCCACCGTCCTCGTCGGCCGCCTCGACGGCACGGGCTATGCCGGCGCCAACTTCGACGAACTCGTCTACTTCATCAATGTGGACAAGACCGGCAAGCAACTCACCCTGCCCACGCTGGCCGGCCATGCGCTGGAACTCCACCCCGTCCACCTCGCCGCCACCGCCGCCGACCAGCGCGCCCGCCAGGCCAGCTTCGACCCGCTGAGCGGCACCGCCCGCGTGCCCGCCCGCACGGCCGTCGTCTTCGTCGCCCGCGCCCCCGCTCCCCGCACCAAGCTCGTCAAATGACCATGAAACCTCTCCACCACCTCGCCGCTGCGGCCACCCTCGCCTGTGCCGGTTTCACCGGTTTCACGGCCCAGGCCGGCACCTTCACCCTCGACGTGAGCGGCGCGCAGAGCGTCAATCTGCTGGGCGAGGCGGGCAACACCGTCTGGTTCCTCGACATCGGCGCCCACGCCGTGCTGAACGCGCTCGACTGGGCCGTCACGCTCAACGCCTACGCGCCGAGCAGCCTGTCCGAGATGCAGATCAGCTTCGGCGATGCCAGCGGGCTCGATGTCATCACCTTCGCGCCCGACGCCCTCGACGGCTACAGCGGCACCGGCCACTACAGCGGCTCGCTGGACCTGCAAGGCTGGGGCGTGGCGGCCGGCGCCGACGGCCTGCTGCGCATCGAGTTCAGCGAGGCCTACAAGGACTTCGCGCTGAACGTCGCCGAAGGCCAATGGGTCAGCGGCAGCCTGAGCTTCGACGTGTCGCCCGTGCCCGAGCCGGCCAGCGCCGTGCTGGCACTGCTGGGGCTGGGCTGGGTCGGCCTGCGCGCGCGGCGGCGTTGAACGCCTGAATCAAGCCGCCTTCAATGCCGACACGCTGGAGGGAGCGGCGACGTGAGCGGCGAGCACCTGCTGCCGGCTCGGCTGCTCAATTGCGCCATGACGCGGGGCCGCGCACTCACTCGCGCACGAACACCGCCGCGCTGCGCGCCGGCACCTCGAAGCGGCCGTTCACCGCCCTCGCCTCACGGCGCACGCGGGCATCGGCGCCCCGGCGCTGCACGGGATGCAGCGCCCAGCGGGTGCCGGCTTCTTCGGGCAGGGTCAGCACCTGGGCCGTGGGCGCGACATTGATGAGGGCCAGCACCGCCCGGAAGCCCGGCAGGCCGCTACCGTCGATGCGCAGGGCCACCAGCGCCGGGTTCTGGCCGGCGCCGCTGCCGGGGAAGCTCAGGCGCCGCTCGATCTCCGCCGCGCTTTGCAGGCGCAGCAGCGGTGTGCTCTGGCGGATGCGCAGCAGGTCGCGGAACACGTCGCGGGCCCAGGCGATGTCGGCCGGGCGGGGTTTGAGCTGCGGGTCGGCGAGCAGGGGGCGGGCCTGGGGCCAGATGTCGGCGTTGTCGGCCGCAGGCGGCAAGCCGGCGGCGAAGCCGTTGTCCTGGTAGCCCCAGTCCAGGCGGTTGAACCAGTCGCCGCTGTCGTAGCTGTTGCGGTCGAGGCTCTTGCTGCGCAGGATGTCCTGCCCGGCATGGAAATAGGCCACGCCCTGGCTGAACGCCACCAGGGCGGCACCGAGCATCTGCACGCGAGCCCGGTCCTCGCGCGAGGTAGCGCGCGGGAGCTTGAGCGCGTTGAGGTCGTACAGCGTGCGGTTGTCGTGGTTCTCCACGTAGTTGACGACTTCGCCGGGCTCGCTCACATAGCCGGCCGGCTGGTCGCCGTAGGGGATGGCGTCGAGGCGCTTCGTGTCGCCGCGCCAGGTGGTGAGCGCGAAGCCGCGCAGCGAGCCGGCGAGGCCGGCGCGGATCATGTCGGCGGTTTCGCCATCGACGCGGCCGTTGAGCCAGCCGAGGGCGTCGGGCGCGTCGCCCCGGCCGCGCGCGGCGTCGCGTGCGCGGTCGCTGAACGTGCCGATGCCGCTGCCGTTCAGGCCGAGTTGCGAGGCCTGCACGAAGCGCGCGCCGTTGGCCACCTCGCCGAAGTTCCAGCCCTCGCCCAGCAGTTGCACCGGGCGGCCGGCCTCGGCGTTGACGCGCGCCTGCAGGCGCTCCATGGCTTCGCGCGGCTGGTGGCCCATGAGGTCGAAGCGCATGGAGTCGATCTTGTATTCGCGCACCCACAGCGCGGCCGAGTCGATCATCAGCTTGGCCATCATGCGGTGCTCGGTGGCGGTGTTGTCGCAGCAGGTGGAGCGCTCGACCTCGCCGCGCGCGTTCAGCCGGTGGTAGTAGCCGGGCACGAGGCGGTCCAGCACGGACTTCTTGGCCTGCCCGGCCGCCGCCATGTGGTTGTAGACCATGTCCATGCCGACGCGCAGGCCGGCTCGGTGCAGGGCCATCACCATCTGGCGGAACTCGATGACCCGTTTCAGCGGGTCGGTCGCATAGCTGCCCTCGGGAGCGTTGAAGTGCCAGGGGTCGTAGCCCCAGTTGAAGCAGTCGTCGGCCGCCACGGCCATCACGGCGGCCTGCTGGGCTTCGCCGTCGGCGGGCGCCTGGGGCAGCACAGCCGGCGTCTTGCAGCCGTGCTCGGGCACGCTGGCAAGGTCGAAGACGGGCAAGAGGTGGACGTCGGTCAGCCCCGCCTGGGCCAGCGCCTTCAGGTGCCGCATGCCGCGCGACCCGGGCTCGGCGAAGGCCAGGTATTTGCCGCGCCAGGCGGGGCGCACCGAGGCGTCGCCGATGGAGAAGTCGCGCACGTGCAGTTCGTAGATGACTTGATCGGTCGCGGCCTGGATGCGGTTCGGCCGGGGCGCGGCGTCCCAGCCCTTGGGTTTGAGGCCCGGTGAGGCGAGGTCGGCGACGAGGCTGCGCTGCGAGTCGGCCGTCAGCGCGACCGAATAGGGGTCGGTGAGGAGGTTGCGCACGCGGCCCTGGGTGGGCGTGACGACCTCGGCGAGATAGCGGTAGGCCTGCCCGCTCAGGTCGCCGGGGAGTTCGGCCCGCCAGATGCCGGTGGCCGGGTCGAGCTGCATCGCGTCGGCGGCGATGGCGGGGGACTCGGGGCCGGCGTAGCGGCACAGCACGAGCCGCTGCGCGGTGGGCGCCCAGACGGCGAAACGCGTCTGCGCCTTGGCGGGATGGGCGCCGAGGTCGCCGGCCTGCTCGGCGGCGGCGTAGAGGTCGTCCAGCGCGCCGGGCGTCTGCAAGCCCGTGGCGGCGATGACGCGGCCGTCCGCCGTCTCGTGCGTGAGCAGCAGTTGCGCGCGCAGCAGCGAGGCCGCGTCTGCGCCCGCGACCGCGAAGCGCGGGCCGTCGCCGATGAAGCGGAACTGCGCCGGCAGCGGCGCCGCGCCCGGCCGCAGTTCCACCGCGCCATCGGCGCCGGCCACCGCCTCGCCGGCCACGGCACGCAGGCCGGCCGCCAGCGCGTGGTGCAGGCGCACGCGCTCGCCCGGCTGCAGCTTCAGGCCCGGCCATTGCACCGTGCGCGCATCCAGCCAGTAGGCCTCGGCCGGCGGCTGGGCGGCAGCAGCCGGCGCCTGCGGCTCGGCATTGCAGTCGTCCAGACCGCCGGCCTGCGCGGCGGTGGCGATCAGCGTCAGGCCCAGCAGCGCGGCCCGCATCAGGCGAGATGGCATGGTGTCTCCTTGTTGTCGCCATGATGGTAGCAAAACTACATTTATCGAAATCACGAAGGAGAATTCTCAGCAAAACGACTACGCTCGCGCCACAAAGACGAGTAGTTTGATTACATGATTCGCCTCAAGAGCTGTTTTGCAGCGCTGCTGTCCGCCACCCTGGCCCTGCCCGCAGCCGCCCAGATCGACATCGCGCCCGTCCCTACCCGGCCGCAGCCCAGCACCCTGCCGGCGGACTGGCGGCACGGCGTGTTCATGGAAATCTTCGTGCGCGCCTACCAGGACAGCGACGGCGACGGCATCGGCGACCTGCGCGGCCTCACGCAGCGGCTGGACTATCTGCAACAGCTCGGCATCAGCGGCCTGTGGCTGATGCCCATCACCGCCAGTTCCGACCACGACCACGGCTACGCCACCATCGACTTCCGCCGCATCGAACCGCAATACGGCACGCTGGCCGACTTCGATGAACTCGTCCGCGAGGCACACAAGCGCGGCATCGGCATCCTCATGGACTATGTGATCAACCATGCGTCCTGGCAGTTCCCGCCCTTCCGGCAGGCCCTGGCCGACCGCGCCAGCCCCTGGCGCTCCTGGTTCGTCTGGAACCCCGACCCCGGCCCGGGCTGGGACATCTGGGGCAAATACCCCTGGTACGACGCGGCCACCCAGCCCTGGACCTGGGCCGGCGCGCTCAAAGACCTGCCGCCGCCCGCGCCCGGCGCGGCCGACACCTATTTCGGCACCTTCGGGCCGCACATGCCCGACTTCGACATGCGCAACCCCGAGGTCGTGCGCTACCACGAAAGCTCGCTGCGCTTCTGGCTCAACCGCGGCCTGGACGGCTACCGGCTGGACGCCGTGCCTCATCTGATCGAGAACGACGCCAAGGACTGGAACGATCAGCCCGAAAGCCGCGCGCTGACCAAGCACTTCCAGGATCTCATCAAAAGCTACCCCGGCCGCTACGTCGTCTGCGAGGCCACGGCCGAGCCCATCGCCTACGGCAAGCCCGAACTCTGCGGCGGCGCCTTCGCCTTCAACCAGAACTACGAGCTGATGAAGGCTGCCCGGGGCGACACCGAAGCGCTGCGCAAGGTGGCGGACTACTACCGCCGCATGTCGCCGACGATGGCGACCTTTCTGCACAACCACGACATCTTCACCGGCCGGCGCGTGTGGGACCAGTTGCAGGGCGATGAGGCCCGCTATCGACTGGCGGCGGCCAGCTATCTGCTGCTGCCCGGCACACCCTTCGTCTACTACGGCGAGGAGATCGGCCAGGCGGGCATCGAAGGCCCCGGCGACGACCCGCTGCGCGCGCCGATGAGCTGGGCCGCCGGCAACCAAGGTTCGGGCGGCTTCACGACGAGCGCCCAACCGTTCCGCCCCCTCTCGCCCAACCGCGCCAGCCACAACGCCGCCGCCCAGCAGCGCGACGCCGGCTCGCTGTTCCACTTCTACCGCGAACTGATCGCGCTGCGCCGCGCCCACCCGGCGCTGGCGCTGGGCCGCTACGAAGCGGATCACGTCGAAGGCGCCGTCTGGCGCTTCGAACGCGTGCAGGGTGGCGAGCGCCTGCTCGTCGCCCTCAACTACGGCGACACGCCGGCCACGCTGGCGCTGCCGGCCCGCGCCCGCCTGCTCTATCCGCAACGGAAGGCAGGCGCCCGCAAGGTGCTCCCGCCGCTGTCCCTGCACGTCTACCGGCTATGAAAACCCTCCTCACCCTCGCCACCGCCCTGCTGATGAGCCTCCCCACCTGGGCCGCCGAGCCCGACCGCATCGAGCCGCCCCACTGGTGGGCCGGCATGCACGACCGCGCGCTGCAACTGATGCTGCACGGCCCCGGCATCGCCGGCGCCCGGGTCGCCCTCGCGCCCTACCCCGGCGTGACGCTCAAGGGCAGCCACCGCGCCGACAGCGCCAACTACCTCTTCATCGACCTCGACATCGCCCCCGAGGCCCGCCCCGGCACGCTGGCGCTGCAACTCGACGGCCAGCCCCTCGCCTACCCGCTGCTCGCCCGCGCGCCAGGCTCGGCCGAGCGCGCGAGCTTCGGCCCGAAGGATGCGATCTACCTCGTCGTCCCCGACCGCTTCGCCAAAGGGCGCGATGGCGGCAGCGGCCGGCAGGCCCACACCCGGGAAGGCATCCACCGCGCCGACCCCAGCGGGCGCCACGGCGGTGACCTCGCCGGCCTGCGCCAGCACCTCGACTACATCGCCGGCCTCGGCTTCACGCAGATCTGGCCCACGCCCCTGGTCGAGAACGACGCGCCGCGCTACAGCTACCACGGCTACGCGGCGACCGACTTCTACCGCATCGACCCGCGCTTCGGCAGCCATGCCGACTACCTCGCCTTCGTCGCCGACGCCCGTGCCCGCGGCCTCGGCGTCATCCAGGACATCGTGCTCAACCACATCGGCGCCGGCCACTGGTGGATGGCCGACCCGCCCGCGCGCGACTGGCTCAACCACTGGCCCCGCTACACGGAAACGCATCACGCGCGCATGACCCTGCAAGACCCCTATGCCGCCGACAGCGACCGCAGGCGCTTCACCGACGGCTGGTTCACGCCGCAGATGCCCGACCTGAACCAGCGCCGCCCCGAACTCGCCACCTATTTGACGCAGATGAGCCTGTGGTGGATCGAAAGCGCGGGCCTGAGCGGCATCCGCACCGACACCTGGTCCTACTCCGACCGAGACTTCCTGGCCCGCTGGTCCGCCAGGCTGCTGCGCGAATACCCGCACCTCAACATCGTCGGCGAGGAATGGAGCCCGCACCCGGCCGTCGTCGCCTACTGGCAGCAGGGCAAAGGCAACCATGACGGCTATGCCTCGCAGGCGCCCAGCATGATGGACTTCCCGCTCCACGGCGCCCTGATCGCCGCGCTGACCGAGGGCGACAGCCACGACGCCGGCCTGACCAAGCTCTACGAAGGCCTCGCCCACGATTTCGTCTACCCTGCGCCGCAGCAGCTCGTGCTCTTCGACGGCAACCACGACACGCCGCGCCTGTTCTCGTTGCTGCACGAAGACATGGGGCTAGCGAAGATGGCCGTCGCCTACCTCGCAACGACGCGCCGCATCCCGCAGTTCTTCTACGGCAGCGAACTGCTGATGACGAGCCCCACGCAGCGCGACGACGGCCTGGTACGCGCCGACATGCCCGGCGGATGGCCGGGCGATGTGGTGAACGCCTTCACCGGCGCGGGCCTGACGCCCGCGCAGCGCGACATGCAGGACTGGGTGCGCCGCCTGTTCACCTGGCGCAAGGGCGCCGCCGTCATCCACGACGGCGCGCTGATGCAGTACGCGCCGCTGGCGGGCGTCTACGTGTTCTTCCGTCATGACGCGGGCCGCACCGTGCTGGTCGCGCTCAACAAGAACCGCGAAGCCGTGGAACTCGACCTCGCCCGCTTCCCCGAGCGCGTGGCCGCGGGCGAACTGGCGCGCGACGTGATGACGGGGCGGGAATTCACGCTGACCGACAAACTCCCCCTGCCCGCCCGCGCCCCGCTGATCCTGGAGATACGCCGACGCTGATCGACGCCACGCCCCACGGCCAGCCTATGAACGACCCGTGGGCCACCGGCCTGCCGCCTGGCCAGGGCGCCTCCAGCGCCCGCGAACGGGGTCAGTTGCCGGCAAAGCGGAACTGCAGAACGCCGGCGGCTTCCTCGACCAGCACCTGGGGCGTCCGCCAGACATAGCGCGTGACGGAGCGGGTCACCTGGGTCGGCTGGAGCGAGGGGTTCACCGTCACCATCTGGCCCGTGGTGGTGTAGGCCGTGCCGCCGCCATCCGGCAGCATCTCGACCTGCGTGCGCGTCTGCTGCTGGGATTCCGGCACGCCGTATCGGCGGGTCAGCGCACCGCGGACCGCCTCGACGCCGCCCGCCATCGTCAGCTGCATGCCGACCAGCCCCTGGGCATCGAATTCCAGCTTCGCGGCCTGCACCGCCTGGCCGGCAAAGCTGACGCCGGACTTCGCGGCGGCGGTGTGGGGATAGCGGGCCACGCATTGCTTCAGCGCCTCGTCGGCCCTGGCCACGCGCTGGGCATTCGCCGTGGCGGACGGCGGAACGTCCCTGACGCTTTGCGGCGCCCCCCCGACCAGACCGCTGAACTGGGCCCAGCGCTTGCTGTCACCCGCTTCCTTGTGCTCGGCGGCGCAGGGCGGGCCCTTGAAGCAATTCAGTTGCGAGCCCTCGGTGCTGCACAGCGCGGTCGGGATCTGGTCGGCCAGGGCGGCCAGCCGGCTGCGTCCCGTGAGCGCGTCCAGCGCCCATTGGCGGGCCCGTGCCGATTCGCCGCTGCGCTCCGCATCGGCGACCAGGGCCTGCGTCAACTGCCCATTGAAGCTGCGCAACCGCTCCCGGGCCTCGGCGATCAGCCGCTGCGAATCGGCGATGCCCGAAGGGTCGAGCGCATTCGCCGGCTTGCCGGTCACGGCCTGCCAGGCTTCGATCTTGATGCGCAGAGAGACATGGCAGCGGTTGGCCTTGGCCCACTCGTCCAATGCCGGCTCACGCTCCCAGAACTGCTGCCAGGCCGGGTCCACCGCATTGGCACGTGCCACCTCTTCGCGCTCGATCCCGCCCGTCACGGCGGCACGCATCATCTGCGGCGGCAACTGCGCCACGCGGCGGGCGATCTCCTGGCGCAGCCGGGCCTTGGCCCGATCCTGGCGAAGGTCGCAACCCTGGTCGTAGCTGTTGCCCATGCCGGGCAGGAAATCGGCGACCGTGCGGCTGCGACCGGCCTCGATATCGGCGCGCTCGGCCACGGCCTGCCCCTGGCGCGCGGACTCGGCCTTGCCCTGCTCCAGCGCCGCGCGGACCACGTCCAGGTCGGTCTGCATCAGCACGCCCGTCACCTCATGCCCCAGCGTCTGCTGCAGCTTGCGATGGATGAGGCCGAGGTCCAGGCAGGAGTCGGACTTCGCATTGAGGTGCTTGGCGCCCCAGGCAAAGACGACGAAGCGGAGTTGCGGCTCCTTGCGCAACTGCTCTTCAATGGCCGATGCACTCACGGGCCGACGCGGCGGCAGCTTGCCCGCCTCGGGCCGGCAATCGGTGTTCAGTTCGCCCGGCGCCAGGCTCGGCGCCGGCAGCAGATCCGCCGCGATGAGCCCGGGCGGGCGTTGCGGCGAGGGTTGCGACAGGGCCGACTGGGCGCCACTCACGGATGGCAAGGCAGAAAGGCCCGCGATCAGGCCGAGGCTGGCAATCCTTGAGAAACGCATGCCTGCTCCTTTCGCCGCCGCCGTTGGCGGCATCTGGGTTGATGGGGCGAACGTAGCGCCCCCAACACTGCCGGCTCAGGAAGCCAGCTTGCCCATCATCGCCCAGGCGCGCTCGAAGACCGCGCGATCGGCCACGTCCTTGTCGCGCATCTCCACTTGGTGACCGATGAATTCAAGGGCGGCCAAAGCTCGCCGACTCACGAATGGGTTCCCTACGGACGTCCTTCATCAGGGTCTGCGGCATACAAGCGCCGCAACGATGACCGTTTGTAGTCTGAGCGCAATAGCACCTAACGCCTGAATTAAGCCGACTTGGCCGCTCCAGTGGACAAGTTCGGCTTGAATGAATTGTTAGGCCGCAGATCGGCCCGCCCATGCGCTAAGGTCATCAATGTCCGCGATGAATCCAATGATCTCGTCTCCGGAACGCAGAGACGTCACGCCCTGGATGTTGACGATCTGTTGTAGGTGCCAAGAGACGGTTTGATCTAGGTGGTTCTTGTACGAATGAGGTGGTTCGACACGGAGTGCCTGCTCCACGTCCTCCGGGCTTGGCAATTGGAAGTAGCGCACCTGTACGTCAATGGAGCCAGTGGGCACTCCATTGATCTGGCATTGGTACGTGGCAATTGCGAGCCATCTGCTCATGCGGCCTAACGTGTTCTCGGGAGACAGATCTCGCCGCTTAAGCAGGCATCCTGCGCCCTAGATCGGGGGGGCGGCTGCCCGACAAGTGCTTGATGCATATCGTGAATCTTCCATTTTACTGTTGTTTTGTACAGTATTAAATTTCCGACAAAAGTGGCGCGCTGTTACAAGTTCTCGACGAGGCTGGGCGCGCCCGTCAGGAGCGCTCCCATGATGCCAGCCCAGGGATCGGCACGAACACCTCGGGAAAACCTGCGCCCCCGGTCTACACCGGCGCAGTTGCCGCCGCTGCGGGCGCCCCGCGTGCTGGATCAGTTGCGCGAGCGGCTGCGTTTCATGCACTACAGCCTGCGCACCGAGGAGGTCTATGTGTACTGGGTGAAGGCCTTCATCCGCTTCCATGGGCTGCGCCACCCCGCCGAAATGGGCGGCCCCGAGGTGGAAGCCTTTCTCACGCATCTTGCGAACGACCGCGACGTGGCCCCTTCCACGCACAGCCAGGCACTGTCCGCCTTGCTCTTCTTCTACGGCAAGGTGCTGGCGCACGACTTGCCATGGCTGCAGGAGATCGGCCACCCGCGCCGCCATCGGCGCCTGCCCGTGGTGCTCAGCACCGAGGAAGTGCGCCGTGTGCTGCAGGGCATGAGCGGCGAGCCTCTGCTGCTGGCCCGGCTGCTCTACGGCACGGGCTGCGCATCACCGAGGCATTGCAGTTGCGGGTCAAGGACGTGGACTTTGCCCAGCGCGCGCTGATCGTGCGGGAAGGCAAAGGCGCAAAGGATCGCGTCGTGATGCTGCCGCAGTCCCTGGTGCCGGGGCTGCGCGGGCAATTGGCCCAGGCCCGGCTGGTATGGGCGGGCGACGTGGAGGCTGGCACGGCGGGCGTGGAGATGCCGCATGCGCTGGATCGCAAATACCCTCGCATGGGTGCGAGCTGGCCGTGGTTCTGGGTGTTCCCGCAGGGCCACCATTCGACCGACCCGCGCAGCGGTGTCGTGCGCCGCCACCATCTATACGACCAGACGTTCCAGCGTGCGTTCAAGCGGGCCGTCCTGGCGGCCGGCATCGCCAAGCCCGCCACGCCGCACACCTTGCGACATTGCTTCGCCACACACCTGCTGCAGTCGGGCAGCGACATCCGCACCGTGCAGGAGTTGCTGGGGCATGCCGACGTGGCGACGACGATGATCTACACGCATGTGCTCAAACTGGGTGGCAGCGCGGTGCGCAGCCCGCTCGATGCGCTCTGATTTCCGCCGGCCGGCGCCTCAGCCCGGCAGCTTCAGCAGTTCGAACGGCCCCCGCCCGGATGCGGCGGTGATGAGGCCCAGCACGCGCGCCGGCTCGCTGCCCAGCCAGTCCCACCGGAAGCGCCAGCCCCAGTTGCCGCCGAGCACGCCGGGCACGTTCATGCGGTGTTCGCTGGCGAGGCCCAGCACGTCCTGCAGCGGGTAGACGGCCATGTTGGCGACCGAGTTGGCGCAGGCGCGGATCATGGCCCAGTGGACGTCGTGCTCGCCGCAGGCGAGGTAGGAGCCGGCGAAGGCGCGCTCGCGGGGCTTGGCCTGGTTCCACCAGCCGCGCACGGTGTCGTTGTCGTGCGTGCCGGTGTAGGCGACCGACGTTCTGGGCCACATATGCGGCAGGAATTCGTGGTCGGCCTCGGCGCCGAAGGCGAATTGCAGGATCTTCATGCCGGGGAAGCCGCAGCCGTCGCGCAGCGCATGCACGTCGTCGGTGATGAAGCCGAGGTCTTCGGCCACGATGGGGAGATCGCCCAGGGCCGCGCGGATGGCGTCGAACAGGGCCATGCCGGGGCCGGTCTTCCATTGGCCGCGCTTGGCGTCGGGGCTGTCGGCGGGAATTTCGTAGTAGCCGGCAAAGCCGCGGAAGTGGTCGATGCGGAAGACGTCGGCCTGGGTCAAGGCCCGCTGCACGCGCGCCGTCCACCATGCGTAGTTGTCGGCGGCCATCTTGTCCCAGCGGTAGAGCGGGTTGCCCCAGCGCTGGCCGAGGGGCCCGAGGTCGTCGGGCGGCACGCCGGCCACCACGGTGGTCTGGAAGTCGTCGTCGAGTTCGTAGAGGTCGGGGCGGGACCAGCAGTCGGCGCTGTCGTGCGCGACGAAGATGGGCAGGTCGCCCATCAGGTGGACGCCGCGCTCGTTGGCATAGCGCTTGAGTGCGCCGAGTTGCAGGTCGAACTGCCATTGCACGAACTGCCAGAAGGCGATCTCGTCGGCATAGGTCTTGCGCGCGGCGGCGAGGCCGGTGCGGCGCTTCAGGGCCTCGGGCCATTGCCACCAGGGTTGGCCGTTCAGCGGCGAGCGGATGGCCATGAAGAGCGCGTAGTCGTCCAGCCAGCTTTGCTGCGCGGCGCACCAGGCGGCGAAGGCCTGGCGATCTGCCGCGCCGGCGTGGGCCAGGAAGCCGGCGGCGGCGGCGCGCAACTGCTGTTCGCGCCAGGGCGTGACGCGGCCGTAATCGACGTGGGCGGCGTCGAAGCACGGCAGTTCGGGGGCTCGGAGCCAGCCTTTGGCGACGAGCGGCTCCAGCGCCACCATCCACGGGCTGCCGGCGAAGGCGGACACGCCCTGGTAGGGGCTGTCGCCGGGGCCGATGGGCGTGGTGGGCAGCAACTGCCAGATGGACTGGCCGGCCGATTGCAGCCAATCGACGAAGCGGTAGGCGTCGGGGCCGAAGTCGCCCATGCCGTGGGGGCCGGGCAGCGAGGTGATGTGCAGCAGCACACCCGAGGCGCGTTGGTTGAGGTTCATACGTGGCGCAGGACGATGAGGGAGCGGGCCGGCACGTTCAGCGGCATGCCGGCGGGGACGAGGGGCGCGGCGGATTCGCCGCTGCTGTCGAGCACGAGCCGCCAGGGGCCGTTGCAGAGCAGGAAGGGCAAGGCCTGGGGCTCGGGGTTGAAGACGATCATCAGCCGGGGCGTGGCGGCGCCGGCCTCGCGCAGTTGCGCCCCGAAGGCGCGCTGCGCGGTGTCGTGCCAGTCGTGCGGGCTCATCTCGTGGCCGCTGGGGGCGTGCCAGGTGATGCCGGGGCCGCCCGAACCCGGGGCGAACCAGTGCGGGTGGCGCAGCAGGGGCTCGGCGGCGCGCAGGGCCAGGGCCTGGGCGGTGAGTTCGGTCAGGCGGGCGTCGGCCCGGTCCCAGTTCAGCCAGGTCGTCTCGTTGTCCTGGCAGTAGGCGTTGTTGTTGCCGCCCTGGCTGTTGCCGATCTCGTCGCCCGCGCAGAGCATGGGCGTGCCCTGGGCGAGCAGCAGGGTGGCCAGCATGGCGCGGCGCACGCGCGTGCGGGTGGCGTGGATGGCGGCGTCGTCGCTCGGGCCCTCGGCGCCGAAGTTGGCGCAGAGTTCGCCGTCGCGGCCGTCGCGGTTGCCTTCGCCGTTGGCCTCGTTGTGTTTGCCGCTGTAGCTGGTCAGGTCGGCGAGCGTGAAGCCGTCGTGGACGGCGATGAAATTGACCGAGGCGGTGGGCAGGCGCTGGTGGAAGAGATCGCTGGAGGCCGTGAAGCGCCGCGCCAGTTCGCCGCGGCCGACGCCGGTGCCGAGCCAGTAGCCGCGCACGGCGTCGCGGAATTTGTCGTTCCACTCCAGGAAGCGGCCGGGGAAGCGGCCGAGCTGGTAGCCGTCGTAGCCGGCGTCCCAGGGTTCGGCGATCAGGTGCGCGCCGGCCAGCACCGGGTCTTGGCGCAGCGCGGTGAAGAAGGCCGCATTCGGGTCGTAGCCCTGCTGGGTGCGGCCGAGCACGGGGGCGAGGTCGAAGCGGAAGCCATCGACGCCCATCTCGGCCACCCAGTAGCGCAGCGAGTCGAGCACGAACTGCGTCACGCGCGGGTGCGCGCAGTGGACGGTGTTGCCGCAGCCGGTCAGGTTCTCGTGGCGGCTGCGGTCGTCGGCGGCGAGGCGGTACCAGGTGGCGTTGTCCAGGCCGCGGAAGCTCAGCGTCGGGCCGAACTCGTTGCCCTCGGGCGTGTGGTTGTAGACGACGTCCAGCACCACTTCGAGCCCGGCCTCGTGCAGGGCCTCGACCATGGCGCGGAACTCGGTGACGACGGCGCCCGGGTCGCCCCGGTGCTCGGCCTGCGCCCAGCGCGGGTCGGGGCAGAAGAAGCCCAGGGTGTTGTAGCCCCAGTAGTTGGGCAGGCCGCGCTCGGCGAGGTGGGGCTCGGGGATGCAGTAGTGGATGGGCAGCAGCGACAGCGTGGTGACGCCCAGGCGCTTGAAGTGGGCGATGGACGCCGGGTGGGCCAGGCCGGCATAGCTGCCGCACAGGGCCTCGGGCACGCCGGGCAGCAGCTGGGAGAAGCCCTTGACGTGGACCTCGTAGAGCACGACCTCGCCGGCCGCGCGGCGCGGGCGCGGGACGCGCGGGGGCGCCAGGTTTGGCGCCACGCGGGCCTTGAGCGCCTGCGCCGCGTTGTCGCGCGCGTCCAGCGAGCGCGGGCCGTCGGGGTGGCCGAGTTCGTAGCCATGGTGCTCGGCGCGCCAGCCGAAGCGGCCGGCGATCTCACGCGCATAGGGGTCGAGCAGCAGCTTGTGCGGGTTGAAGCGGTGGCCCTGCTCGGGCGCGTAGGGCCCATGGGCGCGCAGGCCGTAGACGAGGCCGGGGCCGACGCCCGGCAGGAAGCCGTGGAAGACGCCGTCATGCGGGCCGTCCAGCGGGTAGCGGCGCAGCTCGCGCTGGCCTTCGGCGTCGAAGATGCAGAGTTCGATGCGCGTCGCATGCTCGCTGGCGACGGCGAAGTTGACGCCGCCGTCGCGGGCGAGCGCGCCCAGCGGCTCGTGCCGGCCGGGGTGCAGGTCAGGCAGGTGAGCCATTCAGCGCTCCCTGCATTTCGGGCCGAGCGCCGGGCCGCTCCCAAGCCGGCCCGCCAGGGCGATGAGCGCGCGGCTCGAAGCCGTGCGCATCGCCGTCCCCTCGGGGGACCGACTGGGCTCGCTCGCGTGCAGCGACGCGAGACCGGACGAGGGGCAGCTCATATCGGCACGAAAAACAGCGTCGCCAGCGGCGGCAGGTTGATGGTGATCGACAGCCGCCGCCCATGCGCCGGCCGCGCCTGCACCGGCAGGCCGGCCGCCGCCACGCCGTTGCCGATATTGCTGCCGCCGTAGTAGGCCGAATCGGTGTTCAGCGCTTCCTTCCAGGCGGTCACGCCGTCCGGCACGCCCAGCGAATAGCCCTCGCGCGGCACCGGCGTCATATTGCAGACCACCAGCACCATGCGCCCCGTGCCGTCGCGGCGCACCCAGGCGTAGATGGAGTGTTCGGCGTCGTGCGAGCTGATCCACTCGAAGCCGGCGCTTTCGCAGTCCAGCCGGTGCAGGGCCGGGTGCTCGCGGTAGAGCCGGTTGAGGTCGCGCACGAGGCGCTGCACGCCGGCGTGGCGGTCGTCGTCCAGCAGGCCCCAGGGCAGGCCCTCGGCGTGGTTCCACTCCTGGCGCTGCGCGAACTCCTGGCCCATGAAGAGCAGCTTCTTGCCCGGGTGGCCCCACATGAAGCCGTAGTAGGCGCGCAGATTGGCGAACTTCTGCCAGTCGTCGCCGGGCATCTTGCCGAGCATCGAGCCCTTGCCATGCACCACCTCGTCGTGCGAGATGGGCAGCATGAAGTTCTCGCTGAACGCGTAGATCAGGCCGAAGGTCATCTTGTCGTGATGCCAGCGGCGGTTGATCGGGTCCTCGGCCATATAGCGCAGGGTGTCGTTCATCCAGCCCATATTCCACTTGTAGTGGAAGCCCAGGCCGCCCGCATAGGTGGGCGCGCTGACGCCGGGGAAGCTGGTGCTCTCCTCGGCCACGGTGATGGCGCCCGCGATCTCGCCGACGTGCTCGTTCATCTCGCGCAGCAGCGAGATGGCTTCGAGGTGCTCGCGGCCGCCGCGCAGATTGGGAATCCACTCGCCGGCCGGGCGCGAATAGTCGCGGTAGAGCATGCTGGCCACGGCGTCCACGCGCAGGCCGTCCACGCCCCAGCGTTCGATCCAGTAGAGCGCGCTGCCGACGAGGAACTCGCGCACCTCGGTGCGGCCGAAGTTGTAGATCAGCGTGTTCCAGTCGCGGTGGAAGCCCTCGCGCGGGTCGGCGTACTCGTAGAGCCGCGTGCCGTCGAACTCCGCGAGGCCGTGGGCATCGGCCGGGAAGTGGGCCGGCACCCAGTCCAGCAGCAGGCCCAGGCCCGCGTCATGCACCGCCTTGACGAAGCGCGCGAAGCCCTCGGGCGGGCCGAAGCGGGCGCTCGGGGCATAGAGGCCCAGCGTCTGGTAGCCCCAGGAGCCGTCGAAGGGGTGCTCGCTGACGGGCATCAGTTGCACATGGGTGAAGCCCATGTCCGCCGCGTAGGCGGGCAGGTGGGCGGCGAGTTCGTCCCAGGTCGGGAACTCGCCGGCCACGCCCCGGCGCCAGGACGCCGCATGCACCTCGTAGACGCTGATGGCCGACTCGCGCCGGTTCGCGCGCTCGCGCTGGCGCGGCAAGGGCGTGGGCTCGGGCAGGGCCGCGACGATGCTGGCCGTGTCGGGCCGCAGCTGCGCGCGGCGGGCATAGGGGTCGGCCTTGAGCGGCAGCAGCGCGCCGTTGCCGGCCACGATCTCGAACTTGTAGAGATCGCCCTCGCCCGCATGCGGCACGAAGATCTCCCACACGCCGGCCGCATGGCGCAGGCGCATCGGGTGGCGGCGGCCGTCCCAGTTGTTGAAGCTGCCGACCACGCTGACCCGCCGCGCGTTCGGCGCCCAGGTGGCGAAGCGCACGCCGCCGACCTCGCCATGCGTGAGCGGGTGCGCGCCCAGGCTCAGCCAGGGGCGCGCGTGGCGGCCCTCGGCGAAGGCGGCCAGTTCCTCGTCGCCGAGCTGCGGGTAGAAGGCATAGGGGTCGGCATAGACGCCCTCCCCCCCGCCCTGCCACTGCACGGCCAGCCGGTAGTCGAAGCGGTGCTTGCGGCGCGGCACCTGGGCCTCGAAGAAGCCGTCGCGGCGCGGCGCCAGCGTGACGAGGGCCTTGCCGCTGGCGGCGTCCAGCAGCGCCACCTCGGCCGCGCCGGGCAGCAGCGCGCGCACCCACAGCCGGCCGTCGCCGTCCGCATGCAGGCCGAGCCGCGAGAAGGGGTCGGCGTGGCGGCCCGCCAGCAGCGCGTCGAGGTCGGCTTCGTTCAGCATCAGTTCAGGGATTTGACCGACCAGACGCGATCCACGTATTCCGCAATCGTGCGGTCGGACGAGAAGGCGCCCATGCCGGCGATATTGCGCAGCGCCCGCTCGTCCCAGGCGGCGCGGTCGGCGAACAGCGCATCGACGCGCGCCTGGGTGGCGACGTAGTCGGCAAAGTCGGCCATCAGCAGATAGGTGTCGCGTTGCAGCAGGCTGTCCACCAGCGGGCGGTAGCGCTCGGCGTCGCCATTGCTGAACACGCCGGCCGCGATGGCGTCGATGACGCGGCGCAACTGGCGGTTCTCCTCGACGTAGAGGCGCGGGTCATAGCCCAGTTGCTTGATCTTGGCGACCGCGTCGGCGCGCAGGCCGAAGACGAACATGTTCTCCGGCCCCATGGCCTCGGCCATCTCGATGTTGGCGCCGTCCCAGGTGCCGATGGTCAGCGCGCCGTTCATGCCGAACTTCATATTGCCGGTGCCCGAGGCCTCGGTGCCGGCCGTCGAGATCTGCTCGGAGAGGTCGGCCGCCGGGATGATGGTCTCGGCCAGCGAGACGCCGTAGTTGGGCAGGAAGACGAGCTTGAGCCGGTCGCCGACGCGCGGGTCGCTGTTGACGACGCGGGCCACGTCATGCGCCAGCCGCACGATGCTCTTGGCCATGCGGTAGGCCGAGGCGGCCTTGCCGGCGATGACGACGGTGCGCGGCACCCAGGCGGCTTCGGGCTCGTCGCGGATGGCCTGGTAGCGGGCGATGACGTGCAGCAGGTTCAGCAACTGGCGCTTGTACTCGTGGATGCGCTTGATCTGCACGTCGAACAGGCTGTCCACGTTCACCACCAGCCCCAGTTCGCGGCGGATCAGCGCGGCGAGGCGTTCCTTGTTGGCATGCTTGACGGCGAGGAACTCCCGGCCCAGTTCGCGGTCGGCGGCCTGGGTCTTCAACTGGCCGAGTTCGGCGAGGTCTTTCCGCCAGCCGCTGCCGATGCGCGCATCCAGCAGCGCGGAGAGGGCCGGGTTGGCCTGCTGCAGCCAGCGGCGCGGCGTGACGCCATTGGTGACGTTGTGGAAGCGCTCGGGCCAGATGCGCGCGTAGTCGGCAAAGATGGTCTGCACCATCAGCTCCGAGTGCAGCGCGGCCACGCCGTTGACGCGGTGCGAGGCGACCAGCGCGAGTGCGGCCATGCGCACGCGGCGCTCGCTGCCGTGCTGGCCCTCGTCGATCAGGGACACGCGCGCGGCCAGCGCGCCGTCGCCGGGGAAGCGCTGCTGCAGCGCCTCCAGGAAGCGGTGGTTGATCTCGTAGATGATTTCCAGATGGCGCGGCAGCAGGGCCTCGAACATGCGCACCGGCCAGGTTTCCAGCGCCTCGGGCATCAGCGTGTGGTTGGTGTAGGCCACGGCCTGGCGGGTGATCTGCCAGGCCTCGTCCCAGCCCAGGCCGTGCTCGTCCAGCAGCAGGCGCATCAGTTCGGCGGGCGCGAGCGCGGGGTGGGTGTCGTTCAGGTGGATGGCGTTGGTGCGGCCCAGCTTGTGCAGGCTGCCGAACTCGCGCAGATGGCGTGCGATCAGGTCTTGCAGCGAGGCGCTGACGAGGAAGGCTTCCTGCTTCAAGCGCAGCTCGCGGCCGGCTTCCGTCGAATCGTCCGGGTAGAGCACCCAGTTCAGCGCATCGGCCAGCACCTGGTGGCGCGCGGCGGCGGCGTAGTCGCCCTCGCTGAAGGGCTTGAACGAAATCGGCGCCGGCAGCGCCTGCCACTGGCGCAGCGTGGCGACGCGCTCGCTGTGGTGGGCGGGTACGACGAAGTCGAACGCCTGCGCCTCGACGCGCTCGGCCGGCTGCCAGCGGCGCACGCCGGACGCATCCACCTCGACGCGGCCGCCGAAGCCCACCGCATAGCGCAGCTCGGGGCGCGGCAGCTCCCAGGCGGGGGCGTCGCGCATCCAGTCGTCGGGCTGTTCCAGCTGGCGGCCCTGCTGGATGGCCTGGGCGAACATGCCGTAGCGGTAGCGCAGGCCGTAGCCGAAGGACGGCAGGCCGAGTTCGGCGAAGCTGTCCAGGAAGCAGGCCGCGAGACGGCCCAGGCCGCCGTTGCCGAGGGCCGCGTCGGGCTCGCGCTCCAGCACCTCACCCAGGCTCAGGCCCTGCTCGGCCAGCTTGTCCTGCAGCGGCCCGGCCAGACCGAGGGCCGCGAGCGCGTTGGACAGCGCGCGGCCCATCAGGAATTCCATCGACAGATAGTGGACGCGCCGCACCGGCGCGGCCTCGCCGCGCGCGGCGTCCTCGGCCTGGGTGCGCGCCCAGCGCGTGGCCAAGGTCTCGCGGCAGGCGATGGCCGCCGCATGCAGCGCGGCCTGGGGCGTGGCGCCGGTGCTGGACTGGGCGAGTTCCCGCGCATAGGCCTGCTCGAAAGCGGTGCGCAGGACTTGGGCGGCGGGGGAAGGCTTCATCGCGGCGGGCTTGGATTTGCGAACGCGGGGCAGCAGGGGACTGAGGAGGCTTGGGGTGTTCATCGGTGCCGGCCCTCGACCGCGAGGGCAAGAATGCTACCCGAGCGGTAGCGACGCCCGCAGTATCGACCAGCTTCAAGTAATTTTGTAGTTTCACTACATCTGGAAAACCCTAGATTTCACACAAGAGATTGATTTTCAACGGGTTCATGCCGGTTTCACGGTGCAGGCCCGGTTGTGATGGTGGGGTCTGACAATGTATATTGGGTACAAACAACGGCGCATTCAGCGGAATTGCGCCACTTGAGACAAGGGTTCCCGAATGGCAGAAGTCCAGCTCCGCGGCGTCGAGAAGGCCTATGGCGACGTGCGCATCCTGCATGGCATCGACCTGGACGTGCGCGACGGCGAGTTCATGGTCTTCGTCGGCCCGTCCGGCTGCGGCAAGAGCACCCTGTTGCGCGCCATCGCCGGGCTGGAAGAGATCACCGGCGGCGAATTGAGCATCGGCGGGCGCGTCGTCAACGAGGTGCCGCCGGCCGAGCGCGGCATTGCGATGGTCTTCCAGTCCTATGCGCTCTACCCGCATATGAATCTGTTCGACAACATGGCCTTCGGCCTCAAGCTCGCCCGCGTGCCCAAGGACGAGATCGAGACCGCCGTGCGCCATGCGGCGCGCATCCTGCACATCGAGCACCTGCTCGACCGCAAGCCCAAGGACTTGTCCGGCGGCCAGCGCCAGCGCGTCGCCATCGGCCGCGCCATCGTGCGCAAGCCCGAAGTGTTTCTGTTCGACGAGCCGCTGTCCAACCTCGACGCGGCGCTGCGCGTGCGCATGCGCTACGAGTTCGCCAAGCTGCACGAGGATCTCAAGACCACGATGATCTACGTGACCCACGACCAGGTGGAGGCCATGACGCTGGCCGACCGCATCGTCGTGCTCTCGGCCGGCAAGGTCGAGCAGGTGGGCACGCCGCTGGAGTTGTACGAGCACCCCTGCAACCTCTTCGTCGCCGGCTTCATCGGCAGCCCGAAGATGAATTTCATCGAGGGGGAACTGGTCGCCGTCGAGGCCGGCCACGTGGACGTGCGGCTCGCGAGCGGCCACGTCGTGCTGCGCGCGCGGGTGGACGGCAGCGGGGCGGCCGTGGGCGACAAGGTGACGCTGGGCGTGCGGCCCGAGCACATCCGCACCACGGGCGACGGCAACCGGCTGCAGAGCACGGTGGCCTTCGTCGAGTCCCTCGGCGGCACGACCTTCGCGTACTGCCCCTACCCCGGCGTCGAGGAGGCGCTGACCTGCCAGTTCGAGGGCCGCAACGGCGCCGACCGCCTGCGCAGCGGCCAGGCGCTGGACCTGCATCTGCCGCAAGAGGCGCTGTATGTGTTCAACGCCGAAGGCCAGGCCCTGCGCCGCCTCGCCGCGCCGGAGTTGACGGCATGAAGTGGCTGCCCCTGTTGGCGGCGCTGGCCGCCGCGCCGGCCCTGGCCGACGCGCCCCGCCTGCTCGTCTGGATCAATGGCGACAAGGCCTACAACGGCCTGCAGAAGGTCGGCGACGCCTTCGAGAAGCTCTCGGGCGTCAAGGTCGTCGTCGAGCATCCGGTGGACCCGACCGACAAATTCCAGCAGGCGGCCGGCGCCGGCAAGGGCCCGGACATCTTCTGCTGGCCGCACGACCGCGTCGGCGAATGGGCCAAGGCCGGCCTGCTGACGCCGCTGCGGCCCTCGGCGCGGCTGCAGGCCGAATCGGAAGAACAGGCCTGGAAGGCGCTGAGCTACCACGGCCGCATCTGGGGCTATCCGCTCGCCATCGAGACCACCGGCCTGATCTACAACAAGGCGCTGGTGAAGACCCCGCCCGCGACCTGGGACGAGGTCGTCGCGCTGGACAAGCAGCTTCGGCCCCAAGGCAAGCACGCCATCCTCTGGCACTACAGCAAGAGCTTCTTCACCTGGCCGATGCTGGCCGGCGCGGGCGGGGTGATCTTCGGCCGCGACGCGCGCGGCGATTTCGACAGCACCCAGGTCGGCGTCAACACGCCCGGCGCGGTGCGCGCCGCCCAGGTGCTGGAAGGCCTGATCCGCAACGGCCAGATGCCCAAGGGCGCGAACTACGCCGAGATGGAATCGGCCTTCGCGCGCGGCGAGGTGGCGATGATGATCTCCGGCCCCTGGGCCTGGGACAACGCCCGCAAGGCGCGCATCGACATCGGCGTGGCGCCCATCCCGGCCGTCGTGCCCGGCCGGCCGAGCCAGAGCTTCGTCGGCGTGCTGGGCTGCATGATCGCGGCGCCCAGCCAACACAAGGACATCGCCAAGGAGTTCATCGAGCACCACCTGATGCGCCCCGAGGCGCTCAAGGTGCTGGACGCCGACGTGCCGCTCGGCGTGCCGGCCAACAAGGCCTTCTACGCAGAGCTTTCGGTCAACCCGCTGATCGAGGCCAGCATGGCCAATGCGCGCCAGGGCGCGCCCATCCCCAACATCCCCGAGGTGGGCCGCTTCTGGACCGCGATGGACGCGGCGCTGGAAGCCATCACCAACGGCCTGCAATCCCCGAAGGACGCGCTCGACGGCGCCGCCGCACGGATGCTGCTGAACAAATGAACGCGCACGCTTCCACCCTGGGCCAGGGCAGCTACTCCACGCTGCCGCCGACGCGGGCCGAACAACTCGCGCGGCGCCTCTACTGGCCCGTCGCCATCGCCGCCCTGCTCGCGGCGCTCTACCTCGTCTTCGCCGTCTACGCCGCCGGCCAGACCGCCTGGGCCGCCGGCCTGCTGGCGCTGTTCTCGGCCGGCTTCTACGTCTACCTCAGCCGCGGTCTGGCCTGGCGCTACCTCTTCCCCGGCGTCGCCGGCATGCTGGTCTTCATCGCCTTCCCGCTGGTCTACACGGCGCAGATCGGCTTCACCAACTACTCGTCCACCCACCTGCTCAGCGAAGCCCGCGTGCGCGACTACCTGCTCGCGCAGCACGACGCGGTGGAAGCCCAGGTGCTGGCCTACACGCTGCACGGCGGCAACGGCGAGTTCCGCCTCGCGCTGCAGGCTGAAGGCGAGGCCACGCCGCGCTGGCTCTCGCCCCCGCTGGCGCTGCGCGACACGGGCCGCGAGCTGCGCGTCGAACTGGCGCCCGCGAGCGCCGCACCCGGCCCCGCGCTGCCGCTGGCGGAACTGGTCAAGCACCGCGCTGCCCTCGCCAAGCTCGTGCTGGCGCTGCCGGGCGGGCCCGATCTGCACTATCTCGGCCTGCGCGAATTCGGCCCCGTGCAGCCGCAGTGGACGGCCAACGCGGACGGCAGCCTGACCCGCGCGGCGGACGGCATCGTCTTCCACCCCAACCGCGACACCGGCTTCTTCGAGTCCGCCACGGGCGAGACGCTGCAGCCCGGCTTCAAAGCCTTCATCGGCGTCGGCAACTACGCGCGCATGCTGTTCGATGCCGAGTTCCGCGGCCCCTTCCTCGCCATCTTCACCTGGACGGTCGTCTTCTCGGCGCTGACCGTGGCCTGCGCCACCGCCATCGGCATGCTGTTCGCGGTGCTGCTGAACTGGGAAGGCATGCGCTACCGCACCACCTACCGCACCCTGCTCTTCCTGCCCTATGCGGTGCCGGGCTTCATCTCCATCCTCGTGTTCAAGGGCCTGTTCAACCAGAACTTCGGCGAGATCAACGCCATCCTGGACGCGCTCTTCGGCGTCAAGCCCGCCTGGTTCGCCGACCCGCTGCTGGCCAAGACCATGCTGCTGATCGTCAACGTGTGGCTGGGCTACCCCTACATCATGATCCTGTGCTCGGGGCTGCTGAAGGTCATCCCGGCCGACCTCTACGAAGCCTCGGCCCTGGCCGGCGCGGGCCCGTTCACCAACTTCTTCAGGATCACCGCGCCCCTGGTCATCAAGCCGCTGGCGCCGCTGCTGGTGAGCGCCTTCGCGTTCAACTTCAACAACTTCGTGCTGATCGCGCTGCTGACCGACGGCCGGCCGGACTTCCTCTCCACCAAGCTGCCGGCCGGGCAGACGGACATCCTCGTCAGCTACACCTACCGCATCGCCTTCAAGGACTCGGGCTCCGACTTCGGCCTCGCGGCGGCGATCTCGACGTTGATCTTCTTCCTCGTGGCGGCGCTGTCGCTCGTCAATCTGCGCCTGAGCGCCAAAGCACAGAAGTAACCATCATGGCCATCGTCCTCGGCAAACAAGCCCGCTGGCGCAGCCTCGCCGCGCATGCGCTGATGTGGGTGTTCATCGCCATCACGCTGTTCCCGCTGCTCGCGGTCGTCTCCATCTCGCTGCGGCCCGGCAACTTCGCCACCGGCAGCCTGATCCCGGCCGAGATCAGCCTGGAGCACTGGAAACTGGCCTTGGGCATCCCATACCAGGCGGCAGACGGCAGCCTCGTGCAGCCGCCCTTCCCCGTCCTCACCTGGCTGTGGAACTCGATCAAGATCGCCACCGCCTCGGCCTTCCTCATCGTCGCCATCTCCACCACCGCCGCCTATGCCTTCGCGCGGCTCAAGTTCGCGTTCAGCAAGCCCGTGCTCAACGGCATGCTGCTGCTGCAGATGTTCCCGCCGGTGCTGGCGCTGGTGGCCATCTTCGCCATCTTCGAGACCATCGGCAGCTACGTCCCCGCGCTCGGCGTCGAGACCCATGCCGGCCTCGTGCTCGCCTACCTCGGCGGCGTGGCCACGCATGTCTGGACCATCAAGGGCTATTTCGAGACCATCCCCGTCGAGATCGAGGAAAACGCCAAGGTCGATGGCGCCACGCACTGGCAGGCGTTCAGCCGCGTGCTGCTGCCGATGGCCGTGCCCATCCTGATGGTGGTCTTCGTGCTCGCCTTCATCGGCACCATCATCGAATACCCGGTCGCCAGCATCCTGCTGCGCGAGGAAGGCAATCTCACGCTGGCCGTGGGCTCCAAATACTTCCTGCACGACCAGCGCTTCCTGTGGGGCGACTTCGCCGCCGCCGCCGTGCTCTCGGGCCTGCCGATCACGGCGGTCTTCCTGCTCGCGCAGCGCTGGATCGTCTCCGGCCTCACGGCAGGCGGCGTCAAAGGCTGACCCCATGCTCAAGACCCTCGCGCTCTGCACCGCGCTGCTCGCCACCATGGCCCACGCCGCCCCGCCCGACGCCCGCTTCGACTCGCGCGACGCCGCGTTCAAGACGCCCTTCGGCGCGCAGCCCAGCGGCAGCGACATCAGCTTCCGCATCGACGGCGGTGCCGGCGTCAAATCCGCCACCCTCGTCATCGAACGCCGCCACCTCAGCGGCAACTACGACCAGCTCGCCTACGAACCCCTCGCCCGCGTGCCGATGACGCGCCAGGGCCAGCGCTTCGAGGCCCGCCACCGCTTCGCCGACATCGGCGTCTACGGCTACTGGTTCGAGCTGGAAACGGCCGAGGGCCGCTATGCGCTGCAGAACAACGCCGCCCCTGTCTACTGGACCAAGGAAAAGGGCACGATGGGCGCCGCCACCATCGAGCCCCTGCCTGCCGACCTCACCCAGGTGCGCCGCTACCGCCAGACCGTCTACCGCCCCGACTTCCAGGTGCCCGGCTGGGCGCGCGACCTCGTCTACTACTACGTCTTCCCCGAACGCTTCCGCAACGGCGACAAGGCCAACGACCCCCGCCCCGGCGGCGGCCGGCCGCAGGACCGCTACCAGGACGGCGACGTCGAACGCCACGCGCACTGGCTCGAAAAGCCCTTCAAGCCCGGCACGGGCGACGGCTCCGACGCCCGCTACAACAACGACTTCTTCGGCGGCGACCTCGCCGGCCTCACGACCAAGCTCGACTACATCCAGAGCCTGGGCGCCAATGCCCTCTACCTGACCCCCGTCTTCCGCGCCCCCAGCAACCACAAATACGACGCGGCCGACTACAAGCAGATCGACCCCGCCTTCGGCACCAACGCCGACTTCGAGCGCCTGTGCGCCGAGGCCGCGAAGCGCGGCATCCGCGTCATCCCCGACACCTCGCTCAACCACGTCGGCAGCGACTCGCCCTACTTCAACCGCTACGGCAACTATCACGAAGGCGGCGCCTTCGACAACGGCAAGCCCAACCCCGCCTCGCCCTACTACGGCTGGTTCAAGTTCAAGCCCGGCGAGACCGACCCCGACAAGCAATACCAGGGCTGGTTCGGCGTGGCCGACCTGCCGGAGATCGACAAGAGCAACCCCGCCTTCCGCGCCTATGCCTACCGCGACGCCGACTCCGTGACCAACTACTGGCTCGACCGCGGCGCCGCCGGCTGGCGCATGGACGTGGCGCCCTGGGTGCCCGACGACTTCTGGCGCGAATGGCGCCAGGCCGTCAAAGCAAAAAAACCCGACGCACTGACGGTGGCCGAGACCTGGTTCGACGCCAGCAAGCACCTGCTCGGCGACATGTTCGACAGCACGATGAACTACATCTTCCGCAACGCCGTGCTCGACTACGCGGCCGGCAAACCCGCGCGGCAGACCTATGCCAACCTCGAACTGATCCGCGAGGCCTACCCGCCGCAGGCCCTCTACGCGCTGATGAATTTGCTCTCCACGCACGACCAGGCCCGCGCGCTGCACCACTTCGGCGAAGACCGCGACCTCGCGCTCGCCAAGCGGCGCCTGCGCCTCGCCCTGCTCTTCCAGATGAGCTACCCCGGCTCGCCGACCATCTACTACGGCGACGAGGTGGGCCTGGGCGGCGGCGACGACCCCTACAACCGCTCGCCCTACCCCTGGGCCGACGAAGGCGGCCGGCCCGACGAAGCGCTGCTGGCCGACTTCCAGCGGCTCACAAAGCTGCGCCACGACCTGCCCGTGCTGCGCCACGGCACGCTGAGCGCGCCGCTGCACCTGGACGACCACCTCGTCGTGCTCGCACGCCGGGACGGCAAGACCTGGGCCGTCACGGCCACCAACAACAGCGACGAGGCGCGCACCGTCACCATCCGCCTGCCCTTCGCTGCCCGGGCGCTGCGCGACGCACTGGGCGGCGAGGCTGTGGCCGTCACGAACGGCAGCATCCGACTGACCGTGCCGCCGCTGTTTGGCCGGGTGCTGGTCACCCCCTGAAACGCGGCGCTGGCATGATGGCCTCATGCCCGGAGCGCCCGCCGCCACCCGCCTGACCCTGGCCTGCTGCTGGGCGCTGGGCTTCGCGCCGCTGACCGCGCCGGCCGACACCGCCGCTCCGGCCCTGCAGGTCTGGGTGTCCACCAGTTGGGGGCCGCCCTTTCTGCTGCCCCAGAGTGGCCCGCCCGGCGAGCCGCGCCGGGGCCTGATACCGGACTGGTATGCCGCGCCGGCCCGGGCCCTGGGCCAGCCGCTCGCCATCACCTATGTGCCGCCGCTGCGGCTGGCACAGGACGGCGCGGCGCACCAGGACCTGCGCTGCTTCGGCGCGCGCGCCTGGGTGCCGGCCGGCGTGGTCTCCTGGTACGAGAACGCCGCCCGGCCCTTCCTCGCCATCGAGGAAGTGCTGGTCGGGCACGGCGGCAGCCCCGTCGTCCACGACCTCGCCCGCCTGCAGGGCCGGCGCATCGGCGCCGTGGCCGGCTACCGCTATCCGGCGCTGGAAGCGGCCTTCGACAGCGGCCGGCTGCTGCGCGACAACGCGCCCAACGAACTGGCCATGCTGCGCAAGCAATTGCGCGGCCACACCGACTACGCCGTCATCCGCCGCTGGACGCTGGAACATATGCGCCAACTCGACCCGCAGTGGCGCGCGTTGGCCGTGATGCCGCTGACCGTCTCGCACACCGACCTGTTCTGCGGCGTGCGGCGCGGCGGCCCCCTGCCCCTGGCCACGCTGGAAGCCGCCCAGGCCCGGCTGCTGCGCAGCGGCGCGCTGGAACAGCTGCTGGCAGCCTACGGCTTGAGCCGCTGAAGTCCGACGCGCCGAGGCGGCCGCGCCCAGCTCGGCGGCAGATCCAGCAGTACGGCCTCGGCGTCCAGCGACCGGATGGGCACGCCCAGGTCGGCCGGGATGCGCTGGCGTGCCAGCAGCGCCATATAGCGCAGCGCCGAGACGCGCAGGAAGGACGCGAAATTGCCGACCGCCCCGCGCGCCTGCACCAGTTCGTCGTAGAGCTTCTCGATCAGCTGCGTGACGTTCATGCCGTCGCGGGCGGCGATCTCGTCCAGCACTTCCCAGTGCAGGTTTTCCAGCCGGACGCTGGTCACCACGCCATGCAGGCGCACCGAGCGCGTGCGCGACTCGTAGGACTCGGGGTTGGCGCTGATGAAGACCTGACACATGGCGACGCTCCTGGGGCAGGCCGCATTCTCAGTGACTGATGCGGGTGCCCAGCACCGCCAGGAACTGCGCGATCCAGGCCGGGTGCGCGGGCCATGCCGGCGCGGTGACGAGATTGCCGTCGGTGACGGCCTGATCGACCGGGATGCTCGCATAGCGCGCGCCGGCCAGTTCCACCTCGGCCGCGCAGGCCGGGTAGGCGGACACCTGCTTGCCGCGGATCACGCCCGCCGCCGCCAGCAACTGCGCGCCGTGGCAGATGGCCGCGATGGGCTTGCCCGCCTGCGCGAAGTGCTGCACCAGCGGCAGCACGCCCGCCACCGTGCGCAGGTATTCGGGCGCCCGGCCGCCGGGGATCACCAGCCCGTCATAGTCCTCGGGCCGCACCGCGTCGAAGCTGGCGTTCAGCACGAAGCGGTGGCCGGGCTTCTCGGAATAGGTCTGCGCGCCCTCGAAATCGTGGATGGCGGTGAACACGAAGTCCCCCGCCTGCTTGCCCGGGCAGACCGCATCGACGCGGTGCCCCACGGCCAGCAGCGCCTGGAAGGGCACCATGATTTCGTAGTCCTCGACGTAATCGCCAGCCAGCAACAGCAGTTTCTTGCCCATCGTCGTCTCCTCGGGTTGTTGTGGGAGCACCGATTCTGGGAAGCCCTGGCGGGCAGCGGGTAACAGCGGGTTGTGCGGGCGGCGCCTCTCAGGCCGCGCGGCAATGTTGCGCGATGTATTCGGCGTGGTCGGGCATCACGTCCACGCATTTGGCGATGACCGTGCGGATGCTTTCCAGGTATTCCGCGGTCGCCGCCTCGCTCTGCAGTTCGGCCAGCGGGTGGTGCCGCCGCGGGCGCAGGCCCTGCCCTTCCATCACCTGCAGCCAGCCCACTTCCGAGAACAGCTCGTTGTCCACGCGGACGATGCGGCCGTGGCTGCGGAAGAGGTCGATCTTGTCCTGCAGGGTCTGCGGGATGGCCATGTGGGCGCAGTCGCGCCAGAACGCCGAGTCGTCGCGCTGGTTCAGGTGGTAGTGCAGGATGATGAAGTCGCGGATGCGCTCGTAATGGAAGCGGCTGTCGCGGTTGAACTGGGCGATGTCGGCCTCGCTGAAGCCGCGATCCGGGAAGAAGTCGATCAGCTGCTGGATGGCCGACTGGATCAGGTGGATGGAGGTGGACTCCAGCGGCTCCAGGAAGCCGCTCGCCAGGCCGATGGCGACGACGTTGCGGTTCCAGGCCTGCCGGCGCATGCCGGTCTTGAAGCGGATCGGGCGCGGATCGGCCAGCGGCTGGCCGTCCAGATGGGCCAGCAGCGTGGCCGCGGCCTCGTCGTCGCTGACGTGGGCGCTGCTGTAGACGTGGCCATTGCCCGTGCGGTGCTGCAGCGGGATGCGCCACTGCCAGCCGGCGCGGTGCGCGGTGGAGCGGGTGTAGGGCGTCAGCGGCTGTACGGACTCGCAGGGCACGGCCAGCGCGCGGTCGCAGGGCAGCCAATGCGTCCAGTCCTCGAAACCGGTCTGCAGCGTCTGCTCGATCAGCAGGCCGCGGAAGCCCGAGCAGTCGATGAAAAGCTCGCCCTCGATGCGCTCGCCGCTCTCCAGCACCACGGCCTCGACGTGGCCGGCCTGGGCGCCCTCGGCACGCAGCGTGGCGTGGGTGATCTTGCCCTCGATGCGGACCACGCCGAGCGCCTCGGCGAGGCGGCGCAGGTGTTTGGCGTAGAGGCTGGCGTCGAAGTGGTAGGCATAGGCGATGTCCTGCAGCGGCGAGTTCTCGATGTCGCCGCGCGGCGGCATGAACTTGTTCGCCTTGCAGGCCATGCGCGTGATCGAGTACGCCTCGAGCGGATGCCCCAGCCCCGCCGCGTGCAGGCGGTGCCAGTACTGGTCGAAGCCGACGGGCCAGAGGTCGCGCCCGAGGCGGCCGAAGCCATGCATATAGCGCTCGCCGACGCGGCCCCAGTTCACGAACTCGATGCCGAGCTTGAAGCTGCCATAGGTCGCGCGCAGGAACTCGTGCTCGTCCAGCGCGATGAGGCGGTTGAAGCGCTGGATCATCGGGATGGTGGCCTCGCCGACGCCGACGATGCCGATCTCGTCGGACTCGACGACGCGCAGCCGATAGCGGCCCTTGAGCACGGTGGCGAGCGCGACGGCGCTCATCCAGCCGGCGGTGCCGCCGCCGACGATGACGATGTTCTGGAGAGGTGAGGCTTGCATGGTTCTGGGGCGCGGCATGGCAAAAGCCCCCGCCATCTTGCGCTGGCGGGGGCGGCGGGGGTCGGCCGGGATTACAGCTTGTAGTTCAGACCGAACAGATAGGTCTTGCCGTACTTGGTGTTCTCGCGGATGTCGCTCGGGTCGTTGGCGTAGCGGATGAAGGGCTCGTTGGTCACGTTGTTGACCTGGAACACCAGCGACAGGCCCTTGAGCATGCCGCTTTGCAGTTCGTAGCCCAGTTGCACGTCGGTGACCGTCTCACCCTTGACCCAGGTGAACTGGCGGTCGCCGGTGAAGCTGCTGACCTCGCCGATGAAGTCGCCGCGCTTGCGCGCCGCGACGCGGGCCGAGAAGCCGTACTTGTCGTAGTAGAGCGTCAGGTTGCTGACCGACTTGGACAGTCCCGGCAGCGGGATGTTCACCGAGCTGATGCCGTCCACCGTGACGCCGCCCGTCAGCAGCTTCACCGAGCTGTCGGTGTAGCTGTAGTTGGCCTGCACGCCGAAGCCGTCCAGCGGGCGCCACAGCATGCCGAAGGGCAGCGAGGCGGACAGCTCCAGGCCCTTCAGCGAGCCGCCGTTGCCGTTGAGCGGCTGCGTCAGCGAGCCGATATTGCTCGGCAGCGCCTTGGTGGAAGGCGTGATGTAGGGCGTGAAGTCGTAGGGCACGGACTGGCGCAGCACATAGGTGCGCAGGTCCTTGTAGAAGCCGGCGATGCCGACATAGGCCTTGCTGCCGAAATACTTCTCGTAGGCGATGTCCAGCGCGTTGGCGCGGGTGGGCTTCAGCTCGGGGTTGCCGGCGTCGCCGGTGTAGATCTCGCGCTGGACGCCGTTGTCGTTGAAGGTGCTGACGTTCATGCCGAGGCTGGCGCGCATCTCGTTCAGGTTGGCGCGCGCCATCACGCGCGACAGGCCCAGGCGCACGATCTGGTCCGAGGCCAGCTCGAAGTTCAGGTTCAGGCTCGGCAGCACGTCGGTGTAGCTGGCCCCGCCGAACTTGTTCAGCGCCGGGCAGTTCTGGTCGCTCGGGCAGTTGTCCCGATCGACGTTGAAGCCTTCCGAGTTCTGCTTGGTGCCGACGATCTGCAGGCCGAGGTTGCCGCGCACCGGGATGCCGGCCAGCTCGGTGTCGATGTCGGCCCGCGCGAAGGCGGTCGTGAGCTTCTCCTGGACCTTCCAGTCCTTGTTGTAGATGTCCGGGTGCTTCTTGGAAGCCACCTCGTAGATGGAGCCGATCGCGCTGGTCGGGTCGAAGGTGGCGAAGGAGATGCCGCCCAGCGTCAGCGTGCTGCTGCCGGGCATGTCGGCGGCGGCGAGCGGGCCGCCGCCGGCGATGACGAGGCGGCCCTCGATGTAGGCACGCGTCTTCTCGCGCTCGGTGTAGTTCAGGCCGAACTCGTAGCCCGAGAACCAGGCGTTGTCCTTCAGCACCTTGTGCAGCACCAGCTTGCCCGAGTTCAGCTCGTCGTTCACGTTGGGCAGCTTGGAATAGCCCGCCTGCGGCGAGTTGACGCCGCCGCCCCAGCCCTGCACGTCGGTCAGCTTGACGAGGTTGCGGTCGGTGTAGTCGAAGCCCGGCTTGAAGGCCCGGTCGCTGGTGAACTGCAGCGTGTCCAGCTGCGCCCCGTTGAGCACCGACTGGGCCGTGCCGGCCGTCGTCTCGATGATCTGGCCGCGGCGCTTGGCGGTGGAGCGGTTCAGGTCGGCCTCGGCCGTCCAGTCGCCGCCGAGCTTCAGCTTGTTGTTCCAGCCGATGGACGTGAGGCGGTCCTTCAGGTCCTCGGCGTCGTTGCGGATCACCGCGCGGACGTTGTTGAACACGCCCTGGGTGACATTGCTGCCGCTGAGGGTGGCGCTGGTCAGCGTGCCCGGCTTGTCGTAGCCGTTGCCGGCGGCGTCCAGCCAGGAATCGTTCAGCGGCGCCTGGAAGCCCTTGGTGCTCTTGACCTGGTTGAACTTCGAGTAGTACAGGTCCACCGTGCTCTCGAAGCTGGCGTTGGGCTTGAACTGCAGCACGGCCATGGCGCCGTCGCGGGTCTGCTTGGTCTGGTCCGCGAAGAGGCCGAAGCCGTTGTAGGGCACGCCGACGGCGTTGCCGCCGAAGCTGGCCTCGCCGCCGCCCCAGGAGTCGAAGCGCTCGGTCATGCCGGTGGTCTCGTCCAGGCGCGCAAAGCCCAGCGCGACGCCGATGGTGCGGTTGGCGAACTGGTCGATATAGGACAGGCTGGTGCGGAAGCCGTCACCCTCGGCCACCGTGCCGACGCCCAGCTTCTGCTTGCGGTAGTTGATGGCCGCCTGGCGCTCCTTGAACGCGAGCGGGCGGGCCGTCTGCATATTGAAGGTGCCGGACAGGCCATGGCCCACCAGGGCGGCGTCGGGCGATTTGTAGATGTCCACCTTGCTGATCAGCTCGCTCGGGAACTGGTCGAACTCCACGCCGCGGCTGTCGCCGGTGGTGACCTGCTCGCGGCCGTTGAACAACGTGGCGGCGTAGTCCGGCGCCATGCCGCGCACGCTGATCTGCGAGGCGCGGCCATTGGTGCGCTGCGCGGCGATGCCGGGCAGGCGGGCGATGGACTCGGCGATGCTGGTGTCGGGCAGCTTGCCGATGTCTTCCGCCGAGATCGACTCGATGATGGAGTTCGAGTTCTTCTTGGTGACGATGGCGTCCTCGATGCCCTTGCGGATCCCCGTGACGACCACGGTGTCCAGGGTCTGCGGCGCGGCCTCCTGCTGGGCCATCGCGCCGGTGGCGGCAATCAGCAGCACGCAGCCGACGGCCACGGGGCTGATGCGGAAGGAATCACGCGCCTGGGTGCGCTGTGCGGTGGTCATGGATGTCTCCTCGGGTGTCATTGGAAATCAGCCGGCCCGGAGCATCCGGCCGGACGCTCCACGGGCGAGAACTTCTTTGTCTCGGCCATGTTTGTATCAAAACTAGATTTTCATCCGCACCTGGGTGAACCCTAGAAGTTGCGTGAAAGCGACCTGATTTCCGGCAAATACCAAGGGTAAACCTTGATTTATCCCACCAACACCAAGACCATCGGCCTGTTGTCGTACAGAAAATCTCACCAACTTGTAGCTCAACTACATTGCATTGCAAACCGCTCCGGCGTGAGCAAATCCACAGCCGAGCAGGGCTCCGCCGACCGGGCGGCGGCGCGGCGCCGTCAGTCGTGTGCAGCGGTCAGCGGGAGGGCGTGGGCCGTCAGCCCTCGGCCTGCTCCAGCGCCAGCGCGGCGCCGGACAGCGCGGCCAGCGTGTCGGTGATGAGGGCCGTGGGGATGCCGGCCAGATAGGGCTGGAAGCGCCCCTTGGCCTCGAAGCGGGCGCGGAAGCCCGACTGGAAGAAGCGCTCGCCCAGGCGCGGCACGATGCCGCCGCCGATGAAGACGCCGCCACGCGCGCCCAGGGTCAGCGCGACGTTGCCGGCGAAGCCGCCGAGCATGGCGCAGAAGAGGTCGAGCGTGCGCGCGCAGGCAGGCGATTCGCCCGACAGGCCGCGGGCCACGATCCGCTCGGTCGTCAGTGGGGCGATGCCCTCCCCTTCGCCCTCCCCTTCGCCCAACACGGCCGCGACCGCGCGGCACAGCACCGGCAGGCCGATGCCGGACAGGAAGCGCTCGGCCGACACATGCGGGAACTCGCGCCGCGCCTGGGCGAGCACGGCGCTCTCGAAGTCGTCGGTGGGCGCGAGCGTGGCGTGCCCGCCCTCGCCCGGCAGCGCCAGCCAGCGCCCGGGCGCGCGCAGCACACCGCCGACGCCCAGGCCGGTGCCGGGGCCGATCACGGCCATGACAGTGCCGGCCGCCACGTCGTCGGTGGCCGGGGGCGGCGCACCCCAGGCGCGCAACTGGTCGGCGCGCAACCGGGGCAGGGAGAGGGCCTGGGCCTCGAAGTCGTTCAGGCAAAGCAGGGTCTGCAGGCCGAGTTCCTGCTGCGTGCCGGCGCGGGAGAAGCTCCACGCGCCATTGGTCAGCTCGATCCGGTCGCCACGCAGGGCCGTCGCCAGCGCGAAGGCGGCGCTCTGCGGCCGGGGCTGGCCGGGCGCGCAGCCGTCGAGGTAGGCGCGCACGGCGGCGGCCGGGCCGGCATGGCCGGCGACGGGCAGCACGCGCACGTCGGCCACCGCCGCGCCGGGGCCGGCCACGGTGCCGAAGCGGGCGTTGGTGCCGCCGACGTCGGCCACCAGCCAGGGATAGGCGGCGCTCATGCCGCCGCTCCCGAGACGAGGAATGCCGGAGCGGTGGCGAGGATTTTCAGGGTTCTAACGGAAGCGGGCACGGGTCGAGAGGGCGGGATTTGTGGCGCGGCGGACGGTAGCAAAACTACATGCCTTCAGCAATACGGAGCCGCCCTGGCTCGACACATCATCGGGGACGAATGCTTTCCGCGCTCGACCAGGGAGCCTTCTCCCTGGGAAAATCCAGCGCCTGCGGGCTGTAGTGCAGCTACAGACTGCGCCTGCTGAATAATCCGCCGCTCCTGCCCCTTCTTCCGCCCGCCATGCCCCGCTTCGACAGCCCCCGCCTGCTTGCCGACATCGGCGGCACCTATGCCCGTTTCGCGCTGGAGCTGGGGCCCGGCGAGTTCACGCAGATGGCCTCGCTGCGCTGTGCCGACCACGCGGACTTCCACGCCGCCGTGCGCGCCTATCTGGCCGGCCTGCGCTGGCAGGACGGCGGCGCGCAGCAGATCGCGCACGCGGCCATCGCCATCGCCAACCCGGTCGAGGGCGACCGGGTGCGGATGACGAATTACCACTGGCAGTTTTCCATCGACGAGATGCGCCAGCGCCTGGGGCTGGACACCCTGGTCGTCGTCAACGACTTCACCGCGCTGGCCATGGCCCTGCCCCGGCTGGCGGACGTGGACGTGCGCCAGGTGGGCGGCGGGCAGGCGCGGCGGCCGAGCGTGATCGGCCTGCTGGGCGCGGGCACGGGCCTCGGCGTGTCGGGGCTGATCCCGGCCGGCGAGGGCTGGATCGCGCTCGGCACCGAGGGCGGCCACGTCAATTTCGGCCCGCGCGACGAACGCGAAATGGACATCCTGAAGTTCGCCTGGCGGACGCTGGACCATGTGTCGTATGAGCGCCTGATCTCCGGCCCCGGGCTGGAGCTGATCCACAAGGCCCTGGCCGACCGCAACGGCATGGCCGCCGAGCCGCTGCTGGCGCCGGCCATCACGCAGCGCGCGCTGGAAGACGGCGACGCACTGTGCCTGGAGACGCTGGACGTCTTCTGCGGCCTGCTCGGCACGGCCGCCGCCAACCTGGCGGTGACGCTGGGCTCGCTGGGCGGCATCTACATCGGCGGCGGCATCGTGCCGCGCCTGGGCGAGTACTTCGACCGCAGCCCCTTCCGCGAGCGCTTCGAGGACAAGGGCCGCTTCCACGACTACGTGGCGGCCATCCCGACCTTCGTCATCACCGCCGAGCACGCCACCTTCAAGGGGGCCTCGGCCATCCTCGAAAACCAGTTGCGCCATCTGCAGGCCTCGCCGGGCCTGGCCATCCTGGGGCAGATCCGCCGCGCGCGCAGCGAACTCTCGCCGGCCGAGCTGCGCGTGGCCGACCTCGTGCTGGCCCAGCCGCGCTCGGTGTTGAGCGACCCCATCGCCGAGATCGCCCGCGCGGCCGGCGTGAGCCAGCCGACGGTCATCCGCTTCTGCCGCTCGCTCGGCTGCGAGGGCCTGTCGGACTTCAAGCTGCGCCTGGCCTCGGGGCTGACGGGCACGGTGCCGGTGACGCACACCCAGGTCAACACCAATGACTCCATGCTGGAGCTGGGCGCCAAGGTGCTGGGCAACACGGCCAGCGCCATCCTGCAGGTGCGCAGCCACCTGAACCGCGACACCATCGACCGCGCCATCGACCTGCTGCTGGCGGCCGGCCGCATCGAGTTCTTCGCGCTGGGGCATTACGGCGTGGTCGCGCAGGACGCGCAGTTCAAGTTCCTGCGCTTCGGCATGCCCTGCGGCGCCTACACCGACCCGCGCCTGCAGGTGCTGGCGGCCGAGGTGCTGCGCGAGGGCGACGTGGCCGTCGTCATCAGCAGCGGCGGGCGGCTGCCGGAGCTGATCTCGGTGGTGGAGAAGGCGCAGGAGCGCGGCGCGCGGGTGGTGGCCATCACCGCCAGCCAGAGCCCGCTGGCCAGGAAGGCCGACGTGGCGCTGATCGTGGACCACGTGGAAGACATCGCCACGCATCTGCCGATGGTCAGCCGCATCCTGCATCTGCTGGTCATCGACATCCTGGCCGTGGGCGTGGCGATGCGCCGCAACCCCGACAGCATCGCCGCGCTGACCAGCGGCGACGTGGACGACGCCGAGGCCAGGCCCGCGCGCGGCGCCAGCACCGTGGCACCGGGCGTCAGCACGGCCTCGCCGCTGGCGCGCCTGACCTCGCACAGCCGCTAAGCGGCCACATAGGGCGCGTTAAGCAGACGCATAGACCACGGCTGCTACGCTGACCACCACATCCCACAGACGGGGCCCGGACCCTGCCCCCCAGGAGAGACATGAAGGCATTCCTGAAGCGCTGGCGCGCGCGCTTGATCGTCATCGCCGTGCTCGCGGCCGCCGGCATCGGTTGGCGGCTCACGCACCAGCCGCCGCCGCCGGCCCCGCCGCCCAGCGGCGTCGTCGCGCTGGCCGACATCACGCAGACCGTGCAGGCCGCCGGCGTGCTGCAGGCCAAGACCAAGGTGGACGTGGGCGCTCAGGTCAGCGGCCAGATCCAGACGCTGCACGTGCAACTGGGCCAGCAGGTGAAGAAGGGCGAGCTGCTGGTCGCCCTGGACCCCGAGCTGGCGCGCAGCGACGTGGCCCAGGCCGAGGCCGCGCTGGCCCAGGCGCGTGCGCAACTGGATGCCAGCCGGGTGGACGCCGAGGCCGCCCGCCGCGAGGTCGCGCGCCAGCGCCGCCTGCTGGCAGGCCAGGCCACCGCCACCACCGAGGCCGAGCGCGCCGAGACCGACCTCGCCAAGATCGAGGCCGCGCTGCGCGGCCAGGCCGCCACGGTCGCGCGTTTCGAGGCCGACCTGGAGAACCGCAAGCTGCGCCTGTCGTACACGCGCATCACGGCGCCGATGGACGGCACCGTCGTCAACCTGCCGGTGCAGGCCGGCCAGACCGTCATCGCCGTGCAGGTCACGCCCGTCATGCTGACGCTGGCCGACCTGGACACCATCACCGTGCGCGCCAAGGTGGCCGAGGCCGACATCCAGTCCATCAAGCCGGGCCAGGCGGCGCGCTTCTCCACGCTGTCCGGCGAGGGCAAGCGCTACGAAGGCCGGCTGCGCGTCATTCAGCCCGTGCCCGAGCGCGCCGGCAACGCGGTCTTCTACAACGTGCTGTTCGACGTGGACAACCGCGACCGCGCGCTGTTCAGCGACATGACGGTGCAGGTGGACATCGAGACCGGCAGCGTCAAACAGGTGCCCGCCATACCCATCGTCGCCCTGGGCGAGCGCAACCACCAGGACGGCCGCTTCACCGTGCAGGTGCTGGACGCCGCCAACCGGCAGACGCCGCGTCAGGTGAAGGTGGGCCTGCAGGACGGCGCCAGGGTGCAGGTGCTGGACGGCGTCAAGGCCGGCGAGAAGGTGCTGCTGGCGCCGCCGAGCGTTGCTGACGCCGCGGCCAGCGCAGCCTCGTCCTGACATGGCCCTCATCGAGCTGAAGGGCGTCGCCCGGCACTACCGGCTGGGCGAGATCGACGTGCCCGCGCTGGACGGCGTGAGCCTCGCCATCGAGGCGGGCGAGTTCGTCGCCATCATGGGCCAGTCTGGCTCGGGAAAAAGCACGCTGATGAACGTGCTGGGCTGCCTGGACAACCCCACGCAGGGCCGCTTTTTCATCGATGGCCGCGACGCCGGCACGCTCGGCCCCGACCAGCTGGCCGCGCTGCGCCGCGAGCGCTTCGGCTTCATCTTCCAGCGCTACCACCTGCTGCCCCATTTGGACGCCTGCGCCAACGCGGCGCTGCCGGCCGTGTACGCCGGCGTGGGCGTCGGGCCGCGCGGCGAGCGGGCCCGGGCGCTGCTGCAGCGGCTGGGCCTGGGCGAGCGCCTGCACCACCGGCCCAACGAACTGTCGGGCGGCCAGCAGCAGCGCGTGTCCATCGCGCGGGCGCTGATGAACGGCGGCCAGATCATCCTGGCCGACGAACCCACCGGCGCGCTGGACTCGGCCTCCGGCGCCGAAATGCTGCGGCTGCTGACGGATCTGAACGAGCGCGGCCACACCGTCATCCTGGTCACCCACGACGCGGCCGTGGCCGCGCATGCGCGCCGCGTCATCGAACTGAAGGACGGCAAGGTCGTCGCCGACAACGGCACGCCCGCCGATCATGTGCCGCCCGTCAGGCTGCCCAGCGACGCGCCGCCGGTCAGGGAAGGCGGCTGGCTGCGCCGCATGCAGGTGCAATGGCGCGAAGCCGTCACCACCGCGCTGCTGGCGCTGCGCAGCAACCGGCTGCGCACGGCGCTATCCATGCTGGGCATCAGCATCGGCATCGCGTCGGTGGTCAGCATCGTCGCGCTGACCTCGGCGGCGCGCGCGTCCATCGAGAGCGACGTGGCCAGCATGATGTCCGGCCGCATCCCGGTCTGGAGCGGCAACCCGGCGCTGCCGCCCGGCGTGACGAACAAGCCCTTCCGGCCCAACGAGCTGGACTCGCTGCGCGCGCTGGACGGCGTGCGCAGCATCACGCCCAACCGGCAACTGCAGCTGACCGCCCACCACCGCTCGCGCGACGCGACGGCGCAGGCCGTCGCCGCCGACGCCAACACGCTGAAGGCGCGCAAGCTCAAGGTCGTGCAGGGCCGCTATTTCAGCCCGATGGACTTCGAGGCCCGCAGCCAGGTGCTGGTGCTGGACGAGAAGGCCCGCGACGCGCTGTTCAAGAAGGGCGAGTCGCCGCTGGGCCAGGTGGTGCTGCTGCAACTGGGCGGCGGCCCGCCCGTCGGGCAATGGGTGCCGCCCACGGCCGCCCTGCCCTTCACCGTCATCGGCGTGGCCGCCACCGACGGCGGCGCGATCAGCTTCAGCGGCGGCATGAGCCAGGTCTATCTGCCCACCACCACTTTCGCGCGCAAGCTGGACGCCAGCGCCGACATCTGGAGCTTCGACGTCCACCTCGACACCCGCGTGCCGCCGCAGCAGGTGCGCGAACACATCGTCCACCGCCTGAAGGCGCTGCACGGCCGCGAGGACTTCGGCACCTGGAACGGCGAGGAGGAGTTCCGCAAGTTCCAGGGCATCACCGGCGCGCTGGCCGCCGTGTTCGCCGGCGTGGCCGCCATCTCGCTGCTGGTGGGCGGCGTGGGCGTCATGAACATCATGCTGGTGTCGGTCAGCGAGCGCACCCGCGAGATCGGCATCCGCATGGCCGTGGGCGCGCGCCAGGGCGACGTGCGGCTGCAGTTCCTCATCGAGGCCGTCGTGCTGTGCTGCCTGGGCGGCCTGGTCGGCGTGGCCCTGAGCTGGCTGGCGGCGCAAGGCCTCAACGCGGCCCAGCAGCATCTGCATGTGGACGTCAGTTGGGCGGCCCTGGGCGTGGCCTTCGCCGTGTCCAGCGGCGTGGGCCTGGTCTTCGGCACGCTGCCGGCCCGCCGCGCGGCGGCGCTGAGCCCGGTCGATGCGCTGGCGCGGGAGTGAAATGAAGCCCCTCGTCCAGGGAGTACCTTGGCCGGTCCCCCGAGGGGACGGCGATGCTTGCCGGCTTGACCGGCATGCACATCGCCTAACGGGCCGGCTTGGGAGCGGCCCGGCGCTCGGCCCGCCAGATTCACGACGTTTGGGGAACGAAGGTGAATGGAAAGTGAAATGAAGACAAGACTAACCATGATCGCCTTCATCGCCCTGCTGCTCGCCGGCTGCGCGGCCGGCCCTGCCATCCAGGCCCCCGAAGTCGCCGCGCCTGTGGCCTGGAGCCTGGACAGCGGCAGCGAGGGCGGCGTGAAGCCCGACTGGGCCGGCCTGCTCGACCCCCAGCTGGCAGCCTTGCAGGCGCGCGCGCTGGCGGCCAACCGCGACATCGCGCTGGCCGCGCAACGCTGGCAACAGGCGCAACTGCTCGCCGAGCAGAGCGCGCTGCGCTGGCAGCCCAGCGCCGGCCTCTCCGCCAACGCCAGCCGCCCCATCGAGACGCAGGGCACGACGCGCAACGTCGATGTCGGCGGCGTCACCGTGCCGGTGACCACCTCGACCGGCTGGAGCCGCAGCTATGGCGCCTCCCTGGGCGTCGGCTACGAGCTCGACCTGTGGAACCGCCTGGCCCAGGCCACGGCCGCCCAGCAGGCCCAGGCCGAGGCCGCGCGCACCGACATCGCCGCGGCCCGTTTGTCCATCCGCAGCCAGGTGGCCGAGGCCTACTGGACGCTGGCCGCCCTGCGCGCGCAGCAGCCGCTGGCCGAAGCCCAGCTCGCGCTGACCGGCGAGACGCTGGCGCTGACCCGCGCGCGCGTCCGCGAAGGCAAGCTGCTGCCCATCGAGCTGGACAGGATCGCCGCCACCCTGCAAGCCGCCGAGAGCCGCCTGGCCGACCTCGCCGCCGACCAGTTGCTGCAACGCCAGCGCCTGGCCCTGCTGCTGGACGAGCCCCTGCCCGGCCCGTCGCCCGACGCCGCCCTGCCCACCGCCGCCCCGCCGCATTGGCGCCTGGCCGCCCCCGCCGACGTGCTGGCCCGGCGGCCCGACGTGCAGCGCGCCCGCCTCGGCGTGGACGCGGCGCTGGCCCGGCTGCGCGTCAGCGAGGCCGAGCGCTATCCGCGCCTGTCCTTCTCCGCCGGCTTCAGCACCGGCGGCACGCGCGCGAGCGACTGGCTGTCGCAGCCGCTGGCGTCCTTCGCCGCCAACCTCGCCGTGCCGCTGATCGACTGGCAGCGCCTGAACCTGCAGCGCGACGGCGCCCGCACCGAACTCGACGGCGCCGCGCTGGCCCTGCGCGACACCCTGCACAAGGCCTTGGCCGACATCGAGGCCCAGCGCATCGAGGCCGGCCGCAGTGCCCAGCAGTTGCAAGCCAATGCGGGCCGGCTGCAGGAGGCCGTCGAGAACGAGCGCCTGGCCCGGCTGCGCCACGAGGTCGGTGCCATCTCGCGCGCCGACTGGCTGCAGACCCGCAGCGCCGTGCTCGACGCCGAGCAGGCCCGCATCGGGCTGCGCCTGCAACAGTGGCTGCGGCAGGCGGCGCTGTTCAAGGCGCTGGGCGGCGGCTGAACGCCCACCGAAGGCTTCATCGGCTAGGCTGGCGGCATGCGCCCCCTCTTTTCCCGCCGCGCCGCGCTGGCCGGCCTCGCCGCCGCCCCGCTGTCCATGCTGCCCATGGCCCCTGCCCTGGCCGCCACGCCGGTGCAGGGCTACAGGCTCGTCAACAGCTATCCGCACGACCCCGGCGCCTTCACGCAGGGCCTGTTCTTCCACGACGGCTTTCTCTACGAGGGCACGGGCCTGCACGGCCGCTCCAGCATCCGCAAGGTGGAGGTGGAGACGGGCCGCGTCGTGCAGGCGGTGGAGTTGCCGGAGGCCTTTTTCGGCGAGGGCATCACGATCTGGGGCGACCGCCTGATCGCCATCACCTGGCAGGAGCAGACGGCCTTCGTGCTGGACCTCAAGACCTTCAAGCTCTGGCGCAAGTTCAACTACACGGGCGAGGGCTGGGGCCTGACGCAGAACGGCCGCGAACTCATCATGAGCGACGGCTCGGCGCAGCTGCGTTTCCTCGACCCGCTGAGCTTCCGCGAACTGCGCCGCCTGCGCGTGACGGCGGGCGGCAAGCCGGTGGACCAGCTCAACGAACTGGAATGGGTGGAAGGCGAGATCTACGCCAACGTCTGGCAGAGCGACCGCATCGCCCGCATCGACCCAAAGACCGGCCACGTCAAGGCCTGGATCGACCTCGCCGGCCTGCTGCCCCAGCGCAGCGGCAGCGACGACGTGCTCAACGGCATCGCCTACGATGCGAAGAAGAAGCGCCTGTTCGTCACCGGCAAGCTGTGGCCGAGGCTGTTCGAGATCGAACTGAAGCCGGCGCGTTAGAACGGCGTCAGAACGACATCAGAACGCCGCGATGCCGGTCTGCGCCCGGCCCAGGATCAGCGCATGGATGTCGTGCGTGCCCTCGTAGGTGTTGACCACTTCGAGGTTGACCAGATGGCGGGCGATGCCGAACTCGTCCGAGATGCCGTTGCCGCCGAGCATGTCCCGCGCCATGCGGGCGATCTCCAGGCTCTTGCCGCAGGAGTTGCGCTTCATGATGGACGTGATCTCGACGGCCGCCGTGCCCTCGTCCTTCATGCGGCCCAGGCGCAGACAGCCTTGCAGGCCGAGCGTGATCTCGGTCTGCATGTCGGCCAGCTTCTTCTGCACGAGCTGGTTGGCGGCCAGCGGCTTGCCGAACTGCCGGCGGTCCAGCACGTATTGCCGCGCGGTGTGCCAGCAGTCCTCGGCCGCGCCCAGGGCACCCCAGGCGATGCCGTAGCGGGCCGAGTTCAGGCAGGTGAAGGGGCCCTTGAGGCCACGCACCTCGGGGAAGGCGTTCTCCTCGGGGCAGAACACCTGGTCCATGACGATCTCGCCGGTGATGGACGCGCGCAGGCCCACCTTGCCGTGGATGGCAGGCGCGCTCAGGCCCTTGGCGCCCTTCTCCAGCACGAAGCCGCGGATCGCGCCCTCGTCGTCCTTGGCCCAGACGACGAACACGTCGGCGATGGGGCTGTTGGTGATCCACATCTTGGCGCCCGTCAGCTCATAGCCGCCGTCCACCTTGCGGGCGCGCGTGACCATGCTGCCGGGGTCCGAGCCGTGGTTGGGCTCGGTCAGGCCGAAGCAGCCGATCCATTCGCCGCTCGCCAGCTTGGGCAGGTATTTGCACTTCGTCGCCTCGTTGCCGAACTCGAAGATCGGCACCATGACGAGCGAGGACTGCACGCTCATCATCGAGCGGTAGCCCGAGTCCACGCGCTCCACCTCGCGGGCGATCAGGCCGTAGCAGACGTAGTTCAGCCCCGCGCCGCCGTACTCGGCGGGGATGGTCGGCCCCAGCAGGCCCAGTTCACCCATCTCGCGGAAGATGGCCGCGTCGGTCTGCTCGTTGCGGAAGGCGTCCAGCACGCGCGGGCGCAGCCGGTCGGTGCAATAGGCCGCCGCCGCGTCGCGCACCATGCGCTCGTCGTCGGTGAGCTGCGCGTTCAGCAGCAGCGGGTCGTCCCAGTGAAAGCTCGCCTTGGTGGCCATCTGTCGTCTCCTGAATCCGGTGAGTATTGCGCCTCGCGTCGATTCGTGTCCAATTCAGAAAACGACTTCGACGATTCGCCATGCCTATCAATCCAGCGATGGAATTCCGCCATCTGCGCTATTTCCTGGCGTTGGCCGAGGAACTGCACTACGGCCGCGCGGCCCAGCGCCTCTCGATCTCGCAGCCGCCGCTGTCCGTGGCCATCCAGCAGCTGGAAGCCGGCGTCGGCGCGCGGCTGTTCGAGCGCAGCAGCAAGGGCGTGCGGCTGACGCCTGCGGGCGAGGCGTTTCGCGGCGAGGCCGCCGCCCTGCTCGCCCGTGCCGAAGGCGCCTGCGCGCTGGCCCGCGAGGTGCAGGCCGGCGAGGTGGGGCGGCTGCGGCTGGGCTTCGTCGGCTCGACGCTGTTCCACGGGCTCTCGGGCTGGCTGCAGCGCTTCCAGGCCGGCCACCCGAGGGTCGAGGTGGTCGTCGTGGAACTGAACTCGCAGGACCAGATCGACGCGCTGCTGGCCGAGGAACTCGACCTCGGCCTCGTCCACACCGACCGCCTGCCGCCCGCGCTGCAGTCCCGGCCGCTCTACGGCGAGCCCTTCCTCGCCTGCCTGCCGGCCGGGCATGCGCTGGCGGCGCTGGGCGCGATCCCGCTCGCGCGCCTGAGCGACCAGCCCTTCATCCTGTTCTCCCGCAAGGGCTCGCCGGACTACCACGCCCGCATCATCGACATCTGCCGCCGCCACGGCTTCCAGCCGCGCCTGCAGCACGAGGGGCGGCACTGGCTGTCGGTGGTGTCCCTGGTGGCCCAGGGCCTGGGCGTCAGCATCGTGCCGGCGGCCTTCCGGCAGACGGGCATCCAGGGCGCGGTGTTCCGCCCCCTGGCCGAGGCCATCGAGCCCTCGGCGGTGTTCGCCGCGTGGCGGCGGGATTCGGCGGCGGTGCTGAGGGAGCAGTTCCTGGCCGCCGCCTGAACCTCATTTGCGGTATTCCGGCCGGCCACGCAGGCGGCCGATGGCGGTCCACCAGGCCTCGGCCTGCTGGCGCCGTTCGGCCTCGGCCTGCTTCGGCACGGCGAGGTACATCTCGGTCCTCGACAGCGGCTTGTCCAGCATCACGAGCGACTCGACGGCCGGGTCGCTCATCAGATAGTCCACCTCTTCCCGGATCGCCACGCCGAGGTCCACCCGCTTGGCGGCGACCTTCAGCAGCAGCTGGCGCGTGGACAGCGCGCTGTCATCGACATTCAGCCCCAGAGCGCCCAACTGCTCGATGGCAAGGCGGACACTGACCCGCGTGCCCACCGTCGGCACGACGCCCGCCTCGCCGCCGGAGAGCTGCTTGCCGTCCCAGGCAAAGGGCGTGTCCCGGCGCTTGATCCACATGAAGTTGATGCTTGCCAGGCGGCGCGAGGCGTCGAGGGCGCCGTCCCGCGTCAGCGGGAAGAAATAGCGCGTCTGCACCTCCGCCGCCGGCGACAGCAGCACCGCATGGGCCTCATTGCTCTCGATGGCGGTGCGGCAGCGCCGGGGCGGCACGCGCAGCAGCGCGACGTCCAGGCCGGCCTCGCGCCCGGCATCGACCAGCAGGCGCTCGGCGATGCCGAGCCGGTCGGGATCGTTGTAGAGATAGGGCGGCGCCACCAGATCGGTCACGCAGACGCGCCAGAACGGCCGCACCTGCGCGCAGGCCGCTGCGGCCGCCATCGCCAGACCCAGGGTCAACAGGAAAGTCCGCAGCGCCAGCGCCCACATGACCGGGATTATTGGCGGCATTCGCACGGCGCCTGGGCAGCAGCCTGAGTTGACACCCAGTTGGAATTAACCGACACCATGCCAGCGCCGCCATTGCTATGGTGCCGCCGCCATGAGCGCCAATGCCACGCCCCGCCCGCCCAGACTCTGGGACATCTCCCCCACCGTCGCCCCCGACGCGCCGATCTTCCCGGGTGATGAGCCCTACCGTCTGCGCTGGACGGCGCGGCTCGGGCCCGGCTGCCCGGTCAACCTCTGCGCGGTCACGATGTCGCCCCACGTCGGCGCGCATGCCGACGCGCCGCTGCATTACGCCAGTGACGCACCAGCCATCGACGTGGTGGCCCTGGAGCCCTTTCTCGGCCCCTGCCGCGTCATCCACGCCATCGGCGCCGCGCCGCTGATCACCGTCGCGCATCTGCGCCATGCTGAAAGCCACCTGCCGCCGCGCGTGCTGGTGCGCTGTTGCCAACGCGCCGACACGGCCTGGAACCCCGCGTTCACCGCCTACGCGCCCGAGGCTGTCGAGTGGCTGGCCTCGCGCGGCGTGCGCCTGATCGGCATCGACACGCCGAGCGTGGACCCGGCCGAGTCCAAGGCGCTCGACAGCCACCAGCAACTGCGCCGCCACGATCTGCGCGTGCTGGAAAACCTCGTGCTCGACGCCGTGCCCGAGGGCGACTACGAGCTGATCGCCCTGCCCCTGAAGCTCCAAGGCGCCTGCGCCTCGCCGGTGCGCGCCATCCTGAGAGAACTCGCATGACCCCCAGAGACCACGCCCTCGCGCTCGATGCGCTCGACCCCCTGGCGCCGCTGCGCGCGCACTTCGCGCTGCCGCCCGGCCTCATCTACCTGGACGGCAACTCCCTCGGCGCCCTGCCCCGCGCGGCGTCCGAGCGCCTGCGCCGCGCCGTCGAGCAGGAATGGGGCGAGGGCCTGATCGCCAGCTGGAACCAGGCCGGCTGGATCACGCTGCCGCGCCGCCTCGGCGACCGTCTCGCGCCCTGGATCGGCGCGCGGCCGGGCGAGGTGCTGGTGGGCGACTCCACCTCCATCAACCTCTACAAGGTGCTGCACGCCGCGCTGCAATTGCAGCAGGGTCAGCGCAAACGGGTCGTCAGCGAGCGCAGCAACTTCCCGACCGACCTCTACATCGCCCAGAGCGTCGTGCGCGCCCACGGCGGCGAACTGGTGCTGGCGGACTCGCCCGAGGACATCCCGGCGCTGCTGGACGAGCGCTGCGCCGTGCTGATGCTGACCCACGTCAACTACCGCAGCGGCCGCATGCACGACATGGCGCTGCTGACCCGCTGGGCCCACCAGGCCGGCGCGCTGACCGTCTGGGACCTCTGCCACAGCGCCGGCGCCGTGCCGGTGGACCTGCTCGGCGGCGCGGCGGACTTCGCCATCGGCTGTGGCTACAAATACCTGAACGGCGGCCCCGGCGCCCCCGCCTTCGTCTGGATGCACCCGCGCCACCAGGGCCAGGTCTGGCAGCCGCTGACCGGCTGGCTCGGCCACGCCGCGCCCTTCGCCTTCGACACCGACTACCGGCCGGCCGGCGGCATCCAGCAATTCCAGTGCGGCACCCCCGCCGTGCTGGCGATGAGCGCGCTGGATGCCGCGCTGGACGTGTTCGACGCCGCCCAGGCCCTCGGCGGCATGGCTGCACTGCGCGCCAAGTCCCTGGCGCTGACCGAAGCCTTCATCGCCGAGATTGACGCCCGCCTGCCCGCCGCCCGCCTCGAATCGCCGCGCGACGCGGCGCAGCGCGGCTCCCAGGTGTCGCTCTCCCTGCCCGCCGACGTGGACCCCTATGCCGTGATGCAGGCGCTGATCGCGCGCGGCGTCGTCGGCGACTTCCGCGCCGGTGAGCCCGGCCTGCTGCGCTTCGGCTTCACGCCGCTGTACACGCGCTTCGTCGATGCGGTCGATGCCGTCGCAGTCCTCGTCGAGGTGCTGGCCACCGAAGCCTGGCGCCAGCCCCAATTCATGCAAAGACATTCGGTGACCTGATGAGCACGATCGAACACCACGGCGCCCAGCTCGATTTCTCGCGGGACATGAGCTATGGCGACTATCTGCAGCTCGACGCCATCCTGAACGCGCAGACGCCGCTCTCGCCCGACCACAACGAGATGCTCTTCATCGTCCAGCACCAGACCTCGGAGCTGTGGATGAAGCTGATGCTGCATGAGCTGCACGCGGCGCTCGCCCACGTCGCGGCCGACCGCCTGCCCGAGGCCTTCAAGATGCTGGCTCGGGTCTCGCGCATCATGGAGCAGCTCGTCCACGCCTGGGACGTGCTGGCGACCATGACGCCGCCCGAATACAGCGCCATCCGCCCCTATCTGGCCAAGAGCAGCGGCTTCCAGAGCGCGCAATACCGGTGTATCGAATTCATGCTCGGCAACAAGAACGCCGCCATGCTCAAGCCCCACGAGCACCGGCCCGAACTGCTGGCGCGGGTCAAGGCCACCTTCGATGCGCCCTCGCTCTACGACGAAGTGCTGCAACTGATGGCCCGCCGCGGCATCGCCGTCCCCGCCTCGCATCTGACGCGCGACTGGACCCTGCCCTACACCGCCGCCGACGGCGTGAAGGACGCCTGGCTCACCGTCTACCGCGAGCCGCAGCGTCACTGGGACCTCTACCAGATGGGCGAGGAACTCGTGGACCTGGAAGACGCGTTCCGCCTCTGGCGCTTCCGCCACGTGACGACGGTGGAACGCATCATCGGCTTCAAGCGCGGCACCGGCGGCACCGGCGGCGTCAGCTATCTGCGCAAGATGCTGGACGTGGTGCTGTTCCCGGAACTGTGGGCGTTGCGCACCGACCTCTGACGACCGCCCATGCCGACCGGCACGCCCGGGGCGGCAAAACTAAACTGGCGGCTCCGCACGAACCCGAGCCGCCACGATGGACACCCGCACTTCCGAAACCCGTTTGCGCATCGAGCGCCTGCGCGACGCCCTCATCGCCCACGGCGCACACGCCGTGCTCGTGCCCTCGGCCGACCCGCATCTCTCCGAATACCTGCCCGAGCGCTGGCAGGGCCGGCAGTGGGCCTCGGGCTTCACCGGGTCGATGGGCAATCTCGTCGTCACCCGCGACGGCGCCGCGCTGTTCGCCGACAGCCGCTACTGGACCCAGGCCGAAGCCCAGCTTGCCGGCAGCGGCATCGCGCTGGAAAAGGTCAACTCCGGCGCCTCGACGCAATACATCGACTGGCTCGCCGCCCGGCTCCAGCCCGGCCAGACGCTGGCGGTGGACGGTCAGGTGCTGGGCCTGGCCCTCGCCCACACGCTGCGCACGGCGCTGGCGCGCGCCGGCATCGCGCTGCGCACCGACCTCGACCTCGTGCAGGCCGCCTGGGACGAGCGCCCCGGCCTGCCCGCCGCGCCCGTCTACGAGCATCTGCCGCCGCAGGCAGCCGTCAGCCGCGCCGACAAGCTCGCCCGCGTGCGCGCCGTGATGGCCGCCGCGCAGGCCAGCCACCACCTCGTCTCCACCGTCGATGACCTCGCCTGGCTGCTTAATCTGCGCGGCGCGGACGTGGAGTGCAACCCCGTCTTCATCGCCCATCTGCTGCTCGACGCGGCCGGCGGCCGGCTCTTCATCGCCGACGGCAAGGTGCCGGCCGAGGTGGCGGCCCGCCTCGCGGCCGACGGCATCCAGCTCGCACCCTATGCGCAGGCCGCCGCCGCGCTGGCCGCCCTGCCGGCCGCGAGCCGGTTGCTGATCGACCCCCGGCGCGTGACCCTGGGCCTGCGCGAGGCCGTGGCCGAGGGCGTGGCCGTGGTCGAGCAGATCAACCCCAGCACGCTGCTGAAGAGCCGCAAGACGGCCGAGGAAGCCGGCTTCATCCGCGAGGCCATGGCCGAGGACGGCGCGGCGATGTGCGAGTTCTATGCCGAGTTCGAGGCCAGCATGGCGCGCGGCGAGCGTTGGAGCGAGCTGGACGTGGACGCCCGCCTCAGCGCCGCGCGCGCGCGCCGGCCGGGCTTCGTCGGCCTGAGCTTCTCCACCATCGCCGGCTTCAACGCCAATGGCGCCCTGCCCCACTACCGCGCGCTGCCCGAGGCGTTTGCACAGATCGAGGGCGACGGCCTGCTGCTGATCGACTCCGGCGGCCAATACCTCGGCGGCACGACGGACATCACCCGCGTCTGGCCCATCGGCACCGTGTCGGCCGCGCAGAAGCGCGACTACACCCTCGTGCTCAAGGGCACGATTGCGCTCTCCGCCACGCGCTTCCCGCGCGGCACGCTGAGCCCGATGCTGGACGCCATCGCCCGCGCGCCGCTGTGGGCGCAAGGGCTGGACTACGGCCACGGCACGGGCCATGGCGTCGGCTATTTCCTCAACGTCCACGAGGGCCCGCAAAGCATCTCCAAGGCCATCCCGGACGCGAACATGGCGATGGAGCCCGGCATGGTCACGTCCATCGAACCCGGCCTCTACCGGCCGGGCCAGTGGGGCGTGCGCATCGAGAACCTGGTGCTGAACGTCGCCATCGAGACGCCGGAGCGCGGCGCCTTCGGCGAGATGCTGGGCTTCGAGACGCTGACGCTCTGCCCCATCGACACCCGCTGCATCGACCGCACGCTGCTGCGCACCGACGAGATCGCCTGGCTGGATGCCTACCACGCCACGGTGCGCGAGCGGCTGGCGCCCAAGCTCAGCGGCGCGGCGCGGGACTGGCTGATGGCACGCACCGAGCCGCTGGCGGCCTGAGCTTGGACCGCATCGACGTCGCCGTCATCGGCGCCGGCGTCGTCGGCCTGGCCGTCGCGCGCGCGCTGGCGCGGCGCGGGCGCGAGGTGGTCGTCATCGAGGCCGCAGCCGCCATCGGCACGGGCATTTCCTCGCGCAGCAGCGAGGTCATCCACGCGGGGCTCTACCACCCGGCCGGCAGCCTGAAGGCGCGGCTTTGCGTGCGCGGCCGGGCCCTGCTCTACGGCTATTGCGAGGCGCGCGGCGTGGCACACCGGCGCTGCGGCAAGCTCGTCGTCGCCACGCGCGAGGCCGATCTGCCGCGCCTGAGCCACTTGGCCGAACAGGCCGCCGCCAACGGCGTGGACGACCTGCGCCTGCTGAGCCGCGCCGAGGCGCTGGCGCTGGAGCCGGCGCTGGCCTGCGCGGGCGCGCTGCTGTCGCCTTCCAGCGGCATCGTGGACAGCCACGCGCTGATGACCGCCCTGCTCGGCGACGCGGAGCGAGCCGGCGCCACGCTGGCCCTGGCCAGCCCGGTGAGCGGCGGCGTGCGCGAGGGGGATGGCTGGCGCCTGCGCGTGGGCGACTTCGAGCTGGGCGCGCGCTGCGTCGTCAACGCGGCCGGGCTGTCGGCGGCGGCCGTGGCCGCCTCGCTCGGCCTCGCCGCGCCGCCGCTGCGTTTTGCGCGCGGCCACTATTTCGCGCTGGCCGGCCGCGCGCCGTTCTCGCGCCTGATCTATCCGCTGCCGGTGGACGGCGGCCTGGGCGTGCATCTGACGCTGGACCTGGGCGGGCAGGCACGCTTCGGGCCCGACGTGCAGTGGCTGGACGAGCGCGACCCGGCCGCGCTCGGCTACGCCGTCGATCCGGCCCTCGCCCCCGCCTTCGCGGCCGAGGTGCGCCGCTACTGGCCGGGCCTGCCCGCCGAGGCGCTGGCGCCGGCCTATGCCGGCATCCGCCCCAAGCTGATCGGCCCGGGCGAGGCGGCGGCGGACTTCCGCATCGACGCGGCACCCGGCCTCGTCAATCTGTTCGGCATCGAGTCGCCGGGGCTGACGGCCTCGCTCGCCATTGCGGACTATGTGGCCGAGCAAGTCGCCACGCTGCCGGCAGTCTGAACCGTCAGAGGCTGGCCTCGACCTTGGCCTGCAGCTCTTCCAGCAATTCCGTGGCGGCCTGCAGCCGCGCCTTGTCAATGCCGGCAAGCAACTCCCTGCGGTAGGCGTCGGCGGCGATCTTGACCTTGGCGTAGAGCGCCCGGCCGGCGCCGGTCAGCACGACGTGCTTGACGCGCCGGTCCGTCGCAGACGGCAGGCGCTCGACGTGGCCGGCCTTGACGAGCCGGTCCACGAGGCTGACGACGGACGGGCCCTCGACGCCGAGGCGGTTGGCCAGTTCGATCTGCGACAGCGCCTCGTCGCTCTTGGCGATGGTGGCGATGGCCATCCAGCCGGACTGGCCGACGCCGAGGTCTTTCAGGCGCCGGTCGATGGCCTGGCGCCAGACGCGCGTGGTGTGGTGCAGCGCCATCGCAAAGCGCTCGTCGGTGGCCGGCATGGCGTCTTTCATCCTTTCCCTGATGCCTTAGATCGCCAGCGCGGCATCGGCCATTTCAGCCACGCGCGGCCACAGCGCGAGGCCACCGCCCAGGCTCCACGCTTGCTCGTGGCCGAGGCGCCGCAACGCCTGCGCGGCCTGGGCGCTGCGGTTGCCGCTGCGGCAGAAGAAGACGATCGGCGTCTCGGCCGGCAGCGCCAGCCAGCGCGCCAGCGCATCGGGCAGGCCCGAGAGCGCCACCGCCTCGCGCCGCACCGCGCCGCCAAGTTCGGGCGCCTGGCCGAGGCGCTGCTCGTAGGGCTCGCGCACGTCCACCAGCAGCAGGCCGGGCTGCTCGCGCAGCAGCGCGCGCAGCGCGTCCAGGCCGAGTTCGGTGGACGCGAGCGGGCAGGCGCCGTCCACGCGCGCGCCGCAGGCCACGGTCTGGTATGCGGTCAGCGCAAGGTCTTGCTCCAACTGCGCCTTGGCGGCGGCGAAGCCGGCGTCGTCGATGCGCCCGCCGAGCACCTCGGCCAGCAGCGGCTGGGCGGCGCATTCCACGGCCAGGGTGCTGGCGAAGCGGTCGTCGTAGTCGTGCCCCGGCAGCAGCAGGGTGTGCGGGCCGAGCGCCCGCTCCAGCAGGCGCAGCGAGGCGCCGTAGTGCCGGGGCGCGCTCTGCGCGAAGTCGCTGCGGCCGAGCGCACCGGGCATCACCGTGTCGCCGACGAAGGCGAGGCGCAGGCCCTGGGCGCCGTGCAGCAGATAGGCGGTCGAGTCCTGCGTGTGGCCGGGGATGGCGAGGCGCGTGAGCCGCGACGCACCCAGTTCGATCGCCTCGGCATCGGCCGGCCAGCCGAGCGCGTCCACGGCGCCGCGCTGCTGCTCGGCGGCGGCGAAGAGTTCGGCCACCGACGAGGCATGGTCGCCATGGCTGTGCGTGTCCAGCACGGCGGCCAGCCGGTAGCCCTGGCAGCGCAGCCACTGGGCGAGGCGCGCGGTCAGTTCGGGCAGGGGGTCGATGACGACGGCGCGGCGGCTGCCCGCATCGGCGAGCAGATAGCAGCAGGCGCCGGCCACGCTGAAGCGCGTCAGCCCCTCGGCCGGCAGCGCGCGGCCGGGCGCGCGGCTCGGATCAAGGCAGCTCTCGCGCAGCGACTCGCCGCAGCCGCGGATGCGCGCGCAGGCTTCGTCGATGAAGGCGGCATCGGCCACCGGGCCGAAGGACAGGCGCACGCCCGAGGCCGCCTGCCAGTCCGGCAGGCCCATGGCTTCGAGCACGTGGCTGGGCTGGGCCTTGGCCGCGCTGCAGGCCGAGCCGCCGCTGACGCGCAGCTCGGCGGCGTCGAACAAGTCCAGCAGCAGGCGTGAGCCGACGCCGGGCACCGCGAAATTCAGCGTCGTCGGCAGGCACAGCTCGGGCGGCGCATTGAAGACGAGGCCAGGGAAGGCTTGCCGCAGCGCGTCGGCGAGGCGGTCGCGGTAGCCGGCCATCGTCGCGTGGCTGCGAAAGACGCCGCCCTGCTCCAGCGCGGCCAGCACGGCGCCCAGCGCGGCGATGCCGGACATGTTCTCCGTGCCCGAGCGCAGCGCGCCTTCCTGCCCGCCACCGGCCAGCAGCGGCGTGAACGGCGCGCCTTCGCGCACATAGAGCAGGCCGATGCCCTTGGGCGCGTAGAGCTTGTGGCCGGAAAAAGGCGCGTAGTCGATGCCCCGCTCGGCCAGCCGCAGCGGCAGCTTGCCCAGGGCCTGCACGCCGTCCACCATCCACAGCGCGCCGCTGCCGGCCAGCGCGGCGGCGATGCCGTCCAGGTCGCTGACCACGCCCGTCTCGTTGTTCGCCGCCATCGTGCAGACCAGGCCCGCGCGCGGCGCGTGCGCGCGCAGCCAGTCCAGGTCATGCCGGCCGTCTCGGCCCACGGGGATGGCCAGCACCGGCAAGTCCAGGCCCAGCAGCGCATTCCAGTGCCGGATGGCTTCGGGCACGGCCTTGTGCTCGGTGGCGCCGTAGAGCAGCAGTTCGGGCCGCTGCGCGCGGCTGCGCAGCGCGCTCAGCGCCGACAGCACGGCCGTCTGGATGCCCTCTGTCGCGCCGCTGAGAAAGAGCAGCCGGCCGCCATCCGCGCCCAGCACGCGCCGCGCGCGGGCGCGCACGCCGTCCATCAGCGCGCGCGCCTTCAGGCCGGTGCTGTGGATGCTGCTGGGGTTGCCGAAGTCCTCGGCCATCACCGCCAGCGCCGCCTCGCGGGCCTGGGGCAGGACGGGCGTGGTGGCATTGGCGTCGAGATAGATTTCCATGATGCGGGCAAGGGGTGGAACGGCGCGGATTGTCGCGCCCCGTCCGGCCCAACCGCAGCTCATCCGGCTCCGGCCTCAATCCGTCGCGCCGCCGTCGCGCCAGCGGCCGCGCGAGGCGATATTGCAAGGGCACGATGCCGACCGGAGCCCGCCATGAACCCCATCGCCCAAACCTTCGCCCTCGCCCTGGCCTCCGTCGCCGCAGCCGCCGCCATCGGCATCGGTCTGGCCGAGCACACGGCAGCGCCTGCGGTGCCGGTCACGCGGCTGGAACGGGTCGTCATCGTCGGCCATCCGCAAACGCCCGTGGCCGTGGTGGTCGAAGCGCGCCGCGCCGACGCGGCCGGGATGACAGTGGCGCAGGCGCGGCCGGTCAGGGGTGTCCGGGCGCTTTGAGCCGCCAGCGGGCCCAACAACGCAAAAGCCCCAGGGCCTGTGAGGCACCTGGGGCTTTTGCGTTTTGTTCAGATGGGGTGGCTGATGGGACTCGAACCCACGACGACAGGAATCACAATCCTGGACTCTACCAACTGAGCTACAGCCACCGCAGAGCCAAAGAGTATAACCGAGAAATCAGGGGGCGCTGGCGGCCGAGGCGGGGGCAGCGACCTTGATGACGGCCTTGTATTGGGATTTCAGCGCGGCCACATAGGCTTGGGCTTCGGCGCGAGCCCAGGCATTGGCGTATTGCTGGGCGGCGCGCTTGTCGTCGATGACGGCGGCGTCGCGCGGCTGCAGTTGGTTGATGCGCATGACGACGTAGCTACCGTCCTCAGCCGCCACGCCCAGGGCCGCCGGCAGTTTGCTGGCGTCGGCGCCGAGCACGGCTTCGAGTTGGGCGCGGCTGAGGCGCTGCGGCTTGGCGCGCGAGACGGTCTCGACGGCGCCGAGGCCCGTGGTGTCGGCCGGCTTGGCCTTCAGCGCGGCCAGGCGGGCTTCGCCGGCCTTCCTGGCTTGCTCAGCGGCGAGCTTGGCGACGAGTTGTGCGCGCACCTGCGCCTTCACTTCGGCCAGCGGCGGGACGCGGGCCGGATGGTGCTGGATGACGTGGGCGGAGACCAGTTGGCTGGGGCCGGTTTCCACGGCCTCGGTGTTGCGCTTGTTGCGCAGGGCTTCGATGCCGAAGACGGCGTCCAGCAGCTTGGCCGAGGCCAGTGGGCCGATGGCACCCGGCTGCGGCTGGCGTTGCACGGTGGCGGTCTGGATCGGCAGCTTGAGCTTGTCGGCGGCGGGCTGCAGGCTGTCGGACTGTTCGTAGACGAGGTTGCCGAACTGTTCGGCGGCTTCGGAGTAGCGACGCTGGGCGAGCTGCTTGCGCACCTCGGCCTCGACCTCGGCGCGCACGGCCTCGAAGGGCTTGACCTCGCCGCCACGGGTGCCGGTCAACTGGATGATGTGGTAGCCGAAATCGGTCTCGACGAGGTTGCTGATCTCGCCCGGCTTCATCGCGTAGACGGCGGCATCGAACTCCTTGACCATGGCGCCGCGGCCGAAGAAGTCGAGGTCGCCGCCATGGGCGGCCGAGCCTTCGTCCTGGGAGTTCTTGCGGGCCAGCGCGCCAAACTCGGCGGGGTTCTTGCGGACCTGGGCGAGGAGGTTTTCCGCCAGCGCCTTGGCCTTGGCGCGCTCTTCGGCGGGGGCGCTGCGCTCCACCTTGATGAGGATGTGGCTGGCGCGGCGCTCTTCGGGCACGCCGTAGCGCGAGGCGTTTTCCTTGTAGTAGGTCTGCAGATCGTCCTCGCTGAACTTGACGTCCTGCTTCAGCGCTTCGAGGTCGAGCACGAGGTACTGGATCTGCGCCGATTCGGGCAGTTGGAAGCGGGCGGCGTTGGCCGGCTCCTTGTAGAAGGCGTCGATGTCGGCATCGCTCGGCTGGATGCCGGCGGCGAAGCCCTGGGCGTCGAAGCGCTGCAACTGCACCTCGCGCTGCTGCAGCAGCGCATCGAAGGCGAGCTTGGGCGTGGCGCTGCCGACGGCGACCGAGGTTTCGATGGGCACGGTGACCTGGCGCAGCGCGTAGTCCTGGCGCAGGCGCTCCATGAACATGGAAGGCGTCATGCCCTGGGCGGCCAGCAGGGCCTTGTTGACGGTGCCGTCGGGGTTGCGCAGCACGGCGAACTGCGGGTCGTTCCAGAAGCGGGCGTTGACGGCCTCGGCGCTGAGCGTGAAGTGCTGCTGCTCGGCGGCGGCGGTCAGCGTGCGCTCGTTGACGAGGTTCTCCAGCGCCATGTGCTTGGCCAGCGGCGTGTCCAGCAGCTTGGCGTCGATATCGGGGTTCTGGCGGCGCACGTTCTCGACCTGCTGGCGCAGCGAGGCGTCCCATTCGGCCTGGGTGATCTTGCGGCCGTTGACGCTGGCCACGCCGGCGTTGGCGCCGTCCATCATGCTGGTGTAGCCCTGCATGCCGACGAAGGCGAAGGACGGCAGGATCAGGATCAGCAGGATGAACTGGAACAGACGGATGTGCTGGCGGACGAAATCGAACATCTCGGGGAGCCCTGGAAGGGAGAAGGATCAGGCGTCTAACGCGACGAAGGCGAACCGGGGTTCGCCTTCGAGGGGAGCCGCATTCTATGGCGGCGGTCGTGGTGGGCGCTGACGGGTTCGAACCGCCGACAATCTCCGTGTAAAGGAGGTGCTCTACCAACTGAGCTAAGCGCCCGGAATTCCGGGAGGGCGGGGCCTCTATTTGATGGCGTCTTTCAGGCCCTTGCCGGGCTTGAACTTGGGCACCTTGGCGGACTTGATCTTGATCGCGTCGCCGGTGCGCGGGTTGCGGCCGGTGCGGGCCGCGCGCTTGCTGGTGCTGAAGGTGCCGAAGCCCACCAGGGACACGGTGCCGTTCTTCTTCAGCGTCGTCTTGATGCCGCCGATCACGGCGTCGAGCGCGCGGCCGGCGGCGGCCTTGGAGATGTCGGCCTGCGCGGCGATGTGCTCGATCAATTCGGACTTGTTCACTCGTGCCCCCTCATGACGATTCAGCGGATCTCGGCCCCGCGTACTGCGCAGCCCCTGAGTGGCCGGACGAGGCGGCCAGGGCGCGCGGGGAAGCGGATTCTAGACGCGCCATCGCTGGCAGGCGGGGCGGGAAAAGCCCCGATACAAACGGCACGAACTAGCGGGCCTTGGCGCGGATTTCCGGCAGCGCCTTCTGCAGGTAATAGACCATCGACCAGATGGTCAGCACCACGGCCGCGTAGATCAGCCAGGTGCCCCAGAGCCGCGTCGGGATCAGGCCGAAGAGCCGGCCGTCGTAGAGCAGGAAGGGGATGGCCACCATCTGCACCGTGGTCTTGAGCTTGCCGACCATGTGGACGGCGACGCTGCGCGAGGCGCCGATCTGCGCCATCCATTCGCGCAGCGCCGAGATGGCGATCTCGCGGCCGATGATGACGAGGGCGACGAAGGCGCCAACACGCTGCAGTTCCAGCAGGATCAGCAGCGCCGAGCAGACGAGGAATTTGTCGGCCACCGGGTCCAGGAAGGCGCCGAAGGACGAGGTCTGGTTGAGCTTGCGGGCGAGGTAGCCGTCCAGCCAGTCGGTCAGCGCGACGACGATGAACAGGGCCGTGGCGATCAGGTTCTGGTGGGGCGGCGTCAGGTCCAGGTGGAACACCCCGACGATCAGCGGGATGGCCACGATGCGGGCCCAGGTCAGCAGAGTCGGCAGCGTCAGGAACATTCGGTCATTGTGCCCAAAGAAGGCGTTAGTTCTGGGTGTCAGTTCAGGGTGAGCGGCTTGAAGCGCCGGTCCTCTTCGAACAGGAAGGTCTCGGTGAACTTCCAGGGCTCGGGCATGCGCCGCACATCGCCAAAGGGCGCGGCGCGGTGGATGGCGTCGATGGCCAGTTGCAGCGTCTCGGGTGCGAACCTCGGTTTGCGGACCACATTGACGCGGCGCACGCTGCCGTCGGCCTTGACCTCGACTTCCAGCACGACCAGGGTCAGCAGATGCGTCGGCGCGGGCGTCATATAGGTGCCGCTGGGGTTGGCCATCACGAGGCGTTCGGCCGCCTGACGGCGCAGTTCGTCCTGCGTGCGCACGGGCCGGGGCGGTGGCAGGCCGGCCGGCTTGGGCGCCGCCGCGACGGCGGGAGATGGCGGCGGCGCGGGCACGGAGACGGGCGGCGGCACCGGGGCCGGCGCGCGCGGCGCGGCGGTGCAGCCGGCCAGCAGCGGACCGAGCAGCCAGTGGCAGGCGCGCTTGAAGCGGTTCATCGTGTGTCTCCTTGTCAGTGCAGCACGCGGTAGATCTCTTCGGCCAGGTCGCGTGAGATGCCCTTGACCGTCGCCAGTTCGTCCACGCTGGCGCCGGCCACACCGCGCACGCCGCCGAAGCGTTGCAGCAATTGCACGCGCTTGCGCGGGCCGACGCCGGGCACGTCTTCCAGCCGCGAGCCGCCCGTGCGCGCGGCGGCGCGCTTGGCGCGCATGCCGGTGATGGCGAAGCGGTGGGCCTCGTCGCGGATCTGCGCCACCAGCATCAGCGCGGCCGAGTCGCGGCCGAGATAGACCTTCTCGCGGCCGTCGGCGAAGACGAGTTCTTCCAGCCCGACCTTGCGCCCCTCGCCCTTCTCGACGCCGGCGATCAGGCCGAGGTCCAGCCCCAGTTCCTCGAAGACCTCGCGCGCCATCGCCACCTGGCCGCGCCCGCCGTCCACGAGTACGAGGTCGGGCAGCCTGCCGGTGCCGAGCTGCGCGGCCTCGGCGAGCTTGCCGTAGCGGCGCGTCAGCACCTGGCGCATGGCGGCGTAGTCGTCGCCGCCGGTGATGCCCTCGATGGTGTAGCGCCGGTACTGGCTGCTCTGCATCTGGTGGTCCTCGAAGACGACGCAGCTCGCCATCGTCGCCTCGCCGGCCGTGTGGCTGATGTCGAAGCATTCGACGCGGAATTTGTCGATCTCGGGCGGGCTGAGGTCGAGCGCGTCCACCAGCGCCCGCGTGCGCGCCTGCTGCGAGCCCTCTTCGGCCAGCAGGCGCGCCAGCGCGAGTTCGGCGCCCTTGACGCACATCTCCAGCCAGATGCGGCGCTGGCCGCGCGGCTGGGCCTGCACCATCACACGGCTGCCGGCCTGGGCGGCAAGCGCTTCGGCCAGGCCGGCGTCGGCGGCCTCGCTGACGACGACCAGCCCCGGCACCGGCGCGGCGAGGTAGTGCTGGGCCATGAAGGCTTCCAGCACCTGGCGCTCGGGCGAGAGGGTCTCGTCGTCATCGAAATGGATGGCGGTCGCGTCGTCCACATGCTTCGGGAAGAAGGCCCGGTCGCCAAGGTGGCGGCCGCCGCGCACCATGGCGAGGTTCACGCAGGCGCGGCCGCCCTGCACCTTGACGGCCAGCACGTCCACGTCGCGGTCGCGGCCCGTCGCGCTGCTTTCCTCGACGACCTGCTGTTGCAGCACCTTGGCCAGCGCCTGGATCTGGTTGCGCACCTCGGCGGCCAGTTCATAACGCCGCGCTTCGGCGTAGTCCAGCATCTGCTGCTGCAGGGCCGCCATCACCTCGTCCGTCTCGCCGCGCAGAAAGCGCTCGGCGCTCTCGACGTTGCGTGCGTACTCGCCCGTCTGCCCGACCGGCACGCAGGGGCCGGAGCAGCGCTTGATCTGGTGCAGCAAACAGGGCCGGCTGCGGTGGTTGAAGACACTGTCCTCGCAGGTGCGCAGGCGGAACACCTTCTGCATCAACTGGATGGACTCCTTCACCGCCCAGCCGTTCGGATAGGGGCCGAAATACTGGTGCCGCTTGTCCACCGCACCGCGGTAGTAGCTCATGCGCGGGTAGGCGTGGCCGCTGATCTTGAGATAGGGGTAGCTCTTGTCGTCCCGGAACAGGATGTTGAAGCGCGGATTCAGTGCCTTGATGAGGTTGTTTTCCAGCAGCAGGGCCTCGGCCTCGGTGCGCACCACCGTCGTTTCCAGCCGGGCGATGCGCGCGACCATCATGCCGATGCGGGTGCCGCCGTGGTTCTTCTGGAAATAGCTGCTGACGCGGCGCTTCAGGTCCTTGGCCTTGCCGACGTAGAGCACCTCGCCCCGGGCGTCGAAATAGCGGTAGACGCCCGGCAGCGCCGGCAGCGCGGCGACCTCAACCAGCAACCTCTCGCGCAGCTCGCGCGCGGCGGCTTCCATCTCGGCGGCGCGCTGCTTCTCGGCCGCCTCGACGACGGCACGCTCGGCCGCCCACTCGGCCTGCTGCCGTTCGCCAAGTTCGCTGTCAGAGGAAGAGTTGCTGGGCATCGCGCGGCATTGTGGCCTGGGAGAATCCGGCCATGCTCTGGGACCTCTTCTGCCGCGTCATCGACAACCATGGCGACCTCGGCGTCTGCTGGCGGCTGGCGCGCGACCTCGCCGCACGCGGCCACGCGGCGCGGCTGTGGGTGGACGACGCGGCGGCGCTGGCGTGGATGGCACCCGAGCGTCCTGCGGCGGTAGAGCTGCGTGGCTGGCCCGCAGGGGAGGTGGACGCGGAACCCGGCGACGTCGTCATCGAAGCCTTCGGCTGCGAGCTGCCACCCGCCTTCGTCGCGCGCATGGCCGCACGCGCGCCCGCGCCGCGCTGGATCAACCTCGAATACCTGAGCGCCGAGGACTATGTGGAGCGCAGCCACGGCCTGGCGTCGCCGCCGCAGCACGGCCCCGGCACGGGGTTGGCCAAGCATTTCTTCTACCCCGGCTTCACGCCGCGCACCGGCGGGCTGCTGCGCGAGCCGGGCCTGCTGGACCGCATCGCCGCCTTCGACGGCCCGGCCTGGCTGGCCGCGCACGGCTGGGCGCCAGGGCCGGGCGAGCGCGTGGTGAGCCTGTTCGCCTACGCCAACCCGCAATGCTCAGCGCTGCTGGATGCGCTGGCCGCCCAGCCCACGCTGCTGCTGGCCTGCCCCGGCCCGCTGCAGTCCGCAGTGCGCGAGCGCCCCGGCCTGCGCACCATCGCCCTGCCCTACCTCGCCCAGGACGACTACGACCGCCTGCTCTGGGCCTGCGACCTGAACGTCGTGCGCGGCGAGGACTCCTTCGTGCGCGCGCAATGGGCCGGCAAGCCCTTCGTCTGGCAGATCTACCCCCAGCGCGACCACGCCCACCACGCCAAACTCGCGGCCTTCATGGCCCGCGCCGAATTGCCCGAGGACTGGCGCGCCGTCTGGCGCAGTTGGAACGAGCTGGACGGCACCGGCGGCATCGAGCGCATCCCGCCGCTGGATACCGCGCCCTTCCAGCGTTGGCGCGCGCGGCTCGCGGCCCAGCCCGACCTGCTGACGCAGTTGCAGGAATTCCTGGCAACGGAGCGACGCTAGAGCCTTGTCACCCGCCGCGCCGCATACGCACGGCCACCAGACCCAGCAGCAGCAAGGCCGATACCGACGGCTCGGGCACCGACGCTGCGGGTGCGATACCCAGCGGGTTGTCGGTACGGCCCGACGTATAGCTGAACCCATAGCCTTCGGGAAGGTCGAAGAAGGCGATACCCGCCGTGTTGCGCGCATCCAGCGTCGCGCCGTCGTCGCTGTATCCGACCGCAGAGACATAGAGGCTCGACGAGATCTGGATCGGCACATTGGCCTCGAACGTGAACGACCGGGAGGCCCCCATGGCGATACTGCTCGCGCAAGACACGGGTTGATACCAGGCCTCGGCATCATGGCGAAAGCAGTCCCCGTAGACACTTTCGAACGAAACCGCTATTTCTATGGACGCCAAGTGCGTGAAGCCCTGACCAATGTCCAGCTTCAAGACGCCCTCAAGGTAGCCGCTATAGGGGTAGGTGGGCAGGGCATAGCTGAAGTCCAGGAAGGTCCCGAGGCTGGTGTAGCCCACGCCCGCGGGGCCGGTGAACACGACCTCGTCCGACCATTGCGAGAGCACCTGAACCTGCATCTGCTGCCCATGGACATAGGCATGATGCGTGCCGATCGAAGTGGATGAGGATGCCGACACCTGCCAGGGCTGGTCGGCGTTCTGGCCGCCGCCGAGTCCGTAATCGGCGGCGCTCAATTCCTGGCCCTCCGGCGTGCCGAAGGTGACGGGGCTGCCACCGACGTTGGCCTGATAGCCCGCCTGCGAGACCGTGCTGTCATAGCCCCAGCGGATGCTATCGGCCCAATTCGTATAACTCCATCCAGGGTCGGCCGCAGCGCACAAGCTGCTCATCACGGTGGCTGACAGCGCGACTGCGAAGCGCCGAGCGGAACCCAAGCGGCCTTGGCCCGTAGCGGTGCGGGCACCGGTGGCGAGGCTGGAAAACGGTGTCTTCATGGCATCTTCCAAAGGCGGCATCAGGAATTCATGGTAGCTCAGGGGGCGTTACTGAAGCGATACCGCTGCGGGCCCTGCCCTGGGTGAGGACGCCCATCGCCGACAGCGTCCCGCAGCGCAGCCCCTTCAGCCCGCCCCTTGCCTCGGCAGCGAGGCGGAAACCTTACCCAAGGGCTTTCCCGCTAGAATCAAGGGCTTTGCCGCGCCAAGCCGCTTTCTGGAGTCTGGTGCGCCCACCCCAAGCTGGAACCCCACCCATGAAACTCGCTCAAGAAATCCGCGCCGGCAACGTGATCATGCAGGGCAAGGACCCGATGGTCGTGCTGAAGACCGAATACAGCCGCGGCGGCCGCGGCGCTGCGACGGTGCGCATGAAGATGAAGAACCTGCTGAACGGCGCCGGCGCCGAGCTGGTCTTCAAGGCCGACGACAAGATGGAGCAGATCATCCTCGACAAGAAGGAATGCACCTACACCTACTTCGCCGACCCGATGTACGTCTTCATGGACACCGAGTACAACCAGTACGAGGTCGAGGCCGAGAACATGGGCGACGCGATCTCCTACCTGGAAGACAGCATGCCCGTCGAAGTGACCTTCTACGACGGCAAGGCCATCTCGGTGGAACTGCCGACCAGCGTCGTGCGCGAGATCGAGACCGAGCCGGCCGTCAAAGGCGACACCTCGGGCAAGGTCATGAAGCCCGCCCGCCTCGTCGGCACCGGCTTCGAGATCGCCGTGCCGCTGTTCGTCGAGAACGGCGACAAGATCGAAATCGACACCCGTACCCACGAGTACCGCAAGCGGGTCTGATCGACGGCTGCGGCCTCATGACGAAACGCCCGCTGATGCGGGCGTTTTGCTTTTATTCGGCGTCGTCGGACAGGTCGGGCACTTCCAGTTCGGCGGCGCCTTCCCGCAGCGGAATCCAGGGCCGGTCCAGCGGGCGGTAGACGCGGCGCTGCAATCGGGCCAGACGGTCGGAGCGGCCGATGGCCTTCATCACCTGCTCGGGCGCGATCAGCATCGCAAAGGGGTCGGCCAGATTCGGGGTGGTGGTCAGCATGGTGTGAGCCTCGGTGGGGGTCGATGGCTGCACTTTAGGGATGCACCACAGGCCGCGACAGTCGGCACAGCGCGCTGCGGGCTGTAAGACTTTGCCTTACATGCCCGCCCTGGCGTGAACTTCTTGGCTTCCTTGGCTTCCTTGGCTACTTGGCGGCATCGGCCGCGCGCTGGCGTTCCTCGATGAGGCGGCGCAGGTCCTTGGCCATCACGTCGCGCCCGCCCCGGTCGGCGAAGTCGGCGACGGTCAGACCCTGCTCATTGGCCGCGCGCGGCTCGGCGCCGGCCTTGAGCAGCAGGGGCACGAGGGCGCTGTTGCCGTAGCGGGCGGCCATCATCAGCGGCGTCGTGCCGTTCTCGGAACGCGCATTCAACTCGGCGTCCTGGGCGATCAGGAAGGCGGCGACGCCGTTGTCCGGGCCCGAGCAGGCGTAGTGCAGCGGCGTCCAGCCGGCGCGGTTGACGGCGGCGCCGCGCTTGACCAACGCCTTAGCGGCCGGCAGCGAGCCGCGGATGGCGGCGATCATCAGCGGCGTCTCGCCGCTGGCGTTGGCGGCGTTCACGTCGAGTTGCGGCGCTTCCAGCAGGCGTTCCAGCGCGCGCTGCGAGCCCTCGCGCAGCGCCGTGAACAGGGCCGTGCGGCCACGCGCGTCGGCCTGGTTGGGGTCGAGGCCCTGGCCCAACAGCTTGGCGATGCCGCGCACGTCGTCCAGTTCGGCGGCGGTGACGAAATCGTCGATGGGCGCCGCATGGGCCACGGCCGCCGCCGCGAGCAGGAGCGATGCGAACCAAGTTCTTTTCATGCCGTCTCCGGGAGTCTGAAAAGCCGCCGCGTATTGGCCGCCGTCAGGGCCGCGAGTTCCTCGACGGGCAGGCCCACGGCATCGGCCACGGCGCGGGCGACGTGGGGCACATAGGCCGGCGAATTGGTCTTGCCGCGAAAGGGTACGGGGGCGAGATAGGGGCTGTCGGTCTCGATCAGCACCTTGTCCAGCGGCAGCAGCTTCGCCAAGTCGCGCAGATCCTGCGCGTTCTTGAAGCTGACGATGCCGGAGAAGGAGATGTGGAAGCCGCGCGCCACCGCCGCGAGCGCGACCTCGGCCGTCTCGGTGAAGCAGTGGAAGACGCCGCCGGCCGCCTCGCCGCCCTCTTCGTCCAGCACGCGCAGCGTGTCGGCGGCGCTGGATCGGGTGTGGATGACGAGGGGCTTGCCGGCCTGCTTCGCTGCGCGGATATGGGTGCGGAAGCGCTCGCGCTGCCATTCCATGTCGGCGATGCTGCGCTCGCCGAGGCGGTAATAGTCCAGCCCCGTCTCGCCGATGGCGACGACGCGCGGCAGCGCCGCCAGCCGCAGCAGTTCGGCCACGTCGGGCTCGCGCATGTCTTCGGTGTCGGGGTGGACGCCGACGGTGGCCCAGAGCTGCGGATGGGCGAGCGCAAGGCCATGCACCGTGTCGAACTCTTCCATCTGCGTGCAGATGCAGATGGCCTGCCCGACCTGGGCGGCCTGCATGTCGGCCAGGATGGCTGTGAGGTTCTGCCGCAGTTCCGGGAAGGCCAGGTGGCAGTGCGAGTCGATGAACATCGGTCAGCGGCGCCCGGCCGCCCGAAGGCGCTGACGCCCCCCCTCGGGGGGCAGTGAGCGAAGCGAGCGTGGGGGCTTCATAGCGTCTGGGTCGGCTTGCTGGACGAGATGGCCGTGCCCAACACTTCTTCGATGCGCAGCCGGATCAGCCGCGTTTTCTCGTCGCCGGGGAAGCGCACGCCCACGCCCTGGGTGCGGCCGCCCGAGGCATTGGGCGGCGTCAGCCACGCGACCTTGCCGGCCACCGGGTAGCGCTGGCTGTCCTCGGGCAGGGCCAGCAGCAGGTAGATGTCCTCGCCGAGCCGGTAGTCGCGCGTCGTCGGCACGAACAGGCCGCCTTCGGTGAAGGCGGGGATGTAGGCGGCGTAGAGCGCCGACTTCTCCTTGAACACCAGTTGGATCACGCTCGGCCGCGCCCCCGAGCCGCCCACGGCGGGCACGGGCAAGCCGCTGCTCAACTGGCTGGGCTGGAACTGGGTCTTGGGGTGGGCGTCGCTCATGGTGGTCGAGTGTATTCAGCGCGCAGCAGCCAGCATCGCGGCACGGGCCTGCGCGACCAGGGCCTCGATCCACAGCCCGGCGTTCAGCGGATGGTCGGCATGCCGCGCGGCGCGGCGCAGTTCGGCGTCCCAGCCGAGCAGCGGCGCAGCGCGGCGGGGCGCGGGCAGCGAGGCGGCAGCGAAGAACTGGCCGGGCTGGTCGTGCGCGCGGCGCAGCAGGTCGTGGCAGAGGCGCTGCAGCGCGTCGATGGCGCGCGGCGGCGCCCAGTCGGACAGCGCCGCCACCTCGCCGCGCGCGACGCGCTTGGGCAGGGCCTGCCAAGCCGCGTCGCTGAGGCCGGCGCGGAACCATTCGAGCGCCTGCTGCGGCCGGCCGCCCGTGGCGTCGAGCAGGCCGGCGGCGCCGTCCACGCCCTGGGCGGCCAGCCACGCAAGCGCCGTCTCGCGGTCGGGCAGGGGCAGCGGCAAGGGCTGGCAGCGGCTGCGGATGGTGGGCAGCAGCGCGGCGCTGTCGTGGCTGGCCAGCGCGAAGCGCAGCAGGCCCGAGGGCTCTTCCAGCGTCTTCAGCAGCGCATTGGCCGCCACGCCGTTCAGCGCCTCGGCCGGGAAGATGACGGCCACCTTGGCCCGGCCGCGCGCGGACGTGGCCTGCGCGAAGGCGAGCAGGCCGCGCACGGCCTCGACCTTGATCTCCTTGCTGGGCTTGGCCTTGCCGGCCTTGGGAGCGTCGGGCTCCTCGAAAGGCAGGCCGAGCGACTCGCGCGCCGCCGCGTCCAGCGCTTCGGGCAGCAGCAGTTGGAAGTCCGGGTGCGTACCGCTGGCGAAGAGCCTGCAACTGACGCAGTGGCCGCAGGCGGGCTGGGCCTCGGTGCGGTCTTCGCAGAGCCAGCTTTGCGCCAGCTTGACGGCCAGTTCGAGCTGACCGACGCCGGCCGGCCCCTGCACCAGCAGCGCATGCGAACGCGCGCGGGCCAGCGCGTCGGCCAGCGGCGCCTGCAGCCAGGGGAGATCGGCGTTCAGCATGGGTAGCGTTGTTCGAGGGCGGCGATGACCTGCGCGCCGACCTGTGCCACCGTGCCGCTCGCGTCGATGCGCACGATGCGCCCCGGCGCCTGCGCCGCACGGGCCGCGTAGCCGGCGCGCACGCGCTCGAAGAAGTCCAGGTCCTGCTGCTCGATGCGGTCGGCCTCGCGCGCGCTGGCGCGACGCGCGGCGGCCTGCGCGGCGGGCAGGTCGAACCACAGCGTCAGCTCGGGCTCCGTGCCCTCCTGCACCCAGTCGGCCAGCGGCTCCAGCACGCTCAGCGGCAGGCCGCGGCCACCGCCCTGGTAGGCAAAGCTGGCGTCGGTGAAGCGGTCGCAGAGCAGCGTGCGGCCGGCGGCCAGCGCGGGCCGGATGACGGTCTCCACATGGTCGCGGCGGCCGGCAAACATCAGCAGCAGTTCGGTCAGCGCGCCCATGGGCTGGTTCAGCACCAGTTCGCGCAGCGTCTCGGCCAGCGGCGTGCCGCCGGGCTCGCGGCTGAGCTGCACGTCGGCGCCGCGCGCGCGGAACCAGTCGGCGACGGCCTGGATGTGGGTGGACTTGCCGGCACCGTCGATGCCCTCGAAAGAAATGAATCGCCCCGTCACTTGCCGCCGCGCTGGTATTTGTTGACCGCGCGATTGTGCGCGGCGAGGTCTTCGCTGAATTCGCTGCTGCCGTCGCCGCGTGCGACGAAGTACACCGCCTTGCTGGCGGCCGGGTGCAGCGCCGCCTGCAGCGAGGCCGCGCCGGGCATGGCGATAGGCGTGGGCGGCAGGCCACCGCGGGTGTAGGTGTTGAAGGGCGTGTCGGCCAGCAGGTCGCGGCGGCGCAGATTGCCGTCGAAGGCCTCGCCCAGGCCGTAGATGACGGTCGGGTCGGTCTGCAACGGCATGCCCACGCGCAGCCGGTTGACGAAGACGGCAGCGACCTTGGCGCGGTCGGAGGACGCGCCAGTCTCCTTCTCGACGATGGACGCGAGGATCAACGCCTCGTCCGCCGATTGCAGCGGCAGGCCCGGCGCCCGCTCCAGCCAGGCGGTGGCCAGACGGTTGCGCATCGCCGCATGGGCACGCCTGAGCACCGTCAGGTCGCTGACGCCACGGCTGTAGGCATAGGTATCGGGGAAGAAGCGCCCCTCGGGTGCGGCCCCCGGCTCGCCCAGCGCGGCCATGATGTCGGCGTCGCTCATCGCGGCCGTGTGCTGCTTCAACGCGGGCGCGGCGGCCAGCGCGGCCCGCACCTGACGCCAGTTCCAGCCCTCGATGAGGCGCAGTTGTTCCAGCACCTCGTCGCCACGCACCATCTTGCCGAGCAGCTCGCGCGGCGTGATGCCGGCGTGGGCCTCATAGCTGCCGGCGCGGATCAGCCGCGCCTGCCCCGACCACTTGAACCACTGGTAGAGAAAGCGCGCATCGGTCTGCACGCCGGCGGCCACCCAGGCGCGCGCCACCTCGGCCGGGCTGCTGCCGGGCTCGATGGACAGCTCCACGGACGGCGCCGCCAGCGCCAGCGGGCTGCGCAGCCACTGCCATGCGGCGCCTGCGGCCAGCGCCGCCATCAACAACAACGCGAGCAGCGCCCGCCACAGCCACTTCATGCCCTCATCCGAGCCCTGCCAAAAGGGCGCCGATGATAATTCCGCCCATGTCCCAAGCCTTCCAACTCCGCACCCAATTGCGACTCAGCGATTGGGGCGTCATCCGCGCCCAGGGCGCCGACGCCGCCAGCTTCCTGCACGGCCAACTGACGCAGGACTTCGCGCTGCTCGACCGCGACCACGCCCGCCTTGCCGGCTTCTGCACGCCCAAGGGTCGGCTGCTGGCGACGCTGGTGGGCTGGCGCGGCGGCGACGATGAACTCCTGCTCGCGCTGCCCGCCGAGACGCTGGCGGCGACGCTGAAGCGCCTGTCCATGTTCGTGCTGCGCGCCAAGTGCAAATTGAGCGACGCCAGCGCCGAGCTCGCCGTCTACGGCCTGCTCGGCACGCCGGCCGCCGAGGCGTGGACGCTGGTGCGCGACGGCGACGCGGTGCAGATCGCGCTGCCCGGTGGGGATCGGGCGCTGCGCGTGCAGCCGGCCGACGCGCCGCCGCCCACCGGCGCCGCGATGACGGCGGACGACTGGGCCTTTGCCGAGGCCGGGGCCGGCATGGCCTGGGTGCGTGGCGCCACCGTCGAAGCCTTCGTGCCGCAGATGATCAATTTCGAGGTGCTGGGCGGCGTGAACTTCAAGAAGGGCTGCTACCCGGGCCAGGAGATCGTCGCGCGCAGCCAGTACCGGGGCACGCTGAAGCGCCGACTGCAGGTTTTCGAGACGGCTGCGGCAGCAGCCATTGGCCAGGAGATTTTCAGCAGCGCCGACCCCGAGCAGCCGGCCGGCGTCGTGGCCGGCTGCGGCACGCAGGACGGCCGCACCGTGGTCGCCGCCGAGGTCAAGCTCGCGGCGCTGGAAGGCGGCTCGCTGCACCTCGGCGCGGCCGATGGCCCGGCCTTGCAGCCGCGCGCCCTGCCCTACGAGATTCCGCCCCAGGACTGATGCAGCTCTACGTCTACTACAAGGTCGCGGCCGGCAACGTCGAGAACGCGCTGACCACCTTCCGCAAGGCGCGCGTCGAAGCGCCCATCGACCTGCTGCAACGCCCCGAGCCCGATGCCGAGGGGCACTGGACGTGGATGGAGTTCTACCCCGAAGGCTGGACGCACCGCGAGCCCCAGGTCGCCGCCGCGATGGCGCCGTGGCTGGCGAAAGCGCGCAAGATCGAGCGCTTCGAGATGCTCGGTTAGACCCGCCTCGGATCGAACACGAGGGACTGGTGCCCGTCGTGACTCGGGGCCCTCGGCTCAAGTTCTGCGGGATTCAAAGCGCCCGCACCATTTCCACGTGGCCGATGCCCGCCTCTTCAAACGGCTCGCCGCGCCGCTGGAAGCCCGCGCGCAGGTAGAAGTTCTCGGCGCTCAACTGCGCATGCAGCAGCACCTCGCGGTAGCCCTGGCGTTTGGCCTCGGCCATCAGCGCGTCCAGCACCTGGCGGCCGATCTGGCTGCCGCGCATGGGGCGCAGCACGGCCATGCGGCCGATCTTGGCGACGCCGGGCACGTGCTCCAGCAGCCGGCCCGTGGCCAGGGGCTGGCCGAAGCGGTTGCGCGCCAGCGCGTGCAGGCAACTGGCGTCGGCGCTGTCCCATTCCAGGTCGGCCGGGATGTGCTGCTCTTCGATGAAGACCTCGCGGCGGATGGCGGCGGCCGCTTCGCCGAGTTCGCGCCAGGGGCCGAGCGTCACGGCGACGACGGGCTGGCCGGCCTCGAAGTCGTGCATCAGTTGCCGCAGCGCGTCGGGCAGGTGCGCAGGCGTGTGCGTCGCGGGGTCGGCGAAGACGTAGACCAGTTCGGCCTGCACGAGCAGCCGCTCCCCGTGGAAGACGGCGCCGTCCACCTTCATCGAGCTGTTGCCGAACTCGCGGCAGCGGATGCCGACGTCCAGGCGGTCGTCGTAGCGGGCCGGGCTGCGGTAGTCCAGCGTCGCGCGGCGCACGTAGAGGTCGCCGCCCAGGCGCTTCATCGTCTCGGCATAGGGGATGGCGAGCGCGCGCCAGTAGCCGCTGATGGCGGTGTCGAAATAGGTCAGGTAGTGGCCGTTGAAGACGATGCCCTGGGCGTCGATCTCGGCCCAGCGCACGCGCAGGGGTTCGAGGTGGCGGAAGTCGCTGCGTTTCATGATGGGATGAGATGCTTCTTCAGTGCGTCGGCGCAGGCGTTGAGCGCCGTCAAGGCTTCGGGAATCTGGCGGCCCATCTTGATGAAGTCGTGCGTGACGCCACGGTAGAGCTCCAGTTGCACCGCGACGCCCGCGGCGCGCAGCGCGTCGGCATAGGCGATGCCTTCGTCCACGAGGGGGTCGCACTCGGCCAGCACGAGGCAGGCGGGCGCGAGGCCGGTGTGGTCCTCGGCCTGCAGCGGCGCGAAGCGCCAGTCGTGGCGCTGCTCGGGGGCGATGTACTGGTCGAAGAACCAGGCGATGCCGGCCGCTTCCAGCAGGAAGCCGTTGGCGAAGAAGCGGTGCGAGGCGCTGTCGGGCCGGCTGGCCGTGCCGGGGGTGATGAGCAGTTGCAGCGCCAGCGGCAGGCCGCGGTCGCGGGCGAAGAAGGCGGCACTCGCCGCCAGCGTGCCGCCCGCGCTGTCGCCGCCGACGGCGAGCCAGTTGCCGTCCAGGCCGAGCGCCGTGGCGTGATCGTGCAGCCATGCCAGCGCGGCCCAGGCGTCGTCCACGGCGGCGGGAAAGCGGTGCTCGGGCGCGAGCCGGTAGTCCAGCGCGACGACGGCCACGCCGCTGCGAGCGCTGAGTTGGCGGCACAGACTGTCGTGGGTTTCCAGGTCACCGATGGTGAAGCCGCCGCCGTGCAGATAGAGCATCAGCGGCAGTCGGCCGTGGCCGGGCGCGTACAGCCTCGCGGGCCGGCCGGCCACCATGAGGTCTTCGACACGGGGCAGCGGCGCGCGCGGCAGGTCGAGGATTTCGGCACCCATCCGGTAGGCGAGGCGCGCCTCGCGCGGCGTCAGGCTGTGGAAGGGCGGGCGGTTGGCGCGGTGGATGCGTTCGAGCAGGCCGGCCATGCGGGGCGTCAACAGGGAGGCGGGAGGACTCATCGGGGGCGGATTCTCGCCCTAGGATGAGGTGATCGTTTCGGAGCACGCGCATGTCCCAGATCCTCTACCTGACCCGCATCGAACTCGAATTCGGCGCCAGCCGCCTGCTGCCCGCCGAGTGCGAGCGGGCGGGCATGCGCCGGCCGCTGGTGGTGACCGATGCCGGCGTGCGCGCGGCCGGCGTGCTGGACAAGGCGCTGGCCGCCTTCGCCACGCCGCCCGCCGTCTTCGACGCCACGCCGCCCAACCCGACCGAGGCCGCCGTGCGCCTGGCCGTGGCGCAGTTGCGCGAGACGGGCTGCGACGGCCTCGTCGCCATCGGCGGCGGCTCCAGCATCGACCTGGCCAAGGGCGTGGCCATCGCCGCCACGCACGAGGGGCCGCTCAAGCGCTGGGCCACCATCGAGGGCGGCGCCGCCGACATCACGTCCAAGGTGCTGCCCGTCATCGCCGTGCCGACGACGGCAGGCACCGGCAGCGAGGTGGCGCGCGGCGCCATCCTGATCGTGGACGACGGCCGCAAGCTCGGCTTCCACAACTGGGAGCTGCTGCCCAAGGCCGCCATCTGCGACCCCGAGCTGACCCTGGCCCTGCCGCCCCACCTGACGGCCGCCACCGGCATGGACGCCATCGCCCACTGCATCGAGACCTTCCTCGCGCCGGCCTTCAACCCGCCGGCCGACGGCATCGCGCTGGAAGGGCTGCGGCGCGGCTGGGGCGCCATCGCCCGCGCCACGACCGACGGCCAGGACCGCGACGCGCGCCTGGACATGATGTGCGCCAGCATCCACGGCGCGCTGGCCTTCCAGAAGGGCCTGGGTGCCGTGCATTCGCTGAGCCACGCGCTCGGCGGGCTGGAGCCGCGCCTGCACCACGGCACGCTGAACGCCGTCTTCCTGCCGGCCGTGATCCGCTTCAACGCAGCGGCCGACAGCGTGCGGCGCGAGCAGCGCATCGAACGGCTGGCCCAGGCCATGGGCTTGGGCGGCAACGATGCCGATGCGGTCGCCGACGCCATCACCGCGATGAACGCCCGCCTCGGCCTGCCGACGGGCCTGGCGGCGATGGGCGTGGGCCCGGACCTGGACGAACTCGTCATCGAACGCGCACTGCGCGACCACTGCCACAAGACCAACCCGCGCCTCGCCAGCGCCGACGACTACCGGGCGCTGCTCGCGGCCTCGCGCTGAAGTCGCAGGCAACGTGACCGAAGTCCCAGATCGCCCCGGCCCCGGCCGCTGAGGCGGCACTAGCATCCCCGGTCGCCCGGCGCGGCCCGCGCGGCACGGAAGATGAGAGGACTGGAGAGAACATGATCAAGCTATCCATCGGCAGGCGGCTGGCGGCCGGCTTTGCGCTGGTGCTGGTGCTGGCCGGCTGCGCCATCGCGCTGGCGTCCTGGCGGCTGGCCGCCACGGCGGCGGCGACGCGGCAGATGATGGACGAGCCCCTGGCCAAGGAGCGGCTGATCTCGGATTGGAGCCGCAACATCAATGCCGGCGTGCGCCGCACCATGGCCATCGCCAAGAGTGCCGATCCGTCGCTGGTGGAACTCTTCAAGGACGAGTCCGCGCAGTCGAGCAAGGCGTCCGGCGAGATGCAGGACAAGCTCAAGGGCCTGGTCCGCTCGCCCGACGAGCAGAAGCTGTTCGACGCCGTGGGGCAGGCGCGGCAGGTCTACCTGAACTCGCGCGACCAGATCGTCAAGCTGAAGAAGGCCGGCGAGGCCGAGGCGGCCGACAAGCTGCTGATGGACGTCTTCGTGCCCGGCTCCCAGGTCTATCTGGCACGCATGCAGGAATTCCTCGATCACCAGCGCCGGCACATCGACGCCACGGCCGCCGGTATCGACGCGGCCAATGGCAGCGGCCGGCTGCTGCTGCTGGCCTTCGGCCTCGGCCTGCTGGCCCTGGGTGCGGCCGCCGCGTGGCATATCACGCGCAGCATCACGCTGCCGCTGGCGGCGGCCAATGAGCTGGCCGCGCGCGTGGCGGACGGCAATCTGATGCGCTCGGGCCAGGGCATGAAGGCGCGCGACGACGAGATCGGCCAGTTGCAGATGACGCTGCGGCGCATGCGCGAGTCGCTGTCGCAGACCATCGGCAGCATCCGCGATTCGGCCGAGTCCATCGGCACGGCCTCGGCCGAGATCGCCAGCGGCAACCAGGACCTGAGCGCGCGCACCGAGAAGGCGGCGTCCAGCCTGGAACAGACGGCCAGCGCGATGGAGGAGCTGACCGGCACCGTGCATCAGTCGGCCGCGTCGGCGGGGCAGGCCAACCAGTTGGCCGTGTCCGCCGCCAGCGTGGCCCAGCGCGGCGGCGAGGTGGTGGCGCAGGTGGTGACGACGATGGACGAGATCAATGCCAGTTCGCGCAAGATCGCCGACATCATCGGCGTCATCGACGGCATCGCCTTCCAGACGAACATCCTGGCGCTGAACGCGGCGGTGGAAGCCGCCCGTGCCGGCGAGCAGGGGCGCGGCTTCGCGGTCGTTGCCAGCGAGGTGCGCTCGCTGGCCGGCCGCTCGGCGGACGCGGCCAAGGAGATCAAGACCCTGATCGGCAGCAGCGTCGAGCGCGTCGAGGCCGGCTCGCGCCTCGTCGGCGAGGCGGGCAGGACGATGGACGAACTGGTCGGCGCCGTGCAGCGCGTCAAGGACATCATGGGCGAGATCACCACCGCCACGGCCGAGCAGTCCGACGGCATCGCGCAGGTGAACATCGCCATCACCCAGCTCGACCAAGTGACGCAGCAGAACGCCGCGCTGGTGGAAGAGTCCACAGCCGCGGCCGAGAGCCTGCGGGAGCAGGCGACGACCTTGAACGGCGCGGTCGGCGTCTTCCAGATCGCGCGGCGCTGAAAAAAAGCGGCCCGCCGAGGCGGGCCGTGAACTCAGGTGTGTCGTCGCCGGGCGGAATCAACCGTGCTTGGCGTCGAAGAACTGCTCGTCTTCCGTCGAGCCCTTCAGCGCGGCCGTGGAGGCCTGGGCCTCGATGGTCGTCGTGACGGCATCGAAGTAGCCGGTGCCGACCTCGCGCTGGTGCTTGACGGCCGTGAAGCCCTTCTCGGCGGCGGCGAACTCGGCTTCCTGCAACTCGACGAAGGCGCTCATCTGGTTGCGCGCATAGCCGTAGGCGAGGTTGAACATCGAGTAGTTCAGGCTGTGGAAGCCGGCCAGCGTGATGAACTGGAACTTGTAGCCCATGGCGCCCAGTTCGCGCTGGAACTTGGCGATGGTCGCGTCGTCCAGGTTCTTCTTCCAGTTGAAGCTGGGCGAGCAGTTGTAGGCCAGCAGCTTGCCGGGGAACTTGGCGTGGATGGCGTCGGCGAAGGCCTTGGCGAAGGCCAGGTCGGGCTTGCCCGTCTCGCACCAGATCAGGTCGGCATAGGGCGCATAGGCCAGGCCGCGGCTGATGGCCTGATCGAGGCCATTCTTCGTGCGGAAGAAGCCCTCGACGGTGCGCTCGCCGGTGCAGAAGGGCTTGTCGTTGTCGTCGATGTCGCTGGTGACGAGGTCACCCGCTTCGGCATCGGTGCGGGCCACCAGCAGCGTGGGCGTGCCCATCACGTCGGCGGCCAGGCGGGCGGCGACGAGCTTGGCGACAGCCTCGCGGGTGGGCACCAGCACCTTGCCGCCCATGTGGCCGCACTTCTTGGCGCTGGCCAGTTGGTCCTCGAAATGAACGCCGGCGGCGCCGGCCTCGATCATGGCCTTCATCAGCTCGAAGGCGTTCAGCACGCCGCCGAAGCCGGCCTCGGCGTCGGCCACGATGGGGGCGAAGAAATCAATGTCGTCCTTGCCCTCGCTCCACTGGATCTGGTCGGCGCGCTGGAAGGTGGCGTTGATCTTGCGCACGACCTTGGGCACCGAGTCCACCGAGTACAGCGACTGGTCAGGGTACATCTCGCCGTTGGAGTTGGCGTCGCCGGCCACCTGCCAGCCGGACAGATAGATGGCCTTCAGCCCGGCCTTGACCTGCTGCATGGCCTGGTTGCCCGTCAGCGCGCCGAGGGCGTTGACGAAGGGCTCGCTGTTCACCAGGCCCCAGAGCTTGTCGGCACCGCGCTTGGCCAGCGTGTGCTCGATGGCGACCGAGCCGCGCAGGCGCACCACGTCGGCGGCGCTGTAGCCGCGGGTGATGCCCTTCCAGCGGGGGTTCTCGGCCCAGTCTTTTTCCAGGGCGGCGATCTGTTGTTCACGGGTGAGGCGGGTCATGAGGGGCTCCTTGCAAAACATCGAAAACCGATGGCTCAAGACTAGCCCTCCCGGCCTCTTCTGTCGCCCCCAAGTCTTATAGAAGACAAAAAACTTTCTCCATTAAAAACAACTAGTTGCGTTTATATTTTCAAATCACAAAATGCAATTCATCATCATGAGAAATTTTGCGGCAGCGCAACATGGTGGCTTTTCTTGATATGAAAAGTGACTTGCGGATCGTGAAAGCAGCCGTTCCAGAATCAGGGGCTTCAAGCTCACCGCCCGGCCATGACGACACTCCTCACCCCCCGGATGCGCCTGGAACCGCTCGACGACCGGCACTTCGACGGCCTGCATGCGCTGAACCGCGACCCGGTCGTCATGCGCCACATCACCGGCCGCCCGGACACACCGGCCGACACGCAGTCCATGATCGACCGCGTGAAGGCCCGCTGGGCCGAGTACGGCTACTCGTGGTGGGGCTTCATCCGGCGGGGTACGGGGCAGGATGAGGAGCAATTGATCGGCGCCGGCTGCATCCAGCACCTGAACCGCGACCCGGCCGGCCCGCTGGAAACCGGCTGGCGACTGCGCCAGGACGCCTGGGGCCAGGGCTACGCCAGCGAAGCCGCCCGCCACATGGTCGGCTGGGCCTTCGACGCGCTGAAGCCCGACCTGATCTGCGCCGTCTGCCAGCCGGAAAACACCCCCTCGTCCACCGTCATGGAGCGCCTCGGCATGCACTACACCGGCCTCGGCCGCTGGTACGACATGGACTGCAAGCGCTACGACCTCACCGCCGCGCAATGGATGGCCAATGCGGCCTGCCGGCAATGGCTGGCCGACAAGAAAATGGGGTCAGGGTCAATTAAATAAATCGACTCTGACCCCATTTTCATCAAGCGGCCAGGGCGTGGCGGAAGGCGGCTTCGCGCATCACGCGGCTGACGCGGCCGTAGAACTCGCTCCAGGCTTCGCGCAGTTCGGGCGTGAAGGCGTCGCCGAAGGCCGTGGCCAGGGTGTCGAGCAAGGCGCCGCCCACCGTCTCGAAGTGCTCGTCCCGTACGCCATAGGCCACATGGCGCGCGCCCAGCACGGCCAGTACCGCGTCCAGTTGGGCCGGGTGGTTCAGCAGCCGCACCGCGTCGCCGATCATCTCGAACAGCCGCCGCGCCTGGGTGTCCATGTCGGTGTGGAAGAGCAGGCTCACCGAAGGGTCGCGCTCGAACAGCTTGTCGTAGAACAGCGCCCCCGCCTGCACGGCCTGCGGCACCACCAGCGCGAAGCTCTCGCGCACGAGTCGGATTTGATGAGGTGTCATCGCGCCCGCTCCCGTTCAGCCCCGGCGGCGGCGCAGCAGCAGCGCCAGGCTCGTCACCGCCAGCATCAGGCTGCCGGGCTCGGGCACCGTGTTCGGCGGCGTGGTCGTGCCGCCGCCAGGGCTGCCGGGGTTTCCTGGATCACCAGGGTTCCCCGGCTCACCCGGCACCTCGCCCGCCGTGCCGCAGCCCGTCGCGCAGCTCAGCGACGTGAAGCGGCCCTGCAGCGTCACGCCTTCGGCTTCCCAACTGAAGTCCGACCAACCGAAGTCCGCCATCGTGTAGCCGCCCTCGCGCAGCGGCAGCCCCGCGCCGCTGAACAGCGCCTGCGTGAAGTCGTACAGCCCCGCGCTCACCGTGCCCGCGCTGCCCGTGCCCAGCAGGCCCAGCCAGTCGTAGCCCAGGTCGTTCATCACATTGAGGTGCAGGCCCTGGCTGCTGAAATCCAGCAGCGCGCCGCCGTCGAAGGCCAGGCTCATCGACCACGCCGGCCCCGTGCCGGTGTAGCTGCCCGTGCTGCCGCTCGGGTCGTTGATCTGGTTCACGGCCGTGCTGTCGAAGCTGAAGCTGCCGGCAAAGCCCTGGTAGCCCCGCTCGGCCTCGTCGTAGTCCACCTGGCCAGCGAAGCTGTAGCTCACCACGTCCGCGCTCGCGGCGCCGGCCAGCGCCAGCGCGGCGGTGGCGAAGAAGGTCTTGGTTGATTTCATCGGAGTTCTCCTCGAATGAGATGGAAGCAGGCCGCTCACCAGGGCGCCGTGCCGTTCAGGTTGCCGCCCATCGACTTGGTGGTGCTCTGGAAGTTGTCGGCGCCGTTGCTCCTGGAGACCGTGGCGCGCGCGCCGGCGGCGTTGACGCCCATCCCCTTGTTCTCGTAGGCCAGGCTCTCCTGCAGATAGATGACGGTGAAGCCGTTGGCCCCGTTGTTGCGGGCGACGCTGCGCGTCACCGAGCCGGACAGGGCGCGGATGCCGTCCATGCCATTCATCTCGGCCTCGATGCCCAGGGCATTCCCCAGCGAGAGCGCGGCGCCGTAGCCGGCGTTGTGGCTGAGCCGCAGGTCTTCGATATGCCCCGACTCGGTCAGATACACCCCGGTGCCGCCAAAGCCATGCACGCTGCCATTGCGCACGACGGTGCCAGCCCCCACCGACTCGATGCCGACGCTGACGATGTCCTTGTGCAAACAGGTGACGGCCCGCGTGCCGCCATCACGGGTGCAGGTGCCGGGGCCGCGCAGCGAAAAGCCGTTCAGGTCCAGCGTCACGCCTTCGGCCAGGATCTGGATGCCGGGCGTGCTGGCCGGCACGATGAGGTTGCTCGTCAGCTTGTAGCTGCCCGGCTGGCTGATGCGGACGGGGAAGCCCGGTGTGTCGCCCGGCGTCACATTGCCGGCCAGCGCCTTGTTCTGGTCGATGGTGATCTGGGCGATGGCGGACGAAGCCGCCAGCGAGGCCAGCGCGAGGGTGAGGATGCGGAAGGTGTTCATGGTGTGGGGTTTCGTTGAGGTCGAGGGGATGCAGGCGCTCAGAAGTTCTGCGTGCTGGACGTGTCGGTGGTGTTGCCGACGGCGCGGACCGCATTCAGATTCATCTGGTACACGCCCACGGTGTTGAAGCTGGCCGCACTGTTGATGAGCGTTGCGTAGGACGAGTTGCTGCGGAAACCGACGCTGTTGAACATCGCCCACGAGTCACTCACGAGGCCACCCGTCTGCACCCCCGTCTCGTTCATTCGCGCACTGATGCGCGATGCCAGCAGGTTGGCAGCGCCGGACAGCCCGACCTTGTTCTGCAGCACCGACAGGTCGTGGGCGCGCCCGTGCTCCATCGACACGCCGAACCAGAAGCCCTGCACCGTGCCGTTGCGTACCACGCTCTCGGACAGGCCGGTGCTGTTGACGTTGACACCGTGGTGATACGAGGGCGGCGCACAGGTCACCGTGTAGCCGGACGCAGACTTGGTGCAACTGCCGGGGCCCTTGATCGTGAAGCCGTTCAGGTCCAGCGTCACGTTCTCGGCCGTGATGAGGATGCCGTCTGCCCCGACCGGTACCGTGAGATTGCTCGTCAGCCTGTAGCTGCCGGGCAGGCTGAGGGTGACGGGGAAGCCCGGCGTGTCGCCCGGCGTCACGCTGCCGGCCAGCGCCTTGCTCTGGTCGATGGTGGTCTGCGCATGCGCATAGCCGCAGGTGGCGGCGAAACCGGCGAGGCCGGCGCTGAGGGCGAGGAGAAGTTTCTTCATGAATTGGGTTCGTTGAGGGGGAGTTGAAGGGCCGCTGCGCAACGGAAGGCAGTCTCGGCAAACGCCCGGTTCAAGTCGTCAAACAACGGTTAGCTTTCGGTTAAACCTGGGCGGCCGACCACCTGCGGAGCCGGCAGAATCCGGCGCCGTGAACGCCCCCGACCTCAATCCCGCCATGCCTGCCACGCCCGGGGGCCCGGTGGCCTTCGGCCCCTTCGTGCTCGACCACGCCCAGGCCCGGCTGAGCCGCGACGGGCAGGCCGTCGCGCTGGCGGGCCGGCCGCTGGCCGTGCTGGCGCTGCTGGCGGCGCGGCCGGGCCAGTTGGTGGACAAGGACACGGTGCTGGACCTCGTCTGGGGCCACCGGCATGTGACCGAATCGGTACTCAAGGTGGCCGTCAACGCACTGCGCGCCGCGCTGGGCGACGATGCCCGGGCGCCGCGCTTCGTCGAAACCGTGGCCCGGCGCGGCTACCGCTTTCTGGCCGAGGTGCGGCCGGAGTTGCCCACGACACCGGCCGCGTCGCAGCCCACCGCCACTCCCGCGCAACCCACGCTGATCGGCCGGGAGCACGACCTGCAGCACCTGCTGGCCCTGCTCGCCACGCGCCGCCTCGTCACGCTCTGCGGCCTGGGCGGCGTCGGCAAGACGCGGCTGGCGCTGGCGGCGGCGGCCGAGGCGCAGCGCGAGGGCGGCGCGTGGCCCGATGGCGTCTGGGTGGTGAAGCTGGAAGCGCTGGCCGACGAGGCCCTGCTGGCGCCCAGCATCGCCCAGGCCCTGCACCTGGGCGCGCGGGCCGGCGGCAGCGCGGCGGCGCTGGCCGAGGCACTGGCGCCGCTGGGCCTGCTACTGGTGCTGGACAACGCGGAACATCTGGTGGACGGCGTGGCCACCCTGCTCGCCACCCTGCTGGCCGCCACGCCGCGCCTGACGGTGCTGGCCACCAGCCAGTTGCCGCTGCGCGTGGGCGGCGAGCAGGTGCTGCCGCTGGCGCCACTGGCCCTGCCGCAGGACGTGGCCGACACCGCCCCCCCGCCCGAGGGCTATGCCGCCGCCCGGCTCTTCTGCGCCCGGGTGCGCCAATGGCAGCCGGGCTATGCGCCCTCGCCGGCCGAGCATGCCGACATCGCCGCCATCTGCCGCAGCCTGGACGGCGTGCCGCTGGCGCTGGAGCTGGCGGCGGCGCGCGTGCCCCTGCTGGGCACGGCCGGCGTGCGCACGCGCCTGAGCCAGCGCTTTGCGCTGCTGACGCGCGGCGCCCGCGACGCCGCCGCCCGCCAGCGCTCGCTGACCGCCGCGCTGGACTGGACCTATGGCCTGCTGCCGTCCGCCGAACAGCGCGCGCTGCAATGGCTGAGCGTGTTCGCCGCCAGCCTCACGCCCACCGCGGCCGAGGCGCAGCTTGCGCAGATGCCGGGGCTGGACGAACTGCCGCTGGACATGATCGACGGGCTGGTCGAGCGCTCGCTGCTGGTGCCCGAGGCCACGCCCGAGGGGCCGCGCCTGTTCTTCTTCAACAGCGTGCGCCGCTACGCGCTGGAACGGCTGGCCGAGGCCGGTGGCGAAGCCGGCGCACGCGCCGCGCATCTGCACGGGCTGCGCCTGCGGCTGGAGGGCGCCGAGCGCGACGCGCACCACATGCCGCTGCACCGCTGGCTGCCGCCGTTGCTCCAGGAACTGGACAACCTGCGCGGCGCACTGCGCTTCGGCCTGGGTGCCGGGGCGCCGCCCGCCGCCCACGAGGACGCCCTGCGCCTGCTCTGCGCCAGCGCCCTGCTATGGGCGCGCGGCGGCCTGCGTCTGGAAGGGCAGAAATGGTTCGAGGCCGCCGCCGCCGTGCCGGCCAGCGCCGAGACGGCGCTGCTGCTGGACCATGCGCGCGGCCTGTTCGGCAACCAGAGTCAGGTCGGCTCGCCGCAGCAGGCGCTGGACGCGCTGCGCCGCGCCCAGCCGGCATGGCGCGAGCGCGGCGACCGCTGGCGGCTCTACCTCTCCCGCTATGCCGAACGCATGCTGCTGATGCGCCTTGAACCCGGCGCCGACGTGGCGGCGCTGCTGGCCGACATGGCGGCACAGGTCGAGCCCGGCTGGAACATCGTCGCCCGCCGCCATCTGCTGCAGCTGCAGGCCTATGTGCTGCGCGACCGGGGCGAACTCGACGCCTACCGCGCGGCCTGCGCCGCCCTGCTGGCCGCCTGCCAGGCCGAGGGCGCCGAGTTCGAGTGCTGGCCGACGGCCAATGCGCTCGGCCAGGCGCTGGTGCAACTGGGCCGGCTGGACGAAGCCTGCCAGGTGCTCGCCGCCGCCGCCGCCGAAGTCTGGGCCTGCAATATGCAGCGCGAGCAGGTGCCGCTGCTGGCCATCCACGCCAGCGTGCAACTGCTGCGCAGCGCCGACCCCGACGCCCTGCAGGCCGGCCGCGACGCCGCCCAACTGCTCCAGGCCGAAGGCATGCTCTGGTGGATGGGCGACGCCCTGCCCTGGGCCGCCTGGCACCAGGGCCGCCACGACGACGCCCGCCGCCTGCAAGCCTGGGCCGACGCCCAAGCCCGCCAACGCGGCGAAACCCGCGGCCCGCTGTTCAGCGCCATCCGCGCCGCCTTCGCCGCCGCCGCCACCCTGCCCGTCACCGGCGTCGATACCGACCTCGACAACCCGGCCGCCCTGACCCTCGCCTTCAAAATGGGGTCAGAGTCGAATTAAGATAAATTGACTCTGACCCCATTTTTCTTCACAGGAGCACCCATGGCCAACACCGAACAGCGCAGCAACAAGATGAAGAAGAAGCCCAAGAAGGACGCCGGCCCCGGCAAGGCGGCGGGGTCCGACCGCCCGGTGGCGCCGACGACCTCGGTGATCCCGAAGGGCAAGGAAGCGAAGCTGAAGAGCAAATGAACGTTGGGCTTCAGAGCCCGCCGATGAAGTAGCGCTTCAACCCCGCCAGCACCATCTCGACGGCGATCGCGGTCAGCACGAGCCCCATCAGCTTCTCGATGGCCGAGACGACGGAGTCGCCCAGCAGCTTGCGGATACGGTCGGCCATCACCAGCGTGAGGCCCGACACCAGCATGGCCGCACTGAGCGCGCCTATCCATTCATAGATGCGATCCGGCTGCCGCGAGGCCAGCAGCAGCACCGTCGCCATGGCCGAAGGCCCGGCCAGCAGCGGCACGGCCAGCGGGAAGATCAGCGGCTCGCGCCCCGGCTCCACGCCATAGGCCGACTCGCCCGAGCCGCCGAAGATCATGCGGATGGCGATGATCATCAGGATCACGCCGCCCGCCACTTCCAGCGAGCGCTCGGACAGATGCATCACCTGCAGAAAGCCGTTGCCGACGAACATGAAGGCGAACAGCACGCAGAAGGCGATGCCCACCTCGCGCACCGCCACCCGCGTGCGCCGCTCCTTGGGCACGGCACGCATGATGGGAATGAAGATGGGCAGGCTGCCGAGCGGGTCGAGCACCAGCAGCAGCAGGATGAGGGCGGAGAGAAAACTGTGATCCATCGGCCCGGATTGTCGGCGACCGCCCTCAACGCCCGCGTGAAGCGAGGCGCGCCGATCAGGCCGGATTGCACACAGTCAGGGCGGAAGGCGGTGGTTCACCCCCGCGGATGATGCCGCGCATGCAGCGCCTTCAGCCGCTCCCGCGCCACATGGGTGTAGATCTGCGTCGTGGACAAATCGGCATGGCCCAGCAGCAGTTGCACGGCGCGCAGGTCGGCGCCGTGGTTGAGCAGGTGCGTGGCGAAGGCATGCCGCAGCGTGTGCGGCGACAGCGGCGTCGTGATGCCGGCCGCGAGCGCGTGGCGCTTGACCAGGGTCCAGAACATCTGCCGCGTCATGCCGGCGCCGCGCGCGGTGACGAAGAGGTCGTCGCTGCTCTGGCCGGCCAGGATCTCCGCGCGGGCCTCGCGCAGATAGCGCAGCAGCCAGTCCCGCGCATGCTCGCCGAAGGGCACGAGCCGGGCCTTGCTGCCCTTGCCGGTGACGTGCAGCACGCCGTCCTTGAGGGCGACGTGGGCGCCCTTCAGCGTGACGAGTTCCGACACGCGCAGGCCGCTGGCATACATCAGCTCCAGCATCGCCCGGTCGCGCAGGCCCAGCGGCGTGTTCGCGTCCGGCGCGGCCAGCAGCGCGCTCACCTGCGTCTCGCTGAGCAGCCTGGGCACGCGCAGCGGCTGTTTCGCAGTGGTGAGCTTGAGCGTGGGGTCGGCCGGGATGCGGCCTTCGCGCAGCGCCCAGCGGAAATAGCGCTTGAAGACCGAAAGCCGCCGGTTCGCGCTGCTCGCCTTGGCCGCCGGCCGGGCGACGGCGTACTCGAACAGCAGCGTCTCGGTGCAATCGTCCAGCGGCGCGGGCGCCAGCCAGGCCGCCAGCGCGGCGAGGTCGCGGCGGTAGGCGGCCTGGGTGTTGGCGCTCAGGCCGTCTTCCAGCCAGAGCGCCTCGATGAAGGCTTCGATGCCCGCGTCGATCAAAGCTTGAGCTTCTGTCTGGCGACGACCTTCTTGTAGACATCGAACTCGGCCGCGATCTGGGCGGCGAACTGCTCGGGCGTGTTGGCCACGATCAGCGAGCCGGTGTCCTCGATGCGCTTTTTCACGTCGGGGATGTCGATGGCCTTGCGGATCGCATCGTGCACCTTGTCCACGATGTCGCGCGGCAGGCCCTTGGGTGCATGGATGCCGTAATAGGCCATGCGGTTGACGGGCTCCAGCCCCACTTCCTTGAAGGTCGGCACATTCGGCAGCGCCGCCAGCCGCTGCGGCGCGGCGACGACGATGGGGATCAGGCGGCCGTCCTTGATGAAGGGCAGCGCCGAGGGCAGGTTGTCGAAAATGATCGGCACCTGGCCGGCCACGGTGTCGTTCAGCGCCGGGCCGGCGCCGCGGTAGGGGATGTGCAGCACGAACAAGCCGGTCAGGGACTTGTACAGCTCCATCTGCAAATGGCCGATGCCGCCCGTGCCCGAGCTGGCGTAGCTGTACTTGGCCGGGTTCTTCTTGATTTCGGCGACGAAGCCGGCGTAGTCGCGCGCCGGGAAGCTGGGGTGGACCGCGATGACGTTGGGCGTGGCCGCGACGTTGATGATGGACGTGAAGTCGGTCAGCGGGTTGTAGGCGATCTTGGGGTTGATGGCGGGGTTGGACGCCGTCGTGGACACCGTGGCCATGCCGAGCGAATAGCCGTCCGGCGCGGCGCGCACGATCTCCATCGCGCCGACGGTACCGCCGCCACCGGCCTTGTTCTCCACGACCATGGTCTGGCCGAGGATGCCGGCCATGCGCTCGGAGAGGATGCGGGCGATGATGTCGGTCGTGCCGCCCGGGGCGAAGGGCACGATGAGGCGCACGGTCTTGTTCGGGTAGCCCTGGGCCCAGGCCAGCGGGCTGAAGCTGAGGCCGGCGAGCGCGGCGGCCTGGAGAGCGGAACGGCGTTGCATGAGGTCAGTCTCCTTGGTGGTGGGTGGCGCGATGCTAGCCCGGCTGACCCAGCAGGCCGGCGCGCAGCTTGGCGTCGCTGTTGTGGTCGCCGATGAAAACCTTCAGGAAGGCGATGTAGAAGTCCTGCCCCGCGATGGGGCTGCCCCAGACCTTGCCGTTGACGGTGAGGATGGTGCCGCCCTGCTCGGGCAGGTAGTCGATGCACAGCAGGTCGCCCTTTTTCACGCGGCCCACGTCGCCGATGGCGGCGTTGAAGCGCTCCACGCGCGCGGCCACGGCGGCCTTCTCGGCCTCGGTGGTGTTCCGGCTGACGCCCTTGCTGATGGCCTTGACGAACTCCTGCGTGGACACGTCCTTCACGAGCGGGATGACGATGCGCATCTCCAGCCGCTTGGGGCCGGTCTGCGCATAGATGGCATCGGGCGTCGCGGCCTTCTGCGGCAGATACAGCGCCGCGAGGTAGAGCGGATAGATGGCGACCTGGCGCTTGCCGGCGCCGTTCAGCGCCAGCGTGCTGCCGCCGAGTTGCAGCGTGTCGGGAAAATCCTGGCCCTCGTAGCGGCGCGCGTGGGCGGCGGGCGCGAGGCCCGCCAGCCCGGCCACGGCAGCGGTGGCGAGAAGGCGGCGGCGTTGAGCGTTCATCGTGGTTCGGGGGTCCGGGGGCTGACAATAACGCGGCGCACGATACCTCGGCTGACGCGCAGGCCCTCATGCTGACCATGCTGTTCCACCGGCTCACCGCCCCGCTGCTGCTCGTCACCCTCGCCATCCCGGCACTGGCGGCGGACTGCGTGCAGACCGTGCGCCGCAACCCCGACCCGAACGCCTCGATCCGCGGCCCCGACGGGCAGTTGACGGGCGTTCGCATCGCCCTCACCGTCGAGGCGCTGCGGCGCATGGGCTGCCGCGCCGTGGTGGCCGACCTGCCCTGGCAGCGCGCCGTCGTCATGCTGACCCAGGGCGAGCTGGACGTGCTGCCCGCCATGCACCGCACGCCGCAGCGCGAGGCCTTCGCGCTGTTCTCCACGCGGCTGACGCCGGCGCGCTTCCGCGTCTTCGTGCGGCCCGGCCTCAAGTCCCCGCCCACCGACCTGGAGGCCCTGCACCACGCGGGCCTGAACGGCCTGACGCTGGGCCTGCAAGCCGGCGTGACCTATGGCGACGCGCTGGAATCCCTGCTGGCCGACAAGGCCTTCGCCGCGCACGTGGCGCGGGTCGTCAGTCGCTCGGGGCTGTGGCGCATGCTGGCGCTGGGCCGCGTGGACGCGGTGCTGGCCGAGGACTTCTCCGCCACCTGGGAGCTGCAGAAGCTGGGGCTGGCCGGCGCGGCGCAGGCCACGCCGCTGCTCATCGAGGGGCAGAGCACCAGCACCGCCTTCAGCCGCCGGCACCACGACGCCGACTTCGTCGCCCGCTTCGACGCCGCGCTGGCCGAAATGGCGCGCGACGGCACCGAGCAGGCGATCAACGAGCGGCTGGGGCGGCCGTCGCCAAAACCCTAGGGGGACGACGCTGAACAAGCCCCCGCGAGGCAGCGCGCCCTGGTTTGGGATGGGCTGCGCGCGAGGGACTCGTTCAGCGTTGCCCTAAAGCCCAATCGATGTGCTCCCGCACCAGTGGCGTGGCCTCGTCGCGCAGGCGCAGCAGGGGCGCGCGCAGAGCCTCGGCGCCGCCGCGCAGCGCGTTGCCGGCCGCCACGGCGAGGTTGCGGCGCCAGCGCTCGAAGCCGATGCGGCGGATCGGCGAGCCCTCGGTTCGGCGCAGGAACTCGGCCTCGTCCCAGGCCAGCAGCGCGTCGATGCGCGCGCCCGCCATGCCGGGGCGCGGGTCGAAGTCGGCCAGCACGGCGGGCTGCGCGAACTTGTTCCACGGGCAGGCGAGCTGGCAGTCGTCGCAGCCGTAGATGCGGTTGCCCATCAGCGGCCGCAGTTCGGGCGGGATGGCGCCGTCGTGCTCGATGGTCAGGTAGGAGATGCAGCGCCGCGCGTCGATGCGGTAGGGCGCGGTGATGGCGGCCGTCGGGCAGATGTCGATGCAGGCGCGGCATTCGCCGCAATGCGCGCTAACGGGCTCGGTCAGCGGCAGCGCGAGGTCGATGAAGAGTTCGCCGAGGAAGAACATCGAGCCGGCGTCGCGGTGCAGGGTCAGCGTGTGCTTGCCGCGCCAGCCCAGGCCCGAGCGCGCGGCCAGCTCCACTTCGAGCACCGGCGCCGAGTCGGTGAACACGCGGTGGCCCAGCGGCCCGACCTCGGCCTGCAGGCGCTCGGCGAGCTTCTGCAGGCGCGCGCGCAGCACCTTGTGATAGTCCCGCCCCCGGGCGTAGACGGAAATCTGCGCCTGCTCCGGCTGCGCGAGGCCGGCCCATTCGACGGCCTGCCAGCCTGGCGCGGTGGCGCGCGGCAGATAGTCCATGCGCGCCGTGACGATGCGCAGCGTGCCCGGCACCAGCTCGGCCGGCCGCGCGCGCTTCAGGCCATGCGCGGCCATGTAGTGCATGCCACCGTGGTGGCCGGCCGCCAGCCAGGCGAGCAGGCCGGGCTCGGCGCTGCTGAGGTCCACGTCGGCCACGGCGATCTGTGAGAATCCCAGTTCACGAGCCCAGCCGCGCAAACTCTCCAACAGCGCGGCGGCATCGACAGTGGACGGGACCTCTTGCATTTGGCTGCGATTCTAGAAACCGAGTTGACGTGGACCGACGAGTCCGCCGCCCAGGCCACCGCGCAAAGCCTTGCGGCGGCCCTGCTTCCCGCCCCTGACGCCCTCATCGAACTGCACGGCCCGCTGGGCGCCGGCAAGACCACCTTCGTGCGCCTGCTGCTGCGCGCGCTCGGCGTGCAGGGCCGCATCAAGAGCCCGAGCTATGCGGTGATGGAGAGCTACGAACTGCCTGAATCCGCAGGAGGCCACGCCGCCAGCCACTTCGACTTCTACCGCTTCGGCGACCCGCGCGAGTGGGAAGACGCGGGCTTGCGCGACGTGTTCGCCGCGCCCGGCCTCAAGCTCTGCGAATGGCCCGAGAAGGCCGCCGGCCAACTGCCCGCGCCCGACCTGCGGCTCTTCATCGAACTGCGGCCCGATGACAGCCGCCGCGTCCGCGTGGTGGGCGCCGCGCGGCTCGTCGAGGCCCTGAAGCCATGAAGCGCCGCGACGCCACAGGCCTGCTCGCCCTGCTGCTGCAGGCGCCGCACACGCTGGCCGCGACGAGCCAGGCCAGCATCGTCGCCGTGCGCGTCTGGCCGGCGCAGGACTACACGCGCGTCACCATCGAGTCCGACCAGGCGCTGGCGGCGAAGCATTTCCTCGTCGAGTCCCCGCACCGCCTCGTCATCGACGTGGACGGCCTGACGCTCAGCCCCGGCCTGCGCGACCTGATCGGCAAGGTCAAGCCCGACGACCCCTATATCAGCGGCGTGCGCGTCGGCCAGAACACACCCACCGTCGTGCGCATCGTGCTGGACCTGCGCCAGCCCGTGGCGCCGCAGATCTTCACGCTGGCGCCGGTGGCGGCCTACAAACACCGCCTCGTCTTCGACCTCTACCCCAAGACCGAGGCCGACCCGCTGCTCGCGCTGGCCCAGGGCGGCGGCGCCAAGGCCCCGGCGCCCGCGCCCTCCCCCGTTCAACGCGCGGAAGCCGCCGCCAGCGCCGTCAACGACGCGCTCGGCGAGCTGATCCAGAAGATCGAGCGCCCGCCCGCGCCGCCGCCCAAGCCGGCACCCGCACCCGTGCCCGCCCCCACGGCCGAGCCCAAGATCGACCGCCTCATCATCATTGCGCTCGACCCCGGCCACGGCGGCGAAGACCCCGGCGCCATCGGCCCCTCGGGCCTGCGCGAGAAGGACGTGGTGCTCGCCGTCGCCCACAAGCTGCGCGAGCGCCTGACCGCCAACGCCAACATCCGCGTGCTGATGACGCGCGACGCCGACTTCTTCGTGCCCCTGCACGAGCGCGTGCGCAAGGCGCGGCGCGTGCAGGCCGACCTGTTCGTGTCCATCCACGCCGACGCCTTCATCAACCGCCAGGCGCGCGGCGCCTCGGTCTTCGTCCTCTCGGACGGCGCCGCCACCAGCGCCGCCGCGCGCTGGATGGCCAACAAGGAGAACGCGGCCGACATGGTGGGCGGCGTCAACGTCGGCGCGGCCACCAAGGACGCCAACGTACTGCGCGCCCTGCTCGACATGAGCACCACGGCGCAGATCAAGGACAGCCTCAAGCTCGGCGGCGAGGTGCTGGGCCAGATCGGCAAGGTCGGCCGCCTGCACAAGCGGCGCGTCGAGCAGGCCGGCTTCGCGGTGCTGAAGGCGCCGGACATCCCCAGCATCCTGGTCGAGACCGCCTTCATCTCCAACCCCGAGGAAGAGAAGAAGCTGAACAACCCGCGCTACCAGGACCAGCTCGTGGACGCCCTGGCCTCGGGCATCGCCCGCTACTTCGCCAAGAACCCGCCGCTGGCGAGAAGGCGCAGCACGACGCTGTGAGCGCGCCGCCGACGGCTCAGCAGCACTTGCCAACCCGCGCGCCATAGCGCGCCGCCTGCCGCTCCTTGAAGAATTCTTCGTAGCTCATCGGCTGCGCCTGCGGGTGCGTGGCCCGGTGGTGGGCGAGGTATTGGCCGTAGTCCGGCACGCCCACCATCAGGCGCAGGCTTTGCGTCAGATAACGCCCCGCCTGAACGAAGCCGCGCAGGTCACGCATGCTGGCCCGCCGGCAGTGCGACGAAGGCCGTCTCCTGCACCGTCGGGCGGCCATTGCGACGCGCGGCGAGGATGGCCTTGATGCTGTAGACGAGCACGCTGATGACCACGCCCATGAAGAGCGCGCACAGCGCGGCGTCGAGCCGGTCGTTGAAGATGACGCGCTCCATGGCCGCGAGCGACTTGGCCGGCGCCAGCACCTGGCCCTCGGCGATGGCTGCAGCGTATTTGTCGGCATGGGCCAGGAAGCCGAGCTTGGGGTCGGTGGAGAAGATCTTCAGCCAGCCGGCCGTCATCGTGCAGACCAGCAGCCAGGCGGCCGGCAGGGCCGTGACCCAGGCGTAGCGGTCTTTCTTCATCTTGAAGATGACGACGGTGCCCAGCAGCAGCGCGACGGCGGCGAGCATCTGGTTGGCGATGCCGAACAGCGGCCAGAGGGTGTTGATGCCGCCCAGCGGATCGACGACGCCCTGGTAGAGGAAGTACCCCCAGGCCGCCACGCACAGGCCGGTGGCGATGAGGTTGGCGGCCCAGTTCTCGGTGCGCATGAGCGAGGGCACGAAGCTGCCCAGCAGGTCTTGCAGCATGAAGCGGCCGGCGCGGGTGCCGGCGTCCACGGCGGTGAGGATGAAGAGGGCCTCGAACAGGATGGCGAAGTGGTACCAGAAGGCCATCATGGCCTTGCCGCCCACCACCTGGTGCAGGATTTCGGCCATGCCCACGGCCAGCGTCGGCGCGCCGCCGGCGCGGGCGAGAACGGTCTTCTCGCCCACGTCCGACGCGGCCTGCGTCAGCATCTCGGGCGTGATGACGAAGCCCCAGGTGGAGAGGGTCTGCGCGACGGTCGCGGCGTCCTTGCCGACGACGGCGGCCGGGCTGTTCATCGCAAAGTAGACGCCCGGCTCGATGCAGGAGGCGGCCACCAGGGCCATCACCGCGACGAAGCTCTCGGCCAGCATGCCGCCGTAGCCGATGTAGCGGGCGTGGGTCTCGTTCTCCAACAGCTTCGGGGACGTGCCCGACGAGATCAGCGCATGGAAGCCCGACACGGCGCCGCAGGCGATGGTGATGAAGAGGAAGGGGAAGAGGTTGCCCGCCCAGACCGGGCCGCCGCCGGCCGCGAACTGCGTGAGCGCCGGCATCTTCAGCGGCGGCGCGACGATGACGATGACGATGCCGATGGCCAGCGCGACGATGGTGCCGATCTTCAGGAAGGTGCTGAGGTAGTCGCGCGGCGCCAGCAGCAGCCACACGGGGATGCAGGCGGCGACGAAGCCGTAGCCGATCAGCGCCCAGACCAGCGCCGTCGGCTCCAGCGTGAACAGGGGTGCGAGCGTCGCGCTCTCGCTGACCGCCTGGCCGCCGAAGATGGCCGCCATCAGCAGCACGAAGCCGATGACCGACACCTCGCCGATGCGCCCCGGGCGGATGAAGCGCAGGTAGACGCCCATGAAGAGCGCGACGGGAATCGTGGCCGCGACGGTGAACAGGCCCCAGGGCGAGTCCGCCAGCGCCTTGACGACGATGAGGGCCAGCACCGCGAGGATGATGATCATGATCATGAAGGCGCCGAACAGCGCGATCAGGCCGGGAACGAGGCCCATCTCCTGCTTGACGAGGTCGCCCAGCGAGCGGCCGTCGCGGCGGGTGGAGATGAAGAGGACGATGAAGTCCTGTACCGCGCCGGCGAAGACGACGCCGGCCAAGATCCACAGCAGCCCGGGCAGATAGCCCATCTGCGCCGCCAGCACGGGGCCCACCAGCGGGCCGGCGCCGGCAATCGCCGCGAAGTGGTGGCCGAACAGCACATGCTTGTTCGTCGGCACGAAGTCCAGGCCGTCGTTGTGCTTCCAGGCCGGCGTCTGGCGGCGGGCGTCCAGGCCCAGCACGCGGTCGGCGATGAAGAGGCTGTAGTAGCGGTAGGCGATGAGATAGGTGCAGATGGCGGCGGCCACGACCCACAGCGCGCTGATCGTCTCGCCGCGGCTCAGGGCCACGGTGGCGAGGGATGCGGCGCCGAGGATCGCAACGCCCGCCCACGCGAGGTGGCGGCGCAGGTTCATGGCGAGGCTTGTCTCCGTTGCGGCCGCACCTCGACATGGGTGCAGGGCCGTGACGGAAGTCTCGAAAAACCCGCCCCGGCGCGCATCGGGCATGCCACGCGGGGGCGGCGCGCGGGATCACCTAGGGGTCAACCCGACCCCATCCGGCGCGACCGATTGGCGCGCCATCGCCTCACACCCGCAACAGCGCCCGGAAGCCCCGCGCCGCGTAATAGGACTGCGCACCGTTGTGATAGACGAACACGCGCCCGTAGCGGCGGTCGCAGAACAGGGCGCCGCCCTGTGCGCGCAGTTCGGGCGGGGTGGCGATCCAGCTCGATGTCTTCAGGTCGAACTCGCCGAGGCGCTGCAGTTCGCGGTATTGCGCCTCGTCGAGCAGTTCGACGCCCATCGCGGCGGCGGCGTCCAGCGCGCTGCCGGCGGGCTTGTGCTCCTTGCGCGCATCCAGCGCCTCGCGGTCGTAGCAGAGGCTGCGGCGGCCCGTGGGGCTTTCGGCGGCGCAGTCGCAGAAGACGAGTTCAGCGCTGGCCGCGTCATGGCCGATCACGTCGGGCTCGCCGCCGCTGGACTCCATCGCGGCCAGTGCCGCCAACGCGGCAGGGTGGGCACTCAGCCGGGCCAGCACGGCCGCCCAGTCCAGGTTCGGGTGGCGGGCCGGGTGGCGCTCGAAGCGGGCGCGCAGGGCCTGCAGCAGTTGTTCGCGTTCCTGTTGCTTCATGCCTTGCGTCCATGTTCCACCGCATAGCGGATCAGCTCCGCCTGCCCTTCCAGCGCCAGCTTGCGCTTGATGCTCTGACGGTGCGCCTCGACGGTGCGCACCGACAAGTCCAGCGCGCGAGCGATCTGCTTGCTCGATGCGCCCTGCCCCAGTTGGGCCAGGATTTCGCTCTCGCGCGGCGTCAGCACGGGCCGGGGTGCCTGGCCGCGGAAGAGCCGGCCCGACACGGCGGCGCTCAAAAAGGTGCCGCCCGCCGCCACCGCGTCGATGGCCGAGACGATCTCGCTGGCCGGCGCGTCTTTCAGCACATAGCCGCGCGCGCCGGCCTGCAGGGCGCGCTGCACGTACTCGGGGTTGTCGTACATGCTGAACATCAGCAGGCGGACGGACGGCTGCGCGGCCAGCATGTCGGCGCCGAGGGCGATGCCGTTGTCGTCCTTCAGGCCCACGTCCATCAGCACCACGTTGGGCGCCGTGCGCGCGAGTTGCTCCAACGCCTCGGCGCGGTTGCCGGCCTCGCCGACGACCTCGAAGCGCGGCACGGCGGCGAGGCGCGCGACCAGGCCCTCTCGCACCATCGGGTGGTCATCGACGAGCAGGATGCGGATGGCGGTCATGCAGCTTTGGCCAAGTCGGCGGCCGAGAGTGTCACCGACAGCCGGCAGCCCTGCCCCGGCGCCGCCGCCAGCGCCAGCCGCGCACCCAGGGCCGCCGCGCGCTCGCGCATGCTGCGCAGGCCCAGGCCCCGGTCGGCCACGGCCTGGGCGGCTTCGGCGTCGAAGCCCTGGCCGTCGTCGGCCACCTCCAGCGCGAGGCCGCCGCCGCGCGCGAAGCGCAGGCCGACGCGAACCGTCGCCGCGCGCGCGTGCCGGGCGGCGTTGTTCAGCGCTTCCTGGGCGATGCGGAAGAAGGCGGTCTTGACGCTCTCGGGCAGTTCCACCTCGTCGCCGTCGATGCGGGCCTCGAAGCGCGTGCCGCCGGCCGCGTCGAACTCGGCGGCCAGATGCTGCAGCGCGGCCGGCAGGCCGAGGGTGTCGAGCAGGGCCGGCCGCAGCGCGTGCGAGAGGTGGCGCACCTCGGCCAGCGTGCTGTTCAGCCGCGTCAGCGCCAGCGCCTGCAGGCGCGCGGCCCCGGCGGGTTCGGACTGGGCCGCCGATTCGATCAGCAGCTTGGTCGCCACCAAGGCCTGGCTGACGCCGTCGTGCAGTTCGCGGGCCAAGCGGGCGCGCTCGTCCTCCTGGCTCTGCACGACCTCGCGGGCCAGCGCGCGCAGCTTGGCCTCGGCGCTGCGCTGCTCGCTGAGGTTGAGCGCCAGCGCCCCGGCGCTGATGAGCGCGATGCCGAACACGGCCACGGCGCCAACCCAGAGCATGGTCGCCGTGATCTGCTGGCGCGCGCCACGTTCCAGTTCGGCCATGGTGGCCTCGATGCCGTCCAGGTAGAGGCCGGTGCCCAGCATCCAGCCCCATTCGGGCACGGCGACGACATAGCCCAGCTTGGCCGCAAGCTGCTTGCTCTGGCTGCTGGACGGCTTGCGCCACAGATAGTCCACATAGCCGCCGCCGGCGCGGGCCCGGGCGATGAGCTGCTGGATGGTCGGCCGGCCTTGCGGGTCGCGCAGCGCCCAGAGGTTCTGGCCGACCAGTTCGGGCTGGCGCGAGTGCATCAGCACGCGGCCGTCGAGCGAGTAGACGAAGAAATAGCCGTCCGGCCCGTAGTCCAGCGAGGACAGCAGGCGCAGCGCCTGCTCGGGCCCGCCGGGCTGGCCGATCAGCGGGCGCACGGTGCTGACGGCGAGATCGACGTAATGCTTCAACTCCGTGCGCCGCGCGTCCATATAGCTGGCGCGCACCAGCGCATGCTCGCGCGCCGCCAGTGCGCGCTCCTGGTGGCGCACGGCGAAGGCGATCAGCGCCAGCGAGGCCAGCAGCGGCAGCAGCGCGAGCAGCACGAAGCGCCCGCGCAGCGTCAGCTTCATCAGCGGCCCAGCGTTGCCGGCGCGGGCGGGGTCTTGCGCTGAATCGGCTGCCAGCTTTCCAGGCGCTTGAGCACGTCGGCAATCGCCGCGTCGAGCTGGGTGTCCTCGCCCCGGTTGACGGCGGCGGGGTCGAGTTCCACGTCGATGTCGGGCGCCACGCCCTCGTTCTCGATGCGCCATTCGCCTTCCGGCGTGTAGAAGCGGAAGAAGGGCACGGTCAGGAAGCCGCCGTCGATCAGCGGCGGGTTGATGGAGATGCCGATCAGCCCGCCCCAGGTGCGCTTGCCGATCAGCGGCCCCAGGCCGACGCGCTTGAAGGCATAGGGCATGAAGTCGCCGCCCGAGCCGGCGTCCTGGTCGATCAGCATGGCCTTGGGGCCGTAGATGGCGCCGCCCGGCGTGTCGTAGACGAGGCCGTCGCGGTCCTTCCAACTGGCGAGGTAGGGCCGCGCCAACAGCTCGGTGACGTAGTTGGCGGCCTGGCCGCCGCCGTTCTTGCGGTCATCGACGATCAGCGCCGGCTTGTCGATCTGCGCGAAGAACATGCGGTTGAAGTGGGCATAGCCCTGGCCGCCGGTGTCGGGCATGTAGACGTAGGCGATGCGGCCGCCGCCCTTGCGCTCCACCGCACGGCGGTTGCCCTCGATCCAGGCCCAGCGGCGCAGCAGGGCCTCGCTGGCGATGGGCTCGACGGCGATCTCGCGCCGGCCCTTGCCGGCCGCATCCTGTGCCACGGCCAGCGTCACCTGCTTGCCGACGGTGTTTTCGAGCAGCGCGTAGAGGTTGGTCTTGCCGTCCAGTTCCTGGCCGCCGATGGCGAGCAGGAAGTCGCCCTCCTTCACGCCCAGGCCGGGCGCGGCCAGCGGCGCGCGCAGGTTGGGGTCGAGCCGGTCGCCGCCATAGAGCCGGACGATGCGATAACGGCCCTGTTCAACGGCGAAGTCCGCGCCCAGCAGGCCGACGGCGACGCGGGCCTCCTGATGCACGTCACCGCCGCCCACGCGGTTATGGCCGACCTGGAACTCGGCAATCATCTGCACCAGCAGGTCGTTCAGGTCCTCGCGGCGCTGCACATGGGCCAGTTGCGGCAGATAGCGGTCGTAGACGGCCTGCCAGTCCAGGCCGTGCAGGCCGGGGTCGTAGAAGAACTCCTTCTCCATCCACCAGGTCTCGTCGAAGATCTGCTTCCACTCGGCGCGCGGGTCGATGCGGGCGCGCAGGCCGGAGAGGTCCACCGGCTTGGGTTCGGGCTTGTCGCTGGCCTCGCCCACTTCCAGCTTGCCGCCGGCCACGGTGAGGAGCAGCTTCTTGTGGTCCTCGCTCAGCGAGTACTCGGCCACGCCGGACTTCAGCATCTTGGGCTTGCGCTCCTCGAAGTCGAAGCGCCACAGCTCGCCCGTCGCCGTGCGCTCGGCCTGCGGGCCGTCGTTGCTGGCGCCGGGCTGGGGCCGCTGCAGATAGAACAGCGCGCCGTCCGCGCCCACCGCGAGGGCCTCGTAATTGCGCTCGCCCACCGGCAGCGCCACGAGGCGCTCGGACAGGCCGTCGAGGTCGATCCTGACGGGCTTCTTCTCGTCCTTCTTGTCGTCCTTCTTGTCGTCCTTCTTCGGGTCTTTCTTCTCGTCCTTCTTGGTGTCGCTCTTGTCTTCGTCCTTCTTCGCGTCCTCGTCGCCCGCACGCGGCGCCAGCGGCGACTTGCCGTCCGCCGCCAGCAGCAGCGCATAGACGCCGGCGCGGAAGGGGCGCTCCTGGGTGGAGAGATCCAGCCCCACCTGACCGGGGCCGGCGTTGATCGAGGCGGTGAAGAACAGCAGATCACCCTTGGGCGAGAAGGCCGGGTTGCCGGCATGGGCGAGGCCGTCCGTCACCGCGTGGCTCTTGCCGCTGGCCAGCTCGTGCAGGCGGATCTGGTCGAAGTGGTTGGCCAGCGTCGTCGTGTAGGCCAGCCAGCGGCTGTCCGGCGAGAAGCTGACGCCGAGGCCGCCGAAGCCGCCGCCGCTGCGGCGCAGGCTGGTGTCGATCTTCACCAACTGGCCGCGCTGCGGGCCGGCCGCGAGGCCGAGGCGATAGAGGTTGAGGTGGTTGTCGGTGAGCACCAGCCATTGCCCGTCGGGCGACCAGTCCATCAGCGTGAAATAGCCCTCGCGCGGCAGCGCGAGGCGCTCGCGCACGCCCAGGCCCGTCTGCGCCTGCAACACCAGTTCGTGGCGCATGCCGGGCGCGTCGGAGACATAGGCCACGCGCTGGCCGTCGGGGCTCCAGAGCGCATCCTTCTCGCGCACGCCGGCCGTCTCGGTCAGGTTGCGCACGCTGCCCACGCCTTCCTTCACCGGCACGGTGAAGACCTCGCCTCGCGCGCTCGCCAGCACGCGCTTGCCGGTGCTGGACAGGTGCGCCGAGGTCAGCGCCTTGCCGGCGTCCTTCCACTGCGGGCGCACCTGGGGCGCCACGGCGACGAGGCTGATGGGCAGCACCTGGGGCGTGCCGCCCGCCACGTCCAGTTGCTTGATGACGCCGCCGGCCTCGTAGACCAGGCTGCTGCCATGGGCATCGACGCTGCGCACGTCCCACTGCGTCTCGCGCGTCAACTGGCGCAGCGCCTGGGTGGCGGGGTTGAAGGCGAAGAGATTGGCCGCGCCCTTGGTCTCGCCATCGCGGTCGGAGATGAAGACCACCTCGCCGCCCGCCCAGACCGGCGCCGAATCCGTCGCGTTGACGTGCGGGATCTGCTGCCAGCGCTGGCCCGCGCCCGGCCCCTGCATGTCCATGATCCAGACCGGCGGCGTCGTGCCGCCCCGGCTCTGGCGCCAGCCGCTGGCGCCGGCATGGGCCGCGCCATAGGGCCGGTAGGCAAGCTGCCGGCCGTCCGGCGACCACGCGCCCTCGTAGACGACGGCCTTCATCAGCTTGCTCTCGTAGCCGCCCTCCACGCTCACCTCGTAGAGCTGGTTGCTGCGGCTGTTCAGGACCTCGCGCGGCGAGGCGAACAGCACGCGTTTCCCGTCCGGGCTCCAGCCGTTGACCATGTCGGGCGCCGGGTGCCAGGTCAGGCGCCGGGGTACGCCGCCGTCCAGGCCGATGACGTAGACGTCCGTGTTGCCGTCATAGCTGGCCGAGAAGGCGATCGACCGCCCGTCCGGCGAGAAGCGCGGCGCGAACTCGGATGCAGCGTGGCTGGTCAGCCGGCGCGCGTTGCCGCCGCTGCGGTCGGCCAGCCAGAGGTCGCCGGCATAGACGAAGGCGAGATGGTCCTGCGAGACGGCGGGCTGGCGCAGCATCAGCGTCGGCGCGGCGGCGGCGGCGGGCCCGGAGGCCATCCAGGCGCAGGCGGCCGCGAGGGTGGCAGCGCGGGCGAAACGGAACGGGGTCATCGGCGTCTCCGACAGTCACGACAAGCGCGTGACTCTAGCCCCGATATTCAGCGCCGGAAGCGCCCCCGCAGCCCGCCCGCGATGACGACCAGCCCGGGGATCAGGATCATGGCCCAGATGATCTTGTCCAGGTTCTCCTTCACCCAGGGCACGTTGCCGAAGACGTAGCCGATGAAGGTGATGCCGCAGACCCAGAGCGTGCCGCCGCCCACGTCGTAGAGCGTGAACTTGCGCCGCGTCATCTGCGCCACACCGGCGACGAAGGGCGCGAAGGTGCGCAGGAAAGGCATGAAGCGCGCCGCAACGATGGTGAAGCCGCCGTATTTCTCGTAGAAGGCATGCGCCTTGTCGAAGGCCGCCTTGTTGAAGAAGCGGGACTGCTCCCACTGGAACACGCGCGGCCCGAAATGGCGGCCGATGGCGTAGTTGCTCTGATTGCCGAGGATGGCCGCCGCCGTCAGCAGCGCCATCGACAGGCCCAGGTCCATCAGCCCCACGCCGCACATCGCGCCGACGACGAAGAGCAGCGAATCCCCCGGAAGAAAGGGCATCACGACGACGCCCGTCTCCACGAAGATGACGAGAAAGAGCAGCGCATAGACCCAGGCGCCATAGGCCTGCACGAAGTCGGCCAGGTGGCGGTCCACGTGCAGGATGAAGTCGATGAGGAAATGCAGCAGGTCCATGGGGCGCGGATTATCCCGGCCGCGATAATCCCGCCGATGGATTCGCCTCTGCACGACCACCCCGACCTGCCCGCCCCCCGCGCGATCCGCGAACTGCCCGACGAACTCATCAGCCAGATCGCGGCGGGCGAGGTCGTCGAGCGGCCGGCGTCGGTGGTGCGTGAACTGGTGGACAACGCGCTGGATGCCGGCGCCCGCAGCATCCAGGTCAAGCTGACGGCCGGCGGCGTGCGCAGCATCGTCGTCGAGGACGACGGCTGCGGCATCCCGGTGGCGCAACTGCCGCTGGCGCTCAAGCGCCATGCGACGAGCAAGATCGCCAACCTGTCGGAGCTCGAATCGGTGGCCACCATGGGCTTTCGCGGCGAGGCGCTGGCGGCGATCGCGTCCGTCTCCGAGATGGCCATCGCCAGCCGCACGGCCGCCGACGCGCACGCCCACCGGCTGGACGCGCGCAGCGGCGAGCTGCAGCCCGCCGCCCGCGCACGCGGCACCAGCGTCGAGGTGCGCGAGCTGTTCTTCGCCACGCCCGCGCGCCGCAAATTCCTGAAGACCGACGCCACCGAGCTGGCCCATTGCGTGGAAGCCGTGCGCCGCCACGCGCTGGCGCGGCCGGACGTGGGCTTTGCGATCTGGCACGAGGGCAAGCTCGTCGATCAATGGCGCGCGGCGGGCGCCGAGCAGCGCATCCGCGACGTGCTGGGCGAGGACTTCATCGCCGACAGCCGCGCCTTCGCCCACAGCGCCGGCCCGCTGGCGCTGACCGGCCGCGCCGGCCTGCCCGAAGCGGCGCGCTCGCGGGCCGATCAGCAATACGTCTGGGTCAACGGCCGCCATGTGCGCGACAAGCTCATCAGCCACGCGATTCGCTCGGCCTACGAGGACGTACTGCACGGCCAGCGCCAGCCGAGCTATGTGCTCTTCATCGAGATCGCGCCGGAACTGGTGGACGTGAACGTGCATCCGACCAAGATCGAGGTGCGCTTCCGCGATGGCCGCGCCATCCACCAGTCGGTGCGCCGCGCCTTCATCGACGCGCTGGCCACGTCGCGCAGCGCCGAGGCGGCCGAAGTGGCCGGCGCCGCTGGCATCGAGTCGGCCCTGGCGCCGCTGGGCTTCGCGCCGACGGCCGCCGCCACGCTCTACGTCGCCGAGCCGCGCCCGGCCTACACCTACACCGTGCAGGCGCCACCGACGGCCGAGCAGGCGCGGCTGGCGTTGGTGCAGCAGGCCGCCTTGCATGAGTCTCTCGACGCCGCGCCGGACGCCAAGCCGACCGCCACGCTGAAAACCCCGCTGCCCGACGCCGGCCAGGACTGGCCGCTGGGCCGTGCCGTCGCGCAGATCCAGGGCGTCTACGTGCTGGCCGAGAACCGCCAGGGCCTGGTCATCGTGGACATGCACGCGGCGCACGAGCGCGTCGTCTACGAGCGGCTCAAGGCCCGGCTCGGCGCGGCGCGCATCGAAAGCCAGCCGCTGCTGATCCCGATCAGCTTCGCCGCCACGGCCGAGGAAGTCGCCGCCGCCGAGCAGCATGCCGACACGCTGGCGCGGCTGGGCCTGGACGTGGCGCCGCTCTCCGCCCGCACGCTGGCCGTGCGCTCGCGGCCGGCACTGCTGGCGGCGAGCGACCTCGTCGCGCTGACCCGCGAATTGCTGGCCGAGATGGCGCAGTTCGACGCCAGTTCCGTGCTCGAACGCGCGCAGCATGAAATCCTCGCCACCATGGCCTGCCACGGCGCCGTGCGCGCGAACCGGCAACTGACGCTGGACGAGATGAACGCGCTGCTGCGCGACATGGAAGCCACCGAGCGCGCCGACCAATGCAACCACGGCCGACCCACCTGGCGCCAGCTCGACATGCGCGAACTGGACGCCCTCTTCCTTCGCGGACGCTGACCCCATGGCCACGCTGACCCTCAAGCACAAGAAACCCGCCGCCAAGACCCCGAAATCCCCCGGTGCTGACGGCGAACGCCGCGCGCCGCTGCGCGGCAAAGGCGTCTCCCAACCCCGCCCCACCCTCGCCAAGGCCCAGGCGGAGCGAGCCGAAAAATGGGGTCAGAGTCAATTTTCCGACCGCCCCAAGCCGCAGCCCTCGCCCGCCGCTCAGCCGCCCAGGCCGCCTCAAGCCCCCAAGCCGCCAGTCAATAAATCGACTCCGACCCCATTTTCAGAGCCGGCCGGCGAGCGCCTGTCCAAGCGCATGAGCGAGCTGAAGATGGCGTCGCGCCGCGAGGCCGACGAGTGGATCGCGGCCGGCTGGGTGCGCGTGGACGGTCAGGTCGCGGTGCTCGGCCAGCGCGTCGTCGGTGACGTGCAGATCACCATCGACCCCGCCGCCCGCCAGGCGCAGGCCCAGCTCGTCACCGTGCTGCTGCACAAGCCCATCGGCTATGTCTCCGGTCAGGCCGAGGACGGCTACGAGCCGGCCGTCGTGCTGTTCCAGCCCGGCAACCGCTGGCAGGACGACGCCTCGGGCATCAAGCCCCACCCCAACCACCACCGCCACCTCGCGCCCGCCGGCCGGCTGGATATCGACTCCACCGGCCTGCTCGTGCTGACCCAGGACGGCCGCATCGCCAAGGCGCTGATCGGCGACGACTCGGACATCGAGAAGGAATACCTCGTGCGCGTCGAGTTCATCGGCCATGCAGTGCCCGAAGGCACGCTGCCGAACGCCGCACTCGCGCCCGAGCAACTCGCGCTGCTCAACCACGGCCTCGAACTCGACGGCGAGGCGCTCAAGCCCGCCAAGGTCAGCTGGCAGAACGAGCAGCAGCTGCGCTTCGTGCTGCGCGAGGGCAAGAAGCGCCAGATCCGCCGCATGTGCGAGCAGGTCGGGCTCAAGGTCGTCGGCCTCAAGCGCGTGCGCATCGGCCGCATCCCGCTCGGCCACCTGCCCGTGGGCCAGTGGCGCTACCTCGCGCCATGGGAAAGATTCTGAACCTGACCCCCATTTGCCTCGCCGGCCCCACGGGCAGCGGCAAGACGGCGGCGGCGCTGGCGGTGGCCGAGGTGCTGCCGGTGGAAATCATCAGCGTCGATTCGGCGCTGGTGTATCGCGGTATGGATGTCGGCACCGCCAAGCCCACGGCCGCCGAGCGGGCCGCCGTGCCGCATCACCTGATCGACATCCTCGACCCGGCGCAGAGCTATTCCGCCGCCGACTTCGTGCGCGACGCCCGACGCCTCGCCGCCGAGATCGCCGCGCGCGGCCGGCTGCCGCTGCTCGTCGGCGGCACCATGCTCTATTTCAAGGCCCTGTTCGACGGCCTCTCCGCCCTGCCCCAGGCCGATGCCGCACTGCGCGCCGCCCTCGACGCCGAAGCCGCCGAACGCGGCTGGCCGGCACTGCATGCCGAACTCGCGCGCCTCGACCCCGGCACCGCCGCCCGCCTCGCGCCCAACGACAGCCAGCGCATCCAGCGCGCGCTCGAAGTCATCCGCCTGACCGGCCAGCCCCTGAGCGCGCTGCACGCCGCCGCGCGCAACGATGGCATGGAAGGCGTGGACTGGCCGCTGTTCTCCCTCGAACCCGCCGACCGCGCCTGGCTGCACGATCGCCTGGCGCAGCGCTTCGACGCCATGCTCGCGGGCGGCCTCGTGGACGAGGTGAAGGCCCTGCGCGCGCGCGGCGACCTGTCCCTGCAACTGCCGTCGATGCGCTGCGTCGGCTACCGGCAAACCTGGGAAGCGCTCGACGCCGACGACTTCCACAGCCTGCGCGAACGCGGCATCGCCGCCACCCGCCAGCTGGCCAAGCGCCAGATCACCTGGCTGCGCGCCATGCCCCAACGCCGCGTCATCGCCTGCGACGGCCCGCAGCCCATCCCCGAACTGCTGGCCGGCCTGCAGCGGCTGATGGGCTGACCGGCCGATCGCTCAGTGGCACTTGCACCTGCACCGACGCAGGCCCAGCAGCGCCAGCCCGCCCAGCAGCAGCGCGGCGCTCGCCGGCTCGGGCACGGGGTTGGCGTACGTGAAGCCACTGGCCGAGGTGAAGCCGGCCCCCTCGGTCACCATGCGCACGCTGAAATTCGCCACGGCCGTGAAGCTGCGCGTCTGCGAGGAGCCGTCGTAAGCATCGGCCGTGCTGCGCCCGTAAAGCACCGTTCGGAAGGGCATCGTTTCTCCCACGGCCGAACGACAGAGGCCGGTCTGGCTCTGCTGGACCGCCCCCTCGATCTGGATGGTGAGGAAGTTGGGTTTGTCGAAACCGCAGCTTGCCCAGCCGGTCACGGCCTGGCCGGCGCCTGCGTTGAGTTGCAGGCTCCACAGGTCCATCGTCACCTCCAGCATCACCGGCGTCCCTGTCGGCAGCACGGCGGAATGGATGGTCAGCGAGTCGTAGACGGAACTGTCGTCCAGCCAGGCCATGGCAGAGGCGAAGTCCCCGGCATCCGCCCGGGCGACGACACTGCCGCTCCCCGACATCCGGCCGAACGTGGCCTCACCCGACACGAGGGCCTGGCTGTATCCGGTTTCGCTGACGCCGTAGGTCGCCAGATAGGACGGATCGCTGCCGGATTGCGTGCTGCCCCACCAGTAGTCGCCGTTCTTCCGGTACAGCGCCTCGGCGTAATGGTGGAGTTCGATGCTTTGGCCCTGGGCCAGCGTCGCGGACAGGGCCAGCAGCGCCAGCGCGGCGGTCGTCTTCATCATGGGCGGTCTCCTTGAACAGGCCGCCAGCGTGCCGGCGCCCTGCCGGCGCGCCAATGGTGCAGATGCACTACCGGCGCCGACCTAGGGGGACAGCGCGGCAATCAGCGCGCTGCGATGCCCCACTTCCAGCTTGCGGTAGATATTGGCCAGGTGGTTGCGCACCGTGGCGGGCGACAGCGCCAGCCGCCGGGAGATCTGCTTGTAGGAATTGCCGCCCGCATACAGCCCGGCGACCTCGCGCTCGCGCTGCGTCAACTGGTCCAGCCGGCTGCTGGGGCGCAGGCGCAACAGCCAGCCGTCGTCCTCGGGCAGGCCGGTCAGGCTGTGCTGCCCGCCCGGCAGCGGCCAGGCGCGTCCGGCCTGCAGCGCGTTCACGCAGTCAGGCGCCAGCAGGCTGGTCTGCGGCGCCGCGCCCGGCCACATCAGCCGCGCGAAGGCCGGCGTGCTGACCAGCAGCGCGCCGGCCCGGCTGGCCAGCGCCACCGGCAGCTCGCCCGCGCCCAGGTGGGCGCTGTGCATCAGCGACTGCGCGCGGTTCAGCGCCAGCAGTTCGTCCACCAGCGGCGCCAGCGCCTCCAGCCGGGCCAGATCGTCCGGCCCGAAGCGGTCGCCCAGCCGCGTGCGCACCAGCAGGAACACCGTCAACTGCGGCCGCCCCTCGGCGCTGACGGCGATGGCCAGCGTGTGCGCCACGCCATGCGCGTGCAGGTGCTCGCGCAGCGGCGCATGGCCGGGCCCGGCGATCTCGGGCATGTCCAGGTCCTGCATCTGCGCCCGGCCGGCATTCATCACCAAGCGCGGGCTCACCGTGTCGAGGTGGGCCACGCGCTGCCAGCTGGCCATGGTCGCGGCCACATCGGGGAAGCCGAAGTAGTGCGCGTCGTGGTAGGCCGGCTCGTCGCTGCGCGAGCTGATGATGGCGCCGCGCTCGCAGCGCAGCTCGGCGCTCAGCCGGGCGAAGCTGGCCGCGGCGAAGGCAGCGGCATTCAGGCGCCGGGCCTCGGCCAGCCAGCCGGTGAACTGCAAGGTGGCAACGGGAGACAGGGCGGCGCTCATGGCGGCGATGATCCCCGCCGCCGCCTCGCCGGACAAGCCCGCCCGCAACGCTTCACAGCGCTTGCGCCGCCCTGGATTAGCCGCTAAAGTGATATCACTTTGATTCACTTCTAACCCAGGAACAGCCATGGCCACTCCCACCCCGTCGCGCGACAGCAGCGTCAGCGAAAGCCAGGCGCGCAGCCTCAACGGCTACCCCATGGTCGCGCTCGGCGTGGCGCTGATCGCCCTGGGCGTGCTGTGCCTGATGCGCGGCGCGCCGTTCATCGGCATTCCGCTGCTGCCGGCCGGGGCGCTGACGCTGGCCGGCCTCTACATGCTCAACCCCAACCAGGCCGCCGCGCTGACCCTGTTCGGCGCCTACATCGGCAGCGACCGCGGCGCCGGCCTGCGCTGGGCCAACCCGCTGGCGGTGAAAAAGCGCGTCTCGCTGCGCGACCGCAACCTCAACGCGCCGGTGCTCAAGGTCAACGACCAGCGCGGCAACCCCATCGAGATCAGCGCCGTCGTCGTCTGGCGGGTGCGCGACACCGTGCAGGCGCTGTTCCAGGTGGACGACTACGAGGCCTATGTCCGCGTGCAGGCCGAGGCCGCCATCCGCCACCTCGCCACCTGCTATGCCTACGACGAGGCCGACGAGGTCGAGCAAGGCGCCGTCACGCTGCGCGGCGGCCAGGACGCCGTCGCGCTGGCGCTGCGCGCCGAGCTGCAGGCCCGCTTCGCCGATGCCGGCGTGGACGTGCTGGACGCCAAGATCAGCCACCTCGCCTACGCCCCCGAGATCGCCCAGGTCATGCTGCGCCGCCAGCAGGCCGAAGCCATCATCAGCGCGCGCAGCAAGATCGTGCAGGGCGCGGTGGAGATGGTCGAGTCCGCGCTGCGCGGCCTGAGCGAACGCGAGATCGTCGTGCTCGACGACGAGCGCCGCGCGGCCATGGTCAGCAATCTGCTGGTCGTGCTCTGCTCCGACCGCGAGACGCAGCCCGTGGTCAACGCCGGCTCCCTCTACACCTGACACCGCGCGTGGCCAGCCCCGACAAAAAGTCCTTCCCGCTGCGCGTGGACCCCGCGTTGTGGGCCGAGGTCGAACGGCTCGCGGCGGCGGAGTTGCGCAGCGCCAATGCCCAGGTCGAGCTGCTGCTGCGCGAGGCGCTGGCGCGGCGCGGCGTCAAACTCGGCCCGCCCCGGGGCCGGCGCAGGGACACCGAACCCGGTGCCTGATCGGCCGTCGCCGCATGCCGGCAACCAGTGCCGCCGGCGCCGTGAACCACCGCTCCCAGTCTTCATTGCGCCCATCGTTCCTGTTTTGGGTACAAATGAAGTGTACCTATAAAAGGTACAGGTGACCCAGAGCATCAACACCCCAGAGATGCAGGCCCTGACCCGCTGGCTGCGCGAACGGCGCACGGACCAGGGGTTGAGCATGCGCGACCTGGGGCTGCGGCTGGGCATGCCGCACTCCTACGTCCACAAGGTGGAGCAGGGCGAGCGGCGGCTGGACGTGGTGGAGTACGTCTGGTACTGCAAGGGGCTGGGCATCCCGGCCCGGGACGGCCTGGATCTGGTGGAGACCTGCATGGCGGCGCCCATGCTCGGCCGGGGGCGCTGAACCGCCCCCGCGCCCTGGCCCACAATCCGCGCCGAATGCGAAACCAGCCACGCCAACCCACACGGCCCACCTTCGGCTGGGACAACCTCTCGGGCGGCCGCGCCGCCGGCCTGCCCGCCGTGGACGACCTGCCCCACACCCGCCTGCTGACCAGCGGGCGCGCCGCGCTGTTCGCGGCGATGCGGGCGCTGGGCGTGCAGCCGGGCGACACGGTGCTGGCGCCCGGCTACCACTGCCCCACCCTCGTCGCGCCGCTGCGTGCGGCCGGGGCCGCCGTGCAGTTCTATCCGCTCGATGCCGACGGCCTGCCGGCGCTGGGCGCCATCGCGCCCGAGCCGGGCACCCGCGCCATCGTCGTCATGCAGCTCTTCGGCCTGCCGCGCTCGCTGGCCGCCGTGCGCGCCTGGTGCGACGCGCGCGGCATCGCGCTGGTGGAAGACTGCGCGCACAGCTTCTTCGGCCAGGCCGGCGAGCGGCCCGTGGGCCATTGGGGCGACGTGGCGACAGCCAGCCTGAGCAAATTCTTCCCGGTGCCCGAGGCCGGCCTGCTCGCCTCGGCCCGGCCGCTGCCCGCGCAGGCCCTGCAGCCGCCCGGCACGCGGCGGCAGCTCAAGGCCTGGGTCGATCTGCTGGAACGCGGCAGCGCGCAGGGCCGGCTCACGGGGCTGAACGCACCGCTGCGCGCGCTGTTCCGGCTGCGGAACGGCCCGCCCTCGCCTCCGTCGCTGGCCGCGCCGCCGCAGCACGACGAGGCCGGTGCGATGGCCGACAGCGACCTCGCCCGCATCGAACAATCGCCCACGGCGCTGGCCCGCCGCCTGTTCGGCCTGCCGCGCGGGCGCATCGTCGCGCGCCGCCGCGCCCACTACGAGCTGCTGTTCCGCCTGACGCAAGACCTGCCCGGCGCCCGGCCGCTGCTCGGCCCCCTGCCCGCCCGGGCCGCGCCCTATGCGCTGCCGCTGTGGGTGGACGAGCCCGAGCCCGTCTATGCGGCGCTGCGCGCGGCCGGCTGCGCGGTATTCCGCTGGGACCGCGTCTGGCCCGGCGTACCCGCCTTTCCCGGCGACCACGGCGCCCGCTGGCGCCGCCACGTGCTGCAACTGCTCTGCCACCAGGACTTGAGCGAACCCATGCTCGCTCGCACCTGCGCGCTGCTGCACCAACACCTGAACCCATGAGTTCCACCACCGACCGCCCCGCTTCCAAACAGGCCCGCTCGCTGAGCGGCCTGGCGCCTTTCCTGCGCCCCTACCGGGGCCGCATCGCGCTGGCGGTGCTGACGCTGCTCTGCGCCGCGCTGGCGACGCTGGCCTTCCCGCTGGCGCTGCGCGGCCTGATCGACGCCGGCTTCGGCGCCAGCAACCCCGGCGAGCGGCTGATGGCGCTGCGCGAGCATTTCCTCGCCATGTTCGCGGTCGGCGCGGCGCTGGGGCTGTTCTCGGCCTCGCGCTTCTACATGGTGACCTGGCTGGGCGAGCGCGTGACGGCCGACCTGCGCAACGCCGTCTACAGCCACGTGCTGCGCCAGAGCCCGGAGTTCTTCGAGACGACGCAGACCGGCGAGGTGCTGTCGCGCATCACGACGGACACCACCGTCGTGCAGACCGTCGTCGGCTCCAGCCTCAGCATGGGCCTGCGCAACACGGTGATGGGCGTGGGCGCGCTGCTGATGCTGGTCGTCACCAACCCCTATGTGATGGGGCAGGTGCTGGGCATCCTGGTGCTGGTCGTCGCCCCGGCGCTCTACTTCGGCCGCCGCGTGCGCAAGCTCTCGCGCGCCAGCCAGGACCGCGTGGCGGACACCTCGGCCATCGCCGCCGAGGTGTTGAACGCGGTCACCGTCGTGCAGAGCTACACGCAGGAAGCGGCCGAGTCCAGGCGCTTCGCCGCCGCCAGCGAGGCCGCGTTCGACACCGCGCGCAAGCGCACCCGGGTGCGCAGCTTCCTCGTCGCCTTCCTCATCACCGCCGTGTTCGGCGCGATGCTGTGGGGGCTCTACCAGGGCACGCAGGCCGTCATCGCCGGCAAGATCAGCGCCGGCCACCTCGGGCAGACGGTGGTCTATGTGACGCTGCTGGTCAGTTCCGTCGCGGTGTTGGCCGAGGTCTGGGGCGACGTGCTGCGCGCGGCCGGCGCGACGGAGCGGCTGGTCGAATTGCTGAATGCGCAGTCGCCGGTGGCCGAGCCCGCGCAGCCGCAGGCGCTGCCGGCGACGACGGGCGGCAGCCAGGTCGAGTTCGACGCGATCCGCTTCCACTACCCCTCGCGCCCGCAGACGGCCGCGCTGGACGGCATCGCGCTGACCGTGCGGCCGGGCGAGACGGTCGCCCTCGTCGGCCCCAGCGGCGCGGGCAAGACGACGCTGTTCCAGCTGCTGCTGCGCTTCTACGACCCGCAGCAGGGCCGCATCCTGCTCAACGGCGTGCCGACGCAAGCGCTCAGCCTCGCCGCGCTGCGCGGCGCGGTCGGGCTGGTGCCGCAGGACAGCGTGATCTTCTCGACCACGGCGATGGAGAACATCCGCTACGGCCGCCCGGACGCGACGGACGAGCAGGTCATCGCCGCCGCGAAAGCCGCCTTTGCCGACGACTTCATCCGCGCGCTGCCCGAGGGCTATGCCAGCTTCCTCGGCGAGCGCGGCGTGCGCCTGTCGGGCGGCCAGCGCCAGCGCATCAGCATCGCCCGCGCGATGCTAAAGAACCCGCCGCTGCTGCTGCTGGACGAAGCCACCAGCGCGCTGGACGCCGAGAGCGAGCGCGTCGTGCAGGCGGCGCTGGAAGCGGCGATGCGGCACCGCACGACGCTGGTCATCGCCCACCGGCTGGCCACCATCCAGAAGGCCGACCGCATCGTCGTGCTGGACGCCGGCCGCATCGTCGAGATCGGCCGGCACGAGGAACTGGTGGCGCGCGGCGGGCTCTACGCGAAGCTGGCGGCGATGCAGTTCGGGCTGGAAGCCGGCCACTGAAGGCGTGAAAGCGCGCCCGGCCCTCGGCGGCCGGCGCGCCATCCGTCACGATCACTGGCTGAATGACCCCTCAGAAATGAATGGTCATTCAGATTTCTCTTGCCCTGCGCTGACCCATCTATAGAATGAACGATCATTCAATAAACCGGACCGACTGAGCGCGCCGCGAACCCCGAGGGGCCGCGTGGCGCCCGGCCCCAGCCCACCGCCGAGGTTCCCCCATGCCCAAGCTCTCCCCCCGCCGTTCGCTCGGCATGCCGGCCTTTGCCACCCTGACCGTGGTGGTGGCCGTCAGCGCCGCCCTCTTCCTCACCGCCTGCGGGCAGGCCGCGCCGCCGGCCAATGCGCAGGGCGCGGGCGCCGCGCCGCAAGTCGGCGTGCTGACGCTGCAGGCCCAGCGCGTCGAGGTCAGCACCGAACTGGCCGGCCGCACCGTCGCCCGTGAAACCGCCGAGGTGCGCCCGCAGGTGACGGGCCTCGTCAAGACCCGCGCCTTCGTCGAGGGCAGCGACGTGGGTGCCGGGCAGTTGCTCTACCAGATCGACGCCGCGTCCTACCAGGTCGCGCTGGACAGCGCCCGCGCAGCCCTCGCCAAGGCCGAAGCCAATGCGACGACGGCCCAGCTCAAGGCCGGCCGCTATGAGGAACTGGCCGGCATCGACGCCGTCAGCAAGCAGTTGCGCGACGACGCGCAGGCCGCGCTCAAGCAGGCGCAGGCCGACGTGGCCGCCGCCGCCGCCGCCGTGCGCAGCGCGCAGATCGACCTCGGCCGCACCCGCGTCAGCGCGCCCATCGCCGGTCGCATCGGCCGCTCGGCGGTGACGCCCGGCGCGCTGGTCACGGCCAACCAGGCCGGCGCGATGGCGACGGTGCAGCAGCTCGACCCGATCTATGTGGACGTGACCCAGACCAGCGCCGAACTGCTGCGCCTGCAACGCGAACTGGCCGACGGCAAGCTGCAACGCGACGGCGGCAGCGCCGCGCGCGTGACGCTGCTGCTGGAAGACGGCAGCCCCTATGCACTGGAAGGCAAGCTACAGTTCTCGGAGCTGCAGGTCGATCCGGCCAGCGGCAGCGTGACGCTGCGCGCCGTCTTCCCCAACCCGAAACGGCAGCTGCTGCCCGGCATGTATGTGCGTGCCCAGGTGCAGAGCGGCGTGCAGGCCGACGGCATCCTCGTGCCGCAGGCCGCCGTGGCGCGCGACGCCAAGGGCCAGGCGACGGCGATGGTGCTCGGCACGGACGGCAAGGTGCAGCAGCGCGTGCTGCAAACGGCCGGCGTCGTGCGGGGCCAGTGGCGGGTGACGGCGGGCCTCGCGGCCGGCGACCGCCTGATCGTGGACGGGCTGCAACGCCTGCGCCCCGGCATGGCCGCCCAGGCCGCCGCGCCCGCTGCCTCGGCTGCCCGCTGATCGGAGCCCACCGCCATGTCCCGTTTCTTCATCGACCGCCCCATCTTCGCGTGGGTGCTGGCCCTCGTCATCATGCTGGCCGGCGCGCTGTCCATCGACACGCTGCCGGTCTCGCAATACCCCAGCATCGCGCCGCCGCAGGTGTCCATCAATGCGAGCTACCCCGGCGCGTCCGCCAAGACGCTGGAAGACAGCGTCACCCAGGTCATCGAGCAGAAGCTCAAGGGCATCGACGGCCTGAGCTATATGTCGTCCACATCGGACTCGCAGGGCAATGCCAGCATCACGCTGACCTTCACCGCCAGCACCGACCCCGACACCGCCCAGGTGCAGGTGCAGAACAAGCTGCAATCCGCCACGCCGCTGCTGCCCCAGGAAGTGCAGCGCCAGGGCGTGCAGGTGGTCAAGTCCACCAGCAATTTCCTGATGGTGGTGGGCTTCGTGTCCGAGGACGGCTCGCAGTCCCAGGTCGATCTGTCGGACTACGTCTCGTCCAATGTGCTGGACACGCTGAGCCGCGTCGAGGGCGTCGGCGAGGTGCAGTTGTTCGGCGCGCAGTACGCGATGCGCATCTGGCTCAACCCCCACCAGTTGACGCAGTACGCGCTGACGCCGGCCGACGTGTCCGCCGCCGTGCAGGCGCAGAACGCGCAGGTCTCGGCCGGCCAGCTCGGTGCCGCGCCGGCCCCTGCGGGCCAGCAGATCAATGCCACCGTCACCGCGCAGAGCCGGCTGCAGACGCCGGAGCAGTTCCGCGACATCGTGCTCAAGACCGGCGGCGACGGCGCCGTCGTGCGCCTGCGCGACGTGGCCCGCGTGGAGCTCGGCGCGGAGAGCTACGCCACCGTGTCACGCTACAACGGCCACCCGGCCGCGGGCGTGGCCGTCAAGCTCGCCACCGGGGCCAATGCGCTCGCCACGGCCAAGGCCGTCAAGGCGGAACTGACGCACATCGAGCCCTATATGCCGCAGGGCACCAAGGCCGTCGTCGCCTACGACAGCACGCCCTTCGTCGAGGTCTCCATCCACGAAGTCGTCAAGACCCTGGTCGAGGCGGTGATCCTCGTGTTCCTGGTGATGTATCTGTTCCTGCAGAACTTCCGCGCGACGCTGATCCCGACCATCGCCGTGCCCGTCGTGCTGCTCGGCACCTTCGGCGTGATGGCCGTGGCCGGCTTCTCGATCAACACGCTGACGATGTTCGGCCTGGTGCTGGCCATCGGCCTGCTGGTGGACGACGCCATCGTCGTCGTCGAGAACGTCGAGCGCGTGATGACCGAAGAGGGCCTGTCGCCCAAGGAAGCCACGCGCCGCTCGATGAGCCAGATCACCGGCGCGCTGGTGGGCATCGCCCTGGTGCTGTCGGCCGTGTTCGTGCCGATGGCCTTCTTCGGCGGCTCCACCGGCGTCATCTACCGCCAGTTCTCCATCACCATCGTGTCGGCGATGGTGCTGTCGGTGTTCGTCGCGCTGGTGCTGACGCCGGCGCTGTGCGCCACCCTGCTCAAGCCCGACCATGCCGGCCCGGCCACGCGCGGCTTCTTCGGCGCCTTCAACCGCCGCTTCGACGCCACCGCCAACGGCTACCAGGGCATCGTCGCCCGGATGCTGGCGCGCTGGGGCCGCCAATTCGTCGTCTACGGCCTGCTGGTGCTGGGCATGGCGGTGCTGTTCATGCGCCTGCCCACGTCCTTCCTGCCCGATGAAGACCAGGGCATCTTGTTCGCCCAGGTGCAACTGCCCTCGGGTGCCACGCAGGGGCGCACGCTGGACGTGGTCAAGCGCGTCGAGCAGCACTTCCTGACGAACGAGAAGGACAACGTCGAATCCGTGTTCGCCGTCACCGGCTTCAGCTTCGCGGGCCGGGGCGAGAACATGGCGATGGGCTTCGTCAAGCTCAAGGACTGGAGCGAGCGCAAGCACGCCGGCCAGAGCGTGACGGCCGTCGCCGGCCGCGCGATGGGAGCCTTCATGCAGTACCGCGACGCCACCGCCTTCGCCTTCGCGCCGCCCGCCGTGCCGGGCCTGGGCACGTCCAGCGGCTTCGACGTCTATCTGCAAGACCAGGCCGGCATCGGCCGCGACGCGCTGGTCGCCGCGCGCAACCAGTTCCTCGGCGCGGCCGGGCAGGACGCCCGCCTCGCCGCCGTGCGCCCCAACGGCCTCGAAGACGCCGCGCAACTGCGGCTGGACGTGGACACAGCCAAGGCCGGCGCGCTGGGCGTGACCGTCAGCGACATCAACAGCCTGCTCTCCACCGCCTGGGGCGGCAGCTACGTCAACGACTTCATCGACCGCGGCCGCGTCAAAAAGGTCTATCTGCAGGCCGACGCCGCCTACCGCATGCAACCCGCCGACCTGGACAACTGGCGCGTGCGCAGCGCCTCGGGCCGCATGGTGCCCTTCTCCGCCTTCGGCACGGCAAGCTGGGAACTCGGCCCGGCCCGGCTGGAGCGCTACAACGGCCTGCCCGCCGTCGAACTGCTGGGCGGCGCCGCACCGGGCAAAAGCTCGGGCGCGGCCATGCAGGCCGTGGAAGACATCGCCGCGCAACTGCCGGCCGGCGTGGGTTTGAGCTGGACGGGCCAGTCCTACCAGGAGCGCCTGACCGGCGACCAGGCGCCGATGCTGTACGCGATCTCGCTGCTGGTCGTGTTCCTCTGCCTCGCGGCGCTGTACGAGAGCTGGAGCATCCCGTTCTCGGTGATGCTGGTGGTGCCGCTGGGCGTCATCGGCGCGCTGCTGGCGGCCACGCTGCGCGGGCTCTCCAACGACGTCTACTTCCAGGTCGGCCTGCTGACCACCATCGGCCTGTCGGCCAAGAACGCGATCCTGATCGTCGAGTTCGCCAAGGAGCAGATGGAAGCGGGGCTCGACGCCGTCAGCGCCACGCTGGCGGCGGTGCGGCTGCGGCTGCGGCCCATCCTGATGACCTCGCTGGCCTTTGCCTTGGGCGTGCTGCCGCTGGCCATCGCCACCGGCGCGGGCTCGGGCAGCCAGAACGCGATCGGCACCGGCGTGCTCGGCGGCATGTTGAGTGCCACGGTGCTGGGCCTGTTCTTCGTGCCGGTGTTCTTCGTCGCCGTGCGGCGCTGGTTCCCGGGCAAGACGCCCGCCACGCTGCCCAAGATTCAAACCGTGGAAGGCCGTTGACATGACCAAGACACTTCTGCCCACGCTGCTGGCGGCCAGCCTCACGCTCGCCGGCTGCACGACGATGGCCCCCGCCTACGAGCGTCCCGCCGCGCCGGTCGCCGCGCAATGGGACGCGCCGGCTGATGGCGCACAAGCCGCCGACCTCGGCTGGCGCGATTTCTTCATCGACGCCAAGCTGCGCACCCTCATCGAGCAGGCGCTGCGCCACAACCGCGACCTGCGCGTCGCCCTGCTCAACGTCGAGCGCGCGCAGGCGCAGTACGGCGTGCAGCGTGCCGACCGCCTGCCCTCGGTGAACGCCGGGGCCGGCCAGAGCGCGCAACGCCTGCCCGGCGGGCTGACCGCCAGCGGCGAGCCCGCGATCTCGCGCCAGTACAGCGCGACGCTGGGCGTCAGCGCCTACGAGCTGGACCTGTTCGGCCGCGTGCGCAGCCTGACGGACGCAGCGCTCGCCAGCTACCTCGCCAGCAACGACGCCCGCCGCAGCGCGCAGATCAGCCTCGTCGCCGAAGTGGCCGGCAGCTATCTGACGCTGGCCGCCGACCAGGAGCGGCTGCGCCTGGCCACGCAGACCCTGAAGGCCCGCGAAGACGGCCAGCGCCTGACCGGGCGGCTGCAGCAGGCCGGCGTCGCCTCGGCGCTCGACCTGCGCCAGGCCGGCATCGCCACCGAGTCCGCCCGCGCCGACCAGGCCGCCTTGAGCACCCAGGTCGCGCAGGATCGCCACGCGCTGGAACTGCTGATCGGCCAGCCGCTGAGCACCGAGCTGCTGCCCGAGGCCGGCACTGACGCCCCCATCACGCTGAGCGCCGAACTCGCGGCCGGCCTGCCGTCCAGCGTGCTGCTGGCCCGCCCCGACGTGCAGCAGGCCGAACGCGCGCTGCAAGCCGCCAACGCCAACATCGGCGCGGCGCGCGCGGCCTTCTTCCCGCGCATCACGCTGACCGGCAGCGCCGGCAGCGCCAGCGCCGAACTGGGCGAGCTGTTCCGCGCCGGCACCGGCTTCTGGAGCTTCGTGCCGCAAGTGACGCTGCCCATCTTCGACGCAGGCCTCAACCGCGCCAACCTGAAGATCGCCGAGGTGGACAGGGACATCGCCGTGGCGAAGTACGAGGGCGCCATCCAGACCGGCTTCCGCGAAGTGGCCGACGCGCTGGCCGCACGCGCCACGGCCGGCGACCAGGTCGCCGCGCAGCAGCGCCTCGTCGCGCAAAGCGAGGACGCGCTGCGCCTCGCCGAAGCCCGCTTTCAGCAAGGCGTGGACGACCGCCTCGCCACGCTCGACGCGCAGCGCTCGCTGTACGGCGCCCAGCAGGGCCTGATCGCCGCGCGGCTGGCGCAGCAGGTCAACCGGGTGACGCTCTACAAGGCCCTGGGCGGTGGCCAGAGCGACGGACAATCCGCGCCCTGACCATGAGCACCACTGCGTCCACCACCCCCACCGACCGCGCCCAGGCCCGCCGCCAGCAAGTGCTGGACGCCGCCGCCGACGCTTTCCGCCGCCGCGGCTTCCACGCCGCCAGCATGGCCGAGATCGCCAAGGCGGCGGGCATGAGCCCGGGCCACATCTACAACCTGTTCCAGAACAAGGACGACATCATCGCGGCCATCGTCGAGCGCGACTGCGCCGACGTCGTGCGGCGCATCACCGAACTGCAGCAGGAGAGCGAGGTGCTGCGCGTGATGCTGGCCGAGACGCACAGCGCCTTCGACGATTCGACCCAGGTCGCCGATGCGGCGCTGAACCTGGAGATCCTCGCCGAGGCCAGCCGCAACCCGGCGCTGGCCGCCGTCGTGCAGCGCAGCCAGGCGCTGATCCACGCCAAGGCGCAGGACCTGATCCGGCAGACGCTGGGCGCCCGCGACCTGCCCGCCGCCGAGGTGGCTGCGCGCGCGCTGCTGCTGGGCGCGCTGTTCAACGGCCTGACCGCGATGAGCGTGCGCCAGCCCGGCCTCGCGGCGATGGGGCCCGAAGTCGCTTCGGTGATGCAGCGCCTGCTGCATGTGCTGCTGACGCCCTGATCCCGTCGCGGAGAATGGCGGGCATGAGCCCCCCGCCCCAACAGTACGAAGACTTCATGCGCCATGTGTTCGAGCATGGCGCACACAAGAGCGACCGCACCGGCACCGGCACGCGCAGCGTGTTCGGCCACCAGATGCGCTTCGACCTCGCCGCCGGCTTCCCGCTGGTGACGACGAAGAAGGTGCACCTGAAGTCCATCATCCTGGAACTGCTCTGGTTCCTGCGTGGCGACGGCAACGCCCGCTGGCTGCAGGAGCGCGGCGTGACGATCTGGGACGAATGGGCGCGGCCGGACGGCGACCTCGGGCCCGTCTACGGCGTGCAGTGGCGCTCCTGGCCCACGCCCACGCCTGAAGATCCGGGCGGCCACATCGACCAGATCGCCGAGGTCGTCAAGCAACTCAAGAGCAACCCCGACAGCCGCCGCATCATCGTCAGCGCCTGGAACGTGGCCGACCTCGGCAAGATGGCGCTGATGCCCTGCCACGCCTTCTTCCAGTTCTACGTCGCGGACGGAAAACTGAGCTGCCAGCTCTACCAGCGCAGCGCCGACATCTTCCTCGGCGTGCCCTTCAACATCGCCAGCTATGCGCTGCTGACGATGATGCTGGCCCAGCAATGCGACCTCGCGCTCGGCGACTTCATCTGGACGGGCGGCGACTGCCACATCTACGACAACCACGTCGAACAGGTGCAGACCCAACTCGCCCGCGAGCCGCGCCCTTACCCGACGATGACGCTCAAGCGCCGGCCCGCGTCGATCTTCGATTACGAATTCGAGGACTTCGAGCTGAGCGGCTACGACCCGCACCCCGCCATCAAGGCGCCGGTGGCCGTATGAGCCTCATCACCCTTGTCGCCGCCGTCGCACGCGATGGCGCCATCGGCCGCGACAACGCGCTGCTCTGGCGCATCCCCGAGGACATGGCGCGCTTCAAGGCGCTGACAGCGGGCAAACCCGTCGTCATGGGCCGCAAGACCTGGGACTCGCTGCCGCCGAAATTCCGCCCGCTGCCTGGCCGCCGCAACCTCGTCGTCAGCCGCAGCGCCGCCGCGTTGCCCGGGGCCGAAGTGCTCACCAGCCTGGACGCCGCGCTCGCCGCCTGCGCGGCCGAGCCCGAGGTCTGCGTCATCGGCGGCAGCGAGATCTATGCGCTGGCGCTGCCGCTGGCCGACCGGCTGGCGCTGACCGAGGTCGATCTGGCCTTCCCCGACGCAGACCGGCATTTCCCCGCCTGGCCGCGCGAACGCTTCGTCGAAGCCAGCCGCAGCGCGCACGTCGGCGCCAACGGGCTGCGCTTCGCTTTCGTGGACTATCTGCGGGCCTGAAAAGCGAAAACCCCATCAGCCTGCCGGCCGATGGGGTGTGTCGTCTGGTGGGCGGTGCAGGGTTCGAACCTGCGACCCCTGCCGTGTGAAGGCAGTGCTCTACCGCTGAGCTAACCGCCCGGAATGGGTGGGGACGTTCGGGCCAGACAGAGGTCTGGTGGGCGGTGCAGGGTTCGAACCTGCGACCCCTGCCGTGTGAAGGCAGTGCTCTACCGCTGAGCTAACCGCCCGAACGCTTCCGGGAACCCGCGATTATGCCACGGATTGCGGGAGCGGCTCCAGCTTGCGCCACTGGCAGGCGCCGCCGGCGGCCTTGTCGAGATCGGCCAGCATGCCGGCGTGGGCCGCCCTCTCGGCCTCGCTGGCGCGCGGCACGGGCAGCTCGAAACGGCTCAGGTCCACGGCTTCGATGGCCGCATGGGCGTCGCCGCCCGCCGCGTCGCCATGCTCGTCCATCAGCAGCGCATCCTGCCCGCGCGTCAGGCGGATGTAGACGTCGGCCAGCAACTCCGCGTCCAGCAGCGCGCCGTGCAGCACTCGCTTGGTGTTGTCCACTTCCAGGCGGCGGCACAGCGCGTCCAGCGAGTTGGCCTTGCCGGGGAAGAGGTCGCGCGCCATCAGCAGCGTGTCGCGCACGCCGGCCACGTGGTCGGTCAGCGCGCCGCGCCGCAGGCGCTTCAGCTCGGCGTTGACGAAGCCGACGTCGAAGGCGGCGTTGTGGATGACGAGTTCGGCGCCGCGCACGAAGTCGAGAAAGCGGTCGGCGACTTCGGCGAACCTGGGCTTGTCCGACAGGAAGGCCTCGCTCAGGCCGTGAACCTTGAACGCCTCTTCCGGCATCGAGCGCTCGGGGTTGACGTAGAGGTGCAGGTGGTTGCCGGTGAGCTGGCGGTTGACCATCTCCACGCAGCCGATCTCGACGAGGCGGTCGCCCTTGTCGGGGTCGAGGCCGGTGGTTTCGGTGTCGAAGAAGATCTGCCTCATGCGGGTCTTTCGTTGCGCTTCGTCGCCCACGCGAAGATGGCAGCGCCGGCGACGACCATCGGCAGGCTCAGCCACTGGCCCTGGCTCCAGCCCAGCGCGCGCAGGCCGAGGAAGTCGTCCGGCTCGCGGAAGTATTCGGCCGCGAAGCGCAGCGCGCCGTAGCCCATCATGAAGACGCCGGAGATCTGCCCGGTCGCGCGCGGTTTGCGCGCGTAGAGCCACAGCAGCAGGAACAGCAGCAGGCCCTCGCCGCAGGCCTGGTAGAGCTGGGAGGGGTGGCGCGCGATGCCGCCGTCATGGGCCTGCGGGAAGACCATGGCCCAGGGCAGGTCGGCGGGCGCGGGGCGGCCCCACAGCTCGCCGTTGATGAAGTTGCCCAGGCGCACGGCCATGATGCCCGTGGGCACGCAGGGCGCGATCAGGTCGGCCACCGCGAAGAAGCCGCGCCCGCGCCGACGGCCGAACAGCCAGAGCCCGAACAGCACGCCCAGCAGGCCGCCGTGGAAGGACATGCCGCCCTTCCAGACCGCGAACACTTCCGCCAGGTTGTGCAGGTAGTAGTCGGGCTTGTAGAACAGGCAATAGCCCAGCCGCCCACCGAGCACGACGCCGAGCACGCCGTAGAAGAGCACGTCGTCCACGTCCTGCTTGGTCCAGCCCACGGCGGCGTGCTGGGGCATGCGCGCGCGCCGGCCGGCCAGCCACAGGAAGAGGCCGAAGGCGGCGAGATAGGTGAGGCCGTACCAATGCACGGCCAGCGGGCCGATCTGGATGGCGATGGGGTCGAACTGCGGATGAACCAGCATGGACGGCTCGGGCAAGGGGGAAGCGGAAGCGGCCGGCATCATAGCCAGCGCCCTTCCCTGCCCCGTCAGGCAAGGTCGGCCAGCAGCTTCCTGGCGCTCTCGACGTTGCGCGGGTTGGCGCGCGGGTTCTGCACGAAGCGTTCCAGCGCGGCCCGGGCGCCGGCCTTGTCGCCCTTGGCGATCAGCGCCTGACCGAGCCGGTGGTCGATGGGCAGGCGCTCCGCGCCTTCCAGCGTGCGGGCGCGCTGCAGCGCCTTGACGGCCTCGTCCGGCTGGCCCATCTCGGCCAACACGCGGCCCAGGCCGTAGGGGCCGGCGGCGTGGGCGGGATGGTTGCGCTGCAAGGTCTCGAAAAGGCTGCGGGCCTTGGGCAACTGCTTCTGCTCGACGAACTCGAAGCCCAGCCGCGTCCACAGCCCGCGCAGTTCGCGTGCGAGGCCGCGGTCCTCGCCCGGTTTGACACTGGCCAGTTCGCGCTCGGCGCCGGTCCAGTCCTTGTCGTTCATCGCCAGCAGCGCGCGCAGCAGCTTCGCGTGCTCGGGCTGGCGCGGCTGCGCCTCGGCGGCCAGTTCCCGCGCCTTGGCGACGCTGCCGCCGGCAAAGCCCGGCGCCATCAGATAGAACTGGGTCAGGCCGTTGCGCGCCTCGAAGAGCAGCGGGTCCTGCGCCACGGCCTTGAGGAACTGCTCCTTGGTCTTGCTGGCGAGGCCCGGCATCTTGAAGACGCTGGCCGTCATCGCCTGCTGGCCGTAGACACGGCCCAGCGCATAGCTGCAGACGGCCACGTTGGGCAAGGCAGGACGCCTGTCGGCGCAGGCCTGCAGCGCGGGCAGGCTGGCCTCCAGGCGAGCGCCGTCGTTGTCATCCACGGCCGCCATGGCCAGCGCGACGGCGGCCTGCTCGTCGCCCGGCTGGGCCTGGGCGGCGCGGGCCAGTTCGGCGGTCCGGCCGGCGTCCAGCCAGGCCTGCCATTGCGGGTCCTTGAACAGATCGGCCTGGGCGGCGCCGGCACACAGGGCCAGGGCCAGCGGAAGCAAACGAAGGTGCATTCAGAGTCTCCTGATCGGGGAGCGCATTGAACGCGCCGGGCTCGCGCGGCAATGCCGGGGTTTTCCCGGCATCAGCGCTTCTTCTTCGCGCCCGGCTTGAACTGGCCGAGCGCTTCCATCTGCTGCTCGCGCCGCGCGGCCTTGCGGGCGTCCTGCGCTTCCATGGCCTTGCGCCGCGTCCGGCCCGAAGCGTCGGACCAGCTCCACCAGAGGGCGGCCAGCGCGAAGGGCGACAGCACGATGGCCCAGGCCCAGAAGCCGTCCTGGTGGAACTGCACCCAGCCGCCCAGGCGCAGCACGACCAGGAGCACGCCGATCAACACGAAACCCATGCGGGCTCTCCTTCAGGTATTTCAGGTATCTTTGCGGCCACTGTAGTTCAACGCCCTGAAAGCCCAGCAATGAAGTATGCCCTGACCCTGACCCTCGGCCTCGCCACACTCGCCGCCGCTCCCGCCGCCTTCGCCAGCCAGGACCTGGCGCAAAAGAAGATGTGCATGGCCTGCCATGCCCTCGACAAGAAGATCGTCGGCCCCGCCTACAAGGACGTGGCCGCCAAGTACGCCAAGGACAAGGACGCCTACAAGAAGCTGGCCGAGAAGATCCAGAAGGGCAGCAACGGCGCCTGGGGCCAGGTGCCGATGCCGGCCAACAACGTCACGCCAGCCGAGGCCGAGACGCTCGCCAAGTGGGTGTTGACCGTCAAGTGAAGACGGCGGCCCGTCCGCCATGAAAAAGGCCCGCTGCTGCGGGCCTTTGCTTTGGGCGCACGACCGGGTGGCTCAGTAAGCCTGGCCCAATTGCTCCAGGATCGCGGGGTTCTCCAGCGTCGAGGTGTCCTGCGTGACCGACTCGCCCTTGGCCACCGAACGCAGCAGGCGCCGCATGATCTTGCCGGAGCGGGTCTTGGGCAGGTTGTCGCCGAAGCGGATGTCCTTGGGCTTGGCGATCGGGCCGATCTCCTTGGCCACATGGTCGCGCAGTTGCTTGGCGATGGCCTTGGCCTCGTCGCCGCTGGGACGCGGACGCTTCAGCACGACGAAGGCGCAGATGGCCTCGCCGGTCGTGTCGTCCGGGCGGCCCACGACCGCCGCCTCGGCCACCAGCTCCGTGCAGCTCACCAGCGCCGACTCGATCTCCATCGTGCCCATGCGGTGGCCGGACACGTTGAGCACGTCGTCGATGCGGCCGGTGATCGTGAAATAGCCCGTCTCGGCGTCGCGGATGGCGCCGTCGCCGGCCAGGTAGTAGCCCTTGATCTCGGGCGGGTAGTAGCTCTTCTTGAAGCGCTCGGGGTCGCCCCAGATCGTGCGGATCATGCCGGGCCAGGGCTTCTTGACGACCAGCATGCCACCCTGGCCGTTGGGCATGTCGTTGCCCGTCTCATCGACGATGGCCGCCGTGATGCCGGGGAAGGGCAGCGTGCAGGAGCCCGGCACCAGCGTCGTCACGCCGGGCAGCGGCGTGATCATGTGGCCGCCCGTCTCGGTCTGCCAGAAGGTATCGACGATGGGGCAGCGGCCGCCGCCGACGTTGGCGTGGTACCACTCCCAGGCGGCCGGGTTGATGGGCTCGCCGACCGAGCCGAGCAGGCGCAGGCTGGAGAGATCGAAGCTCTTGGGGTGCACGGCCTCGTTGCTCTCGGCAGCCTTGATGAGGGAGCGGATGGCCGTCGGCGCGGTATAGAAGATCGTCACCTTGTGCTTCTCGATCATCTGCCAGAAGCGGCCGGCGTCCGGGTAGGTGGGCACGCCCTCGAAGACGATCTCGGTGCCGCCCAGCGCCAGCGGGCCGTAGGTGATGTAGGTGTGGCCGGTGACCCAGCCGATGTCGGCCGTGCACCAGAAGATGTCGCCGTCCTTCAGGTCGAAGGTCCACTTGGTGGTCAGCGCCGCGTGCAGCAGATAGCCGCCGCTGCTGTGCTGTACGCCCTTGGGCTTGCCGGTCGAGCCCGAGGTGTAGAGCAGGAAGAGCGGATGCTCGGCCTCGACCCATTCCGGCGGGCAGTTCGTGGACTCGGCGGCCATCAGATCGTGCAGCCACAGGTCGCGGCCCTCGACCCAGGCGATCTTGCCGCCGGTGCGCCGGTAGACGATGACGTCGCGCAGCGACGGGCAGGAGTCGCCGTCCAGCGCCTCATCGACGATGGCCTTCAAGGGCAGCGCCTTGCCGCCGCGCATCTGCTCGTCGGCGCAGATCAGCGCCACGGCACCGGCGTCCTGGATGCGGTCACGCAGGGATTGCGCCGAGAAGCCGCCGAACACGACCGAATGCGTCGCGCCGATGCGCGCGCAGGCCTGCATCGCAATGACGCCTTCGACGGACATGGGCATGTAGATGACGACGCGGTCGCCCTTGCCGATGCCGCGCGCCTTCAGCGCATTGGCAAGCTGGCAGACCCGGGCGAGCAGCTCGGCGTAGCTGACGCGCGTGACCGCACCGTCGTCGGCCTCGAAGATGAGGGCCGTGCGCTCGCCCTTGCCGGCCTCGACATGGCGGTCCAGGCAGTTGTAGGAGACATTGAGCCTGCCGTCCTCGAACCATTTGTAGAACGGCGCGTTGCCGTCGTTCAGGGACTGGGTGAACGGCGTCTGCCAGCTCAGCAGCTCGCGGGCCTGGCGCGCCCAGAAGCCGCCGTAGTCCGCCTCCGCCTCCGCCACCAGCGCGGCGTAGCCGGCCTCGCCCTTGACGTGCGCGTTGGCGACCCAGTCGGCGCTGGGCGGATAGGTGTGCGGCGTGCTCATGCTTGTCTCCTGCTGTTGTGCTTGGCGCGGACTGTGCTTTCGGCGTCTGACGATGCCCTGACGGCGTGACGTCATTCACGACCTCTAGAATTTCTCGCCATTCTGCTCGGTCTGCCGCCCATGTCCCTCGACCCCCAACTGCGCCCCCTGCCCCGCCTGATCTTCGCCAGCCGCTGGCTGCAGCTGCCGCTCTATCTCGGGCTGATCGTCGCGCAGGCCATCTACGTGTTCCAGTTCTGGACGGAGCTGGTCCACCTGATCGAAGCCGCCTTCGGCAACGCGCATGCGCTGGAGATGCTCGTCAAGGGCATCGGCTACAAGGGCGACGCGGTGCCGACCTCGCTGAACGAGACCATCCTGATGCTGGTCGTGCTCGGCCTGATCGACGTGGTGATGATCTCCAACCTGCTGATCATGGTCATCGTCGGCGGCTACGAGACCTTCGTGTCGCGCATGAACCTCGACGGCCACCCCGACCAGCCCGAATGGCTGGGCCACGTCAACGCCTCGGTGCTGAAGGTCAAGCTGGGCCTGTCCATCATCGGCATCAGCTCCATCCACCTGCTGAAGACCTTCATCAACGCGGCCAACTACACCGAGCAGATGCTGATGTGGCAGACCATCATCCACGTCACCTTCCTGCTGTCGGCGATGGCGATCGCCTACACCGACAAACTGGTGGCGGGCTCGGCCCACCACCACTGACCCAGGCGGTCAGCCCCGGCCGACCATCTGCGCCGGTACGACCCAGGCGTCGAACTGATCGGGCGTCACATGGCCCAGCGCCAGCGCCGCGTCGCGCAGGCTGGTGCCCTCCTTGTGTGCCTTCTTGGCGATCTGCGCCGCCTTGTCGTAGCCGATGTGCGTGTTCAGCGCCGTCACCAGCATCAGCGAGTTCGCCACCAGTTCGGCGATGCGCGCCTCGTTCGGCTCGATGCCCACCGCGCAGTGCGCCTCGAAGCTGCGCATGCCGTCGCCCAGCAGGCGCACGCTTTGCAGGAAGTTGTGGATCACCATCGGCCGGAACACGTTCAGCTCGAAGTTGCCCGACAGCCCGCCGATGTTGATCGCCACGTCGTTGCCCATCACCTGCGCGGCGAGCATGGTCAGCGCCTCGCTCTGCGTCGGGTTGACCTTGCCCGGCATGATGGATGAGCCCGGCTCGTTCTCCGGAATGCTCAGCTCGCCGATGCCGCTGCGCGGGCCGCTCGCCAGCCAGCGCACGTCGTTGGCGATCTTGGTCAGGCTGGCGGCCAGCGTCTTCAGCGCGCCATGCGCATGCACCAGCGCATCGCACGAGGCCAGCGCCTCGAACTTATTCGGCGCGGTGACGAAGGGCTCGCCCGTCAGCCGCGCCAGCTCCGCCGCCACCGCCTGCGCATAGCCGGGGGGCGCGTTCAGCCCGGTGCCCACCGCCGTGCCGCCCAGCGCCAGTTCGTACAAATGCGGCAGCGCGGCCAGCACATGCCGCTCGCCGTGGGCCAACTGCGCGACCCAGCCGGAGATTTCCTGCCCCAGCGTCAGCGGCGTCGCGTCCTGCAAGTGCGTGCGGCCGATCTTGACGATGCCGTCGAACGCCTCGGCCTTGGCCTGCAAGCTGGCCCGCAGCGCGCGCAGCGGCGGCAGCAGCCGCCCGACCAGCGCCTGCACGGCGGCGACGTGCATCGCGGTCGGGAACACGTCGTTGCTGCTCTGGCTGCGGTTCACGTCGTCGTTGGGGTGAACCAGCCGCCCCTCGCCGCGCACGCCGCCCAGCAGTTCGCTGGCGCGGTTGGCGAGCACTTCGTTGACGTTCATATTCGTCTGCGTGCCCGAGCCGGTCTGCCAGACCACCAGCGGGAATTCGCCGGGATGCTTGCCCGCGATGACCTCATCCGCCGCCGCCACGATGGCTTCGGTCTTGCGCGCATCCTGCAAGCCCAGCGCCTCGTTGACCACGGCCGACGCGCGCTTGACCAGCGCCAGCGCACGGATCAGTTCCGGCGACTGGCGCTCGCCGGAGATGTCGAAGTTCAGCAGCGAACGCTGCGTCTGCGCCCCCCAGAGCCTGTCGGCCGGGACGTCGATGGGGCCGAAGGTGTCGCGTTCGATGCGGGTCGTCATGGGTCGTTTCTGAGAGAGCGGGCGAAGCCGTCAGCATAGGCTTGATGAGAACGATTCTCATCGGTAGCCCCTCGATAATTTGCGGGTTTGTCCACCCACCACGGGCCCGCTCATGACCGCCACGATCCGCCAGCAAGACCTCATCGACAGCATCGCCGCCGCGCTGCAGTACATCAGCTACTACCACCCGGCCGACTACATCGCCCACCTGGCCCGCGCCTACGAGAGCGAGGCCTCGCCCGCCGCCAAGGACGCGATCGCGCAGATCCTGACGAACTCGCGCATGTGCGCCGAAGGCCGCCGCCCGATCTGCCAGGACACCGGCATCGTCAACGTCTTCCTGAAAATCGGCATGGACGTGCGCTGGGAAGGCTTCACCGGCAGCATCGAGGACGCCATCAACGAGGGCGTGCGCCAGGGCTATCTGAACCCCGACAACAAGCTGCGCGCGTCCGTGCTGGACGACCCGATCTTTGCGCGCAAGAACACCCGCGACAACACGCCCGCCGTCGTGCAGATGGAACTGGTGCCCGGCGACACGGTGGACGTGATCGTCGCGGCCAAGGGCGGCGGTTCGGAGAACAAGAGCAAGGTCTATATGCTCAACCCCAGCGACGACATCGTGGACTGGGTGCTCAAGACCGTGCCGACGATGGGCGCCGGCTGGTGCCCGCCCGGCATGCTGGGCATCGGCGTCGGCGGCACGGCCGAGAAGGCGGCGCTGCTGGCCAAGCAGTCGCTGATGGAAGACATCGACATGCACGAGCTGCTGCAACGCGGCCCGCAGAACAAGCTCGAAGAGCTGCGCATCGAGCTCTACCAGAAGGTCAATGCGCTGGGCATCGGCGCCCAGGGCCTGGGCGGGCTCACCACCGTGCTGGACGTGAAGATCAAGACCTTCCCGACCCACGCCGCCAGCAAGCCCATTGCGATGATCCCGAACTGCGCGGCCACGCGCCATGCGCACTTCGTGCTCGACGGCAGCGGCCCGAGCTATATCGAGCCGCCCAGCCTCGACCTGTGGCCCGACGTTCACTGGGCCCCCGACTACAACAAGAGCAAGCGCGTCGATCTGAACACGCTGACGCCGGCCGAAGTCGCCAGCTGGAAGCCCGGCGACACGCTGCTGCTGAACGGCAGGATGCTCACCGGCCGCGACGCCGCCCACAAGCGCATCCAGGACATGCTGGCTTCAGGGCAGCCGCTGCCGGTGGACTTCACCAACCGCGTCATCTACTACGTCGGCCCCGTGGACCCGGTGCGCGACGAAGTCGTCGGCCCGGCCGGCCCGACCACCGCGACGCGCATGGACAAGTTCACCGACATGATGCTGGCCAAGACCGGCCTCATCGCGATGGTCGGCAAGGCCGAGCGCGGCCCGGTCGCCATCGAGTCCATCAAGAACCACCGGAGCGCCTACCTGATGGCCGTCGGCGGTGCGGCCTACCTCGTCAGCAAGGCGATCAAGGGCGCCCAGGTCGTCGGCTTCGCCGACCTGGGCATGGAAGCCATCTACGAGTTCGACGTGGTGGACATGCCCGTCACCGTGGCCGTGGATGCCAGCGGCACCAGCGCGCACATCACCGGGCCGGCGGACTGGAAGGAACGCATCGCCTCGGGCAGGGCCGTTGCGATCCCCGTCGCCACGGCCTGAACGTCAACGCGCCGCCGCCCAGAGCCGCTCGACGAGATCGCCGTGGCGGCGCTGGAAATCGCGCGTGACGATCACATAGAACGTCAGCGTGCCGAAGGCCGGCTCCAGCGCCTCGATGCGGCCGGAGCCCTGTTGTGGCCCATTCGCCAGCAACTGCTGCGCCTGCTCCTGCTGCATCAGCACCGCGCCGACGCGGCCGCGTTCGAGCTTGGCCATCAACTGCCCGGCCGTCGTCGCGCGGTCGTCCACGGCCACCTGCAAGTCCGCCAGCCTGGCGCCATAGGCGTAGCCGAAATGCACGCCCAGCGGCAGCGCGCCCAGGCCCGTCAGCCGCTGGCCGTCCCACTGCACGGCCGTGCCCACGCGCCGGTACAGCACGAAGCGCGCCGTGCCCAGGCCGCGCGCCGTGTCGGGCTGGCCGCCCTCGCGCATCGGGTAGGCCAGCCAGGCCAGCCGCTCCGGCGTAAAGATGCCGATCAGCGCGTCCGCCTCGCCGGTGCGCGTGTATTGCAGGCAGCGCGCACGGGGCGCGACGCGCTGCTCCAGCACCAGGCCCAGGCTACTCGCCAGCGCCTGCAGGCGGCGCTGGAACAGCCCGCTGCCGTCGGGCATGGTGTAGGGATAGAAGGGCGAATCCGAGGTACACAGGCGCAGCCGGGCCGGCTCGGCCGCCGCCACGCCCGCCGCCAACAGGCATGCCACCATCGCCCAGCGCTTGCGCATCCACGTCCTCCTGACCCGGCCTGGCCGCAGTTTAGGAACAATGCACCGCGCCCCACCACGACGGAGACACCGCCCATGCCCCAGATCCGCGCCTACGCCGCCCTCGCCGCCGGCGGCCCGCTGCAGTCCTTTTCCTATGACCCCGGCCCGCTCGGCGACGAAGACGTGGAAATCACCGTCGAGCACTGCGGCATCTGCCACTCCGACCTGGCCATGATCGACAGCGAATGGTTCCCCGCCAGCTACCCCGTCGTGCCGGGCCACGAGGTCGTCGGCCGCATCACGGCGCTCGGCCCGCAGGCCAAGGGCCGGCGCATCGGCCAGCGCGTCGGCGTCGGCTGGCATGCGGGCAGCTGCACCCACTGCAATCTCTGCCTCGGCGGCGACCAGCACCTCTGCGCCCAACGCCAGCCAACGCTGATCGGCCGCCACGGCGGCTTCGCCGAGCGGCTGCGCGCCCACTGGAGCTGGGCCCTGCCCATCCCCGATGCGCTGGACCCCGCCTCGGCCGGCCCGCTGCTGTGTGGCGGCGGCACGGTCTTCCTGCCCTTCGTGCTGCACGCGGTGAGGCCGACCGAGCGCGTCGGCGTCGTCGGCATCGGCGGCCTGGGCCACATGGCCGTCAAGTTCGCGCGCGCCTGGGGCTGCGAGGTGACGGCCTTCACCTCGTCGCCCTCCAAGCGCGACGAGGCGCTCGCGCTGGGCGCGCACCGCACGCTGTCCAGCACCGACAAGGCCGAGCTGAAGGCCGCTGCCGGCAGCCTGGACTTCCTGCTCGTCACCGTCGGCGCGGCGCTGAACTGGGACGCCCTGCTCGCCACGCTCGCGCCCAAGGGCCGCATGCATCTGGTGGGCGTCGTCACCGAAGCGATGGCGCTGAAAAGCGGCGGCCTGCTGGGCTGGCAGAAGGGCCTGTCCGCCTCGCCGACACCGCCGCCTTCGGTGCTGGCGACGATGCTGGACTTCGCCGCGCGGCACCAGGTGCTGCCGCAGGTCGAGCGCTTCCCGATGAGCCGCGTCAACGACGCGCTGGACCATTTGCGCAGCGGCCGGGCGCGCTACCGCGTCGTGCTCGACGCCGACTTCACACGATCGTGACCGGGCAGGTCAGCGCATAGCCGAAGCCGCGCATGGTGCGGATGGCATCGTCCGCCGCGCCGCAGGCCTTGAGCTTTTTGCGCAGCGCGCTGATGCGCATCTCCATATTGGCCGGCAGCAGGCCCTTGTCCTGCGTGTCCACGAGCTGCATGGCCTGCCAGCGCTCCAGCTTGCGGCCGACCGCGCGCGCGAAGGCCGCGAGCATCACCGCCTCCGCATGGCTGAGGGCATGGGTGCCCAGCGGCCCGGAGAGCTGCAGGGTCTGGCTGTCGAGCACGACCTCCACCACCGCCCGCCCCGCCGGCGCCTTGAGCCGGTGCGCCAGGCTGCCGATGCAGGCCAGCAGCTCGGCCTGCTCCACGGGCTTGATCAGGTAGTTGTCGGCGCCGCAGCCATAGCCTTCGAGCCGGTCTTCCAGTTGGCCGCGCGCCGTCATGATGACGATGCCCGCCAGCGGCTGGCTGCGGCGGATGCGCCCGGCCAGCGTGAAGCCGTTCTCGCCCGGCAGGTTGACGTCGATCAGATAGAGGTCCGGCAGGTCGCGCGTGGGCGTGTCGTCCAGATCCTCGGCACAGACCATGCCGCTGACGCAATGCCCTTGCGCGCGCAGGAAATCGACCGTGGCCTCGCGCAGGCCGTCGTTGTCCTCGACGACGACGATGTGCAGCGATGGCGTGGCGGGGTGCTTCATGTCGGGGCCATCGTAGGAAGGCGCGGCGGCGGCCGTCCAAAGCAAGCCAAATCAGCGGCCCGGGGCCGCCTCGCCGGCCTCACCGGCCTCACGGGCCAGGGGCAGTTGCAGCACGAAGCGGACCCAGCCGTCCTCGGGCCGGTAGTCGATGCGGCCGCCCAGCGTCGCGGCGAGGCTGCTCACCAGGTAGAGGCCCAGGCCCGTGCCGGCGCGGCGCTGGGCCTGCGGGGAGCGGTAGAACTTCATGAACAGGCGTTCGGGGTCGGGCCAGCCGGCGTCGCCAGGGCGGTTGCGCAGCACCAGGCACGCCATCCCGTCGTGCCCGGCCTGCAGCGTCAGCTCGATGGGCGTGCCCTCGGCCGAGTATTTGCAGGCGTTCTCCAGCAGATTGCCCAGCACGATGAACAGCAGTTGCCGATCCGTGCGCAGGCGCAGCCGCGGCGGCAGAACGGCCTGCACGCGCCCGGGCTGCGAGCAGGCGGCGATGGCCTCGCGCACAAGGCCGGACGCGTCGTGCGGCGCCAACTGCGCCGCCAGCTCGCCGTCGCTCAGCAAGGCGGCCTGCATGCAGCGGTCGATGACGGCGTTCATGTCGCGCATCGCGCCACGGATCTCGCGGCTGCCGGGCGCCTGCGCGTCCAGCCGCATGTGCATGGTGGCCAGCGGCGTCTTGATCTCGTGGGCCAGCATGGCCAGCAGTTTCTTCTGCTCTTCGTGCAGACGGCGTTCGTGTTCGGCCTGCAGGCGGCTGCGCTCCAGCGCGAGCAGCATCTGCTGGCGCTGCCGGCCGATGCGCCGGGAGCGGTACTGCAACATCAGCAGCACCAGGATGCCGCCGACCAGCCCGTGGACCTGCATCACGTAGATCGTCCACGGCGAGGCCGGCGCCCAGGCCAGCGCCGCGCCGGAGCCCCACGCCAGCAGCAGCACGAAGACGACGCAGAAGCCGATCACCATGGCGCGCGGCAGCAGCGGGCGCTGCGCCGGGTCCGGATGGGCCCAGCCGCGCGCCAACAGCGCGTTGAGCAGGATCAGCCAGGGGCTGACCAGCACGGCCACCATGTTCACCGTCAGCGCCAGCCGCGTCTGCCCGAGCGCCATCATCAGCAGCAGCAAGGGCGCGCCGGCCACCACCACCGCCAGCAGCGCCAGGCTCCAGCGCGGCGGCCGGAACTCGCGCAGGAAGACCAGGTGGAACAGCGCGCCGCCGTTGACGCCGAGGATGGAGAAGACGCTGACCAGTGGGTCCAGCGTCGCGCCACCCCAGGACGGCGGCCAGAACACCCGCAGAAAGCCCATCGAGCCGAGCGCGAACAGCAGCGCGGTCAGCTCCTTCCAGGCGAACGCGGCCATCAGCAGCTCGCCCGTCAGCGTCCAGCGGATCAGGCCCCAGGCCACCAGCATCGCCACCAGGCCGACATAGAGGCTCCACACCAGGCCCTGGCGCAGCAGCGCCGGCTCCAGCTCGTCGAAGTCCAGCACTTCGACGTGGATCTGGCGCGTGCTGGTGGACTCCAGGCGCAGCCACAGCTCGCGCGGCGCCGCGCCGCGGGCGATCGGGAGCAGGAAGTCCTGGCCCCGCAGCGCGTCCAGCCAGGGCGGCTGGCGGTCGCCGACGCGGCCCGCCAGGCCGCCTGCGGCGAGGGGATCGAAGACCTGGACGTCGTCGAGATAGGCCGGCCGGATGCGCAGCACCAGCTCGCCCGGCTGGCGCCTCGCCGGAGGCCGGGCGGCGGGGTCGATGCGCAGGCGCAGCCACACCGCGCCGCCCCCATAGCCGCGGCTGAGCGCGCCTTCGAAAGGGCGGCCCCCGCCTGCCTGCGCCCATGCCTGCGCCTGCACCAGCGTCAGCGCCTCGCCCGGTGCCTCTTCCAGCCACGCGCGGTCCGCCACCAGGCCCTGCGCGCGGGCCGCCGTGCCCAGCGCCAGCAGCAGCACGGCCAGCCACAGCCGGATGGCAGTTGCGAGACTTTGTTCACGACTTGCCCGCCCCATGCGGACACCTGCTTTCATCGCCTCTCCCAGGAGCCCGGCGATCGGGCGCGGGGCGGATTTGGCTTGGTTTGGATTCGCCCCCGCGCGCCCCCCTAAGGTGGAAAGCACATGGGCCCGAGGCCCCGCATTCTCAGACACAAGCCATGCCCCAACAGCCGCTCCGCTCCCCTGCCATCGTGGCCCTGCCCTGCCTGTCCTGCCTGTTGGGCCTATTGGGCCTGCACGCCACGGCGCAGGCCCAGGCCGCGCCGGACGCCGGCAGCATCCGCCAGCAGATCGAGCAGCAGCGCGAGCAGCGCCTGCCGGCCGCCCAGGCCCAGCCGCCTGCGCAGGCCCAGCCGCCCGCGCCGCTGCAGCCGCAGGCGGGCGTCACCGTCACGCTGCGCGCGATACGCGTCAGCGGCAACCAGTTGCTCGCCGAGGCCCAGCTCGCGCCGGCCACGGCCGGCTTCCTGAACCGCCCCCTCGGCTTCGCCGACCTGCAGGCCGCCGCCGCCGCCGTGGCCAGCGCCTACCGCGAGGCCGGCTGGGTGGCGCGCGTCTACCTGCCCGAGCAGGACCTCGGCGCCGGCGTGCTGACGCTGCAGGTCATCGAGGCCCGTTACGGCGGCCAGCGCTTCGAAGGCACGCCGCCCACGCGCGTCAGCCCGGCGCGCATCGAGGGCCTGTTCGACGCCGCCCAGCCCCAGGGCCAGCCGCTCAGCGCCACGGCCATCGACCGCGCGCTGCTGCTGGCCGACGACCTGCCCGGCGTCAGCGTCACCGGCACGCTCGCCGCCGGCCCCGCGCCGGGCGAAACCTCGCTGCTGTTGCGCGCCAGCGACGATTCGCTGCTCTCCGGCGACGTCGGCGTGGACAACTTCGGCCCGCGCTCCACCGGCCGCCTGCGCCTGAGCGCCGGGCTCCAGCTCAACAGCGCCTTCGGCCAGGGCGAGCAGCTCGGCGTCAACCTGCTGCACTCCAAGGGCAACGACTACGGCCGCGCCGCGCTGGCCCTGCCCGTCGGCAGCCACGGCCTGCGCCTGGGCCTGAGCGCCTCCACGCTGCGCTACAAGATCGTCGCCGGCCCCGGCTACGACAGCGCCGCGCGCATCCACGGCAGCTCCGGCAGCCTCGGCGCCGACCTGAACTACCCGCTGCTGCGGGCGCGGCTGCACAACCTCTTCCTGTCCGCCGGCCTGGAGAGCAAGAGCTTCGTCACCCGCGACCTGGAACTGCGCTCCGACTACCGCAGCCGCAGCCTCAGCCTCGGCCTGCTGGGCAACCGCTTCGACGAATGGGGCGGCGGCGGCGCCACCAGCGGCTCGCTGCAATGGCAGCAGGGCCGGCTGGGCGACATGAAGGCCCATCCGCTGCTCGGCGGCATCGACCGCAGCTACCGCAAGCTCAACTACAGCCTGTCGCGCCAGCAGGCCATCACGACCGGGCATTCCCTCTGGCTCGGCATCGTCGGCCAGCACGCCACGCAGGTGCTGGACTCGTCCGAGAAGTTCTACATCGGCGGCTTCAACAGCGTGCGCGCCTACCCGGCCACCGAGCTGGGCGGCGAGCGCGGCCGCGTGCTCAGCGCCGAGTGGCGCTGGCGCGTGCAGGCCAGCACGACGCTGAGCGCCTTCGCCGACTGGGGCCAGGTCACCGCGCTGGCCACCGCGGCGGGCCAGCAGGACGCCACGCTGCGCCTGCGCGGCCACGGCCTGAGCGCGAGCTGGCAGGGGCCGGCCGGGCTGATGCTCAAGGCCAGCTGGGCCCGCCGCAGCGGCAAGAACCCCATGCCCACGGCCAGCGGCAGCGATGGCGACGGCACCCTGCGCCTGAACCGCCTCTGGCTCAGCGCCAACCTGTATTTCTGATCCTCCAAAGCAGCACGCCATGAACAAGACCTTCCGCAGCGTCTGGAACGCCAGCAAGCAAACCTATGTGGCCGCCGCCGAGACCGTGCGCGCAGGTGGCCGTCCCGCCACGGCCGCCGGCACGCTGGCCGCCGCCGCCCTGCTCGCCAGCGGCGCCGCCCAGGCGCAGACCGCCGCCAGCGCCCTGCCCACCGGCGGCCAGGTCAGCGCCGGCCAGGCCAGCATCAGCGCCAGCGGCAACCACCTGCTGATCCAGCAGGGCAGCGAGCGCGCCGCCATCAACTGGCAGAGCTTCAACGTCGGCCGGGACGCGCAGGTCACCTTCCAGCAGCCGGGCGCCAGCAGCGTCACGCTCAACCGCGTGCTCGGCAACGACCCGAGCCAGATCCTCGGCCGCATCAGCGCCAACGGCCAGGTCATCCTGACCAACCCGTCCGGCGTCTACTTCGGCAAAGACGCGCGGGTGGACGTGGGCGGCCTCGTCGCCACCACGCACGGCCTCGGCGACGCCGACTTCATGGCCGGCCTGAGCCACTACGAGCGCCAGGGCAGCGGCGCCAGCGTCGTCAACGACGGCCAGCTCACGGCCGCGCTGGGCGGCTATGTCGCGCTGCTGGCCCCCGAGGTGCGCAACCAGGGCACCATCGTCGCGCAGATGGGCAGCGTGGCGCTGGCCGCCGGCGAGGCCATCGACCTGCACTTCGACGGCCTCAGCCGCCTGACCGGCCTGCGCGTGCAGGCCAGCGAACTGGCCACGCTAGTGGACAACCGCCACGCCGTGCAGGCGCCCGGCGGGCTCGTCATCCTGAGCGCCCAGTCCCTCGACCGCCTGCAGGGCGGCGTCGTGCGGCACAGCGGCACGCTGGAGGCCAGCAGCCTCACCGCGCGCGGCGGCAGCATCCGGCTGGAGGGCAACCACATCGCGCTCGAAGCCGGCAGCCGCATCGACGCCAGCGGCGCCACGGGCGGCGGCGAGGTGCTGGTGGGCGGCGAGTGGCAGGGCGGCGGCAGCATGCCCCAGGCCCGCACGGTGACGATGGACACCGATGCCCGCATCGACGCCAGCGCCACGCAGGACGGCGACGGCGGCCAGGTCGTGCTCTGGAGCGACCTCGGCGACGCCGACGGCATCACCACCGCCCAGGGCAGCGTGCTGGTGCGCGGCGGCGCGCTGGGCGGCCATGGCGGCCGGGTGGAAACCTCGGGCCATGAGGTCGCCATCGACGGCTTCCGCGTCGATGCGCTCGCCCCCCGAGGCCAGGCCGGCCTGTGGCTGATCGACCCCTACGACTACACCATCGGCACCAGCCAGGCCGCCACCATCGGCACGGCGCTCGCCAGCGCCAGCGTGACCGTCACGACGGCCATCAGCAACACCAGCCATGGCTCCAGCGGCGTCTCCAGCGGCAATGGCGACATCACCATCACCGCCGGCATCACCAAGACCGGCAGCGCCGACACCACCCTCACGCTGCAGGCCGCGCGCCACATCACCGTGAACAGCGGCGCCAACATCGGCGCCAGCGGCGGCAAGCTCAACCTCGTCTTCCAGGCCGACACGGTCAAGAACGGCGCCGGCATCAACCAGATCGGCGCCAATATCGCCACCAATGGCGGCAGCCTGAGCTTCGGCGCCAACCAGACGGCCAGCATCGGCGGCGTGGCCACCCTGGTCGGCGGCGACGTCTACTTCAACGGCAACAACGCGCAGACCCTGAACACCGGCGGCGGCCAGCTCAACGTCTACGGCGAGACCATCCTCGGCAACACCGCCGGCCTGGCCATCAACACGGGTGCCGGCAACGCCAATTTCTACGGCGTGCTGAACTCCGGCAACACCTACACCTTCATCAACAAGGGCGGCAGCGCCGGCACCGGCACCTGGGACGAGGCGCGCACCCAGGCCAAGAACGGTACGGCGGGCGGCAGCGCCGTCGGCGACAGCTACCTCGTCAACATCACCTCGCGGCTGGAGAACGCCATCGCCGGCATCGCCTCGGGCTACCGGGGCGCGTGGATCGGCGCCTACCGCCCCAACTCCAACGCCACGCCCTGGCTCTGGGCCGACGGCCCCGAGGCCGGCCAGCAGTTCTTCACCCAGAACAGCAGCGGCGGCAGCGGCACGGCGGCGTCGGGCTGGTATGCCAACTTCGGCAGCGGCGAGCCCAACGGCGCGATGAACGCCACCCGGGCCAATACCGAGACCGTCGGCCAGTTCTTCGGCACTGCCGGCCAGTGGAACGACCTGGTCCACACCACGACCTACAGCACCTCGACCTCGACCTATGCGGTGCTCGGCTATGTGCGCGAGACCAATCTCGCCTCGTCGCCGCTGAGCATCACCTCCACCGGCAACGTCAGCTTCGCCAAGGCCGTGGGCACCAGCAAGACCCTGGCCAATTTCGCCGTGACGGCCAGCCAGATCAGCTTCGGCGGCGCCCTGCGGCTGGACGCCACGGGCGCCACCCTCACGCACAGCGGCGCGGCGTCGATCGCCGGGGTGGTCTCCGGCAACGGCAGCCTGAGCAAGAACGGCGCCGGCACCCTGACGCTGGCCGCCAACGGCAGCTACACCGGCGCCACCCACATCAACGCCGGCACCCTGGTGCTGCAGAGCAACGCGCCCAGCACGGCCAGCAGCGGCTTCGACGGCAGCGGCACGCTGCGCATCGAGCCCGTCGCGGCCTCGTTCAGCAGCGCCTTCAGCACCAGCGGCTGGGCCCTGGCCTCGACGCTCAGCGGCCTGACCATCGGCAAGGCTGGCAACACCGCCAACCTCACGCTGGCCAGCGGCATCAGCATCGCCGGCCCCATCGAACTGCACGGCGGCAATATCGCCGTCAACGGCGCGCTCAGCGCGACGGGCGGCAACACCATCACGATCAAGGGCAGCGGCAACGTCACCCAGGCCGCCGCGCTGACGGCCGCCGGCCTGCGGCTGCTGGGCGGCAACGTCACGCTCGACCATGCCGGCAACGCCATCGACACCCTGGCCGCCAGCGGCGTCGGCAACCTCTCCTACACCGACGGCGACGCGCTGACCATCGGCAGCGTCGGCGGCACCGACGGCGTGTCCGCCAGCGGCACGGTCAGCATCGTCACCCGCGGCGGCAATCTGAGCGTGACGAAGAACGTCGCCACCAGCAACGCCGGCGCCAACGCGCTGGTGCTCAACGCCGACACGCCCAAGGCCGCAGGCAATGCCAGCGGCGGCAACCTCCTCATCGACGCCGGCGCCAGCATCACCGTGGCCACGGGCGGCACGGCGCGGCTCTACAGCGGCAGCGTCGCCGCCAGCAGCGGGCTCACGGGCCTGGTGGGCGCCGGCAGCGGGCGCTTCCGCTACAACAGCGACGAGAGCGCCACGAACTACAGCACGCCGCTGGCCACCGGCCTGAACGCGATCTACCGCGAGGCGCCCAGCGTCTCGGTCAGCATCGACAGCAAGGCCATGACCTATGGCGACAACCTGCCCTATCTGACCGGCAACCTCACCGGCGGCACGCTGCTCAACGGCGACACGCTCCACTTCGGCGTGGCGCCCGCCGCGGGCCAGACCTCGGGCGGCGGCCACCTCAAGGCCGGCAGCCACACGCTGACCGAAGACGCGCTGGCCGGCCTGGGCTACCAAGTCGGCTACGCCAACGGCACGCTCAGCGTCGCGCAGCGCGCCGTCAGCCTCACCGGCCTGCTCGTCAGCGACAAGACCTATGACCGCAGCGCCACGGCCACCGTGTCCGGCTACGGCACGATCTCCGGCAAGCTCGCGGGCGACACCGTGACGCTGAACACCGCCGCCGTCGCCGCCAGCTTCGATGCCGGCTGGAACGTCGGCGCCAACCTGGCCGTGACCGTCAGCGGCCTGGCCCTGGCCGGCGCGGACGGCGCCAACTACAGCATCGGCACCCAGGCCGCCAGCGCCGCCATCACGCCCAAGGCGCTGACGCTGGCCGCCAGCAACGCCACCAAGGTCTACGACGGCACCACCGCCTCCGGCGCCGCCGCCACCACCATCGGCCTGGTCGCGGGCGACAGCGTCACCGGCCTGAGCCAGTCCTACGACAGCAAGAACGTCCAGGGCACGAACGGCTCGCTGCTGCAGGTGGGCGCCGGCTACGTCGTCAACGACGGCAACGGCGGCGCCAACTACAGCGTCAGCCTGCAGTCGGCCAGCGGCAGCATCACGCCCAAGGCGCTCGACGTGGTCGGCCTCGGCTCGGCCGACAAGGTCTACGACGCCACCACCATCGCCGCCGTCACCGGCACGGCCGCGCTGGCCGGCGCCATCGCCGCCGGCACCGGCAGCAGCGGCGACGGCAAGCCCTATGGCGGCGACGCCGTGGCCGTGGGCGGCATCGCCTCCGGCGCCTTCGACAGCAAGGACGTGGCGACCGCCGCTACGGTGAACTTCTCCGGCCTGATCCTGACCGGCGCCGACGCCGGCAACTACACGCTCAACCCGCATGCCGGCGTCAGCCAGCACATCACGCCGGCCCCGCTCACCGTGCGCGCCAACGACGACGCCAAGCTGCTCACCGAGGCCGACCTGGCCGGCTTCAACGGCGCCAGCTACAGCGGCTTCGTCGGCGGCGAGACCCAGGCGGTGCTGGGCGGCAGCCTGACCGTCACGCGCAGCAACGCCGGCGTCGAGGGCGCCGGCAGCTATGGCGGCGTGCTGCAGGCCGGCGGCCTCACGTCGAGCAACTACACGCTCAACTACGTGGACGGCGGCTTCACCATCCTGCCGGCCAACCAGTTGCTGGTGCGCGTGGCCAACGTCAGCGACACCTACGGCAGCGCGACGACCTACACCGTCACCCAGGCCCGCTACCTGGCCGCCGACGAGACCACCATCGTGGACCTGAGCGGCGACGTGCAGCAGGCCGGCAACCACATCGTCATCGACGACGGCCTCGGCGGCGCGGCCAGCATGGACCTGGTGCCGCTGGGCGCCGCCATGTCCACGGCCAACCGGCTGCGCGTCGGCGCCTACCAGCTCGGCGCGACGGCCTTCGTCGGCAACGGCAACTTCAACGACCTGGTCGTCATCGGCGCCCACCAGGTCAACGCCGCGCCCCTCACCGCCTCGGCCACCAACGGCATCAGCAAGGCCTACGACGGCCACACCGGCATGACCGGCCTGACCATGACCCTGGCCGGCCAGCAGGCCGGCGACGTGGTGACGGTGAACGGCAACGGCGCCTTCGACAGCAAGAACGCCGGCATCGGCAACCGCGGCTACACCGTCACCGACCTGGTGCTCGGCAGCAGCGACGCCGGCAACTACTACCTGGCCCAGGGCGACACCTTCAGCGGCAGCAACGGCACCATCACGCCGCGCCTGCTGACCGTGAGCTACGCCGGCGTGGACAAGGTCTACGACGCGACGACGGCCGCCACCGTCACCACCAGCGACGACCGCATCGTCGGCGACGCCCTGCTCATCCAGCGCACGGCCGGCTTCGCCGACAAGAACGCCGGCACCGCCAAGGCCATCGGCGTCAGCGGCGTCAGCCTGGGCGGCGCCGACGCCGGCAACTACACCGTGGCCGCCACCGGCAGCGCCAGCGCCAACATCACGCCGGCCGCGCTGCTGATCTCCGGCATCGTCGGCAGCGAGAAGACCTACGACGGCAGCACCGCCGCCACGCTGGACACCAGCGGCCTGCTCAAGAACGGGCTGCTGGGCAGCGACACCGTGACCGTCGCCGTCACCGGCAGCTTCGCCGACGCCAACGCCGGCTACGGCAAGACCGTCACCCTCGTCAGCAGCTACGGCGGCGCGGACGCGGGCAACTACACCATCACCGACCAGGCCGCCACCACCGCCGCCATCCTGCGCCGCCAGGTCGCCGTCACGGCCAGCGGCGTCAGCAAGGTCTACGACGGCACCACCGACATGAACAACGTCAGCATCGGCCTGGGCGCCGTGGGCGGCGTGCCGGAATCCGGCGTGGTGGGCGGCGACACGGTCACCGTCTCCGGCGTCGGCAGCTTCGACAGCGCCGGCGCCGGCAGCGGCAAGACCTACACCCTCGCCGGCCTGGCCCTGAGCGGCGCCAGCGCCGCCAACTACATGCTGGCCGGCGGCGCCACCAGCGTGGCCGGCAGCGACGGCGAGATCCTGCAGCGCACGCTGACCCTCGGCGGCTTCCAGGCCGAGGACAAGGCCTACGACGGCGGCACCGCCGCCGCCATCCTGAACCTGGGCACGCTCAACGGCGTGCTCGGCACGGACACCGTGAGCTTCAGCAGCGGCGCCGCCAGCTTCGCCGACAAGGACGCCGGCACGGGCAAGACCGTCACGCTCGCCGGCATCACGCTGGCCGGCGCCGAGGCGGGCAACTACGCCATCGCCACCACCGCCACCACCACCGCCAACATCACGCCCAAGGTGATCGCCGTCACCGGCCTGAGCGCCGACGGCAAGGTCTACGACGGCAACACCAGCGTCACCATCAGCGACTGGGGCAGCGTCAGCACCGGCGTGGGCAGCGAAACCCTGGTGCTCGACCACGGCAGCGCCAGCTTCGCCGACAAGCACGCGGGCAGCGGCAAGACCGTCACCGCCACCGGCTACAGCCTGGCCGACGGCAGCGGCGGCGGCCTGGCCGCCAACTACCAGCTCGACGGCAACGGCGCCACCGCCACGGCCAACATCACCCCGGCCGCGCTCACCGTCACCGACCTGAGCGCGCAGGACAAGGTCTACGACGGCAACACCACCGCCATCCTCGTCGGCGGCCTGCTCAGCGGCGTCGTCAGCGGCGACGCGGTCGGCTTCTCCGGCCAGGCCGGCGCCTTCATCGACAAGAACGCCGGCAGCGGCAAGGCCGTCATCGTCAGCGGCCTGCTGCTGACCGGTGCCGACGCCGGCAACTACACCGTCACCCAGCCCACCGGCCTGAGCGCCAGCATCACGCCCAAGACCGTCACCATCGCCGGCCTGAGCGCGCTGGACAAGGTCTACGACGGCGGCACCGCCGCCACCATCGCCGACTGGGGCAGCGTCAGCACCGGCGTGGGCAGCGAGACCCTGGTGCTCGACCACGGCGGCGCCAGCTTCGCCGACAAGCACGCGGGCAGCGGCAAGACCGTCACCGCCACCGGCTACGCCCTGGCCAACGGCAGCGGCGGCGGCCTGGCCGCCAACTACCAGCTGAGCAGCACCAGCGCCACCACCACCGCCAGCATCACCCCGGCCACGCTCACCCTCACGGGGCTGAGCGCGCTCGACAAGGCCTACGACGGCAGCACCGCCGCCACCCTCGTCGGCGGCCTGCTCAGCGGCGTGTTCGGCGGCGACAGCGTGGCCTTCTCCGGCCCGGCCGGCAGCTTCACCGACAAGAACGCCGGCAGCGGCAAGGCCATCACCCTCAGCGGCCTGCTGCTGACGGGCGCCGACGCCGGCAACTACACCATCGCCCAGCCCACCGGCCTGACCGCCAGCATCACGCCCAAGGCCATCACCGTCAGCGACCTGAGCGCACTGGACAAGACCTACGACGGCAGCACCAGCGCCACCCTCGTCGGCGGCAGCCTCGACGGCCTGGTCGGCGGCGACAGCGTGGCCCTCTCCGGCCCGACCGGCGACTTCGCCGACAAGAACGCCGGCAGCGGCAAGGCCGTCACCGTCACCGGCCTGCTGCTGACCGGCGCCGACGCCGGCAACTACAGCGTCGCCCTGCCCACCGGCCTGACGGCCAGCATCACGGCCAAGACCATCACCCTGAGCGGCCTGAGCGCGCTGGACAAGACCTACGACGGCAGCACCGCCGCCACCCTCGTCGGCGGCAGCCTCGACGGCCTGGTCGGCGGCGACAGCGTGGCCTTCTCCGGCCAGACCGGCGCCTTCGCCGACAAGAACGCCGGCAGCGGCAAGGCCGTCACCGTCACCGGCCTGCTGCTGACGGGCGCCGACGCCGGCAACTACAGCATCGCGCAGCCCACCGGCCTGACGGCCAGCATCGAGCGCCGCGCCGTCACCGTGACGGCCGACGCCCAGCACAAGGAAGCCCAGCAGCCCGACCCCGCCCTCGGCTACCAGGTCGAGGCCCAGGGCGGCAATCGCGGCCTGCTGGCCGGCGAGAGCCTGGCCGGCGCGCTGACCCGCGCGCCCGGCGAAAACGCCGGCAGCTACGCGATCCAGCAAGGCACGCTGGACGACGCCGGCAACCCGAACTACGCCATCGCCTACGTCGGCGCCGCGCTGACCATCGCCGCGCCGCAGGACGGCGGCGGCACGACGGCGCCGGGCGGCACACCCGTCGTCCCGCCGCCGCCGGCACCGCCCGCGCCGACGCTGCCGGTCGAGGCACCGCCCCTGTCGGCCGCCGCGGCGGCGATCCCCGGCGCAGCGGCGATCGCGGCGGGCGACACCGCCGCCAGCGCCGGCCCGGCCGGCGACGGCATCTCCGTCGTCATGACCCTGGAGCCCACGGCGCTGCAGCCGGGCGCCGTCAGCGTGTCCGTGCCCAAGGACATGGCGTCCAGCGGCGCCGGCTTCAGCTTCCCGCTGCCGGGCCCGCTGGCCGAGGCCGCGCGTTCGGGCGGCAGCGTCGCGGTCACCACGCTGGCCGGCGCGCCGCTGCCAGGCTGGCTGGTGTTCAACCCGCAGAGCCTGGTGTTCACCGCCTCGGCCGTGCCGGACGGCGCCTTCCCCATGCAGGTGCTCGTCGTCATCGGCGACTGGCGCGTCGTCATCGTGATTTCGGAGCGGGAGGCCAAGGGCAGCGGGCCGCGCTGAGGCGCGGACCCGGCTGCCAGTGCGGCATCAGTGCGGCAACTGGCGCACCACCCGCTGCGGATACGGAATGTCCACGCCCAGGCCGTTCAGCGTGCGCAGGATGGCGAGGTTGACGCCCGAGCGCACGCCGCCGCTGCCGTTCTCGGGGTCGCCGATCCAGAAATAGACCGTCAGCTCCAGTCCGTCCGCCGCGAACTGGCTGAGCAGCACGGCCGGGCCGGGCTCGGCCAGCACGCGCGGCACGGCGCCCACGGCGGCGGTCAGCGCGCGCATGACTGCTTCCACGTCGCAGTCATAGCTGACCTGCACCACCGTGGCGAGTTGCACGCGCGGCCCGGCCAGCGAGGAGTTCTCGACGCGCTGCGTGATCAGCATCTCGTTCGGGACGATGGCCTCGCGGCCCCCTGAGCGGATCACCGTGTAGCGCGTCTTGATGTCCGTCACCCGGCCCTCGAAGCCGTCCACCTTGACCATGTCGCCGATGCGCAGGCTCCGCTCGGCCAGGATGACGAAGCCGCTGACGTAGTTGGCCGCCAGCTTCTGCAGGCCGAAGCCCAGGCCCACGCCGAGGGCGCCGCCGAGCACGCCCAGCGCCGTCAGGTCGATGCCCGCGGCCGACAGCGCGAACAGCAGGCCGATGAAGAGCAGCAGCGCGCGCACCGCGTTGGCGGCGATCTTGCGCATGGACATGTCCAGCGACTCGCGCCGCAGCAGCCGGTCTTCGATGGTGGACGACAGCCACAGCGCCAGCACCAGCACGATGGCGGCCGTCAGCCCGCCCTCGATGAGCTTGCGCAGCGACAGCCGCGCGCTGCCGACCTGCCAGCCCACGTCGTCGAGGGCGTCCATGACGGCAGGCAGCAGGCCGACGATCCACAGCACCGCGCCCATCCAGACCAGCCAGGAACCGACGCGCTCGACGGCCTTGATGGGCCGCGAGTCGGGCCAGGCGGCGGCGAGCACGCGGGCGACGAGGCGGATCACCGCCAACGACACCAGCAGCGGCAGCACCAGCTTGAACAGGGCCGGCGCCAGCCCGAACAGCGGCAGCAACCGGCGCGCGCCGAAGGCCAGGGCCATGGCCAGCAGCGGGAACAGTGCGCCGTCGATGATGCGGCGGCCGAACAGCACGCTCAGGCGGTGCCGCTGCACCGAGCGCGACAGGGCCAGCGTCGCCAGCCCCGCCAGCAGCAGGCAGCCCAGCAGCACGGCCCATTCACCCAGCGCACCGGCGCTGAAGGCGCGGCCCAGCAGGGCCTGCAATTGACTCAGATCGACGGCGTCCTGCATGAAGCTCCAGTCAGTTGGGGACAGAGCGGCTCGCCCCGTTCGGGCGGTCTGTCCGCAAAGTTCACAAATCGGCCAGCGCGCGCAGATGCACGGCGACGCTGCGCGACAGCGCGTGCAGGTGGTAGCCGCCTTCCAGCACCGAGACGATGCGGCCGTGCGCATGGCGCTCGGCCACGTCCCGCAGCCGGAGCGTGATCCATTCGTAGTCGGCCTCGACCAGGCCGAGCTGGCCGAGGTCGTCGTCGCGGTGGGCGTCGAAACCGGCCGAGATGAAGATCATCTGCGGCTTGAAGCGTTCCAGCGCCGGCAGCCACATCGCCTCGATCACCTCGCGCACCTCGCCGCCGCGCGTGTAGGGCGGGATCGGCACATTGACCATATTCGTGCCCTTGGGCACCGCGCCGCTGTAGGGGTAGAGCGGGTCCTGGAAGAGGCTGACCATCAGCACGCGCTCGTCGCCGGCAATGATGTCCTCGGTGCCATTGCCGTGATGCACGTCGAAATCGACGATGGCCACGCGCTCCAGCCCGCGCACGTCCAGCGCATGCCGCGCCGCGATGGCCACGTTGTTGAAGAAGCAGAAGCCCATGCTCTGGTCGCGCGTCGCGTGGTGGCCGGGCGGGCGCACGGCGCAGAAGGCGTTGTCGGCGCCGCCGTCGATGACGAGGTCGGTCGCCCGGACGGCCGCGCCCGCCGCCATCAGCGCGGCACGCCAGGTGTGGGGGTTGGCCATGGTGTCGGGGTCGATGGCGCGGCGCTCGCCGCTCTCGGCGCATTCGCGCAGCTGCGCGCCGATCTCGGCCACATAGGCGGCACTGTGCGCGCGCATCACGGCCTGCAGGTCCACGGGTCCGGCGTCCTCGTGTTGCAGGGCGGTGTCCAGGCCCGAGGCGATCAGCCAGTCGTCGATGGCATCGAGCCGCGCGGGGCATTCGGGGTGGCCTTCGCCCATGTCGTGGCGGCGGCATTCGGGAGGGTGGAAATAGGCGGTCGGCATGTCTCTTGATATGGTCAGCCCCATGACGCAATCACCGCAATCACGAACGCTGGCGGGGCAACTGCAGGCCCTGCAAAACCAGATTAGCACGGTCATCAAGGGCAAGCCGGCACAGATCGCCGACTCGCTGGCCTGCCTCGTGGCCGGCGGCCATCTGCTGATCGAAGACCTGCCCGGCGTCGGCAAGACGACGCTGGCCCATGCGCTGGCGATCTCGCTGGGCCTGAAGTTCTCGCGCCTGCAGTTCACGGCCGACCTGCTGCCGAGCGACCTGCTGGGCGTATCCGTCTACGAGCGCGAGAAGAACGGCTTCGCCTTCCACCCCGGCCCCGTGTTCGCGCAGGTGCTGCTGGCCGACGAGATCAACCGCGCCGGCCCCAAGACGCAGAGCGCGCTGCTGGAAGCGATGGAGGAGCACCAGGTCAGCATCGAGGGCGTCAGCCACCCGCTGCCGGCGCCCTTCTTCGTCATCGCCACGCAGAACCCCAGCGAGCAGCTCGGCACCTTCCCGCTGCCCGAGTCGCAGCTCGACCGCTTCCTGATGTGCATCTCGCTGGGCTACCCGGACGCCGCCGCCGAGCGCGAACTGCTGCTGGGCGAGGACAGCCGCGAGCTGCTGCGCGCGCTGCAACCGGTGATGGCGCCGGCCGACCTGCTCGCCGCGCAGGCCGCCGTCCGCGCCATCCACGCCGCGCCGCCGCTGCTGGACTATCTGCAGGCGCTGCTCGCCGCGACACGCTCGGGCCAGTGGTTCGTCGAAGGCCTGTCGCCGCGCGCGGGCCTGGCCGTGCTGCGCGCCGCGCGGGCACGGGCGCTGCTGCAAGGGCGTGATTACGTCTCGCCCGACGACGTGCAGGCCATCCTGCCGCAGACCATCGCGCACCGGCTGCAGCCGCGCGCGGGTGCCGGGCGCGGCGCGCGGGAGCAGGTGCGGGCGATGGTCGAGGCCATCCCCTTGCCGTGAATCACAAGAAAACGCCGGGCCGCCCCAAGTTTTCTTGCCCCCCTTGGGCGGGCTGGGCGCAGCCCGGCCCTGGGGGCATTCAGAACTTCCCGCGCTGCTCGACCAGGAAATCCATCAGCGCCCGCGTCTTGGCCGGCATCTGCGCCCGCGACGGCACATACAGGTAGAAGCCCGGGAACGGCCGGCACCAGGGGGCCAGCACGCGCACCAGCCGCCCATCCGCCAGGTGCCGGCGCACGCAGATGTCCAGGTACTTGATGAGCCCCACGCCCTGCAGCGCGGCGTTGAGCATGTTCTCGTCGTCGTTGAACACGGCACTGCCCTTGGGCTCGAACACCACGGTGCGCTCCTCGGCATCCGGCGACGTGAACGACCAGCGATCGATGGTGCCGCTGGAGGTGAAGCGGTAGGCCAGGCAGTTGTGCCGCATCAGGTCGGCGGGCGTTCCCGGCGTCCCGAACCGCTCGAAGTAGGCGGGCGAGCCCACGATGGCCATCTCGATGGGCGGCGTGACGGGCACGGCCACCATGTGCTCGTCCAGGCTCTCGCCCAGCCGGATGCCGGCATCCATGCCGTCGGCCACGATGTTGGAGAAGCCGTCGTTCATCACCAGCTCCAGCCGCAGCTTGGGGTGGCGCGCCAGGAACTCGCCCAGGTGCGGCTCGATCAGCAGCCGCGCGGCGATGCGCGAGGCGTTCATGCGGATCAGCCCCGAGGGCTCCGCATGGGCCTCACCCAGCTCCGCGACCGCCCGCTCCACGGCCGCCAGCGCGGGCTGCAGCACGTCCAGCAGGCGCTGCCCTTCCTCGGTCAGCGACATGTCCCGCGTCGTGCGGTTGAGCAGCCGCACGTTCAGCCGCTGCTCCAGCCCCTTCAGATGCTGCGACAGCGCCGCGCGCGTGACCTCCATCTCCGTCGCCGCCTTGGTGAAGCTGCGCTGCCGGGCGATGTGGGCGAACCAGGTCAGCGAGGCCATGAGCGAGGGTTCGATGGGCATTTGTTTAGTTTAACTACGCACTCATGTCTTCAAAAGACGGTTTATCAATGCCAATCGAATTCCTAGCATTCACCCATGTTCAAGCCGCCCCGCAGCGATCTTCAACCCTCAGGAGCCCACCTCATGTCCACCCCCGTCACCTTCAAGAACCTCAACGGCCAAGGCGTCACGATGGCCGCCGTCGTCCACCTCCCCGCCGGCTTCGACAAGTCCAAGAAGTACCCGGCCGTCGTCGTCTCCCACCCCGGCGGCGGCGTGAAGGAGCAGACCGCCGGGCTGTATGCCCGCAAGCTGGCCGAGCGCGGTTTCATCACCATCGCCTACGACGCGTCCTACCAGGGCGAGAGCACCGGCCTGCCGCGCCAGTTGGAGAACCCCTACGTCCGCACCGAGGACGTCAGCGCCGTCATCGACTACCTGACCACGCTGCCCTACGTCGATCAGGAACGCATCGGCGCGATGGGCATCTGCGCCGGCGCGGGCTACAGCGCCAACGCCGCCATCAACGACCGCCGCATCAAGGCGCTGGGCATGGTCAGCGCCGTCAACATCGGCCAGATGTTCCGCAACGGCTGGGACAACAACGTGAAGGACGCCGACGCCGTGGGCTACCTGGCCTTCGGCTCCAACGCCCGCACCGCCGACGCCGGCAAGCCCGAACTGGCCACCTTGCCGCTGGCCCCGCTGCGCGAGGAAGACGCCCCCAACGCCGAGCTGCGCGAAGCCTGGGAGTACTACCACACGCCGCGCTGCGAGCACCCCAACGCCCCCGGCTTCATGACCGCGCGCAGCCTCACGCAGATCATCAGCTACGACGCCTACAACAAGGCCGAGGCCTTCCTGACCCAGCCCATCCTGGCCGTCGCGGGCAGCGTGGCGGGCAGCAAGTGGATGAGCGACGACCTGCTGGCCCGCGCCGCCAGCACCGACAAGACGCTGCACGTGGTCGCAGGCGCCAACCACATGTCGCTGTACGACGTGCCCAAGTACGTGGACGAGGCCGTGTCCCAACTGGCCCCGTTCTTCCAACGCACCCTGAAGTAAGGAGCCCGCCATGAGCCACATCAAGACCGTCGGCTACCGCAACCTGGGCTGGGACACCGCCGCCGACCTCTACCTGCCGCCCGGCTTCGACGAAGGCAGGCAGTACGCCGCCATCGTCAGCACCCACCCCATCGGCAGTTGCAAGGAGCAGACCGCAGGGAACATCTACGCCAAGGGCCTGGCCGAGGCCGGCTTCGTCGTGCTGGTGCACGATGCCAGCTTCCAGGGTGCCAGCGGCGGCACGCCGCGCTTCATCGAAGACCCGGCCATCCGCGTCTCCGACATCCGCTTCGCGGTGGACTATCTGCAGTCGCTGCCCTATGTGGACGCCAACCGCATCGGCGCCATCGGCGTCTGCGGCGGCGGCGCCTACACGGTGCACGCGGGCATCACCGACCACCGCCTCAAGGCGCTGGTGTCCATCACCGGCGTGAACTACGGCCGACTGATCCGCGAGGGCTTCGCGCAGTTCAAACCGCGCGAGCTGGCCCAGGGCATCGCGCAGATGCGCACGGCCCAGGCCCAGGGCGCCGAGCGCACGGTGGCCGACCTGCTGCCCGCGTCCGTCGCCGCCGCCCGGAGCGCGGGCATCACCGACATCGACGTGCTCGAAGCCACCGACTACTACAAGACCGCGCGCGGCCAGCAGCCCAACGGCGCCACCAGCCAGCTCATGTCCTTCAGCGGCGCCGCGATGGGCTGGGACGCCTTCCAGAACGCCGAAGTGCTGCTGACCCAGCCGCTGATGGTCGTCATCGGCAGCAAGCCGGGCGGCTTCGGCGCCTACCGCGACGGCTGGGAGATCTACAGCCGCGCCGCGTCCGAGAACAAGCAGATCGTCGTGGCCGAGGGCTGGTCGCACTACGACCTGTACGACCGGCCCGAACCCGTCGCCCTCGCGATGGCGAAGGTGCTGCCCTTCTTCAAGGAAACGCTGTGAGCCACGTCCTCATCCTCGGCGCCAGCGGCCAGATCGCAAAGTGGGTCGTCGAGGCGCTGGCCGGCGACCACAACGTCCGCCAGACCCTGCTGCTGCGCGACCCGAAGAAGCTGACCGGCCGCGAGCCCGCCAACGCCCGGGTCGTCATCGGCAGCGTGCTGGACAAGAAGCTGCTCAAGAGCGCGATGGCCGGGCAGGACGTCGTCTACGCCAACCTGACCGGCGACGACCTCGACAAGCAGGCCCAGGCCGTCATCGCCGCGATGCAGGCGGCGGGCGTGAAGCGGCTGGTCTTCGTGCTGTCGCTGGGCATCTACGACGAAGTACCCGGCAAGTTCGGCGACTGGAACAACGCCCTCATCGGCGAAGACCTCAAGCCCTTCCGCCGCGCGGCCGACGCCATCGAGGCCTCCGGCCTGGACTACACCCTCGTCCGCCCGGCCTGGCTGATGGACGAGGACGAGGTGGACTACGAACTGACCGCCAAGGGCGAGCCCTTCAAGGGCACCGTCGTGTCGCGTCGGAGCGTGGGCGACCTGATCGCCCGGGTCATCGCCAACCCCGCGCTGCACGTGGGCGAGAACCTGGGCGTCAGCAAGCCGGGCAGCGACGGCGACAAGCCCTACTTCATGTGAGCCGGGGGCGCAGATGCTGAAAGGGTTGGCCTTCGGACTCTGTGTGCTGGCGGCGGTGGCGGCGCTGCTGCCGCTCGCCATCACCTGGATCGAGAGCCGCCAGGCCCGCCAGGCGGCCGGCCTGGAGCCCTATGCCGCGCCCGCTGGCCCGGAGCGCCACCGCAGCGCCGTCGTGTACTTCTCGCGCTCGGGCAACACGGCGCTGGCGGCGCGCCACGTCGCCCGGCGGCTCGGCGCGGAACTCCACGCGCTCGAAGTACCGGCTTACGCGCTCGGCGTGGGCGGCCTGGCCCGTTCGGCGCTGGACGCCAAGGCGCGCCGCGACGACCCCACCAGGCTGCCCGACATCCGCCCGCGCACCCTCGACCTCCAGCCCTTCGACACCGTCTGGCTCGGCTCGCCCGTCTGGTTCTACAGCCCCGCGCCGCCGATCTGGGCCTTTGTCGAGCACAACCGCTTCGACGGCCAGCACGTCGTGCTGTTCAACACCTTCAACAGCCACTTCGGCGACGACCAGATCGCCGCGTTCAAGGCCCGGGCGATGGCACGCGGCGCGCGCTCCTTCGAGCACCGCCACGTGCTGCGCGGCCGCATGACGCGGCAGCTCTCGCCCGCGGACATGCTCCGCGCCATCGACGAGGCCTGGTTCCCCGCGCCCGACCCGCCGAGGTAGCGGGAAGTCGTTTCGCGCAGGTCGCCGAGGGCTGCCGCCATACTGGCGCCCATGAACACCGCCGCCGCCCTGCGCCAGCGCTGGCAGCGCTGGTGGCAGGCCCGCCACCCGCCGGCCGACCAGCACCGCACGACGCAGCGCAACGTCTACATCGTGCCCACGCTGGCCGGCCTGGCCTTCTGCGGCACGCTGGGCGTGCTGCTGCTGGCCAGCATCAACGAGCAGTTGAGCCTGGGTTATGCCCTCACCTTCGCGCTGACCGGCGCAGGCCTCGCGTCCATGCACACAACGCACGCCAACCTGCGCGGCCTGCAGATGGACCTGCGCGCGCCCGACGGCGTCCACGCGGGCGAGGACTACACGCTGGAGCTGCGCCTGCACAACCCAGGCGGCGCGCGCTTCGGCATCGCCGTCGGCGCCCAGCTCGACGGCGGCGCCACCGAGCCCGCCTGGGTGGACGTGCCGGCCCTCGGCCACGCGGTGCTGCGGCTGCGCCTGCCGGCCACCACGCGCGGCCTGCGCGAACTGCCGCGCCTCAGCATCACCACGCGCTTCCCGCTCGGCCTCTTCCGCGCCTGGAGCTACTGGCGGCCGGCCAGCCGCGTCTGGATCTACCCGCGGCCCGAGGCCCTGCCCGCCCCCTTCCCTCCGCAGGCCGAAGCCGGCGCCGCCGACGCCACGTCCACGCAGCAGGCCGCCAGCGGCACGGACTTTTCCGGCGTGCGCAGCTACCGCCGGGGCGACTCGATGAAACGCATCCTGTGGCGCAAGTCCGCCCTCGCGCTGGACCAAGGCCTGCCGCTGTGGGTGCGCGAGACGGAAGCGCCGCTCGCCCGCGACCTCTGGCTGGACTGGCGCGACACCCAGGGCCGCGACACCGAGGCGCGGCTCTCGCGCCTCACCGCCTGGGTGCTGGCCGCCGAGCGCCTGGGCCAGCCCCATGGCCTGCGCCTCGCCGGCCGCGAGATCGCGCCCGCGCTGGGTGCCACGCACCGGCAGGCCTGCCTCGAAATGCTTGCGGGGTATGGCGGATGACTGCCACCTCGACCTGGTGGAACCGCCTGCCGCGCGACACGCGAGACAGCCTCTTCCTGCTCGCCGTCATCGCCGCCGTCATGGCACCCCATGCCGGCCACCTGCCGCCCTGGGCCACGGCACTGACCGGCCTCGTGCTGCTGTGGCGCGGCCAGCTCTGCTGGCGCCAGCGCCCGCTGCCCAGCCGCTGGTGGCTGTTCGCCATCGCCGCCGCCTATGGCGCGCTGACCTGGCTCACCTTCCGCACCCTGGTCGGCCGCGAGGCCGGCATCACCCTGCTCGTCATGCTGATGGCATTGAAGACGCTGGAACTGCGCGCGCGGCGCGACGCCTTCGTCGTCTTCTTCCTCGGCTTCTTCCTCGTGCTGACGCAGTTCCTGTACTCGCAGTCGCTGCTGATGGCCGTCTGGTCGCTGCTGTCGCTGTGGGGGCTGCTCGCGGCCGTCGTGCTGGCGCAGATGCCCACGGGCGTGCCCAGCATCCGCATCGCCGCCCGCCACGCCGCCACGACGACGGCGCTCGGCCTGCCGGTCATGGTGCTGCTCTTCGTGCTCTTCCCGCGCATCGCGCCGCTGTGGGGCGTGCCCACCGAAGCCATCGGCAAGACCGGCCTGTCCAACCAGCTCGAATTCGGCGCGATGAACGAGATCGCCAACGACGAGAGCGTCGCCATGCGCCTGCGCTTCGACGGCCCCGCGCCGCCGCCCGACCAACGCTATTTCCGCGGCCCGGTGCTGACCCGCTTCGACGGCAAGACCTGGCGCGCCCCCGACCCGCGCGCCAGCCAGGGCTGGCTGCGCGGCCGCGACGACCTCGCCACCCCCGGCCCCGCGCTGCGCTACGAAATGACGCTGGAGCCCCTGCGCATCCCCGTGCTGCCGCTGCTGGAAATGAGCCCCGGCGCCGCCGGCAGCGAGCGGACCCTGGACGGCCTGACCCTGGTGCGCGGCCCCGAACTGCAATGGCTCTCGCCCCGCCCCCTCACCGAGCGCCTGCGCTTCCAGGCCAGCGCCCACCTCGACTGGCGGGCCGGCGAGCGCCGCAACCGCGTCCAGCTCGCCACGGAACTCGCCCTGCCCCCCGGCACCAACCCGCGCAGCCGCGCCTGGGCCGCCGCGCTGGCCGGCGAACCGCGCTTCGCCGGCCTCGCGCCGGGCGCCCGCGCCGAGGCCCTGCATGCCGCGCTGCTGGAGCACGTGCGCCGCGAGGACTTCATCTACACCCTCACCCCCGGCCGCTACGGCGAGGCCACGCCCCACGTCATCGACGAGTTCTGGCTCGACCGCCGCCTCGGCTTCTGCGAGCACTTCGCCTCGGCCTTCGTCGTGCTGCTGCGGGCGATGGGCGTGCCGGCGCGCATCGTCACCGGCTTCCAGGGCTGGGACGCCGAACCGCAGGACGGCTACCTCGTGGTGCGCAACGCCAATGCCCATGCCTGGGCCGAGTACTGGGTCGAAGGCAAGGGCTGGCTGCGCAGCGACCCGACCGCCGCCGTCGCGCCCAGCCGCGTCGTGCAGGGCCTCGCACTGCGCCCGCAGCCGGGGGTGATCGGCCAGCTCAACCCGACGCTCTGGCGGGCACTGCGCGGCGGCTGGGAGACGCTCAACAACCGCTGGCAGCAGCTGGTGCTGAACTACTCGCGCCAGAACCAGTTCGATCTGCTGAAGCGCCTCGGCTTCCAGCGCGCCGACTGGACCGCCCTGGGCCAGGCCCTGGCCGGCGTCATCCTCGTGCTGGCCGGCGCCGGGGCCGCCTGGATACGCTGGAGCAGCCGCCCGCACGACGCCTGGAGCCGCACGCGCGGCGCGGCCGTCGCGGCGCTGCGCGAGCTGGGCCTGCCCGCGACCGAGGCGCAGGCGCCACTGGCCTGGGCGCGCCTGGCCGAGCAGCGCCTCGGCGCCCGCGCGGCGCCGCTGGCCGAACTGCTGCATGAACTGGACCGGCTGCGCTACGCCCCTGCCGTTTCCACTGCCCCGCACGCCGGCCTGCGCCGCTGGCTGGGCCGGCTGCGGCAGGCTTGCCGTGCCTTGGGCACGAGCCGCTAGCATCGCCGCTCTTTCGCTCCCCACTCGATCATGCGTCCGAACCTGCTCTCCGCCGTCCTGCTCGCCCTGGCCTCGCTGAGCACGCACGCGCAGGAACTCACCGTGGCCACCCTGATCGACGGCCTCGGCGCCGCGACCCAGCCGGCCAAGGACGACGACTGGAGCGCGCAGCGTCAGGCGGAAGCCGACATGGCCGGCCGGATCAGCGCGCTGATCGCCGCCACGCCCGGCGCGCCGGAACTCACGCAGCGCGACGCCCGCGGCCGCACGCCGCTGATCCGCGCGACGCTGTGGGGCTATGCCCGGGTCGTCCAAGCGCTGCTGGCGGACGCCAGCGTCCAGGCCACGGTCAACGTCAGGGACAAGGACGGCCTGTCGGCCTGGATGGCGGCGCAGTACGCCCGCCCGCTGACGCTGGCGGCCTGCCACCCGCAGGCCCTGGCCGCCGAGGCGCTGCCGCTCGTCGGGCCCCATCTGCGCCGCATGAGCTATTTCACGACGCAGACCCCCATCGCCTTCGACCACATCCGCGCGCTGCTGGCCGCCGCCGGCGCCGCGCCCGACCTGGACGCGGCCAAGGCCTACTGGCTCGCGCAGTGCCCCGGGCACGACCCGGCACTGACGCCCAAGATCGCGGCTTCCGAAGACCTGATGGCCACGCTGTGGAACGACAGCCATCCGCGCATCAACGCCTTCATGGCCGACTTGCAGGGCATGAACAAGCTGCCGGTGCCGTATGTGATGTCGCCGCAGCCCGTGTTCCCCGAGGGCGAGAAACCCGCGCCCAGCGCGCCCGAAGAAAAGAAGCAGGGGCCGGTGGCCTGCACCCATATGCCTCGGCCGGAACTTCCTGGACTGCTTCTCAGCAATGGGAAGATTCTCTTCAAGGTCGAGGCAGAAGTGCAGGACGGCGTGCCCGTCGCCGTCAATGTCGAGATCCTTGCAGGCAAGCGGTTCTTCAAGCCGGACGCACTGCAAAGGTTCCGCCTCAGCATGTTCAACGCGCTTGCCGGCTACCGCTGCCCTGGCGACCATCTGTTCAAGCAAGAGTTCATGTACAACATTCAATGACCTGGATCGCCGCCGCCCTCATGGGCGCCAGCCTCGCGCTCACTCTCGCCCCGCCCCACGCCACCGCCAAGCCGGCCCCGCCCCGGCATGCGCTCAAGCCCGGCAGCCCCAAGCCCCTCGGCCCCCGCCCGGCGCTGATCGCCTTCGCCGACGACCTCGCCGCCGCCGAGGGCTGGGACGCCGCCGCGCTGCGCTCGCAACTGGCGCGGGCGCTGGACCTGCCGCGCGTGAAACAGCTCATCCTGCCCGCCGCCAGCGGCACCGCCAAGGACTGGTCGGCCTACCGCAGCCGCTTCATCGAGCCCCAGCGGCTCGCGGCCGGCGTCGCGTTCTGGGATGCGCACGAGGCCGCGCTGGCCCGCGCCGAATCCACCTACGGCGTGCCGGCCGAGATCGTCATCGGCATCCTCGGCATCGAGACCTTCTACGGCCGCATCACCGGCGGCTTCAAGGTGCTGGACGCGCTGGCGACACTGGCCTTCGACTTCCCCGCCGCCCACCCGCGTGCGGCCGAGCGCCAAGCTTTCTTCCGCGCCGAGCTGGCCGAATTCCTCCGGCTCTGCCGCGAGAACGGCCTGGACGCCGCCGACGTGCGCGGCAGCTACGCAGGCGCCCTGGGCCTGCCGCAGTTCATGCCCGGCAGTTGGCGCCGCCATGCGGTGGACTTCGACGGCGATGGCCGCATCGACCTGATCGCCAGCCCCGAGGACGCGATCGGCAGCGTCGCCCACTATCTGGCCGAATACGGCTGGCGGCCGGGCGAGCCGACGCATTTCGACCTCCGCCTGCCCGGCGACGCCGACACCCGCGCGCGCCTGCTGGCGCCCGACATCCGGCCCAGCTTCACGGCCGCCGGGCTTGCCGCAGCCGGCGCCGAGTTGCCGGACGCCGCCCGCGCGCACACGGGCCCGCTGGCCGTCATCGAGTTGCAGAACGGCTCCCAGCAGCAGCCGACCGTGCTGCTGGGCACGCAGAACTTCTGGGTCGTCACGCGCTACAACTGGTCGGCCTACTACGCGCTGGCCGTCATCGAGCTGGGGCAGGCCGTGAAGGCGCAGCGGCCGCAGGCGGCCCGATGAGCACACTGCGGCCGCGCAAGCAGCCGACGCAGCCACGCGCCGTCGAAACGGTGGCCTGCATCCTCGAAGCGGCCGCGCAGATCCTCGAAGCCTCGGGCCGCGCCGGCTTCAACACCAATGCCGTGGCCGAGCGCGCCGGCGTCAGCATCGGCTCGCTCTACCAGTACTTCCCGGGCAAGGACGCGCTGCTCATCGCGCTGATGCGGCGCGAGAAGGAGCGCTTCGGCGAGGACGCTGCGGCGGCCCTGGCCCAGCCCACGGGCCGCGCGGCGCTGCGGCAGCTGATGGCTGCGGCCGTGCGCCAGCAACTCGGCCGGCCCGAGCTGGCGCGGCTGCTGGACATCGAAGAAGAGCGCCCCGAGGCCCGCGCGGAGGTCGGCGGCAAGAGCGGCTTCGGTGCGCTGATCTGCCAGATCCTGGCCCGCCCCGACCTGCCGCCGCGGGCCGACATCGCCGCCGCCGCGGACGACGTCGGCAGCCTCGTGCGCGCGCTGACCGACGCCGCCGGCATGCGTGGCGACACCGATGCCGACGCGCTGCACCGGCGCCTGTGCGCGGCCGTGTTCGGCTACCTCGGCATCGCGCCCATGTGAGCAATCGGCCGCCGCACGCCGATGCCTCCGGTGCGCCCCATGCGAGTAGCCGGCAACGGCGTCGTCGCCGACAGTGAAGGCCCGGCGAACAGCCCGTTCGCCCGCATCACGAAGCCTTCCATGACCGCCACCTCCTTCGCCCCGATGACGCTCAACCACCTGAGCTTCCCCTCCCTCGACCCCGCCCAGACCTCGGCCTTCTTCGAGAAATACCTGGGCTTCACGCGCTCGCCCGTCGGCACCTACTGGATCCTGAAGCGGCCCGGCTTCGACGTCGTCATCGAGAACGGCGGCGGCATCGCGCCGGACTGGCCGCAGACCTTCCACGTCGGCTTCGAGCTGCCGACGCGCGCGGCCGTCGAGGCGCTGTACGCCGCGATGGCCGCCGACGGCGTGGCGATGGAAACCGGGGTCATCGACCACGAACGCGGCTCGCGCTTCTTCTGCCGCGCGCCGGGCGGCGTGATGTTCGAGCTGAACACGCGCGCCGACGCGGCCCCGGCCTATCGCGGCAGCTTCGGCTGACGGGTCACCAGCCCTCGTCGCCGGGCCATGCCGGCCCGGCAAGCGCCTCCGGCTCCATGGGCGGCGCGGTGCGGTCGCTCCAGTAGCGGCGGCTCAAGCTCCGCTCGCAGGTGGTGCCGCCGCCATCGCTGTGCCAGCGCCACGCGCCGCAGGCCGGGCTGGCGACGACGGCGATGCCCGCCGCCTGGTAGCGCGCCAGCACCGGCGGCGCCGGGTGGCCGAAGCGGCTGCGATAGCCGGCCTGCACGACGCCGACCTCCGGCCGCACGGCGGCGAGGAACTCGGCGCTGGACGAGGTCTTGCTGCCGTGATGCGGCACCAGCAGCACGTCGGCGCGCAGGTCGCCGGGTATGTCGCTGTGGCGCCGCACGAGCCGCCGCTCCTGCTCGGCTTCGAGGTCACCCGCCAGCAGCGCGCGCCGGCCCGTGGCCGAGGTGATGCGCAGCACGCAGGACAGGTCGTTGGGCTTCAGCCCCGCGTCGTAATGCGCCGGCAGCGGATGCAGCACGTCGAAGCGCACACCGTCCCAGGCCCAGCCCTGGCCGGCCTCGCAGCGCCGCACGGGCGGGCCAGTCCGCAGCAACGCATGGCCGGGCTCCAGTGAACTGCGCAGTTCGGCGACGGCCAGCGCCTGCATCAGCGTCGCCGCACCGCCGACGTGATCGCCGTCGCGGTGGCTCAGCATCAGCAGGTCCAGCCGCCGCAGGCCGAGCGCGCGCAGCAGCGGCAGCAGCACGCGCTCGCCGGCATCGGCGCCGGGCGCATAGGCGGGGCCGGCGTCGAAGAGCAGCGCATGACCGGCCGTGCGCACCAGCACGGCATTGCCCTGGCCCACGTCCGGCGCGGTCAGCTCGAATTCGCCGTCAGGCGGCTGCGGCACGGCGGGCCACAGCAGCGGCAGCGTCATCGCCAGCCCCGCGAGCCGCAGCCGCCCCGGCAGGCGCAGGGCCAGCAGCGCCGCGCCCGCCAGCGCCAGCATCTGCGCCCACAGCGGCGCGGCCGGCAGCCACCAGACGGCGCCGGGCAGCATCAGCAGCAGCCTGAGCCAGGCCATCAGCCCCTGCACCAGCCATGCGGCCAACGCCCACAGCGGCGGTGCGAGCCCGCCGAGCAGGGCCAGCGGCGTGATGACGAAGCTGACCAGCGGGATGGCCAGCAGATTGGCCAGCAGGCCGACGAGGGAGAGTTGCGCGAAGCAGATCAGGCTCAGCGGCGCCAGCCCCACGGTGGCGATGGCCTGGGTGCGCAGCGCCACGCGCAGATGCGCCCGCCAGCCCCGCGCGCGCTCGCCGCCGGCCGCCATCAGCAGGCCCACGGCGCCGAAGGAGAGCCAGAAGCCCGGCTGCATCAGCGCCCAGGGGTCTACCGCCGTGACGGCGACGGCCGCGCCCAGCAGCACCAGCGGCCAGGGCCAGCGCAGGCCCAGGCTCTGCAGGCCGGCGACGGCGGCGAGCATCAGCACGGTGCGCTGCGCCGGCACGCCCCAGCCCGAGAACAGCGCATAGGCCAGCGCCGCCGCCACGCCGAGCCAGCGCGCCGCCAGCGGCGCCGGCAGGCGCAGGCAGAGCCGGCCGCTGCGCCGCCACAGCGGCGCCACCGCCGCAGCGGCCAGCCACGCGAACAGCGTGACGTGCAGGCCCGACACGCTGAGCAGGTGCGCCACGGCCGTGTCGCGGAACAAGGCCCAGTCGGCGCGCATGATCGCGTTCTGATCGCCCAGGCTCAGCGCCGCGAGCACGCCGGCCACGCCGGGGTCGGCCACGCGCGCATGGATGGCCACGCGCAGGCGCTGGCGGGCGGCGTCGATCTCCCACCAGGGCGCGGCCTGCAGGCGCTCGGCCGCGCGCACGACGCCGCTGGCGCGCAGGCCGCGCTCGAACAGCCACAGCTCGGCGTCGAAGCCGGCCGGGTTGGCCAGCCCATGGGCGCGCTTGAGCCGCGCGGTGAAGCGCCAACGCTCGCCGGCCGTGATCGGCGGCGTGTCGTAGGCCAGCAGCATCAGGCGGCGCGGCACTTCGGGCGGCAGCGCGGAGCCGGCGGCGCCGACCGACTCGACCGCGAACTCGAAGCGCCAGCCCGGCATGCCACCCTGCCCCGTGACGGCCACGGGCAGGCTATCGACACGCCCCGTCAGGCTCAGGTCGCGCTGCTCCCAGGCCGGGTGCAGTTCGGGCGTCATGCGCCACTCGGCGCGCAGCGCGCCCTGCGCAAAGGCCAGCACGGCCACGCAGCCCGCCAGCGCCGCCCAGGACCGGCGCAGCGCCAGCAGCAGCGCGAAGGCCGCCGCCAGCGCCGCGTACTCGGCCCCGGTCGGCAGGCGCTCGCAGCGATGCAGCAGGGCCAGCCCGGCGAGCCAGCCGAGGCCCGCCGCCGCCAGCCTGCCCATGCCCCAAGCCCGCCCGCGCATGCCCGTCTCCACGGTTGTCGGGGTGTAGCATGCCGCCGATTTGCAGCCGCGCCACCGCGCTTCCCCTCATGAACGCCATCCAAGCCAAGCTCGCCGAACTCGGCATCACCCTGCCCCCGCTGGCCGTGCCGGCCGCCGCCTACCTGCCCTACACGCGCACGGGCAATCTGCTCTATCTCTCCGGCCACCTCGCCAAGAAGGACGGCCAGCCCTGGGTCGGCCAACTGGGCAAGGACGTGGACGTGGCCACCGGCCAGGCCGCCGCGCGCGCCGTCGCCATCGACCTGCTCGGCACCCTGCAGGCCGCCACGGGCGACCTGGGCAAGGTGCGCATCGTCAAGCTGATGAGCCTCGTCAACAGCACGCCCGACTTCACCGCGCAGCACCTCGTCACCAATGGCTGCTCCGAGCTGCTGGCCGAGGTGCTGGGCGAGGCCGGCAAGCATGCACGCAGCGCCTTCGGCGTCGCGCAGATCCCGCTGGGCGCCTGCGTCGAGATCGAACTGATCGCGGAAGTGCTGGGCTGATGTTCGCCCGACCTTCCAAACTGCCGGCCCGCCTGCTGCTGGGCGTGGCGCTGGCGAGCTTCGCCGCCGTCGGCGCGGCCCTCGTCGCCCAGCACCAGTTCGGCGTCAAGCCCTGCCCCTGGTGCGTGCTGCAACGCGGCATCTACCTGCTGCTCGGCACGCTCGCGCTGCTGGGCTGGCTGGCGCGGCCGCTGCGGCGCGGCGCGGCCCTGCTCGTGCTGCTGCTGTGCGCGGCCGGCGTGGCGGCGGCGGTGTTCCAGCACGAGGTCGCGTCGCAGACCGCCAGTTGCGCGATGGGGCTGGCCGACAAGATCGTCACCGCCCTCGGCCTCGAAGAACTCTGGCCGCCGGTCTTCATGATCACGGCCAACTGCGCCGAAGCCGCCGCCTATCGGCTGCTGGGCCTGCCGTATGAGGTGTGGAGCGGGCTGCTGTTTGCGGCGTTGGGCGCGGCGAGCGTGGTGGCGCTGCGCAAGCGCTGACTACTCGCCGCTGACCACGCCCTCGCGGCGCGGGTCGGCGCCGCCCGTCCAGCCGTCCGGGGTGCGCATCAGCACTTGCAGGCCGCTGGTCAGGTCGGTTTCGGCGATGCGGTGGCCGCGTTCGCGCAGGGCGTCCAGTTGATCGGCCGGCAGCGCGCCGCGCTCGACGATCAGCGTGCCCGTGTTGAAGTCGCCGAAGTTGGGCAGGTCCACCGCCTGCTGCGCGCTCAGGCCCCAGGCCAGGGTGCCGGTGATGAGCTTGGCGACGTAGTGGATGATGACCGGCCCGCCCGGCGAGCCGGCCACCAGCAGCAGGCGGCCGTCGGGGTCGAACACCAGGGTGGGCGCCATGCTGGAACGCGGGCGCTTGCCGGCTTGGACGCGGTTGGCGACGGGGCGGCCGTCGGCGCCGGTCGGCTGCCGCGAGAAGTCGGTCAGCTGGTTGTTCAGCATGAAGCCGCCGGCAAGCCCCGAGCCGCCGTCGCTCATCACGCGGTTGCCGAAGGCGGATTCGACGCTGGTCGTCATCGACACCGCCCGACCCTGGGCATCGACGATGCTGATCTGGCTGGTGCCGTGCTCGGGCTGCTCGGCCTGGGGCGCGAAGGCCCGCCGCTCGGCGGCGGGCTGGCCGGCGGCGGCGATGCCCATCGAGCGCATGCCGATCAGCGCGCCGCGCTGCTTCAGATAGGCCGGCGCGAGCAGGGTCTGCCAATCTCCGCCCGGCGCGGTGACGAAGGCCGGGTCGCCGATGTATTCGGCGCGGTCGGCGAAGGCGAGCTTGGCGGACTCGGCATAGGCATGCAGCCAGTCGGCCGTGAGGCCCCGCGCCGTGCGCGCGGCGGGCTGGGTGTCGAGCAGGCCGAGGATCTGCATCAGCGTCAGATGGCCGGAACTGGGCGGGCCGAAGCCGCAGATTCGATAACGCCGCCACTCACTGCACAGCGGCGGGCGCAGCGCGGCACGGTAGCCGGCGAGGTCGGCCGCCGTCAGCAGCCCCGGGCGGGCGTGGCCGCGCACGCGGCGCACGATGTCGTCGGCGACGGCGCCCTCGTAGAAGGCCCGGGCGCCCTGCCCTGCGATGCTTCGCAGCACGGCGGCATAGGCAGGGTTCTTCAGCACGAAGCCGACGGGCCGGGGCGCGCCCTCGGCGTCGAAAAAATACGGCCCGGCCTGCGGGTCGGCGCGCAGCGCGGTCTCGGGGGCCAGCAATTCATGCAGGCGTGGGCTGACGGCGAAGCCCTGTTTGGCGAGCCGGATGGCCGGCGCGAACAGCCGCGCCCAGGGCAGGCGGCCGTGGCGGCGCTGCGCCTCGGCCAGCATGGCGAGCACGCCGGGCGTACCGGTGGACAGGCCGCTCTGGACGGCCTCGCGCATCGGCAGCGCGTTGCCGTCCGGTTCGAGGAAAAGCTGCGGCGTAGCGGCGGCCGGCGCGGTTTCGCGGCCGTCGAACGCCTGCACCTCGCGGCCGTCCCAGTGCAGCAGGAAGGCGCCGCCCGCGATGCCGCTGGACTGCGGCTCGACGAGGCCCAGCACGGCCTGCACGGCGACGGCCGCGTCGATGGCCGCGCCCCCGGCGCGCAGGATTTCGACGCCGGCCGCAGCGGCCAGCGGGTTGGCCGCCGTCACCGCGAAGTGCCTGGCCGGCGCGGCGAGGCCCGCCGCCTTGGCGCTGCGAGTGGTGGCGGCCTCGGGCTGGTCGAGCGCCCAGGCCGGCGCCGCCATCGCGGCGGCGGCCAGCAAGGGGACGAATCGCCGCATGGCGCCCCCGATCAATGCCCGATCACAGCAGCGGCACGCCCGTCTTGCTCTGCGCGAACTCGCGCGTGACGCCCTCGGCCAGTTCGACCAGCTTCAGCCCTTCGGGCACGACGTCGAACACGCCCAGGTCCGTGATGATGCGGTCCACCACGCCCACGCCGGTCAGCGGCAGCGTGCAGTCGGGGATGATCTTCAGGTCTTCCGTGCCGTCCTTCTTGCGCGCGACGTGCTCCATCAGCACGATGACGCGCTTCACGCCGGCCACCAGGTCCATCGCGCCGCCCATGCCCTTGACCATCTTGCCGGGGATCATCCAGTTGGCGAGGTCGCCCCGGCCGCTGACCTGCATCGCGCCGAGGATGCTGAGGTTGATCTTGCCGCCGCGGATCATGGCGAAGCTGTCGTGGCTGCCGAAGATGCTGCTGCCGGGCAGGGTCGTGACGGTCTGCTTGCCGGCGTTGATGAGGTCGGCGTCCACCTCGTCCTCGGTCGGGAAGGGGCCGATGCCGAGCATGCCGTTCTCGCTCTGCAGCCAGACTTCCTTCGTCGCCGGCACATGGTTGGCCACCAGGGTCGGGATGCCGATGCCGAGGTTCACATAGAAGCCGTCTTCCAGCTCCTGCGCCGCGCGGGCGGCCATTTGGTCTTGCGTCCAGGGCATGGTTCAGCTCTCCTTCTTGGGCGACAGCGTGACCTTCTCGATCCGCTTCTCGGGGTGCGCATTGACGACGATGCGGTGGACGTAGATGCCCGGCAGGTGGACGCTGTCGGGGTCCAGCGAGCCCGTCTCGACCAGTTCCTCCACTTCCACCACCGTCAGCTTGCCGGCCATCGCGGCGGCCGGGTTGAAGTTGCGCGCGGTGCGGCGGAACACGAGGTTGCCGCTGCGGTCGGCCTTGTGGGCCTTGACCAACGCGACCTCGGGCACCAGGGCGCGCTCCATCACATAGGTCTCGCCGTCGAATTCGCGCAACTCCTTGCCCTCGGCCACGACGGTGCCCACGCCCGTCTTCGTGAAGAAGGCCGGGATGCCCGCGCCGCCGGCGCGCAGCTTCTCGGCCAGCGTGCCCTGGGGCGTGAATTCCAGTTCCAGCTCACCGGCGAGGAACTGGCGCTCGAACTCCTTGTTCTCACCGACGTAGCTGGAAATCATCTTCTTGATCTGGCGCGTTTCCAGCAGCTGGCCAAGGCCGAAGCCATCGACGCCCGCGTTGTTGGAGATCACCGTCAGGCCGGTGACGCCGCTGTCGCGCAGCGCCGCGATCAGCGCCTCGGGGATGCCGCACAGGCCGAAGCCGCCGACGGCCAGCAACTGCCCGTCCTTCACGACCCCACGCAGCGCCTCGGCGGCGCTGGGGTACACCTTGTTCATGCCTTGTCTCCTGAGCGATTTGACGAAGGCCGCAAGGGTACTATCGCGCGCCTTCAGCCGTCGATTACGCAAGATCGCCTAAGTGGAACCCGCCGCCCCCGACTACCGCAGCGCCTTCCTGCTGGCGCCCATCGGCCTGGTGCTGTCGGCACAGCGCCAGATCGTGGACTGCAACGAGCGCGTGCTGCAGATCTTCGGCGCGACGCGGGCGCAACTCGTGGGCAAAAGCTTCGCGGTGATGTACCCGAGCGCGGCGGAGTTCGAGCGCACCGGCGCGCGCATCGTCGCCAGCCTCGACGTGCAAGGGCAACAAGGCCACTACGCCGACGACCGCGTGATGCGCCGCCTCGGCAGCGGCGAACTGTTCTGGTGCCACGTCACCGGCCGCGCGCTCGACCCGGCCGACCCGCATGCGCGCGGCATCTGGAGCTTCGAGGACCTGTCCGCGCGGCGCCAGATCAGCGCCGACCTGACCCCGCGCGAACGCGAGATCGCGGCTCTGCTCGTCGAAGGCCAGACCAGCAAGGGCATCGGCCGCCGCCTCGGCGTCAGCCCGCGCACGGTGGACATCTACCGGGGCCGGCTGATGAAGAAATACGGCGCGGCCAGCACGCCGGAGTTGATCAACCGGCTGTTGTCGGCATGAGCCGGGTACGTGCGCTCCGAGCAACCCGGTTTCGCCTGAAAACGGGATTGTTCAGGGCGGACTAATAAAGATCTACACGCCCGATGCAAGGCGCCCGCTCAGACAGAACATGGCGGCCAATCATCCGACTGTCTTTCGTCATATTCAAGATCGTCCTCATGCAGCCCTATAGAGTCCCCATCTTCAAATTCAATCGAATACACCACCCCTGTCGGAAATTCCAGGAAATACGAACCTTCCCTGGGCTCTGCATGCACCCCTACGATCCAAGCGAGAGCCCCAGTTCTGCTGGGAATTTGTGCCGTTGATCGAACACGAACACGAACACGGTCATCATAGGTGAATCGCGGATCTTTCATGGTTTCTGCTCTGCTTCCGGTCAGGGCTTTGGCCTTGAATATCCTTACCATAGTCCGGCGACATAACTCCACCGGGTCTGGACCAGACCTCATATTCGGGAACGCTTTTCATACCCCGCCCATCAGAACAGGGGCCAAGCATATGCCCAAGGGCTCATTCCGATGCGCCTTCCACTCGAATGCAAGGGTAATCGGCGTCGATCCAACCCTTGTCCACGGCCTGCACGATCAAGCCCAGCACATGCTCACCATCGACGGACGACGGGATGTTGAAAGCAAGATAGTTATGGAGAACCCCGCCTTCAACACCACATCCGAGCCGCTTCAGTTCGGCAACGAAGCGGGTGGCTGCTGGCTCACTCTCAAGAAAGATCCAGACCGTACTATTTCCTGATGGAGATACCACACGCTTGACGATGAACCTGTCCTGAACAGGCTCCACCTCGATCACATCGTCGTATGCAATGCCATCAATGAAGAATGGAATGTTCTTTATTCTGAAATACTTACCAACCGGATCGCACCAAATTGACTCCCCGTCGATTGGATAGGGGCCACGCTGATCTTCCGTCAATAGGAATGACAGCTTTTGCAGTTGAGAAGGTGCTTGCTTCTTCATGGGTCGGCGGATTAATCGGGCAGCCCGCTACCGCGCCGTTCGGCGCGGCAGTCATTCACTCTTACATTTCATATTCTCTTGCACTGATTCGGATCATGTCTCCTGACTGCATCTCAATCTCAATTTCAAGAGATTGCCCTTCTCGGCCAATTGAATCCGCGATATGCAATCTGTTCACGCTGACACTCTTTCCCCATAGGTTTTCGCGCGGCACGTCCAAAAAAGAAACTTCGCTTGCCACCAGTCCCCGCCTCACCGAATCGGGCCCTTCCAAGATCACAGTGACACGCGCTTGAGCCCAATCAAAGAGCAGTTCAGCGAGTGCCCAATCGTGGAATTGAGAGATCTCATGGTGTCTGAGGTTTTTTTGGGGGGCAGTGGCTTGATCGGGAGAGGTGCTGCCGGCGACTCCGGCTTTACCTTATCTCCATTGATATCGAGCCGATTCCCATTCTCGGCAAGACGGCCCGCCAGTTCATCCTGAACCTCGCACGCATCGAACAGGCGCGGCAGCGCGCCGGAAAGCCAAGCTGCAAGGGTACTCATTGCTCTCCGTCCGGGCGGCGGCTGGCCCGAATTGCGCTATGACTCAAAAAAGTCTTCGCAAAGATGCTGGCCACCCAATCTCAATTCCAAACCACATCCCTTCATTGGAAATCTGGGATCCCCCTCGCAACCGGCCTGAATGGCGGATACGACCACTCGTCGCTCACGACGGCCAGATTGAATCTCTCCAGCACGGCCGTGACCTGCTGCAGCAGTGCGGCACTGCCCTCGCCTTCCGGGATATGCACCCACGCCACCACACGCCCGAATACGAACTCAAAGAACGCTGCCGCCGAATCCTGGTTTTCAACGTCCGCCGGCAGCCCTTTGTCAAGGCAGAAACGCTCAAAATGCCGGCCGGACACCTTGCCGCAGGCGAGCAGTGCCCGCAGTTGCTCTACGTCACCCTCATCCGCAAAGAAGGTGATCCCCAGGAATACATCCCTCGGAACACCAAGCCCCCAAACCTCATTCTGAATATCCTTTCCATAATCAGGTGGCAAACTCATCCCAGGCATTGACCAAGCCTCATATTCTCTAACTCTTTTCATGCGAACCTCCGGTCAATGCTATCCATTGGCTTCTGCTCCGACATAGAATCCGATTTTTTTACCTTTTCAGGATTATTCTTCGGATACCTGATTTTGACGTTCATTTTTCCCTTCGGTCGATTAACATGAGCTCGTCGTCCCAGGCTGCGGCCGAGACGCGCGAGGACTCGTAGCGGCGGTAGACCTCGATGCCGAGGCCGCCATTGCCCGGCAGGCTGACCTCGCGGATCGAAGAGCTGAGCGTGCCCGAGAACTCATCGACGCTGATCAGCCCTGAGCGCTCGAAGCCGTAGTTCTCTTCCCTGACCCGATCCGGGCGCAGATCCGCCGACAGGTTGGACGGCGTGTAAGAAGCGGCGGCAGCCCGCCTGGGCTTCTTGGCCTGCTTCGCGGCGGGTGCCGGCGCCGGGCACTGTCGCTGGCGCCGGTTCCTCGGCACGGACGAAACTGGCCAGTGCCAGCCCCGCGACGGCCACAAGCATGCGCCGCCCCATCGTCATCTTCGATTGCTTCATGAACCCTCCCTTGATGCTGAACCCACGCCCTTCAGGCATGGCTCACGATCATCTCATCGAGAATGATTCTCATTCGCAATCTTTGTTTCCTGGGCTCCGATCAGGCGGCAGCCAAGCCCCGCCGATAGCGCTCGCTCCCGCCCGCCCCACAGGCTTATCGCGGGCCCTACAACGCCCGCCAGCACCCAGGCCGGTCTACGGATACGGCCGGCAGGGACGGCACCGAGACGGCCATCAGGTGAACACGCCCTGCCGCAGCCACTTGGTCGCCACCCATTTCTCGCCCTCGATCACCGGCGAGCCGCCGTGCAGGGTCTGCGTGGACGGGTGGGGCCGGTCGTAGCTGAAGAACACCGCATTGCCCTTGACCGGTGCCACGTCCAGGCCGATGTCCGGGAAGATGGTCGCGCCGCCCGCGCCGGGGGTGTTCAGGTAGACGACGAGGGTGGCCACGCGCTGGCCGCCGCGCTTGAGGATATTGGGCGTGCTGGCGTGGCCGGGGTCGAAATAGTCGTAGTGCGGCTGGTACTCGGCACCGGGGCGGTAGCGCAGCACCTGCAAGCCCTCGCCATGGTCCAGCGGCCAGCGCAGCAGCGTGGCGATGCGCGCCTCGACGGTGCGGATCAACTCGGTCTCGCAGCGCTCGAAGAACATGCCGTCGCTGGTGCGGGCGGCGTTCACCTCGCTGCCGTCGCTGCCGGTGGCCACGGTCTCCGAGCGCGCGAGGCGCTTGGTGGCCAGCGCCGTGATGCCGTCGCATTCCGCGTCCGACAGCAGGTCGCCGAAGACGACGACGCGCGGCTGGCGCAGCGCCATCAGCACCTTGACCTGGCGGTCGCCCGCGTCGATGACCGGCGCGAAGCGGCTCAGTTCCGGCTCGGGCAGGCCGGGCGTGGGGGCGCCCGGGGGCTGGGTCAGCGTGGCCGACTGGCCCAGCGTGCGGGCCAGCGCCTGACGGGCGATGGCCTCGTCCCAGCCGCTGCCCAGCATGGCCGCGAGGATGCTCTCGGACGCATGGCCGGCGTGGCTCTGCTCGGTGATCCACGCACAGAGTTCGGGGGTGATGACTTGTTGGCTCATGACTTGCGGCGGAAGACGAGGCGGTCGGGCGACGAGGCCTCGGGGGCGAAACGATAACCGTCCAGGTCGAAGCTCCTGAGCCCCTCCGGCGTCTCCAGGCGCCGCTGGATGGCGTAGCGCGCCATCAGCCCGCGGGCGCGCTTGGCGAAGAAGCTGATGATCTTGTACTGGCCGCTCTTCCAGTCCTCGAACTGGCAGTGGATGACGCGCGGCTTGAGCACCTGGCGGTCGGCGGCGCGGAAGTATTCCTGCGACGCGAGATTGACGATGACCGGCGCCTTCTCGCCCGCCGCGAGCCGGTTGAGGTGCAGCGCGAGGCGGTCGCCCCACCAGTCGTACAGGCTGCTGCCCTGCGGCGTGGCGAGGCGCGTGCCCATTTCCAGGCGGTAGGGCTGCATGCGATCCAGCGGGCGCAGGATGCCGTAGAGGCCGGAGAGCATGCGCAGATGCTGCTGCGCCCAAACGAGGTCGTCGGTGGACAGGGTCTTGGCGTCCAGGCCGTCGTAGACGTCGCCATCGAAGGCGAGCACGGCGGGCTTGCTGTTGCGCTCGGTGAAGCGCGGGCGCCACGCGGCGTAGCGGTCCACGTTCAGTTGCGCAAGCGGCTCGGAGAGGTCCATCAGCATGCGCAGCTCGGCGACGCTCTTGCTGCGCATCACCTCGATCAGCGCGGCCGTGTCGGCGAGGAACTGGGGGCGGGTCAGCACGCCGGCCAGTGCGGGCGGCGTCGGCGTGTCGTAGTCGAGGGACTTGGCGGGCGAGAGCAGGAGGAGCATCGGCGCGGAGTCTAGGGCAGCGCTGGTGCGGGGAGCATCAATCCATAGGCGGCGGCAACTGACGGTCGGGCCGATCAGCATGCCCCATCCCCCAGGAACCGCCCAAGGCCTGAATCAGGCTTGGGAGGCTGGCCCCAGGACAGGGCCTGGGCGTGGCTTACTTGACCAACAGCGCATTCACCGCGCTCAGGTCCTCGGCGCGCAACTGCCCCGAAGCCTGGCGCAGCTTGAGGCCGTTGACGACCACGTCGTAGCGCGCCTTGGCGAGGTCGCGCTGGGTGGAGTAGAGCTGGGTCTGGGCGTTCAGCACGTCGAGGTTGACGCGCACGCCGACCTTGTAGCCGAGTTGGGTGGCCTCCAGCGCCAGCTTGGTGGACGCCTCGGCGGCCTCGTAGGCGCTGACCTGGGCCTTGAGCGACTGCACGCCGAAGAAGGCGCGGCGCGTGGCTTCGGCGACGCTGCGGCGGGCGAAGTCGAGGTCGTTGCGGGCCTTGTCTTCCAGCACCAGGGTTTCCTTGATGCGGTTCTGCGTCAGGCCGCCGGTGTAGAGCGGGTAGGTGAAGGTCAGGCCGATGCTGGCCGTCTTGCTGGTGCCCACGCCCGAGGCGGTGGCGGCGGCGCCGTTGAGGCTGTTGTGCAGGTTCTGCGCGCCGATGCTGGCGCTGGCGTCGAGCGTGGGCTTTTCGCCGGCGCGGGCGATCTGGGTGTCGAGCTGGGCCACTTCGAGGCCGAGGCGGGCCTTGCGGATGGCGGGGTGCTGGTCGTCGCCGGCGGCGACCCAGGTGTCCACCTCGTTGCTGGGCAGGGCCGGCAGGGCCACGGGCTGGGCCAGGCCCTTGGGTTCGACGCCGACGCGGCCGACGAACTGATCCAGCGTGACGCGCTTGACGCGCAAGTCGTTGTCGGCCGCGAGTTCCTGGGCGGTGGCGAGGTCGTAGCGGGCCTGCGCTTCGCGGGTGTCGGTGATGGTGGCGGTGCCGACCTCGAAATTGCGCTTGGCCGAGGCGAGCTGCTCGGCAATGGCGGCCTTGTTGGCCTGCGAGGTGGTGAGCGCGTCGCGGGCGGCCAGCACGTCGAAATAGGCGGTGGCGAGGCGGACGATGAGGTCTTGCTCGGCGGCCTCGTAGTCGGCCTGGGCGACGGCGTAGCCCCGGCGGGCCTTGTCGAGGGTGGGCGCGTTGGCGGCGTTGTAGACCGAGTACTTGCCTTGCAGGCCGGCCGTCAGCGTGGTGGCGTTGATGCCGCCGCCGCTGCCCGGGGGTTCGCTGCGGGACTGGGTGGCGCCGGCCTGCAGGCCGAGCGTGGGGCGCTGCAGGGCCTCGGCCTGGGCGGCGCGGGCGGCGGCGGCGTCGGCGCTGGCGCGGGTGGCGAGGAAGGTGGCGTCATAGCCCCGCGCCGCGTCGTACAGCTCCTGCAGGCTCTGGGCCTGGGCTGCACCGGCGAGCAGGAGCCCGGCGGCGAGGGCCAGCGGTTGCAGGGTCAGGCGGGAAGCGGGGGCGAAGGGCATGGGGTTCCTTGGGGCGGTGAGGTGAACAGCGGCCGGGTTTATAGGGGCAAAGCCGGCCGCTGACGGAAGCCATGTGACGACTTGCGCCCACGAGGGGGCCAGTGGCGTTCCGGGGCGACGAGCTGCATCAGAAGCTGAAGGCGGGCGCCTCGGCGAAGCCGGGCAGGCGGTCGGCCACGGTGTCGAACAGCTCGGTGCTGCGGAAACTGCCGTCGTCATCGCGCGTGATGCGCACGGCGCGCATGACGGGCTCGCTGCCGACGATGGCGACCAGGCGGCCGCCGGGCTTGAGCTGGTCCAGCAGGGCCTGCGGCACGGCGGCGACGGAGCCGGAGAGCAGGATGGCGTCGAAGGGCGCTTCGCCGGCCAGGCCGGCGGCGCCGTCCAGGTGCAGCACGGTGGCGTTGAGCACGCCGGCCTGCTTGAGGTTGAGGCGGGCCTGGGCGGCGAGGCCGGCGTCGGCGTCGAGCGCGACGACGCGCTGGGCCAGGTGGCCGATCAGGGCCGCGAGGTGGCCCGTGGCGGCGCCGATTTCCAGCACCTTCTCGTGGCGCTGCAGCTTGAGCTCCTGCAGCAGCCGGGCCTCGACGCGCGGCGCCAGCAGGCGGCGGGTGGCGGTCAGCGGCAGTTCGGTATCGACGAAAGCCTGGGCGCGATGGGCCTCGGGCACGAAGTCCTCGCGGTGGACGACGCGCAGCAGCTCCAGCACGGCGGGGTCGAGCACGTCCCAGGGGCGGATCTGCTGCTCGATCATGTTGAAGCGGACTTGTTCGAGATTCATCTTGATGGTCGGCAGGGGCTGAAAGCCAAAATTCTAGGTGCGGAGCAGGCCGTGCAGCAGCAGGGCGATCTGGGCGTCGAGCAGGGCCTCGGCGCTCAGGTTGTCGTGGCAGCAGTCGTGCTCGCCGAAGGCGTGTTCGTGCAGCAGCAGATGCAGCATGGGCGCGAGCAGCACATGGACGGCCGCCTCGACCGGCACGGCGCGGAACTCGCCGCTCTGGATGCCGCGCTCGATGAGGCCGCCGGCCAGGCGCTGCGAGGGCCGGATCACCTCGTCCACGTAGAAGCGCGCCAGTTCGGGGAAGTTGCGCGCCTCGACCATCATGATCTTGCAGACCACGCCGGCCGGGCCCTGGCCCACGCGGGCCCACCACGCCTGCATCATCTGCCGCAGCAGGTCGGCGATCGAGCCCTGGTACTGCGCCGCCTGGGCCGCCGACTCGACGATGTGGGCCGAGAGCCGGTCCCGCACCATGGCTTTGAAGAGCTCTTCCTTGCTCGGGTAGTAGCGGTAGAGCGTGCCCTTGGCGACGCCGGCCCGCGCGGCCACTTCCTCGCTGCGCGTGGCGGCGAAGCCCTTCTCGACGAACAGCGCCATGGCCGCGTCGAGCAGTTCCTGCGGACGGGCGTCCTTGCGGCGTTGGCGGGTGGGCAGGGTGGCCAAGAGAGGACCGGAGGCAAATTAATGACCGAAGAGTCAGTAATGTAGCCGGCGCCCCGACCCATCGGCAAGACGCGCTGGCTACACTGCGCGGCTTTGTTCGCCGCCCCGGAGCCGTTACGTGGATGCCATCCTGCTGATCAAAGCCGCCATCATGGGCATCGTCGAGGGGCTGACCGAGTTCCTGCCGATCTCGTCCACCGGCCACCTCATCTTGACGGGCAGCCTGCTGGGCCTGACGGACGCCAAGTCCAAGGTCTTCGACATCGCCATCCAGAGCGGCGCCATCCTGGCCGTCTTCATCGTCTACTGGGCGCGGCTGCGCGAGGCGCTGACGGGGCTGTCGCACAGCGCGAAGCAGCGCCGCTTCGTGCTGAACATCCTGCTGGGCTTCCTGCCCGCCGCCCTGGTCGGGCTGACGGTCTACAAGGCGATCAAGGCGCATCTGTTCAACGCGCCGGTCGTCGCGGGCGCCTTCATCGTCGGCGCCCTCATCATCCTGTGGGCCGAGAAGCGCGCCCAGCCCCAGGCCCGCGTGCAGAGCGTGGACGACATGACGACGCTGGACGCGCTCAAGGTCGGCCTCGTGCAGTGCCTGGGCATGATCCCGGGCACCAGCCGCTCGGGCGCGACCATCATCGGCGGCATGCTGCTGGGCCTGTCGCGCAAGGCGGCGACGGATTTCTCCTTCTTCCTCGCCATCCCGACGCTGATCTCGGCCGGCGGCTACAGCCTGTGGAAGGAGCGCCACACGCTCTCCGTGGCCGACGCGCCGATGTTCGCCGTCGGCTTCGTCGTCAGCTTCCTGGCCGCCTGGGCCTGCGTGCGCTGGCTGCTGCGCTATGTGTCGAGCCACACCTTCGTGCCCTTCGCGTGGTACCGCATCGCCTTCGGGCTGCTCGTGCTGGCGACGTGGTGGACGGGCACGGTCGTCTGGGCGGATTGAGATAATCCGCCGATGGCCATCACGATCAAGACCGGCGCCGACATCGACGGCATGCGCATCGCCGGGCGCCTGGCGTCCGAAGTCCTGGACATGCTGACCCCGCATGTGAAGCCGGGCGTCACGACGAACGAACTCGACCGGCTCGCGCACGACCACATCGTCCACGTGCAGCAGGCCATCCCCGCGCCGCTGAACTACTGCCCGCCCGGCTACACGCCCTACCCCAAGTCGGTCTGCACCTCGGTCAACGCCCAGGTCTGCCACGGCATCCCGAACGACAAGCCGTTGAAGAACGGCGACATCGTCAACATCGACGTGACCGTCATCAAGGACGGCTGGCATGGCGACACCAGCCGCATGTTCGTCGTCGGCGATGGGTCCATCGCCGCGAAGCGCCTGTGCGCCTTCACCTACGAGGCCATGTGGAAGGGCATCGCCAAGGTCCGCCCCGGCGCGCGGCTGGGCGACATCGGCCATGCGATCCAGACCTTCGCCGAGAACGCCGGCTTCTCCATCGTCCGCGAGTTCTGCGGCCACGGCATCGGCCGCGTCTTCCACGAGGAACCGCAGGTGCTGCATTACGGCCGCCCCGGCACGCTGGACGAACTCGTGCCCGGCATGATGTTCACCATCGAGCCCATGATCAACGCCGGCCGGCGCGAGATCAAGGAGACGGGCGACGGCTGGACCATCGTCACCAAGGACCGGTCGCTGTCCGCCCAGTGGGAGCACACCCTCCTCGTCACCGACAGCGGCTACGAGATCATGACGCTGTCGGCCGGCAGCCCGCCGCCGCCTGCCTTCATCACGGCCTGACCCCGTGGCCGCGCTGACGGAGCTTCGCCAGCGGTTCAAGGCCGGCAAGCAGGCCCTGATCGACGACTTCCTCGCCGCCCGCCCCACGCAGGCCGGCGCGCAGAGCCTGTTGCGCCGCCTCGCCCGCCACGTGGACGACACGCTGCGCGCGCTGTGGAACCAGGCCGGCATGCCCGCAGGCGCCTGCCTCGCGGCCGTCGGCGGCTACGGGCGCGGCGAGCTGTTCCCGCACTCCGACGTGGACGTGCTGGTGCTGCTGCCGGACGGCGTCGAGGCCTACCAGCCCGGCCCCGCCAAGTCCGCCATCGAAGCCTTGATCACGGCCTGCTGGGACGTGGGCCTGGAGATCGGCTCCTCGGTGCGCACGCTGGGCGAATGCCTGAGCGAATCGCAGGCCGACGTGACCATCCAGACCGCCCTGCTCGAAGCCCGCCCGCTGGCCGGCGACGCCCGGCTGTTCCGCCTGATGCACAAGCGCTTCATGCAGGCCATGGACCCCAAGGCCTTCTTCCGCGCCAAGACGCTGGAGACCCTGCAGCGCCACACCAAGTTCGACGACACGCCCTATGCGCTGGAGCCCAACTGCAAGGAGAGCCCCGGCGGCCTGCGCGACCTGCAGATGCTGATCTGGCTGGCCCGCGCCGCCGGCCTGGGCAAGACCTGGAAGGCCCTCAGCGCGCGCGGCCTCATCACGCCCTTCGAGAGCCGCCAGTTGCAGCGCAACGAAGGGCAACTGAAGCTCATCCGCGCCCGCCTGCACGCGGTGGCCGGCCGGCGCGAGGACCGCCTCGTCTTCGACCTGCAGACCGCCGTCGCCCAGAGCTTCGGCTTCGCCGCGACCGACTCGGTGCGCGCGTCCGAACGGCTGATGCGGCGCTACTACTGGGCCGCCAAGGCCGTCACGCAACTGCACCAGATCCTGCTGCTCAATCTCGAAGAGCAGATCAACGGCTCGCAGCAGGGCCAGTTGCGCCCGCTCGACGGCCACCCGGAATTCCTCGACCGCGGCCGCATGCTGGAGGTCGCCAGCGACGACCTCTACCAGCGCGACCCGCACGCCATCCTGCGCACCTTCCTCGTCTACCAGCAAATGCCCGGCATCAAGGGCTTCTCGGCGCGCACGCTGCGGGCGCTCTACAACGCCCGCGGCCTGATGGACGCCGCCTGGCGCCGCGACCCGGTCAACCGCGCCAGCTTCATCGCCATGCTGCGCGAGCCCGAGGGCCAGACGCACGCCTTCCGGCTGATGAACCAGACCTCGGTGCTGGGCCGCTACCTGTGGGTGTTCCGCGCCATCGTCGGGCAGATGCAGCACGACCTCTTCCACGTCTACACCGTGGACCAGCACATCCTGATGGTGCTGCGCAACGTGCGGCGCTTCTTCATCCCCGAGCACGCCCACGAATACCCCTTCTGCTCCCAGATCGCCGCGCAGTTCGACGCGCCCGAGCTGCTCTATATCGCCGCGCTCTTCCACGACGTCGCCAAGGGCCGCGGCGGCGACCACTCCGAACTCGGCGCCGTCGAGGTGCGCCGCTTCTGCCGCCAGCACGGCCTCGCCGCCGAGGACACGGCGCTGTGCGTCTTCCTCGTCGAGCACCACCTGACGATGTCGCGCGTCGCGCAGAAGGAAGACCTGTCCGACCCCGAGGTCATCGCCGCCTTCGCCGCCAAGGTAGGCGACGCACGCCACCTCACGGCCCTCTACCTGCTGACGGTCGCCGACATCCGCGGCACCAGCCCCAAGGTCTGGAACGCCTGGAAGGGCAAGCTGCTGGAAGACCTCTACCGCATCACGCTGCGCGCGCTCGGCGGCGCCCGCATCAACCTCGACGCCGAGATCGAGGCCCGCAAGGCCGAGGCCCGGCAGGACCTGGCCCTGCACGCCCAACTGCCCGGCACCGAGGAGCCGCTGTGGAGCCGCCTGGCCGTCAGCTATTTCGCCCGCCACGACGGGCCGGAACTGGCCTGGCATGCGCGCTCGCTATGGCGCCACGTCGATACGCAGGTGCCCGTCGTGCGCGCCCGCCCCTCGCCCATCGGCGAGGGCCTGCAAGTGCTGGTCTACGCGCCCGACCAGCCCGACCTGTTCGCCCGCATCTGCGGCTATTTCGACGGCGCCGGCTTCAGCATCCTCGACGCCAAGGTCCACACCACGCGCAAGGGCTATGCGCTGGACACCTTCCAGGTCATCCGCCCCGAGGCCGACGTACACCACCGCGACCTCGTGCCCCTGGTCGAGCACAAGCTCGCCGCCGCGCTGCAGGCCGGCGGCCCGCTGCCCGAACCGAGGCGCGGCCGCTTGTCGCGGCGCGTCAAGAGCTTCCCCTACAGCCCGCGCATCTCGCTGCGCCCCGACGAGCGCGCCACCGCCTGGCTGCTGACCATCAGCACCAGCGACCGCGCCGGCCTGCTCTACGCCATCGCCCGCGTGCTGGCTCGCCACGGCATCAATCTGCAACTCGCCAAGATCTCGACGCTGGGCGAGCGCGTGGAAGACACCTTCCTGCTCGACGGCCCGGCGCTGCAGCAGAACAAGGCGCAGTTGCAGATCGAGAGCGAGCTGCTGGACGCGGTGTCCCTGCCCGCCTGAACCCGTACCGAACCGCCAGGCGAGCCATGACGAATGGCCCGCCCCCATGGCTCCTCTGGCCGATGCCTGCGGCGGGGCGCAACTCCAAGATGCGTCCCACTCCAACCACCGCTTCGGCTCGCCATGAAACCGCTGCTCGACTCCTGCCCCCGCCCCATCCAACTCGGCACGCTCGCCCTCTGCCTCGCGCTGGCCGCCTGCGGCGGCGGCAGTGACCCCGCCCCATCCGGCAACCCGCCCGCCCCCACACCCGCACCGCCGCCGCCCGCGCCGGCCCCGCCCGCCCCCGGCTTCAGCTTCACGCTCGACAGCGGCAAGGCCATCGTCTGGCAGGGCAAGCAGGCCAGCGTCGCCGTCACCGTGCAGCGCGACGCCGGCTTCGGCGAGGCCATCCAGTTCAGCGCCGACGGCCTGCCCAGCAGCGCGACGGCAGCGGCGCTGAACATCGCCGCCGGCAGCAATACCGGCACGCTGACGCTGCAGGCCGGCGCCACCGCGCCGCACTCGCTCCCCACCGCCGTCACCCTCAAGGGCATTGCCGCCACCGCCACGGCCAGCCAGCCCCTCACCGTCACCGTGCGCGGCGAGGCCGGCGACATCGACACCAGCTTCGGCGGCGGCCCCCTCGTCACGCCGGGCGGCCTCACGGACGACTACGTGCGCGGCCTCGCCGTGCAGGCCGACGGCAAGGCCCTCGTCGTCGGCCATGGCGTGTTCAGCACCGCCACCGGCACCGACTTCATGCTCGTGCGCCACCTGCGCGACGGCGGGCTCGACGCGGGCTTCGGCAACGGCGGCAGGGTCGCCACCGCCTTCGGCAACGGCGGCCGCAGCGACGAGGCCCAGGCCGTGGCCGTGCAGCCCGACGGCAAGATCCTCGTCGCCGGCAGCAGCGACCAGGGCGCCAGCGGCCACGACTTCGCGCTCGCCCGCTACCACGCCGACGGCACGCTGGACACCAGCTTCGGCACCGGCGGCCGCGTGACCACCACCTTCGGCAACGGCGACGACAAGGCCTACGCGCTGCTGCTGCAGGCAGACGGCAAGATCGTGCTCGCCGGCGGCAGCAGCCAGGGCGCCACCGGCAACGACTTCGCGCTGGCCCGCTACCTGCCCGACGGCAGCCTCGACGCCGGCTTCGGCAACGGCGGCAAGGTGCTCACCGCCATCGGCGCGGGCAGCAAGAGCGAGACGGCCTACGCCCTCGCGCTGCAGACCGTGAACGGCGCCACCCGCCTCGTCGCGGCCGGCGGCGAGGGCGACTTCATCGCCGCCGCCTACCGCGCCGACGGCACGCTGGACCCCGGCTTCGGCACGGCCGGCACCGTGCAAGGCCTGTTCGGCAGCATCACCGGCGCGGTGCGCGGCATCGCCGTCACGGCCGACAACAAGCTCGTGCTCGCCGGCCACCGCGACCACGACTTCGCCGCCGCGCGCCTGACGCCCAGCGGCGGGCTGGACGCCGGCTTCGGCACCGGCGGCCGGGCGGTCATCGCCGTCAGCACCGACAACTGGGACGAAGCCACCGCCCTCGCGCAGCAGGCCGACGGCAAACTGCTGCTGGGCGGCTGGGTCTACGCCGGCAACGGCTCCAGCGCCGACACCGTGCTGCTGCGCCTGAACGCCGACGGCAGCGCCGACACCGGCTTCGGCCCCGGCGGCATCCGCGTCACGCCGGTGGCCGCCGGCAGCAAGAGCGACGCCGGCCGCGCGCTGGCCCTGCAACCCGACGAGCGCGTGCCCACCGTGCGTGCGCTGCAGGCCGGCGAGGCGAATGGCAGCGACCTGGACGTGGTGCTGATGCGGCATTGGCTGTGAGCCTCGATCGGCAGTTGGCCGCGGCTTGAGGCGTGTCAAGGCGGGCGCCACCGCGGCAGGCGACACTGCGCGCCGTCATGCCCAAGCGCTACAGCGAACAGGCCCTGAGGGAATCCCGGGCCTTCGGCGTCCGTCCCATCCCCGTGCTGCGCCCGCTGGGCTGGCTGGCGCGTGGCTGGCACGATCTGTGGCGGGCGCCGCTGGCCTCGCTGGCCCACGGCCTGGCGATGGCGCTGTTCGGCGCGCTGCTGTTCGCGCTGGCGCGCGAGCGCTTCTGGCTGCTCGCGGGAGCGTTCAGCGGCTTCCTGGTCGTCGCGCCCATCCTCGCCACGGGGCTGTATGCCATCAGCCGCGAACTGGAGCGCGGCGGCCGGCCCGGCTGGCGCACGGTGCGCGACGCCTGGCGGCCGCGCGACGGCCGGCTCATCGTCTTCGGCGTGCTGCTGGCCTTTGCCGGCACGGGCTGGGTACTGTGCTCCGCAGCCTTCGTGACCGGCTTCGCCGCCGACCCCATCGACAAGCCGCGCGACTTCCTGCTCAAGGTCGTGCTGAACGACGAGGCCCACCTCTTCGAGACCTGGCTGATGCTCGGCGCCGTGCTGGCCGCGCCGGTGTTCGCGTCCACCGTCGTCGCCATCCCGGCGCTGGTGGATCTGCCGCCGCACAAGCTGGGCGTGTTCGGCGCGGTGTTCACGAGCTGGCGGGTGGTGCTGGAGCACCCCGCGCCCATCGCGCTGTGGGCCGCCCTCATCATCGCGCTGACCCTGATCGGCATGGCGACGGCGCTGCTGGGCCTCGTGCTCGTCCTGCCCTGGCTGGGCCATGCCAGTTGGCACGCCTACCGCGACCTCGTCACCCGCAGGCCGGACTGACATGCGCCGTCGGCCCCCACGCTCACTTCGTTCGCTGCCCCCCGAGGGGGCGCGTCAGCGCCTTCGGGCGGCCGGGCGGCACTGACCATGTGGGGCTACACCGAAGCGGAGATCGCGCAGTTCGGCCTGACCTTCGGGGTCGCGGCCTTCATGCTCTACATGGTGTTCATCATCCTGCAGCTGGCGCGCGAGTCGAAGGCGGGCCGCTTCGGCACCTTCGTGCTGCTGCTGGGCCTGGGCTTCGGCCTGGTGGGCTTCGCGGCCAAGGGGATCATCAAGCTCTTCCTGTCGGGCAGCGTCGGATGAAGTCGAGCCGGGTGCTGCGGCACAGCCACTTCGAGGACGCCCAGGCCCTGCTCACCGGCACGCTGTTCGCCGCGCTGGGCGTGGCGCTGTTCAAGCAGGCCGGCCTGCTCAGCGGCGGCACGGTGGGCCTGGCCTTCCTGCTGCACTACGCCACCGGCTGGCCCTTCGGCCTGCTCTTCTTCACGGTCAACCTGCCGTTCTACGCACTGGCCTGGCGCCGCATGGGGCCGGCCTTCACGCTCAAGAGCCTGCTGTCCGTGGCGCTGCTGGCGGTGCTGGCCGAGGCGCTGCCTGGCTGGCTGAGCATCAGCCGGCTCAATCCCTGGTTCGGCGCCATCGGCGGCGGGCTGCTGGTGGGTGCGGGGCTGATCATGCTGTTCCGCCACCGCGCCTCGCTCGGCGGGCTCAACGTGCTGGTGCTGTGGCTGCAGGAAGCGCGCGGCTGGCGCGCCGGCTATCTGCAGGCCGGCCTGGACACGGCCATCCTGCTCGCCGCCCTGCCCCTGGTGCCGCCGGACCGCATCGGCCTGTCCCTGCTCGGCATGGCCGCCGTCAACGCGGCCCTGGCCATCAACCACCGGCCGGGGCGCTACGTCGCCACTTGAGCGCCTGTTCCCGAGGGTTATACTGCGCGGCTCGCGTGGGGGGGTAGCTCAGCTGGGAGAGCGCCGCGTTCGCAATGCGGAGGTCGGGAGTTCGATCCTCCTCCTCTCCACCACCATTTTTGCAAGCTGTTGATTTGCAAGAAGCTTCAGTGAATCCAGGGTGTTCTTCACCCTGGACTTCACACAAGGCTTCTACACAACAGCGCGAGAGCAAATCATGGTCTTCCTGGTCGCCTATACCTTGGCATCAGGAACTCTCTGGACCATGCCCAGGCTCCCCACTGGCCTTGGCCGCCACCCCACTGAAGACCGCCGTAGACAAGTGGTTCAGCAAAGCTTGACCTCAGGTTGAAGAAGGCTTGCGCCGAAACCGGCTACTCGCCGAGATAGGCTGCCCTCACCTTGGGGTCGTTCAGCAGCGCCTGGCCCTCGCCGCCCATCGTCACCTCGCCGGACTCCATCACATAGCCCCGGTCGGCCAGTTGCAGCGCGCGGCTGGCGTTCTGCTCGACCAGCAGGATGGTCACGCCCTGCTGGTGGATGTCGTTCACGACCTCGAAGATCTTGTCCACCATGATGGGCGACAGGCCCATCGACGGCTCGTCCAGCAGCAGCAGCTTGGGCCGGGCCATCAGCGCGCGGCCCATGGCCAGCATCTGCTGCTCGCCGCCGCTCATCGTGCCGGCGAGCTGCCGGGCGCGCTCCTTCAGGCGCGGGAAGAGCGCGAAGACCTTGTCCATGTCCGCGTCGATCTCGCCGTCCTTGCGGTTGTAGGCGCCCATCTGCAGGTTCTCGACGATGGTCATGCGCGTGAAGGTGCCGCGGCCCTCGGGCACCATGACGAGGCCCTGCTTGGCCAAGTCCCAGGAGCCCTTGCCCTTGATGGACTGTCCCAGATAGGCCACCTCGCCCGCCGCCACCGGCTGCAGGCCGGTGATGGCCTTCAGCGTCGTCGTCTTGCCGGCGCCGTTGGCCCCGATCAGCGACACCAGTTCGCCCTCGCGCACCTCGAAGTCCACGCCCTTGACGGCCTGGATGCCGCCATAGGCCACCTTCAGGCCGCCGACCTTGAGCAGGGTTTGCTTAGTTGTCATATCGCTCTCTCAACTCGCGTCGTGAATTCCCAAGCAGCACCCGTGGAACTGGCTTTGCCAGGCCACTGGGTGCGCCCCCTTGAGGGAGGGGGAGCGCGAAGCGCTACGGGGGTGGGCCATCAGTGTGTTTTGTGGCCGGCGCCGAGGTAGGCCTCGATGACCTTCTCGTCGTTCTGCACCTCGGCGGGCGTGCCTTCGGCGATCTGCTTGCCGTAGTCGAGCACGGTCACGCGGTCGCACAGGCCCATGACGAGCTTCACGTCGTGCTCGATGAGCAGGATGGTGCGGCCGTCGTTGCGGATGCGGTCGATCAGCTCGCGCAGCACGACCTTCTCGGTCGCGTTCATGCCGGCGGCGGGCTCGTCCAGCGCGATCAGTTGCGGGTCGGTGGCCAGTGCGCGGGCGATCTCCAGCCGGCGCTGGTCGCCATAGCTCAGCGTGCGCGCCTTGTACTCGGCGTATTTGCCGATGCCGACGTAGTCGAGCAGTTCCTGCGCCCGCGCCTTGATCGCCGCTTCCTCGGCCTTGAAGGCCGGCGTGCGGAAGACCGCGCCGATCAGGCCCGATTTGGTGCGGATGTGGCGGCCGACCATGACGTTTTCCAGCGCCGTCATGTCCGCGAACAGGCGGATGTTCTGGAAGGTGCGCGCGATGCCGGCCTTGGCGACTTGGTGCACGGCCTGCGGCGTGTAGGGCGTGCCGCCGAGCGAGAAGCTGCCGCCGTCCGGCGTGTAGAGGCCGGTGATGACGTTGAAGAAGGTCGTCTTGCCCGCGCCGTTGGGGCCGATCAGGCCGTAGACCTGGCCGCGCCGGATCTGGATGCCGACGTCGGACAAGGCCTGCACGCCGCCGAAGCGCTTGGACGCGCCGCTGACGTTGAGAACGATGTCGTCGTGTGTGCTCATGCTGGGGCCCTCTTCACTTGACCGCCGTGGGGGCCGCCTTGCCATGCTCCGGCGACGGCCACAGGCCGCGCGGACGCACCAGCATGATGATGATCATGGCCAAAGCCACCAGCAACTGGCGCAGGATGGACGCGTCGATGCGGCCGCCGGTCATGTTCTGGATGTCGCCGGCCACGTAGCGCAGCACCTCGGGCAGGGCCGCCAGCATCAGGGCGCCGAGGATGACGCCCGGGATGTGGCCGATGCCGCCGAGCACGACCATGGCGACGATCATGATCGACTCCTGCAGGCTGAAGGACTCCGGCGACACGAAGCCCTGGAAGCTGGCGAACATCGCGCCGGCCACGCCGCCGAAGGTCGCGCCCATGCCGAAGGCGAGCAGCTTGAGGTTGCGGGTGTTGATGCCCATGGCCTTGGCGGCCACCTCGTCCTCGCGGATGGCCATCCAGGCGCGGCCGATGCGCGACTGCTCCAGCCGGTAGCAGATGACGACGCTGGCGACGACCAGGGCCAGGAAGAGGTAGTAGTAGAGCGTCACCGAGGGCAGCGTGAACTCGCCGATCTGCAGCGACTTGCCGAGGTTGACGCCGAAGAAGTGGAAGGAGTCGATCTGGCCGATGCCGCGCGGGCCGTTGGTGATGTTGAGCGGGTATTCGAGGTTGTTCAGGAAGACGCGGATGATTTCGCCGAAGCCCAGCGTGACGATGGCCAGGTAGTCGCCGCGCAGTTTCAGCGTCGGCGCGCCGAGCAGGACGCCGAACAGCCCCGCGAGGCCGGCGGCCAGCGGGATGACGATCCACAGCGGCGAATGCAGGCCCTGCGGGAAGGCGGCCTGGAAGGCCTCGAAGTTGTCGCTCAGATGCGGGCTGGCCAGCAGCGCGAACATATAGGCGCCGACGGCATAGAAGGCCACGTAGCCGAGGTCCAGCAGGCCGGCGTAGCCGACGACGATGTTCAGCCCCAGCGCCAGCAGCACATAGAGCAGGGCCAGGTCGATGATGCGCACCGGGCCGTTGCCGAGTTGCTGCGCGAACAGCGGCACGGCCAGCAGCGCGATGGCGACGGCGATGAAGATGACGAGTTTCTTGGCTTGCATGTCGGGGCTCCCTTCAGGCGCGGTCGGCCACGCGCTCGCCGAGCAGGCCCGAGGGCCGCAGCGTCAGCACGAGGATCAGGGCGATGAAGGCGAAGATGTCGGCGTAGTGGCTGCCCAGCACGCCGCCGGTCAGGTCGCCGAGGTAGCCGGCGCCGATGGCCTCGATCAGGCCCAGCAGCACGCCGCCCACCACCGCGCCGGCCAGGTTGCCGATGCCGCCCAGCACCGCCGCCGTGAAGGCCTTGAGGCCGGGCATGAAGCCCATGGTGTGCTGCACGGTGCCGTAGTTGGCCGCCCACATCAGGCCGGCCACGGCGGCCAGCGCGGCGCCGATGACGAAGGTGGTGGAGATGATGAAGTCGGGCTTCACGCCCATCAGGCCGGCCACGCGCGGGCTCTCGGCCGTGGCGCGCATCGCGCGGCCCAGCCGGGTGTAGTTCACGAGGTACATCAGCGCGGCCAGGATGCACACGGTCAGGCCGAGGATCAGGCATTGCGTGACCGTGATGACCGGGCCGCCGAGGTCGATGGGGTCGGTGGGCAGCAGCAGCGGGAAGGGCTTGGGGTTGGGCTTCCAGATGATCATCGCCAGCACCTGCAGCAGCAGCGACATGCCCATCGCGGTGATCAGCGGCGCCAGGCGCGGCGCATTGCGCAGCGGCCGGTAGGCGGCCTTCTCGACCACGTAGTTCAGCACCGCGCAGACGACGATGGCGCAGGCCAGCCCGATCAGCATCAGCGCCCAGCCGGGCAGGCCCGAGTCGCCCAGGGCCGTGATGACCGTCCAGCTCACCATCGCGCCGACCATCAGGATCTCGCCGTGCGCGAAATTGATGAGGTTGATGATGCCGTAGACCATCGTGTAGCCCAGGGCAACGAGCGCATACATGCTCCCCAGCACCAGGCCGTTGATGATCTGTTGAACAAGCGTTTCCATGAAGGCCTTGCAAATGGGTTGAGCGACGCGCTGCCCGGCTGCGATGGAAGCAGCACTCGACGGCATCAGGGTCGGAGGTCTCGTGCGCGAGCGGGTGTGGATTCGCACCGGTCGCGTCGCGTCCAGTGCTCGAGATCGAACGGCGACGCCAGCGCCGTCACCGCCGTGTCGGCGGACGTGCGCCGTGCTGGAAGCAAGCCCGGGCTAGGCCGTCGCCGGTACGAAGCCGGTGAAGGCGATCTTCCAAACGCCAGCTCGCTTGACCAGCATCAGCGCCACGAGATAGGGCTTCTTTCCCGGCCCGAGCCTCGCCACCTTATCCGCAGCCATGCCGGCCGGTATCACACGCGTCGGCGCGGTCTGCAGCAACACCATCGCGCAGTCGCCGTTGTAGCTCTGCAGCGCCAGGTCGCGCAGTTCGAAGGTGTAGCCCACCCCCGGGAACTCCTGCGCGAAGCGCTGCTCGGCGGCGTGACTATCCGCCATGCGCGGGCGGTTGGCGCCGGTGCGGCGGCCGCCGACGAACAGCATGCTGCGGTCATCGGTCATCAAGTCGGCCTGGGCCAGCATGTCGCCCTTGCCTTCATGGCGGAAATAGGCATTGACGACGGCGAGGATGGCCTCGCCGTCGTCCGCCCCTATCGACGGGCTCGCCAAGCTGGCGGCGGCGGGGGCAAGCAGTGCCGCTGCGAGGGCGGCACGACGGGAGGGTTGGCTCATGTGTTGTCTCCGTGAGTTGATGCGCTGAAATCAATCCTCTCGCCGCGCAGGAAGGCCTTCAGGCCGCGCTGCGCGTCAGCACTTGTGAAAGCCTGCTGGCCGAGCACGGCCTCACGGCGGAAGGCGTCGTCCAGGGGCAGGTCGGCCAGTTCACGTACCGCCTGCTTGGTGATGGCAATGGCTGCGGGGCTCAGGCGCGCGATCTGCTCCGCCAGGCGCAGTGCGCGGGGCAACAGGTCCTCTGGCTCGACGAGATGGTTGATGACGCCCATGCGGTGCAGGTCTGCCGCGCTGAAGCGGCCCGCCGTGAGCAGCAATTCCATGGCATGCGCGTGGGCCACCTGGCGCGTCAGCCGGGCGAGCGTGCCGCCGGCGGGCACGATGCCCAGCGACACCTCGGGCAGGCTGAACTGCGCGTGGGGTACGGCCAGGCGCAGGTCGGTCGCCAGCATGATCTCGAAGCCGCCGCCCATGCACAGGCCGTTGACGGCCGCGATCAGCGGCTGGTCGATGCGCACATGCTTGAGGTGGGCGCCGTCCCACGCGGAGATGTCGATCTCGTTGCGCGCCAGCGCGGGGATGGACTCGGTGAGGTCGGCCCCCACGCAGAAGGCGCGCTCCCCCGCGCCGGTGAGCACGATGGCGCGCACCTGCGGGTCGGCACCGGCGCGCTGGAAGGCCTCTCCCAAGTCCACGTACATGGCCAGCGTGAGCGCGTTGAGCTTGGCGGGCCGGTCGAAGCGGATCAGGGCCGTGCCGTCGAGGCGTTCGTAGCTGATGGACATGGTCAGATCACACCGTCCTGGCGCAGTTGCTCGATGCGTTGCGGCGCGAGCGCGAGCCAGTCGCCATAGATGGCCTCGTTGTGCTCGCCCACGAGGGGCGCGCGGGCGGTGTCGAGGGCCGGTACGCCGGACAGATGAACGGCCGAGGCAAAGACCTGCGAGCGGGAGCCGCCGTAGTCCACCGTCATGAGCATGTGGCGCGCGGCCATGTGCGGGTCGGCCACGACCTCGTCGATGGTCTTGATGGGCGACAGCGGGAAGCGGTCGGACGCCAGAGCTTCGAGCTGCTGCTTGGTGCGGCCCGCGCACCAGCCCTCGACGATGGGGCGCACGCGGCGCGCATAGACCTGTGCGTCGAAGCGCTTGGCCATGGTGTCGATCTCGGGGTCGGACGCCAGCTCCGGCGTCTGGAAGGCACGGCAGGCCTCCTGCCAGAACTTGTCGGTGTAGGCGCCGAAGAACACATGGCCGTCGGCGCAGGCGTAGCGACCGTAGGGGCGCACGAAGGGGTGGTCGTTGCCGAGCGGTTGCGCCACGGTGCCGGCGGCGGTGTAGTTGACGACCGCGTTCTCGGTCAGCGTGAACACCGAGTCCTGCTGCGAGATGTCCACCAGTTGCCCCAGCCCCCCGGCCTCGACCTGGCGCAGCGCGGCCAGCGTGCCGAAGGCGGCGTACAACGACGCGGCCAGGTCGCCGATGATGGTGCCCACGCGCTGCGGCTCGCCGGGCGTGCCGTTCATCGACCACAGCCCGCCGGCGGCCTGCGCGCTGTTGTCGAAAGCCGGGCGCGAGGCGTGCGGGCCCGTCTGCCCGAAGCCGCTGATGGCGGTGAAGACCAGGCGCGGGTTGACGGCGTGCAGCGCTTCAAAGCCCAGCCCCAGCTTGTGCATGGTGCCGGGGCGGAAGTTCTCCACCAGCACGTCGGCCTTGCCCACCATCTCCAGGAACAGCTCGCACCCCGCGGGCGACTTGAGGTCGAGCGTGATGCCGAACTTGTGCCGGTTGTACTGCGCGAAGAAGCCGCTGCGCGCCTCGGCGTCGCCGCCTCCCGGCACCATGGGCGGGAAGGTGCGCACATAGTCCGGGTCCTGCGGGTTCTCGATCTTGATCACCGTGGCGCCGAGGTCGGCCAGCATCTGCGTGCAGTAAGGACCTGCGACGACGCGCGTGAGGTCGAGCACGACGATGCCGCGCAGCGGGCCGCCGGCCGCGGGTGGTGGCAGTCCGGCCGACGTCATTTTTGAAAACGCCTGTCGGCCAGCAATTGCACGGCGAGGTCGGTGCGCACGTCGCGCGCCGCCACCAGTTGCTGCACCACCCAATCGACCTCGTCGCCGACCGCGCCTGCGGTCAGCGCGATGTTGCGGGCGTGCAGCGCCATGTGGCCGCGCTGGATGCCCTCGGTGGCCAGCGCGCGCAGGGCGCCCATGTTCTGGGCCAGGCCGACAGCGGCCATCACCTCGCCCAGCTCCGCCGCCGAGCCCACGCCCAGCAGCTTCAACGCCAGCCGCGCCAGGGGGTGGGTCTTGGTGGCGCCGCCCACCAGGCCGACCGGCATGGGCAGCTCGATGCTGCCGACCAGATCGCCATTGGCGGCGCGCTCCCAGCGCGTCAGCGAGCCATAGGTGCCGGAGCGGCAGGCGTAGGCATGTGCCCCGGCCTCCACCGCGCGCCAGTCGTTGCCGGTGGCCAGCACGACAGGATCGATGCCGTTCATGATGCCCTTGTTGTGCGTGGCCGCGCGGTAGGGGTCGATGGCGGCGAAGGTGTAGGCGTCGAGCATGCCGTCGATGACGCGCGTGCCGTCGTAGTCCGCCGTGTCCAGCACCGCCGCCGGGATGCGCACGGCAGCGCGCGCGACGCGCAGGTCGGCCAGGTTGGACAGGATGCGCAGGCGCACCGTGCCACCGGTGATGCGCTCGACCAACGGCGCCACGGCCTCGGCCATGGTGTTGACGGTGTTGGCACCCATCGCGTCGCGCACGTCAACGATCAGGTGCGCCACCACCATCGCGCCGCGCGGCGTGTCGGGGAAGACGTGCACCTCGACGTCGCGGCAGCCGCCGCCGAGCCCGATCAGCACCTTGTCGCGGCTGTTGGCGATCTGCAGGATCTCCTCGCGGTGGCGCAGGATGGCCTGACGCGCGCCGTAGGGGTCGGTCACGCCCACGACCTGCACCTGGGCGCGCATCAGCGGGCCGGAGCTGGAGGTCTGGAACCCGCCGGCCTGGCGCGCCAGCTTGGCCATGAAGGATGCCGCCGCCACGACGGACGGCTCCTCCACCACCATCGGCACCAGCACGTCCTTGCCGTTGAGCTGGAAATAGCCGGCCACACCCATCGGCAGCTCGAAGGTGCCGATGACGTTCTCGATCATGCCGTCGGCCGTGCCCACGGGCAGTGCGCCGGGCTGCGAGAGCAAGGCAGTCTCGGCGGGCGTGAGCCCGGCCTTCTCGGCAATGAGGGCCAGCCGCTCGGCGGGCTGGAGCGCACGGAGGTTGGGGAGTCGGGAGTCGAGCGTCATGGTGGCGGGCATCAGGGGAAGGTGGAGTCACTCTATCGACCGGAGGGCACACCAATGGGTACAGTTGGCACAAACACCGGGCCAACTGTCCAGGCACGCTTCGAGCGCTGCCATAGGTGCGCCCCAGACAGACCACCGATGAACGCCAAGCTCACGAAGTCAGACCAGGTCGTTGGCGACCTGCGCCGCCAGATCCAGGCCGGGGTGTATGGCACCGGGCAGCGGCTGCCTTCCATCCGCAGCCTGGTGGCCCGCTACGGGCATTCCAAGAACGTGGTCATCGGCGCGCTGGAGCGCCTCGTCACCAGCGGCGAGATCGAGGCCCGCCATGGGTCGGGCCATTACGTCGGCACACGGCCGGCGCGGCCGGCACAGACGGCGGCGCCGAACCCGCTGGACCGTGCGCTCGACACCGTCTGGATGATGCGCGAGCAGCTCAACAACGACCCGCAGCACCTCGCCATCGGCCATGGCATCCCGCCGGGCGAATGGCTGGCCGACAACCGGCTGGACCGCGTGCAGCAGCGCATCGCGCGCACCTCACCCGGCGGGCTGTTCCAGTACGGCGACCCCTACGGCTACCGCCCGCTGCGGGAGCTGCTGGAGCGCCGGCTGGCGGCGCTGAGCATCCAGGCGGGCACGCACCAGATCGTGCTGACCTTCGGCGCCAACCAGGCGCTGGACATCATCGTGCGCTGCCTGCTGCGCCCGGGCGACGTGGCGCTGGTGGACGAGCCGGGCTACTACCCGCTGTTCGGCAAGCTGCGCCTGCATGGCGCCCGCGTGGTGGGCGTGCCGCGCGAGGCCGACGGCCCCGACATCGCCGCCTTCGAGCAGCTCGTGCAGTCCACGCAGGCCAAGGTGTTCTTCACGCAGTCGGTCGGGCAGAACCCCACGGGGTCGGACACCTCGCCGGCCAAAGCCTACCGCCTGCTGCAGATTGCCGAGCAGCACGGCATCACGCTCGTGGAGAACGACGCGCTGGCCGACCTCAAGCCCCAGGCGCTGACGCGGCTCAGCAGCCTGGACCAGCTGCGCCGCACGGTCTACGTAGGCAGCTTCACCAAGTCCGTGGCGGCCGCGCTGCGCGTAGGCTTCATCGCCGCCGAACCCGGGCTGGCGGAGCGCCTGGCCGACGTGAAGATGATCACCCACGTCAGCAGCTCCGAGATCGCCGAGCGCACCGTCGAGGCCATGCTGTGCTCGCCCAACTACCCGCGCCTGATCGGCCAGCTGCACCAGCGTGTGGAGCACGCCACCAGCCAGGCCGCCAGGATCCTGCGCGGGTTGGGCGGCCAACTGTTCTGCACACCCAGCCACACGCTCTACCTGTGGGCGCAGTTCGATTGGGCGCCGGACTCGCTGACCCTGGCCAAGGCGCTGCTCGGCGAACGCGTCGCGCTGGCGCCGGGCACCTTCTTCGGCGTCGATGCGCACCAGCCCAGCGCCTGGAGCCGCTTCAACGTGGGCTACGTGACGGACGCGCGCTTCGCCCGCTCGATGCTGCGGCACCGACCGCGCAAGGCCGACGGGCGGTGATGCCGCCAGCAGCGCGCCGGCTCCGCTTCAGCGAGGTTCTTCCCGTGGCGAGAGGTCATAGCCCCGGAAGGCCTTGATCTCGTTCATCAGGAAGTTGGACACGATCTTCTCGACGCCGAAGCCGCCATCCAGCAGCCGCAGCATGATGGCCTTCCACTCCTGCATGTCCGCCACCACCACGCGCAGCATGTAGTCGTACGCCCCACTGACGCGGAACGACTCCACCACTTCAGGCAGCTCCTCCACGCAGGCATCGAACGCCACGAAGTCGTTCATGGCGTGCCGGGTGAAGGAAATGTGCGCCAGCACGATCAGCACATTGCTGATGCGATCAATCGCGATTTGCGCGCGGTAGGCGGTGATGAAGCCACGCTCCTCCAGGTCACGAACCCGGCGCAGGCAGGCGCTGGGGGAGAGCGCCACACGGTCGGCCAACGCCTGATTGGTCATCCGCGCGTCCTGCTGCAAGGCCAGCATGATCTTGCGATCAATCCGGTCAATATTCTTGTTGCTCATCGGGAAACCCCTCCAGAGACCCGCGCGAGGCCTTGAAACTTCTGGTTAACACCTAGATTCGGATTGCTCGGCGGATTGCCGCGCGCAAACCTCACCGCAGAAACCACGTTTTTCGGCAGGGCGTTTGCTGCGCTTCTGCGAATCTGCCCCCAGTGAACTCGCCAAGCCTTGCGGCATTCACGAAAAAACCATTTCAAATCAGCAACTTAAATCATAGCAAGGATGCACCGAGCTGGCTGGACCGAGGGTGTTGCGTTCCCTACATTATCTTCGAATCAAGGGGTTGCCAAGCGCTGTTCAGGCACCTCATGACCGCCCTCACCCGCAAAACCCAACAAGCACCTCTCAAGGAGCATCGGCGATGACAACAAGAATCTGTAAACTGCTGAAATATGGGGTCGTTACCCTGGCCGCTCAAACCGTCCTGATGGGTGGAAATGCCCTCGCGCAATCCACCACGGGCAGTTTGACGGGTGAAGCCCCGCGCGATAACACGACCATTTTCATTCGCAGCGATACGGGCCTATCGAGAGAAATACCGGTCGATAGCCGCGGCCGTTATCTCATTCAACAGTTGCCGCTCGGCACCTACCAGGTGCAACTCAAGCGCAACGGCCAGGTCATCGAGAGCCGCGACGGCGTGGTGCTCACCGTCAACAGCACCACCGATGTGTCGTTCGGCAACCAGAACCAGAAGCTCGAGATGGTGACGGTGGAAAGCAATGCCACGCGCCGGCTGGTGGATATGGGAAGCGTGGATTCGCGCACCGTCATCACGGCGGCTCAATTGGACCGCCTGCCCTTGGGGCATTCCGCCGAAGCGATTGCCAAACTGGCACCCGGCGTCGTGGGCAACGGCGGCGGGTTTTCCGGCCCGACCGGAGAAAGCCTGTTGAGTTTCGGTGGCGCTTCGGTTTCGGAGAACGCCTACTACATCAATGGTTTCAACACGACGAATTCCCTGAGCGGTTTCGGCGGCATCACGCTGCCCTACAGCGTCGTTGACCAGCAGGAGGTGTTCACCGGCGGCTTCGGCGCCAAGTACGGCCGCTCGGCGGGCGGCGTCATCAACGCCATTGGCAAGCGCGGCACGAGCGAGTGGCGCTTCGGCGGCCGGGCCTATGTGGAGCCGCGCGGCGCGCGCAGCAAAGAGGGTGACGTCTACTACCCAGGCACCCCCGACCTCTACAACCCCAAGAGCCTGAACCGCGAGTCCGTCAGCACCCAGAGCATCTATGCCGGCGGCCCGCTGATCGCGGACAAGCTGTTCTTCTTCGGCGCCTACGAGCAGGAGACCTCCAAGGGCACGACGGTGGGCGGCAAGGAGGACGCGGATGCCTTCACCAGCACCGACTACCGGCACCGCCAGCCGCGCTGGTACGCCAAGCTGGACTGGAACATCACCGACGACCACCTGCTGGAGTTCACCTCCGCCTCCAGCCGGCGCAACACGCGCGGGAATCTGTACGCCTTCAACTACGACACCGTGCAGCGCGGCGATGCGCGTGGCGAAGCCAACGAAACCCGAACGGGCGGCGAATTCTGGAGCGCCAAGTACACCGGCTACCTGACCGACAAGCTCACCGTCAGCGCCCTGTACGGGCGCTCCAAGCTGCGCGACTACGTGGGCACGCCCGACTACGACCCCACGACGATCTACCTGGCCAACATCGGCGACCAGAACCCGCTCTACACGCTCGGCACGCCCATCCAGAACAACCAGACGACCCAGAATGTCTCCGACCCGGGGCGCCGCATCCTGAGCAACAACCTGCGGCTGGATCTCAACTACGTCTGGGGCCGCCACAACATCACCGCCGGCATCGACAACCAGACCTCCCGCGCCGTCAACTACGGCGAACGCGCCTCCGGCCCCGAGGGCTTCTATTGGGACTACCGCCACGCGAACCCGAACGAACTGCTGTCCAGCGGCCTGGGCGTGCCCGCCACCGCAGGCTTCCCCAACGGCCAGGACGGCTACTACGTCATCCGCCAGGACTACCTGTACGAAAGCACCGTCGAGTCCGCACAGCGCGCCCAGTACATCGAGGACAACTGGCAAATGACCGACAAGCTGCTGCTCAGCCTGGGCCTGCGCCTCGACCAGTTCACCAACTACAACGGCGACCACGACGCCTACATCAAGCAGACCAAGGGCCAGTGGGCACCGCGCGTCGGGTTCAGCTTCGACGTGAACGGCGACGGCAGCGCCAAGCTGTTCGGCAACCTCGGCCGCTACTACCTGGCGCTGCCCTTGCGGCCGGCCTTCGGCTCGGCCGGCGCGCCGTTATCGACATCGACCTTCTATACCTACGGCGGCATCGATGCCAAGGGCTACCCCATCAACCTGACCAAGATGGCCGGGCCGGTCTCGGCGCTGAACTACTTCGGCAAGCTGCCGGACCCGAAGACCGTCGCGACCGAGGGTATCAAGCCCTCCTTCCAGGACGAAATGATCCTCGGCTTCACCAGCGCGCTGGACAAGCGCTGGGTCGTCGGCGTGAAGGGCACCTACCGCACCCTGCGCGCCGGCATCGACGACTACTGCGACAGCGCGACCGTGTTCGCCAAGGCGCACACGATGGGCTTCGACGTCACGCAGGAAAGCAACCCCGTCAGCTGCTGGCTGTTCAACCCAGGCCGCGCCAACACCTTCACGCTGGTGGACACCCACGGCGAGTACGTCAGCGTGCCGATGTCCCGCGAAGAGATGGGCATGCCGGCCTACTCCCGCAAGTACCAGGCCCTGAACCTCGCACTCGAGCACCCCTTCCACAACGGCTGGTACGGCAAGGTCGATTACACCTACTCCAAGAGCTACGGCACCACCGAAGGTCAGGTCGTGACGGGCATCCAGCAGGACTCCGTCTCCACCACCATCGACTGGGACTTCGCGCAGCTGATGGAGCACACCTACGGGCCGCAGAGCAACGACCACCGCCACCAGCTCAAGCTGCTCGGCTACTACCAGGTCACGCCGGAGTGGCTGGTCTCGGCCAACTTCAGCCTCGTCTCCGGTGCGCCGCGCGTGTCGCTGGGCTCCTACATCGACCCCAGCGACCCCGCCAACACCGACCCCGTCGGCTACGGCCCGACCTACTACCACTCCTACAAGGGTGAGCCCTCGCCCCCCGGCAGCCGCGGCCGGCTGCCCTGGACGACGCAGCTGGACCTGGGCTTCGCCTACAAGCCCGCGCTCGCCGGTGGCAAGCTGAAGTTCAGCGTGGACGTCTTCAACGTGCTCAACGGCAAGGCGTCGCAGTGGGAGTACCCGCACTCCGAGGACGGCCGCGACTACCCGCTGCCGCTGTACGGCGCCGCCCTGCTGCGCCAGGCGCCGCGCTCCGTGCGCGTCGGTGTGAGCTACGACTTCTGACGATGACCGATACCTTCGCTTCCCAAAGCCCGGCCGACCTCGCCGACCTCGTGCACGGCCAGCCGCTGGCCTGGGTGGTCAGCGGCACCGGCGACCAACTGCACACCAGCGTGCTGCCCGTGCAACTGGTGTGCGACGAAGCCGGGCAGCCGCAGCAGTTGCTGGGCCACTTCAGCCGCGGCAACCCGCAATGGCAGGCCCTGGCCGCGTCCCCGCGCGCCAGCGTGCTGCTGCTCGGCCCGCAGCACTACGTGTCGCCGTCGTGGTTCCGCGACCGCACGCGCGCACCGACCTGGAACTACGCCTTCGCGCGCTTCGACGTGGAGGTCGCCATCTGCGACACCCCGGAGGATGCCGATGCCCTGCTGCGCGGCCTGGCGCTGGACATGGAAAGCGCCCGGCCGGCCCCCTGGCAGCCCGACGAAATGGGCGCGCGCTACGGGCAGCTCTCGCGCGGCGTGGTGGGCTTTCGCGCTCGCGTGCTCCGCGTGCAGAGCCGCTTCAAGCTCGGGCAGGACGAACGCGACGATGTCTTCGCCGACATCCTGCAGGGCTTGGACATCGGCGGCCAGGCCGAACTGGCCGGCTGGATGCGCCGCTTCGGCGGCAACCGGCCCGGCGTGGACCTGCGCGCCACGCTGCCCGAGCGGGCGACGCTGGACCCCGAAGTGATGCGCTTCATCGACGACGTGCGCAACGCCGGCCGCGAGATGACCGCCGGCCGCCAGCTGACCTGGCCGCAGCGCCGCGAAGTGGCCGAGCATTCGCGCAGCCGCTGGCACTCGCCCACGCCGCAGATGGCCCGCACGCTGGAGCAGGTCATCGACACCGAGGCCGGCCCCGTGCGCCTGCGCATCCACGACCCGGGCCCGGTCGGCGGCCACAAGCCCGCCCTGCTCTACCTGCACGGCGGCGGCTGGGCGCTGTTCAGCCTGGACACGCACGACCACCTGATGCGCGCCTTCGCCCAACGCAGCGGCATGGTGGTGGTGGGCGTGGACTACGCGCTGGCGCCCGAGGCGCGCTTCCCGGTCGCGCTGCACCAGGTCGTCGGCGTCGCGCGCTGGCTGCGCGAGCACGGCGCCACGCTGGGCATCGACGACGAGCGGCTGGCGCTGGGCGGCGACTCCGCCGGCGCCAACATCTCCATGGGCGCCGCGCTGAAGCTGCGCGACGACGGCGAGCGCGATGCCGTCAAGGCCCTGCTGTGCATCTACGGCGGCTACACGCCCTACCTCTCCCCCACCTCGCGCCAGCGCTACGGCACCGAGGAGGACATGCTGACCGCGGCCGAAGTCGACGAGTTCTGGGGCATCTACATCGGCCGCCAGCAGGACCTGCGCAACCCCTACGCGGCCGCGGCCCTGTCCGACCCGCGGGGCCTGCCGCCGGCCTTCCTCATCGTGGCCGAATGCGATGTGCTGGCCGAGCAGAACATGCAGATGGCCGGTCTGCTGCTGCAGGCCGAAGTGCCGGTGAAGGTCAAGATCTATCCTGGCGCGCCGCACAGCTTCATCGAAGCGCTGGCAGTCTCGAAAGTCGCCAACCAGGCCATCGACGATGGCGCGGCCTGGCTGCGGGCCACGCTGCAACACCCCGAACCCCCACGCTCCCCCTGACACGCCCATGAAGCCCTGGAAATTCATCGTGCTGCTGGCCGGCGCCGTCGCCGGCAGCGCCGCGCACGCCGACACCTACGACGAACGGCCGCAGACCCTCAGGCCCGTGACCGAGCACCGCAACTACGAGCGGCGCGTGGTGGACATCGAGATGCGCGACGGCGTCAAGCTGCACACCGTCATCGTGCTGCCCAAGGGCGCGAAGCAGGCGGCCCTGCTGCTGACCCGCACGCCCTACGGCGCCGAGGGCATGACGGCCAAGACCGCCAGCAACGACATGGGCATGATCCTGCACGGCTTCGACAACCCCGTTGATGTCATCCAGGACGGCGGCTACATCCGCGTCGTGCAGGACATCCGCGGCCGCTTCGGCTCGGGCGGCGGCTTCGTCACCAACCGCCCGCTGGTGAGCAGCGGCCAGAACCCCACGCAGGTGGACGAGTCCACCGACACCTACGACACCATCGAGTGGCTGGTGAAGAACGTGCCCGAGAGCAACGGCCGAGTCGGCATCATCGGCATCTCGTACAACGGGTTCGAGGCGCTGATGGCCCTTGTCAACCCGCACCCGGCGCTCAAGGTGTCGGTGCCCATCAACCCGATGGTGAACGGCTGGATCGGCGACGACTGGTTCCACAACGGCGCGTTCCGCCAATGGCTCATCCCGGCCATCTGGGGCACCGCCACGGGCGACAGCAGCGAGTCCTTCGTCTGGCCCACGGCCGACGCCTACGACACCTACCTGCGCGCCGGCTCGGCCGGCGAGCTGGCCCGCCAGCATGGCGTCGAGCAGGCCGGCTTCTGGCGCAAGTTGACCGAACACCCGGCCTACGACACCTTCTGGCAGTCGCAGGCGGTGGACAAGGTGCTGGCCAAGGAGCCGCTGAAGGTGCCCGTGATGCTGGTGCATTCGCTGTGGGACGCGGATGACATCTACGGCGCGATGGCCGTCTACCGCGCCATCAAGCCCAAGGACATCGCGGGCGACAAGGTCTTCCTCTCCATCGGCCCCTGGACGCACGGGCAGGCCATCGAGCCCGGCCTCAACATCGGCGCCGTCCACTGGGGGCAGGACACCGCCAAGTGGTGGCGCAAGCACGTGCTCGCGCCCTTCCTGGCCCATCACCTGAACGGCACGCCGATGAACGTCGCGCCGGTCACGGCCTTCCAGTCCGGCAGCAACGAATGGCAGCGCCTGGCCCGCTGGCCGGCGGCCGAGGCCAAGCCGGCCCGGCTTTACCTGAAGCCAGGCATGGCCTTGGGGTTCGAGCCCGCGCCCGCCCCCGCGCAGGACGCCGAGTACGTGTCGGACCCCGCCAAGCCCGTGCCCTTCATCGACCGCCCGTTGCGCGTGGATGGCGAAGGCAACCAGTGGCAGTCCTGGCTCACGTCCGACCAGCGCAACGCCGCCTCGCGGCCCGACGTGCTGGTCTTCGTCTCCGACGTGCTGACCCGGCCCGTGACCGTGGCGGGCCAGCCCTTCGTCAACCTCAAGGCCTCGACCAGCGGCAGCGACAGCGACTGGGTCGTCAAGCTGATCGACGTCTACCCCGAGCAGGTGCCGGGCGAGCCGCTGATGGGCGGCTACCAGTTGCCCATCGCGATGGACATCTTCCGGGGCCGCTACCGCGAGTCCCTGGCCAAGGCCACACCGCTCAAGCCCGGCGCGCTGCTCGGCTACCGCTTCGCGCTGCCCGAGACCCACCACGTCTTCCTGCCCGGTCACCGCCTCATGGTGCAGGTGCAGTCGAGCTGGTTCCCGCTCTACGACCGCAACCCGCAGCGCTTCATCGACAACATCTTCTTCGCCCAACCGGGCGACTACATCAAGGCGACGCAGAAAGTGCGCATCGCCGGCCCCGAGTCGAGCTTCATCGAACTACCGCTGCTGCCCTGACGCGCCCTCCCCCTTCAGATTTCCTGCCCCATGAATCCCTCCCTGAGCATCCTCCTCACGCTGGCCGCGCTCGGCGCCACGAGCGCCACCGCGGCGCAAGACCTCGTCGTCAAGATCGGGCACGTCGGCCCCACCAGCGGCCCGGCCGCGCACATGGGCAAGGCGGCCGAGAACGGCGTGCGCATGGCCATCGCCGAGCTGCAGGCGCAAGGCCTGCGCATCGGCGGCAAGCCCGTGCGCTTCGAGCTGCTGGCCGAAGACGACGCCGGCGACCCCAAGCAGGCCACCTCCGCCGCGCAGAAGCTGGTGGACGCGCGCGTGAAGGGTGTCATCGGCCACCTCAACTCGGGCACCTCCATCCCCGCCTCGCGCGTCTACAGCGACGCCGGCGTGCCGCAGATCAGCCCGGTCGCCACCAACCCCACCCTCACCCGCCAGGGCTACAAGACCACCTTCCGCATGGTCACCGACGACATGCAGCTCGGCGGCACGCTCGGCCGCTACGCCGTGCAGACGCTGAAGGCGCACAACATCGTCGTCGTGGACGACCGCACGGCCTACGGCCAGGGCATCGCCCAGCAGTTCAGCAAGGCCGTCAAGGCCGCGGGCGGCCAGATCGTCGATACGCAGTTCACCAGCGACAAGGCGATGGACTTCACCGCCATCCTGACCGCCGCCAAGGGCAAGAAGGTCGGCCTGCTGTTCTTCGGCGGCATGGACGCCGTGGCCGGCCCGATGCTGCGTCAGATGAAGCAGCTCGGCATCCAGGCGCGCTTCATGGGCGGCGACGGCATCTGCACCATCGAGCTGCCGCGGCTCGCGGCGGGCGGCGTGTCCGACGACCAGGTCGTCTGCGCGGAAGCCGGCGGCGTGGAAGGCCAGCGCAAGGCCGGCCTGGAGGCCTTCTTCAAGCGCTACCGAGAACGCTTCGGCGTCGAGGCCCAGCCCAGCGCGCCCTATGCCTACGACGCGCTGCGCGTGATGGCGGCCGCCATGGTCAAGGCCGGCTCGGCCGAGCCCGCCACCTACCTGCCCGTGCTGGCGCGCACGTCGGGGTTCGACGGCGCTACTGGCCCGGTGACCTTCGACGAGCGCGGCGACCTGCGCAACGGTGCGCTGACGCTCTACACCTACGCCGCCGGCCAGCGCAAGCAGATCGCGGTGGTGCGCTGACGTGCGCGCGATGGAGACGGCCCTGGAACCCGTGAAGATCGTCGAGGTCGGCCCGCGCGACGGGCTGCAGAACGAGAAGCAGCCCATCAGCGTGGACATCAAGCTGGGACTCATCGAGCGCCTGGTGGATGCGGGCCTCACCTACATCGAGGCGGCCAGCTTCGTGTCGCCCAAGTGGGTACCGCAGATGGCGGGCAGCGACGAGCTGATGCGCCGCCTGCCCCGCCCGGCCGGCGTGCGCTACAGCGCGCTGACGCCCAACCTCAAGGGGCTGGAAGCGGCACTGGCCGTCGGCTGCGAGGAGGTGGCCGTGTTCGGCGCGGCGTCCGAAAGCTTCTCCCAACGCAACATCAACTGCTCCATCGCCGAGAGCTTCCAGCGCTTCGGCGCCGTGGTCGAGCAGGCCCTGGCGCAAGGCGTGCGCGTGCGCGGCTATGTGTCCTGCGTGCTCGGCTGCCCGTACGAGGGCGAGATCGACCCCGCCCAGGTCGCCGCCCTCGTCCGGCAGATGCTGGACATGGGCTGCTACGAGGTCTCGCTCGGCGACACCATCGGCACCGGCAACCCGCGCACCACCCGCGCGCTGCTGGAGGCCTGCATGCGCCACATCGCGCCGGCCCGGCTGGCCGGCCACTTCCACGACACCTTCGGCATGGCCATCGCCAACATCGCCACCGCCGTGGACCTGGGCGTGCGCACCTTCGACAGCTCGGTCGCAGGCCTCGGCGGCTGCCCCTATGCGCCCGGCGCCTCGGGCAACGTTGCGACGGAAGACGTCGTCTACCTGCTGCACGGCCTCGGCTACCGCACCGGCATCGACCTGCAGCGCCTGGCGGAAGCCGGCGACTACATCAACGCGCTGCTCCGCCGGGCACCCGCGTCGCGCGTGCGGCAGGCGCTGAAGGCCGGCAGCCCCTGCGCGCAGCCGGCCGTCATGGCATGAAAGCTGCGAACACCTGAGAACAAGGACACACCATGAACCTGAGCGATCGCACCATTGAAGAGATGCTGGGCTGCGCCGACCAGCCGGCCGAGGCGCTGCGCTGGCGCGGCGCCTCGCAGTCCGACGGCTGGCGGGAACCGTTCAAGTCTGGCCAGGGCTTCCGGCACCGCTACGGCGAAGGCGTGGGCGACGGCGGCTGGGAGTTCCACCAACTCAACGACGCGCTGTCGGTGGCGGTCGTCGATTTCCGCGCCGCCTGCCCCATCTCGCGCTCCCACCGGCACGACGACCACCTCGTGTTCTGCGCCATGCTCGAAGGGCGCAGCACCATCTCGGCCGGCGACGACCCGGTCGGCGACGACCTCGCGCATGGCTTCTGCACCTTTTTCGGCCTGTCGCGCGGCGATGCGGTGCGCACGGTGTACGAGGCAAACCGGCCGCTGCGCTACGTGTCCATCTTCCTGCGCTGCGACCGGGTGCGCGACGTGCTGGGCATCGACGTCGATGCGCTGCCGGCCATCTTCCGCGACTACATCCAGCACCGCACGCCCATCGGCCTGAGCCATGTGCCGCTGAGCAGCAGCGCCAGCCTGGCGGCCACGCAGGTGTTCGAGTGCCCCTACGAGGGCGAATTGCGCCGGATCTATCTCATCGCCAAGGCGCTGGAGATCGCCTGCTCGGTCATCCAGTCCCACACCGATGACGCCGACGCCAGCGCGCCGGCCCTGCGGCGTGCCGACATCGCCAAGATCAAGCTGGCACGCCAGTTGATCGAGACCAACCTCGACGAACCGCTGGGCGTGGCCGACCTGGCCGCCACGGTGGGGCTGACGATCAAGAAGCTGCAGCACGGCTTCCAGGTACTGTTCCGTGGCAGCGTCGGGCAGGTCTACAAGCAGGTGCGCCTGGCCAAGGCCATGGTGCTGGTGAGCAAGAGCGACATGTCCATGCTCGACATCGCCATCGAGTGCGGCTACGAATGCCCGGGCAGCTTCGCTCGCGCATTCAAGCTGGCGTTCGGCTCCAGCCCCACCCTCGTCCGCACCAGAACACTGCCCCGCCATCTGGCGCAGGCCCAGCCGACGCACGTCAACTAAGGCTAGCCCGCCCACGCCTTCATGCGCGCGGGCACGTGACGGCCTTGCACGCCGTGGCCGACGTCGCGCCGCCGAAGGACATGCCCACGAAGGCCAGGCACGAACGGTCGGCCGACGACAGCACGCCGGCCGGCGCCTGCTCGGGCGTGGTCGCGCGGACGTCCCAGATGAACTCGCACTTGCCCGCGAGGATGTGCCTCCTCGCAACGGCGATGCCCAACCACGCCCGTGCTTAGCGAAAACGCGCTGCGCGTTCTTGCGAAGCCGCGCACCGCTTTGGCAAAGCACCGGCGCCACCCGCCGGCTACGCTGCCGCATGACTTCATCGACACCTTCGTCACGCGCCCGCGTGGTCCAGTGGCTGCGCAAGACCCACGGCTGGATCGGCCTCTGGGGCGCCGTACTGGGGCTGCTGTTCGGCTTCAGCGGCATCTGGCTCAACCACCGGTCGGTGCTACCGCTCAAGCCCGCCGCGGAGCGCCACGAGAGCCAGCTGCGCGTGGGCCAGGCGCCACCGGCCGATTCGCAGGCGATGGCCGCGTGGCTGCAGCAGGCGCTGGGCGGCCTGACGGCGCCCACCAGCGTGCGCGTCGAGCCCGCCCGGCCGGCGCCCTGGTCGGACAGCGAGGCCCCCGACTCGACGGCCGTCATGCAGCCCGAACACTGGGTCTTCAACTTCTACACGCCGCAGCGCCTCATCCAGGCGGACTACTGGGTCGGCAGCCGGAGGGTCAACGTGCGCCACACCGAAAACGGCGTGATCGCCACGATGGCCAACCTGCACAAGGGCGTCGGCCTGCCGGTGCCCTGGATCCTGCTCGTGGACACGCTGGGTGGCAGCCTGATCCTGCTGTCGCTCTCCGGCATGGCGCTGTGGATGCTGACCCGGCGCGTGCGCACGGTCGGCATCGTCGTGCTGGGCACCGCGCTCGTGCTCACGAGCGGCCTCGCGCTGATGGTCTGACCGCGGCCGTTCTGGCGCATCACGACACCGTTTTGGCGAAGAGAAATCGACGCGCAATCGGTAGCCTTGACACCATGAGATCACGCCTGCTCGTCACCTCCGCACTCGTCGGCCTCGCCCCGCTCGACCGCCCCCTCGCCGCCGCTGCCGAAGAGCCGGCAGCCGCCTCGCCCTTTCACTGGAGTGCTGGCGCCGTGTTCGGTACCAGCCACATGTTTCGCGGCCAGCAGCAGACGGACGGCCGCGCCGCCGTCAGCGCCGAGGTGAAGCTGGCCCACGACAACGGCGCGTATGCGGGCATCTGGGCCGGCAGCCTCGATCTCGGGCCGGGCACCGACACCAAGGCCGAGATCGACTACTTCGTCGGCTGGGGCCAGCGCTTCGGCCGGTGGAGTGTCAACACCGGCTACCTGTACCGGCAGCGCCCGTCCGGCACCCTGTCCCTCGACTTCCAGGAGGTGCTCGCGTCGGCCGTCTACGACTTCGGCGTGACGCGCACCGGCGTCGGCGTGTACTACTCCTGGGACTATTTCCAGGGCGGCAACTCGACCTGCACCTACGCCAACCTGCACGTGCCCTTCGGCGTCATGAAGGGTGCGCAGCTGACGAGTTCAGTTGCGGCGGTCCACCACGACTTCAGCAACCGGGCGGTCGGCAACTACAACGACATCGACCTGCGGCTGATCGCGCGCAGCAACTCGTTGCAGTACTCCATCGGCTACAGCAACACCGACCTGAAGGCCTCGCAGTCGGGCTTGCTGACGCGCGACAGGGCCGGTGGGCAGGCACGCGCCGAAGTGCTGGTGATGTTCTGAGGACCGGCTGCATGACCACTGAACTGACCCTGACCGACGCCCTCGCCCTGGGCCGGCTCGACGCCCACGACCAGGCGCGCCTGGTGCGCGACGGCCAACTGCCCGAGAGCGCCCTCGTCGAAGCCGCACTGCTGCGCATCGACGCCGTCGAACCCGCGCTGCAGTCGATGAGCCACCGCGCCGACGCCCTCGCGCGCCGCGAACTGCTGTCGCTACCCGCCGCTGCGTCGATGCGCGGCGTGCCCTGGCTGCCCAAGGACTCGCTGGACTACCCCGGCATGCCCACCACGTCCTGCTCGCGCAGCCGCACGGGCCGCACCATCCAGCATGGCCATGCCTACGCCACGCGGCTGCAGCAGGCCGGGCTGGTGGCCGTGGGCAAGACGTCCATGCCCGAGTTCGGGCTGCTCGCGTCCACCGAGCCCCTCGCCGGGCCGGTCACGCGCAACCCATGGTCGGTCGCGCACTCCCCCGCGGGGTCGAGCGGCGGCGCCGGGGCCGCCGTCGCCGCGGGCCTCGTGCCCCTGGCGCAGGGCAGCGACGGCGGCGGCTCCATCCGCACGCCGGCCGCCTGCTGCGGCATCGTCGGCCTGAAGCCCGGGCGCGACAGCACCGTGCGCGTGCGGGCCCGCCATGCCATCGAGGACCTGCTCGTCAGCGACAGCCTGATGTCCCGCAGCGTGCGCGATACCGCCTGGGGCTTCGCCGCCGCCCACCGCGACGCGGTGCGCCCCGTGGTGCGCCAGGCCGCGCCGGACCGGCTGCGCATCGGCGTCATCGACCGTGGCCTGCGCGGCCAGCGGCCGCATGCCGATGTGATCGACGTGGTGCGCAGCACCGCCGACCTGTGCGCCTCGCTGGGCCACCACGTCGAGGCCACGACCTGGCCTGTCGATGGCGACGCCGTGCTCACCGCTTTCGAGGATCTGTGGAGCCACCTCAGCGCCGACTGCGTCGATGCCGTGCGCGCGCAGATCGGCGGCCACCGGCTGGAAGACCACCTGGAGCCCTGGACGCTGGCCCTCGCCGAGCGCGCGCAAGGCCTGCCCACGGCGTCGCTCGAACACATCTACCGCCAGTTCGCCGAACTGCCCGGGCAGCTCAACCGCGCCTTCCAGCAGTTCGACGTGCTGCTCTCCCCCGTGCTCGGCGCGCCGCCGCCGCGTCTCGGCACCTACGGCCCCAGCGTGCCGGCCGCCACACTGCTGACTGAGATGTTCGAGTGGATCGCCTACACGCCGCTGCACAACGTGGCCGGCATCCCCGCGATCTCGCTGCCCCTGTTCCACAGCCGCGAAGGCCTGCCCATCGGCAGCATGTTCTCGGCCGACCGGCATCAGGAAGACCGCCTGCTGGCGCTCGCCTTCGAGCTCGAAGCCGCCTGCCCCTGGGCCGGCCGCTGGCCCGCGCTCAACGCCGTGGGCGCTGCACCCTCCCCTTCATCCCTTTCCGCCTCTGCCCCATGACCGACCTTTTCCGAGCGCGCAGCACCGACGACCTCGTCGAGCTGGTGCGCCAGCAGCCCCTGGCCTGGATCGTTTCCGGCGCGGCCGGCGCCCTGAGCGCCACGCCCCTGCCCGTGCAGCTGACCTGCGACGCCGAGGGCCGCCCCCACAAGATCCTGGGCCACTTCGCGCGGCGCAATCCGCACCTCGCAGCCATCGCCGCCGACCGGCGCGCAACCGTGCTGCTCATCGGACCGCAGGGCTACATCTCGCCCTCATGGTTTGCTGACCGGTCCCAGGCACCGACCTGGAACTACGGCTGCGCGATCTTCGACGTGAAGGTGACCCTGCGCGACACGCCGGCCGACGCCCGCGAACTGCTGGAAGGACTGGTGGACCAGGTCGAGGGCGGCCGCCCCGGCCGCTGGCGCATTGACGAGATGGGCGAGCGCTACGAGCGCCTGGCCGCCAACATCGTCGGCTTCGAGGCGGACGTCATCCACGTGCGCTCCAAGTTCAAGCTCGGCCAGGACGAACGCGATGACGTGTTCGCCGACATCCTGCGCGGGCTGGACATCCTGGACGACCCCGTGCTGTCGCGCTGGATGCGCCGCTTCGCCACCTCGCGCCCCGCCGAGGCGCTCCCCACGGCCCAGCCACCGGCCTCGCCGCTGGACCCGGAGATCAAGCAGTTCATCGACGAGGTGGTGGCCACGGGCCGCGCGCTGCGCGCCGAGCGCCAACGCGCTGTCGGCCGTGCGCTGACCTGGCCCGAGCACCGCGCGATCGCCGAGCAGTCCCGCGAGCAATGGCGGCAGGGCGGGCCGGTCATCGCCGAAACGCGCAACACGGTCATCGAGTCGTCCGTCGGCCCGCTGCGCCTGCGCATCTACGACCCCGCCCCCGGCCAGGCCAAGCCCACGCTGATCTACCTGCACGGCGGCGGCTGGGCGCTGTTCAGCCTCGACACGCACGACCGTCTGATGCGCGAGTACGCCGGGCGCAGCGGCATGGCGGTCGTCGGGCTGGACTATGCGCTGGCCCCCGAGGCGCCCTACCCCGCCGCGCTCAACCAGGTGGTGGCGCTGGTGCTGTGGCTGGGCCGGCATGGCGCCAGCATCGGTGTGTCCGGCGAGGCCCTGGCGCTGGGCGGTGATTCGGCCGGCGGCGTGCTGTCGATGGGTGCCGCGCTGCGCCTGCGGGACTGCGGCCAGGGCGGTGCCGTCAAGGCCATCCTCAGCAACTACGGCGGCTTCAGCTCCGACATGTCGCCCGTCGCACGACAGCGCTACGGCACCGGCGCCGACATGCTCAGCGGCGCCGAGGTCACGCAGTTCTGGAACAACTACGCCGGCGCCCTCAGCGACCGCCGCGACCCGTACGCCGCGCCCGTGCTGGCACGGCTTCACGACCTGCCGCCCACCTTCCTCGTCGTGGGCGAGTGCGATGTCTTCACCGAGCAGAACTACTTCATGGCAGGGCGGCTGATCGAGGCCGGCAACGACGTCAAGATCAAGGTCTACCCTGGCGCCCCGCACAGCTTCCTCGAAGCGGCCGCGATCTCACGCGTCGCCAGCGACGCCATCGACGACGGCGTGGCCTGGCTGCGTACGGTGCTGCACGGCGACCGCCAGCCGGCCGCTGCGGTGACCCGCACCGGCCGGCTCGCCGGAGCCCCGGCATGAGCGCCGCGCTTCGCCTCATGGCCGCAGCGGCGCTCGCATTGAGCGGCGCTGCGCTGCATGCCGAGCCGCTGGCGTATCAGGTGCTTGGCAGCACACCGAGCCAGGCGGGCAGCTTCGACTACGTCTCGGTGGAGCAGCCCTCGGGCCGCGTCTTCATCGGCCGCTCGTTCGGCGTGGAGACGATGGCGGGCGGACGCATGACGATGGTGCTGACGCGCAAGGTGGTCGCTCCGGTGCTGCAGATCGGCTCGAACCTGCTGCTGACCACCAACCGCGGCATGAACACGGCCACGCTGCTGAACCGCTCGAACGCCCGTGCGCTGGCCGACCTGCCCACGGGCACGTCGCCGGACGGGACCGTGTACGACGAGGCGAGCCGTCGGGCCTTCGTCATGAACGGCGGCAGCAAAGACATCACCGTCATCGACGTTCCCACGCGGCGCGTGGTCGCCCGCATCCCGCTCGGCGTCACGCCGGAGGCCGGCGTCGTGGATGCCCGCTCCCGCTGAGGCGTCCCGATGCACACACCCGCCACCCAGCCCCCGTCGCCCGCCACCTTGCCCGCGCATATCGCGTTCGTGGGCGGCGGCAACATGGCCATGGCCATCCTCGGCGGCCTGATCGCCGCAGATCATCCTGCCGAGCGCCTGCTCGTGATCGAACCGCACGCACCGCAGGCGGATTTGTTGCGCAGCAAGTTCGGCATCCCCGTCGAGGCGGCGGGTGGCCCTGCACTGTCCTCGGCCCAGATCGTCGTCTGGGCGGTCAAGCCGCAGGTGTTCAGCGCCGCCGCAGCCCCATGCGCGGCCTTCGTCGGCCAGGCGCTGCATCTGTCGGTCATGGCCGGCGTCCGCAGTGCCGACATCGCCAAGGCGACCGGCAGCGAGCGCGTCGTCCGAGCGATGCCCAATACGCCAGCGCTGATCGGCGAAGGCATCGCCGGACTGTTTGCTCGCAAAGGCGCCACCGCCGCCGACCGCGCGACCCTCGAAGCCATGCTGGCACCGACCGGCGAGACGCTGTGGGTCGAACGGGAGACTGACCTCGACGCCATCACCGCCCTGTCCGGTTCCGGTCCAGCCTATGTGTTCTTCTTCCTTGAAGCGATAGTGAAGGCTGCGGTCGAAATGGGACTGAGCGCCGACCAGGGCCGACGCCTCGCCGAGGCGACGTTCAAGGGCTCAACAGCGCTTTCTCGCACATCACCTGAAACACTCGAAATACTGCGTGCGCGCGTGACGTCCAAGGGTGGAACGACTTGTGCCGCGCTTGGCGTCCTGGAGGAGAAAGGGGTAGCCGCAGCCATCGTTGCAGCGCTGCGCGCCGCGCAAGCACGTGCGCAAGAGTTGGCCGAGAGGACCGCTACTTGATCCGCGCGAGAGTCAATGGCATCAGGCAACATGCCCGGCGAAGAATGTGCCCTCCACCGAGGCCGGAAGGTATGGGTGGTCAATGATGGCAATCCGACCGTCGAAGGCCCGCGGCCTCCGCTGCATGGCTCAACCACTGGGCGAGGTAGGGCGACAGGGAACGATCCGCCAGCAGCCACAGGCGTTTCTCGTCAACCCGCCACAGCAGCACCGGCACGTCGATGAAACGGCAACGGCTCGCGCGGCCCGGGCCAGGCAGGGCGGACGGGTCCACGAGGTGGCTCAAGCCCTCGCCCATCCACCGGCCATCCAGTTCCAGGGCGGCCGTGCCGTCCGACAGATCGACGGCGAAAGCGTCGCCTGCTTCGTCCAGCGCCCGCGCCAGCGCCTGCAAGGGCGCTGCCGTCGGCGCGCTGAGCAGCACTTCCTCCGGCCGGTGGCGCGCGGCGATGAGGCTGCCCTGCGCGCACAGGTCATTGACTCGCTCTGGCCAAGGCAGGCCCAGTCGCTGAAAGGCAGAAGGCGCGGCCACCGAGTCGGCGCGATGCCGGACGCACAGCAGTTGCCGGTCCGGCACGCGCCGCACGCCATCCGGCCAGGAGAACAGGTCCTGCATGAACGCGAGGGCGCCGGGCGCCAGGCAGGCTTCCGTGTCAGCCATGGAGGCGTTCTCCCGCTGCGTCGAAGAAGGGCATCTTCACGACCTCCGCTTCCATCGTCTGGTTCATGTGAAACACGCGCACGCGCTCGCCCAGCCGCTGCGTGCCTCGCGCCAGCATCGCCATCGCAACCGGATGCCCCAGCGCCGGGCTGAAACCGCTGCTGGTGACGAAGCCGTCGATGGGTGCGGGCGGCCGGTGCTCGCAGATGTGGGCGCCGACCGGCAACTGCGTGCGGCGATCCAGCGACAGCAGGCCGACGAGTTGTTTGCGGCCGGCGTCGCGGCCCGCCTCGCTCAGCAGCGAGCGTCGGCCGACGAAGTCCGCCGCCTTCCTGTCGAGCCCGCGCAGCATGCCGACGTCCTGCGGCAACGTCGTGCCGTCGGTGTCCGCGCCGATATGCAGATAGCCTTTTTCCAGGCGCATCAGCATCAGCGCCTCGATGCCGTACAGGCCCGGCTCCAGCCCGGCGCCCCGCCCCACCTGCCACAGCCGCTCGATGAGCGCTTGCGTCTGCAGCGCCGGCAGGCTGAGCTCGTAGCCGAGTTCGCCGCTGAAGCTGGCGCGCAGCACGCGCATTCGCGTGCCGGCATGGTCGATGTCGCGCAGCGTCATGTGCTTCATCGCGGCCGGCGCCAGCGCTGCGTCGAAGCCGGCCGCGGCCAGCAGCGCCCAGGCCTGCGGGCCCGCCAGCGTCACCGTGCCCCATTGGCTCGTTACCGGCTGCACCAGCACGCGCAGGTCCATGCGCTCGCATTGCAGCCATTCCTCGAAGGCCAGCGCGGTGCGTTCGGCACCGCTGCTCGTCGTGTTGACCCAGAAGTGCTGCGGCCCCAGCCGCGCGACGATGCCGTCGTCCACCACGACGCCGTTCTCCCCCAGCAGCAGCCCATAACGCGCCGAGCCCACGGGCAGCGTGCTCATCGTGCCGACGTACATCAGGTCCAGGAAGGCGGCGGCGTCGGGGCCGAAGACTTCGAACTTGCCCAGTGGCGATGCTTCGAACATCGACACGCCGCGCCGCGTCTGCGCGGCCTCGCGCCGGGCCGCCGCCTCGAGCGCCTCGCCGGGTCGCGAATAGGCGGCCGGGCGCAGCCAGCCGCCGAAATCCTCGAAGCAGGCGCCGTGAGCCGCGTGGAAGGCGTGGGCCGGCAGACGGCGCAGCGGCCGGTAGCGCTCGCCCGTGCGGCCGGCGGCGATGGCGCCCAGCGTCACCGGCTTGAACGGCGGGCGGAACTTGGTGGTGCCCACCACCGCGGGCGCGCGGCCGGTCAGGCCGCCCATCATCACCAGCGCGTTCACGTTGCTGTTCTTGCCCTGATCGGTGGCCATGCCCGTCGTCGTATAGCGCTTGAGGTGTTCGACCGAGCGGTAGTTCTCCTGCGCCGCCTGGGCGATGTCGCTGGCGCAGACGTCGTTCTGCAGATCCACGAAGACCTTGCCGCGCCCTCGCGCCGACGCCGGCGTGGCGTTGTCGGCGGGCACGCGGCCGAGACCGCCGACCGGCGCCGGCGCGCGCTCGCCCCGCCCGATGCGCCGCGCGTGTTCGCGGGCCGCGTCGGCGTCGAAGGCCCCGGCGCAGGCGCCCACCACGTCCACGCCGGCAGCGAGCCGCGCGGGCACGAACATCGACGCCGGCTCGTCCCAGCGCAGGCCGCCACCCGCCTGGGAATGCAGGCCCACGTTGGGCGTCAGGCCGCCGGTGTGCAGCAGCGCATCGCAGGGCAGTTCACGCCGGCCGGAGCCGTCGGGCCGGGCCACGCGCACGGCGCGCACGCCGCTGCGGCCCACGACGCCGACGATGCAGTCGCCCTCGCGCCGGTCCAGCACCGCGTCCACGGCCAGGCCGAGGCCGCGCAGCCGCCCGGCCAACTGCAGGCCCGCATCGCAGGCGGTGGCCAGCACCACATGCCGGCCCACGGCCACACCGTAGTGGCGGGCATAGCGCTCCGCCGCATGGGCGAACATGACGCCGGGGCGGTCGTTGTCCGGGAACAGCATCGGCCGGTCGAAGGCGCCGGTGGCGAGGATGGTGCGGCCGGCGCGGACCTTAAGCGTGCGCTCGCGCACCCGGCCGTCGCCCGGCGCGATCGCCACGGCCAGCCCGTGGTCGTAGAGGCCGAACACCGTCGTCGAGCACCGGATCTCCACGCCGACCTGGCGGGCGCGCGCCAGCAACGGCGCGAGTTCGGGCGAGGCCTGCGTCACGGCCCAGCCGCCGGCCCAGGCGTCCGCCTCCAGCAACAGCACCTGCCGCCCGGTTTCAGCGGCGGCAGTCGCCGCCTCCAGGCCGGCCAGGCCGGCACCGACCACCAGCACCTCGGCTTGCAGCGTGACCTCGTCATAACGGTCGGGATCGGCGCCATCCGCGGCATGTCCCAGCCCGGCGGCGCGGCGGATGGCCGGCTCGAACAAATGCCAGTTCGGCCACATGAAGGTCTTGTAATAGAAGCCCGCCGTCAGGGCCTTGCCGAGCAGGCCGTTCACGGCGCCCAGGTCCCACCGCAGGCCCGGCCAGGCGTTGCCCGTGCGGGCCACGAGGCCGTCGCTCAGCATCACGTCGGTGGCGCGGCAGTTGGGCGTGCGCCACGCGCCCTCGCCCACGTCCAGCAGGCCGGTCGGCTCCTCGGCGCCGCAACTGACGATGCCGCGAGGCCGGTGGTACTTGAAGCTACGGCCGATGAAGCGCTCGCCGGCCGCCAGCAGGGCCGAGGCCAGCGTGTCGCCGGCCAGGCCGGTGAAGGCGCGCCCGTCGAACGTGAAGCGCAGCTCGCGCGAGCGATCCAGGGCCGTGCCGGCGGGCGCGCCGAGTCGATAGCCCGCCATCAGTCGCCCGCTCCCGGCCGCGGGGCCGTCATCGCGTAGACCGCCCGGATCTCGTGCGTCACCGTGTGGCGCAGCAGGTTGAACCACCGGCCGCAGCCGAAGGTGTGCCGCCAGCGCTCGGCATGGTCGCCCTTGGGGTTCTCGCGCGTGTAGAGGTAGGCGGCCCAGGTCTCGTCCGGGCAGTCCAGCGGCGGGCGCTGGAGGTGGCTCGGGCCGCCGCAGTGGAACTCGTGCTCCGGGCGCGGGCCGCACAGCGGGCAAGGGATCTGCATCATGGTGTGGAAGGTCCTGGTAGGCCTTAGTGCGCGATGCCGGCGGCGGCGGCTTCGTCCACGAGCCGGCCGGTGGCGAAGCGGGCGAGCTGGAAGGGCTCGGCGAGTTCGTGCGCGCGCCCCGTGGCCAGGTGGTGGGCCAGCGTCCAGCCGCCGACCGGGATGGCCTTGAAGCCGCCGGTGCCCCAGCCGCAGTTGATGGACAGCCCCGGCACCGGCGTGGCGCCGAGGATGGGGCTGGAGTCGGGCGCGATGTCCACGATGCCGGCCCACTGCCGCAGCAGGCGCAGCCGCGAGAAGGACGGGAACATCTCCAGCGTGGCGGCCAGCACCTGCTGGGTCACGGCATAGCTGCCGCGCTGCGCATAGGAGGGAAAGGCGTCCAGCGCGCCGCCGATGACGACTTCGCCCTTGTCGCTCTGGCTCCAGTAGGCGCCCACGGCGGGCGACAGCAGCACGGTGTCCAGCACCGGCTTGACCGGCTCGGACACCATGGCCTGCAGCGCATGGCTGGTGATCGGCAACTGCAGGCCGGCCCGGGCCGCCAGCACGCCGCTGTGGCCCGCCACGGCCATGGCCACCTGGCCGGCGCGGATGTCGCCCTTGGCGGTGCGCACGCCGACGACGCGGCCACCCGCCCACAGGAAGTCGCTCACCGGGCAGTTCTGGACGATGTCCACGCCCAGCGCGCAGGCGGCACGCGCATAGCCCCAGGCCACCGCGTCGTGGCGGGCCGGGCCGCCGCGGCGCTGGACGATGGCGCCCAGCAGCGGGAAGCGCGCCTGGGGGCCGAAGTTCAGCCGCGGCACCAATGCACGCAGTTCGTCGGCGCCGATCTGCTCGGCGTCCACGCCGTTGCAGCGCATCGCGTTCGCCCAGCGGCTTTGCGTGTCCAGGTCGTGGCGGCTGTGGGCCAGCGTCATTACGCCGCGCTGGCTGAACATGAGGTTGAAGTTCAGCTCGCGCGACAGGCCCTCGTACAGCTTGAGCGAGAAGTCGTAGAGCCGCGCGCTCTCCGGGTAGAGGTAGTTGGACCGGATGATGGTGGTGTTGCGGCCGGTGTTGCCGCCGCCGATCCAGCCGCCCTCCACCACCGCCACGTTGCGCACGCCATGGTTCCTGGCCAGGTAGTAGGCCGTGGCCAGCCCGTGGCCGCCGCCGCCGATGACGACGACGTCATACGCGGGGCGCGGTTCGGCATCGGTCCAGGCCGGCGCCCAGGGCTTGCCGCTGAAGGCTCTGGCCAGCAGTTGCCAGGCGGAATAGGGGTTGCGCATGGCCACGCACGATAGGCACTCGGCACCCGCCGGCCTTTGGCTCTCGGCATCGATTCTTAGGCGATCGCTTCAGGCCGCCTGAAGGCCGAAGCGGCGCAGCAGCGCGGACGGGTCCACGGCACGGCCGCGGAAGCGCTGCCAGGCAGCGTCGGCCGTCACCGTCGCGGCTGCGCCGAGCAGGGCCTCGTCCCAGCGGCGGCCGGTCTCGCGGTCGTTGAAGCCGCCGGGGCTGGCGAGGAAGGCCTCGGCCGCGTCGGCCGCCATCACGTCGGCCCACAGATATCCGTACACGCCAGCGGCGTAGCCGCCGGGGAAGCTGTGGAAGTTGCTGGTGACCCGCATGATCAGGTCCCAGGCGGGCGGCATGTCCAGTTCGCGCAGCACCTCGGCCTCCAGGGCCGCCACGTCGAAGCGGCGGCCCGGCGCGCCGTCGGCCAGCAGGTGCATGCGCAGGTCCACGATGGCCGGCGCCAGGTAGTCGAGGTTGAGGCTGAATACGCGGTCGCAGCGCAGCGCGCGTTCGAGCTGGTCGATGAGCGCGGGCGGCACCGGCTCGCCCGTCTGCGCATGCCGGGCGCAGCGGCCCAGCGTGCCGCGGTCCAGCAGCCAGCGCTCGTTGAGCAGCGCGGGCACCTCGACGAAATCCCAGGGCACGGCCACGCTGCCGAGCGACGGGTAAGGCGCGCGCGACAGCAGCATGTGCAGCGAATGGCCGAACTCGTGGAAGAAGACGTTGGCGTACTCGAAGGGCAGCAGGATCTCGCCGCCCGGCCCGGGCGCGGCCTCGAACGAGGAATGCACGGCCGAGATCGGCAGCACGCGCCGGCCCTCGGCGTCCACCTCCGTGGTGCGGTACTCGGCCTGGTAGGAGCCGTGCATCTTGCCGGGGCGGTTGAAGAGATCGAAATACAGCACGCCCTGCGGCTCGCCGTCCTCGCGCTGCACTTCGTAGACGCGCACGCTGGGGTGCAGGCGCGGCGCGTCCGGGCGCTCGACGAAGCGCAGGCCGTAGGTGCGGCCGGCGCCGTCGAACATCGCGGCCAGCACGTTGTCCAGGCTCAGGTGCTGCTTCAGCGCCTCGCCGTCGAAGCCGAAGCCGCGACGGCGCAGGCGCTCGGCGTAGAACTGGCGGTCCCAGGGCTGCAGCGCGTCCCGCAGGCCGTCGTCGCGCGCCAGCGCGGTGTACTGCGCGACCTGCTTCAGCGCCGTGGCATGGACGACGCGCCAGGTGCGCATCAGCAGGTCCATCGCCGTCTCGGGCCGGCGGGCCATGCGGTCGGAGATGGCCAGGTGGGCAAAGCTCGCATGGCCCAGCAGGCGGGCCTTCTCGCCGCGCAGCTGCAGGATCTCGGCGGCCACGGGCTTGTTGTCGGTCGGGCCGGCATGGTCGCCGCGGTCGTTCCACAACCGCCAGACGCGCTCGCGCAGCGCGCGGCTGCGCGCGTGGGTCAGCACGGGCCAGACGGTGGCGCGGGCGTTCTGGAGGGCCCAGGCTTCGGGGCGGCCCTTCTGCTGCGCCAGCGCCTTGGCGGCGGCGACGAGCGGGGCCGGCAGGCCGTCCAGCTCGGCTTCGCCGTCGATCCATTCGAACTGCGAGCCACCCTCCTCGATCAGGTTCTGGTTGTACCGGGCCGCCAAGGTGTCGAGGCGCGCGTTCAGCGCCGACAGGCGCTGCTGCTGCGCCGCCGGCAGGCCCGCGCCGGCACGGACGAAGCGGTCGTGGAGCACCTCGGTCAGCCGGCGCTGCATCGGCGCCAGCGCGTCGCGCTGCCGATGAACGGCGGCGATGCGGGCGAACAGGCGCGGGTCGAACAGCGTCTCGCTGTCCAGCCCGGCCAGCAGCGGCGTCACGCGCTGCGTGACGGCCGGCATGTCGCCCACGGCGTTGGCTGCCGCCATCAGCCGGAACAGCGCCGTGACGCGCCGCAGGGGCTCGCCACTGCGTTCGAGCGCCTCGACGGTGTTGGCAAAGCTCGGCGCCTCGGCGTTGGCGGCGATGGCCTCGACCTGAACCCGCTTCAGCGCGATGGCCTCGGTCACGGCCGTCTCCAGCGCCGCGGGTGTTGCCTGCCCGAAAGGCGGCAGCCCCCCCAAGGGGCCGCGCCAGGGCCGCAGCAAGGGATGCATGTCTCAGGGCTCCACGATCCCGACGGCCTCGCGCATCACGCCGATGACGAAGTCCGGGATCTCATAGACGAAGTTGTGGCCCGAACCCGGCGGCGCCACGATGCGCCGCGAGCGGTCGGAGGTGGCCAGGTAGCGCTCGCGCGTGTGGGCGATGACGCGGGTGACGCGCTGGTTCAGCCGCGCATCGGCCGTCTGCGCCTCGGGCAACTGGGCGATGTCGTTGTCGTTCCTGGGCGCCACCAGCCAGACCGCCGTGCCGTCCAGGTCGCCGTCGTAGACGCCGCTGGCCCAGGCGGCACGGGCCGCGCCGGCGGGCGTCAGTTCGGCGTAGATCGAGGCCTGGGCAAAGTCGGCGGCGGCGCGTTCATCGACGGCGCGCGCGGCGACGATCTCCGGGCCCAGCTCGCGGTCCACGGCCGCCAGCACCGCCGCATAGGCCGGCACCTGGCGCTGGGCGGCCAGGTGGCGTTTCATCAGGTCGAAGCCGAACAGGCGCGCCACGCCCGCCTTCAGCGGCGCCAGGCGCAAGGCGCGCAGCGCCTGCAGCGGCGGGCCGTAGATGATGGTGTCCAGCGGTGTCGGGTCCAGCAGCACCAGCGTGTGGACCAGGTCGGGCCGGCGCCGCGCGATATTGGCCGCCAGCAGGCCGCCGAAGGAATGGCCGGCGATGACGAAGGGGCCGGGCTCGCCGGCCAGTTCCAGCACGCGGATCATCTCGTCGGCCTCACGGGCCGTGGTGCGCGGGAAGGGGCCGGCATCGCTCCAGCCGGTGCCGGGCCGGTCGATCAGGAGGGAGCGGGTGCTGCCACGGAAGGCGCGGTGCAGGTGGAAGATGGCATTGCCCCCGGCATGCCCGCCGGCAAACCACAGCACCGCCGGGCGGCCGTCGTGCCGTTCGCCTTCGGCCTGCAGGTGGACGCGGTAGCCGCCCAGATCGACGAAGCGCCCGGGCGCCGGGAAGCGGCGCCGCACCGCCGCACGGCGCGCAAGGTAGCGCAGCGACAGCAGCGCCAGCGCCAGACCGGCCGCGCCCGCGAGCCATCCGCTCAGCGGCGCCAGCAGCAGCGCCACCAGCGCGGCAATCGACAGCCCGGCCCAGTCGCGGCTCAGCAGCGCAAGCAGGGCATTCATGCTCAGGCCGCCGCTGGCTGCGGGCCGACGGCGGGCAGCCGCCACGCCGCGAAGGTCGCCAGCACGAAGGCCGTGCCGGCCATCGTCAAGGACGCGTCGTAGCTGTGGGTGGCGTCGTACACCAGGCCCGAGATCCACGGCGAGACGCCACCGCCCAGCGTGGCCGCCATCATCTGCGTGGCGCTGACCCGGCCGTAGGCCTCGGCCGGGAAGTAGCGGCGCGCCAGGAAGGCGCCGAGGGCGTGGTCGCCGCTGTTGAAGAGGCCGAACATCAGCGCGGCGACTGCGGCCGCCGCCACGCCGTGGCCGAAGTACAGGAGCACCACCGCCCCCAGCGGCGCCAGCACGAAGCCGCGGGCCAGCCAGGTGGCCGGGAAGCGGTCGATGAGCCATCCCGCCAGCAGATTGCCGGCAAGACCGCCCAGGCCGATGACGCTGAGCATGGACGCCGCCTGCGCGAGCGACAGACCGCGATCCTGCAGCAGCGCCGCGAAGTGCATCATGATCGCGCCGATGGCGAAGCCGAAGAACAGGTTCCACCAGGCGAGCGACCACCAGGTGCCGTCCTTCAGGAAGCCCAGCATCGACGGCGCATCGACTTCGTTGACCCGTGCCGCGCGCTGTGCGCCAGGCGCAGGCTCGCGGATCAGCAGCAGCGCCGCAGCGCCGCCCAGCAGCAGACTGACCAGCCCCATCGAGAAGAAGGCATCACGCCAGCCCTGCCGGGCCAGCACCCAGCCGACCCAGGGCGGATGGATCACCGCCCCGATGGACGTGGCGGCGAACAGGATGCCGAGGCCGCGGCCCAGCGAGGCGTCGAACCACTGCTGCACGATCTTGGCCAGCGTCAGCAGCGACGCGCCGGTGCCGGTGAACATCAGCACGACACAGAGCAGGTAGTAGACGCCGACCTGGCCGCCCATGGCGCCGAAGGCCGCGAAGTTGGCCGACTGCAGCAGCACGCCCCACAGCACCAGCGGGCGCAGCGGCAGGTTGTCGATCACCCAGCCCACCAGCGGCATGCTGAGCGGGCCGATGATGGTGACCAGCGTCATCGAGAACGCGATCTGTGCGCGGCTCCAGCCCAGGTCCTGCGTCATCGGGATCAGGAACAGGCCGAAGGTGGAGCCGTACAGCGCCGTCACGCCGAACAGCGCCACCAGGCAGCAGCCCAGCAGCACGCGCCAGCTGGCGCGGGAGTCGGTGGTGGGCGGGCTCATGGCGGTCAGGCGTCAGTAGTCGTAGCGCAGCGACACCGTCAAGGTGCGCGGCTTCTGCAGGAAGTACTGCGCGAAGCTGCCCACGCCGGCCGGGGCGCCGGTGATGCTCTGCACGCCCTTGGAATTGCTCACGTTCGACAGCATGCCCGACAGCGTCCACTGCTCCTTGGTGAAGGCGCTGCCCAGGTCCAGCGTGCCGTAGGAGCCCGCCGGCTTGTTGCCGCCGAGGTACATCACGCGATCGCCGACGAAGCCGTAGGTGCCGAAGACCCGGCCGGCCGTGTCCATCGGGCCGGCGAAGCGATAGCCGGCCTGCAGGGCGGCCTGCCAGCGCGGCGAGCCCGGCAGCCGCGAGCCGGAGGGCGCGGTCATGGCGCCGCCGCCATTGGGCACCTCGACGGCGACGGTGGTCTTGGCCTCGGTGTAGGCGGCCGACAGCGACAGGTCGAACGCCGAGGACACGCGGTAGCGCACGGCGGCCTCCAGCCCCTTGCTCCTGGCGCGGCCCACGTTGGCGATGCCGCTCTCCGGCAGGCCGCCGCTGGCCGTCGTGAAGTAGGTGAACTGGGCGTCCTTCCAGTCCAGCAGGAAGGCGCTGACGTCCAGCTGCAGGCCCCTGGCCGGGTTCAGGCGCAGACCCGTCTCGTAATTCCACAGCGAGTCGGACTTGAACACCTTGAACGGCGCCGAGCCATTGGTGCCGCCATAGCGGTAGCCCTTGCTGACCGTGGCGTACCAGAGACCGGCGTCGCCCATCCTGTACTTGACGTTGGCCTTGGGCGTGAAGCCGCTGTCGGACGAGTCGGGCGGCGCCAGGCTGGAAGGCGCGCCGAACTGCGTGCCGGTCTGCGCATAGTGCGTGGTGGTGCGGTAGTGGCGGCCGCCCACGTCCAGGCTCCAGCCGTTGCCGAAGGCGTACTCGGCATCGGCGAACACGGCGGTCTCGCTGCCGGAGGTGCTGGTGCTCAGGTCCACCAGGTCCGTCAGGCCGAAGGCGCCGGACGGGTCGATCTGCTTGGCATGTCCGCTGCCCGAACTGCGCTGGTAGAACACGCCGGCCACGTAGCTCAGCGGGCCGCCGGGGTTGCTGGCGATGCGCAGCTCCTGCGAGCGGGCGCTGAGCTGGCTTTCCTGCGGCCGGATCACCTGCGGCAGCACCAGGCCCACGCTGGCGAACAGCTCGGTGTCGTCGATCAGGCCCTCGGCCTTGTTGCGCCACCAGCCCGTGAGAGAGGTGAGCGTGTGCGAGCCCAGGTCCCAATCGACCGTCAGGCTGGAGAAGTCGGCCGTGACCTTACGGGCCGAGTTGTTGGGCGCCGTGTGCTCCAGCCGGGCGGGGTCGGGCGAGACGCTGAAGGTGTCGTCCTGCTTCGTGTGCTGCGTGGAGACGACCCAGGTGGCGCTGAGCGCCTGGGTGGGCTTCACCGTGGCCAGTACGCGGGCGCCCCGCTGACGGACCTGGTTGGCATCCTTGGTCTGCGTGCCCAGGTTGTCGATGTAGCCGGGGTCTTCGCGGTCCCAGGCGACGATGCGCAGGCCGGCGGCATTGGCGGCCAGCGGCACGTTGAGCATGCCGGCGACCGAGGGGCCGCCCGCGCCGCCCGACACCTGGGCATAACTCACCAGCACGCTGGCGTCGAAGCTGTCCAGGCGCGGCTTGTTGAACAGATAGCGCACCGCGCCGCCGAGCGAGCCCGAACCGAACAGCGCGCCCTGCGGCCCGCGCAGCACCTCCACGCGGTCGAGGTCGAAGGCGAAGGGGTCGGGCACGATGCCTTTGCCGAGCGGCGACACCAGCGGCACGTCTTCCACGTAGAAGCCGGTCGGCTGCTGCTGGCCGCCGCTGCCTTCGTTGGTGGTCTCGGTGCCGATGCCGCGGATGGTGATCGTGTTGCTGGAGATGTCGCCCTTGTTGAACTGCACGCCGGGCGTGAGCTTGAGCGCGTCCTCCTGGTCCTTGGCGCCGAGCGCTTCCAGCTGCGCGCCCTGCAGCACGCTGACCGAGCCGGCCACGCTGCGCTCGGGCTCGACGCGCTTGTTGGCGGTGATGACGATGCGTTCGAGTTGCGCGTCGGCATCCTTCCTGTCGGCCGGCTGCTGGGCCTGCGCGGCCGGGGCGAAGGCCAGGCCCGCGATGGCCAGCGCTTCGACGAGGCGGCTCGCACGCATGGGGGCGAAGTTCATCATTCGGTGTGCTCCTGCAAGGGGCCGCCCACGAAGACTGCTTGGCGGATGAGCTTCACGATAGGTTCACGCCCGAGGCCGTCCGTGCGTCTTTGGACGGAACATTTAGGAGAAAAGACAGAGGCAGGGGAAAGCCCTGAGGCGATCGGGCCGCGGGAAATCCGGGCCGCTCAGCGCCTGGGCGCCAGCTCCACGACGAAGGGCGCGCGGTGCCGCCGGTACTCGCGCGGCGACAGTCCCACATGACGGTGGAAGGCCGCGGTGAAGCTGCTCTGGTGTTCGTAGCCGACGCGGTCGGCCACCTGCGCGATGGTCAAGGCGCCTTCGAGCAGCAGCTGCTGGGCCTCGCGCATGCGGCGGTCCAGGCAGTGGTCCACCATCGTGGTGCCGAAAGCCTCCTTGAACACCGACTTCAGCTTGTTGAGGCTGACGCCCAGGTCCGATGCCACGTCGCCGAATATCGGCGGGCGGCGGTACTCGCGGTCCAGCCGCTCGCGGGCGGCGCGGGCCACGTCGAGGTCGCGCTTGCGCGGCAGCAGCACGTTGCGGTGGCCGGCGTCCTCGGCGCCGTCGCGCATGGCGTCCAGCGCGAAGGCGATCAGCTCGGTCAGCCGGCCGGTCACCTGCATGGCGCGCAGCTCGCCCGGCAGCCGGCTGTCCAGCGTGTCGGCGATCAGCGCGGCGATGCGCTGGTCCACCGGGAAGGAGGACAGCCGCACCACGTCGGTGGCCCGGTGCATCACGGCGCGCACCGCGGGCGGCAGTTCGTCCTCCAGCAGCCCGAAGCGCCGGGCGAAGGTCTTGGCGCGGAAATTGGCCACCAGGCCCTGCTGGCGCGAGCCGCCCATGACGTCCGCCGTCAGCGTCACGCCCTGCGGCAGGCAGGCCAGCAGCACCTCGGGCCGGTTGAAGACGATGGGCGCGGAGCGGCCGTGGCGGAAGGACACGTCGCAGGCCAGCGACGCCCGCAGCATGATGATGGGCTCCTCGGCCTCGTAGGGCCAGCGCACCGGCTGCGGCAGCACGCAGTTCAGCACGTTGACCATGGCGTCGTCGTCCAGCCGGATCAGGTCGGCCGTGCCGCTGCCGGGCTCGGCGAACACGGTGCGCATGATGTTGCGCGAGATCGGTTTGGCACCGCCATTGGCCGAAGCGCGCTGCCATTCGGCGTCCCAGTCCAGCGGGTGGGGTGCGGTGTCCGCAGCGGCCGTACCCATGAAGTCCGCTCTCCTAAATTTTGGATGCGCCATGCTAATGCAGCGGCGGCGCCGGTCACTAAGGTTCGGACTCATGGAAACGACCGAACTCGAATCCCGGGCACGCGCGCTGATCGACGCGACGCTGGCCTGGGACAACCATGCCTGCATGCCCTTGCGGCCGCTGGACGCCGGTTTCCTGCCGCAGTTGGAGCGGCACCGCCGCGCCGGCTTCGACGTGGTGATGCTCAACGTCGGCTTCGGCGAGCAGGGCATCGAGGAGCACCTGCGCATGGTGGCCGCGCTGCGCCACTGGATCGCAGCGCGGCCGGGCGACTACCTGCTGCTGGAGCGCACGGCCGATGCCGAGGCCGCGCGCCGCAGCGGCCGCCTGGCCGTCGGGCTGGACATCGAGGGCGCCAATGCCATCGGCGACCAGCTCTCGCTGATCGAGCTGTACCGCGACCTGGGCGTGTGGTGGATGTCGATGGCCTACAACCGCAACAACCGCGTGGGCGGCGGCTGCCAGGACGACGACGATCCCGGCCTGAGCGACTTCGGCCGCGCCGTGGTGCGCGAGATGGAGCGCGTGGGCATGGCCGTCTGCGTGAGCCACACCGGGCACCGCACGGCGCGCGAGGTGCTGGGCTACGCGCGGCGCCCGGTGATCTTCTCGCACAGCAACTGCGCGGCGCTGCGCGAGCACCCGCGCAACATTCCGGACGAGCTGATCCGCGCCTGCGCCGACACCGGCGGGCTGGTGGGCATCAACGGCGTGGGCATCTTCCTGGGCGCCAACGACATCGCCAGCGCGACCTACGCCCGGCACATCGACCACGTGGTGCAGCTCGTCGGCCCGCAGCACGCCGGCATCGCGCTGGACTATGTCTTCGACCGCCAGGAGCTGGACGAGTACATGGCCAGGATGAAGCACACCTTCCCGCCGGGATTGGGCTATGAGCTGGGGGGGCGTTTCGTCGCGCCGGAGCAGCTGACGGCCATCGTCGCCACACTGATGGGCTGGGGCTATGACGAGGCGGCGCTGGCGGCCATCCTCGGCGGCAACCTGATGCGGGTGATGAAGGATCTGGAAGGGGCGCGAGGCCATGTCTGAACGGTTGGAGATCAACGCGCTCGCGGAGCGCTTCTGGGCCTGGCAGTGCCGCGAGTTCCCGCTGACCGGCTTCATCGCCGGCATGAAGACGGACGACCCGGTGATGTTCCGCGAGGCGCCCGAGGACCATGACCGCCGCCACGGCGAGGTGCTGCAGTTCCTGGTGCAGCTCGACACCCTCCAGCCGCCGTCCAGCAGCCGTGAGCGCGCCAACGCCGCGCTGCTGCGCCGCGAGCTGGAGGACCTGCGCGACTTCCACCGGCTCGGCGCCCACCAGCGCCCCTGGCTGCTGCCGGTCGGTCCGGAGTTCAACACCATCTACTTCGCCAACCTGACGAGCCTGGGCGACGCGCGGGCCGCCGCGCTGTACCTGGCGCGGCTGCGCACGCTGGCGGGCTTCTTCGACGACGTGGGCCGCAATCTGCGCGACGGCCGGGCGCGGGGCTTCCGCTACCCCAGGGTCGTGCTCGCGCGGGCCGAGTCCAATATGCGCGCCGTGACGCAGACCGCCGTCGAGAAGACGGCCTGGTACGGCCCCTTCGCGCGCAGCACCACGCCATGGCCCGCGGGCGAGGCGGCCAAGGCGGTCATCGCCGAGCAGGTGGTGCCCGCGCTGACGAGGCTGGCCGACGTGCTGCGCGACGAACTGGCGCCCCATGCCCGCGACTCGATCGCGGCGGCCGACGACATCGACGGCGAGCGCTACTACCAGCGCTGGGTCAGCCACTTCACCAACGTCAAGATGACGCCCGACGCGCTGCACGCACTGGGCCTCGCGGAAGCCGAGCGCGTGGAGAAGGCCATCGAGCGGGTGGCCGCCGACGCCGGCTTCGCCGGCCGCGTGGCCGACTACCGCCGACACCTGGCCGAGGCGCCCGAGTTCTTCGCCGCCTCGGCCGAGGCGCTGCGCGAGCGGGTGGAGGTCACGGCCAAGCGCATCGACCGCCAGATCCCGAACTACGTCGGCCGCCTGCCCCGCATCACCTATGGCGTGGAGAGCATCCCCGAAAGCCTGGCGCCGCGCATGCCGCCCGCCTATGCGCAGCCCAGCCCCGGCGACGGCTCGACCGCCGGCATCCTGTGGGTCAGCGGCCTGCCGCAGAAATGCCCGCTCTACATGATCCCGTCGCTGGCGCTGCACGAGGGCTGGCCGGGCCATCTGATGCACCTCGCGCTGGTGCAGGAGCTGGACGAGGTGCCGGCCTTCGCCCGCTACAACGGGCCGAAGTACGGCGCCTGCGTGGAAGGCTGGGCGCTGTACTGCGAGGGCCTGGGCGAGGAGATGGGGCTGTACAAGACGCCGCACGAGCACTTCGGGCGGCTGGACATGGAGTTGTGGCGCGCCTTGAGGCTGGTGGTGGACACCGGCATCCACGCCAAGGGCTGGACACGGGCGCGGGCCGTCCACGAACTCGCCACGCGCGTGTCGCTCAGTCTCGACACCATCGAGGCGGAGGTGGACCGCTACATCGCCCTGCCCGCCCAGGCGCTGGCCTACCAGATCGGCAATCTGCACTTCCGCGAGTTCCGCGAGCGCGCCGAGGCCCGCCTGGGCGACCGCTTCAACCTGCGCCGCTACCACGACCAGCTGCTGGGCATCGGCACGGCCACGCTGCCGGTCATCGGCGACCTGCTGGACGACTGGCTGGCCACGGAGGCGGCGGCATGAGCGCCGAGATCCAGGTCGATCCCGTCTCCGGCGTCGCCTACGCGCTGCACGGGCCCGCGGACGGCGAACCGCTGATGCTGACGATGCCGTTGATGGCCTCGCACGAGGCCATCTTCGGCCCCGAGATGCTGCCGCTTCGTGACGACTATCTGTCGCGCCTGGTGGACCACTACCGCGTGCTGCTGGTGGACTACCCGAGCATCGGCGCGAGCATCGACATCGCCCCCGAGCAACTGACGGCGGAGCGCGTCTGCGCGGACCTGCTGGCCGTGGCCAGCGCGGCTGGCTTCGACCGTTTCACCTACTGGGGCTACTCCTGGGGCGGCGGCGTCGGTTTGCAACTGGCCAGCCGCACGCCGCGACTGAAGGCGCTGGTCATCGGCGGATGGCCCCCGATCCGCGGGCCTTACCAGGCCATCGCCGACGCCGCCGAGCGCAAGCAGCACGACCCCGAGCCCTCGTCGATGGTGGTGCTGCGCAGCAAGGCGCAGTACACGCAGTGGATCCACTACAACCGCAGCGTGCAGCACGGCTGGGACGAAGCGGCGGCATTGCAGGCGATGAGAGATTTGCCCAAGCTGGTGTTCCACGGCGAGCGCGGCGACCTGGTCGAGGCGGGCATCCCGGTGCCCATCGCCAGCCTCGTCCGCAACCATGCGGCCCGGCTGCGCGCGCTGGGCTGGGAGTTGCTGGAAGTCCCGGGCAAGGGCCACGAGGCCTGCATCCACCCGGCGCTGTTCGTGCCCGGGATCCGCGCCTTCCTGGAGCGCAGCCTGAGCTGACTTCAGGCAGGCAGGGCTCGTTCCCTGCTGCTCGGCCGGGGCGCACCGACTCGCCGCGCCGTTCCCGGTTGGGCGTTTTCGCTTCGCGCGGCAGCGTTTCCCTGCGGCAGGTCAAGGCAGGCTTGATGTAGTTGCGTACATTACGCAACCATGCCCGCCGACCTCTGGAGCCAGTTCGACGCCGCGCCGCTGCTGCTGACGCTGCGCGTCGCCGGCGTCGCCACGCTGCTGGCGCTGGCGCTCGGCGTCGCGCTCGGCTGGGTGTTCGCGCGCACGCGGCTGCCGGGGCGGGGGCTGCTGGAGGCCGTCTGCATGCTGCCCCTGGTGCTGCCGCCCACCGTGCTGGGCTATGGCCTGCTGGTGCTGATGGGCCGGCGTAGCGCGCTGGGCGCCTGGCTGCGCGCGCACTTCGACTACACGGTCATCTTCAACTGGCACGGCGCGGTGCTCGCGTCCACCCTGGTCGCGCTGCCGCTGGTGCTCAAGGGCGCGAGCAGCGCCTTCGCCCAGGTGGACCGCAGCCTCGAAGCCGCCGCGCGCACGCTGCGCCAGTCGCGCTGGAGCGCCTTCGTGCGCGTGACGCTGCCGCTGGCCTGGCCCGGCATCCTCGCCGGCACGCTGCTGGCCTTCGCCCGCGCGATGGGCGAGTTCGGCGCCTCGCTGATGGTCGCCGGCTCCATCCCCGGCCAGACGCAGACCGCGTCCATGGCCATCTACGACGCCGTCCAGGCCGGCCGCGACGACCTGGCCCTGCTGCTCGCCCTCGTCGTGTCGGCCGTCTCGGTCGCCATCCTCGTCTTGTCCAACCGCTATCTGCAACGCTCATCGCCATGAAGAAACGCCTGCTGCTCTCGCTCGCCCTCGCCACCTCGCTGTCGGCCCTGCCGCTGTTCGCGGCGGCCCAGCAACTCACCGTCTCGGCTGCCGCCAGCCTGAAGGAAGCCTTCCAGGACATCGGCCCGCGCTTCAGCGCCACCAAGCCGGGCGTGGACGTGCGCTTCAACTTCGCCGCCTCGGGCGTGCTGCTGCAGCAGATCGCCCAGGGCGCGCCGGTGGACGTGTTCGCCAGCGCCGACCAGGCGACCATGGACCGCGGCGCCGAGCAGAAGCTCATCGCCGCCGACACGCGGCGCGACTTCGCCGCCAATTCCCTCGTGCTCATCACGCCCGTCCAGGGCGGCCCGGCCGTCGCGGCGCTGGCCGACCTCGACAAGGCCGAGGTCCGCCGCATCGCCGTCGGCAAGGTCGCCTCGGTGCCCGTGGGCCGCTACACCCAGCAGGCGCTGGAAAGCGCCCAGCTCTGGGCCGGCCTGCAACCCAAATTCGTCTTCGCCGACAACGTGCGCCAGGTGCTGGACTACGTCTCGCGCGGCGAGGTCGAGGCCGGCTTCGTCTACCGCACCGATGCCGAGTTGCTCAAGGACAAGGTGCGCATGACGATGACCGTGGGCGGCCACACGCCGGTCACCTACCCCGTCGCCGCCGTCGCCGACAGCAAGCAGGCCGCGCTGGCGCGCGACTTCGTCGCCTTCCTCGGCGGCGCGGAAGCGCAGGCCATCCTCGCCAAATACGGCTTCGGCAAGCCTTGATCGACGTTGCGCTGCAACTCAGCGTGAGCGACGCGCGGCGGCGCTTCGACCTCGACGTCGCCTTCGCCACCGACGCGCCCTTCGTCGCCCTCTACGGCCCCTCGGGCGCCGGCAAGTCGCTGACCCTGCAGGCCATGGCCGGCCTGCTGCCCGTGCGCGCCGGCCACGTGCGGCTGAACGGGCGCACGCTGCTCGACACGGCGTCCGGCCGCTGCCTGCCGCCCGAGGCGCGCGGCGTCGGCTACCTGTTCCAGCACTACGCGCTCTTCCCCCACCTCAGCGTGCGCGACAACATCGCCTTCGGCCTGACGAGCTGGCGCCGCCGCCTCGATGCCGGCGACGCGGCGCGCGTCGATGAGCTGATCGAATCCTTCGGCCTCGCGGCGCTGGCGCGCAGCCGGCCGGCCACCCTCTCGGGCGGCCAGCAGCAGCGCGTCGCGCTGGCGCGGGCCCTGGCCGCCAACCCGCAGGTGCTGCTGCTGGACGAGCCCTTCGCCGCCCTGCACCCGATGCTGCGCCAGCAACTGCGCGACGAGCTGCGCGCCGTGCGCGAACGCTGGGGCATCCCGGCCGTCATGATCACCCACGACCTCGACGACGTGGCGGCCCTCGCCCACCGCGCCTACCTCATCGACGGCGGCCGCGTCGTCCGCGAGGTGGACCTCGACGGCGGAGACGCCCTGATCGACGCCCCCACACCGCCCCGCCCGGAGGAAGCCCGCCGCCGCGACCTCCTGAAAGCCCAGTTGACATGAAAACCCTGTTCGCCCTGCTCGCCGCCCTGCTCTGCACCCTCGCCCAGGCCCAGCTGCAACTGCAGCGCCTGGACGGCAGCCGCGTCACGCTGGACGCGGCCGCCCTCGCCGCGCTGCCGCACGAAGCCGTCAAGGCCGAGGCCCACGGCCATGCGGTCGAGGTGAACGCCATCGACCTGCGCGAGGTGCTGCGCGCCGCCGGCATCGAGCCGCCGCAGCAGGTGCGCGGCGCGGCGCTGCGCCAGGTGCTGCTGGCCGGCGCGCGCGACGGCTACGGCGTCGCCTTCTCCTGGGCCGAGCTGGACCCCGCCCTCGGCGGCCGGCGCGCCTTCCTCGTCCACGCCGGGCTCAAGCCCGACGAGGGCCCGCTGCGCCTCGTCGTGCCCGCCGACGCCCGGCCCGCCCGTTGGGTGCGACAGTTGGAGACGCTCCGACTGATCTCGCCACCTTGAACCCCAACCCCAAACCCGCCGACCACCCGCTGCTGCAAGGCGAGCTGCGCCTCGCCGGCCGGCTCGACGCCCGCTTCTTCGACCTGCTCGCCGCGCTGGCCCTCACCGGCTCGCTGCAAAAGGCCGCGCGCGTGGCCGGCTACAGCTACAAGGGCGCCTGGCTGGTGCTGGACGCGGCCGGTGCGCTCACCCACGCGCCGCTGCTGGCCAGCGCCACCGGCGGCAAGGGCGGCGGCGGCACGCGGCTCACGGCCGAGGGCCAGGCCCTGCTGGCCGCCTGGCGTGGCCTACAGTCGCGGCTGGCCGGCTTCCTGAGCGAGCAGGAAGCCTGGCTGAACGAACAACCGGGGCTCGCCGCCCTGCTGAAAAGGATGAGCATGAAGACCAGCGCCCGCAACCAGTTCCACGGCCAGATCGCCGACGTGCACGCCGGCCCGGCCACGACGACGGTGCGCCTCGCGCTGGCCGGCGGCCAGCACGTCACCGCGTCGCTGACCACCCAGGCCGCGCAGGAGCTGGGCGCCCGGGCCGGCCAGGATGCGCTGGCCCTCGTGAAGAGCAGCGAAGTCGTGCTGGTGACCGACTTCGGCGGCTACCGCCTCTCGGCCCGCAACCAGCTCGCCGGCACCGTGTCGCGCGTGCAGCGCGGTGCGGTGTCCACCCTGGTCGGGCTGACGCTGCCGGGCGGCAGCACCGTGACCGCCAGCGTCACCAACGATGCGGTGGACGCGCTGGGCCTCGCGGTCGGCCAGCCGGCCACCGCCGTGTTCAAGGCCTATGCGGTGATGCTGGCCGTGCGCGGCTGAGGCCTTGCGCCAGGGCCTGCATAAGGAAATAAGAAAACTGTTCTTCCGGTAATAAGCAACTTTGGGCAACCTCGCGGCCTCGTTCACCCGACCGGCCACGACATGCCCCTCATCCTCTCCACCCGCCGCACCGTCCTCGCGCTGATCGCCTCGGCCGCCGCCCTGCCCGCGCTGGCCGCCGAGCCGGCCACGCTGCTCAACGTCTCCTACGACGTGGCGCGCGAGCTGTACAAGCAGATCAACCCCGCCTTCGTCGCCGCGCAGAAGGCCAAGGGCCAGGCCGTCATCGTCAACCAGAGCCATGGCGGCTCCAGCAAGCAGATCGGCGCCGTCATCGGCGGCCTGGAGGCCGACGTGGTGACGATGAACCAGGCCACCGACGTGGACCAGCTCGCCGCCAGCGGCCTGACCCCCGCCGACTGGCGCAGCCGCTTCCCCAACAACGCCGCGCCCTATTCGTCCACGATGACCTTCCTCGTCCGCAAGGGCAACCCCAAGGGCATCAAGGACTGGGCCGACCTCGCCCGTCCCGGCGTGCAGGTCATCATCCCCAACCCCAAGGTCACCGGCAACGGCCGCTACAGCTATCTGGCCATCTGGGGCAGCGTGCTGGCCAACGGTGGCAGCGAGGCGCAGGCACGCGACCTGGTCACCAAGGTGCTGAGCAATGTGCCCGTGCTCGACGGCGGCGGCCGGGGGGCGACGACGACCTTCACCCAGCGCGCCATCGGCGACGTACTCGTCACCTTCGAGGCCGAGGTGGAATTGATCGAGAACGAATTCGGCAAGGGCCAGTTCGAGCAGGTCAACCCCAGCATCTCCATCGAGACGGACGCGCCCGTGGCCCTGGTGGACAAGGTCAATGCCAAGAAGGGCACCGCCGCGCTGGCCAAGGCCTACCTGGACTTCCACTGGAGCCCCGAAGGCCAGGACATCATCGCCAGGAACAACTTCCGCCCGCGCGACCCGGCCGTGTTCAAGAAGCACGCGCAGCGCTTCGCCAACATCAGGCTGTTCACGGTGGACCAGACGCTGGGCGGCTGGGCAAAAGTCAGCAAGACTCATTTCGCAGACGGCGGTACCTTCGACCAGGTGATGGCCAGCATCAAGCGTTGACGTTGACCCCTCGCCCGGTCGCGCCGCGCCGAACGCGGGCCTGACCAGGCGCTCCCCCGAGGGGACGGCGATGCTTGGCGGATCGACCGCCAGGCGCATCGCCCTCGCGGGCCGGCTTGGAGCGGCCCGGCGCTCGGCCCGAAATGCAAATCCAATCACTCATATGGCTTCGTTCTCGTTGGGGCGACGACGCGTGCTGCCCGGCTTCGCGCCGACGCTGGGCTTCACGCTGTTCTATCTGTCGCTGATCGTGCTGGTGCCGCTGGCGGCGGTGTTCATCAAGTCCTCGGGCAACGGTTGGGACGCCTTCTGGGCCGCCGCCACCGCGCCGCGCGTGATGGCCTCGTACCAGCTCAGCTTCGGCGCCTCGCTGATCGCGGCCTTCATCAATCTGTTCTTCGGCCTCATCCTGGCCTGGTGCATCGTGCGCTACGAGTTCCCGGGCAAGAAACTGGTCGATGCCCTCATCGACCTGCCCTTCGCCCTGCCCACCGCCGTCGCCGGCATCGCGCTGACGGCGCTGTATGCGCCCAACGGCTGGGTCGGCGCGCTGTTCGCCAAGTACGACATCAAGATCGCCTTCACGCCCACGGGCATCCTGCTGGCGCTGATCTTCATCGGCCTGCCCTTCATCGTGCGCACCGTGCAGCCGGTGCTGGAAGACATGGAGACCGAGCTGGAAGAAGCCGCCGCCTCCCTCGGCGCCCGGCGCTGGACGACCTTCCGCTACGTCGTGCTGCCCACGCTGCTGCCGGCGCTGCTGACCGGCTTCGCGCTCGCCTTCGCGCGCGCCGTGGGCGAGTACGGCTCGGTGATCTTCATCGCCGGCAACATCCCGATGGTCAGCGAGATCACGCCGCTGATGATCATTGCCAAGCTGGAACAGTACGACTACGTGGGCGCCACGGCCATCGCGGCGGTGATGCTGATCGTCAGCTTTGTCTTGCTGTTGGCCATCAACGGCCTGCAGGCGTGGAGCGCGCGCCGGGGAGTGCGCAAATGAGCGCGGCACTGCATCTCGCCCCGCCCCGCGCTCGCGCCAAATACCAGGACAACCCCGCCACGCGCGAGGCGCCCTGGGTGCGGCGCACGCTGCTGGTGCTGGGCTTAGGCTTCTTCGCCGCCTTCCTCGTGCTGCCGCTGGTGGCCGTGTTCACCGAGGCGCTGCGCAAGGGCTGGGAGGTCTATTTCGCGTCGCTGGCCGACGAGGAGACCTTCTCGGCCATCCGGCTGACGCTGATCGCCGCCGCCATCGCCGTGCCGCTGAACCTCGCGTTCGGCCTGGCGGCGTCGTGGCTGATCGCCAAGCACGAGTTCCGCGGCAAGCAGTTGCTGGTCACGCTGATCGACCTGCCCTTCTCGGTCTCGCCCGTCGTCGCCGGCCTGATGTATGTGCTGATCTTCGGCGCCCAGGGCTGGTTCGGGCCCTGGCTGCAGGCGCACGACCTGAAGATCATCTTCGCCGTGCCCGGCATCGTGCTCGCCACCGTGTTCGTCACCTTCCCCTTCGTCGCCCGCGAGCTGATCCCGCTGATGCAGGCCCAAGGCAAGGACGAGGAAGAAGCCGCCACCGTGCTCGGCGCCAGCGGCTGGCAGACCTTCCGCCGCGTGACCCTGCCCAACATCAAATGGGGCCTGCTCTACGGCGTCATCCTGTGCAATGCGCGCGCCATGGGCGAGTTCGGCGCGGTGTCGGTCGTCTCCGGCCACATCCGCGGCCTGACGAACACGCTGCCGCTGCAGGTCGAGATCCTCTACAACGAATACCAGTTCGCGGCGGCCTTCGCCGTGGCCTCGCTGCTGGCGCTACTGGCGCTGGTGACGCTGGTGATCAAGCAATTCGTCGAGTGGCGCGCGTCGGTCGCGTCGAAGGAAGCGTGATGGGAATTGAAGTCCAAAACATCCACAAGAGCTTCGGCAATTTCACGGCGCTGGGCGACGTGTCGCTGGACTTCCCGCGCGGCGAACTCGTCGCCCTGCTCGGCCCCTCGGGCTGCGGCAAGACGACGCTGCTGCGCATCATCGCCGGCCTGGAGCAGGCCGACCGAGGCCGCGTGCTGCTGGACGGCCAGGATGCGTCCGACACCCATGTGCGCGAGCGCCAGGTCGGCTTCGTCTTCCAGCACTACGCGCTGTTCCGCCACATGACGGTGTTCGACAACGTGGCCTTCGGCCTGCGCGTCAAGCCCCGCAAACAACGCCTGCCCGAGGCCGAGATCAAGCAGCGTGTCACCGAACTGCTCAAGCTCGTGCAGCTCGACTGGTTAGGCGACCGCTTCCCGCCCCAGCTCTCCGGCGGCCAGCGCCAGCGCATCGCCCTGGCCCGCGCGCTCGCCGTCGAGCCGCGCGTGCTGCTGCTGGACGAGCCTTTCGGCGCGCTCGACGCCAAGGTGCGCAAGGAGCTGCGCCGCTGGCTGCGCCGCCTGCACGACGAACTGCACATCACCAGCATCTTCGTCACGCACGACCAGGACGAGGCGCTCGAAGTGGCCGACCGCATCGTGCTGATGGACCACGGCCGCGTCGAGCAGGTCGGCACGCCGCAAGAGGTCTACGAGCGGCCGGCCACGCCCTTCGTCTACGGCTTCCTCGGCGCGGTGAACCGCTTCGTCGGCCATGCGCGCGGCGGCATGCTGCACATCGGCGAGCACCAGTTGCCGGGCGCCCATGGTGAGGGCCAGGGCGAAGTCCTCGCCTACGCCCGCCCGCACGAATTGCGCATCGCCACCGACGAGGCCGCCCCCGGCCTGGCCGCGACGGTCGAGCGCGTGCTGGCCTTCGGCGCCAGCGCCCGCGTCGAGCTGATCGGCCCGGATGGCCAGCCCCTCGAAGCCGAGCTGACCCGCGAACAGGCCGAGGCCCTGCGCCTGCAGGGCGGCCAGCGCGTCAGGCTCAGCGCGGCACGGCTCAGCCTGTTCGAGGCGGGGGCGGGGATTTAGGTCGTCGGGCCGCTCCGTTCCCCGCGCTCTCGGCACAAGCATCCCGCCACATACCCACCGCATACCCACGAACGATTTCCTTCGTTCCCCAGCCGGCGCCGCATCCGCACACTGAAGGCTTCTCACCCCACCCCATGAGCCCGCTCATGAGCACCACCGTGAAGCCGCCCCGCATCCTCATCATTCCCGGCCTGCGCGACAGCGGCCCCGCCCACTGGCAGAGCTGGCTGCAAGCCCAATACCCCGACGCCCGCCGAGTCACCCAGCGCGACCCCAGCCGCCCCGAGCTGGAGCGCTGGGCCGAGCGCATCACGCGCACGCTCGAAGTGGCGGGCGAGGGCGAATGGCTCGCCGTCGCCCACAGCTTCGGCTGCCTCGCGCTGGCCCGTCACCTGGCCGACCACCCGGATTCGTCCATCCGCGAAGCGCTGTTCGTCGCCCCCGCCGAGCCCGACAAGTTCGGCCTCGCGCCCAGCCTGCCGCAGCAGCGCCTGCCGCGCCGCAGCCGCCTCATCGCCAGCAGCACCGACCCGTGGATGAGTGCCGCCAGAGCCGCCCGCTGGGCACAGCGCTGGGGCGCGAGCTACAGCAACCTCGGCGCCGTGGGCCACATCAATGCCGAGGCCGGCTTCGGCCCCTTCCCGCTGGCGCAGGCCTGGGTCGAGGCCGCGCGGCGGCGCGCGCGCCCGGCCGAGCCACAGGAGTGGCCCGTCGCCGCCTGAACAAACCGCATATCCATATGGCGATTTCTTCGGCGACAAGCGCGCGCCGGTTTCCAAGAATCGCGCATGAACTTCCAGCAACTCCGCTCCGTCCGCGAGGCCCAGCGCCGCGGCTTCAACCTGACCGAGGTGGCCCAGGCCCTGCACACCTCGCAACCCGGCGTCAGCCGCCAGATCCGCGAACTGGAGGAGGAACTCGGCATCGAACTCTTCGTGCGTGCCGGCAAGCGGCTCACCGGCCTGACCGAGCCGGGCGCGCAGGTGCTGCCCGTCATCGAGCGCCTGCTGCTCGAAGCCGACAACCTCAGGCGCGCCGCCGATGACTTCGCCAGCGCCGGCAGCGGCCGGCTGCGCATCGCCGCCACGCACAGCCAGGCGCGCTACGCGCTGCCGCCCGCCGTGCGCGACTTCCGCGCCCGCCACCCCGACGTGAGCCTGCATCTGCAACAGGGCTCGCCGCAGCAGATCGCGCAACTGCTGCTCGACGGCGAGGCCGACGTGGGCGTCGCCACCGAGGCGCTGGCGCAGTACCCGGAGCTGGTCGCCCTGCCCTGCTACCGCTGGACGCATGCCGTCGTCGTGCCGCCCGGCCATCCGCTGCTGGACGGCGCGCCGCTGACGCTGGCGCGGCTGGCGCAGTTCCCCATCGTCACCTACGAGCCCGGCTACACCGGCCGCTCGCACATCGACGCCGCCTTCGCCGCCGCGCGGCTGGCGCCGCAGATCGTGCTGAGCGCGATGGACGCCGACGTCATCAAGACCTATGTGGAGCTCGGGCTGGGCGTGGGCATCGTCGCGGCCATCGCCTTCGACGACGAGCGCGACCGCCACCTGCGCGCCCTCGATGCCCGCCACCTGTTCGAGGACAACATGACGCGGCTGGCCGTGCGCCGCAACGCCTATCTGCGCGACTATGTGTACGCCTTCATCCACACCTTCGCCTCGCCGCTGACGCGCGCCGTCGTGGACGAGGCGCGGCATTCGGCGCCCGCATGAGCTAGCGCGATCTTCTTCTTTGCCCGCCGCGCGGCGCCTGCCTAGAGTGGGGCTCCTTCTCTCGCCACACTCTGCTAACTCAAAGACCATGCGCCAACTGCTCACCGCCCTGACCATCGCCCTCGCCAGCACCGCCGCGCTGGCCCAGACCTCGCTGCTCAACGTCTCCTACGACCCGACGCGCGAGCTTTATCAAGACTTCAACAAGGCCTTCGCCGCGCACTGGAAGGCAAAGACCGGCGAGACCCTCGCCCTCAAGGCCTCGCACGGCGGCTCGGGCAAGCAGGCCCGCGCCGTCATCGACGGGCTGGAGGCCGACGTGGTGACCCTGGCCCTGGCCTACGACATCGACGCCGTGGCCGACCACAAGCTGCTGCCGCTGGACTGGCAGAAGAAGCTGCCCCAGAACGCCAGCCCCTACACGTCCACCATCGTCTTCCTGGTGCGCAAGGGCAACCCCAAGGGCCTGAAGGACTGGCCGGATCTGGCGCGCAGCGGCGTCGAGGTCATCACGCCCAACCCCAAGACCAGCGGCGGCGCGCGCTGGAACTACCTGGCCGCCTGGGGCTACAACCTGAAGAACGGCGGCACGCCGGCCACGGCCAAGGAGTTCGTGAAGCGCATCTACGCCAACGCCAAGGTGCTCGACTCGGGCGCGCGCGGCTCGACGACGACCTTCGTCGAGCGCGGCATCGGCGACGTGCTGATCGCCTGGGAGAACGAGGCCTTCCTGGCCGTCAAGGAGCTCGGGCCGGACAAGTTCGAGATCGTCACGCCCAGCATCTCCATCCTCGCGGAGCCGCCCGTCGCCGTGGTGGACAAGGTGGTGGACAAGCGCGGCACGCGCAAGCAGGCCCAGGCCTATCTGGACTACCTCTACAGCCCCGAGGGCCAGGAGATCGCGGCGCGCAACTACTACCGCCCGCGCGACCCGCAAGTGGCGGCCAAGTACGCCAAGCAGTTCGCACCGGTGAAGCTGTTCACCATCGACGAGTACTTCGGCAACTGGCGCCAGGCGCAGAAGGCGCACTTCGACGACGGCGGCGTGTTCGACCAGATTTACGTGAAATAACCAAGAGGCCCCTCGCCCCCAAGGGCAAGGGCCACAAGGGGGCGGCAGCGCTCGGGCCGCCCGGCCAACACGACCGCTGGGGGTCAGGCGGCGAGGTCGAACACCAGCACCTCGGCATCGCGGCCGGCGCTGAACGCGAGGCCTGCCGTCGCACGAATCTGCAGGGCGTCGCCGCCCGACAGGCGCTGCCCGTTCACCACGAGTTCGCCACGCACGAGGTGGACGTAGGCGATGCGGCCCGGCGCCAGCGCCAGCTCGGCAGCCTCGTCGCCGTCGAAGAGGCCGGCGTAGAGCCTCGCGTCGGCATGGATCGTCACCGCCCCTGCGGCGCCATCCTTCGCCGCCACCAGGCGCAGCCGGCCGCGCTTCTCGGCCGCGTCGAAATGCTTCTGCTCATAGCTCGGCGCCATGCCGCGCTGGTCGGGCAGGATCCAGATCTGCAGGAAATGCGTCGTCTGGTCCTTCGCATGGTTGAACTCGCTGTGCAGCACGCCGCTGCCGGCGCTCATGCGCTGCACGTCGCCGGGGCGGATGACGCCGCCCTGCCCGCCGCCCTTGTCGCCACCGTTACCCATGCTGTCCCTGTGCGCCAGCTCCCCCGAGAGCACATAGCTGAGGATCTCCATGTCCCGGTGGCCATGCGTGCCGAAGCCGGTGCCCGGCGCGATGCGGTCCTCGTTGATGACGCGCAGCGCCCCGAAGCCCATGCGGGCCGGGTCGTGGTAGTCGGCGAAAGAAAAGCTGTGGAAGGACTTCAGCCAGCCGTGGTCGGCATGGCCGCGGTCGCAGGACTTGACGAGTTGCAGCATCGTGGGCGCTCCTCCTGGTTGCTCGATGCCATCAATGTAGGAGCCGCCCCCGCCCCACCCACCCAGGCCGCTTGATGGCACCGTTCAAATAGACTGAACGCATGCCGCCCCCCAACGACAAGCGCCGCGCGCTGACCCCCGAGGCCCTGTCCATGATGGACACCATCGCCCGCACCGGCAGCTTCGCGGCGGCGGCGCGCGAGATGGGCCGCGTGCCCTCGGCCCTGACCTATGCGGTGCGCCAGCTCGAAGACGCGCTGGACGTGCTGCTCTTCGACCGCAGCTCCCGCCAGGCCGTGCTGACCGCGGCGGGCCAGGAATTGCTGCACGAGGGCCGCCGCCTGCTGCGGGAGCTGGATGCCGTGGCCAACCGCGTGCGCCGCATCGCCACCGGCTGGGAGAGCGAACTGACGCTGGCCGTGGACGACGCCATCGCCCGCCGCGCGCTGTTCGAGCTGATGGACGCCTTCTACGCCGAGCAGACCGACAGCGGCGAGCCGCCGCCGACGCGGCTGCGGCTGCGCGTCGAGGTGCTGGCCGGCACCTGGGAAGCGCTGCTGCACGGCCAGGCCGACCTCGCCATCGGCGTGCCCGCCTCGCTGCAGAACAGCAGCATCCACTGCGAGCCCGCCGGGGAGCTGGAGTTCGTCTTCTGCGTCGCGCCCCACCACCCACTGGCCGCGCTGCCCGAGCCGCTGAGCGCCGCGCAGATCGCCGCACACCGCGTCGTCGCCGTGGCCGACAGCGCCCGCCTGCTCGCGCCGCTGACCGTCGGCCTGCTGCCCGGGCAGGACGTGCTGACCGTGCCCTCGCTCGCCACCAAGCTCGAAGCCCTGCTGCGCGGCCTCGGCTGCGGCTCCCTGCCCGCGCCCATGGTGCGCCGCCACGTCGAAGCCGGCCGCCTCGTGCGCAAGGCCACCTACGAAGGCCGCCGCACCGGCGAGATGCACTACGCCTGGCGCCAGACGCCGGCCGGCGGCCAGCCGCCCGGCAAGGCCCTCGCCTGGTGGATCGCCAAACTGCGCGGCGCGGCCACGCAGCGCGCGCTGCTCGAACAGCACGAGGGCCTGCTGCTTTGAGCTACCGGGGACGCTTCGCCCCCTCGCCCACCGGCCCGCTGCACGCCGGCTCCCTGGTGGCCGCGCTGGCGAGCTGGCTGGACGCGCGCGCGCACGGCGGCCGCTGGCTCGTCCGCATCGAAGACGTGGACGGCCCGCGCTGCCCGTCTGGCACGGCCGACTTCATCCTCGGCCAACTCGCCGCGCTGGGCCTGCACCCGGACGAGCCGCCCCTCTGGCAATCGCAGCGCGGCGACCTTTACCAGGCCGCGCTGACCCGACTCATCGCCGCCGGACACGCCTATGGCTGCGCCTGCACCCGCGCCGAAATCGCCGCCCTCGCCGGCCCGCGCCCCAAGCACGGTGAACTCGTCTACCCCGGCACCTGCCGCCCCGGCACCCAGGGCCGCGCGGTGCGCGCCTGGCGCCTGCGCGCCGAAGGCCGCATCGACTGGCACGACCGCCGCCTCGGCCCGCAATCGCAGGACCTCGCCGCCGAGGTCGGCGACTTCGTGCTGAAACGCGCCGACGGCCTCTGGGCCTACCAACTCGCTGTCGTCGTGGACGACGCCGAACAAGGCATCACCGACGTCGTGCGCGGCGAAGACCTCGCCGACAACACCCCACGCCAGATCGCACTGCAACGCGCCCTTGGCCTGCCCACGCCGCGCTATCTGCACACGCCCCTGGTGCTGGCGGCGGACGGGCACAAGCTGTCCAAACAGAACGGCGCGGCGGCGCTCGACCTGGGCGACCCCAGGGCGCGGCTGCGCGAAGCGGCCGAACGGCTGGGCCTGCAAGCTGCCGGCACCAACCTCGGCGAGGTGCTGGCGGCGGCGGTGGGGCAGTGGGCGCCAATGGAGGGCATGGCGGCTCGGTAGCTACAAGGCCGGGGACCGGTGTCGGGGCGCTCACCCCGGCCCACGGAGCGGCTGGTCACCGCCGTGGCGACCAGCGCAGCGCCTCAACCCAGCGCCTTCCTCGCGTTCTGGAACATCCGCAGCCAGGGGCTGTGCGCGCTGCGGTCGCCGCTCGTCCAGCTCATCTGCACATTGCGGAAGACGCGCTCCGGGTGGGGCATCAGCGCCGTGAAGCGGCCGTCGGCCGTCGTCACCGAGGTCAGGCCGCCGGGGCTGCCGTTGGGGTTGAAAGGGTAGGTCTCGGTGGCCGCGCCGTGATGGTCCACGAAGCGCATCGCGGCGATGGCCTGGGCCGCATCGCCCTGGGCGGCGAAGTTCGCAAAGCCCTCGCCGTGCGCGACGGCGATGGGCAGGCGGCTGCCGGCCATGCCTTGGAAGAAGATGCTGGGCGAGTCGAGCACTTCGACCAGCGACAGCCGCGCCTCGAACTGCTCGCTGCGGTTGCGCGTGAAGCGCGGCCAGGCGCCGGCGCCGGGGATGATGGGGGCCAGCGCAGCCAGCATCTGGCAGCCGTTGCAGACGCCCAGGGCCAGCGTGTCGGGCCGGGCGAAGAAGGCGCGGAACTGCGCCGCCAGCACCGGGTTGAACATGATGCTGCGCGCCCAGCCTTCGCCCGCGCCCAGCGTGTCGCCATAGCTGAAGCCGCCGCAGGCGACGAAGGCCGCGAAGCCGTCCAGCGTGACCGCGCCGCGTTGCAGGTCGCTCATGTGGACGTCGAAGCTCTCGAAGCCGCCCTGCGCCATCGCATAGGCCATCTCGACGTGGGAGTTGACGCCCTGCTCGCGCAGGATGGCGACCTTCGGCTTGGCGCCGGTGTTGATGAAGGGGGCCTCGGGCGTGAAGCTCAGGTGGACGTGCAGGCCGGGGTCGCCGGCGTCGCCGGCCGCCGCGTGTTCGGCGTCCGCGCCGGCCGGGTTGTCGCGCAGCCGGGCGATGCGCCAGCTCACTTCGTCCCAGGTCTGTTGCAGGGCCGTCAGGTCGGCGGCGAAGACCTTTTTCGCGTCGCGCCAGACTTCCATCTGCCGCGCCGCGTTGGGCTTGGCGACGACGTGGGCGTGCCGGGACAGGCCATGCGCGCGCAACGTCTGCATGACGGCATCGCGGTCGGCGGCGCGCACCTGGATCAGCGCGCCCAGTTCCTCGGCGAACAGCGCGCGCAGCGTCAGTTCCTCGCGGCGGGCGTTGACCTGCGCGGCCCAGTTCTTGGAGTCGCCCACGTCGGCGCGGCTGTCGCTGATGCCGTCGCCTTCGGTGACGAGCATGTCCACATTCAGGCTCAGGCCGGTCTGGCCGGCAAAGGCCATTTCGCAGGCCGCCGCCCACAGGCCGCCGTCCGAACGGTCGTGGTAGGCCAGCAGCTTGCCGTCGGCGCGCAACGCATTGATCGCGTTGACCAGCGAGACCAGCAGTTGCGGCTCGTCCAGGTCGGGCACGTCGGCGCCGAACTGGTTCAGCGTCTGCGCGAGGATGGAGCCGCCCATACGGTGTTGGCCTTGACCGAGGTCGATCAGGATCAACGCCGAGTCCTCGCGCCGCCACTCCGGCGTCAGCGTGCCGCGCACGTCGGCGATGCTGGCGAAGGCCGAGACGATCAGCGACACCGGCGCGGTGACCTGCTTGTCGTCCCCACCCTCGCTCCATTTGGTGCGCATCGACAGCGAATCCTTGCCCACCGGGATCGAGATGCCCAGCGCCGGGCACAAGTCCATGCCCACGGCCTTCACCGTGTCGAACAGCGCGGCGTCCTCGCCCGGCTCGCCGCAGGCGGCCATCCAGTTGGCGCTGAGCTTCACGCGCGGCAACTCGATCGGCGCGGCGAGCAGATTCGTGATCGCCTCGGCCACGGCCATGCGGCCTGAGGCGGGCGCGTTGACAGCGGCCAGCGGCGTGCGCTCGCCCATGCTCATGGCCTCGCCGGCAAAGCCCTGGAAGTCGGCCAGCGTGACGGCGCAGTCCGCCACCGGCAGCTGCCAGGGTCCGACCATCTGGTCGCGGTGGTTGAGGCCGCCGACGGTGCGGTCGCCGATGGTGACGAGGAAGCGCTTGCTGGCGACGGTCGGGTGGCGCAGCACGTCGAAGGCGGCCTGCGCCAGCGTCGCGCCGGTGAGGTCGAGCGCGCCGCCGCTGCGCGCCACGCGGGCCACGTCGCGCGTCATCTTGGGCGGCTTGCCGAGCAGCACGTCCATCGGCATGTCGATGGGGTAGCCCTCGCCATCGGCGAGCTTCAGTTCACGCACCTCGGTCGTCACGCCGACGACGGCGAAGGGGCAGCGCTCGCGTTCGCACAGCGCCTTGAACTGGTCGAGGCTCTCCGGCGCAATCGCCAGCACATAGCGCTCCTGGCTCTCGTTGCACCAGACTTCCTTCGGCGCCAGGCCCGACTCTTCGAGCGGCACGGCGCGCAGGTCGAAGCGCGCGCCCCGGCCCGCGTCGTTGACCAGCTCGGGGAAGGCGTTGGAGATGCCGCCCGCGCCCACGTCGTGAATGGCCAGCACCGGGTTGGCCGCGCCCAAGCCCCAGCAGTGGTTGATGACTTCCTGCGCGCGCCGCTCGATCTCGGGGTTGCCGCGCTGCACGGAGTCGAAGTCCAGGTCGGCCGTGTTGGTGCCCGCCGCCATCGACGAGGCCGCGCCGCCGCCCATGCCGATGCGCATGCCGGGGCCGCCCAACTGGATCAGCAGCGTGCCGGCGGGGAACTCGATCTTCTTCGTCAGGTCGGCGCGGATCTGCCCGAGGCCGCCCGCGATCATGATGGGCTTGTGGTAGCCGCGCCGCACGCCGTCCACGGCCTGCTCGTAGACGCGGAAATAGCCGCCCAGATTGGGCCGGCCGAACTCGTTGTTGAAGGCCGCGCCGCCCAGCGGGCCGTCGATCATGATCTGCAGCGCGCTGGCGATGTGCGCCGGCTTGCCGACCGGGTGCTGCTCCCAGGGCTCGCTCAAGCCCGGCAGATGCAGGTTGGACACCGAGAAGCCCGTCAGCCCCGCCTTGGGCTTGGCGCCGCGGCCCGTCGCGCCCTCGTCGCGGATTTCGCCGCCCGCGCCGGTGGACGCGCCGGGGTGCGGGGAGATGGCGGTCGGGTGGTTGTGCGTCTCCACCTTCATCAGCACCTGCGCCTGCTCCTGGCGCGCCGCGTAGGCCGCGCCGGGCTGGGGCGCGGGCATCCAGCGCTCGATGAGGTGGCCGTCCATCACGGCGGCGTTGTCCGAGTAGGCGATGACCGTGTGCTGCGGATGCAGCTTCTCGGTGTTGCGGATCATGCCGAACAGGCTCAGCGGCTGCGCCTCGCCATCGACGATGAAGCTGGCGTTGAAGATCTTGTGCCGGCAGTGCTCGCTGTTGGCCTGCGCGAACATCATCAGTTCCACGTCGCTGGGGTTGCGGCCGAGCTTCCTGAAATTGGTGTCGAGGTAGTCGATCTCGTCGGCGGACAGCGCCAGGCCGAATTCGACATTGGCCGCATCCAGCGCCGCCCGGCCCTGGCCCAGCACATCGACGTGGGCCAGCGGCTCGGCCGCGCGTTCGTCGAACAGATGCGCGGCGGCCTCGCGGCTGAAGCAGACCGATTCGGTCATGCGGTCGTGCAGCAGCGCGGCGGCTGCCTGCAGTTCGGCCTCGCTCAGATGCTTCTCGCCGCCGAGCAGGCCGGGCTTCAACACGACGAGGTATTCGACGACGCGCTCGACGCGGCGCAGGTTCAGCCCGCAGTTGCGCGCAATGTCCGTCGCCTTGGACGCCCAGGGGCTGACCGTGCCCAAGCGCGGCGTGACGACGACGAGATCGCCCGCCGCACCCGCCGCGGCCGGCTCGCCATAGGTCAGCAGCGCGGCGAAGCGCTCGCGGGCTTCGGCGTCGAGCGGCGCGTCCGTCCAGACCCAATGCACGGCGCGGGCGCTGACGGCGCTGATGCGGGCATTCACCGCTTGCAGCCGGGCCAGCAGGGCCTGGGCGCGGAAGTCGGACAGGGCGTTGCCGCCCTCGAAATGGGTCAGATGCGGGGTCAGGGCCATGGGTGCGGGGAGCGGCTGGGCGCGGCGCGGGGCGCGCGGTTCTCGGGAAGCGCCGCCCCGGGGGGAATGGGGCAGCGTGCGGGCGCCCGGGATTCTACTGAGTGCCCCCAGGGCTGAGCTTCGCCCAGCCCGCCCCCCCGAGGGGGTGCAAGCAAACTTGGGGCGGCCCGGCGTTTGCTTGGAGCCGGTTAGGCTCGCGCCCCATGAAACCAGACTCCCTCGTCGTCATGGGTGTGGCCGGCTGCGGCAAGTCCACGCTCGCCGCCGCCGTGGCCGCGCGCCTGGGCCTGCCCTGGGTGGAAGGCGACGCTTTCCACAGCGAGGCCAGCCGCCAGAAGATGGCCAACGGCGAGGCGCTGACCGACGCCGACCGCGCCGGCTGGCTCGCCGCGCTGTGCGAGCAGTTGCGCCAGCATCCAGGCGGCGTGGTGCTCACCTGCTCGGCGCTCAAGCGCGCCTACCGCGAGCAACTGCGCTGCGCGGCGCCGGGGCTGCGCTTCGCCTTCCTGCGCATCGACCAGGCCGAGGCGCGGCAGCGCGTGCAGGCGCGCGGCGGCCACTTCTTCGCCGCCAGCCTGATCGACAGCCAGTTCGCCACGCTGGAAGCGCCCGAGGGCGAGGCCGGCGTGCTGACGCTGGACGCGCTCGCGGCGCCGGACCATCTCGTCACCACCGCCTGCGACTGGCTGCGCCCCGCCCTGCTCCAACACAGCGAGGACGGCGAAGGCGGCGACCGCTGCACGCTGAGCAGCCCCACCGCCCTGCCCCAGGCCGGCGCCTTCCTGTGGAACCGCCGCATGATGATCCACGCGACCTGCCGGGGCTATGCCACCGCGCAGTTCATGCAGCCCGAACCGGCCAAGTACGCGCATGCGCCCAACCTGGAAGCGCGCAGCTTCATGCAGCCGGAGACCGCCTACTACGCCCACCACCCGGGTCGTTTCGTCTATGTGAAGGACGAGGAGACGGGCGGGCTGTTCTCCGCGCCCTACGAGCCGGTGCGCGCGCCGCACGACAGCTTCCAGTTCAGCGTCGGCCGACATGAGCTGGACTGGGCGGTGGAGCAGCTGGGCCTGCGCGTGCAGATGACGCTGGGCCTGCCCGCCGACGACGTGGCCGAGCTGTGGGAACTGCACGTCAGCAATCTCTCGGGCCGCGCGCGGCGGCTCAGCCTCGTGCCCTATTTCCCCATCGGCCAGATGTCGTGGATGAACCTGTCCGCCGAGTGGCGGGCCGACCTCGGCGGCATCGTCGCCAGCAGCGTGACGCCCTACCAGAAGCTCGCGGACTATTTCAAGAACCGGCACCTCAAGGACAAGACCTGCCTGCTCTGCGAGCAGCCGCCCGACGCCTGGGAAGCCAATCAGGCCGAATTCGAGGGCGAGGGCGGCCTGCACGACCCCGACGCGCTGCGCACCGGCCTGCGCGGCGGCGATGCCCGCTACGAGACGCCCGCCGCCAGCGTGCAGTACCGCGTCGCGCTGGCGGCGGGCGAGCACCGGACGCTGCGCTTCCTGTTCGGCCCGGCGCTGGACGATGCCGAGATCGCCCGGCTACGCGAGCGCCACCTCAGCGCGGCCGGCTTCGCCCGCGCCCGGGCCGAGTACGCCGCCTACATCAACGGCGGCCGGGGCTGCTTGCGCATCCGCACGCCGGACGCGGCCTTCGACCGCTTCGCCAACCACTGGCTGCCGCGCCAGGTCTTCTATCACGGCGACGTGAACCGCCTCAGCACCGACCCGCAGACCCGGAACTATCTGCAGGACGCGCTCGGCATGGCCTATATCGCACCGGCCGCCACGCGCCGCGCGCTGCTGCACGCGCTCGGCCAGCAGGCCGACAGCGGCGCGATGCCGGACGGCATCCTGCTCGCCGAAGGCGCCGAGTTGAAATACATCAACCAGGTGCCGCACACCGACCACTGCGTCTGGCTGCCCGTCTGCCTGCAGGCGTATCTGGACGAGACGGCCGACTTCGCGCTGCTGGACGAGGTGGTGAACGGGCGCAACGTCGCCGAACGGCTGGACGCCGCGATGGCCTGGCTGCTGCACGACCGCGATGCGCGCGGCCTCAGCCTCATCGCCCAGGGCGACTGGTGCGACCCGATGAATATGGTCGGCTACAAGGGCCGAGGCGTGTCCGGCTGGCTGACGGTGGCCGCCGCCTATGCGATGAAGCTGTGGGCCGGCACCTGCGCCGACGCCGGCCGCCCTGACGCCGCCACGCGCTGGCAGGCCGCCGCGCAGGAATTGAACGACGCCGCCAACCGCCATCTGTGGGACGGCGACTGGTTCGCGCGCGGCATCACGGACGACGGCCTGGCCTTCGGCGTCAAGGCCGATGCCGAGGGCCGCATCTACCTGAACCCGCAAGCCTGGGCGATGTTGAGCGGCGCGGCGAGCGATGAACAACGCCGCAGGATGCTCGCCGCCATCGACGCGCAACTGGAAACCCCGCAAGGCGTGGCGATGTTCGCCCCGCCCTACTCCCGCATGCGCGACGACGTGGGCCGCGTCACGCAGAAGCACCCGGGCTCGGCCGAGAACGGCGCCATCTACAACCACGCGGCGGCCTTCTATGTCCATGCGCTCTACCACGCCGGCGACGCCGACCGCGCCTTCCACGCGCTGCGCCGCATGATTCCGGGGCCGGACGAGGCCGACCTGCGCCAGCGCGGCCAACTGCCCGTCTTCATCCCCAACTACTACCGGGGCGCGCACCGGCAATACCCCCGCACGGCGGGCCGCTCCAGCCAGCTCTTCAACACCGGCACGGCGGCCTGGGCCTACCGCAACGTCATCGAAGGCCTGTGCGGCCTGCGCGGGCATCCCGAAGGGCTGCTCGTCAGGCCGCAACTGCCCTCGGCCTGGGACGGACTCGACGCCGAGCGCGAGTTCCGCGGCGCGCGCTTCCACCTGCGCGTGCGCCGCACGGGCACGGCGCGCGTGCTGCTGGACGGCCGCCCGCTGCCCGAGGGGCTGGTGCGTGGCATCGAGGCAGGGCGGGAGTACCAGTTGGATGTGGAGCTGGGCGCTGCGAGGTAGCCAGGCCTGCCGTTTGTTGCGTGGTGCGCAACACGGTACATTTGCTCCATGATCAAGTCGTTCCGGCACAAGGGCCTGTCACGGCTGTTCGAGACGGGCAATGCCTCGGGTGTCCAGGCCAGCCATGCCAGACGGTTGCGAATGCAGCTGGCGGCCCTGGACACGGCGCGCGCCGTCGAGGACATGGATATCCCCGGCTTCCGCCTGCACCCGCTCAAAGGCCAGATGCGCGGGCGCTGGGCCATCACGGTCAGCGACAACTGGCGGCTGACTTTTGAATTCCAGGACGGCGACGCCTACGTCCTGGACTACGAGGACTACCACTGATGAGCATGTTCAACCCACCCCATCCCGGCGAGTTCATCACCGAGATCTATCTGGAGCCCCATGGCATTAGCGGCCGTGAACTGGCAGAGAAGCTGGACGTCGCGGCGTCCACGCTCAGCCGCCTGCTCAAGGGCAGCAGCCGAGTGACGCCGGAGATGGCGCTCCGGCTGTCCAAAGCCGTTGGCCGCTCGCCCGAGAGCTGGCTCGCCATGCAGGACGCCCACGACCTATGGCAGGCCAGGCAGACCGTCGATCTGCAGCGTGTGGGCAAGCTCGACCTGGCAGTTGCCTGACTCAGCCGGCCCGCATGCGGCCGACCACCTCGCGCACTTCGGCGAGCAGCGCGGGCACGTCGATGGTCGTCGGCTGGCGATCGCGCAGCACCTGCCGGCCACCGACCCAGACATTGCTGACGTGCTCGCGGCCCGCGACGTAGACGAGTTGCGCGGCGGCGTTGTAGACCGGCTGGCACTCGACGCTGTCCAGCGACACAGCCACGCAGTCGGCCAGCTTGCCGACTTCCAGTGAGCCGAGGTCGTCCGCGCGGCCCATGGCCTTGGCGGCGCGGATGGTGGCCATTTCCAGCGCGGTGCGCGCCGAGGCCACGGTCGGGTCGCCGCTGACGCCCTTGGCCAGCAGCGCGGCCGAGCGGATCTCGCCGAACATGTCCAGCCGGTTGTTGGAGGCCGCGCCGTCCGTGCCGAGGATGGTGTTGACGCCTGCCGCTTCCAGCGCCTTGAGCGGCATCACGCCCGAGGCCAGCTTCAGGTTGGAGTTGGGGTTGTGGACGAGGTGGACGCCCTTCTTCGCCATCAGTTCGATCTCGGCCTCGTCGAGGTGAACCATGTGGACGGCGATCATGCGCTCGCTGAACAGGCCGAGTTTGTCGAGCCGCGCGATGGGGCGCACGCCGTACTGCTTGAGGCCGTCCGACACCTCGCCCGCCGTCTCGTGGATGTGGCAGTGCATCTGGATGTCGAGCTTCTCGGCCAGGTCGCGCAGCTTGACGAAGGTCTCGTCGGACACCGTGTAGGGCGCGTGCGGTGCGCTGGTCCAGTCGAGCAGCGCCTCGCCCTTGAACTGCTCGTAGGCGGCGAGGCCCTTGGCGATGTAGTCGTCCGGGCCCGAGGCATAGCCGGTCGGGAAGTCGATGACATTGATCGACACGGCGGCGCGCACGCCCGAATCCACGGCGGCGCGAGCCATCGCGGTCGGGAAGAAATACATGTCGTTGATACAGGTCGTGCCGCTGCGCAGGCCCTCGGCGGCGGCGAGTTTGCTGCCGAGATAGGTCCAGTCCTCGCTGACCCACTTCTTTTCCAGGGGCCAGATGTGGTTCTGCAGCCAGTCCATCAGCGGCACGTCGTCGGCGACGCCGCGCAGCAGGGTCATCGCCGAATGCGCATGGGCATTGATGAGGCCGGGAATCAGGATCTGTTCGGGCAGTTCCACGCGCTGGGCCTGCGGGTAGCGCGCCAGCAGGTCTTCGCGCGTGCCGACGGCGGCAATGCGCTCGCCCTCGATCAGCACGGCATGGTGGTCCAGCACGGCGTCGCCGGCCTTCATCGTCAGCAGCCAGCGCGGCAGCAGCAGGGTTTGGCTCATGGTTTCACTCCTTCAGCAGTTGTTCGACTTCGGCGCGCTGCGGCATCGCATCCTGCACGCCGGTGCGCGACACGGCCAGCGCGGCGGCGGCCTGGGCGAAGTGCAGCGCATCTTCGATAGGCTGGCCCTCGGCCAGCGCGGTGGCGAGGGCGCCGACCAAGGTGTCGCCCGCGCCGACGGTATCGACGGCCTTCACGGGCCGCGCCGGCACATGGCGAGTGCCGTCGGCATCGACCCAGCACAGGCCCGCCGCGCCGAGGGACACGAGCACGGCGGCCGGCCCGCGCGTGCGCAATGCCTGCGCGAGCGCTTCGGGCACGCCTGCGGTGCCCGCGAGCGCGGCGGCTTCGCCTTCGTTGACGACGAGCAGGTCCACCAGCGGCAGCAGCGCCTCGCCGCCGGCACGGAAGGGGGCGGCGTTCAGCACGGTCTTCACACCCGCCGCGCGGGCGCGCTCGAAGGCGCGCGCGATGCTCGGCAGCGGCAGTTCCTGCTGCGCGACGAGCAGCTTCAGCCCGGCCAGTTCCAGCGCCTCGGCCTGGGCCAGCGGCAGCGTGCCGTTGCTGCCGGCGACGGTGACGATCTGGTTCTCCGCGTCCTCGGCGCCGACGACGATCAGCGCGACGCCGGGCGCCTCATCGGCCGGCTGGGCGACGGCGCCCACGTCCACACCCTCGCCCGCCAGTTGCGCGACCAGGGCCGCGCCGTTTTCCATCAGGCCGACGCGCGCGGCCAAGGCGACCTTCGCGCCCAACCGCGCCGCCGCGACCGCCTGGTTCGCCCCCTTGCCGCCCGGACAGGAGCCAAAGCGCTGGCCGCGCAGCGTCTCGCCCGGCAACGGCAGGCGCGGCGCGTGGACGATGAGGTCGCGATTGACGCTGCCGAGGACGAGGATCTCTGGTCGTGTCATCGAGGCTCCAAATGAAAGAACCCCTCGGCACAGACCGAGGGGTTCGCGGGGCGAGCGCCGATCAGCGCTGGGCGATGGGCTTGACGTCGCGCTGCGCGGCGCCGACGTAGAGCTGGCGCGGACGGCCGATCTTGTACTCGGGGTCGCCGATCATCTCATTGAGCTGGGCGATCCAGCCGACCGTGCGGGCCAGCGCGAAGATGGCGGTGAACAGCGGCACCGGGATGCCGATGGCGCGCTGCACGATGCCCGAGTAGAAGTCCACGTTCGGGTAGAGCTTGCGGGCGACGAAGTACTCGTCCTCCAGCGCGATCTGCTCCAGCTTCATCGCCAGCTCGAACAGCGGGTCGTTCTGCAGGCCCAATTCGTTCAGCACCTCGTGGCAGGTTTCGCGCATCAGCTTGGCGCGCGGGTCGTAGTTCTTGTAGACGCGGTGGCCGAAGCCCATCAGCTTGACGCCGCTGTTCTTGTCCTTGACCTTGCCGATGAAGTCGCCGATGCGGGCGACGCCGCCTGCCTTTTGGATGTCGCCCAGCATGTTCAGGCAGGCCTCGTTCGCGCCGCCGTGTGCCGGGCCCCACAGGCAGGCCACGCCGGCCGCGATGGCCGCAAACGGGTTGGTGCCGGACGAGCCGCACAGGCGCACGGTGGACGTGGACGCGTTCTGCTCGTGGTCGGCGTGCAGCGTGAAGATGCGGTCCATCGCGCGCACCAGCACGTCGTTGGGCTTGTACTCCTCGCAGGGCGTGGCAAACATCATGCGCATGAAGTTGCCGGCGTAGCTGAGGTCGTTCTTCGGGTAGATATAGGGCTGGCCGACCGTGTACTTGTAGGCCATGGCCACGAGCGTCGGCATCTTGGCGATCAGGCGGATCGCCGCGATCTCGCGGTGCTCGGGGTTATTGATGTCGGTGCTGTCGTGATAGAAGGCCGACAGCGCGCCCACCAGGCCCGTCATGACGGCCATCGGGTGCGCGTCGCGGCGGAAGCCGCGCAGGAAGAACTGCATCTGCTCGTTGACCATCGTGTGGTTGGTCACGCGGGCGGTGAACTCGGCCTTCTGGCTCTCGTTGGGCAGTTCCCCGTAGAGCAGCAGATAGCAGGTTTCGAGGTAGTCGCAGTTGACCGCGAGCTGCTCGATCGGATAGCCGCGGTAGAGCAGCTCGCCCTTGTCGCCGTCGATGTAGGTGATAGTCGAGTTGCAGGACGCGGTGCTCAGGAAGCCGGGGTCGTAGGTGAACTTGCCGGTCTGGCCGTAGAGCTTGCGGATGTCGATGACATCCGGGCCGATCGTGCCCTTGTACAGCGGCAGGTCCATCGAGGGGCTGCCGTCGGAGAACGACAGGGTGGCTTTGACGTCGGACGGGGTCATGGGTCGGTCCTTTGGTTCTTGGGAAGCATCAGGTGCGCAGGTCGGCGAGGACTTCGCGCACGGCGGCGGTATCGACCTCGCCGCTGGGCTCCTTGCGGCGCAGCAGCAGGTCGAGCAGGTCGTTGTCGGCCAGGTCCATCAGCATCGTCAGGCCTTCGGCTTGCGCGACGCTGATGCCGGCATCGGCATGGCGGGTAAAGAAGCGTTCGATGAACAGGTCGTTCTCGAGCAGGCCCCGGCGGCAGCGCCAGCGCAGCTTGGAGAGTTCGCGTTCACCGATCAGTTCAGTCGTCATGCCATCAGACGGCCCGGCGCACCATCAGTTCCTTGATCTTGCCGATGGCCTTGGTCGGGTTCAGGCCCTTGGGGCAGACATCGACGCAGTTCATGATGGTGTGGCAGCGGAACAGGCGGTAGGGGTCTTCGAGGTTGTCCAGGCGCTCGCTGGTGGCCTGGTCGCGGCTGTCGGCGATGAAGCGGTAGGCCTGCAGCAGGCCGGCGGGGCCGACGAATTTGTCGGGGTTCCACCAGAAGCTGGGGCAGCTCGTCGAGCAGCTCGCGCACAGGATGCATTCGTACAGGCCGTCCAGTTCCTCGCGCTCGACGGGCGACTGCAGGCGCTCGCGCTCGGGCGGCGGCGTGTCGTTGACCAGATAGGGTTTGATCGAGTGGTACTGGTTGAAGAACTGCGTCATGTCCACGATCAGGTCGCGCACGACGGGCAGGCCGGGCAGCGGCTTGAGCACGATGGTGCCGGGCAGCGTGCGCATATTCGTCAGGCAGGCCAGGCCGTTCTTGCCATTGATATTCATCGCGTCCGAGCCGCAGACGCCTTCGCGGCAGGAGCGGCGGAAGGACAGGGTCGGATCGACCGCCTTGAGCTTGAGCAGCGCGTCCAGCAGCATGCGCTCGTGGCCGTCGAGTTCGACCTCCAGCGTCTGCATATAGGGCTTGGCGTCCTTGTCGGGGTCGTAGCGGTAGATCTGGAAAGTGCGCTTCATGGAATCGGATTCCTAGTCAGTTGGGGACAGGGCTACTCGCTTCGCTCGGGCGGCCTGTCCCGCAAGGTCATCAGAACGTGCGTGCCTTGGGCGGCACGGATTCAACGGTGAGCGGCTGCAGGTTCACCGGCTTGTAGTCGAGGCGGTTGCCTTCGGAGTACCACAGCGTGTGCTTCAGCCAGTTCACGTCGTCGCGCTGCGGGTGGTCGTCGTGCGCGTGCGCGCCGCGGCTCTCGGGGCGTGCGGCGGCGGAGATCATCGTCGCCTTGGCGGCCTCGATGAGGTTCTCGACCTCCAGCGCCTCGACTCGCGCCGTGTTGAAGACCTTGGACTTGTCCTTCAGGCCGATGCTGCCGATGCGCTCGGCGACCTTGAGGATCTCCTGGACGCCCGCGTCCATCGTCGCCTGGGTGCGGAACACCCCGGCGTGCTTTTGCATCGTCGCGCGGATGTCGTTGGCCACGTCCTGCGCGTATTCGCCGCTGTCGGCCGAGTCCAGGCGCGCCAAGCGGGCCAGCGTGCGGTCGGCGGCGTCCTTGGGCAGGGGCTTGTGCTCGCGGTTCTTCAGGTTGAAGTCCACGATGTGGTTGCCGGCCGCGCGGCCGAAGACGACCAGGTCGAGCAGCGAGTTCGTGCCCAGGCGGTTGGCGCCATGCACCGACACGCAGGAGCATTCGCCGACGGCGTACAGGCCGTTGATGATGTCGTTGGGCTTGCCGTTCTTCGGCACGACGACCTGGCCGTGGACGTTGGTCGGGATGCCGCCCATCTGGTAGTGGATGGTCGGCACGACGGGGATCGGTTCCTTCGTGATGTCCACATTGGCGAAGTTGTGGCCGATCTCCAGCACCGAGGGCAGGCGCTTGGCGATGGTGTCGGCGCCCAGGTGGGTCATGTCCAGCAGCACGTAATCCTTGTTCGGGCCGCAGCCGCGGCCTTCCTTGATCTCCTGGTCCATCGAGCGGGACACGAAGTCGCGCGGCGCCAGATCCTTCAACGTCGGCGCGTAGCGCTCCATGAAACGCTCGCCGTTGGCATTGCGCAGGATCGCGCCCTCGCCCCGGCAACCCTCGGTCAGCAGCACGCCCGCGCCGGCCACGCCGGTCGGGTGGAACTGCCAGAACTCCATGTCCTGCAAGGGGATGCCGGCACGCGCCGCCATGCCCAAACCGTCGCCGGTGTTGATGAAGGCATTGGTCGAAGCCGCGAAGATGCGGCCGGCGCCGCCGGTGGCCAGCAGCACGGTCTTGGCCTGCAGGATGTGGACCTCGCCGGTCTCCATTTCCAGCGCGGTCACGCCGACGGCATCGCCCTCGGCGTCGCGGATGATGTCCAGCGCCATCCACTCGACGAAGAACTGCGTGCGCGCCCTGACGTTCTGCTGGTAGAGCGTGTGCAGCAGCGCGTGGCCGGTGCGGTCGGCGGCGGCGCAGGCGCGCTGCACGGGCTTCTCGCCGTAGTTGGCGGTGTGGCCGCCGAAGGGGCGCTGGTAGATGGTGCCGTCCGCGTTGCGGTCGAACGGCATGCCGAAGTGCTCCAGCTCGTAGACCACCTTGGGCGCCTCGCGGCACATGAACTCGATGGCGTCCTGGTCACCCAGCCAGTCCGAGCCCTTGATGGTGTCGTAGAAGTGGTAGTGCCAGTTGTCCTCGCTCATATTGCCCAGCGAGGCGCCGATGCCGCCCTGGGCGGCGACGGTGTGCGAGCGGGTCGGGAAGACCTTGGACAGCACGGCCACGTTCAGGCCGGCCAGCGCCAGTTGCAGCGAGGCGCGCATGCCCGAGCCGCCGGCCCCGACGATGACCACGTCGAACTTGCGGGTCGAAATACCTTTTGCCACCGTCATCACAGTCTCCACAGCACCTGGATCGCCCAGCCGGCACAGCCGAGCAACCACACGATCGAAAACACCTGCAAGGCCAGCCGGACGCCGACCGGCTTCACGTAGTCCATCCAGATGTCGCGCACGCCCACCCAGGCATGCCAGGCCAGCGCGAGCACGGTCACGAAGGCCAGCAGCTTCATCCACTGCGGCGCGAAGACGCCGTACCAGTGGTCATAGCCCAGCTCGCCGGGCATCAGGAAGCGGGCCAGCACGGCGATGGTGAACAGGGCCATCAGCAGGGCGGTGAAGCGCTGCGCGAGCCAGTCGCGCAGGCCGTAGTGCGCGCCGACGACGAGGCGCTTGGAGCCGAAAGTGCTCATGGTTTCTCCTCAGTACAGGCCGAACAGTTTGGCGCCGAGCAGCGCGGTCAGCGCCAGGCTCAGGGCCAGCGTGACGACCGCCGAATCCCGGCCCTGGGCCTTGCTGACGCTGTGCGTCGCGTCCATCCACAGATGGCGCAGGCCGGCGATGAAGTGGTGCAGATAGGCCCACAGCAGGCCCAGCACGACGAGCTTGATGAACCATGCCGGCAAGCCCGCCGCACCGGCGACGAAGACATTGGTGAAGTCGTCGTAGGAGATCTCGGAACCGAGGCTGGCGTCCAGCATCCAGGCCACGAAGGGCAGCAGCAGGAACATCAGCAGGCCGCTGACGCGGTGCAGGATGGAAACGATGCCCGCCAGCGGCAGCCGATAGCTAGCGATCTGCGTGATGTGGATGTTTCGGAATACGGGTCGGGTCTTGGCGCTGTCCGTCATGGTCGAGCCTGCGTGCGGGTGAAACCAAACGATTCTAGAGCCAAGCATCGGCCCGGGCGGCTGCGATGCTGCACTGCGGCATCGTCAGCTTCAGTTCAAGTCGTTGCGGTAGTGATCGGCGCTGGTGTGGTACAGGCCACGGCGCAGCTCCACCGGCCGATCACCATAGGTGAAGGCCAGGCGCTCGACGCTGAGCAGGGGCTCGCCTTCAGGCACGCGCAGCAGGCGCGCGGCCTCGGGCGTGGCGGCGACGGCCCGCAGCTTCTCCTGCGCGCGGACCATGTGGACGCCGAAGCGCGCCTCGAAGAGCGCATAGAGCGTGCCCGGATGAGCGGCGATCACCGCCGCCGTCAGGCCCTCGAAATGGCGCTCGGGCAGCCAGAGCTCGTCCAGCACCACGGGCCGCTCGCGCCGGTGCAGCAGCCGCCGCACCTCGATGACGGGCTCGGCCGTGCGCAGGCCGAGCGCGCGCGCCACCTCGGCCGTGGCGCGCAGGCGCCGGCAGCCGAGCAGTTCGCGCGTGTAGCCGCCGGCCTCGTCGTCGGCGACAAGGCGCAGGAAGCGGAACTGCTGGCGCGGCGCCGCATGCGTCGAAACGAAGGTGCCGCTGCCCTGGCGGCGCTCGATCAGATGGGCCGCCGCCAGTTCGTCCAGCGCCCGCCGCACCGTGCCGGCGCTGGCGCCGAAGCGCTCCGCCAGCGCCGGCTCGCTGGGCAGGGCATCGCCCGGCCGCCACTCGCCGGCCGCCAGGGCCGCGACGATCAGCTGGCGGATTTGCTCGTACAGGGGGGCGGGGGTCTTGGGCATGGGTGCATTGCAGCACAGGGTATGCCCGTACACTCGACGGGATTCGCCCCAGTTTTTTCAACTGTCCTTCGGAGACTTCCATGAGCAAGAAACCCGTTCGCGTCGCCGTCACCGGCGCTGCCGGCCAGATCGGCTATGCCCTGCTGTTCCGCATCGCCTCTGGCGAGATGCTGGGCAAGGACCAGCCCGTCATCCTGCAGTTGCTGGAGATCCCCGACGAAAAGGCCCAGAACGCGCTGAAGGGCGTGATCATGGAACTGGAAGACTGCGCCTTCCCGCTGTTGGCCGGCATCGAGGCCCACAGCGACCCGATGACCGCCTTCAAGGACACCGACTACGCGCTGCTCGTCGGCTCGCGCCCGCGCGGCCCGGGCATGGAGCGCGCCGAGCTGCTGGCCGTCAACGGCGCCATCTTCACGACGCAGGGCAAGGCGCTCAACGCCGTCGCCTCGCGCAACGTCAAAGTGCTGGTGGTCGGCAACCCGGCCAACACCAATGCCTATATCGCCATGAAATCGGCCCCCGACCTGCCGGCGAAGAACTTCACCGCCATGCTGCGCCTGGACCACAACCGCGCCGCCTCGCAACTGGCCGCCAAGACCGGCAAGGCCGTCGCCTCCATCGAGAAGCTGGCCGTCTGGGGCAACCACTCGCCGACGATGTACGCCGACTACCGCAACGCCACCATCGACGGCCAGTCGGTCAAGGCCATGATCAACGACGAAGCCTGGAACCGCGAGGTCTTCCTGCCCACCGTCGGCAAGCGCGGCGCCGCCATCATCGCGGCGCGCGGCCTGTCCTCGGCCGCCTCTGCCGCCAATGCCGCCATCGACCACATGCGCGACTGGGCGCTGGGCACCAACGGCAAGTGGGTGACGATGGGCGTGCCGTCGGGCGGCGAATACGGCATCCCGAAGGAAGTCATGTTCGGCTACCCCGTCACCTGCGAAGGCGGCGAGTACAAGATCGTCGAAGGCATCGCCATCGACGAGTTCTCGCAAGAATGCATCAACAAGACGCTGAAGGAACTGACGGACGAGCAGGACGGCGTCAAGCATCTGCTGTAAATACCTCGGGCGCGGCGGCATGCAGGACTGGAACCCCGACCTCTACCGCCGCTTCGAGGACGAGCGCACCCGCCCGGCCCGCGACCTCTTGGCCCGGGTGGCGCTCCAGGCCCCGCGCCGCATCGCCGATCTCGGCTGCGGCCCGGGCAATTCCACCGAGTTGCTGGTGGAACGCTTCCCCGAGGCCGACCTCATCGGCATCGACAACTCCGCCGCCATGCTCGCCAGCGCCCGCGAGCGCCTGCCGGGCTGCCGCTTCGAGCTGGCCGACATTGGTGTCTGGGCGCCCGAAGGCACTTTCGACCTGATCTACGCGAACGCTTCGCTGCAATGGGTCGGCGGGCACGAGACGCTGCTGCCGCGCCTGCTGGGCCTGCTCGCCCCGGGCGGCGTGCTGGCTGTGCAGATGCCCGACAACCGCGACGAGCCCACGCACCGCGCGATGCGCGAACTGGCCGCGCAGCCGCCCTATGCCGCGCTGATCGGCGATGCCGACCGGCTGCGCACCGACCTGCTGGGGCTGGGCGGCTACTACGACCTGCTCGCGCCGCTCGGCGCCTCGCTGGATCTCTGGCGCACCGCCTACCAGCATCCGATGGACACGCCGGCCCGCATCGTCGAATGGGTGCGCGGCACCGGGCTGCGGCCCTTCATCGACCCGCTGCCCGAGCCCGAGCGCATGCAATTCCTCGCCGCCTACGAGCAGCGCATCGCCGCCAGCTACCCGCCGCGCGCGGACGGCCGGCGGCTGCTGGCCTTCCCGCGCCTGTTCTTCGTCGCCCGCCGCCCATGACCGCCCTCATCCATCCGCGCGACGCGCTGTTCGAGGCCAGCATGATGGCCCCGCGCCCGCTGCCCGTCGTCGATCACTACTGCGGCGTCGAGGCCCGCATGCGCAAAAGCCTCGCGCTGCAGGCCGAACTCGGCCCCGTCTTCGACGTCACGCTGGACGCCGAGGACGGCGCCCCGGTCGGCGGCGAGGCCGAGCATGCGCTGCTGATCGCCGAACTGGCGACGAGCGCGGCCAACCGCTTCGGCCGCGTCGGCGCGCGCGTCCACCCCTGGGGTCATGCGGCCTTCGAGGCCGACGTGGACACCCTCGTCGCCCGGGCCGGCGCGCGGCTGGCCTATCTGATGATCCCCAAGCCCGAGGGCGCCGACGACGTGGACCGCGCCGCCGCCGCCATCGACACGGCCTGCCTGCGCCACGGCCAGCCGCCGCTGCCGCTGCAGGTGCTGATCGAGACCCACGGCGCGCTGCGCGATGTCTTCCGCATCGCCGCGCATCCGCGCATCGAGTCCCTGTCTTTCGGGCTGATGGACTTCGTGTCCGCCCACGGCGGCGCCATCCCCAAGGCGGCGATGGAACTGCCGGGGCAGTTCGAGCATCCGCTGGTCGTGCGCGCCAAGCTGGAAGTCGCGGCCGCAGCGCACGCCTTCGGCAAGACGCCTTCGCACTGCGTCGTCACCGAGTTCCGCGATGCCGAACGCCTCGGCACCGCCGCGCGCCGCGCCGCACGCGAGTTCGGCTACACGCGCATGTGGAGCATCCACCCGGACCAGATCCGCCCCGTCCTCGACGCCTTCGCGCCCGCCGCCGACGAGGTGGCCGAGGCCGCCGACCTGCTGCTCGCCGCCCAGGCCGCGCTCTGGGCGCCGATCTCCTTCCACCACCGTCTGCACGACCGCGCCAGCTACCGCTACTTCTGGGCGGTGCTGGAACGCGCCGAGCGCACCGGCCGCCCGCTGCCCGACGCGGCGCGGCAGGCCTTTTTCCCAGCATCCATCGGGTAAAGCACGGGCCCGCCCCACGCGCCGGGCGCCGGACAATCCCGCCATCCGCCCACCCTCTCCCCGCCCTCCGATGAAGCTCACCTCGCTCCGCGGCTGCACCGCCGCCCTGATCCTCTGCGCCGCCCTGCCCGCCCTGGCCCAGGCCGCGCCGGTCAAGGCTACCGCCAAACCCGTGGCCAAGGTTGCCGCCAAGAAGGTCGTCAAGAAGACGCCTCCGCCGCCGCCGGAACCCGTGCTGGCAGAGGCCGACGAGGCCCAGCTTGCCGCCGCCGAACGCGCCTACCTCGGCGACTACGCCTGCGAGTTCAAGGAGCAGGTCCACATCGACAAGCACCCCAAGGTGCCCGGCTATATCAACATCGCCTGGAAGAAGCAGCTCATCACGATGAAGCCCGTGCTCTCGTCCACTGGCGCGCTGCGCCTGGAAGACGTGACCGGCCGCACGCTGATGATCCAGATCGCCAACAAGTCCATGCTGCTGGATACCAAGATCGGCCAGCGCCTGCTGGACGACTGCATCCACCCCGAGCAGGCCCGCCTGATCGCCGAGGCCCGCGCTGCCGCTGCCGCCAACCCCGAGGCCGCTGCGGCCAACTCCATCGGCATCATGGTCGGCAAGTGACGCCGGCCGCTCAGGTATGTAGAATGGATGCATACTTTTTATTGCATACCTGAGCGCCTCCTCCCTGGCGCCCGATTGCAGGAGCCGCCATGGAAGCCACCGTTGCCGAACGCGGGCAGATCACGCTGCCCAAGGCCGTCCGAGACGCCCTCGGCCTGACCAAGGGGACGACGCTCAAGGTCGAGTTGGACGGCGGGCGCATCGTGCTGCGCAAGAACGTCGATGACGCGCTGGCCAAGCTGCGCGGGCGTTTCAAGCTCGCCGAAGGCTTCACCAGCACCGACGAGGCGATGCGCGCCATCCGTGGCCGTGCGCCGGGCGACCCCTACCCCGCCCCCATCGACGGCGACGAATGATCGCCGTCGATTCCTCCGTCATCGTCGATGTGCTGACCGGCGACCCGGCGCACGGCGACGCCTCGGCGCAAGCGCTGGCGCAAGCGCTGGCTGCGGGCGATGTCGTCATCTGCGAAGCGGTCACGGCCGAGGTGCAGACCCTGCTCGACACCCGCGAAACCGTCATGGATGCGCTGAACGAGTTCGGCATCCGCTTCGACGCCCTCAACGAAGCCGCCGCCGTACGCGCCGGCCACATGCAACGCCGCTACCGCGACCGCGGTGGCCGCCGTCAGCGCGTCGTGGCCGACTTCCTGATCGGTGCCCACGCGCTGCTGCAATGCCAAGCCCTCATCACCCGTGACGACGGCTTCTTTCGTGACTATTTCAAAGGGCTGCGGATCATCGTGCCGTCCCATCCCTGACCCCGTTTTTCACCGGAGAACCCCATGCTGTCAGCCTACCGCCAACACACAGCCGAACGCGCCGCCCTCGGCATCCCGCCGCTGCCCCTCGACGCCAAGCAGGTCGCCGAACTGATCGAGCTCATCAAGGCCCCGCCGGCCGGTGAAGACGCCTTCCTGCTCGACCTGCTGACGCACCGCGTGCCCCCGGGCGTGGACGACGCGGCCAAGGTCAAGGCCTCGTTCCTGGCCGCCGTCGCGCACGGCGACATCAAGGTCGGCCTGATCTCCCGCGCCAAGGCGACCGAGCTGCTGGGCACGATGGTCGGCGGCTACAACGTGCATCCGCTGATCGAACTGCTGGACGACGCCGAAGTGGCCGGCGTCGCCGCCGAGGGCCTGAAGAAGACCCTGCTGATGTTCGACTACTTCAATGACGTCGCCACCAAGGCCAAGGCCGGCAATGCCAAGGCGCAGGAAGTGATGAAGTCCTGGGCCGACGCCGAGTGGTTCACGTCGCGCCCCGAGGTCGAGAAGAAGATCACCGTCACCGTCTTCAAGGTGCCCGGCGAGACCAACACCGACGACCTCTCGCCCGCCCCCGACGCCTGGAGCCGCCCGGACATTCCGCTGCACTACCTGGCGATGCTGAAGAACACCCGCCCCGACGCCGCCTTCAAGCCCGAGGAAGACGGCAAGCGCGGCCCGATGCAGTTCATCGAAGACCTGAAGAAGAAGGGCCATCTGGTCGCCTACGTCGGCGATGTGGTGGGCACCGGTTCCTCGCGCAAGTCCGCCACCAACAGCGTGATCTGGGCCACCGGCCAAGACATTCCCTTCGTGCCGAACAAGCGCTTCGGCGGCGTCACGCTGGGCGGCAAGATCGCGCCGATCTTCTTCAACACGCAGGAAGACTCGGGCTCGCTGCCCATCGAGGTGGACGTGTCCAAGCTGGAAATGGGCGACGTCATCGACGTGCTGCCCTATGACGGCAAGCTGGTGAAGAACGGCGAGACCGTCGCCGAGTTCAAGCTCAAGAGCGACGTGCTGTTCGACGAAGTGCGCGCCGGGGGCCGCATCAACCTCATCATCGGCCGCTCGCTGACCGCCAAGGCGCGTGAGTTTCTCGGCCTGCCCGCCAGCACGCAGTTCCGCCTGCCTCAAGCACCTGCCGAATCGAAGGCCGGCTTCACGCTGGCGCAGAAGATGGTCGGCCGCGCCGTCGGCCTGCCGGAAGGCCAGGGCGTGCGCCCCGGCACCTACTGCGAGCCGCGCATGACCACCGTGGGCAGCCAAGACACCACCGGCCCGATGACCCGCGACGAGCTGAAAGACCTCGCCTGCCTGGGCTTCAGCGCCGACATGGTGATGCAGAGCTTCTGCCACACGGCCGCCTACCCCAAGCCCGTGGACGTGAAGACCCACCGCGAACTGCCCGCCTTCATCAGCAACCGCGGCGGCGTCGCGCTGCGCCCCGGCGACGGCGTCATCCACTCCTGGCTGAACCGCCTGCTGCTGCCCGACACGGTCGGCACCGGCGGCGACTCGCACACGCGCTTCCCGATCGGCATCAGCTTCCCCGCCGGCTCCGGCCTCGTCGCCTTCGGCGCAGCCACCGGCGTGATGCCGCTGGACATGCCCGAATCGGTGCTCGTGCGCTTCAAGGGCGAGATGCAGCCCGGCGTGACGCTGCGCGACCTCGTCCATGCGATCCCGCTGTACGCGATCAAGGCGGGCCTGCTGACCGTCGCCAAGGCCGGCAAGAAAAACATCTTCTCGGGCCGCATCCTCGAAATCGAAGGCCTGCCCGACCTGAAGGTGGAGCAGGCGTTTGAACTGAGCGACGCCAGCGCCGAACGCAGCGCCGCCGGCTGCACGATCAAGCTGAACCCCGCGCCGATCAAGGAATACCTCACCAGCAACGTCGTGCTGATGAAGAACATGATCGCCGACGGCTACCAGGACGCGAAGACGCTGGCGCGCCGCATCGAGAAGGTCGAAGCCTGGCTGGCCAAGCCCGAACTGCTCGAAGCCGACAAGGACGCCGAATACGCCGCCGTCATCGAGATCGACCTGGCCGACATCAAGGAGCCCATCGTCTGCTGCCCCAACGACCCGGACGACGCCAAGTTCCTGTCTGAAGTGGCCGGCACCAAGATCGACGAAGCCTTCATCGGCTCGTGCATGACCAATATCGGCCACTTCCGTGCCGCCGCCAAGCTGCTGGGCGGCCAGCGCGACATCCCGGTCAAGCTGTGGGTCGCGCCGCCGACCAAGATGGACCAGAGCGAGCTCATCAAGGAAGGCCACTACGCCGCCTTCGGCACCGCTGGTGCGCGCACCGAAATGCCGGGCTGCAGCCTGTGCATGGGCAACCAGGCCCAGGTGCGCGAGGGCGCGACGGTCATTTCCACGTCCACCCGCAACTTCCCGAACCGCCTGGGCAAGAACACCAATGTGTTCCTCGGCTCGGCGGAACTGGCCGCCATCGCCTCCCGCCTGGGCAAGCTGCCGACCAAGGACGAGTACCTGAAGGAAATGGGCGTCATCGACGCGGACAAGGCCAGCGTCTACCGCTATATGAACTTCGACCAGATCGAGGAATACGCGGACGCCGCCAAGGCCGTGGCGGCCTGATGAAGCAAGGGGCTCCTCGGAGCCCCTTTTTTTGTGCTACACCACCCCCTGCGCCAGCATCGCCTCGGCCACCTTGACGAAGCCGGCCACGTTGGCGCCGTCGATATAGCTGACGCTGCCGTCGGCGCGCCTGCCGTGCTTCAGGCAGGCGGCGTGGATGCCCTGCATGATGAGCAGCAGCCGTGCGTCCACTTCCTCGCGCGTCCAGGACAGGCGCATCGCGTTCTGGCTCATCTCCAGGCCCGAGGTGGCCACGCCACCCGCATTGCTGGCCTTGCCCGGTGCATAGAGCACGCCCGCCGCCTCGAAGGCCTTGGCCGCCGCGATGGTGGCCGGCATGTTCGCGCCCTCGGCCACGCACAGCACGCCATGCCCGATCAGCGTGGCGGCGTCCTGCTCGTCCAGCTCGTTCTGCGTCGCGCAGGGCAGCGCCACGTCCACCGGGATGCCCCAGGGCCGCACGCCGGGCAGGAAGCGCGCGCCGGTGCGCTGGGCGTAGTCGGCGACGCGGCCGTAGTGGTGGTTCTTCACGTCCATCAGCACCGCCAGCTTCTCGGGCGTGAAGCCGGCTTCGTCGAGGACGGTGCCGCTGGAGTCGGACACGGTGACCACCTGCGCGCCGAGCTGCATCGCCTTCTCCACCGCGTACTGCGCCACATTGCCCGAGCCGGACACCGACACCCGCAGCCCCTCGAAGGACTTGCCGCGCGTCTTCAGCATCTCCTGCGCGAAATACACCGTGCCATAGCCCGTCGCCTCGGGGCGCACCAGCGAGCCGCCGAAAGCCAGGCCCTTGCCCGTGAACACGCTGGCGGCGCTGTTGGCCAGCTTCTTGACCATGCCCGCCATGAAGCCCACCTCACGGCCACCGACGCCGATGTCGCCCGCCGGCACGTCGGTGTCCGGGCCGACGTGGCGGAACAGCTCGGTCGCAAAGGCCTGGCAGAACCGCATGATCTCGGTCGGGCTCTTGCCCTTGGGGTCGAAGTCCGACCCGCCCTTGCCGCCACCCATCGGCAGCGTCGTCAGCGCGTTCTTGAAGGTCTGCTCGAAGGCCAGGAACTTCAGCACCGACAGATTCACCGACGGATGGAAGCGCAGCCCGCCCTTGTAGGGCCCGATGGCCATGCTGTGCTGGATGCGGTAGCCGCGGTTGACGTGGACGTTGCCGTGGTCGTCGAACCAGGAGACACGGAACATCACGACGCGCTCCGGCTCCACCAGCCGGTCCAGCAGGCCCTGCTCGGCATAGCGCGGATGCTGCTCGATGAAGGGCCAGAGGCTCTCCATCACCTCGGTCACGGCTTGCAGGAACTCGGGCTGGCCGGGGTTGCGCTGGGCGACCTGTTCGAGGAACTGGCCAACAGAGGCGTATTTCATGGGAGCGGGCTTTCTTCGGGAGCGCGCGGCAAGGAGCGCCACGACGGTGCATCATGTTAAAAACACATGAAGTCATGCACCATCTTGGGTTGAAAACCCCGGGTTCGCACCAGGAAAAGGCATTGGCGAGCCAATTGGCACGCGCACGCCTCGGCTGTCGTGGCCCGTTGGCTGAAGAAGTTGCTGAGCCTTTCGACAAACGGGCACGGAGGGAAGGCAGGCGGCAGCGCACCATGGTCGCATGGCGTGCAACACACAGTTCGGTCGTAAAAAAAGCAACCCGCAGGTTGCTTCATTTGGAGTTCGGCCCGCTCAGGCCTTGATGTCCAGCAGCGCGCCGGTGGTGTTCATCTGGGTCTGCAACACCTTCACATTGGCGATGAAGGCGTAGGCCGCCGACTGCTGCTCGACGATCTCATTGGCCGGGTTGATCTCACGTTCGGGCACCTTGTCCACATTCGTCGGCTCGGGGCTGCGGCGGCCCTGGCTGCCGGCGGCGAGGTTGGCGATATTGGCTGCCGAGGCCCGCAGGCGCTCGTCGGCGGCGGAGATGCCGGAGAGGGCGGTGGAGATGGCAACGCTGGTCATACCGGGCTTCAGTGGTTGGACGCTCTGGCCGCTAGATCGGCCGCGCGAACCTGAACTTTAGAACATTCGGCGAAAAACCCCGCATTTCGGGGGATCGAAGAAAGCGCCGAGCGTGAAATCAGCCCGCCAGTTCTTCGTAACCGCCCGTGGAGACGAAGACCCGCACGCTGTCGCCGCCGGCCGCCTTGGCCTCGGTGCAGGCCAGCGCGGCGGCGCCGAGGACGGCATCCACGGTCGCCAGGGTCGGCTGGATCTGCACGATACCGAGCGAGGCCTTGACCCGCGTGCGGTGCAGGCCCCAGCGCAGCCGGTAGGCGGCGACGGCGGCGCGCAGCTTCTCGGCAATGATCTGCGCGTAGTGCTGGTCGCAGTCGGGCAGCAGGATGGCGAAATGGTCCTCTTCCAGCCGCGCGACGAGGTCGGACGCGCGCACCTTGCCGATCAGCATCTGGCCCAGGCCGTAGAGGAAATGGTCGCCCACCTCGACGCCCATGTCGCGGATGACCTCGCCGAACTTGTCCACGTCCAGCCACAGCACCGACACGGGCTCGTTGCGGCGGCTGCCGACGTGTTCGGACAGCCGGCGCTCGAACTCGCGGCGGTTGGCCAGTTCGGTGACGCTGTCGTGCTTGGCCGTCCAGGTCGGCTGCAGGCGCTGCGCGCGGGCGGCGGTCACGTCCGCGACGATCCACAGCGCCTCGGCCGCAGGGGCGTCCCAGTGCAGCGGCGTGGCCTGCAGGCGTCCCCAGAAGCGGTGGCCGTCGCGCTTCACGTATTCGATTTCCTCGTCCAGCGGCCGGCCGGCGGCGAAGGCGGCGGCGGCGCGCTCGTGCAGAGCCGTGTGGGCGAGGTCGGTGGTGTGGACGGTGCGGGTGGCCTGGCCGCCCAGGTCGGTGTCGTCGCCGAAGCCGAACAGATGGTTGAACTCCTCGCTGACGACCTCGAAGCGCTGGTCGGCCACGAAGGCGATGGCCGTCGGCGCGCGCGCCAGCAGCGTGCGCAGGCGGGCGGCGGTGGTGTCTTGCGGGTGGGTCATGACGGTTCCTTGTTTTCTCTGGGCCGACTATCGCAGGAGTCGGCACCGGCCACCATTCAGCAAAGCTACGGGGCGATCTGCTCGGCGTAGTCGTAGAGCGCCGAGAGGATGGCCTCGCTGCGCTCGTCCGCCGCCTCGCCGAGCTGGTCGATGCGCTCCATGAAGGCCGCCAGCGTCTGCGCCCCGCCCTCGCCTTCGTGCAGCCGCGCGCCGCAATGGGCCTGCCAGCGCTGCGCCTCGTCGGCCGAGAGGCTGGCCGGAAAGTTGCGCGCGCGCCAGCGGAACACGAGTTCGTCCAGCCGCCCGTCCTGGAAGGCCAGCTTGCCCTGGGCGGCGCGTTCGGCGAGTTGTTCGGGCGGCGTCGTGCGGACGCGGTTCAGCGCGCGGCGGTCTTCGTTGCCGATGAAGCCGCCGTAAAGGTCCTCGTCCACGTCGGCCGGCGCGAAGGGCTCGCGCTGGAACACGTCGGCCCACAGGCCATCCAGCAGCCGACCCTTCTCGGCCAGCAGGCGGGCGTTGGCCAACTGCGCGTCCACGTCCAGCCCCCAGCGCTCGGCCATGGCCGGGCTCAGCGTCTTGAGGTTGCCGATGACGACGGGGGATTTGTTGACGTGGATGGTCTTGATCGGCAGCCGCGCCACGCCCTCGGGCAGCGCATCCTGCTTCGTGAACATGCGTGCGCGGATGGCCTCGGCGTTCAGCGTCAGCAGTTCCTCGGGCGAGGCGGCGCAGTCCCAGACGATCAGCTCGTTCTTGTTCGTCGGGTGCGGGGCCAGCGGCCAGACCAGCGCGATGCAGCCGCGCTCAGGCGCATACATGCCGGAGACGTGCAGAAACGGCTTGCCGATGCCGATCTCGTCCCACACGGCCTGCTTGGTGCGCAGCTTCAGGCAGAAGTCCCACAACTTCGGCTGCGCCTGACGCAGCTTGCGCGCCAGCGCAACGGTCGCGCGCACGTCCGACAGCGCATCGTGCGCGGCCTCGTGCGCGAGGCCGTTGGCGGCGGTCAGGTGTTCGAGCTTGAAGCTGGGCCGGCCGTCCTCGTGCTTCGGCCATGCCAGCCCGTCCGGCCGCAGCGCATAGGCGCAGCGCACCACGTCGAGCAGATCCCAGCGCCCGCAGCCGTTCTGCCATTCGCGGCCATAGGGGTCGATGAGGTTGCGCCAGAACAGATGACGCGTCACCTCGTCGTCGAAGCGGATGCTGTTGTAGCCCACGCCCACGGTGCCGGGCAGGGCCAGCACCGTCTCTATGGCGGCGGCGAACTCGTGCTCGGGCACGCCGCGCTGCTGGCAGTGCTGGGGCAGGATGCCGGTCAGCAGGCAGGCCTCGGGGTCGGGCAGATAGTCCGGCGCGGGCTGGCAGTAGAGCATCAGCGGCTCGCCGACCTCGTTCAGCTCCGCATCGGTGCGCAGGCCGGCGAACTGCGCCGGGCGGTCGCGCTTAGGCACGCGGCCGAAGGTTTCGTAGTCGTGCCAGAAGAAGCTGAGCGCGGACATCAACGCTTCCTGACGACGACGCTACCGATGGAATAGCCCGCGCCAAAGGAGCAGATCACGCCCGCGTCGCCCGCCTTCAGGTCGGCGCGGTGGTGGTGGAAGGCGATGATGGAGCCGGCCGACGCGGTGTTGGCGTATTCGTTCAGGATCAGCGGCGCGATCTCGCTGCCGGCCTCGCCGCCGACCAGCTTCCTGATGACGAGCTGGTTCATGCCCTGATTGGCCTGGTGCAGCCAGTACCGGCACAGTTGCGCGGGTTGCAGGTCGAGCCTGGCGAGGTGGGCCTCGATGTGGGCGGCGGCCATCGGCACCACTTCCTTGAAGACCTTGCGGCCCTCTTGGTAGAAGGTCAGGTCGCGCGCGTCGGGGTCGCGGTCTTCGGCGCGGTTCATGAAGCCGAAGTTGTTGCGGATGTTGTTGCTGAACTGCGTGGCGAGCTGGGTGCCGAGGATTTCCCACTGGTCCGGCCCCGTAGCCGTGTCGGCGCGCTCGACGAGCAGGGCCGTGCAGACGTCGCCGAAGATGAAGTGGCAATCGCGGTCACGCCATTCCAGGTGGGCCGAGGTGATCTCGGGGTTGACGACCAGCACGCACTTCGACGCCCCCGAGCGCACCGCGTTGAAGGCCTGCTCCAGCGCGAAGGTGGCCGATGAGCAGGCCACGTTCATGTCGAAGCCATAGCCACCCGCCCCCAGCGCCTGCTGGATCTCGATGGCCATCGCCGGGTAGGCGCGCTGCATATTGGCACTGGAGCAGATCACCGCATCGACATCCGCGCCGCTGCGGCCGGCCTGTTCCAGCGCCTGACGAGCGGCAGCGACGGCGATCTCGGCCATCAGCGACAGCTCGCCGTCGCCGCGCGGCGTGAAGCGCGGGTACATGCGCGCCGGGTCGAGCACGCCGCTCTTCTCGATGACGTAGCGCTGCTGGATGCCCGAGGCCTTCTCGATGAACTCGACGCTGGAATGCGTCAGCGCTGCGCGCTCGCCGGCCGCGATGGCGTCGGCGTGCAGCGCGTTCTGGCGGTCGGCATAGGCGTTGAAGGCTTCGACCAGTTCGGCATTCGTGATGACGTGGGGCGGGCGGTACAGGCCGGTACCGCTGATGACGACGGCGGGAAGGTTTTGCATTGGGGAGGGCGAGGTTCGATGGGAAGCGGCCGATTCTAGAAAGCCGCACCCGCCAGGGTTTGGCGGGTGCGTAGAATCAAGCACCGGGCCCAAATTTTGGCGCCCGGTTTTTTGTGCCCGCACCATGCCCCGCCGCATGGCCTCGCGCCGAGCACGAATGAAGGCCGGGTTCCAAGTCAAGCTGCTCGCAGCCCAGGCCGCGCACTGCCTCAACGCGCGCCGTTTTGCGACTTAAGGAAGGAGCCCCCACGCTCGCTCCGCTCACTGCCCCCGAGGGGTGCGTCAGCGGTTCCGGGCGGCCGGGCACCGCTGACGACGATGGAAATCTTCGACTACGACAACATCCTGCTGCTGCCGCGCCGCTGCCGCGTGGACAGCCGCTCGGACTGCGACACCTCGGTGCAGTTCGGCCCGCACCGCTTCCGGCTGCCGGTCGTGCCCGCGAACATGAAGACCGTCGTGGACGAGCCCATCACCGCGATGCTGGCCCGCGAGGGCTATTTCTATGTGATGCACCGCTTCGACCTCGACAGCCTCGCCTACGCCCGCAGCATGCGCGAGCAGGGCCTGCTGGTGAGCTTGAGCGTCGGCGTGAAGCCGGCCGACTACGCGCTCATCGACCGCCTCGCCGCCGAGGGCCTCGGCGCGGACTACCTGACCATCGACATCGCCCACGGCCATGCCGAGAGCGTGCAGCGCATGATCGGCCACATCAAGCAGCGCCTGCCCGACACCTTCGTCATCGCCGGCAACGTCGGCACGCCCGAGGGCGTCATCGACCTGGAGAACTGGGGCGCGGACGCGACCAAGGTCGGCGTCGGCCCGGGCAAGGTCTGCATCACGCGGCTCAAGACCGGCTTCGGCACCGGCGGCTGGCAGCTCTCGGCGCTGAAATGGTGCGCCCGCGTCGCCACCAAGCCCATCGTCGCGGACGGCGGCATCCGCCACCACGGCGACATCGCCAAGAGCGTGCGCTTCGGCGCCAGCATGGTGATGATCGGCTCGCTGTTCGCCGGTCACGAGGACTCGCCGGGCCAGACCGTCGAGGTCGATGGCCGGCTCTACAAGGAGTACTACGGCTCGGCGAGCGACTTCAACAAGGGCGAGTACCGCCACGTCGAGGGCAAGCGCATCCTGGAACCCGTCAAGGGCCGCTTGAGCGACACGCTGCGCGAGATGCAGGAGGACCTGCAGAGCTCGATCTCGTATGCGGGGGGCACGCAGCTGGCGGACTTGAAGAAGGTCAACTACGTGATCCTCGGCGGCGAGAACGCAGGTGAACATCTGTTCATGTAAGACAATCGCCTCTCCCCCGATTGACCCTCACGGGGCGCCCTCGCATGGGGACGCCCCGTTTCGTTTTCGTCGCGCCATGACCGAACTTGCCAAGTCCTTCGAACCCGCCGCCCTGGAAGCCCACTGGGGCCCGAAATGGGAGGTCTCCGGCCTGTACGAGCCGACGCTGGACGCGGCCAGGCCCTCGTTCTCCATCCAGTTGCCGCCGCCCAATGTGACCGGCACGCTGCACATGGGCCACGCCTTCAACCAGACGGTGATGGACTCGCTGACGCGCTACCACCGCATGCGCGGCTTCAACACGCTGTGGGTGCCGGGCACCGACCATGCCGGCATCGCCACGCAGATCGTCGTCGAGCGTCAGTTGCAGGCCGCCGGCCAGAGCCGCCACGACCTCGGCCGCAAGAACTTCGTCGCCCGCGTGTGGGAGTGGAAGCAGGAGAGCGGCAACACCATCACGCAGCAGATGCGCCGGCTGGGCGACTCGGTGAGCTGGGGCCACGAGTACTTCACGATGGACGACAAGCTGTCCAAGGTCGTCGTCGAGACCTTCGTGCGGCTGTACGAGCAGGGCCTGATCTACCGCGGCAAGCGCCTCGTCAGTTGGGACCCGGTGCTGCAGTCCGCCGTGTCCGACCTCGAAGTGGCCAGCGAGGAGGAGGACGGCTCGCTGTGGCATATCCGCTATCCGCTGGTGGACGGCGACGGCAGCCTCAAGGCCGCCTTGGGCATCGACTCGGTCGTCGTCGCCACCACGCGGCCCGAGACCATGCTGGGCGACGTGGCCGTCATGGTCCACCCAGAGGACGAGCGCTATGCGGCCCTGGTCGGCCAGCGCGTCAAGCTGCCGCTGACCGGGCGCGAGATCCCCGTCATCGCCGACGACTACGTGGACCGCGAGTTCGGCACCGGCGTCGTCAAGGTCACGCCGGCGCACGACACCAATGACTACGCCGTCGGCCAGCGCCACGGCCTGCCCATGATCGCGGTGCTCGACCTGCAAGCCCGCATCAACGACAACGCGCCCGACAGCTATCGCGGCCTGGACCGCTTCGTCGCGCGCAAGCGCATCGTCGCGGACCTGGAAGCGCTGGGGCTGCTCGTCGAGGTCAAGAAGCACAAGCTGCAGGTGCCGCGCTGCGAGCGCACCGGCCAGGTCATCGAACCGATGCTGACCGACCAATGGTTCGTCGCCGTCACCAAGCAAAGCAACGACGGCAAGAGCATCGCCGACAAGGCCATCGCCGCCGTCGAGAGCGGCGCGGTGAAGTTCCACCCCGAGCAGTGGGTCAACACCTACAACCACTGGATGAACAACCTGCAGGACTGGTGCATCTCGCGCCAACTCTGGTGGGGCCATCAGATTCCGGCCTGGTACGGCACGGGCGGCGAACTCTTCGTCGCGCGCAGCGAGGACGAGGCGCGGGCCAAGGCCAAGGCCGCCGGCTACCTGGGCGAGCTGACGCGCGACCCGGACGTGCTGGACACCTGGTACTCGTCCGCCCTGGTGCCCTTCTCCACGCTGGGTTGGCCCGAGAAGACGCCGGAGCAGGGACTCTTCCTGCCGTCCTCGGTGCTGGTGACGGGCTACGACATCATCTTCTTCTGGGTCGCCCGGATGATCATGATGACGACCCACTTCACCGGCCAGGTGCCGTTCAAGGACGTCTACATCCACGGCCTCGTGCGCGACTCGCAGGGCCAGAAGATGAGCAAGAGCGAAGGCAATGTGCTCGACCCGGTGGACCTGATCCAGGGCTGCGACCTGGACACGCTGACGAAGAAGTCCACGCTCGGCCTGCGCAAGCCCGAGACGGCGCCCAAGGTGGCCGCGCGCGTGAAGAAGGAATTCCCCGAGGGCATGCCGGCCTATGGCGCGGACGCGCTGCGCTTCACGATGGCCAGCTACGCGTCCTTGGGCCGCAACATCAACTTCGACACCAAGCGCTGCGAGGGCTACCGCAACTTCTGCAACAAGCTCTGGAACGCGACACGCTTCGTGCTGATGAACTGCGAGGGGCAGGACTGCGGCCTCGCGCATGAACAGAGTGCCTGCCCGCCCGGCTACAACGAGTTCAGCCAAGCCGACCGCTGGATCACGAGCGAATTGCAGCGCGTCGAGCAGGCCGTGGCCCAGGGCTTCGCCGAATACCGCCTCGACAACGTCGCCAACGCGATCTACAGCTTCGTCTGGGACGAGTACTGCGACTGGTACCTGGAAATCGCCAAGGTGCAGATCCAGACGGGCGACGAGCCCCGGCAGCGCGCCACGCGCCGCACGCTGATCCGCGTGCTGGAGACGACGCTGCGCCTGCTGCATCCGGTCGCACCCTTCATCACCGAGGAACTCTGGCAGGCCGTCGCGCCTACCGCCGGCCGCAAGGGCAGCGAATTCATCGGCCAGGCGCCCTACCCCGTCGCCCAGCCGGAGCGCATCGACGCGGCGGCCGACGCCTGGGTCGCGCAACTGAAGGACGTGGTGAACACCACGCGCAGCCTGCGCAGCGAGATGAATCTCAGCCCCGCCGAGCGCGTGCCGCTGCTGGTGGGCGGCGACCTCGCCTTCCTGGGCGAAGCCGCCGCCGTGCTCAAGGTGCTGGCCAAGCTGAGCGCCGTCGAGCTGGTCGCCGACGAGGCCGAGTTCGCTCGTCAGAGCGCCACCGCGCCCGTGCTCGTGCACGGTGCGGCCAAGCTGGCGCTGAAGGTCGAGATCGACGTGGCCGCCGAGCGCGCCCGGCTGACGAAGGAGATCACGCGCCTGGACGGCGAGGTCGCCAAGGCCGAGGCCAAGCTCGGCAACGAGGGCTTCGTCGCCCGCGCGCCGGCCGCCGTCGTCGAGCAGGAGCGCGCCCGCGTCGCGGGCTTCAAGGAAACCGTCGCGCGGCTGCGCGAACAACTGGCCCGCCTGCCTCAGCCGTAAGCGGCGACGGCCTTCTTCTGGCCGCTGGGCAGCTTGCCCAGCAGCTCGTCGAGCCCGCGCGCCACGGCCCAGGCCGCGCGCACACGGGACTCGCGCGTCGTGCCCGCGAGGCGCGGCGTGACCTGCAGGGTCGCCAGGCCGTGCAGTGGCCGCCCCGCTTCCAGCCAGCCCGGCTCCAGGCAGTCGAACCACGCGGCGCGCAGCCGGCCCTGACGCAGCGCCCGGCCCAGCGCCGCCTCGTCGATGAGGCCCGACTGGCTCAGGCCCACCAGCACCTGTCCGGCCCGCGCGCTCTCCAACTGGCGCTCGCCGACGAGGCCGCGAAAGCGCTCGAAATAGGGCAGCAGCAGGACCAGCCCGTCGCTGCCCTCCACCAGTTCGCCCAGGCCTACCGCCTCGATGCCCCAGCGCGCCCAGGTCGCGTCGCTCGGGTGCAGGCCGGGGTCGTAGCCGATGACACGCGTGCCGAAGGCGTGCAGCAACTGGGCCAGCACCTGTGCCGCCGGGGTCAGGCCAAGCAGGCCCACCGTCGAGCAGCCCAGCTCGCGGCCGACCTTGAGGCCGTCGCTGCCCTCGACGGGCACGCGGCGCAGCAGGCTGAGCAGCGCACCGACAGCGAACTCCGCCTCGGCGCATGCCGTCGCGCGCTGCGAGCGCACCACTTCCACGCCCGCCTTGCGGCAGGCCTCGACGTCGATGTTCTCCGCGCCGCCGCTGGCGCGGCCGATGGCGCGCAGCAGGCCTGCGCCGCCCAGCAGCTCGGCATCGACGCGCACCTCGGGCGGCGCGATCAGCGCGCGCGACTCGCGCAAGGCCGCCCGCAGGCCACGCCGGTCGCCGACGAGTTCGGGCGCGAAGCAGGCGTCATGGCGCTCGGCCAGCCATTGCACGACCTCGGCTTCCAGTGGTTCCAGGATCAGGACGGTCATTCTTTTTGATGTCGCGGCATGCGAGTGCGAACGTCACAACCCCCGTGACACAATCTTCGCGCCCTTGCCAAACCAGTGTATTGCCCCCATGCCCAAATCGCCCGTCACCAAGGCCATCTTCCCCGTCGCCGGCCTCGGCACCCGCTTCCTGCCGGCCACCAAGGCCCAGCCCAAGGAGATGCTGCCGGTGGTGGACAAGCCGCTGATCCAGTACGCCGTCGAGGAAGCCTATGCGGCCGGCGTGCGCGAGATGATCTTCGTCACCGGCCGCCACAAGCGCCCCATCGAAGACCATTTCGACATGACCTTCGAGCTGGAAGTGGCGCTGGAACAGGCCGGCAAGCAGGAACTGCTGGACGTGGTGCGCAGCGTCAAGCCCGACGACATGGAGTGCATCTACGTGCGCCAGGCCCAGGCCTTGGGTTTGGGCCACGCGGTGCTGTGCGGCCAGCGCCTGGTCGGCAACGAGCCCTTCGCGGTGCTGCTGGCCGATGACCTGATGGTCGGCGAGACCCCGATCCTCAAGCAGATGGTCGAGCAGTTCGCCGACTGGCGCGCGTCCATCCTCGCGGTGCAGGAAGTGCCGGCCGAGCACACGCGGCGCTACGGCATCGTCGCCGGCACCCAGGTCAACGAGCAACTGATGGACGTGAACCGCATCGTCGAGAAGCCCGCCCCCGAGGCCGCGCCCTCGCGCCTGGGCGTGGCGGGCCGCTACATCCTGACGCCGGGCGTCTTCCACGAGATCGCCAATCAGCCGCGCGGCGTCGGCGGCGAGATCCAGCTCACCGACGGCATCGCCGGCCTGCTGCGCCGCGAGAAGGTCTTCGCCTACCGCTACGACGGCAAGCGCTACGACTGCGGCAGCAAGGAAGGCTTTCTGCAGGCCAATGTCGAACTCGCGCTGGCCCACCCGCAACTGGGCGCGGGCTTCCGCGAGTTCCTGCAAGGGCTGTCGCTTTAACGGCGGCGCAAGACGTGGAAGAACTCGTCGCCCCGGGTGTCCTGGGCGACGAGTTCATTGCCCGTCTGCCGCGCAAACGCCTGGAAGTCGCGCAGCGAGCCCGGGTCCGTCGCCACGACGCGCAGCAGTTCGCCGCTCTGCATCTCGGCCAGCGCCTTCTTGGCCTTCAGGATGGGCAGGGGGCAGTTCAGGCCCCGGGTGTCGATCTCGCGTTGGACGTCCATCGCTTCAGTCTTTCTTGAGTTCCAGCCACTGCGGCTCGATACCGCGCGAACGCAGCCAGGTCGCCAGCGCCTGCCCGGTGCCCTGGGGCCAGCAGCGCACGTCCTCGGGCGCGATCAGCTTGTATTCGGCCAGTTCGGGCGACAGGCGGATCTCGCCGCGCGCCGCCGCGTGGTAGGCAATGATGATCTGGTTCATGCGCTGGAAGTCCCAGACGCCGAGCAGGCTCAGGTGCTCCACCGCCAGCGCCGTCTCCTCGGCGATCTCGCGGCGGATGCCGTCTTCGGGCGACTCGCCGGCTTCGAGGAAGCCCGTCACCAGCCCGAAGAAGCGCCCCGGCCAGGCCGCATTGCGGGCCAGCAGCACGCGGCCCTCGCGGTCCACGCATTCGATGACCGCCGCCAGCACCGGCGTCGGGTTGTTCCAGTGCGTGAAGCCGCAGGCGGCGCAGCGCAGCCGGGTCTTGTCGCCGCCGTCCTCGGCCTGCGTGATGAGGGCCAGTTCGGCCGCGCAACTCGGGCAGAACCGGTATGGCGTCATGCGGGGAACACGCCCGTGGACAGATAGCGGTCGCCCCGGTCGCAGACGATGAAGGCGATGGTCGCGTGCTCCACGCGCCGCGCGATCTGCAGCGCCACCCAGCAGGCGCCCGCCGCCGAGATGCCGGCGAACAGCCCCTCCTCGCGGGCGAGGCGGCGCGCCATGTCCTCGGCATCGGCCTGACTGACGAGCACGAGCTCATCGACGCCGGCCGGGTCGTAGATCTTCGGCAGATAGGCCTCGGGCCATTTGCGGATGCCCGGGATGCGCGAACCCTCGGCCGGCTGCGCGCCGACGATGCGCACGGCCGGATTGCGCTCCTTCAGGTAGCGCGACACGCCGGTGATCGTGCCCGTCGTGCCCATCGCGCTGACGAAATGGGTGATGCGCCCCTCGGTAGCCTGCCAGAGTTCGGGGCCGGTGCTCTCGTAATGGGCGCGCGGGTTGTCGGCATTGGCGAACTGATCGAGCACGCGGCCCTTGCCCTCGGCCGCCATCTGCTCGGCGAGGTCGCGGGCGTATTCCATGCCGCCCGTTCTCGGTGTCAGGATCAGCTCGGCGCCGAAGGCCTTCATCGTCTGCGCGCGCTCGATGGACAGGTCTTCCGGCATCACCAGCACCATGCGGTAGCCGCGGATCGCGGCGGCCATCGCCAGCGCGATGCCGGTATTGCCCGAGGTGGCCTCGATCAGCGTGTCGCCGGGGCGGATCTCGCCCCGCTCCTCGGCGCGGCGGATCATGCTGATGGCGGCGCGGTCCTTCACCGAGCCGGCCGGGTTGTTGCCTTCCAGCTTGGCCAGCACGACGTTGCCGCGCGCCTCGTCGCCGGGCAAGCGCTGCAGGCGCACCAGGGGCGTGGCGCCGATGACATCTTCCAGGGTCGGGTAGCTCATGACGGCCATTGTGGCAGTGCGCCCGGGCGCGGGCCTTGCCGCGTGCATAATCCGCCCCTCGCCATGACAGGCGAGCAGCCGTTTCCGACGGGCCCGGGTGGCGAAATCGGTAGACGCAGGGGACTCAAAATCCCCCGCCGCAAGGTGTGCCGGTTCGAGTCCGGCCCCGGGCACCAGGCGAAACGGCCCTTCCCTCTCTTCCAGCGCTTCCCCGGCGCACAGCCGCGCGACCCCATGCCCCCGTTGCCTTCGGTCACCAAAGCCTTCCTGCTGGCTTGCGTCGGCGCCTTCTGCTTCTTCGAGCTCTTCCCCGCACTGGCCTTCTGGTTCGAGCTGTGGCCGCTGGCGACGGGCGCTTTCCTGCCCTGGCAGATCGTCAGCTATGCCTTCCTGCATGGCGACTTCACGCACCTGCTCTTCAATATGCTGGGCCTGTGGATGTTCGGCGGCGAACTGGAACGGGTCTGGGGCCCGCGCCGCTATCTGCAGATCCTCGTCGCCAGCACGCTGAGCGCGGCCATCGTCCAGTTGATCTTCACCTGGGCCATCGGCTCGGGCGCGCCGACGGTGGGGGCCTCGGGCGCGATCTTCGGCCTGTTGCTGTCCTTCGGCATGCTGTTTCCCAACCGCATCATCGTGCCGCTGATCCCGCCGATCCCGATGAAGGCCAAGTACTTCGTCGCCATCTTCGGCGGCCTGGAGCTGATCCTCGGCTTCAGCCGCTCCAGCGGCATCGCCCACTTCGCCCACCTGGGCGGCATGCTGGGCGCCTGGCTGCTGATCCGGCACTGGCGCTCGCCGCGACGGCGCTAAAGCCCTTCGCGCGGCGTCGCGTAGCGCAAGGTCAGGCGCAGCTCGCGCTTGAGCCGGCCGTTCTTCAGCCGGCGTGATTCATTCCAGAAACTCAGCTGCATCGGGCTCATGCGCTCGGCGGCTTGCGCGCGCGTGATGCGTTCGGCGCGCGGCAGGCCGGCCAGGTCGGCGGCGAGGTCGAAGTAGTCGCCCATCGACAACTCGCTGTCATCGCAGACGTTGACGGCCCGCTGCGGCCGGCCGCGCAGCAGCGCGAGCACACAGGCGCGCGCGAGGTCGTCGGCGTGGATGTGGTTGGTGAACACGTCGTCCTCTCGCGCCAGCACCGGCGTGCCGCGCGCGAGGCGCTCGCGTGGGTGGCCGCCCGCGCGGTCGCGTGCGTAGATGCCCGGCACGCGCAGCAGGCTCACGCGCGTGCCGTGGCGGCGGCCGAAGGCGCGGCACTGCGCCTCGGCATCGACGCGGCGGCGGGCGCGGGCTGTGGCAGGGTTCAGCGCTCGGGTTTCGTCGATGCGCGCGCCGCCGCAGTCGCCGTAGACGCCCGTCGTGCTCGCATAGACCAGCGCGGCCGGCGGCTTGCGCGCCAGGGCGGCGAGCAGGTGGCGGGTGCGCGCATCCGCCTCGCCCTCGCGTGCCGGCGGCGCGAGGTGGAGCACGAGGTCGGCAAGGCCGGCCAACCGCGCCAGCGTGGCGGGCTCGTCGAGGTTGCCGACCAGCGGCACCGCGCCCGCCTCGCGCAACGCGGCGCAGCGCTCGGGCGATGAGGTCAGCGCGAACACGCGCCAGCGGCCGGCCAGAGCTTTCAGCACGCGCAGGCCGACATCACCGCAGCCAATGATCAGCAATCGTGGGGTCATCTCTGTGTCTTGCTGTCTTTCGGGCCGAACGCCGGGCCGCCCCAAGTCGGCTCGGTTGGCGATGTGCTTGCGGCGCAACGCCGCAAGCATCGCCATTCCCGCGGGGGGATCGGCCAAGGTACTCCTTGGACGAAGGGCGTCATTTCAGCTCGGGCAAAATGCGGCGCAGTCTACGGCCCACCCTGGGCCGCTTGCCTTTTGTGCCGCCCATGTCCCACCAGATCACCATCCAGCCCGCCGGCCGCGTCTATGCCACCGAGGGCGACGACACCCTGCTCGCCGCCGCCATCCGCAACGGCGTCGGCCTGCCCTATGGCTGCAAGGATGGCGCCTGCGGCTCCTGCAAGAGCCGGCTGCTGGAAGGCACGGTCGTCCACGGCAGCCACCAGCCCAAGGCCCTGTCGGCCGAGGAAGAGGCGGCCGGCTTCATCCTGCCCTGCTGCGCGCGGCCGCAAACGGACTGCGTGGTCGAGGCCCGCACCGTGCCCGGCGCGGGCGAGTTCCCGGTGCTCAAGCTGCCCACCCGCGTCACCGCCATCGCCCGGCCCGCGCCGGACGTGGCCCTGCTGACCATGCAACTCGCCGCCAACCAGAACTTCCAGTTCCGCGCCGGCCAGTACGTCGAATTCATCCTGCGCGACGGCGCGCGGCGCAGCTATTCGATGGCGAACGCGCCGCACAGCCTGCCCGGCCAGATCGAACTGCACATCCGCCACATGCCGGGCGGCAAGTTCACCGACCACGTGTTCGGCGCGCTCAAGGAGAAGGACATCCTGCGCATGGAAGGCCCCTTCGGCAGCTTCTTCCTGCGCGAGGACAGCGACAAGCCCGTCGTGCTGCTGGCCAGCGGCACGGGCTTTGCGCCCATCAAGGCCATCATCGAGCGCGCCCGCCACATCGAGTCCACGCGGCCGATGACGCTCTACTGGGGCGCGCGCAAACAGGCCGACCTCTACCTGCACGACTGGGCGGCACAGGCCGCTGCCGACTGGCCGCAACTGCGCTATGTGCCCGTGCTCTCCGAGCCCGATGCCGGCTGGGCGGGCCGCACCGGCTTCGTCCACCGCGCCGTCATGACCGACCTGCCCGACCTCTCCGGCCACCAGACCTATGCCTGCGGCGCGCCCATCATGGTCGAGTCCGCGCAGCGGGATTTCGTCGCGCAGTGCGGGCTGCCGGAAGACGAGTTCTACGCCGACGCCTTCACGTCGGAAGCCGACAAACATGCCAACGTTTGACGTTGGCATGTTTGCGGTGCAGGGTCATGTTCGCCGCCAGGCGAATGTGAGCCGTAACCACAAGCACTGATGTTCGAGCCGCCGTGGACTGACCTCGATGCGCTCAAGCGCGAGGGCCGGGCCGTGCTGGCGCCGGAGTCGCTGGGCCTGCTGGGCGTTGCTGCGGCCGACCTCGACGCGCTCAAGCCCCACTGGGACGATCTGCCGCCCGACGGTTATCTGCGCGACGGCGGGCGCTACCGCTTCCGCCGCCACGGCTGCTTCGTAGCCGATGCCGGCACGCTGAGCGCCGCGCCGCACCGCGCCCACTGGCAGCCGCTGGACTACAACGCGCTGCACGGCGGCATCGAGCGCTGGTTCGAGCCGCTGGCGCCGGCCATGGCCGCCTCACCCGCGTGGACGGCGCTGCTGCTCGGGCTCGCGCGCGCCGCCTCGGCCTTGAAGGGCGAGCGGCCCTGGTTCATCGAGGCCCACCCGTTTCGCATCGACACCAGCGACGGCATCGGCCGGCCGACGCCCGAGGGCGCGCACCGCGATGGCGTCGATCTCGTCGCCGTGCTGCTGGTCGGCCGCCAGGGCATCAAGGGCGGCGAGTCGCGCGTGTTCGATGCCGACGGCCCAGCCGGCCAGCGCTTCACGATGACGCGGCCGTGGACGGCGCTGCTGCTGGACGACGCGCGCGTGATCCACGAGACCACGCCCATCCAGCCCCTCGACGCCGGCACGCGCGGCTGGCGCGACACCCTGGTCATCACGCTGCGCGGCGGCGGTTTCCAGGGTCCGTAGAATCCCGGGCGGCCGCGCCAAAAGCGCGGCCGTTTGTTCATCTACCGCGCCACAAGCGCCCACCGTCATGACCGCTTCCTCGATCTTCGGCCTGCCCGAACAGACCCCGCACGAGCGCGTGCTGCTCGCCACCGACCCGGCCACCGGCCTCAAGGCCATCCTCGCCGTCCACAGCACCGCACGCGGCCCCGCCTTCGGCGGCTGCCGGCTCTGGCACTACGACTCCGAAGCGGCGGCGCTGAACGACGCGCTGCGCCTCTCCCAGGGCATGAGCCTGAAGAACGCGCTGGCCGACCTGCCCTTCGGCGGCGGCAAGGCCGTCATCCTCAAGCCCGCAGGCGCCTTCGACCGCCCCGCCCTGTTCGCCGCCTTCGGCCGCGCCGTGCAGTCGCTCAACGGCGCCTACATCACCGCCGAGGACGTGGGCACGACGACGGCCGACATGCGCGGCATGCAGACCGTGACGCCCTATGTGAGCGGCATCCCGCGCGAAGGCGCCTTCGGCGGCGACCCCAGCCCCAAGACGGCCTGGGGCGTGTTCGTCTCCATCCAGGCCGGTGCGCGCCTCGTGCTGGGCCGCCCCTCGCTCGAAGGCGTGCGCGTCGCGCTGCAGGGCCTGGGCGCCGTGGGCTGGCATCTGGCCGAGTTCCTGCATCAGGCAGGCGCGAAGCTGGTGGTGGCCGACGTGGACGCGGCCAAGGTCGAGCGCGCCGTCGCGCAGTTCGGCGCCACGGCCGTCAACGTGGCCGAGATCCTCGCCACCGACGTGGACGTGCTGGCGCCCTGCGCGCTCGGCGCCTCGCTGAACGAGCAGACCGTGCCGGCCATCCGCGCCAAGCTGATCGCCGGTGCCGCCAACAACCAGCTCGCCACGCCGGCCGACGGCGACGCGCTGCAGCGGCGCGGCATCTGCTATCTGCCCGACTACCTCGTCAACGCGGGCGGCATCATCAGCGTCGCCCGCGAATACCGCCACGAGGGCGAGGAGCGGGCCGTGATGGCCGAGGTGAGCCGTATCGCCGAGCGCGTCGAGGAACTGCTGCAGCGCGTGCAGGCAGCCGACTCGACGCCGGCCCGCGTCGCCGACGACTGGGCGCGCTCCAAGCTGATACGGCTGGCCTGATGACAAAACGCCTGGCACTGCCAGGCGTTTTCCTCTCCAGCGACTGTCGTGGAACTGGCTTTGCCAGGCCACTGACGGTGCCCCCCTTGAGGGGGAGGCGGGCGAGCGTCTCGGGGGACCATCTACTCGCCGAGATAGGCTGCCCTCACCTTGGGGTCGTTCAGCAGCGCCTGGCCCTCGCCGCCCATCGTCACCTCGCCGGACTCCATCACATAGCCCCGGTCGGCCAGTTGCAGCGCGCGGCTGGCGTTCTGCTCGACCAGCAGGATGGTCACGCCCTGCTGGTGGATGTCGTTCACGACCTCGAAGATCTTGTCCACCATGATGGGCGACAGGCCCATCGACGGCTCGTCCAGCAGCAGCAGCTTGGGCCGGGCCATCAGCGCGCGGCCCATGGCCAGCATCTGCTGCTCGCCGCCGCTCATCGTGCCGGCGAGCTGCCGGGCGCGCTCCTTCAGGCGCGGGAAGAGCGCGAAGACCTTGTCCATGTCCGCGTCGATCTCGCCGTCCTTGCGGTTGTAGGCGCCCATCTGCAGGTTCTCGACGATGGTCATGCGCGTGAAGGTGCCGCGGCCCTCGGGCACCATGACGAGGCCCTGCTTGGCCAAGTCCCAGGAGCCCTTGCCCTTGATGGACTGTCCCAGATAGGCCACCTCGCCCGCCGCCACCGGCTGCAGGCCGGTGATGGCCTTCAGCGTCGTCGTCTTGCCGGCGCCGTTGGCCCCGATCAGCGACACCAGTTCGCCCTCGCGCACCTCGAAGTCCACGCCCTTGACGGCCTGGATGCCGCCATAGGCCACCTTCAGGCCGCCGACCTTGAGCAGGGTTTGCTTAGTTGTCATATCGCTCTCTCAACTCGCGTCGTGAATTCCCAAGCAGCACCCGTGGAACTGGCTTTGCCAGGCCACTGGGTGCGCCCCCTTGAGGGAGGGGGAGCGCGAAGCGCTACGGGGGTGGGCCATCAGTGTGTTTTGTGGCCGGCGCCGAGGTAGGCCTCGATGACCTTCTCGTCGTTCTGCACCTCGGCGGGCGTGCCTTCGGCGATCTGCTTGCCGTAGTCGAGCACGGTCACGCGGTCGCACAGGCCCATGACGAGCTTCACGTCGTGCTCGATGAGCAGGATGGTGCGGCCGTCGTTGCGGATGCGGTCGATCAGCTCGCGCAGCACGACCTTCTCGGTCGCGTTCATGCCGGCGGCGGGCTCGTCCAGCGCGATCAGTTGCGGGTCGGTGGCCAGTGCGCGGGCGATCTCCAGCCGGCGCTGGTCGCCATAGCTCAGCGTGCGCGCCTTGTACTCGGCGTATTTGCCGATGCCGACGTAGTCGAGCAGTTCCTGCGCCCGCGCCTTGATCGCCGCTTCCTCGGCCTTGAAGGCCGGCGTGCGGAAGACCGCGCCGATCAGGCCCGATTTGGTGCGGATGTGGCGGCCGACCATGACGTTTTCCAGCGCCGTCATGTCCGCGAACAGGCGGATGTTCTGGAAGGTGCGCGCGATGCCGGCCTTGGCGACTTGGTGCACGGCCTGCGGCGTGTAGGGCGTGCCGCCGAGCGAGAAGCTGCCGCCGTCCGGCGTGTAGAGGCCGGTGATGACGTTGAAGAAGGTCGTCTTGCCCGCGCCGTTGGGGCCGATCAGGCCGTAGACCTGGCCGCGCCGGATCTGGATGCCGACGTCGGACAAGGCCTGCACGCCGCCGAAGCGCTTGGACGCGCCGCTGACGTTGAGAACGATGTCGTCGTGTGTGCTCATGCTGGGGCCCTCTTCACTTGACCGCCGTGGGGGCCGCCTTGCCATGCTCCGGCGACGGCCACAGGCCGCGCGGACGCACCAGCATGATGATGATCATGGCCAAAGCCACCAGCAACTGGCGCAGGATGGACGCGTCGATGCGGCCGCCGGTCATGTTCTGGATGTCGCCGGCCACGTAGCGCAGCACCTCGGGCAGGGCCGCCAGCATCAGGGCGCCGAGGATGACGCCCGGGATGTGGCCGATGCCGCCGAGCACGACCATGGCGACGATCATGATCGACTCCTGCAGGCTGAAGGACTCCGGCGACACGAAGCCCTGGAAGCTGGCGAACATCGCGCCGGCCACGCCGCCGAAGGTCGCGCCCATGCCGAAGGCGAGCAGCTTGAGGTTGCGGGTGTTGATGCCCATGGCCTTGGCGGCCACCTCGTCCTCGCGGATGGCCATCCAGGCGCGGCCGATGCGCGACTGCTCCAGCCGGTAGCAGATGACGACGCTGGCGACGACCAGGGCCAGGAAGAGGTAGTAGTAGAGCGTCACCGAGGGCAGCGTGAACTCGCCGATCTGCAGCGACTTGCCGAGGTTGACGCCGAAGAAGTGGAAGGAGTCGATCTGGCCGATGCCGCGCGGGCCGTTGGTGATGTTGAGCGGGTATTCGAGGTTGTTCAGGAAGACGCGGATGATTTCGCCGAAGCCCAGCGTGACGATGGCCAGGTAGTCGCCGCGCAGTTTCAGCGTCGGCGCGCCGAGCAGGACGCCGAACAGCCCCGCGAGGCCGGCGGCCAGCGGGATGACGATCCACAGCGGCGAATGCAGGCCCTGCGGGAAGGCGGCCTGGAAGGCCTCGAAGTTGTCGCTCAGATGCGGGCTGGCCAGCAGCGCGAACATATAGGCGCCGACGGCATAGAAGGCCACGTAGCCGAGGTCCAGCAGGCCGGCGTAGCCGACGACGATGTTCAGCCCCAGCGCCAGCAGCACATAGAGCAGGGCCAGGTCGATGATGCGCACCGGGCCGTTGCCGAGTTGCTGCGCGAACAGCGGCACGGCCAGCAGCGCGATGGCGACGGCGATGAAGATGACGAGTTTCTTGGCTTGCATGTCGGGGCTCCCTTCAGGCGCGGTCGGCCACGCGCTCGCCGAGCAGGCCCGAGGGCCGCAGCGTCAGCACGAGGATCAGGGCGATGAAGGCGAAGATGTCGGCGTAGTGGCTGCCCAGCACGCCGCCGGTCAGGTCGCCGAGGTAGCCGGCGCCGATGGCCTCGATCAGGCCCAGCAGCACGCCGCCCACCACCGCGCCGGCCAGGTTGCCGATGCCGCCCAGCACCGCCGCCGTGAAGGCCTTGAGGCCGGGCATGAAGCCCATGGTGTGCTGCACGGTGCCGTAGTTGGCCGCCCACATCAGGCCGGCCACGGCGGCCAGCGCGGCGCCGATGACGAAGGTGGTGGAGATGATGAAGTCGGGCTTCACGCCCATCAGGCCGGCCACGCGCGGGCTCTCGGCCGTGGCGCGCATCGCGCGGCCCAGCCGGGTGTAGTTCACGAGGTACATCAGCGCGGCCAGGATGCACACGGTCAGGCCGAGGATCAGGCATTGCGTGACCGTGATGACCGGGCCGCCGAGGTCGATGGGGTCGGTGGGCAGCAGCAGCGGGAAGGGCTTGGGGTTGGGCTTCCAGATGATCATCGCCAGCACCTGCAGCAGCAGCGACATGCCCATCGCGGTGATCAGCGGCGCCAGGCGCGGCGCATTGCGCAGCGGCCGGTAGGCGGCCTTCTCGACCACGTAGTTCAGCACCGCGCAGACGACGATGGCGCAGGCCAGCCCGATCAGCATCAGCGCCCAGCCGGGCAGGCCCGAGTCGCCCAGGGCCGTGATGACCGTCCAGCTCACCATCGCGCCGACCATCAGGATCTCGCCGTGCGCGAAATTGATGAGGTTGATGATGCCGTAGACCATCGTGTAGCCCAGGGCAACGAGCGCATACATGCTCCCCAGCACCAGGCCGTTGATGATCTGTTGAATCAGAGTCTCCATGAGGGCTCCCGTTTTTCGCTGGGGCGCAGTGTCACCCAGATGAAACCGCGCGGAAATCCGCACAAACCGCACTCAGCCGCCGGCCGCCTCGTCATCCAACCGGCGCAGTTCGGCCAGCTTGTCGCCGATGCGCTGCTCCAAGCCGCGCGGCACGGGCGCATACCAGCGCTGCGTCTCCAACCCGTCGGGCAGGTAGTGCTCGCCGGCCGCGTAGGCGTTGGGCTCGTCGTGCGCATAGCGGTAGGCCCGGCCGTGGCCGAGTTCCTTCATCAGCCGCGTCGGCGCATTGCGCAGATGCACCGGCACGGGGCGGCTCTGATCCTGCTTGATGAAGGCACGCACCTCGTTGAACGCCTTGTAGACCGCGTTGGACTTGGGCGCGACGGCGAGGTAGACCACCGCCTCGGCCAGCGCCAGTTCGCCCTCGGGCGAGCCGAGGCGCTCATAGGCTTCGGCGGCGTCCAGCGTCAGCGCCAGCGCGCGCGGGTCGGCCAGGCCGATGTCCTCGCTGGCCATGCGGATCAGGCGGCGGGCGATGTAGCGGGCATCGACACCGCCGTCCAGCATGCGCGCGAACCAGTAGAGCGCGCCGTCCGGGCTGCTGCCGCGTACGGACTTGTGCAGCGCCGAGATGACGTCGTAGAACTGGTCTCCGCCCTTGTCATAACGACGCAACTGCTCGCCCAGCGTGCGTTCCAGCAGCGCCTCGTCGATCAGCGCCTCGCCGGCCAGCGCGGCGGCGGATTCGAGCGCGTTCAGCAGCCGGCGCGCGTCGCCGTCGGCATAGCCGATCAGGCGGTCGGCGGCGTCCTTCGTCGGCGGCCGGATGCCGAGTTCGGCCGCGCCGCGCGCGATCAGCTCGGCCAGTTCGCCCGCGTCCAGGCTCTTGAGCACCTGCACCTGGGCGCGCGACAGCAGCGCGGAATTGACCTCGAAGCTGGGGTTCTCCGTCGTCGCGCCGATGAAGGTGAACAGGCCCGACTCGACGTGCGGCAGGAAGGCGTCCTGCTGGGCCTTGTTGAAGCGATGCACCTCGTCCACGAACAGCACCGTGCGCCGGCCTTGGCTGCCGGCGAGCTGGGCGCGCTCCACGGCCTCGCGGATGTCCTTGACGCCGCCGAGCACCGCGCTGATGGGGATGAAGAGCGCGTCGAAGGCGCCCGCCATCAGCCGCGCCAGCGTCGTCTTGCCGACGCCGGGGGGGCCCCAGAGGATCATGGATTGCAGCCGGCCAGCGTCGAAGGCCGCGCGCAGCGGCATGCCGGGGCCGAGCAGATGGCGCTGGCCGATGACCTCGCCCAGGGTCTTGGGCCGCAGCCGTTCGGCCAGCGGCGCGGCGGGCGGGTCGGCGTCGAAAAGGCCCCCACTCACCATGGGCTCACTGCTCGATCAGGTCGGCCCCGGCCGGCAGCTTGAACTGGAAATGTTCGGCCGGCACGGCGGCGTTGGACTGCACGGCGCTGAAGTCCAGCCGCGAGCGCTGGCCGAAGCCATCGACGATCTCCATCGCCGCCAGTTCCCGGGCCTTGAAGCCGAGGCGCAGCGACTGGATGGTCGATTCGGCCTGCTTCGGCGCGGCCTGCACCCAGTCCAGGCCGCCGTCGGACGGCAGCGCCTTCAGCGTGAAATCGCGCTCGATGTTCGTGCCGGCGAGCAGCGCGGCCGGCGTCGCGCCCAGCGCGTCGGCGAGCTTGCGGGAACTGGCCTGGTTGAGGTCGGCGTCGTAGATCCAGACCTTCTGCCCGTCCGCGACGATGACCTGCTCGAAGGGCTTGGCATAGGCGAAGCGGAAGCGGTTGGGCCGCTCGAACTCGAAGCTGCCGCTGGATACCTTCTTGCGCTTGCCGTCGGGCGAGGTGACGGTCTGCGCGAACCGGGCCGTGCCGCTCTTCACCTCGCGGGCAAAGTCGCGCAGCGCATCGACGGCGTCCGCGTGGGCGACGCTGCTCAACAGCAGCGTCAGGGCGATGAGGGCTTTCTTCATTCGTCGCTATCACTCGTCACGCTTGGGAACGATCAGTTCGCGGCTGCCGTTGGCCGCCAGCGCGCCGACGAGGCCGGAGTTCTCCATCTGCTCCAGCAGCCGCGCGGCGCGGTTGTAGCCGATGCGCAGATGGCGCTGCACCAGCGAGATCGAGGCCTTGCGGTGCTGCAGCACGATGGCGACGGCCTGGTCGTACATCGGGTCGGCCTCGCCACTGGCCTCGCCGGGCGCGGGGGCCTCGCCGCCCGCGTCGTCCAGCACGCCGCCTTCGAGGATGCCTTCGATGTAATTCGGTTCACCTTGTGCCTTCAGGTACTCCACAACGCGATGCACCTCGTCATCGCTGACGAAGGCGCCGTGGACGCGCACCGGCAGGCCGGTGCCCGAGGGCATGTAGAGCATGTCGCCCATGCCGAGCAGGGCCTCGGCCCCCATCTGGTCGAGGATGGTGCGGCTGTCGATCTTGCTGCTGACCTGGAAGGAGAGTCGCGTCGGGATATTGGCCTTGATGAGGCCGGTGATGACGTCCACCGAGGGCCGCTGCGTCGCCAGTATCAGGTGGATGCCGGCCGCGCGCGCCTTCTGCGCCAGCCGCGCGATCAACTCCTCGATCTTCTTGCCGACGACCATCATCAAATCGGCCAGTTCGTCGATGACGACGACGATGAAGGGCAGGCGCTCCAGCGGCTCGGGCTCGTCGTTGTTGAGCGCGAAGGGGTTGGGGATGCTGACGCCGGTGGCCTTCGCCTCGTCGATCTTCTTGTTGTAGCCGGCGAGGTTGCGCACGCCGAGCTTGGACATCAGCTTGTAGCGCCGCTCCATCTCGCCAACGCACCAGTTCAGCGCATTGCCGGCCTGCTTCATGTCCGTCACGACGGGCGCCAGCAGGTGCGGGATGCCTTCGTAGACGCTCATCTCCAGCATCTTGGGGTCGATGAGGATCAGCCGCACGTCGCGCGCCTCGGCCTTGTAGAGCAGGCTGAGGATCATCGCGTTGATGCCGACGGACTTGCCCGAGCCGGTGGTGCCGGCGACGAGGCAGTGCGGCATCTTGGCAAGGTCGGCGACGACGGGCAGGCCGATGATGTCCTTGCCCAGGCCCATGGTCAGTTGCGAGGCCGCGTCGGCATAGACCTGGGAGCCGAGGATTTCGGACAGACGGATGGTCTGGCGCCGCGCATTGGGCAGTTCCAGCGCCATGTAGTTCTTGCCCGGGATGGTCTCGACGACGCGGATGGAGGTGAGGCTCAAGCTACGCGCCAAGTCCTTGGCGAGATTGACCACCTGCGAGCCCTTGACGCCCGTGGCCGGCTCGATCTCGTAGCGCGTGATGACCGGCCCCGGCGACGCGGCGACGACATGCACCTCGACGCCGAAGTCGCGCAGCTTCTTCTCGATCAGGCGGCTGGTCATCTCCAGCGACTCGGGCGTGACCGTCTCCTGACGGCCCGGCGCGGCGTCGAGCAAGTCCACCTGGGGCAGGCGGGCGTCGCCGGCATCGACGAACAGGGTCTGCTGGCGCTCCTTGGCGACGCGCGTGGACTGGGGCACCTCGACGATCGGCGCTTCGATGACCAACGGCGCGTGCTCGGCTTCGACCTGCCGCTCGATCTGGCGCTCGACCTCGACCTCCTGCTCGCGCTCCTTCACCGCCTGCACGCCGGCCTTCTGGTCGGCCCGGATCTCGCGGCGCTCGATGCGCTGCTCGCGCAACTGCTCGATGCGCTCGCCGATGGACTCGGCCACATGCCCCCAGGAGAAGCGCAGCGCCCAGGCCATGCCCGTCAACAGCAGCACGATCCAGACCACGCCCGAGCCCGCGAAGCCCAGGCCCTGCATGCCCAGCGGCCCCAGCACATAACCGACCAGGCCGCCCGCATGGCCCGGCAGGCGCGGCTCGACGGCATAGAGCCGGCTCCATTCCAGCGCGCAACTGGCGCCGACCAGCAGCAGCACGCCAGCCGCCCCGCGCAGGCGCCGGCTCCAGCGCGAGGGCTCGGGCGCATCGTGGCGCAGCAGGCCTGCGAGGCCGCGCAGCCAGGCGCGCAGGGCCAGCAACGGCAGCCACCAGGCGGAGAAGCCGAACAGGAAGAGCAGGCCGTCCGACACCCAGGCGCCGAGGCTGCCGACGCGGTTGCCGACCAGCTCGTGCTGGCCGCTGGTGCTGAACGCCGCGTCGCGCAAATCGTGTGTGGCCAGGGCCAGCACGAGCAGCGCCAGCAGGAGTGCCGTCAGCGCCAGCCACAGCGGCGTGCGGAGCAGCCGCGAGGCGGCGGAAGGCGGTGCGGCTTCGGGCGCGGCGGCCCGGCGGCGGGTGGTCTTGGCGGGAGAGACGGGTTCGTCGGCGGCCCCGGGTGCATCCGGGCCGCCCATCAGGGAACCGAGGGGAAAACTCATCGGCGCATTGTCGCGCTCAATCGTGGGTCAACCGCTCCTTGATGACCACCGAACCGTTCTCAAGCGTTTCAATGACGCCGCGCTCTTCCAGATCCTTCATCACGCGGCTGACCATCTCGCGCGACGCGCCGACGACCTTGGCCATGTCCTGGCGCGACACCTTGCCGCGAATCAGCTTGATGCCCTTCTCGTCCTCGGACATGTCCAACAGCGTGCGCGCGACGCGGCCGTAGACGTCCAGCAAGGCCAGGGATTCGATTTGCCGGTCGGCATTGCGCAGCCGCGCGACGAGGCCGCGCAGGATGCCGTAGGCCAAGCTGCTGCTCTCGGGCAGGCAGCGCGCGAACTCCAGCCGGCCCAGCACCAGCATGTCGGTCTGCACCTCGGCGCGCACGCTGGCCGAGTGCGGCTCGTTGTCGATCAGGCTCATCTCGCCCACGTAGTCGCCCGACTGCAGCACGGCCAAGATGACCTCGCGGCCGCGGTGATCGGCCGTCAGCACGCGGGCGCGGCCGTTCAGCAGGATGAAGAGCGCATTGGACTTGGTGCCCTGCTCGACGATCAGCTCACCACGCTTGAAGCGGCGCTTGACGACACTGTCGGCGATGGACTGAGCCTGGTCGGTGGTCAGCATCGAGAACAGCGGAACCCGGCGGATCAGGTCCAGGTTGGAAATCATCGCCATATGCAATCTCCAGGTTTGGGGCGGGGCCGGCGGCCGAAAAGGCGCCTGCCTAGAATGGCGTGCATTTTGCACACCTGATAGCGCTTGCATCTGGCGACAAGCCTGGGGTTTTCACCCCGAAGCCGGCTTGCAGGCCCGCCCGCCGCCCTCAAATCCCCGCCATGACCGCCACCACCCAACACCACGGCCTGCTCATCCTCGGCTCCGGCCCCGCCGGCTACACGGCCGCCATCTACGCCGCCCGCGCCAACCTCAAGCCCACGCTGCTTACCGGCATGGCCCAGGGCGGCCAGTTGATGACGACGACCGAGGTGGACAACTGGCCCGCCGACGTGATGGGCGTGCAGGGGCCCGAGCTGATGCAGCGTTTCCAGCAGCACGCCGAGCGCTTCCAGACGCAGATCGTCTTCGACCACATCAACGGCGTCGATTTCTCCCGGCGCCCCTTCACGCTGACCGGCGACAGCGCCACCTACACCTGCGACGCGCTCATCATCGCCACCGGCGCCTCGGCCAAATACCTCGGCCTGGATTCCGAGCAGGCGTTCATGGGCCGGGGCGTCAGCGGCTGCGCGACCTGCGACGGCTTCTTCTATCGCGATCAGGAAGTCTGCGTCGTCGGCGGCGGCAACACGGCCGTCGAGGAAGCGCTGTATCTCTCCAACATCGCCAGCACCGTCCACCTGATCCACCGCCGCGACAAGTTCCGCGCCGAGCCCATCCTGGTGGACAAGCTGATGGAGAAGGTGGCCGCCGGCAAAATGAAGCTGCACCTCTTCCAGCAACTCGACGAGGTGCTGGGCGACGCCTCCGGCGTGACCGGTGTGCGCACGGTCAACGTGCAGAGCGGCGCCAAGGCCGAGATCCCCGTGCATGGCTGCTTCATCGCCATCGGCCACCAACCCAACACCGAGATTTTCCAGGGCCAGCTGGAGATGAAGGACGGCTATATCGTCACCAAGAGCGGCCTGAACGGCTTTGCGACGATGACCAGCGTGCCCGGCGTCTTCGCGGCCGGCGACGTGCAGGACCACGTCTACCGCCAGGCCATCACCAGCGCCGGAACCGGCTGCATGGCGGCGCTGGACGCGCAGCGCTATCTGGAACAGCAACAGGGCTGAACGGGCACGAGCGGGGCACTGGTTTTCCCGCTATACTCGCGGGCTTGCCTGCCGGATAGACCGCATCCCGAGCTTCTTGCGACGGACTTAGCAGGCATTTGCGGTCATAGGGTTGCCGCCGCGCTGGCGGCAACTGGTCAAACGTCAGAGTGGAGAAGCGTCATGGCACGCGTCTGTCAAGTCACGGGCAAGAAGCCCATGGTCGGGAACAATGTGTCCCACGCCAACAACAAAACCAAGCGCCGGTTCCTGCCGAACCTGCAATACCGCCGTTTCTTCGTGGAATCGGAAAACCGCTGGGTGCGCCTGCGCATCAGCAATGCCGCTCTGCGTCTGATCGACAAGGTCGGCATCGACCAAGTCGTCGCCGATCTGCGCGCCAAGGGCGAACTCTGATCGCCCACTGACCTACTGAAGGAACACGACCATGGCATCCAAAGGCGGCCGCGAAAAGATCAAGCTGGAGTCCACTGCGGGCACCGGCCATTTCTACACGACGAACAAGAACAAGAAGACCACGCCCGAAAAGCTGGAATTCATGAAGTTCGACCCCAAGGCGCGCAAGCACGTGCTGTACAAGGAAATCAAGCTCAAGTGAGCCTGGCTTCCCCAAAGAAAAACCCGCCTCGGCGGGTTTTTCTTTGTCCGTACCCGGCGCGCCACGTAGGTGCGCCGGGGTCTTCCCGTCAGACCGCGTTGCTGCGGCGGCGCTGCCAGGCCAGCAGACCCATCGCGCCACCCAGCATCAGCGCCCAGGAGGCGGGCTCGGGAACGGCAGCCGCAGCGGTGTAGCTGAAGTTGTCCACGCCGATGATGTTGGAGTTGGCACCATTGGGGCCGCCGCTGGTCACGAAGTAGCGGAAGGCGATGCGGCCATCCACAGGGGCGGACAGGCCGCTGAGGGTCACCGTGTACTGCGTCCAGTCCTCGGGATAGCCGCCGACGGACAGCGCCGAGTTGATGGTCAGCAGCACCGTCGTGAAGTCGCCGACGGAGGTCGTCGTCGTGCCGACATTGGTGCTCGAACCCGCCGTGCTCAGGCGCACTTCAAGGCGGTCGGGGTAGGCCGAGGCCGGCGTCGTCGTCGTCCAGAACGAGAAGGTGTCGCCATTGTCGAGGCCGGTGATCAGCGGCGACAGCATCCAGTTGCTCAACACGGCACTGGTTGAGGACGAGTTGCTGGAATTCCAGCTCACCACCGCGAACTGGCTGCCGTCGTACGGCAGCACGACCGGGTTGCTGGCGCTATCGACGATGGCCGTGCCCAGGCGCCACACGCCGGCCGAGTTCGGCGTCGTGCTGCGGTTGACGGTGGTCCAGCCCGATGCCGACAAGGACGCGCCCTCGAAGCCCTCGGAGAAACTGGTGCCGGCCTGGGCGATGCTGGCCGTCATGGCCACGCTGCCGATTACTGCGGCGCGCGCCGCAATCATGGAAAGTTTCATCTGGTATCCCTCGTGAGTGAGCGGTTGAACTTCCGCACCGTTTGCCTGCAGATCGAGGCATCCAACGCGTGTGGCTGATTCCAGCACCCGCCCCATCAACACTCAATATGTGACTTACCTCACGAACCAGCCTTACCCCGCAGACAGGGGGCGGGTTTACACCGTCAAAAGACAAAACCCGCCGACGCAGGGCGCCGGCGGGCAGGCTCATTCGGCGCGCCGAGGCTTCAGCGATCGCCAGCCGCCAGCTTCGGGCTGAATTCGCCCTTCATCCAGCGGTCCAACATGCCCTTCTCGTAGCGCAACGGGTCGCTGCTGAAGAAGGGGAGCGTGCCCCGGTCCTGGTAGGTGATGTCGCGCAGCGTGGCCTCGCCCTGCTGCACGACCTTGTCGTCTTCACGCACCTCGTAGCGCAGCGTCATGGACGGCGGCGTCGTGGCGCGCATCACGCGCAGCCATTGGCCGTGATGCCAGGGCTCGACCTCGCCGGCCAGATTGACGTCGGTCACGTCGAAGCGGATGTCCCGCTCCGGCAGCAGCTGAGTGGCCGCCTTGGCCATATAGGCCTTCAACTCGGTCAAGGCCTGCTCGTTGCGGAAACCGTTGTTGTCCCGGATGTCGGAAAACTTGTCGGGGTGGACGAAATTCACCTGCACGTCAGCCTGCGCGGCGGCTACGGCGGCCAGCAGGCCCACGGCGATCCAGCGGTGCTTCATCATGGCCAATCTCCTTTCATGGGGTTTACCACTAATAAAGTCTAGCCCCGATCAAAAGAAAGGGCGCCTCATCAGGCGCCCCTTTACCTCAGCGAAATATCGCTTCAGAAAACCATGCCTCAGGCATGGGCCGCGCGCAGGCGCATCGAGAAGGCCTGCAACTCGGCGATGCCGCTTTCCTCGGCGCGGCGGCACCAGGCCTGCAGATCGGCCACCAGTTGCTCGGCCGAAACATTGGTCCGCGTCCACAGTTGGCGCAGCTCCTCACGCATCGTCACCAGCTTGTCGATGACGGGGCTGGCGGCGCGGGCATGAGCCAGCTCGCCATGCACGGCGGCCGGGATGCGCTCCACGTCTCGGTGCATCCAGCGCCGCGCCAGCTTGAACTGCACGAAACGCTCGCTGTGCCTGCCGCCCTCGGCCTTGATGCGGGCCAGTTCGGCCGCGCAGGCGGCCTTCAGGTCGCGGGCATAGCTGGCCATGACCTCATAGCGATTGGCGATCAGCGCTTCCAGCGTGCGTGCGTCCGCCGGCTTGATCTCGCCCAGGCTCAGCCGGGGTGCCGTCTTGCGCACCTTGGCCCAGCCCAACATCTCCAGGCCGCGGATATAGACCCAGCCGATGTCGAACTCATAGGGCTTGACCGAGAACTTGGCCGAGGTCGGGTAGGTGTGGTGGTTGTTGTGGAGTTCCTCGCCGCCGACGATCAGCGTCCAGGGCGTGAGGTTGGTCGAGGCGTCGGGCGCCTCGAAGTTGCGGTAGCCCCAGTAGTGGCCGATGCCGTTGATGACGCCGGCCGCCCAGAACGGGATCCAGACCATCTGGATAGCCCAGATCGTCGCACCGATCGCGCCGAACAGCGCCACGTTGATGATGAGCATCAGCGCCACGCCCTGCCAGCTGAAGCGGGTGTAGAGGTTGCGCTCGATCCAGTCGTCGGGCGTGCCACGGCTGTATTTGGCGATGGTTTCCTGGTTCTTGGCCTCGGCACGGTACAACTCGGCGCCCTCGGCCATGACCTTGCGCAGGCCGCGCGTCTGCGGGCTGTGCGGGTCTTCCTCGGTCTCGCAGCGAGCATGGTGCTTGCGGTGGATGGCCACCCACTCGCGCGTGACCATGCCGGTGGTCAGCCACAGCCAGAAGCGGAAGAAGTGCGACGGGATCGGCCCGAGGTCCAGCGCGCGGTGCGCCTGCGAGCGGTGCAGGAAGATCGTCACGGCCGCGATCGTGATGTGGGTCACGACCAGCGTGTAGATCACCAACTGCCAGACGCTGAAATGCGCGAGGCCGGAGCCCGCCCAGGTCAGCAGCGCGTCGAAGAATGCATTCATGCGTCCAGAACCTCTGGCCCTGGGGCCATGCAAAGGGATGTCAATTGTAGGGGGAAGCCCGTGATTTCAAGCCGCGCCGGGCAGTGCGCTCCAGCCGCCGTCGTGCTGAATTGATCCGGATCAAGCCATTCTTTCCCAGGCAGCCGCAAAAAAGCCGTCTGTCGCATGCCGGTGCGGCCAGAGCCGCAGCATGCCGGCTTCCACCAGTTCGCCAGCCCGCTCGACCTGGGCCTTGCCCAGCGCCTCGGCGGCATCCAGCGGCTTGAAGTCCGAGTGGGCGGCGGCGAACTCGGCGGCAATGACCTCGTTCTCGGCGTCCAGCAGGCTGCAGGTCGCGTAGACCAGTCGCCCGCCCGGCTTCACCAGCCGCGCGGCGCCGGCCAGGATGGCGCGCTGTTTCTCCTGCAACTCGGCAACGGCCTGCGGCGACTGGCGCCACTTCAGGTCCGGGTTGCGGCGCAGCGTGCCGAGGCCCGAGCAGGGGGCATCGACCAGCACGCGGTCGATCTTGCCGGCCAGGCGCTTGATGCGCTCGTCGCGCTCATGGGCGATCTGCGCCGGGTGGACGTTGGACAGGCCGCTGCGCGCGAGGCGCGGCTTGAGCGCGTCGAGCCGGTGGCCGGACACGTCGAACGCATAGAGCCGGCCGGTGCTGCGCATCGCCGCGCCCAACGCCAGCGTCTTGCCGCCCGCGCCGGCGCAGAAGTCCACCACCATCTCGCCGCGCTTTGGCGCCAGCAGCAGGGCCAGCAACTGGCTGCCCTCGTCCTGCACCTCGATGCCGCCGCTGGTGAACAGCGCCAGCTTGTTCAGCGCCGGCTTGCCGTCGATGCGCAGGCCGAGCGGCGAATACGGCGTCGGCACGGCGTCGATGCCGGCCGCCTTGAGCTGCGCCTGCGCGTCCTCGCGCTTGAGCTTGAGCGCGTTGACGCGCAGGTCCAGCGGCGCAGCCTCGTTCAGCGCGGCGGCGAGCCGCCAGAACTCCTGCTCGCCGAGGCGGGCCCGCAGCGGCTCGGCCAGCCAGTCCGGCAGGTTGTGGCGCAGCCGGGGCGCGAGGCTCTCGGGCGCGATGGCGGCCACCTGATCCAGCCACTGCTGCTCGGCCGGCATGAGCGCGCCGCGCAGAAAGCCCGCGTTGCCGCGCCAGGCCAGCATCGCCAGCCGGCGCGGCAGCGGACCACTGCCGCTCTGGGCGAGGTTCTGGAACTTCAGCCGCTCGCGCAGGAAGGCATAGGTCGTCTCGGCCAGGCAGGCGCGTTCGCGCTGGCCGAGGTTCTTGTGGTGGCGGAAAAAGGCCGAGACGGTGGCGTCGGCCGGCGCGTCGAGCTTGTTGACGGCGGCGATCAGCTCGGCGCACAGCTCCAGCAGGGCATTGGGATGCATCGCGGCATTATCCCAAGCGACCTCAGTTCGCCAGCAGTTGCTGCGCCGCGCCGCCGCGATGGCGCACGTGCTCGCCGTCCCATACCAGCGCATCCTCGACGAACCAGCGCACCGACTGTGGGTAGATGCGGTGCTCCGTCGCCAGCACGCGCGCGGCGAGCGCGGCGGCGTCGTCGCCCGCGCGCACGGGCACGACGGACTGCATGACGATGGCGCCGTGGTCGAGTTCGGCGGTGACGAAATGCACCGTCGCGCCCGCCACCTGGCAGCCCATCGCCAGCGCCCGCTCATGCGTGTGCAGGCCCGTGAAGGCCGGCAGCAGCGAGGGGTGGATGTTCAGCATGCGGCGCGCGTAGCGGGCCGTGAAGCCGGGCGTCAGGATGCGCATGAAGCCGGCCAGCACCACGAGGTCCGGCGCGAAGCCGTCGATGGCACACGCCAGTTCGGCATCGAAATCCTCGCGGCTGCTGAATTGCTTGTGATCGACGACGGCCGTTGAAATGCCGTGTGCGGCCGCGAAGGCGAGTCCTGCCGCGTCGGACCGGTTGCTGATGACTGCGGCCACTTCGGCGGGCCAGCCCTCGGCCTTGCACGTCCTGACGATGGCTTCCATGTTGGAGCCCCGGCCCGAAATCAGAATCACCAGCCTTTTCATCGCCGGGCCGCCCCAAGATGAAAAGCGCCCCCTTGGGGGGTCGTGGCCGCACGAAGTGCGGGCGCGTGGGGGTCACATTTCTTCATGGGGCGGCAGTGTAGGCGGCGACAATCCGCGCCCCATGTCCGCCACCCCTGCCCCCACCCGCCCGCGCATCCTGTCGGGCATGCGCCCGACCGGCGCCCTGCACCTCGGCCACTACCACGGCGCGATCAAGAACTGGCTGGCGCTGCAAGACACGCACGAGGGCTTTTTCTTCGTCGCCGACTGGCATGCGCTCACCACCACCCACCCCGACCGCGACACCCTGACCCGCCACGTCTACGAGATGGTGACGGACTGGCTCGCCGCCGGCCTCGACCCCGAGCGCTGCACCCTCTTCCTGCAAAGCCGCATGCCCGAGCACGCCGAGCTGTTCACGCTGCTGGCGATGTGTACGCCGTCCGCGTGGCTGGCGCGCATGCCGAGCTACAAGGAGCAGGTCGCCGCCGACCCCGAGCTGGCGACCTACGGCTTCCTCGGCTACCCGCTGCTGCAGGCGGCCGACATCCTGCTCTACAAGCCGGCCGGCGTGCCGGTGGGCGAGGACCAGACCGCCCACGTCGAGGTCACGCGCGAGGTGGCGCGGCGCTTCAACCGCGTCTATGCGGCGGGCACGCCCGTCTTCGTCGAACCCCAGGCCCTGCTGACGCAGACGCCGCGCGTGCCGGGGCTGGACGGCCGCAAGATGAGCAAAAGCCTCGGCAATGCCATCGAGATGCGCGACACGCCCGAGGCCACCGCCGCCAAGATCCGCACCATGCCGACCGACCCGCAGCGCGTGCGCCGCGGCGACGTGGGCGACCCGGCGCGCTGCCCGGTCTGGCCGCTGCACGCCATCTACACGGACGAGGCGACACGCGCCGATTGCGAGGCCGGCTGCCGCGCGGCCAGCATCGGCTGCCTGGACTGCAAGCAGCCGCTGATCGAGGCCATCCAGCGCGAGCAGGCGCCCTGGCGCGAGCGCGCCGCCGCGCTCGACCCGCAGCAGGTGCGCTGGACGCTGGAAGTCGGCACCGAACGCGCCCGCGCCGTCGCGCGCAAGACGCTGCGCGAGGTGCGCGGCGCGATGGGGCTGGTGGCGTGAGCCGGGCCGAGCGCCGGGCCGCCCCAAGCCGGCCCGGCATCCCCTTGGGGGATCGGCTGGCGTACTCGCCAGACGAGGGGCAGACATGATCCATGTCACCGACCTCGAAGCGGCGATCAACTGGTGGCGCGAGCATGAAGGTGCCACCGAAGTCGATGCGCTCGCCGAGCCCTATGCGCTGCTCGCGCTGAGCCACGCGACGGCCATCGACCCCGCGACGCTGAAACCCGCCGCGCTGGACGCCTGGCTCGCGTGGTACGACAGCACGCCCGACTCGCCCTGCATCGCCATCTGCTCCACGGCCCAGGGTGACCCGCTCTGCAAGGGCTGCGGGCGCACTTTTGACGAGGTGCAGCACTGGCCCGGGCTGAGCCCGTTCGAGAAGCGTGCCGTCTGGCACCGCATCAGCATTGAAAACACGGCATGGCGTTTCAACCGCTACGCCGAGCGCGCCAACCCATGAAATTCGCCGACAGCGTCCGCCGCCTCGTCCCGCAGGCCTGGCCCGTCTTCGTCGGCCAACTGGCCGTGATGCTGTTCAGCACGGTGGACACGCTGATGATGGGCCGGGTCGGCCCGCAGGACCTCGCCGCGCTGGCGGTCGGCTCGGCCGCCTATGTGTCCATCTTCGTCGGCCTGCTCGGCATCCTGCTCGCGGTCGGCCCCATCGCCGGGCGGCAGTTCGGCGCGGGCGACCTGCCCGGCGCCGGCCGCAGCTTCGTGCAGGCGCAGTGGCTGGCCCTGCTGCTGTGCGTGCCGGGCAGCCTCGCGCTCTGCTTCCCCGACCCCTTCATCTGGCTGGCCCAGCTCGACGCCGCGCAGGCCGACAAGGTGCGCGCCTACACCCGGCCCGAGGCCATCGCGCTGCCGGCGGCCCTGCTGTTCGCGGCCTTTCGCGGCTTCTCCACCGCCGTCAGCCGGCCCAAGGCCGTGATGGCGATGCAACTGACCGGCCTCGCCGCCAAGGTGCCGCTGAACGCGCTGCTGGTGTTCGGCTGGGGCCCCGTGCCGGCGCTGGGCGTGGCCGGCTGCGGCTGGGCCACGGCCATCGCCATGACGGCGCAGGCCCTGGCCGCGCTCGCGCTGCTGCGGCGCGACGCCTTCTACCGGCCCTTCCGCATCCCGCATCTGTGGCAGACCCGGCCCCGGGCCTCTGACCTGCTGGGTTTGCTGCGCCTGGGCCTGCCGATGGGCGGCTCCATCCTCGTCGAGGTGACGGGCTTCACCTTCATGGCCTTCTTCGTCGCCCGCCTGGGCGCGACGCCGGTGGCCGGGCACCAGATCGCCGTCAACCTCGTGGCGATGATGTTCATGATCGCGCTGGCGCTGGCCACTGCCGCCGGCACGCTGGTGGCCCAGCACCTCGGCGCGGGCGAGAAGCGCGCGGCGCGCATCGTCGGCCGCCATGCGCTGACGCTGGCCGCGCTGGTGGCGGCCGGCGTCGGCGCGGTGGTGGCGCTGGCGCGCGAGCCCATCCTGGCGCTCTACACGGGCGACGCGGCGACGGCCGCCGCCGCGCTGCCGCTGCTGGTGTGGGTGTGGTTCTTCCACCTCGGCGACGCGCTGCAGACCGTGGCCGCCTATGTGCTGCGCGCCTATCACGTGGCGACGCTGCCGATGGTCATCTACATCGTCGCGTTATGGGGCCTGGGCATCGGCGGCGGCTACTGGCTGGCCTTCGGACCGCATCAAGCCGGCGCGGTCGGCTTCTGGCAGGCGGCGACGGCCGGGCTGCTGATGGCGGCGCTGCTGCTGGGCCTGCTGCTGCGGCAGGTGTTCAACGAGAACCGCTAGGCAAGAACAATACGAAGCGGCTGCCCCCGCCCTCGCGCGGCAGGCAGCGCACGCGGCCGCCGTGGCGCTCGGCGATTTGCTTGACGAGGCTCAGCCCCAGGCCGACGCCGCCGGCCAGTTCGGCGTGGCCGGGCAGGCGGTAGAAGGGCTCGAAGATGCGTTCGCGCAGCTCGGCCGGCACGCCGGGGCCGCGGTCGGCGACGGTGAACTCGTGGCCGCCGGCCACCGCGCGCAGCGTCAGCGTGACCTCGGGGCCGCCGTAGCGGCGCGCGTTTTCGAGCAGATTGCGCAGCGCGCGGCGCAGCAGCCGCTCCTGACCCTCGGCGCGGGCGGCGTCGGGCTCGGGCTCGAAGGCGGCCCCCGTGCGCGCCGCCTCTTCCACGCCCAGCGCGAGCAGATCGACGGGCTGGGTCTCGCCCAGCGCACTGCCGGCCTCAAGCCGGCTGGCGAGCAGCACTTCTTCGACGAGGGCGTCCAGCTCGGCGATGTTGACGTCGATCTCCTGCGCGAGGCGCTGGCGCTGGGCGGGCGCGGCGTCGTCCAGCATCGCAAAGGCCATCTTCAGCCGCGCCAGCGGCGAACGCAGCTCATGGCTGGCATTGGCCAGCAGGCTCTGGTGCGAACGCAGCAGGGTCTCGATGCGCGCCGCGGCCTGGTTGAAGCTGGCCGCCAGCGCGGCCACCTCGTCGCGGCCGCGGTCGTCCACGCGGTGGGCCAACTGGCCCGCGCCGAACTGCTCGACGCCGCGCTTCAGCGCTTCCAGCCGGCGCGTCAGCCGGCGCACGACCGGGAAGGCGCCCGCCGCGACGCCAACGAAGAGCAGCAGCAGCACGATGGCCAGCGTCGAGACGGCCGGTGCGCCGGGCGACACCGGACGATGCAGCCAAGGGCCGGCCCAGGGGCCTTCGTCCCCGCGCGGCGGGCGCGGGCCGGAGGCGCCGGGCTGAGCGATCTGGCCGGCCTGGGGGCTGGGCGGGCGCACGGTGCGCACCAGCGCCAGACTGCGACCGTCCCCCAGGTCGGCGCTGACGATGATGGCGCCGGGATCGGCGGCGCGGCGGCGGAACATCGTCGTCGTCTCGATGCGCCGGCCCTCGGCGTCTTCCAGCGCGATGGGCATGCGCAGCCGCGTGCCCCAGTCGATGAAGACGGCGGCCTGCTCGTCGCGTGGTGCGCCGGCGGGCGGCAGCGCGAGCCGCAGCAGCCCGGCCATCGCATTCAGCCGCTCGCTGGCGGCCAGCTCGACATTGCCCCGCTCTTCCTCGATATGACGCTGGAACAGCCAGGCCGAGCCGAAGGCGAAGGCCAGCAGCAGCGCGACCAGCGTCAGGTAGATGCGGAGATAGAGGCTTCTCAAGAGCTTTCCGCGTCCGAATCCTGCTTGCGCGCAAAGACATAGCCGGCGCCGCGCACGGTCAGCACGCGGCGGGGAGTCTTGGGGTCGTCCTCGATGACGGCGCGGATGCGGGAGATATGGACGTCGATGGAGCGGTCGAAGGCTTCCAGCGGGTGGCCCTTGAGCGTGTCCATGATCTGGTCGCGGGAGAGCACGCGGCCGGGGCTTTGCGCCAGCACGACGAGCAGGTCGAACTGGTGGCTGGTCAGGTCGCAGACCTTGCCGTCCAGCCGCGCGACGCGGGCCGCGAGGTCGATCTCCAGGCGGCCGAAACGCAGCACCTCGTCGCCGTCGAGCCGCGGTTCCAGGCGGCGCAGCAGGGCCTTGATGCGGGCCTGCAGCTCGCGCGGCTCGAAGGGCTTGGCGAGGTAGTCGTCGGCGCCGAGTTCCAGGCCGAGGATGCGGTCGGTGGGCTCGCCGCGCGCCGACAGCATCAGCACCGGCTGATGGCGCCAGCGCGGGTCGCCGCGCAGCCAGCGGCAGAAGTCGAGGCCGTCGCCGTCGGGCAGCATGATGTCGAGCACGATCAGCTCGAAGCGGCTCGCGGCCAGCGCCTCGCGCGCCTGGGCCAGGCTGGCGGCGGCGCTCACGTCGAAGCCGGCGGCGCGCAGGTAGTCGCCCACCATGCCGGTCAGGCGGGCGTCGTCGTCGATCAGCAACAGGCGTGGGCTCATCACGGGCAGGGGCGAGGGGAAGAGATGACGGTGCGCGTCGGCACCGGGAGTGCGGGGCTCAAGCATCGCAGAAATCTCCTGGCCCTCACTCGGGCTTGCGGTGGTGGTCGGACATGCGCGCGCCGCGCTTCTGCATGGCCTCGGCGATCTTGGCGCGCTGCTCGGGCGTCAGCACGCGGGCGGCGTCGATCAGGGCCTGGCTCATGCGTTTGGACTCGGCCTCGTGCCGGGCCGACATCTGCTGGCGCAGCGTCTCGATGGCGGCGGCGTCGATGCTAGGCGCGGCCAGCAGGGCACGCATCTGCTCGTGCAGCTTGCGGCCGGCGTCGCGCTGGCCGGCGAGGTCTTCGTGCGCGGCCTTGAAGATGGCTTCGATCTGGCTGCGCTGGGCCTCGCTCGCGCCGGCCTTGTGCAGCAGGTGCCGCATCGGGCCGTGGCCGAACATGCCGCGATGCATGCCCTCGTGGCCCATCATGGGCGGCGGCCCGTCCGGGCGGGGCATGGGCGGCTGGGCCTGAACGGCAGCGCCGCCCAGGGCCAGGGCAGCGGCCAGGGCGAGGTGCTGGATGCGGATGGACTTCATGGCGGGCTCCTGGTGGATGAAGGGTGAGTCCATCTTCCAGCCGCCCTGTGAGGGCCGTTTGGGCGAGGGGTAAAGAACTGTGTCGTTTCCCTGCCCCGCGCCAACCTGACGCCTTATTTGATCGGCTTGAAGCGCATGCGCTTGGGCCGCGCGCCTTCCTCGCCGAGGCGCTTCTTCTTGTCGGCCTCGTACTCGTGGAAGTTGCCGTCGAAGAAGAACCATTGCGAGTCGCCCTCGCAGGCGAGGATGTGGGTGCAGATGCGGTCCAGGAACCAGCGGTCGTGGCTGATGACCATGGCCGAGCCGCCGAACTCCAGCAGCGCCTCCTCCAGCGCGCGCAGGGTTTCCACGTCGAGGTCGTTGGACGGTTCGTCCAGCATCAGCACATTGCCGCCCTGGGCCAGCGTCTTGGCCAGGTGCAGGCGGCCGCGCTCGCCGCCGGAGAGCTGGCCGACCATTTTCTGCTGGTCGTTGCCCTTGAAGTTGAAGCGGCCGATATAGGCGCGCGACGGCATCACGAACTTGCCGACGACGATGTTGTCGAGGCCACCGGACACGTCTTCCCACACGGTCTTGCTGCCATCCAGGCTGGCGCGGCTCTGATCGACGAAGGCCAGCTTGGCGGTCTTGCCGATCTTGACGGTGCCGCTGTCCGGCTGCTCGACGCCCTGGATCATGCGGAACAGCGTCGATTTACCGGCGCCGTTGGGGCCGATGATGCCGACGATGGCGCCGGGCGGCACCTTGAAGCTCAGGTTGTCGATCAGCACGCGGTCGCCGAAGCTCTTGCTGACGTTCTCGAACTCGATGACCTCGTTGCCCAGGCGCTCGGCCACGGGGATGAAGATCTCGTTGGTCTCGTTGCGCTTCTGGTATTCGACGTCGCTCAGCTCCTCGAAGCGGGCCAGGCGCGCCTTGCTCTTGGCCTGACGGCCCTTGGCGTTGGAGCGCACCCACTTGAGTTCTTCCTTCATCGCCTTGGCGCGCGCGTCCTCGGACTTCTGCTCCTGCTCCAGGCGGCGTTCCTTCTGGTCCAGCCAGTCGGAGTAGTTGCCCTTCCACGGGATGCCGTGGCCGCGGTCCAGTTCGAGGATCCACTCGGCGGCGTTGTCGAGGAAGTAGCGGTCGTGGGTGATGGCCACGACGGTGCCGGGGAAGCGTTGCAGGAACTGCTCCAGCCACTCGACCGATTCGGCGTCCAGGTGGTTGGTCGGTTCGTCCAGCAGCAGCATGTCGGGCTTGCTCAGCAGCAGGCGGCACAGCGCGACGCGGCGCTTTTCGCCGCCGGACAGCACGCCGATGACGGCGTCCCACGGCGGCAGGTTCAGCGCGTCGGCGGCCAGTTCCAGCTGCAGATCGGTGTTCTCGGAACCAGCGGCGGCGATGATGGCCTCCAGCTCGCCCTGCTCGGCGGCCAGCGCGTCGAAGTCGGCGTCCGGCTCGGCATAGGCGGCATAGACCTCGTCCAGCCGCTTCTTCGCGGCCAGCACGCCGCCGATGCCTTCTTCCACCGCCTCGCGCACGGTCTGCTCGGGGTTGAGCTTGGGCTCCTGCTCCAGGTAGCCGATCTTGATGCCCGCCATCGGCATGGCCTCGCCCTCGATCTCCTTGTCCACGCCGGCCATGATCTTCAACAGCGTGGACTTGCCCGAGCCGTTCAGGCCCAGCACGCCGATCTTGGCGCCGGGGAAGAAGGACAGCGAGATGTCCTTCAGGATGTGGCGCTTGGGGGGAACCGTCTTGTTGACGCGGTTCATGCTGAAGACGTACTGAGCCATTGCGAATCCTTGGAGCTGAAACAGCGGCAGGCCCGGGGATGGGCCTGCGATGGACGCCATTGTCGCCGACGCGGCTAGAATGCCCCCCATACGCCGCGCTTCAGTCTTGCGCGGCGTTTCTTTTTCAGCCCCCGCACGCGGCCTGGCTTGCCTGAAGACTGGTGTCGCTTCTCCGGCGACACGGCGAGCCCCGGTGATGTTGGCGTGCTTCCCCTCTTGGATTCGATGAGTTTCGACACCCTCGGCCTGGCAGCCCCGCTGCTGAAGGCCATCGCCGACGCCGGCTACACCACCCCCACCCCCATCCAGGCCCAGGCCATCCCCGCCGTGCTCAAGGGCGGCGACCTGATGGCCGGCGCGCAGACCGGCACCGGCAAGACAGCCGGCTTCACGCTGCCCCTGCTGCACCGCCTCGCCGCCGGCGAGAAGCGGCTGGACAAGCGCGGCCGCCCCGCCATCCGCGCCCTCGTGCTGACGCCCACGCGCGAACTCGCCGCGCAGGTGGAAGAAAGCGTGCAGACCTATGGCAAATACCTGCCCCAGCTCAAGAGCATGGTCATGTTCGGCGGCGTCGGCATGCAGCCGCAGATCAACAAGCTGCGCGACGGCGTGGACATCCTCGTCGCCACGCCCGGCCGCCTGCTCGACCACGCGCAGCAGGGCACGCTGGACCTGTCGCAGGTGCAGATCCTGGTGCTCGACGAGGCCGACCGCATGCTCGACATGGGCTTCATCCACGACATCAAGAAGGTGCTGGCCCTGCTGCCGGCGCAGAAGCAGACCCTGCTGTTCAGCGCCACCTTCAGCGACGACATCAAGAACCTCGCCGACCGGCTGCTGAACCAGCCCGCGCTGATCGAGGTCGCGCGCCGCAACCAGACCAATGACGCCATCGCGCAGAAGGTCCACCCGGTCGGCCGCGAGCGCAAGAAGGAACTGCTGGCCCACCTCATCAAGAGCGGCGACTGGCACCAGGTGCTCGTCTTCACCCGCATGAAGCACGGCGCCAACCGGCTGACGGACTATCTGAACGAACAGGGCATCAGCGCGATGGCCATCCACGGCAACAAGAGCCAGGGCGCGCGCACCAAGGCCCTGGCCGACTTCAAGTCGGGCGAGCTGACCTGCCTCGTCGCCACCGACATCGCCGCGCGCGGCATCGACATCGACCAACTGCCCCACGTCGTCAACTTCGAGCTGCCCAATGTGCCCGAGGACTACGTCCACCGCATCGGCCGCACCGGCCGCGCGGGTGCGCAGGGCGAGGCGGTCAGCCTCGTCTGCGTGGACGAGAACGGCTTCCTGCGCGACATCGAAAAGCTCATCAAGCGCGAGATCCCGAAGGCAATCGTGCCCGGCTTCGAGCCCAACCCCAACGAGAAGCCAGAACCCATCGTGCTCGGCCGCACCGTGCTCAACCCCAACGGCAGCCGGGGCCGCAACCCCAACCCGCCGCAGCACGCCGGGCGTGGCGGCCGGGGCGGCAACGGTGGTCATGGCGGCGGCGGTGGCCGAGGCGGCCAGCGCGACGGCGGCCGGCCTGCGGCCAAGTCGTCGGCCAAGCCGGCCGGCCATACCGGCGTCGGCGGCGCCCGCACGGCACCCAAGCCCCATGCCGAGCACGCTCCGCGCGCGGCCGGCGCCCAGCCCAGCCGCGGCAGCGGCGGCGGCGGCGGCGGCGCCCCGCGCCACAACAACGGCCCGCGCCTGACCCAGCCCAAGCGCTGATCCCGCGAGCCCCGCCTTGCGCTTTCGCAAGGCGGGCCGGCCGCACGGGTGCTGGAATCCGGACGCCATGCACACCCCGGGGATTCCATGAAGCTGACTTTCCTCGGCGCCGCCGACACCGTCACCGGCTCGCGCCATCTGCTGACCCTCGGCGAGCAGCGCCTGCTGCTCGATGCCGGCCTCTTCCAGGGCTACAAGGCGCTGCGCGAACGCAACTGGATGGCGCTCGGCGCGCCCGCCACGCAGTTGGACGCCGTGCTGCTGTCCCACGCCCACCTCGACCACTGCGGCTACCTGCCGGCGCTGCGCCGCCAGGGCTTCAAGGGGCCCATCCACGCGACCAGCGCCACGCGCGATCTCTGCGAGGTGATGCTGCGCGACAGCGCCCATCTGCAAGAGGAGGACGCCCGCCGCGCCAACCGCGACGGCAGCAGCCGCCACGCCCGCGCCCTGCCGCTCTACGGCGTGCGCGAAGCCGAGGCCACGCTCAAGCAGTTCGCCGCCCTGCCCCGCGATGGCCGGCTCCGGCTCGGCGACACCGACATCCGCTTCACCCCTTCGGGCCATCTGCTCGGCGCCAGCAGCATCCACGTCAGCCAGGGCGGGCGCTCGCTGCTGTTCTCGGGCGACATCGGCCGCGTCAACGACCTGCTGATGCCCGTGCCCCAGGTGCCGCCCGCGGCGGACGTGGTGCTGATCGAGTCCACCTACGGCAACCGCCTGCACCCGGCCGAGGACGCCCAGGCCCACCTCGGCCAGATCCTGCGCAACACCTTCAGGCGCGGCGGCTCGGTGCTGCTGCCGAGCTTCGCCGTCGGCCGCGCCCAGGCCCTGCTGCTCCTGCTGCAGCGGCTGCGCCGTGCCGGCGAGCTGCCGCTGGACGTGCCGATCTGGCTGGACAGCCCCATGGCCGAGCAAGCCACCGAGCTGACCCTCAAGCACGCGCGCCTGCTGCGCATCTCCACCAACGAGGCGCGCGGCCTGACCGACCACGTCCGCTACGTCACCAAGCAGGCCCAGAGCCTCAAGCTCGCCGCCAGCTTGGCCGCGCCGCGCGCCCGGCCGGCCATCGTCATCTCCGCCAGCGGCATGGCCACCGGCGGCCGCGTGCTGAACTACATCGAGGCGCTGGCGCCCCAGGCCCGCCACCACATCGCCTTCCCCGGCTTCCAGGCCGGCGGCACGCGCGGCGCGCGCATGGTGGGCGGCGAGCGCGAGGTCAAGCTGCGCGGCCGCTGGGTGCCGGTGAATGCCGAGATCAGCCAGTTGCAGGGCCTCTCCGGCCATGCCGATGCCGACGGCCTGCTGCAATGGCTGCGCGCGCTGCCGCGGGCGCCGGAACAGGTCTATATCGTCCACGGCGAGCCGGCCGCCGCCGACGCGCTGCGCTGCCGCATCCAGGACGAACTCGGCTGGCCGGTGCGCGTGCCCCAGCACGGCGAAACCGTCGCCTGGTGATGGGCGGGCTGGGCCAGGCCTTCGGCGTCTCCGACGGGCTGATCGTCGGCCTCGCGGCGGCGCTCGGCAGCGGCCTGCTGATCGGGCTGGAGCGCGAGCGCCACAAGCAGCGCGCGCCGCTGCGCGAACCGGCCGGGCTGCGCACCTACACGCTGGCCGCGATGGGCGGCGCGCTGGCCCAGGCCCTGCAACTGCCCGGCCTGGTGGCCGTGGGCGCGCTGGCCATCGCCGCGCTGGCGGCCATGGCCATGCGCCGCCAGCGCGGCCGCGACCCGGGGCTGACGACCGAGATCGCCCTGCTCGTCACCTATCTGATCGGCGCGCTGTGCGTGACGGCGCCGCTGCTGGGCTCGCCGGCCGCCGTCGTGCTGACCGGCCTGCTGGCCGCGCGCACGCGGCTGCACCGCTTCGCCACCCAGGTGCTGCGCGAGGAAGAACTGCACGACGGCCTGCTGCTCGGCGCGCTGGCCCTGGTGGTGCTGCCGCTGATGCCGCAGCAGCCCCTGCCCTGGCTGGCCGGCATGAAGGCGCACTCCCTGCTCGGGCTGATGCTGCTGCTGCTCGTGCTGCAGGCGGCCGGCCACGTCGCGCTGCGGGCAGCCGGGCCGCAGGCGGGGCTGGCGCTGTCGGGCCTGCTGTCGGGCCTGGTGTCCAGCACGGCCACCATCGCCGCCATGGGCGCGCGGGCGCGCCGCGAGCCCGGCATCGCGCTGGCCTGCGCGGCCGGCGCCGTGCTCTCCACCTGCGCCACCTGGCTGCAGGCCCAGGCCATGCTGTTCGCGCTGGCGCCCGAGGCGGCGCTGGCGCTGCTGCCGCTCAGCCTGCTCGGCATCGCGCTGTGCGGCGGCCTGGGCCTGCTGCTGGCGCGGCGGTCGCGGCGCGTCGAGCAGCCCGGCGGCGCGGCGGCCGATGCCGGCGACCGGCGCGGCCCGCTGCGGCTGCGCGAGGCGCTGCTGCTGGCCCTGATCCTGAGCGCCGTGGCCGTGGCGGTGAGCTGGGCGCGCAGCCACTTCGGCGACGGCGGCCTCTACGGCGCCGTGGCGCTGACCGCCTTCGCCGACGTGCACGCCCCCATCGCCTCGCTGGCCGGCCTGCAGGCGGCCGGCAGCATCACCACCCACCAGGCCCTGCTCGGCCTGCTGCTGGCCTTCGCCTGCAACAGCGCCACGCGCGGCATCACCGCCGTCGCGGCGGGCGGCTGGCGCTTCGCGCGCTTCGTGCTGCCGGCGCTGGTGCTGCCACTGCTGCTGGGTGGCGGGTGGGTCGCCCTGCGCCACGGCAGCTCCGCATGACGCCAGCCCTCACCCCCGCCGAAGTCGATTTCTCCGACCCCGCCGCGCCCGCCGCGCCGGCCTACGGCGACGTCTACCACTCGCGGGCCGGCGCGCTGGCCCAGGCGCGCCACGTCTTCATCGCCGGCAACGGCCTGCCCGGGCGCTGGCAGGGGCGCGCGCGCTTCGTCGTGCTGGAAACGGGCTTCGGCCTGGGCAACAACTTCCTCGCCACCTGGGACGCCTGGAAGCAAGACCCGGCACGCTGCGGGCGCCTCGTCTTCGTCAGCGTCGAGAAGCATCCGCTGCGCCGCGAGGACCTGGCCCGCGCCCATGCCGCCAGCCCGCTGCCCGAACTCGCCGCCCAGCTCGTCGAGCGCTGGCCGCCGCTGACCTCGGGGCTGCATGTGCTGGGCTTCGAGGGCGGCCGCGTCGAGCTGCTGCTGGGCCTGGGCGACGCGCGCGGGCTGCTGCGCGAGTTGGTGCTGCAGGCCGACGCCTTCTACCTCGACGGCTTCGCGCCCGCGCGCAACCCCGATCTGTGGGACGAATGGCTGCTGAAGAGCCTCGCCCGCCACGCCGCGCCCGACGCGACGGCGGCGACCTGGAGCATCAACCGCCCGATGCGCCGCGCGCTGGCGTCACTGGGCTTCGAGGTCGCGCTGGCGCCGGGCTTTGCCAACAAGCCGGAGATGACGGTGGCCCGTTTTGCACCGAGGCATGCGCCGCGTCACCGGCCGCAGCGCCCGGCCGGCCGCGAACCGCTGGCGCCGGATGCGCGCCGCGCCGTCATCCTCGGCGCCGGCCTCGCGGGCGCGGCCTGCGCCTGGGCGCTGGCGCGCGAGGGCCTGGCCTGCACCGTCATCGATGCGCTGGCCGGGCCGGCCCAGGCCAGTTCGGGCAACCCGGCCGGCCTCTTCCACGGCACCCTCAACCCCGACGACGGCCCGCATGCCCGCTTCAACCGCGCCGCCGCGCTGGCCACGCCATCGCTGCTGACCGAACTCGGCCTGCCTCACCAGAGCGGCCTGCTGCGGCTGGAAACGCGGCGGGCGCCGGCCGCGATGCAGGGGGCGCCCGGCTATGTCGAGGTGCTGTCCGCCGCAGCGGCGTCGGCCCGGGCCGGCACCGCCCTCGCCCACCCGGCCTGGTGCTACCCCGGCGGCGGCGCGCTCGACCCGGCCGCCTATGTACGCGCGATGCTCGCCGCGAGCGGCGCCGAGCTGCGGCTGGGCACGGCCGTGGCCGCGCTGCGCGACGCGGGCGACGGCTGGGCCCTGCTCGATGCCGATGGCGGCCTGATCGCCAGCGCCCCCCTCGTCGTGCTCGCCGGGGGCCATGGCCAGTTGCCGCTGCTCGGCGATCTGGCCGAGGGCCTCGTGGTGCAGCGCGGCCAGCTCAGCCATCTGGCCGACGCGCCCTGGTGCCCGGCCCTGCCCATCGCCGGCGAAGGCTATGCGATCGCCGACGGCCGGGGCGGCCTGTGGTGCGGCGCGACGGCGCAGGACGGCGACGCCGACCCCACGCTGCGCGAGGCCGACCAGTCCGACAACTTCGCGCGTTATGCCCGCCTCGCCGGCCTCGCCGAACCGCCGCGCGGCCCGCTGGCCGGCCGCGTCGGCTGGCGTCTGATCGCGCCCGACCGCCTGCCGCTGATCGGCGGCCTCGCCGGCCCGGGCCCGCTGGCGGACCAGTTGCGGCTGCAGCCGCGCCGGCCCGGCCTCGTCGTCTGCACGGGCTTCGCGTCGCGCGGCATCACCTGGGCCGCGCTGGCCGGCCGCCTCGTCGCCGCGCTGGCGCTGGGCGCGCCCCGGCCGCTGGAGGCCGACCTGCTGGATGCGGTCGATCCGCTGCGCTTCGCGCTGCGCCGCGCGCGGCGCCGTTAGAAATTCAGCGTCCGCACCCCATCCGCGCCGCCGAGCAGGCAGACGTTCGCCTTGTTCCGGGCGAACACACCGACGGTGACGACGCCGGGCCACTGGTTGACCTCGGCCTCGAAGCCCAGCGGGTCGGCGATGGCGAGGCCCGTCACGTCGAGGATGTGGCCGCCGTTGTCGGTGACGACGCCTTCCCGCAGTCGTGCCGCGCCGCCGAGGGCCGCGAAGCGGCGCGTCAACTGGGCGGCGGCCATCGGGACGATTTCCACCGGCAGCGGAAAGCGGCCCAGCGTGGCCACGAGCTTGGACTCGTCGGCGATGCAGACGAAGGTGTCGGCCAGGTCGGCGACGATCTTCTCGCGCGTCAGCGCCGCGCCGCCGCCCTTGACCATGAAGCCGCGGCCGTCGATCTCGTCGGCGCCGTCGATGTAGACGGCCAGCGCCGCCACCTCGGCGGCGTCGAGCACGGGGATGCCGTGTTTCAGCAAGCGCTGCGTCGAGCGCTCGGAGCTGGACACGGCGCCGGGGATGGCGATGCGTCCCTGCTCGATTTCGGCGGCGAGCGCGTCGATGAAGCAGTCCACCGTCGAGCCGGTGCCGACGCCGAGCACGCGGCCCGCCGGGACATGGGCCAGGGCCGCGCGGCCGACGAGTTGTTTGAGCTGGTCTTGGTTCATCCCCGGATTTTGCGGGATCACTTCATGACCAATCTCCCCGGGGCCGAATCGACGGCGATCTGGCGCTGCGCGTCCCAGGACGTGAAGCGGTATTCGACGCGGTCGCCCGCCTTCAGCCCGCCGGCCGTGTAGCGGCTGCTCGTGCCGTCCTGGCGCATGCGCACGCTGCGCGGCTCGCCGCCGTTGACGGCGTAGTGCACGTCCACCCAACCCGCCGAGGTGGCCGCGAAGGCGAGCGTGCTGGCGCCGGTCTGCTCGGCTCTGGTCACCGTCGCGGCAGGCACAGGCGCCGGGCTGCGCACGAGCTGCTTCGCGCCCGTGCCCGAGTCCCAGACGATGTCGTCGAAGGCCATCTGGAAGGCCGCACCCGGCACGGCGCCGTCCACGCTGAGGAACTCGAACAGCGAGTTCATCGACTGCAGCGCCACCAGCGGGCCGGCGATCTCAGCCACGGGGATGGTGGCCGTGCCCCATTCGCCGTTGCGCACCAGGCCGTAGGCGGTGGTGTTGGCGGGGAAGGTCACCCAGCCGTGGTTGGTGTAGTTGTCGAGGATGCCGATGCGGAAGGCGACGTTGGCGGGCGCCTTGATCTTGAGCTTGACGTGGCCGTTGCGGAAGCCGCTCATGTCGTGCGTCTGGCGCGACTGGACGGCGCCGCCGAACCACTGGCCCGGCGCGAAGTAGTTCAGCGCCAGCACATTGGCCCCTTCATACGGCGGGATGCTGCCGCCCGCCATGGAGCCGGTGTTCCAGATGAAGAAGTCCGCCGAGGTGCCGAGTGCCTGGCCGTTGTTCACCGGCGTGTCGTCGGTGAAGACGCCGAACTTGCCGACCTCGGGCTGGGTACCGACGCCGAGCTTGACCTCGCCGAGGCCGTCCAGCTCGTAGACGCGCACATAGTCCACATAGGTGGTGGCGGGCAGCGGCGCGGTGACCTGGGCGGGCGTCGCGGCGGGCGTGAAGTTGCCGCCCACGGCCATGTTGAGCAGCAGGTAGAAGGGCTCATTGAGCGCCGTGGAGTTGATGGTGATGGGCGCCTTGTACATGTCGTACTCGCGGCCGCCGTCCAGCACCGTGAAGCGCATCTGCGTGTCCGTCCAGTAGAGGCGGTAGGTGACGAAGCGGTGGGCCAGCGAGCGGCTCGGGGTGTACCAGCTCTTGTTCTGCCAGGCGGTGGAGCCGGCGCAGCTTTCGTTGCCGGGCACGCAGGCGTCCTGCTGGAAGGTGATGACGTTGGCGCCGACGAACTGGTCGGGCGAGATCGGCGGCAGGCCGGCGGGCTGGTGGCCGCCCATTTCCATCAGGTCGATCTCGCCGTTGCGCGGCCAGGTCTGCGGGCTGGTGCCCAGCATCCACGCGGCCGGCCACAGGCCGATGCCGACCGAGGGCGTGGCCATGCGCACTTCGATGAGGCCGTACTTGACCTGCACCTTGCCGGACGAGTCGATCTTGCCGGAGGTGAATTGGTTGCTGCCCACCACCTCGCGCCGCGCCGTGATGGCGAGCGCGCGGGTGCCGGGCTCGAAGGGCACGTCGGCGATGGCGAGGTTGTTGGGGCTGTAGCTCTGCAGTTCCTGGTTGCCGTAGCCGCACAGGCCGACCTGGCAGCCGTTGCCGTTGCTGGCGGTCCAGAGGCCGGCGTCGAGGCTGGCGGCGTTGAATTCCTCGGACCAGAGCAGCTTGCCGACGACGGGGCTGGTGACGCTGGCCGAGGCGGCGGCGCTGGCGGCGAGCAGCAGCGCACCGAGGAGTCGTTGTTGACGGTTCATGGTGTTCACTCCTGGCGGTTGCGGGATGGGCGGCGTGCGGCGGCGAGCAGCAGGCCGCCGGCCAGCAGCAGCGCATAGCTGGCGGGCTCGGGCACGGCGCTGGTGACGCTGATGCGCGTGGCAGGGGCGCCGGTGAAGGGCGAGTCCACTGCCGTCCAGGCGCCGCCCGACGAATAGGCCCAGCTGCCGTTGGGCGAATCGGTGCCGCTCTGCCATTGGCCGCTGAAGCCGGCATCGGCCACGGCCATCAGCCAGTAGCTGCCGGCGGCGAGCGCCCAGCCCGTGGGCGTGACCGTGGTGCTGGCCACCGGGTCGGCGAGATGGGTGCTGTAGAGCCAGCCGCTGCCGTCCGGCAAGGCGCCGTTGCGGGCGACGATGCCGAGCGTGACGCCACCGATGCCGTCGATGGCGGTCAGGATGGACTCGATGGACGTGGCGCTGCCGAGCTCGAAGGCGACGGCGATGTCCTGGCCGGCGAACAGCGGCGTGGGCCAGCCTTCGAGCATGTCGATGTCGGGGCCGTAGGAGTCGAACACGACGCTGCCGCTGGCGCTGGCCTGGGTGGCGAGGCCGCAGAGCAGCAGCGCGGCGGCGAGGTGGGGCATATTGAATTTCATGGCGCGTCTCCCCGAGGCTCAGGCGCGGCGGCGGCGGGCTGCCGCGGCGCCGACGAGGCCGAGGCCGCCGAGCAGCAGCGCATAGCTCGCGGGCTCGGGCACGGCGGCGGTGGTCAGCGTGAGTTGCAGGTCGTCCACGAGGATGGCATTGGGCCGGCCGTCCAGGATGGGGCCGACGGCGGTGCCGATTTCGAGGAAGACCGCCGTCGTGCCGGCGGGAATGGCGGCGGCCAAGAAGCTGATCTGCGTCCAGTCGCTGCCCAGCAGGCCCTGGAACTGCTGGTCCAGCGCCAGCACGGCGCCATAGCTGCCCATGTATTGCAGCTTGACGAAGGCATTGCCGGTGACGCTGGCGTCGCCCTTGGCCCAGAAGCTCAGCAGCGGCGTGTCGCCGACATTGGCCGCGCCCAGCGCCGGCAGGCCGCCGTGGGCGACCGAGTCCTGCAACGCGATGGAGGCATCGAAGCCATTGGGCGCGCTCAACAGCAGCGCGTAGCTGCCGGAATGCGCGTCGCTGGACAGCGTGGCCGGGCTGCCGGTGGCGGCGGCCAGCCAGCCGGCCGCGAGCTGGCCGGCGCCCCCGGCGTCCTCGAAGCCGCCGTTGGCGAGGCCGTTGGTGGTGGCGGCGCTGGCGGCGCCGGCAATCAGCGCGGCGGCGAGGGCCACGGTGGTCTTGAGATTCAGCATGTCGTCTCCTGGGTGGTGAGCGGCTCTGGTGGCCGGGTTGCAAACCTGAAAATACTGAAAGCGCTTTCTGAAAGCGCTTTCAGTCGGCGCGACCATAGGGCCGGAGACCGGGGCTGTCAATGTGGGCTACACGGGGTTTTGCCGGTGCGGTCCTTCAGACGGGGCGTCAACGCATGCGCATCACGAGCCGGTGCCCGGCGAGGTCGCCGACGACGTGGCTGCCATCCGCCTGGGCCCGCCAGTCGGCCAGGCCGATGGGCGTGACCAGGGCCGCCCGCGCCAGCCCGCCTTGCAGGCCGATGACGAACAGCCGCGCTGCTGCCGGCTGCGGCGCGCGGTTGACCGCCGCCGCCAACGGCGCCGGCAGGCCGAGTTCGCCCCGGCACAGGCCCTCGGCGTCACGCTCAAAGCGCGCCAGGCCCTGGATGGGCTGGCCGTCCAGTTCACCCTCGAAGCGGCCGGCCTGCACCGGGCATGGCGCCTCGGCCAGCCCCGGCAGCGGCTCGCGCAGCGGCGCGCTCAGCAGTTCGGCGCTGCGCTCGATGGCCGAGGTCCACATCGCATTGGCCAGCAGGGCGACGCTGCTGCCGCCCTCGCCCACCTCGCCCGCCTCTTGCGGCCACAGCAGCAGCACGCTGCGCGCGCCGAGCGTGCTGCCGGCGTGGTGGACGAGGCGCCGGCCCTCGGCATCGGCGCCGATGCGCCAGCCGAAGCCGACGCGGAAATCGCGCTCGCCGACCGGCTGGCCGGCGCCGTCGCGGTTGGGCTGCCACATCGCCTCGCGCGCCGCCGCGCCGACGACGCGCCCTTGCAGCAGCCGCCCGCCCCACGCCGCCAGCGCCGGGGCGCTCGCGGCCAGGCCGGCGCCGCCCAGGCTGTAGCTGAAATCGTGGGCCGGCGCGGGCTGCGGGCCGGCGCCGCCGAGCACATAGGCCTGGGACATGGCCGAAGAGCGGCCCGTCTCGTCCGGCCCGATGTCCAGGCCGGGCGCCACCTCGCGGGCCAGCAGTTCCAGATAGGGCCGCCCCGCCGCCGCCTCGGCGGTGGCGGCGAGCAGGGTGTAGCCCCAGGACGAGTAGTGGTAGCGGCTGCCCGGCGCGGACAGCAGGGGCCGGCCTTCCAGATGGCCGAGCGCGTCGCGCGCGCTCGCGTGGTGGACACGGCCGCGGCCGGCATCGCGCCATTCGTAGTGCGGCAGCCCGCTCAGGTGGGCGGCCAGTTGGCGCGGCGTCAGCGCGACCAGCGGCGGCGCCAGCTCGGGCAGCAGCGGGCCGACGGGCGCATCCACGTCGAGCCGGCCCGCCGCCTGGAGCTGCACCACCGCCACCGCCGCGAACACCTTGGACACGCTGGCCAGGCGGAAGCGCGTGTCGGCCTGCACCGGCAGGCGCTGCTCGACGTCGCGCCAGCCGCTGACGCCCTGCCAGCGCAGCCGCCCGTCGCGCCAGACGGCGGCGGCCATGCCGGGCACGCCGCTGAGTTCGCGCATCGCGTCGAGCAGGGCCTGGGCCTGCGCCTCGGGGCCCGCCCGCGCGAACAGCGGCAAGGCCAGGCCGATCAGCGCGAGGGATTTGCGCATCTCAGTTCAGCCGCACCTTGACGGGCGTGCCCGATACCGGCGTCATGACGGCCTGCTCGAAGCGCGGCGGGCCGTAGTGGCCGATGGCGTTGTTGGAAAAGCCGTAGGGCTCGGTCGGGATGCCCATCGGGTTCATGTCCAGGCGGCCGTTGGCATTGGCGTCCTGGTAGAGGCTGAGCGCCAACGGGCCGTTCGGCAGATCCTTGAGCACGGCGGTCAGCCGGCCGTTGACGGCCGCCTCGGTGGGCAGGCGCCGGCCGGTCAGGGCCTTGTCCAGCCACTGGCCGGCCTCGGTGTAAATGCCGACCATCAGCGCCGAGCCCGCCATGGGGTTGGCGTCCAGGCCTTCGACTTCGAGGGTGACGTCGGCGGCCTGGGCGCCCAGCGGCAGCAGGATGGCCAGGGCGGCGGTGGCGAGGATCTTCATCGTGGTCTCCAGGGTTCGGCAGTGGGAATGGCCGAATGGTGGAGACCGCGCCGCGCCGCCGCGAGGGCCTTGCGAGGGGCGGGCGCCCAGGGACGCGAACGGGCGCGAACGGGCGCGAACGGGGCTCAGCCGCGCCGCGTGCGCACCGCCGCCGCCAGCTCGCGCAGCAGCGGCTCGGTCTCGGCCCAGCCCAGGCAGGCGTCGGTGATGGAGACGCCGGGCTTGAGGTCGGCGCGGGTCTGGCCCTCGGCGAGGTCTTGCCGGCCGGGTTGCAGATGGCTCTCGATCATGACGCCGGTGATGCGCCCGTCGCCCGCCGCGATCTGGCCCGCCACGTCGCGGCCCACGTCCACCTGGCGCTCGTATTTCTTGCTGGAGTTGGCGTGGGAGAAGTCGATCATCACCTGCTCGCGCAGGCCCGAGGCCTTGAGCGCGGCGCAGGCCGCGTCCACCGAGGCGGCGTCGTAGTTGGGCGCCTTGCCGCCGCGCAGGATGACGTGGCAGTCCGCGTTGCCGCGCGTCTCGAAGATGGCGGCCGTGCCCATCTTGGTCATGCCCATGAAGGCGTGGGGGCTGGCGGCGGCCAGCACGGCGTCGCTGGCGACCTTGATGCCGCCGTCCGTGCCGTTCTTGAAGCCGACCGGGCAGGAGAGGCCCGAGGCGAGCTGGCGGTGGCTCTGGCTCTCGGTGGTGCGCGCGCCGATGGCGCCCCAGGCGATCAGGTCGGAGAGGTATTGCGGCGACAGCAGGTCCAGGAACTCGGTGCCCGAGGGCAGGCCCAGGCTGCTCACCTCCAGCAGCAACTGGCGCGCCAGGCGCAGGCCCTCATTCATGTGGAAGCTGCCGTCCAGGCGCGGGTCGTTGATATAGCCCTTCCAGCCAACGGTGGTGCGCGGTTTCTCGAAATAGACGCGCATGACGATGAGCAGGTCGCGCGCCAGTTCGTCGCGGGCGACCTTGAGCAGGCGGGCATAGTCCATCGCCTGGTCGTGGTCGTGGATGGAGCAGGGGCCGACGATGACGAGCAGGCGGTCGTCGCGGCCGTGCAGCACGTCGCCGATCTGCTGGCGGGCGCCTTCGACCAGCTCCAGCGCCGCGTCGGCCACGGGCAGTTCTTCCAGCAGCAGCGCGGGGCTGATGAGGGCGCGCACGGCGCCGATGCGGGTGTCGTCCGTGCGCGTGGTGTCGCGCGTCTCGTCGCGGGAGCCGGCTTCGCGGTCGTGGTGGGGGTCGTCGAGGGGTTTCATCGCAGGCTCCATGGAGAAGCCGGCGATTTTCACCGCTTGGCGGCCGCCACGCTCTCGGCCACGCAGACGGCCAGCGCCGACAGCGCGAACCCCGCCAGCGCCAGCGGCGTGAGCCGCTCGCCCAGCAGCACGAAGCCCAGCAGCGCCGACACGCCCGGGACGAGGAAGAACAGCCGCGCCACCTGCCCCGCCTGGCCGCGGCGGATCATCACGAACATCAGGCTGAAGGCGGCGATGGAGTTCACCAGGCCCAGCCAGAGCCAGGCGCCGACGAGTTCGGGCGCCCAGTCGATGGCGAAACGCTCGCTCGGCCCGGCCACGAGCGCGACGGCCAGCGCCGACACGGCCATCTGGATGCCGGCACCGCTGCGCAAGTCCATGCGGGCGCAGAAGCGCTTCTGGTAGAGCGTGCCCGCGACCAGCCCGAGCAGGCCCAGGCCGGCCACGGCATGGGCGGCCCAGGCGCCGCCGCCCAGCGGCTTGTCCGCGATGACCAGCGCCACACCCGCCAGGCCGCCCAGCAGGCCCAGCCACTGCCGGCCGCCCAGCCGCTCGGCCAGCCACAGGTGCGCGCCCAGCGCCGTGGCCAGCGGCATCAGCCCGATCAGCAAGCCCGCCACGCCGGCACTCAAACCCCAGCGCAGCGCGAAATAGATGCCCGAGAAATGCAGCACCTGCATCAGCAGGCCGACGACGGCGAGATGGCCCCAGTCCGCGCGCCGCCGCGGCCAGGGCGCCCCGGTGGCCAGCGCGACGGCCAGCAGCACTGCGGCGGCGAGGCCGAAGCGCAGCGTCAGCAGCGTCAGCGGCCCGGCGTGCGGCAGCGCGACCTTGCCGGCCACGTAGCCGCTGCTCCACAGCAGGATGAAGAGCAGCGGCAGGCCGGACGCGGCGGCAGCGCCCCGCAGGCGTTCGAACGGGCGGGGCCGCAACGGGCGGGCCGGCAGGCAGGGCGTCAGGGTGGACATGGCGGCTCCTTGGAAGACAGGGCGCCACTCTAGGAATCGGCAATTGAAGACACAATCCACTTGAAATTCGATTCAGAGTTTCCAAACAGAGAACAACATGGGCCGCCTCGAAGACCTGCAAGCCTTTGCCCGCGTCGTCGATGCGCGCGGCTTCTCCGGCGCCGCGCGGCTGCTGGGCACGACGAAATCCGCCGTCAGCAAGCAGGTCGCGCGGCTGGAAGACCAGCTCGGCACGCGGCTGCTGCACCGCACGACGCGCAGCGTCAGCGCCACGGCCGAGGGCCGCGCCGTCTACGAGCGCGCGCTGCGGCTGCTGGACGAGTCCCTGGCGCTGGACACCGAGCTCGCCGGCCACCGCGACGAGCCGCGCGGCGTGCTGCGCCTGTCGGTGTCCACGGCCTTCGGCAATCTGCAGTTCACGGCGCTGCTGGTGGAGTTCTGCGCGCGGCATCCGCAACTGGACGTGGTGCTCGGGCTGAACGACCGCTACGTGGACCTCGCCGAGGAAGGCTTCGACCTCGTGCTGCGGCTGACCCGCAAGCCCTCGGACGGCCTCGTCGCACGGCGGCTGGCGGCCATCCGCTTCGTGCTGTGCGCGGCGCCGGCCTATCTCGCGGCCCACGGCGAGCCGCGCGCGGTCGAAGACATCGCCGGCCACCGCTGCCTGCGCTTCGGCTATCTGCAATCGCCCGACCGCTGGCGCTTCCGGCATGCCGAGTTGGGCGAGGCCGAGGTGGAGACGCGCGGCGCACTGCGCTTCGAGAGCGGGCTGACGGCCAACAGCAGCGAATCGCTGCGCGTGGCCGCGCTGGCCGGCCTGGGCCTGGCCGTGCTGCCCACCTATGCCATCGGCGCCGACCTGCGCGCCGGCCGGCTGCACGCGCTGCTGCCCGGCTGGCAGCCGGTCGGCGGGCTGGCGGACGCCGACACGCTCTACGCCGTCTACCTGCCGAGCCGGCATCCCGCGCCCAAGGTGCGAGCGCTGATCGACTTCATGCTGGAAAAGATGGGCGAGGTGCCGCCCTGGGACCGTTGTGCAGACCATGCAGAGACAATCCCGCCATGCCCCTGATCCCCTACGCCCTCGCCCGCCCCTTCCTGTTCGGCCTCGACGCCGAGCAGGCCCATGAACTGACGCTGGACGGCATCGCCCGGCTGCAGAACACGCCCGCCCAGTGGCTGTGGTGCGGCGAGCGCGTCAGCGATCCGGTGACGGTGGCGGGGCTGCGCTTTCCGAACCGCATCGGTCTGGCGGCGGGGCTGGACAAGAACGGCCGCTGCATCGACGGCCTGGGCGCGATGGGTTTCGGCTTCATCGAGGTGGGCACGGTGACGCCCAAGGGCCAGCCGGGCAATGACCGGCCGCGCATGTTCCGCCTGCCCGAGGCGCAGGCGCTCATCAACCGGCTGGGCTTCAACAACGAGGGGCTGGCCAGTTTCATCGACAACGTCAAGCGGGCGCACAGCTTCCGCAAGGCGGGCGGCGTGCTCGGGCTGAACATCGGCAAGAACGCCGCGACGCCGATCGAGGACGCGGCCGAGGACTATCTGCTCGGCCTGGACGGCGTGCATGCGCATGCCGATTACGTGACGGTCAATATCTCCAGCCCCAACACCAAGAATCTGCGCGAACTGCAGGGCGATGCGGCACTGGACGCGCTGCTGGGCCGGCTGCAGGAGCGCAAGCTGCTACTGGACGCGCGCCATGGCCGGCGCGTGCCGATGTTCGTGAAGATCGCGCCGGACCTGGACGAAGGCCAGGTCGCCGTCATCGCGCGGACGCTGCCGGCCTTGGGGCTCGACGGCGTGGTGGCGACGAACACGACGATTGCCCGCGACAAGGTGCAGGGGCTGGCACATGCCGGCGAGGCAGGCGGGCTGTCCGGCGCGCCGGTGTTCGAGGCCAGCAACCGCGTCATCCGCTTGCTGCGCGCGGCGCTGCCGGCGGGCTATCCCATCATCGGCGTGGGCGGCGTGATGAGCGGCGCCGATGCGCGCGCCAAGATCGCGGCAGGTGCGGACCTCGTGCAGATCTACACGGGGCTGATCTACAAGGGCCCGGCACTGGTGGCCGACTGCGCGCGGGCCTTGGCCCAGGGCTGAGCGCCATGCACCGCCGTACCGCCCTCGCCTGCTGCATGTTGTTGCTCGCAGGCTGCGCGGCGCCGGGCACGCGGCCCAATATGCCGACGCCCGCCGAGCGTGCGCGCGTGGAGCCCGGCATGACGCCCGAGCAGGTCAGCCGCCTGCTGGGCACCGAGCGCAGCCGCGTGTTCTACCGGCACAGCGGCGAAGAGGTGTGGGACTGGAACATCCTGCCCGACACGCCGGGCTATGGCATGCGCTTCAACGTCCACTTCAAGAACGGCGTCGTGCTGCGCACGTCGCAGAGCATGGTGTTCCCGAGCCGGCGCTTCCCTGGGATGGACGATTAGCTTCTGCGGCGGCGTGACGAGACGAAGCCGATGACGCCCAGGCCGGCGGCCAGCAGCGCGAAGGTTTCGGGCTCGGGCACCGGCGCCACGGTGGCGGCCGAATTGATGGAGTAGGCGGCCACGCCGCTGGCCAGGCCGAACACCGAGTAGTAGTAGTTGCCTGCGGCCAGGGAGACGGTGCTGACCGTCGGTGCGCCGGCGAAGGTCCAGGCGCCGAAGCCGACGTCGTCGGCCGTGCCGACCAGGCCGTCCAGGCCGACCGAGAACAGGCTGTAGGTGCCCGCACCGATGGCGCCCAGCGAGGTCACGCTGCTGGCCACGTCGGAAGACGCGTCGAGCGAGAAGGCATAGGTGTCGAAGATGAGGCCGCCGGCCGACAGGCCGAGGGCGCTTTCGAGCAGATCGTGCTGCCCCCAGTCCAGGTCGGCGGCGGGGCTGCCCAGGGCGGTCAATGCCAGCGCAGAGGCGGCGGCGAGGGTGTTGAACTTCATGCATAACTCCTGACTTCGACGGCCAGGCGCGGCCGCCGAAAATCATTGTGCGGTGCAGCGAAGTCGAAGAAATGGGCCGCAACCCTTCGGCCTAGGGAGACGCGGCGGCCTTGTTGTTGCGGCGTGTAAATGCGTCGCGGGACGTGTCAGCAAATCACACGGCTGACACATCCGTCGAGCGTCATTCCGCCGCCAGCCGGGCCACCTTCTGCAGCCCGTCCACCGCCTTGCCCTTGCGTGCGCGCTTGCCCGCGTGCGCCAGCAGCGACTGGTTCTTCAGCAGTTCCTCGCGCGGCTTGCCGCCCCGGCCGCTGCCGTGGACGCGCAATTGCGTCGTGAAGCAGGCGATGGACAGCACGGCGTCCTTGGCTTCGAGGTCCATCAGCGTCAGGCCCCGGCCGCCCTTGGGCTGGTGCTTGAGTTCGTCCAGCGGGAAGCTCAGCAGCCGGCCCTGGGCGCTCAGCACGCCGAGTTGCAGCGCGACCGCATCGGGCACGAGTGCCAGCAGCGGCGTCTCGCCCTCGTCCAGCGCGAGGAAGGTCTTGCCCGCCTTCTGCCGGCCCACGAGGTCGCCGACCTGGGCGATCAGGCCATAGCCCGCGCTGCCGGCCAGCACGAGGCGCTGGGCGGGCGCGGCGGCGAGATAGTGGGCGATCTGGGTGCCGCTTTCGAGTTCGATCATGGTCGTGATCGGCTGGCCGTCGCCGCGCCCGCCAGGCAGGGTCGAGACGGGCACGGAGTAGGCGCGGCCATTGCTGCCGATGACGATCAGCGGATCGACGCTGCGGCAGCGGAAGGCGCCCCAGAGCGCATCGCCGGCCTTGAACGTTTGCGCGGCCACGTCCACCTCGTGGCCCTTCAGCGCGCGCACCCAGCCCTTCTGGCTGGCGATGACCGTGACGGGCTCATCGACGATCTTCACCTCGGCGACGACGCGCTTCTCGGCCTGGATGAGCGTGCGGCGGCCGTCGCCGTACTGTTTGGCGTCGGCCTCGATCTCCTTGATGACGGTGCGGCGCAGCGCGGCGGCGGAGCCGAGGATGTCTTCCAGCTTGGCGCGTTCGTCGCGCAGCTTGGCGAGTTCCTGCTCGATCTTGAGGGCTTCCAGCCGGGCGAGTTGGCGCAGACGGATGTCGAGGATGTCGTCGGCCTGGCGGTCGCTCAGCTTGAAGCGCTCGATCAGCGCCGCCTTGGGCTCATCGCTCTCGCGGATGATGCGGATCACCTCGTCGATGTTCAGCAGCACGAGCTGCCGGCCTTCGAGCACGTGGATGCGGTCGTTGACGTGGGCGAGGCGGTGCTCGGTGCGGCGGCGCACCGTGGTCTGGCGGAAACCGACCCACTCGGTCAGCACCTCGCGCAGGCTTTTCTGCGTGGGCCGGCCGTCGGCGCCGATCATGGTGAGGTTGACCGGCGCGCTGCTTTCCAGGCTGGTGTGGGCCAGCAGCGCATTGATGAGGTCCTGCTGCTCGACGCTGCGGCTCTTGGGCTCGAAGACGATGCGCACGGCGGCGTCCTTGCTGCTCTCGTCGCGCACGCCGTCCAGCACGGCGAGCAGGCTGGCCTTCAGCTGCAGTTGCTCGGCCGTCAGCGTCTTCTTGCCGGCCTTGACCTTGGGGTTGGAGAGTTCCTCGATTTCTTCCAGCACCTTCTGGGCGCTGGTGCCGTGGGGCAGCTCCGTAACGACCAGTTGCCACTGACCGCGCGCGAGGTCTTCGATCTTCCAGCGCGCGCGCACCTTGAGGCTGCCGCGGCCCGAGGTGTAGGCGGCGCGAATGTCCTCGGGCGCGCTGATGAGCTGGCCGCCACCGGGGAAGTCGGGGCCGGGCAGCAGGTCGAAGAGCGCGTCGTCGCCAAGCTTGTCGTCCTTCAGCAGCGCAACGGCGGCGGCGGCCACTTCGCGCAGGTTGTGGCTGGGGATTTCCGTCGCCAGGCCGACGGCGATGCCGCTGGCGCCGTTGAGCAGCACGAAGGGCAGGCGCGCGGGCAGCTCGACCGGCTCCTGCGTCGTGCCGTCGTAGTTGGGGCGGAAGTCCACCGTGCCTTCGTCGATTTCGTCGAGCACGAGGCGGGCGATGGGGGCGAGGCGCGCTTCGGTGTAGCGCATGGCGGCGGCGCCGTCGCCGTCGCGGCTGCCGAAGTTGCCGTGGCCGTCGATCAGCGGGTAGCGCAGCGAGAAGTCCTGCGCCATGCGCACGAGGGCGTCGTAGACGGACTGGTCGCCATGCGGGTGGAAGCTGCCCAGCACGTCGCCCACCACCTTGGCGCCCTTGACGGGCTTGGCGCCGGAATTGCCGCTCCAACCCAGGCCGAGGCGCTGCATGGAGTAGAGGATGCGGCGCTGCACGGGCTTCTGGCCGTCGGCATAACTGGGCAGTGCGCGGCCCTTGACGACGCTGAGCGCGTATTCGAGATAGGCCTGCTGCGCGTAGGCGGCCAGGGTCAGCGAGTTGGCGTCGTCGTCGGCCGTGGGGGCGTTGAAGTCGATGGGGGTCTGGGAACTCATGGATGCAAGGTCAGGCGTTGCGCGCGCGCCGGCTGGCGCTGCTGCAACAGGGCCCAGTACAGCTCAAGCACGAGATGGACGTGGGCGCGGGTTTCTTCGATGTCGGGCACGCGGTTGCCGGCGCGGCGCACGGCGCCTTCGCCCGCATTCCAGGCGGCCAGCGCGGCGTCGATGGAGCGGAAGCGGCGCAGCAGGTCGGCCAGCATGCGCGCGCCGGTGTGGATGTTGATGCGCGGCTCGATGAGGCGCGCGGCGTCGGCCGGCGTGGCGTAGCGGGCGGCGGTATCGGGCGTGATCTGCATCAGCCCCAGCGCGCCGCGCGGCGACACGGCATCGCGCCGGTAGCCGGATTCGACGGCGATGACGGCCTTCAGCAGCTCGGCGTCCACGCCATGCGCGGCGGCCGCCTCGCGCACCCAGGGCTGCACGGCCTTGACCTCGGGGGCGATGTCCAGCCACGTCAGCAGCGCCGCGCCCGCGTCGGCCTTGCCGGGCACGCGCAGCGGGCCGGCCTCGCCCAGCACCGGGCCGTAGCGGGAGTCGATCTGGCGCGGCGCGAAATGGGCGACACCGGCCGCGTCCACAAAGCCCCACAGCTCGGCGTGGGCCGGCAGGGCGAGCGCAAGCAGCAGGCCGGCGAGCCTCATGCGGACTCCAAGCCGAGCGCCACGCGGGCCTGGTATTCGCGGTCCAGCAGGGACATGACGATCAGCGAGTCGTAGCCATCGGCGCCCTCGCCGGTCACGCGCACGCTCTCGCGCAAACGGCCTTCCTCGACGAAGCCTTCGCCGCGGTAGAGCGCCAGGGCGCGCGTGTTCAGCGCCTTCACGTCCAGCCAGAAGCGGTGCGCCTTGAGCTGCGTGAAGGCCATGGCCTTCAACTGCCGCACCGCCGCGCGCCCGAGGCCCCGGCCCTTGGGCTGCAGCACGAGGCGCTTCAGCTCGACCGAGCCGTTCGGGTTGCGGCAGCCCTGCAGGATGACGAAGCCGATGCGGTCCTGGTCTTCCAGCACGAAGTGGCGCGAGTCCGGGAAGCGGATCGCGCCCTCGTGCTGCGGGCGCTCCCAGGGCGTGATGAAGGGCAGGTTCGCGCCGTCGCGCTCGACCGAGACGACCCAGTCGAGGTCGGACAGCATCGTCGGGCGCAGGCGCAGCGAGGTCATGCCGTGCCGAACGGGTTGAGCACGCGCAGGCCGCCGTCGAACACGCGGCCGTGCTGCAGGTCTTCGGTGTACAGCGTGCGGGCGCCGGCCCGCTGGGCCGCAGCAACGATCAGCGCGTCGTACCAGGACAGCTGGTGCAGCCGCGCCAGCAGCAGCGCTTCCTGGTGCATCAGCAGGTCCAGCGGCACGACCTCGCAATGCGCATGCACGACCGCCAGCACCGTCTCCACCGACGCCCATTCGAAGCGGAACTTCCTGCGCAGCACGGAGACCAGCTCGTTCAGCACCTGCACGCTGACGACCCCGCCCTCGCGCAGCAATGCGCCCGCGCGCAGGGCGCGCTGCGGGTCGGCAGAGGCGATGTAGACCAGCACGTTGGTGTCGAAGAACACCGCCGGCGACAGCGAGGGCTTCAACGCTCGTTGGCCTCTTCGCGGTCGAACCGGAAGTCGGCCGGCAGCTTCTCGCGCAGCGCATGCAGGCGCGCCCACAGGTCCTCGGTGTCCGGCGCGCGCTGCAGCGTCAACTGGCCATCGGCTGCCTTGATCTGCACCTCGTCACCCTCCTGCAGGCCCATGGCCTCGACGACCGCCGCCGGCAGCCGCACGGCCAGGCTGTTGCCCCATTTCGCGACCTTCATGTGCAGCCCCTTGATATACGTCTTCAAATTGTATATCCATGTCGTCAGATGTCGATCTCCACGGCGTCGCCGTGCAGCTCCATCAGCTCGCGCCGCGACGCCGCCTCGCCCTTGCCCATCAGCTTGTTGAAGGCATCCACCGTGGCGGCGAAGTCGAACAGGCCGTATTCCACGCGCGACAGCCGGCGCGTATCGGGGTTGAGCGTCGTGTCCCACAACTGCTCGGCGCTCATCTCGCCCAGGCCCTTGAAGCGGCTGATGCTCCACGAGCCCTCGCGGGCGCCTTCCTTGCGCAGCTTGTCCAGCGTCGCGGCCAGTTCGCCGTCGTCCAGCGCATAGAGCTTGGCGGCCGGCTTCTTGCCGCGCGCCGGGGCATCCACGCGGTAGAGCGGCGGCCGGGCAACGTAGACATGGCCGGCTTCGACCAGCTTCGGGAAATGGCGGAAGAAGAGCGTCAGCAGCAGCACCTGGATGTGCGAGCCGTCCACGTCCGCGTCGCTCAGGATGCAGACCTTGCCGTAGCGCAGCCCGCTCAAGTCCGGCGTGTCGTTCGGGCCGTGCGGATCGACGCCCAGCGCGACCGAGATGTCGTGGATCTCGTTGTTCTTGAACAGCAGGTCGCGCTCCACCTCCCAGGCGTTCAGCACCTTGCCGCGCAGCGGCAGGATGGCCTGCGTCTCCTTGTCGCGGCCCATCTTGGCGCTGCCGCCGGCCGAGTCGCCTTCCACCAGGAAGACCTCGTTCAGCGTCAGGTCGCGGCTCTCGCAATCCGTCAGCTTGCCCGGCAGCACGGCCATGCCCGAGCCCTTGCGCTTCTCCACCTTCTGGCTGGCACGCTGGCGCGTCTGCGCCTGCCGGATGACCAGTTCCGCCAGCTTCTTGCCGTGCTCCACATGCTGGTTCAGCCACAGTTCCAGCGCCGGCTTCACATAGGCGGACACCAGCCGCAGCGCGTCGCGCGAGTTCAGCCGCTCCTTGGTCTGGCCCTGGAACTGCGGGTCCAGCACCTTGGCGCTCAACACGAAGCTGGCACGCGAGAACACGTCGTCCGGCATCAGCTTCACGCCCTTGGGCAAGAGCGAGTGCATCTCGATGAAGCCCTTGACCGCGCCAAAGAGCCCGTCCTTCAGGCCCGACTCATGCGTGCCCCCGGCCACCGTCGGGATCAGGTTCACATAGCTCTCGCGCAGCGGCGCGCCGTCCTCGGTGAAAGCCACGCACCACGCCGCGCCCTCGCCCTCGGCGAAGTTCTCGCTCTCGCCGGCCGTCGCAAAGCCCTCGCCCTCGAACAGCGGGATCAGCGGGTCGGCCTGCAGGGACTGCGCCAGGTAGTCGCGCAGGCCGGCCTTGTAGAGCCAAGTGGTCGTCTCGTTGGTCTTCTCAACTTTGAGCGTCACCGTCACGCCCGGCATCAGCACGGCCTTGGAGCGCAGCAGATGAATCAGTTCGTGACGCGGCAGCTCCGCGCTCTCGAAGTATTTGGCCTCGGGCCAGACGCGCACCGTCGTGCCCTGCTTGCGGTCGCCGCTCGCGGCCGGGCGGGCGGCGACGGGCTGAACCACGTCGCCATGCTCGAAGGCGATGCCGGCCACCTGCTTGTCGCGCCAGACGGCCACTTCCAGCCTTTTCGCCAGCGCATTCGTCACCGACACGCCCACGCCATGCAGGCCGCCCGAGAAGCTGTAGGCGCCGCCCGAACCCTTGTCGAACTTGCCGCCCGCATGCAGCCGCGTGAAGACGATCTCGACCACCGGCACGCCCTCTTCCGGGTGGATGCCGAAAGGGATGCCGCGCCCGTCGTCCGCCACCGAGACCGAGCCATCGGCGTGCAGCACCAGGTCGATGCGCTTGCCATAGCCCGCCAGCGCCTCGTCGGCCGCGTTGTCGATCACCTCCTGGATGATGTGCAGCGGGTTCTCGGTGCGGGTGTACATGCCCGGCCGCTGCTTGACGGGCTCCAGACCTTTCAGGACGCGGATGGACGCTTCGCCATAGGCAGCGGCAGGGGAAGAAGAAGGCGGACGGCTCGACATAGGGACGCGATTCTATGAACGCAGGCTGGACTAGCATCCGCCCCTTCCTGCCGACACCCTGCCCCGCTTTGCGATCCCCGATCCCCATCCTGCTGCTGGCCTGCACCGCCGCCACCGCCCAGGAGCCGCCCTACCAGGCCAGCGCCCCGCTGTCCTGGGAACTGAAGAACGCCCGCTGGTTCGACGGCCAGATCGTCCGGCGCGGCCATCTCTACGTCGAGAACGGCGTCTTCGTCGCCAAGAAGCCGGCCCGCGTCAACCGCAAGCTCGACTTCCGCGGCCAGCAGACGCTGATCGCCCCGCTCGCCGAGGCCCACAACCACAATCTGCAGACCGCCTGGGGCTGGCGGCAATACGTCGGCCGCTACATCGACGACGGCGTGCTCTACGCCGCCATGCTCTGCGGCGACCCGGCCGGCGTCGCCGAGGTCGAGCCCCTGGCCGCCGACCCGGCCGCGCCGGACCTGCGCTTCGTCACCGCCTGCGTCACGTCCAGCGACGGCTACCCGCTCGCCGCCGTGCTGCCCGACCCGCAGGCCCGCACGCCCGAGGCCCTGGCCGCGCAGCGGCAACTGGTGCTGATCGACAGCCCCGCCCAGGCCGCCGAGCAATGGCCGGCGATCCGGGCGCGCGGCGGGCACTGGCTGCGCCTCGTGCTCGCCCACAGCGAGCGGCCCGAACTGCATCGGCAGCCCGAGATGTTCGGCCGCCTCGGCCTCAGCCCCGACACCGCCCGCGAACTCACCCGCCTCGCCCATGCCGACGGCCGTCAGGTCGTCGCCCACGTCGAAACGGCGGCCGACTTCGACGCCGCGCTCGCGGCCGGCGTGGACGCCATCGCCCACCTGCCCGGCTATGCCGACACCCTGGGCGAGCCGCCCGAGACCTATGCCCTCGGCGAAGCCGCCGCCGCCCAGGCCGCGCGCCAGCGCGTCGCCGTCATCACCACCACCGCCGCCACCGCCCTCTTCAAGCTCGACCCCGCGCCGCTGGCCGCGCTGCGCGAGGTGCAGCGCGCCAACCTCGCGCGCCTGCAGGCGGCAGGCGTGCCCCTGCTGATCGGCTCCGACGTCTTCATCGGCACCGCCCGCGCCGAACTGCACGCGCTGGACGAACTCGGCCTCGACCGCGCCACCCTGCTGCGCCTCGCCACGCAGGACACGCCGCGCGCCCTCTTCCCCGGCCGGCGCCTCGGCTGCTTCGAGCCCGGCTGCGAGGCCAGCTTCCTGATGCTCGGCGGCGACCCGCTGGCCGACCTCACCGCGCTGGACAGGCCGTTGCTGCGCGTCAAGCAGGGCCGGCTGCTGACCCGGCTGGCCGACGTGGCCGAGGCCAGTTCCCAGGGCAGCGCCGCCACGGCCGAGCCGCCCGCGCGGAAGAAGAAAGCCGCCAAACCCAAAGCCGCCAAGGCCAAATCCAAGCCGAAAGCCAAGGCCAGGGCGCGCTGATTACAGTGCGGCCGGATGAACACGCCCACCCTGTCCGTCCGCCAGGTGCTGCTCTGCGGCGCCATGATCGTCACGCTGTCCATGGGCATCCGCCATGGCTTCGGCTTCTGGCTGCAGCCCATCGTCACCGAACGCGGCTGGACGCGCGAGACCTTCTCCTTCGCCATGGCGGTGCAGAACCTCGCCTGGGGCATCGCCGGCCCGCTGGCGGGCATGCTGGCGGACCGTTTCGGCAGCTGGAAGGTGCTGATCGCCGGCGGCCTCGCCTATGCCCTCGGCCTGCTGCTGATGGCCGTGACCACCCAGCCCGTCGCCTTCACGCTCAGCGCGGGCGTGCTGATCGGCATCGCCCAGTCGGGCAGCACCTACGCCATCATCTACGGCGTGCTCGGCCGCACCGTGTCGCCCGAGAAGCGCTCCTGGGCCTTCGGCGTCGCGGCGGCGGCGGGCTCCTTCGGCCAGTTCGTCATGATCCCGGTGGAAACCTGGCTCATCGGCCACCTCGGCTGGCAGGGCGCGCTCTATCTGCTGGCCGGCGCGGCGCTCTTGATCCTGCCGCTCGCGCTCGGCGTGCGCGAGCAGCGCGCGCCCACGGCGGCGGCCGGTCACCAGAGCATCGGCCACGCGCTGCGCGAGGCCTTCGCCTACCGCAGCTTCCAGTTGCTGATGCTGGGCTATTTCGTCTGCGGCTTCCAGGTCGTCTTCATCGGCGTCCATCTGCCCAGCTATCTGCGCGACCACGGCCTCGGCATCGAGGTCTCCACCGCCGCGCTGATGCTGATCGGCCTGTTCAACGTCTTCGGCACCTATGCGGCCGGCATGCTGGGCCAGCGCTACCCGAAGCGCTATCTGCTCTCGGCCATCTACGGCCTGCGCTCCATCGCCATCGTGCTCTTCATCTCGCTGCCGCTGACGCCGGCCAGCGTCTACCTGTTCTCGGCCGTCATCGGCTTCCTGTGGCTCTCCACGGTGCCGCCGACGAATGCCGTCGTCGCGCAGATCTTCGGCGCGCAGCATCTCTCGATGCTCGGCGGCTTCGTCTTCCTGAGCCACCAGGTCGGCAGCTTCCTCGGCGTCTGGCTGGGCGGCAAGCTCTACGACGCGACCGGCAGCTACGACGTGGTCTGGTGGCTGGCCATCGCGCTGGGCGTCATGGCCCTGCTAGCCAATTTGCCGGTGCGCGAGACGCCCATCACGCGGGCGCAGCCGGCATGAAGCCGCGCCGCTGGCTCATCCCCACGCTGGCCGCCGCCGCGCTCGCGCTGACCGCGCTGGCCTACCGCGACCCGGCGCTGATGATCCAGTTGGGCGAGCAGATCTGGAGTTGCTTCGGGTGAATGCCCCGTCCAGCTGGCTGCAACGCTTCGCGCCCGCCGCGCCCGGCACGGCGTTGGATCTGGCCTGCGGCGCCGGCCGCAATCTGCGCTGGCTGGCGGAGCGGGGCTGGCAGACCAGCGGCGTGGACCGCGACACCACCGCCACCGCGCCGCTGCGCGAACACGCCGAAATCATCGACGCCGACATCGAACACGACCCCTGGCCGCTGAGTGGCCGCGCGTTCGACCTCGTCCTCGTCTGCAACTACCTGTGGCGGCCCCTGTTCGAGCCGGTCAAGGCCTGCGTCCGGCCCGGCGGCTGGCTGCTCTGGGAAACCTTCGCCGACGGCCAGCAGGCCATCGGCCGCCCCGCCCGCCCCGACTTCCTGCTGCAGCGCGGCGAACTGCTGCGCGTCTGCGCGGAGTGGCGCATCGTGGCTTACGAAGACCTGTTCGAGGATGGCGTCAACCCGCGCTGCGTGCAGCGCATTGCTGCCATCCGCCCCGCCTAAAATCCCCCGGTTCCCCCAAGCACTCCCACCATGAAGCCCATCCTCGGCAGCATCGTCGCCCTCGTCACCCCCATGCACGACGACGGCAGCATCGACTACCCGGCGCTGCGCCGCCTGATCGACTGGCATATCGACGCCGGCACCGCCTGCGTCGGCGTCGTCGGCACGACCGGCGAGTCGCCCACCGTCAGCATGGAAGAGAACCGCGAGCTGATCCGCGTCGCGGTCGAGCATGCCAAGGGCCGCATCCCCATCCTGGCCGGCACCGGCGCCAACTCCACCGCCGAGGCCATCGAGCTGAGCCGCTACGCCCGCGAAGTCGGCGCGGACTGCACGCTGTCCGTCGTGCCCTACTACAACAAGCCCTCGCAGGAAGGCATCTACCAGCACTTCAAGGCCATCGCCGAGGCCGTGGACATCCCCATGATGCTCTACAACGTGCCCGGCCGGACCGTCGCGGACATGCAGCCCGAGACGACGCTGCGCTGCGCCGCCCTGCCCGGCGTGTTCGGCATCAAGGAAGCCACCGGCAACATCGAGCGCGCCGCCTGGCTCATCAAGCACGCGCCGGCCGGCTTCCACGTTTACTCGGGCGACGACGGCACGGCGGTGGCGCTGATGCTGCTCGGCGGCCACGGCAACGTCAGCGTGACGGCCAACGTTGCGCCCGCCGAGATGGCCGAGCTGTGCCGCCTCGCGCTGGCCGGCAATGCGCTCGAAGCGCGCCGCATCCACATGAAGCTGCTCGGCCTGCACAAGCAGCTCTTCTGCGAACCCAGCCCCGCGCCCGCCAAATGGGCGCTGGCGCGCCTGGGCCGCTGCGGCGCGGCGCTGCGCCTGCCGATCACGCCGCTGACGGCGGCCGGCCAGGCCGCCGTCGGCCAGGCGCTGGCCGACGCAGGTCTGCTCTAATGCGCGGCTGCGCCGGCTGAAGCCGGCGCCCTTGTTCCCCGGAGATTTCCAGCGTGATGTCTGTTCCCTCGCTTCGCCCCACGGCGATCCGCCTGGCCTGCACGGCCCTCGTCCTGTCGTCCGCCGCCGGCTGCAGCAGCCTTGGCGACATGCTCTCGACGGACAAGGTCGATTACAAGGCCGCCGCCCGCCAGACCCAGGGCCTGGACGTCCCGCCCGACCTGACCCAGTTGGCCAAGGACAACCGTGCCCAGGTGCAGGGCGGCGCGATCTCCGCCTCGGCCCTGTCCGCCACCCGGCCGGCCCAGGCCGCCCCCCAGGGCCAGGCCATGGCCACCGGCAGCGTCGCCGCCAACACGGCCGGCGACGTGCGTCTGGAGCGCAGCGGCGCCGAGCGCTGGCTGCACAGCCCGGCCACGCCCGAGCAGCTCTGGCCGCAACTGCGCGGCTTCTGGCAGGACCGCGGCCTGGAAGTCGTCAAGGAACAGCCCGAACTCGGCGTCATGGAAACCAACTGGGCCGAGAACCGCGCCAAGCTGCCGCACGACTTCATCCGCTCCACCATCGGCAAGGTCTTCGACGGCCTCTACTCCACCGGCGAACGCGACATGTACCGCAGCCGCATCGAGCGCAACCCGGCGGGCGGCAGCGACATCTTCATCAGCCACCGCGGCATGCAGGAGGTCTACACCTCCCAGAGCCGCGACTCCACCGCCTGGCAGAACCGCCCGGCCGACCCCTATCTCGAAGCCGAGATGCTGTCGCGCCTGATGCTCAAGCTCGGTGGCAAGGAAGAGGCTGCCAAGGCCGTCGTCGCCGAGGCCGGCCAGCCGGCGCCGGCTGCATCGCCCAGCACGCGCCAGATTGGCGGCGGCGAGACCGCGCCCGTGCGCCGCGCGCTGTCCGAAGTGCCCGACAGCCTCAGCGTCAACGACGGCTTCGACCGCGCCTGGCGCCGCGTCGGCCAGTCGCTGGACCGCCACGGCTTCACCATCGAGGACCGCGACCGCGCCGCCGGCCTGTTCTATCTGCGCTATGCCGACCCGGAGAAGGCCGGCCAGGAAGAGCCCAATTTCTTCCAGCGCCTGTTCGGCGCCAAGGCCATGACGCCGGTGCGCTACCGCGTCGCCGTCAAGGACGAGGGCGCGAAGAGCACCGTGAGCATCCAGGACGAGCGCGGCCAGCCCCTCGTGGACGACAACGCCAAGCGCATCCTCGGCCTGCTGATGGACGACTTGAAATAAGGCCGGCGCCGCGCCCGCCGCCGCCATGCGCTTTTGCAGCCTCGGCAGCGGCAGCGGCGGCAACGCCACCCTGGTCGAGGCCAGCCAGGGCATCACGCGCACGCGGCTGCTCGTCGATGCCGGCTTCAGCCAGCGCGAACTCGTCAGGCGCCTCGCCCGTGCCGGCTGCGCGCCCGAAGAACTCGACGCCATCTTCATCACCCACGAGCACGGCGACCACATCGGCTGTGCGCTGGGCTTCGCCGCCCGCCACCGCCTGCCGCTGATCATGAGCCGCGGCACCTGGCGGGCCGTCGGCGATGCCGGCTTCGACCCCGCCCTGCTGTGCATCGCCCAGTGCGGCGAGGCCCTGCCCCTGGGCGACCTGGAACTGCGACCCTTCGGCGTGCCGCACGACGCCAACGAGCCGCTGCAACTGAGCCTCAACGACGGCGCGCGGCGCCTGGGCGTGGTGACCGACCTCGGCTGCGCGCCCGCGGCCGTCGCCGCCGCGCTGGCGGGCTGCCAGGCCCTGCTGCTGGAATGCAACCACGACGAGGAACTGCTGCGCAACGGGCCCTATCACGCGGCGCTGAAGAAACGCATCCTCGGCAGCCACGGCCATCTGTCCAACGCCGCCGCCGCCGGCCTGCTGGCGCGCTGCCTGCACCCGGGGCTGGCCCTGGTCGCGGCGGCCCACCTCAGCGAGCACAACAACCGGCCGGAACTGGCGCGCGCCGCGCTGAGCGAAACCCTTGACAGCAGCGGTGCGGAAATTCGCATCGCCCACCCCACCGAGGGCCTGGACTGGTGGACCTTGATCTGATGCAGAAATGAAAAAACCGGCGCTGCCTGGGCAGCGCCGGTTTTCGTCAGAACGCGGGTGATTACTGCGCGGCGGCAGAGGCACCGGCTTCGACAGCGCTGGCGGCTTCCGAAGCGCCGGCTTCAACGGCGCTGGCGGCTTCCGAAGCAGCTTCCGAAGCGGCGGCAGCCGGCTCGACCACCGGAGCGGGAGCGGGAGCGGCCTCGGGTTCCTTCTTGCTGCAAGCGCTCAGGGCCACGGCAGCCAGCAGGGAAGCCAACAGGATCGACTTTTTCATACTTGTCCTCAAACGTTTAAACGACGGTGCACACCAAATTTTTTTTGGGGATCTTGACCAGTGCTCGCACCGACTGCCGACCCCGCGGAGCAAGGCGCGGAAAACCTCGAGCGCTTCCCTCGCCTAGCCGATGATTATAGGGGTGTCCATGGCACAAATACTCACAGCCCCAAGGTCGTGGGCGCAAATGATTCGCTGGAGCGTTGTGCCAGGGCATCAAACCATTCCAGGCCACGCTGCCGCTGCGCGGCGTCCAGGCTGAGTTCGCCGCGCCACAAGTGGCGGTCGAAGAGGCGCAGCGTCGGCATGGCCTCGGCGCCCAGGGCCAGCAGCAGGCTTTCGGGCGCGGCTTCCAGCCGGAACTCGGGATCGACGGCCCGCGCCGTCACGCAGTGCGCGTAGTCGCGCCGCCAGCGCACGAAGCGCGGGTGGCGCCGCGCGAGCTCGTCGTACTGCAGGGCCAGCAGATGCAACTGGCGCCCCGCCCGGGCCCAGGCGGCCAGCGCGGCCAGGGCCCCGGCACTGGACAGCGGCCAGTCGGCGAAGCTGGCGTCCCAGGCATGCAGTTCGCGGCAGCCCTGTTCGGCGGCCCAGGCCAGGGTCTCGACGAGCAGGCGCTCGAAGTCGGCGCGGCCGGCGAAGTGCTGCGCTTTCACGGCAGCAGCGGCTGGACCCAGCCGTCTTCCGTCCACTGATCGAGCAGTTCGCGCGCGCCGGGCGACAACCGCGCCACATCGGCCGCGCTCAATTCGCGGCGGTCGGCCATACGGCGCATCAGCGTCGCGTCGCGGCCACCGGCGCGGAAGCTCTCGCCATTCAGAAACACCTGCGCGTCGTCATAGAGCATGCGGCTGCGGCGGTCGAGCCGCGCGCCCTGCCCGGCCGGCAGCACGTCGCCGGGCTCGAACCAGACATTGGCCTTGGGCTCCGTCAGCGCCTCGCCGAGCGCGCGCTCCAGCGCCAGCGGGCGCTGCACGGCGGCCTCGACGGCGCGGCGCGCGAAGTCCAGCAGCGCGGCCGGCACGCGGCCCGGCTCGGTGGTCGCGGGCTGACGCGGGTCGGCATAGAGCCGGCCTGCGTCGTCCACACCATCCAGCAGACGCGGCAGCAATTCGGCCGCCAGCCCCACGGCCGCCGACGCGCGAAAGCCCACCGAGGCCGTCATGCAGCCCGCGCCGACCGCCACGCCGTCATGCGCCCAGCCGGGCGGCAGATAGAGCATGTCGCCGGGGTCCAGCACGAACTCCTGCTCGGGCTTGAAGTTGCCGATGATCTTCAGCGGCACGTCGTCGCGCAGCACCGCATCCTTCTGCCGCGCGATACGCCAGCGGCGCCGGCCGGCCAGCTGGATCAGGAAGACGTCATAGGAGTCGAAATGCGGCCCCACGCCGCCGCCCTCGCTGGCGACGGACAGCATCAGGTCGTCCAGCCGCGCATCGGGCACGAAGCGGAAGCATTCCAGCAGCGCGCGGGCCTCGGCGAGATGCTGGTCGAGGCCCTGCACCAGCAGCGTCCAGCCGGGCTTGCTCATCGCCGGCAGGCGGGCGATGGGACCGTGCTTCAATTTCCAGTCGCCATCGAAGGCGGTGACGAGGCGCGCTTCCACGTCGTCGCGCGCGGCCAGCGCGGCCAGTTCCTTCAGCGTGGCGGGCGGCGCCGCATCGGCAAAGGCCTGACGCACCAGCAGCGGCTTCTTCTGCCAGTGCCGGCGCATGAACTGCGCCGGGCTGAGGCCGGCGAGCATGGGGGTGGGATGGTCGATCTGCATGGCGGGCATTGTGCCGATGCCAAAATATGGCGATGCAAGTGACCCGCCCCTGTGTCGTCTCCCTGCGCTGGAGACTCGACGATGCCCAGGGCCAGCTCATCGACGAGCTGGCCGAACCGATGGAATTCCTGGTCGGCGGCGACGACCTGTTCGCCAAGGTCGAGGCCGCGCTGGAAGGCCAGCAGGCCGGCTTCGAGACCGACCTCGCGCTGCAGCCCGAGGAAGCCTTCGGCGACTACGACTCCGGCCTCGTCTGCTTCGAGGCACGCGGCCTGTTCCCGGCCGACGTGGAGCCCGGCATGCAGTTCGAGGGCCTGCCCGAAGGCGCCGTCACCGAGGGCATGCCCGAGGCGGTCTACACCGTCACCGAGGTCTACCCCGAGCACGTCGTGCTGGACGGCAACCACCCGCTGGCCGGCATCGGCCTGCGCATGCACCTCGTGCTGCTGGACGTGCGCGCCGCGACTGAAGAGGAAACGCAGGCCGGCTCGGTCGGCGAGCCGATCTTCATGGTGCAGACCGGCACGCCGTCAGACGAAATTCTTCATTGATTGCGGGACGGACCGAGCCCAAGATCAACACGCAGCGAGCTCTGTCCCCCACTGATCAAGAGTCAGGTTTTTCCGGTCGAGCCGAAGCCGCCGGTGCCTCGGGACGAGGCATCGAAGCTGTCCACGCGGCGGAAGCCCGCCTGCACCACCGGCACGATGACCAGTTGCGCGATGCGCTCGAAGGGCTGGATCGTGAATTCGCTCTGGCCTCGGTTCCAGCAACTGACCATCAACTGCCCCTGGTAGTCGCTGTCGATCAGGCCGACGAGGTTGCCGAGCACGATGCCGTGTTTGTGGCCCAGGCCCGAGCGCGGCAGGATCAGCGCGGCGAGGCCGGGGTCGGCGATGTGGATGGCCAGGCCCGTGGGGATCAGCGTGGTCTGGCCCGGCGCCAGCATGACCGCCTCGTCCAGGCAGGCGCGCAGGTCGAGGCCGGCGCTGCCGGGCGTGGCGTAGGCGGGGATCTGCTCGGCCATGCGGGCGTCGAGCACTTGCAGGTCAATGGCGTGCATCAGAGTCGGGTGGAGAGTTCGGCGATCAGCTCGCGCGCGAGGCTGAGCTTGTCGGCCCGACCGCCCATTTCAGGCAGTTCGCGCTGGCCGTTGGCGTCGATCAGCAGCAGCGCGTTGTCGTCGCGGCCGAAGGTGGCGGGGCCGAGGTTGGCGACGATGAGCGGGATGCCCTTGCGGCGGCGCTTGGCGTCGGCGTGCTCGGCGAGCTTCTCGCTCTCGGCCGCGAAGCCGACGCAGTAGGGCGGCTGCGGGAGCTTGGCCACGGCCGCGAGGATGTCGGGGTTCTCGGCCATCGCAATGGTTGGTGCCGTCACGGCGCCTTCGGCCTTCTTCAGCTTGTGCTCGTGCGTCTGCGCGGGCCGCCAGTCGGCGACGGCCGCCGTGGCGATGAAGGCGTGCTGCTGCGCGGCCAGCGGCAGCACGGCGTCGTGCATCTGCTGCGCGGTCTGCACGTTCAGGCGCCGCACGCCGCGCGGCGTGGGCAGGTGGACGGGGCCGGCCACCAGCGTGACCTCGGCGCCCGCCTCGGCGGCGGCGCGGGCGATGGCGAAGCCCATCTTGCCGCTGCTGTGGTTGCTGATGCCGCGCACCGGGTCGATGGGCTCGAAGGTGGGGCCGGCGGTGATGAGCAGCTTTTTGCCGCGCAGGGGCTTGGGCGCGAGCAAGGCTTCCACGTCATCGAAGATTTCTGCCGCTTCCAGCATGCGGCCGTCGCCGGTCTCGCCGCAGGCTTGGTCGCCGCTGGCGGGGCCGATCAGCGTCGCGCCGTCGGCGACGATCTGCGCGACATTGCGCTGCGTCGCCGGGTGCGCCCACATCTCGCGGTTCATCGCCGGCACGACGAGCAGCGGGCATTCGTGGATGCGGCGGGCCAGCGCGGTCAGGCTGACGAGTTCGTCCGCCCTGCCCTGGGCCAAGGCCGCGATCGCGTCGGCGCTGGCGGGCGCGAGCAGCATCGCGTCGGCCTCGCGGCTGAGGTTGATGTGGGCCATGTGGTTGCCGGGCCGCGCGTCCCACTGGTCGGTGTAGACCGGGCGGCCGGACAGCGCCTGCATCGTCACGGGCGTGATGAACTGCTGCGCGGCCTCGGTCATCATGACCTGCACCGTCGCGCCGGCCTTCACGAGCAGGCGCGTCAGTTCGGCGATCTTGTAGCCGGCGATGCCGCCGCTCATCGCCAGCAGGATGTGTTTGCCTTGCAGGGGGCTCATCAACGCTTTCTGAACACCAGGTCCCAGACGCCATGCCCCAGCCGCAAGCCTCTTGCCTCGAACTTGGTCAACGGCCGGTAGGCGGGCTTGTCAGCATAGCCGGCCGCCGTGTTCACGAGCAGGGGCTCGGCGCTCAGCACGTCGAGCATCTGCTCGGCATAGGGCTGCCAGTCGGTCGCGCAGTGCAGATAGCCGCCGGGCGCCAGGTGCTGCACGAGTTGGGCGACGAATCCGGGCTGGATCAGGCGGCGCTTGTTGTGGCGCTTCTTGTGCCAGGGGTCGGGAAAGAAGATGTGGACGCCGGCCAGCAGCGCGGGGCCGATCATGTCGCGCAGCACTTCCACGGCGTCGTGCCGGACGATGCGGATGTTGGTGAGCCGCTTCTCGTCGATGAGCTTGAGCAGCGCGCCGACGCCGGGTTCATGCACCTCGCAGCCGATGAAGTCGTGGTCGGGCAGCGCGGCGGCGATCTCGGCCGTGGCGCCACCCATGCCGAAGCCGATTTCCAGCACCAGCGGGGCCTGGCGGCCGAACAGCGCGGCGGCGTCGATGCGCTCCGCCTGGTAGGGCAGCACGAACTTCGGGCCGAGTTCGGCCAGCGCCTTGATCTGGCCCGTGCCCATGCGGCCGGCACGGGTGACGAAGCTCTTGATCGCGCGGCGCGGTGCGTCTTCCTTCCGATCCATCACCCCACCTCGGCCATGACCAGCGGCGCGGCGGCCACGTCGGCATCGCCCAGCGTGCAGGCGGCCAGATAGGACGCGACGGCGCGGTCGGCTGCCGCCTCGTCGGCCGCGTGGACGAGCGCCAGCAGCTCGCCGGCCGCGACGCGCGTGCCGAGCGGCTGCACGGCCGAGAAGCCGACGCGCATGTCGATCGCATCGCCGGCCTGGCGGCGCCCGCCGCCCAGTTCGACGATGGCCACGCCGAGGTCGCGCGTCGCCATCGTCGTGAGGACGCCGGCACGCGGCGCCGGCACGGGCTTGACGACGGGCGCGGCGGCCAGATAGGCGCCGGGCCGCTCCATCAGGTCGGCCGGGCCGCCCAGCGCGGCGACCATCTGCGCGAACTTCTCGGCAGCGGCGCCGGAGTCCAGCGCGGCCTGCAGCTTCACGCGCGCCGCCGCCGTGTCGGCCGCGAGGCCGCCCAGCACCAGCATCTCGGCGCACAGCGCCAGCGTGATTTCATGCAGGCGCGGCTCGCGGTGTTCGCCGGTCAGGTAGCGGACGGTCTCCATCACTTCCAGCGCATTGCCCACGTCGCTGCCGAGGATCTGGTTCATGTCGGTGATGAGGGCGCGGGTCTTCAGCCCCGCGCCGCCGGCCACGGTGACGATGCTTTCGGCCAGCTCCTGCGCAAACGCGGGCGTGGCCGCGAAGGCGCCATTGCCGCATTTGATGTCCATCGCCAGCCCTTCCAGGCCGGCCGCGAGCTTCTTGGACAGGATGCTGGCCGTGATCAGCGGCACGCTCTCGACGGTGGCCGTCACGTCGCGCGTCGCGTAGAAGCGCTTGTCGGCGGGCGCGAGGTCGGCGGTCTGGCCGATGATGGCGCAGCCCAATGACCTCACCAGTTGATCGAAGCGCTGCGGGTCGGGCGCCGTCGTGTAGCCCGGGATGGCTTCGAGCTTGTCCACCGTGCCGCCCGTGTGGCCGAGGCCGCGGCCGGCGATCATCGGCACATAGCCGCCGCAGGCCGCCACCATGGGCGCGAGCATCAGGCTGACCTTGTCGCCCACGCCGCCGCTGCTGTGCTTGTCGAGCACCGGGCCGGGCATGCCGGGCCAGCGCATCACGCGGCCGGAGTTCATCATCGCGCGGGTCAGCAGCACGGCCTCGTCACGGCCCATGCCGCGCAGGAAGACGGCCATGCCGAGCGCGGCGACCTGGCCCTCGCTCCAGCTGTTGTGCGTCAGGCCGTGGACGAAATGGTTGATCTGCGCCTCGTTCAGCGCCTGGCCGTCGCGCTTGGCGCGGATGATTTCTTGGGCGAGCATGTCAGTACGACGAATTGTTTAGGGCGGGCGCTTGGCCGCTCAGCACGGCCTCGATATCGGCCAGCAGGCCGCTGGCGCCGAAGCGCAGGCGCTGCGGGTTCAGCGCGGCGGCGCCGAGCGCGGTTTCGACTTGCGCGACATAGCCGGCCGCGTCCGCCACCGTGCGCACGCCGCCCGATGCCTTGAAGCCGGCAGCGGGCAGGCCACTGGCGGCGATCTCTTTCAGCATGATGGCCGCCGCCTCGGGCGTGGCGCCGGTCGGCGTCTTGCCGGTGCTGGTCTTGACGAAATCGGCGCCGGCCGCCAGCGCCAGCCGCGTGGCCTGGGCGATGCGCTCTGCCGTGCCGAGTTCGCCGGTTTCGAGGATGACCTTGAGCGTCAGCGGCCGGCTGGCGAAGCGCACTTCGGCGAGGAACTCGGCGACCTCGGTCGTTTGGCCGGCCAGCAGCGCGCGCCAGGGCAGCACCACGTCCACCTCGTCGCCGCCGGCCTGGGCGATGGCGGCCACGTCGGCCAGCGCGCGGGGCAGGTCGAGCGCGCCGTCGGGGAAATCGGCGACGGCGGCGACCTTGATGGACGCCGGCAGCGCCGCACGCGCCTGGGCGACGAAGCGCGGCCAGACGCAGACGGCGGCCACGTCGCCGAAGGGCGTGCGGGCGCGGCGGCAGAGCGCGTCGATGTCGGCCGGCGTGTCGGCGTCGTTCAGGCTGGTGAGGTCGAGGCAGGCGAGTGCCGTGCGGGCGGCAGCCTGCATCACAGCGGCGCGTCCTTGAGGCTGGCCACCAGTGCGGCCAGGAAGGCGGCGGCGCGTTCGCCGGAAGCCTGGGCCTGCTTCAGCGTCAGGTCATGCGTCAGCGCCTCGGCGGACAGGCCGGCCGCCATATTCGTCATCAGCGCCAGGCCCATCACCTTGAGGCCGGCGTGGCGGGCGAGGATGGTCTCGGGCACGGTGCTCATGCCGACTGCATCGGCGCCCCAGGCCGCGAACATGCGGATCTCGGCCGCCGTCTCGAACTGCGGGCCCAGCGCCCAGCAATAGGTGCCCTCGCCCAGCATCAGGTTCTCGCGCTTGGCGAGCGCCAACGCGTGGCGGCGCAGCTCGGCGTCGTAGGCGTTGACCATATCGACGAAGCGGTGGCTGCCCTGCTCGCCGACGAGCGGGCTGCGCTGCGGCGCGTTGATATGGTCGGCAATCAGCATCAGGCTGCCGGGCGGCATATGGCTGCGCAGCGAGCCGGACGCATTGGTCTGCAGGAGAAGCCTGACGCCCCAGCGCTTGAGCGAGCGCAGCGCGCCGGCCATGCCGGTGCAGTCGCCGCTCTCGTACGTGTGGGCGCGGCCGCGCAGGAAGATGACGCGCTGGCCGCCGATCTGGCCGACGACGACCTCGTTGACGTGGCCCTCGACCTTGGGCTGCGGGAAGGCCGGCAGTTCGGTATAGGCCAGCGTTTTCGCGTCCTGCACATGGCTGACCGCGCCGGCCCAGCCGGAGCCGAGCACGACGGCGACTTCGGGCGCGTGGCCGAACAGGGATTGCAGTTTCTCGACGCTCGCGGCGATGGCGAGGTCGAGTTGTTGGGCGTCGATCATGGTCAGGCTTTCAGGTGTTCGGGGCCGAAGCTGTGCGGCAGCAGTTCGGCCAGGGTCCAGCGTTGGCGAATGCCACCCGGGTCGCCGGCGATGACGATCAATTCCTCGGGCACGGCGAACTCGCGCAGCTTCTGCCGGCAGCCGCCGCAGGGCGTGATGATTTCGGGGCCGGGGCCGGTCACCAGCGCCACCAGCGCGCGCTGGCCGCCGGCCATGCGCATCGCCGTCAGCGCCGAGGGCTCGGCGCACCAGCCCTGCGGATACGAGGCGTTCTCCATGTTCGCGCCGATGTGGATGCGGCCCTGCTCGTCGAGGATGGACACGCCGACGCGGTACTTCGAGTACGGCACATGGGCGAAGTCGCGCGCGCGCAGGGATTCGGCCAGCAGGCGGGCCAGCAGGTCTTGCGAGAGTTCCATCAGCGCTCCTTCACCGTTCTTTCAAGTAGGGCCGGCCCAGCGCCTTGGGCGCGATGGCCGAGCCGATGAAGCCGGCCAGCAGCACGACGGTCAGGATGTAGGGCAGCGCCTGGATCAGTTGCACCGGCACTTCACCGATACCAGGCAAGGCCACGCCTTGCAGGCGGATCGCCACCGCGTCCAGGAAGCCGAACAGCAGGCAGGCGCCCAGCGTCGGCAGCGGCTTCCACTTGCCGAAGATCATCGCGGCCAGCGCGATATAGCCCCGGCCCGCCGTCATATTGGGCGAGAAGGACGCGTTCTGCGCCAGCGTGAGGTAGGCGCCCGCGAGGCCGCAGAGCACGCCGTTCATCAGCAGCGCCCGATAACGCAGCGCCTGCACGGACATGCCGGCCGCCTCGACCATCGCCGGGTTCTCGCCGACGGCGCGCAGCCGCAGGCCCGGCCGCGTGCGTTCCAGCAAGAACCACACGGCCGCGACCATCAAAAAGGCGACGTAGACCAGCGCGTTGTGGCTCAGCAGCCCGTGGCCGAAGACCGACGCGAACCAATTCCCCGGCTGCGGCTCGGCGAAGGCCGGGGCCAGCGCGGTCAGGCGCACCTCGGGCGCGATGGGCGGCGTCTGCCCGCCCTGCTGGAACCAGGCGATGCCCAGCACCACCGTCAGGCCGGCCGCGATCATGTTCAGCGCGACGCCGCTCACCACCTGGTCGCCGCGATGCGTCACGCAGGCGAAGCCATGCACCAGCGAGGCCGCGCAGGCCACTGCGATGGCCGCCGCCAGGCCCCAGGCCGTGGAATGCGTGACCGAGGCGGCGGCGGCGGCGGCGAAGGCGGCGAACAGCATCTTGCCTTCCAGCCCCAGGTCGATGACGCCGGCCCGCTCGGACAGCACGCCCGCCATCGCGCACAGCAGCAGGGGCGCGCTGACGCGCAGCGTCGAGGCCAGCACCGAGGCGATCAGCACCTCATCCATGGCGGCCCCCTTTCAGCGCCGCGTAGACGCGGGCGAACAGCGGCGCGCTGACGGTGGCCATCGCGCCCGAGAACAACACGATCAGGCCCTGCGCAGTGACGACCATTTCGCGTGAGAAGCCCGGCAGCTCGAACGACACCTCGACGCCGCCCTGGTACAGCACGCCGAAGAGCAGCGACGCGAGCACGATGCCGACCGGATGGTTGCGCCCCATCAGCGACACGGCGATGCCGGTGAAGCCCGCGCCGGCCACGAAGTCCAGCGTCAGCTTGCCCTGCACGCCCGAGATCTCGTTGATGCCGACCATGCCGGCCAGCGCGCCGGAGATCGCCATCGCCAGCATCACCTGCGCACGCGGCCGGATGCCGGCGTAATGCGCGGCGCGCGGCGCGCTGCCGACGGCGCGCACCGCATAGCCGGCCGCGCTGCGCCACAAAAACCAGCCGACGAAGACACAGGCCAGCAGCGCGATGACGAGGCTGAGGTTGAGCGGCGAGGACGGCAGTTCATAGCCCAGGGCCTCGGCGATCTGGTGCAGGGCCGGCATGCGCGCGCTATCGGCGAACTCGGCGGACTCGACCGCCATGCTGTCCGCCGGGCGCAGCCAGTTGACCAGCAGATAGCCGTTCAAACCAGCGGCAAGGAAATTGAACATGATGGTCGTGATGACGACGTGGCTGCCGCGCCAAGCCTGTAAATAAGCCGGCAGCGCCGCCCACAGCATGCCGAACACGGCGGCGGCGATGACCAGCAGCGGCAGCATCACCACGGCCGGCAGCCTGGCGCCCAGCCAGAGCGCGACGAGCGCCACGCCGATGCCGCCCAGCGTCGCCTGCCCCTCGCCGCCGATATTGAACAGGCCGGCGTGGATGGCGACCGCGACCGCGAGGCCGGTGAAGATGAAGGTCGTCGCGTAGTAGAGCGAATAGCCGAGGCCGCGCACGCTGCCGAGCGCGCCGTCCAGCAGCACCGTCAGCGCCTGCCAGGGGCTGTGGCCGATGAGCATGACGACGAGGCCGGCCACGAGCAGCGCGACGGCGAGGTTCCACAGCGGCAGCAGGCCGACGTCGATCCAGCGAGGGAGTTGCAAAGGCTGGCTCATGTCAGCCCCTCGCCTGCGGCGTACCGCAGTCGATCCCCCGAGGGGATGCGAGCCGGCTCGGGAGCGGCCCAGCGCTCGGCTCGCTTCATGCAGCCGCCCTTTCTTCCTGTGCGGCCATCAGCAGGCCCAAACGCCGCTCGTCGCACTCGTCGATGGCGAGTTCGCCGGTGATGCGGCCGGCGTTCATCACCAGCACGCGGTCGGCCAGCGCGAGGATTTCGTCCAGTTCGCTGCTGACCAGCAGCACCGCGCAGCCGGCGTCGCGCAGCGCGCGCAACTGGCCGTGGATGAATTCGATGGCGCCGATGTCCACGCCGCGCGTGGGCTGGCCGACCAGCAGCACGGCCGGCTGCTGGCCGATCTCGCGCGCCAGGATCAGCTTCTGCTGGTTGCCGCCGGAGAACTTGGACGAGCCGAGGTTCTCGTCGCGCGGACGCACGTCGAAGCGCTCCTGCATCTCGCGCGTGGCGGCCTTCATCGCGGCGTGGTTCATCGCGCCGCCCTTGCGGTACTTCGGCAGGCCCTGATAGCCCAGCACGGCCGATTCCCAGGCCGGGAAGCTCATCACCAGCCCCACCGCATGCCGGTCCTCGGGCACGTGCGCGAGGCGCAGCGGGCGGGCGCGGGCCGTGTCCAGCCACGCCTCGGGCGCGAAGCGCGCATCGCCCAGGCTCATCTGCCCCGCGTCGGGCGCGCGCAGGCCCGAGAGCACGTCCAGCAGTTCGCTCTGCCCATTGCCCGACACCCCGGCCACGCCGACGATCTCGCCGGCCCGCAGCGTCAGGCTCACGTCCCGCAGCGCCGGCACACCGTTGGCGTGTTTCAGGCCCAGGCCGCTGGCCTGCAGGCGCACGTCGCCCGTTTTCACGCCCATGCCCTCGGGCCGGCCGAGCGTGACCTTGCGGCCCACCATGCTCTCGGCCAGCGAGGCTTCGCTCCATTCGGCGATCAGCCGCGTCTCGACCACCTGGCCCGCGCGCATCACGGTGACGGCGCAGCACAGGCTCATCACTTCCTTGAGCTTGTGGGTGATGAGGATGATGGTCGTGCCGCGCTCCTTGAGCCGGCGCAGCGTGACGAAGAGCTGCTCCGTCTCCTGCGGCGTCAGCACGGCGGTGGGCTCGTCGAGGATCAGGATGCGCGCGCCGCGATACAGGGCCTTCAGGATTTCCAGCCGCTGCAGTTCGCCCACCGGCAGGTCGCCGACGAGGGCGTCCAGCCGCACCGCGAGGCCGGTCTCGGCCATCAGCGCTTCGAGCTTGGCGCGCACGCGGGCTTTCGAGGCGCCGAGGAAGAAGCCGCCCTCGGCGCCCAGCATCACGTTTTCCAGGCAGCTCAGCGTGTCCACCAGCATGAAGTGCTGGTGGACCATGCCGATGCCCAACTGGATGGCCTGCTGCGAGTTGCCGATCCGCACCGGCCGGCCCTCGACCTCGATCTGGCCCGCGTCGGCGTGGTAGTAGCCGTAGAGGATGGCCATCAGCGTGCTCTTGCCCGCGCCGTTCTCGCCGACGAGGCCATGCACGCTGCCCGCCGCAATGTCGAAACTGACCTCGCGGTTGGCCTGGACGGCGCCGAAGCGCTTGGAAATCGCCTGAAGGCGGACGGCGGGCGCCACGCTCAGTACTTGCAGGCGTTGTCGGCCATGTAGTCGGCCACCTTCACCTTGCCGGCGATGATGTCGGCCTTGACGGCATCGACCTTGGCCTTGAGTTGCGGCGTCAGCAGCTTGGCGTTGTGCTCGTCGGCCGCGTAGTCCACGCCGCCCTCCTTCAGGCCCAGCACCTGCACGCCGGGCTTCCACGCCTTCAGCACGTTGTAGACGGCCACGTCCACGCGTTTGACCATCGAGGTCAGCATGGTGCCGGGCTGCAGGTGGTTCTGGTTGCTGTCCACGCCGATGGCGAGCTTGCCGGCGTCCTTGGCCGCTTGGTAGACGCCCACGCCCGTGCCGCCCGCTGCGGCGAAGACCACGTCCGAGCCCTTGGCGAACTGGGCCTTGGCCAGTTCGCCGCCGCGCGTCGGGTCGTTCCAGGCGCTGGACGTGGTGCCCGTCATGTTCGAGAACATCTCGATCTTCGCGTTGGTCGCCTTGGCGCCCTGCTCGTAGCCGCACTGGAATTTGCGGATCAGCGGGATGTCCATGCCGCCGACGAAGCCGACCTTGTTGGTCTTGCTGACCAGCGCGGCAAAAGCGCCGACGAGGTAGCTGCCCTCGTGCTCCTTGAACAGCACGGACTGCACATTGGGCCGGTCCACCTTGGCGTCGATGATGGCGAAATGGGTCTTGGGGAAGTCCTTGGCCACCTGCTGCAGCGCCGACGCCTGCGCGAAGCCGATGCTGATGATGGGGTTGGCGCCGCGCTCGGCCATGCGGCGGATGGCCTGCACGCGCTGGGTGTCGTTGCTGATCTCGAATTCGAGATAGCTCTGGCCCGTCTCCTTCCTCCACTGCTCGGCGCCCTGGTAGCCGGCCTGGTTGAAGGATTTGTCGAACTTGCCGCCCATGTCGAAGATCACGGCGGGCTGCTGGGCCGCTTGCGCCGCGCCACCGGCGAGGAGCATCAGGGCCAGGGCGAGTCGGGTCTGGATGGACGTCATGGGGCGGCTGGGGGGGTTCCGGCGAAAGGCGCGCATTGTAGAAAACATCCCTCAAGTCTTACTGGATAGAAAAATACGGGTTCACCCGGGCCGGGCGAGCCGCAGCCTGCGGTGGGCCGCCCGGGCATGGGGCAGCCAGCCGAGTGTCGCCCAACGCCGCCACATCAAGAGGCCGCGAATCCACTCATCCGCCGCGTAGGCGATCCACACGCCCACCAGCCCCCAGCCCAGGTACACGCCGAGGAACCAGCTTCCGCCCGCCAGCACCACGGCCATCGACGCCGCGCCGGCCACCACCGGATAGCGCGCATCGCCGGTGGCGCGCAGCGCATTGATGACGACGAGGTTGAAGCTGCGCCCCGGCTCCACCAGCACCGTCCACCACAGCAGGGTGCAGCCCAGGGCGACGATGGCGGGGTCGGCCGTGAAGCGCGCCAGCAGCGCCGGCCCGCCGAGCGCGAAGCCGCCCGCCACGACCAGGGAGCCGGCAATGCCCAGCGCCAGCGACTTGCGCACCAGCCGGTGCGCCGCGTGCAGCTCTCCCGCGCCGACCATATGGCCGACGAGGATCTCCACCGCGAAGCCGATGGCGAGGCTGAACATCATGATGACGTGCAGGAACTGCATGGTGTAGGCATGCGTGGCCAGCGCGCCCGCGCCGAGTTGGGCGACGGCGGCGAGGCTGGTCATGAAGGCGGCCCGCCACGCGATGTTCTCGGCCGCGCCGGGGATGCCGATGTGCAGCACCGCCGCCAGCGGCGCACGCGCCAGCCGCCACCAGTCCGGCGCGCGCAGGCGCAGGCCCAGCCGCGCCCGCCACAGCGCGACGTGCAGCGCCAGCCCCAGGCCGCGCCCGACGCAGCAGGCCAGCGCATAGCCGAGCAGGCCCAGATGCGGCATGGCCAGCAGCGCCACCGCCAGCGTCAGCAGCTGGATGACGACGACGACGAACAGCGCCTCGCGGCTGCGCAGATGCGCGCGCATGACGCTGGACATGTTCGCGTTCCAGGCGTCCAGCAGCAGCGCCGGGGCCAGGCCCTGCAGCAGGGCGCGGGCCAGCGGCGCCACCTCGGCCGGCGTGTTGACCAGGCCCAGCAGCGGCCCGGCCGCCAGCAGCGCCGCCAGCGCGCCGGCAAGGCCCAGCCAGGTGCTGGCGCCGACGACGGCGCGGGCCACGGCGTCCGCCTGGTCGCGCCGGCCGGCGCCCAGGGCCTGAGTAACCGCGACGCTGACGCCCGCGCCGATGACCCGGAACAGCACGAACAGCGCCGCGAACACCTGGTTGGCGATGCCGAAGGCCGCGCCGCTGTGGTCCGACAGCCGCGCCGCCAGCGCCGTGCCGATGACGCCGATGCCGATGCCCAGCAGCAGTTCCAGCAGCAGCGGCCAGGTCAGCGGCAGGAGACGGGGGCGGTGGCGTGGGCTGGCGTTCACAAAGCCGGGGCAGACTGCAAAATGGCCCGCACTCTATCGGAGCCCAGGAGCCCCCTCATGCCCAAGCCCGCACACGCCTTCGCCAGCACCCTCGCCGCGTTCAAGACGGCATCCGGCAAGGCCGGCCGCTGCTACTCCCTGCCCCGGCTCGCCAAGACCTTTCCCAACGTCGGCCGCATGCCCGTGTCGCTGCGCATCGTGCTGGAAAGCGTGCTGCGCAACTGCGACGGGCGCAAGGTCACGGCCGCCCACGTCGAGCAGTTGGCCAACTGGCGGCCCCAGGCCGAGCGCGTGGACGAGATCCCCTTCGTCGTCGCCCGCGTCGTGCTGCAGGACTTCACCGGCGTGCCGCTGCTGGCCGACCTCGCCGCGATGCGCAACGTGGCCGGCCGCCTGGGCCGCAGCCCCAAGACCATCGAACCCCTGGTGCCGGTGGATCTCGTCGTGGACCACTCGGTCATGATCGACCACTACGGCAGCAGCAAGGCGCTGGACCTGAACATGAAACTGGAGTTCGCGCGCAACCGCGAGCGCTACGAGTTCATGAAATGGGGCATGCAGGCCTTCGATACCTTCGGCGTCGTGCCGCCGGGCTTCGGCATCGTCCACCAGGTCAACCTCGAATACCTGGCGCGCGGCGTCCACAGAGCCAAGGGCGACATCTACTACCCCGACAGCCTCGTCGGCACCGACAGCCACACGACGATGATCAACGGCATCGGCGTCGTCGGCTGGGGCGTGGGCGGCATCGAGGCCGAGGCGGGCATGCTGGGCCAGCCGGTGTATTTCCTGACGCCCGACGTCGTCGGCTTCGAGCTGACCGGCCGGCTGCGCGAGGGCGTCACGGCGACCGACCTCGTGCTCACCGTCACCGAAATCCTGCGCAAGCACAAGGTGGTCGGCAAATTCGTCGAGTTCTTCGGCGAGGGCACCGAGAGCTTGTCCGTGCCCGACCGCGCCACCATCGCCAATATGGCGCCCGAATACGGCGCGACGATGGGCTTCTTCCCGGTGGACGGCAAGACCGTCGAATACTTCAAGGGCACCGGCCGCAGCAAGGCCGAGATCGAGGCCTTCGAGGCCTACTGGCGGGCGCAGGGCCTGTTCGGCGTGCCCAAGCGGGGCGAACTGGACTACAGCTCGACCGTCTCGCTCGACCTGGGCGCCGTCGTGCCCAGCCTCGCCGGCCCCAAGCGCCCGCAGGACCGCATCACCATCACCGACCTCGCCGCCACCTTTGCCGAACTCTTCAGCAAGCCCGCGGCCGAAAACGGCTTCAACCAGCCGGCCGAGCGCCTGGGCATGCAATTCCCCGTCGGCCCCGCCGCGCCGGCCGCGCGGCCGGTGGACGCCGGCTCGCCGCGCTCCGTGGTGGAGATGGTGGGCAACCGGCCGACGCTGGCCAGCAGCCAGGGCGACGCCGCCCTCGGCATTCGCAACGGCGACGTGCTGATCGCCGCCATCACGTCCTGCACCAACACCAGCAACCCCAGCGTGCTGCTGGCCGCCGGCCTGCTGGCGAAAAAGGCCGTCGAGGCCGGGCTCAGGGTGCAGCCCCACATCAAGACCTCGCTCGCGCCCGGCTCGCGCATCGTCACCGAATACCTGGAGAAGGCCGGCCTGCTGCCCTATCTCGCCAAGCTCGGCTTCAACGTCGCCGCCTACGGCTGCACCACCTGCATCGGCAACGCGGGCGACCTCACGCCCGAGCTGAACCAGGCCATCCAGGACAACGACCTCGTCTGCGCCGCCGTGCTCTCCGGCAACCGCAATTTCGAGGCGCGCATCCACCCCAATCTGAAAGCCAACTTCCTCGCCAGCCCGCCGCTGGTCGTCGCCTACGCCATCGCCGGCAACGTTACGCGCGACCTGATGACCGAGCCCGTGGGCTGGGGCAGGAAGGGCCAGCCCGTCTACCTGGGCGACATCTGGCCCAGCAGCGACGAGGTCTACCGGCTGATGAAGTACGCGATGAACGCGAAGGCGTTCAAGGAAAACTACGCCAAGGTCGCCAAGCACCCAGGGCGCCTGTGGGACGCGATCAAGGGCGTGACAGGCGAGGTCTACGACTGGCCCGAGAGCACCTATATCGCCGAGCCGCCCTTCTTCCAGGGCTTCACGATGACGCCGCCGCCGCTGGTGGCCGGCGTGCAGGGCGCCAAAGTGATGGCCCTGTTCGGCGACTCCATCACCACCGACCACATCAGCCCCGCCGGCTCCTTCAAGGAGACGACGCCGGCCGGCCGCTACCTGCTGGCCCATGGCGTGCAGCCGGCCGACTTCAACTCCTACGGCGCGCGGCGCGGCAACCACGAGGTCATGATGCGCGGCACCTTCGCCAATGTGCGCATCAAGAACCTGATGCTGCCGCCCCGCCCCGACGGCTCGCGCGAGGAAGGCGGGTTCACGCTGAAGGACGGCCAGCGCATGGCCATCTACGACGCGGCGATGGCATACGTCAGCGAAGGCCGGCCCACCGTCGTCTTCGCCGGCGAGGAATACGGCACCGGCTCCAGCCGGGACTGGGCGGCCAAGGGCACGCAGTTGCTGGGCATCAAGGCCGTCGTCGCCAAGAGCTTCGAGCGCATCCACCGCAGCAACCTGATCGGCATGGGCGTGCTGCCGCTGCAGTTCAAGCCCGGCGACTCCTGGGAGCGCCTCGGCCTGACCGGCGACGAAACCATCGCCATCACGCTGGCCGACGACATCCAGCCGCAGGGCGACGCGACGCTGCACATCACCCGCGCCGACGGCTCGCTGCGGCAGGCGACGCTGACGCTGCGCATCGACACGGCCATCGAGGTGGACTACTACCGGCACGGCGGCATCCTGCCCTTCGTGTTGAGGCAGTTGCTGGCGGCCTGAGGGTGGCGAGTCTCCGCACCCCATGGAATCCCATTTCATCCTCTACGTCGCCGACCAGGAGCGCGCCCGCGCGTTCTACGAGCAGGCGCTGGGCATGCGCCCGAGGCTGCACGTGCCGGGGATGACCGAATTCCAGCTGCCGTCCGGCGGCGTGCTCGGGCTGATGCCCGAGGCCGGCATCCGGCGCCTGCTCGGGCCGGCGCTGCCCGACCCCGCGGCCGCGAGCGGCATGCCCAGGGCCGAGCTCTACCTGCTGGTGGCCGACCCGCAGCGCCACCATGCGCAGGCGCTGCAGGCGGGCGGGCGCGAACTCTCCGCGCTACAGCCCCGGGGCTGGGGCCACACGGCGGCCTACAGCCTGGACCCGGACGGGCATGTGCTGGCGTTCGCGTCGCCGGGCGGCGCATAGCCTTTCACGGCCCGGCTTCCCGCACCAGGCGCAGCGGCAGGCGCTCGCGCTTGGGCATGTCGCCCCGGGCCTCGCCGCTGCGCGGGTTCAGCGCCCAGCCGAATTGCGGACGCAAGCGGTCGGCCTGGGTCACCGTGGCGCCGCGCTGCACATTGCCATAGGCATAGGGGTTCACGGCGTCGCTGTCGATGCGGGCGGAACTCGTCCAGTACCAGCCCGCAGGCGCGGCGGGAGCCAGCGCGGCGGCATGCGGCGCCTGCGCCAGCCGCTCGCCGAACTGCCGGAGTTCGGGCAGGCGCGGCACCCGCCAGGCCAGGCCCTCGGCCTCGCTGCGGGCGCGGGCCATCGCCAGCGCCTCGGCATGGGTGAACAGCGCCGGGCGGCCCTGGCAGGCACGGCCGTCCCAGCGCATGCCCTCGACGCAGCGCGACCAATGGCGCCCGCTGGCGGCGTCCCGCAGTTCGCGGCCGTCGGCGCTGGGCGCGAGGTCGGCGGCGCGGGCATGGCCGGCCAGGGCGAGCAGCGCGACGAGGGCGAGGCGGCGCATCATCAGCGCCCCGCCGCCGTCACCAGCGCCAGGGCCTCGGCCGGCGTCACGGCGCCCTCGCCCGGCAGCTCGACGACGAGCAGATAGCCCGCCAGATCCTCGCGCGCGCCGGCCGCCGCATAGGCTTGTGCGAGCCGGAGTTGGCCGCTGGCGAGCAACCGGCCGGTGGCAGGGTCCCAGTCCTCGCCGGCGATCAGACAGCCCTGTTGCGGCGTGCCGGGGAACCAGCTCGCCCCAGCGTAGTAGGCGGGGTTGACCGTCGTGCCGTGGACGAGCAGTTCGTCCCGCCCGGCGCGGCCGGCGAGCCAGGCTTCCCTGATGCCGGGGTCGGCGCGCCAGCCGGGCGGCAGCAGGCTGTCGTAGGCCGCCTCGCTCCAGGCGGCAGCGGTGTCGGCGTGCTCGAACTCGGCGAGCGTCGCCTCGATGGGCAGCTTGCTGTGCAGATAGGGCGTGGGGCCGATGCTCGGGTTGGTGGCCGTGCCGGCGCCGACGATGGCGAACACCCCCTGCGGCGGGTTGCCGTTGGTGATCGTGCCCGGCAGGCCGCTGCGTGCGAGGCCGAGTTGAGGCTGACTGAAGAGGCGGCCCGCCGCGTCGCGCAGATAGCGGCCGTCCGCCGCGCGCACCAGGGCGAGGCCCATCTGCTGGCGGCCGGGGCGCTGCAGGCTGACGATGGCGGGGAAGCCCGGCCGCAGCGGCGCGGCGAGCAGGTCGGGCAGCGGCGGCCGGGAAGCGGCGGCGGGCTGCAAAGCCTGCATCAGCGCGATCAGGCGCGGGTCGTCCGCCCAGGCGGGAAATTGCCGGGGCAACAGCGTGAGCAGGCGGGGCGCGGCGCCGGGGTCGGCGCGCAGCAGCGTGTAGGCGGCGATGGCGAAGGGCTTGCTCGCCGTCAGTCGCGGCAGCAGCGGCCAGAGCAGGGGCGCGCTGTCGGCCGCGTAAAGCGTGTGGGCGGCGGTCAGCAGCGCGCGCTGGGTTTCGGCGTCGCGGCTACCCAGGCCGGGCAGCGCCGCGAGCAGCAGCGGCCGGGCTTCGTCGATGCCGGCGTTGTGGTGCAGCACGGCCTGGAACAGCGCCGGCAGTTCGGCCTCGCGCGCCGGGCCGGGCGGCAGCGCCGCGCGGGCGCGGATGCCCGCGAGCGCCTGCTCGCGCAGCGCGCGCTCGCCCGGCGCGGACGCCGCCGGCCACGAAAAAGCCGCCGGCTGCAAGGCGAGCAGTTCGGCGGCGGTGTAGCGCTTCTCGGCTTGCTGCTGCGGCGGCAGCGGCGCGCAGGCCGCCAGCCACACGATCAGCAGCAGGCCGAGCGCGCGGCGCACTTACTTGACGCCCATCTCGTTCAAGACGCGGGTCGCCTTGTCCACCACGCTCATCTGCCACAGCATGTAGCGGGCGTCGAGCACGATGCTGCGCACGGTCTTGGGGTTGAAGTCCCAGTCGGAGATCACCGCGTCCAGCGTGCCGTCGAACAGCAGGCCGACAAGTTCGCCCTGCTTGTTCAGCACCGGCGAGCCGGAGTTGCCGCCGGTGGTGTCGAGCGTGGACAGGAAGTTGACGGGCACCGAGTCCAGGCTCTTGACGTAGTAGTCGCCGAACTGGCGCGCCTTGATGGCGGCCAACTGGTTGGCCGGCGCGTTGAACTCGCCGCCCGCCTCGTCCGGGCCCTTGGCCTTGGCAGTGATGCCGCGCAGCGTCGTGAACGCCTTCCAGGTTTCGCCGTCGCGGCCCTCGTCGCGGCCCTGCACCTTGCCGTAGCTGATGCGCAGCGTGCTGTTGGCGTCGGGGAAGACGGCCTCGCCGCGGCTGGCGTGGTAGTCGATCATGGCCTGCTGGGTACCGGCGTAGGCGGGCTGCAGGCGGCCGGCGAGTTCCTTGTCGCGGGCCTCGCGGCGCCGGTCGTCGGCGTAGAGGGCGACCGCGGCCTTGATGAAGGCGTCGTCGCTGGCCTGGAAGGCGGCCACGTCCTTGCCCAGCCAGCCCATGCGGGTGGCGGTGTCGGCGAGCTGGCTGGCGGCGTAGAGCTGGTCGAGCCGCGCGCGCACTTCGGCCTCGCCCTGGCCGGCCTTCAGGCCCAGCGCGCTCAGCCAGGCGGCGTTCAGCGTGTCGGCCGGCTGGGCAAGGTACTGGGCGATGAAGTGGGCGGCGAGGTGCTTGTCGGTCTGCTCGTCATAGCGGCGGTCCAGCGACTGCTGCATCGCGCGCAGGCGCGGCAGGTCGCGGTCCTGGAAGCCGGCCTTGCGCTCGGCGTCGGGCTTGGCGCGCTGCTGCGCGGCCTCGTAGAGCTGGCGGGCCGAGCCCAGCAGCGTCGGGCTCATGAAGCCCATCATCAGCTCCGCGCGCGCCGTGGCTTCGCGCTGGGCCAGCAGCGCGTCCGTCGCGGCGATGTCGGCGCCGTAGCGTGCCTGGCGCTTGGGGTCGGCGTTGACCCAGGCCTTGAGCCGCTCGAAGGCGGCCGTCTTGCGCGCCAGGATGTCGCTGCCCTCGTAGCTGGCCAACTGGCCCTGGCGGTTCTTGAAGTAGTTCTCCAGGCCCTGCTTGCGCGAGGCCATCTTGATCTCGGCATCGCGGCGGCCGGCCGTCTCGGCCTTGAGGATGTCGATGGACTCGCCCATCGCCTTGACCATCGCGCCGGTTTCCCAGCCGAAGCTGAAGTCCACCTCGCGCGGCAGGCGGTGGCGGTTGGTGCGGCCGGGGTAGCCGGCGACCATGACGAAGTCGCCGTCGTTCAGCGCGCTGCTCGCCAGCTTGAGGTGGTGCTTGGGCTGGTAGGGCTGGTTGTCCTTGCTGAAGTCGGCGGGCTTGCCGTCCGGGCCGACGTAGGCGCGGTAGAAGCTGTAGTCGCCGGTGTGGCGCGGCCACATCCAGTTGTCGGCGTCGCCGCCGAAGCGGCCCACCATGTCGGCCGGCGCATGGACGAGGCGCACGTCGCGGATTTCCATCTGCTTGATGAGCTGGTATTGCAGCCCGCCGAAGAAGCTGTAGACATTGCAGCGGTGGCCCTTGTCGGCCTCGCAGGCGGCGACGAGTTGCTTCTCGGTGGCCTCGATCGCGTCGATGCGGGCCTTGCCCGTCAGCGCGCGAGTGTCGGCGTTCAGCACCTCGGCGCTCACGTCCTTCATGTCCACGGTCACCAGCACGCGGCTGCCGGGCGCGGCGGGCAGTTCGTCGCCCAGCGTGGCGGCGTAGAAGCCGCTCTTCAGCAGGTCGCGCTCGGGCTTGGAGTTGTACTGGATGCTGCCGTAGGCGCAGTGGTGGTTGGTGACGACCAGGCCCTGCGGCGACACGAAGCTGGCCGTGCAACCGCCCAGGGACACGACGGCGCCCATCGGGAAGGCGGTCAGGTCCTGCAGCTTGGCCGGGTCGAGCGCGAGGCCGGTGGCTTTCAGGTCCTTGGCGATCTGCGGCAGTTGCTTGGGCGTCCACATGCCTTCGGCGGCATGGGCGGTGGTGGCGGCCAGCGCCGCAGCGGCGGCCAGCAGGGTGAGGGAGTGGCGGGTCATGGGGCGGCTCTTTGAAAAAGGCGAAACCGCGAGCGTAACCCGCCACCCTGCGTATCCCAGGGTGAGAAAGGTCAGGCTTTGGGCAAGGTCACGCCCACCTGCCCCTGGTATTTGCCGCCCCGGTCCTTGTAGCTGGTCTCGCAGACCTCGTCGCTCTCGAAGAACAGCACCTGGGCGCAGCCCTCGCCCGCATAGATCTTGGCCGGCAGCGGCGTGGTGTTGCTGAATTCCAGCGTGACATAGCCTTCCCACTCGGGCTCGAAGGGCGTCACGTTGACGATGATGCCGCAGCGCGCATAGGTGCTTTTACCGAGGCAGACCGTCAGCACATTGCGCGGGATGCGGAAGTACTCGACGGTGCGGGCCAGCGCGAAGCTGTTGGGCGGGATGATGCAGACGTCCTTGTTGACGTCCACGAAGCTGTTCTCGTCGAAGTTCTTCGGGTCCACCACGGTGCTGTGGATGTTCGTGAAAACCTTGAACTCGGGCGCGCAGCGGATGTCGTAGCCATAGCTGCTGGTGCCGTAGCTGATGAGCCGGCGCCCGTCCCGCTCGCGCACCTGGCCGGGCTCGAAGGGCTCGATCATGCCGTGCTGCTCGGCCATGCGGCGGATCCATTTGTCGCTCTTGATACTCATACCTGTGTCCTTTTCAGTCGCCCCTTGCGCATTCGGGCCGAGCGCCGGGCCGCTCCCAAGCCGGCCCATCTGGCGATGTGCGAACGGGGCACGCCCCGTGAGCATCGCCACCCCCTCGGGGGATCGGCCAAGGTACTCCTTGGACGAGGGGCTCACATCAACCGCGGACTGTAGCGGCGAGCGACGCGACGCCCTGGTTGGCCAGCGCATCGGCGCGCTCATTGCCCGGGTCGCCCGCATGGCCCTTGACCCAGCGCCATTCGACGTGGTGGAGCTTGCGCAGCGCATCCAGCCGCTGCCACAGGTCGGCGTTCTTGACCGGCTTGCCGTCGGCCGTCTTCCAGCCACGGCGCTGCCAGTTGGTGATCCATTCGGTGATGCCCTTGCGGACGTATTCGCTGTCGAGATACACGACGACGTCGCAACTGCGCTTGAGCGAGGCCAGCGCCTCGATGGGGGCGGTGAGCTCCATGCGGTTGTTGGTGGTCTCGCGCTCGCCGCCGAAGAGCTCCTTGTCGTGGCCGCCGCTGCTCAGCCAGGCGCCCCAGCCGCCGGGGCCGGGATTGCCCTTGCAGGCGCCGTCGGTGTAGACGGTGACCTGGGGGCGTTTGACGGTGACGGCGGGCTTGGGGGTGTCGGTCATTCTTTGTTGTGGTGCTTGTTCAGCGCGACGGCGGCGGCCTTTTTGGCCGGCACGCGCCCGCTGCGGGCCAGGCCGATCATGCGCATGCCCTGCACGCGCTTGACCGCCTGGATGAAGTAGACGGCGCCCAGCACCGGCCACCAGCGCGCGCCCACGCCGTCGATCCAGCGCCAGCGCTGCAGCCAGGCCTCGGTGCGCAGCGGCGGGCGGTAGACGCCGAAGCGCGCCGCTTCCACGTCCAAGCCCAGCAGCTTGAGCCAGTCGCGCAGCCGCCAGTAGCCGATGAAATCGCCCTCGCTGGGCAGATAGGGCTCGCCGCGCGGGCGCAGGCCGCCGAGCTTCTGGCGCAGGCCCCAGAGGCTGGCCGGATTGAGGCCGAAGACGATCAGCCGCCCCTCGGGCCGCAGCACGCGTTCCACCTCGCGCAGCAGCGCGTGGGCGTCGCCGGCCAGTTCCAGCGCATGGGGCAGCAGCACGAGGTCGAGGCTGGCAGTCTCGAAGGGCAGCGCGTCGAAATCGCACTGGACATCGCAACCGGGGCCGCGGCCAGCCAGCCAGCGGTGAGGCATGCGGTTGGCGCGCAGGCCGTCGAGCCCGGGCAGGCCGAGTTGCAGCGCATGGAAGCCGAACAGGTCGGCCACCGCCGCGTCCACCTGGGCATGCTCCCAGGCCAGCAGGTGCTGCCCCGGCGGCGTCTGCAGCCAGGCTGCCAAATCTATACTCGGCGCTTTATCTGTCATGGGTGATGCGCCTTTGACGCTGACGCCGATTCCCGCCTTCGACGACAACTACCTCTGGCTGCTGGACAACGGCCGCGAGGCCCTGGTCGTCGATCCCGGCGATGCCGCGCCCGTGGCGGCGGCGCTCGATGCCCGGGGCCTGACGCTGGCGGGCATTCTATTGACCCACCACCACGGCGATCACGTCGGCGGCGTCGAGGCCCTGCGCCCGCGCCTGCAGGGCCCCGTCTACGGCCCCGCCCGCGAGGCCCTGCCCGGGCCGGTGACGCGGGTGCAGGGCGGCGATGCCGTCGAACTGCTGGGCCTGCGCTTCGCCGTGCTGGACGTGCCGGGCCACACGGCCGGCCACGTCGCCTATTTCGCGGCCGAGGTGCCGGGCGCCGACCCGCTGCTGTTCTGCGGCGACACGCTGTTCAGCGCCGGCTGCGGCCGGCTCTTCGAGGGCACGCCCGCGCAGATGCACGCCTCGCTGCAGGCGCTGGCCGCGCTGCCGGGCGCGACGCGCGTCTGCTGCGCCCATGAATACACGCTGTCCAATCTGCGCTTCGCGCGCGCGGCGGACCCCGGCAATGCGGCGCTGGCCGACTATGCCGCCCGCTGCGAGGCCGAGCGCGCCGCCGGCCGGCCGACGCTGCCGGCCCGCCTCGGCACCGAGGTCCGCATCAACCCTTTCCTGCGTTGCGCCGAGCCGGCCCTGCTCGCATCCGCCCGCCGCCACGCCCCCCACCCACTCCCGGCCGCGCCCAGCCCGGTCGAGGTCTTCGCCGCGCTGCGCGAATGGAAGAACGGATTCCGATGACCCTGCTCCCCCGCCTCTCTTCGGTCTTGCTGGCCGCCCTGCTCGCCGCCTGCGCCACCACCGCCCCGCCCGCCGAGGCGCCCGCGCCTGCGCAGCCCCCTGCCCCGCCGCCGGCCGCCGAAGCAGCCACCACGCCCCCCACCACACCCGCGCCGATGCGCGCCAGCGCCGCCGAACTGCTGGAAGACAACCTGCGCCCGGGCGAGAAGATCGACCTCGACGGCCCCGACGTGAACGCCGACCTCTGGGCCCGCGTGCGCGCCGGCTTCCAGTTGCAGGACCTGGACGACGACTGGGTGCGCAAGGCCGAAGCCTGGTACAGCGCCCGGCCCGACTATGTGGAGCGCATGACGACGCGCGGCAGCCGCTACCTCTTCCACATCGTCGAGGAAGTCGAGAAGCGCGGCATGCCCACCGAGCTGGCCCTGCTGCCCTTCATCGAAAGCGCCTTCGTCACCCATGCCGTGTCCTCGGCCAAGGCCACCGGCATGTGGCAGTTCATGCCCGCCACGGGGCGCGACTTCGACCTCAAGCAGAACATCTTCCGCGACGACCGCCGCGACGTGCTCGCCTCGACCCGCGCCGCGCTGGACTATCTGGAGCGGCTCTACCGGCAGTTCGGCGACTGGCACCTCGCGCTCGCCGCCTACAACTGGGGCCAGGGCAATGTGCAGAAGGCCATCGCCCGCAACCAGAAGGCCGGCCTGCCGACCGACTACGCCAGCCTGAAGATGCCCGAGGAGACGCGCTACTACGTGCCCAAGCTGCAGGCCGTGAAGAACATCGTCCACGCGCCCGAGCGCTATGCGCTGGCGCTGCCGCCGGTGGCCAACCACCCCTATTTCCTCAGCGTCAAGGTCGAGCGCGACATCGACGTGGCCCTGGCCGCGCAGTTGGCCGGCATCACGCTGGACACCTTCCAGCAGTTCAATCCGCAGATGAACAAGCCGGTCATCCTGGCCGCCGCCACGCCGCAGGTGCTGCTGCCCTACGACCAGGCGAGCGCCTTCGCCGAGAACCTGGCCCGCCACGGCGGCCCGCTGGCCAGTTGGACGGCCTGGGTCGTGCCCAAGACCATGAGCCCCGCCGAGGCGGCGCGGCGCAACGGCATGCCCGAGCGCATGCTGCGCGAGATCAACCGCATCCCGCCCAAGATGCTCGTCAAGGCCGGCTCGACCCTGCTGGTGCCGCGCGGCGAGCATGTGCGTGCCGACGTCTCCGAGCGCCTCGCCGACACCGCCAGCCTCAGCCTCGCGCCCGACGCACCGCCGCTGCGCAAGCGCACGCTCAAGGCCGGCAAGGCCGACACCGTCGCCAGCGTGGCACGCCGCTACGGGCTCAAGGCCCAGCAGGTGGCGCAGTGGAACCAGGTGGGCAGCAAGGCCCGCTTCAAGCCGGGCCAGGCCATCGTCGTCTACACGGCCGCCAAGCCGACGCGGATGGCGGCGGCGAAGCCGGCATCAAAGAAGTCCAAGAGCGGCAAGGGCCGCACCGCCGTCGCGGCAGCGGCGCCCTGAATCAGCGCGCAAAGAAGAGCGCCACGCAGGCCGTCAGGCCCGCCGTCCACAGCAGCGAGCGCAGCGCGGCCTTGTCCGCGACGTAAAGGCCGACATAGGCCAGCCGCGCGGCGACGAAGGCGAGGGCCAGCGCGTCCACCGTGGCCTGGGCGGCCTGGTGCTGGTGGGCGACGAAGAGGCCGGCCGCGAAGATCGGCAGCGCTTCCCAGCTGTTGGCCTGGGCCGCGTTGGCGCGCGCCTGCCAGCCGTCCAGCCGCGCCAGCCATTCGCGCGGGCGGTGGTTGTCGAAGCCGCCCTCGCTGCGGCGCTTGCCGAAGCCGCGCGACTTGGCCAGCACCGCGCAGCCCATCGGCAGCAGGCAGGCTACGAGCAGGCAGATCTGGGCGATGGTCATGGGAATGTCTCCGTTGGCAACGATGTCAGCGACGGTCACTCAGCGCATGGGCGATGGTGCCCAAATCCACGTATTCCAGCTCGCTGCCCACCGGCACGCCGCGCGCCAGCCGGGTCGCGGTGATGCCGCGCGCGCGCAGTGCCTCGGCCAGCACGTGCGCCGTGGCCTCGCCCTCGGCGGTGAAGCTGGTGGCGAGGATGACTTCCTCGACGCCCACCTCGCCCGCCCGCGCGAGCAGCTCGGCCGCGCCGATCTGGCGCGTGCCCACGCCGTCCAGCGGCGACAGCCGGCCGAGCAGCACGAAGTAATGGCCCCGGTAGGACGCGGTGCGTTCCAGCGCCGCCTGATCGGCCGGCGTCTCGACGACGCAGAGCAGGCGCGCGTCGCGCCCGGCGTCCGCGCAGATCGCGCAGACCGGCGTCTCGCTGAAGGTGTGGCAGCGCTCGCAGTGCTTGATGCGCTCACCCGCCGCCGTCAGGGCCTCGGCCAGGCGCGGCATGGCCGGCCGGTCGTGCTGCAGCAGGTGGTAAGCCATGCGCTGGGCCGATTTCTGGCCCACACCGGGCAGGCGCCGGAGCGCCTCGATGAGCGCGTCGAGGGCGGTCAAAAGGGGAATTTCATGCCGGGCGGGAGCGGCATGCCGGCGGTCAGCTTGCCCATCTTCTCGGCGCTGGTGGCCTCGGCGCGGCGCACCGCATCGTTGAAGGCGGCGGCGACGAGGTCTTCCAGCATGTCCTTGTCGTCGGCCAGCAGCGAGGGGTCGATGGTGACGCGGCGGACCTCGTTCTTGCAGGTCATCACGACCTTGACCAGGCCGGCGCCGCTCTGGCCCTCGACCTCGATCTGGGCCAGTTCTTCCTGCGCCTTCTTCAGGTTGTCCTGCATCGCCTGGGCTTGCTTCATCAAGCCGGCGAGTTGGCCTTTCATCATGGTGTCGTCCTCAAGAGTTGGATAGGGGTTGCACGGAGCCCGGCAGGATGCGCGCCGTGGGGAACTGGGCCAGCAGCGTGCGCGTCATCGGGTGGCTCGCGGCCAGGTCCTCGGCCGCGCGCTGCCGGGCCTCGGCGCGGGCGCTGCTGCGCAGCGCGATGGAGTCCTCGGCGACGCCGGCCTCGATGTCGAGCTTCGCGTCCAGCGCCGCTTCGAGCCGGGCGACCAGGGCCGGCGCGCGCAGCGACTCGCGCTCGACGCGCAGCCGCCAGACTTCGCGGCCGTCCACGCGGCCGCAGGCCAGGGCCTGGGCCTGCCGGGCCAGTTCGCCCGTCATGCCCGGCAGATTGAGCACCGCGATGCGCTCTGCCCACTGCCCGCCCTCGGGCGTCTCGCGCAGCGCGGCGCGGCGCGGCGCCTCGGGTACCGGTGCGGGCGCGGCGGGCGCGTCGTCCGCGTCCATCCACGGCGGTGGCGTGTCGTCGGGCGGCGGGGCGTCGAACAGGGCCTCGGGCTCGGGCAAGACTTCTGCTTCGACGGGGCGCGGGCGCAGCCGGTCGCTGAGTCGGGTCGGCGCCGGTTCGGCCACGCCCAACGCGGGCGGTGGCACGTAGACCTGCGGGGCCGGAGCAGGCGCGGGCACGGGCACGGGCGATGCCACCTGGGGCAGCGGCACCGCGACGACGGCCTTGGCCACGGCCGGTGGGCGCACCAGGGCGGCGGCCTTCAGCGGCTTCGGCTGCGTGCCGGCGGGCCGGAAGGCCAGCATGCGCAGCAGCACCATCAGCAGGCCGGCGTATTCGTCGGGCGCCAGATGCAGTTCGGCCCGGCCGTGCAGGGCCATGCTGTACATCAGTTGGATCTCGTCGGCCGGCAGCAGCGTGGCGAGGCGCCGGATCTCGGCCGTCTCGCCGTCCGCGTCGTCCAGCGCCGTGGGCGCGGCCTGGGCCAGGGCCATCTGCTGGAACAGCGTCGCCAGGTCTTCCAGCGTGCCGGTGGCCGACAGGCCGGCCGCGCGCAGCGCATCGGCCTGGGCGACGACGGCCTCGCCGCTGGCCGCCGCCAGCGCCTCGACGATGGCCGTCACATGGCCACGGTCCACGCTGCCCAGCATCTGGCGCACGCCGGCCTCGGCCAGCGAACCGGCGCCGAAGGCGATGGCCTGATCGGTCAGCGACAGCGCATCGCGCATCGAGCCGCGCGCCGCGCGCGCCAGCAGCCGCAGCGCGCCGGGCTCGGCCGGCACGCCCTCGGCCTGCAGCACATTGCCGAGGTGGCTCTGCACGTCGGCCGCCGCCATCGGCCTCAGATTGAACTGCAGGCAGCGCGACAGCACGGTGACGGGCACCTTCTGCGGGTCGGTCGTGGCGAGCACGAACTTCAGGTAGTCCGGCGGCTCTTCCAGCGTCTTCAGCATCGCGTTGAAGGCGGTGTTCGAGAGCATGTGGACTTCGTCGATCATGTAGACCTTGAAGCGGCCGACGACCGGTTTGTAGACGGCCTGGTCGAGCAGTTGCGAGATTTCCTCGACGCCGCGGTTGGACGCCGCGTCCAGCTCCACATAGTCCACGAAGCGGCCGGCGTCGATGTCGCGGCAGGCCGGGCAGACGCCGCAGGGCCGCGCGGTGACGCCGCCCGTGCCGTCCGGCCCGGTGCAGTTCAGGCTCTTGGCGAGGATGCGCGAGACCGTCGTCTTGCCCACGCCGCGCGTGCCGGTGAACAGATAGGCGTGGTGCAGGCGGCCCTGCGTCAGCGCATTGGCCAGCGCCTGCACGACGTGCTCCTGGCCGACGAGTTGCTCGAAACTCTGCGGACGGTATTTGCGGGCCAGCACCTGATAACTCATGGGCGCGGATTCTATGGGCGCCCCTCCCACGGATAATCCCGCCCCATGAGCTCTGCTGCCCCCCTCACCTACGACCAGGCCGGCGTCAACTACGACCTGATCGACCCCCTCAAGATCACCGCCCAGCGCGCCGCTGCGGCCACCGCCGCCCACCTGGCCGGCCATGGTTTCAGCGAGGTCAGGGCCTCGCGCGGCGAGTCGGCCTATGTCGTGGACGTGGGGCCCTTCTACCTCGCCTCCATCGTCGAATGCCTGGGCACCAAGACCCTCGTCGCCGACGAGATGGCCCGGCTGACCGGCCGCAGCTTCTTCGCCGGCATCGCGCAGGACACGATCGCGATGGCCGTCAACGATCTGATCACCGTCGGCGCCACGCCGCTGGTCGTGCAAGCCTACTGGGCGGCCGGCGGCAGCGACTGGTTCGGCGACGCCCAGCGCGCGCAGGCCCTCGTCGCCGGCTGGAAGGCCGCCTGCGACACCTGCGGCGTCGCCTGGGGCGGCGGCGAAACGCCGGCGCTGGCCGGCATCGTCGAAGACGGCCGCATCGACCTCGCAGCGTCCTGCACCGGCCTGATCAACCCGAAGGAGCGGCTCTCGGTCGGCGACAAGCTGGGGGCCGGCGACGCCATCGTGCTGCTGGCATCCAGCGGCATCCATGCCAACGGCCTGAGCCTCGCGCGCAAGCTGGCCGAGCGCCTGCCCCAGGGCTATCTGACCGAGATCGAGCCGGGCCTCACTTATGGCGAAGCGCTGCTGGCGCCCACGGCCCTGTACTCGCCCGTCACCGAAGCCCTGTGGAAGGCCGGCATCGCGCCGCACTACTGCGCCAACATCACCGGCCACGGCTGGCGCAAGCTGCTGCGCCACCCCTCGGCGCTGACCTACCGCATCCACACCCTGCCACCGAAGACGCCGGTGCTGGCCTTCATCCAACAGCAGGCCGGCCAGGACGACCGCGAGGCCTACTCCACGCTGAACATGGGCGCGGGCTTTGCGATCTTCGTCAAGGCCGAGGACGCCGAGCGCACCGCCCAGGTCGCGCGCGACTGCGGCATCGCCGCCTGGGTGGCGGGCACGGTCGAGGCCGGCGAGAAGCAACTGCTCATCGAGCCCCTGGACATCCGCTTCAGCGAAGACGATCTCCACCTGAGATGAGTTGGTATTACACGCAGATGGTCCAGTGGCATGTGCTGCTGGCCTGGTGCAGCGTGGGCCTGTTCTTCGTGCGCGGCTTGTTGTTCCAGTTCGGCACGCCGGGGCTCCAGGCCATGGCCAAGGACGCGCGGCTGCAGGTGCTGGTGTTCGGCGTCAATGTCTGCCTGATCGTCACCGGCCTGAGCCTGTGGGGCGCCATCGGCTACCACCCGGTGCGCCACTGGTGGCTGGGGGCCAAGCTGGTGGCGCTGCTGGGCTATATGGCCTGCAGCCACTGGGCGATGAGTCAGGCGCGGCTGCATCTGCTGGGCTATCTCACCGCGCTCGCGCTGCTGGCGCTGGCGATGGACCTGTCAATCAACCGGCAGTTTTTGCCCGGATAGAATGCGCGCTGACGGGCCTCCCCGCATGGAAGCGCGCCCAACCGGGTCAGGTGGGGAACCAAGCAGCCCTAAGCGTTGCGACCAGTGCCGGGGGTAAGGCTCGTCACCCTCCCCTTCCCCCTTCTCAACCCGTGGCTTGGCGGAAGGCCATCACGGCTTGGTTGCGCAGCGTGCGCAGCAGCGACAGCTCCTTGTCCCCCAGTTGCACGGCGCCGGCCTGGGCGTGGTCGGCGTAGATCAGGCCCAGCGGCGCGTTCTTGAGCATCAGCGGCAGCAGCAGAAAGCTCTGCGCCTGCAGCTCGCCGCGGAACCAGCCCGGCAGGCGCGGCGCGATGTTGGCGGCGCGGGCATCCTGGATCAGCGTGTCGGCCCCCTTCAGGCAGACGGCGGCGAAGAGGTCGGGCGGCTGGGCCACCAAGTCCACGCGCAGCAGCGGCGCGAGGCGCTCCACGTCGGCGCCGACGCCGAGCCGCCCCGTCAGCGCCTGGCCGCGCGCGTCGCGCAGGCAGAAGACGACGCGGCGGAAGCCGAGCGCGCGGTAGATGGTCTCCAGGATCATGCGCAGCACGGCGTTGAGCTGGAAGTCGTCCACCATCGCGTCGGTGATGTCCTGCACGCCGGCCGCGAGCAACTGGGTGGCCTGTTCGGCCGGCGAGGCGGTGGCCTCGGCGCGCTCCATCACCAAGGTCGGTGCGAGCTGATGCGCGGTCAGCGAGTCCTGCGCCGAAGGCTCCAGCGGGGCGAGCAGACGCTGGGCGCGCGAGTCGCGCGGCAGGCGCAGATCCAGGGCCTCGGTCATCTGCGCGAGATGCTGGCGAGCGGTGTCGGCGGCCTGCTCGAAGGCCTCGGCGCTCAGGCCGAGGGCGCGCGCATGGCGCTGGGCCAGCGCACGCAGCCGGGCGTGGGCCTGCTCGGGCGGGGTGTCGAGGATGAGGGCGGCCATGTCGTTGCTGGCGCGGGCGAGCCAGCGCTGGCGCTCGCCAGGGTCCGCCAGCAGGCGCTGCGGCGCCTCGCCGGCCGGGCGGTGCATGGCGCGCTGCAGGCCGGCGGGCAGGCCCCATTGCCGGGCCACGCCCAGGCCCAGGGCCTCGTAGCTCATGCCCAGCACCTGGGCGGACGCGGCCTCCTCGCCGAGGGCGGCGCGGCCGTCTTCGGCGGGGCTGACGAGGCGGCGCACGGCCTCGGCTTCTTCGGGGAAATAGAACTCGGTCAGCATGCGGCCGAGGTGGTGGAACATGGCGGCGAGGAAGGCTTCCTCGGCCTCGCGCGGGTTGGCGCACAGCTCGCGCGCGAGCGAGGCGGCCATCAGCGAGCGCAGATAGTCCTCGTGCAAACGCCGGGCGTGGCCCTTGTTCTCCATGCGTTCCAGCAGCACGAGGCTGAGCGCGAGATTGCGGATGCCGGCGAAGCCGATCAACGCGACGGCGCGCGAGACGGTGCCGATGCCGCCGCCACCCATGTGCCGGAACTGGGCGGTATTGACGAGGCGCAGCAGCTTCTGCGTGAGCGCCACGTCCTTGAGGATTTCGTTGGAGAGGTGGACGACGCTCTCGTTCTCGGACTGCGTCAGGCGCTGGATGCGGCCGATGGCATCCGACATCGCCGGGAAGTCGCTCTTGTGGCGCATGCGGCGCAGCAGGAAGTCGAGCACCGGTGCGTCCTGAGCCTCGGCGTCGAGCCCGGCGGCGGCCGGGCGCAGCCAGGCGGCGAGCGCGTCGCGCAGGGCGGCGGCGCCGGGCCAGCGGGCCGAAGGTTCGCGCGCGAGGCCGCGCTGCACGATGGCGCGCAGCGCGTCGTCCACGCTGGCGTCCAGGCCGGTGGGCAGGGCGAGGTCGGTGCTCTGCACGCGCTGGATGGCGCGCCAGGGGTCGGGGTCGTGGTTGAGGCGCTGGCCGCTGAGCATCTCGGCCAGCAGGACGGCGGCGGCGAACACGTCCATCTGCGGATGCGGCGCGGCGCCGCGCGCGGCCTCGGGCGAGATATAGCCGGGCGTGCCGACGATGCGCGCCGGCGCATTGGCCGGTGCATGGGCCTGCGGCGACACGCGCGCGGCGATGCCGAAGTCCATCACGCGCGGCCGGCCCTGGGCGTCGAGCAGGATATTGCTGGGCTTGAGGTCGCGGTGGACGAGGCCGGCCGCATGGGCCGCGCCGAGGCCGTCCAGGACGCCGAGCAGCAGCGTCACGGCCTCGGCCGCCGTCGGCCGGGGGCCGGCACGCAGGCGCTGGCTGAGCGTGCCGCCCGAGACGTATTCAAAGACGAGGTAGGAGCGCCCGCCCTGGGTGTCGGCCTCGAAGACGGGGACGATGTTCGGGTGCGTCAGGCGGCTGACGGCGCGGGCCTCGTGCAGCCATTCATCGACGCTGCCGGGCTCGGCGGCCGGCTTGAGCAGTTTGACGGCGACCTCGCGGTCCAGCAGCGGGTCATGCGCCAGCCAGACCGTCGCCTGCGCGCCCTCGCCCAGGCGTTGCAGCAGCCGGAAGCGGCCGAGCTGGGGCGGCAGGTCGTCGGCCATGTTCAAGCATCGGCGGCGGGCTGGGCGGCCGGAACGGGTCTGGCCGCGTTCGGGTCGAGTGCGGCCAGCACCTCCCGCAGGCCGATGCCCAGCGCCTTGGCGTAGCGGCGCGTCGCGGCTTCCAGCGCGGCGCGGCGGCGGGCCTCGGGCAGGCCGAGGGCATCGACCAGTTCGTTGGCGAGGCTGCAGGTGAGGCGGATGGCGTCGGCGTCGCTGCGGCTGGCGTGCGCGGGCGCGCCGGGCGGCAGGCGGCGGATCATCTGCTGCAACTCGTCGCCCAGGCCCCAGTGGCGGGCCACGGCGGCGCCGAGGGCCTCCAGGTCGCAGCCGAGCACGGCATAGGCCGCCGCCTGCTCGGGCATGCCGGCGGGGTTGGGCTGGTCCTCACTGGGCTCGGGGGCCTGCATCAGCTGGCGGACCTGCTGGGCGTCGTCCGGGAAGTGGTATTGCAGCAGCAGGCGGCCGAGGTTCTGCAGCACGGTGATGAGGTGGACGACCTCGGCGTCATAGCCCGCCGGGCGCAGCGCCTGCGCCAGCTCGGCCGCCTTGGCCACGCGCGCCATGAGCTGGCGCAACTGCTCGGCGCCGGCCGGCTGCAAGGGGCCGGGCCAGGGCTTGAGGGCGTTGGCGGCGTACAGCACGCCGTCCAGGCCCAGCATCTGGATGGCGCGCTGCATGTTCAGCACGGCCTCGCCCACGTGGCCGGCCTGGCGCAGCGCGAGGTTGACGCGGCGCAGCAGTTCCAGGCTGAGCGCCATGTCCTTGAGCACGAATTCGGACAGCGCGCTGGCGTGCTGGGCTTCGAGGCCCGAGCCGGCCATGAAGCGGTGCAGGCCGCTGGCCGTGGTGGGCAGATGGCCGACGCGCTGCAGCTTGTCCAGCAGCAGCACGATGGGGCCGCCGTCGTCGTGGGCGGCGGCCTGGCGCCAGCCGTCCAGCGCGCGCCAGAAGCTGCGCGCCAGGTGGTAGCGCTGGCGCATCTGGCGGTCGGTGGCGCGGTTGCAGATGGCGCGCAGCGGGTCGGGAATGGGGTGGGGCGTCTCCCAGCCCAGGCGCACGATCTCGCGGCCCGGGCGGGTCGGCGAGGGCTGCATCTGCTGCACGACCTGCTGCAGGTCGCGCTCGTCCAGCACGGGCCGGCCGCTGAGCAGGCGGTGCAGCAGCAGGCCGACGCAGAGCACGTCTTCCTCGGCCGCCTCGCGCACGGCGCGGCGTGCGACGGTGCCGGCGTCCGCGTCGGGCGGCAGCAGCTCCTGCGCGACTTCGAGGCCGATCAGGCAGACCTTGTCGGCGGCGTCGATGAGCACACAGGCGGCCTGGATGTCGCGGTGGGCATGGCCGGCCTCATGGGCGAAGGCCAGGCCTTCGAGCAACTGCGCCACCCAGCCGGCGGCGTCCATGGGCAGCGGCGCGGGCTGGCGGGCGAGGCGCTCGTCCAGCGTCTCGCCGAGCGCGCGGTCGTAGGCGACATAGGGCCAGTGCTCGACCTGGCCGATCTCGAAGACCGGCGCCAGATTCGGGTGCTGCACGCGCTCGCCGGCCTGGGCCATGCGCAGCCAATGCTCCAGCGCCGGCGCGCCCTGGGGCTTCTCGCGCGGCATGCACAGCAGCAGCTCCTGGCCCTGGGTGGGGTCGAAGACGCGCCAGATCAGGCCGCGGGCGCTCTTGGACAGCAGCGCGCGCAGCTCGAAGCGGCCGAAGCTCCTCAGCGGTGGGGGGGCGGGGCTGGTTTCAGGCACGGGGGGCGTGGGCAGGCTGTAACAGTTGTAATCCTCGCATTGGACCCCAGGCAGAAGGGACCGAAGGGGCGGGCAAGCGTCGAAATGCGACGGATTTCATCCCGTCCTCAGCTCGTCAACTGGCTCCAGACCTTGTCCAGGCGCTTCACGCTGACCGGCTGGGGCGTGCGCAGCTCCTGGGCGAACAGGCTGACGCGCAGCTCTTCGAGCTGCCAGCGGAAGTCGTCCAGCCGAGCATCGCGCACGCCCTTCAGCTCGGCAAGCCGGCGCGCGTGGCGCTGCTCCAGCGGCCTGACCTCGGCCATCAGCCGCGCATCGCGTGCCGCATCGGCGCGCAGCTTGTCGAGGCGCGCGGCGACGGCCTTCAGGTAGCGCGGCAGATGCTGCAGCTGCGCCCAGGGCGTGTCGAGCGCGAAGCGTTTGGGCACGAGGCGCTGCAGTTGCGCGGCGATGTCGTCGGCCACGTCCTTGGGTGGCCGCGCGTCCTTGAGCTTGCGGCTGGCGTTGGCGAATTCCTGCAAGACGGCATGCGCGGCGCGGGCCACTTCCTGCGCGATCAAATTCAGGCGGCTGCGGCCTTCGTCGAGGCGCTTCCTGAAGCCGATCGCGTCGGTCGGCAGCGGCTCGGCCAGGAAGGCGCGGTCCAGCGCGACGCCGACGATCTGGTCGCGCAATTCCTCGGCCGTGCCCAGGCCCATGAAGAGCACGGACATGCGTTGCAGGTCGGGGATGTTCTTCTCCAGAAAACGCAGCGGCTCCTTCAGTTGCAGCGCGACCAGGCGGCGCAGGCCGGCACGGTGCCTGGCGGCGGCGACCTCGGGCTCGTCGAAGACCTCGATCTCGACGTGCGCACCCTTGTCGATCAGCGCCGGGAAGCCGATCAGCGTCTGGCCGCCTGAGCCAGGTTTTTTCACTTCGAGCAGTTCGGGCAGTTCGCCGAAGGTCCAGTCGGTGTAGGTCTTGCTGGCGTCGCGGGCGGGTTCGGGCTTCTTGATGATTTCCGCGCGGATGCCGCCCCCCCGTTCAGTTTGGGGCTGGGGCTTGGGCGCCTCGGCCTTGGCGGGCAGCTTCAATGCGGCGAGCGCCTGGAAAGCCGAGCGCGCCTTGCCGCCCAACTCCGCCTTCAGCGCGGCCAGTTGCCGGCCCTGCCCCAACTGGCGGCCATGTTCGTCCGTCACGCGGAAGTTCATGAACAGATGCGGCGCGAGCTGTTCCAGCTTGAAGTCGTTGCGCTGCACGGCCAATTGCGTGCGGTCGCGCACGGCCTTCAGCAGCACCTCGATCAGCGAGCCTTGCGCAAAGGGGTGCAGTTCCACGAACTCGGCGACGAAGTCCGGCAGCGGCGTGAGGCGCGCGCGCGGCTTCTGGTGCAGGCTTTTCAGCAACGCCGTGACCTTAGGCGCCAGCATGCCCGGCACCAGCCATTCGGCGCGTTCGTCGCTGACCTGGTTGAGCGCAAAGATGGGCACCGTCACCGTCACGCCGTCGCGTGCGTCGCCGGGCTGGTGCAGATAGTCCGCCGCGCAGTCCACGCCGCCCAGGCGCAGGATCTTCGGGAAGGCTTCGCTGGTGACGCCCGCCGCCTCGTGGCGCATCAGCTCGTCCTGGCTCAGGCGCAGCAGCTTGTCGTCGGCCTTGCTGGCCTCGCGCCACCACTTCGCCAGCGTGGTGCCGGAGTACACGTCGGCGGGCAGGTGCTGGTCGTAGAAGGCGTAGATCAGCTCGTCGTCCACCAGCACGTCCTGCCGGCGCGACTTGTGTTCCAGCGCCTCGACCTTGGCGATCTGACGCCGGTTGTGCGCGATGAAGGGCAGCGCGCGCACGAGGTCTTCCGGCAGCTCGTCGTTGACCAGACCTTCGCGGATGAAGATTTCGCGCGCGGCCTTCGCGTCCACGCGGCCGAAGTTCACGCGCTTGCCGCTGTAGATGACGATGCCGTAAAGCGTAGCGCGCTCCAGCGCCACGACCTCGGCGGCCTTCTTCTCCCAGTGCGGTTCCAGCAACTGCGTCTTGATGAGATGGCCGGCGATGCCCGGCAGCCATTGCGGCTCGATGGCGGCGATGCCGCGGCCGTAGAGGCGCGAGGTATCCACCAGTTCGGCGGCGACGATCCAGCGGCCCGGCTTCTTGCTCAGGTGCGCGCCGGGGTGGCGCCAGAACTTGATGCCGCGCGCGCCGAGATACCAGTCCTCGTCGTCGCTCTTCTGGCCGATATTGCCGAGCAGGCCGGCCAGCATCGACAGATGCACCTGCTCGTAAGTCGCCGGGCTCTGGTTGAGCCGCCAGCCTTGCTCGGTGACGACGGTGTGCAGTTGCGAATGCACGTCGCGCCACTCGCGCACGCGACGCGGGCTGACGAAGTTTTCGCGCAATAACTGCTCGTGCTTGCGGTGCGAGAGCTTGTGCCCGCCTTCCTCGCCCTTGCTGTCGCCCAGCCATTTCCACAGCTTGAGGTAGCCCATGAACTCCGACTTCTCGTCGTCGAACTTCTTGTGCTTCTCGTCGGCGGCCTGGGTCTGCTCCTGCGGGCGGTCGCGCACGTCCTGGCCGCTCAAAGCCGACGCGATGACCAGCACCTCGGTCAGCGCCTGCCGGCCGCGTGCTTCCAAAATCATGCGGCCGACGCGCGGGTCGAGCGGCAGGCGGGAAAGCTCCTTGCCCAGCGGTGTCAGCTCGTTCGCGTCGTCCACCGCGCCGAGTTCGGCCAGCAGCTGGTAACCGTCCGCAATCGCCTTGGGGCGCGGCGCCTCGATGAAGGGAAAGCGCTCCACGTCGCCCAGGTGCAGCGCCTTCATGCGCAGGATCACGCCCGCGAGGCTGCTGCGCAGGATTTCCGGGTCGGTGAACTTAGGGCGTTCGTTGAATTCCTTCTCGCTGTAGAGCCGGATGCAGATGCCGTTGGACACCCGCCCGCAGCGCCCCGCGCGCTGGTTGGCCGCCGCCTGGCTGATGTTCTCGATCAGCAGTTGCTCGACCTTGTTGCGGTAGCTGTAGCGCTTCACGCGCGCGAGGCCGGGGTCGATGACGTAGCGGATGCCGGGCACCGTCAGCGAGGTTTCGGCGACGTTGGTCGCCAGCACGATACGGCGCTGGCCGTGCGGCTCGAAGACCTTGTTCTGCTCGGCCTCGGACAGGCGCGAGAACAGCGGCAGCACCTCGACGCCGGGCGGGTGGTGTTTTCTCAAGGCCTCGGCGGCCTCGCGGATCTCGCGCTCGCCGGGCAGGAAGACCAGCACGTCGCCGCCGCCTTCGCGCCAGAGTTCATCCACCGCATCGGTGATCGCGCTGTTCAGGTCGTATTCGCGGCTTTCTTCAAACGGGCGATAACGCTGCTCGACCGGGTAAAGCCGGCCGCTGACCATCAGCACCGGCGCCGGCCCTTTGCTCGATTCAAAGTGTTTGGCAAACCGCTCCGCGTCGATGGTCGCCGACGTGACGATGATTTTCAGGTCGGGCCTTCGCGGCAGCAGTTCGCGCAGATAACCGAGCAGGAAGTCGATATTCAGGCTGCGCTCATGCGCCTCGTCGATGATGAGCGTGTCGTAGGCGCGCAGCAGCGGGTCGCTCTGGGTTTCGGCCAGAAGAATCCCGTCCGTCATCAGCTTGACCGACGCGCCCCTGGACAAGCGATCCTGGAAGCGCACCTTGTAGCCGACCACCTCGCCCAGCGGCGTTTTCAATTCCTCGGCGATGCGCTTGGCCACACTGCTCGCGGCGATGCGGCGCGGCTGGGTATGGCCGATCAGCCCGCCGCCGTTGACACGGCCCCGGCCCATCGCCAGCGCGATCTTGGGCAGTTGCGTAGTCTTGCCCGAACCGGTTTCGCCGCAGACGATGACGACCTGATGCGCACGCAGCGCGGCTTCGATCTCGCCACGACGCGCGGAGACTGGCAGAGATTCAGGGAAGGAAATGGAAAGGGCCGGCTGGACCTGTTGGCCCCCACGCCCGTCGCTCGACGGGCTGCCCCCCGTGGGGGCTGTGGCCGCTTGGGAGCGGCCCGGCGCGGCCACCGGCCGGCTCTCAGGAATTTCGGGATTCATTGGGCGTGGATTGTCCCGCAGGCCCGAGAATCCCGCGCCATGAGCGGCCTCGTCTTCCCCCACACCTTCGTGCCCTGGTTCCGTTCGGTGGCGCCCTATATCCATGCCTACCGGGGCGAAACCTTCGTCGTCGGCATGCCGGGCGAGTTGATCGCGGCCGGCAAGCTCAACGCCTTCGTGCAGGACCTCGCCATCCTGCACGCCATGGGCATCAAGATCGTGCTCGTCCACGGCTTCCGGCCCCAGGTCAACGAGCAGTTGGCCGCCAAGGGCCAGACGTCGCGCTACAGCCACGGCCGGCGCATCACCGATTCCATCGCGCTCGACTGCGCCCAGGAAGCCGCCGGCCAGTTGCGCTTCGAGATCGAGGCCGCCTTCAGCCAGGGCCTGCCCAACACACCGATGGCCAACGCCACCGTGCGCGTCGTCTCGGGCAACTTCCTGACCGCGCGGCCCGTGGGCATCGTCGATGGCGTGGACTTCCAGCACTCCGGCCTCGTGCGCAAGGTGGACGGCGCCGCCATCCAGCGCGCCATCGACATCGGCGCCATCGTGCTGCTCTCGCCCTTCGGCTTCTCGCCCACCGGCGAGGCCTTCAACCTGTCGATGGAAGACGTGGCCACGTCCACCGCCATCGCGCTGCAGGCCGACAAGCTGCTCTTCGTCTGCGAGGTGCCCGGCGTGCCCGAACACCCGGGCGACCCCGACAGCCCCATCGACACCGAACTGGCCCTCGCCGACGCCGAGCGCATGCTCGCCAAGGCCAACCCCGCGCCCGAACCCAGCGACGTGGCCTTCTACCTGCGCCACTGCGCCGAAGCCTGCCGCGCCGGGGTCGAGCGCTCGCACATCATCCCCTTCGCCATCGACGGCGCGCTGCTGCAGGAGGTCTATACCCACGACGGCATCGGCACCATGGTCGTGGACGAGAAGCTGGAAAGCCTGCGCGAGGCCAGCGCCGACGACGTGGCCGGCATCATCCAGCTCATCGAACCCTTCGAGCGCGACGGCACCCTCGTCAAGCGCAGCCGCACCGAAATCGAGCGCGACGCCGAGCTGTACACCGTCATCGAGCACGACGGCGTCATCTTCGGCTGCGCCGCCCTCTACCCCTATGTCGAAGCACGCACCGCCGAGATGGCGGCGCTGACCGTGTCCAGCGAAGTGCAGGGCCAGGGCGACGGCGACCGCCTGCTGAAAAGAATCGAACAGCGCGCCAAGGCCATGGGCCTGGACAGCATCTTCGTGCTGACGACGCGCACCATGCACTGGTTCATCAAGCGTGGTTTCCGTCAGGTCGATCCCGAATGGCTGCCCGAGGAACGCAAACGCAAATACAACTGGGACCGCCGCTCGCTGGTGTTGGTCAAACGATTCAGCTGAACCGCAGGCTAAAGTTCCAGCCGTTTTCCCTTTTCCACACCCCCAGGAGTTCCCCATGCCCCGCGTCGTCCAATGTGCCTATCTGAAGAAGGAGGCCGAAGGGCTGGACTTCCCGCCCTACCCGGTGCAGACGGAACTCGGCCGGCGGGTTTGGGAAAACGTCAGCAAGGAGGCCTGGGCGGCCTGGATGACGCACCAGACCATGCTCGTCAATGAAAACCGCCTCAACCTCGCCGACCTGCGCGCACGCCAATACCTGATGCGCCAGGCCGAGCAGTTTTTCTTCGGTGCGGGCGCCGAAACGGTGGCCGGTTACGTCCCGCCCTCAGCCTGAGCCGGCGTCGTCGGGCCCGGGGTTTTCCTCAGCCGGCAGAAACCCGCCATCGGTATCCAACGAAAAACTCTTGCCTGAATTCCCGGTCCGCGATTTAATTCGCCTGCGGAGATATTCGCAGGGCCTCGCGCCCAGCCACTCCGAGGCCCCGATGCCCGCCATCGGCCGTCTCACCGGTCAAATCGCAAGAGGAATAGCAATGTCCAATCTCAAGGAACTCCTGGCCCAGCGCGCGGCGCTCGATGAACAGATCAACCAAACCAAGGAGCGCGAGCGCGGCGAGGCCGTGGCCAAGGTCAAATCCCTGATGAGCGAATATGGCCTGACGGTGGCCGACCTCAGCATGCGCACGCCCAAGGTGGCCAAGGTGTCCAAGGTGGCGGCCAAATATCGCAACCAGGCCACCGGCGAAACCTGGAGCGGCCGTGGCCTGCAGCCCAAATGGCTGCGCGCAGCCATTGCCGGCGGCGCCAAGCTGACCGATTTCTCGGTCTGAACTCGGCCTGAAACCATCCCCATCCAGCGCCGCCCGCTGCGGCAGCGCGTCTGAAAGGGCCATCTGCGGGATGGCCCTTTTCTTTTGCAGCGGGCCTGCGCCTAAACTGCGCCATGCCTTTCGTCACGCAGCCCCCCATTTTCATCCACGGGTTTTCCCGTGGATTGCGCCCGGCCGCCTGAGCCATGGATCTGCATTCCGGCCTGCCCGAATCCTCTCCCGCCCAAGGGCCGGAGGCCGGGCTGAGCCTCCAGGCGCCGCCCTCGACGCTGCCGCCGCCCGGCCCGCGCCGCATCCACGACCGCCGCAGCGGGCGCCGCATGCGCCGCGTCGGCCTGGCCGCGCTGGCCGGCCTGGGCGGTGGCCTGCTCGTCGCCTGGGACCTGGCCGGCGACGCGCTGCCGCCGGCGCTGGCCCTGCCCCAGCCCGCCGGCGCCGCGCCGGCCGAGGGCCTGCTCGTGCCGATGCTGCTGGCCGCGCTGGGCCTGCTGGCGCTGTGGCGCCTCAGCGCCTGGGTGCTGCCCCTGGTGATGGCAGGCCTGCTGCTCGGCGCCGGCCTGCCGACGCTGTTCAGGCTGCCCGGCACCGACACGACGCTGGATCTGCTGACCTCGGCGCCCGTGCTCAGCGCCCTCGCCCTGCCCCTGCTCGCGCTGGCGCTGAACCGGACGCTGCTGCGCCGGCTGCGCCTGACCGGCCGGCTGGCCGGTTGGCGTGAGCTCGGCCTGTTCGGCCTGCTCGCAGGCCTGGCCGCGCCGGGCCTGGCCGGGCTGCTCGCGCTGGGCCTGCTGATGGGCGCCGGCCTGCCCACCGCAGCGGCCGGCGCGGGCGCACTGGCACTGGCCGCCGCCTGGGCACTGGCGCTGCTGAGCGCCGGCACCGCCCTGCAGGCCAGCACCCGCCGGCCACGCCACGGCAGCCGCCGCCTTGGCCACGGGCTGGCGCTGGCCGCCCTCGCGGCGCAGGCCGGCCTGGCGTGGCTGCCCCAGGCCGGTGGCCTGTTCCTGCTGCCCCATCTGCTGCTCTGCCTGCACGCGCTGCAGGCCTCGCCGCGCGCCAATGCCACCCTCGGCGCCGCCCTGCTGGCCCTGTGGGCGCTGTGCGCGCCGCCCACGCTGGCGGCCTATGCGCTCGGCGCCGGGTTCGCCCTGCTGCCACTGCTCGTCGTCGGCCTGGGCCAGCAGCAGTTGCGCGGCCAGAGCGGCTGGCGCAGCGCCCTCGACGCCCAGGGCCTGGCGCTGGCCGAGTGGCGGCTGCCCGAGGAACGTCGCCAGGCCTCGGCACGCTGGCTGGCGCTGACGACGCCGGTCGAGGGCGTCGCAGCCGGCAGCGGGCCGCTGGACTGGCTGCGCCTCGCTCACCCGCGTGACCGTGAACCCGTGCGCCGGGCGCTGCGCGAGATGCTGGCCGCGCCCGGGCGCAACCACCTGGGCCTGTCGCTGCGCCTCGCGGCAGACGGCGGCGACTGGCGCTGGCACGAGCTGCAGGCGCACGTGCCGCTGCGCGACCGCAGGGGCCGCGCCCGCAGCCTCATCGCCACCCTGGCCGACATCAGCTGGCGCCACACCGCCGAGGAGCGCGAGCGTCTGTCGGCGACGCTGTTCCAGCAGTCCGGCGAGGGCCTGGCCATCATCGATACGCAAGGGCGCGTCGTCGAGGCCAACCCGGCCTATTGCGACATCCTGCATGCATCGCGCGAGGCTCTGGTCGGCCGCCCGGCCGCGCCACTGAGCGCGGCCAATCTGCAACGCAGCGGCCACGACCCCGCCGCGTTGCAGGCCGGGCTCAGCGCCGGCCAAGGCTGGAGCGGCCAGCTGCAGGCCGAACTGGACGACGGCGGCCAGCATGTCTTCGCCGCCCGGCTCAGCCCCGTGCCCGAGCCCGACGGCGTGGGCCCGCGCTGGCGCCTGCTCAGCCTGACCGACCTCGGCGAGAGCCTGCGCCAGCAGGAGCTGCTGCGCCGCAGCCTGCGCTACGACATCGCCACGGGCCTGCCCAACCGAGACGAATTCATGCGCCTGCTGCAACAGGCGCTGGCGGCCGCCAACCGCGACGGCTTCAAGCTCGTCGTCGGCGTCATCGACCTGGACGACTTCGGCCGCGTCAACGCCGAGCATGGCCAGCTCGTCGCCGACGCCGTGCTGCTGCAGCTCAGCGGCCGGCTGCAGGCGACACTGCGCGGCTCGCGTGGCGCCGCACCGGACACCGCAGACCAACTCGCCCGCCTGCACGGCGACGAGTTCGCCGTGCTGATGCGCGTGCAGACGCCCGAGGAGGCCCAGCGCGGCGTCGATCGCCTGCTGGCCGTGCTGGCCACGCCGGTGGCCGTGCGCGAGAGCCGCGTCGGCGACGGCCTGGCGCTGGAGATCGGCGCCAGCATGGGCGCCACCCTCTACCCGCAGGACGACGCCGACCCCGAGACCCTGCTGCGCCACGCCGGCCATGCGCTCTACCGCGCCAAGCACGCCGGCCGCAGCCGCGCGCAGTTCCACGACCCGGCGCTGGACCAGCGCGACGAGGCCGGCCTGATCGCGCTGGCGCGTCTGCAAAAGGCGCTGGACGGGGACGAACTGCTGCTGCACTACCAGCCCCAGATCGACCTGCGCAGCGGCCAGGTCATGGGCGTCGAAGCCCTGCTGCGCTGGCAGCACCCCGAGCGCGGCCTGCTCGCGCCGGCCCACTTCCTGCCGCTGATCGAGACCACCGGCCTGGCCGTGCAGATCGGCGACTGGGTCATCGAGCAGGCGCTGGCCCAGGCCGCGGCCTGGGCGCGGGCCGGCCTCAACGGCGGCCGGGGTCTGCCGGTCAGCGTCAACGTCGGCGCGCGCCAGTTGAGCCGGCACGACTTCCCGCAGCGCCTGCAGGAACTGATCCAACGCCAGCCCGCCGGCATCGCCCACCTGCTGCACCTGGACGTGCTGGAAACCGACGCCCTCGCCGAGACCGCCGCCACCCAGGCCCTGATCCAGCGCTGCCTGGCCCTGAGCGTGGGCATCGCGCTGGACGACTTCGGCGCCGGCTATTCGCGCCTGGGCTCGCTCAAGCGGCTGCCCGTGGACACCCTCAAGCTCGACCGCAGCTATGTGCAGGGCATGCTGGGCGACGCGCAGGATCTCTCCCTGGTGGAAAGCGTCATCGGCCTCGCCCGCAACATCGGCTGCACCGTGCTGGCCAAGGGCGTCGAAAGCCGCGCCCATGCCCGCGAACTGCTGCGCCTGGGCTGCCGCCTCGGCCAGGGCAATGGCATCGCCGCCGCCATGCACCCGATGGCGCTGCCGGGCTGGATGGACAGCTTCGCCCGCAGCGACTGGGCCGGCCGGCTGAACAGCCCCCTCTCTAAAATCCCGGGGTGATTCCCCAAGGCTTCATCCAGGATCTGCTGTCCCGCATCGACATCGTCGATGTGGTCGGCCGCCACGTGGACCTGAAAAAGGCCGGCATCAACCACAAGGGCCTGTGCCCCTTCCACGGCGAGAAATCGCCGAGCTTCATCGTCAGCCCCAGCCGCCAGACCTACCACTGCTTCGGCTGCGGCGTGCATGGCAATGCCATCGGCTTCCTGATGGAGCACACGGCCGCCACCTTCGTCGAGGCCGTGGAAGACCTGGCCCAGCAGGTCGGCATGGTCGTGCCCCAGGACGAACGCAGCCCCGAGCAGCGCGAGCGCGCCAAGGCCGAGAAGGCGAAGCAGCAAAGCCTGACCGAGGTGCTGGCGCGCGCGGCCGAGTTCTACAAGGCGCAACTGCGCAAGTCCGAGCGCGCGGTGAGCTATCTGAAAGGCCGGGGCCTGAGCGGCCAGATCGCCGCCCGCTTCGGCCTCGGCTACGCGCCCGAGGGCTGGCGCTCGCTGGCCAGCGGCTTCCCTAGCTATGACGACCCGCAACTGGTCGAGGCCGGCCTCGTCATCACGCCGGATGCGGAGCCGGGCGAGGATGCGAAGCGCTACGACCGGTTTCGAGATCGGGTCATGTTCCCGATCCGCAATGTGCAGGGCGAGGTCATCGGCTTCGGCGGCCGCGTGCTGGACAAGGGCGAGCCCAAATACCTGAACTCGCCCGAAACGCCGGTCTTCCACAAGGGCCGGGAGCTGTACGGCCTCTACGAAGGCCGCCAGGCCATGCGCCAGCGCGGCCATGCGCTGGTCGTCGAGGGCTATATGGACGTGGTCGCGCTGGCCCAGTACGGCATCGGCAATGCCGTCGCCACGCTGGGCACGGCCTGCACCGCCGAGCACGTCCACAAGCTGTTCCGGCACACGGACATGGTCGTCTTCAGCTTCGACGGCGACGCCGCCGGCCGCCGCGCCGCCGTGCGCGCGCTGGAAGCCGCCCTGCCCCACGCGACCGAGACGCACACCGTCAAATTCCTGTTCCTGCCGCCCGAGCACGACCCCGACTCCTACGTCCGCGACCTCGGCGCCGAAGCCTTCGAGCGCTGCATCGAGGGCGCCCTGCCGCTGTCGCGCCAGTTGCAGGCCGTCGCGGCCGAGGGCTGCGACCTCGCCACCCCCGAGGGCCGCGCCCGCATGCTCAACCAGGCCCGGCCGCTCTGGGCCCTGCTGCCCGAGGGCCTGCTGCGCCGCCAACTGCTCGGCGAACTGGCCCGCCAGGGCCAGCTGCCCGAGACCGAACTGCAATCGCTGTGGCTGGGCGAACCCGCACCGGCCGCTGCGGCGCCTGCGGCGCCGGCCGAGCACCCGCGCTGGCAGCCCAAGGCCGAGTGGAAGGGCAAGGGCGACTGGCGCCGCCGCCGCGACGAAGAACCCCGCCCCACCGGCCCGCGCGCCGCGCCCGCCACCTCGGCCGACCATGCCACCCGGCTGCTGCTGCAACACGGCGAGCTGTGGGACGGCCTGACCGACGAAGACCGCGCGCTGCTGCACGACCTGCCCGGCGCGCATGGCGATCTGATCCGCTGGCTGGAACGCCAACTGACCCATCACGGCGCCCAGCCCTGGGCCGCCATCGAAGCCGGGCTGGCCGCCACCGGGCTGACCGAGACGGCAGCACCGGTGCTGCGCGCCACCCGCGAACTGGGCGGCGAGACCGAACCCGCCCGCGAACTGGCCGCCGCCATGCGCCAACTGCAGCGCGCCCAGCTCAAGGCCGAGATCGACACCCTGCTCGCCCAGGGCACGCTGACCGACGCCTACCGCCAGCGCTACCGCGAACTGCTGGCGCGCGACGACGCGCTGAAGCGAGTCAGCCTATAATCCGCCGTTTTCCGCGCGCGTCAACAAGAGTGACGGCAGAGCGATGCCGGGCCCGGCCACCTTGCGAAACAAGGCAACCGCTTCAGGTTTTGAAGGCCACCCTATCCGCCACCTCTGCACGCCAAACGATCACGCCAGCTTGTTCGCGCCACGCCGAGTCCCTGACCCATCCCGGTGACACTTGGCGCATGAAAGCCACCGCACCCGCCCCGCCGGCATGAGCGCCGCGCCGGGCGGCTGCGGTGGCTGCTGCATTTCCGAGTTCCAAAGATCGACCGCGCAACCCCTCGAAGGACCTGCATGACCGCCAAGAAGACCGCGACCAAGGCCAGCCCCGCTCCCGCCGAGGAGCCCAAGAAGAAGCCGGCCGCCAAGGCCGCCCCCGAGGCTCCCGCCAAAGCCGCGAAGGCAGCGGCCAAGCCTGCCGCCAAGACGGCCAAGGCCGCCGTGACCGACGAGGACAAGCCCAAGCGCGGCCGCAAGCCCAAGGTGGAAACCACCTCCAAGAAGGCTGGCAAGAAGGCCGCCGAGGACGACGAAGACTTCTCCGACATCGACGCCGATGTCGAGGGCGAGGAACCCGAGGCCGAAGAGGCGGCCGCCGTCGAGGAAGAGACGGTCAAGGCCAAACCGCTGCGCATGAAGGTCAGCCGCGCCAAGGAGCGCGCGCTGATGCGCGAGTTCGGCCTGGAAGAAACCGCGCTGAGCGAGGAAGAAGCCGCCAAGCGCCGCAGCGAGCTGAAGACCCTCATCAAGATGGGCAAGACGCGCGGCTTCCTGACGCACCAGGAAATCAACGACCACCTGCCCGAGAAGCTGGTCAGCGAGGAAATCCTCGAAGCCATCATCTCCATGCTCAACGACATGGGCATCGCGGTCTACGAGCAGGCGCCCGATGCGGCCACGCTGCTGATCCAGGGCAACACCACGGCCACCTCGACCGAGGAAGAGGCCGAAGAAGCTGCGGAAGCCGCGCTGTCCACCGTGGACTCCGAGTTCGGCCGCACGACCGACCCCGTGCGCATGTATATGCGCGAGATGGGCACGGTCGAGCTGCTGACCCGTGAAGGCGAAATCGAGATCGCCAAGCGCATCGAAGGCGGCCTGCAGGCCATGATGCTCGCCATCTCGGCCTCGCCGACGACCATCGCCCACATCCTCGAATACGCCACCAAGATCCGCGCTGGCGAGATGCAGATCTCCGACGTGGTGGACGGCTTCGTCGCCGAAGACGAGGCCGACGACTACGTGGCCGAGGAAGACTTCGACGAATTCGACGAGGAAGACGACGACGACGGCAACGGCGGCTCCAAGGCCCTGACCAAGAAGCTCGAAGAACTGAAGAACGCCGCGCTGGTGAAGCTGGACGCCATGTCCGCCAGCTTCGACAAGATGCGCAAGGCCTTCGAGAAGGAGGGCTACAAGTCGCCGGCCTACAACAAGGCCCAGCAGGCCATCAGCGGCGAGCTGATGACCATCCGCTTCACGGTCAAGACGATTGAAAAGCTCTGCGACATCCTGCGCTCGCAGGTGGACGACGTGCGCCGCTACGAGCGCGAACTGCGCAAGATCGTCGTGGACAAGTGCGGCATGCCCCAAGAGCACTTCATCAAGACCTTCCCGCCGAACGCCTTGAACCTGAAGTGGGCCGAGAAGGAAGTCGCCGCCGGCAAGAACTACAGCGTCATCCTGAGCCGCAACCTGCCGCCGGTGCAGGAGCTGCAGCAGAAGCTGATCGACATCCAGGCCAAGGCCGTGGTGCCGCTGGACGACCTGAAGGACATCAACAAGAAGATGAACGAGGGCGAGAAGGCCTCTCGTGACGCGAAGAAGGAAATGATCGAGGCCAACCTGCGCCTCGTGATCTCCATCGCCAAGAAGTACACCAACCGCGGCCTGCAGTTCCTGGACCTGATCCAGGAAGGCAATATCGGCCTGATGAAGGCGGTGGACAAGTTCGAGTACCGCCGCGGCTACAAGTTCTCGACCTATGCGACCTGGTGGATCCGCCAGGCCATCACCCGCTCCATCGCCGACCAGGCCCGCACCATCCGCATCCCGGTCCACATGATCGAGACGATCAACAAGATGAACCGCATCTCGCGCCAGCATCTGCAGGAGTTCGGCTACGAGCCGGACGCGCCGACGCTGGCCGAGAAGATGGAGATCCCCGAGGACAAGATCCGCAAGATCATGAAGATCGCCAAGGAGCCGATCTCGATGGAAACCCCCATCGGCGACGACGACGACAGCCACCTGGGCGATTTCATCGAGGACACCAACAACACCGCGCCCATCGAGGCCGCGATGCAGGCCGGCCTGCGCGACGTGGTGAAGGACATCCTCGACAGCCTGACCCCGCGCGAAGCCAAGGTGCTGCGCATGCGCTTCGGCATCGAGATGCAGAGCGACCACACGCTGGAAGAAGTGGGCAAGCAGTTCGACGTCACGCGCGAACGCATCCGCCAGATCGAGGCCAAGGCGATCCGCAAGCTGAAGCATCCGAGCCGGTCGGACAAGCTCCGCACCTATCTGGACAACCTGTAATCAGGCCACGACGGAACAGGCCAGCACTCGCAAGGTGCTGGCCTTTTTTCACGTCCGCCGCAACGCTTTCGCCCGCGTGGGCGCGGCCCCGCTCCAGCGCTTGAACGCCTGAGAAAACGAGGACAGGTCGCTGAACCCCAGTTCGGCGGCGATCTCGGTCATCGTCAACCGCCCCTCGCCGATCAGCCGCTCGGCCTGCGCCTGCCGGGCGGCGTTCGAAAGCGCGCGGAACGACGCCCCATCCTGCTGCAGCCGCCGTTTCAGCGTGCGCTCGCTGGTGTTCAGCAGCCGCGCCATGCTCGCCAGTTCCGGCGCCTGCCCAGCCGGCAGCCTGGACAGGTGTTCCCGTACGAAGGTGACCGTGTCCAACCGCGTGCGCCGGCGGGCCAGCAAGTCCGTGCACATGCGCTCGCACATCGCGGCCGTGACGGCATTGGCCTGCGGCAGGGGCCGCATCAGGTGCTCATGCGCAAACGACAGTGCATGGGCAGGGGCTCCGTAGCGGACTGTCACGCTCAGCACCTTGGCCGGGGCACGGCCGGAGTCAGCCGACCGCAGCCCGAACCCGGCCAGCTCGAAGCCGGTCCCCAGCACGTCCCGCAGCAGCCGCGCGGTCGCGCCCATCGCGCGCTCGACGACGAAGCCCTGCAAGGCCGGCGCCAGCTCGCCGGGCGGCTCGAATACCAGCTCCTCGAGCGCGCCGACCCGGCGATGCGCGAGGCTGGCAAAGGCATAGGTCAGCGGCAAAAAGCGTCGGGCCAGCGCGAGCGCTGCGGCGCCGGTGGCGCTGCTCATCAGGCCGTAGCCGAGGATGCCGTAGGCCGACAGGTGGTAGCTCAAACCCACCTGCAGGCCGACGCCGGGCTGCCCGCCTGTCTGCCGCAACAGGTTGGCGGCAACCGCCAGTTCCTGGCTGGCGGACACCGTCACGTCCGGGTCGGCCAGCGAGTCCAGGCCCAGCCGCGTGCCCCGCAGCAGCGCCGCCGCGTCGATGCCGCGAGCCTGGCCGAAGTCCAGCAGCAGGCGAACGCTGGCGGGGCTGCGCGCGAAGTTCCAGTAGCTCATAGGGTGGCCCGAATCCTAAAACTCCTGGCCCCGGCCGGCATGGGCGCGCACGGCCCGGCCGCCGAAGATTTCCGTCACACATTCAGGAGCCGACGATGACCATGAGCTACGCGACGCAACCCCTCTGGCGGGAACTGCAAACCTTTCTGCCCGCCGAATTCCGCATCGGCCCAGGCCAGGAGCCGGCCGAGGAATGGTGGCCCTGGCGCGGCCATCGCATCCACCTCGACACCTACCGCAACACCGAGGCCCGCATCAAGGTCATCATGTTCCACGGCGTTGGCACCAATGGCCGCCAGATGTCGATGGTGCTGGGTGCGCCGCTGGCGCAGCGCGGCTACGAGACCATCGCCATCGACATGCCGGAGTACGGCATGACCGAAGTCGCCCCCGGCGCTCGGGTGCGCTACGACGACTGGGTGCAGGCCGGCAGCGACCTGATCGACGCCGAACTGGCACGGGACGGTCGCCCCATCGTGCTGTACGGCCTGAGCGCCGGCGGCATGCTGGCCTACCACGTCGCGGCGCTGAACCGGAAGGTCAGCGGCCTCGTCGGCATGACCTTTCTGGACAACGGCCTGCAGCAGGTGCGCGACGAGACCGCGCGCAACCGCTTCATGAGCCGCGTCGGCGGCCCGCTGCTGCGCCTCGGCGCCCGCAGTCCGCTGGCCGCGCTGCGCCTGCCCATGACGCTGGCCAGCAAGATGCACGCACTGGTCAACGACCCGGCAGCGCTGAAGGCATGGCTGCGGGACAAGCGCTCCGCCGGCAATGCGATGACGGTGGCCTTCCTCGCGTCCTATCTGGCCTATCGGCCCGTCGTCGCGCCCGAAGCCTTCGAGGACTGCCCCGTGCTGCTGACCCAGCCGGCGCAAGACCGCTGGACGCCCCTGCACCTCAGCGAGCCCTTTCTGCGGCGCCTGGGCCGGGTGCCCGTCGAGGTCGTGCTGCTCGACGGCGCCGGGCACTACCCGCTGGAACGGCCCGGCCTCTCGCAGATGGTGGACGCCATCGACACCTTCTGTCGGCGGGCGGCAGCCTCCCCTGAGCGCGCGCTCAGAACTCCAGCCACATCCGCAGCAGGTTGTGATACGTCGCCGTCAGGCCGATGACGGCCGGGTCGGATTCGCCGTTGCGGCTGCGCAGGCTCATCAGGTGCTGGTCCATGTCGAACAGCAGGCGGCGCTGCTCGTCGCTGCGCACCATGCTGTGAATCCAGAAATAACTCGCCAGCCGGTAGCCGCGCGTGACGGGCTCAACCCGGTGCACGCTGTGCCCTGGGTAGAGCACCATGTCGCCCGCCGGCAGCTTGACGCGGTGCTGGCCGAAGGTGTCTTCCACCATCAGCTCGCCGCCGTCGTATTCGTCCGGGTCGGCGAAGAACACGGTGCAGGACACGTCCGTGCGCACCCGCCCCGTGCCGTCGCGCAGGTAGCGCACCGCGCTGTCCACGTGGTTGCCGAAGCTGTTGGCCTCGCCGCCGTAGCGGTTGAACAGCGGCGGCGAGATCTGCTTGGGCAGCGCGGCGGAGAAGAAGAGCTGGTGGCGCGCGAGGCCGTCCAGCACGAGCTTCTGCAGTTGCAGCGTCTCGGCGCAGGTCTCGGGGAGCTGCGTGTTGTTCTTGGCCTGGGCCGACTGGGCCCCGGCGGTCATGCGACCGTCGGCCCAGGGGGCGCTGGCCAGGATCTGACGGGCCAGACGGAGTTCGTCGGCCGTCAGGACGTTGCGGACGTGCAGAAGCATGGTGCTGCCCTCGCGGCCTCGGGGGTCAGAAGCGCAGGCCGAGCGTGAACTTGGCGCTGCGGGCTTCACCCGGCGTGTAGAAGCCCGGGTAGAGCTGGTCGCCGTAGACCTTGTTGCTCACGTTGTTGAGGTTGATTTGCGCGTACACGTCTTCGCTGACGGTGTACTCGGCCATCGCATCGTAGGCGACGTAGCCGGGCGTCCTGGCGGTCAGCGAGGCCGCCGCCGTGCCGCCGGCCACCGGGCGGTTGGTCGCCGCGCCGCGTGCGCCGCCGGCGATGCGCAGCTTGGGCAGCACCTGGTAGCTCAGCCAGAGCGCGCCGGTCTGGCGTGGGCTGAGGCCCACGTCGGTGGTCGCCACGGTGACGGCGGTGCCGACCTTGTCGATCTTGGCTTCGTGCAGCCAGGAGTAGGAGAGGTAGATCTCCAGATCCTTGGTCAGGCGGCCCACGACGTCGAACTCCAGGCCCTGCGAGTGGCGCTTGCCGGAGAGCACGGGGAAGGTGCCGGCGAAGTCGGAGTCGGTCGTGCGCTCGTTGTACTTCTCGGTGCGGAAGAGCGCGGCGCGGGTGGAGAGCTGGCCGTCGAACCAGTCGAGCTTGGCGCCCAGTTCGATGTTGCGGCTCTTCTCGGCGCCCACGTCGGCGGTCTGCTGGTTGGTGTACTGGTAGGTATCGGCCGAAGTGTTGAACGAGGTGCCGTAGGAGACGTGGTAGGACTGCGTAGCCGTCGGCTGGAAGAGCAGGCCGAAGCGGCGGCTCCACAGGCCGGGGTAGGAGAGCTTGGATTCGACCGAGTTGCTGGGCGTGGTGGCCGTGGCGTTGGCGTAGCTCAGGCTGTGCATGGTCGCCTTGACCTTGTCGTAGCGCAGGCCGCCGAGCAGCTTCCAGTGTTCGGTCAGCGCGATCAGATCCTGGATGTAGGCGCCGTAGGCGCTGCCGGCGTAGTCGCTGCCCTGGCGGTAGGTGGGCACGGCGGGGGTGACACGGCCGTCGTCCGGCGTGCTGACATTGGTGCCGCCCTTGTTGTAGTTGGTGCCCACGGCGCCGTAGCCGACGAAGCGGTCGGCCGACTCGCGCGAGGCGTCGATGCCGGTCAGCAGGTCATGGCGCATGCCGAGCCACTTGAAGGTATTGCTGTAGTCGCTTTGCAGATAGCTGCCGTCGATGTCGTCCTTGCGGGGCGAGAGGCCCGAGCGCGTCAGCGCGGTGGTGCCCGTGAAGGTGCCGGCCGTCACCGCGGGCGTGCCGCCCGGGCAGGCGCCGGCCGCAGTCAGCGCGGCGCCGCAGTAGCCGGCCGTCGTGCCCCAGCTGTCGCGCTTGTAGTTGCCGCTGCGGAACTGCGTGCGCAGTTCGCCGCCGCCCTCGAAGCGGTGCGTCCAGATGCCCGAGGTGTAGAGCGCCTTGCCACGCAGATAGTCGCTGGCCGTGCCGTAGAAATTGCGCGCCGGAATGTCGGCCGCCACGCTGCCGGACAGATAGCGCAGGCTGGACATGGGCACGTTGTTCACGTTCAGGTAGAAGACGCCGAGCGTGAACTCGTCGCTGCTGCCGATGCCCCAACTGATGGTGGGCGCCACGCCCTGCTTGTCGATGGCGGCGCCGTGGTTGTCGGCGTCCTGGGCCATCACATTGATGCGGATGGCCGCGTCTTCGCCGAGGCGCTTGTTGAAGTCGCCGGTGAGGCGCACGTTGGTGCCGGTACCGCCGGTGAAGACGACCTCGTTCTGGTCGGCCAGCAGGGGCTTCTTCGTCACCTGGTTGATGACGCCGCCCGTCGAGCCGCGGCCGAAGAGCATCGACGCCGCGCCGCGCATCACTTCGATGCGGTCGTAGTTGAAGCTGTCGCGGTCGTACTGCGAGGGGTCCTTCATGCCGTCGATCAGCAGGTCGCCCGTGGTCGCCACCGGGAAGCCGCGCATGCGGATGTCCTGGTCGGTGCCGTTCTCGGTGGCGGCGAAGGTGATGCCGGCCGTGTAGTGCAGGGCCTGCTTCAGCGTTTCCAGCTTCACGTCGTCGATCAGCTTCTCGGTCATCACGGTGACGGACTGAGGAATGTCGCGGATGTCCTGCTTGCCCTTGCCGATGCTGGTCTTGACGGTCTGCAGCGTCTCCTTGCCGGTTTCTTCGGCGGCGGCCTTGACCTTGACGACGGGCAGCATGTCTTCGGCGGCCGGGGCGGATGCCGCCGCAGCGGGCGGCGTGGGCACCTGAGCCTGTTGCGCCAGCGCCGAGCCGGCGGCCAGCATCACGCCGAAGCCGGCGGCCAGCGCGCCCAGCGGCAGCAGGGAGGGGTCGGATTGCGAATGGGACATGGAATCTCCGTGGAAGAAAGCGATGGGGTGTGGTGTGGGGCGGTCAGTTCGCCTCGGGCTCGCTGACGAAGCCGACCTTGGTCAGCCCCGCGTTCGAGGCGTCGCCCAGCGCCTGCGCGACGAAGCGGTAGGGTGCGTCCTGGTCGGCGCGCAGATGGATCTCGGGCTGCGGGTCCTTGCGGCCCTCTTCGGCGAAGCGCTGGCGCGCCTCGGCGCGGCTCAGCGGCTCGCCGTTCCAATACCACTGGCCCGAGGGCGTGATGGCGAACTCGATCTTTTCCGCCTTGGCCACATTCGGCGCAGTGCTGACCTTGGGCAGCTCCAGCTTGACGGCATTGGTCAGCAGCGGCGCGGTGACGATGAAGATGACCAGCAGCACCAGCATCACGTCGATGAGCGGCACCATATTGATCTCGTTCATCGGCGCGCTGCCGCGCTTGCTGTCGAAGGATGCGAAAGCCATGGCTTGCCCCTTACGCTGCCGCCGCCGTCGCGGGGACAGCCGCCGGCTTCAGCGGGCGCACGGCGGCGCCGGGGGCCTCGCCCAGCGTCAGGAAGCTGTGCAGTTCGTAGGCAAAGGCATCCAGCCGCGCCGTCAGCACGCGGTTGCCGCGCGTGAAGGCGTTGTAGGCCATCACGGCGGGGATGGCGACCGCGAGGCCGATGCCGGTCATGATGAGGGCCTCGCCCACCGGGCCGGCCACCTTGTCCAGCGTGCCCGCGCCGCTCATGCCGATGGCCAGCAGCGCGTGATACACGCCCCACACGGTGCCGAACAGGCCGACGAAGGGCGCGGTCGCGCCGATGGTGGCCAGCGTCGTCAGGCCCGATTCCAGCCGCGTGGTTTCCTCGTCCAGCACCTTCTTGATGGTGCGGGTGATGAAATCGTTAGCACTGCCGGCCTCGGCCAGCTTGGCGGCGCCGTAGCGGGCGTGGTGGGCCTGGGCGTGCAGCGCGTGGGCCGTCAGGTGCGAAAAGGGGTCTCGCGCGCCGTGGGTGTTCAGCTCGGCCTGCACGGCATCGAGGCTGCGGGCGTTCCAGAAGAAGTCCAGGAAAGCGCCCGAGCGGCGGTTGCGCAGCCACTGGGCGATGCCCTTGGCGATGATCAGCCCCCAGGACGCGATGGACATGACGACGAGCACGCCCAGCAGGAATTTGCCGACGGCGTCGGACTGGGCGATGAAGTGGCCGAAGCCCGGGGCGGGCGCGGCGGCGACGATGGCGGTGGCATCCATGGTGGTGTGCTTGTGCTTTCGCTAAGGAATCAAAGGTCGTAGCCCAGCGGGGCCAGGGTTTCCCACTCGACGGGCTTGCCGTCTTCCGTCTGCGGGGCGAAGTGGGCGCTGCGGATGTCCTGCAGCGCCTGCTGGTCGAGGCGCTCGAAGCCCGAGGACTTGTGGACGCGGGCGCTCTTGAGCCGGCCGTTCACGTCCACCGTGATGCGCAGCACCACGGTGCCCTGCTCGCGGGCGCGCCGCGAGGCGAGCGGGAAGTTCAGCTTGGGCACGCTGATGTAGCGCACCGCGCTGGGCGGCACGGACTTGATCGGCGGTGGCGGGGCCGGGGGCGCGGGCGGTGCGGGCGGCACGGGCGCCATCACGACGGGCTCGGGCGACAGCGGCGGCGCCGGCTCGGCGACGAAGACGGGCGGCGCCGCCGTGGGCTGGGGTGCGGCGGCGATCAGCGGGATCTTGGGCGGCGGCGTGCGCGGCTGCGGCACGGGCGGCGGCGGGGTCGGCGCGGGGGGCGGCTGGTCGAAGCTGACGAAGATCGGCACGGCCTCGGCGACGACCTGGCGCACCGCGTCGATCTGCAGCAGGCCCCAGCCCGCCGCGACATGGGTCGCCACCGTGGCGGCGACGATGGCGCGCTGCTGGCCGGGCGTCAGCACGCCTTCGTGGCGCGGCGGCGGGGGGAGATTCATCGTCATGACAGCGGACATGGCTCAGGAGTGCAGGCGTGAGGTGCCGCCGTTCGCACAGGTGGCGCACTGGCCGCGCAGCACCACGGTCGGCTCGGGCCGGCCCAGGTCCTGAGCGGCGGCGAGGTCGGCGAGCAGCTTGTCCAGCGCGGGGTTGTGAATGCCCTGGGCGCGATGGCAGCCGCCGCAGACGGAGAAGGCGCTCCAGCGCCGGCCCTGCTTCAGGCTGAACAGGGTGCGGCCTTCGCCGAGGCGGTAGCGCTCGGCGAGGCCGGCGTCGGCGAACAGTGCAAGGTTGGTGCAGACGATGGACAGCGCGATATGTCGCCGTCCGCACCGATCGCGCGGTAGATCTCGTCGCTGGCGAGGCAATGCCCGTCGGCGGCGTGCTCACACAACGCTTCCAGCACGCGCACGCGCGACAGCGTGGCCTTGAGCCCGTGGGCGCGCAGCATGGCTGCGGCGTCAGGCGGGGTGGCAAGCAGGGTCTGGCACGGCGGAGCGCCGTCGCCGGGCTGGTCGAAACGGTGTCTGAAGGCGGTGGGCATGGTGCAGGGAAAGCGGTCTTCCTCTGCTTGCCGCACCAGATTCCCAAAAGGGAACCGTTCTCATTCAGATTCTCAAAAATCCCATTGCGCGCTGAGCCGGGCCGAGCGTGGCGCGCCCGGCGTCAGGTTGTTGTTGTTGTGGGCGAAGGCGGTGTAGCGCCTGTCCAGCAGGTTTTCGAGGTTGAGCTGCAGCCGCCAGCCGGGCGCGGGGGTGAGGAAGAGCGCGCCGTCCCAGCGGACATAGCCGGGCAAGACCACGCGGTTGTCGGTGCTGGCGTAGAGGCCGCTGCGCCCGGTGAGTGCCAGGGCCACGGCCCAGCGGGCGTCCAGCGTCCAGCGGCTCCACAGCGAGGCGCCGTGGCGCGGCACATGGGGCATGGCATTGCCGGCCGGCGCCGCCGCGCTGAGCGACTCGCGGATGCGGCTGTCCTGCCAGGCATAGCTGGCCAGCAGCTGCCAGCCGGGCGCGAGGCGGCCGGCGAGGCTGAGTTCCAGCCCGCGCGTGCGCTGGCCGGCCACGAGCAGCACGCGCTCGGTGGGCGCCTGCGGGTCGGGCACGGCCACGTCGTGGCGGTCCAGCAGGTAGACGGTGGCGCTGGCTTCGAGCTGAGGGGCAGGCGCCCATTTCAACCCGGCCTCGCGGTTGATGAAGCGCTCGGGTGCCAGCCCCTGGGTGGCGGGCGTCAGCAGCGTGAACTGCTCGCCGGCCCGCAGCGCATAGCCGAGGCTGTAGTTGGCATAGGCCGTCCACTCGGGCGCCGGCCGCCACAGCAGGCCGGCGCGGGGCGACCAGAGGCGGTCGCGGCTGGCGAGGCGCTGGCCGAGCTGGCGGTCGTCCACGTCGAGGCGCAGGTCGTCGCGGCGCAGGCCGAGCGTGGCCTGCCAGTGGGGGCCGAGTTGGATCTGGCCCTGCAGATGCAGCGCGAGGGCGTCGAGCACGCTGTCGTTGTCGGGGTCGCTGGCGCGGCGGCGGAAGTCCACCGGCAGCGTGGACACGGGCCTCTCCAGCGGCGCCCAGAGCGTCGTCACCGGCTCGGGCGTCATGAAATAACCCGTCTCGCGGCGGTTGCTGCCCGCCTGCCGGCCCAGTTCCAGGCCCGCCAGCCACTGGTGCGGCCCGGCCCTGCCGCTGAGGTCGATCTGCTGGAAGGCGTTGCGGCGCAGCATGCGGCTGTTGTGGGCCAGCAGCGCGACTTCCAGCCCGTCGTCGCCTGCGCGGATGCTGCCGGGGAAGGCGTTCTGGAAGAACTTCTCGTAGCGCGCCAGCCGGGTCTTGGCCTGCAGGGTCAGGCCGTCGCCGAGGTCGCGGTCGAGTTGCAGATTGAGCGCATCCACGTCGGCGCGGGTGGTGCTGATGTCCGGATTGCCGAAGAAGGCGGCCGGGTCCACGTCCAGCGGCCGGCCGAGGTAGGACGGCACGCCCCGGTCGGCGGTACGGCGGTCGTGGAAATGCTCGAAGCCCAGGCTCAGCAGCGTGTCCGCGCCGGCCCGCCAGGCCAGCACGGGGTTGATGCCGGCGCGGCGCAGGTGGAAATCGTCGCGGTAGCCGCCCGAGTCTTCGGCCAGCAGGTTGAGGCGGGCGGCCAGCGTGGGGCCGAGCGGGCGGTCGAGGTCGAGCGTGGCGCGGCGGGTCTGCTCGCTGCCGGCCTGCAGCGTGAAGCGGCTCGCCGCGGCCCAGCGCGGCTGCTTGCTGATGCGGTTGATGAGGCCGCCCGCCGCGCCATGGCCCACGGCCGCCGCGTTGGGGCCGCGCAGGGCCTCGACGCGCTCGATGTTGTAGAGGTCGCGGTAGTACTGCACGTCGTCGCGCATGCCGTCGAGCAGGAAGTCGGCGGTGGAGAGGTTGCCGCGGAAGACCGGCGTGTCGCGGTTGCCCTCGCCCTGGGCCGAGCCCAGGCCGGGCGCGTAGCGCAGCAGTTCGCTGAGGCTCTGCGGCGCCTGGTCGCGGATGAAGCCGGCCGGCAGCACGGTGACGGCCTGCGGGATGTCCAGCGTCGCCGCCTCGCCGCGCAGCGCCTGCTGGGCGACGGGGTGGTGGTAGGCGCCGTCCTCGCCGCCGCCGTCGGCCTGCACGCGCACCTCGGGGAGCAGGGTCGCCGGGGTCCGGTCGAGGGGATCGGCGCGGCGCTGCAGCGTCAGCGCGGCGCCGTCGCGCACTAGCGCGAGGTCGGTGCCTTGCAGCAACTGCTCGAAAGCCTCGCGCGGCGTGTAGCGGCCGCGCAGCGCCGGGTGGTGCAGGCCGGCGACGAGGCTTTCCTCGACGGCGAAGCCCAGCCCCGCCTGCGCCGCCACGCGGCTGAGGCCGGCGGCCAGCGGGCCGGCGGGCAGGTCGAGGTCCAGCGGCGTTTGCGCATCCGCGCGGGCCGCGCCCCAGGTCAGCAGCACAGCGAGAAAAACAACGGGGAGAAAGGCAGCGCGCTTCACGCGGCGGCGATGCGCACCCAGCCCGGCAGCGGGTGCTGCACCTCGACGGGCAGCGTGCGCGCCAGCATGCGGTAGACCTGATCCAGGTCGCCCAGCGGGAAGGCGCCGACGACGCGCAGCCCCGCCGCCGCGTCGGCGCAGCTCAGCAGGCCGGGCTGGTAGCGGCCCAGTTCCTCGCAGAGCGCCGCCAGCGTCCAGCCGTCCACCACCAGCATGCCGCGCGTCCAGGCGTCGGCGGCGGGCGGCAGGTCGGCGTCCTCACGCACGGCGGCGCGGTCGAAGCGCAGGCGGCGGCCGGCATGCACGCTCACCTGGGCCTCGGCGTCGGCGGGCTGCACGTCCACGCGGCCCTCGAAGACCGAGACGCTGCATTCCTCGCCCTGCTGGCGCACCGCGAAGCGCGTGCCGACGGGGCAGAGCCGGCCGGCCGGCGTGTCCAGGCGCCAGGACGTATTGGCAGTGGCGGTGGCCACCATCAGCTCGCCGCGCAGCAGGCGCACGCCGCGCGCCTCGGCGCTGTCCTGCAGTTGCAGCGCGGTGTCGGTGTTGAGCCACAGGCGCGTGCCGTCGGCCAGCCGCAGTTCGCGCTGTTCGCCGACGCGGGTGCGCACGTCAGCCTGCCACGCCAGCCAGGGCTGCTCGCGCTGCGCCAGCCAGCCGCCCGCGCCCAGCACGCCCACGCCGGCCAACGCGCGCAGCGCCTGCCGGCGCGGCTGCGCGCGGTTGCGCGCCAACGCCTGCGCGGCGGCGGTGCGGTCCAGCACGGCCGGCAGTTGCTGGAAGCGCTGGCTCAGCGCCTCGACGCGCCGCCACGCGAGCACATGGCGCGAGTCGGCGTCCAGCCAGCGGCGCCATTCGGTGCGCTCGTCCGGCGTCGGCGCTCCGCCCAGCGTGGCGAACCACTCGGCCGCCTGCACCAGCATCTCGTCGGTCGGCGCCTCGGCCTCAGCCATGAGTCCTCAGCAGTTCGGCCATCGCCTGGGCCATGTATTTCTTGACCATGCGCTCCGATACGCCCAGCGCCGCGCCGATCTCGGCATAGCCCATGCCTTCGAGCTGGGCCATCAGGAAGGCGCGGGCGGCCTTGGGCGGCAGGCCGGCGAGCAGCGCGTCCACCTCGGCCAGCGCTTCCAGCGCCAGCGCCCGCTCCTCGGGCGAGGGCGCCAGCGGCTCGGGGCGAGCGGCCAGCGCGTCGAGGTAGTCGCGTTCCAGATCCTGGCGGCGCCACAGCGAGACGACGAGGCCATGCGCCACCGTGCTCAGGAAGGCGCGCGGCTCGCGGATGGCGGCACCAGTACCGTTGGCCAGCAGCTTGACGAAGGTGTCCTGCGTCAGATCCTCCGCCTTGTCGTGGCAGCCGAGCTTGCGGCTCAGCAGCCTGCGCAGCCACCCGTGATGCTCGGCATAGAGCCGGCCGAGCGGGTGGAGGGGTGGGGAGCGCATGTCGAGCATTGCTTCTGGGGAACCTTGAATGATAACGATTTCCATTCATTGGCCACACCGGCCAGGCCAGGCCAGCCAATCGAGCCGTCAGCGCCGATAAACTGCCGCCATGACCGCGATCCGCGAACGCACCGTCCTCTTCGCCGACCTGCGCGGCAGCACCGCGCTGTACGAGTCCTTCGGCAATGCCGAGGCCAGCGCGCTCATCACGCAGACGGTGGGCACGGTCAGCGAGGCCGTGCTGGAAAGCGGCGGCCAGCTCATCAAGACCCTGGGCGACGGCCTGATGGCCGCCTTCGAGGCGCCGCGCGACGGCGTGCGCGCGGCCCAGCGCATGCAGGAACTGCTGGAAAAGACCGTGCAGCGCGCCCGCCGCCTGAACGACCCGGCCATGCGCGCGCTGCGCCTGCAGGTGGGCCTCGCACGCGGCGAGGTGGTGGAGCTGAACGGTGACTGCTTCGGCGACGCGGTGAACGTCGCGGCCCGCCTCATCGACCATGCCGGCGACGGCGAGATCCTCGTCACCGCCGAGGTGCTGGCCGGCCTGCACCATGCGTCCAAGGGCCGCTTCCGCAGCCTGGATCGCATCTCGGTGCGCGGCCGCGTCGAGCCCGTCCATGTCTACCGCATGGACGCCGCGCCGCTGGACGCCGCCGCCACCCAGTTCGGCGAGCCGATGCGCTCGCTGGAACCCGACGGCATGCGCCTGATCTGGCACGAGCTGGACCGCGTGTTCGACATCGGCGCCATGCCCATCATCCTCGGCCGCAGCGTGCAGGCCACCTACTGCATCACCGACGCCCGCGTGTCCCGCTCCCATGCCCGCATCGACTGGCAGGGCAGCAGCTTCGAGCTGACCGACCTGTCCTACAACGGCACCTATGTCCGCTTCGGCCAGGAAGGCGAAATCCTCAGCCTCAAGCGCGGCAGTTGCACGCTGCACGGCAGCGGCATCATCGGTCTGGGCGGCCCGCCGACCGACGAGCAGTCGCCCTGCGTGCGCTTCGAGGTGCTGCGCTTCGCCGATACCGAGCCGCAGAATCTGGCCGGCCCCCGGTCGCGGCGTTAGGCCTGTTCAGACCTCAGCCCATGCGCTTTCATCCCGAACCGCCGCCGGTGGACGGCACTCCCGGCGTCGCCGTGCTGCTCTGCAACCTCGGCACGCCCGACGCGCCGACGGCGCCCGCGCTGCGGCGCTATCTGGCGCAATTCCTGTCCGACCCGCGCGTCGTCGAGATTCCCCGGCTCGTGTGGGCGCTGATCCTGCACGGCGTGATCCTGCGCATCCGGCCGAAAAAATCCGCCGCCAAATACGCCAGCATCTGGACACCCGAGGGCTCGCCGCTGAAGGTCTGGACGGAGAAGCAGGCCAAGCTGCTGCAAGGCAGCCTGCGCGTGCGCGTGGCCTGGGCGATGCGCTACGGCGAGCCCGGCATCGCCGCGACGCTGGACGCGCTCAAGCGCGAAGGCGTGCAGCGCGTGCTGGTGCTGCCGGCCTACCCGCAGTACTCCGGCGCGACGACGGCCAGCGTCATCGACGACGTGGCGCGCTGGGCGCTGCGCACCCGCCACGTGCCCGAACTGCGCCTCGTCAACCGCTACCACGACGAGCCCGCCTATATCGCCGCCCTCGCCCAGACCGTGCGCGAACACTGGCAGCTCGAAGGCCGCGCCGACAAGCTGGTGATGAGCTTCCACGGCATGCCCGAGCGCACCCGCCAACTGGGCGACCCCTACCACGACGAATGCCGGCGCACCGGCCGCCTGCTGGCCGACGCGCTCGGGCTGAAGGACGGCGAGTGGCTGCTGAGCTTCCAGAGCCGCTTCGGCAAGGCGCAGTGGCTCACGCCCTATACCGAGCCCAGCCTCGTCGAGATGGCGCGGGGCGGTACCCGGTCGGTCGATGTGATCTGCCCCGGCTTCGCGGCGGACTGCCTGGAAACGCTGGAAGAGATCAACCAGGAAGCCCGCGCCGCCTTCCTGGCGGCGGGCGGGCGCGAGTTCCGCTACATCCCCTGCCTGAACGACCACCCGGCCGGCATCCGCGCGCTGGCGAGCCTGGCCGCACGGCACTTGCAAGGCTGGCAGGCATGAGCGAAGCCATGCGCCTGGACAAATGGCTCTGGGCCGCACGCTTCTACAAGACCCGCGCGCTGGCCGTGGACGAGGTCAACCTGGGCCGCGTACGCGTCGGCAATCAGCCGGTCAAGCCCGCGCGCGACGTGAAGGTGGGCGACGTGCTCAGCATCCGCACCGGCACCGTCACGCGCGAAATCGAAGTACGCGCACTGTCCCAGCAGCGCGGGCCGGCGCCGCTGGCGCAACTGCTCTACGCCGAGACGCCGGCCAGCATCACCGCCCGCGAGGCCGCCGCCGAGGCGCGGCGGCTGGCGCCGGAGCCGGCCGCCACCCTCACCCAGGGCCGGCCGACCAAGCAGGACCGGCGCCGGCTGGCGGACTGGGACCGCTGGTCCGCCGCGCTGGACGATGACGATCAGGGTTGACCCGAGCCAATTCCCCTCTTGAAACCCGGGGGTTTGCACCCCATATCGGCCCGACTGCGAGTTTTCTGCCATGACGAACGACAACCCCACCCCCGACACCGCCGCCGACCCCACGGCGGAAGAACTGAACCCCGAGATCAAGATTGCCGAACTCGAAGGCCGCCTGGCGGAGATGAGCGATGCCTATCTGCGCGCCAAGGCCGAGGTGGAGAACACCCGCCGCCGCGCCGACGACGAGGTCGCCAAGGCGCGCAAGTTCGCCGTCGAGTCCTTCGCCGAGGCCATGCTGCCGGTGATGGACAGCCTGGAAGGCGCCATCGCCACGCCAGGCGCGGCCGTCGAGGTGGTGCTGGAAGGCGTACACGCCACGCGCCGCCAGCTTTCCAGTGCGCTGGAACGCAACAAGGTCGTCGAGGTCAACCCGGCGCCGGGCGCGAAGTTCGACCCGCACCAGCACCAGGCCATCTCGATGGTGCCGGCCGAGCAGGAAGCCAACACGGTCGTCACCGTGCTGCAGAAGGGCTTCCTCATCAACGACCGCGTGCTGCGCCCGGCGCTGGTCACGGTGGCAGCGCCTCGCCAATGACTTGGGGACAGAGCTTGGCGCGCAGCGACAAGCTCTGTCCTCACAAATCCACAGCTCGCCGCCCCTTGAACGGCGACGAGTTATCCACAAATCCAGAACATCCAAGCATTCACCCGGAGCACCAACATGGGAAAGATCATCGGCATTGACCTCGGCACCACGAACTCGTGCGTGGCCGTCATGGAAGGCAACACCACGCGCGTCATCGAGAACGCGGAAGGGGCCCGCACCACGCCGTCCATCATTGCCTACCAGGAAGACGGCGAGATCCTTGTCGGCGCCTCGGCCAAGCGCCAGGCCGTCACCAACCCGAAGAACACGCTGTACGCGGTGAAGCGCCTGATCGGCCGCAAGTTCGCCGAGAAGGAAGTGCAAAAGGACATCGACCTGATGCCCTTCACCATCGCCGCCGCCGACAACGGCGACGCCTGGGTCGAGGTGCGCGGCAAGAAGTACGCGCCGCCCCAGGTCAGCGCCGAGGTGCTGCGCAAGATGAAGAAGACCGCCGAGGACTATCTCGGCGAGGAAGTGACCGAGGCCGTCATCACCGTGCCCGCCTACTTCAACGACGCGCAGCGCCAGGCCACCAAGGACGCCGGCCGCATCGCCGGGCTGGACGTGAAGCGCATCATCAACGAGCCCACCGCCGCGGCGCTGGCCTTCGGCCTGGACAAGCACGGCAAGGGCGACCGCAAGATCGCCGTCTACGACCTCGGCGGCGGCACCTTCGACATCTCCATCATCGAGATCGCCGACGTGGACGGCGAGATGCAGTTCGAGGTGCTGTCCACCAACGGCGACACCTTCCTGGGCGGCGAGGACTTCGACCAGCGCGTCATCGACTACATCATCGGCGAGTTCAAGAAGGACCAGGGCGTCGATCTGACCAAGGACGTGCTCGCGCTGCAGCGCCTGAAGGAAGCCGCCGAGAAGGCCAAGATCGAGCTGTCCAACTCGTCGCAGACCGACGTCAACCTGCCCTACATCACGGCGGACGCGACCGGCCCCAAGCACCTGAACGTCAAGCTGACGCGCGCCAAGCTGGAGAGCCTGGTCGAGGAACTGATCGAGCGCACCATCGCGCCCTGCCGCACCGCCATCAAGGACGCGGGCGTGGCCGTCAGCGCCATCGACGACGTGATCCTCGTCGGCGGCATGAGCCGCATGCCCAAGGTGCAGGAGAAGGTCAAGGAGTTCTTCGGCAAGGAACCGCGCCGCGACGTCAACCCCGACGAGGCCGTGGCCGTCGGCGCCGCCATCCAGGGCCAGGTGCTGGGCGGCGAACGCAAGGACGTGCTGCTGCTGGACGTCACCCCGCTGTCGCTCGGCATCGAGACGCTCGGCGGCGTGATGACGAAGATGATCAAGAAGAACACGACCATCCCGACCAAGTTCAGCCAGACCTTCTCCACCGCCGACGACAACCAGCCGGCCGTGACGATCAAGGTCTACCAGGGTGAGCGCGAGCTGGCCCAGGCCAACAAGTCGCTGGGCGAGTTCAACCTCGAAGGCATCCCGCCCGCGCCGCGCGGCACGCCGCAGATCGAGGTCAGCTTCGACATCGACGCCAACGGCATCCTGCATGTCGGCGCCAAGGACAAGGGCACCGGCAAGGAAAACAAGATCACCATCAAGGCGAACTCGGGCCTCTCCGAGGCCGAGATCGAGAAGATGGTCAAGGACGCCGAGGCCAACGCGGCCGAGGACAAGAAGAAGGTCGAGCTGGTGCAGGCCAAGAACCAGGGCGACGGCATGGTCCACAGCGTGCGCAAGTCCCTGGCCGAGCATGGCGACAAGCTCGACGCCGCCGACAAGGACAAGATCGAGGCTGCGATCAAGGACCTGGAAGAAGCCATCAAGGGCGACGACCAGGCCGCCATCGAGGCCAGGACCGAGACCCTGATGACCGCGAGCCAGAAGCTCGGCGAGAAGATCTACGCCGAGCAGCAAGGCGCGCAGGCCGCGGCGGCGGCAGCGGCTGGTGCCGAGCAGCCGCAGGACGCGCCGCATGCGGAAGCCCAGCGCCCGGCCGACGACAACGTCGTCGATGCCGAGTTCAAGGAAGTCAAGGACGGCAAGTAATCCTCAGCTGACTTCGGCCCGAGAGCGCGTTCGACGCGCCTCGGGCCTTTCCCTTGAAATGAACATGAAGCCCCCAACTCCACTGCGTTCCGCTCCCCCCGAGGGGGCGTCAGTGCCCTTGGGGCGGCCCGGCGGACACTGAGCATGGCATCCAAGCGCGATTACTACGAAATCCTCGGCGTCGCCAAGAACGCGAGCGAGGACGACATCAAGAAGGCCTACCGCAAGCTGGCCATGAAGTACCACCCCGACCGCAACCAGGGCGACGGGGCGAAGAAGGCCGAGGAGCAGTTCAAGGAGGCCAAGGAGGCCTACGAGATGCTCGCCGACGCGCAGAAGCGCGCGGCCTATGACCAGTACGGCCATGCCGGCGTGGACCCGAACATGGGCGCCGGCCGCGGCGGGCCGGGCGCGGAGGGCTTCGGCGGCTTCGCCGAGGCCTTCGGCGACATCTTCGGCGACATCTTCGGCGGCCAGGGCGGCGGCCGGCAGCGCGGCGGCGGCCAGCAGGTCTACCGCGGCAGCGACCTCAGCTACGCGATGGAGATCACGCTCGAAGAAGCCGCGCGCGGCAAGGAGACGCAGATCCGCATCCCGAGCTGGGAAGGCTGCGAGACCTGCAGCGGCACCGGCGCCAAGCCCGGCACCAGCGCCAAGACCTGCGGCTCCTGCGGCGGCTCGGGCACCGTCCACATGCGCCAGGGCTTCTTCAGCATCCAGCAGACCTGCCCGCACTGCCACGGCAGCGGCAAGATCATTCCCGACCCCTGCACGGCCTGCAACGGCCAGGGCAAGGTCAAAAAGCAGAAGACGCTGGAAGTCAAGATCCCGGCCGGCATCAACGAGGGCATGCGCATCCGCTCGGCGGGCAACGGCGAGCCCGGCGTGAACGGTGGCCCGAGCGGCGACCTCTACATCGAGATCCGCATCAAGCCCCACGACATCTTCGAGCGCGACGGCGACGACCTGCACTGCACGATGCCGGTCTCCCTGATCACAGCGGCGCTGGGCGGCGGCATCGAGGTGCCGACGCTGGGCGGCAAGGCCGAGATCGAGCTGCCCGAAGGCACCCAGCACGGCAAGACCTTCCGCCTGCGCGGCAAGGGCATCAAGGGCGTGCGCTCCAGCTACCCGGGCGACCTCTATTGCCACATCTCGGTCGAGACGCCGGTCAAGCTCACCGAGCACCAGAAGAAGCTGCTCAAGGAACTGGACGAGTCGCTGAAAAAGGGCGGCGAGCGCCACTCGCCGAACGCGAAGAGCTGGACGGATCGGGTGAAAGACCTGTTCAAGTAAGCATCACCACGCAGAGAAAGAAAAAACGGGCCGCATTCGCGGCCCGTTTGCATGAAGCGCGCTGCGCCGCCAACTATCAACACCCGGCACCGCCTGAAACGGGCATCATCGGCATCCCCATTCGGGGCGGATTCGACCGTCGAGGAGACCTATCTTGAATTTCAAACAGTTGAAGCTGGGCGCCCGCCTGGGCATCGCGTTCGCGGCCGTGCTGGCCCTGGCCTTGTTCCAGGGCGTCTTCGCCATCAGCCGGCTGGCCGACGTGAACGGCGCGACGCAGGACATCGCCACCAACTGGATGGTCGCCACGCAGGCATTGGGGCGCTACAGCATCGGCGTCAACATCCAGCGCCAGGTGGAAGCCGAGCACGTGATGGCGACGGCCGCCGCCGAGTACGACCCGCTGGAGAAGAAGCTGGCCAATGCCCGCAGCCTCGCCGAGCAGGGCTGGAAGGACTACGTCGCCACCGTGGAGACGAGCGAGGAGCGGGCCCTGGTGGACGCCGTCCAGGCCGCCGAGCGGCGCTACCACGAGACGCAGGCCGCGCTACTGAAAAGCTCCCGCGCCGCCGAGGGCCTGAAGGAAGAGGTCAAGCAGGCCTTCAACGGCGAGTCCGAGCAGGCCGTGCAGGCGCTGTTCCAGGCGATCAACAAGGCCACGGGCTACCAGTCGCAAGGCTCGGACGCGGCCTATGCGCTCTCGCAGGCCGAGTTCTCCTCGACACGCTGGACCGTGATCGCGCTGCTGCTCGTCGCCATTGCCGTGGGTGCGGCGCTGGCGCTGTTCATCACGCGCAGCATCACGCGCCCGGTGGCCGAGGCCGTGCAACTGGCCCGGGCCGTGGCCGGCGGCGACCTGAGCGCCCGCATCGAAGTTCGCTCCGCCGACGAGATCGGCCAGTTGATGCAGGCGCTGGCCGACATGACGGGCAAGCTCGGCGAGATCGTCCACCGCATCCGCAACAGCTCGGACTCCATCGCCACCGGCTCGCAGGAGATCGCCACCGGCAATGCCGACCTGAGCCAGCGCACCGAGGAGCAGGCCAGCAATCTGCAGCAGACGGCGGCATCGATGGAGCAACTGACGGCCACCGTGCAGCAGAACACCGAGGCCGCCAACCAGGCCAGCCAGTTGGCGAGCCAGGCATCCACGGTGGCCGAGCAGGGTGGCCAGGTGGTGGGCCGGGTGGTGGACACGATGGAAGCCATCGCGCAAAGCTCGCGCAAGATCGCCGACATCATCGGCACCATCGACGGCATCGCCTTCCAGACCAATATCCTGGCGCTGAACGCGGCCGTGGAGGCCGCGCGGGCCGGCGAGCAGGGGCGCGGCTTCGCCGTCGTGGCCGGCGAGGTGCGGGCGCTGGCCCAGCGCAGCGCGCAGGCGGCGCGCGAGATCAAGGGCCTGATCACCGAGAGCGTCGAGAAGGTCGAGACGGGTACCGGCCTGGTCGGCACGGCGGGGCAGACGATGGCGGAGATCGTCACCTCGGTGCAGCGCGTCAGCGACCTGGTCAACGAGATCAGCGCCGCCAGCCGCGAGCAGAACTCGGGCATCGGCCAGGTCGGCGACGCGGTGCAGCAGCTCGACCAGGTGACGCAGCAGAACGCCGCGCTGGTGGAAGAAAGCGCCGCCGCGTCGGACAGCCTGCAGCAGCAGGCCCGCCAGCTGGCAGAGGTGGTCGGCTTTTTCCGGCTGGGCCACAACGACCAGAAGCCCGCGCCCGCCGCCCCTGCCGCTCGTTCCCCGCACAAGCCGGCCATCGCCGCGCCCAAGCGCGTGAGCGCCCCGGCCCCCTCGCCTGCGCCCCGCGCCGCGCCGCGCCCGCCGGCGCCCGCCGCCGCCCGGCCCCCTCAGTCAGTCAGCCAGCCCGCCAGCCCGCCGCCGAGCAAACCGGTCGAGGTGGACAACGGCGACTGGGAAACCTTCTGACGATCTTCTGACGGCCGGGCACGGGAGCGTCGGCGCAGCCGCGAGAATGCGGCCCCGCCGCCGCTCCCTTTCCCGCGTCCATGCCCACCCCGATCAAGCGCCTGCTGGCCTGGTTCCAGCCCGACACCTCGCGCCCCCTGACCCAGGCCTGGCTGGCCGCGCTCTGGATGGGCCTGCTCGCCAACTGGCCGCTGTGGCAGCAGTTGCAGGCCATGCCCGAAATCCGGCCGGGCTTCATCCTCGCCTTCATGGGCATGGTCACGGCCGCGACCGGCGCGCTGCTGAGCCTGCTGGCCTGGCCGCGCCTCATCAAGGGCCTGCTGCTCGTGCTGCTGCTGGCCAGCGGCGCGCTGGCCTATTTCATCGGCAGCTACGGCATCGTGTTCGACCCGACCATGGTCACCAACATGATGCAGACCGACGCGCGCGAGACGCGCGACCTGCTGAACTGGCGCCTGCTCGCCAGCCTCGCGCTGCTGGGCGCCCTGCCCGGCTGGTGGCTGCTGCGCCGGCCCGCCGCGCCGGCGCAGGGCTTCGTCAAGCGCCTGGGCGGCAACCTCGCGGCCTGCGCGCTGGGCCTGGCCGCGATGGTGCTGCTGGCGCTGGCCGTGTTCGCCGACCTGTCCTCGACCATGCGCAACCACAAGGCGCTGCGCTACAAGGTCACGCCGCTGAACGCGGTCTATTCGCTGGCCGCCGCCGGGCGCAACCGGCAGGCCGCGCCGAGCGGCCCGCCGGCCGTCATCGGCGCGGACGCGCACCTGCTGCCGCGCGGGAACGGAACTCGGGGCGGGAAGCCGCCGCTGCTGCTGCTCGTCGTCGGCGAGACGGCGCGGGCGATGAATTTCAGCCTCAACGGCTATGCGCGGCCGACCAACCCCGAGCTGGCCCGGCTGCCCGCCGCCAGCCTCGTCAGCCTGCGCCACGTCACGTCCTGCGGCACGGCCACGGCGGCCTCGCTGCCCTGCATGTTCTCGCCGCTGGGCCGCAGCGCCTTCCTCGACCTGAAAGGCACGCAGGAGAACCTGCTCGACGTGCTGCAGCGCGCCGGCCTCGCGGTGCTGTGGCTGGACAACCAGAGCGGCTGCAAGGGCCTGTGCGACCGCATCCCTAACAGCCCGACTGCGCGGCTTCCCGCAGGCGCCGCGCCGCTGCCGGCCGGCCTGTGCAGCACAGACGAACTGGGCGGGCAGGAATGCTTCGACGAGGCCCTGCTGCATGCGCTTGACGCGCGCATCGCCGCGCTGGAGCCGGCGCGCCTGCAGCGCGGCCTCGTGCTGGTGATGCACCAGATGGGCAGCCACGGCCCGGCCTATTTCAAGCGCTCGCCGCCCGAGCTGAAGCCCTTCCAGCCCGAGTGCCGCAGCAATGCGCTGCAGCAGTGCGCGCGCGAAGAGGTCGTCAACGGCTACGACAACACCCTCGTCACCACCGACCGCCTGCTCGCGCGCGCCATCGCCTGGGCGCAGGCGCAGCAGGGCTTCGAGCCCGGGATGCTCTATGTGTCGGACCACGGCGAATCGCTCGGCGAGAACGGCCTGTATCTGCACGGCCTGCCCTATGCGATGGCACCCGCCGAGCAGACCCATGTGCCGATGATCCTGTGGGCGCCCGAGGGCGGCGCCCTGGCCGCCTCGCTCAAGCCCGGCTGCCTCGCCACGCTGCGCGACCGCCCGGCCTCGCACGACAACCTCTTCCACACCGTGATGGGCTGGGTGGGAGCGCGGGCGGATGTCTACAAGCCGGCGTGGGACTTGCTGGCGGATTGCAGGCGTTGAGCCGCGCGGGAAGCTCAGCCCAGATCGCGCAGCGGATGCTCCCCCGCCGCCCACGGGCTGGCGAAGAAGGCGGCCACTTCGGCCGGGTCCACCTCGGCGACGCTGGCAGGCGACCAGCGCGGCGCGTGGTCCTTGTCCACGGCCAGCGCGCGGATGCCCTCGACCGTCTCGCTGCGCGCGGCGCCGCGCAGGTGGAAGCAGTGATGCACGAGGTCGCGCTCCAGGCGCAGATCGTCGGCGAGGCTCAGGCGGCGGCCCCGGCGCACGAGTTCCAGCGTCACGGCCAGCATCAGCGGCGAGCGCTTGAGCAGGGCCGCGTGGGTCAGCTGCGCCCAGTCGTCGCCCGAACCGGCCAGCGAGTCGAGGATGGCGGCGACGGTCGGTTGGCCGAAGTGGCGGTCGATGCGCTCGGCCGCCGCCTTGGGGTCGGACGCAGGGGCGAGATCGACGCGCTCCATCACCGTCGCCACCACATGCTCGGCGCTGGGCTGGGCGCCGTGGCGCAGGTCTTCGATCAGCGCCGGGAACTGCCCGGCGCGCACGAAGACGTCGCCCAGACCCCATTCGATGGCGTCGCCGGCCGCGATGGACTGCCCGGTCAGCGCCAGCCATTCGCCGACGTGGCCGGGGCATTGCGCGAGAAACCAGCCGCCGCCCACGTCGGGGAAGAGGCCGATGCCGGTCTCGGGCATGGCGAGCCTGGAGCGCTCGGTCAGCACGCGCAACTTGGCGCCCTGGCTGATGCCCATGCCGCCGCCCATGACGATGCCGTCCATCAGCGCGACATAGGGCTTGGGGTAGTGGTGGATCAGGTGGTTGAGGCGGTATTCCTCGGTGAAGAAATCGCCGAGCGCCGGGTCGCCGGCATGCGCCGCCTGGTGGAAGAAACGGATGTCGCCGCCCGCGCAGAAGGCCGGCGGCTTGCCCTCACGGCCGGCGCCGAGAACGGCCACGGCCTCGATCTCGGGCCGCGCGGCCCAGTGGCGCAGCAGCGTCGTCATGTCGCGCACCATGGGCAGGGACAGCGCATTGAGCGCCTGCGGGCGGTTCAGCGTGATGAGGCCGAGGCAGCCGTTGACCTCGGCCAGGATCAGGCCCTCGGAGGCCAGGGGCGGGAGCAAGTCGTTCATGCGTTCTTCAATGCAGGTTGGGCGAGGGCCTCGTGCGCGACCAGCGCGGCGATGACGAGGCCGCCGCCGACGAGGGCGGCGCTGCCCGGATTTTCACCGGCGAAGGCCCAGGCCCAGAGCACGCCGAGCAGGGTTTCGGTCAGGCCGAGCAGCGAGATTTCGTGGCCGGGCAGTTCGCGCGCGACGCGCACGACGAGCAGACAGGGCACGGCGAGCTGGAAGACGCCGAGGCCGGCCAGCAGCGCGAGGTCATGCGCGCCGGCCTGCAGCGGCCAGGCGAGCGGCAGTGTGGCGGCCATGGACAGCAACGCGCCGATCAGCACGGCGGGCAGCAAGTCCACGCCGCCGCCGAAGCGTTGCAGCAAACACCAGTTGCTCGCCGCCGCCAGCGGCACGCCGAGCGCGACGAGCACGCCCAGCAGCGGCCCGCCGAGCTGGCCCGCGAACATCCAGGCGATGCCCAGGCCGGCGACGACGATGGCCGCCCAGGTGCGGCCCGCGATGGGCTGGCCGAGGAAGGCGCGGGCGAGCAGCGCCGTCAGCAGCGGCGACAGCGCCATGGTCACCAGCACATTGGCCACCGTCGTCAGCGACAGCGCGACCATGAAGGCCGTGAACATCACCGCCCAGCACAGGCCCGAGGCCCAGACGGCGCGGCGCTGCAAGCCGCCGAGCAGCGCCCGGCCGCGCAGCGCGCCGAGGATGAGGATCAGCGCCAGCGCATTGAAGGCGCTGCGCCAGAAGGTGATCTCGAAGCCGCGCGCCGCGTCCAGATGCCGCGTGACGACGCCCGCCGAGCTCCACAGCAGCGTGACCAGCAGCATCAGCAACACGGCGCTTCGGTGACTCATTGGCAGAGCGCCCCTGAACAGGGGCGCGGGCAATCAACTGACTAGAACCCCCTCCCGGAGGGGGCAGGGGAGCACGCGCGGGCCTGAGCGCCCAGCGCTCAAGCCTCCGCGCGCGCCGCGCGCTTGCGCTCGTTCTCGGACAGGTGGCGCTTGCGCAGGCGCACCGACTTCGGCGTGATCTCGACCAGCTCGTCGTCCTCGATGAACTCGACGCCGTATTCCAGCGTCAGCTCGATGGGCGGGGTGATCTTGATCGCGTCTTCCTTGCCGCTGACGCGGAAATTGGTCAGCTGCTTGGTGCGCGTCGCGTTGACGACGAGGTCGTTGTCGCGGCTGTGGATGCCGACGATCATGCCTTCGTAGACCGGGTCATTGGGCTTGACGAACATGCGGCCGCGGTCGTCCAGCTTGCCCAGCGCATAGGTGAAGATTTCGCCCGCGTCCATGGAGATCAGCACGCCGTTCTTGCGGCTGGCGATCTCGCCCTTGTGGGGCTCGTAGCCGTCGAAGATATTGCTGATGAGGCCCGAGCCGCGCGTCAGGTTCAGGAACTCGTTGCTGAAACCGATCAGGCCGCGCGCCGGGATGCGGTATTCCAGGCGCACGCGGCCGCGGCCGTCCGGCTCCATGTTCACCAGTTCGCCCTTGCGCTCGCCCAGCGCCTGCATGACGCCGCCCTGGTGGTTCTCTTCCACGTCGGCCGTCACCAGCTCGATGGGCTCGCACTTCACGCCGTCGATGTCCTTGAACACCACGCGCGGCTTCGACACGGCCAGTTCATAGCCCTCGCGGCGCATGTTCTCCAGCAGGATGGTCAGGTGCAGTTCACCCCGGCCCATGACCTCGAAGATGCCGTCCTCGCTGGTTTCCGACACGCGCAGCGCGACATTGCTCTGCAGTTCCTTCTGCAGCCGGTCCCAGATCTGGCGGCTGGTGACGTATTTGCCTTCGCGGCCGGCCAGCGGGCTGGTGTTGACGCAGAAGTTCATCGTCAGCGTCGGCTCGTCCACCTTGAGCATGGGCAGGGGCTGCGGGTCGGCCAGGCTGGTGACGGTGACGCCGATGCCGATCTCTTCGATGCCGTTGATGAGCACGATGTCGCCCGGGCCGGCCAGCGCCGTCTGCATGCGGTCCAGGCCCTGGAAGGTCAGCACCTGGTTGATGCGGCCCTTGGTGGTCTTGCCGTCCGGGCCTTCCATGACGGCCACGTCCATGCCCGGCTTGATCGTGCCCTGGCTGATGCGGCCCACGCCGATGCGGCCGACGAAGCTGGAATAGTCCAGCGCCGAGATCTGCAGCTGCAGCGGCGCGGCCGGGTCGCCCTTCTGCGAGGGCACATGCTTGAGGATGGTGCTGAACAGGGCCGACATGTCGGGGCCCCATTGCGCGCCGGGTTCGCCCTCTTCCAGCGAGGTCCAGCCGTTGATGCCCGAGGCGTAGACGACCGGGAAGTCGAGCTGCTCGTCGGTGGCGCCGAGCTTGTCGAACAGGTCGAAGGCGGCGTTGATGACGGCATCGGGCTTGGCGCCGGGCTTGTCCACCTTGTTGACGACGACGATGGGCTTGAGCCCCAGCGCCAGCGCCTTCTTGGTGACGAAGCGGGTCTGCGGCATCGGGCCTTCCTGTGCGTCGATCAGCAGCACGACGCCATCGACCATCGACAGCGCACGCTCCACCTCGCCGCCGAAGTCCGCGTGCCCGGGGGTATCGACGATGTTGATGTGGGTGCCTTCCCAACTGACCGCGCAGTTCTTGGCCAGGATGGTGATGCCGCGCTCGCGCTCGATGGCATTGCTGTCCATCACGGTATCGACGACCTTCTCGTGGTCGGCGAAGGTGCCGCTCTGGCGCAGCAGTTGGTCAACCATGGTGGTCTTGCCATGGTCAACGTGGGCAATGATGGCGATGTTGCGGATCGGGGTGGTCATAGCACTTCTCGGTAAAAACTGATTCAGAGCAAGGCCTGCACTTCGGGCGGCGTCAGCAGGCGGTCGGCGATCAATTCGCCGGCCGTGATGTGGGCGCTGCCGAGGAAGGCACGCGGCTCGGGGCCGTAGACGCGCACGCGCGCGACATCGGGCGCCACCACGCGGCGGCGCAGGCCGGAAAGGAAGCGCGCCGCGTCATGCGTGTTCAGGCGCAGTTCGGGCGCGTCGGCCAGCAGGCGGTCGGGCGAGGTCAGCAGCGCGGCGCGGTCTTCGTCGGGCATGGCCTCGATCTGCGCCAGCGTCACGCTGCCGTCCAGCGTCAGCCCGCCGGAAGCCGTGCGGCGCAGCGCGGCGAGCGAGGCGCCGACAGCCAGCTTCGCGCCGATGTCTTCGGCCAGCGTGCGGATATAGGTGCCCTTGGTGCAGCGAACGTCGAGCGTCACAGTGCCAGCCTGCACGGCGACGATGTCGATGCCGTGAATCGTCACGCGGCGGCTCTTGCGCTCGATCTCGATGCCTGCGCGGGCGTATTCGTACAGCGCCCTGCCCTCGTGCTTGAGCGCCGAATGCATCGGCGGCGTCTGCTCGATTTCGCCGGTGAAGGCGGCGCAGGCGGCTTCGACCTGCTCGCGCGTGATGTGGCCGGCATCGCGGCGTTCCAGCACCTCGCCTTCGGCGTCGCCGGTGGTCGTGCGCACGCCCAAAGCGAGCGTGGCGAGATAGCGCTTGTCGGCATCCAGGCTCGCCTGGCTGAACTTGGTGGCGGCGCCGAAGCACAGCGGCAGCAGGCCGGTCGCCAGCGGGTCGAGCGTGCCGGTGTGGCCGGCCTTCTCGGCGCGCAGCAGCCACTTGGCCTTCTGCAGCGCGTCGTTGCTCGACAGGCCCAGCGGCTTGTCGAGCAACAACACACCATGCAGCGGGCGGCGTTGCACGCGCACGCGGGCAGGCTTCGCGGCGACGGCGGCCTCAGTCATTCGGCTCCTCGTCTTCCGCCGCGCGCGTCGCATTGGCCCTGTTGATGAGGGCCGTCATCTCGGCGGCGCGCTCGGTCGTGCGGTCGAACTGGAAGTGCAGCGTCGGCACCGTGTGGATCTGCAGGCGCTTGAACAGGCCGTTGCGCAGAAAGCCGGCGGCCTCGTTCAGCGCTTCCTGCGTCTTGGCGGCATCGCCGACCAGCACCGAGAAGAAGACCTTGGCATGCGCGTAGTCCGGCGTCACCTCGACGGCGCTGACCGTGACCATGCCGATGCGCGGGTCCTTCAGCTCGCGGATCAGCTCGGCCAGATCGCGCTGGATCTGGTCGGCCACTCGGAAGCTGCGGTTGGGGATGGCGCGTTTGTGTCGCATGGCGTGTTTCCTGAAAGACAAACCCCGCCCCTAACGGGCGGGGTTCCGGGGTTAACCCTCGAACCAGGAGATCAGAGCGTGCGGGCCACTTCCTTGATCTCGAAGAACTCCAGTTGGTCACCTTCCTTGATGTCGCTGTAGTTCTTGAGCTTGATGCCGCACTCGAAGCCTTCCTTGACTTCCTTGACGTCGTCCTTCTCGCGCCGCACCGACTCGACCTCGCCCGTGTAGACCACGGTGTTGTCGCGCAGCAGGCGGAAGCGCGCGCCACGGCGCACCAGGCCGGACGTGACCATCGAGCCCGCCACCGTGCCGATCTTGGACGCGACGAAGACGACGCGGATCTCGGCCGTACCCAGCGCCTCTTCGCGCTGCTCGGGCGCCAGCATGCCGGACATGGCCTTGGTCACGTCGTCCACGGCGTCGTAGATGATGCTGTAGTAGCGCAGATCCACCGCATTGCCCTCGGCCAGCTTGCGCGCGCCGGCATCGGCCCGCACATTGAAGCCGATGATGACGGCCTTGGACGCGATGGCGAGGTTGACGTCGCTCTCGCTGATGCCGCCGACCGCCGCGTGGACGATCTGCACCTTGACCTCGGCATTGCTGAGCTTGAGCAGCGAGGCGGCCAGCGCTTCCTGCGAGCCCTGCACGTCCGACTTGATGATGAGGGGCAGCGTCTGCACGTCGCCCGCGCCCATCTCGTTGAACATGTTTTCGAGCTTGGCGGCCTGCTGCTTGGCCAGCTTCACGTCGCGGTACTTGCCCGAGCGGAAGGTGGCGATCTCACGGGCGCGGCGCTCGTCGGCCAGCACCATGAACTCGTCGCCGGCCTGCGGCACTTCGGTCAGACCTTGAATTTCGACCGGGATGGACGGGCCGGCCTCGGTGGTCGGCTTGCCGTCCTCGTCCAGCATGGCGCGCACGCGGCCATAGGTGGAGCCGGCCAGCACCACGTCGCCGCGCTTGAGCGTGCCGCTCTGCACCAGCACCGTGGCGACCGGGCCGCGGCCCTTGTCGAGCTTGGCTTCGATGACCAGGCCCTTGGCGAGGGACTCGACCGGGGCCTTGAGTTCCAGCACCTCGGCCTGCAGCAGCACCTGCTCCAGCAGTTCGTCGATGCCCTGGCCGGTCTTGGACGACACGCCGACGAAGGGCGCGTCGCCGCCGAATTCCTCCGGCACGACTTCTTCGCCGACCAGTTCGCTCTTGACGCGCTCGACATTGGCGTCGGGCTTGTCGATCTTGGTCATCGCCACCACGATGGGCACGCCGGCCGCCTTGGCGTGGTGGATGGCTTCCTTGGTCTGCGGCATCACGCCGTCGTCGGCGGCACAGACGAGGATGACGATGTCGGTCGCCTTGGCACCGCGCGCGCGCATCGCCGTGAAGGCGGCGTGGCCCGGGGTGTCGAGGAAGGTGATGGTGCCGCGCGGCGTCTCGACGTGGTAGGCGCCGATGTGCTGCGTGATGCCGCCCGCTTCGCCTGCGGCGACGCGGCTGCGGCGGATGTAGTCCAGCAGCGAGGTCTTGCCGTGGTCCACATGGCCCATGACGGTGACGACGGGCGCACGCGGCAGGGCTTCGTGCTGCTGCTCGGCCGTCGTGCCCTCTTCTTCGAGGAAGGCGTCGGGGTCGTCCAGCTTGGCGGGGAAGGCCTTGTGGCCCATTTCCTCGACCACGATCATGGCCGTTTCCTGATCGAGCTGCTGGTTGATGGTGACCATCTGGCCCAGCTTCATCAACTGCTTGATGACCTCGGCGGCCTTGACGGACATCTTGTGCGCGAGGTCGGCCACCGAGATGGTCTCGGGGATGTGGACCTCCTGCGCCTGCATCTCGGCCGGCGGCGTGAAGCTGGACTGGCGGTCGTCGTCACGGCCGCCACGTCGGCCACCGCGGGCCGGTGCGCGCCAGTTGCTGCCGCTGCCCGGACGGCCCGCCGCGCCGCCGCTGCCGGTGGGCTTGCCGCCGCGCTTCTTGTCATCGGCCCAACTGGACGAGAGCTTCTCGGACTTGACCGACTTCTTGTCGCCCGGCTTGCCCGCACCGGCGGACGGCGCGGACGGCGCCGGGGCGCCCGCCTTCTTGTGGATGGTGCCCTTGATGCCGGCGCCTTCGGCGGGCTTGGGTTCCTCGGGCTTCTTGGCGACGAGCACCTTCTTGGGCGCATTCATCATCGCCCGGATCTTCGCGGCCTCTTCCTCGGCGGCCTTGCGCCGGCGGGCGAGGTCGTCCTGCTTCTGCTTTTCTTCGGCGGCGGCATCGACGGCCTTGACGACGCGCAGCGCCGGCTTGGCGGCCTCCGGCGGCGGCGCGACCACTTCGGGGGCCGGCGCAGGAGCCGGCGCTTCGACGGGCTCGGGCGCAGGCGCGGACTTGGCGGCGCGCTTGGCGGCGGCCTTGTTGATGGCAGCGGCCTCGGCAGCGGCGGCGGCGGCACTGCGGGCGCGGGCCTCGGCCTGATCGTCGGCATTGCCGTCGGCCTTCTCCTCCGGCTTGGCGGCTGCGGCGGCCACGGCTTCAGCAGCGGCACGGGCGGCGGCTTCGGCGGCGGCCTCGGCCGCAGCCTTGGCAGCGGCGGCTTCGCGGGCGGCGCGCTCGGCCTCCTCGCGGGCCTTCACCTTGGCGGCGAGTTCCTCTTCCTGGGCGCGCAGCGCGGCGGCCTGGGCCTGGGCCTCTTCCTCGCGGCGCAGCAGTTCGGCCTCGTCGGGGCCGGCGGCGGCCTCGTCGGCGGCGTCGTCGCGCTTGACGAAGGTGCGCTTCTTGCGCACTTCCACCTGGATGGTGCGGGCCTTGCCGGAGGCGTCGGCCTGCTTGATCTCGGTGGTGGACTTCTTGACGAGGGTGATCTTCTTGCGCTCGGTGCCGGCGGTGCCGTGGGCGGAGCGCAGGTGGTCGAGCAGGCGTTCCTTGTCGGCCTCGCTGAGCGAGTCATCGACGGAAGACTTCTTGACGCCCGCGGCTTGTAGCTGCTCCAGCAGCGTGCCGGCCGGCTTGCTCAGCTCGGCAGCGAATTGGGCGACGGTAGTCACGGCCATGTGGGGGTCCTTCAGATTGCTTTCGGTGCGGCGCGGCTTGCGGGGTCAGGTCAGGCGGTGAACCAGTGTTCGCGGGCCTTCATGATCAGCGCGCGGGCGGCCGCCTCTTCCATGCCGGAGAGTTCGACCAGTTCGTCCACGGCCAGGTCGGCCAGATCGTCGCGGGTGTTGATGCCGCCCTCGGCCAGCTTGGCCAGCAGTTCGGGCGTGACGCCTTCGAGGTCGCGCAGGTCTTGCGACACTTCCTCGACCTTCTCTTCCTTGGCGATTTCCATCGTCAGCAGCGCGTCCTTGGCACGGGTGCGCAGCTCGGTGACGGTGTCCTCGTCGAAGGCCTCGATTTCGAGCATTTCCTGCATCGGCACGTAGGCGACTTCTTCGAGGCTGGTGAAGCCCTCGGCGATGAGGATGTCGGCGACCTCGGCGTCCACGTCGAGCTTCTCGACGAAGAGCTTGCGCACCGATTCGGTTTCCTGCTCGTGCTTGGCGGCGGATTCCTCGGCGGACATGATGTTGATGCGCCAGCCGGTCAGCTCGGACGCGAGGCGCACGTTCTGGCCGCCGCGGCCGATGGCGATGGCGAGGTTTTCCTCGTCCACCACCACGTCCATCGCATGGCGTTCCTCATCGACGACGATGCTCTGCACATTGGCCGGGGCCAGCGCGCCGATGACGAACTGGGCCGGGTCTTCGCTCCACAGCACGATGTCCACGCGCTCGCCGGCCAGCTCGGTCGTCACGCCGTTGACGCGCGAGCCGCGCACGCCGACGCAGGTGCCGATGGGGTCCACACGGCGGTCATGGCTGACGACGGCGATCTTGGCGCGCGAGCCGCTGTCGCGGGCGCAGCTCTTGATCTCCAGCAGGCCCTGTTCGATCTCGGGCACTTCCTGCGCGAAGAGTTCCTTCATGAACTCGGGCGACGAGCGCGACAGCATGATCTGCGGGCCGCGCTGCGTCGGGTCCACGCCGAGGATGACGGCGCGCACGCGGTCGCCGGTACGCAGGTTCTCCTTCGAGATCATCTCGCTGCGCTTGAGCCTGCCTTCGACGCGGCCGCTCTCCACGATGATGTCGCCCTTGTCCAGGCGCTTGACGGTGCCGACGAAGATCTTCTCGCCGCGCGACATGAAGTCGTTCAGCAGCTGCTCGCGCTCGGCGTCACGGATTTTTTGCAGGATGACTTGCTTGGCGGCCTGGGCACCGATGCGGCCGATGGGCACGGACTCGACGGGCTCCTCGATGTGGTCGTCCACCTCGATGTCGGCAATCTGCTCCTGGGCCTCGAACAGCAGAATCTCGGCATCGGCATTCTGCAGGCCGGCCTCGTTGGGCACGACATGCCAGCGGCGGAAGGTCTCGTATTCGCCGGACTCGCGGTCCACGCTGACACGGATGTCGGACTCAGCGCCGTAAAACTTCTTGGTGGCCGAGGCCAGCGCGGCTTCCACCGCACCGAACACGACATCGCGCTCCACGCTCTTCTCGCGCGAGATCGCGTCCACCAGCATCAACATTTCGCGGTTCATTGCTTGAGATCTCCGTCAACCTTGTCTTGGCCGGGCGCCGCCGCGTCAGGCGCACCCGCTCGTTTCTTCACCGGCGCCTTCTTGGGCTTGATGACGCCCCGCTGGCCCGGCTTGCGGTCGGGCGCCGGCTCGCCGCCGCGCCCCTTGAAACTGAACGCCGGCACGAGGCGCGCCTCGCGCACCTCGTCGAGCGTGAAGTCCAGCGCCTGCTCGGCCGCGCCGTCGTCGAACACCAGGCGCCAGGCCTGCTCGTCCGCCGCCCCCGGCTGCGCGCTCAGGGCGCCACGGTATTTCTTGCGGCCCTGGAAGGGCAGCTTCAATGTGATGTCGATCTCCTGGCCGGCGAAGCGCGCGTAGTGCGCGGCGTGCTTCAGCGGCCGGTCCAGCCCCGGCGAGGACACTTCGAGCCGGGCGTAATCGAAACCCTCGACTTCCAGCACATACTGCAGCTGGCGCGTCAGCTTCTCGCAGTCGTCCACGGTGATCAGTTCGCCGGCGTCGGCCTGGGCCGGCAGCTTGTCGATCGTCACGCGCAGCAGTCCGCCGGCACTGCGTTCGCAGTCCACGAGTTCGTAACCGAGGCCGGTCACGGTCGTTTCAACAGCGGTTTGCCAACTCATGCGGGTGCGTGCGGGGTGTGTGAAAAGCGAAAAAGCAAAAAAAATGGGCTGGATGAATCCGCCCACTCGTTCACCAGAATCCTGCGCCGGGGGATATCGTCCGGGGCTCGTTGAAAGACTCCCAAGGGAAATCTCTCATTTCGGGTGAAGCCGGGATTGTACTGTGCAAGTCCCGTGCCGGCAAGTCGCCACGCGCGGCGCATGCCAGAATCGCGGGCTGTCCAAGACCTCACAGGAGACAAGAATGGGCTTTCTCGCCGGCAAGCGGCTGCTGATCACGGGCGTGCTGTCCAACCGCTCCATCGCCTACGGCATCGCCCGCGCCTGCCACCGCGAAGGGGCCGAGCTGGCCTTCAGCTACCAGGGCGAGCGCTTCAAGGAGCGCATCAGCGAGTTTGCGGCCGAGTTCGGCTCCACGCTGGTCTACGACTGCGATGTGACCAGCGACGAGCAGTTGCAGGCCCTGTTCGGCCAGTTGGGCGAGGTCTGGCCCGAGTTCGACGGCTTCGTCCACTCCATCGGCTTCGCGCCGCGCGAGGCCATCGCCGGCAACTTCCTCGACGGCATGACGCGCGAGAACTTCCGCATCGCCCACGACATCTCGGCCTACAGCTTCCCGGCGATGGCCAAGCTGGCCGCGCCGCGCCTGCGCGCCGGCGCCGCGCTGCTGACGCTGAGTTATCTGGGCGCCGAGCGCTTCGTGCCCAACTACAACACGATGGGCCTGGCCAAGGCCAGCCTGGAAGCCAGCGTGCGCTACCTGGCGCACGCGCTGGGCGAGAACGGCGTGCGCGTGAATGGCATCTCGGCCGGCCCGATCAAGACGCTGGCGGCCTCGGGCATCAAGGACTTCGGCAAGCTGCTGAGCCAGTTCGCCGCTGCCACGCCGATCCGCCGCAACGTGACCATCGAGGACGTGGGCAACACGGCCGCCTTCCTGCTGTCGGATCTGGCGGGTGGCATCAGCGCGGAAATCATCTACGTGGACGGCGGCTTCAGCCACGTCGCGCTGGCCGGCGAGTAAAGCCGCACGCTCACGCAACAAGGGCTCCTTCGCGGAGCCCTTGTTCATTACTGCTTCACGCAGTCCACGTAGTAGTGGCCGCGCCCCGTCTCCTCGTCCACCTCGTGCACGAGGCCGTGCACGTCGGTCGCAAAACCGGGGAAGCGGGAGTTGAAGCTGCGCGTGAACTTCAGATAGTCCACGATCTTCCTGTTGAAGCGCTCGCCGGGGATCAGCAGCGGGATGCCCGGCGGGTAAGGCGTCAGCAGCGAGGTGGTGATGCGGCCTTCCAGTTCGTCGATGCCGACGCGCTCGGTCTTGCGCTGAGCGATGTGGGCATAAGCGTCGGTCGGCGTCATGGCCGGCTGCAGGTTGGAGAGGTACATCTCCGTCGTCAGCCGGGCGATGTCGCCCTCGGCATAGGCCTGGTGGATGCTCTGGCAGAGGTCGCGCAGGCCCATGCGCTCGTACTTCGGGTATTGCGCGCAGAACTCCGGCAGGATGCGCCACAGCGGCGCGTTCTTGTCGTAGTCATCCTTGAACTGCTGCAGCGCCGTCAGCAGCGTGTTCCAGCGGCCCTTGGTGATGCCGATGGTGAACATGATGAAGAAGGAGTACAGGCCCGTCTTCTCGACCACGACCCCATGCTCGGCGAGGAATTTCGTGACCACCGAGGCCGGGATGCCGGTGGCGGCGAAGCGGCCTTCCATGTCCAGCCCCGGCGTGATCAAGGTGCACTTGATCGGGTCCAGCATATTGAAGCCTTCGGCCAGCGCGCCGAAACCATGCCATTCCTCATCGGCGTGCAGCATCCAGTCGGCCGCCACGGGCTCGCTGCCCTCCTCGGCACGCAGAAAGTCCGGCCCCCAGACGCGGAACCACCAGTCGTCACCGTAATCGGCCTCGACCTTGCGCATCGCGCGGCGGAAGTCGAGCGACTCCTTGATGCTCTCCTCGACCAGCGCCGTGCCGCCGGGCGGCTCCATCATCGCGGCGGACACGTCGCAGCTCGCAATGATCGAGTACTGCGGGCTGGTGCTGGTGTGCATCAGGTAGGCCTCGTTGAACAGGTGCTTGTCGAGCTTGACCGTCTGCGAGTCCTGCACCAGCACCTGCGAGGCCTGCGAAATGCCGGCCAGCAGCTTGTGCGTGGACTGCGTCGCATAAACCACGGCTTCCTTCGGGCGCGGGCGGTTCTTGCCCATCGCATGGAACTGGCCGTAGAAGTCGTGGAAGGCCGCGTGCGGCAGCCAGGCCTCGTCGAAATGCAGCGTCGGGATGTAGCCGTCGAGCTTCTTCTTGATCGTCTCGGTGTTGTAGAGCACGCCGTCGTAGGTGCTCTGCGTCAACGTCAGGATCGCGGGCTTGACGGTGGCCGGGTCCACGCCGGCCAGCAGCGGGTTGGCGGCGATCTTGGCGCGGATGGCCTCGGGGCTGAACTCGCTCTCGGGGATGGGGCCGATGATGCCGTAGTGGTTGCGCGTCGGCGGCAGGAACACGGGGATCGCGCCGCACATGATGATGGCGTGCAGATTGCTCTTGTGGCAGTTGCGGTCGATGACCACCACGTCGCCCGGCGCCACCGTGTGGTGCCACACCATCTTGTTGGACGTGGACGTGCCATTGGTGACGAAGAAGCAATGGTCGGCATTGAAGATGCGCGCCGCATTCTTCTCGCTGGCCGCGACGGGCCCGGTGTGGTCCAGCAACTGGCCGAGCTCCTCGACGGCGTTGCACACGTCGGCGCGCAGCATGTTCTCGCCGAAGAACTGGTGGAACATCTGGCCGACCGGGCTTTTCAGGAAGGCCACGCCACCGGAGTGGCCCGGGCAGTGCCAGGAGTAGGAGCCGTCGGCCGCATAGTCCATCAGCGCCTTGAAGAAGGGCGGCGCGAGGCCGTCCAGATAGCTCTTGGCCTCGCGGATGATGTGGCGGGCCACGAACTCCGGCGTGTCCTCGAACATGTGGATGAAGCCGTGCAATTCGCGCAGCACGTCGTTGGGCAGATGCTGGCTGGTGCGCGTCTCGCCGTAGACGTAGATCGGGATGTCGGGGTTGCGCAGGCGGATTTCCTGGATGAACTTGCGCAGGCTCAGCACGGCGGGCCCGAGTTCGGGGCCGGTGGTGAACTCCTCGTCGTCGATGGACAGGATGAAGGCCGACGCGCGGCTCTGCTGCTGGGCGAACTGCGACAGGTCGCCGTAGCTCGTCACGCCCAGCACTTCCATGCCCTCTTTCTGGATGGCCTCGGCCAACGCTCGGATGCCCAGGCCCGAGGTGTTCTCGGAGCGGTAGTCCTCGTCGATGATGACGATGGGGAAGTGGAAACGGATCATCGCGTGCCTCCAGCGGGCGGGCTCAAAAAACGAAGCGGCGAAGTGTAGGGCCGCAGCATGTCGGGGCCATGTCGTTTTCGGTCCCATTTCCACGGGTGCCGCGCCCTACACTGCCCATTCATTGCACACGGCCAGGGAGACGTTGATGGACTGGAATGGCGCCACCGGCTGGTGGATTGCTGCGGGCCTGCTGGTGGCGGCCGAACTGACCACCGGCAGCTTCTATCTGCTGATGCTCGCGCTGGGCGCGGCTGCAGGCGCCGTGGCCGCGCACCTGGGCCTGGGGGCCACCAGCCAGATGCTGGCGGCGGCCGCCATCGGCGGTGCGGCCACCTTCGGCTGGCACCGGCGCCGCCGCCGGCTGCACCAGCCCGCGCCCGCCGCCAGCAACCCCGACGTGAACCTCGACATCGGCCAGGCCGTGCAGGTCGATGCCTGGTCGGCCGACGGGCTGGCGCAGGTGCAGTACCGCGGCGCCGCCTGGTCGGCACGCTACATCGGCCCCGCCCCGGCGCAGGCCGGGCGGCACGTCATCCGCGCCATCGAAGGCAGCCAGTTGCTGCTGGATCGTTGATTGTTGTTATTGCAGAGGCACGCATGGAATTCACACAAATCGCACTCGTCATCCTCGTCATCGCCGCCATCTTCGTGGTCCGCTCGATCAAGGTCGTGCCGCAGCAACACGCGTGGATCGTCGAGCGCCTGGGCAAGTACCACGCGACGCTGACCCCGGGCCTGAACATCCTCGTGCCCTTCGTGGACAGGCTGGCCTACAAGCACTCGCTGAAGGAAATCCCGCTCGACGTGCCCAGCCAGGTTTGCATCACCAAGGACAACACCCAGCTGACCGTGGACGGCATCCTCTACTTCCAGGTCACCGACCCGATGCGCGCCAGCTACGGCGCGAGCAACTACGTCGTGGCGATCACGCAGCTCGCGCAGACGACGTTGCGTTCCGTCATCGGCCGCATGGAGCTGGACCGCACCTTCGAGGAACGCGACGTCATCAACAGCTCCGTCGTGCAGGCGCTGGACGAGGCGGCGCTGAACTGGGGCGTCAAGGTGCTGCGCTACGAGATCAAGGACCTGACGCCGCCGCCCGCCATCCTGCACTCCATGCAGGCGCAGATCACCGCCGAGCGCGAAAAGCGCGCGCTGATCGCCGCATCCGAGGGCCGCCGCCAGGAGCAGATCAACATCGCCACCGGCGAGCGCGAGGCCGCCATCGCCAAGTCCGAGGGCCAGAAGCAGGCCGAGATCAACAAGGCCCAGGGCGAGGCCGCCGCCATCACGGCGGTGGCCGAGGCCACGTCGGACGCCATCCGCAAGATCGCCGCCGCCATCGAGCAGCCGGGCGGCGGGCAGGCGGTACAGCTCAAGGTCGCCGAGAAAGCCGTCGATGCCTATGCGCAACTGGCGCAGAAGAACAACACGATGATCGTGCCGGGCAATATGACCGAAGTCGCCGGCCTGATCGGCACGGCGATGGCCCTGCTCAAGGCCGGCGGCGCCTCGAAATGAGCTATGATCGCGGGCTTGCAGGAGAGGTGGATGAGCGGTTTAAGTCGCACGCCTGGAAAGCGTGTGTGGGTTAATAGCCCACCGCGGGTTCGAATCCCGCCCTCTCCGCCAAGAGAAGCAGCGCCAAGCAGCATGATCGGGCCCGCCAGGGCCCGTTTTGCTTTCCGCAACGCCGCAATTCACGCAATTCATCCACGGGAAAACGCAATTCGTCGCGCGGCGCTGGTTTGCGACCCCTGCTTGCGGAACACTGCAATGTGTGCCTCGCCGTCCGCGAGGCGGGAGTTGGTGAGATGACTCGACTGCTGAGGGGATGGATGGGTCTGTGCCTGGCGCTGGGCCTGGTAGCCGGCGGATTGCCGGCGCAGGCCAGCGAGGTCGTCAAGCTGGCGCGCCTGGTCGTCAGCGGCAAGCGCGGCCCCAGCGAGGCACCCCGCACCAGCCCGGCCGAGACCCGCCCCGCGGGCGGCGGCTCGCAGGCCCATGACAGCGGCGGCAGCGACGCGGCCGGCACGGCGCCAACCCCCACGCGTGGCGTTTCCTGACGTTCATTTCTTCAAACCCACCAAACAAAATGCGCCGAATCCCGCAAGGGTTTCGGCGCATTGTCATGGGTGGCGGAGTGGACGGGGCTCGAACCCGCGACCCCCGGCGTGACAGGCCGGTATTCTGACCAACTGAACTACCACTCCGCGTGGGATGAATTCGGATTCGCCTTTCAGCCAATCCCAAGCTCATCAAACTCGCCCGTCTTGCGACGGAAATCTGGCGTCCCCTAGGGGATTCGAACCCCTGTAATCACCGTGAAAGGGTGGTGTCCTGGGCCTCTAGACGAAGGGGACAGATTTGAGCTGCAAATAAAAACGGCCAACGAATTGGCCGTTCTTTTTATCGGGCGGGCCCGATGGAATCCTTGGCGGAGTGGACGGGGCTCGAACCCGCGACCCCCGGCGTGACAGGCCGGTATTCTAACCAACTGAACTACCACTCCGCGTGGGATGAATTCGGATTCGTCTTACGACAAACCCCAAGCTCATCAAACTTGGCGTCCCCTAGGGGATTCGAACCCCTGTAGCCACCGTGAAAGGGTGGTGTCCTAGGCCTCTAGACGAAGGGGACGAATCCTTCGCGACTTGAACCGCGCGCCACTTGTTCCCTGAGGAAACTTGGTGGAGGTAAGCGGGATCGAACCGCTGACCTCTTGCATGCCATGCAAGCGCTCTCCCAGCTGAGCTATACCCCCGTTTTGATTTGCCAGACCACCGTTGCCGGTTTTGCTAGCGAATCGCTTCGTTTGCAGCGCTGTTCAAGCGAGACCAAGAGTATATGTCGATTTTCAGGACGATTGCAAGCGTTCGAGCACTTTTTTCTTGTCGAACAGCGCCAGCACCGCATCGACGCTGGGCGTCTGCGCGCGGCCGCAGACGAGGACGCGCACCGGCACCGCCAGTTGCGGCATCTTGAGGCCGGTGGCGGCCAGCGTGTCTTTCAGCGCCTGCTGGATGGCGGCCTTGTCCCAGTCGGCCAGCGCCTGCAGCCGCTCGGCCAGCGCAGCCAGCGCGGGACGTACGGCGTCCGTGAGGTGGGTGGCGCGGTCCTCGGCGGACAGTTCGACGGGCGCGAAATACATCGCCAGCCAGTCAGCCAGCGCAGCGACGGTCGCGCAGCGGTCTTTGAACAAGCCGACTTTGGGCTGCACCTCGGCCAGCGTCGCGGCGATGCCGCGCGCGGCCAGTTGCTCGACGGCCAGCGCCGCCAGCCGCGCTTCGTCGCTCTGCTTGACGTAGTGGCCGTTGACCCAGTCCAGCTTGGCCGGGTCCCACTGCGCCGGGCTCTTGGACAAATGCGAGCCGTCGAACCAGCTCACCATCTGCTCGGCCGAGAACAGTTCGTCGTCGCCGTGGCTCCAGCCCAGGCGGGCGAGGTAGTTCAGCATCGCCTCGGGCAGATAGCCGTTGGCGGCGTAGTCCATCACGCTGACGGCGCCGCGGCGCTTGGAGAGCTTGAGGCCGTCGTCGCCGAGGATGATGGGCAGGTGGCCGAAGCACGGCAGCGGTACGCCCAGCGCATTGAAGATGTTGATCTGCCAGGGCGTGTTGTTGACGTGCTCGTCGCCCCGGAAGACGTGGCTGATGCGCATGTCCCAGTCGTCCACGACGACGGCGAAGTTGTAGGTCGGCACGCCGTCCTGGCGGACGATGATGAGGTCGTCGATCTCGCGGTTGTTGATCGTGATCGGGCCTTTGACGAGGTCGTCCCAGCTCACATCGCCGTCCACCGGGTTGGCGAAGCGGATGACGGGCTTCACGCCCTCGGGCGGCGCGGGCAGCGTCTTGCCGGGCTCGGGGCGCCAGCGGCGGTCGTAGAGGGTTTTTTCGCCGCGCGCGCGCTGGGCCTCGCGCATCGCGTCGAGGTCCTCGGGCGTCGCGTAGCAGCGGTAAGCCTTGCCTTCGGCGATCAGTTGCTCGACGACGGCCTGGTAGCGGTCGAGGCGCTGCATCTGGTAGACCGGGCCCTCGTCGTAGCTCAGGCCCAGCCAGTGCATGGCCGCGATGATCTGATCGACCGAGTCCTGCGTGGAGCGGGCCACGTCGGTGTCCTCGATGCGCAGCAGGAACTCGCCGCCGTGGTGGCGGGCATAGGCCCAGGAGTAGAGCGCCGTGCGGGCCGTGCCGAGGTGCAGGAAGCCGGTGGGCGACGGCGCGATGCGGGTGCGGATCTTGTCGAAGGTGCTCATGGTGTGTTCAACGTGGCCAGCCCGCGCAGCAAGTCGTCGCAGAGGTCATCGACGTGTTCGAGGCCGACGGACAGCCGCAGCAGGCCCTGGCCGATGCCGGCGGCCTGGCGCTGCGCTTCGGAGAGGCGGCCGTGCGAGGTGGTCGCGGGGTGGGTGATGATGGATTTGGTGTCGCCGAGGTTGGTGGCGATGGAGATGACGCGCGTGCTGTCGATGACATGGAAGGCGGCGGCGCGCGCGGCCTCGGGGCTGTCGCCTTTCAGCTCGAAGGACAGCACCGCCCCGCCCTGCCCATGCTGCTGGCGCATCGCCAGCGCGTGCTGCGGGTGCGAGGGCAGCGCCGGGTAGTGGACGCGCGCGACCTCGGGCCGCGCCTCCAGCCAGCGGGCGACGGCCAGCGCCTGTTCGCCCTGAGCCTTCATGCGCAGCGCCAGCGTTTCCAGGCCCTTGAGCACGACCCAGGCGTTGAAGGGCGCCAGCGTCATGCCGACGGTGCGCAGGATGGGGCCGAACAGGTCGCGGATCAGCGCATTGGGGCCGCACAACGCGCCGGCCATCACGCGGCCCTGGCCGTCCATGAACTTGCTGGCCGAGTGCATCACGAGGTCGGCGCCCAGCTCGGCGGGGCGTTGCAGCGCGGGCGTGCAGAAAGTGTTGTCCACCACCAGCAGCGCGCCGGCCGCATGGGCCATGTCGGCCAGCGCGCGGATGTCGCAGACCTCGGTCAGCGGGTTGGTCGGCGTCTCGGCGAAGAAGAGCTTGGTCGTCGGGCGGACGGCGGCCTGCCACTCGGCGAGGTCGGTCTGCGAGACGAAGCTGGTCTCGACGCCGAACTTGCCGAACTCCTTGGCGAAGAGGTTGATCGTCGAGCCGAACACCGAGCGCGAGCAGACGACGTGGTCGCCGGCCTTCAGCAGGCCCAGGGCCAGCAGCAGGATGGCGCTCATGCCGGTGGACGTGGCGATGGCGCCCTCGGTACCTTCCATCGCGGCGAGGCGCGCTTCCAGACTGCGCACGGTCGGGTTGCTGGTGCGCGAGTAGGTGAAGTCCTCGGCGTTGGAGAACTTGCGCGCCGAGGTGGCGGCGTCTTCCTGCACATAGGCCGTGGTCAGGAACAGGGCCTCGGCGTTCTCGCCATGCTGGCTGGGCGGCAGCGCGGTGCGGACGGCCAGCGTCTCGGGGCGCAGGCCTTCGGGCAGGGAGCGCTGGGTCATACCTCGCTCCCGCTTTGCAGCGCGAGGCGGCTGCGCGCGTCGGCGTCTTCGTCGCCGGGTTGGCTCTGGCGCTGCTCGCGGATGGCGGCGAAGTCCGCCAGGCTCACGTCGCCGGTCACGTAATGCCCGTCGAAGCAGCTCGCCTCGAAGCCGGCAAGGCCCGGGTGCAGTGCGGCAACGACGCGCTTCATCGCGTCCACGTCCTGGTAGATCAGCGCGTCGGCGCCGATGTATTCGCGGATCTCCTCGATGCTGCGGCCGTGGGCGATCAGTTCTTCCTGCGTCGGCATGTCGATGCCGTAGACGTTGGGGAAGCGCACCGGCGGCGCGGCCGAGGCGAGATAGACCTTGCGCGCGCCGGCCTCGCGGGCCATCTGCACGATCTCTTTCGACGTGGTGCCGCGGACGATGGAGTCGTCCACCAGCAGCACATTGCGGTTCTTGAATTCGAGGCCGATGGCGTTGAGCTTCTGGCGCACGCTTTTCTTGCGCGTGCCCTGGCCCGGCATGATGAAGGTGCGGCCGACGTAGCGGTTCTTCACGAAGCCCTCGCGGTAGGGTTTGCCGATGCGGTGCGCCAGTTGCATGGCAGACGGGCGGCTGCTCTCGGGGATGGGGATGACGACGTCGATGTCGCTCGGCGGCATGGTCGAGATGACGCGCTGGGCCAGGGTCTCGCCCATGTTCAGCCGCGCCTGGTAGACCGAGATGCCGTCCATCACCGAGTCCGGCCGCGCGAGGTAGACGAACTCAAACATGCAGGGGCTGAGCAGGGGCGCGTCATTGCACTGCTGGCTGTGCAGCCTGCCGTCCATGTCCACGAACAGCGCCTCGCCGGGCGCCACGTCGCGCTCCAACTGGTGGCCCGTACCTTCCAGCGCGACGCTCTCGCTGGCGACCATGAAGTCGCCATTGGCCGAGCGGCCGAAGCACAGCGGGCGGATGCCGAAGGGGTCGCGGAAGGCCAGCAGGCCGTGGCCGGCGATCAGCGCGATGACGGCATAGCTGCCCTTGATGCGCTTCTGCACGGCGCGCACGGCGGCGAAGACGGCCTGGGGCGTCAGCGGCAGTTCGCGCGCGACCTGCTCCAACTCGTGCGCCAGCACATTGATGAGGACTTCGGTGTCGCTCTCGGTGTTGATGTGGCGGCGGTCGATGGCGAAGAGTTCGTCCTTCAGCGCATGCGCATTCGTCAGATTGCCGTTGTGGACGAGGACGATGCCGAAGGGCGCGTTGACGTAGAAGGGCTGGGCCTCTTCCTCGCTGTAGGCATTGCCCGCGGTCGGGTAGCGCACCTGGCCCAGGCCGATATTGCCCGGCAGCGCGCGCATATTGCGGGTGCGGAACACGTCGCGCACCATGCCGCGCGCCTTGTGCATAAAGCATTTGTTGCCCTGCATCGTGACGATGCCGGCCGCGTCCTGGCCGCGGTGCTGCAGCAGCAGCAGCGCGTCGTAGAGCAACTGGTTGACGGGAGAGGCCGCGAGAGTGCCGACGATGCCGCACATGGCGAGAGTCCTTATTCGGTCGATGCCGCCTCAGAGGGCGTCATCGAGCGGGAGATGAAACGGGCGAGGGGTTCGGGCAGCAGCGGCGCGAGGTCGTGCAGCACGCCGGCCAGCACGGGCGCGGCGCGCGAGGCCCGCCAGGTGGACGATTCGGCCAGCGGCGACGCGCCGATGACCAGCACCAGCAGCAGCGCGACGAAGACGCCGCGCAGCGCGCCGAAGCCGGCGCCGCCGAGGCGGTCGATGACGGACAGCGGCGTCGCGTGGATCAGCATCTTGACGAGGCGGGTGGCGAGGCTCCACACGAGCAGCACCGCGAAGAAGGCCAGCACCAGCGCGACGAGATGCACGGCCGAAGGGCCGAACTTGCCCTCGGGCAGCAGCGCCTCGACCAGCGGCGCCAGCGGCGGCGCCGCGAAATAGGCCACCACCCAGCCGGCCAGCGACATCAGCTCGAACGCGAGGCCGCGCCACAGGCCGATGCCGACCGAGATCAGCAGCAGTCCGGCCAGCGCGAGATCGACCCAGCTCAGTTCCATGGCGGATTCGTTCACACCCTCTTAGAGCGTCAGGATCGCGCCGGGCAGGCCGGCGCCCTTGAGCTTGGCTGCCGCGCGCTCGGCCTCGTCACGGCTGGCGAAGGGCCCCAGGCGCACGCGCACGCGGCGGCCCTCGGCCGTGTCCACGGCCTGGGCATAGGTCTTGAGGCCGAGCTTCTCGACCTTGTGGCGCACGTCCTGCGCAGCCTTGTTCTCGCCGTAGGCGCCGACCTGGACGATGTAGCGGGCAGCGGCGGGCGCGGGCTTAGCGGGCTCCCTGCCTTCCAGCAGGGCCTGGGCGCGGGCGCCGTCGTCGGTGCGGGGCTTGGCTTTTTCTACAGGCTTCTCGGCGGACTTCTCAGTGGGCTTTTCCACTGGCTTGGGCGTCGCCCTGTCCACCGGCTTCTCTTCGACGACTTCCTCGGCCGGGGCGGGCGTCGCCTGCGCCACGGGGGCCGGCGCCAGCGGTTCGCGCGTCGGCACGACCAGCGGCGGCACATTGTCCTTGCGCGGGATGTCGATGGGCAGATCGACCGGGATGGGGCGAGGCTGGGTCTCGAAGATCAGCGGGAAGCCGACCACGCCGGCCGCCACCAGCACGGCCGCGCCGATGAGGCGGCGACGGGCGCGGATGCGCAGCAGTTGCACGTCGTCGGCAGCGGCGGCCTTGGCGCCGGATTTGGCCGGTTTCTTGGCCGCCGTGGCGGCGGCGTCGTCTCGCTTGAGGAAGGAAAACAGGCCCATCGGCGGCGTCTGGGGGTCAGTGGAGCGTGGGAGTTTGGTCGGCCGGGCGGCCGGCGGTCACGCGGGGCACGCCCTGCTGCAACACGCCCCCCACGGTGTAGAAGGAACCGAAGACGAGGATTCTATCGGCCGTGGTCGCGCCCTCGGCCGCCGCGTGCAGGGCGGCGAGCGGGGTGGCGTGGGTGTGCGTCGCTACGTCGGGTGGCGTTTTCAGGCCAGCGGCGAGGAAGGCCGCCTGCAACTGCGCGGCCGTCGCCGCGCGCAGGATGGGCAGATCGGTGAAATGCCACACGTCCACCAGCGGCGCGATGCGCGCGAGGATGCCGGCGAGGTCCTTGTCCGCCATCGCGCCGAAGACGGCATGGGTGCGCGGGAAGAAGCCCATCTGGTCGAGGTTCTGCGCCAGCGCGGCGACGGCGTGCGGGTTGTGCGCCACGTCCAGCACGACGGCCGGCTGGCCCGGCAGCACCTGGAAGCGGCCCGGCAGTTCCACCAGCGCGAGGCCGGTGCGCACGGCCTGGGCGCTGATCGGCAGGCGGTCGGCCAGCGCCTCGAAGGCGGCGAGCACGCCGGCGGCGTTCAGCAACTGGTTGATGCCGCGCAGCGCCGGGTAGGCCAGCCCGGCGAAGCGTTTGGCGCGGCCGGCCCATTGCCATTGCGTGCGGTCGCCGCTGAACGTGAAATCCCGGCCCAGTTGGCGCAGACTGGCGCCGATCTCGGCGGCACGCGCGGCGAGCGAGGCCGGCGGCACGGGGTCGCTGACGACGACGGGGCGACCGGTGCGCATGATGCCGGCCTTCTCGCGGCCGACGCTTTCGCGGTCGGGGCCGAGGAATTCAGTGTGGTCGAGGTCGATGCTGGTGATGACGGCGCAGTCCGCGTCGATGACGTTGACCGCATCCAGCCGCCCGCCCAGGCCCACTTCGAGGATGACGAGATCCAGCGGCTCGGCGGCGAGGCGGCGCAGGATGGCCAGCGTCGTGAACTCGAAATAGGTCAGCGTCGCCTCACCGCGCGCGGCCTCGACGGCGGCGAAATGCGGCTCCAGCGATGCCGCCTTCACCGGCTCGCCGCCGATGCGGCAGCGCTCCTGGAAATGCACCAGATGCGGCTTGATGTAGAGCCCGACGCGGTAGCCCGCATGCAGCGCGATGGACTCCAGCATCGCGCAGGTCGAGCCCTTGCCATTGGTACCAGCGACGACGACTGTCGGACAGTCGAAGCGGATGCCCAGCCGCTCTTTCACCGCCGCGACGCGATCGAGCGTCATGTCGATGGTCTTGGGGTGCAGGCGCTCGCAGTGGGCGAGCCAGTCTTCAAGCGTCATGGCGGATAAATTCTTTGGGCAACGAAGGGTTGGGCGCAGGAGGACGGGTCGGCCTGATGCTCCGTGTCCCCCGGGCCGCTGCGCGGCCCTCCTCCTTTACCTGCGCATCAGGCCGACCCGTCCTCCTGCTTGGCGTTGTGCTCGGTGTTCGCCGCGCAAACCCGCTGGTCGATGAGCCGGGGCGTGGGGGTGGGCAATTGCGCAGGTAAAGGAGGAGGGCCGCGCAGCGGGCCGGGGGACACGGAGCAATTGCCCACCCCCACGGCCCGGCGCCAGCCCAACCTCCGCACAAGGTATCAAAACAAAGCCAGGCACAGCGGCCTGGCTCGGGTGATAAGGAAACGCAGTTCAGGCCACCGCGTCCGCGCTCTGCCGTTGCAGCATGGCGAGCTGACGCGCGATGGTTTCGCGCAATTGGCGGCGGTCCACGATCATGTCCACCGCGCCCTTTTCCATCAGGAATTCGGCGCGCTGGAAACCGGGGGGCAGCTTCTCGCGCACGGTGTTCTCGATGACGCGCGGGCCGGCGAAGCCGATCAGCGCCTTGGGTTCGGCCAGCACGATGTCGCCCACGAACGCGAACGACGCCGACACGCCGCCCATCGTCGGGTCGGTCAGCACGCTGATATAGGGCAGTTTGGCCTTGGCGAGGCGCGTCAGCGCGGCATTGGTCTTGGCCATCTGCATCAGGCTCAACAGACCTTCCTGCATGCGCGCGCCGCCGGTGGCGGTGAAGCAGATGAAGGGCGTCTTCTGCTCGATGGCCGTCTCGACGCCGCGCACGAAGCGCTCGCCGACGACCGAGCCCATCGAGCCGCCCATGAAGTCGAACTCGAAGCAGGCCGCGACGACGGGCACGCTCATCACCGCGCCGCCCATGACGACGAGGGCGTCCGTCTCGCCGGTGTTCTCCAGCGCCTCCTTCAGGCGGTCGGGGTATTTCTTGCTGTCCTTGAACTTCAGCGCATCGACGGGCAGCACTTCCTGGCCGATCTCGTAGCGGCCCTCGCCGTCGAGGAAGGCGTCCAGCCGCGCGCGCGCGCCGATGCGGTGGTGGAAGCTGCACTTGGGGCAGACGTTGATGTTCTGCTCCAGGTCGGTCTTGTAGAGCACCGTCTCGCAGCTCGGGCATTTGATCCACAGGCCCTCGGGCACCGTGCGGCGGTCGGCGGGGTCGCCCTGCTGGATCTTGGGTGGCAGCAGTTTGTCGAGCCAGCTCATGTGTCGTCCTTGTTCGGGTTGCGGGCGGGATTATCGCGTCGGCTTGAGCGATGCGAGCAGTTGCGCAGCATCGCGCGTCTCGGGTGCGAAGCGGCGGTTGTCGCGCGCGTCGAGCTGGTTGCCGGGCCGCGCATAGGCGGGGCGGCTGCTGGTGTTGCCGACGTATTCGGCATTCGCGCCCACGCCGCGCACCATGACGCCGCCGCTGCCCAGCAGCACATTGCCGCGCAGCACGATGCCCGCGCTGTCGTTCACGTCCAGCGCCGTGTCGTTGCAGTTCAGCACGGCATTGCCCTCGGCCAGGCCCTGGATGTGTTCCAGCCGGGTCTGCTGGTCGCGCAGCAGCCTGGGGTCGGTCTTGCCACCGCCGAAGCTCAGGCCCACCTGGGCACCCGCGCCGGCGAAGGCGGCATCGGGCGCGCAGACGACGAGGTTGCGCTCGAAGCGCCCGCCCTGCCCGCCGCCCTTCATGAAGGCGGCGTAGGCGATGCCGTTGCCACCCGCCTTGGCCACGCCCCAGATGCGGCTGTCCTCGACGCGCCAGAAGGACGCGCCGACGAGGTCGAAGGGCGTCGCGGGCGCGCTGCCCGGCCGGGGGGCGGTGTTGCGCAACAGGCTGTGCGACAGCAGGCCGTGGTCGGGCCACACACCGCCCTCGCCGTTGACCTTGATGGCCGCGTTGAAGTCGCGCAGTTGCAGCCCCGTCAGCACCACATGCTGCGCGGCACCGACGATATGCAGCGCATGCTCGCAGGCGGCGGGCCGGGCGCAGTGGCCGGTCATCTCCAGATGCTCGATGACCCACCAGGGCCGGTTCAGCTTGAAGGCCTCGGTCGTCTCCGACAGCAGCCGCGCACCCGGCGCACCGCGCAGCACGATGGGCGCGTCCGGCAGGCCGGGGCCGCCTGCATAGAGCGGGCGGTTCAGGACGTGATCGCCGGCTTGCAGCTCGATCACCTCGCCCGGCCGGGCCTGCTTCAGCGCCTCGCGCAGTTCGGCGACGTTGGCCGGCCGGCGCGTGATGGTGCGCGGCGCAGCGGCCGGCGGGGTCCAGGCCGGCAGGCCGGCCACGTCCAGCGGCGGCGCTTGCCGCGCCGGCAGCACGGTGGCAAGGGCCGGCAGGTTCTGCGCCAGCCGGGCCTGGGCGAGGCTGGCGGGCGGCAGACCGCCCCAGTCGGTGTCGGCCCAGGCCCAGGCGGTCACCAGGCCAAGCGGCGACAGCAGCGCCAGCGCGATGCCGATGGCCCGCTTCATCAGGCGTCGAGGCTGGCGCGGATGCCTGCGATGAAGGCCGCGCCTGCGGCGGATACGTCGGCGGCCGTCTGCGTTTCCAGCAGCTCGACCAGCTTGGAACCGATGACGACCGCGTCCGACACATCGGCCACCGCGCGCGCCGTCGCACCGTCGCGGATGCCGAAGCCCACGCCCACCGGCACGCGGACATGCTGCTTGATGCGCGGCACGGCAGCGGCGACGGCGGCGGTGTCGAGGTGGCCCGCGCCGGTCACGCCCTTCAGCGAGACGTAGTAGACATAGCCGCTCGCCAACTGCCCGACCTGCGCCATGCGCGCCTCGGTGGACGTGGGCGCAAGCAGGAAGATCGCGTCCATCTTGGCGGCACGCAGCTTGGCGGCGAAGTCTTCGCACTCCTCGGGCGGGTAGTCCACGATCAGCACGCCGTCCACCCCGGCCGCGCTGGCGTCGGCGACGAAGACGTCCAGGCCATAACGCTCCACCGGGTTGGCATAGCCCATCAGCACCAGCGGCGTCGCCGCATTGCGGGCGCGGAACTCGCGGACATAGGCCAGCACCTGGCGCAGGCCGATGCCGTGCTTCAACGCCCGCTCACCGGCGCGCTGGATGACGGGGCCGTCGGCCATCGGGTCGGAGAAGGGCACGCCGAGTTCGATCACGTCGGCGCCGGCCTCGGCCATGGCGAGCAGCAGATCGACAGTGGCCGACGGGTGCGGGTCGCCCGCGGTGACGAAGGGGATCAGTGCCTTGCGGTTCTGCGCCTTCAGCGCGGCAAAGGTCGTGGCGATGCGGCTCATTGCGCACCTCCCTTCACCTTTTCGCCGGCCTGCGAAGGACGGTCGAAGTAGGCGGCGCCGGACAGGTCGGCGACCGTGCCGATGTCCTTGTCGCCACGGCCTGAGAGGTTCACGAGCACGATCTTGTCCTTGCCCAGCGTCGGCGCCAGCTTCATCGCGTGCGCGACCGCGTGGCTGGATTCCAGCGCCGGGATGATGCCTTCGGTGCGGCAGAGCCGGTGGAAGGCCGCGAGCGCCTCGGCGTCGGTGATGCCGACGTATTCGGCGCGGCCGATGTCCTTCAGGTGCGCATGCTCGGGGCCGACGCCGGGATAGTCCAGGCCGGCCGAGATCGAGTGCGTCTCGATGATCTGGCCGTCCGCGTCCTGCAGCAGATAGGTGCGGTTGCCGTGCAGCACGCCGGGGCTGCCGGCGCACAGCGTCGCCGCGTGCTTGCCGCTGGCCACGCCCTGCCCTTCGGCCTCGACGCCGATCAGCCGGACCGACTCGTGCGAGATGTAGGGGTGGAAGATGCCGATCGCATTGCTGCCGCCGCCGACGCAGGCGATGACGGCATCCGGCTGGCGGCCGGCGAGTTCGGGCATCTGCTCGATGCACTCCAGGCCGATGACACGCTGGAAGTCGCGCACCATCACCGGGTAGGGGTGGGGGCCGGCCACGGTGCCGATGATGTAGAAGGTGTTCTCCACATTCGTCACCCAGTCGCGCATCGCCTCGTTGAGCGCGTCCTTCAAGGTCTTGCTGCCGCTCTCCACGGGCACGACGGTGGCGCCCAGCAGCTTCATGCGGTAGACATTGGGAGATTGGCGCTTCACGTCCTCGCTGCCCATGTAGACGACGCATTCGAGGCCGTAGCGCGCGCAGATCGTCGCCGTCGCCACGCCATGCTGGCCCGCGCCGGTCTCGGCGATGACGCGCGGCTTGCCCATGCGCTTGGCGAGCAGCGCCTGGCCGATGACGTTGTTGATCTTGTGCGCGCCGGTGTGGTTCAGGTCTTCGCGCTTCAGATAGACCTGCGCGCCGCCGAGTTCGCGGCTCAAACGCTCGGCGTGGTAGATCGGGCTCGGGCGGCCGACGAAGTGCTTCAGCTCCTTCCGGAACTCGGCGATGAAGTCCGCGTCCTTGCGGTAGTGGGCGTAGGCGGCCTTCAGCTCGTCGAGCGCGTGGACGAGGGTTTCGGAGACGAAGCTGCCGCCATAGGTGGGGCCGCCCGCATGGCGGAAATGCCCGGTCGCGTCGGGCTGGTCATAGGGGAACATGGTTTTCCTAGCGAGGGAGCGCTGCGTCGGCACGGCGTACCGTGCGGCAGAACTCGTGGATCAGGTCGGCGCTTTTGATGCCTTTCGACACCTCGACGCCGGAACTCACGTCAACGGCCCAGGGCCGCACCTGCGCAATGCCATCGGCCACGTTGGCAGCATTCAACCCACCAGACAAAACGACTGGAGAGGGAACGTTTCGTGGAATGAGTGACCAATCGAAGACCTTGCCGCCGCCGCCATAACCCTCGACATGGGCGTCGAGCAGGATGGCCTGGGCACTGGAAAAAGCTGCGGCGAAGTCTACCAAGACCAAGCCCGGCGCCATGCGCGCGGCGCGCAGATAGGGCCGGCTCAGGCGCTCGCAGTCGGCGGGCGTTTCGTCGCCGTGGAATTGCACGAGCATGTTCGGCAGCGCTTCGAGACCGGCCTGCAGTTCGGCATCCGTCGCGTTGACGAACAGGCCCACCGGCGTCACGAAGGGCGGCAGCAGGCGGGCCAGCGCCCTCGCCCGCTCGGGCGTCACCGCGCGCGGACTCTTGGCGTAGAAAACGAAGCCGATCGCATCGGCGCCCGCTGCGACGGCGGCTTCCACGTCGGCCTCGCGGGTCAGCCCGCAGATCTTGATTCGGGTCATGGCAGCCAATCCAGCGCGGCGACCTGCCGCGGCATGTCCAGTTCGGTGTCGTAGGTCGGGCCGAGGAAATAGAGGCCATCGGGCGCGAAGGTCGGCGCGGCCACCTTGCGGTCGCGCGCGGCGAGCACCTCGGAGACCCAGGCCGGCGCGCGCGTGCCGCTGCCCACGGCCAGCAGGCAGCCCATCAGATTGCGCACCATATGGTGCAGAAAGGCGCTGGCCTCGAACTCGAAGCGCCAGTAGGCGCCGCGCCGCTGCACGCTGATCTCGCGCAGCGTCTTGATGGGCGACGCGGCCTGGCATTCGGACGAGCGGAAGGAGGAGAAGTCGTGCTCGCCGATCAGCCGCGCGGCGGCGGCTTCGAGCGCGGCCTGATCCAGCGGGCGGAACACCCAGCCGCACTGGCCGCTCTCGATGGCCGGCCGCACGGCCGATTCCAGCAGCAGATAGGCATAACGCCGTCCGCGTGCGGCGTTGCGGGCGTGGAAGGCATCGCCCGGGAAGCGGCACCACTGGATGGCGATGTCGGGCGGCAGATAGCGGTTGCTGCCGCGCACCCAGGAGAAGGGCTCGCGCTCGACCTCGGTGTCGAAGTGGACGACCTGATTGATGCCGTGGACGCCGGCATCGGTACGGCCGGCGCAGATCGTGCGGATGGGCCGGGCCGCGAAGGCGGACAGGCCCTTTTCCAGCGCGTCCTGCACGGTGCGGCCATTGGGCTGGCTCTGCCAGCCGTTGTAGCCGCCGCCGCGGTAGCTCAGGCCTAAAGCAACTCTCATGGGTTCCCGGAAATGAAAACGCCCGGCTCGGCCGGGCGTCGGAGTATCGCGGCTGCGATATCAGCGCAGTTCGTCGAGCATCGCCTGCGCGCGCTCGCGCAGCGGGCCGCTGGCGCGTTGTACCAGTTCCTGCAGCACTTCGCGGGCGCCTTCGGTGTCGCCGATCTGGCGGAACTCGTCGGCCAGATCCAGTTGGCGCTGCAGCGGGTCGCCGCCCTCGCCTTCGTCCGCGCCCAGCCCGCCCAGGGCCTGGGCCAGCGCCTCGGGGCTGGTCTCGCCGGGCAGCGTGGAGTCGCCAAGGTCGAAGTCCAGGTCGGCAGACGCCGGGGCGGCGGACACGGCCGGCGCGGTGTTGATCGGCAGGTCGCCCATGCCGCTGAGGTCGAAGTTCAGGTCCGGCGCGGGCGGCGCGGTGCGGGTGCCGCGGGCGGAGATGTCGAAGTCCATCGTCAGCGGCGCCTGTTCGACCGAAGCCGGCATGACCTGGGTGGCGGCCAGCGCGGTCGGCGACACGGGCTCGGGCGCGTCGAGATCGAGGTCCAGCGCGAGGTCGAAGCCGCTCACGGGACCGGTGTCCGGGCCGCCGCGCAGCGCGTCGGTGGCCAGATGGGCCGAAGTGGCAGCAGCGGCGGTCACGGCGGCGCCCGAGGGCAGCGCGGTCTGCGGCAGCGTGCTGGCGTTCATCGGCTCGGGACGCAGGTCGGCGCCGTCCTCGGCCTGGGCGGGCTCGCCGCCGGGCTGGTAAAGCGGGTTGTCGGGGTCGATGCCGCGACCCAGTTCCTGGGCCTTGGCCCAGTCCTCGCCGACGCCATGGGTTTCGGCATAGAGCTGCACGGCGAGCTGCTCGAAGCCCTTGGTGTCGCGGCGCTTGGCGTAGACCTCGAGCAGCTTGAGGCGGATGGCCAGCCGCGTCGGGTTGGCACGCAGCGCTTCCTTGAGGATTTCCTCGGCCTGCAGGTCGCGGCCATAGGCGAGATAGACGTCGGCCTCGGCGACCGGATCGACGTCGCCGATGGCGTCGAGCTGGCTCAGCGAGTAGCTCATCGACGACTGGCCGCTGTTCTGCGCGTCGCGCGTATCGACGCGCTGGCCGCCGGTGCCGCCGAAGAAGGAATCAGGCTGCATCCGGCTTTCGTGGAAGCCGGTCTCGGGCGCGCTGGCCGGGCGGCGCGAGCGCAGGCGGTACAGGCCCAGGCCACCGAGCACGGCGACCAGGACGCCGGCCAGCGGCAGCACGATGGGGCTGTCGAGCAGTTGCTCGATGAAACCCGGCGGCTCGGCGGCGGGCGGCGGCGCCGCAGGCGCGCTGGCGCGGGCGGCGGGGCGGGATGCGGCGGCCGAGGCGGCCTCGACAGTGGCGGTGGCGGCGGCGACCACCGGGGCCGCCGCTGGCAGGCCCTGGGCCGAGGCCCCGGGAGCGGCAGGCGCGGCGGGCTTCGCGGCGCTGGAGAGTTGCTTCAGTTCCTCGACATTGCGCGTCAGTTCGGCGACGCGGGCGGCGGCGTCCTTCTTCTCGGCGTCCTTGGACAGCCGGGCCTCGGCGGCGCTGGCCGAGGCGCTGGCCTTGCTGAGGGTGAGCTTGTCGGGCGTGGGTGCGGCGGCGGGCTTGCGGTCCTCGACGGCGGCCTGCACCTGCCCCTGGGAATGGCGCTCGCTCTCGGTGTTCTGCAGCGTCGGCGCGGCAGACGCGAGGCGCTGGCGGTAGGCCGAGAAGTCGGCGCTCTGGGCGCGGATGAGCTGGCGCGCCTCGCCCTGCGGGATGGCGGCCAGCGTCTCGCCGCCCGGCACCTGCAGCGTCGAGCCGGCCTTGAGCCGGTTCATATTGCCGTCGATGAAGGCGTCGGGGTTGTTGCGGAACAGGCCGACCAGCATCTGGTCGAGCGAGATGCCACCGCTGCGCGTGCGCTCGGCGATGCGGGACAGGGAGTCGCCCGGGCGCACCGTGTATTCGGAACTCGCCGCACTCTGGGCAGGCGGGCGCGGCGCCTCGGCGGCGGCCGGGCGGGCGGCGGCGGCCGGTGCCGGCGCGGCACTGCGCGGCAGCGCCGTCGTCACGGCCGGGGCCGGCGCAGGCACGGCCTCGCTGGCGACGGCCGGAGCTGCGGCAGGCGCAGCGGCGATGGCCGGCGGCGCGGTGACGACGGGCGCCGGCTTGGGCAGGCCCGGCGGGTCGAAGAGCAGGGTGTATTCGCGCACCAGGCGGCCACTGGACCAGCTCAGTTCGAGGATGACATCGACGAAGGGCTCCTGCACCGAGCGGTCGCTGCTGACGCGCAGCACGGTGCGGCCGTTGTTGCGCACGACCTGGACCTGGGTCGAGGTCAGCACCGGGTTGTATTCGACGCCGCTGGTGCGGTAGGCCTCGGGCGGCGCGACACGCGCCTTCAGCGTGGCGGCTTCCTCGGCCGTCAGGCTCGTGACGTCGATCTCGGCGCGCATGGTTTCACCCAGCGCCGATTGCACATTGAGCTTGCCCAGACCCAGGGCCTGCGCGCTGCCGCTGGCCACGAGCAGCGCGGCGAGCGCGAGATGGTGGCGAGCAAAGCCCATGGGTCGAACTCCCGCGAATGCGTCTCGGATGTGGTCTTTCAAGGCATTCCCCAAAGCAACAAGGCGGGGCTGATGAGGGCCCCGCCTGGTCTCGATCTTCAGCACGCGCTGCACGAACCTGGTCTGCACGGTGTGTCCTGCGTCGAGTTTGAAATCAAAAACACAACGCTATCAAGCATATACGCGGAAATGCTCACGCGATACCTCATGTGTCGCTTGGTTTCAATATCGGCACCCGGGTGAACCCTGGCTTCAACCGTAAAAGACCGTAAGCGCGCCTGCGGGCTAACGCTCCAACAGGATGCGCAGCATGCGGCGCAGCGGCTCGGCCGCGCCCCACAGCAACTGGTCGCCGATGGTGAAGGCGCCGAGGTAGTCCGGCCCCATCGCCAGTTTGCGCAGGCGGCCGACCGGGATGGTCATCGTGCCGGTGACGGCGACCGGCGTCAGGTCGCGGATGGTGGCTTCGCGCGTGTTGGGCACGAGCTTCACCCATTCGTTGTCGGCGGCGATCAGGGCCTCGATGTCGCCCAGGGGCACGTCGCGCTTGAGCTTGAAGGTCAGCGCCTGGCTGTGGCAGCGCATCGCGCCGACGCGCACGCAGAAGCCGTCCACGGGGATGTCGGCGCTGCCGAGGATCTTGTTGGTCTCGGCCATGCCTTTCCACTCTTCGCGGGACATGCCATTGCCGAGATCCTTGTCGATCCACGGGATCAGCGAGCCGCCCAGGGGCACGCCGAAGTTGGCCGTTTCTTCCGCCGACAGCGCACGCTGCCGGGCGATGACTTGGCGGTCGATTTCGAGGATGGCGCTCTTGGGGTCGCCCAGCAGCGGCTTGACCGACGCATTCAGCGTGCCGTATTGCGTCAGCAGTTCGCGCATATGCTGCGCGCCGCCACCCGACGCGGCCTGATAGGTCTGCGTGCTCATCCACTCGACGAGCCCGGCCTTGTAGAGCGCGCCCACGCCCATCAGCATGCAGCTCACCGTGCAGTTGCCGCCGATCCAGTTCCGGCCGCCCTGGCTGAGCGCCTTGTCGATGACGGGGCGGTTGACGGGGTCGAGGATGATGACGGCGTCATCGGCCATGCGCAGCGTCGAGGCGGCGTCGATCCAGTGGCCGTTCCAGCCCGCCGCGCGCAGCTTGGGGAAAACCTCGGTCGTGTAGTCGCCGCCCTGGGCGGTGATGATGACGTCGCAGCGCTTGAGCTGTTCGATGTCGAAGGCGTCCTGCAGCGTCTTCTCATTCTTCGCCTGCGCCGGGGCAGCGCCCCCGGCGTTCGAGGTCGAGAAGAACAGCGGCTCGATCAGGTCGAAATCGCGCTCGGCCGTCATGCGCTCCATGAGCACGGAGCCCACCATGCCGCGCCAGCCTACGAGGCCTACCAGGGTCGTCATCATCTTTCCTTTACTTCACACCAAACCCGTCTCGCTTGGGGCCCCGGCTCGTTCGCCGGGTCTGGTGGGGGCGAGACGAGACGGAGCTTTCAGCTCTTGATCGTGGTTTTGGTGGTCGTGAGGGCCTGGACGACGGCGTCGCCCATCTCGCGGGTCGTGACCCGGGTGTCGCCTTCACGCCAGATATCGGCCGTGCGCAAACCCCGAGCCAGCACGGACTGCACGGCCTGCTCGATGCGAGCGGCGGCGGCGGCGTGGGGAAGGGAGAACTTGAGCATCATGGCGGCGGACAGGATTGTAGCCAACGGGTTCGCAATGCCCTGCCCCGCGATGTCCGGCGCCGAGCCGTGGCTGGGCTCGTAGAGGCCCTTGTTGTTCGCGTCCAGCGACGCGGACGGCAGCATGCCGATGGAGCCGGTCAGCATCGCGGCCTCGTCCGAAAGAATGTCGCCGAACAGATTGCCGGTCACGACCACGTCGAACTTCTTCGGCGCCTTGACGAGCTGCATCGCGGCGTTGTCCACATACATGTGATCCAGCTCGACATCGGGGTATTGGGCGTGGACTTCGATGAGCACGTCCTTCCAGAGCTGCGAGGTTTCCAGCACATTGGCCTTGTCCACGCTGGTCAGGCGCTTGCCGCGCTTCTGCGCGGCCTGGAAGGCGACGTGGGCGATGCGCTCGATCTCGGGGCGCGAGTAGCGCATCGTGTCGAAGGCTTCGTCGGCGCCGGGGAAATGGCCGTCCACCGCCGTGCGGCGGCCGCGCGGCTGGCCGAAGTAGATATCGCCGGTCAGTTCACGAATGATGAGGATGTCGAGGCCGGCGACCAGTTCGGGCTTCAGCGACGAGGCATGCGTCAGTTGCTCGTAGCAGATGGCCGGGCGCAGATTGGCAAACAGGCCCAGCGCCTTGCGCAGGCCGAGGATGGCCTGCTCGGGGCGCAGCGCGCGTTCGAGCTTGTCGTATTTCCAGTCGCCGACGGCGCCGAACAGCACGGCGTCGGCGTCCTGCGCGAGTTGCAGCGTCGCGGGCGGCAGCGGGTGGCCGCTGGTCTCGTAAGCCTTGCCGCCCACGTCGGCCCAGTCGAGTTGCAAGGGCAAGTCGAGCGCGTTCAACACCTTGACGGCCTCGGCCATGATTTCCGGGCCGATACCGTCGCCCGGCAGGACTGCAATCTTCTTCATCTCAAATCACTCGGTTGTTCAACCAGGGCTTGCTGGCGATACGGGCGGCTTCGTAGGCGCGGATGGTGTCGGCGTGCTGCAAGGTCAGGCCGATCTCGTCCAGGCCGCCGAGCAGGCACTCCTTGCGGAAGGGCTCGATGTCGAAAGCGATCTCGGCGCCATCGGGCTTGACGACGACCTGGCGCGGCAGATCGACCACCAACTGGTAGCCCGGGAACGCCTTCACCTCATCGAACAACTGCGCGATGGCGCTGCCGGGCAACACGATGGGCAGCAGGCCGTTCTTGAAGCAGTTGTTGAAGAAGATGTCCGCGAAGCTCGGCGCCAGGATGGCGCGGAAGCCGTATTGCTGCAGCGCCCAGGGCGCGTGCTCGCGGCTGGAGCCGCAGCCGAAGTTCTGCCGCGCGATCAGCACGCTGGCGCCCGCGTAGCGCGGCTGGTTCAGCACGAAATCGGGGTTGGGGCGGCGGCTGGCCGGGTCTTGCCCGGGCTCACCCGCGTCGAGGTAGCGCCACTCGTCGAAGAGGTTGGGGCCGAAGCCGGTGCGCTTGATCGACTTCAGGAACTGCTTGGGGATGATCGCGTCGGTATCGACGTTCTCGCGGTCCATCGGCGCGACGAGACCCTTGTGGAGCGTGAACTTGTCCATCAGGCCAGCGTCCTCACGTCAACGAAATGGCCGGTCATCGCGGCGGCGGCGGCCATCGCGGGCGAGACCAGATGCGTGCGGCCGCCGGCACCCTGGCGGCCCTCGAAATTGCGGTTGCTGGTGGACGCGCAGCGCTCGCCGGGTTCCAGCCGGTCGGCGTTCATCGCCAGGCACATCGAGCAGCCGGGCTCGCGCCACTCGAAGCCGGCGGCCTTGAAGACCTGATCCAGCCCCTCGGCCTCGGCCTGCGCCTTCACCAGGCCGGAGCCGGGCACGACGAGGGCGAGCTTGATGTTCTTGGCGACACGCCCGCCGACGCGCCGGACGACGGCGGCGGCCTCGCGCATGTCCTCGATGCGGCTGTTGGTGCAGGAGCCGATGAAGACCTTGTCCACATGGATGTCGGCGATGGCCTTGTTGGGCTCCAGCGCCATATAGGTCAGCGCGCGCTCGATGGCGCCGCGCTTCACGTCGTCGCGCTCGCGGTCGGGGTCGGGCACGCGGTCGTCGATGGCGAGCACCATCTCGGGCGAGGTGCCCCAGGTGACCTGGGGGCGGATCTGCGCGGCGTCGATCTCGACGGTCTTGTCGAAATGCGCGCCGGGGTCGGAGTGCAGCGTGCGCCAGTAGGCGACGGCCTGTTCCCACTCCACGCCCTGCGGCGAGAAGGGGCGGCCCTTGACGTAGGCGATGGTCGTGTCGTCCACCGCGATGAGCCCGGCGCGGGCACCGGCCTCGATGGCCATATTGCAGACCGTCATGCGGCCTTCCATGCTCAAGGCACGGATGGCGGAGCCGGCGAACTCGATGGTGTAGCCGGTGCCGCCGGCGGTGCCGATGCGGCCGATGATGGCCAGCACGATGTCCTTGGCGCCGCAGCCGGCGGGCAGCTTGCCCTCGACCTTGACGAGCAGGTTCCTCGCCTTCTTGGCCGACAGCGTCTGCGTCGCCAGCACATGCTCGACCTCGGACGTGCCGATGCCGTGGGCCAGCGCGCCGAAAGCGCCGTGCGTGGACGTGTGGCTGTCGCCGCAGACGACGGTCATGCCCGGCAGCGTCGCGCCCTGCTCGGGGCCGATGACGTGGACGATGCCCTGGCGCCTGTCGCTCATCTTGAACTGCGTGATGCCGACGCGGTCGCAGTTGGCGTCCAGCGTGTCCACCTGCAGCTTGGAGATGGGGTCGGCGATGCCGTGGGAGCGGTCGGTCGTCGGCACGTTGTGGTCGCTGACGGCGAGGTTGGCGCTGAGCCGCCAGACCTTGCGGCCGGCGAGGTCCAGGCCCTCGAAGGCTTGCGGGCTGGTGACTTCGTGGACGAGGTGGCGGTCGATATAGAGCAGCGCCGTGCCGTCCGGCTCGGTATGCACGACATGCTCGTCCCAGAGCTTGTCGTAGAGAGTTCTGGCGGTCATGTCTGCCCCTCGTCTGGCGAGCACGCCAGCCGATCCCCCGAGGGGATGCGGGCCGGCTTGGTAGCGGCCCGGCGCTCGGCCCGGCGCGCGCCGTGAACGGCGTCAAAAGAAATCATTGCTTGTCTCGGGGAATCAGCGCGTCCACGAAGCGCTGCACGACGGTCGGCAGGCGCTGCTGGCGCAGCACGCCGAGCACGTATTCGCGCTCGGCCCAGGGTTCTTCCAGCCGCAGCGCGCGCACGCCGAAGACGCGGGTGAAGCGCTCGGCCGGCTGCTCGGGCAGCACGGCCACGCCGAGGCCGGCTTCGACGAGCTGGGCAATGGCGTCGAAGCCGCGCACCTGCCAGCGCGCGTTCAGCGGTTTGCCGCGCGCGGCCGCCTGTTCGAGCATCAGCTCCTGCGCGCTGGCGCCGGCATGCAGGCCGATGAGGTCATAGGCCAGCAGGTCGTCGAAGCCGACTTCCTCGCGCTGGGCCAGCGGGTGTTTCAGCGGCACGAGCGCAGCGAGACGGCCGTGACCGACCGTCCAGGTCTGCAGGCGGTTGTCGAGCAGCGGCGGCGTGAACACGCCCACGTCGGCGCGGCCCTCGGCCACCGCCGCCTGCACCTCGGCACTGGTCAGGTCTTCGAGGCTGATGCGGATCTGCGCATGGGCCTGCGAGAAGCTGACCAGATGCGGCGGCAGCGCCTCGGTGATGGCGCTGCTGTTGGCGGCGATGCGCAGATGGCCCTTGATGCCGCGCGAGAACTCCATGACCTCGGTTTCGAGCGCATAGAGCGAGGCGTGCAGCGAGCGGATGTGGCGCACCAGCGCGCGGCCGGCCTCGGTCGGCTCGACGCCGCGCGCGCGGCGCTCGAACAACTGCACGCCGAGGCGGCTTTCCAGATCGGACAGCCGCTTGCTGGCCGCCGCCAGCGCCAGATGCTCCTGGGCGGCGCCGCGCGTGATCGAGCGGGTCTGCTCGATGGCGAGCACGAGATTGAGGGTGGTGAGGTCGTGGCGCATGGTGTGGTGGGGCCAGCATAGCCTTCGTGGAACAGGCAATTCTGCGCCAGAAATAGATCGAGCTTTCGCCTGATACGAAATTCAGCGTGGCGGCTCGGCGACCTGTTTCAGCAGCCCGCGCAGCGCATTGCGGCTGTGCGCGCCGAAGTGGCCGAGCAGTTCCGCCGTGGCCTGCCGCAGCGCCGCGCGCTGGCCGTGCAGGTCGCGCACCAGTTCGGGCCCCAGCTGAGCCTCGTGGGCGGCGAAATCGAAATTGGGGTCAGAGACGAATTTCGCCGGGGCGCCGACGACGACGGCCGCATCCGTCGCCGGCCCGGCCGCGAAGGCTTCGGCGGCGGCGACCTCGCGCACATAGGCCGGACTCCACGGCGGGTAGCGCGCATCGCGGGCGGCGTCGCGCAGCGCGGTTTCGAGCGGGCCGTCCTGCTGGCGGCGGGCGGCATCGATGATCCAGCGCGTCTGGAACTGTTCCAGCACGAAATGCCGGTTGCTCTGCAGCACGACGAGGCCCTGGCGGTCAGTCGGCATGCCTAACTGCGCCTTCAGGTTGACCCACATCATGTGGCCGAGCGTCGCGCCGGGGGCGGCGCTGGCGTGGTAGGGCTGGGTCAGGTCTTCGACGTGGTGCAGGGCCATGCCGGCGAAGCGCCAACCCCAGTAGGCGTGGCCGCTGCGCCAGGCCAGCACGGCGAGGCCGCCGTATTGCTGCACGCGCAGTTCGGTGAAGGTGCGGGCAAAGCTGGGCGCCAGCGTGTTGAAGACGGGGCCCTGGTGGAAGAAGCCCATGTGGAAGGGCGCCTGCGAGCCGATGGCGACGGCGGGGTTGCCGAAGGGCTGTTTGCCGAAGCCATACGACGGGTGCTGCGGATGGCCGGGGTTGTCGTCGAACAGGTTGAGGTCGTGGCCGTAGTCGGGCTCGTCGCAGGCCGAGGCCAGCACGGCCAGGGGCGCGACGGCCTCGCCGGGCTGCAGCGCGACATAACGCTGCGTGCCCCCGGCGCCGGGCGTGACGGCGCTGACCTGCACGGCATCCAGCGGCGGGCGCGTGGCGTCGGGCGCGCGGGGGTCGGTTTGCAGATAGAGCGCGAGCCGGGACTGCGGCGACAGCCGCAGCGCGCGCAGGAAGGCGGCGCGGCGCCCGGCATCGCTGCGGCGCGCATCGGGCGTGAAGCGCAGCGCGTCAGGGCGCGGCGAGTGGCCCTTCAAGCGCTCGCGGGCCCAGCGCTCCTGGGCGTCGAGTTCGCGGGCGATCGGCCCCTCTTGCTCGCGCAGGAAATCGGCCAGCGGCTCGGCCTTCACGGCCGCCGCGTTCGCCACCTCGGGCATGCGCTCGAAGGCGCGGTAGCACATGGGGCTGTGGTTGCCCCAGGCGTGGGCGGGGCCGGGCAGCAGCAGGGCAAGAGCGAGAGCAAGGCGCATGGCGCGCGATTCTGGCCCCGTGCAAAGCCTTGCGGCCGAAGCCGCGGTGCCGCTCGTGGCCGCCCCGCCCCCCGGTGTGCCACGGGCCGGTCAGCCCAGCGCGGCACGCGCAAGATTTGCAGGCCGCAGATTACGAAGGGGCCAGGGCTGGCGGAAGCGGTGATTCGGGAAGCGGCGCTTCGTGTGCGGTCAAGCCGTCAATGCAGAGACGACTTCGGGCGGTGCCTGCACCAGTTCGATCAGCACGCCCTCGCCGCCGAACGGGAACTGCTCATTGCCCTTGGGGTGGACGAAGCAGATGTCATGCCCCGCCGCGCCGCGCCGGATGCCGCCGGGCGCGAAGCGCAGGCCCTGCGCTTCCAGCCACTGCACGGCGGCGGGCAGGTCGTCCACCCAGAGGCCGACGTGGTTCAGCGGCGTGGCGTGGACGGCGGGCTTCTTGTCGGCGTCGAGCGGCTGCATCAAGTCCACCTCGACGGCATGGGCGCCCTGCCCCAGCGTGCAGATGTCCTCATCGACGTTCTCGCGCTCGCTCCTGAAATTGCCGGTGACGGGGACGCCGAGCAACTCAGCCCACAGATGGCGCAGCTTCGCCTTGTCCAACCCGCCGATGGCGATCTGCTGCAGGCCGAGCACCTTGAAGGGGCGTGCATTCATCAGGCGAACCTCAGGATAGGTTGATCGACGGCCAGGCTCTCGCCCGGTTTGGCCAGCACCTCGGCGATGGTCACGTCCTGCGCGGCGGTGAGGATGTTCTCCATCTTCATCGCCTCGATGACCGCGAGCCGCTCGCCGGCCTGCACCGTCTGGCCGGCCTGGGCCGAGACGTTGACGAGCAGGCCCGGCATCGGCGAGAGCAGCAGCTTGGACGTATCGGGCGGCGCCTTGTAGGGCATCAGCGTGTGCAGTTCGGCCGCGCGCGGGCTGTAGACGGTCAGTTCGATGGAGCGCCCGCCGTGCTGGATGCGGTAGGCCAGCGGGTTCTTCGCGGTGCCGCGCTCGGCCTGGGCGGTGAAGGGCTGGCCGTTGACCGTGCCGGTGATGCGCACGTCGTTCAGGCGCGAGCGGCTGGCGATGCGGTAGTCGCGCCCATCCACCTGCACGCGCGCCTCGCCCAGCGCGCCCGCGAACTCGCTGACGTGCAGCGCGTGGCGCTCGCTCTGGCCGCCGCCGAGGTTCACGATGGCGACGTAGTCGTGCTCGATCTGCACCTCGTGGCCCGGCAACTGGCCGCTGATGCCGGCTTCGCGCTCGCGCGCCTTGCGGCGGATGAAGCCGGCCAGCGCGACGAGGAACAGCGGGTCGTCATGCGGCACGTCCTCGGCCCGGAAGCCGCCCGCGTAGTGCTGGGCGATGAAGCCGGTGTTGAAGTTGCCCGAGGCGAAGTCCGGGTGGGCCAGCAGCGCGGCCTGGAAGGGGATGTTGCTGGACACGCCGCGGATGACGAAGCCGTTCAGCGCCTCGCGCATCTTGGCGATGGCGTCCGCGCGGTCGCGGCCGTGGACGATGAGCTTGGCGATCATCGAGTCGTAGAACATCGGGATCTCGCCGCCCTCGTAGACGCCGGTGTCCACGCGCACGCCGAAGCGCTGCGGCTCGCCCTGCACCATGCTGGCCTCGGGCGGCTGATAACGCACCAGTCGGCCGGTGCTGGGCAGGAAGTTGCGGAACGGGTCTTCCGCGTTGATGCGGCACTCGATGGCCCAGCCCTCGCGCTTGATCTCGGCCTGCGCGAAGCCCAGCGGCTCGCCGGCCGCGACGCGGATCATCTGCTCCACCAGGTCCAGCCCCGTGATGCACTCCGTGACCGGATGCTCCACCTGCAGCCGCGTGTTCATCTCCAGAAAGTAGAAGCCCTCGTCCTTGCCGACGACGAACTCCACCGTGCCGGCGCTCTGGTAGTTCACCGCCTTGGCGAGCGCCACCGCCTGCTCGCCCATCGCGCGGCGCGTCGCGTCGCTGATGAAGGGCGACGGCGCTTCCTCGATGACCTTCTGGTGGCGGCGCTGGATGGAGCATTCGCGCTCGTGCAGATAGACGACGTGGCCCTGCGCGTCGCCCAGCACCTGGATCTCGATGTGGCGCGGCTCCTCGACGAATTTCTCGATGAACACGCGGTCGTCGCCGAAGCTGTTGCGCGCCTCGTTGCGGCAGGACGTGAAGCCGTCGAAGGCTTCCTTGTCGTTGAAGGCCACGCGCAGGCCCTTGCCGCCGCCGCCCGCGCTGGCCTTGATCATCACCGGGTAGCCGATGCGCTGCGCGATGCCGACGGCTTCCTCGGCCGACAGGATGGGTTCGTTGTGGCCGGGGATGGTGTTGACGCCGGCTTCCAGCGCGAGCTTCTTGGACGCGATCTTGTCGCCCATCGCCGCGATGGCCGCGTGCTTGGGGCCGATGAAGACCAGGCCTTCTTCCTCGACGCGGCGCGCGAAGTCCTCGTTCTCGCTGAGGAAGCCGTAGCCGGGGTGGATGGCCTGCGCGCCGGTCTGCTTCGCCGCCGCAATGATCTTGTCCGCGACCAGATAGCTCTCGCGCGACGGCGCCGGGCCGAGCAGCACGGCCTCGTCGGCCAGCTCGACGTGGCGCGCCTCCTTGTCGGCCTCGGAGTAGACGGCGACGGTGGCGATGCCCATCTTCCTGGCCGTGGCGATCACTCGGCAGGCGATTTCTCCGCGATTGGCGATCAGAATTTTTGTGAACATGGTTGCCTCGTTAGCGTTTGGTGCCGAGCAGCCGCTTGCGCTGTTCGGTGAAGTGCCACCACGGCTGGGCGGGCCCGCCGTTCATGAAGTCGTGCGCGGCCATGAAGGTGTCCAGCACGCAGGGGTCGTGCAGTCGGCCTTGGGCGTCGCGCAAGCGGTCGTAGGTCTCGAAAGGATCCATCGCCTTCACGTGCGCGGGCGTCGGCAGGCCCAGCCCGATCAGGTCGGCCGCCATCGCCTTGCCGATGTTCGGGATGTCGGTCAGCCGCCGGGCCTCGGCGGCGCAGCTCGCCTTGCTCACAGCGGAATATTCCCGTGCTTGCGCCACGGGTTCTCCAGCTTCTTGTCCTTCAGCATCGCCAGCGAGCGGCAGATGCGCTTGCGGGTTTCGTGCGGCTGGATCACGTCGTCGATGAAGCCGCGGCTGCCGGCGATGAAGGGGTTGGCGAAGCGGGCCTTGTACTCGGCCTCGCGGGCGGCGAGTTTCTCGGGGTCGCCCTTGTCCTCGCGGAAGATGATCTCCACCGCGCCCTTGGCGCCCATCACCGCGATTTCCGCGTTGGGCCAGGCGAAGTTCACGTCGCCGCGCAGGTGCTTGGACGCCATCACGTCATAGGCGCCGCCGTAGGCTTTGCGGGTGATGACGGTGATCTTGGGCACCGTGGCCTCGGCGTAGGCGAACAGCAGCTTGGCGCCGTGCTTGATGATGCCGCCGTACTCCTGCGAGGTGCCGGGCATGAAGCCGGGCACGTCCACGAAGGTGACGACGGGGATGTGGAAGGCGTCGCAGAAGCGCACGAAGCGCGCCGCCTTGATGCTGCTCTTGATGTCCAGGCAGCCGGCCAGCACCAGGGGCTGGTTGGCGACGATGCCAACCGTCTGCCCTTCCATGCGCGCGAAGCCGGTGACGATGTTCTTGGCGTAGTCGGGCTGCAGCTCGAAGAAGTCGCCGTCGTCCACGACCTTGAGGATCAGCTCCTTGATGTCATAGGGCTTGTTGGGGTTCTCGGGCACCAGGGTGTCGAGCGACATGTCCAGCCGCGCGGCCGGGTCGCCGCTGGGGCGCACGGGGGCCTTCTCGCGGTTGGACAGCGGCAGGTAGTTGAAGAAGCGCCGCAGCATCAGCAGCGCCTCGACGTCGTTCTCGAACGCGAGGTCGGCCACGCCGCTCTTGGTGTTGTGCGTCGTCGCGCCGCCGAGTTCCTCGGCCGTGACTTCCTCGTGCGTCACGGTCTTCACGACCTCGGGGCCGGTGACGAACATATAGCTGCTGTCCTTCACCATGAAGATGAAGTCCGTCATCGCCGGCGAGTAGACCGCGCCGCCCGCGCAGGGGCCCATGATGAGGCTGATCTGCGGGATGACGCCCGAGGCCAGCACGTTCTTCTGGAACACGTCGGCATAGCCGCCCAGCGAGGCGACGCCTTCCTGGATGCGCGCGCCGCCCGAGTCGTTCAGGCCGATGACCGGGGCACCGACCTTCATCGCCTGGTCCATCACCTTGCAGATCTTCTCTGCATGGGCTTCGCTCAAGGCGCCGCCGAAGACGGTGAAATCCTGGCTGAAGGCGAAGGCCAGCCGGCCATTGATCGTGCCGTAGCCGGTGACGACGCCGTCGCCGGGGATCTTGTTGTCGGCCATGCCGAAGTCCACGCAGCGGTGCTCGACGAACATGTCCCATTCCTCGAAGCTGCCCTCGTCGAACAGCAGTTCCAGCCGCTCGCGGGCGGTCAGCTTGCCTTTGGCGTGCTGGGCGGCGATGCGCTTCTCGCCGCCGCCGAGCCGCGCGCGGGCGCGCTTGGCTTCGAGGGCTTGCAGGATGTCGTGCATGGTGGTGGGCTTTCTTCGTCAGAAGGGGAAGTTGATCTCCACGCCGTTGCCGGCGGGGTCGTGCAGGAAGAACTGGTGCTGGCCGGTGACGGCCGAGCGGGATTCGTGGAAACGCACGCCGTGGGCGCGCAGATGCGCGGCGGTGGCGGCGGGGTCGGTGCCGGCGAAGGCGGTGTGGTCGTAGGTGGTTGGTGCCTGCGGGTTGACGGCCGCGCGGCGCGGCTCGTGCGGGCCTTGCTCGGAGAGGTGCAGCACCGGATGACCACCGGCATAGAGCCAATAGCCGGCCGTGCGGAAGTCCGGCCGCGCGCCTTGTTCGAGGCCGAGCACGTCGCGGTAGAAGTCGCGCAGCGTCGCCAGCAACTCGGCCGGCGCGCGCAGGTTGACGTGGTGCAGGCCGGTTATCACGCGGCGCTCCGGAAGGCGGCCAGCAACTGGCGCGCGGCGGTGGACGCCGGCGTGCGGCCTTCGCGCACGTCCGCCGTCGCCGTGTCCAGCCGTGCGGCCATGCCGGGCTGGCCGACGAAGGCCTGCCGCAGCCCGGCGTGGATGCGCTCCCACATCCACGCCAGCGACTGCTCGCGGCGGCACGCATCCCAGGCGCCGCTGGCCTCGCGGGCGGCGCGCTGCGCGGCGATGGCGTCCCACAGCGGCGCGATGCCGTCGGCCTTCAGCGCGCTGACCTGCAAGACACGCGGCGCTTCATGAACCTCGCGGCGCGGCAGCAGGCGCAGCGCGGACGTGATCTGCGCCTGCGCCCGCATCGCGGCGGCGGGGTCGAGGTCGGCCTTGTTGATGACGATCAGGTCGGCCAGTTCCATCACGCCCTTCTTGATCGCCTGCAGGTCGTCGCCCGCGTTGGGCAGTTGCAGCAGCAGATAGAGGTCGGTCATGCCGGCCACGGCCGTCTCGCTCTGGCCGACGCCGACCGTCTCGACGATGACCACGTCGAAGCCCGCCGCCTCGCACAGCAGCATGGCCTCGCGCGTCTTCTCGGCCACGCCGCCCAGCGTGCCGCTGCTGGGGCTGGGGCGAATGAAGGCGCGCTCGTCCATCGAGAGCCGCTCCATGCGCGTCTTGTCGCCGAGGATGGCGCCGCCCGACAGCGTGCTCGACGGATCGACCGCCAGCACCGCGACGCGGTGGCCGCGCGCCAGCAGCAGCAGGCCGAAGGCTTCGATGAAGGTGCTCTTGCCCACGCCCGGCACGCCGGAGATGCCGAGGCGCAGCGCGCGGCCGGTGGCGGGCATCAGCGCGGTCAGCAGCGCATCGGCCTGCTCGCGGTGGTCGGGCCGCGTGGACTCGATCAGCGTGATGGCCTTGGCGATGGCGCGGCGCTGGGCCGGGCCGCTGGCCGCCGTGATGCCGTGGAGCAGCGCGTCAGGCGTCATCCCGGCTCCTCATCCCGGCGCCGTTTGCCGCCGAGCACACCCAGGTGCGTGACCCGGAAGCCCAGGGGGAATTTCAGGCCGTAGCCCAGGGCCCGGTCAAAGCCGATGTGGGCAAACCAGATCAGGCTGACCTGCCACAGCACAGGCTGCGCCGCCAGCACGCCCCATGCGGCCGCCAGCGAGGGCCCGATGCTGCTGTGGGTCAGGTTGTAGGCCCACATGCCGGCGCGCGGCTGACCGAGCAGGTAGACCAGGATGGCGAGGTCGGGCAGCAAAAACCACAGCGCGAACTGGCCCCAGGCATAGCCCTGGTGCTGATACAGCGCGCAGGCCAGCAGCAGACAGGCCAGGCCCTCCAACCGCAGGATGTTGCGGACGGGCGGCTGGGTGGCGTATTGCTGCATTTCAGACCGCGCTGGCGCGCTTGATCTGCTCCAGCACGTCCTTGGCACTCGCCGGAATCGGCGTCCCCGGCCCGTAGACGCCCTTGACGCCGGCTTCGTACAGAAAGTCGTAGTCCTGCGCCGGAATGACGCCGCCGACGAAGACGATGATGTCGTCCGCGCCCTGCTTCTTCAGTTCGGCCAGGATGGCCGGCACCAGGGTCTTGTGCCCCGCCGCGAGCGTGGAGACGCCGACCGCATGCACGTCGTTCTCGATGGCCTGGCGGGCGCATTCCTCGGGGGTCTGGAACAGCGGGCCGATGTCCACGTCGAAGCCCAGGTCGGCGAACGCGGTGGCGACGACCTTGGCGCCGCGGTCGTGGCCGTCCTGGCCGAGCTTGGCGATCATCACGCGCGGGCGGCGGCCCTGTTCGCTGGCGAAGGCGGCGATCTCGCCTTGCAGCTTGGCCCAGCCCTCGGCCGAGTCGTAGGCCGCCGCGTAGACGCCGCTGACCTTGTGCGTGTCCGCGCGGTGGCGGCCGAAGACGGCTTCCAGCGCGTCGGACACCTCGCCCACCGTCGCCCGAGCGCGGATGGCCCGGATGCTCAGGTCGAGCAGATTGCCCTGGCCCGTCCTGGCGCTCTCGGTCAGCGCGGCCAGTGCGGCCTGCACCTGGGCGGTGTCGCGCGTCGCCTTGATGCGCTTGAGCCGCTCGATCTGCGCGTCGCGCACCTTGACGTTGTCCACTTCGAGGATCTCGACCGGGTCTTCCTTGGCCAGCTTGTATTTGTTGACGCCGACGATCACGTCCGCGCCCGAGTCGATGCGGGCCTGCTTCTCGGCCGCGCTGGCCTCGATCTTGAGCTTGGCCCAGCCGGAATCGACGGCCGCCGTCATGCCGCCCATCGCGTCCACTTCCTCGATGATCTGCCACGCCTTGTCGGCCATGTCCTGCGTCAGCGTCTCCATCAGATAGCTGCCGGCCCAGGGGTCGATGACGCTGGTGATGTGGGTCTCTTCCTGGATGATGAGCTGCGTGTTGCGCGCGATGCGGCTGCTGAACTCGGTCGGCAGCGCGATGGCCTCGTCCAGCGAGTTGGTGTGCAGCGATTGCGTGCCGCCGAACACCGCCGCCATCGCCTCGATGGTGGTGCGAACGACGTTGTTGTACGGGTCCTGCTCCGTCAGGCTCCAGCCCGAGGTCTGGCAGTGGGTGCGCAGCATCAGGCTCTTGGGGCTTTCCGCGCCGAAGCCCTTCATGATCCGGCACCACAGCAGCCGCGCCGCGCGCATCTTGGCGATCTCCAGGTAGAAGTTCATGCCGATGGCCCAGAAGAAGGACAGGCGCGGCGCGAAGTCGTCCACCTTCAGCCCCTGGGCCAGCGCCGTCTTCACATACTCCTTGCCGTCCGCCAGCGTGAAGGCCAGTTCCAGCGCCTGGTTCGCGCCGGCTTCCTGCATGTGGTAGCCGGAGATGCTGATCGAGTTGAACTTCGGCATCTGCTGGGCCGTGTACTCGATGATGTCGCCGACGATGCGCATGCTCGGCGCGGGCGGGAAGATGTAGGTGTTGCGAACCATGAACTCCTTGAGGATGTCGTTCTGGATCGTCCCCGCCAGTTGCGCCTGCGGCACGCCCTGCTCCTCGGCCGCGACGACGTAGCCCGCCAGCACCGGCAGCACCGCGCCGTTCATCGTCATCGACACCGACACCTTGTCCAGCGGGATGCCGTCGAACAGGATCTTCATGTCCTCGACCGAGTCGATGGCGACCCCCGCCTTGCCCACGTCGCCCGTCACGCGCGGGTGGTCGCTGTCATAGCCCCGGTGCGTGGCGAGGTCGAAGGCCACCGACACGCCCTGCGCCCCCGCCGCCAGCGCCTTGCGGTAGAAGGCGTTGCTCTCCTCGGCGGTCGAGAAGCCCGCGTACTGCCGGATCGTCCACGGCCGCACGGCATACATCGTCGGCTGCGGGCCGCGCAAAAAGGGCTCGAAGCCCGGCAGCGTGTTGGCGTGCGGCAGGCCGGCCGTGTCGGCCGCCGTGTAGAGCGGCTTGACCGTCAGCCCCTCGGGCGTCACCCAGTCCAGCGCGGCCACGTCGCCGCCCGGCGCGGACTTGGCCGCCGCCTTGTGCCACTGCTCCAGCGTGGCGGGCTTGAACTCCGGGGCATCCTGGCTGGCATCCGACATTTGAAACGCTCCTGTAACTGGCCGATCATCATAGTCGGCCGTCATTCATAATTATGAATTCAGAAACACTACACTGGGCTGACAGCATCCCGCCGCCATCCCCGCCATGACGGACTCCCCCGCCGCCCCGCTCGCCCCCACCGCGCTCTACGAGCAGGTGGCCGACCGGCTGCGCCAGCGCATCCTCGGCCGCGAACTGGAGCCGGGCGCGTGGATCGACGAACTCAAGCTCTGCGGCGAGTGGGGCATCAGCCGCACGCCGCTGCGCGAGGCGCTGAAGGTGCTGGCCGCCGAGGGCCTGGTGACGATGAAGCTGCGCCGGGGCGCCTACGTCACCGAGATGAGCGAGCGGGACGTGCGGGAAGCCTATCAACTGCTCGCGCTGCTGGAAAGCGATGCCGCCGCGCGCGTGGCGGCCGGCGCGAGCGACGCCGAACTGGCCGAACTGGCCGGCCTGCATCGGCAACTGGAAGCCGCCCTGCCCGACCGGGACGCCTTCTTCGCCGCCAACGAGCGCTTCCACCTGCGCATCCTCGCGCTGGAAGGCAACCGCTGGCGCCAGCAGATGGTGCATGACCTGCGCCGGCTGATGAAGCTCAACCGCCACCACTCGCTGTTCCGCGAGGGCCGGCTGGCCGAGTCCCTGGCCGAGCATCGCGACATGCTCGCGGCGCTGCGAGCCCGCGATGCCGACGCCTGCCGGCGCCTCGTGCTCGAACATTTCGACAACGGCCTGGCGGCAACAGCCCCGCCGGCGCCTGCACAATCGGCGCCGCCGACACCCAGCCCCGCCGCCCGCCGATGAACGTCATCATCCTCGACGACTACCAGGACGCCGTGCGCAAACTGCGCTGCGCGGCCAAGCTGGAGCCCTTGAACGCCAAGGTCTTCACCAACACCGTCAAGGGCATCGGCCAGTTGTCCATCCGGCTGCGCGACGCCGAGGTCATCGTCGCCATCCGCGAACGCACCGCCTTCCCGCGCCAACTGCTCGAAAAACTACCCAAACTCAAGCTCATCTCGCAGACCGGCCGCGTCGGCAGCCACATCGACCTGGACGCCTGCACGCGCCTGGGCATCGCCGTCGCCGAGGGCGGCGGCAGCCCCTATGCGGCGGCCGAGCTGACCTGGGCCCTCATCATGGCCTCGATGCGCCGGCTGCCGCAGTACATCGGCAACCTCAAGCACGGCGCCTGGCAGCAGGCCGGACTCAAGGCCGCGTCGATGCCGGCCAACTTCGGCATCGGCATGCTGCTGCGCGGCAAGACCCTGGGCGTCTGGGGCTACGGCAAGATCGGCCGGCTCGTCGCCGGCTACGGCCGCGCCTTCGGCATGAACGTGCTGGTCTGGGGCAGCGAGCCCTCGCGCCTGAAAGCCGAGGCCGACGGCCACCAGGCCGCGCCCAGCCGCGAAGCCTTCTTCGCGGCGGCCGACGTGCTCTCCGTCCACCTGCGCCTGTGCGACGCCACGCGCGGCCTCGTCACCCCCGACGACCTCGCGCAGATGAAACCCACCGCGCTGTTCGTCAACACCTCGCGCGCCGAACTGGTTGCCGACGGCGTGCTGGTGTCCGCACTGAACCGCGGCCGCCCCGGCATGGCCGCCATCGACGTGTTCGAGAGCGAACCCATCCTGCAGGGCCACCCGCTGCTGCGGCTGGAAAACGCCGTCTGCACGCCGCACATCGGCTATGTCGAGCAGGACAGCTACGAGACCTATTTCGAGGCCGCTTTCGACCATGTGCTGAACTTCATCGCCGGCCAGCCGACGGGCATCGTCAACCCGGATGCGTTGAAGGTGCATCGCTGAGGGGTTGGCTGCCAATCTACCAGTTGGTAGAATGCCGGCCATGGAGACAGAACTCTCGCCCCGGGCCACCGAGATCGCCACATGCGCGCGTTCGCTGCTGGCCGCTGGCGGCTACAACGGTTTCAGCTATGCCGATATTTCGGCGTCGGTGGGCATCAGCAAGGCCAGTATCCACCACCACTTCCCCAGCAAGGCCGAACTGGTGCGGGCGGTGCTCGTGGGCTACCGCGAGGAAGCGCGTGCGGGGCTGGCGATGTTGGCGCAGCAGGTGCCGGGCCCGGTCGAGCAGCTCGAAGCCTATGCGGGCTATTGGGCCGCCTGCATCCGCGACGGCAGTTCGCCCTTTTGTATCTGCGCCATGCTCGCGGCGGAATTGCCCGCCATCCCGGGCGAGGTGGCCGATGAGGTCCGGGGGCATTTCTCGGACCTGGCCGCCTGGCTCGCGGCCGTGTTGGCCAAGGGCGCTTCGCAGAGGCTTCTTTTCCTGCACGCGACTCCCGAGGCGGAAGCGTTGGCCTTCATGGCGGCGGTCCACGGCGCGATGCTGTCGGCGCGCGCCTACGGCGACGCCGAGGTGTTCCCCGCGACCGTCCGGCCCTTCCTGCGCCGGCTGACCTCCCAGTAGGCGGTCCTGAGTGACCGCTCTTCGCATCGCCCGTCATTTACCCCGTCAACCTACCAACTGATAGATAGAAAACACATGGCTTCCGCACTCTCACCTCTCGGCATCGCCCACACCGCCATCAGCCTGTTGCCCGTCGCCGCCGGCATCCATGGCTTTGCCCGCCATCACATGATCGAACCGGCCAGCCGTTCCGGCCGGGTCTATCTGGCCGGGCTGGTGCTGTCGGTGTTCACGTCCTTCGGCCTGTCCAGCAGCGGCGGCTTCAATCCCGGGCATGCGCTGGGCATCCTGGCCCTGCTGGCAGCCTTCGGCAGCCTGCTCGTCCCGCGCCTGTCGTTCCTGGGACGGGCGCGGCCCTATCTGGCGGCGTTCGGGGGCTCGTTCAGCTTCTTCCTGCTGCTGGTGCCGGGCATCGCCGAAACCCTGACCCGTCTGCCGCCCGCGCAGCCCTGGGCCGACGGGCCGCAGTCGCCGCTGGTGCGGGCCACGCTGCTGGCGTGGACCGTCACCTTCGTCGCGGGCTTCGTCGCCCAGGTCTGGGCGATCCGCTCGCGTCGCCGGGTCAGTGCCCGGGCCTGACGGCCCCGGCGTCGAGCACCACCTGCCCCGGCCTGAGCTGATAGCCCCAGGGCTGGCCCGAGTTCTTCCAGCCGTTGACGCTGCGGCGGCCGTCGGGGGCGGTGTCGCCCTCGAAACCATCGACGACGGACAGCACGCGCGTGAAGCCGGCCGCGCTGAGGCGGTCGGCGGCGCGGGCGCTGCGCTCGCCCGAGCGGCAGATCAGGATCACCGGCGCGTCGGCCTTCAGGCCCTTGGCTTGCAGCCGGGCGCGCACGCGGGCCTCGAAGTCGGGCAGCGGTTCGACCTTGAAGCTGCCGGCCTTGGCGTCCCAGTCGGCCAGGCCCGTCCTGACCTCGACCAGGGGCACGAGCGCATCCACCGCCGTGGGCAGGCCGACGAAGAGGGCCTCGGCGCCGCTGCGCACGTCCAGGAAGAGCACGCGCTCCGCGCCGCCCTGCTCGCGGATGAAGCCGGGCACCTCGCCGGCGGTCAGGTAGAGCCCGGCCTGGGTGTGCTTCTTGGCCGGCACCTGCGCGGCGTCCACGGCCAGCGCGGCGGGCGGGGCCGCCAGCAGGGCCAGGGTCAGGCAGAGGCGGCGCGCGAACACGCTCAGCCTTCCTTGGTGCCGAAGATCTTGTCCCCGGCGTCACCGAGGCCCGGGATGATGTAGCCCTGCTCGTTGAGGTGGCTGTCGATGGCCGCCGTCCAGCAGCGCACCTCGGGATGGGCGGCGGTCAGCGCCTTCACGCCCTCGGGCGCGGCCACCAGCACCAGGGCGCGGATGTCCTTGCAGCCGCGCGCCTTGAGCAGGTCGATGGTGGCGATCATGCTGCCGGCCGTCGCCAGCATGGGGTCGATGATGAGCGCGGTACGCGCTTCGAGGTTGCCGACGAATTTGTCGAAGTAGTTCACCGGCTTGAGCGTCTCGTGGTCGCGCGCGAGGCCGACGACGCTGACCTTGGCGTTGGGCAGGATGTCGAGCACGCCGTCCAGCATGCCGAGGCCCGCGCGCAGGATGGGCACGACGGTGACCTTCTTGCCGGCGATCTGATCCACCTCGGTCGGGCCGCTCCAGCACTCGATGGTGACTTTCTCGGTGGCGAAGTCCGCCGTCGCCTCGTAGGCCAGCAGGCGGGCGATCTCGCCGGTCAGTTCGCGGAACTTCTTGGTCGAAATCTCCGCCTCGCGCATCAGGCCGATCTTGTGTTTGACGAGGGGATGCTGGACTTCGATGACGGCCATGGCGGGCTTCCTGATTTTTTCTGGACGGTAGAAATTATCGACTGCGGGACGCCGAGCGCTGGCGCAGCGCCTCGTACAGGCAGACGCCCGAGGCGACGGACACGTTCAGGCTCTCCACGGCGCCCGCCATCGGGATGCGCACGAGTTCGTCGCAGGTCTTGGCCGTCAGCTGCCGCATGCCTTCGCCCTCGGCGCCCAGCACCAGGGCGACGGGGCGGCTCAGGTCGACGTCGTAGATGGAGCGCTCGGCGCGGTCCGAGGTGCCGACGACCCAGATGTCGCGCTCCTTCAGCTCGCCCAGCGTGCGCGCGAGGTTGGTGACCATCAGATAGGGCACCGTCTCGGCCGCACCGCTGGCCACCTTGGCGACCGTCGCGTTCAGGCCCACGGCGCGGTCCTTGGGCGCGACGACCGCATGCGCCCCCGCGCCGTCGGCCACGCGCAGGCAGGCGCCGAGGTTGTGCGGGTCGGTCACGCCGTCGAGCACGAGCACCAGCGGCGGGCCCTTTCCTTCCGATTCAGCGGCATCGAGCACGTCGTCCAGCGAATGCGGCTGCGCCAGCGCCGCCACGCGCGCGACCACGCCCTGGTGGCGCGGGCTGCCGGCGAGCTGGCTCAGACGCTCGTCGCTGCTTTCCACCAGCCTGGCGCCAGCCTCGCGGGCCCGCTCGATGAAGGCGCGCATGCGCTGGTCGCGCCGCGCGGGGTCGAAGTGGACCTCGGCGACGGACGCGGGATGGGTCTTGAGGCGGACGGTGACGGCGTGGAAGCCGAACAGGATGGACTTGGGCGGGGTCATGGCCGGGATTGTCGGGCCGAGCGCCGGGCCGCCCCAAGCCGGCCCGTATCCCCCTGGGGAATCGGCCAAGGTACTCCTTGGACGAGGGGCACCGTCCTTTCAGCGCCCCGCCTGCTGGCGGGCGTTCTCCATGATGTTGGCGAAGCTGTCCGTCCAGAAGCGGGCCTTGTGCTTCGCCAGATGGTCCAGCAACTGCTCGTGCGCCTCGCGCGCCACGCTCAGGTACTCGCCGCCGACGCCGTGGAAGAGCAGCGACACCAGCGCGCCCTCGGCCGCCGCCTTCTCCACGAGCGCGATCAACTGCTCGCCCGTCCAGCCCTCGACGAAATAGACCGGCATCGCATAAGGGTCGAGCCGGGCGCTGTCGCCGACCATACCGGCGCCCTGGGCGCGGTAGGCGACGAACTGGGGCCGCAGCGCCGCGACGAAATCCTGGCCGCCGGCCTGCATGTCCAGACAAGGCGGCGTGAAGCTGCGGCGCGCCCGGCCGTCCAGCGCCTGCAGCCAGGTGTTGGCCGCAATCACCTGCTCCTGCACCTGGGCCGCCATCTGTTTGTCCAGGTCGCGCTGCGGCAGCACCCAGTCGCGCCCCGGTCCGCTGGCCGAGCAGCCGTGGAAGAGGCTGTGGTTGCCCAGTTCGTGCCCGGCCGCGGCGGCGGCCTTCCATTCGCCCTGGCGGCCGGGCAAGGTCGGGGCGTTGATGGGCAGGTAGAAGCTGGCCCGCAGGCCGCGCCGGTTCAGCGCCGGGATGACGTAGTCCAACTGGCTGGCCAGCCCGTCGTCATAGCCCAAGCTGACGGCCGCCTTCGCGCCGCCCGGCCAGGCGAAGGGCGCGGCCGTGGCGGCCACCGCAGCGAACAGGCCGAACGCGGCCACGAGCATCTTTTGCGCCACCATCTTTCGCATCACATCTCCTCAATGCAGGAATTGCAGCGCCATCAACGCGCCGATCAGCACCGGCTGGTGCAGCATGTAGAAACTCAGCGGCCAGCGCCCCAGCAGGGCCAGCGGCTGCGGCACACCGCCCGCCCACAGCGCGGGGCGCGTGCGCGTGGCGACGAAGCCCAGCAGCATCGCGCCCAGCCAGGGCAGCAGCGGCACATAGTCCTCGGTGATGGGCTTGTGGGTGACGAGGCCGGTCCAGTTCGTCCAGCGCGTGTCGAAGGCCGGATGCTGGAAAAGCCACGGCGCCGCCACGGCGAGCGCGGCCAGCGCCAGCAGCGCCGCATCCGGCAGCCGCGCGAGGCCCAGCCGCAGCAACAGCAGCATCACGGCAATGCCGTGCAGCACACCGAAGCTGATCCAGCCGTTCGGGAACATGAACCACGAGCCCGCCGACACCAGCGCCGCGCAGCCCGCCACCTGGCCCCAGCGCCGCCAAAATCTCAAAAGAGGGCGCGCCGCGCCCTGCCCCGCCCGCAAGGCCAGCGCCTGCCCGCCGCCGGCGCAGAACAGGAAGAGGCTGACGATGCCGGTGCGCTGCCAGGTCCAGAGCGGGTCGCGGTAGAAGTCCTGCCGAATCCAGCCGAAGTGGTTCAGGTCGAAGCCGAAGTGGTAGGCCGCCATCCAGACGATGGCGGCGCCGCGCAGGGCGTCGAGTCGGTCGAAGCGAGGGCCGGTCATGAGCCGCGCAGTCTAGGGCCCCACAATGAACGCCCCAGCCACTGCCGCCCCGCCCCGTGACCGCCCTGCCCCGCCGCCTGCTGCCCACCGCCGCCCTGCTGGCCGCCCTGCTCGCCGCCGTCACGGCCCACGCCAAGCCGCCCGCCCAGCCCCGCGCCATCGCCACGCGCGGCGCGCTGGACGCCGAAGAGACCAACAACATCGGCGTCTTCAAGCGCGTCTCGCCCTCGGTCGTCCACATCACCACGCTGGCCGTGCAGCGCGACTTCTTCTCGCTGCGCACCAGCGAGCAGCCGCGCGGCACGGGCACCGGCTTCGTCTGGGACGACACCGGCCACGTCGTCACCAATTTCCACGTCATCCAGGACGGCGACCGCGCCACCGTCACCCTGGCCGACCAGAGCAGCTACCCGGCCCGCCTCGTCGGCGCCTTCCCCGACCGCGACCTCGCCGTGCTGCGCATCGAGGCGCCGCGCGCCAAGCTGCCGGCCATTGCCGTGGGCAGCAGCCGCGACCTGCAGGTCGGCCAGAAGGTCTACGCCATCGGCAACCCCTTCGGGCTGGACCAGACCCTCACCACCGGCATCGTCTCGGCGCTGAACCGCGAGATCGAGTCCGTCACGCGCCGCACCATCAAGGGCGCCATCCAGACCGACGCGGCCATCAACCCCGGCAACTCCGGCGGGCCGCTGCTCGATTCGGCCGGGCGGCTGATCGGTGTCAACACCGCCATCTACAGCCCCAGCGGCGCGAGCGCCGGCATCGGCTTCGCCATTCCCGTGGACGAGGTGAACCGCATCGTGCCCCGGCTGATCCGCGACGGCCGCTTCATCCGCCCAGCGCTGGGCGTCACGGCCGGCGCGGCACAACTCACGCAGACCCTGGGCGCACCCCGGGGCGTGCTGCTCGTCAACGTCGCGCCCAACAGCCCCGCCGCCGCCGCCGGGCTGAAGCCCTATGCCCGCGACCGCAGCGGCCGCATCGTGCCGGGCGACGTCATCACCGCCGTGGACGGCCAGCCCGTGGCCGACCTGGACGACATGCTCTCCCTGCTGGAAACCCGCAAAATCGGCGAGAAGGTGACGCTGAGCGTCTGGCGGGCCGGGCAGACGCGCAAGGTGGCGGCGACGCTGGGCAGCGCCGACTGACTACCCGGCGCACTGCGCCAGCAGCCACTGCTCGAAGGCCCTGACCGCCGGCCGCGACCGGGCCGCCGGGTCGGTGATGAGCCGGTAGGCCCGCGCCGAGGCGATGCCGGCGTCGAAGGGCGCGAGCAACTGCCCGGCCGCCAGCAGCGCGTCCACCAGCGGCCGGCGGCCCAGCGCCACGCCCTGCCCCGCCACCGCCGCCGCGATCGCCTCGGCATAGCTCGAAAAGCTCAGCCGCGCCATCGGCCGCAAATCGCTCAGGCCCCAGGCGCTCAGCCAGGGCTCCCACTCGGCCGGCATGCCGCCGCCGTCGCCGTCCATGGACAAATGCAGCAGCGTGTGCCGGGCCAGATCGGCCGGCTCGCGCAGCGGCAGTCCGAGTTCATCGACAAGGCGCGGGCTGCAGACCGGCACCATGGACTCGGCGAACAACTGCGTCCCCTGCGTGGCGCCCACCGGGCTGTAGCGGATGGCGAGGTCGAAGCCCTCGCTGGCCAGGTTGCGGCTGCCCAGGCCCGCGTCCAGGCGCACGTCGATGCCCGGATGTGCGCGCGTGAAGGCCGTCAGGCGCGGGATCAGCCACAGCGACGCGAAGCCTGGCGTCGTGGTGAGCGCCAGCACCTGCCGCTGGTGCGGCTCGCGCACCGTGCGCACGGCCACGCGCAGCGTGTTCAGCGCGGCCGCGCAGGCCGCATGCAGGCGCTGGCCGTCCTCGGTCAGCGCCAGGGCGCGGTGGCGGCGCTCGAACAGCGCCACGCCCAGCGCCTCTTCCAGCGCGCGCATCTGCCGGCTCATGGCCGACTGCGTGACGAAGCGCTCCGCCGCCGCCTGCGTGAAGCTCAGATGCCGCGCGGCGGCCTCGAAGGCGGCCAGCAAATGCAGCGGCGGCAGATGGTCGAGCGGCTTGTTTGGCATGCGACGGTGGAATGCGAAACCTTCCGAATCATCGTTTGTCGGCCAGGGGGATGGCAATCACGATTCGCCCCCAAGCGCCAAGCCCTGCATGCCGACCCGGCATGTGCCGGGGCGCCGGAATGGCCGATAGGAGCCCGCCATGCTGACCGACCCCCCCCGCACCCGGCTGCTGCTGCAACGCGGCCAGACCTCGCGCCTGCCCGAGGCGCGCGCCGCCTGCCTGCGCAGCGCCGCCGGCACGCTGTGGATCACCATCGACCACGACAGCCGCGACATCGTGCTGGAGCCGGGCCAATGCTTCACCGTGCAGAGCGGCGAGGCCGTCACCATCAGCGCGCTCAGCGGCCCGGCGGTGCTGGACATGGCGCTGCCGGTGAATTAGCCCATAAGTTCAGGACATTCACCGAGCAAGCTTCTCCACAAACCACTGTCGCGCCGTTGATTTTCACATTCAATTCAGGACACAATTCAGGACAAGCCACCTGAATCCATGCCCGCCGACCTGCCCAGCCTCGAACGCCTGCTCCGCCCGCGCGGCCCGCTGGGCTTGGCGGACATCGCCGCCGCCCTGGGCTGCTCGACCAAGACCGTGCAGCGCCTCGTGGCCGCAGCCGGTGACGCCGTGCTGGGCGCCGGCCAGACGCGCCGCCGCCGCATCGCCTGGCGGCGCGAGATTCGCGGCCAGCACAGCGAGACGCCGCTCTACCTCATCGACGCCGAGGGCCGGCCGCAGCCGCTTGGCCGGTTGACCCCCATCTGGCCGCAGGGCTGCCACGTCGAGGCCACGCCCCCCGCCTGGCCCCTGCCCGACGAAGCGCGCGACGTCTGGTACGAGGGCCTGCCCTACCCGCTCTACGACCTGCGCCCCCAGGGCTTCCTCGGCCGCGCCTTCGCGCGCCAGCATGCCGATACGCTCGCGCTCCCCACCGACCCGCGCCTCTGGGGCGACGACGCCCTGCTGCTCGCCCTCGGCGCCTTCGGTGACGACCTGCCCGGCGCGCTGCTGCTGGGCGACACCGCGCTGCGCCGCTGCCTCGACACGCGCCTCCACGCCCCGCCCCCGCTCACCGAGGCCGAACGGCCCGCCGCCTACGCCGCCCTCGCGGCCCAGGCCATGGCCGGCAGCCTGCCCGGCTCGTCGGCGGGCGGCGAATTCCCCAAGTTCACCGCCGCCCGCGAACTGCCCGGCATGGCCACGCCGCACTGCGTCGTCAAGTTCAGCGGCGCCGACGCCTCGGCCACCGTGCAGCGCTGGCGCGACCTGCTCGTCTGCGAACACCTCGCCGCCCAGGCCCTCGGCGACGAGGCCGCCCCCACCCGCCTGCTCGCCCACGAGGGCCGCCACTTCCTGGAAAGCGAACGCTTCGACCGCATCGGCCCGCACGGCCGGCGCGGCGTCCTCAGCCTGGAAAGCGCCAACGCCGGCCTCGTCGGCGCGCCGGACGACGACTGGACGACCGTCACCCGCGCCCTCGCCGCGCAAGGCCGGCTCAGCGCGGCAGACGCCGAACGCGCCGCCGAACGCCAACTCTTCGGCCGCCTCATCGCCAACAGCGACATGCACGGCGGCAACCTCGGCTTCTTCCACGACGCGAACGGCCTGCGCCTCGCACCCAGCTACGACCAACTGCCGATGCGCTACGCCCCCCAGGCGGGCGGCGAAGTCACCTCGCCGCCGCTCTCGCCCACGCTGCCCCTGCCCGCCGAACGCGAGCGCTGGCTGCGCGCGGCACCGCGCGCGCTCGCCTTCTGGCGCGCGGCGGCGGCCGACGCACGCATCAGCCCCGGCTTCCGCGCGCTCTGCGCCAGCAACCACGCCGCGCTGGAGCGCGCGGCGGCGCTGGCGTGAAGCGCCTGCTCGCCCTCACCCTCGCGCTCGCCCTGGGCCTCGCCGCCGCCAGCCTCGCGGCCGGCGAATGGCTGACGCGTCCCGTCCGCGCATCCATCGGCCCGCCGCCGCCCGGCCTGTCGGCGCAGACGGTGCGCATTCCCTACGGCGATGGCCAGCAGGTCAGCGGCTGGTTCCTGCCCGGCCGCGCTGGTGAAGGCACCGTGTTGCTGCTGCACGGCGTGCGCGGCAACCGGCTGCAGATGCTGGCGCGCGCCCGCTGGCTGCAGCGCGAAGGCATCGCCAGCCTGCTCATCGACCTGCCCTCGCACGGAGAAAGCAGCGGCGAGCGCATTTCCTTCGGCCGCAACGAGGCCCCCGGCGCTGCGGCGGCCTTGGCCTGGCTGCGCCAGCGCCTGCCGGGCGAGCGCATCGGCGTCATCGGCGTCTCGCTGGGCGGCGCGTCCCTGCTGTTCGCAGACCGGCAGCCGGAACTGGACGCGCTGGCGCTGGAATCCGTCTACCCGACCATCGCCGACGCCGTGCAGGATCGCCTCGCCATGCGCCTGGGCGCCACGGTCGGCCGCATGCTGGCACCGCTGCTGCTCGTGCAAATCCCGCTGCGCCTCGGCTTCAGCACCGACCAGTTATGCCCCATCGACGCCATCACCCACACGCATGCACCGCTGTGGGTCGCCTCGGGCACCGAAGACCTGCACACGCGCTGGCCGGAAACACAGGCGCTGTTCGCCGCCGCCCACGCGCCCAAGACGCTCTGGCCCGTGGCCGGCGCCGCCCATGTGGACTTGCACGGCTTCGCCGCCACGGCCTACGAAGCACGCCTGCTGCCCTGGCTGCAATCACATCTGCGCAAGCCCCCGCCCTGACGCGGCCAAGCGCCGGCACGGCAAGATGCCGACATGACCGCCCTGCCCCCGCTCTCCATCCTCGACCTCGCGCCCGTCGTCGAAGGCGCCACCACCCGCGAAGCCCTGCTCAACAGCCTCGACCTCGTCAAGCTGGCCGACGACCTCAGCTACCGCCGCTACTGGGTCGCCGAGCACCACAACATGGAAGGCGTCGCCAGCTCGGCCACCGCCGTGCTGATCGGCCAGCTCGCCGCCGCCTCTCGCCGCATCCGCGTCGGCGCGGGCGGCATCATGCTGCCCAACCATGCGCCGCTGACCATCGCCGAGCAGTTCGGCACGCTGGCCGAACTCTTCCCCGGCCGCATCGACCTCGGCCTGGGCCGTGCCCCCGGCACCGACCGGCCGACCATGCGCGCGCTGCGCCGAAGCCTGGAAAGCACGGGCGAGGACGCCTTCCCTAACGACGTGTTGGAACTGACGAACTACCTCGCGCCAGCCACCGACAACGCCCCCGTGCGCGCCGTGCCCGGCCAGGGCACCGAGGTGCCGATCTGGCTGCTGGGTTCCAGCCTCTACGGCGCGCAACTGGCGGCCTACCTCGGCCTGCCCTTCGCCTTCGCCTCGCACTTCGCGCCGGAGCTGCTGATGCAGGCGCTGCAGGTCTACCGCGCCACCTACCGGCCCAGCGCCCGCCACCCCAGGCCGCATGCAATGGTGGGCCTGAACATCGTCGTCGCGCCGACGGACGATGAAGCGCGCTGGCTGTTCACCTCGGCGCAGCAGCGCTTCCTCGGCATGGTGCGCGGCCAACGCGGCAAGCTGCCGCCGCCAGTGCCGAGCATGGACGCGCTGTGGACGCCCGCCGAGGCCATGCAGGTCGGCCGCATGCTGAGCGAATCCCTCGTCGGCTCGCCAGCCACGGTGCGCGCCGGCCTCGCCGCCACGGCCGAACGCACCGGCGCCGACGAGTTCATCGTCGCCTGCGCGGTCCACGAGCACGCGCTGCGGCGGCAGTCCTACGAGTTGCTGGCCGGTCTGTAAGACGGCCCACCCGCTTGCCATCCGCAAGCGCCGCCCCTATAGTGAACCAAATGGTTCAGTGTTCAGCACCCCACCTCGACACCGCCTTCGCCGCGCTCTCCGACGCCACGCGGCGCGGCGTGCTGGAACAACTCGGGCGCGCCGACGCTTCCATCACCGACCTGGCCGAGAAGTTCCGCATGACCCTCACGGGGATGAAGAAACACGTCGGTGTGCTGGAGCAGGCGGGCTTCGTCATCACGGAGAAGGTCGGGCGCGTGCGCAATTGCCGGCTTGGCCGGCGCCGGCTGGAAGAGGAAGCCTTGTGGATCGAGGGCTACCGCCAGGTCTGGGCGGCGCGCTTCGAGGCGCTGGACGAAGTGGTCGAAGAATTGAAACGCAAGGAGAAAGCCGATGGACGCAGGAAGAAATAGCCGGCCCGACGCGATGAAGCACCGCATGACGGTGGAGCGCAAGTCCGTGCGCGAACTGGTCGTCACGCGCACCCTCGACGCCCCGCCGCGCCTCGTCTTCGAGGCGTGGACGAGGGCCGACCTGTTCCAGCGCTGGTGGGTGCCGAAGTCGCTCGGCCTGACGCTGCTGTCCTGCGAACTCGACGTTCGCACGGGTGGCCGCTACCGCCTCGTGTTCAGCCATCCTGCCGTCCCGGAGGGCATGGCCTTCCACGGTAGGTATCTGGAAGTGGCGCCGCCCTCGCGCCTCGTCTGGACCAATGACGAAGCGGGCGGCAACGGGCAGGTCACCACGGTCACGTTCGAGGAACGCGCCGGGCAGACGCTGCTCGTGATCCACGACCTCTATCCGTCGAAGGAAGCGCTCGACGAAGAGATCGCGTCCGGCAGCATGAGCTGGAACGATGAGAGCTTCGATCAGCTCGATGAGCTTCTTGGTTCGAGGCTCGCCATGGAATGACTCATGGCTGACGTGCCAACCCAGACTTATTACGCCGCCACCGCGCCGTACCAGAGCTTCCCGCCGCTCACCGGCGACGACACCGACGTTGACGTGGCCGTGCTGGGCGGCGGCTTCGCCGGGCTGGCGACGGCGCGCGGCTTGCAGGAGCGCGGCGTCGCCCGCGTCGCCGTGCTGGAAGCGCGGACCATCGGCCATGGCGCGTCGGGGCGCAATGGCGGCTTCGTGTTCGGCGGCTACAGCCGCGATGCGGCCGATCTGGTGCGCGACCTGGGGCTGGCGCCCGCGCGCGAGTTGTATGCGCAGAGCCGCGAGGCGGTCGCGCTGATCCGCGCGCGCATCGCGCGTCATGCCATCGACTGCGACAAGGCAGAAGGCGGCGCGCTGCTGTTGAACTGGTTCCGCCACAGCGCGCGTGCCGAGCGGGGGCTGCGGGCGCAGGCGGCGTGGCTGCGCGAGAACTTCGGCGTGGTCTGGGATGAGGTGGCGCTGGATCAGGTGCGGCGGTGGCTGGACACCGGGCGCTATGGCGGCGCGCTGCTGGAGCGCGATGCCTTCCATTTCCACCCGCTGAAGTACGCGCTGGGGCTGGCCCGCGTCATCGGGCAGGCGGGCGGCCGGGTGCATGAGCACAGCGCCGTGACGGCCGTCGAGCGGCGCGAGGGCGGCGGCTTCGTGCTGCACACCGTGCAGGGAGCGTCGCTGCGCGCGGCACAGGTGGTGGTGGCGGGCGGCGGCTATCTGGCGGGGCTGCTGCCGGCCCTGGTCGGTGCGCGGCTGCCGATTGCGACCTATGTCATGGCGACCGAGCCCTTGCCCGAGGCGCTGCGGCCGGTGCGCACGGCGGCGGCGCTCTATGACAACCGCTTCGCCTTCGACTACTACCGCGCGCTGGCCGACCACCGGCTGCTGTGGGGCGGGCGCATCTCGATCCTGGAACGCGAGCCGGCCCGCATCGCGGCGCTGCTGCGGGCGGACATGCTGAAGGTCTTCCCCCAGCTTGCCGGGGTGCGCATCACGCATGCCTGGGGCGGGCTGATGAGCTATGCCCGCCACAAGATGCCGCAAGTCGGCCGCTTGGCGCCGGGGCTGTGGTTTGCGCAGGCTTTCGGCGGCCATGGCGTGGCGCCGACGACGGCGGCCGGCGAATGGCTTGCCGAGGCGGTCAGCGGGCGGGCGGACCTGCCCGCTTCGTTGGCGCGCTATGGCCTGACGCCGGTGTTCGGCCGCGCGGGCCTGCTGGCGGCGCAGGCGAGCTACACCTGGGCGGAACTGAAGGACGCGCTGCGCGAGCGGCTCATTTGACGCGCTGCTTTTCCAGCTTGCGCGCCAGCGTGCGCCGGTGCATGCCGAGGCGCCTGGCCGTCTCGCTGATGTTGAAGCCGGTTTCGGCCAGCACTTCGTGGATGCGCTCCCATTCCAGGGTCTTGATGGATGCGGTCTGGCGCTCGGTGAGTTCCACGTCGGCATCGCCCTGGCGGCGCGCGAAGGCGGCTTCGATGTCGTCGGTGTTGGCGGGCTTGGCGAGGTAGTGGCAGGCGCCGAGCTTGATGGCCTCGACGGCGGTGGCGATGGACGCATAGCCGGTCAGCACGACGATGAGCACTTCGGGGTCCCAGCCGTGCAGGGCCTGCACGCAGGCCAGGCCCGAGGCACCGCCGGCGAGCTTGAGGTCCACCACGGCGTGGCCGAGTTCCTCGTCTTCGGGCAGGGCGTCGAGCAGGGCCTTCATGTCGTCCAGGCCGGTGGCGCGCGCGACGCGCCAGCCGCGGCGCTCGAAGGAGCGGGTCAGCGTGCGGGCGAAGCTGTCGTCGTCCTCGACGATCAGCAGGAAGCGGTCTTCTTCAGGCACGGGAGGATTGTCGAGGCAGCAAGGAAGCGAGCGGCAGGGTCAGCACGACTTCGGCGCCGCCGCTTGCGAGGTTGTGCGCCGTCAGCCGCCCGCCCAGCGTGCGCGCGACGTTGACGGACAGAAACAGCCCCATGCCACGCCCGGGCTCACCCTTGCTGCTCTGGTAGGGCTTGCCGAACTGGGCCAGCATGCCGGGGCTGAAGCCGGGGCCCTGGTCGCGCACGGCCAGGGTCAGCGTGCCCTCGTCGGGGCAGGCGGCGCGCAGCGCCAGCGGCCGGCCGGGGGCGGCCTCGGCGGCGTTGTCGAGCAGGTTGGCGATGACTTGCTGCAGGGCGTTGTCCGAGATGATTTCCACCTCGGGCAGGCCCTCGCGGTTCAGCGCCAGCGCGGCCTGCGGGTGGGCGGCGCGCCAGTCGGCCGCGAGGCGCGCGACGAAGGCGGGCAGCGGCGCGCGCCCGGGCGCCTCGCCGCGCATCTCGCCGGCCGACATCAGGATGCCGGTGACGATGGCCTTGCAGCGCAGGATCTGGCGCTGCATTTCCTCGATTTCCTCGCGCAGTTCGGGCTCGGCGGCGAAGGGGGCCATATGCGCCCAGTCGCCGAGGATGACGCTGAGCGTGGCCAGCGGCGTGCCGAGTTCGTGCGCGGCACCGCTGGCGAGCAGGCCCATGCGGACGATGTGCTCTTCCTCGGCGGCGCGCTGCTGCGCCTCGGCCAGTTCGGCATCGCGCTGGCGCAGATTGCGGTTGATGCGGACGATGAAGACGCTGAGCAGGCCGACGTTGAGCAGGAAGCACAGCAGCAGGCCGCCGAGGTAGTTGGGCGAGAGCGTGGTGGGCGTGGAGGCGTCCAGCAGCAGCGGGCGGTGCCATTCCATCAGCAGCACGAAGCCCGAGACGGCGCTGACGATGACGGCCAGCAGATAGGCCGGCCGCAGCAGCACCGAGGCGACGGCGACCTGCAGCAGATAGAGGTAGATGAAGGGGTTGTCGCTGCCGCCCGCGAGGTAGAGCTGGCCGGTCAGCACGCCCACGTCCACCAGCAGCGCGACGCAGAGTTCGATCTGCGACACCGGCCGCGCGAGCCGGTTGCGCCCGATGCTGAACAGGTTGAAGGCGGCGAGCACGGCCAGCAGGCCGAGCATCTCGGCCCAGGGCAGCGTGATGCCGAGCGCCAAATGGACGACGAGCACCGTCGCCAGTTGGCCGCCGACGGCCAGCCAGCGCAGTTCGATGAGCTGGCGCAGATTGGCGCGACCGGCGCGGCGCTCGGGGGCGACGGACTCAGCGGGGGTGGCTGGGGTGTTCAAGGCGGCGCTCTTCGCGGACGAGGTAGACGGCCGCAGCGGCGGCCATGGCCGCGAGCGCCAGCCAGGTGAGGGCGTAGACGGCGTGATTGTTGGCGAAGCGCAGGACCGTCAGGCCGGGGCGGGGATAACGCAGCGGCTGGGCGGGGTCGGCGGACTCGTCCACGAAATAGGGCGCGACGGGGCCGGGCAGGCCCAGCCGGGCGGCGATGCCAGCCACGTCGCGCGAATACCAGCGGTCCTGCTCGGGCTCGTTCCTGCGCAGCGGGCCGCCGCCGGGCTCGCTGAGGCGCAGCAGGCCGACGAGTTCGACCGGGCCCGCAGGCGCCGCATGGGCCTCGGGCGCGCGCTGCTCGGGCGGCACGAAGCCGCGGTTGACGAGGACGGCGCGGCCGTCGTCCAGCCGCAGCGGCGCGATGACCCAGTGGCCGCCGCCCAGTTCGGTCGTGGCCTGCACCAGCGCCTCGCGCGGCTCGAAACGGCCGTGCAGGCGCAGGCGGCGGTATTCGTCGGCCTTGGAGACGGGGGCCGATGGCGGCGCGACGGGCTCTGCCTGCAGGCGCTGCTCGACGCGGGCGATGAGGTCGTCCTTCCAGCCCAGGCGCTGCACCTGCCACGCGGCCAGCGCGGCGAAGCCGACGCTGGCGAGCGCCGCGCTGACGATCAAGGTGATACGCGCGATGCGATTCATTTCATGCGGGCCGAGCGCCGGGCCGCCCCAAGCCGGCCCGCGCTGGCGATGTGCTTGCGGCTAGATGCCGCAAGCATCGCCGTCCCCTCGGGGGACCGGCTGGACACGCCCGCGTTCAGCGCGGCGGGGCCAGACGATGGGCTCACGGTCAAGGCATGTTGCGCATGGCGGCCGGGTCCGGGGTCGGCATCATGTTGGTGTTCATGTGGTACATGACCCAGACCGAGCCGGCCAGCAGGATGACGACCAGGGCCACCGTGAACAGCAGGGCCAGCAGGCTCCAGCCGCTTTCGACCTTGGCGTTCATGTGCAGGAAATAGACCATGTGGACCACCATCTGCACGGCCGCGAAGCCGAGGATGACGAAGGCGGTCATGCGGGGCGTGGGCAGCACCTTGGCCATCACCAGCCAGAAGGGGATGGCCGTCAGGATGACGGACAGGATGAAGCCCGTGGCATAGCCCTTGACGCTGACGTGGAAGTCGGCCTCGCCGTCGAGGTGGTCGTCGTCGTGGTGGGCGTGGTGCGCGTGGTCGGCCATCACAGCACTCCCATCAGGTAGACGAAGGTGAAGACGCCGATCCAGACGACGTCCAGGAAGTGCCAGAACATCGACAGGCACATCAGGCGGCGGCGGTTGGCGGGCGTGAGGCCGAGCTTGCGCACCTGCACCATCAGCGTCACCAGCCAGATGCAGCCGAAGGTGACGTGCAGGCCGTGCGTGCCGACCAGCGTGAAGAAGCTCGACAGAAAGGCGCTGCGGCCGGGGCCGGCGCCTTCGTGGATGAGGTGGTGGAACTCGTACAGCTCGATGCCGAGGAAGCCCAGGCCCAGCAGCCCCGTGACGGCCAGCCAGGCCAGCAGCGGGCCCTTCTTGCGGGCCTGCATCGCAATCATCGCGAAGCCGTAGGTGATGGACGAGAACAGCAGCAGCGCGGTGTTGGCGGCCACCAGGGGCAGGTCGAAGAGGTCGGCGCCCGAGGGGCCGGCCGCGTAGCTGCGGCCGAGCACGGCGTAGACGGCGAACAGCACCGCGAAGATGAGGCAGTCGCTCATCAGGTAGAGCCAGAAGCCCAGCAGGGTGCTGCCGGGCGGATGGTGGGCGCCGCCGAGGTCGTAGTAGAGCGGCGCGCCGTTCGCGTGGGTGGCTACGGATGCAGTCATGTCGGCTGTGTCCCGGTTCAGGCGGCAGCGAGGGCGCGGGTGCGCTCGTTTTCGGTGCGGGCTACCGCGTCGGCCGGGATGTGGTAGTCGCGGTGGTAGTTGAAGGTGTGGACGATGGACGCGATCACCGTGGCGGCGAAGGCGGCGGCGGCGATCCAGTACATATGCCAGACCAGCGCGAAGCCCATGGCCGTGGCCAGCATGCCGATGACGAAGCCGGCGCCGGTGTTCTTGGGCATGTGGATGGCGACGAAGCCCTGGGTCGGGCGGGCGACGCCGCGCTGCTTCATGTCCTGCCAGGCGTCCAGTTCGTGGGCGATGGGCGTGAATGCGAAGTTGTAGTCGGGCGGCGGCGAGGACGTGGACCACTCCAGCGTGCGGCCGCCCCAGATGTCGCCCGTCGTGTCGGCCAGTTCCTTGCGGCGCAGCACGCTGACGCCGATCTGCACCAGGAAGGCGGCGATGCCGCAGGCAATGATGGCGCCACCGATGGCGGCGACGACGAACCAGGGCTGCAGCGTCGCGTCGTCGAAGTGGCTGACGCGGCGCGTGATGCCCATCAGGCCCAGCACGTAGAGCGGCGTGAACGCGACCCAGAAGCCGATGAACCAGCACCAGAACGAGACCTTGCCCCAGAAGGCGTCGAGGCGGAAGCCGAACGCCTTGGGGAACCAGTAGTTGATGCCGGCGAACACGCCGAACACCACGCCGCCGATGATGACGTTGTGGAAGTGGGCGATCAGGAACAGGCTGTTGTGCAGCACGAAGTCCGCCGCCGGCACGGCCAGCAGCACGCCGGTCATGCCGCCGATGACGAAGGTGACCATGAAGCCCACGGTCCACAGCATCGGCACCTCGAACTGGATGCGGCCGCGGTACATCGTGAACAGCCAGTTGAAGATCTTCGCCCCGGTCGGGATCGAGATGATCATCGTCGTGATGCCGAAGAACGAGTTCACGCTCGCGCCCGAGCCCATCGTGAAGAAGTGGTGCAGCCAGACCAGGTAGGACAGGATGGTGATGACGACCGTCGCATACACCATGGACGCGTAGCCGAACAGCTTCTTGCGGCTGAACGTGGAGACGACTTCCGAGAAGATGCCGAACACCGGCAGCACCAGGATGTAGACCTCGGGGTGGCCCCAGATCCAGATCAGGTTCACGTAGAGCATGGCGTTGCCGCCGAGGTCGTTGGTGAAGAAATTGGTGCCCAGGTAGCGGTCGGCGGTCAACAGGGCCAGCGTGGCGGCCAGCACCGGGAAGGTGGCGACGATCAGCACATTGGTGCAAAGCGACGTCCACGTGAACACGGGCATCTTCATCATCGTCATGCCGGGGGCGCGCATCTTGATGATGGTGGCGATCAGGTTGATGCCCGACAGCGTCGTGCCCACGCCCGCGATCTGCAGCGACCACAGGTAGTAGTCCACCCCCACGTCGGGGCTGGCGAGCAGGCCCGACAGCGGCGGGTAGGCCAGCCAGCCGGTCTTGGCGAACTCGCCGATGAAGAGCGAGGCCATCACGAGGATGGCGCCGCCGGCCGTCATCCAGAAGCTGAAGTTGTTCAGGAAGGGGAAGGCCACGTCGCGCGCGCCGATCTGCAGCGGCACGAGGTAGTTCATGAAGCCCGTCACCAGCGGCATGGCAACGAAGAAGATCATGATGACGCCGTGCGCCGTGAAGATCTGGTCGTAATGGTGCGGCGGCAGGAAACCGGCGTTGTCGCCGAAGGCCATGGCCTGGTGGGCGCGCATCATGATCGCATCCGCGAAGCCGCGCAGCAGCATCACGACGCCGAGCACGATGTACATGATGCCGATCTTCTTGTGGTCGATGCTGGTGATCCAGTCGCGCCACAGCGGGCCCCAGAGGCGGAACTTGGTCAGCAGGGCCAGCACGAGCAGGCCGCCCAGCGCGACGGCCGCGAAGGTGGCGAGCAGGATGGGCTCGTGGTAGGGAATGGCTTCCCAGCTCAAGCGGCCCAGGACGGGGTGGAGTTGCTCGGCAGCAGCCTGATGAGATGCGGTGGACATGGGTGAGGCTCAGTTCTTCTGCGCAACGGATTCGACGGGCAGGCCCAGCAGATTGGTGGGCGTGCACAGGCCGGCGACGACGGTGCGCTCGCGCGCCACGCCGCCCGCATCGCGCCAGGCGCTGCGCATCGTGCCGGCCACGCCGCCCTTGCCGGCGCCACCGGCGGCGTCGATGGCCATCATGGTGCTGGCGCACATCTTGCGGCCATCGACGCAGCGATCGACGATGGCGCCCCACAGCCCCGGCTCCACGCTGGCGAAACGGCGGACAGGCTCCTTGCTGCTGGGCTGTTCGAGCTGCAGCACCTCGGCGCGGGTCAGCGCCGCGCCGCCGGCCCGGTTGCCCTCGACCCAGCGCGCGAAGTCCTCGTCCGACAGGCCGTGGAACTTGAAGCGCATGTCCGAGAAGCCGGCGCCGCTGTAGTGGGCCGACAGGCCGTCGTAGACGCCGGCCTGGTTGATGACGGCATGCAGTTGCGTCTCCATGCCCGGCATCGTGTAGATCATGCCGGCCAGCGCCGGCACGTAGAAGGTGTTCATCACCGTCGTGGACGTGAAGCGGAAGTGGATGGGCCGGTCCACCGGCGCGGCCAGTTCGTTGATGGTGGCCACGCCCTGCTCGGGGTAGATGAACAGCCACTTCCAGTCCATCGACACCGCGTAGACCTCCAACGGCTTCACGTCGGCGGCCAAAGGCTTGCCCTCGGCGATGCGGTCCAGCGGGCGGAAGGGGTCGAGCTTGTGCGTGCTGATCCAGGTGATCGCGCCCAGCGCGATGATGATCAGCAGCGGCGCGCCCCAGATGACCAGTTCCAGGCGCGTGGAATGGTCCCAGTCCGGCGCATAGGTCGCCTCGGTGTTGGACTGCCGGTAACGGAACGCAAAGAACAGCGTCAGCGCGATCACCGGCACGATGATCAGCAGCATGAGCAGCGTCGAAGTGACGATGAGCTGGGCCTGCTGCTGTGCGATGTCGCCCTGCGGCTTCATGACGACGGCATTGCAGCCGGCGAGCAGCAGGGCGGGCATCAAGACCGCAACGCGGCGAGGGAGTGTCTTGTTGGGGTACATCCTGAGAAGCGCGCGAGGGTTAACGATCTTGCGTGCAACGGCGAAATGTAAGGTGATTGAGCCAGATCAACGATTGGACATTTTGTCCTAGCCACCCCCGGAGACAAGCCGCCATGGCCAGCGCCAGCAGTACCTTTCACAGCCCCCAATCCGGCCACGCCCGCACCGACGAAGACCTCGCCCCCGGCGACATCGCCGTCGGCGTCATCATCGGCCGGGCCTCGGAGTATTTCGACTTCTTCGTCTTCGGCATCGCCTCGGTGCTGGTCTTTCCCCAGCTCTTCTTCCCCTTCGCCGACCCGCTGACCGGCACGCTCTACGCCTTCCTGGTCTTTGCGCTGGCCTTCGTCGTGCGGCCGGTGGGCACGCTGATCGGCATGTCCATCCAGCGCCATTTCGGCCGCTCCACCAAGCTCACCGCCGCCCTCTTCCTGCTGGGCTGCTCCACGGTCGGCATGGGCCTGCTGCCCAGCTATGCCGAGGCCGGCAGCACGGCCATCGTGCTGCTGGCGCTGGCCCGCGTCGGCCAGGGCCTGGCCCTGGGCGGCTCCTGGGACGGCCTGCCCTCGCTGCTGGCGCTGAACGCCCCGCCCGACCGCCGCGGCTGGTACGCGATGCTGGGCCAGCTCGGCGCGCCGCTGGGCTTCTTCGTCGCCTCGGGCGTCTTCCTCTACGTCTACGGCAGCCTCGACAGCCAAGACTTCCTCTCCTGGGGCTGGCGCTTCCCCTTCTTCACGGCCTTCGCCATCAACGTCGTCGCCCTGTTCGCACGGCTGCGCCTCGTCGTCACGCACGAGTACGAGAAGCGCATGGAAGAGCATGAGCTCGACCCGGCCTATCTGCGCGAACTGCTGCCGGCCCAGGGCCACCACGTCGTCATCGGCGCCTTCGCGGCGCTGGCGAGCTACGCCCTCTTCCACCTGGTGACGGTGTTCCCGCTGTCCTGGGTGGCGCTGTACGGCAACGAGGGCGTCGAGGACTTCATGAAGATGGAACTGCTCGGCGCCGCCTTCGCGGCCATGGCCATGCCCATGTCGGGCCTGATCGCCGACAAGATCGGCCGGCGCAGCTTCCTGGGCACGCTGGCGGTCGCCATCGGCGCCTTCGCGCTGTTCGCGCCCTTCATGCTCGGCGGCGGCAGGCCGGGGCAGGCGGCCTTCATCCTGATCGGCTTCGTGCTGCTGGGCCTGTCCTATGGCCAGGCGGCGGGCTCGGTGACGTCCAACTTCCTGCCCCAATTCCGCTACACCGGCGCGGCGCTGACGGCCGACATGGCCTGGCTGCTGGGCGCCGCCTTCGCGCCGGCCCTGGTGCTCTTCCTGTCCTCGCGCTTCGGGCTCGGGTCGGTCAGCGTCTATCTGCTGTCCGGCGTGGCCTGCACGCTGCTGGCGTTGCGCGTCAACAAGCGGCTGCAGGCCGCGGCGGTCGTGCAGGACTGAGGCCGTGGCCCTCACGCTGCACTACCACCCGCTGTCGTCCTGCTGCTGGAAGGTTCTGATCGCGCTGTACGAGAACGGCGCGCCCTTCGAGGCCCGCGTGGTCAACCTCGGCGACCCGGCCGCGCGCGCGGCCCACGCCGGGCTCTGGCCCACGGCCAAGATCCCGCTGCTGGTCGATGGCGCGCGCGTGGTGCCCGAGACCTCGATCCAGATTGAATACCTCGACAGCCGCCACCCGGGCAACACGCGCCTGCTGCCCGAAGGCGCCGACGCGCAACTGGACGTGCGGCTCTGGGACCGCCTCTTCGACCTCTACGTGATGACGCCCATGCAGCGCCTCGTCGCCCAGCACCTGCGCCCCGAGGCCGAGCGCGACGCGGCGACGCTGGCCGGCTGCGGCGCAGAGCTCGGCATGGCCTACGACCTCATCGAGGCCCGCCTCGGCGAACGCCCCTGGGCGGCGGGCGAGGCCTTCACGATGGCCGACTGCGCCGCCGCGCCCGCGCTCTTCTATGCCGCCGTGGCCCGGCCCTTCCCGCCCGGCCACGCGCGGCTCGCCGCCTATTTCGAGCGCCTGCTGGCCCGGCCTTCCGTGGCGCGCTGCATCGTCGAGGCCCGGCCCTTCTTCCAGTATTTCCCGCTGCGCGGGGCGCTGCCCGCGCGCTTCCTCGGCTGAGATTCAGGCGTAGACCGCCTGCCCCAGGTCGTTGCGCGAGCGCAGCTCGGCCAGCATCTGCTTCTCGGTGATGTCCGCCGCCCAGGCCGGCCGCAGTTGGAAATGGGGCTGATCGACCAGGGTCTTCCAGTTGCCGCCCCATTCCAAGCCCAGGTCCACGCCCAGCGCGCCCACGGCCCGGTACTTGGGCGAGTCGCCGAGGTATTTGCTGCCCTCGAACACACCCACGTCGAAGGCGATGCCGAAGTTGTGGTTGGAATAGCCGCCCCGGGCATTCGTGACCACCGGGCCGGGCGCCGTGCGCCCCTGGGCATAGAGCGCGTTCTGCTCCGCATAGGTGCGCAGCCCGCTGATGATCTTGATGTTGATGCCCACCGCCGCCGCCTTCTGCACCAGCGCGCGGGCCATGGGCTGCACCTGGGGCAGCAGCGTGGCGATGACCTTCTCGCTGCGGGCGTCCACCGGCGCGATCGCCTCGGCCGGCTTCAGCCCGTTGATCTTCTTCTTGACGAGGCGCTCGTAGATCGCGCCCCAGGTCTGCGGCCCGGCCTTGCCGTCAACGTCGATGCCGAGTTCCTGCTGGACTGCGGCGATCATTTCCTCGATGCGCATGCTCTTCTCCAGGGTTGTGGCGCCGCGCAGTGTGCGCCCGGCGTCCGGCCGGCACAAGCCGCCACGCGGCGACAATCGCGCCCTTTCTCCAACACGGCAAGGACTCCCCCATGAACACGACGCCCAGCGGTCTGCAGTTCGAAGACAGCGTCGAAGGCGACGGCAAGCAGGCCGCAGCCGGCCATGACGCCACCGTCCACTACACCGGCTGGCTCTGGGTCGATGGCGCCCGCGCCGCCAAGTTCGACTCCAGCCACGACCGCCGCCAGCCCTTCGAGTTCGAGCTGGGCGCCGGCATGGTCATCCGCGGCTGGGACGAGGGCGTGCAGGGCATGAAGGTCGGCGGCAGGCGCACCCTCATCGTGCCGGCCGCGCTCGGCTATGGCGCGCGCGGCGCGGGCGGCGTGATCCCGCCGAACGCGACGCTGTGCTTCGAGGTCGAACTGCTCGGCCTGGCCGGCGGCCCCGAGCCCGTCACGCTGGACCTGCAGACCACGCCCAGCGGCCTGCAGTACGAAGACCGCGCCGTCGGCAGCGGCGCCGAGGCGGTCGCGGGGCGGCAGGTGTCCGTCCACTACACCGGCTGGCTCTACCAGGACGGCATGAAGGGCAAGAAGTTCGATTCCAGCAAGGACCGCGGCCAGCCCTTCGGCTTCCGCCTCGGCGGCGGCGAAGTCATCCAGGGCTGGGACGAGGGCGTGCAGGGCATGAAGGTCGGCGGCACGCGCCTGTTGCTGCTGCCGCCCGACCTGGCCTATGGCGAATACGGAGCCGGCGGCGTCATCCCGCCGGACGCGACCCTGCTGTTCGAGGTCGAACTGCTGGCGGCTTGACCGAGGTCAAGCCCCGGGGCGGCGCCGCTGCTGACAAGCGCCCGTCATTCGCGGATGCTGTGATCCAGCCCGCCCACGCAAAACCCAAGCCCACCATGTCGATCGACCAACGCCGCGCCCCCCGCATCGAGTTCTTCCTGCTGCCCGAAGCGCCCGAGCCCCTGCCGGCCGACGAGGTGCGCGGCGGCATCGTCGTCAACCTCAGCGAGGCCGGCCTGCAGGTGCTCACCCTGGCCGAGCCACCGCTGGAGGCCGAGCACTACACGCTGCGCCTGCTGTTCGGCGGCACCGGCGAGGGTGATGAGGGCGAGGGCCCGCCCCTGCTCAGCGCCGACGTGCGCCGCGTGTGGAGCCGGGCGCTGGACGGCGGCGCGCAGCTCGGCGGCTTCGAGTTCGAGTCCGCCAACGCGCAGGCCGAGGAATTCCTGCTCGCGCAGACGGCGCAGATCACCGCGCGCCAACGGCTCTACTGCGTGCTCGTCGAGAACGACCCGGCTGGCGCCCTGCACTGAACTGGGATAGCGTGCCTGCGGGCTGCTCAGGGCCCCGCCTGCTCTCTCCTTCATGATCGAAACCGAACAGCTGCTGCGCTACTGGACCCTGTCGCAATGGCAGGCCAATCTGCTGGTGCTGATGCACCTCGTCGGCGCCGGTCTGCTGGGCCTCGTGCTCGGCTACGAGCGCACCTTCCACGGCCGCGCGGCCGGCATGCGCACCTATGCGCTCGTCTGCATGGCGTCCACCGGCGTCATCGTGCTGCTGGGCCTGCCGCACCAGTGGTTCGGCGGCACCGGCGAGGCCGTCATCGGCCCGCTGGTGGACCCGACGCGCGTCATCCAGGGCGTCGTCACCGGCATCGGCTTCCTGTGCGCGGGCGTCATCATGCGCGAGGGCATGAACATCTCCGGCCTGACCACGGCGGCCTCGCTGTGGGCCGCCTCGGCCATCGGCGTGCTGCTGGGCATGGGCTTCTATTTCGCGGCCATCGCGCTCACGCTGCTCTGCGCCACGCTGATGATGTGGGGCGCGCGGCTGGAAGGCAGCCTGCCCTCGCACCCGGCCATCGCCGTGCAGTTGCAGGGCCGGCCCGGGCGCTGCTTCGAGCAGGCCGAACTGGTGGCCTTCACGGCGGCGCTGGGCTATGACTTCGCGCCCGGCTCGCTCAGCATCGAGTGCGTGGACGACCGCCAGGAATGGCGCTTCGTCTGCACCGCGCAGCGCAACTACCAAGACGAGACGCTGTCCCGCTTCGCCAGCCGGCTGCCCGAACTGCCGGGGCTGGCGAGCTACCGCGTGATGCACGCCAGGAATTGATGCGCCCGCTGATGCGCTTCCCCTCGGCCGTCCACCGCGATGCGGCCGTGCAGCAGTGGCTGGACAGCCGCGAAGGCGCACTGGCCGCCCTCGCCCGCCCCTGGTTCGACGCGCTGCGCCGCTGCGGCGCCGACTTGACCGAACTGCTGCACGACGGCATGCCCACCGCCTGTGTCGGCGACGCGGCCTTCGCCTACGTCAACGCCTTCACGGCCCACGTCAACGTCGGCTTCTTCTGTGGCGCCGTGCTGCCCGACCCGGCCGGGCTGCTGGAAGGCAGCGGCAAGTTCATGCGCCACGTCAAGCTCAGGCCGGGCGCAGCCCTCGACGGCACTGCGTTGCAGGCGCTGATCGACGCCGCCTATGCCGACGTGCAGCGCCGCATCGCGGCCGAGGCCGCTCAGTCGATGGCGGGGTAATCGCCCAGCCCGTCCGGCCAGGGCGTCAGCACCTCGAAGCCCTCGGCCGTCACGGCCACCATATGCTCCCATTGCGCGGACAGCGAGCGGTCGCGCGTGACCACGGTCCAGCCGTCGGCCAGCTCGCGGATGCCGGCGCCGCCCGCATTGATCATGGGCTCGATCGTGAAGATCATGCCTTCCTGCAAGCGCAGGCCCTCGCCCGGGCGGCCGAAGTGGTTGACGTGCGGGTCGTCGTGATAGATGTCGCCGATGCCGTGGCCGCCGTACTCGCGCACGACGCTGAAACCGGCCGCCTGCGCGACCTTCTGGATCGCATGGCCCACGTCCCCCAAGGTCGCACCCGGGCGCACCTGGCGGATGCCGGCGCGCAGCGCCTCATAGGTCGTCGTCACGAGGCGCCGCGCCAGCACATTGGTCTCGCCGACGATGAACATGCGGCTGCTGTCGCCGAACCAGCCGTCCTTGGTCAGCGTCACGTCCACATTGACGATGTCGCCCTTCTTCAAGCGCTTGTCCCTGCTCGGAATGCCGTGGCAGACCACGTGGTTGGGCGAGATGCAGGCCGTCTTCGGGAAGCCGTGGTAGCCGACGTTGGACGGGATGCACTTCAGCGTATTGACGATGTAGTCGTGGCAGAACTCGTCCAGTTCCTCGGTCGTCACGCCCGGCACGACGTGGGGCTTGAGCATCGCCAGCACCTCGGCGATCAGATGCCCGGCCTCGCGCGCCCGGGCGACCTCGTCGGGCGTGCGCAGCTTGATGCTCTTCATGCCCGCGCCCCCTTGGCTTTCACCGGCGAGGCCCAGCCCGCCAGCCGCGCGAGGTCGAGCCCGCCTTCCTGCTCGGCGCGGATCAGCAACTGGCAGATCTCGCTGTGGCTCAGCTGCGGATGCAGCTCGGCCAGCATGCCGATGCGCATCCAGTGCTCGGCCTGGGCATTGATGGAACGCGACAAGGCCTGGCTGGCGACGCGCAGGCTCTCGTGCAGTGGATCGGAGATTTTGACGATTCCCATGCCGGCATCATATACGATTCGTATACAAAACGTATATCAACCGACGACGGCCGCCCCGTAGAGGCTCAGAAACTCCGCCGGCATGCGCCTGGGCTTGCCGCTGGCGATCTCGATGCACACCAGCGCCCAGCGCCCGCGCAGCAGCGTCTGGCCGTCGCTGGCGCGGCGCAATTGAAAGCGGCGCTCCATCGTCAGCCTGCCGTCACTGGCCGTCAGCCAGGTGCCCAGCACCAGCGCCTCGCCCGCGAAGGACGGCAGCAGATAGTCGTAATGCCCCTCGCGGATGGCCATCGCGCGGTCGAGGCGGCGGTAGTCGGCCAGGCTCAGCCCCAGCGCCTCGGAATGCGCCCAGCCGGCCTGTTCGCACCACTGCACATAGACGGCGTTGTTGGTGTGGCCGAGGCCGTCGATGTCGCCCGGCTGCGGCGTCAGCAGCAGCGTGAAGGGCGATGGAAAATCCCAAGCTGCGGCCAATTCGGTCATCACAGCCAGCCTTCCTGTTCGGCCTTCACGCCGCGTTCGTCCAGTGCATCGCGCAGCGCAGCCAGTTCGGGCGGCAGCGCGGCCGTGGCCAGCCGCGCCAGCAGGGCGCAGTCGTAGCGGCCCAGCGGCTGCAGGCCCGCGCGGTTCAGGCGCTCGGGCTCCATCGCGGTGGCGCGCCAAGCCAGCCCGGCCTCGACCCAGGGCGCGGCGGCAGCCAGCGCGATCTCGATGCCGGCCGGGTCGGCATCCGCGCTGATCGCGGCCGGTGCCGGCGCGAGCACGAGCAGCCGGGCCATGGCCTCGCCCCAGGACCGCGTCGGCCGGCCGGCAATCCACACCAGCGCATCGCCCGGCGCGCGCCGCGCGGCCTGCTTCTCGAAGCTGGCGCGGTTCTCGATCAGCCACCAGCGCGCCGGCCCCGTGGCACTCACCAGTCCGGCCAGCGACTCCACCGGCAGCGTGACGAAGGCCGCCACGCCCGGGTCCAGCCGCCGCCCGTCCGGCCAGCGCAGGCCGAGGTCGCCGGCCAGCGTCAGCGTCGGCGCAAAGGCGTCGATGCCGAGCGCGGGCAGATCGAAGTGGCGCTCCAGCCACGCCCATTCGCCGGGCGAGACGGCCTTGGTGTGGCCCAGGTGCAGCGCAAAGTCGCGCCGCAGCCCCGCGCGGCCTGCGGCCACCCAGGCGCGCAACGCCTCCAGCAGCGCGGCCCGCGCTTCGGCGAGGTGGACTGCCAGGCGCGCTTCGGCCAGACCCTGGGCGGCTTCGCCGACCAGCACGTCGTCCATCAGCGCTTCCAGCCGCGCGACCAGCGCCTGGCGGCGGGCCTCGCGCGCGCCGCGCGTGGGCAGGCCCAGCGCCGCCTGCAAGGCTTCAATGTCGATCCAGGCGACCACGCTGCGCTGCCAGCGTCCGCGCGCAAAGGCTTCGCTCACGCGGCACAGGCCGGCCGCCAGCGCCTTGTCGGCAAGGCGTTCGGCCAGTTCGATGCGCGCCGGGCCGGCAGCTTCGAGCAGGGCCTGCCAGCGGCGTGAAGCGGCACTGCCGCGCAGCCAGTCCGTCAGCAGTTCGCGCTCGTCCACGTCCAGCGCGGGCAGTGCGGGCGGCCACGACGGCGCCGACGCCGCGCGCTCGCGGCGCGTGGTGCCGGCCTTGCGCTCAAGCGTATTCACTGACTTCCGGCCGCCGCGCCAGCACCGCGATCGGCGGCGCCCAGCGTTCGCCGCGCGGCTTCTTGCTCGTCACCAGCGTGATCTCGCTGGGCTCGAAGACCTCGACGTTGTGCGTGATCGGCGTCGTCAGCAGGTATTGCGCCCGCGTCGAGCGCAGGAAGTGGCCGACCAACTGGATATTGCGCACGTCGAGGTGGGCGAAGGGCTCGTCAATGAAGACGAAGCCGCCCGGCGTCTCGTCGTCCTTCATCAGGCCGACGAGCAGGATCAGGCTCTTCAGCACCTGCTGGCCGCCCGAAGCCTCGCCGTCGTTGAGGCCGACCTCGCCCTTGCCGTCGAAGTTGAACTTGACGTGCAGGCCGGCCTGGGCGAGCACGGTGTCGTCGTTGTCCAGATGCGGCAGTTGCGCCTCGGCGACGACGCCGGCCAGCTCGCCCAGCTCGGCGACGTTCTTCTTGTAGCGCCGCACCGTGGCCTTGAGCACGTCGATGTAACGCTCGCGGGCATTGCTCGCGGCGGTGGCGGCCAGCGCATTGCTGGCCTTGCGGTCGGCCAGCTGGTGGGCCTGCTCGCGCACCTGCAGATCCATGCGGGTGTGGCGATCGACGACGCTGGCGTCGGTCTCCCAGACGCCCTGCGCCAGTTCCTGATCGACGTGGTGGGAGCGGATTTCGGCCTGGCGCGCGTTCTCGAATTCCTCGCGTAGCGCCGCGATGGCGGCGGCCGCGATCCAGCGCGGTGGGAACTTCGCGCCGGCCTCGCGGGACGCGCTCGCGGCCTGCGCGAGCGCGCCGCGGCGGGCCGCGTGGTCGCGCACGGTCTGGGCCTGGCGGGCCTCGCCGTCGGCGAGTTCCTGCTGGGCGCGGTGGTAGCCGTCCTCGCTGCGGGCCGAGGCTTTGACGAGGCGGTCGTGCTCGGCTTCCAGCGCCTGCATGCGCGTGGACGCTTCGGCGCGGGCCTGCTTGAGCGCGGGCAGGCGGGCGCGGGCTTCGGCGAACTCGTCGGCGCGTTCGCTCAGTTCCACGGCGGCCTTGTGGCCCTGGGCGGCGCGCTGGGCGTCCTTGAGTTGCCGATCCACCTCGCCCTGGGCCTTGGCGACGCGGGTCAGTTCGGCGTCCAGGCGCAGCAGTTCGGCGTCCAGCGACTGGCGGCGCGCGGCCACGGCGTTGGCGCCGAACTGGTGCTCGGCAGGCGACACCCAGACGCTGCGCCCGCCGCGGCCGTCGCGGTAGTAAGCCTCGGGCGTGATCCATTCGCCGCCCAGGGCCGCGCCTTCCTCGGTGCTGGCGACGCAGCGGATGCCGTCGAGCTGGCGCGTCAGCCAGGTCGGCAGCGGCGCGCTGACCTTGAGCGCGGCGAGCAGCGAGCCGGGCCGGGCTTGCGCGACCGGCGCCGCGTCGGCGACGACGTAGTGGCGGTATTTCTGCTTCGCGGCCAGGTGGAAGGCGCGGGCCTCGTCGCCGCGCTGTTTCAACACGACGACCCAGCGCGCGCCGCGCAGCACGCCCTCGGCGGCGGCGCGCCAGGGCTCGTCGGCGATGTCGATGCTGTCGGCGACGAGGTGGTGGGCGATGCCGGCCTCGTCCAGCGCACGGCGCAGCGGGCCGACCTCGGGCGGGGGCGGCGGCAGGCGCTTGTCCTTCAGTTCGTTGAGCAGGCCCTGCACATGGCGCAGCTTGTCGTCGGCACGGGTGTAGTCGCCGCGCAGCCTGTCCTTGTCGGCGGCGAGGGCCTGGGTGCGCGCGGCGAGCGCTGCGGCGTCGGCCTCGACGTCGGCCAGGGCCTTCAGTTCGTCCTCGCGCCTGGCGGCCTGCTCGACCGGCTTCTCGGCCTCGCGCGCGGTGTCGAAGGCGGCGCGGGCCTCGCGGCGCTGGCCGTCGAGTGCGGCCAGCCGCGCCTGGGTGGCCTCGTGCTCGGCAAACAGCTCGTGCAGCTTGGCGCGCTTGCCCGACAGCGCGCGCTCGTCGGCGCTGGCGAACAGGCGCGCGCGGTGCAGTTCGCGGCCGTCGCGCGCGAGGCGCTCGCGCGACTCGCTCCACTGCATGACGGGCAGCACCTCGGTGGCGAGGCGCTCGCGCTCCTGCACCTTCAACTGCCATTGGCGGTGGCTGGTCACGCGGTTGGCGAGTTCGCTCAACTGGGCCTGGGTGCGCGCGAGTTCGGATTCGGCGGCCTCGACTTCCTTGCCCAGTTGCTGCTGGTGGGAGCGTGCCTGTTCGTAGCGGTCCAGCACTTCCTGGTCGCCGAAGACCTCGAAGACGAGGCGCAGCAGTTCGCGCGGGTTCAGGTCGCAGAGCTTGTCGGTCTGGCCCTGTTCCAGCGCCAGCACCTTGCCGATGGCGCGCGTCAGGCCGGCGGCTTCGAGGCGGCGGCGCCAGGCTTCGATGCCGAGCCAATCGCGTTCGCTCTTCTCTGCCAGCTGCTCGATCTCGTGGGCGCCGTCCAGCATCAGATAGCGGCGCGTCCAGTCGCCGCCCTGGCGCTCGATGCGGCAGGCCAGCGTCACCCGGTCGGCGTAGAGCAGGGACGAGGCGAAGGGCCGGCTGCTGTTCTGCCGGCCGCGCGGGCGGTTGTCCACCAGGGCGCGCAGCCAGGCCGTCTCGGCATTGGCGTGGCGCGCATAGGTGCGGAAGGTGCGGCCGCCCGAGCATTCCAGGCCGAGCAGGGTGCGCAGCGCATCGAGCAGCGTCGTCTTGCCCGAGCCGTTGGGCCCGGCGATGGTGATGATGGCGCCGTCCAGCGGCAGGCTGACGCGCTGGCAGTAGTCCCAGTGCAGGAGTTCGAGGGTTTGCAGGTGGAACATCAGTCCTGGCCTTCCTGCTGTGCGGCTTGGCGTGAGGCCTGGATGTCGGCCAGCGCAGGCGCGGCCAGCGGGTCGGTGGCGCGGGCCAGCACGTCGGCCAGCGCGCCGTCGAGGATGCGCGGCGCGAGCTGGTCGTAGTCCAGCAGCAGGTCGAGCAGCGGGCCTTCGGCGATGTCTTCGCCGCGCCGCAGGATGAAGCCGTGGCGTTCCAGCAGCTTGAGGTTGGCGTCGATGCGCAGCTTCTTGCCGAGCTGGTCGCCGAAGTCGGCCAGCAGGCTGCGGTAGCTCAAGGAAGGCGACACGCTCGCGGCCGTCGGCAGCGGCTTGGTGCTGCCGAACATCTCGCCCTGGTCGTCGCCGGCCGCGTCGACGCGGCTGATCTGGCGCTGGCGCTTCGGCAACACGATCAGGCTCCACAGCACGACGAGCAGGGAGACGCCGTCGCGCGGCAGTTCCAGGTTGTTGTTGGCGTTCAGCCCCGCCTCGCCGAAGACGGCGCTCTCGGCCGGGCGCAGCAGCGCGACCGAGACCTGATCGGCGTAGACGTTGTCCACCACGCGCAGGCCGACGGCGGCGAGGCGGCGGCCGAGTTCGGCCCAGAGCTCGGCGTCGATCAGCGCGCGCTTCATCAGCGGGTGGCTGCGCGGCAGCCAGCGCCGCGCCAGCAGTTGGGCCGCGAGGCTGGCGGCGTCATCAAAGGTGGGGCTCATTCGTCGGTCGCAATCAGTTCGCCGCGGCTCATCCACGCGACGAATTCGTCATCGATTTCGCCCTGCTCGGCATGCCATTGCACGCGCCAGGGCTGGCGGGCCATGTCGCCGGTGGCGCCCTTGAGGTGGCGGGCCTGCACATCGCCCAGCAGGGGCAGGAGTTGGGCGCGGTAGGCGGCGCTGGCGTAGCTGCCGCCCAGCACGGCCGGGGCCACCGGCTGGAGGCGCTGGCCTTGCACCGTCCAGCCGCCGAGCAGGGCCTGCAGGGCGTCGAGCTCGGGCGGCAGGCTCAGCACTTCGAGCCGGCCGTCCGGCGCGGAGCGGGCCTCGGGCAGGCCGGTGGCCTCGGCCTTGGGCGGCCGGTCGCGCTCGAACTCGGCCTCGGCGCCGTCCACCAGTTCCTGCGCGGCCACCATCACCGGCTGCACGCCGGTGGACAGGGCCTCGCCGAGCAGCGCGTGCAGCTCGGGCACGCGTTGCAGCCACTGGCGCACGTCGGTCGTCGTCACGCCGGTGGAGCCGAGCGTGACGCGCTGGCGGTCTGCCTGCTGCAAGGCGCGGTTGAACTGGCTGGCCATGACGAGCAGGCCGGCCTGGGCATGGCCGAGCTCGCGCGCGAGGCGTTCCAGCCGGCCATCGCCCTGGGCCTGTTCGATGATGGCCTTGAGCGCCTCGCCGGCCTTGTCCACCAGGGCCAGCGCGCGCTCGAAGCGGGTGCGCGCGCGGCGCAACTGGAACTCGCTGCCGCTGGCCATCGCGTCGGCAAACTCCTCGCGCAGGCGCTGCAACTGGGCTTGCAAGTGGCGCAGTTGCTGGGGTTGCAGCACGCCGAGCTGATGCGCGCCGGCCACGCCGGCCAGCAGCGCGGCGAGGTCGGCGTCCTCGCCGGCGTCCTCGGCCGTCAGCGGCTGCAGCATGCCGGCCAGTTGCTGGGCCAGGGGCGTGATGGCATAGGTCTGGGTCGAGGCGTCCCAGTTCAGCAGGTCGGCGTCGCGCAGGCGCTTGAGCACGGTTTCCAGCGCGTCTTCGCGCAGCTGGTGGAAGGCCAGGTTCAGCGCCTCGCGCGTCAGCCGCGCGGCGGGCAGGGCCAGCAGTTCCAGGAAGACCCAGACGCGCAGCCGCACCCAGCCCGCCTCGCCGCCGAACAGCGCGCGCTGGGCGGCGATCAGCGCGTCCTGGCGCTCCAACTGCCACCACAGCAGCGAATCGGCCGGCGCCGCGCCGTCGCGGAAGAACTCGTCGGTGGCGCGCGCTTCTTCAGGGGCGGGCGTGGCGTGGTGGCTGGACATGGGGCGCGGATTATCTGTTCAGTCGCTTTGAGCGCTGACGGCGGGCGGCTTGAACGCCAGCACCGCGCCGCGCGCGCAGACTGCCGGCATGCGTCAACCCACCTTCTTCCTCTCCCACGGCGGCGGCCCCTGGCCCTTCATGGCAGGCGACTACCGCCGCGCCCATGCGCGGCTGGAAGCCTCGCTGCGATCCCTGCCCGCCGCGCTGCCCGCCGCGCCGAAGGCCATCCTGATGGTCTCGGCGCATTGGGAAGAGCCCGCCTTCACGGTGATGACCTCGCCCGCGCCCGGCATGCTCTACGACTACGGCGGCTTCCCGGCCCACACCTACGAGGTGGTCTACCCCGCGCCCGGCGGCCCGGCGCTGGCCGAGCGCGTCGCCGCGCTGATCGAGGCCGCCGGCCTGCCCGCCGCGCGCAACCCGCAGCGCGGCTTCGACCACGGCGCCTTCTGCACCCTGGTGCCGATGTATCCGGGCGCCGAGGTGCCGGTGGTGCAGTTGTCGCTGCGGCGCGGGCTGGACCCGGCCGAGCACCTCGCGCTGGGGCGGGCGCTCGCCCCCCTGCGCGACGAAGGCGTGCTGATCCTCGGCAGCGGCTTCAGCTTCCACAATCTGCGGCTCTACAACGAAGCCGGCCGCGAGCCCTCGGCCGCCTTCGACGCCTGGCTGCAGCACGTGCTGCCCGCCCCTGCGGGCCGCGATGCGCAATTGCTGGCCTGGGCGCGAGCCCCCGCCGCCCGGCTGGCGCACCCGCGCGAGGAGCATCTGCTGCCGCTGATGGTCGCGGCCGGCGCCGCCGAGGGCGAGCCGGCGAGTTGCAGCTACCACGAAGCCGATTTCATGGGCGGCGTGACGGCGTCGAGCTTCCGCTTCGGCTAGGGCCTGTTCAGCGGCGTACACACGGCGACGAAGGCCGCGACATTGATGACGACCGTCAGCCAGTAGAGGCGCTGGAACTGCGGCTTCACGCTCTTGTGGCGCAGCAGGCGCTGGGCCAGCAGCGCGCCCGGCCAGCCGCAGGCGAGCGACAGCCCGTGCAGCGTGCGCTCGGCCACGCGCCCGCCGCCGCGCCGGGCGGCGCGCTTGTCCAGCGCGTAGACGATGAAGGTCGCCATGCTCATGGCCGAATACAGGCCCCAGAGCCAGTTCGGCACGCCCCAGGCGAGGTGGCAGGCCAGCACCAGCGCGGCAAAGGCCGGCACCAGCAGCAGCACGCGGCCGCCGTCGTGCGCCCTGGCGGGAGCAGCCGGCACGCTGCGCGGCGCCAGCGGCCGCACGTCCAGCGCGCGGCGCTTGCCCTGGGCGTCCTGGCCCTCGCGGTACGTCACCCGTTCACCGGCACCGGGCCGCTGCGCCCGCAGGCCGAAGGCCTTGGCGTGGACGAAGAGCCGGGCGCCGCCGTCGTCCGGCGTGATGAAGCCATAGCCCCGGGCCTCGTCCCATTGCGTGAGGCGGCCCTGCTTCATCGCAGTGAAGCGCTCAGGAAACGCGCCTCGGGCCCGAAGCTGGCCAGCTTGGCGGCCAGCGCGCCTGGCAGCGCGGCCGGCTCGGCGAAGCCCTGGCGCTGCCAGTAGGGCAGCGAGCCCTGCACGGCCACGAGGCCCATGCGCGGCAGGCCGAGCGCTCGCGCCCGGCCGGCCAGGCGGGCCAGCAGCCGCCCGGCCAGGCCCAGCGAGCGGGCCTCGGGTGCGACGGCCATGTCATGCAGATAGAGCAGCGTCGGCGCGGCCGGCCGCTCGCAGCGGGGCGCGTCCAGCGCCGGCAGCGTGGCCTCGCAGGCGGGCAGGCTGACGGCATAGGCCAGCGGCTCGCCATCGCGGCGGGCGATCCAGCAGCAGTCCAACCCCGCGGTCGCGGCCAGCTTGGCGGCGAAGGCCTCGCGGCGCTCCAAAAAGCCGACGCCGTAGCAGCGCCGTTGCAGCGCCAGTACGGCGTCGAGATCGGCCGGCGTCATGGCGTGGAAGCCCACGCCGGACGCCAACTGCGGATCAGCGGCCAAAGCCGCCCTTGCGCGGGCCGCCGGGGCCACGGCGATCGCCGCCGAAGGACGGGCGGTCACCGCCGAAGCTGGGCTTGCCGCCGCCATGGAAGGGGCGGTCGCCGCGCGGCTGGAAGCCACGGTCGTCGCGGGGCTGGAAACCGCGCTCGTCCCGGCCGTGGAAGCCCCGCTCCTCGCGCGGCGCGAAGCCGCGTTCATCGTGATGGCAGGGCTGGAAGCCGCGGTCATCGCGCGGGCCGCCGAAACGCGGCTGCTCGCCGCGCGGCGCGAAGCCACGGTCACCGTGGCCGCCGAAGTCACGGCCGCCGTCGCGGCCGAAAGGCTTGCCGCCACCATGGTGCGGGCGGCCACCGTGGCCGCCATCGTCGCGGCGGAAGCTCTTGTTGCCGAAGCCGGGGCGGCCGCCGCCGAAATGGCCACGGTCGCCACGATCGAAGCCCTGGCCCGCCGGGCGCGGCGGGAAGATGCGCGGCTCCTGCGTGCGCGGCTCCAGGCCGGCGATCTGGCTGACCGGGATCTGCTGCGTCGTGAACTGCTGGATGCGGCGGATCATGCTCACGTCGTCGCGCAGGCCCAGCGTGATCGCGAGGCCCGAGCGGCCGGCCCGGCCGGTGCGGCCGATGCGGTGGACATAGTCCTCGGCCTTCATCGGCAGGCCGTAGTTGATGACGTGGCTGATGGTCGGCACGTCGATGCCGCGCGCGGCCACGTCGGTGGCCACCAGCACGCGCAGGTCACCCCGGCGCAGGCCCATCAGCACGCGGTTGCGCTTGCCCTGCGGCATGGCGCCGTGCAGCGGCGCCACCGCATGGCCGATCTCGGCGAGGCGCTCGGCCAGCCAGTCGGCATCGCGCTGCGTGCTGGTGAAGACGACGGCCTGCTCCAGTTCCGGCGTGGCCAGGATGGCTTCCAGCAACTGGTCCTTGTGGTGCGGGTTGTCGGCCCAGTGCAGGCGCTGGGTGATGTTCTCGTGCGTGTCGGTGTGGGTGGCGACCTCGATGCGCATCGGCTCCTTCAGCAGATCCTGCGCGAGGCGGCCGACGTGGCCGGCGAAGGTGGCGCTGAACATCACCGTCTGCTTGGTGGCCGGCGTGTGGCTCGTCACGACATTGATGTCGTCGATGAAGCCCATGTCCAGCATGCGGTCGGCCTCGTCCAGCACCAGCATCTCGACGTTGGACAGCACGCACTTGCCGCTGGCGAGGTGGTCCAGCAGGCGGCCGGGCGTGGCGATCAGGATGTCCAGCGGGCCGGTCAGTTGGCGAATCTGCAGCGGGTAGGGCATGCCGCCCAACACCGTGGCGACCTTCAGGCCGGGGATGTGGCGGCCATAGGTCTGCGCGGCCTTGGCGACCTGCATCGCCAGTTCACGAGTAGGTGCCAGCACCAGCACGCGCGGGCCGTAGATCACGCCCTTCTCGCGGCGTTTGCTGTTGTCGCCGCGCGCGGCGAGGATTTTTTCCAGCGCGGGCAGGATGAAGGCGGCCGTCTTGCCGGAGCCGGTGCGCGACGAGACCATCAGGTCCTTGTTCGCAATCGCGGCCGGAATGGCTTGCGCCTGCACCTCGGTGGCGTTCTCGTAGCCGGCGTCCTGCACGGCCTTCAACACGGCGGGGCTCAGGCCCAGGGTCTCGAAACTCATCGTTCGTTCTTTCGTTCAGAGTCACGCCGCGCAGGCAAACGCGCAGCGCCGAGGGGCATGGAAGAGCCCTTCGGAATCATCAAAGTCGCTGGGAGATAGATCAGCTCGCGTCGTGCGGCTCGGGCTTGTTACGGCAGCCCGGGTGCGGCGCGGGGGAACAGTCAGTCAAAGCGACGGCTTCATCGCCGCCGACCGATCCGTGTTCGGAGTCCGATACGAGTGATCGAACGAGGTCAGAGGAGACGTGGAACTCCTGGAGCAGGCTCCAGGCGAAGCCGTGACTATAGCACAGATCAGGGTTTTCGCTAGTGCGCACCACCTGCACCCACGACGCGCAGAAACCGCACGCCCATGCCTACCAATGGCTGCGAGAGTGGGGCCAAGCCGGAGCAAGGCATTTGCCGCTTCTGAGCGGTATTCGGTCAACCGGCTCATCGGCACGGGCCTGGCGACCCACAGGATCGCAAGCCCATGGTGTCGTGAGTTCAGACCGCTGACGCCAGTTGCGCATCCAGCCAGCCGCGCAGGCTGTTGAAGAAGGCCAGCCCTTCCGCCCGCGCGAGGTCATCGCGCGTCAGCCGGGCCTCGCGGATACGGCCCTGTGCCAGCAGTTCGGCCCGCAGCACGCCGGGCAGCAGACCGGCTGCGAGCGGCGGCGTCAGCCATTCGCCGCCCAACTTCAACGCGAGGTTGCCGAAGCTGCATTCGGTCAGCTCGCCGGCCTCGTTCCACAGCATCACGTCGAAGGCGTCGGCCGGCTTGTCGAAGGCGTACAACTCGCGGCGCGTGGTCTTGTGGGCGAGGAACTCGGCGGCGGGGCTGCGGGTGGCGATGGGGCGGTCGGCCAGCGCGAGGCGAACGGGTTCTGGCGTGGGTGTGTAGGCGGTCAGCGTGTGGACGAGATGGCCTGCGGCGTCGCAGGTCAGGCGCAGACGCCATGCGCCTTGCGGGTGGGCGGCAGCCACGGCTTGCAGGTGCGCCCGCGCGTCGGCGAGCGAGAAGCGCAGCCCGAAGTGGCGGGCTGTGCGCTGCATGCGGGCGAGGTGCGCTTCGCCGCGCAGCGCCACGCCGTCTTCCATCCGCAGCGTTTCCAGCGCCTCGACGGGCGCTTCGGCGCGCGCGAGGAAGCGGGCCTTGGCGCGCCATTCGGCAATCTCGGCGGCGGGCTCGCTGTCCAGCGTGATGGCGCTGCCAATGCCGCAGTTCAACCGACCGCCTGCGAACTCGACGGTGCGGATGGGCACGTTGAAGGTCGCCACGCCGCCCGGCTGGATCAGGCCCAGTGCGCCGCAGTACCAGCCGCGCGGCGAGCCTTCCAGTTCGCGGATGACCTGCATCGCCCGCACCTTGGGCGCGCCGGTGACGGAGCCGCAGGGGAAGAGCGCCGCGAAGGCGTCGGCCAGCGTGAGGCCGGCGCGACCGACGGCGGTGACGGTGGACGTCATCTGCCAGACGGTGGGCAGCGCGTGCAACTCGAACAGGCGCGGCACGCGCACGCTGCCCAGGCGGGCGATGCGGCCGAGGTCGTTGCGCAGCAGGTCCACGATCATCAGGTTCTCGGCGCGCTCCTTCTCGCTGGTGCGCAGGTATTGCTGCGCGGCCTCGTCCTCGACGCGGTCGCGGCCGCGCGGGGCGGTGCCCTTCATCGGCTGGGCGGCGAGCAGCCAGGTGCGTTCGGCATCGGGCAGGGGCCGCCAGTCGAAGAAGAGTTCGGGCGACACGCTGGCCGCGCCGGCCTCGCGCAGGAAGAGGCTGAAGCCGCCGGGCTGGCTGGCGTGCAGCGCGAGGAAGAGCCGTTCGGCATCGAGCGCACCCGCCGCCGCGCGCAGCCGGGTCGTCAGGTTGACCTGGTAGCAGTCGCCCGCGCGGATGTAGTCGCGGATGCGCTCGATGGCGGCGTTTGCCTCCGGCTGCGGATCGTGCCAGCCAAGAAAACCGGTGTGGGCGGGCGGTTGCTCCGGCCAGGGTTCGGGCACTTGCTCGTAGACGGCGAATTCGGCCAGCGGTACGACGGCTTCGTGCGTGACCAGGGCCTTGTCGAAGGCCGCTGCCGCTTCGTAGCGCAGCCCGCCCAGCACCCAGGCACCGGCACGCGCGGCGGCTTCCGCTTCGGCGATGGTGGCCTGCACTTCATCGAGCCGCGCCGCCCGCAGCCAGCGCGCGGGCGGCGTTCGCCAGCAGCCGCGCAAGCGCTCGCCGTCCTCGCGGGCCAGCGGGTGGCGCGGGAAGTCGAAGGCGGCGTGCAGCACCGTCAAGGCGCGCTCAGGGCGCGGCCAGCGCGGACAGTTCCGCCAGCGGCGGGCAGGCCTTGTCGTCACCCACGTCGGGGCGGAAGCACAGCGCATAGGCCGTGCCGCCGAGCGTGCGCTCGACGGTGCCGCCAGCCGGCACGCCGATCCATTCGACGTGCAGATCGGCCTCGCTCGCGCCGGCGCGCGGCGCGTCCGTGAGGCGCACGCCGCAGCGGCCGGTCATGGCGGCCACGCAGCGCAGCGTCAGCCGGCGGTCGGCCAGGGTGTAGTGCAGTTCCCAGTCGCGGCGCGGGTCCGCGCTGCGCACGACCTTCTGCACGAGGCGCGGCGCGCCGGCGGGCTCGTCCGCCCGGGCCGGCAGGGCCAGCAGCAGGGGCAGCGCAAGAAGAAGACCGCGCATCGCCATCACGCCAGGTTCAGGAAGTGGGTGCGGTAGTGGATCAGCTCGTCGATGGACTCGTGGATGTCCGCCAGCGCCGTGTGCGCCTGGGCCTTCTTGAAGCCGTCCAGCGCGGCGGGCTTCCAGCGCTTGGCGAGCTCCTTCAGCGTGGACACGTCGAGGTTGCGGTAGTGGAAGAAGTCTTCCAGCTCGGGCATGTAGTTGGCGAGGAAGCGGCGGTCCTGGCAGATGCTGTTGCCGCACATCGGGCTCTTGCCCTTGGGCAGGTATTGCTTCAGGAAGGCGATGGTCTGCGCGGCGGCATCGGCCTCGCTGATGGTGGACGCCTTCACGCGGTCGATCAGGCCGCTGCGGCCATGCGTGCCCTTGTTCCAGGCGTCCATCGCGTCCAGCGTCGCGTCGCTCTGGTGGACGGCGAAGACGGGGCCTTCGACGCGCTTCTCCAGCAGCGCGTCGGTGACGACGACGGCGATCTCGATGATGCGGTCCTTGTCGGGAAAGAGCCCCGTCATTTCGAGGTCGATCCAGATCAGGTTGCTTTCGTGCGGGGCCAGGGTGTCGGACATGGTGGGGTTCTCTGTGAAGAGCGGAAATTGTCGCAGCCTAAACTTCGCGGCTATGTCCCCCACGCTGTTGTCTCTCGCCTTCGCGCTTGCGCTGGCGGCCTCGCTCCTCGTCAAGTTCTGGCTCGCCTCGCGGCAGATCCGCCACATCGCCGCGCATCGCGGCACGGTGCCGGCGGCCTTCGCCGGCCGCGTGACGCTCGCCGCGCACCAGAAGGCGGCCGACTACACCGTCGCCCGCGCCCGCTTCGGCCTGCTGACCCTGGCCTTCAACGCCGCCGTGCTGCTGGGCTGGACGCTGCTGGGCGGCCTGGGCGCGCTGAACGCAGCGGTGCTGGACGCGGCGCAGCATCTGCCCGCCGTCTGGCAGGCCATGGGCTACCAGCTCGGCCTCGTCGCCGCCTTCGTGCTGATCGGCTCCCTGCTCGACCTGCCCTGGGAATGGTGGGCCACCTTCCGCATCGAGCAGGCCTTCGGCTTCAACCGCACGACGACGCGGCTCTTCGCCGCCGATGCGCTCAAGGGCCTGCTCGTCGCCGCGCTGCTGGGCCTGCCCATCGTCGCACTGATCCTGTGGCTGATGGGCAGCGCCGGCCCGCGCTGGTGGCTCTGGGCCTGGGGCGCGTGGATGGCCTTCAACCTGCTGGTGATGGTGATCTACCCGAGCGTCATCGCGCCGCTGTTCAACAAATTCGAGCCGCTGGCCGATGCGGCGCTGAAGGCGCGTGTCGAGCGCCTGATGGCGCGCTGCGGCTTCGCGGCCAAGGGCCTGTTCGTCATGGACGGCAGCCGCCGCTCGGCCCATGGCAATGCCTATTTCAGCGGCTTCGGCCCGGCCAAGCGCGTGGTGTTCTTCGACACCCTGCTCGCCAAGCTCGACGGCGGCGAACTGGAAGCCGTGCTGGCGCATGAGCTGGGCCATTTCAAGCACAAACACATCATCAAGCGCATCGTGCTGATGTTCGCGCTGAGCCTGGCCGGCTTCGCGCTGCTGGGCTGGCTCAGCACGAGCCCGGCCTTCTACCTCGGCCTGGGCGTGCAGCCCGCGCTGGCGGCGCCTAACGACGCGGTGGCGCTGATCCTGTTCCTGCTCGCCGGCCCGGTGTTCGGCTTCTTCCTGACGCCGCTGTCCAGCCATTTCTCGCGCCGCGACGAGTTCCAGGCCGACGCCTACGCCCGCGCGCAGACGGACGGCGGCGCCCTCGCCTCGGCGCTGCTCAAGCTGCACGAGGACAACGCCGGCACGCTGACGCCCGACCCGGTCTACGCCCGCTTCTACTACTCGCACCCGCCCGCTGCCGAACGGCTGGCCGCGCTCGCCGCATGAACTTGTTGCTCGCCCAATGCGACCCCAAGGCGCCGCTGCTGGACGCCGAGACACGCGAGCGTGTGTTCGCCGCCCTGCCCGGCTGGACGCCCGACCCCGAAGGCAAACTGATCGCGCGCCGCTTCGGCTTCGCCAACTTCTATCAGGTGATGGCCTTCGTCGATGCCGTCGCCGAGATCGCCCACGCGCAAGACCACCACCCCGAAATGCTCGTCGGCTACAGCGCCTGCACCGTCAGTTGGACGACGCATGCGCGCGGCGGCCTGACGCTGAACGACGCCATCTGCGCGGCCCAGGTCAGCGCGCTGCCGGAAGCCAGCGCTTGAGCAAATTCCAGGCGCTCGACCTCGGCCTCGTCGTGCGCGGCCATGGCCGCCACTACATCGTCGAGGACGCCGAAGGCCACCGCTTCGTCTGCCACCCGCGCGGCAAGAAAAGCGATGCCGTCGTCGGCGATCAGGTGCGCTTTGCCGAGGCCAGCGCCGACGAAGGCGTCATCGAGGCCGTCGAGCCGCGCCGCAACCTGCTGTTCCGCCAGGACGAGTGGAAGACCAAGAGCTTCGCGGCCAACCTCGACCAGATGCTGGTGCTCGTCGCCGTCGAGCCCGTATTCAGCGAGAGCCAACTCTGCCGCGCGCTGATCGCCGCCGAATCGGCCGGCATCCGCGCGGCCATCGCCCTGAACAAGACCGACCTGCCCGGCGCCGACGCCGCGCGCGAACGCCTCGCGCCCTACCGCGCGATGGGCCTGACCGTCTTCGAGGTCGCGCTGAAGGCCGACCGAGAGGGCTCACGCGCCACGCTCACGCCCTGGCTCGCAGGCCAGCGCAGCTTCGTGCTCGGCCCCAGCGGCACGGGCAAGAGCACGCTCATCAACCTGCTGGTGCAGGACGCGCAGGCCCAGGTCGGCGACATCTCGCAGGCCCTGAACTCCGGCCGCCACACGACGACGACGACGCAGTGGTACTGGACGACGCCCGAACGCACGACGGCGCTGATCGACTCCCCCGGCTTCCAGGAATTCGGCCTGCGCCAGATCGATGCCGCCGAACTGTGGCGTTATATGCCCGACCTGCGCGAGCACGCCGGCTGCCGCTTCCACAACTGCACCCACATCCACGAACCCGGCTGCGGCGTGCGCGCGGCGCTGGACGCCGGGCAGATCAGCGCCAGCCGCTACCGCATCTACGGCGAGATCCTCGTGGAGCTTCAGCGCAAGTCCTGGTGACCGGGCCCGGGCAGCGAGGGCGGCGGCGCCTCGCCGGCATTGCCGACCTCGCGTGCCTCGACGTCCACCACCTCGCCCGCCGGTGCCCGGCGCGCCGCCCAGGGATTCTTGTTGACGCGGAATTCCAGATCGGGCTTGCGGCCCGTCAGCAGCCGCACGAGCATGAAGACGACGAAAGTCAGCACGGCGACCAGGAACAGCACGAGGCCGAGGACGGCGCCGGCCAGCAAGAACAGGATGCGAAGCAGCGAGCGGAAGAAACCCATGCCGGGATTGTCACCCCCGCCCGACAAACGGCATGTCCCGCGCCATCACCGTCATCGTCTGCACATTGGCCGTGAGCGGCAGCGAGGCCATGTAGAGGACGGCGCGGGCCACGTCTTCGACGGCCATGGTCGGCTCGACGGCGATCTGGCCGTTGGCCTGGGGCACGCCGGCCTGCATCGGCGCTGCCATCTCGGTGGCGGCGTTGCCGATGTCGATCTGGCCCGCCGCGATGTCGAAGGCACGGCCGTCCAGGCTCAGGGTCTTGGTCAGGCCGGTGATGGCGTGCTTGGTGGCGGTGTAGGGCGCGGAGTTCGGGCGCGGCGCGTGAGCGGAGATGGAGCCGTTGTTGATGATGCGGCCGCCGCGCGGCTGCTGGGTTTTCATCAGCGCGAAGGCGGCGCGGGCGCAGAGGAAGCTGCCGGTGAGGTTGGTGTCCACCACGGCGCGCCAGCGCTCGACGGGCAGTTCGTCGATGGGCAGGGCCGGTGCGGCGATGCCGGCGTTGTTGAAGAGCAGGTCGAGCCGGCCGAAGCGTTCGCGCAGGCGGGCGAAGGCGGCGTCCACCTGGGCTTCATCGGCCACGTCGGCGGGCAGGATCAGCGCATCGGGCAAGGTCTCGCGCAGCGCGGCCTCGCGGCGGCCGAGCAGGGCGAGCGTCCAGCCCTCGTGCGCGAGCGCGCGGGCGACGGCGCGGCCGATGCCCGAGCCCGCACCGGTGACGAGGGCGATCTTCATGGGCGCAGCACCAGGCGGTGCGCGGCGTCGCCGGGCAGGAAGGGCAGTGCCTCGCCGGCCAGCCAGGCTGCGTGGTCGCTGCGGTAGAAGGGGGACAGCGGGTGGCCGCTCTGGCCGCCGGGGATGACGAGGATGCCGCGTTCCTCGTGGCCGGGCGAGACGACCATGCGCTCGCTCTGCCCATGACCGTGATTGTGGACGCGCGGCATGTGGCTGTCGCCGGCCATGCCCTGCGAGGTCTGGTCCAGCCAGCCGGCCAGCGCCGGCAGCGCGGCGCTGAGCGGGTGGCGCATGCTGGTGCCGTTGTCGGCACCCCAGGTCGATGCCGCCAGGCTGCCGTATTTGCCGATCAGTTCCTGGCGGCTGTCGAGCACGGCGCGCTGCAGCAGTTCGGGCCAGGTCTTGAAGGCGGCCGGCAGGGTGTCGGGCCGCGCGGCCTGGATGAGCGCCCAGCCGGGCGTCTCGGGCACCATCTTCAGGTCGGCGAGCCTGGCGCCCTGCGCTTCCAGCAGGCCGGCCAGCGGCGCGAACAGTTGCTGCAGCGCCTGCAGGCGGAAGGCGCGCACGAGCAGATAGCCGACCGCGTCGGGCCGCGCCGCGTCGGCGCCGTGCTCGACCTCGGCGCGGTAGTCCGCGAGGCCGTGGGCGGCGACGAAGTCGGGCGTCAGCACCTGGGCCAGCAGCAGTTCGCGCCAGCGTTGCAGCATCAGCGCGCGGTGGTCGAGCTGGATGGCGTGCAGGCCGGCTTCGTCGAAGCGGTCCTGGGCGCGCAGCGCGTCGCGGATCTGCTGACCGCGGGCGCCTAGGTCGTAGCCGCCATTGCCCAGGGTCTGAAGCGCGGCGCCGCCGACCATGCGCGCATTGGCCGTCCACAGCCGGCCGTCGGCCGGATCGACGCGGCGCGGCTGCTCGGCCGCAGCCAGATAGCCCTGCCAGCGCGGGCGGCCGTCGCTCCAGTCCTGCGGCCTGTCCATGTCATCGCGGCCCACGCGCCGGGGCATGGCGCCGATGACCGTCCAGGCGATGCGCCCGCCCGCATCGGCGACGACGAGGTTCTGCGCCGGCATGCCGGCACCGGCCGCGAGGCGCACGGCCTCATCGACATCGGCGGCCGTCTCCATGCGCAGCAGGCGCAGGTTCATGCCCTCGGGGTCGTGGGCGACCCAGCGCAGCGCATAGGCCGTGCCGGTGGGCGCCTGCTGCGGCATCACGGGCCCCCACTCGCTTTCCAGCACGACGTGATCGACGGCCGCCTCGCCCGCGATCTCGATGCGCTCGACGGCGCGCCGCAGCGGCTTGTTCTCGCCACCGGACAGGTAATGCGTGCCCGCCGCGTCGAGCCGGAGCGTGACGACGTCGGCCCAGTCCGAGGTGGTGTTGGTGAAGCCCCAGGCGACGCGGCCATTGCTGCCGGCGACGAGCAGCGGCGTGCCGGGCAGGGTCACGCCGGCCACGTCGCGGGGGGCGGCGGCATCCTGCCAGCGCATGCGGGCCTTGAACCAGGTACCGGGCGAGCGCAGGCCGAGGTGCATGTCGTCGGCCAGGATGGCCCGCCCATCGGCGCCATGCGCGGCGGACACGGCGAAGTTGTTGCTGCCGAGGTCGCGCGCATCGCGCAGGCCGCAGTCGCTGCAGGCCGTCTTGGCGGCGCGCAGCGCATCGGGCAGCGGGCCGGCCGGCAGCGGCACTGGGCTGACGCGGCTGTCGTCCAGCGCGGCCTGCCAGTCGGCGCTGTGCTGGGTCAGGAAGGCATACCAATCTTCCGGCACGGCCGCGTGCAGCAGGCCCATGGCCAGGTCGTCGCGGCCCTGCGCGGCCTGCAGGTCGAGGTACATGCCGTAGGCGACGAGCAGGGTGTCGGCCGCCACCCAGGGCCGGGGCGGCTGGCGCAGCAGCAGGTATTCCGGCGGGCGGGCGCCCAGCGCCGCGAGGCCGGCGTTGACGCCGCTCACATAGGCGTCCAGCAGCGCGCGCTCGTCGGCCGGCAGCCCCGCGACGCCGGCCTCGGCGCGGTGGCGGAAGCGGTGCAGGCGGCGCGCCTTGTCCAGCGGCAGCGCCTTGGCGCCGACCAGGGCCGACAGCTCGCCGGCCGCATTGCGGCGCATCAGGTCCATCTGGAAGAAGCGCTCCTGCGCATGCGCGAAGCCCAGCGCGCGCGCCACGTCGAGGCGGTTTTCGGCGGTGATGGTCAGATAGCCGCGCGTATCGCGCTGCAGTTCGGCCGGCGCGCTCAGCGCGGGCAGGCGGCGCTCGCCGTCGAGTTGGGCGAGGCTGGCGCGCAGGGCCAGCCACAGCGCGAGGGCCGCCAGCAGCGCCAGCAACAACAGGCCGCCGAGGCCGCGCAAACCGCGCTTGATCCACTTCATCAGAACGTCCCCGGGTAGGCGCCGCCGTCGAGCAGGAGATTCTGGCCGGTCAGATAGCCGGCCTGGGCGCTGCACAGCATGGCGCAGATCGCGCCGAACTCGGCCGCCGTGCCGAAGCGCTGCGCGGGGATGGCCGCACGGCGCCGGGCGGCGAGTTCTTCCGCGCCCACGCCCGCACTGGCCGCGCTGCGGGCAAAGCCGCTGCGCAGGCGGTCGGTGTCGAAGGCGCCGGGCAGCAAGTTGTTGATCGTCACATTGGCGCCGGCCAGGCGCGGCTGGCGGGCCACGCCGGCGACGAAGCCGGTCAGGCCCGAGCGCGCGCCGTTGGAGAGGCCGAGCACGTCGATCGGCGCCTTCACGGCGCCCGAGGTGATGTTGACGATGCGGCCGAAGCCGCGCGCGGCCATCGCGTCCACGGTGGCCTTGATGAGTTCGATGGGGGCGAGCATGTTGGCGTCCAGCGCGGCCAGCCACTGCTCGCGGCCCCAGTCGCGGAAGTCACCGGGCGGCGGGCCGCCCGCGTTGTTGACGAGGATGTCCACCTGCGGGCAGGCTGCCAGCGCGTCGGCGCGGCCTTGGGACGTCGCAATGTCGCCGACGACGGTCCGCACCTCGACGCCCGGATAGCGCGCCTTCAGCGCGGCGGCCGTGGCGAGCAATTCGCCCTCGCCGCGCGCGGTGATGACGACATGGGCGCCCTCGCCCGCCAGCGCCTCGGCGCAGCCGCGCCCCAGGCCCTTGCTCGCCGCGCAGACCAGGGCCCAGCGGCCCTTCAATCCCAGATCCATGCCCAGCCTTTCAGCGTCGTGTTCTACCGCCAGAATTTCCCGTCGGGGCCAATGATCGACACGTCGGTGAATTCCAGCCCGTCGTGATCCTTGTCGCTGTAGTGCACCTGCAGGCCGCCGAGGTCGATGCGGGCGCCGTCCAGCGCGCGGGCGAAGGCGTCGCGGCTCACGTCCTTGCCGCTGGTGCGCTTCAGGGCCTCGACGACGAGCTTGGCCGCCGCGAAGCCTTCCAGCTGGGCCGGCGTCAGTTCGTTGCGGCCGGCCGCCTTGGCCAGGCCCAGGGCCTCGCGCACCATCGGGTTGGCCGTGGAGCGCTCGTAGGGGAAGAGCTGGGTGACGATGACGCCGCGCGCGTTCTCGCCGAGCTGCTTCACGAAGTCGCTGGAGGCGTTGTTGGACAACGTGGCGACGTGGGCCGTCGAGCCCGCCGCGCGCAGCGCGTTGACGCCCTCGACCACGGCATAGGCCGGCCCCACCATCAGCACGGCCTCGATGCCGGCCTTGGCGATGGCCTGCATGGTGGGCGCGAGCCCGGGCTTGTTGCGGTCGAAGCGCAGATGGGACTGGGCGCGCAGCTTCACGTCGTCCAGGCCCTTGATGGCGCCCTTGCCGGCGTCGTTGCCGAAGGGGTCGTTGACCTGCACGATGGTGATGCGCCGCACGCCGATGCCGGCGAGGTGCTTGACGGCGCGCTCCGCCTCGCGCTGGTAGCCGGCGCGCAGGTGGTAGAGCCAGGGCTGCACGGGTTCGCGCAGGCTGGTGGCGCCGGTGGCGGGCGCGATCAGCGGCAGGCGGTTCTCCTTGAGCACCGGCAGCATGGCCTCGGTCGGGCCGGTGCCGCGGCTCAGCATCAGCGCCAGCACGCCCTGGCCAGCCAGCGCCTTGGCGGCGGCGGCGGCCGTGGCGGGGTTGTATTTGTCGTCCTGGATGACCAGCTCGACGTTCTGGCCGCGCACGCCGCCCTGGGCGTTGACGGCGTCGAAATAGAGCCGCGCGCCCTCGGCGCTCTCCTGCACGATGCTGGCCACCGGCCCGCTGAAGCCGGCCACCATGCCGATGCGCAAGCTCCCCTGCGCCCAAGCGCCGCTGATGCCGATGCAGGCGGCGACCCCGGCCGCCAGGCTCACCCAAGGTTTCACTGTCATCTCCACAGGCCCAAGCGCCGCCGGGGCGCTTTTCTGGCGGCGCATTGTGGGGCGCGCTCCCGCCCCCGGCCGCCCGCCGGCCCCGGGAAAAACCCGGGCGTCGCGGGCTGCGGATGCGCATTTGCACCGCTTTCGCCCCGCCTGGGCGGACCTACACTCAGGCCGCCTCACGCCTCCTTCGCGTGCCCGCCATGCCGGAAAGCCCCCTGCAGCCCACCGCCGCCGCCCTGCCCCAGACACCCCAGACGCCAGCTTCCAGGTTCGGCTGGCAGCGCAACTCGCTGACCTTCGCCGTCGTGCTGGCCCTGCTGCTGGGCCTGCTGCTGCCGACAACGGCCGTGCTGCTCTACGACAGCCAGAAGACCCGTGCGACGGCCATGGAAGACCTCAGGCGCGACCTGGCGCGCGCCACCGAGGTGATGGCGCTGTCGCTGGCGGAGCCGGTCTGGCAGGTCTCGCCCGACCTGGCCGACCCCATCGTCAAGGCACAGATGGACGACCCGCGCCTCGTCTCCGTGCAGGTCGTCGAGCCGGCGTCGGCGGCGCCCTTCCTGTCGCAGCAGCGCGCGGACGCTGCGGCCGACGACGACCTTGTGCTGAGCCAGACCCGCGCCATCCAGCGCGACGGCCGCGAGATCGCCAAGCTGACGGTGCGCATGAGCGCCCGGCCGCTGCTGGAAGCCAAGCAGGCCGAGGTCTGGAACACCGTCTGGCGCAGCGGGCTGACGCTGACGCTCTCCCTGGTGCTGATGCTGTGGGTGCTGCAGCGCTTCGTGCTGCGGCCGATGCGGGCGCTGACGAGCGCGGCCGAGGCCCTGGCCACCGGCCGGCTGGAGCAGCCCCTGCACGTGGCCGGCGCGGACGAGATCACGCGCGTGGGCATTGCGATGGAGCGCATGCGCCAGGCCCTGCTGTCGGCCTTCGAGGCGCTGCGCCAGCACAACCTCAACCTGGAAGAGACGGTGGCCCAGCGCACCGCCGAGCTGACGGCCAGCAATGCCGAGCTGTCCGCCGCGCTGCAGACGCTGCAGAAGGCGCAGCGCGAGCTGGTCGAGTCGGAGAAGCTCGCCTCGCTGGGCCGGCTGGTGGCCGGCGTCGCGCACGAGCTGAACACGCCCCTGGGCAATGCGCTGACCGTCGTGTCGGCGCTGGACGACCGCTACAAGCAGCTCGAAGCCATGCTCGCCGGCACGGCGCAGATGCGCCGCAGCACGCTGGAAGAACTGGCGCGCGACACGCGGCGCGGCCAGGACATCCTGCAGCGCAATGTGCAGAAGGCCGCCGACCTGGTGCGCGACTTCAAGCAGGTGGCCATCGACCAGACGGCCGACCTGCGGCGCGACTTCGATCTGGCCAAGGTCGTCGAGGACGTGCTCATCATGGTCGAGCCCAGCTTCAAGCACACGCCCTTCGTCATCGACACCGACCTCTGCCGCGGCCTGGTCATGAACAGCTACCCCGGCGCGCTGGGGCAGGTGCTGACCAATCTGCTGATGAACGCGCTGCTGCACGGCTTCGAGGGCCTGCCGCAGGGCCGGGTGCGCGTCCATTGCTCGCGGCTGGGCCAGGGCATGGACGAGCCCGTGCGGCGGCGCATCTTCGACCCCTTCTTCACCACCAAGCTCGGCACCGGCGGCTCGGGCCTGGGCATGCACATCGTCCACAGCATCGTGACGAATGTGCTGGGCGGCCAGATCGAGGTGAGGTCTGCGCCCGGCCAGGGCACGCAGATGCTGATGCGCCTGCCGCTGGTGGCGCCGCAGCGCGCGGGCGGCGAGGCGCCGTCAAAGGCTCACTGAGCGGACGCGGCGGATGCGGCTTCGGAGGCGGCGGCTTCCGTGGTGGCGGCTGCGACTTCCGAGGCCGCAGGAGCCGACGCCGCAGGCTGCTCGTGGCCGCCAGCGGTCACGTCATGCTTCTCGCCGGTCAGGTCGATGTCGCCACCGCTCTTGGTCAGCACGAACAGCGCCAGCGCGGCAAAGGCGATGAAGCCGACGATCAACTTCCACATGTGAATCTCCTGGGTTCGATGAATCGGGCGGATTCTGGGCGGCAAGGCTGACGTACGGCTGAAGCCACGGGGCGGCGCGCAGAGCAAAAAAAAGGCGGCCCGAAGGCCGCCTGGGTTCACCCGGAAGGATGAAGGAAAGGATCAGGCGCGACGGCGGCGGGCAACCGCCAGGCCGGCCAGGGCCAGGCCCGTCAGCGCCAGCGTGGCCGGCTCGGGCACGGTGTCCGGATCGTCGATCGCCACGTCGTTGATGGCCACACCGGCGACCGCGAAGGCCGAGTCGAAGATCGTATCGCCCCAGTTGGTGACACCGAACTTCAACGAGTAAACACCGTCGTCGAGGATGTTGTAGTTCATCTGGATCCAGCCCGTGCTGCCGCAGCCGTTGTTGTAGCAGTTACCCGAATACTCGCCCAACGGAGAGAAGAAGGGGCTGCCGCCGATGATGGGCGTGGTGACCGGATTGAGCGTCACGCCAGCACCCAGGCCCGGCAGGCCGAAGCCCGGCACGGTATCGCCCGAGGGGGTGGTGCGCGCCGTGAACAGAAGGGTCACCAGGGCGTCGCTGGCGTCGTACAGGCCGGCCCAGGAGTAATCGGAGTAGCCGGCGCCGTCGGAGGTGATGTAGTTGAAATAGAAGTTGAGCTTGTCACCGGACGCGACCGTGAACGAAGCCGACTGCACCGTCGTGCCATTGGTGCCGCCCACCGAGGGAATGGCGCCGCCACCCTGCGGCGCCCCATAGGTGGACAGCCACACATAGGACGAGAAACCGGGCGCCAGCGACACATCGCCGTCTGCCGTGGTGGAAGAGCCGGCATAGCCGTTCGTCGTCCAGCCAGCGGGCAGCGGATCCGCCTGCACCTGCAGGGCCAGACCCAGCAGGGCCACGCCCACCATCGTCATATTCAACTTCATCATGCTCATTCCTTGAAATTGCAGACCAAATAACACATCCGCTGGATAGCAAATAGCAGGCCAGCTTCTTATTTATTTGCGAATCAAACAGTTACGTTGGGCCTGCTGCAGCCCCCCGACGCGATGTCAATGTTTCCGACATGGGTCGGCTGGTCTCGCCATCCATGCGGCTCTGTGCATCGGTTCGCGGTTTCGCTCCACGCTTCCTCCCTACACGCGGCCGCCCTTGTGCCGTTGCGCTTTGCTTCGTTCGTCGTGATCAACGTACGACGGGGCTTGCACCCGTAGGAGGAGTGCGCCCGTACCGGGCGCACTCGCAAAAAAGCCGGCTGCAAGCAGCCGGCCTTCGATGGGTGTCGCCGAGTCCACAGAGGACTCGGCCCGGTCCCAGCTCAGTCCTTGGCGTAGATGTCCACGTCCTTGGTCTCGCGCACGAAGATCATGCCGACGACGAAGCTCATCGCGGCGATGACGATGGGGTACCAGAGGCCGTGATAGATGTTGCCGTTCTGCGCCACCATCGCAAACGTGATGGAAGGCAGCATGCCGCCGAACCAGCCGTTGCCGATGTGATAAGGCAGGCTCATCGAGGTGTAGCGGATGCGGGTCGGGAACAGCTCGACGAGCATCGCGGCGATCGGGCCGTAGACCATGGTCACATAGACCACCAGCACGAACAGGATGGCGATGACCAGGGGCACATTGGCCTTGGACATGTCGGCCTTGGCCGGGTAGCCGGCGTCCTTCATCGCGTCCGCCAGGTCCTTCTTGAAGGCGGCGATGGCCTTGGTGCTGGCTTCGTCGAACTTGTGCTCGGTCAGCTTGGTGGCCGTGGGCACGGCGATTTCCTTCTCGCCGACCTTGACCACGGTCGGGGCGCCCGGGGCGGCCTCGATGGTCTCGGAACTGGCCGAGGACTGGGCCAGCGCGCGCTTGGCGATGTCGCAGGCGCTGGTGAAGTCCACTTCGCGCGCCGTCGGGCTGCCCTGGAAGGAGCAGCTCGCCAAGCTGGTGCTCAGCGTGACCTTGGCGTTCTCCTGGGCGTGGGCCAGATCAGGGTTGGCCGCGCCGGTCAGCGCCTTGAACAGCGGGAAATAGGTCAACGCGGCGAGCAGCAGGCCGGCCATGATGATGGGCTTGCGGCCGATCTTGTCCGACAGCGTGCCGAAGATGACGAAGAAGGGCGTGCCCAGCAGCAGCGAGATCGCAATCCAGATGTTGGCGCTAGCGGCATCGACCTTGAGCACCGAGGTCAGGAAGAACAGCGCGTAGAACTGGCCCGAATACCAGACCACGCCCTGGCCGGCCACGAGGCCGAAGAGGGCCAGCAGCACGATCTTCAGGTTCTTCCACTGGCCGAAGGATTCGGACAGCGGCGCCTTCGAGGTCTTGCCCTCGGCCTTCATCTTCTGGAAGGCGGGCGATTCGTTCATGCTCAAACGAATCCACACCGAAATGCCCAGCAGCAGGATGGAGACGATGAAAGGCACGCGCCAGCCCCAGTCGGCGAAGTCCTTCTCGCCGAGCGCCGTGCGCACGCCGAGGATGACCATCAGCGACAGGAACAGGCCCAGCGTCGCCGTGGTCTGGATCCACGAGGTGTAGGCGCCGCGCTTGCCGTGCGGCGCATGCTCGGCCACGTAGGTGGCCGCGCCGCCGTATTCGCCGCCGAGGGCCAGGCCCTGCAGCAGGCGCAGGCCGATCAGGATGACCGGGGCTGCGGCGCCGATGGTGGCGTAAGACGGCAACACGCCGACGATGAAGGTGGACAGACCCATGATCAGGATCGTCACCAGGAAGGTGTATTTGCGGCCGATCATGTCGCCCAGCCGCCCGAACACCAGCGCGCCGAAGGGGCGCACGATGAAGCCGGCGGCGAAGGCCATCAGCGAGGCGATGAAGGCGGCGCCGGGTTCGAGGCCGGCGAAGAATTGCTTGGCGATGATGGCCGCCAAGGAGCCGTAGAGGTAGAAGTCGTACCACTCGAACACCGTGCCCAGCGAAGAGGCGAAGATGACCTTCTTCTCCTCGCGGGTCATCGGCGTCGAGGCCGTCGAAGTCGCAGTTGCCATGGAATGTCTCCGTCTGTGATCGGGCCGCCCCACGGGCTGACCTCGGCGTGACTATTCACACAGCCTCTGACCGTGTTCTGACGCCAGTCTGAATCGAGGCTGACAAACCCCGCAGGAACCCGCAGCCGGCGTTTCTCATTGCGAGAGCCAACGACCCTCGCGGGTAAATCCCGATCAGTGCTTACGGGCGATGCCGGGCCTGGGCTGAGCGGCCGATTCCCAGATGCCGCTGCGGAACCAGGGCTCGCCGTCGAGGGCCGCGCGCAGCATGGGCAGGGCGTCCTGGCCCCAGAACAGGCGGCCGTCGAACTCGACCGTGGGCACGCCGAAGACGCCCAGTGCGAGCGCCGCCTCGGTTTCGTCGCGCAGGCGCTGCTTGACGGCCTCGCCGGCCGGGTCCTGTGCGGGCGCGAGGCGCTCGGTCAGCGCGGCCAGGCGCGCGGCGTCGTTGGCATCGGCGCCCGCGCCGCGCCAGACGTGATGGAAGAGCTGCTCGACGACCCAGCGCCCCGGCGTATCACCCGGTGTATCCCCCGGCATGTGCCCCGCCTGCCCGGCCGGCACCGCGCAGGCCCAGGCCAGGCGCAGCAGCGGCAGCGGGTTGAAGGGGTGCTGGGCGGGCGGGTCGAGCACGAGGCCCCGGCTGTGCGCCAGCCAGGCGACGTGGCGGAAGGTCCAGCGCCGCTTGGCCTCGATCTCGGCCGGGCCCTTCTGCCCCAGCGCCTGCAAGAGTGCGGCGAACAGGATGGGCCTGTAGACGACCTCGACGCTGTGCCCCGCCAACGCCTCGGGCAGGGCCTCGAAGCCGAGGGCCGCATAGGGGGAGACGGGGTCGAAGTAGAAGGTCAGTCGCTTCATCGCACCGGCTCCGGTTCAGTCGGCCCGAGCCAGAGGCCGAGGCGGCGCAGTTCGGCGCGGCGCGCGGGCAACTGGGCCAGGATGTGGCGCTGCATGGCTTCCGGTGCCCCGCCCCAGCCGGCGATTTCGTCGAGGCGGCGCGCGCAGCCGCGGCAGCAGCCGCTCGTGGCGTCCATCTCGCAGACGTCCACACAAGGCGAGGCCGGCTTCACAGCTGCACCACGTCGATGACCGGCGCGCCGGTCAGCCGCTCCAGCTCGGCCGGTGTCAGCTTGAACACGCCGTTCGGATGCCCGGCCGCCGCCCAGATCAGGTCGAAGCGGAACAGCTCGCGGTCGATGAACAACTGCGGCGGCGCAAAGCCGTCAGCCGGCGCGAAGCCGGCCGGCGACACGCCGCCGATGGAGAAGCCGGTGCGGGCCTTGACGAAGTCGGCATCGGCCCGGCCGAGCGGGCCGGTGTGGGGCTTGAGGCGGGCCTCGTCCACGCGCCGGTCGCCCGAGGTGATGACGAGCACGGCGCCGTCGTCGGCCTTGCGGCGGAAGACGACGGACTTGGCGATCTGGCCCAGCGTGACGCCGAGCGCATCGGCCGCTTCCTGCGCGGTGCGGGCCGAGGCGTCCAGCCACAGCGGCCGGTGCGGGTGGGCGAGCGCCGCCAGCGCGGCGCTGACGCGCTGGAAGCCTTCGGGGCGGGCGTCGGTGCCGGCCATGCTATTGCCCCGGTGGTTCGGCTGCGGGCGCGGGCGCTGACGGCGCTGAGGGCGTCGCCTCGCCGGCCGCGGGTGCCGCCGCCCTGGCCGGCCCGTTCCAGCCGCCGTACAGCGGCATCGGCAGGCGCACGGGGCTGATGTCCAGGTAGAGGTTGGTGACGGTGTACTGCTCGCCGCCGAATTCCTCGGTGCTCCAGCCCAGCGAATCCGAGCCCTTGTAGACGCGGAACAAGAAGCCCAGCTCGGCCAGGGGGTCGCCGGTGCGCGGCAGCGCGTCGAAGGCCAGACCCTTGATCTCGCGGCGCACGCTGTCGATGAGGCGGCTCATCGCGTTGGAGATGGTGGAGTCGCCGAGCATGTCCAGGTTGAACACGTCGTCGGTGTAGTAGGGCTTGTAGTTGGGCGACTCGGCGTCGTGCAGGTCGCCGCGCAGCTTGGGCGCCGAGGGCGTGGTCGAGCGCGCCCGCATGTGGTAGCGGTCGCCATGCTCCAGGTAGGAGAGGCGCGCGCCCTCGACGTTGAAGGCGCCGAGCGTCGCGTCGGACTTGGCCTCGGTCAGGTCCACGACGAGGCAGCCGCGGTCGCCGATGACCTCGATGTCGTCGCCGTGGATGATGGCCGCCGTGTTCTCGTCCACGCCGAGGCCGAGCTTGTAGCCCTTGGCCATCATCAGCGGGATCATGCGGCCGAAGCGCCCGCGCTTCAGGAAGTGCTGGTCCACGAACAGGTGCGGGCCGACGAAGCCCAGGCCCCGGTCCACCTGCTTGCCGTCGGCGAAGCGGCCCTTGAGGATGTTCATCACGCTGGGCGCGTCGCGGAACATGATGGTGCTCATGATGGCCGCGCCCGCCGAGGTGCCGGCGACGACGCCGCCCTTGCGGTAGACGTCCCAGATCGCTTCCAGCATCGGCGTGCTCTGGCCGCCGGGCTGCAGCACATCGACGATGCGCTCCTGCGTGCCGCCGGTGAAGAACACGCCCCGGGCAGCCTTGACCTTGGCGATCAGCGCCGGGTCGCGCACGACCTTGTTCAGGTCCACCCACAGGAATTTGGGCGCCACGGGCAGGGCCTCGGCGATGGCGCCGCGGCGCTGCAGCAGGTCCACCACCTGCTTGGCGCTGGCCTCGGGGTCTTCGCTGGCGGTGCCGAAGACGACGAAGCGCGCGCCCTTGCCACCGGCCAGTTGCACGATGCGCTGCCAAACCTCGTCGTTGTCAGCCTTGAGCGCGCCGCCGATGGGCACGGCATAGCCGCGCACCGCCTGCTCCGGGTCGGGCTGCAGCGCGGCCGACGGCGACGGCACCCGGGACGGCGCAGCCGGCCGCGGCGCCGTCACCACGCGGGCAGCGCCGGGGCGCGCCTGCTTGGTCGGCGGCGTGGCCGCCGGCGCCGCGTGAGCGGCCTGCATTCCGATGGCGGCGAACGCCAGCAGCGCCCCCGCAAGCCTGATCCAGCACCTCATGCCCAAGACTCTCCTGAATGTCGAGGCGAGGATCATGACAGAGGCCGGGCGGCGTGGCGCGGGCGAGACGGTCGCCACGGCCGTGACAGGCGGCGGTCAGGCCCGTGCCTAGACTGCACGCGACCGCATCCTTTGGAAAGCACCCGATGAAAGTTCCCGCCCCTCGCCCGTCCCGCATCGCCACCGCCGCCGCGCTGTTCGCGCTGGCCGGCGCCCTTCACGCCCAGGACAAGCTGGAGCGTGTGGAGATCACCGGCACGGCCATCAAGCGCATCGAGGGCGAGACGCCGCTGCCGGTACAGGTCATCACGCGGGCGGACATCGACAAGGCCGGCATCACCACCGCCGCCGAGCTGATCGCGCGCCTGAGCGCCGGCGCCAACAACCTGACCGACGGCGGCAGCATCGGCACCGGCGGCTTCCGCGACCAGATGGGCTTCAACGCGGCCAATCTGCGCGGCCTGGGCGTGTCGTCCACGCTGGTGCTGCTGAACGGCCGGCGCATGGCCAACTTCGCCTCGCCCGGCGACGCGGCCGGCGTGGACCTGAACAGCATCCCGGCCGCCGCCATCCAGCGCGTCGAGGTGCTGCTGGACGGTGCCTCGTCGCTGTACGGCTCGGACGCGATCGGCGGCGTCATCAACTTCATCACCCGCAAGGACTTCCGCGGCCTGGACATCAATGTGCTGGCCGGCAACACCAGCGAGGGCGGCGCCGGCAAGCGCTCGGCGACGCTGGCCGGCGGCTTCGGCGACTACGGGCGCGACGGCTTCAATGTGATGGCGGTGCTGGACGTGCAGAAGACGGACAGCCTGAACGAGAAGCAGCGCAAGTTCTTCAAGGAGCTGGACATCCCCGGCCGCATGTCCGACCAGCTTTCGGGCTACACCTTCCCGGCCAATATCTGGCTGACGCGCGACCAGTACAACGTGCTGGCCGACGAGGGCTTCTCGACCAACGGCAAGACCGTCATCGACAACCGCTACATCAACCCGGGCGCCGCCACCGGCTGTACCCCACCGGACAGCCTCTACCTGCCGGAAGGCGCAGGCCACGAGGACGCCTGCACCTTCAACCTGATGAATGGCATCGAGCTCTACCCCAAGTCGAAGAAGAGCAGCCTGTTCACGCGCGGCGTATTCGACCTCGGCGGCGGCCACCAGTTGTTCGCCGAGGCCTCGCTGGCCCGGGCACGCACCTTCTATGCGGGCACGCCCAACCGCATGGAAGCCTATGTGGACGTGTCGCTGATCCCGGCGCTGAAGAACACGGGGCTGAACCAAATCGACCCCAACGACGACCCTGACGAACTCCGCCTCATCGAAGTCGATCCCCGCCTCGTCGAGGCCGGCCTGCGCACCAGCGAACTGGTGTCCACGGGCAATCGCTTCGTCATCGGCACCAATGGCACGCTGGGCGCCTGGGACTATGAATGGGCGCTGAACCACAGCACGAGCAAGGTGTCCGACCGCGACTACCAGGGCTATCTGAATCGGCAGATGATCCTCGACGGCTTTGCCGACGGCACGCTCAACCCCTTCGGCCCGTCCAGCGCCCAGGGCCTGGCGCTGTACGAGAAGGCACAGATTCGCGGCGAGGTGCGCCGCGCCACCGGCACGATGGACAGCCTGGACTTCCGCATGTCCCGCTCGCTGGCGCAACTCGCGGGCGGCGAACTGGCGCTGGCCCTCGGCGGCGAACTGCGGCGCGAAAAGCAGAACTACCACCAGTCCGACGACCTCAAGGCCGACAACATCCTCGGCGAAAGCTCGCAAGGCCCGGACTCCGACTTCGGCCACTCACGCCAGGTCAGCGCGGTGTTCGGCGAGATCAGCGCCCCCGTCAGCAAACAGCTCGAACTGATGGCCGCGATGCGCTACGAGCATTACCAGGTCAGCGGCGGCGCGCTCAGCCCCAAGCTCGGGCTGAAATACGTGCCCATGCCCGAACTGCTGCTGCGCGCCTCGCTGGGCAAGGGCTTCCGCGCGCCCAGCATGTCCGACCTCTACCGGCCGCTGACGCTGGGCAGCGCGGCCGTCGTCGTCGATCCGGTCTGCCTGGACGCCGACCCCGACAACACGGTCGGCGACTGTTCGAAGGGCTGGGGCACCTACAACTACAGCAACCCCAAGCTCCGGCCCGAGAAGTCGCGCCAGTTCTCGGCCGGCGTCGTCTTCGAGCCCAGGCGCGGCGTCAGCATGAGCGTCGATTACTGGAACATCCAGAAGAGCAACCTGATCAGCACGCTGGGCGTGGACGTGATCCTGTCGGACCTGAACAAATACGGTTCTCTGGTCCATCGCTACTGGGACGAGAGCCTGCCGGCCGACTGCGCCGACTACTACGACCCGGACGACTACGAAATCTGCGGCATCGACCTCGCCAAGGAGAACCGCGGCAAGCAGAAGATTTCCGGCCTGGACTTCGGCCTCGCGCTGACCGGCCTCAAGACCGCCGCCGGCGAGTTCGGCCTGCGCCTGAACGGCACGCTGACGCTGCAGTCCAAGCAGCAGACCGGCAACGGCGACCCCTTCGTCAGCAACCTCGGCCGCTTCGTCAACGACGGTGCGGTGCAGCGCTGGCGGCACAACATCGGCGTGGACTGGGCCGCCGGCCCGTTCTCGGCGACGCTCTCGAACAGCTATCTGTCCGGCTACACCGACCAGCACATCATCGGCAAGGCCGACCGCAAGGTGGCCGCCTACTCGCTGTGGAATATGTCCGCCGCCTGGGAGGCCACCAAGGCTCTGACGCTGCGCGCCGGCGTGCAGAACCTGTTCGACAAGGCACCGCCCTATTCGCAGCAGGCCTATTTCTTCCTCGTCGGCTACGACCCGAGCTACACCGACCCGCGCGGGCGCTACGGCTACGTCAGCGCGAGGTACAGCTTCAGGTGACGATGCTGCGCACCCAGTCCGGCAGCGCGATGGCCTTGTCGGTCTGGGCGTCGAACCACAGCGTCGTGGCACCACCCTCGGCATAGACCGCGCCGGGCTCGTCGGCGCGCTCCAGCGTGATCCAGGTCTCGAAGCTGGTGCGGCCGGGGTCGCTGACGTAGTGCTTCGCCAGCAACTCGCCCGGGTATTTGAGCTGCCGGTAGAAGTTGCAGAAGGCGTTGACGATGACCGGCCCCTGCCCGCCCGGGTTGGGCGGCGCGCCGATGGCCGTCAGCCAGTCGATGCGCGCGATTTCCAGGTAGCGGAAATACAGCGTGTTGTTGATGTGGCCCATCGCATCCATGTCGCCCCAGCGCATGGGGATGCGGCACTCGTAGGTCAGCTTCTTGGCGGCGGGAACGGTGTATCTCATGGGGTGATGCCCAGTTCGGCGGCGATGCGGTTGACGAGGCTGCGCAGCGAGGCCACCTCGGCGCGCAGCAGGGCGATTTCTTCATCGCGCGGCTGAGCCGCGGCGGCCGCCTGCTCGACGGTGGCGACCGGCCCGCACAGCAGTGGCGCCCAGCGCGCCTCGCGGGCGCCGGGCGCCTTGGGCAGGCGGGCGGCCAGCGGCGGCTCGCGCGCGGCAAGTTCTTCGAGGAAGCCCTCGACCGAGGACACGTCGGCGAAGCGGTGCAGGCGCTCGCTGTTCTGGCGCAGTTCCGCCGCCGTCTGCGGGCCGCGCAGCATCAGTTGCGCCAGCAGCGCCTGCGCCGCGCCGGGCACGCCGATGCCGCGGGCGAAGTTGTGTTCATAGCGCAGCACGCGGCTGCCGCTGACGGTATTGACGAGACTGAGCGACTTCAGTTCCTCGACGGCGGCCAGCACGTCGGCCTCGGCCGCGTCCATCACCGGCTCGCGCGCCGTCTTCTGGTTGCAGCCGGCGGTCAGCGCATTGGCGGACAGCGGGTAGCTGTCCGGCACCGTGCTCTCCTTCTCGACGAGGACGGCCAGCACGCGGGCTTCGAGCGGGGTCAGGTCGCGCATTCAGACTCCGAAGCCGTCGTCGGCCTGGATGACCGCGCCATTGATGAAATGGCTCTCGTTGGCGCACAGCATCAGCAAGGCCGTGTCCAGGTCACGCGGCTGGCCGACGCGCTTCCTCGGCAGCAGTTCGACCAGCTTGCGGCCCTGCTCGGTGCCCCAGTGGTGGTGGTTGATCTCGGTGTCGATATAGCCGGGGCAGATGGCGTTGACGTTGATGCCGTACTTGCCCCACTCCAGCGCCATCGCCCGCGTCATGTGGATGACGGCGGCCTTGCTCATCGCGTAGACGCCGATCTGGCCCAGCACGCGCAGGCCCGCCATCGACGCGACGTTGACGATGCGCCCGCCGATGAAGGTGCCCGGCGCCGCGCCGCGCGCGCGGGCCAGCATGCGCTTGCCCACTTCCTGCGCGACGAAGAAGGCGCCGCGCGTGTTGGTGTCCATCACGAAGTCGTAGTCGTTCTCGGTGACGTCCGTCAGGCGCTGCGTGGTGGACACGCCGGAGTTGTTGACGAGGATGTCCAGCGTGCCGACCTCGGTCTCGGCGTGCGCGACGGCGGCGCGGATGCTGGCCAGATCGGTCACGTCCAAAGCCACGACGTGGGCGTCGCCGCCCTGGCCTTCGATCTCGGCGCGCAGGTCCTTCAGCCGCTCGACGCGCCGGCCCGCCAGCACGACGCAGGCGCCGGCCTGGGCCAGGGTCCTGGCGAACTGCGCGCCCAGGCCGCTGGACGCGCCGGTGACCAGGGCCACGCGGCCTTCGAGGTTGATGGAATAGCTCATGGGGCGGCCTCTTGATTCGGTGGCGGTCATCCTAGCGGCCTAGACCGGCAGCACTAAAAAAGCACGACCGTTCGTTTTTCTGTTTCACATCCTTAGAATCGCGCGCAATTCCAAGCTGCCGGAGCACCGCATGACATCCGAAGAAATCCTGGCCCAGTTCGGCCCCCGCGAGTCCATGGAATACGACGTGGTCGTCGTCGGCGGCGGCCCGGCGGGGCTGGCCACGGCCATCCGCCTGAAGCAGTTGCAGCCCGAGGCCGGCGTCGTCGTGCTCGAAAAAGGCTCGGAGCCCGGCGCTCACATCCTGTCCGGCGCGGTGATGGACCCGCGCGCGATCACCGAACTCTTCCCGAACTGGCAGGAGCTGGGCGCACCGCTCAAGCAGGCCGTCACGGGCGACGACGTGCTCTTCCTCAGCGAGACCGGCAGCACGCGCACGCCCGATTTCCTCGTGCCGCGCAATTTCCACAACGACGGCTGCTACGTCATCAGCCTGTCCGACGTGACCAAGTGGCTGGCGCAGCAGGCCGAGGCGCTGGGCGTGGAAATCTTCCCCGGCTTCGCCGCCGCCGAGGTGCTGTACGACGAACAGGGCCGCGTCAAGGGCGTGGCCACCGGCAATATGGGCCTGGGCAAGGACGGCGAGCCGACCGACCACTTCCAGTTGGGCATGGAACTGCTCGGCAAATACACGGTGTTCGCCGAGGGCGCGCGCGGCCACCTGGGCAAGCAGCTGCTGAGCCATTTCAAGCTGACCGAAGGCAAGGACACGCAGACCTTCGCCATCGGCATCAAGGAGTTGTGGGAAATCCCCGCCGACAAGGCCCAGCCCGGCAAGGTCGTCCACACGGCCGGCTGGCCGATGGAAGGCAACACCTTCGGCGGCGGCTTCCTCTACCACCTGGAAGGCAACAAGGTCACGCTGGGCTTCGTCATCGGCCTGGATTACCAGAACCCCTACCTCAGCCCCTTCGAGGAAATGCAGCGCTGGAAGACCCACCCGGCCGTCGCCGCCCACATCGAGGGCGGCAAGCGCATCGGCTACGGCGCGCGCGCCATCAACAACGGCACGCCCCAGGCCCTGCCGCGCACGGTCTTCCCGGGCGGCTGCCTGGTCGGCTGCGATGCCGGCTACCTGAACGCCGCGCGCATCAAGGGCAGCCACGCGGCCATCAAGAGCGGCATGCTGGCCGCCGAGGCCCTCGCCCCCGCGCTGGCCGCCGGCCGCGCGCAGGACGAGCTGACGGCCTACCCCCAAGCCTTCGAGCAAAGCTGGCTCAACGAGGAACTGCAGCAGACCCGCAACTTCAAGAACTGGTTCAAGAAGGGCAAGCTGACCGGCCAATTGATGACCGGCGTCGAGCAGTGGCTGCTGCCCAAGCTCGGCATCCAGAGCCCGCCGTGGACCCTGCACAACCACAAGGCCGACCACGCCTCGCTGCGCCCGGCCGCCGAATGCCAGCCCATCGCCTACCCCAAGCCGGACGGCAAGCTGAGCTTCGACCGGCTCTCGTCGGTCTTCATCAGCAACACCAACCACGAGGAAAACCAGCCCGCCCACCTGACGCTGAAGGACGCGACGGTGCCGGTGCGTATCAACCTCACCGAGTTCGCCGGCCCCGAGAGCCGCTACTGCCCGGCCGGCGTCTACGAGTTCGTGCCGGATGAAGGCGGCAGCGGCGGCGAGCGCCTGCAGATCAATGCGCAGAACTGCGTCCACTGCAAGACCTGCGACATCAAGGACCCGACGCAGAACATCGTCTGGGTCACGCCCGAGGGCGGCGGCGGGCCGAACTACGCCGGCATGTAGCCATCCCTAACTGAGGGGAACGCGGACGGTTCCGCGCCCGCGCCCCTCTGCCTATCATGCGGCGATGCCCCTCAGGAGCTACCGCATGAACATCCCGTCAGCCCACCATCCCCTCGTGCGCGCCGCCATGCGCCTGGCCGCCTGCCTGGGCTTGCTGGGCGCCGCCGCGCTCGCGCAGGCACAGGCGCAAAGCGGCGCGATCGTGACGATCGGCACGATGCAGTCGCCCAACATCACCTACAGCGCCGTCGCCCAGAACGGCGGCAGCGGTGCCGCCAACGCCCTGGCCGGCTACCAGGACGAGCACCTCAGCCCCTGCCCGGCCTGCCCCATCGGCACGGCCCCCGGCGAGGAACACGGCTGGCGCTACTACAGCGGCGACATCTGGGCCAGCGCCGACCTCGCCGGCCCGGCCAGCCTGCCGGTGCTCAAGGGCCAGGCCCAGGGCTGGATCAACAGCAGCACGCCGGACGACCTGTTCAGCCTCTGGGCCCAGGCCGATGCCATGCAGGTCTACACCTACCTGGGCCCGACGACGACCAAGCAATTGCAGATCAGCCTGCAGGGCGTGCTGACGGGCGTCGATGCCGGCTGGGCCGGCGCCTATCTGGAAGTGCTGGTCTTCGACGCCGACTTCGTCACCTCGGGCGGCAACTTCGACGGCGACGTGGGCACGATGCGGCACGTCTCCATGGGCACGCTCGGCGAGTCGAACCTGCTCGGCGCGAGCTGGAATTACGTCGGCTATTACCAGACCTTCGACAGCAGCACGATCAGCCTCAGCCTCGCCAACGGCGACCAGTTCGCCATCTATGCGCGCCTGACCGTCGGCAGCGATGCGGTCAGCGGCTGGGGACCCGTCGAGATCGACGCCAGCCACACCGCCTGGATGGGCTTCGACGACGCCAGCGGCCTGACGCCGCAGTTGCTGGCGGCGGTGCCCGAGCCCGCCAGCGCGGCCCTGCTGCTGGCCGGGCTGGCGGGGCTTGGCGCCTGGTCGGCACGGCGCCGCAGGCCTGCCGCCGGATAGACTCCAGCCCTCGCCAGCCACAGCCAGCGCGCTCCCGGAGCCCGCTGGCTTTTTCGTTTCGCCCCTGGTCCATGCCCCTGCTCGCCCGCGTCCTGCTGCTCGTCGCCGCTGCCCTGTTCGCACCGCTCACCCCCGCCGAGCCCGCGCCCAGGCCGCTCAGCTACGACGAAGCCTTCGGCGGCGCCAGCCTCGCCGCGCCCCAGCTCTCGCCCGACGGCCGCTACCTCGCGCTGCTGGCCGAACGCCAGAGCCGCATGGGCCTGAGCGTCTACGACCTGGAGCGCGGCGAGTTCGAGTCGCATATCGGCTTCGTCGATGCCGACATCGCCGACCCCACCTGGGTCGGCAGCGGGCACCTGGTCTACACGCTGGCCCAGCACGGCCAGAGCCGCAAGACGCGCTCCCGCCAGGGCGGCCTCTTCGTCACCAGCCGCGACGGCAAGCAGCAGCGCAAGCTGCACGCCACCTTCAACGACTGGCTGGTCAGCGGCCCGCGCCGCTACACGGAGATGTGGCCCCTGCAGCCCGTGCCGGGCAGCGACGAGGAGTTCATCGCCGCCAGCGACGACATTGACAAGCACAGCGTGGACCTCTATCGCGTCAACGCCGCCACCGGCAAGCGTCAGTTGCTCACCGCCCAACGCCCGCCGCACACGCAGGACTGGGTGCTGGACGCGCAATTGCAGCCCCGCGTCGCGGTCAGCGGCGTGCCGGATTCTCCCGAGCGCGTCGTCCACTACCGCGACCCCGACGGCCGTTGGCGCGAGCTGTGGCGCTACCGCACGACGCGCGACGACATCCGCCGCCCGCTCAGCGTCGAGGCCGACGGCCGCCTGCTGGTGGCCACCAACGAAGGCCGCGACATCACCGCGCTGCGCGAGTACGACCCCGCCACCGGCCGCTGGGGCGAGGTGCTGATCGAGCACCCGCGGTTCGACGTGGCCGTCGATGCCCTCGGCGACGACCTCGGCGCGCTGCTGCGGGATGAGGCCAGCGGCGAACTGCTGGGCGTGCGCATCGACGCCACCCGCCCGGTCTTCGCCTGGATGGACGAGGGCCGCCGCAAGCTGCAGGCCCTGGTAGACCAGGCCCTGCCCGGCCGCATCAACGTGCTGCAGTTCTCCAGTTCGCCACGCGTCTTCGTCAGCTCCCGCTCCGACACCGAACCCGCCCGCTGGTATCTGCTGGACAGCCGCAGCGGCGAACTCTCCAGCATGCTCAGCGTGCGGCCCGAACTCGACGCCCGCCGCGTGCCCGCCACCGAGAACCTGACGCTGCGCAGCCGCGACGGCCTCGCGCTGCACAGCCATGTGCTGCGCCCGCCGCAGGCCCCCGCAGGCGTGCCGCTGCCCGCCATCGTGCTGGTGCATGGCGGCCCGTGGGTACGCGGCCCCGTCTGGGGCGACGCCTACGGCGACATGGCCCTGGCGCGCTGGCTGGCCTCGCGCGGCTACCTCGTGCTGCTGCCGGGCTTTCGCGGCAGCACCGGCTTCGGCCGGCAGTTCGTGCAGGCGGCGCGCGGCCAGTTCGGGCAGCGTATGCAGGACGATCTCGACGACGCCATCGACGCCCTCGTCCAGCGCGGCGACGCCGACCCGGCGCGGCTGTGCATCATGGGCGGCAGCTACGGCGGCTACGCCAGCCTGATGGCCGTCGCGCGCAGCCCCGACCGCTACCGCTGCGCCGTCGCGGGCTTCCCGGTGTCCGACCTGGCGCTGCTGCTCAGCTCCGACTGGAGCGACCTCTCGCGCCGCAAGGAAGCGCGCGAGTTCTGGATCGACATGGTCGGCGACACGGCCCGGGACCGCGCGGCGCTGGACGCCGTCTCGCCGCGCTACCTCGCCGCGCGCATCAAGGCCAAGGTCATGATCCACACCGGCATGCACGACTCGCGCACGCCGCTGGAGCAGTCCGAGGCGATGCGCGACGCGCTGAAAAAGGCCGGCAACCCGCCGCTCTGGCTCGCCAAGTTCGGCGAGGGCCATGGCTACAGCCTGACGGCCAGCCACGGCGAGATGCTGCGGATGCTGGAGCCCTTCCTCGCCGAGCAGATCGGGCCTTAGGCCTCCAGCCGCGCCATCCAGGCCGCCGTCGCGCGGTCCTCGGCGCGCCCGGACGCGGCCAGCGCCTCGCGGATGCGCTGGCGCTCCGCCGCCGCGCGGTTCTGGCTCATCTTCAGCTTCAATTCCCAGCGCGCCACGCGGATGCGAAAACCCACGATGGCGCCCAGCAGCCTGTGCTGGAAATCCTCCGGCAGGCCGCGCCACTGCTCGGCGTAGCCGGGCTCGAAGCGCGCGATCAGGCGCTTGAGCAGCGCATCCTTGTCGGCGCCGCCGTCGATCAGTTCGACCTCGCCCCAGGCATGCAGGGCTGCATAGTTCCAGGTCGGCACGTTCTTCTCCGACTCGTAGTGCCGCGGGCTCACATAAGCACCCGGGCCGCTGAACACGGCCAGCACCGTCCCCTGCCGCGACAGCCAGCCCCAATGCGGGTTGGCGCGCGCCATATGCCCTTCCAACACCAAGCCCTCGCCCTCACCAGGCAGCGCCACCAGCGGCAGATGGCTGCCGAAGCCCTGCCCCTGCGCATCCGGGCCCACGAGCAGGGCCAGCGGATGCTCGGCGACGAGGCGCAGCGCGTGCCCGAGGTCGGTGGAGGTGAAATGCGCGGGCAGGTACACGGCAGGCTCCAAGAGAAAAGCCCGTCACGAAGGACGGGCTTTGGGTGTTTGGCGGAGTCGGAGGGATTCGAACCCTCGATGCAGGTTTTGCCCACATACTCCCTTAGCAGGGGAGCACCTTCGGCCACTCGGTCACGACTCCAGCACAGCCGCGCATTCTATACCAGCGCAACAGACTTCCCGACGGAAATCAGGCAGCGGCGGTCTCCTGGTCGAGTTCGAAGGCCTTGTGCAGCGCGCGCACGGCCAGTTCCATGTACTTCTCGTCGATGACGACGCTGGTCTTGATCTCGCTCGTCGAGATCATCTGGATGTTGATGCCCTCTTCGCTCAGCGCGCGGAACATCTTGCTGGCCACGCCGACATGCGAACGCATGCCGATGCCGACGATGGAGACCTTGCAGATCTTCGGGTCGCCCACCACCTTGGCCGCGTTCGTCGCCGGGCCGACCGTGTCCTGCAGCAACTCCATCGTGCGCGCGTAGTCGTTGCGGTGGACGGTGAAGGAGAAGTCGGTCTTGCCGTCCTGCGAGACGTTCTGGATGATGACGTCGATGTCGATATTGGCCTCGGCCACCGGACCCAGGATCTGGAAGGCGATGCCAGGCTTGTCGGGCACGCCCAGCAGCGTCACCTTGGCCTCGTCACGGTTGAAGGCAATGCCCGACACGACGGCTTGTTCCATTTCTTCGTCCTCTTCAAAACTGATCAGGGTGCCGGACTTGGCTTCCTCATTGATGTCGATGTCCCAGGGCGTGAAGCTGGACAGCACGCGCAGCGGCACGCGGTATTTGCCGGCAAACTCCACCGAGCGGATCTGCAGGATCTTGGAGCCGAGCGACGCCATTTCCAGCATCTCCTCGAAGCTGATGGTGTGCAGACGGCGCGCTTCCGGGACGATGCGCGGGTCGGTCGTGTAGACGCCGTCCACGTCGGTGTAGATCAGGCACTCGTCGGCCTTCATCGCGGCGGCGATGGCCACGGCCGAGGTGTCGGAGCCGCCCCGGCCGAGCGTGGTGATGTTGTTGTCGGCGTCGATGCCCTGGAAGCCGGTGATGACGACGACCTTGCCGGCGTCGAGGTCCTCGCGCACGCGCCGGTCGTCGATGCTCTCGATGCGGGCCTTGGTGTAGGCGGAGTCGGTGGACACGGGCACCTGCCAGCCCGTGTAGCTGACCGAGGGCAGCCCTTCAGCCTGCAGCGCGATGGCCAGCAGGCCGACCGAGACCTGCTCGCCGGTGGCGGCGATCATGTCCAGTTCGCGGTTGACTGCGGGGCCGATGCTGGCCGGCGCCAATTCCCGGGCGAGGCCGAGCAGGCGGTTGGTCTCGCCGCTCATTGCCGAGGGCACGACCACCATCTGGTGGCCGGCACGCGCCCATTTGGCGACGCGCTTGGCCACGTTGCGGATGCGATCGGTGGACCCCATCGAGGTGCCGCCGTACTTGTGGACGATCAGAGCCATGTGTTTGAGCGAAGGCTGAAGGTGAGGCGCCGGGACGGCATGCTCGCAAACCCGTGATTTTATGCGTCGCCCTCGCCGCCGCCTTCGCTCTGTGGCAAGGCTGAGTCCGCCGACTCATCCAGCCAGCGCAATCCGAGCGCCGGTTCACCGGGCGCGGCGAAGGCCCGCGCATCCAGCCCCAGGCCGGCGACGGCGACGAGGTGCTGCCCGGCGTCGAACAGCAGCGGCCCGCCGCGCCGCCAGGGCGGCAGGCCGGCGTCCTGGCAGGCTTTTTTCAGGCTGCGCGGCACGCTGGCCGGCGCGCGCTGGAACTGCTCGGCCCCGGCGCGGGGGCGCTGGCTCAGGCTGGTCAAGCGGGCGGGCGCGATGCCGGGGGATGCCGGCTCGACCAGCCACGCGCCCCGCCAGCCGGGCTGCGGGTAGCGGCCGGGGCGGCTGAGGTCGAGCGGCGCGGCGGCGGCTGCGGTGGCGGGCGGCACCCAGAACAGGCCGTCGCGCCAGGCATGCAGTTCGCCCCCAGGGGCGGGCCAGCATTGCGTGGCGCCCGGCCGCCATTCGGCCAGCAGACGCTGCACGAGGCTGGCGGGTGCGCTCATGTGCGCAGACAGCCATGCGCGCAGCGCATTGCTCGCGCGCGCGGGCGACAGGGCCGCCAGCGCCGCCATGTCCAGGCGCTCAGGCGTCGCCCGCCCGGCCAGATCCTGCGCGACCACCTCGGCGGCCAGCGCGTCGGCCTGCTGTGCCCAGCGTGCAGCCTGCGCCAGCCCGGCCTCGGCCGAGGCAAAGGCCGGCCACAGCGTCTGGCGCAGGCGGTTGCGGGCGTGGCGCGGGTCGTCATTGCTCGGGTCTTCGATCCAGCGCAGGCCGTGCAGCGCGGCATAGGCACGGATGGCCTCGCGCGGCTGCGCCAGCCAGGGCCGCGCCCAGCAGAGGCCCTCGCGCCACTGCGCGGCGGGCATGGCCGCGAGACCGGCGCTGCCGGCGCCGCGCAGGGCCTGCAGCAGAAAGGTCTCGGCCTGATCGCGGCGGTGGTGGGCCAGCAGCAGCAGGTCGGCGCCGGCTGCCACGGCCATCTCGTGCAGTGCGCGGTGCCGGCCGGCGCGGGCCCAGGCCTCGGCACTGTCGCCCCGCGCGGGCGCGCCGCTCAGGCGCGTGCAGGCGAAGCCGACGCCGAACTCATGCGCCACCTGCTCGCAATGGGCGGCCCAGGCGTCGGCCTGGGGTTGCAGGCCATGGTGGACATGGCAGGCGACGATGCGCCGCGCCCCCGCCGAAGCTCGCGCGGTGGCATGCAATAACGCCGTGGAATCGAGGCCGCCACTGAACGCGACGGCGACCGCATCACCGGTTCTTGGTGTCGCCGAAGCGCCCATAGGCCTGCAGGCGCTCGTAGCGGCGCTCCAGCAGTTCGCCGACCTTGAGGTCACTGACCTGACGCAGCGCGTCGCTCAGCGCGCGCTTGAGGTTGGACGCCATCTGGCGCGGGTCGCGGTGGGCGCCGCCGACGGGCTCGTTGACGATCTTGTCGATCATGCCCAGCGCCTTCAGGCGGTGGGCGGTGATGCCCAGGGCCTCGGCCGCGTCGCTGGCGCGCTCGCTGCTCTTCCACAGGATGGACGCGCAACCCTCGGGCGAGATGACGGAGTAGGCGCTGAACTGCAGCATCAGCACCTGGTCAGCCACGCCGATGGCCAGCGCGCCGCCCGAGCCGCCCTCGCCGATGACGGTGGCGATGATGGGCACTTCGAGCTGGGCCATCTCCAGGATGTTGCGGCCGATGGCCTCGCTCTGGCCGCGCTCCTCGGCGTCGATGCCGGGGTAGGCGCCCATGGTGTCGATCAGCGTGAACACCGGCAGGCCGAACTTCTCGGCCAGCTTCATCAGCCGCAGCGCCTTGCGGTAGCCCTCGGGGCGCGGCATGCCGAAGTTGCGGCGCGTGCGCTCCCGGGCGTCGGCGCCGCGCTGATGGCCGATGACCATGCAGGCCTGGCCGTTGAAGCGCGCGATGCCGCCGACGATGGCCGCGTCGTCCGCGAAATGGCGGTCGCCGTGCAGTTCCTGGAACTCGGTGAAGACCTCGCCGCAGTAGTCCAGCGTCTGCGGGCGCTGCGGGTGGCGGGCGATCTGGTAGACCTGCCAGGGCGCGACGCTGGAGTAGACCTCTTTGGTCAGTTGCTGGCTTTTCTTGGAGAGGCGGTCGATCTCTTCCGAGATGTCCACCGCCGACTCGCTCTGCACATAGCGCAGCTCTTCGATCTTGGTTTCGAGTTCCGCGATGGGCTGCTCGAATTCGAGGAAGTGTTTTTTGCTCATCAGTAATCCACCGGTAGGGGATCCAGGCTGCGCCAAATGTACCAAACCGCTACCGAGCGATAGGGTGCCCAGGCGTCGCCGACTTCGCGCGCCTCGGCGCGGGACACGGGCTCGCCGGAGAAGTAGTTGAGGCTGATGCCCTTGAGCAGGCCGACGTCGTCCAGCGGCATCACATTGGGGCGCATCAGGTGAAAGATCAGGAACATCTCGGCCGTCCAGCGGCCGATGCCGCGAATGGCGACGAGTTCCTCGATGATGGCTTCGTCGTCCATCTGCGCCCACTGGCGCACATGGACGCTGCCGGCGGCGAAATGCTCGGCCAGGTCGCGCAGGTATTCGACCTTGCGCGCCGACAGCCCGGCCGCGCGCTGCTCGTCCACGCCCAGGGCCAGCACGGCGGCGGGCTGGAATTTGGGCAGCAGCGCGGCCCAGCGGTTCCAGACCGACTGCGCGGCCTTGACGGAAATCTGCTGGCCGACGATGGAGCGCGCCAGCGTCGCAAAGGCGTCGCCGCGGCTTTGCAGACGGGCCTCGCCGAACTGCGGGATGAGCTTGCGCAGCACCCGGTCGCGCTTGACCAGGTGCTTGCAGGCCTCGTCCCAGTAGGGCGGGATCACGTCGCCGGACATCAGCTCTTGACCCAGGTCGTGCCGCCCGCGCCGTCCTTGAGCGTGACCCCCCGGGCGGCCAGTTCGGCGCGGATGGCGTCGGCACCGGCAAAGTCCCGGGCCGCCTTGGCGGCGGCGCGTGCGGCGATGCGGGCCTCGATCCAGGCGGCGTCATCGCCCGAGCCGCCTTGCAGATAGGCGCGCGGTTCCTGCTGCAGCACGCCGAGCACGCCGGCCAGGGCCTTCAGCAGGCCGGCCTTCTCGGGCGAGCGCTCGCGGTTGACCTCGTTGACCAGTTCGAACAGCACGGCAATGGCGCCGGGCGTGCCGAAGTCCTCGTCCATCGCGGCCTTGAAGGCGGCGGCGTGGGGCTCGGTCCAGTCGATCGTCACGTCGGCCGGCGGCACGGCGTCCAGCGCCGTGTACAGGCGGGTCAGCGCGGTGCGGGCGTCTTCCAGGTGCGAGTCGCTGAAATTGAACGGCCGGCGGTAGTGGGTGCGCAGCATGAAGAAGCGCAGCGTCTCGCCGTCGAACTTCTCCAGCACGTCGCGGATGGTGAAGAAATTGCCCAGGCTCTTGGACATCTTCTCGCCATCGACGTTCAGGAAGCCGTTGTGCAGCCAATAGCGCGCGAAGGGGTAGCCCGCACCCTGGCTCTGCGCGATCTCGTTCTCGTGGTGCGGGAACTGCAGGTCGGCGCCGCCGCCGTGGATGTCGAAGCTCTCGCCCAGCAGCGCGCAGCTCATCGCCGAGCACTCGATATGCCAGCCCGGGCGGCCCTCGCCGAAGGGCGCTGGCCACTTGGCGTCGGCCGGCTCGTCGGCCTTGGCGGCCTTCCAGAGCACGAAGTCCAGCGGGTCGAGCTTGCCGTCATCCACGGCCACGCGCTCGCCGGCGCGCAGATCGTCCAGGCTCTTGCCGCTGAGCTTGCCGTAGCCCTCGAACTTGCGCACCGCGTAGTTCACGTCGCCCGCTTCGGAGCGGTAGGCCAGGCCGCGCGCTTCCAGTTGCCCGATCAACGACAGCATCTGCGGCACGTAATCGGTCGCGCGCGGCTCGTGGTCGGGGCGCAGCAGACCGACGGCGGCGAAGTCCGCGTGCATCGCCGCGCTCATCTCCTCGGTGAGCTGGCGGATCGTGACGCCGCGCTCGACGGCACGCTTGATGATCTTGTCGTCGATGTCGGTGATGTTGCGCACGTAGGTGACGGCATAGCCGCTGGCGCGCAGCCAACGGTAGATGACGTCGAACGCCATATTCATGCGCAGATGCCCCATGTGGCAGAGGTCGTAGACCGTGATGCCGCAGACGTACATGCGAACCTGGCCCGGTACGAGGGGCTGGAAGTCTTCGAGGGTGCGGCTGAGGGAGTTGTGGACGCGCAGGGACATGGGACGGGAATCGGGGCGACAGCCACCAACGAGAAGCCCCGCACCGGGGGCGGCCAGGCGGGGCTCATAGAATGAAATCCAGTATAGCGGCCGCCCCGACGCCGCCCCCGCGACAATGCCCATGCGCCTGCCCCTCCCTACCCTCGCCCTGCTCGCCGCCCTGCTCGCACTGCCGACCCGCGCCGACGACCTGGCCGGCGCCCAGCGCCTGTGGCTGGCCGGCCAGAAGGCCCAGGCCGCCGAGCAGGTGGAGCAGGCCCTGGCCCGCGCACCGGATGATCTGCGGCTGCGCTTCGCCCTCGGCGTCATGCGCATGGAACTGGGCGAGCGCGCCCGGGCGCTGGACATCTTCACGCGCCTGACCCAGGACTTCCCCGACCTCGCCGACCCCTACAACAACCTCGCCGTGCTGCACGCGGCGGCCGGCGAGCTGGACGAGGCCCAGGCCGCGCTGGCCCAGGCCCTGCGCCTGCAGCCCGCCCACCCCCAGGCCCAGGAAAACCTCGGCGACGTGCTGACCCGCCTGGCGCTGCGCGCCTACCAACGCGCACAGAAGGCCGCGCTGGCCCCCAGCGACGCGCTGGCCGGCAAGATCAGCCGCACGCTGGCCCTGACTGCCGACCTCGACAAGCCCCACTGAAGCCCTACCCACTCACCCCATGACCAAGACCGCTCTCTTCCTCGCCGCCCTGCTCGCCACGGCCACGGCCACGGCCCAGACCGTGAAGCTGCAGACCACCGAAGGCGACATCCGCATCGAGCTGGACGCTGCGAAGGCGCCCAAGTCCGTCGCCAACTTCGTGCAATACGTGAAGGCCGGCCACTACAACGGCGTGGTCTTCCACCGCGTGATGGCCAACTTCATGATCCAGACCGGCGGCTACGACGACAAGCTGCGCCAGCGCCCCACCAAGGCGCCCATCCCGCTGGAGTCGCACAACGGCCTGTCCAATCTGCGCGGCGCCGTGGCGATGGCGCGCACCAGCGACCCCAACTCCGCCAACTCGCAGTTCTTCATCAACGTCGTGGACAACCCGCGCCTGGACGGCGAGCCCGAGGACAAGGCCAGCGGCTATGCCGTGTTCGGCCAGGTCGTCGAAGGCATGGACGTGGTGGACAAGATCCGCGCCGCCGAAGTCGCGCCCCGGGGCATGCATCAGCACCTGCCCGTCACCCCCATCTTCATCACCAAGGCTCTCGTCGAGCCCGCCCAGAAATGAGCCAAGTCAAATTCACCACCAACCAGGGCGACCTCCTGATCGAGCTGGACGCCGCCGCAGCGCCGCTGTCCGTCGCCAACTTCCTGAACTACGTCCGCAAGGGCCACTACGACGGCACGATCTTCCACCGCGTCATCAAGGGCTTCATGGTCCAGGGCGGCGGCTTCGACGCCGGCATGGGCCAGAAGCCCACCGACGCCGCCATCCAGAACGAGGCCAACAACGGCCTGAAGAACGCCAAATACACGCTGGCCATGGCCCGCACCAATGCGCCGCACTCGGCCACCGCGCAGTTCTTCATCAACACGGTGGACAACGGCTTCCTCGACTTCAAGTCCGAATCGCCCTCGGGCTGGGGCTACGCCGTGTTCGGCAAGGTCATCCAGGGCCAGGACGTGGTGGACAAGATCGAGAAGGTCCGCACGGGCCGCTCAGGCGGCCATGCCGACGTGCCGGTCGAGGCCGTCGTCATCGAAAAAGCCGAAGAGGTTTGATCCACGAACTGGCGGCCCCGGCGCGCTGGGGCCGCATCGACCTGCTCTCGGACCTGCACCTGGGGCCCGACACGCCGCACACCCTCGCCCGGCTGGCGCAGCACCTCGCCGAGACACCGGCCGACGCCGTACTGCTGCTGGGCGACGTCTTCGAGGTCTGGGTCGGCGACGACGCGCGCCACGAACCCTTCGAGCACGGCGTCGTCCAGATGCTGCGCGCGGCGAGCGGGCGGCTCGACCTCTTCTTCATGCCCGGCAACCGCGACTTCCTCGTCGGCCCCGACCTGCTCGCCGCAGCAGGCATGCAGGCCCTGCCCGACCCGACCCTGCTCGCCGCCTTCGGCCAGCGCTGGCTGCTCGCGCATGGCGACGCGCAATGCCTTGCCGACACCGCCTACCAGGCCTTCCGCCGCCAGGTGCGCTCGCCCGAATGGCAGGCCGAACTGCTGCGCCAGCCGCTCGCCGCCCGCCAGGCGCTGGGCCGGCAGATGCGCGAAGGCAGCCGGGCGGCGCAGGCCGCACAACTGATGGCCACCGACCTCGACGCCGACGCCTGCCGCGCGCTGCTGTGCGAGGCGGGCGCCATGACACTGATCCACGGCCACACGCACCGCCCCGCCGAACACGATCTGGGCGACGGGCTGCGGCGCGTCGTGCTGTCCGACTGGGACTTCGACACCACGCCACCGCGCGGCGACCTGATCCGCCTGTCCGCCGCTGGCCTGCAACGCCTGCCGCTGTTGTGATCCTCAAGGCCCTGCATGGCTGGCGCCAATGGCGTGAAAGCCGCGCCGTCCAACGCCACGCGATCTCCGATGCGCTGTGGCAGCTCACGCTGCTGCGCTACCCCTTTCTCGCCCGGCGCAGTGAGGCCGACCTCACGGAACTGCGCCGGCTGTGCAGCCTCTTCCTCGCCGGCAAGGAATTCCATGGCGTCGATGGCTTCGAGGTGACGGACGAAGTGGCCGTCGCCGTCGCCGCCCAGGCCTGTTTGCCGGTGCTGCGGCTGGGCCTCTCCTGGTACGACGGCTTCGTCGGCATCGTCATGCACGCGGGCGAGGTCGTCGCGCGGCGGCGCCATGAGGACGAGGACGGCATCGTCCACGAATACGACGAGGAACTGGCCGGCGAGGCGATGGAAGGCGGCCCGCTGATGCTGGCCTGGAACGCGATCGCCGTCAGCAACGACCCGGCGCAGTTCGGCGCGGACGAGGTCTTCAACGTCGTCGTCCACGAGTTCGCCCACGTCATCGACATGCGCGACGGCGAGGCCGACGGCGTGCCGCCGCTGGGCAGTGCGGCCGCGCGCGAGCGCTGGATCGCCGTCATCGACGCCGAATGGGAAAAATTCTGCGAGCGCGTCGATGCCGACGAGGACACCTTGATCGACCCCTATGGCGCCGAAGCCGTCGAGGAGTTCTTCGCGGTCGCCGTCGAAGCCTTCTTCGTCGCCCCGGCCGCGATGCGGGCCGAGGAGCCGGCGATGTATGAATTGCTGGCAGGGTTCTTCAGGCAGGATCCGGCGGCCGTTGAATCATGAGCATCGAAGCATCGACCCCGTCTCCGCGCGACGCTGGAAGGCGCCATCACTTCCAGGAGCTTGAAAGCCTCAGAGGGCTCGCCGCGCTGCTCGTGGTCTTCTATCACTTGCCCGCCTGGGTCCCGCTGCTGGAGAGCCCCGCTTCGTCCGCAATGGCTATCTGATGGTGGAGACATCGGCGCTGAACCGAGTGCTCAGACGGCCCGCGCTGGCCTACCTCGGCAAGATTTCCTATTCCATCTATATGTGCCACGCCTTCGTCATCTGGGTGGCCACGACAGTCCTGAAATACGTTCTCGCCCGGCCCGAGCGCCTGGACGCCGAGGGCTCCTGGATCACGCAGCTTTCGGCGCTGGATGCGGCCCTCGCCATCCCACTGATCGTCGGCGCGACGCTGGCTCTCGCGGCCCTGCTCTACCGCTATGTGGAGCAGCCGCTGCGCGTGAAGTCCAGGGCCTTCGTCAAGGCGCCGGCTCGCTGAGAAACGCTGCCGGGGCCGGCCGCCCGCGCCCGCTCAGGCGGCCGTCGCAGGCTCCGCCTTGGGCTTGCCGCTGGCCTTTGGCATCGGCTGGATGTCCAGTACCGTCTCGCCCTGTTCGTCCACATCCACGTTGAGGCGGCCGCCATCGACCAGCCTGCCGAACAGCAGTTCGTCGGCCAGCGCTCGGCGGATGGTGTCCTGGATGAGGCGCTGCATCGGCCGCGCGCCCATCAAAGGGTCGAAGCCCTTCTTCGCCAACTGCTGGCGCAGCGCGTCGGAGAAGCTGACCTCGACCTTTTTCTCGGCCAGCTGGCTTTCCAGTTGCAGCAGGAACTTGTCCACCACGCGCAGGATGATTTCCTCGTCCAGCGGGCGGAAGGAGACGATGGCGTCCAGCCGGTTGCGGAACTCGGGCGTGAACAGGCGCTTGATGTCGGCCATCTCGTCGCCCTGCTGGCGCTGGGTCGTGAAGCCGATGGTGGCCTTGTTCAGCGCCTCGGCGCCCGCATTGGTCGTCATGATGAGGATGACGTTGCGGAAATCGGCCTTGCGGCCGTTGTTGTCGGTCAGCGTGCCGTGGTCCATCACCTGCAGCAGCACGTTGAACACATCCGGGTGCGCCTTCTCGATCTCGTCGAGCAACAACACCGCATGCGGCTTCTTCGTGACGGCCTCGGTCAGCAGGCCGCCCTGGTCGAAGCCGACGTAGCCGGGGGGCGCGCCGATCAGGCGGCTGACGGCGTGGCGCTCCATGTACTCGCTCATGTCGAAGCGGATCAGCTCGATGCCGAGGATGTAGGCGAGCTGCTTGGCGACCTCGGTCTTGCCGACGCCAGTGGGGCCGCTGAACAGAAAGGAGCCGACCGGCTTGTCCGGCCGGCCGAGGCCGGAGCGGGCCATCTTGATCGCGGCGGCGAGCGCATCGACGGCGGGGTCCTGCCCGAAGACGACGCTCTTGAGGTCGCGGTCCAGGGTCTTGAGCTTGCTGCGGTCGTCGCTGTTGACGGACGCGGGCGGGATGCGCGCGATCTTGGCGACGATGTCCTCGACCTCGGCGCGCGTGATGGTCTTCTTCTGCTTGCTCTTGGGCAGGATGCGCTGCGCCGCGCCGGCCTCGTCGATGACGTCGATGGCCTTGTCGGGCAGGTGGCGGTCGTTGATGTATTTGGCCGAAAGTTCCGCTGCCGCCTGCAGCGCGCCGAGCGCGTACTTGACCGAGTGGTGTTCCTCGAAGCGGCTCTTGAGCCCCTTCAGGATCTCGACGGTCTGCTCGACCGAAGGCTCGGCCACGTCCACCTTCTGGAAGCGCCGGCTCAGTGCTGCGTCCTTCTCGAAGATGCCGCGGTACTCGGTGAAGGTCGTCGCGCCGATGCACTTCATCGCGCCGCTGGACAGCGCGGGCTTGAGCAGATTGCTCGCGTCCAGCGTGCCGCCCGAGGCCGCGCCGGCGCCGATCAGCGTGTGGATCTCGTCGATGAACAGCACGGCGTTGGGCTGGTCCTTCAGCGCCTTCAGCACGGCCTTCAGCCGCTGCTCGAAGTCGCCCCGGTATTTGGTGCCGGCCAGCAGCGCGCCCATGTCCAGCGAGTAGACGATGGCATTGGCCAGCACCTCGGGCACTTCGCCCTCGGTGATGCGCCAGGCCAGCCCTTCGGCGATGGCGGTCTTGCCGACGCCGGCCTCGCCCACCAACAACGGGTTGTTCTTGCGGCGGCGGCACAGCACCTGCACGACGCGCTCGACCTCGCTCTCGCGGCCGATCAGCGGGTCGATCTTGCCGTCCTTGGCCATCTGGTTGAGGTTCTGCGTGAACTGCTCAAGCGGCGACGCCTTGGCCTGGCCGCCCTCGCCTTCCTCGCGCTCGCCTTCGGGGCCGGCGTTCTGGCCCTCGGGCGCCGCCTTGGGCGGCTCGGGGTCGGTCTTCTTAATGCCGTGGGCGATGAAGTTGACAACGTCCAGCCGCGTGACGCCCTGCTGGTGCAGGTAGTAGACGGCGTGGGAATCCTTCTCGCCGAAGATGGCGACGAGCACGTTGGCGCCGGTCACTTCCTTCTTGCCGCTGCCGGTGCTCTGCACATGCATGATGGCGCGCTGGATGACGCGCTGGAAGCCGAGCGTGGGCTGGGTGTCCACCTCGTCGCTGCCGCCGACCATGGGCGTGTTTTCCTTGATGAACTGCGTCAGGCTCTTGCGCAGGTCGTCCAGGTTGGCGGCGCAGGCGCGCAGCACCTCCGCGGCGCTGGGGTTGTCGAGCAGCGCGAGCAGCAGGTGTTCGACGGTGATGAATTCATGCCGCTGCTGGCGCGCCTCGACGAACGCCATGTGCAAACTGACTTCAAGTTCTTGCGCAATCATGCGGCCTCCATCGTGCATTGCAGGGGGTGGCCGGCGCGGCGGGACGCCGCCAGCACCAGTTCCACCTTGGTCGCCGCCACGTCTTTCGTGAACACGCCGCAGACCCCACGCCCCTCGTGGTGGATTTTGAGCATGATCTGCGTGGCGGTATCGAGGTCGTGCCGGAAAAATTCCTGCAGCACCATGACGACGAATTCCATCGGCGTGAAGTCGTCGTTCAGCAGCAGCACCTGGAAGAGCCGCGGCGGCTCGGTCTTCTGCGGCTGGCGCTCGATGACGACGGCGCCCTCGCCTTCGTCCCGGCCCGGCTGCGGCGGCGATGCCGGCGGGGGCGGGGCCGACTGGTTGTGCGGTGAAAAAACGGGGAGCACAGACATGGCCCGATTCTATCGACGGGGGGTGTTCTCCCTGGCAGCCGGGGCTTTGGCAAGGGCTTTGTCGGCAGCGGCGCGCACCCCGGGTGAACCCGGCCGGGAAGCCCCCGAATTGACGCCATGAATGGCGCTACCAGAATCGGCGTCCGCCGCACAAGCATGGAATGGAGACAGGATGATGGCGCTGGGCAAGGTCAAGTGGTTCAACGATGCCAAGGGCTTCGGCTTCATCGAACCGGAAGCCGGCGGCGATGACGTGTTCGCCCATTTCTCGGCCATCCAGATGGAAGGCTTCCGCACGCTGAAGCAGGGCAGCCAGGTGCAGTTCGAGCTGGTGCAGGGCCCCAAGGGGCAACTGGCGCAGAACATCACGCCGATGGCGGCCGCGCAGCAGCCCCAGGCGTCCTGATCGACTTGCACAAGACGAGCCCCGTGGCCCGGCCGGGCCACGGGGCTTTTGCGTGGGGCTTGCTAGAGTTCATGCCTTGCGTGCCGCCGCGCGCAGCATCGCTTTCCCTCTCACCGGAACACCTTCATGACCGCTGACAAGACCCAGATCGTCTACACCCTGACCGACGAAGCCCCCCGCCTGGCCACGGCCTCGCTTCTTCCCGTCGTCCAAGCCTTCGCGGCCCAGGCGGGCATCGACGTGGTGACCAGCGACATCTCGGTGGCCGGCCGCATCCTGGGTCAGTTCCCGGAACTGCTGACCGAAGCGCAGCGCGTGCCCGACAACCTCGCCGCTTTGGGCAAGCTGACGCTGAAGGCCGAGGCCAACATCATCAAGCTGCCCAATATCAGCGCCTCGGTCGCGCAGCTGAAGGCCGCGATCAAGGAACTGCAGGACAAGGGCTACAAGATTCCGGACTTCCCCGAGAAGCCCGAGACCGACGAGCAGAAGGACATCCGCGCCCGCTACAACAAATGCATCGGCTCGGCCGTGAACCCGGTGCTGCGCGAGGGCAACTCCGACCGCCGGGCTCCGAAGGCCGTCAAGGAATACGCCCGCAAGAACCCGCACCGCATGGACGAGTGGAGCCAGGCCTCGCGCTCGCACGTCTCGCACATGCACGCCGGGGACTTCTATCACGGCGAAAAGTCCATGACGCTGGACCGCGCCCGCGACGTGAAGATGGAACTCATCACCAAGAGCGGCAAGACCATCGTGCTCAAGCCCAAGGTCTCGCTGCTGGACCGCGAGGTCATCGATTCGATGTTCATGAGCAAGAAGGCCCTGCTGGCCTTCTATGAAAAGGAGATCGAGGACGCCCGCAAGACCGGCGTGATGTTCTCGCTGCACGTCAAGGCGACGATGATGAAGGTCAGCCACCCCATCGTCTTCGGCCACTGCGTGCGCATCTTCTACCGCGAGGCCTTCGAGAAGCACGGCAAGCTGTTCGACGAACTGGGCATCAACGTCAACAACGGCATGGTGGACCTCTACACCAAGATCGCCACGCTGCCGAGCGCCAAGCAGGACGAGATCAAGCGCGACCTGCACGCCTGCCACGAGCACCGCCCCGAGCTGGCGATGGTGGATTCGGCCAAGGGCATCACCAATTTCCACTCGCCCAACGACGTGATCGTCGATGCCTCCATGCCCGCCGCCATCCGCAGCGGCGGCAAGATGTACGGCGCCGACGGCCGCCTGAAGGACGTCAAGGCCGTGATGCCCGAAAGCACCTTCGCCCGCATCTACCAGGAGATGATCAACTTCTGCAAATGGCATGGCGCCTTCGACCCGCGCACGATGGGCACCGTGCCCAACGTCGGCCTGATGGCCCAGCAGGCCGAGGAATACGGCTCGCACGACAAGACCTTCGAGATTCCCGAGGACGGCGTCGCCAACATCACCGACCTGGCCACCGGCGAAGTGCTGATGAGCCAGGACGTCGAGCAGGGCGACATCTGGCGCATGTGCCAGTGCAAGGACGCCGCGATCCGAGATTGGGTCAAGCTCGCCGTCACGCGCGCGCGCAACTCCGGCATGCCGGTGGTCTTCTGGCTGGACGCCTACCGCCCGCACGAGAAGGAACTGATCACCAAGGTCAAGATGTATCTGCACGAGCACGACACCACCGGGCTCGACATCCAGATCATGAGCCAGGTGCGCGCGATGCGTTACACGCTGGAACGCGTCATCCGCGGCCTGGACACCATCAGCGCCACCGGCAACATCCTGCGCGACTACCTGACCGACCTGTTCCCGATCATGGAACTCGGCACGTCCGCCAAGATGCTCTCCATCGTGCCGCTGATGGCCGGCGGCGGCATGTACGAGACGGGCGCGGGCGGCTCGGCGCCCAAGCATGTGCAGCAGCTCGTGGAAGAAAACCACCTGCGCTGGGACTCGCTCGGCGAATTCCTCGCGCTGGCCGTGAGCCTGGAAGAACTGGGCATCAAGACCAGCAACGCCAAGGCAAAGATCCTCGCCAAGGCGCTGGACGCCGCCACCGGCAAGCTGCTGGACAACGGCAAGGGCCCCAACCCCAAGACCGGCGAACTGGACAACCGGGGCAGCCACTTCTACCTGACGCTGTACTGGGCCCAGGCCCTGGCCGCGCAGACCGAGGACGCCGAACTGGCCGCCAAGTTCAAGCCCGTGGCCGAAGCGCTGGCCGCCAACGAGGCCAAGATCGCCGCCGAGTTCAAGGCCGTGCAGGGCAAGCCGGCCGACATCGGCGGCTACTACCTGCCGGACACCGCTAAGCTGGACGCGGTGATGCGCCCGAGCGCGACCTTCAACAAGGCGCTGGAAGCGCTGGCCTGAGTCCTGCCCTGCCCATGACGACGGGGCGCCACTGGCGCCCCGTTTTTCATCGCGGACGCCCGCTCACATCTGCTCGATCATCACTTCCCCGAAGCCCGAGCACGACACCTGCGTCGCCCCGTCCATCAGCCGCGCGAAGTCGTAGGTGACGCGCTTGCTCAGGATGGCCTGTTCCATCGCACGGATGACGACGTCGGCGGCCTCGGTCCAGCCGATGTGGCGCAGCATCATCTCGGCGGACAGGATCAGCGAGCCGGGGTTCACATAGTCCTTGCCGGCGTATTTCGGCGAGGTGCCGTGCGTCGCCTCGAACATGGCGACGCTGTCGCTCATATTGGCCCCGGGCGCGATGCCGATGCCGCCCACCTGGGCGGCCAGCGCGTCGGAGATGTAGTCGCCGTTCAGGTTCAGCGTGGCGATGACGCTGTACTCGGCCGGGCGCAGGATGATCTGCTGCAGGAAGGCGTCGGCGATGCTGTCCTTGATCGTGATGGGGCGGCCGGTGCGCGGGTTTTTCAGCCGGCACCAGGGGCCGCCGTCGATGGGTTCGGCGCCGAACTCGCGCTGCGCCAGCGCATAGCCCCAGTCGCGGAAGGCGCCTTCCGTGAACTTCATGATGTTGCCCTTGTGGACCAGGGTGACCGAGGGCCGGTCGTGGTCGATGGCGTACTGGATGGCCTTGCGCACCAGGCGCTCGCTGCCCTCGCGCGACACGGGCTTCACCCCCAACGCCGAGGTCTCGGGGAAACGCAGCTTCCGGGCGCCCAGCTCATCGCGCAGGAAGGCGATCAGCCGCGTCGCCTGCTCGCTGCCGGCCTCGTACTCGATGCCGGCGTAGATGTCCTCGGAGTTCTCGCGGAAGATGACCATATTCACCTTCTGCGGCTCCTTCACGGGGCTGGGCACGCCGTTGAAATAACGCACCGGCCGCAGGCACACATACAGGTCCAGCTCCTGGCGCAGCGCGACATTGAGCGAGCGGATGCCACCGCCAACCGGCGTGGTCAGCGGGCCCTTGATGGAGACGACGCAGTCCCGCAGCGCCTGCAGCGTCTCGTCGGGCAGCCAGACGTCGGGGCCGTAGACGCGCGTGCTCTTCTCGCCGGCGTAGATCTCCATCCAGTGGATCTTGCGCGCGCCGCCGTAGGCCCTGGCGACGGCCGCGTCCACCACCTTGAGCATGACGGGCGTGATGTCCAGGCCGGTACCGTCGCCCTCGATGTAGGGGATGAGGGGCTGGTCGGGCACGTTCAGCGAGAAGTCGGCGTTGACGGTGATCTTCTGGCCGCCTTCGGGCAACTGGATGTGTGAGGTCATGGCTCGGAGCTTTGCAGAGGGAAACGGGACGCGGCGATTCTGCCGCCTCGGCCGCGTCGTTTCAGGCCACGCCGCAGGCCAGCAGCACGCGCTGCCACACGCCATGGCCCAGCGCCCAGGCCGCGCCCAGCACCAGGGCCAGGCCGGCGAGGCGCAAGGCCAGCACCTCGCCGCCCGCGCCGCGCTTGAGCAGGCGCGCGCGCCACAGCGGCGCGACGACGAGGCCCGGCGTGCTGGCCAGCGCGAAGCCCGCCATGGCCGTCGCGCCGCCCAGCACCGAGCCGGACAGGCCCGCCAGCAGCAGCGCCGCGTGCAACAACCCGCAGGGCATGACGACCCAGGCCATGCCGGTGGCGAAGGCGTGGCGCGGCTTGGGGCGCCAGTTCACGGCGCCCAGCCAGACCGGCATGCGGCCGCGCACCAGCAGGGTCAGGCCCAGCAGCAGCAGCGCCGCCTGCAGCAGCGCCCAGGCCGGCTGCAGCAGCGCGGCGCCCTGCGAGGCCCGCGCCAGCGCCTCGGCCGACGCGGCCACCACGGCACCGCCGGCCGTGTAGCCCAGCACGCGCCCGGCCAGCAGCTTGGCCGGCCGCGGGCCCGCCGCCAGCGCACAGGGCGCGCTGCACATGGCCGCGCAATGCGGCATGCCGGCCAGGCCCATCAGCGTGGCCGAGGCGATCAGCGCGGCATCCATGGCCTCAAAGAATCTTGGAGAAACGCGCCCGACTCGCGTCGCTCTGGCAGTAGCGGTCGAAGACCATGGCCACGGCGCGCACGAAATACCAGCCCAGCGGCGTCAACTGGATGGCGCCCGGCTCGATGACGACCAGGCCCTGTTCCGCCAGCGGCGCGAGCTGCGCCAGTTCGGCGGCGAAATAGCCCGGCACGTCGATGAGATAGGACGCCGCGATGGACTCGAACTCCAGCCGCCCCTGGCACATCAGCGCCATGATGACGGCGCGGCGCAGCAGGTCGTCGCGCGTCAGCGCGAGGCCGCGCTGGATGGGCAGTTGGCGCTGGCGCAGCGCGTCGTCGTACTCCAGCAGGGTCTTGGCGTTCTGCGCATAGGTCGCGCCGACGCGGCTGATGGCCGACACGCCCAGGCCCACGAGGTCGCAGTCCGGCTGCGTCGAATAGCCCTGGAAATTGCGGTGCAGCAGGCCCTGGCGCTTGGCGACGGCCAGCGGGTCGTCGGGCAGCGCGAAATGGTCCATGCCGATGTAGTCGTAGCCGGCGCCGAGCAGCGCGCTGATCGCGCCGGACAGCATGGCCAGCTTGTCGCCGGCCGGCGGCAGCTGCTCCGCGTCGATGCGGCGCTGCGGCTTGAAGCGCTGCGGCAGGTGGGCATAGGCATACATGGCGATGCGGTCCGGCCGCAGTTCGGCCACCTGCGCGATGGTGCGGGCGAAGGACGCGGGCGTCTGCAGCGGCAGGCCATAGATCAGATCGACGCTGATCGACGCGAAGCCGAGGTCACGCGACGCGCGCATCAGCGCCGCGACGGACTCGACCGGCTGCACGCGATGCACGGCCTTCTGCACGGCGGCGTCGAAATCCTGCACGCCGAAGGACAGGCGGTTGAAGCCCAGCGCGCGCAGATGCGCGAGCCGCGCCGCGTCCACCGTGCGCGGGTCCACCTCGATGGACAGCTCGGCGCCCGGCAGCAGCTTGAAGCGCCGGTGCAGCGCGTCCATCAGCGCCGTCAGCTCGGGATCCGAAAGGAAGGTCGGCGAGCCGCCGCCCAGGTGCAGTTGCGACACCGGCGCCGCGCCGCCCACGGCCTCGGCCACGAGGTCCATCTCCACTTCCAGCGCCGCCAGATAGGGCTGGGCGCGCTCGTGGTGCTTGGTGATGATCTTGTTGCAGGCGCAGTAGTAGCAGAGCTGCTCGCAGAAGGGCACGTGGACGTAGACCGACAGCGGCTGCACCGTGCCGCGCTGGCGCAGCGCCTGCAAGTGCTGGGGCGCCTGGTGGGCCTCGACGAAGCGGTCGGCCGTGGGGTAGGAGGTGTAGCGCGGGCCGGCCACGTCGTGGCGGCGCAGGAGTTCGGCGTCGATGGGGTGGTCGGTCACGGCGGGCATCCTGGCACTGTGCCGGCCCGCTCCGCCCCCGGCGTTGATCCAGGTCAAGGCTGGCGCGGGTGGCGCCGCGAACAATGCCCGGCATGCCGACCACCGCCCTGCCCCGCCCGCCCGAGATGCCGGCCCAGACCGTCGAGCCGCTGCGCGTGGCCTGCGCGAGTTGCAATCTGCGCGAACTCTGCCTGCCCGTGGGCCTGAAGCCGGCCGAGCTGCAACAGCTCGACGGTCTCGTGGAAAAGCGCCGCAGCGTGCCGCGCGGCGAGCACCTGTTCCGCAACGGCGACCGCTTCGAGGCGCTGTACGCGGTGCGCACCGGCTTCTTCAAGACCCGCGTCGGCAGCGAGGATGGGCGCGATCAGGTCACCGGCTTCCAGATGGCCGGCGAACTGCTCGGCCTGGACGGCATCAGCAGCGACCACCACCACTGCGACGCGGTGGCGCTGGAAGACTCGTCCGTCTGCGTGATCCAGTACCGCGACCTGGAAGCCCTGTCGCGCGAGTTCACCGTGCTGCAGCACCAGTTCCACAAGATCATGAGCCGCGAGATCGTGCGCGACCACGGCGTCATGCTGCTGCTGGGCAATATGCGCGCCGAAGAGCGGCTCGCGGCCTTCCTGCTGAACCTGACGCAGCGCCTGCAGGCGCGCGGTTTCTCGGCGTCCAGCCTCGTGCTGCGCATGACGCGCGAGGAGATCGGCAGCTACCTCGGCCTCAAGCTCGAAACCGTCAGCCGCACCTTCTCCAAGTTCCAGGAAGACGGGCTGATGGAAGTCAAGCAGCGGCAGTTGCGCATCCTCGATCAGGCGGGCCTTCAGGCGCTGGTGAACAACAGCCCCTGCTGAAACGAAAAGGCCCTGCGGGGCGCGCAGGGCCTTGAGCGAGGCCGGAAGGCGTCAGCCGACCTTGATCTCGCTGCGCACCTCCTTCACGCCGGGCACGGCTTGCAGCAGCTTGACGGCGCGGTCGGCCAGTTCGGCGCTGGGCGCGGCGCCCGCGACGACGATGACGCCTGCGCCGGCGCTGCTGACGGTCAGCGGCAGGGCTTGCAGGTCCTTGTCCTGTTGCAGCGCGGCGGCGGCCTGGGTCAGCACGGCGGCATCGTCCGTGGCTTGCTGCGTCTGCGCGGCCGGGTCGGCGGCATCGGCGGCGTAGGACGTGGCGGCAGCGGCGGACAGCAGGGCGGCGGACAGCAGACGGGCGAGGGTGGATGCGTGTTGCATGCGGTTCTCCTGGAGATGCGTGAATCGGACGCGATGCCGGGTGGCACCACGACCGGGTTATTGCAACGCCCGTGCCAACTCTGGATTTCCTTTGCAGACCAAGCACTTGGCTGAATTCACGCCCCCACCGGCCCGCGGGCCCTGCGGCGGTTTTGTCGCCTGACGGCGACGCCCTGCCCCGCCGCCGCGCTAAGTGCTTGATTCGTCTGGCAATTTCTTGTCGCCGGAATCCGACGGGCCGCGGAAGAGCTGCGGGTCCAGCCCGTGCTTCTGCATCAGGCGGTAGAACTCGGTGCGGTTGCGGTCGGCCAGGCGCGCGGCCTCGGCGACGTGGCCCGAGGTGAGGTTGAGCAACTGGTTCAGGTAGTCGCGCTCGAAGCGCTGCTTGGCGTGCTGGTAGTTCAGCACCTCGGCCGCCGGCATCTGCAAGGCGCGCTGCACCTGGGCCAGCGGCACCAGGGGCGCGGTGGCGAGCACGCAGACCTGTTCGACGACGTTGTAGAGCTGGCGCGCATTGCCGGGCCAGGGCGCCGTCACCAACGCTTCCAGCGCCTCGGGCGCGAAGCCCTTGACGGGCTTGCGGTGGCGCTCGGCCAGGGCCAGCAGGAAATGCTGGGCCAGCAGCGCGATGTCCTCGCGCCGCTCGGCGAGCGGCGGCAGGCGCAGCTTGACGACGTTGAGCCGGTAGTAGAGGTCGGGGCGGAACTGGCCCTCGGCCATCGCCAGCTCCAGGTCGCGGTGGGTGGCGGAGAGCACGCGCACGTCCACCGCCAGCGCCTCGTTGCTGCCCACGGGCCGCACCTGGCGCTCCTGCAAGACGCGCAGCAGCTTGACTTGCAGGGCCAGAGGCATGTCGCCGATCTCGTCCAGGAAGACCGTGCCGCCCTGCGCGGCCGGGATCAGGCCCTGGCGGTGGCCCTGGGCGCCGGTGAAGGCGCCCTTGACGTGGCCGAAGAGTTCCGATTCCAGCAGCGCCTCGGGGATGGCCGCGCAGTTCACCGCGATGAAGGGCTTGGCCGCGCGCGGGCTGGCCTTGTGGATGGCGCGCGCCAGCAGTTCCTTGCCGGTGCCGCTGTCGCCCGAGATCAGCACGCTGGCGTCGGTGGCCGCCACCAGCCGCGCCTCGGCCAGCACCTCGGCCATGCGCGGGCTGCGGCTGATGATCTCGCGGCGCCAGGCGCCGTCGCCGTCGAAGTCAGTCGGGCCGGGCGAATTGACGAGCAGCGCGCGGTGGATCTTGGCCATCAGTTCCTGGCCGTCGAAGGGCTTGGTCAGGTAGGCGTGAGCGCCACGCGTCGTCGCCTCCACCGCGTCGGGAATGCTGCCGTGGGCCGTCAGCAGGATGACGGGCAGCGAGGGATGGCGGGCGCGCACCTCGTCGAACAGCGCCAGCCCGTCCAGGCCCGGCAGGCGCACGTCGGTGATGACGAGGGAAGGCAGACGCACGGCCAGATGCGCCAGCGCGGCCTCGGCGCTGGACACGGCCTGCACCGCATGGCCGGCGGCGCTCAGGCGCATCGTCATCAGGCGCAGCAGGTCGGCGTCGTCATCGACGAGCAGGATGGTGGCCTGGGTCATCGCGGCTTCACTGGCAGGGTCTGCTCGATGGCCTTCAGCGCTTCCAGCTTCTCGTTGAGCTGTTCGTTGCGGCGCTGGCTGTCACGCAACTGCTGGGCCGCCTTGTCGAGGCCGTCCTGCAGGCGCCGCTGCTCGGCCAGGCGCAGGGCGATCAGCGTGGCCAGGGGCTGCAGCGCCTCGGCCCGGGGCGGGGGCGCGCTGGCGGCGGCCTGTGCAGCTTCGACGCCGCCGCGGCCCTGCTCCAGCGCCTGGCGCAGCACCTCGGCATAGGCGAGCACGGCGGCCAGTTCCTCGGCCTGGGGCGGCGGCGGGGGCTCGGGGCAGACCACAGGCTCGGGCGGCGGCGGGGGCGCGGGGGCGGGCGGAGGTGTCTGGCAGGCCGCGAGCAGCAGCAGGGCCAGCGCGGGCAGACGCTGCGGCAGGGGTCGATCAGGTCGCATGGGGAATCTCGATTCGGAAATGGGCGCCGCGTTCGGCGGGCAACAAGTGGCAGTGGCCGCCATGGGCCTGCACGATCTCGCGCACGATGGACAGGCCGATGCCGCTGCCCCGGCGCGCGCCGGGGGCCTGGTTGCGGCCCTGGTAGAAGGGGTCGAAGACGCGCGCCGCGTCCTCGGGCGCGACGCCGGGGCCCTCGTCGCGGCAGTCGATCTGCAGGCCGGCCTGGCCCTGCGCGAGCGCCAGCGTGATGCGCCCGCCCGGCGGGCTGAAGCGCACCGCGTTGGCGAGCAGATTGGCCAGCACGATGCCGAGCTTCTCGCCATCGACGAGGGCCGTGCAGGGCCCAGCCTCGACCGCAACGGCCAGGCCGCGCGCCTGCCAGAGCAGGCGCTGCTCATCGACGACGCGCGCCAGCAGCGCCGGCATATCGGTCGGGCGGCGCTGCAGCTGGTGCGCGTCCGAGGCCAGGGTCTGGTAGCGCAGCAGGTCCTCGATCTGGCGCTGCAGGGCCATGCTGTTGTCGCCGAGGATGCGCACGATCTCGCCCTGGTCCGGCGTCAGCGGCCCGGCCACGCCGTCGCGCAGCAGGGCCGTGCCCTCGCGGATGGACGCCATGGGCGTCTTCAGCTCGTGCGAGATGTGGCGCACGAAGCGGGTCTTGTCGGACTCCAGCGCCGCCAGCCGCTGGCGCAGCCATTCCAGCTGGCGGCCGAGGCGGCGCAGGTCGGCCGGGCCGCCGACGGCGATGGAGCCGTCGAAGCGGTTGTCGCCCAGCCGGCCGATGGCGGCCTCGACGTGCGCCAGCGGCCGCAGCAGCCAGTGGCCGAAGCCCAGGGCCAGCAGGCCGGCCAGCGCGATGGCGCCCAGCACCAGCGCGGAGATCAGCCGGCGCTGCTGCTCCAGTTCGGCCAGCACGGCGTCGCTGCGCCGGTCCATGGCCTGCTGGCTCTGCTCGGCCAGCAGCTCGTTGAGGCGGTGCAGGCGGGCGAACAGCGGCGTGAGCTGCTTCAGCGCAGCGGCGCGGGCGCGCGCCGGGCCGGGCTTGCGCAGCACGGCCCAGGCGGCCTCGGCCTGGGCCGTCCACTCGGCCAGCAGGGGCTCGGGCGCCGCCTCGCCCATCAGCGCGGCCAGCGGCGCCTGGCTGGCGCGGGCGTCCGCCCAGAGGGCCTGGTAGCGCTCGCGCAGGCCGGCGTCGTCCAGCACCAGGAACTGGCGCGCGCTGCGCTCCATGGCGACGGTGCGCTCGGCCAGGCCCTGCACCTGGGCGGCCAGCGCGGCGGCGTCCTGCGAGGCCTGGCGGCCCTGCAGCGCGACGTGTTCCAGCGCGAACATGGCCTGCGCCGCGGCGCCGCCCAGCAGCGCGGTGATGAGCAGGAAGGCGGCCAGCAGGCACTGGTGGAAGGAGAGGCCGCGCAGCCGCCCGGCGCGCGGGCGCTGCCAGGCCGCGTCGAGGGCGGCCGTGGCGGTCGGCGCAGCAGTGGCGAGGGTGGGCTGGGGCATCGGGCAGGCGCACGGGCGCCCGGCATGCTAGGCGACCCGGCCCCAGCGCCGCGTAGGACCGCGCCGCTTCGCGGCCGGCCGCAGCCCGGGCCCGGATGCTGCGGCGCAGCATGACCAGGCGTAGGATGGCCCCATGCGTCCCCAAGTCCTCATCATCGGCTGCGGCTTCGGCGGCCTGGAGGCGGCGCGCGCGCTGCGCACCACCGCCGTTGACGTCACCGTCGTAGACAAGACCAACCACCACCTCTTCCAGCCCCTGCTCTACCAGGTGGCCACGGCGGGGCTGTCGGCGCCGTCCATCGCCGCGCCCATCCGCCACCTGTTCCGGCACCAGCGCAATGTGACGACGCTGCTGGGCGAGGTCGCCGCCATCGACGCCCAGGCCCGGACGGCCACGCTGAAGGACGGCGCCACGCTGCGCTGGGACCACCTCATCGTCGCCGCCGGCGCCACGCACAGCTACTTCGGCCGCGACGACTGGGCCGCGTTCGCGCCGGGCTTGAAGACGCTGCAGGACGCCTTCGAGATCCGCCGCCGCGTGCTGCTGGCCTTCGAGATGGCCGAGCGCGAGGACGATCCGGCGCGGCGCGCGGCGCTGCTGCAGTTCGTCGTCGTCGGCGGCGGGCCGACCGGCGTCGAGCTGGCCGGCACCTTCGCCGAGATCGCCCGCCACACCCTGCCCGGCGAGTTCCGACGCATCGACCCGCGCCAGGCCCGCGTGCTGCTGGTGGAAGGCGGCCCGCGCGTGCTGCAGGCCATGCCCGAGGCCCTGAGCGAGCGCGCCCGCGAGCAGTTGGCGGCGCTGGGCGTGGAGTTGCGCCTGGGCGCCCGCGTGACGGGCATCGACGCCGAGGGGCTGGACATCACGACGGACGCCGGGCCGCAGCGCCTGCCGAGCCGCTGCGTCGTCTGGGCCGCGGGGGTGGCCGCGTCGCCGCTGGGCCGCGCGCTGGCGGACGCCACCGGCTGCGCGCTGGACCGCGCCGGCCGCGTCGTCGTCGGGCCCGACCTGAGCCTGCCTGGCTTTGCCGACATCCAGGTCATCGGCGACCTGGCCGCCGCACGGAGCCATGCGCCGGGCCGGGAGCCCCGCCCGGTGCCCGGCGTGTCGCCCGGCGCCAAGCAGATGGGCCGCTGCGCGGCGGCCAACATCCGGCGCCGGCTGCGCGGCCAGGCCACCCTGCCCTTCCACTACCGCGACTACGGCAACCTCGCCACCATCGGCCGGCACAGCGCCGTCGTGGACCTGGGCAGGCTGCGCTTCTCAGGCTATCCGGCCTGGCTGTTCTGGCTGTTTGCCCACGTGTACTTCCTGATCGGCTTCCGCAACCGCTTCGTCGTGCTGCTGGACTGGGCCTGGGCCTACTGGACGCATGACCGCCATGCCCGCGTGGTCAGCGCGGCCACCCCGGCGCGCGACGCGCCGGCCTGACCTCGTCCGCCGGCAGGCTGGCGAGCAGCAGGGCCAGCGTGGAGCCGAGCGCGGCGACGCCCCAGAAGATCAGGAAGCTGAGCGTGTAGACCGCCTGGGCCGACAGCTCGATGGGTGCGGCGCCGAACCAGCGCAGTTCGCCCGGATCGACGACGGCAAACACCAGCAGCTCCAGCACGCCGGCCGCGAGGAAGGACGACCAGGCCACCGCCATCGCCAGGCGGGCCACACGCGAGGGCCCCGGCGAGGGCTTGGCGCCGCCGCTCACGGCTTGGCCCCGGTCGCGGCGTGGTTGCGGCCGATCAGCGCCGGCAGGTCGCCGGACCGGGCACGCACGTCGGCAGGGCCGGTGTCGTCGGCCGCGCGCTGGGCGGCGGCGCGCAGGTCCAGCGGCGGGTCGGGATGCTTGAGCGCCAGCGCCAGGGTGAAGAAGCTGGCGACGACGACGGCGACCGGGCCGGCCGCCACCAGCCAGACCATGGGCTCGCGCCAGGCGGAATCGGGCTTCTTCACTGCGGACTCCACGGTGGATTTCACTGCTGACATGGGCTCTCTCCTCGCCGTCAGCGCGGCAGCACGAAGGTGGATTTTTCGACGACGCGCTCATCGCCGCCGCCAGCATCGCCGCTGCGGCTGATGTGCCACTGCATCGGGTGGGCACCGGGCTTGAGCTGGCTGGCGGCCTCGGGCGGCATGCGCAGGGCCACGGCCACCCAGCGCGCCTCGGCGGGTGCGAGGTCGAGCGTGGTGGCGCGGGTCAGCACCAGGCCGGGCAGTCCCTCGGCCTCGATGCGGTAGTGCTGGGGCGCCTCGGTGGCGTTCATGATCTGCAGGCGGTAGACGTTCTCGACCCAGCCGTCCTCGACGAGACGGGCCAGCGCGGCGCGGTCGCGCACCACGTCTACGCGGAAGCTGTGCCGCGAGGCGATGTTCCACAGCAGGGCCGTGCAGATGACGAACAGCACGGCCGTGTAGATGACGACGCGCGGACGCAGCACGCGACGCCAGCGCTGGGCGCTGCTGAAGCGCTGCTCCAGGCCGTTCTCGGTGTCGAAGCGGATCAGCCCGCGCGGCGTGGCCATCTTGTCCATCACGCCGTTGCAGACGTCCACGCAGGCGGCGCAGTTGATGCACTCGTATTGCAGGCCCTCGCGGATGTCGATGCCGGTGGGGCAGACCTGCACGCACAGACCGCAGTCGATGCAGTCGCCCAAGGCGGCGGCACGCGCCTCGCCCTTCTTGCCGCGTTTGGCGTTGTTGCCGCGCGGCTCGCCGCGGGCGGGGTCGTAGCTGACGATGAGGGTGTCGCGGTCGAACATCGCGCTCTGGAAGCGCGCATAGGGGCACATGTATTTGCAGACCTGCTCGCGCATATAGCCGGCATTGCCATAGGTGGCGAAGCCGTAGAACAGCACCCAGAAGGTCTCCCAGGGCCCGAGGCCGAAGGCGAGCACCGCGCCGGCCAGCGAGTGGATGGGCGTGAAATAGCCGACGAAGGTGAAGCCCGTCCACAGGCCGATGGCGATCCAGACGGCCTGCTTGCCGGCCTTGCGCCAGAGCTTGTCGAGCGACCAGGGCGCCTTGGCCAGGCGCAGGCGTGCATTGCGGTCGCCCTCGAACCAGCGCTCGACGACCATGTAAATCTCGGTATAGACCGTCTGCGGGCAGGTGAAGCCGCACCACAGCCGCCCGGCCACCGCGGTGAACAGGAAGAGCGCGAAGGCCGAGATCATCAGCAGGGCCGTGAGGTACACGAAGTCCTGCGGGTAGAGCACCAGGCCGAAGATGTAGAAGCGCCGCGCGTCCAGGTCGAAGAGCACGGCCTGGCGCTCGCCCCAGTCGAGCCAGGGCAGGCCGTAGTAGACGAGTTGGGTCAGCGCGACGAAGGCCCAGCGCCAGCGGGCGTAGAAGCCATCCACGGAGCGCGGATGGATCTTGTCTTCCGAGCGATAGAGGCGGATGACCTTTTCGGCTTCAGGCATTCGGTATTTCCAAGCGGCCGTCGCGGACCCCGCTTTGCCGGGCCGCCGACGACGCCCCCTTGCGGGAGCCGGCGAAGCCGGTAGGGCGTGGGCTCATTTCGAGAGGCCCCAGACATAGGACGCCAGCACGCGGATCTGCTCCGGCGTCAGCCGCTCGCCGTGGGCCGGCATCACGTTGTGCTTGCCGTTGTTGACCATGGCCATCACGGCGTCCTCGCCCCAGCCGTGCAGCCAGATCTTGTCGCTGAGGTTGGGGGCGCCGAGCGCCGGGTTGCCCTGGCCGCCGGGGCCGTGGCAGGCGGCGCAGGCGGCGAACTTGGGCTTGCCGAGCTGGGCGAACAGCGGGTTGTGCGGGCTGCCCGACAGCGACAGCACGTAGTGGGCGACATGGCGCACGTCGTCGCTGCCGCCGACCGCCGCGGCCATCGGCGGCATCATGCCCTCGCGGCCCTGGGTGATGGTCTGCGTGATGGCCTCGGGCGTGCCGCCCCAGAGCCAGTCACCGTCGGTCAGGTTGGGGAAGCCCTTGCTGCCCTTGGCGTCGGCGCCATGACATTGCGCGCAGTTGTTGGCGAACAGGCGCTCGCCGATGGCGTGGGCCTTGGGATCCTTGGCCAGTTGCTCCGGCGTCATGTCGGCGAAGCCGGCATAGACCGGCGCCATCGCGGCGCGCGCCTGATCCACATCCTTGGCATGCTCGCCGAGGCTGGTCCAGCCGAGCTTGCCGGCCTCGCTGCCCAGGCCCGGGTAGAGGGCCAGGTAGATGCCGGAGAAGACGATGGTCAGCACGAACAGCCCCATCCACCAGGCCGGCAGCGGGTTGTTCAGTTCGCGCAGGTCTTCGTCCCAGACGTGGCCGGTGGTGTTGTCGGCGGCCATGACCTGGCGGCGGCTGGCGATGAAGAGCAGCAGCGCGCAGAAGACCAGGCCGCCGATGGTGCCGATGGCGACGAAGAGGGACCAGCCGCCGCTGAAGAAGTCGCTCATTGCTCGTCTCCTTCCAGGGGCAGGCGCGCGGCCTCGTCGAAGCGGCCGCGCCAGGCCCAGACGACGATGCCGAGGAAGACGGCCAGCGACACCAGGGTCACGGCCACGCGGAGTTCATTGATGCCCATGCTGCGGCTCCTTCACTTCTTGTTGGCGGTGCCGAGCACCTGCAGATAGGCCACCAGCGCGTCCAGCTCGGTCTTGCCCGCCACGGCCTGGGCCGAGGCCTTGACCTCGTCCTCGGTATAGGGCACGCCCAGGGTGCGCATGGCCGCGACGCGGGCCGGCATGCCGGCGGCATCCACCGGCGCGTCCGCCAGCCAGGCATAGGCCGGCATGTTGGACTCGGGCACGACGTCGCGCGGGTTGATCAGGTGGATGCGGTGCCAGTCGTCGCTGTACTTGCCGCCGACGCGGTGCAGGTCGGGGCCGGTGCGCTTGCTGCCCCACTGGAAGGGGTGGTCGTAGACGAATTCGCCGGCCGTGGAGTAGTGGCCATAACGCAGCGTTTCGGCGGCGAGCGGGCGGATCATCTGCGAGTGGCAGTTGTAGCAGCCCTCGCGCAGATAGATGTCGCGCCCGGCCAGTTGCAGCGGCGTGTAGGGCTTGAGGCCGGGCGCGGCCTGGGTGGTGGAGCGCTGGAAGAACAGCGGCACGATCTCGACGATGCCGCCGACCATCACGGTCAGCAGCACCAGCACGATCATCAGCAGGTTGCTCGTCTCGATGCGCTGGTGGCCGGTGGCAGCTTGGTGGTGATTGCTCATGTTCTTGTCCTTCAAGCGTGGGCCGGAACCGGGCTGGGGATACGCACGGGCACGGGCTTGCCGGCCTGCATGGTCTTGATGACGTTCCAGCTCATGATGCCCATGCCGCCCAGGTAGAGCAGGCCGCCCACCATGCGGATCACGTAGAAGGGCCAGGTCGCCTTGACGCTCTCGACGAAGGTGTAGACCAGGGTGCCGTCGGGGTTGACGGCGCGCCACATCAGGCCCTGCATGACGCCCGCGATCCACATCGCGGCGATGTAGAGCACGATGCCCAGCGTGGCCACCCAGAAGTGCAGCTCGATGGCGCGCTTGGAGTACATCTCGGTGCGGCCGTACATGCGCGGGATCAGGTGGTAGAGCGAACCCATCGAGATCAGGCCCACCCAGCCCAGCGCGCCGCTATGCACGTGGCCCACCGTCCAGTCGGTGTAGTGCGACAGCGCGTTCACCGTCTTGATGGACATCATCGGCCCCTCGAAGGTGGACATGCCGTAGAAGGACAGCGCGACGATGAGGAACTTCAGGATCGGGTCGTCGCGCAGCTTGTGCCACGCGCCGCTCAAGGTCATGATGCCGTTGATCATGCCGCCCCAGCTCGGCGCCAGCAGCACCAGGCTGAAGATCATGCCCACGCTCTGCGCCCAGTCCGGCAGCGCCGTGTAGTGCAGGTGGTGGGGGCCCGCCCACATATAGGTGAAGATCAGCGCCCAGAAGTGGACGATGGACAGGCGGTAGCTGTAGACGGGGCGCTCGGCCTGCTTGGGGATGTAGTAGTACATCATCCCGAGGAAGCCGGCGGTCAGGAAGAAGCCCACCGCGTTATGGCCGTACCACCACTGCACCATGGCGTCCTGCACGCCGGCATAGGCGGAGTAGCTCTTGGTCAGCGTGACCGGGAGCTCGGCGCTGTTGACGATGTGCAGCAGGGCCACGGCGAGGATGAAGCCGCCGAAGAACCAGTTCGCCACGTAGATATGGCGGATCTTGCGCCGCCCCACGGTGCCGAAGAAGACGATGGCATAGGCCACCCAGACGACGGCGATCAGCAGGTCGATGGGCCACTCCAGTTCGGCGTATTCCTTGCCGGTGGTGAAGCCCATGGGCAGCGAGAGGGCGGCCAGCACGATGACGAGCTGCCAGCCCCAGAAGGTGAACCAGGCGAGCTTGGGGCAGAACAGCGCCGTCTGCCCGGTGCGCTGGGCGACGTGGTAGCTGGTGGCGATCAGCGCGCAGCCGCCGAAGGCGAAGATGACGGCATTGGTGTGCAGCGGGCGCAGCCGCCCGTAGCTCAGCCAGGGGATGCCGAAGTTCAGGTCCGGCCAGGCCAGTTCCGCCGCGATGAACACGCCGACGGCCATGCCCACCACCCCCCAGAAGACGGCGGCCAGCGCGAAGGCGCGCACCGGTCCGTCCTCGTAAACCGCCCCTACTGCCCCGGTCGCCAGGGCCTTGTCGTTCGCCATCGCGGCTCCTTCAGTCTGATCCTGAAGATTCTTCGTGGCCCGGGCCGGGGCCGCCTTGATCCTTGTCAAGCAGGATGCGTTCACCCTCGTGCGAGAGGTCTTCCAGTTGTCCCGAATGCACGGCCCAGCCGAACAGCGCCACGATCAGCAGCACCAGCACGACCGAGAAGGGGATGAGCAGGTAGAGGATGTCCATTCGGGCCTATCGTCGGGATGGGGCAATGGCCCCTAGCGGTTCAGGCGCTGCGCGTTGAGCACGACGAACAGCGAACTCGCCGCCATGCCGATGCCCGCCGCCAGCGGCGGCAGCCAGCCGGCCAGGGCCAGCGGCACGCAGGCCAGGTTGTAGAGCGCCGCCCAGGCGAGGTTCTGGCGCAGCACGCGGCGGGTCTTGCGCGCCAGCGTCAGGGCCTGCGGCAGTGCCATCAGGCGGTTGGAGACGAGCAGCGCGTCCGCCGTGCCGCGCGCCAGCATCGCGCCCTGGCCCATGGCGATGCGCACGTCGGCCGCCGCCAGCACGGGGGCGTCGTTGATGCCGTCGCCCACCATCAGCACGCGCTCGCCGCCCGCCTGCCAGCCGCGCAGCGCGGCCAGCTTGCCCTCGGGCGTGGCGCCGCCCTGCCAGTGTTCGATGCCGAGCAGCCCCGCCATGCGGGCGACGGCGGCGGGCTGGTCGCCCGACAGCAGGCGCACGCGCCGGCCCTGGGCGCGCAGTGCGGCGACGGCTTCGGCAGCGTCGGCGCGCGGCGCCTCGGCGAGGTCCAGCCAGAGCACGGCGTCGTCGTTGCCGAAAGCGAGGCGCGCATCGACATCGGGCCGTTCGCGGACCCAGGCCGGCGCGCCCAGGCGCCACAACCTGCCTTCCACGTCACGGGCCTCGACGCCGCAGCCCGCCTGCTCGCGCACCTCGGCCCAGGCGTAACTGCTGCCGTCGGCGAGCGCCTGCGCATGCGGGTGGCGCGACAGCGCGGCGAGGCTGCGCGCCCGGGCCAGCAGCGCGTCGGCGTCATCGCCCTCGGCCCAATGGCGGCGCAATTGCAGCCGCTCCTCGCTGATCGTGCCGGTCTTGTCGAAGGCCACGCTGTCCACCGCGCACAGCCGCTCCAGCGCCGACAGGTCGGCCAGCAGCAGGCCGCGCCGCGCAAGGGCCCCGCCCGCCGTCAGCCACGCGGCGGGCGCGGCGAGTGTCAGCGCGCAGGGGCAGGTGACGATCAGCACGGCCACCGCGACGGCGAGCGCCCGCGAGGGCTCGATCCACCACCAGGCCAGCCCCGCCGCCAGCGCCAGCAACAGCACCGTGGCCGTGAAGCCGGCCGCCACGCGGTCCAGCAGGCCGTGGGCAAAGGGCCGCTGGCTCTGCGCCTGCTGCATCAGGCGCACGATGCCCTGCGCCGTCGTGTCCGCGCCGACGCGCTGCACGGCGACGACGAGCACGCCGTCGAGGTTGACGCTGCCGGCCGCCACCGCGTCGCCCGCCGCCTTGACGACCGGCGCGGACTCGCCCGTCAGCAGCGCCTCGTTGACCCAGCCCCGGCCCTCGACGACGCGGCCGTCCGCCGCAAAAGCCTCGCCCGCCGCGACGCGGATGCGTTCGCCCGGGCGCAGCGCCTCGGGCGGCACGCGCTCGCTGCCGCCGTCTGCGCGCAGCCGCTCGGCCGCGGCCGGCAGCGCGCCGGCCACGGCTTCCAGCGCCTCGGCCGCGCGGTGGCGCGCGCCCAGCTCGAACCAGCGCGCCAGCAGCAGCAGCGCGACGAACATGGTCAGCGAGTCGAAATAGACCTCGTGCCCCAGCGGGCCGGCCGGGTCGAACAGCGCGCCGCTGCTGGCGATGAAGGTGACGGCGATGCCGAGGGCCACCGGCACGTCCATGCCCAGCCGCCCGGCGCGCAACTGCCGCCACGCGCCGCTGAAAAACGGCCCGGCCGCGAAGGCCAGCACGGGCAGGGTCAGCACCCAACTGCCCCAGCGCAGCAACTGGTCGAGGTCGGGCGAGAGTTCGCCCGGCCCGGCCACATAGGCCGGCGTCGCCAGCATCATGACCTGCATCATCAGGAAGCCGGCGACGAACAGCCGCCACAGCGCCTGCCGGCGCTCCTGGCGGCGCAACTCGCGCGCGGGGGCGGCCACGTCGGGGCTGGCGCGGTAGCCGGCCGCGGCCAGCGCGGCCAGCACGTCGGCCAGCGCCACGCGCGCGGGCTGCCAGCGCAGCGCCAGGCGCGCCGCCGCCGCATTGACGCTGGCGGCCTCGACGCCCGGCAGCTTCAGCAGCGCCGCCTCGATGATCCCGGCGCAGGCCGCGCAATGCATGCCGGCCACCTGGAACTGCGACAGCGCCGCGCCGCCCGGGCCGTCGGGCCAGTCGGTGAAGGGGGCGAGAAGCTGCGCGTCGGCGTCCGCCGCGCGCAGGCCGGGGGGCGGAGCGCTCACGCCCGGCAATCTAGCGCCGCCTTCCCCTGCGGCGCATGACCTGGGTCAAGCGCTCAGCCGAAGTTGGCTTCGGCGAACTGCCAGTTGACGAGATTGCTCAGGAAGGTCTCGACGAACTTGGGGCGCAGATTGCGGTAGTCGATGTAGTAGGCGTGTTCCCACACGTCCACGGTCAGCAGGGCCTTGTCGGCCGTGGTCAGCGGCGTGCCGGCGGCGCCGGTGTTGACGATGTCCACCGTGCCATCGGCCTTCTTGACCAGCCAGGTCCAGCCCGAGCCGAAATTGCCGACGGCGCTCTTCACGAAGGCTTCCTTGAAGGCGGCGTAGCTGCCCCATTTGGCATCGATCGCCGCCGCCAGCGCGCCGGTCGGCTCACCGCCGCCTTGCGGCTTCATGCAGCTCCAGAAGAAGGTGTGGTTCCAGATCTGCGCGGCGTTGTTGTAGACCGGGCCGGGGTTGGGTGCCTTCTTGACGATCTCTTCCAGCGACAGGGCCTCGTACTCGGTGCCCTTCTGCAGGTTGTTGAGGTTCACGACATAGGCGTTGTGGTGCTTGCCGTGGTGGTATTCCAGCGTCTCCTGGCTGTAGTAAGGAGCCAGCGCGTCGATGGCATAGGGCAGCGGGGGCAGCGTGTGTTCCATGGGGTGAGCCTCTGTGGGGATGGGTGAGGGAAAACGCGGCGGATTGTAGGGAGCTACCCCAAGACCTTGAGGGGCACGCTGCCATCGGCCAGCACGGCACGCAGCTCGCGGCCCGGCGTCAGCGCCGCCACCGAGGTGATGGCGCCGCCCGTGCCGTCGTCCAGCCAGGCATAGCCGCGCGCCAGCACATGCTGGGGGTCGAGGGCCTGCAAACGGGCCTGCAGCGCGTCCAGACGGGCAGCCTGGCGGCGCCACGTGTCCAGCGCGGCGCGCTCGTGGCGCGAGGCCAGATGGTCGAGGCGCTGGCGCTGCAATTCGATGCGCCGCCCGGGCGCCGCCGCCGCGCGCTGGGCCAGCAGGTCGAGCAGGCGGCGCTGGCGGGCCAGCGCGTCGCTCGGGCGGGCGAGGCGCAGGGCCAGCCGGTCCAGGCGCTGGGCCAGGGCTTGCAGACGCTGCTCGGCCCGCAGGCCCAGCGCGCGCTCCAGCGCGGCGAGTTGTTGCAGCAGGGCTTCGCGCGCCGGCGCGGCCAGTTCGGCGGCGGCCGTGGGCGTCGGCGCGCGCAGGTCGGCAGCGAGGTCGCAGAGCGTCACATCCGTCTCGTGGCCGACGCCGCAGACCACCGGCAGGGCCGAGGCCGCGACGGCGCGGACGAGGCGCTCGTCATTGAAGGCCCAGAGGTCTTCCAGCGAGCCGCCGCCGCGCACCAGCAGCAGCAGGTCCAATCTATCCTGCAGGGCGCGAGCATTGGCCGTCTGCACCGCCCGCACCAGGGCCGACGGCGCATCGGCGCCCTGCACCGGGCTGGGGTAGACCACCACCTCGACCTGGGGCGCACGCCGTGCCAGCGCCGTCAGCACGTCATGCAGGGCCGCGCCGGCCGCCGAGGTGATGACGCCGATGCGCTGCGGATGGGGCGGCAGCGCTCGCTTGGCTTGCGCATCGAACAGGCCCTCGGCGGCCAGCCGAGCGCGCAGCTTCAGGAACTGCTCGTAGAGCGAGCCCGCCCCGGCACGGCGCATGGCCTCGACGACGAATTGCAGCTCGCCGCGCGGCTCGTAGACAGCCACCCGGCCGCGCACTTCGACGAGCAGGCCCTCGCCCGGCGCGAAGTCCAGCAGCGCCGCCGCGCGGCGGAACATCGCGCAGCGCAGGCTGGCGGCCTGGCCGTCGGCGTCCTTCAGCCCGAAATAGCAGTGCCCGCTCGCGGCCCGCGTGAAGCCGGCGATCTCGCCGCCGACGACGACCACCGAGAAGCGCTCCGCGAGGCTCTGGCCGACCGCTTCCAGCAGGCCGACCACGCCCCAGACACGACGGCCCGATGCGGGCTCGCGGCCCGCGATCACGCGCAAACCCAATGCCGGCGCGGGCCGGGAAGTCCACAGCCGCGCCAATACTGGGCTGGCGGGCCGTTTTGGGGCACGGCGGCCGTCACGGCCCCGTCATGTGCATATAAAGCCTTGTTTTTCAATCCGAAATCCACTGCTCAAAACTGAGGCAAATCGTCCAAGGTCTTGATTTGACGGCCTCTGCAGCCCCCCGCCCCGGGCTTGCCCACAAAGTTGTCCACAGCGGCGGTGGATGAGGGGCGCGCTTTCCTCGGGGCGGGGCCCGGGTGCCTGGGGCCATAATCCCGCGCACTTTCCGGGCCGGTGGCGGCCCGCTTTCTCGACGGGGACGCCCTTGTTTTCGATCATACAAGCCGCCGGCTGGCCGATCTGGCCCTTGCTCCTGTGCTCCGTGGTGGCCCTGGCTCTCATCATCGAACGCCTGTCCAGCCTGCGCGCCAGCCGCATCCTGCCGCCCCGCCTGCTGGACGACGTGCTCAACGTCAGCGCCCAGCAACTGCCCGCGCCCGACATGGTGGACCGCCTGGCCGAGAACTCCATCCTCGGCGAGGTGCTGGCCGCCGGCCTGCGCGCCGTGACGGCCGAGCCGCAGATGCCCGAGGGCAAGCTGCGTCAGGTCTTCGAGTTCGCCGGCCGACGCGCCGTCCACCAGCTGGAGCGCTATATGAACACCCTCGGCACCATCGCCACGGCCGCGCCGCTGCTGGGGCTGATGGGCACCGTGGTCGGCATGATCGAGATCTTCGGCAGCCAGACGCCCGGCGGCGGCAACCCGGCGCAACTGGCGCACGGTATTTCCATCGCGCTTTACAACACCGCCTTCGGCCTGATGATCGCCATCCCCTCGCTGATGTTCCACCGCTACTTCCGGGGCAAGATCGAGGAGTACGTCCTGGAACTGGAAGCCGCCGCCGACCGTCTCCTCGGCCAACTGCGCCGCTACACCGCCTGAGAGAGCCGGCCATGCGCTTCCGCCCCCCGCACAGCGACCCACCGGAGATCAACCTGATCCCCTTCATCGACGTGCTGCTGGTGATCCTGATCTTCCTGATGCTCTCGACGACCTATTCCAAGTTCACCGAGCTGCAGATCACCCTGCCCGCCGCCGACGCCGAGAAGCTCAAGGACAGGCCGCAGGAAGTCATCGTCGGCATCGCGGCGGACGGCCGCTTCGTCGTCAGCCGCCAGCCGGTGGAAGGCCGCTCGGTGGACATCCTGATCGGCGCGCTGCGCCAGGCTTCGGGCGGCAACGCGGACGCGGCCCTCATCATCTCGGCCGACGCCGCCACGCCCCATCAGGCCGTCATCAATGTGATGGACGCCGCGCGCCGCGTCGGCCTGACCCGTGTCACCTTCGCCGCGCAGACCGACGCTCGCTGAGCGACTGCAGCGCGAATGGCTGACGGGCGGGCCGCTGTCCGCCACGTTGCTGCCGCTGAGCTGGCTTTACCGCGCACTGCTGGCGCTGCGCCGCCTCGCCTACCGCGTCGGGTTGAAGCGTCCCGAAGCCCTGCCGGTACCCGTCATCGTCGTCGGCAACTGGATCGTCGGCGGCGCCGGCAAGACGCCGACGACGCTGGCCCTGCTGGCCCTGCTGCGCGCACGCGGGCTGCGCGCGGGCGTGGTCTCGCGCGGCTATGGACGCGAGGGCGACGGCGTGCGCCTCGTCACGCGCGCATCCACGGCCCGCGAGGTCGGCGATGAGCCGCTGCTGATCCATCTGCGCAGCGGCGCGCCGGTGGCCGTCGGCCGCGACCGCGTGGCCGCCGCACAGGCACTGCTGGCCGCCGAGCCGGGACTGCAACTGCTGGTCAGCGACGACGGCCTGCAGCACTGGCGCCTGCCGCGGCGCTTGAGCCTGCTGGTTTTCGACGAGCGCGGCCTCGGCAATGGCCGGCTGCTGCCGGCCGGCCCACTGCGCCAGCCGCCCGCGCCGCTGTCGGCCGACCAGCTCGTCGTCTACAACGCGCCGCAGCCCAGCACCGCCCTGCCCGGCTTCGTCGCCGAACGCCGGCTGGCCGGCGCCGTGCCCCTGGCCGACTGGTGGGCTGGCCGGCCGGCGCGGCTCGACGCGCTGCTCGCGTTGCGCGAGACGCCCGGCCTGCTGGCCGTGGCCGGCGTCGCGCGGCCGCAGCGCTTCTTCGACATGCTGGCCGCGCTGGGCCTGGGCTTCGACACCCTCGCCCTGCCCGACCATGCCGACTTCGCCGCCCTGCCCTGGCCGGCCGGCACCGCCGGCGTGCTGCTGACCGAGAAGGACGCCGTGAAGCTGCCGCCCGCGCGCGTCGGCGCCCTGCCCGTCTGGGTCGTGGCGCTAGACTTCGCGCCCGGCGCCGGCTTCGCGGCCGCGCTGGACGCCCGACTGCAAGAACTCTTCGCTCCCGCCTGATGGATCAACGCCTCATCGAAATGCTGGTCTGCCCGCTGTGCAAGGGGCCGCTGACCCTGCTGCGCGAGGGCGAGATGCCCGCCCTGGCCTGCCGCGCCGACCGCCTCGCCTTCCCCGTGCGCGACGGCATCCCGCTGATGCTGGAAACCGAAGCCCGGCCCTGGGACCCGGACGCGCAGACCACGCCGGCACCGCTGTGAGTTTCACCGTCGTCATCCCGGCACGGCTGGCCTCGACGCGGCTGCCGAACAAGCCCCTGGCCGACATCGCCGGCCTGCCGATGATCGTGCGCGTCGCCCGCCGCGCGGCCGAGTCGGCGGCGAGTCAGGTGGTCGTCGCCACCGACGCGCCCGAGGTCGCCGCCGCCTGCGCCGCCCATGGCGTGCGCGCACTGATGACCCGCGCCGACCACCCGAGCGGCAGCGACCGCCTGGCCGAGGCCGTCGAGCAGCTCGGCCTCACGGACGACACCGTCGTCGTCAACGTGCAGGGCGACGAGCCGCTGATCGCGCCGGCCATGATCGACGCCTGCGCCGCGACGCTGGCCGCCCAGCCCGACTGCGTGATGGCCACCGTCGCCCATGCGCTGACCGAGGCTTCCGAGTTCACGAACCCGAACGTCGTCAAGCTCGTCACCGACCGGGCCGGCCGGGCGCTGTATTTCTCCCGCGCGCCCATCGCCTGGTGGCGCGACGGCGGTGGCCAGCCGAACCAGGCGCTGCGCCACGTCGGCCTCTACGCCTACCGCGCCGGCTTCCTGCGCCGCTTCCCGGCGCTGGCGGTGAGCCCGCTGGAGCAGATCGAGTCGCTGGAGCAGTTGCGCGTGCTCTGGCACGGCGAGCGCATCGCCGTCCACGTCAGCGCCGAACGGCCAGGGCCGGGGGTGGACACGCCCGAAGATCTGGCGCGGGTCAGGCGGCTCGTCGAGGGTTGAACCCGTCAGGCCCCGGAAAGGCCGCATGAGATACTCGACCGCTGACCCGGAACGGGACTGATAACAGCCCGTTCACGCGGCATCCAAGGACGAGGAGACCCATGCGATTGATTCTTCTGGGCGCCCCCGGCGCCGGCAAAGGCACCCAGGCCGCCTTCATCTGCAAGCAGTTCGGCATCCCGCAGATCTCGACCGGCGACATGCTGCGCGCCGCCGTCAAGGCCGGCACGCCGCTGGGCCAGCAGGCCGAGGCGGTGATGAAGTCCGGCGGCCTCGTCAGCGACGACCTCATCATCGCCCTGGTCAAGGAACGCATCGCCCAGCCCGACTGCGCGGCCGGCTTCCTGTTCGACGGCTTCCCGCGCACCATCCCCCAGGCCGACGCGATGAAGGCGGCCGGCGTGAAGCTGGACTATGTGCTCGAAATCGACGTGCCCTTCGACGCCATCGTCGAGCGCATGAGCGGCCGCCGTTCCCACCCCGCCTCGGGCCGTACCTACCACGTCAAATTCAACCCGCCCAAGGTCGAAGGCCAGGACGACGAGACCGGCGAGCCCCTGGTGCAGCGCGACGACGACAAGGAAGAAACCGTCAAGAAGCGCCTGGACGTCTACTCCGCCCAGACCCGCCCGCTGGTGGACTACTACTCGCAATGGGCCGCGACGGGCGACGCCAACGCGCCGCAGTACCGCCGCATCGAGGGCCTGGGCTCGGTGGACGACATCACGAAGCGGGCGCTGGCCGCGCTGGCCTGAGCAAGCACGCTCCCCAGAGCCGCAGCGCCCGAGGCCCTGCGGCTTTTTTGTCGGCCACAATTGACGTTTACGTCAATTCGGAGCGTTCTTCATGGAAATCGCAAACAAGGTCTTCATCGTCACCGGCGGCGCCTCGGGCCTCGGCGAAGGCACGGCGCGCATGCTGGCGGCCCACGGCGCCAAGGTCGTCGTCGCCGATCTGCAGGCCGAGCGCGGCGCGCAGGTCGCGGCCGAGACCGGCGGCGTGTTCGTCAAATGCGACGTCAGCCAGGAAGCCGATGCCCAGGCCGCCGTGGCCGCCGCCGTCGCGCTGGGCAAGCTGGTCGGCCTCGTCAACTGCGCCGGCATCGCGCCGGCCGTCAAGACCGTCGGCAAGGACGGCGCCCATCCGCTGGCCGCCTTCAGCAAGACCATCACCGTCAATCTGATCGGCAGCTTCAACATGATCCGCCTCGCCGCCGAGGCGATGGCCAGGAACGAGCCCGAGCCGACCGGCGAGCGCGGCGTGCTGATCTCGACGGCCTCGGTCGCCGCCTACGACGGCCAGATCGGTCAGGCCGCCTATTCGGCGTCCAAGGGCGGCATCGTCGGCATGACGCTGCCGATCGCCCGCGATCTGGCCCGCAACGGCATCCGCAACATGACCATCGCGCCGGGCATCTTCGGCACGCCGATGCTGTTCGGCATGCCCCAGGAAGTGCAAGATGCGCTGGCCGCAGGCGTGCCCTTCCCGAGCCGCCTGGGCACGCCGGCCGACTACGCCAAGCTCGTCCACCAGATCATCACCAACGACATGCTCAACGGCGAAGTCATCCGCCTCGACGGCGCGATCCGTTTGGCCCCGAAGTGATCCGCGAAGCCTGAAAAAATCTATGGTCACCCCCGTTTTTGCAAGGGCTGATAGCAGGCTGAAGTGAAGATGGTTTGCGTAAATCTATCCGGCGTCTGCAAGGGGATCGTTGATCCCTGCGCCACGATGAGAGTCGCGCCTGGCAGTCCATAAAAGGGCCTCGGCTTCGTAAGCCGGTTTTTTTATCTGGATGCCTGCCAGGCCGAATGGGCCGTTCACGTCATCACTGCTACAGCGGTCGCAAAACCTGTTGGGTGTTCCGGTTGGGGTTGAAGAGCAGAAGGGAGCTGGCGTTCAGGCTGCTGCCGGTTCTGGCCGCAACTTGCCCGGCTCGTAGACCGAGTGCCCGCGCGCCAGCGCCCAGGCCATGCGCGCGAGCTTGTTGGCCAGCGCGCAGGCGACGACGTTGGAGTGCCGTCGCGTGAGCAGGGCGCGCACCCAGTCGGCCAACGGGCTGGGGTGTTTGTCCACGCACAGCATGAAGACCCGGGCGCACTGCACGAGCAGCCGTCGCAGGTTCTTGTCGCCGCGCTTGCTGATGCCCAGCAGCGTGGCCTTGCCGCCGGTGCTGTACTGGCGCGGCACCAGCCCGAGCGAGGCCGCAAAGTCGCGGCTGCTGGCGAACTGATGGCCTCGGCGTCGATGAAGTCGTTCTTGTTGCCCTTCACGAAGGGGCGCACGTACTGGGGCGAGATCAGCTTGACCTCGTGGCCCATGGCAGCGAGCTTGCGCGCCAGGTAGTGCGCGTCGGCGCAGGCCTCCATGACGGCCGTGCAGGGATGGAACTTGGCGAAGAACTCGATGAGCGGCTTGCGGTTGAACTTCTTGCGGAATACCGCCTGACCCTTGCGGTCTTGGCCGTGCAGGTGAAACGAGTGCTTGCCCAGGTCGATGCCGACCAGCGTCACAGAGTCCATGATGACCTCCGCCACATAGAAGAACACCCCGGCAACTTATGTCACCGGGGTGTTCGGGGCAAACACGAGATGGGGGTGACCATCTCATTAGGGCCCGGTTCGCACCGGGCCCTTTTGCTTTGACTACGCGAGACGCCGCGGATCAGCGTTTGCTGCGGCTCTGGATGACCCACAGGCGGGCCAGGTCGGCCGCGCCGTCCGTGCCCTTGACGCTGCGCCAGACCGACTGGGCCTTGGACGTTTCACCGGCCTGCAGATGGGCCAGGCCAAGGTAGAGCTTGGCGTCCTCGGGGCGCTTCAGATTGCCCTTGGCGATGCCCTGCTCGATCTGCTCGATGCCTTTTTTGGCCTGGCCGCCGAAGGCATTGGCCAGACCGAGGGCTACGAGGGCATTGCCGTCCTTGGCACCCTCGGCAGCCTTCTCGTTGGCGGCAGTGGCGGCCTTGGCCTCGGCGATCTTCTTGACCATCAGGTCGGCGAGGCGCTTGTGGCGGGCGCCTTCCGAGCCCTGGCCCAGCACGCCGGCCGCGAAGCCCTTCTCGACGACCTGCTTGCCTTCCTCGGGGTAGCCGGCCTGGGCGGCCAACTGCGCCATTTCCATGTAGTCCTCGGCGCCGCGCGACATATTGCCGGTGGCCAAGCGCAGGCGGTAGATGTCGAGCTGGAAGCGGTTGCTGTCGAAGCTCTTCTTCTGCGGCAGGCCGCCGAGGATCTGTGCCCACAGCTTGGGGTCGGGGTAATAGTTCAGCAGCTTCTCGGTGGCCACGCTTTCGGCGTTGGCGTCGCCCTTTTTCTGCGCCGCGAACAACAGCAGGTTGAGCTTGTCCTTGGACGGCGCGCGGCCGGCACGCTCGTCGGCGGCGATCTCGTCCAGCGTGTCCTTGATGGTGGACGTCATGTCGCCCGACAGGAACTGCGCGTTCTGCTGCACCTGCTTCATCGTCGCGCTGCTGCCGCCTTCGCGGAAATAGCGCTGCGCCCAGTTCAGCGCCTTGCCGTTGTCACGGTTGCGCAGATAGGTGCCGGCGATGGCTTCCATGTACTGAAGCTGCTGGGCCTGCGAGAGCTTGCCGGCGCCCTTGAGCGCGTCGAAGGAGCGGGCCATCGTGTCGGGCTCGTTGGCACCCATCGCGGCGGAGAAGCGCACGCCTTCGATGGCATTGTTCTCGCCCGCCGTACGGCCACCGACGGCCTCGGCCTCGCGCAGCTTGGCCAGGGCTTCCTTGTACTTGCCAGCCTTGACGAAGCGGCTGGCCTCGGTCAGCGGCGTGCCGACTTCCTTGCGCACGCTGTCCTGGGCGGCGGCTTCGCTGAAGCCGAACTCCGCGCCGGGCGCGCCGTTCAGGGACAGGGCCAGGGCGCCAACGGCGACGGCCACCAGGGTTTTCAAAGTCTTCAATCTGCTCTCCTGCAAAGCAAAAACGCGCCGCCCTTTCGGGCAGCGCGCATCACTGTATCGGCGTCAACGGCCCCGGGCGCACGTCACTTGACGTACTGCTCGTTGCCGACCATGCCCATCTTCTTGACGCTATTGCGCTGGGCCGAGGCCATCACGGCGGCCACGGCGCCGTAATCGACCAGCTTGTTCGGCTTGATGTGGATCTCGGGCTGGTCGCTGATCGACATCGAGCCGATCTCCTGCATCTTCGCGTTCACCGCGTCGATGTTCGCCAGCGCCTCTTCGTCCCAGTACACCGTGCCGTCGAAGTCGATCATCACGGTATGCACCACCGGGTCTTCCTGCGGCGGGTTGGAACTCGGGGGCGGCATGTCCAGGTTGATCGTGTGCAACTGGATCGGGATCGTGATGATGAGCATCACCAGCAGCACCAGCATCACGTCGATCAGCGGCGTGGTGTTGACGTCCATCATGACTTCGGGTTCACCGCTGCCCGACGAACTTCCAACATTCATTCCCATATTCGACTCCTGGGGTCAACCGCCGCGAGCCGGCGGCTCGGTGACGAAGTTGATCTTCATGATGCCTGCCCGCTGGCAGGCGAAGATCACGCGGCCGACCGATTCATAGCGCGACTTGTCGTCGCCGCGGATGTGTACCTCGGGCTGCGGGTTCTTCACCGATTCCTTGCCGAGGCGCTGCACCAGCTCCTCCATGTCAGGAACCAGCTTGGTCGCCCAGTAGACGTCGCCGTCCTTGCTGACCGAGATCTCGATGTTTTCCGGCTTGGTGACGCGGACGATGTTGGTTTCCTTGGGCAGGTTCACCGCGACCGATTGCGTCACCACCGGCACGGTGATGAGGAAGATGATCAGCAGCACCAACATCACGTCCACGAGGGGCGTGGTGTTGATGGCCGAGACCATGTCGTCATCGCCGGAGGATCCGACGTTCATTGCCATCGCTTCTGCTCCTTTGCGAGCCAGCCCGGCTTAGCGCTTGGCGACCGAGCGGTTGCCCATCAGCACGCCGTGCAGGTCGCCGGCGAAGGTGCGAACCTGGCCCATGACGCCCTTGTTGCGGTTGACCAGCCAGTTGTAGCCCAGCACGGCCGGCACGGCGACGACCAGGCCGATGGCGGTCATGATCAGCGCGGCGCCCACGGGGCCGGCCACCTTGTCGATGGAGGCCTGACCGGCGACGCCGATGGCCGTCAGCGCGTTCAGGATGCCCCACACCGTGCCGAACAGGCCGACGAAGGGAGCGGTGGAGCCGACAGTGGCCAGGAAGCCCAGGCCGCCCGAGATCTTGTTGTTGACGTCGGCAACGGCGCGATCGACGTTCATCGTCACCCAGCTGCTGTGGTCGATGTTCTCGGTCAGCGCGCCTTCATGGTGCTCCGAGGCCTCGATGGCGGTGGTGGCGATGTAGCGGAAGGCGCTTTCTTCCTTCAAGCCCTTGACGCCATCGGCCAGACTGGCCTTCTTGAAGAAGGTGGCGCGCACTTCCTTGGCTTCGGAAGACAGCTTGCTGGTGTCCCACAGGCGCACGACCAGGATGTACCAGGAGCCCATGGACATGATGGCCAGGATGAAAAGCACGACCTGATCGACGACGTTGCCGTGAGCGACGATATTGGCCAGGCTATAGGGGTTCTCCTGCTTGGCATGGGCGGCAGGGGCTTCGGCGGCGGGGGCTTCGGCCACGGCGGGGGCCGCGTCCTGGACGGCGGCGGCCGAGGCGGCGTCGTCCGGCTTCTGGTCTTGCGCGTGGGCGGGCGAAACAGCCAGGGTCGCGGCCATGGCGATGGCGGCAAGGAAGCCGGTGATGCGAGAGATCATGGAGTCAACTCCTAGGGAAAGATTCTGATTTGATACGGGTCTGGGAAGGCGCCGGTCCGGCGCCGGGTTCGGCAGCGGGTCTTATTCGATCTTGAACTGGAACTCCTGCTCGAACACATGGTCGCCCGGGCATTCGTAGGTTTCACGCAAAGTCTGCTCGATGGCCTGGACCAGCGCGCGCTGCGCCTTGCGATCCACGCCACCACGCAGCGAAGTGATTTCGACAGAGGCCACGCGACCGGCCCTCACGGTAGCCGTAGCCTTGTAGAGAGCGTCACCGCTCCAGTTACTGATCGAGGGCATTTCAGGCTTGCCCATCTTGGTGCAAACCATGCCGGCGGTAATCTTGGCCGGCCGCGGTGCCGGGGCGGGCGCGGCAGGTGCCGGCGGCGGCGCTGGGCGGATTTCCGCCACGGCAGGCGGTGCAACCTGGGTGGACTGGATCGCCGGGGCCGGCGGTGCCGGGGCGGTCACCTGGAACTCGGGCGGCGGCACGAAGGGCGGCGGCGGGGCCTTGAGGTCCGGCGGCGGCGGTACGACCTTTTCGGGCGGCGGCGGCGGCTTGACCTTCTCCTCGATGACCTTGACGTCGATCGGGCCGGTGACCTTCTTGACGAGATCCTTGGCCAGGCCGCTGGCCAGGGCATAAATGGCCACGACGTGGATAAGGATCACGATGCCGAAGCCCGTGTACCGGGACGCGCCCTGCTTCTCCTGCGCAAAATTCATGCGCGCTCCTTCTTGCAACTACAAATCACAGTCAATGACTTCTTCTCAGGAAGCGGCCACCGCTGCGGCGGAAGTTGCATTCCTGCCGCCAACCGGTCCCGAAGGGCGTGCATTCTAGATCGCAGAGGGAAGGATTCCGCCTCGTCGAAAACACGCAATCCGGCCGAGTGTGTAAAGCAGGGTGACACCGGTTCACGCCAAAAAAAACGCCCGGTGGCATAGCGCCGTCGGGCATGCGTTTCATCGCCACGAACCAGGTGCAATCCAGCCGCACCTTCGGCCAGACCTGGCCACACGGCATCTTAGCCGTCCGCTTTCCGCCCCTTTCCTGGGGCTAACCCGCGCAGGCGGAACAGGCCGGTTACGAGCATCCAGGCACGAAAAACACGCCGATGTACCGGAACTGGCGCCGGAAGTCGGCGAAGTTACGGCGCAGTTACGCGCAATCGCGGCACCGCCGCGAGCAGGGTCTTGGTGAAGCCGTCGCGGGGGTGGTGGAGCACCTCGCCGCAAGGGCCGTGCTCGACGATGCGACCGGCCTGCATGACGGCGATGTCGTCGGCCACGTATTCGACGACGCCGATGTTGTGCGTGATGAAGAGATAGGCCAGGCCCTGCTCGCGCTGCAGTTCGCGCAGCAGGTTGAGGATCTGCGCCTGCACGGACACGTCCAGCGCCGAGGTCGGCTCGTCGCAGACGATGAGCCGCGGCTCGACGGCCAGTGCACGGGCGATGGCGATGCGCTGGCGCTGCCCCCCGGAGAACTCGTGCGGCCAGCGTTCCAGCGCGTCGCGGCGCAGGCCGACTTGATCGACCAGGGCCAGCAGGCGCGCGCGGCGCTGGCCTGCGTCCAGCTCGGGGCGCAGCGCGATCAGGCCCTCTTCGAGCACCTCGGCAACGCGCATGCGCGGGTTCAGCGAGGCGAAGGGGTCCTGGAAGATGATCTGCACCCGGCGCCGCGCTTCAAGCAGGGCCCGGCCTTCCAGTTGGAACAGGTCCAGGCCCTCGAACAGCGCCTGGCCGCTGATGCGGGCCTGGCGGCGCAGCAATTGCACGATGGCCTTGCCCGAGGTCGTCTTGCCACAGCCGGACTCGCCGACCAGGGCCAGCGTGCGGCCGGCCGGCAACTGGAAGCCGATGCCGTCCACCGCGTCGAAATGGCGCGGGCCGCGGTGCAGCAGTGGCGCCTTGAGCATGAAGCGGACACGCAGGTCGCGCACGTCGAGCAAAGGTGCAGCCGATGCGGGCGGTGTTGGCGGTGTGGGCGGCAACGCCCGGGGCGTGGCCGCCGCGCGCGGCAGGGCCTCGCCGGGCTGGCTGTAGAGCAGGCAGCGCACCTGGTGCTGCGGGCCTTGGTCGCCCAGCGCGGGCGGTGTGCCGGCGCAATGGGCCATGGCCTTGTCGCAGCGCGGCGCGAAGCGGCAGCCGGCGAAGTCCAGCCACAGCGGCGGCACGGTACCGGCAATGGCCGCGAGCGGCTCGCCGCGCCGGGCCGCCTCCGGCAGGGCCTGCAGCAGCAGCCGGGCATAGGGGTGGCGGGGCGCAGCGAAGAAGTCGGCGGCGGGGGCCACCTCGATGATCTGGCCCGCATACATCAGCGCCACGCGATGGGCCATCCCGCTGACCACCGCGAGGTCGTGCGTGATCAGCAGCACGCCCAGCCGCCGCTCGCGCTGCAGGTCGCGGATCAGGTCGAGGATCTGTGCCTGGATGGTCACGTCCAGCGCCGTCGTCGGTTCGTCGGCGACGAGGTAGTCAGGCTCGGCGGCCAGCGCGATGGCAATCATCACGCGCTGCTTCTGGCCGCCGGACATGCGAAAAGGGTAGTCGTCGATGCGCCGCTCGGGCTCGGGGATGCCGACGCGCGCCAGCCACTCGATGGCCTTGGCCCGCGCCGCCGCGCCGCGCAGCGACGTGTGGGCCTGGATGGCCTCGACGATCTGCTCGCCGACGCGCATCACCGGGTTCAGGCTGGTCGAGGGCTCCTGGAAGATCATGGCGATGCGCCCGCCGCGCACCTCGCGCATGCGGCCCTCGGGCAGGGCCAGCAGGTCCTGCCCGTCCAGCCGCACGGCGCCGCCGGCGACGCGGCCGTTCTCGGGCAGCAGGCGCATCAGCGCCAGCGCCGTCATGCTCTTGCCGCAACCGCTCTCACCGACCAGGGCGAAGGTCTCGCCGCGCGCCAGCGCGAGGCGCATGCCGTCGATGGCGCGCACGAGGCCGGCCTCGGCGTCCAGCTCGACATGCAGATCAGCGATCTCAAGCATCGGCGGCCTTTCGGCGCAGCAGGCGCGGCCGGGCGAGGCGCGATTTCGGGTCGAAGGCATCGCGCACGCCGTCGGCGAAGAGATTGGCCGCCAGCACGAGGCCGACCATGAAGCCGAAGGCCGCCGCGAAGCTCCACCAGACCACCGGGTCGCGCGACATCTCGGCGCGCGCCAGATTGATCATGCTGCCGAAGCTGTTCATCAGCGGATCGACGCCGACGCCGACATAGGTCAGCACGGCCTCGTAGAGGATGAGTTCGGAGAAGCTCAGCACGACGGTGATGAGCACGAGGTGCATGACGTTGGGGACGATATGGCGGGCCATGAGCGCCAAGTCGCCGACGCCGAATGCCGTCGCGGCCTGCACATAGTCCAGTTCGCGCAGCTTCAGGGTCTCGGCGCGCACCAGGCGGCACAGGCCGGCCCAGCCGGTCAGGCCGAGGATGAGGCAGAGCATCAGCATCTTCAGGTCCGAGCGCTCGGCGGCGGTCTCGAACAGCTCGGGGTTCTTGTCGAAGAAGACCTGCACCATCAGCACGCAGGCGGCGATCAGCAGCACGTTCGGCACCGAACTGAGCGTGGTGTAGAGGTACTGGATGGCCTCGTCCACCCAGCCCTTGTAGTAGCCGGCCAGCACGCCGAGCAGCAGCGCGAGCGGCAGCGTCGCCAGCGTGGACAGCGCGCCGATGACGAAGGCCGTGCGCACGCTCTTGAGCGCCTGCACGAGCACGTCGTTGCCGGTGCGGTCGGTGCCGAAGACGTGGTAGTGGGGCATCAGCGCGATCGCGGGCCCGGTCAGCAGCAGGATGACGGTCAGCGTCAGCAGCATGGCGCGCAACGGGTAGCGCGTGCGGTCGGCCGCGAGATCGGCGGCGGCTTGCCGCCAGCCGCCGTGCTGCGGCGCCAGAGCCGCCACGGCCAGCGCCCCCAGCGCCAGCGCCAGCACGAGGCCGCCCAGCAGGCCGGCGCCCGCGCGGGCGGCGACGTCGCCGGCCCATTGCGCGGCGGGGTCCGTGAGGTGGGCGCCACCGAACTGCAGGCGCGGGTAGTCGCGGCGCACGCTGCCATCGGCGGCTTCGAGGCTTTCCTTGTTGAAGCCATGCGTGCCCAGCGGCAGCGAGTAGCTGACCTCGCGCATGGCGATCTGGCGCTCCAGCAGCAGGTCGAGCGCGGACAGGGTACGCGTGTCGTAGACCGTGGCGCCGTCTGCGGTGGGCAGCGCGCGGCGCAGATGGATGCTGTCCACCAGCGTGAGGAGCAGGAAGAGCGCCATGACGACGCCCGCGCAGGCCGCCACCGGGTCGCGCAGCACGCGCTGCCAGGTGGCGCGCAGATGGGCCTGGGCGCGCACGCGCCATGCGTAGGCGAGCACGGCGGCCGTCATCAGCCACAGCGCGAGGTCGGTCCAGAGCAGCACGAACTTCATTGCAGCCTCACGCGCGGGTCCACCCAGGTGTAGGCGATGTCGATCAGCGCATTGCTGGCGATATAGAGCAGCGCGCCGAGGAAGACCATGGTGCGGACGATGGCGAAGTCCTGCCCCGTGATGGCCTCGATGACGAAGGCGCCCAGGCCCGGAATGCCGAAGAAGCTCTCGAACACGAGGCTGCCGAGGAAGACATAGGGCAGATAGCTGCCGGCGCTGGTGATGATGGGGATGAGCGCATTGCGCAGCACGTGGCGGCGCAGCACGCGGCCCTCGCTCAAGCCCTTGGCGCGGGCGGTGCGCACATAGTCCTTGCCCATTTCTTCCAGGAACATCGCGCGGTAGAGCCGCGCCTCGCCGCCCAAGCGCGACAGCAGCGACAGCAGGATCGGCAGGATCAAGAACTTCGCCGCATCCAGCCCCGGCGCGAAGCCGTTCATCGGCACCAGCTTGAGCACGCGGGCGAACAGGAACTGGCCGACGATGATGTAGAACAGGCTGCTGATCGACAGCATCAGCACGCAGAGCACGACGCCCCAGAAGTCGATGCGCGAGTGGCGGAAGAACACCAGCAGCAGCGCGAAGGCGACGCTGACGATGACCTGCAGGATGAAGAGCGGCAGCGCCAGTTGCAGGCTGACGCCCATGCGCACCTTCACCTCATGGCCGATGTTGATGGCCTGGCGCGCGTCGCTGCGACCGAAGTCCAGCGCGAACAGGCTGACCGAGCGCTCCCAGAGGATGGTGTGCGTGACGCGCTCGGCGCCCTGCTTGCTGGCGTCGTAATAGAGCGGCTTGTCGTAGCCGCGCTCGGTCTTCCATTTCTCGATCTGCTCCTGGGTGACGCGCTTGCCGCCGATGTTCAGCCGCGCCATGTCGTCCGGCGTGTTGACCGAGAAGAACAGGAAGAAGGTGAAGAGGTTGACGCCGACGAGGATGGCGAAGCCATAGCCGAGGCGGCGCAGCACGAAGCCGAGCATCAGCGCGCTCCCTCGAAGGCCGTGGCCGTTTCGCGCTTACGCCAAGCGCGGCGCGTGGCGATGAAGATGGCGACGGCGCCTGCCGCCAGCACCAGCAGCGGCCACCACACCGGGCGGTTCCAGGCGGCGATGCTGCGCGTGCGCTCGGCCACGTCCACGCGCAGATAGCGCGCGCGGTCGCGCACGACGACGCCGGGCTTGCCGTTGTGCAGCCAGCGCTGGAAGGCGAGGCCCGAATAGCTCCAATAGCCCCAGGCCCAGGGCGCGTCCTCGCGCGCGATGGCGTTCATCTCGGCCATCACGGCGGCCTTCTCGGGGCCGTCTTCCAGCGATTGCAGGCGGCGGTAGAGGCGGTCGAACCCGGGGTTGGCGTAGTTGGCCGTGTTCTCGCCCTCGTGCAGGCTCTTGCTGTTGGGGCCGTAGAGCAGGAAGAGGAAGTTCTCGGCGTCCGGGTAGTCGGCGAACCAGCCCCACCAGAAGATCTGGTGCTTGCCCTTGAGCACTTTCTCCTGGAACTGGTTGTAGTCCGTCGCGCGCACGTCGAGCTGGATGCCGAGCTTGGCGAACTGGCGCACCAGCCAGTCGTTCTCGGCCTTCAGTTCGGGCGTGACGACGCGCTGGAAGTCGTAGTTCAGCACCAGCGGCTTGCCGGTCTTCACGTCGCGCCCGCCAGGGTAGCCGGCCTCGACCATCAACTGCTCGGCATCCGCGATCGGGCGGCGCTCGACCCTGCCGTTGACGAGCCGGTGCGTCACCGGGTTGAACTCGCCGGGCTCGCCTTCCTTCGAGCCGAACACGCCGGGCGGGATGGGGCCCATGGCCGCGTCGCCGCCCTTGTCGCGGAAGATGCGGCCATAGCCCTCTTCCCAGTCGATGGCGATGGAGACGGCCTGGCGCAGCGCGCGGTTGCGGCGCTGCTGCTCGGGCGTATCGCCCCGGCCGACCACCGGGTCCAGCCAGTTGAAGCCGAGATACCAGTTGGTGATGTCGGTGGCCATCGGCAACTGGAAGCCGCGCTCGGTGAAGAAGGCTTTCACTTCGTCGGAGTCGTCGCGGTCCACCGCGAGGTTGACGCCCCAGTCCGCACGGTCCATCTCGGGCAGGTCGAGATAGCCCTGCTTGAACAGTTCCTTGATCGGCACCTTCTCCTTGACGTTGATGGCGACGATCTTGTCCACGAAGGGGATGGGCTTGCCGCAGTCCGCCAGCCGGCCGGCCTCGGCGTCGCCGGGGCTGCCTTCGCAGGGATAGGTCTCGGCGCGGTAATTGGGGTTGCGGCTCATCACGTGGCGGCGGTCCTGCACGTACTCCGTCATCATGAAGGGGCCGCTGCCCACCGGCCAACGGTTCCAGCCCAGGGAGTTGGCCGCCATGCCGGGCTGGGCGTAGAAGGCGTCCACTTCCCAGGGGATGGCCGAGGTGAAGGTGGTGGCCAGCCAGTACTGCCACTGCGGGTAGCGGCCCTTGAGGCGGATGCGCAGCAGGTGGTCGTTCACCGCCTCGGCGCCGGCCAGCGGCCAGCGGCGCAGGTCGAGGAAGGGCTTGTCGGCCAGGCTCTCGGGCAGGCCCGCGAGTTGCTTCGCGTTCTCGCGCTTGAGCAGGGCCATGTAGTCACTCAGGCCGATGAGGTGTTCCGAGAACACCGCCGCCGCAGGCGCCTCGACGCGCGGGCTGGCATGGCGCTTGAGCGCATAGACGAAGTCCTCGGCGACGACCTCGCGCGTGCCCAGGTGCTCGAAGTCGAAGGGGCTGCGCTTGTCGCCCAACTCACCGGGCTTGAGGTGGTGGTATAGGTACTCGCCCTGCGCGCTCTTGGCGAAGGCCGGGTGGGGCGACCACTTCAGGCCGGGGCGGATGGGCACCTCGTACACGGCCTGGGCGATCTGCTCGTCGGGCGCGTCGTCGGGCAGGCGCTTGCCCTCGGCGTCGAGGAAATAGGGCACGGCCAGTGCAGCGGCAGCGCGCGGGATCAGCGTGTAGGGGCGCTTGAGCGGGTGGTAGCCGTAGGGCGGCTCGGTGACCTCGTAGGTATAGGTGCTCTCGGGCGCCGCGTAGGACGAGGTCGGGTCCAGATAGCGCGGCGAGCGCTCGGTGAAGGCCATGAAGAGCGTGTTCTCCCGCTCCGCGCCGTGCGGATGCGGGCTGTTGCTGCAGCCGGCCAGAGCCAGGGTCAGCAGCGCGAGCGCCAGCGCGCCGAGCGTCCTGCGCAGCATCTCAGTGCGCGTGGTCGTGGTCGTGTGAGTGGCCGTGTGAATGGCCGTGCGCCAGCCGCTTGTCCGACTGCCAGCCCAGGATGGCCTCGCGGCCTTGGACATACAACTCCACCGTCGCGCCCACCGGCAGGCAGACCTTGGTGCGCACATGGCCGAAGGGCAGGCCGGTCAGCACCGGTGTCTTCGTGCGGGCGCGCAGCGCGGCGACGGCGTCCTTGAGGCCGTAGCCGCGGTCATTGGCCTGTTTGGGCGCGCCGCTGAAATCGCCCAGCAGCACGGCCGCCTGCGCGTCGATGGCGCCGGCCTGCTGCAGTTGCAGCAGCATGCGCTCGACGCGATAGGGATGCTCGTTCACGTCTTCGAGGAAGAGGATGCCGCCCTTGACCTTGGGCCAATGCGGCGTGCCGAGCAGGGAGCACAGCACGGTCAGGTTGCCGCCCCAGAGGCGCCCGCGCGCTTCGAGGCCGTCCCACGCGGCCGTGGGGGCGCGGAAGCCGACCGCCTCCAGCGCGCCGCTCATCGCTTCCAGGAAGCAGTCGCGCGTCACCTCGTCCACGCCGCCCTCGGCCTCGGTGCGGCCGAAGTCGTCGGCGGCCAGCGGGCCGCTCCACATCGACAGGCCCTTGTGGCGGGCGATGAAGCCGTTCTGCAGCGCCGTCAGGTCGCTGTAGCCGACCCAGCGCGTGCCGTGCTCGACGCTGTGGGCGATGCGCCCCCAGTCGATCTGGTCGAGCAAGCGCGTGAGGCCATAGCCGCCGCGCGTGGCCAGCGCCACCGAGGGCGCGGCCTTGGCGACGCGGTGCAGCGCGGCGAGGCGCGTCGCGTCGTCGCCCGCGAAGCGCTGCTGGCGGGCCAGCGCATCGGCGTCGATGGCGACCTCGAAGCCCAGTTGCGCCAGCCGCCTGGCCGCGCGCTGCAGCGGCGCGGCCTTGGGCAGGGCGCCGGCGGGGGTGAAGAGGGTCAATGTGCTCATCGGGAGTCGTCCAAATGCGTGGCTTCGCCGGTCGGGATCAGGCCATGGCGCTCGGCCCGGCGTGCGCGCGCGGCCTCGCGGCGTTCGTTGAAGAAGTCGCGCAGCAACTGGGCCGAGGCTTCCGCCATCAGCCCGCCCTCGATGCGCGTGTGGTGGTTGAGCCGGGGCTCGCCGAACAGGTCGAGCACCGAGCCGGCCACGCCCGTCTTGGGGTCGGGCGCCGCGAACACGACGCGCCGGAAGCGCGCATGCATCAGCGCCATCGCGCACATCGCGCAGGGCTCCAGCGTGACGAAGAGTTCGCACTCGGGCAGGCGGTAGTTCTCCAGCAGCGCGGCCGCGTGGCGCAGCGCGACGATCTCGGCATGCGCGGTCGGGTCGTGCGTGGTGATGGGGCGGTTGTAGCCGGTGGCGACGACCTGGCCGGCGCGAAGAATCACGGCGCCGACGGGCACCTCGCCCACCAGCCAGGCGTTGTGGGCCTGGTCCAGCGCGAGCCGCATGGCGTACTCATCGGCGGGCGTGTAGAGGGGCTCGGTCATCAGGCGCGGCAGTTTACCCATGGCATGCTGCGCAGATGACCGCGTTGACCATCCAGCCGCTGGGCGAAGCGGCACTCTGCTGCACGCTGCCGGCGCCCCTGTCGCTGGCGCAGCAGCAGCGCGTCTGGCAGCTTGCCGAGGGCCTCGCCGGGGTGGCCGGCGTGCAGGGGCTGATCCCGGGCATGAACAATCTGACGCTGACCTTCGACCCGCTGCGCACCGGGGCCGCCGCGCTCGCGGATGCGGTGCGGGCGCTGTGGGCCCAGCCCGCGCAGCCCCGGCCGGCGGGCCGGCTCGTCGAGATTCCCGTCACCTACGACGGCCCCGACCTGGCCGAGGTCGCCGCCCACTGCGGCCTCGCGCCCGGCGAGGTGGTGCGCCGCCATGCGGAGCCCGAGTACGTCGTCTATTTCATCGGCTTCCAGCCCGGTTTCGCCTATCTCGGCGGGCTGGATGCCTCCCTGCACACGCCGCGCCGGGCCGAGCCGCGCGTGGCGGTGCCGGCCGGCAGCGTCGGCATCGGCGGCGCGCAGACGGGCATCTACCCGCTGGCGACGCCGGGCGGCTGGCAGTTGATCGGCCGCACCGCGCTGCCGCTGTTCGACCCGCAGGCCGCGCCGCCAACGCTGCTGGCGCCGGGCGACCGCGTGCGCTTCGTGCCGACATGATCGACATCCTGCGCGCCGGCCCGCTGGCCACCGTGCAAGACCTCGGCCGCCCCGGCTGGCGCGGCCAGGGCCTGAGCCTGTGCGGCGCGCTGGACGGGCTGGCGCTGCGCAGCGGCAATCTGCTGGTCGGCAACGAGGACGGCGCGGCGGGCCTCGAATTCACGCTCGGCCCGGCCGTGCTGCGCTTCCGTGCTGACGCCGTGATCGCGCTGACCGGCTGCGATGCCGACGCCCGCCTCGACGGCCGGCCGCTGCGCGCCTGGTGGCGCCAGCCCGTGCGCGCCGGCCAGACGCTGCGCCTCGCCGCGCCGCGCGAGGGGATGCGTGCCTGTCTCTGCGTGGCCGGCGGCATCGCCGTGCCGCCCGTGCTGGGCTCGCGCAGCACCGACCTGAAGGCCGGCTTCGGCGGGCTGGACGGCCGTGCGCTGCGCGATGGCGATGTGCTGCCCTTGGGCGTGGCCACCGCCCTGCCCTCGCGCCGCATCGGCATCCGCCCGCCCACCTGGGATGCGAGCGTGCGCCTGCTGCCCGGCCCGGAGTTCGATGACTTCGACGCGGCCGACGTTTTCTCCACCGACTGGCGCGTCACGCCGCAGAGCAACCGCATGGGCTACCGCCTCGCCGGCCCCGCGCTGATGCGGCGGCGCGGCGGGGAACTGGCCTCGCACGGCGTGCTGCCCGGCCTCGTGCAGCTACCGCCCTCGGGCCAGCCCATCGTGCTGCTGGCCGATGCGCAGACGACGGGCGGCTACCCGCGCCTCGGCGTCGTCATCCGCGCCGACCTGTGGAAGCTCGCGCAACTGCGGCTGGGCGGCACGCTGCGCTTCACGCCCTGCGGCCCCGACGAGGCGCTCGACGCGCTGCGCCGGCACGAGGCCGCGCTCGAACGATTGAGGACAGCCCTATGCATGTCGATCTGAACGCCGACCTCGGCGAGGGCGCGCCGGACGACGCCGCGCTGCTCGCCCTCGTCACCTCCGCCAATATCGCCTGCGGCGGGCATGCCGGCGATGCGCAGTCGATGCAGGCCACCGTCGCCGCCGCGCTGGCGAGCGGCGTCGCCATCGGCGCCCACCCGAGCCATGCCGACCGCGAGCATTTCGGCCGCCGCGAACTGCAGCCCGCGCCCGAGGCACTGCGCGCCGACCTGATCCGCCAGATCGGCGCGCTGCAGGCCCTGGTACGGGCGGCGGGCGGGCGGCTGCACCACGTCAAGCCCCATGGCGCGCTCTACAACCAGGCCGCGCGCGACCCGGCGCTGGCCGACGTGGTGGCCGAAGCCGTGCGCGCCTGCGACCCGGCGCTGGCGCTCTACGGCAGCGGCGAACTGCTGCGCGCCGCCGAGCGCGCCGGCCTGCGCGCGGTGGCCGAGGTCTTCGCCGACCGGGGCTACCGCGCCGACGGCAGCCTCGTGCCGCGCGATCAGCCCGGCGCCTTCATCCACGACCCGGCCGAGGCCGCCGCCCGCATGCTGGGCCTGCTGCGCGAGGGCGTCGTCACGGCGGCGTCCGGCGAGGCGGTGGCGCTGCCGGCGCAGAGCATCTGCCTGCACGGCGACGGCGCGCAGGCCGTCGAATTCGCCCGTGCGCTGCATGCGGCGCTGGCCGGGGCCGGCGTGCAACTGCGCGCCGGCTGACGATGCAGGACGAACTCTTCGCCCAGGCCACGCTCGCCAAGCAAACGCGCGGCGTGCAGCCCGCGCCGCCCACGCCCGAAGACAGGGCGCTGGCCGCCGCGCTGCCGCCACAAGTCCACCTCGGCACCTCGACCTGGAGCTACCCGGGCTGGCAGGGCCTGGTCTGGGCCGGCCGGCATGGCGAGGCCCTGCTCGCCAAGACCGGCCTCATGGCCTACGCGGCCCATCCGCTGCTGCGCGCCGTCGGCATCGACCGGGGCTTCTACCGGCCGCTGGCGGCCAGCGAGTTCCAGCGCCATGCGCAGCAGGTGCCGCGCGGCTTCCGCTTCACCGTCAAGGCACCCGCCCTCGTGACGGACGCGCTGCTGCGCCGCGAGGACGGGCGCGGCCAGCAACCCAACCCGCTCTTCCTCGACGCGGAGACGGCGCTGCGCGACTTCATCGAGCCCGCCTGCGAGGGCCTGGGCGCGAGCATCGGCGCGCTGGTCTTCCAGCTCAGCCCCCTGCCGCCGCAGCGGCTGGCCGACATGAACCAGCAGTTCGACCGGCTGCACGCGCTGCTGCTGGCATTGCCAAAGCCGCCGGCCGGCGTCATCGCCGTCGAAGTGCGCGACGCGGCCTGGCTGACGCCTGACCTCGTGTCGCTGCTGCGCGATGCCGGCGCGCGCTACTGCCTCGGCCTGCACCCCAAGCTGCCGCCGCTGGCCGAACAACTGCCGCTGCTGCGCGCGCTCTGGCCCGGGCCGCTGGTGGCGCGCTGGAATTTGAACCGCCGGCACGGGCCCTATGGCTACGCGGACGCGGAGAAGAAATACGGCGAGTTCAGCGCCATGCTGGACCCCGACCCCGCCACCCGCACCGAGCTGGCCCGCGTCATCCGCGGCACCGCAAACGCGGGGCAGGACGTGTTCGTCACCATCTCCAACAAGGCCGAGGGCTCGGCGCCGCTGAGCGTGCGGGCACTGGCCGAGGCCGTCGTCAGCCCTGAAGCGGCCAGCGGCCGATGACCTCGTGCCGCGTCAGCCCCTGCGGGCTCTTGACGAGCACGAACTCGCCCGCCACCCAGCCGGGCAGGTCGAACGCCCAGGCCGGCGCCGGGCGCGGGTCGTAGCGCAGCGTCAGATGCGGCTCGTAGTGCGGCTCCGTCGCGCCGAGCCCATGCGCGGCGAGGCGCTCGACCAGGGCCTCGCGCAACTCCCGCACGGCTTCCAGCCCTTGGCCACCGACCAGCACGAAGGGATGGCGCGGCGAGCGCTCGGGGCCCCAACTCCCGAACCCGTCGAACCACAGATCGAAGGCCGGCCAGCGCAGTTCCGACGCGGCCCGGCAGGCCGAGGAGACGAGCCGCGCATCCGGCTCGCCGTCGAAATAGCCGAAGTAATGCAGCGTGATGTGGAAGACCCGGCTGGGCCGCAGCCGCGCCGGCAGGCCGCGCGCCGCGTGCTCGGCCGTCACCACGCGGGCGATGCGCTCGGCCGCCGCCTCGTCCGGCCGCAAGGCGAAGAAGAGCTTGTGGCCGGGCATGGCCTCATTCGGTGGCGGCCGACGCCGCCTCGGCCGCGCGCCGCGCCGCCTCGTCAATGCTGCCCTGCACCTGCCGGCCCACGGCCTCGGGCACCGGCAGGGCCGCGCTGGCCCCACTGGCGGCCGGCGCGCCGGGCGGCGGCGGCTTCAGCGCCGTGGCCTGCTTCTTGGCCAGCGACAACACGATGGCCGCAACGATGACGAGGGCGAGAAGGCTGAAGGCGGCACGCATGGTGGGGATGTGTGAAGCGGATCGTCCCGCGATGCTAGCGAGGCTCGGCCTCGTTATAATTGACAAAATTTACCCAATTTGTAAATTTAAGCCATGCTCACAGACAACCCTGCCCCCACCGACCGCCACCAGGCCATCCTGGACGCGGCGGTCGGCGTCTTCCTGCGCTATGGCTACCGCAAGACCTCGATGGACGACCTCGCGCGTGCCGCCGACCTCTCCCGCCAGGGCCTCTATCTGCACTTCCCGTCGAAGGAAGCGCTCTTCACCCAGGCCGTCACCCGGCTGACCGGGCAGGCCCTCACGGCCATGCGGGCCTCGCTGGCGCGCGAGGGCGTGGCGCTCGAAGAGCGGCTGGTGGGCGCCTTCACGGCCCTGCATGCGCAGGACGGCGCGGCGCCGATGCCGCTGGAGCACATGGCCGAGATCGTCGCCACCGCGCGGCAGCTCGTCGGGCCCGTGCTGGCCGCGTTCGAGCAGGCGCTGGTCGAGGCGCTGGAACAGGCCATCGCGGCGGCCGGCGTCGCCGCGCCGGGCCTGACGGCGCGCGCGCTCGCGCTGCACCTGCAGGCGGCCTCGCACGGCCTCAAGCACCACGCCGCGACGGCGGCCGACTACGAAGCCGGCATGCGCGTCGCGGCGCGGCTGGTGTGTGACGGCATGCGCGGCGCGGGGCGCCCATGACGCGCCGGCCCCTTCAATTCCTCGGTCTCGGTCTCGGAGTCATCGCCATGTCCACGTCCATCCTCTGCGCCTGCGGCACGAGCCCGACGGCCCATCCGCAGTCGCCCCAGCAGCACGAGGGCCGCTACCGCAACGCCGTGCCGCGCCAGCCGCTGGGTTTCAGGAAGACGATGGACATCGGCTGGCAGTTCCTGACCGGCAAGAGCGCCGCGACCGTGCCCGCCCAGCCCATCCCGGTGCAGCGGCTGACGGCGGCCGACCTGCTCGCCGCACCCGACCGCAGCCTCTACCGCCTCGGCCACTCCACGCTGCTGCTCAAGCTCGACGGCGGCTTCTGGCTCACCGACCCGGTCTTCTCCGAACGCGCGTCGCCGGTGCAATGGGCCGGGCCGAAACGCTTCCACGCGCCGCCCATCGGCATCGACGAGTTGCCGCCGATCAAGGGCGTCATCCTGTCGCACGACCATTTCGACCACCTGGACGCCGACGCCATCCGCCGCCTCGCGCCCAAGGTCGAGGTCTTCGTCACGCCGCTCGGCGTGGGCGACCGGCTGATCGCCTGGGGCGTGGACCCGGCCCGCGTCCGGCAGCTCGACTGGTGGGGCGAAACCCGCGTCGGCGGCGTGCGGCTGGCCGCCGTGCCCGCCCAGCACTTCTCGGGCCGCAGCCTGCTGGACGAAGACCGCACGCTGTGGGCCTCGTGGGTCATCAAGGCCGAGGGCCTGAGCCTCTTCTTCAGCGGCGACACCGGCTACCACGCCGACTTCAAGGCCATCGGCGAGCGCCACGGCCCCTTCGACCTGACGATGATCGAGACCGGCGCCTACGACCGGCAATGGGCCGACGTCCACATGCAGCCCGAGCAGACGCTGCAGGCCCACCTCGACCTGCGCGGCCGCTGGCTGCTGCCGGTCCACAACGGCACCTTCGACCTGGCGCTGCACCCCTGGGACGAGCCCTTCCGCCGCATCCACGCGCTGGCGCAGGCCCAGGGCGTGCCACTGGCGACGCCCATCATGGGCGAGCGCCTCGCCCTCGACGCGCCGCAGGCGGGGACGGCGTGGTGGGTGAAGGCACCGGCGTCATCCCATCAGGGCTCGTAGCGCCCTGGACGCCACGCGCCAGCCGTATGCGGGGTGAATTGACTTTGCCGATGAAGTCGCAGCCACGCCACGACTGCTGCGACCCGTTCAAGCGAAGGCCGATTCACTCCCACTCGATCGTCGCCGGCGGCTTGCTGCTCACGTCGTAGGTCACGCGGTTGATGCCGCGTACCTCGTTGATGATGCGGCCCGAGGTCTTTTTCAGCATCGCGTAGGGCAGTTCGGCCCAGTCGGCGGTCATGAAGTCGCTGGTCTGCACGGCGCGCAGCGCGACGACGTAGTCATAGGTGCGGCCGTCGCCCATCACGCCGACGCTCTTGACCGGCAGGAAGACGGCAAACGCCTGCGAGGTCAGCGCGTACCAGCTCTTGCCCGTGGCCGGGTCGATGGTGTTGCGCAGTTCCTCGATGAAGATCGCGTCGGCGCGGCGCAGCAGGTCGGCGTAGTCCTTCTTCACCTCGCCGAGGATGCGCACGCCGAGGCCGGGGCCGGGGAAGGGGTGGCGGTAGACCATGTCCTCGGGCAGGCCGAGCGCCACGCCGAGTGCGCGCACTTCGTCCTTGAAGAGTTCGCGCAGCGGCTCCAGCAGCTTGAGGCCCAGCTGCTCGGGCAGGCCGCCGACGTTGTGGTGGCTCTTGATCGTCGTCGCCTTCTTGGTCTTGGTGCCGCCGCTTTCCACCACGTCGGGATAGATCGTGCCCTGCGCCAGGAAGGTCGCGCCTTTGTGGCCCTGGCCCGAAGCCTTGAGCTTCTCGGCCTCGGCCTTGAACACGTCCACGAACAGCCGGCCGATGATCTTGCGCTTCTGCTCGGGGTCGGTCACACCGGCCAGTTCGCCGAGGAAGAGTTCGCTCGCATCGACGCGGATGACCTTGGCGTGCAGCTTGCCGGCGAACATGTCCATCACCATGTCGCCTTCGTTCAGGCGCAGCAGGCCGTGATCGACGAAGACGCAGGTGAGCTGGTCGCCGATGGCGCGGTGGATCAGCGCGGCGGCGACCGAGGAATCGACGCCGCCGGACAGGCCGAGGATGACTTCCTCATCGCCGACCTGTTCGCGGATCTTCTGCACCGCCTCGGCGATGTAGTCGCCCATGATCCAGTCGCCCTTGCAGCCGGCGATCTCGCGCACGAAGCGGCGCAGCATGGCCTCGCCCTGCTGGGTGTGCGTGACCTCGGGGTGGAACTGCAGCGCGTAGAAGCCGCGCGCCTCGTCGGCCATGCCGGCGATGGGGCAGCTTGGCGTGGACGCCATCAGCTTGAAGCCGGGCGGCAGCGCGGCGACCTTGTCGCCGTGGCTCATCCAGACCTTGAGCATGCCGTGGCCTTCCGGCGTGGCGAAGTCCTGGATGCCGTCGAGCAGTTTGGTGTGGCCGTGCGCGCGCACCTCGGCGTAGCCGAACTCGCGGTGGTCGCTCCACTCGACCTGGCCGCCCAGTTGCACGGCCATGGTCTGCATGCCGTAGCAGATGCCGAGCACCGGCACGCCGGCGTCCCACACGGCCTGCGGGGCGCGCAGTTCGTGGTCTTCGTAGGTCGAGGCGTGGCTGCCGCTGAGGATGATGGCCTTGGGCGCGAAGGCGCGGATGAAGTCGCCGGACACGTCGTTGGGGTGGATCTCGCAGTAGACCGACGCATCGCGCACACGGCGGGCGATAAGTTGCGTGACCTGGGAGCCGAAGTCGAGGATGAGGACTTTGTCGTGTTGCATGGCGGCGGACGGAGATGGGGTCAGGAAACGGCGGCGGCGGGCGGCTCGGCGCCCTCGGCCTGCTCGGCGAAATAGCGCGACGCGAAGGCCATCGACAGCAGTTGCAGCAGCGCGATGAAGAAGAACGGCGCGCCGATGCGCAGGTCGGTCTTGGGCAGGTCGGCCACGGCATACATCAGCCCGAGGCCCAGCGGCGGCGCGATGACGGCCATCAGGCTGTTCAGCGCGGCCACGGCCCCCATGGTCTCGCCCTGATTGCTGGCGCTGGCAGCCTTGGAAATCTGGCTTTGCAGCGCCGGGCCGATGACGTAGCCCAGGCCGCCGATGGCGATCATCAGGTAGATGACCCAGCCCTGCGTCGCCAGGCCGATGCCGATGTTCGTCAGCACCGACAGCGCCAGGCCGATGGCGACGAGGCGGCTCACCGCGACGCGCTGCATCAGCGGCTTCAGCAGCACACCCTGCATCAGCACCGACATCGCGCCGACGGCCAGCAGCGACAGGCCGTTGTCCAGCGGCCCCCAGCCGAGCCGCTGGCCGGTGTAGAGCACCCAGCAGCTCTGCACGACGACCTGCGCCAGCCCGCTGAACATGACGACATACATCAGCGAGCCGACGCCGCGCAGCGCCTTCACGCGCGCCAGCACGCGCAGCGGGTTGGTGTGCCGCCAGTCGAACGGGCGGCGGTGCTCCGGCGCGAGCGACTCGGGCAGCACGAAGAAGCCATAGCACCAGTTGACGACGGCCAGCGAACCCGCGACGTAGAAGGGCAGGTGCAGGTCGATATGCCCCAGCAGGCCGCCCAGCACCGGCCCGAGGATGAAGCCCATGCCGAAGGCCGCGCCGAGCTGGCCGTAGCGCTGCGCGCGCTGCTCGGGCGGCGTGATGTCGGCGACGTAGGCATTGGCGATGGCGATGTTGGACTGCATCGCGCCGCTGAACAGGCGCACGACGATCAGCATCCACAGCGCCGTCGCCAGCGCCGTGACGAAGAAGGACAGCGCCAGCCCGGAGAAGCCGATCAGCAGCACCCGGCGGCGGCCATAGCGGTCGGACAGGCCGCCGAGGATGGGCGAGGCCAGGAAGTTGGCGACGCAGAACGCGAAGGTGACCGCCAGCTGCGCCAGCGTGTGCGCCGACTCGCTGTGCGTGAACGTGCCCACCAGCGGCGGCAGCACCGGGATGATGAGGCCGATGGAGATCATGTCGATCAGCACGGCGATCATGATGAAGCCCATGCCGGCGGCGCGCTTCGATGGTCGAGGGTCAGTCATTCGCGGTCTTGAAAACAAAAACGGGGCGACTGTCGATCGCCCCGTTCCAGCCTGGCTGGTTCAGCTCCGGTAGTTCGGCGCTTCCTTCGTGATCTGCACGTCGTGGACATGGCTCTCGCGCATGCCCGCCGTCGTGATCTCGACGAACTCGGCCTTGTTCTGCATGTCGGCGATGGTGGCGCAGCCGCAGTAGTGCATCGACGCCTTCAGCCCGCCCGCCATCTGGAACAGCACCTGCACGACCGAGCCCTTGTAGGGCACCTGGCCCTCGATGCCCTCGGGCACCAGCTTGGACGTGTTGGGGTTGTTGCCCGTCTCGGCCTGGAAGTAGCGGTCGGCGCTGCCCTTGGCCATCGCGCCCATCGAGCCCATGCCGCGATAGCTCTTGAAGGTGCGGCCCTGGTAGAGGATGGTCTCGCCCGGGGCCTCCTCGGTGCCGGCGAAGGCACCGCCCATCATCACGCAGTCGGCGCCCGCAGCGATGGCCTTGGCGACGTCGCCCGAATAGCGGATGCCGCCGTCGGCGATGACCGGCACGCCGGTGCCCTTGAGCGCCGTGACGACGTTGTCGATGGCCGTGATCTGCGGCACGCCCACGCCCGCGACGATGCGCGTCGTGCAGATGGAGCCGGGGCCGATGCCGACCTTGACGCCGTCCGCGCCGGCTTCCACCAGCGCCAGCGCCGCCGCGCCCGTGGCGATATTGCCGCCGATGACGTCCACCTGCGGGAAGGCGCGCTTGACCCAGCGCACGCGCTCCAGCACGCCCGCGCTGTGGCCATGGGCCGTGTCCACGATGATCGCGTCCACGCCGGCCTTGACCAGCAGTTCCACGCGCTGCTCGGTGTCTTCACCGAAGCCCACCGCCGCGCCGACGCGCAGGCCGCCGTGCGCGTCACGCGCGGCGTTCGGGAAGCTGGTCTGCTTGGTGATGTCCTTCACCGTCATCAGGCCGCGCAGCTCGAAGGCGTCGTTGACGACGACGACGCGCTCCAGCTTGTGCGTGTGCATCAGCGCCTTGGCCTCGTCCAGCGACGCGCCTTCCTTGACGGTGACGAGCCTGGCGGCGGGCGTCATGATCTCGCGCACCTTGGCGTCCATGCGCGTCTCGAAGCGCAGGTCGCGGCCGGTGACGATGCCGACCACGCGCCGGCCCTCGACCACCGGGAAGCCCGAGAAGCCATGCTGCTGCTGCAGCTCCACCACGTCGCGCACCGTCGCGTCGGGGGCCACCGTCAGCGGCTCGCGCACGACGCCGCTCTCATAGCGCTTGACGCGCGCCACTTCACGTGCCTGGGCCTCGGCCGACAGGTTCTTGTGGACGATGCCGATGCCGCCCTCCTGCGCGATCGCAATCGCCAGACGGGCCTCGGTCACGGTGTCCATCGCGGCGGACACCAGGGGCAGGTTCAGGGGGATGTTGCGCGACAGACGGGTCGCAAGACTGGTGTCGCGGGGCAACACCTGGGAGAACGCTGGCACCAACAGAACGTCGTCGAAGGTGAGCGCTTTGCCAAGAAGGCGCATGAGGAAAGCTCCAGTCGCAAAGCGGCATTTTATACGGACCCATCGCCCTACACTCGGCGCATGAAGCTCAAGCCCCTGCTCCTCGCCCTGCTCTGCCTCGCCATCGCCGGCACCGCCCAGGCGCAATGGAAATGGCGGGACGCCAGGGGCAATGTGCAGTACAGCGACCTGCCGCCGCCGGCCGGCACGCCGGACAAGGACATCCTGCAACGCCCCGCCAATGCGCGGGCGCTCGTGGTCGTCGCGCCGCCGGGGGGGCCCGCCAGCGCGGCGTCCGCGCCCCGGCCGGCCGCCAGCGCGCCGGCCAAGGCCGAGCTGGAAGCCGCCGCGCGCCAGAAGAAGGAGCAGGACGGCGAGATCGCCCGGCAGAAGGAAGAAGAGCGCCGCATCGCCGCCCAGCGCCGCGACAACTGCGCCCGCGCCCAGGCCAATCTGCGCGACCTGCAAGGCGGCGGACGCATCACCCGCACCAACGAGAAGGGCGAGCGCGTCTTCATGGACGAGGCCCAGATCGCCGGCGAGATCGGCCGGGCGCGGGACGTCATCACCGCAGAGTGCCGTTAGCTCTGTGCCTGGAGACGATGCGCTCGCCGCGCTTGGCGTAGCGCAGCCGGCGCGCTTCCTTGGGATCGACGGTCAGCGGCCGGTAGACCTCGATGCGGTCGCGTTCGCGCAGCGGCGTGGTCAGCGGCCGGGCGCGGCCCCAGATGCCGACGTGCAATGCATCGAGAGGGGCCACGCCCTGCACGGCCATGAAGTCGGCGCAGCCGCGCAGTGCCGCCTCGATGCAACAGCCCTCGGCCACGTCCAGCCAGCGCTGCCGCACGTCGCCGGCCTGCGGGCTCCAGACGAGTTCAACGCGCACCGTAGAGGCCTTCCGCGCGCTGCACGAAGCTGTCCACGAAGGTGTTGGCGATACGGTCGAACACGGGGCTGACGACGGTTTCCAGCGCGCCGCTGCTGAAGGCATAGCCCAGCTCGAAGACGATCTTGCAGGCCTGCGGCTCGCCGTCGCTGCCGGGCTTGTTGAGCGGCAGGAAGTCCCAGACGCCGTCCAGGTGCGAGAAGGGCCCGTCCACCAGCTCCATGCGCACGCTGCGGCCGGCGTCGTTGCGGTTGCGCGTCGTGAACGCATGGCGGACGCCCGCATAGGCGAGATGCAGGCGGGCGGTGACCGAGTCGCCGTCGCGGGCCAGCACATCGACCCGGTTGCACCAGGGCAGGAACTCGGGATAACGCTCCACTGCGGTGACCAGCTCGTACATCTCGCGCGGCGTGTACCAGAGCAGAACGGACTTTTTGACCTGCTTCATAGAATCCCGGGATTGTAAGAAGCGCTCCGCGCCCCATCTGCCGTCCCATGTCCATCGCCGAGAACCGCCGCGCCCGTTACGACTACCACATCGAAGAGCAATTCGAGGCCGGCGTCGTGCTGTCCGGCTGGGAGATCAAGGCCATCCGCGCCGGCCAGGTGCAACTGACCGACGGCTATGTGCTCATCAAGAACGGCGAGCTGTTCCTGATCGGCTGCCGCATCAATGCGCTGCGCAGCGCGTCCACCCACGTCAGCCCCGAGGCCGACCGCACCAAGAAGCTGCTGATGCACAAGGCCGAGATCAAGCGGCTGGTCGGCAAGGTGGAGCAGCGCGGCTTCACGCTGGTACCGCTGAACCTGCACTACAAGGGCGGCCGCGTGAAGGCCGACATCGCGCTGGCCAAGGGCAAGGCCCAGCATGACAAGCGCGAGACGGAGAAGAAGCGGGATTGGGAACGCGAGAAGGGTCAGCTCATGCGGCACAAGGTCTCAAACAAGGGCTGACAAAGCCTGTTCGAGATCGGCCCGCAGGTCGGCCACGTCTTCCAGTCCGATGGCAAAGCGCACCAGCGTGCGGCCCTCGAAGGGCAGCGGCAGGTCGCGGCTGCGGCCCAGGTCGTAGGGCACGGCCAGGCTCATCGGGCCTGCCCAGGAGTAGCCGATGCCGAACAGCTTCAGCGCATCGACGAAGGCGTCCACCTGACGCGCGCCGTATTCGGGCCTGAAGGCCACCGAGAACAGACAGGCCGCGCCCGCGCCTCCGACTGCGAGCCAGTGCTCATGCCCCGGCGAGCCCGGCAGCGCCGGGTGGAAGACCCGCGCCACCTCGGGCCGGCCGGCCATCCAGCGCGCCAGTTCGCGCGTCGTGTGGTCCTGCGCCGCGTAGCGCAGCGCCAGCGTCGGCAGGCCACGCAGCACCAGTTCCACATCGTTCTGGCCGAGGCCGTAGCCCAGGTGCTCGTGCGCGTGGTTGAGGCGCTCGTGCAGCGCAGCGTCGCGCGTGCAGACCGAGCCCATCAGCACGTCGGCGCCGCCACTCGGGTATTTGGTCAGCGCCTGCATGACGACGTCCGCGCCCAGGCCCGGGTGCGTGCCGGGTGCGGGCTCGAAGCCGTTGAAGGCGAGGCCGGCGCCCCAGGTGTTGTCCAGCGCGGTGATGACGCCGCACGCGCGGCAAGCGGCGAGCGTGCCGAGCAGGTCGGGGAATTCCAGCGTGATCGAGCCCGCCGCTTCCAGCCAGACGAGCTTGGTGTTCTCGCGCAGTTCCGGCACCGTCAGCGGGTCGTAGAAGCGGTGCGCGACGCCCCATTGCGGCAGCCAGGACTCGGTGAGGTAGCGGTTCTGTCCGTAGACGTTGTCGGGCACCAGCACCTCGTCGCCGGGGCGCAGCAGGGCCAGCGAGGTCAGCGTGACGGCGGCAAGGCCGCTGGGCACGAGCAGGCAGTGCTCGGCATGTTCCAGCGTCGCCAGCCGCGCGGCCAGCGTGTAGCTGGTGGGCGTGCCGTGCAGGCCGTAGCGGTAGCTCCTGCCGTCGCGCGCGCGCGGCTGGTGCAGGTCGGCCGTGTCCTTGAACAGCACGGTCGATGCCTTGGCCACCGGCACCGGCATCGCCGCCCAGCCTTCGGGCGGCTGATAGGGGTGATGGATCAGTTGCGTCGCCGGCTTCATGCGAGCGTCGCCACGAGGTCATGCCCATCGGCCGCGACGATGCGGGCGCGCACGAAATCGCCGACCTTCATCGTCTTGCTGGCCTTCTCGGGCGGCAGGATCTTCACGGTGCCGTCGATCTCGGGCGCGTCCGCGTAGGAGCGGCCGATGCCGCCCTTGCGGCCCAGGGCCGGTGCCGAATCGACCAGCACCTGCATGGTCTGGCCGACGCGGCTTTGCAGCTTGGCGGCGGAGACCTGTTCGGCCACGGCCATGAAGCGCGCGCGGCGTTCCTCGCGCACTTCGTCGGGCAAGGCACCTGCGATGTCGTTAGCGCTCGCGCCCTCGATGGGCGAGTAGGCGAAGCAGCCGGCGCGGTCGATGCGCGCTTCGGCCATGAAGTCCAGCAAATACTGGAACTCCGCTTCCGTCTCGCCGGGGAAGCCGGCGATGAAGGTCGAGCGGATCACCAGTTCCGGGCAGGCTTCGCGCCAGCGCAGGATGCGCTCCATGTTCTTCTCGCCGTTGGCCGGGCGCTTCATGCGCTTCAGCACGTCGGGGTGGGCGTGCTGGAAGGGCACGTCGAGATAGGGCAGCACCAGCCCCTCGGCCATCAGCGGCAGCACCTCGTCCACATGCGGATAGGGGTAGACGTAGTGCAGCCGCACCCAGGCGCCATAGGGCTTGGCGATCTCGCCGAGGCGGGCGACGAGGTCGAGCATGCGGGTCTTGACCGGCTTGCCGTCCCAGAAGCCCATGCGGTACTTCACGTCCACGCCATAGGCCGAGGTGTCCTGGCTGATGACCAGCAGTTCCTTCACGCCGCTCTCGAACAGCGCACGCGCCTCGTTCAGCACGTCGCCGATGGGGCGGGACACGAGGTCGCCGCGCATGCTGGGGATGATGCAGAACGAACAGCGGTGGTTGCAGCCCTCGCTGATCTTCAGATAGGCGTAGTGCTTGGGCGTCAGCTTGACGCCATAGGCGGGCACCAGATCGACGAAGGGGTCGTGCGGCTTGGGGACGTGGACGTGGACAGCGTCCATCACTTCCTGCGTCGCATGCGGGCCGGTGACGGCGAGCACGCTCGGGTGGATCTCGCGCACGAGGTTGTCACTGGCGTGGCCCGACTTCGCGCCCAGGCAGCCCGTGACGATGACCTTGCCGTTCTCGGCCAGCGCCTCGCCGATGGTGTCGAGGCTCTCCTTCACCGCATCGTCGATGAAGCCGCAGGTGTTGACGATCACCAGGTCGGCCCCGGCGAAGGTCTTGGAGGTGTCGTAGCCCTCGGCGCGCAGTTGCGTGAGGATCAGTTCGCTGTCGGTCAGCGCCTTGGGGCAGCCGAGCGAGACGAAGCCGATCTTCGGAGCGGCGGGGGCGGAGATGAGCGTTTCATTCATCGCCGCATTTTCGGCGATGTGGCGGACCGCCTGTCCCGTCTACTTCTTCGGCCCGAACGGGAACATCGCCCCCGCGCTCTTCAGTTGATCCTGCCACTGGTTCATCAGCGCCTTGGACTGCTCCGCATAGCCGCCCATCAGGCCCGTCCAGGCGTCGGGCGTGAAGGGCATGCCGGGCGTCTGCTCGGTGAAGCGCTGCTGCATGTCGGCGAAAGCCTGCATCTGCCGCTCCAGCAGCCCGCCCATGACGCCCTGCATCGCATGGCCGTAGAAACGGATGATCTGCGCCAGCGACGCGGTGCTGAACATCGGCACGCCGCCGGTTTCCTCTTCCAGGATGATCTGCAGCAGGATGGCGCGCGTCAGGTCTTCCTGGGTCTTGGCGTCCTGCACCTCGAAGGCCACGCCGTCCAGCACCATGCGCTTCACGTCCACCAGCGTGATGTAGCTGCTGGTCTGCGTGTCGTAGAGGCGGCGGTTGGGGTATTTCTTGAGAATCCGCAGGCCCGGCGTGGCGGCATCGGCTGCGGGTTGTGCGGTCGTGGATGCCGGCTTCTTGCGGGCAGTCGCCATGCGGGTGTCTCCTGTGCGGTGCAGCAAATTCTAGGCAGACACGCACGGCCCCGCCGGACGGGTTTACCTGAACAAGGCCGGCCCGGCTGCACCGCTCGGCCATGGGTGGAATGGCCGCGTGCCAAACTCAGCCATCCCCTCTCACGCAAATACCGATGAAGCGCCTCACGATGTCCCTCGACGACGATCTGGCGGCAGCATTTGACGCGCGGGTTCATGCCAGCGGCTATGAGAACCGCTCCGAGGCTTTCCGCGACCTGCTGCGCCAGGACCTCGGCAATCAGCGCCTGTGCGAGCAACCCGACCAGCCCTGCGTGGCGACATTGAGCTACGTCTACAACCACCACCAGCGGCAGCTGGCAGCGCGTCTGGCCGGCTTCCAGCACGAACATCACGATTTGACGGTGTCCACCATGCATGTGCACCTGGACCACGAGCACTGCCTGGAAACCGTCATCCTTCGTGGCCGTACCGCAGAGGTGCAGGCCTTTGCCGATGCGGTGCTCGCCCAGCCCGGTGTGACGCATGGCAGCCTGCACCGCGTGCCAATGGCCCAGCATCACGCACATGGCCACACGCACATGCAGCCGGCCACGGCCCATGTGACGACGCGGCGCCGCAAGGCCTCCGCTGCGCGCTGAATCGCCGCGTAGCGCTGCAAGCGCCGCTGCCGATCCGGACGGCCGCCCGGATGCCACGCTGACAGTCCCCCAGCCCCAGGTCCGTGCACGGACTCGCGGCGGCGATCGGCATGCTTCTTGTATGACGTTGTTTTCATTCGTCTTACAACAGGAGACCCCATGCCCGACATTCGCGCACCCAGCTGCCGCCACGCCCTTGCACTTGCCGTGTCACTCGCGCCCGCCGCCGTGCTGGCTCAGCAGATAACGGCGCTGGAGCGCGTCGAGGTCGAAGGCCGCCACTACGACAACGCGGTCGGCAGCTCCGACGCCGCATCCCAGGGCACGATCCGCGCCGAATTGCTGAAGAGCCGGCCGGCATTGCGCCCCGGCGAAGTGCTGGAGTTCGTGCCCGGCCTCATCGTCACGCAGCATTCAGGCGACGGCAAGGCCAACCAGTACTTCCTGCGCGGCTTCAACCTGGACCACGGCACCGACTTTGCGACCACCGTCAACGGGTTGCCGGTCAACATGCCGACGCACGGCCACGGCCAGGGCTATTCGGACCTGAACTTCCTGATTCCTGAACTGGTGGACCGCATCGAGTACCGCAAGGGGCCGTACTTTGCGAAGAACGGCGATTTCGCCGCAGCGGGCTCGGCCGACATCGCCTACCGCAGCTCGCTGGACGAGAACTTCGTCGCGCTGACGCTGGGCCAGCGCCAGTACCGGCGCTTTGTCGGTGCCGGCTCGACGGCGCTGGGCGGCGGGCTGAACCTGCTCGGTGCCGTCGAGGTGCAGCACAACGACGGGCCGTGGAAGGCCCCAGAGCACCTGCGCAAGAGCAACGGCGTCGTCACGCTGTCCGGTGGCACGCGCGCCGAGGGCTGGAGTGCCGGCCTGATGGGCTACGACGCGAAATGGACGTCCACCGACCAGGTGCCCGAACGCCTGATCGACGCGGGCACGTACAACGGCCAGCCGTTCGGCCGCTTCGACGCCATCGACACCAGCGACGGCGGCCAGACGCGCCGCAGCAGCCTGTCCGGCGAGTGGCATCGCAGCGGCGACGGTGCCAGCACGCGCGTGGCGGCCTATGCGATGGACTACCGGCTGAAACTGTTCTCCAACTTCACCTATGCGATGGAACGGCCCGACGATGGCGACCAGTTCTCGCAGCAGGACGAGCGCCGCGTCTACGGGGTCAGTGCGACGCATGCGTTCGAGCACCGCGTCGGCGGCCTGCCGGCGCAGACCGAGCTGGGCCTGCAAGTGCGCCACGACCGCATCCACGTGGGCCTCTACGACACCGTCGAGCGCCGCATCGTCGGCACCACGCGCGTGGACGACGTGCAGCAGACGCTGGGTGGCGTCTACGGCCAGACGGCCGTGGAGCTGACCCCGTGGCTGCGCGGCATCGTGGGCCTGCGCGCCGACCAGGCGCGCTTCAAGGTGGACAGCCGGCTGGAAGCCGCCAACTCGGGCCGCAGTTCGGCGCACCTGTTCTCGCCCAAGTTCGCGCTGATCGCCGGGCCATGGGCCAAGACCGAGTTCTTCTTCAACGCCGGCCGCGGCTTCCACAGCAACGACGCGCGCGGCACGACGGCCGCCCTCGACCCCAAGAGCGGCGACGCCGTCTCCAGGGTGCCGGGCCTGGTCGCCGCGCGCGGCCTGGAGCTGGGCGCACGCACCGAATGGTTCCCGGGCCTGCAGAGTTCGCTGGCGGTCTGGAAGCTGGACTTCGACTCCGAGCTGGTCTATGTGGGCGACGCCGGCGCGACCGAGGCCAACCGCCCGAGCAGGCGCCGCGGTGTCGAGTGGAACAACCGTTATGTGCCCATGCCCTGGCTGCTGATCGACGCCGACCTGGCCTGGACGCATGCGCGCTTCGCCGACTTCGACGCCGCCGGTGACCGCATCCCGAACGCGGTAGACAAGGTCGGCTCGGTCGCCGTCTCGCTGCGCGAGCTGGGGCCGTGGTCGGCCAGCCTGCAGTGGCGCTACCTGGGCTCGGGCGCGCTGATCGAGGACAACAGCGTGCGCTCGCGGTCGTCGCTGACGACCAATCTGCGCGTCAGCCGCAAGCTGTGGCAGCACGCCGAGCTGACGGTGGACGTGTTCAACCTGCTAGACCGCAGGCTCAACGACATCGAGTACTTCTACGAGTCGCAGCTGCGCGGCGAAGCCGCGCCGGTGGCCGACCGTCACGTGCACCCGGCCGAGCCGCGCACCGTGCGCGTGACGCTGAAGCTGGGGTTCTGACGCCCCGCTTCGGCTTCCGCCCACCAGGCCCGTCGGCGCCGACTGGCCGGCCTAGGCTGGTGCCGGCTGGGCGGGCAGCAAGACCTCGAATCGCGCCCCTCCGGATGGCAGGTTCTCCGCACGCAGCCTGCCCCCGTGCCGCTCGACGATGCCGTAACTGATGGACAGTCCCAGGCCCGTCCCCTTGCCCACGGGCTTGGTGGTGAAGAACGGGTCGAAGATGCGCGACAGGTCGGCCTCCGCGATGCCGGGCCCGTTGTCCTCCACGCAGATGCGGCAACAGCCGTCCGAAGCATCAACGGCGATGCGCACCTCCTGCGCCTGGCCCTGGCGTTCCGAAGTGGCGTCCAGCGCGTTCTGCACCAGATTCATCAGCACCTGCTGCAACTGACCGGCATTGCCCTGGACGACACAGGGCGCGCCCGGCTGCCAATGCAGCCGCAGCCCGGGCGGCGCGCCCTTGCCGACCCACAGCACGGCACGGTCCACCACCTTGATCAGGTCCACCTCCTGGCGCGTCTCGCCATCCACGGCCGAAAAACGCTTCAGGCCACTGACGATGTCGGCCGTGCGTTGGGCGCCTTCCAGCGTGCCTTCCAGCAGCGACGGCAGATCCGACAGGATGTGGGGCACACGCAGCTTCGTGCGCAGTGCCTCCAGCTCGGCGGGCGTCTGGCCTTCATGCACGGCCTGCAGGTAATCGCGCAGGCGGTCGCTGTAACGGCTCAGCGCATGCACATTGCCCAGCACGAAGCTGATCGGGTTGTTCAGCTCGTGCGCCACGCCGGCCACCAGCCGGCCCAGCGAGGCCATCTTCTCGGAATGCAGCAGCTGCTGCTGCGTGCGCTTCAAGGCCTCGTGCGCGGTGCGCAGCTCCTGGTAGGCGCGGCGGATCTCGGCCGTGGGCCGGGCCACCAACACGGTGCCGACGCGCCGCTGCGACGCCGCGAAGCGCGGCGTGCAGTTGGCGTCCACCGGCACGCTGTCGCCGCCGAAGCCGCGCAGGATCAGCTCGATGGACTCGCCGCGCCGCGTCGGGCTCAGGTTGGCCATCACGGCACGCGCCGCAGCCACGCTGGCCTCGTCGGCCAGCAGGTCGTACAACGAGGTGCCGCGCAGCTCCTGGTCGGAGCGGCCGACCAGTTCGCACAGCGCGGCGTTGGTCTCCTCGATGAACCCTTGCGCATCGCAGACCACCAACACGTCGGACATCGCCGACAGCACGCTGAAGATGAACTGCTGCGACTGCTCCAGCTCGCTGTTCTTCTTCTCCAGCTCGATCTCGTCGCGCACCAGCTGCGAATAGACCTCGTCCATCTTCTGGATCACGTCCACCCAGGCGGCATCGTCCAAGCCCTGGGGCGGCATGGGCGGGCGGTTGTCGATGGGCGGGCGCTGCGGCATGGCGGTCAGTGCACGGTGCAGACCATGCACGGGTCGAAGGAGCGCACGATGTGCTGCACGGCCACCGGCGTGTCCTCGCCCGGCTGCACCGGCGCGCCGACCAGCGCCTGCTCCAGCGCACCCGGCGTGCCGGCCGCATCGCGCGGCGAGAAGTTCCAGCTCGTCGGCGCGACGATCTGGTAACTGGCGATGCGCCCACCGCGTACCGACACCCAATGCCCCAGGCTGCCGCGCGCGGCCTCGTTCAGACCCATGCCTTCGCCGTCGGCCGGCAGCGGCGCACGATCGCAGTAGGGCTGCTGCGGCTGCAGCGCCTGCAGCCAGCCTTCGATGCGCGGCACCACGCGCGCCAGCTCCAGCACGCGGGCCAGCACGCGCGTGAACACCGTGCCGCCATGGCGGCGCACCGCGTCGCGCACCAGCGGGTGCCCGGCCGCGAGCTGGCGCGCGATGGCGCCGGTCTCGACGACCTGGCCGGCCAGCCGCGGCGCCTTGTTCCAGGTGTAGGCGCCGGGCTTGTCGGCATCGGGCTCGGTCAGGCCCTCGGCCGGATGCCGCGGGCCGCCCGCGTCGGACAGCCAGGCATGCGTGGCGTCCTCGCGGATGGCGGCCGTGTCCACCTGCCGCAGCTGCTGCAGCGCGGCGTCCCACACGCCGGCGGCGAAGGCATGGCCGCCGCCTGGCTGCGGGTAGGCGCCATAGCTGAGGTAGCACCCCGGGCCGGGGCCGAGCGCGGCGAGCGCCGGGTCCTGCATCGTGCCGAGGAACAGGCGGAAGTCGCCACGCAGCGGCTGCTGCGCATGCCAGGCCCACAACGCGTCCTCGTCGGGCAGCGCGTCGAAAGCCTCCAGCGCGGTGCCGCCGAACAGCTCGCGCTCCAGGAAGCTGCGGAACTCGCGCACGCGCGCCAGCAGCCGCGTGCGCTCGGCCGGCTCCACGGCGCGCGACGAACCCCCCGGCTCCAGGCTCTGCGTGTGCGGCCATTTGCCGGCCAGCGTGCCCAGCAGCTCGAACCACCGCGCGCGCGCGGCGATGGCCTTGCGCACCTGCTCGCCGCGGTCGGGCAGGAAGCGCGCCACCGCCTCGTCGTGCCAGGGCCGGCCGGCATAGGCCGCGCGGGCGAAGTCCGGCATGAAGAACAGATAGAAGTGCGTCAGGTGGTCGGCCAGGTTCTCGATGGCCAGGATGGTGTTGGTGACGTGGCGGCCGTTGGCGGGCATCACGACGCCGGCCAGGTCGGCCAGCGCATGGGCCGCGGCGACCGACTGCGACACCGAGCAGATGCCGCAGATGCGCGGCACGAACACCAGCGCATCGTGCGGCGCCTTACCCTGCAGGATCTGCTCGAAGCCGCGGTACATCGGCGAGTTCACGTGCGCCGCGCGCACCTGGCCGTCGGCGATGTCCAGCGTCACCTCCAGGTCGCCTTCCACGCGGTTGAACGGTCCGACGATCAGCCTGCTCATGCCGTCACTTCAGCCGGGTGCGCCGGATCGCCGGCGTGACGACGCGGTGGTCGGCCGTCGCGTTGAGCTTCACCCGCTTGGGCGTGGCCGACTTGGACAGCGACGCCAGCGCGACGAACCAGGCCTTGGGCATGTCGGTGGGCAGGCCGATGGGGATGCCGGCGATCTTGGGCGTCTCGTGGAAGGGGTGGCCCGGCTCCTGGAAGCCCGGCTCCGTGCAGGCGATGCAGGCATAGCCGCCGCGTGTGCACGAGCCCTCGCCGTTCCACAGCCGGGTGTTGCAGTCAGCGTGCACCTGCGTGCCCTTGCAGCCCATGTGCTCCATCATGCAGCCCAGGTCGGACGGCTTCTCGGCGCTGGCCTTGAACTCGTAGAACTCGTTGCGCGTGCAGCCGTGGTGCACGAGCTGGTCGGCATACAGGCGCGGCCGGCCCAGCGCGTCCAGCGACTCGGCGCCCAGCTCGCCGGCGGCCATGGCCATCAGCGTGTCCATCACCCAGCCGGGGTGCGTCGGGCAGCCGGCCACGTTGACGACCGGCAGCCCCTGCCGCGACCGGAACGCCGCGCCCAGCAGGCCGCCGATGCGTTCGTCCTCGTACTGTAGGCCGCAGGCGTCGGTCGGGTTGGCGCCGCCGGCCGTGACACCGCCCCAGGCCGCGCAGCTGCCGATGGCCGCGACGATGCCGGCGTGCGCGGCCAGGCGCTGCACCCAGTGGATCATCGGCAGACCGGTGCCCGCCAGCACGTGGAAGCGGCCGGTGCCGTTGGGGCCGCGCAGCAACGAGCCCTCGACGCACAGCGCATCCAGCCGCACGCTGCCCTCCAGCACGTCGTTCAACAGCGTGACGACATCGCCCCCGCTCTGCAGCGACAGCGACGGATGCCACAGCAGGTGAATGCCGGCATCGCGCAACTGGCCGTGGAAATCGGTCGTGTCCGCGCACAGCAGCGACATGCTGCAGCCGCCACAGCCGCCTGATTGCAGCCACAGCACGTTGAAGGGTTCGCCGCTCATCGGATGTGCCATGGTCAGTCTTCCAGGCCGAAGCGCTTCATCTTGCCGCGCAGGCCCACGCGCGACAGGCCCAGCTCCTGCGCGGCCCGGGTCTTGTTCCAGCGCTGGCGCAGCAGCGTCTCGCGCAGCAGCATGGCCTCCACGGCATCCAGCCGCTCGACCAGCGTGCCGCTCGACGGCAGCGCCAGCGCCTGTGCCTGCACGCTGCGCCCGGCCTGCCCCTGCAGCACGCGCGACGAGAAGGCCGCGGCGCCGATCTCGCCGCCGTCGCTCAGCGCCACGGCGCGCGAGATCTCGTTGCGCAGCTCGCGGATGTTTCCGGGCCACGGGTAGGCCAGCAGCGCGGCCAGCGCCTCGTCGCCCAGCGTGGCCTGCGCATGGCCCAGCGCGGGCGCCACGTCGGCCAGCACGCGGCGCGCAACGGGCGCGATGTCGCCGCCGCGCTCGCGCAGCGGCGGCACCGTCAGCGTGACGCAGGCAATGCGGTAGTACAGGTCCTCGCGGAACAGGCCGTCGCGCACGCGCTGCTCCAGGTCGCGGTGCGTGGCGGCGATGACGCGCACGTCCACCGGCACCACGCGCGTCGCGCCCACCGGCCGCACCTCGCCCTCCTGCAGCACGCGCAGCAGCCGCAGCTGGAAGGCCGGCGAGGTCTCGCCGATCTCGTCCAGAAAGATCGTGCCGCCGTCGGCGCGCTGGAACAGGCCGACATGGTCCTCGAACGCGCCGGTGAAGGCGCCGCGCTTGTGGCCGAACAGCTCGGACTCCAGCAGCGTGTCGGTCAGCGCCGCGCAGTTCTCGACGACGAAGGCGCCGGCCGCGCGCGGGCTGGCGTAGTGCATCGCGCGCGCCAGCAGCTCCTTGCCGGTGCCGGATTCGCCCTGCACCAGCACGCTGAGGTCCACGCGCGCCATGCGCTCGGCCAGCGCGCAGACGGCGTCCATCGGGCTGCCGGGCAGGCGCTCGATGCGGTCGAAGTCGAAAGTCGCGCGCGCCCGCTCCAGCTTGCGCTCGGCACGCTGGCGCAGCACCGGCGTGCTGGTGCGCAGCTCCAGGTCCAGCCGGTGCATGTCGCGCTGCAGCGTGCGCGCCTCGGCGGCGTTGCGCACGGTGCCCAGCAGGTGCTCGGGGATCCAGGGCTTGAGGATGTACTGGTAGATGCCGGCATCGTTGATGCCCGCGATGATGTCCTCGGAGTCGGTGTAGCCCGAGATGACGATGCGCACCGTGTCGGGCCAGCGCTCGCGCACCTCCTTCAGGAAGGCCACGCCGGTCAGGCCGGGCATGCGCTGGTCGCACAGGATGACGCCCACGTCCTGGCGCTCCAGGTGCACGCGGGCCTCGTCGGCGCCGCTGGCGGTCAGCACGGTGAAGTCCTCGTCCAGCGTACGGCGCATCGCGTCCTGCGAGCGCACCTCGTCGTCAACGACCAGCACCGTGGGCAGACTGGGTGGCGGGCTCACGCTGAGCCTCCTTCTCGGCAAAGACGGGGTGAGGGCGGCAGGGAACCGGGAAGACGGCGGCGCATGCGGGAGCGGGGGTTCTGGCAAGGGTCGGCTGGCAGGCGCGGACTCGGCGTCTTGATCTTACTCAGCAGATGCGCGGCAGCTGCTCGCCGCTGAGCCAGTCCACCACGCGGCGGCCGCCGAAGCGGGTGTCCATCTGCACGAAGCGGTGCGGGTCGTCCACGACGATGCCGATGCGCGCCGCCTCGCGCCCCAGCGGATGCGCCTGCATCGCCGCCAGCGCGGCCGCGGCCGCCTCGGGCGCGCAGACGGCCACCAGCTTGCCCTCGTTGGCCACGTACAGCGGGTCCAGCCCCAGCAGCTCGCAGGCGGCGTCCACCTGCGGTTTCACGGGGATGGCGGCCTCGTCCAGCAACATGCCGGCGCAGGACTGGCGCGCGATCTCGTTGAGCGTCGTCGCCAGGCCGCCGCGGGTCGGGTCGCGCAGCACGCGCACACCGCCGGGGGCTGCGGCCAGCAGGTCGGCCACCAGACCGTGCAGCGCGGCGGAGTCGGATTCGATGGTGGTCTCGAACTCCAGCGACTCGCGCTTGGACAGCACGGCCACGCCGTGGTCGCCCACCGTGCCCGACAGCAGGATCACGTCCCCCGGCCGTGCATTCGCACCCGAGACTTCCACACCGTGCGGCACGACGCCGATGCCGGTGGTGCTGATGAACACGCCGTCGCCCTTGCCCTGCTCGACGACCTTGGTGTCGCCGGTGATGACGGGCACGCCGGCCTCGCGCGCCGCGGCGGCCATGGAATCGACGATGCGCTTCAGCTCGGCCAGCGGGAAGCCCTCCTCCAGGATGAAGCTGGCCGACAGGTACAGCGGCCGCGCGCCGCACATGGCCACGTCGTTGATGGTGCCGTGCACGCTCAGCGAACCCAGGTCGCCGCCGGGGAAGAACAGCGGCGACACGACGTGCGCGTCGGTCGCCATCACGAGGCGCTCGCCGGGCGGGATGGCGAACGCCGCGCCGTCGTTGCCCTGGGCCAGCCATTCGTTGGCCAGCGCGGCCTGGAACAGTTCCTCGATCAGCTGGGCCGACGCGCGGCCGCCGGCGCCGTGGCTCATGTCCACGCGGCCGTGGCGGATGTCCAGCGGCCGGATGTAGTCCTTCTTCGCCGTCATGCCACGGCCTCCACGCGCACCGGGATGTCACGGAAGCGGCCGTAGGAGTAATGCGCCGCGCAGGCGCCCTCGGACGACACCATGCACGAGCCCACCGGGTTCTCCGGCGTGCAGACGGTGCCGAAGATCTTGCAGTCGGTGGGCTTCTTGACGCCGCGCAGGATGGCGCCGCACTCGCAGGCCTTGTTGTCCGGTACGGCGCGGTAGCCCAGGCCGAAGCGCACCTCGGCGTCGAACTCGGCATAGGCCGCCCGGATCTTCAATGCGCTGAACGGCACCTCGCCCAGGCCACGCCACTCGAAGCTCTCGCGCACCTCCAGCACCTCGTCCACCAGCGCCTGCGCATGGCGGTTGCCGTCGCGGTCCACCGCGCGCGTGAACTCGTTCTCCACCACCGCGCGGCCCCCGTTGACCTGGCGCACCAGCATCAGCACGGCCTGCATGACGTCCAGCGGCTCGAAGCCGGCGATGACCACCGGCTTGCGGTAGGCCTCGGCGAAGGGCTCGTAGGGCGCGGAGCCGATGACGATGCTGACGTGGGCCGGGCCGACAAAGCCGTCCAGCGGCACCGTGCCGTACTGGCGCACCTCGGGAGATTCGAGGATGTGCGTGATGGCCGCGGGCGTCAGCACGTGGCAGCACAGCACGCTGAAGTTCTTCAGACCCTCGTCCTTCGCACGGCGGATGGTCAGCGCCGTGGGCGGCGTCGTCGTCTCGAAGCCGATGGCGAAGAACACCACCTCGCGCTCCGGCTCGCGGCGCGCGATCTCCAGCGCGTCGGCGCCGGAATAGACCATGCGGATGTCGCCGCCGCGGGCCTTGGCGCGCACCAGCGACAGGTTGTCGGACGCCGGCACGCGCATGGTGTCGCCATAGGTGCAGACGATGGCGCCGCGCTCCAGCGCGAGCTGGATGGCCAGGTCGATGCGGCCGATGGGCAGCACGCAGACCGGGCAGCCCGGGCCGTGCACCATGCGCACGTTGGGCGGCAGCAGCTCGGCGATGCCGTAGCGCGAGATCGCATGCGTGTGCCCGCCGCAGAACTCCATGAAGCTGTACTGCTGGTCGGGGCTCGCCTCGGTGCGCAGCCGGTCGGCGATCTTGCGGGCGACGGCGCCGTCGCGGAACTCGTCGATGTATTTCATGTCAGTGCGCCTCCTGGCTGGCCAGTTCGCCGAACAGGCACAGCGTGCGCTCGGCCTCCTCCGGGTCGATGCGTCCGATGGCATGCCCCACGTGGACGATGACGTAGTCGCCGACTCCGGCATCGGGCACCAGGGCGATGGAGATCTCCTTGCGGATGCCGCCCAGCTCGACCAGCGCCTGCGCGCCGGGCCGGATCTCGATGAGGCGGGTGGGGATGGCTAGGCACATCGCAGGCTTTCGGTGACGGAGGCCGGCTGCGGCGCGGCCATCTGTTGCGCGGCGACCCAGGCCTGGCCCAGCGCCAGGCCGGCATCGCCGCAGTTGGTGGAGCGCGGCGCCAGCACGCGCAGGCCGTGCGCCGCCAGCCGGTCGTTGACCTGCGACGCCAGCACCGCGTTGAAGAAGCAGCCGCCGCCCAGGCAGACGGTGCGTGTGCCGGCGTCGCGCGCGGCCGCTGCGGCCCAGTCGGCCAGCGCCCGGGCCAGCGACACGTGGAACCACGCCGCCGCCTCGGCCGCGCCGTCGGGCGGCGTGTCCAGCAGCCGGGCCAGCAGCGGGCGCAGGTCCAGCCGCTGCAGCGCGGCCGTATCGGCCAGGCCGTCCAGCGGCTGCACCGCATGCACGGCCAGGTGCTGCTCGGCCAGCGTCTGCAGCGCGATGGCGGCCTCGGCCTCGTGCGCCTGCCTGACGCTCAGGCCCAGCGCCCCCGCGGCGGCGTCGAACCAGCGGCCGGCGCTGCTGGTGACCGGGCAGTTCAGCCGCGCGGCCAGCATGCGCTGCACGCCGCGCGCGGCCGGCGCGCCCACCACCGGCGCGAAGCGCGCCTCGATGCGATCGCCCTGCCCCAGCGCGTGCATGGCCGCTGCCGCCATGCGCCAGGGCTCGCGCGCGGCCACGTCGCCGCCGGGCAGCGGCAGCGGCCACAGCCCGCCCACGCGCCGCCAGCCGCCGGGCGACACCCACAGCAGCTCGCCGCCCCAGGCCGTGCCGTCCGTGCCCAGGCCCACGCCGTCCAGCGCCAGGCCGATGACCGGCTCGTCCACGCCGTGGTCGGCCATGACGACGCCGATGTGCGCATGGTGGTGCTGCACGGCCACGGCCGGCACGCCCCACTCGGCGGCCAGCGCCAGCGCGAGGCGGGTGCTGAAGAAGTCCGGGTGCAGGTCGTGCGCCAGCGCCTCGACCGGCTGCGGCGCCTGGGCGGCCAGCCGGCGCAGCGAGTCGTCGAGCGCGCGGCAGGCCTCGGGGTCGCCCAGGTCGCCGTGCACGGGCGACCATTGCGCGCGGCCGCCGGCCAGCAGGCAGGCGGCGTTCTTCAGCCAGGCGCCGCAGGCCAGCACCGGCGGCAGTTCGGTGGCCATGGCGTCAGGCCTTCAGGCTCGCGCGGGCCTCGGCCAGCTCGGCCTCCAGCGCCGCCACGCGGGCGCGCAGGGCGGCCTGGCCGTCGTCGGGCGCGGCGCGCTGCAGCAGCCAGTCCAGCCACTCGTCCATGCCCTCGCCGGTGGTGGCGGAGAGCTGGATGACCTGCAGCGCCGGGTTCACCTGCCGGGCCGCGGTGATACAGCGCTGCACGTCGAAGCGCAGATGCGGCAGCAGGTCGATCTTGTTCAGCACCATCAGCTCGGCGGCCGCGAACATGTCGGGGTACTTGAGCGGCTTGTCCTCGCCCTCGGTCACCGACAGCACGACGACCTTGGCCGCCTCGCCCAGGTCCCACAGCGCGGGGCAGACGAGGTTGCCGACGTTCTCGATGAACAGCAGGCTGGCGGCGGGGTCGTCGTGATCGTGATCGTGGTGGTGGTGGTGGTCGTGGTGGTCGTGGTGGTCGTGGTGGTCGTGGTGGTCGTGGTGGTCGTGGTGCAGCTGCGCGAACGCCTCGGCCACCATGGGCGCGTCCAGGTGGCAGCCCTTGCCGGTGTTGACCTGGATGGCCGGCGCGCCGGTGGCGCGGATGCGCTCGGCATCGAAGCTGGTCTGCTGGTCGCCCTCGATGACGGCGGTGTCAACCAGAGGCGCGCGGCGCCGCAGCGCCTCGATGGTGGCGCACAGCAGCGTCGTCTTGCCCGAACCGGGGCTGGACAGCAGGTTCAGCGCCGTCACGCCGTGCGCCTCGAAATGGTGGCGGTTCTGCTGCGCGACGCGGCGGTTCTCGCCGAGGATGTCGGCCTCCAGCTTGACCGTGCGCGCCTGGCTCATGCCGGGCACGGACACGCGCGCCGCGCCGGCACCGAAGTGCAGGTCGCCGTGGCGCGCGTCCACGTGCACATGGCCGTGGCCGTGGCCGTGGCCGTGGCCGTGGCCGTGATCGTGATCGTGATCGTGATCGTGATCGTGGCGATGGTCATGCCCATGGCCGTGGGCATGGCCCTCGACCTTCACCGCATCGCCCTCGGCGCATCCGCAAACCACACACATCCTTGTCTCCTCATTCGTCTTCGACGCGCAGGTCCACCACGCGCAGTTCGGTCCCGCCGGTGGGCTGCAGCTGATGGCTGGCGCACCGGGGGCAGGGGTCGCCGCGCCGGGCCAGCGGCACGGTCGCGGCACAGGGCAGGCACCAGGCCTGGCCCTCGGGTTCGTCGATGGCGATGTCGGCGCCCTGCAGCAGCGTGCCGGGCGCGATGGCCTCCAGCGCGAAGCGCAGCGCACGCACCTCCACGCCGGCCAGCCGGCCGGCCTCCAGCCGCAGGGCCGTCACGCGGCGGAAGCGCTCGCGCCGCGCCGCGTCTTCGACCAGCTTCAGGATGCCACCGGCCAGGCTGGCTTCATGCATGCAAGCTCTCCTGCTCCACTGCCTGCGGCTCCACCTCGAAGCGCACGCAGGGATCGTAAGCGGCCATCAGCGCGGCAATGCGGCGCTGCGTCTCGGCGCCGCGCGCCACGCGCATGCCTTGCAGCGCCACGGCCACGGCGCCGTCGGCATGGAAGTTCCATTCGGTGGGCGCCAGCACGCGGTAGCCGGTCACGACCCCGTCCAGGCGGGCGTGATGCACGAGCAGGCCGCGCGCCATCTCCACCCAGGCCAGGCCCTCGCCCGCCGAGACGGGCAACGCCCCGAACGACAGCCAGCCGCTGCCGGCCTGGCCCGGCGCGTCGGGCAGCGTCAGCCGCACCAGCTCGGCCAGCCGGGCGCCCAGGCGCTGCCAGGGCGTGGCCGGCAGGGGCCGGGCGGCATCGCTCAGGCGCGTCCAGGTGCCGGTCTCGGCGCAACCGCCCTGCCAGCGGGGCTGGCGCGTGAAGCCGGCGTCCTCGGCCAGGCAGCGCGCCAGCCGGCGCAGCGACGCGGCACCCGCATGCGCATGCAGCGGCTCGGCCGGCGTCACCGGCCAGTCCGCCGCCGCGCGCGCCTCGCGCACCAGGCGCGGCAGCCAGCCGTCGCCGGTGGCGCTCCAGTCGGCCCACCAGTCCGGCTGGTCGTGCCAGCGCTGCAGCCAGTCGGCCGCCGGCATGCCCAGCCAGCGCCGCTCCAGCCAGCGCCGGGTGTCCGGCAGCGGCGCGTCCGGGCCGCGCAGCGCCGGGCACACGGCCAGCGACTTCAGCGCCACCGCCGCGAACGCGTCGCGCGAGGCCGGCGCGGCCAGCGCGGCGGGCCAGTCCAGCCCGATGCGGCGCAGGTGCTCGCACAGCGTCTCGCACTGCAGCGTGCGCTCGACGCCGGCCGGCTGCGCGGCGCCCTCGCCCGCCGCGGCGGCCAGGGCCATCTGCGCGCACAGCCGGTGCGCATGGCCGCACAGGCTGTAGACGCTGGCCAGCAGGCCGGGCACCTGCGCGGCCGGCTTGCCGCGCGCGAGCGTCTCGGCCCAGTCGGGGCGGCGGTTCTCCAGGCTGCGCGGGCAGGGCTGGCCCGGCCGCAGGCGCAGCACGCCGGTCAGCGCGTCCATCATGGCCGGGCCTCCACGGTCGAACGGCCGAACAGGAAGCCGCGGCGCGCGCTCGACACCGCGGGTGCCGCCAGGGCGGGCCGCAGTTCGGCCAGCACGGCCTGGGCGGTCGCGCGGGCCTGGTCGTGGCTCGCGTAGTCGAACATCGGCGAGGCCAGCGAGCAGGCCTCGTAGCCGCCAAAGCCGGGCTCGTGCGCGCCGATGAACTCGAAGGCCGTCGTGCCGACCTGCCGCTCGCGCACCTGCCCGGCAGCGCCATCGACGGGCTGCAGCGGCAGCCACACGAGGTTCATGAACCACGGCGTCAACAGCACGCCCACGGCGGCCGGCGCGTCGCCCGGCTCGACGGCCACGGGCTCGAAGCCCAGCGCCTCCACGCCCAGCGCGCGGTTCAGCACCGGCACGCCCGCCATGCGGGTGCGCTCGATGGTGCGGAACAGCGCCTCCAGCGCCGCGACGCGTTCAGCCAGCGTGCCCGTCACGCGGCACCTCCGTCCAGCACCATGAACTGATCGGCATCGCCGTCGCACTGCGGGCAGCGCCACCAGGCCGGCAGGTCGGCGAAGGCGGTGCCGGGCGCGATCTGCCAGACCTCGTCGCCCAGCGCCGGGTCGTAGACCCACCAGCAGATCTTGCACTCCAGCCGTGCCGCGGCCGGCAGCCGCGCCGCGTCGCCGAGGTAGCTGCCTTCGAAACTCACGACTGCTCCACCCACGCCAGCACTTCCTTCAGCCGCCCGTGGGAGTCCTCCAGGTCTTCGCGCGCGGCCTGGGCCACCTCGGGCAGTTCGCTGACCTCCACCGTGTTCAGGATCACGACGTCCTGCGAGTTGTAGTAGACGACCCGCCAGGTGTTGGGCCGGCAGGTGTTGGTGATGCGGCAGTTGCCATAGCCGCGCGACAGGATGAGCACGCGGCCGGTGCCGAGCTGGTGGTCCAGGAAGCCGATGTCCTCCACCGACATCGGCAGCAGCGTCAGGTTGACGACGTGGGCCGGCTGGCCGGCGCGCCATAGCCGCCACTGGTCCTCGATCTCGGCCAGCAGCGTCGGCGCGTTCTGCACGTTGGGCGGCAGCCCGCCCTGCCAGCGCGGCACGACGGGGTCTTCGTCCTCGCGGGCCGCGAGCTTCAGCGCTGCGGGGATGTGGCCGAGCTCGATGGTGTCGGACACGACGCGGCCGTCCTGCGTCGCGACGACGCGCCAGACGCCGGCGAACACGGCCTCCTGCACCTGCAGCGCGAGGCCGTCGGCGCCGGGCTGCACGACCGCGCTGACCTCGCCCTCGCCCAGCACCTGGTTGACGAGGTCCAGGTCCGGCGCGGGCAGCGCCGCAAGGTCCACCACGCGGTTGCCGCCGCCGCGGCACACCACCTCCAGCTGCGCCAGCACGTCGCGCAGCGCCTCGTGGGCGCGGTGGCGCGCGGCCATCTGCTCGGGCTCGGGCAGCAGCGGCGCGCGGAAGGTCTCCATGCCCTGGGGCATGGGCATGTACTCCAGCGTCTCGTCCTCGACCTGGCTGCCGGGGCCGATGCTGCGCACGGGGATGGGAAAGTCTTTCATGGGATGCCTGGTGAGGATCAGTGGCAGCCCCCGTCCGGCGACGCGGCGCTGACGAGCGGGATGCCGATGCTGGGCGGGCGCGAGACCGGGGCAGCCAGCGCGGCCTCGGTCTTGCTCAGGAAGTCGTCCCAGTCGTGCATGCCGGGCAGCGTCGTCACGTACTGGCCGTCGCGCAGGAACAGCAGGGCCGGCCAGCGCTGCGAGCCGAAGCGGCGCGCCAGCGCGTCCTCCTGGTGGCGCTGCACGACGCCGATGGCGAAGCGGCCCGGCAGGCAGCGCTGCAGCTCGGGCAGCACGACGGCCACGTCCTGGCCCTCGGGGAAGCGCACCGCATCGCCGGCGAACAGCACGACGCGGTCGCCGCCCTGCGCGGCCCAGGCATCGATGCTGTCGGCGTCCACCCAGGTGGCGCCGAAGCTGTCGGCCAGGCGCGTCACCAGCGGCGAGGTGTCGGGCTGGGATTTGGGCGCCTGCACGGGCAGGCTGACGCGGGCTTCGGTGGAGGTGTCGGCGGTCATCGTGAGAGCTCGGTGGTATGGAGTTGGCCGGCCAGTGCCAGCAGGTCGTCGCGGCTCAGCCGCGAGGGCAGCGCGAAGCCGGCATCGGCATCGGCGCCCTGCCCCGCCTGCACGGCCACGAGCAGGTCCAGCGTGGCGTTCACCTCCCGCGCACGCTCGGCGTCGATGCGCTCCTGCGCGCTGTCGAGGAAGACCAGCAGCCAGTCGCCCGGCGCCGGCTCGCCGACCAGCGCCGTGCGCACGCGGCGCCGTTCGCCGCGGCCTTCGCACAGCGCATGGCCCGGCTCCAGCGCCAGCACCTGCATGGGGATGCCGATGCACATGTCAGCGCCCGTCCTGCGCGGGCATGAAGCGGTCGTCGCCGATGCGGCAGGCGATGTCTTCCGGGGGCCGCTGGGATTCGTAGCGGCCCAGGGCCAGTTCCGAGAAGGTGACGGTCTCCACGTCGCTCAGCGGCCGCTGGCGCGGGCGTGGCTGCGCGCCCCATTGCCGCAGCGTGTCCACGCCCAGCGCCAGCGCATCCTCCATCGCCTGCTTCACGGCGGGCCGCAGGCTGCCGCCGTAGTCGTCGATCTCCTCGGGCTGGCAGCCCACCAGCAGCACCTGCTTCGGGTACTGCTCGGTCAGCAGCGCCAGCATCAGCACCTCCTGGAAGCCGGTCTGGTGCAGGCTCATCTTCTTGGCGCCCATGAAGCGCGGCACGTCGTCGCCGGCCACCAGCTTCAGCTCGCCGGGCGCGAGGCCGTAGTCGATGGCGTCGAAGATCAGCAGCCGGTCGGCCTGCTGCACATGCTGGACGAGGTAGAGCCCCTGCGTGCCGCCGTCGATGAGCTGCACGTGCGGCGCGAACTCCCAGCGCTGCTGCAGCGCCTCGATGCAGCGCACGCCGAAGCCCTCGTCGGCCCACAGCACGTTGCCGATGCCGAGCACGCAGATCGTCTCGGCGCTGTCACCGTCGGGGTGACAGGTGTTCGCGGGCGGAATGAGGCGTTGCGGGTCCATCACGAAACGGGTCAGGGTTGGGGAATGGGGCGCGCCTGTGCGCGCATCTGCTTCCAGGCGTGGAAGCTGTCCCAGGCGGACTGCAGCGCCAGCAGGAAGCCGGCGTCGCTGCCGAACACGAGGGCGCAGCGCAGCGCGGTGTCGGGCGACACGCCGCGCTGGCCATGGACGATCTCGTGCAGCCGGCGGCGCGACATGCCCAGGCGCCGCGCCGCGTCGCTCTGGTTGATCGCCAGCGGTGCCAGGTAGTGGCGCTGCAGGAAGCGGCCCGGGTGCTGCGGCAGGCGCACCGGCACGCCCGCGGGCGGGTGCCGCAAGACGTGTCCGGTGCGCTGCACGAGGCTCATGGCGCCTTCAGTCTTTGAAGGTGCGGTGGCCGGAGATCATGGTGCTGACCACGCTGGAGCGGCCCATGATGTCCTCGCGGATGGCGGCGTAGACGTGCAGGATCACGAAGATGATCAAGCCCCACATGCCCAGGTGGTGCCAGGTGTGAACGTCCTGCGACTGGCCGAACAGCGGGATGACCCAGCCGAACAGCTTGTCCTGCCACGAGCCCATCTGCGCGCCTTCCGCGTACAGCGCGAAGCCGGTGACGATCATGAAGGCCGTCAGCAGGAAGAAGCCGAAGAACATCGCGAAGCGCGCCAGCGGGTTGTGGCCCACGTAGCGCCCCGGGCGCGCGCTGATGAAGGCATACCACTTCAGCATGCCCCATACCTCGATCCAGTAGTCGCGCCGGAAGATGGGCACCCAGAACAGCTCGCGCGCATGGTGGTTGCCCACCACGGCCCAGTACAGCCGGCCGAGGATGCCCACGGCCAGCAGGTAGCCGGCGGCGAAGTGGGCGAAGCGGATGTAGCCCATCAGGTAGTTCGCGCTGGCCTCGCCGGGCTGCGTGGGCAGCGGCGAGCCGATGAAGTAGCCGGTGATGGCCAGCACGGTGATGGCCAGCGCATTGATCCAGTGCCAGATGCGCACCGGCGCTTCGTAGACGTAGACGGACTTGATGGAACGGGCCTCGGCGACGGTGTGATCGTCGTCGGCCGCGTCGTGGCCCAGGCCGTGGTGGGTCGTGGTGTTGGACATGGCTCGCCTCCTCCTGCGGTGCCGAGGTTCAGAGCCGCCCGGCCAGCATGGCCAGGCCGCTGGCGCCGACGAAGGCCGCCGTGGCACGCCAGGCCCAGACGCGACTGCGCTGCAGCCAGCCGCCGGCCGCCAGGCCCACGCCGTGCAGCAGCGCCGAGGCCGTCATGAAGCCCACCGCATAGCCGGCGAAGGACTGCCCCGGGGCCAGCTCCGCACCGTGCGCCATGCCGTGCATCGCCGCGGCCATGCCGACCAACGCCAGACCCGCCGGCACCGGCAGGCGCGCGGCCGGGTCGCGGGCCGCGACCATCAGCGCGCCCAGCGCGACGACGGAGACGGCCACCGCAGCCTCCAGGCCGGGCAGGATCAGCCCGAACTGCGGCAGCGCCGCGCCCAACAGCAACATGGCGAGGAAGACGGCCGGGCCGGCCAGGCGGCGGCCCGCGGGCAGCGCGGCCGCCGACCACACGCCGACGGCGGCCATGGCCAGCAGGTGGTCGAAGCCGGAGAAGGGATGGACAAAGCCGTCAACGAGGTTCTGGGTGTCGTGCCCCGGGTGGGCCTGGGCCACGCCGGCCGTCAGCAGGACCAGTGCGGCGATGCCGCTGCGGCGAGCGAGGATCTTGATGTCGTGCATGTCGTTGTCTCCTGTTCTTGTCGTCGTGTTCAGCGCACCTTGACGCTGGTGAGTTCCTGGCCGTCCGGGCTCATCACATGCGTGGAGCAGGCCAGGCAGGGGTCGAAGGAGTGCAGTGTGCGCAGGATCTCCACCGGCTGCTCGGGGTTCACCATCGGCGTGTTCATCAGGCTGGCCTCGAAGGCGCCGATCTGGCCCTTGGTGTCGCGCGGGCTGCCGTTCCAGGTGGTGGGCACCACGCACTGGTAGTTCTCGATGCGCCCGTCCTTGATGCGGATCCAGTGGCCCAAAGCGCCGCGCGGCGCGGCCACGGTGCCCACGCCCTTGGCCTCCTTGGGCCAGGTGGACGGGTCCCACTTCTCGACGTTGGCCGTGGCGGTGTCGCCGGCCTTGATGTTGGCGATCAGTTCCTTGTAGTCGTCCAGCATCATCTCGGCGCAGTACTGCGACTCCAGCGCCCGCGCCAGCGTGCGGCCGATGGTGGTGGGCAGCAACTGCTTGGCCGTGTAGGTCGTCGTCGGCAGGCCCAGCGCCTTGGGGAAGTCGGTGTTGATGATGCGGGCCGAGCTCTCGACCTGCTCCTTCACGCGCTGCGAGTATTTGTGGCCCTTCAGCGCATGCGCATAGCCGAGGATGTAGCGCGACAGCGGCCCCACTTCCACCGCATGGCCGCGCCAGCGCGGCGACTTGATCCAGGAGTACTTGGCGCTCTCGTCCAGCTCCTTGATGTCGGTGCGCGTGCCCTTGGTCTTGTCGCCCAGCACGTAGTTGGGCTCGGTGACGCCGTCCCAAGGATGCAGGCCGCGCGACTCGTCCGCGTACTTGTACCAACTGTGCGGCACGAACTCCTGCACCTGCTCGGGGTCGCGCGGGTCCACCGGGTGGATCTCGTCCCAGTTGCCGTTCAGGATGGCGCCGCCCGGCAGCTGCTGGGTGTCGTGCTGGCCCATCACCTTGTCGTAGGTGCCGTAGTCCATCACGTTGGTGGCCGACAGGCCGCCGCCGTGCAGCCAGCCGGCCTGCTTGTAGATGGTGCCGATGGCCAGCACGTCCGGGATATAGACGTTGTTGTTGAACTCGATCATTTCCCGGATGCGGGCCTCGACGAAGTTCAGCCGCTCCATGTTGATGGGCGCGCCGGCGGCGCCGTTGCCGTCGATGTTGATCGCGCACGGCACGCCGCCCACGAGGTAGTTCGGGTGCGGGTTCTTGCCGCCGAAGATGGTGTGCACCTTCACCCATTCCTTCTGCAGGTCCAGCGCCTCCAGGTAGTGGGTCACGGCCATCAGGTTGGCCTCGGGCGGCAGCACATAGGCCTTGCTGCCCCAGTAGCCGTTCATGAAGGGCCCGAGCTGGCCGCTCTCGACGAACTTCTTCAGCCGGTTCTGGATGTCGCGGAAGTAGCCCGGCGACGACAGCGGGTGCGACGGCGACACCGTCTGCTGCAGCTCGCTGGTCTTCTTGGGGTCGGCCTTCAGCGCCGACACGACGTCCACCCAGTCCAGCGCATGCAGGTGGTAGAAGTGCACCGCGTGGTCGTGCACCTGCAGCGTCTTGGCCATGATCTCGCGGATCAGGTAGGCGTTCTTCGGGATGGTGATGCCCAGCGCATCCTCCACCGCCCGCACCGAGGTCAGCGCATGGCAGCCCGTGCAGACGCCGCAGATGCGCTCCACGAAGGCCCAGGCGTCGCGCGGGTCGCGGCCCTTCAGGATGACCTCCAGCCCGCGCCACATCGTGCCGGTGGAGACGGCGTTGCGGATCACGTTGTTGCTGTCGAGGTTGACCTCGCAGCGCATATGGCCCTCGATGCGGGTCACCGGATCGACGACGATGCGCCGGCCGGTGTTGTCCATCGTGAAGCCTTGAGTTTCGTAAGCACCCATGAGTCGTCTCGCTCTCAGACCTTGCTGGTCGTGTCGTTGTTCTGTTCGCGCACCTGCTCGCGCTTCTGCGATGCACGCTTGATGACCGACGCGGCAGCGTGCGCGACGGCGGCGGCACCGACGACGCCCGCGGCCGCGCCGCCGACCTGGTCGGCATTGGCCTCGATGCCGAACTGGTGGATGTCGGTCAGCCGGTTGTAGAACGAGCCCTTGTCCCAGAAGCCGTCTTCCGAGCAGCCGATGCAGCCGTGGCCGGCCTTGATCGGGAAGCTCGTGCCCTCGTTCCACTGCACGGTGGAGCAGGCGTTGTACGTGGTCGGCCCCTTGCAGCCGACCTTGTACAGACAGTAGCCCTTGCGCGCGGACTCGTCGTCGAAGTGCTCGACGAACTGGCCGGCGTCGAAGTGGGGCCGCCGATAACACTTGTCGTGGATGCGCTGGCTGTAGAACATCTTCGGCCGGCCCTGGCGGTCCAGCTCGGGGATGCGGTCGAAGGTCAGCATGTAGGTGATGACGCCCGTCATCACCTCGGCGATGGGCGGACAGCCCGGCACCTTGATGATGGGCTTGTCGAAGATCACCTTGTGCACCGGCGTCGCCTGCGTCGGGTTGGGCTTGGCGGCCTGCACGCAGCCCCAGCTCGCGCAGCTGCCCCAGCTGATGATGGCCTTGGCGTCCTTGGCGACGTGCTTGAGCTGCTCGATGAAGGGCTTGCCGCCGATGATGCAGCTCATGCCGTCCTGGTTGAGCGGCGGGTTGCCCTCCACGGCCAGGATGTAGTTGCCCTTGTACTTGGTCATGATCTCTTCGAGGATGGCCTCGGCCTGGTGGCCGGCGGCGGCCATCAGCGTGTCGTCGTAGTCGAGCGAGATCATCGAAAGCACCACGTCCTTGGCCAGCGGGTGCGCCGAGCGGATGAAGGACTCGGAGCAGCAGGTGCACTCCAGCCCGTGCAGCCACAGCACCGGCGTGCGCGGCTTGGTCTCCATCGCGTGGGCGATCTGCGGCACGAAGGCCGGGCCGAGGCCCAGCGACGTGGCGGTGAGCGAGCAGTACTTCAGCAGGCTGCGGCGTGAGATGCCTTGCCGGCGCATGACCTCGTAGAAGGTTTCCATCTGGGCTTGTCTCCTTGGCCTCTGTTGGGTGTTGTCGATGGCCGCCCCTCGGCGGATGACGAAGTGCTTACAAGTCGCGCGCCAGTTCCCGGCCATCCAGGGAAAACACCGAACAGGTCTTGCAAGCCATTGATCCGGCTCAAGAAAAAAGACGCGATCGGCGGGGCGGTTCACCACACCTACAAGCAGCGCTTCCAGCGCACCGAACGCAATGGAAGCGGCGCTTTCAGTCCAGATGCCAGACGGCGATGGCCGCCCGCAGCCGCGTCGCCTCCTGCCGCGCGGCGGCACTGGCCGCCACGCTGTCGCCCGCCAGCGTGGCGTTGAGCCGGGTCGAGCCGTCCAGCGCGCGCAGCCGGGCGTTGATCTGCTGCACGCCCTCGGACTGGGCCTGCGCGGCCTGGCGGATCTGCGCCACCTGCCCGCCCAGCGTGCGCATGCGCTGCGCCGCGCCATCGACCTTGGCGGCCATGTCATGGGCCAGCCTCAGGCCGGCCTCGGTCTTGTCGCGCGACTCGCCGCTCAGCGCCCGGATCTCCCGCGCCGCATCGCCGCTGCCACGGGCCAGCCCGCGCACCTCGGCCGCGACGACGGCGAAGGTGCGGCCCAGTTCCCTGTCGCGGCTCGCTGCCGCAGCCGCGTTCAGCGCCAGGATGCCGGTCTGCACCGAGATCGCGTCGATGCGGGCGCTGATTTCGGCGATGCGCTCGCCGAAGGCCGAGATGTCCTGCATGGAAGCCTGCAGCGTGCGCGCGATGGCGCAGGCACCTTCCGTTTCCGTGATGGCTCGCTGCGAAGCCTCGTGGGCCAGGCGCGCCGACTCGGCCGTGTCCGAGCTCAGCCCGTCGATGGCCGCCGTGTGCCGGGCCGCATCGCCGACATCGCCCGACTGCTCGGCCGAGCGCTCCGCCAGCCGCTCCGCGCCGTCGGCCAGGCCGTCCACCTGCGCGCCCACCTGCACTGCGTGGTCGTGCGCGTCGCGCAGCACGGCCGCCATCTTGGCGACCAGCTGGTTCAGCGCACGGTTCAGGTCGCGCAGCTCGCCGGCACGCGGGCTGTCGTCGAAGGGGCGGTGGATGTCGCCACCGGCGATGGCCATGGCCGCGTCGCAGGAAGCCGTCAGCGGCCGCACGATGCGGCCCTGGAAGTACACGGCGATGGCGCCGGAGGCCACCATGCCGAGCAGCCCGCCAGCGACGGCCCAGGGCCGCCAGCCGCCCAGCGCCGCCAGCAGGGTCGCGGCGGACTGCGGCGCGAGCGCGGCGCCCGCCACCGCCGCGAACAGCAGCGCCAGCAACCCGGCCGAACCCTGCACGCGGCGCTGCACCGGCAGATCCAGCGGGTTGCGCAACGCATGCAGCCACGTCGCCAGGCCCGTCTCGACGATGCGGCCCTGGCGGATCTCGTGACGCAAACCGCCGCCCGCCTGCCAGGCCTGGTAGACGGCCTCCACCCGCGCCACCTCAGGGGCCGAGGGCGGCAGCTGGATGGACGTGTAGCCCACCGCCGTGTCGCCGCGCCGCGCCGGGATCACGTTGGCCTGCACCCAGTAGTCGCGGCCGTCGCGGTGGCGGTTGCGGATCAGCCCCGTCCATGGCTGGCCGCGGCGCAGCGAGGCCCACAGGTCGGCGAACACGCGCGAGGGCATGTCGGGGTGGCGCACGACGCTGTGCGGCGCGCCCAGCACCTGCTCGGCGGCCAGGCCCGAGGCGCGCTGGAAGGCGGAGTTGGCATAGGTGATGCGGCCTTGGGCATCGGTGACGGTGACGATGGGTGCGCCGCCCGCGGCGGCGGCCGCGGGATGCGGTGTGTGGTGCAAGAGATATCTCCGGTTCGGTTTGCTATGCCGAGCCGCCACGCAAGCTCTGCGCCTGCGGCATGCGCCGTGGTGCGGCACACCGCCGGCGGTCACGCCGCTGCCCGATCCGTCGCACGGGTGGCAGCAGCGCTTCCAGCTCAATGCGCCGCAGCGAGATGACGGCGCAACCGCCTCAGGTTCCACACCACCGCCAGTCCCACGAGCGGCACCAGCGCGCCGACCACCCAGGCCTCGTTGGCGCCGACCGCCTTGGCCACCGGCTTCAGCGCATAGGCGGCCAGGCCCACGCCGTAGTAGGTCATCGCGATGACGGACAGCCCCTCCACCATCTCCTGCAGCCGCAGCTGCAGGCCCTGGCGGCGGTCCAGCGAGGCCAGCAGCGACTGGTTCTGCCGCTCGCGCTCCACCTCCGAGCGCGTCTGCAGCAACTGCGCGGCGCGGGCGATGCGCTCGGACAGCTGGGCCTGCCGCGCCGCTGTCGCCGTGCAGCTCTCGATGGCGGGGCGGAAGCGCCGGTCCAGGAACTCGGACAACGGTTGCAGCCCGGGCACGACGGCCTCGCGCAGTTCCGCCATGCGCCGCTCCACGATGCCGCCGTAGGCCCGCGTAGCCGAGAAGCGCGCGCCGTGGTCGGCCAGCGCGTGCTCCACGCGCGCGGCCAGCGCCACCAGTTCGCGCAGCAGCGCCTCGTCGCCGTCGGCCGCGCTGCGGAAGCGCCCCATCAGCGACGCCAGCTGCGCCTCCTCGGCGCCCAGCTCGCCCATGCGGCGCGCGGCCAGCGGCAGGCTCAGCAGCGCCATCATGCGGTAGGTGTCGATCTCGACGAGGCGCTGCGCGGTGCGGCCGGCGCGGCGGCGGTTCAGCGCGTGGTCGAACACCAGGAAGCGCGTCACGCCGCCGACGGCGCGCAGGTCGGTCACCACGGTGGCCGCGCCGCCCGCGATGCGGTTGCCCACCACCAGCTCGTTGCCGAACAGCGGCGCCACCTCGCGCACATGCGGTGGCTCGCCCGCGCAGGGCAGCAGTGCCACCAGCGTGGCGGCCACCATCTCGCCGGGCAGCCGGGCCAGCCAGCCCTCGGGCAGCGCGGCCAGCCAGGCGGTGTCGAAGGCCTCGCCCAGCGCCGCCGGGCCGCGCTCGGCGAAGACGCTGAAGCTGAAGAACTCGGTGTGCCGCTCCCATTTGATGCGCAGGCCGCGCCACTGCAGGCGCAGGTGGGTGGCGCCGGCGGCCTCGGCCGCGGCCGGGTCCAGTTCGGCCAGATGGGCCAGGCATTGCCCGTCCTGCGCGGCATTGACGCGCAGGATGGCGACGGACAGCACGCAGCCGGGCGACGACAGCGTCTCGAACGGCCGCGCGTGCAGTTCGTCGGCGAGGCGGCGGCGCTGCGGCAGTTCGCGCGGCAGGGTCAGGTGTCGTGGTGCGGGCAGGTCATTCATGACCCGCTTTCTGCACTTTGCGTGCCTGCGCCTTTCTGGAACGAGGCGCCTGGACAGACTCCGCCGCGCCGGTGCGCAACTGCTCCAGGATGAGCCGCTGGCCATCGTCCGCCAGGAACTGCTTGAAGGCCGAGGCCACCTGCGGCAGCCGGCGCGTGGCCAGGTGCATCGCGTACCACTCGCGCTCCAGCGGGTTGCCGGCCATGGGCAGCAGCGCCAGCAGCCCGGCCTGCAGCTCCAGCCCGCAGGTGTGCAGCGACAGGAAGGCCGCGCCGAAGCCGGCCGCGCACATCTGCTTGATGGCCTCGTTGCTGGACATCTCCGAGCCGATGCGCAGCGGCAGGCCGGCGTCCTTGTGCAGGCGCTCCAGCGTCGTGCGCGTGCCCGAGCCGCGTTCGCGCACCAGCAGGTTGGCGCCGTGCAGGTCGGCCAGCGTCAGGTCGCGCCGGCCCATCAGCGCGTGGCGCGGCGAGGCCAGGAAGGCCATCGGGTGCTTGGCGAACGCGACCGCCGTGGTCTTCAGCTCGGCGGGCGGGCGGCCCATGATGGCGATGTCCACCTCCTGCGCGCCCAGCATCGAGACGATCTCGTCGCGGTTGCCGACGCGCAGCTTGACCTTGACGTGCGGGTGCCCGGCCGCGAACGCCACCAGCAGCGGCGGCAGCAGGTACTCCGCCGTCGTCACCGCGCCCACGCGCAGCGTGCCCGAGAACTGGCCGCGCTGCGCCGCCATCTCGTCGCCGGCCTCGCGCCACAGGTCGAGGATGCGCGCCGCGTAGTCGGCCATCACCTCGCCCGCCGCGCTGAGGCGGATGCCGCGCCCCTGGCGCTCCAGCAGCGGCGCGCCGGCGCTTTCCTCCAGCAGCTTGAGCTGGATGGACACGGCCGGCTGCGTCAGGTGCAGCTCGCCCGCGGCGCGCGACACGCTGCCCAGGCGGGCCACCGCATGGAAGGCCGCGAGCTGGCGGAAGGTGGCGTTCTTCAACATCAGTCAAAGCCAATAATTGTCGCAAAAGAATTAACTATTACGAATGTATTCGCGTCCCTACATTCGCGTCCATCGCCACCGTCATCCAGCAAGGAGAGTGCCCATGGGCCACATGACCGAAGCCACGCAGATCACCGACGCGAAGAAGCGCTATTCCGCCGGTGTCCTCAAGTACGCGCAGATGGGCTACTGGGACGCGGACTACCAGCCCAAGGCCACCGACATCCTGGCGCTGTTCCGCATCACGCCGCAGGACGGCGTGGACCCTATCGAGGCCGCTGCCGCCGTGGCCGGCGAATCCAGCACCGCGACGTGGACGGTGGTCTGGACCGACCGCCTGACCGCCTGCGACATGTACCGCGCCAAGGCCTACCGCGTCGAGCCCGTGCCCAACAACCCGGGCCAGTGGTTCTGCTACGTCGCCTACGACCTCAGCCTGTTCGAGGAAGGCTCCATCACCAATATCGCAGCATCCATCATCGGCAACGTGTTCAGCTTCAAGCCTTTGCGCGCCGCGCGGCTGGAGGACATGAAGTTCCCGGTCGCCTACGTGAAGACCTTCGCCGGCCCGCCGACCGGCATCGTCGTGGAGCGCGAGCGGCTCGACAAATTCGGCCGCCCGCTGCTCGGCGCGACGACCAAGCCCAAGCTGGGCCTGTCGGGCCGCAACTACGGCCGCGTCGTCTACGAGGGCCTGAAGGGCGGCCTGGACTTCATGAAGGACGACGAGAACATCAACTCGCAGCCCTTCATGCACTGGCGCGACCGCTTCCTGTTCGTCATGGACGCCGTCAACAAGGCCAGCGCCGCCACCGGCGAGGTCAAGGGCAGCTACCTCAACGTGACGGCCGGCACGATGGAGGAGATGTACCGCCGCGCCGAGTTCGCCAAGTCACTGGGCTCGGTCATCGTCATGGTGGACCTGGTCGTCGGCTACACCGGCATCCAGAGCCTGAGCCACTGGTGCCGGCAGAACGACATGATCCTGCACCTGCACCGCGCGGGCCACGGCACCTACACGCGCCAGAAGAACCACGGCGTGAGCTTTCGCGTCATCGCGAAGTGGATGCGGCTGGCGGGCGTGGACCACATCCACGCCGGCACGGCAGTCGGCAAGCTCGAAGGCGACCCGCTGACGGTGCAGGGCTACTACAAGGTCTGCCGCGACACGCAGACCGCCATCGACCTGCCGCGCGGCGTCTACTTCGACCAGGACTGGGGCGCGATCAAGAAGGTCATGCCGGTCGCGTCGGGCGGCATCCACGCCGGCCAGATGCACCAGTTGCTGGACCTGTTCGGCGACGACGTGGTGCTGCAGTTCGGCGGCGGCACCATCGGCCACCCGCAGGGCATCCAGGCCGGCGCGACGGCCAACCGCGTCGCGCTGGAAGCGATGGTGCTGGCCCGCAACGAGGGCCGCGACATCGCCAACGAAGGCCCGCAGATCCTGCGCGACGCGGCGAAGTGGTGCTCGCCGCTGGCCGCCGCCCTCGACACCTGGGGCGACATCTCCTTCAACTACACGTCCACCGACACGTCCGACTACGTGCCCACCCCCTCGGTGGCCTGACCTCCCCTGCCCTCCGTCGCCAGCGTGGCCGCGCGAATCTGCGGCCGGCGCGGGCGGCGCTCGCCCCGACACAGGAAACCATCATGCGAATCACCCAAGGCACCTTCTCCTTCCTCCCCGAGCTCAGCGACGCGCAGATCGTCAGGCAGATCGACTACTGCCTGGCCAAGGGCTGGGCCATCGGCATCGAGTACACGGACGACCCGCACCCCCGCAACACCTACTGGGAGATGTTCGGCAACCCGATGTTCGACATCGGCGACGCGGCCGGCGTGATGCTGGAGCTGAAGAGCTGCCGCAAGAGCTTCCCGAGCCACTACATCCGCGTCACGGCGTTCGACTCCACGCACGGCACGGAGTCGGTGGTGCTGTCCTTCATCGTCAACCGGCCCGCGGCCGAGCCGGGCTTCCGGCTGATCCGCACCGAGGAGCCGGGCCGCACGCTGCGCTATTCGATCGAGAGCTACTCCGTTCAGCGCGCCGCAGAAGGCCAGCGCTACTGAGGCCGCAGCGATGAGCACCCCGACCGCCCCCACCGCCGCCCAGACGCCGGCCGCGCTGCTCGAAGCCTCGGGTGTGCGCGACGTGCTGGACCAGCTCGACCGCGAGCTGGTCGGCCTCGCGCCGGTCAAGGGGCGCATCCGCGACATCGCGGCGCTGCTGCTCATCGACCGGCTGCGGGCCGAGCAGGGGCTGCAGTCCACGCCGCCGTCGCTGCACATGTGCTTCACCGGCAACCCCGGCACCGGCAAGACGACGGTGGCGCTGCGCATGGCGGCCGTGCTCAAGCAGCTCGGCTATGTGCGCAAGGGCCACCTGGTGGCCGTCACGCGCGACGACCTGGTGGGCCAGTTCATCGGCCACACGGCGCCCAAGACGCGCGAGATCGTCAAGAAGGCGATGGGCGGCGTGCTCTTCATCGACGAGGCCTACTACCTCTACAAGCCCGAGAACGAGCGCGACTACGGCCAGGAGTCCATCGAGATCCTGCTGCAGGTGATGGAGAACCATCGCGACGACCTCGTCGTCATCCTGGCCGGCTACCGCGACCGCATGGAGACCTTCTTCTCCAGCAACCCGGGCATGGCCTCGCGCATCGCCCACCACATCGACTTCCCCGACTACAGCGAGCCCGAGCTGATGCAGATCGCGCAGCTCATGCTGGGCCAGCTGAACTACCGCTTCGACGACGCCGCCGAGCCGGCCTTCGCGCGCTACGTGGGCCTGCGCCGCGGGCAGCCCCACTTCGCCAACGCGCGCTCCATCCGCAACGCGCTGGACCGCATCCGCCTGCGCCACGCCACGCGGCTGTTCACGGCCGACACGGCGCTGACGCGCGAGCAGCTCTGCACGCTGCAGGCCGAGGACGTGCTCGCCAGCCGCGTGTTCACCACCTCAGGAGAGCGCCATGGCGATTGAGGCCCTCATCTTCGACGTCGATGGCACGCTGGCCGACACCGAAGAGGCCCACCGCGTGGCCTTCAACCTCGCCTTCGAGCACCACCGCCTGGGCTGGACCTGGAGCCGCGCCGACTACCGCCGGCTGCTGGAGGTGACGGGCGGCAAGGAGCGCATCGCCAGCTACATCGACACCCTGCCCGCCACCCCGGCCGAGCGTGCGCGCCTGCGGGCGCTGGTGCCGGCCCTGCACGCCGAGAAGACGCGCTTCTACACATCGGCCGTGCAGGACGGCGGCGTTCCGCTGCGCGACGGCGTGGCCCGGCTGATGCACGAGGCGCTGGACGCGGGCTGCCGCCTGGCCATCGCCAGCACCACCACGGCCGCCAACATCCACGCGCTGCTGACGACGACGCTCGGCCCGCGCGGGCTGGACCTGTTCGCCGTCATCGCCTGCGGCGACCAGGTGCGCGCCAAGAAGCCCGCGCCCGACATCTACCGCCTGGCGCTGGCCACGCTCGGCCTGCAGCCCGCACAAGCCGTCGCGCTGGAGGACTCGGCGAACGGCCTGCGCTCGGCCGCCGATGCGGGGCTGTGGACGCTGGTGACGCCGACCTTCTGGACCGAGGGCGGCGATTTCGGCGCCGCCGGCCTCGTGCTGCCCGGCCTCGGCGAGCCCGACGCGCCGCTGCCCGGCGAACCCGGCTGCCTGCTGCACACCGCCGGCTGGCTGCGCTTCGAGGCGCTGTGCGCCCTCGCCAGCCCGCCCCCCGCACTGACGCCCCTGCAAGCCCTGTATCGAGGCCTTCCGACATGAGCGACCTGCGCATCGCGCCCAGCCTGCTGTCCGCCGACTTCGCCCGCCTGGGCGAGGAGGTGCGCGCCGTCATCGCCGCCGGCGCCGACCTCATCCACTTCGACGTGATGGACAACCATTACGTGCCCAACCTGACGGTGGGGCCCATGGTGTGCCAGGCCATCCAGCCGCACTCCCGCACGGCCGACGGCCGGCCCGTGCCCATCGACGTACACCTGATGGTGCAGCCGGTGGACGCGCTGATCCCGATGTTCGCGGAAGCCGGCGCCTCGCTCATCACCTTCCACCCCGAGGCCAGCCTGCACGTGGACCGCACGCTGCAGCTGATCCGCTCGCTGGGCGTGAAGGCCGGGCTGGTGCTGAACCCGGCCACGCCGCTGCACGTCATCGACCACGTGATCGACCGCCTGGACCTGGTGCTGCTGATGTCCGTCAACCCGGGCTTCGGCGGCCAGGCCTTCATCGAGAGCACGCTGCCCAAGATCGAGCTGCTGCGCAAGCGCATCGACGCCACCGGCCGCGACATCTGGCTGGAGGTGGACGGCGGCGTCAATGCGCGCAACATCCGCCGCGTCGTGTCCGCCGGGGCCGACACGGTGGTGGCCGGCTCCGCCGTGTTCACTGGCGGCGACTACCGCCGCAGCATCGCCACGCTGCGCGACGAAGCCGCCGGAGGCCGGGCATGAGCGCCGCCGCCATCCAGGCGATCGCCTTCGACCTCGACGGCACGCTGGTGGACAGCGCCGCCGGCGTCGCGCTCGCGCTCAACGCCGCGCTGATGAACGCGGGCCTGTCCAGCTTCGACACCGCCACGGTGCGTGGCTGGATCGGCGACGGCCCGGATGCCCTCATCCAGCGGGCGCTCAGGGCCTCGGCGCTCGACGAGGTCAACCCGGCCACGCTGTCCTGGCGGCTGCGCCGGGATTTCGACGAGGTCACGCTGCAGGACCCGGCGGCCCAGGGCGCCCCCTACCCGGGCACGGCCGAGCTGCTGCGTTCGCTGTCGGCGGCCTACCCGCTCGTCGTCGTCACCAACAAGCCGACACCGCTGGCACGCGCCGTGCTGGAAGCGGCAGGGCTGCTGCCGTATTTCTCAGCCGTACACGGCGCCGACACCCCGGCGCAGCGCAAGCCCTCGCCGCTGCTGATCGAGCAGGCGGCGCAGCGCCTGGGCCTGCCCACCGCCGAGCTGCTGATGGTGGGCGACGGGCCGGCCGACCTTCGCGCCGCGCGCGCCGCGGGCTGCCGCGCGGCCTGGGTGAGCTGGGGCTATGGCGAGCCGCCCGCCGTGCCGGCCGGCGACCTCTGGCGGCTGGACGCGCCACGCGACCTCATCGCCCGGCTGCAGCCCGACACCGCACCCATTCCATAGACCACCAGGAGACCCACATGCCCACCGGAGGCCGTTCCACCCTCACCCAGTTCCTCATCGAGGAACGCCGCCGCCACCCCGACGCGACCGGCGACCTCAACGCCCTCATCACCGACGTGTCGCTCGCCTGCAAGGCCATCGCCCGCAAGGTGGCCTACGGCGCGCTGGCCGACGTGCTGGGCAGCGCCGGCACCGGCAACGTGCAGGGCGAGGAGCAGAAGACGCTGGACGTGCTGGCCAACGACATGTTCCTGCGCGCCGCCGAATGGGGCGGTCACGTCGCTGGCATGTTGTCCGAGGAACTGGAAGCGCCGTATGCGCTGCCGCCCCAGCACGCGCGCGGCAAATACCTGCTGCTGTTCGACCCGCTGGACGGCTCCTCCAACATCGACGTCAACGTGTCGGTGGGCAGCATCTTCTCGGTGCTGCGCGCCGCCACGCCGGGCGAAGACCCCGCGCCGGGCGACTTCCTGCAGCCCGGCAGCGCGCAGGTCTGCGCCGGCTATGCCATCTACGGCCCGTCCACGATGCTGGTGCTGACGCTGGGCCGCGGCACGCACGCCTTCACGCTCGACCCGCAACTCGGCGAGTGGGTGCTCAGCCACCGCGACCTGAAGGTACCGGAGAAGACGCACGAGTTCGCCATCAACGCCTCCAACAGCCGTTTCTGGGAGCCGGCCGTGAAGCGCTACGTGGAGGAATGCATGGCGGGCAAGGCCGGCCCGCGCGGCACCGACTTCAATATGCGCTGGATCGCGTCGCTGGTGGCCGAGACGCACCGCATCCTGATGCGCGGCGGCGTCTTCCTCTACCCGCGCGACACCAAGGACCCGGCCCGCGCCGGCCGGTTGCGCCTGCTGTACGAGGCCAGCCCCATCTCCTTCCTGATCGAGCAGGCCGGCGGCCGCGCCAGCACCGGCCGCAGCCGGCTGATGGACGTGCGGCCCGACGCGCTGCACCAGCGCATCGGCTTCGTGTTCGGCTCGGCCGCCGAGGTGGCGCGCATCGAGAAATACCACGCCGAGGAACCGGGCCAGAGCTACGACTCGCCGCTGTTCGGCAAGCGCGGCCTGTACGCCGCCAACGCCTGATCCGAAACGAACGGGAACCACCCCATGTCCGCCAAGCACCCCATCATCGCCATCACCGGCTCGTCCGGCGCCGGCACCACGTCGGTGACGCGCACCTTCGAGAACATCTTCCGCCGCGAGGAGGTGGCCGCCGCCATCATCGAAGGCGACAGCTTCCACCGCCACGACCGCCAGGCCATGAAGACCGCGATGGCCGAGGCCGAGGCCAACGACCAGCCGCATTTCAGCCACTTCGGCGAGGACGCCAACCTGTTCGGCGAACTGCAGGAGCTGTTCCGCAGCTACGGCGAGACCGGCACCGGCCAGAGCCGCAAATACCTGCACAACGACGAGGAGGCCAGTCCCTACCGGCAGCCGCCCGGCACCTTCACCGCGTGGGAGCCGCTGCCGCCCAGCGACCTGCTGTTCTACGAGGGCCTGCACGGCGGCGTGACGACGGAGAAGGTGGACGTGGCGCGCTTCGTGGACCTGCTGATCGGCGTCGTGCCGGTCATCAACCTGGAATGGATCCAGAAGATCCACCGCGACCGCAGCACGCGCGGCTATTCCACCGAGGCCGTGACCGACGTGATCCTGCGCCGCATGCACGAGTACGTGCACTACATCTGCCCGCAGTTCACGCGCACACACATCAACTTCCAGCGCGTGCCGGTGGTGGACACCTCCGACCCCTTCATCGCCCGCACCATCCCGACGGCCGACGAGAGCCTGGTCGTCATCCGCTTCGCCAACCCGCGCGGCTTCGACTTCCCCTACCTGCTCAGCATGCTGCACGACTCGTGGATGTCGCGCGCCAACACGCTGGTGGTGCCGGGCGGCAAGATGGAACTGGCCATGCAGCTGATCTTCACGCCGATGATCCTGCGGCTGGTGGAGCGCCGCCGCAACCTGCTGGCCGCGGCATGAGGGAGGCCACCATGACGCAACTCCCCACCCGCGTCACGCGCACCGACTGCGCGAACGCGCTGCGCATGCTGGCCATCGACGCCGTGCAGGCCGCCCATTCCGGCCACCCCGGCATGCCCATGGGCATGGCCGACATCGCCGAGGCCCTGTGGCGCCACCACCTGCGCCACGACCCCACCGACCCGGCCTGGCTGGACCGCGACCGCTTCGTGCTGTCCAACGGCCACGGCTCCATGCTGCTCTACGCACTGCTGCACCTGAGCGGCTACGACCTGCCCATGGACGAGCTGCGGCGCTTCCGCCAGCTGCACAGCCGCACGCCCGGCCACCCCGAGGTGGGCATGACGCCCGGCGTGGAGACCACCACGGGCCCGCTGGGCCAGGGCATCGCCAACGCCGTGGGCATGGCCCTGGCCGAGAAGCTGCTGGCCGACGAGTTCAACCGCCCGGGCCATGTCGTCGTGGACCACCGCACCTACGCCTTCCTCGGCGACGGCTGCCTCATGGAAGGCATCAGCCACGAGGCCTGCTCGCTGGCCGGCACGTGGCGGCTGAACAAGCTCGTCGCGTTCTACGACGACAACGGCATCTCCATCGACGGCGACGTGAAGGGCTGGTTCGGCGACGACACGCCCGGCCGCTTCGAGGCCTATGGCTGGACGGTGCTGCGCAATGTGGACGGCCACGACTTCGACGCGCTGGACCGCGCCATCGCCGCCGCCCACCAGGCCGACAGGCCCGTGCTGGTCTGCTGCCGCACCACCATCGGCCAGGGCTCGCCCAACCGCGCCGGCACGGCCAAGGTCCATGGCGAGGCGCTCGGCGCCGAAGAGATCGCGCTGACCCGCGCCGCGCTGGGCTGGACGGCCGCGCCGTTCGAGGTGCCGGCGGACGTGCAGGCCGCCTGGTCGGCACGCGAGCGTGGTGCGGCATTGAGCAGCGCCTGGCGCCAGCGCTTCGCCGAGTACGCCCTCGCCTACCCCGACCTGGCCCGCGAGCTGCTGCGCCGCCACGACCGCCAGGCGCCGCTGACGCCGGAGACCGAAGCGGCGCTCAACCAGGCCTGCGACCGTGCCGAAGCCAGGGCCGCCACCGTCGCCACACGCAAGGCCTCGCAGGACGTGCTGCAGGAACTGGGACCCGCCACGCCCGAACTGCTGGGCGGCTCGGCCGACCTGACCGGCTCCAACCTGACCGACTGGGCCGGCCACCGCGCGCTGAAGGGCACGGGCACCGGCAACCACGTGCACTATGGCGTGCGCGAGTTCGGCATGGCGGCCATCATGAACGGCGTGGCCCTGCACGGCGGCTACCGGCCTTTCGGCGGCACCTTCCTCGCGTTTTCCGACTACGCGCGCAACGGCGTGCGCATGGCGGCGCTGATGAAGCTGCCCGTCGTGCACGTCTACACGCACGACTCCATCGGCCTGGGTGAAGACGGCCCCACGCACCAGCCGGTGGAGCATGCGTCCAGCCTGCGCCTCATCCCCGGCGTGGACGTCTGGCGGCCGGCCGACGCGACGGAGACCGCCGTGGCCTGGCGCGAGTCGATGCGCCGCGCCGACGGCCCGAGCTGCCTGCTGCTTTCACGCCAGGCGCTGCCCCATGCCGGCGATGGCCGCGCGCGGCTGGACGACATCGCGCGCGGCGCCTACGTGCTGCGCCGGCCCGAGGGCGAGCGTATCGCGCTGATCACCAGCGGTTCGGAGGTCGGCATCGCGCTGGCCGCTGCGGCGCTGCTGGCCGAGGCGGGCATCCCGGCGCGCGTCGTGTCCGCGCCCTGCCTCGACTTGTTCGAACGGCAGGACGCCACCTGGCGCCGCGACGTGATCCCGCGCCACCTGCCGCGCCTGGCCGTGGAGGCCGGCAGCACCGGCCTGTGGTGGCGCTACGTCGGCGAGGACGGCGACGTCGTGGGCATCGACCGCTTCGGCGAGTCGGCGCCCGCGAACGAGCTGTTCCCACTGTTCGGCCTCACCGCCGAGGCCGTCGCCGCACGCGCCCGTGCCTTGATCGAACAACCAAACCGAGAGACTTGCCCGTGACCCTCCGCATCGCCATCAACGGCTATGGCCGCATCGGCCGCAACGTGCTGCGCGCGCTGTTCGAAGCCCAGCGCACGCACGAAATCGACATCGTCGCCATCAACGACCTCGGCGACGCCCGCGTCAACGCCCACCTGACCCGCCACGACACCACGCACGGCCGCTTCGGCCTGCCGGTCGCCGTGGACGGCGAGCACCTGGTCATCGACGGCCGGCGCATCCGCGTCACGTCCATCCGCAACCCGGCCGAGCTGCCGTGGCGCGAGCTGGGCGTGGATCTCGTCATGGAATGCACCGGCCTGTTCACCACCAAGGCCAAGGCCGGCGCCCACCTCGCGGCCGGCGCGAAGCAGGTGCTCATCAGCGCGCCCGGCGGTGCCGACGTGGACGCCACCATCGTCTACGGCGTCAACCACGGCGTGCTGCGCGCGGCGCACTCGGTCGTGTCCAACGCCTCCTGCACCACCAACTGCCTGGCCCCGGTCGCCCAGGTGCTGCACGCCAGCCTGGGCATCGGGCACGGGCTGATGACGACGATCCACAGCTATACCAACGACCAGGTGCTGACCGACGTCTATCACGAGGATCTGCGCCGCGCCCGCTCGGCCACGCAGTCCATGATCCCGACCAAGACCGGCGCCGCCGCTGCGGTGGGGCTGGTTCTGCCCGAATTGGCCGGCCGGCTGGACGGCTTCGCCGTGCGCGTGCCGACGATCAACGTGTCGCTGGTGGACCTGGTGTTCACCGCGCAGCGCGACACGACGGTGGACGAGGTCAACGTGCTGGTGCGCCAGGCCGCCGGCGCCGGACCGCTTGCCGGCATCCTGGGCTACAGCGACGAGCCGCTGGTGTCGGTGGACTTCAACCACGACGCCCGCTCCAGCGTGTTCGACGCCACCTGCACCAAGGTGGCCGGCGGCAGGCTCGTGAAGGTCTGCGCCTGGTACGACAACGAGTGGGGCTTCTCCAACCGCATGCTGGACACCGCCCTCGCGATGGCCGCGGCGCGAGGGGCCTGACATGCGCTTCAAGACCCTCGACCAGATCAACCTGCACGGCCAGCGCGTGTTCATCCGCTGCGACCTGAACGTGCCGCTGGACGCCGCCGGCCGCATCACCGACGACACGCGCATCCGCGCCAGCCTGCCCGGCATCCGCCAGGCGATGCAGCAGGGCGGCCGCGTCATGGTCACCTCCCACCTCGGCCGGCCCGCCGAAGGCCGGCTGGAGATCCGCGACTCGCTGCAGCCCGTCGCCCAGCGCCTCGCGCAACTGCTGGAAGCGCCAGTGCCGCTGATCGGCGACTGGCTGCAGCAGCCCTTCGACGTGCCGGCCGGCAGCGTCGTGATGCTGGAGAACTGCCGCGCCCACGTCGGCGAGAAAGCCAACGCGCCCGAACTCGCCCGCCGCATGGCCGAACTGTGCGACGTCTACGTGAACGACGCCTTCGGCACCGCCCACCGCGCCGAGGCCACGACCGAGGCCCTGGCCCGGCTGGCCCGCGAGGCCTGTGCCGGGCCGCTGATGGCGTCGGAGCTGCAGGCCCTGGGCCGCGCGCTGGCGGCTCCTGAACAGCCACTCGCTGCCATCGTCGGCGGTTCCAAGGTGTCGACCAAGCTCGCCATCCTGAACGCGCTGGCGCAGCGCGTGGACCTGCTCGTCGTGGGCGGCGGCATGGCCAACACCTTCCTGCTGGCCGCGAGCCACCCAGTCGGCAAATCCCTGTGCGAACCGACGATGGTGGATGCCGCCCGCGAGGTGATCGTCACGCTGAAAGCGCGCGGCGGCCGCATCTTCCTGCCGACCGACGTGGTCGTGGCCGATGCGGTCTCCGAAGCCGCCCTGCCCGCCATCAAGGCCGTCGGCGAGGTCGGCGGCCACGACCTCATCCTCGACTTCGGCCCACAGTCCATGCGCCGCCTCGTCGACGAACTCGACACCTGCAAGACCATCGTCTGGAACGGGCCGCTCGGCGTGTTCGAGATCGAGAAGTTCTCTCACGGCACGCGCATGCTGGCCACGGCCGTTGCCGGCTCGCGGGCCTTCACCATCGCCGGCGGCGGCGACACCGTGGCCGCCGTCAACCAGTTCGGCGTGGCGGACCGCATCGACTACGTGTCCACCGCCGGCGGCGCCTTCCTCGAATTCCTCGAAGGCAAATCCCTGCCCGCCGTGCGCGCCCTCGAAGAACGCGCCCACTGAATCTCAACAGCGAACGGAGTTCCCATGGCCATGATTTCCCTGCGCCGGCTGCTGGACCACGCCGCCGAGCACCGCTACGGCGTGCCCGCCTTCAACGTCAACAACCTGGAACAGATCCAGGCCATCATGCAGGCCGCGCACCAGACCGACAGCCCGGTCATCCTGCAGGCCTCGGCCGGCGCGCGCAAATACGCGGGCGAGCCCTTCCTGCGCAAGATGGTCGAGGCCGCGGCCGAGATGTATCCCAAGCTGCCCATCGTGCTGCACCAGGACCACGGCGCCAGCCCGGCGGCCTGCCTGCAGTCCATCCGCTCCGGCTTCACCAGCGTGATGATGGACGGCTCGCTGCGCGAAGACGCCAAGACGCCCGCGAGCTACGACTACAACGTCGAGGTGACGGCCCGCGTCGTCGAGATGGCCCATGCCGTGGGCGTGTCGGTGGAAGGAGAACTGGGCTGCCTCGGGTCGCTGGAATCGGGCACCGCGGGCGAGGAAGACGGCGTCGGCGCCGAGGGCGTGCTGACGCACGAGCAGATGCTGACCGACCCCGAGCAGGCCGCCGACTTCGTCGCCCGCACCGGCGTGGACGCGCTGGCCATCGCCATCGGCACCTCGCACGGCGCCTACAAGTTCAGCCGCAAGCCCACCGGCGACATCCTGGCCATCGAGCGCGTCAAGCAGATCCACGCACGCATCCCGCACACGCACCTCGTCATGCACGGCTCGTCCTCGGTGCCGCAGGAATGGTTGGCCGTCATCCGCGAGCATGGCGGCGACATCAAAGAGACCTACGGCGTGCCGGTCGAGGAAATCCAGGAAGGCATCCGCCACGGCGTGCGCAAGATCAACATCGACACCGACATCCGCCTGGCGATGACCGGCGCGATGCGGCGCGCGATGGCGCTCAAGCCCGACGAGTTCGACCCGCGGCGCTTCCTCAGTGCCGCGCTGCTGGCGGCGCGAGACCTGTGCGCCCAGCGCTTCGAGGCGTTCGGCTGTGCGGGGATGGCGTCGCGGCTATCGGCAAGCTCGCCCGTCTGAGCAGCGTCCTCGATCTGCAGCCGCTCGGCGCAGCGGCTTCAAGAATTTCCCGAACCGCTGCACGCCAGCGGCGTCCTTGAGAAGCCGCTTGTCGAGTTCGTTCGGGTACGCTCGCTGGATCAACGACGGCGACGACGCTGGGGCGCAGATGGCGGAGGCACTGGAAATCGCCCAAGAATCGCCCAAGCAGTCGGAATCAGGCAAAGAAAAAGCCCGGTGAGTCGCTGACGCGCCGGGCTTTCTTTCCTACCGAATCTGGTAGGCGCGATTGGATTCGAACCAACGACCCCCACCATGTCAAGGTGGTGCTCTAACCAACTGAGCTACGCGCCTGGGAAGCTGCGCACTATAGCATGTTTTCGCGCGCCCTACTTGCGGCGCGCAGAGCGCACGCCGGAGATGGCGCACAGATCGCGCAGCACCTTGTTGAGTTTGGAAGCGTCGGAGAGCTCCAGCGTGAAGCTCATCCAGGCCGTGTCGCCGCCGCCGGGGCGGGGCTTGGCAGCCCCCGGCTTGAGCGACTGCGTGTTCACCGCGACGACGTTCATCTTCTCCTTCGCAAAGACTTCGAGCACGTCGCGCAGCAGGCCCTGGCGGTCGCCGGCCTCGACGAGCACGTCCACCGGATAGACCGGCGCGGCCTTGCCCGCCGCCTCGCCGCCGCCCCATTCGACGGCGATGACGCGCTCCGGCGCGCGCCGCCGCATCTCGGCGAGGTTGCTGCAATCGGCACGATGGATGCCGACGCCCTTGCCGCGCGTGACATAGCCCGAGATCGCGTCCGGCGGCGCGGGCCGGCAGCAGCGCGACAGCGTGGTCAGCAGCGAGTCGATGCCCACCACCAGCACGCCGCCCTTCCCCGCCGCGCTGGGGCCGCGCGTGTGCTTCTGCGCGAGCAACTCGTCTGCGTCGGCCGCAGGCTCGGGTGGGCGCAGCAGCAGTTCGATATTGCGCAGCGAGTATTCGTCCTTGCCGACCACCTCGAACAGCGCGTCCGCACCCTTGAAGCCGAGGCGCGCGGCCAGTTCGTCGAGCTTGAGCGCCGTCCGGCCCTCGCGCTGCAGCAGCTTCTCGACCAGTTCGCGGCCCTTGGCCACGGTCTGCGCGAGCTGCAGCGCATTGAACCAGGCGCGCACCTTGGCGCGCGAGCGCTGGCTTTGCAGATAGCCGAGTTCGGGGTTGAGCCAGTCCAGCGAGGGCCCGCCCTCGCGCACGGTGACGATCTCGACGGTCTGCCCGCTCTTCAGGGGCGTGTTCAGCGGCAGCATCTGGCCGTCGATGCGCGCGCCGCGGCAGCGGTGGCCGAGGTCGGTGTGGACGGCGTAGGCGAAGTCCACCGGCGTGGCGCCGGCCGCCAGCTCGACGATGGTGGCCTGGGGCGTGAAGACGTAGATGCGGTCATCAAAGGCCGGCCCGCCCTCGGTCGTGTCGCGCTCCCAGGCCAGCAGCTGGTTCAGTACCGCCTTGCGGGCCTGCGCCACCTGGGTCTCGAATTCGCCGGCCGCGCTGACGCCGGCATAGCCGCGCGCGCCGGCTTCCTTGTAGGCCCAGTGGGCGGCGACGCCGTGCTCGGCGTGCTCGTGCATCTCGCGGGTGCGGATCTGCACCTCCATCGCCTGCCCGTCGGCGCCGATGACGACGGTGTGCAGCGACTGGTAGCCATTGGGCTTGGGGCGGGCGATGTAGTCGTCGAACTCGCCGGGCACGGGCGTGTAGACCTCGTGCAGCCGCGCCAGCGCCGCATAGCAGTCGGCCACGCTGGCGACGACGACGCGCAGCGCCCGCAGGTCGAACACGCGCGCCAGCTCCAGCCCCTTGCCGCGCATCTTGCGGTGGATGCTGTAGAGGTGCTTGGGCCGGCCCTGCACCTCGGCGGCGAGGCCGAGGGCCGCGAGGTCGGCCTGCACTGCCGCGCGCGCCGCCTCGACGCGCTGCTCGCGCTCGACCCGGGTTTCGAGCAGGGCGCGGGCCAGGGTCTTGTAGGTGTCGGGGTCGCGGAAGCGGAAGGCCAGGTCTTCCAGTTCCCACTTGATCTGCCAGATGCCGAGCCGGTTGGCCAGCGGCGCGAACACGGCCTGCGACTCGGCCGCCAGTTCCGGCGGGCAGGGCGTCTTGCTGGCGGCGTACCAGCGCAGCGTCTGCAGGCGCGAGGCCAGGCGCAGCAGCACCACGCGCAGGTCGCGCGAGAAGGCCAGCAGCATCTTGCGCACGCGCTCGGTCTGCGCGGCCTGCTGCTCGCCCTTCTTGTCGTCCGCCACCTTGGCGCTGCGCGCGGCGCGCTGCAGTTGCACCAGCTTGCGCGTATGCGTGACGAGGCTGGCATGGCTGTCGCCGAAAGCCTTGGCGACGACGTCCTCGGGCTTGTTCAGAAAGTCCGCTGCATAGACGAGGTAGGCCGCCGCCTGCAGGGCCGGCGCGGCGCCCACGCTCTGCAGGATGGCGGCCACGCCGTCGGCATGGCCGAGCGCGTTCTCGCCGGTGTCCAGGGTCTCGCCGGCCAGCAGCGGCTCGGCGAAGGCGCGCGCGCGCTGAGCTTCGGCGCTGGAATGCCCGGCGCCCCCGTCCAGCAGCGCGACGATGGGCGCGGTGGCCGCGCCCTCGGGCATCAGGCCGGTCTTCATGGACTGAGGAAACCCTTCACGGCAGCGATCTGGTCCTCATGCACCAGCGTCGGCGCATGGCCGACGCCCGCGAACTCCACCAGCCGCGCCTGCGGACCACGCTCGGCCATGCGGCGCGCGGTGTCGGCGCCCAGCAGGTCGGACTCGGCGCCACGCAGCAGCAGCGTCGGGCAGGCCAGGCGCTCATAGGCCGCCCACAGCGCCGCCTCGCCGGCTGCGGCCAGTTCGGGCGTCAGCAGCGCGAAGCCGGCGGCGATGGCCGGGTCGTAGTGCAGCGCCCAGCCCGCGCCGGCCGGCTTCAGCATCGGCCGCGACAGCGCCAGCCATTCCTCGTCCGTGTGCGGGCCGAAGCTCGCGGAAATGCCACGCAGATAGGCCGCGCCCGCTTCCACCGTCGCAAAGCCCGGTGCCTTGCCGAGGTAGCTGCCGATGCGCAGCAGCGCGTCGAAGCTGATGCTCGGGCCGACGTCGTTGAGCACCAGGCGGCGGATCGGGCACGGTGCGCCGTCCGGCCGGGGCAGCGCGGCCAGGCCCATGCCGATCAGCCCGCCCATCGAGGTGCCGACCCAGTCCACCTGGGCCACGTCCAGCCGCGCCAGCAGGGTCACCATGTCGGCCACATAGGTCGGGATCTGGTAGGCGGCCGGCTGGCGCAGCCAGTCCGAACGGCCGCGGCCGGCCACGTCGGGGCAGATCACGCGGTACCGCGCGCTCATCACGCGCGCCAGCGCGTCGAAATCCCGCCCCTGGCGCGACAGCCCATGCACGCAGACCAGCACCGGCGCCTCCGCGCCCGGGCCGGCCCACTCCCAGTACGCCATGCGGTGCAGGCCGGTGGCGTCCAGGCAGTTGACGAAACGAAGCTGCGGCTCGGTCATGATTCGGTCCTCTCTCGATTCATCGTAGCAAGGAGATCTCATGACTCTGCAAGGCAAGACCGCCCTCGTCACCGGCTCGACCAGCGGCATCGGCCTCGGTATCGCACTGACCCTGGCACGCCAGGGCGCGAACATCATCCTGAACGGCTTCGGCGACCACGCCGGCCCGCGCGCCGAGGTCGCGGCGCTGGGCGTGAAGGTCGGCTACCACGGCGCCGACATGAGCAAGCCGGCCGACATCGCCGCCATGCAGAGCTATGCGGACGCCGAGTTCGGCGGCATCGACGTGCTCGTCAACAACGCCGGCATCCAGCACGTCGCACCCGTGCAGGACTTCCCGGCCGAGAAGTGGGACGCGATCATCGCCATCAACCTCAGCTCGGCCTTCCACACCACGCGCCTCGCGCTGCCCGGCATGTTGCAACGCGGCTGGGGGCGGATCATCAACATCGCCTCGGCCCACGGCCTCGTCGCCTCGGCGCAGAAATCGGCCTATGTGGCGGCCAAGCACGGCCTGGTGGGCTTCACGAAGAGCGTTGCGCTGGAGACGGCGACGACGCCCGTCACCGTCAACGCCATCTGCCCCGGCTGGGTGCTGACGCCGCTGGTGCAGAAGCAGGTCGATGCGCTGGCCGCGCGCGAGGGCGTGGGCAACGACGAGGCCAAACGCCGCCTGCTGGCCGAGAAGCAGCCCTCGCTGCAGTTCACGACGCCCGAGGAACTCGGCGCGCTGGCCGTGTTCCTCTGCTCGGACGCCGCCATCAACGTGCGCGGCCAGGCCTGGGCGATGGACGGCGGCTGGACCGCCGTCTGAGCTTCAGCGGCGCACGGCGCCGGTGTCCTGCGTCATCTGCACGCTGCCGCTGACCGTCACGGTCACGGTGGCCTTGCCGGCCTCGGTCGGCAGGGCCTCGTCGCCGCCCATCGGTGCGGCCATCGCGCGCACGGCCTTGAAGCGCGGCGCCGGGCCGGCCTCGTCGGTGTTCACCGACACCTCGCCGATCACATAGCCGCCGTAGCCGAACTGGCGCGAATAGTCCGCCGCCCGGGCGCGGTAGCGCGCGATGGCCTGGGCCGTGACCTCGCCCTCGACCTTCTCGCGCGCCTCGCGCGACAGGCTGTAGTCCACGCTCTGCACCGTCATCGTCGTGATGCGGCCCGCCAGTTGCGCGATGCCCGCCGTGTCCTTGCCTTCCACCAGCAGCTCGGCGCGGCCCTGCCAGCCGTTGATCTGGCCCGTCTTGGGCGCATAGCGCGGCATCAGCGAGAAGCCGCCCGTGCGCACGTCCACCTGGCCCGGCTTGGCGACGCGCCGGGCCTGCTCCAGCGCAGCGTCCAGCGCCTGCTTCAGCGCGGTCTGCACGGCCGCCGCGTCGCTGCCCTCCTTGGTCGTCGAGAAGCCGATGCCCAGCACGTCGCGCGTGACCTCGGTGCTGGCGCTGGCGCTCAGCGTGATCCGCTCGCGCGGCTGCTCGTTGTGGGCCTGGGCGGCCAGCGCGACGACGGCCGAGGACAGCGCGGCCAGGGTGCGGGACAGGGACATGGGAACTCCTTCAAAAGACGAAGCGCCAGCTTAGCCGGGCTGCCGTCCTACAAGAGGCCGCTTGCAAACCTGCACACAATGTTGCCGTTACAAATTCAGGAACCGCGATGAACGGCAACACCAACGCCCGCCCCAACCGCATCCTCGTCGTCGATGACGACGCCCGCATCCGCGACCTGCTGCGCCGCTACCTGACGCAGGAGGGCTTCGACGTGCTGCTCGCCGAAGACAGCCGCGCACTGAACAAGCAGCTCACCCGCGAGACGGTGGACCTGATCGTGCTCGACCTGATGCTGCCCGGCGAAGACGGCCTGACCATCTGCCGCCGCCTGCGCGCCGCCAACGACACCACGCCCATCATCATGCTGACCGCCAAGGTCGAGGACGTGGACCGCATCGTCGGTCTCGAAGTGGGCGCCGACGACTACCTCGCCAAGCCCTTCAACCCGCGCGAGCTGCTGGCGCGCATCAACGCCGTGCTGCGCCGCCGCCCGCCGCCCGAGGCGCCGGGCGCGCCGAGCAAGGAGCCGATGACGGTCAGCTTTGGCCCCTTCGAGTTCGACCTCGCGCTGCGCCGTCTGACCAAGAACGGCGAGCAACTGCCGCTGACGACCGGCGAGTTCTCCATGCTCAAGACGCTGGTGCGCCACCCACGCCAGCCCCTGTCCCGCGACAAGCTCGCCCAACTCGCCCGCGGCCGCGAATTCGAGCCCTTCGACCGCAGCCTGGACGTGCAGATCTCGCGCCTGCGCAAGATGCTGGAGGCCGACCCGGCCCAGCCGCGCTATATCCAGACGGTGTGGGGCGTGGGGTATGTGTTCGTCCCCGACGAGAACACATGAGCCCCTCGCCCAGTCTTGCCGCGCTGAACGCGGGCAAGCCTGGTCGGTCCCCCGAGGGGACTAAGCTGCCTGCAGCATCGAGCCGCAAGCAGCTTCGAACGGGCCGGCTTGGGGCGGCCCGGCGCTCGGCCCGAAGACAATCCGATTGAATGATGGCCCGCCCTCACCTCGCGCTGAACCTTTTCTGGCGCACCTTCGCCTGGCTGGCCCTGCTGCTGGCCGGCGCGGTGCTGGCCTGGCAGTACACCTTCAAGCTGCTGGAAGCGCAGCCGCGCGCGCTGGAGTCGGCCGAGCAACTGGCCGGCCTCGTCAAGCTCAGCCGCATCGCGCTGGAGCACACCGACCCGATCAACCGCGTCGCCGTCATCAGCTCGATGTCCGGCGGCGACACGGTGCAGGTGCGCGTCGCCGAGACGAGCGACCGCTGGCTGCCCTATGACACCAGCCCCTTCGCCAAGCAGCTCGCCGCCGAGCTGCGCGGCACGCTGGGGCCGGACACCATCGTCGCCCGCAGCGTCAACGACACGCCGGGCCTGTGGGTGCGCTACGTCGTCGGCGAGGACGCCTTCTGGCTGCAGACCTCGCCCGTGCCACTCTCCGTCTCGCTGGGCACCAACTGGTGGTGGGTGCTGATCGCGCTGCTGGCCACCGTCGTCGGCTCGGCGCTGATCGCCCGCCTCATCAACCAGCCGCTGCGCGAGCTGGCCGAGGCCGCCGGGCGCATCCGCGACGGCGAGTACGACTCGCGCCTGGACGAGACGACGATGACCAGCGAGATCCGCGAGGTCAATATGGGCTTCAACCGCATGGCGCGCGAACTGGCCAAGCTGGAGGAGGACCGCGCCGTCATGCTGGCCGGCATCTCGCACGACCTGCGCACGCCGCTGGCGCGGCTGCGGCTGGAAACCGAGATGAGCGTCGGCGACGAGCAGGCCCGCCACTTCATGGCCCAGGACATCGACCAGCTCGACGCCATCATCAGCAAGTTCATGGACTACGCGCGGCCCAACGAGACGCGGCTGCGCCCGGCGCGGCTGCTGGACATCGTCGAGCGCGAGGTGCAGGGCTTCCGCGACCCGGAGCAGATCCGCTTCCAGTTGCTGGTGGGCAAGGGGCTCAAGGTCGTCGTCGATGACACCGAACTGGGCCGCGTGCTGCTCAATCTGTTCGAGAACGCGCGCCGCTACGGCCACGCCGAGGGCGAGCCGGCGCGCGTGGCCGTGAGCGCCACGCGCGAGGGCGCCTGGGTGGAAGTGCGCGTGCGCGACCACGGCCCCGGCGTGCCGCCCGACCGCCTGCAGCGCCTGACCACGCCCTTCTACCGCGGCGACGCCGCCCGCACCGCCGCCAGCGGCGCCGGCCTGGGCCTGGCCATCGTCGAGAAGTCCGTGCAGCGTCTGGGCGGCAGCCTGGCCATCAGCAATGCGCCGGATGGCGGGCTGCTGACCGTCCTGAAACTCCAAGCGGCCTGATTCAGGGATTGTTCGGCTGCGCTGGACAATCCATCCAGCCCCGGCCCGCTGATCGCCCGGCCCGCGCTGCCTAGACTGAACGCTCCACATCGACACCGGAGATTCCCATGGCAGACCACGCCATCCGCGGCAAAGTCGCGCTCATCGCAGGCGGCGCCAAGAACCTCGGCGGGCTGATCGCCCGCGATCTCGCCCAGCAGGGCGCCAAAGCCGTCGCCATCCACTACAACAGCGCCAGCGCCAAAGCCGACGCCGAGCAGACGGTCGCCGCCGTCGAGGCGCTGGGCGCCCGCGCCGCGGCCTTCCAGGCCGACCTGAGCAGCGCGGCGGCGATGACGAAGCTCTTCGCCGACACCATCGCCGCCTTCGGCCGGCCCGACATCGCCATCAACACCGTCGGCAAGGTGCTGAAGAAGCCGATGGTCGAGGTCACCGAGGCGGAATACGACCTGATGAGCGACGTCAACGCCAAGGCAGCCTTCTTCTTCCTGAAAGAGGCCGGCCTGCACGTCAACGACGGCGGCAAGGTCTGCACCATCGTCACCTCGCTGCTGGGCGCGTTCACGCCTTTCTACGCGGCCTACGAGGGCCTGAAGGCGCCCGTCGAGCACTTCACCCGCGCGGCGGCCAAGGAGTTCGGCGGACGCGGCATCTCGGTGACCGCCGTCGGCCCCGGCCCGATGGACACGCCCTTCTTCTACCCCGCCGAGGGCGCCGACGCCGTGGCCTATCACAAGACCGCCGCCGCGCTGTCGCAGTTCTCCAAGACGGGGCTGACCGACGTCGAGGACGTCGTGCCCTTCATCCGCTTCCTGGTCTCGGACGGCTGGTGGATCACCGGCCAGACCCTGCTCATCAACGGCGGCTACACGACCAAATAGTCACGCGGCTAGCATCCCGCGCCATATGGACAAACTGGAGCAGTACCGCGTCTTCGTCCGCGTGGCCGAGATGGGCGGCTTCATCAAGGCCGCCAATGCGCTGGACCTGCCGCGCGCGACCGTCTCCGCCGCCGTGCAGCAACTGGAAGCCAGCCTCGGCGCCCGCCTGCTGCACCGCACGACGCGCAAGGTGCAGCTCACGGCGGACGGCGCCGATTTCCTGGAGCACGTGCGCCTGCTGCTGGCCCATGCCGAAGAGGTGGACCAGCACTTCCACGCCCACCAGCGCGAAGCGTCCGGCCGGCTGAACGTGGACCTGCCGAGCCGCATCGCGCGCCGGCTCGTCGCGCCCGCGCTGCCCGAACTGCTGCGCCGCCACCCGCGCCTGAAACTGGGCCTGGGCTCGACGGACCGCTCGATCGACCTCGTGCAGGAAGGCGTGGACTGCGCCGTCCGCGTCGGCCTGCTGAACACCAGCAGCCTGGCGGCCCGGCCCATCGGCCGCCTGGCAATGGTCAATTGCGCCAGCGCGGCCTACGTCGAGCAGTTCGGCGCGCCGCGCTCCCCGGCCGAACTCCACGAAGGCCGCCACCTCTGCGTCGGCTATGCCTCGCCGACGACGGGGCGCGAACTGCCATGGGAATACCTCGCCCAGGGCCAGGTCGAAACCTTGCGCCTGCCCAGCCGCGTCATCGTCAACAACGCCGAGAGCTATATCGCCTGCTGTCGCGCCGGCCTGGGCCTGATCCAGGTGCCGCGCTTCGACGTGCAGCATCTGCTGCAGTCGGGCGAACTGGTCGAGGTGCTGCGCGACAGCCGCGCCGAGGCCATGGCCATCAGCTTCCTCTACCCCCACCGCCGCCAGCGCTCGCGGCGGCTGCTGGCCTTCATCGAGTGGTTCGAGGAACTGGTGCAAGCGCACCTGGAATGAGCCCGGGCCTCAGCAAGCGGCGAGCAGGCACACCGCCCGCGCCTCGATCGCGCGGCCCTCGCCCACCGGCCCCATCTTCTCGGCCGTCTTGGCCTTGACGTTGACGCGCTCGACGCCCACGCCCAGCACCTCGGCCAGCCGCGTGCGCATGGCCATGATGTGGGGCGCCATCTTCGGCGCCTGGGCGACGATGGTCGCGTCCAGGTTGACGAGCTGCCAGCCCGCCTCGCGCACGCGGCGGCAGGCTTCGGCCAGCAGCGCCATCGAATCGGCGCCCTTGAACTCGGCGGCGGTGTCGGGGAAGAGCTTGCCGATATCGCCCAGCGCGGCGGCGCCGAGCAGGGAATCGGTGATCGCATGCGCGAGCGCGTCGGCGTCGGAATGGCCGAGCAGGCCGTGGGTATGCGGGATGGTGACGCCGCCGAGGATCAGCGGCCGGCCGGTGACGAGCTGGTGGGTGTCCCAGCCCTCGCCGATTCGCAGGGCGGGGAGTGCGGAAAGAGTCATGCGGTGATTTTCACTGCACGCCGCCCGCGATCTCACGCAGTTCGGTCCAGTCCGCGTCGGTGTCGGGCGTGGCCGGCCCGCTACCCAGGCCCTCTTCCAGCAGCCCGCGCAGCCGCTCGCGGCGCTGGGCCTGCTGGTCACGCCGCACCAGTCCGCAGATGTACGCCGAGACGTTGCCGTCATGCCCGGTCGCCACGAGCTCGGCGCTGAAGCCGCTCAGCGTCAGGGATGGTGAAGCTCATGGTCATGGTGCCCATGCGCAGCATGCTGTTCGTGTTGGCAGCCAACATGGTGGCCATTGTCGCCATCAATACAGCGTCTGCCTCTGGCGCTCCTGCAGCGCCGCGTCGTAGGCCGCACCGTTCACCTGCCGGCTCAGGGCCTGCAGGATGCTGCCGGTCGATGGCAGCGCGCCGCGCTCGACGCGCGCGGCGGGCTCCCAGAGGTTCGAGCGCTTGATGGCCCGGGCGCACTGGAAAAACACCCGCCGCACCTCGACCACCAGCACCGAGCACGGCAGCCGGCCCTCGAACTCGCAGCGCCGCAGCAAGGCCGGCGCCGCGCTGATGCGGGCGGCACCGTTGACGCGCAGCGTCTCGCCGATGCCGGGGATCAGGAACAGCAGCGCCATCTCGGGCGCATGCAGCAGATTGCGCAGGCTGTCGATGCGCTGGTTGCCGCGCCGGTCGGGCAGCAGCAGGGTCTTCTCGTCCACCACCTCGACGAGCCGGCCCGCCGGGTCGCCACGCGGCGAGGCATCCAGCCCCTGGGGGCCGCAGGTCGCCAGCACGCAGAAGGGCGCGGCCTCGATGAAGGGCCGGTACAGCGGGTGGACGTGATCGCATTCCTTGTCCAGCGTCGCCGGGGCCGTGGGCGGCTCGTAGACAGTACGCAGCTTGTCCAGGCTGTCGAGGTCGTGGCTGCGATCCAGCCAGGGGTGGGGATGGGTCATGGCCGGCATTCTCGCCAGCGCGCAGCCTGCTAACGTGCGCCCCGCCATGAAACGCCTGCTGCTGCTCTGCTTCCTACTCGCCGGTTCCGCCCTCGCCGCCGAGCCGCCGCGCCCGCGCATCGGCCTCGTGCTCTCGGGCGGCGGCGCGCGGGGCCTCGCGCATATCGGCGTGCTGCGGGTGCTGGAAGAGATGCAGGTGCCGGTGGACCTCATCGTCGGCACCAGCATGGGCGCCGTCGTCGGCGGCGCCTATGCGGCCGGGCGCAGCGTCGATGAGCTGGAAGCCCTCGTCAAGGGCGCCGACTGGAACTCCATCCTCGCCGACCGCCCCGCGCGCGAGCGTCTCGCCATCCGCCGCCGCGAGGACGACGAGCGCCTGCCCTCGCGCATCGAGTTCGGCTTCGACCTGCAGCGCGGCGCCATGCTGCCCGGCGGCGCGGCGGCCAATGGCCAGTTGGAAACCACGCTCTCCGCCCTGCTGCCCGCCCACCGCACCGACGAGCCTCTGCGCCGCCTGCCCACCCCCTTCCGCGCCGTCGCCACCGACCTGCTCTCCGGCGCCATGCTCGACCAGGCCGACACGCCGCTCTTCCAGGCCCTGCGCGCGTCGATGGCCGTGCCCGGCGTGTTCGCGCCGCTGCGCGTCAACGGCCGGCCGCGCGTGGACGGCGGCCTGGTGCGCAATCTGCCGGTGGACATCGCCCGCCAGCTCGGCGCCGACCTCGTCATCGCCGTCAACGTCGGCACGCCGCTGCTGGAAGACCGCGAGATCGGCAGCGCCGTCGCCGTCGCCAACCAGATGCTGCAGATCCTGACCGAGCAGAACGTGCAGCGCTCGCTGGCCGAACTCCGGCCGCAGGACATCATCATCGACCCCGACCTGCCGGGCATGGGCTTCATGGACTTCCAGCGCGCCGACGAGGCCATCGCCACCGGCCGGCGCGCCGCGCTGGCGGCCGGCGCCCGCCTCGCCGCGCTGGCCGCGCCCGCCGCCCACGCGGTGCTGCAGGCCAACCGCCTCGACCGGCCCGAGACCGTGCTCGGCCCGCTGCCCATGGCGGCGCTGAACTTCAGCGGCACGCGGCGCGCCAACCCCGAGGCCCTGCGCGCCGAAGTGGCGCTGCGGCCGGGCGACCACATCGGCCGCCCCGAGCTGAACGGTGCCGTCGAGCGCCTGGACGGCCTGGGCGACTTCGACCGCATCGAGACCGACATCGCCGACCGCGACGGCCGGCGCAGCGTCGAATTCCGGCTCACCGAGGCCGACTGGGCGGCCAGCCGCGTACGCGTCGGCCTGGAGCTCTACAGCAACTTCGCCGACGCCAACAGCTACTCCCTGGTCGCCATGCACGTCGCCAACTGGCTCAACGCCTGGGGCGGCGAGCTGCGCTCCATCGCCCGCATCGGCTCCACGCGCGGCCTCGACAGCGAGTTCTACCAGCCCCTCGGCCCCGGCTCGCGCTGGTTCACGGCCGCGCGCGTCGGCTTCGCGGCCGGCAGCAACGACGTCTTCAACCAGGGCCAGCGCGCGCTGCGCCTGGCCAGCAGCCTCGCCAGCGGCCAGCTCGAACTCGGCCACCGCATCGCCGGCCTGGGCGATCTGCGTTTCGGCGTCGGCCGGCTGCGCGCCTCGGACGAAGTCATCGTGCCCGCGCCGCCCGACGGCGGCCGGCAGTCGCAGCGCTACAGCCAGCGCTATCTGGAGCTGCACACCGACACGCTGGATTCGCTCGCCTTCCCCAGCCGCGGCCAGTGGCTGACCGCGCGCATCGAATGGCTCAAGCCCTACCGCGAGGAGCACGTCATCAACGCCTCGCTGATCGGCCTCAGCGCCTTCCGCCTCGGCGAATGGGCCGGCCAGCTCTACGGCGAGGCCGCGCATGCCGAGCGCGGCCAGGCGCGCTCCCTGGGCGGCTATCTGCGCCTGTCCGGCACGGCGGACGCATCCCTGGTCGGCGAGAACATGGCGCTGGCCCGCCTCGTCATGGCGCGGCGCATCGGCGAGATGCCGGTGGGCCTGGGCGGCGCGGTGCGCATCGGCTTCTCGCTGGAGCTGGGCGCCATCGGCAAGGGCAACGGCGTCAAGCTGTCCAACCTGCCGAGCAGCGGCTGGCAGCAGGCCGCCAGCGGCTTCCTCAGCGTGGACACGCGCTTCGGGCCCTTCTACGTCGCGCTCGGCACCACGCGCGGCGGCGACACGGCGGCCTATCTGCTGCTCGGGCCGAGTTGGTGAATTACGGCTCAAGCCGCGCCTTCTTCGGCCGATACCCCCGTCGTAAGTCCCTGCAGCATGCAGGCCGGCCCCCACGGGCGTTCAGGAGCAGACCCATGACCCCATCCTTGAAGCAGATCGCCCTCGTGCTGCTGGCCGTCGCCGGCCCGCAGTTTGCACAGGCCGCCGACACCGCCAGCGCCAGCGCCACGGCCGAGGTGCTGCAACCCATCGCCGTCGTCAAGGGCGCCGACCTCGTGTTCGGCAACCTCGTCGCCGGCAACGGCGACGTGACGGTGGCCACCGACGGCGCCCGCACCAAGACCGGCGGCACCGTGCTGCCCACCGGCGGCAGCGCCGCGACGGCGGCCCGCTTCGAGGTGAGCGGCACCGGCAACAACGGCTTCTCCATCGACTACACCGGCAGCGACAGCGTGCTGACCAGCGGCAGCGACACCATGGCCATCGACTGGATCACCGAGGTCGTCGCCACGCAGACGCCGACGGGCAAGACCGACGCGAGCACCGACGCGACAGCCGGCACGCTGACCTCCGGCGCGGCCTATATCTACGTCGGCGGCAAGCTGACGGTGGACGCCAACCAGCCGGCCGGCACCTATACCGGCACCGTCCAGGTGACCTTGGCCTACAACTGAAGGCCGCTCGCGCCGTCATGACGAGAGCCCTGTACGCCCTCGCCTGGTGCGCGCTGGCGGCATCCCCTGCCGGCGCCGCCACGGCCACGGCCAGCGCGGCCGTCGTCGTGCCGGTGCCGGTCGAGGCCTGGCTGGGCGTGCCCGTCGCCGTGCAGGACCTGCTGCTCGCCCAGGGAGCGCCGGCCGGCCCGGCCACCGGCGCCCTGGTGCCGCGCGTGCCCGGGGCGACGACGCCGGCCGCGCTGCTCGCCCTGCCCGCCTGGATCACCGCCGCCGTCGAGTCGCGCCAGGCCTTCGGCATGGAGATCGCCGGCTCGGCGCTGCTACCGCGCGGGCCGGCCGCCGCCGTGTCGGTGGCCTCGGCCGAGGGTGAGGCGCCGCTGGTCATCACCGTCGCCTTCAACTGACATGCCCCGCCGCCTGCCCTGGGCCCTGCTGCTGGCCTGCGCCATCGCGCCGGCGCAGACGCTGAGCAACACCCAGCCGCTGGCCTTCGGCGCCTTCACGGCGGGCAGCGGCGGCAGCGTCACGGTCGCGCCCGGTGGCGGGCGCATGGCGGGCGGCGGCGTCATCCTCGTCACCCAGGCCGGCACGCCCGGCGCCGCGGAGTTCACGGTCAGCGGCACGCCCGACGCCATGTTCTCGATCTCCCTGCCGGCCGACGGCACCGTCACCCTCAGCGACGGCGCCAGCGCCAGCATGGCCCTGAACGGCTTCACGAGCAGCCCGCCGGCCACCGGCGTGCTGACCGGCGGCACGGCGGCGATCAGGGTCGGCGCCACGCTCAGCGTCGGCAGCCTGCAGGGCACGGGCAGCTACAGCGGCAGCTTCAACGTCACCGTCAACTACGAGTGACGAATTGCGCCGCGAACGCGGCGCTTTTGCGGGCTTTGCCGCCCCGAGTCCTGGCGACCATGCCGGCATGCGTGCATTCATCAAGCTTTCGCTGCTTGCGGCCCTCGTCGGGCTGCTGCTGCCGCATGCCGCCCGCGCGGACCTGATGCTCTTCCCGACGCGCATCGTCTTCGACCAGCAGCGCGCCGCCCAGGTCGAGCTGATGAACCAGGGCAAGACGCCCGAGACCTACCGCATCCGCCTCGTCAACCGCCGCATGGGGCCGAACGGCGAATTCATCGCCATCGACCAGCCCGGCCCCGGCGAGCAGTTCGCCGACGCGCTGCTGCGCTACTCGCCGCGCCAGGTCACCATCCCGCCGGGCGGCTCGCAGATCGTGCGCATCCTGCTGCGCAAGCCCGAGGGCCTGGCCAGCGGCGAATACCGCTCCCACCTGCAGTTCGACCGCGTGGCCGAGGCCAGCGGCGCCAGCAGCGTGGAAGACCTGGCCCGGCGCGGCCCGCAGGGCGTGGGCGTCAGCATCCAGGCGCTGGTGGGCGCCTCCATCCCGGTCATCGTGCGCCAGGGCGACACCCAGGCCCGGCTGGGCCTCGCCGAACTGGCCGTGCAGCCCTCGGGCCTGCTGAGCTTCGAGATGCGGCGCGAGGGCAATGCCTCGGTCTACGGCGACCTGCTCGCCACCTTCACGACGACGGCGGGCGTGACCTTCGAGGTCGCACGCGCCGGCGGCGTGGCCGTCTATGTGCCCAACGCCAGCCGGCATGTGCAACTGCCGCTGCAACTGCCGGCCGGCAAAGCCCTGCCCGCCGGCACGCTGAAGCTGGCCTTCCACGAGCGCCCGGAGGCGGGCGGCAAGTTGCTGGCCGAGGCCAGCCTCGCGCTGCCCTGAGAGGCCGAGGGGCCATGGCCCGCCGCGCAATCTGCCGAGCCACGCGCCTCGCCCTCGCCCTCGCCGCGCTGGCCTGCTGGCCACTGCTGGCGCGGCCCGCGCCCGACGACGCACCGACGCCGCTGCGCCAGTTGCAGGTGCAGCTCGACGGCCGCGCGCTGGCCGAGCCGCTGGACGTCTTCCAGACCGACTACCAGGTGCTGCTGCCGCTGGCCGCCGTATCGCGCCTGCTGGGGCTGGACATGCGCGTGCAACTGGCCACCGGCCGCGCCGCCGGCACCCTGCCCGGCTCTGGCGAGCCCTTCTGCCTGGACCTCGTCGAGTCCAGCATGCGCATCGGCGAGCGCCGCTTCGGCTTCGAGCCGCGTCTGGCCCAGGCCATCGGCAACGACATCTACGTCTCCACCCAGTTGCTGGCCCGCTGGCTGAACCTGGAACTGGCCGTGGACCTGCCGCACTGGCAGCTGCGGCTGCGCGCCCGCGATGCCGATGCGGCCGCCGTCGCCGCAGCCCCGCCGCCGCGCCCTGCCGCGCCGCGCCTGGACGACGACCACCTGCTGGTGCTGGAAGTGCTGCTGGACGGCCAGGTCATCTCCGACAGCTTCTCCGCCTACCAGGACGGCAGCCAGACCCTGCTGCCGCTGGGCGAACTCTCCAGGCTGCTGACCCTGGCCATCCAGGTGCGCCCCGAGCGCGGCAGCGCCGAGGGCCGGCTGCCGCGCGACCGCGCCTTCGCGCTCAACCTGCCCGAGGCGCTGGCCAGCGTGGCCGGGCGCGAGCAGAACTTCGAGCCGCGGCTGGCCGGCGTGGTCGGCGACGACATCTACGTGTCGCGCCAGTTGCTGACGCGCTGGCTGCCGCTGGACCTGCAGCTCGACCTCGCCACGCTCAAGCTCAAGGTCGTGCCGCGCGAGAAGCTGCCGCTGCAGGAGCGGCTGGAGCGCGAGCGCCTGGCCGCCGCGCTCGCCGGCCGGCAGGTGGCGGAGCGGCCCAACTACCCCTATGCGCCGTCCACGCCGGGGCTGATCGGCGTGCCGTCCATCGACCAGTCCTTCGGCGCCGACGCCCGCTTCGGCCGCCACGCACCGCAGTACAAGGCGGCCTACACCGCCTATCTGACCAGCGACCTGCTCGGCATGGAAGGCTCGGCCTATCTGCTCAAGACCCAGGACAAGGCCCGGCCCGAGCTGCGCGCCACCCTCGCCCGCAACGACCCCGACGCCGGACTGCTGGGGGCCCTGCACGCGCGCTCGGTGGCGCTCGGCCACCTCGCGCTGCCGAGCGTGCGCAACGTGATGGCCGGCAGTGCCCGGGGCAATGGCGTGGCCGTCAGCAACCGGCCGCTGGACCAGCCCAACAGCTTCGACCGCCACAGCCTGCGCGGCGACCTGCCGCCCGGCTGGGACGTGACGCTCTACTACAACGACCAGCTGCTCGCCTACCAGACCTCGCGCGCCGACGGCCAGTACGCCTTCGACGACCTGCCGCTGTCCTTCGGCGCCAACGAGTTCCGCCTCGTCTTCCACGGGCCGCTGGGCCAGTTGCGCGTCGAGAAGCAGAGCTTCCTGCTCGACCAGGCGCCGGTGAAGCCCGGCGAGGTCTTCTACACGCTGGCCGCGCAGGTGGCCGACGACGGCTCGGTGCGCAGCGTCGCCCAGGCCGACGTGGGCCTGGGCCGCAAGCTGACCGGCAAGCTCGGCCTCGTGCGCCGGCCACGCCTCGTCGGCGGCGTCGCCACCGAGTCGCTGGACTATGGCCAGCTGGGCCTGCTGGCCTATCTCGACGCGATGATCCTGAACGCCCAGTTCGTCGCCCAGCGCGGCGGCGGCACGCTGGGCGAGCTGGGCCTGAAGACGCGGCTGGGCGGCTTCGCGCTGGACGCGCTGCACACGCAGCGCCAGGGCGGCTTCGTCGGCGAGGCGCTGGCCGGCCTGCGCCAGCGCGACGAGCTGCGCCTGCAAGGCGCCGTCAAGCCCGGCGCGCTGCCGCGCCTCGTGCTGGACGCCAGCCTGCTGCGCAGCGTGCGCGACGGCGGCGGCACCGACCTTCAAATCGGCCTGCGCACCTCGGCCATGCTCGGCGGCACGGCCCTGTCCAACAGCCTGCGCTGGCAGCACGCCGACGGCGTGACGACGACCGACGGCGTGCTGCAACTCAGCCGCCGCGTCGCCGACATCGGCCTGAACGCGCAACTCGGCTACCGGCTGCAACCCGGCAGCCGCCTGCAGGCGCTGGCCATCGGCGCCGACCGCCGGCTGGCCGACGGTTGGCAGCTCAATGCCGGCCTGCTGCGCAGCATGGACTCGGGGCTGACGCTCGTGTCCGCCGGGCTGGCGCGCAACCTCGGCAGCGTCGGCCTCGCGCTGAGCGCGAGCTATTCCAGCCAGCGCGAACTGGCGCTGGGCCTGCAACTCTTCGTCGCGCTGGACCGCGACCCGCGCAGCGGCCGCTGGCAGTTCGACGGCCAGCCGCTGGCCGGCAGCGGCGCGGTGTCGGCGCGCGCCTTCGTGGACGGCAACCTCAACGGCCTCCACGACCCCGGCGAGGAATTCGTGCCCAATGCCGGCTTCATCCTCAACGGCGGCGGCCGCCACCCGCGCCTGACCGATGCCGGCGGCGTGGCCCTGCTCAACCGCCTCGCCCCGGGCCGCTATGCCGACATCGCGCTCGACCCGGCGACGCTGGAAGACCCGCAGTGGAAGCCGCTGACGCCCGGCGTGCGCGTGCTGCCGCGGCCTGGCCGCACCGAGCAGCTGGAGTTCCCGGTCATCCTGACCGCCGAGGTCGAGGGCACGGTCCACCTCGTCGAGGCCGGCGGACGCAGGCGCGGCATCGGCGACGCGCGGGTCGAGCTGGTCGATGCCGGGGGCCGGGTCGTCGCGGCCACCACCAGCTCGGGCGACGGCTACTACCTCTTCCATCAGGTGGCGCCCGGCCCGCTGCGGCTGCGCATCGCGCCCGAGCAGGCGGCCCAGCTCGGCCTGCAGGGCGAACTGGAACGCGCCATCGACGTGCCCGCCAACGGCGATTTCCTCAGCGGGCAGGACCTGGAACTCAGCCTGCGCTGAGCAGTCGCTCGGCCAGCGCGAAGTCCTCGGGCCAGGTCACCTTGAAATTGGCCAGCGGCGCGCGCACGAGGCGGGGCGCGAGGCCCAGGGCCTCGACGGCGCTGGCTTCGTCGGTGGCGGCGGCGCCCAGCGCGGCCAATGCCTGCTCGACCAGGCCGAGGCGGAACATCTGCGGCGTCTGCGCGGCCCATTTGTCGCGCCGGTCCACGGTGGCGGTGACGCGGCCCTGCGCGTCGCCGGCCTTCAGCGTGTCGGCGATAGGCTGGGCCAGCAGGCCGCCGACTTCATCGGCGAGGCAGGCGTCGATCAGCGCGTCCACCCACGCGGGCCGCAGCAGGCAGCGCGCGGCGTCGTGGACCAGCACCCAGTCGGCATCGGCCGCGCCGCGCCGCCGCAGCTCGGCCAGGCCGCCGAGCACGCTCTCGGCCCGGCTGGCGCCGCCGACGCGCGCGACCCAGCCCGTGTAGCCGGGCAGGGCCACTTCGAAACGCTCATCGGCCGGCGACAGCACGACCAGGGTCTGCACGAGGCGCGGCACCGCCGCCAGCGCCGCCAGCGTGTGCGCCAGCAGCGGCCGGCCGGCGATCTCGACGTATTGCTTCGGCATGCCCGCGCCGGCGCGCTCGCCGCTGCCGGCGGCGGGGACGAGGGCGTAGCAGCGCGGGTTGCGGGGGTCTGGGCTCATCGGGAAATTAGAGCAGCAAGCCGTCGCGGACAATCCGCCTGCCATGCTGATTGCCGACCTCCGCCAGCGCCTGCGCGCGCTCGGCGCCAAGCCCGCCCACGAAAGCCGCGTGCTGCGCCACTGGGCACGGGCGCTGCCGCTGGACGCGGGCCGGCCGCTGCAGGGCTGGCTGCCCAAAGCCGTGTACGACGCCCTGCCCGGCCTGATGACGGAACTGGACGGGCTCGTCACGCTGCGCAGCGAGCACCCCGGCGCGGATGGCACCTCGGCCCGGCTGCTGCTCGGCCTCACCGACGGTCAGACGGTGGAGACGGTGCTGCTGCCGCGCGAAGGCGTCTGCGTGTCGAGCCAGGTGGGCTGCGCGGTCGGCTGCCGCTTCTGCATGACGGGCACCGAGGGCCTGATCCGTCAGGTCGGCAGCGCCGAGATCGTCGCCCAGGTGGTGCTGGCGCGGCGCCAGCGGCCGGCGCTGCGTAAGGTCGTCTTCATGGGCATGGGCGAGCCCGCGCACAACCTCGCCCATGTGCTGGAGGCGATCACCCTGCTCGGCCGCGAGGGCGGCTTCGCGCACAAGCAACTGGTGTTCTCGACGGTGGGCGACGAGCGCGCCTTCGCGGCGCTGCACGCGGCCGAGGTGAAGCCGGCGCTGGCACTGTCCCTGCACACGACGGACGCCGCCAAGCGCGCCGAACTGCTGCCGCGCGCGCCGCGGCTGTCGCCCGACGCGCTGGTGGACGCCGCCGACGCCTATGCCCGCGCCAGCGGCTACCCGGTGCAATACCAGTGGACGCTGCTGGACGGCATCAACGACGACGCGGACGAACTGGACGGCATCGTGCGCCTGCTCAAGGGCCGTTACGGCCTGCTGAACATGATCCCCTTCAACAGCGCACCGGGCCTGCCGGCCGCTTTCAGGCGGCCGGCTTGGGAGCGCGCCCGGGCCATCGCGGCCGAACTGTCGCGCCGCGGCGTGCTGACCAAGCTGCGCGACTCGGCGGGCCAGGACGTGGACGGCGGCTGCGGCCAGTTGCGCGCCCGCGAGGCGGTGGGGCGCATCCTGCCGCTGCGGCGGGCCGGCTGACCCGGGTGCTGGACGCTGGAGATTGCAAGCCCCTCACCCCCCGCAGCCACGGGGGACGACGCCATAGGCATTACGAGAATTCTTCACATTCAGCTTCATCCCTAAAGTGGTCTGCAGGTACTTGGTCCGTCATCCGTGACGCAAGGCCCACCAAAAGTCCGGGCCGTACCGCGGCCATCACACTTTGTTCGACTGCGAGGGATTTATGAAACTGACGAACACCTGCCTCCTCGCGCTGGCAGGCGTCGCGTTGGCCACTTCGGCACACGCTGACGGCATCTACAGCGAGGGATTCGACAACCTGGCCGGTTCCGGCTGGGTCCTGGCCAACAACAGCAGCCCCGCCGGCCAGTCCTGGTACCAGGGCGTGTCCGAGATCTTCGCGGCCCAGGACGGGGCGGCCGGCTCCTACGCCTCCGCGAACTTCCTCAGCGCACTGGGTGGCAGCGGCTCCATCTCCAACTGGCTCATCAGCCCCGAGATCAACCTCGGCGGCGCCACCTCGCTGAGCTTCTACGTCCGCACCGAGGCGACCGACGGCTATCTGGACGCCGTCAACGTCTACTTCAACGCCGGCTCCAGCAGCGCCACCGCCAGCTTCACGACGCTGCTGACCGCCGTGACGGCCACCCAGGGCTGGACGCAGTACACGGTCAACCTGCCCACCGCGGCGACCGGCCGCATCGCCTTCGAATACGTCGTGGGCAATGCCGACGACGCCAATGTGATCGGCATCGACACCGTGCAGATCGCCGCCGCTGTTCCCGAGCCCACGACCTATGCCCTGATGGGCCTGGGCCTGGCCGGCCTCGCCGCGCTGCGTCGCCGCCGTTCGGCCGACTGAGCACGAAAGGACCAAGACATGTCGAAACAACTCGCATCCCGCCGCTTCGGCCTGGCCGCTACGGTCGCCACGGCCGCCCTGCTGGCCACCGCCTCGGCCCACGCCTCCAAGGTCGTCAAGGACCCGGTGACCGGCCAGTTGCGCGCGCCCACCGCCGATGAGATCCGCGCCGAGCAGGCCTCTGCCGCCAAGAGCGCTTCCCGCGCCGCCCAGCCGCGCGGCCTGCTGACCGGCAAGGTCAACCCGCCGGCCATCGTGCGGGCGGACGGCACGCAGTTCCAGGAACTGGACGAAAGCTCGCTGCAGTACTCCACCGTCACGCGCAATGCGGACGGCACGCTGAACTTCGAATGCGTCACCGGCGAAGACGCCGCCAACGCCGTCATCCACGGCAAGAAGAAGGCCGAGGGCCACAGCCACGCCGCCAAGGAGCAACGCTATGAAAAATAAGCACCTCATCAAGACCCTGGCGGGCGCCGCCGCGCTGGCGGCCGGCCTGATCGGCATGGCCGGCCAGGCCCAGGCCGCCGCCACCATCGTCATCAACAACATCAATGCCGCCGGCGTCGGCTTCAACGACACGACGCCGGCCGCCCCGGTCGGCGGCAACGCCGGCACGACGCTGGGCGAGCAGCGCCTGATCGCCTTCACCTACGCCGCCAACATCTGGGGCGCGACGCTGACCAGCTCGGTGCCGATCATCATCAACGCCCAGTTCTCGGCGCTGAGCTGCACGGCCACGTCCGCCACCCTGGGCAGCGCCGGCGCCACCGCCACCGCCGCCAACTTCCCCAATGCGCCCCTGGCCAATACGCGCTACTCGTTCGCGCTGGCCAACAAGCTGGCCGGCCAGGAGCTGGGCTCGGCGGGCCAGGCGCAGATCAGCGCCAACTTCAACGTCAACCTGGGCAAGACGGGCTGCCTGGACGGCCAGCCCTTCTACCTGGGCCTGGACGGCAAGCACGGCACGGGGGTCGATTTCGTCGCGGTGCTGCAGCACGAGATGGGCCACGGCCTGGGCTTCCAGACCTTCACGAACGGCCAGACCGGCGCGTTCAGCAGCAGCCAGCCCTCGGTCTGGGACCATTTCCTGATGGGCACCGCGACGGGCAAGCTGTGGAAGGACATGACCGCCAGCGAGCGCGTCGCCTCGGCCATCAGCGTGGACAAGCTCGTCTGGTCCGGCCCGAAGGTCACCGCCGCCGCGCCGCTGGTGCTGCGCCAGGGCCAGCCCAAGGCCAGCATCTCGGGCTCCGCCGCAGGCGCCACGGCCGGCGTGTACAGCGTCGGCGAGGCATCCTTCGGCGCCTCGGTGGCGACGCCCAAGGCCGGCACGCTGATGCCCATCATGCCGACCTCGGCCGCCGACACCAGCGCCATCGGCCTGGGCCTGGGCTGCGACCCGCTGACGGGCAACAACGCCAAGGCCGCGAGCGGCAATATCGTCGTGCTCAGCCGCGGTGTCTGCGCCTTCTCCATCAAGGCGAAGAACGCGCAGAACGCAGGCGCCATCGGCGTGCTGATCGCCAACAACGCCGCGGGCGTTGCCGGCATGAGCGGCGATGACGCGACGATCACGGTCCCGACGCTGATGATCGACCAGACCGTGGGCGCCAACCTGCTGGCCGCGCTGTCCACGCGCTCGCGCACCAGCTCGGGCGTGGTCGCCACGATGTCCCTGGTCGGCACGCAGCTGTCCGGCGCCGACGCGCAGGGCCGCGTGATGATGTACGCGCCCAACCCCTTCGTCAGCGGCTCGTCCGTGTCGCACTTCGACACCACGGCGACGCGCAATCTGCTGATGGAGCCGGCGATCAACAGCGACCTGACCCAGTCGCTCGTCCCGCCGGAAGACCTGACCTATATCCTGATGCAGGAAATCGGCTGGTAAGCCGCCACGCGGCTTCCGCCTCACAAGGGCACGGCTCAGGCCGTGCCCTTTTTCTTTGCGCCGCGCTGCGCCGCAACCCAGTCCATGACCAGCTCGCGCAGCACCGGCAGCGGCACCTGGCCGGCCGTCAGCACGACGCGGTGGAAGCCCTTGACGTCGAACTTCGCGCCGAGCGCTGCCGCCGCCTCGGCGCGCAGCTTCGTGATTTCGAGCTGGCCGAGCTTGTAGCCCAGCGCCTGGCCCGGCCAGACGATGTAGCGCTCGACCTCGGAGATCACGTCGCTCTCGGCCATCGAGGAGTTGTCCAGCATGTACTGGATCGCGCGCTCACGGCTCCAGCCCTTGGCGTGCAGGCCGGTATCCACCACCAGGCGCATCGCGCGCAACTGCTCGTCGGACAGGCGGCCGTACCACTGGTAGGGGTCGGTGAACAGGCCCAGCTCCTTGCCCAGGCTCTCGGCGTACAGCGCCCAGCCCTCGACGTAGGCGGTGTAGTTGACGCCGAAGCGGCGGAAGGCCGGCAGCGTGGCGTCTTCCTGCGCGATGCTGATCTGGAAGTGGTGGCCGGGCGAGGCCTCGTGCAGCGACAGCGTCTCCATGCCGAAGATGGGCTGGGCCTTCAGGTTGAAGGTGTTGACGTAGAACACGCCGGGCCGCGAGCCGTCCATCGAGGGCTCCTGGTAGGACGCGCCGGCCGCACTCTCGGCGCGGAAGGCCTCGACCTCGCGCACCTCGTAGTCGGCCCGGGGGGCGATGTCGAAGAGCTTGGGCGTCAGGCCATTGATCTTCTTCTGCAAGGCGCGGTAGCCGGCCAGCAGGTCTTCGGGGCGGCTGAAATAGAACTTCGGGTCGTCCTGGAGATGCCTGAAGAAGGCCTTCAGGTCACCCGCGAAGCCGACCTGCCGGCGCACGGCGTCCATCTCGCCGAGGATGCGCGCCACCTCCTTGAGGCCGATGGCGTGGATCTGCTCGGGCGTGAGCCGCAGCGTCGTGGCCTGGCGCACGCGGTGGGCATACCAGGCCCGGCCATTCGGCAGCGCGGACCAGGCCGTGCTGGTGCGCGCCTGAGGCGTGTACTCGTCGCGCACGAAGGCGAGCAGGCGGGCGTAGGCAGGCAGCACCCGGGCGGCCAGCAGCTCGCGCATCGCGGCGGTGAGGCGCTCGCGGTCGGCGGCGGGCACGGCGGCGGGGAAGTTCCGGATCGGGCCCCAGAACAGGCTCTGCTCGGGCTCGGCCACGGCCAGCGCCTGCAGCTGCGGCAGCACCTTCTCCATGACGGCGCGCGGCTGGGTCACGCCGGCCTTCAGGCCCTCGCGCATATTGGCGATGAGGCCGTCGAACATCGGCACGGCCAGGGCCAGGCGCTGGAGCCAGTCATCATAGTCCCGGGTCGTGCGGAAGGGCTGGATGGACTGGCCCGAGCCCATCTGCGCGAGGTCGCCGGGCAGGCCGCCGATCTGGCTGATGGGCTGCATCCAGCCGGGGAAGCGCTCGCCGGCCAGGCGTTGCTCCAGGTCGAGCTTGAGGATGCCGTAGGAGACGCGGTCCTTGGGGTCGAGCAGTTCCTTGCGGAAGCCGGCCAGCGCCAGCAGTTGCCGGTGCAGCTGGCGCAGCGCCTCGGCGCGGTAGGCGGCGGTCGTCGTGTCGATCAGGCGGTCGTTGTAGCGCGGGTCGCCCAGCGAAGTGGCCAGCAGGGGCTGGCGCTGCAGGGTCTGCTCCCATTGGGCGTCCAGCCATTGGTGGAAGCGCCGGCTTTCCTCGGAAGCGGCCACGGCGGGCAAGGTCAATGAGGACGTCAGCGAGGAAGCGAGCAGGCAAAGGGCGTGGCGGCGGCGCATGGAATCTCCGAATCGGGGCGGCGCGATGCTAACGACCCCGCGACGGCCGGGCCGAAGGACATGCTTCCCTAAAATCCCGCCAGCCCCGCTTCCGGGGCTGTTGTCGTTTGTAGGTACCCGATGTCCTTGCTGCCTTCACTGCCTCTGGTCCAACCGGGCAAGAAGTTCACCCACCCCCGCCCGCTGGGCTCCGCCGATGCGCTGCTGCTCGCGCGCTTCGTGCAGCAGCAGCGCGACGCCGGCCGGCTGGCCGCCGTGTTCACCGCCGAGCCGGGCGACACGCAGCGGCTGGAAGACGAGCTGAAGTTCTTCGCGCCCGAACTGAAGGTCGCCGTGTTCCCGGACTGGGAGACGCTGCCCTACGACAGCTTCAGCCCGCACCAGGACCTGATCTCGGAGCGGCTGGCGACGCTGTGGGAACTGCTGCAATCGCAAAAAACGAAAAACATCGACGTGGTGCTGATGCCCGCGTCCACGGCATTGGCGCGTTTGGCCCCGCCGAGCTTCCTGGCCGGCACGACCTTCAACTTCAAGCAGAAGCAGCGCCTCGACGAAGCATCGCTGCGCGCGCAACTGACGCTGGCGGGCTACACCCACGTCAGCCAGGTCGTGCAGCCGGGCGAGTACGCGGTGCGCGGCGGGCTGATCGACCTGTTCCCCATGGGCTCCGCGGTGCCCTACCGCGTCGATCTGTTCGGCGACGAGGTGGACTCCATCCGCGTCTTCGACCCCGACAGCCAGCGCAGCCTCTACCCCGTGCCCGAGGTGCGGCTGCTGCCGGGCCGCGAGTTCCCGATGGACGAGGCGGCGCGCAGGGCCTTCCGCAACCGCTGGCGCGAGAAGATGGACGGCGACCCGACCAAGGCGCGCATCTACCGCGACATCGGCGACGGCATCGCCTCGGGCGGCATCGAGTACTACCTGCCGGTGTTCTTCGAGCAGACGGCGACCGTCTTCGACTACCTGGGCGAGACGGCCGCGCTGGCGCTGCACGGCGAGGTGGACGAGGCCGTCCAGCGCTTCTGGACGGACACGCGCGAGCGGCACCGCTTCTTGCAGCACGACCCCGAACGGCCGCTGCTGCCGCCGCAGGAAGTGTTCCTGCCCGGCGAGGAATTCTTTGCGCTGACCAAGGCGCATGCCGTGCTGTCGGTGCGCGGCAGCGAACCGGTGGACTTCGCGCGGCCGCTGCCGGACGTGAGCGTCGAGCGCGGCGCGCAGGAGCCGCTGGCGCGGTTGGAGGCGCACCTCAAGACCACGCCGCATCGCGTCTTGCTGCTGGCCGAAAGCGAAGGCCGGCGCGAGAGCCTGCTGGAGCAGTTGCGCGACAACAAGATCGACCCGCCCTCGGTCGCGGACCTCGCCGAGTTCTGGGCGAGCGATGAGAAATACGCGATCGCCGCCGCGCCGCTGGCCGAAGGCTTTTTCTGGAACGACGCAGAACGGCCACTGCAGCTGATCACCGAGACGGAGCTCTTTGCCACGACGCCCACCACGCGCCGCCGCCGCAAGCAGGAGCAGGTCAGCGACGTCAACGCGCTCATCAAGGATTTGTCCGAGTTGAAGGTCGGCGACCCGGTCGTGCACATCAACCACGGCATCGGGCGCTACCAGGGCCTCGTCAACATCGACCTGGGCGACGGCGAGAAGAGCGAGTTCCTGCACCTCGAATACGCCGACAAGGCGACGCTCTACGTGCCGGTTGCGCAACTGCATCTGATCGGCCGCTACACCGGCGTGTCGCCGGAAGAAGCGCCGCTGCACCGGCTCGGCTCCGGCCAGTGGGAAAAGGCCAAGCGCAAGGCCGCCGAGCAGGTGCGCGACACGGCAGCCGAACTGCTCAACCTCTACGCCCGCCGCGCCGCGCGCGAGGGCCACGCCTTCCGCTACTCGCCGCACGATTACGAAGCCTTTGCCGCGAGCTTCGGCTTCGAGGAAACGCCCGACCAGCGCGCCGCCATCCACGCCGTCGTGCAGGACATGATTTCTCCGCAGCCCATGGATCGCCTGGTCTGCGGCGACGTGGGCTTCGGCAAGACCGAGGTGGCGCTGCGCGCGGCCTTCGTCGCGGTGATGGGCGGCAAGCAGGTCGCCATCCTGGCGCCGACGACGCTGCTGGCCGAGCAGCACTACCAGAACATCGCCGACCGCTTCGGCGCCTGGCCGGTCAAGGTCGCGGAGATGAGCCGCTTCCGCTCGGCCAAGGAGATCAAGGCGGCGATGGAAGGCATCGCGGACGGCAGCATCGACATCGTCGTCGGCACGCACAAGCTGCTGTCCGCCGAGGTCAACTTCAAGCGCCTGGGCCTGCTCGTCATCGACGAGGAACACCGCTTCGGCGTGCGCCACAAGGAGGCGATGAAGGCGATGCGCGCCGAGGTGGACGTGCTCACACTCACCGCGACGCCGATTCCCCGAACCCTCGGCATGGCGCTGGAAGGGCTGCGCGACCTGAGCGTCATCGCCACCGCGCCGCAGCGCCGGCTGGCGATCAAGACCTTCGTCCGCGCCGAAAGCAGCGGCACCATCCGCGAGGCCGTGCTGCGCGAGCTGAAGCGCGGCGGGCAGGTCTATTTCCTGCACAACGAGGTCGAGACCATCGAGAACCGGCGCCAGAAGCTGGAAGAGCTGCTGCCCGAAGCACGCATCGTCGTCGCCCACGGCCAGATGCCGGAGCGCGAGCTGGAGCGCGTGATGCGCGAGTTCGTGCAGGGCAAGCACAACCTGCTGCTGTGCTCCACCATCATCGAGACCGGCATCGACGTGCCGAGCGCCAACACCATCGTCATCAGCCGCGCCGACAAATTCGGCCTGGCGCAGCTGCACCAGCTGCGCGGCCGCGTCGGTCGCAGCCACCACCAGGCCTATGCCTATCTGATGGTGCCGGACCTGCAAGGCCTCACCAAGCAGGCCACGCAGCGGCTCGACGCGATCCAGGCGATGGAGGAACTCGGCTCGGGCTTCTACCTCGCCATGCACGACCTGGAGATCCGCGGCGCCGGCGAGGTGCTGGGCGACAACCAGAGCGGCAACATGATGGAGGTCGGCTTCCAGCTCTACAACGACATGCTCAGCGAGGCCGTGCGCGCGCTGAAGAGCGGCCAGGAACCCGACCTGCTGTCGCCCACCGGCGCCTTCGCCACCAACACCGAGATCAATCTGCACGCCCCGGCGCTGCTGCCCGACGCCTACTGCGGCGACGTGCAGGTGCGGCTGAGCCTCTACAAGCGCCTCGCCACGGCCGATAAGCCCGAGCAGATCGACGCGATGCTGGAAGAAATCACCGACCGCTTCGGCAAGCTGCCCACGCAGGGGCAGACCCTGTTCGACCTGCACCGGCTGCGCGTGCTGGCCAGGCCCTATGGCGTCATCAAGGTCGATGCGTCGCCGGCCGTCATCAACATCGGCTTCCGCCCCAACCCGCCGATCGACCCGATGCGCGTCATCGAGCTGGTGCAGAAGAACCGCAACATCAAGCTGGTCGGCAACGAGAAGCTGCGCGTGGAGAAGATGCTGTCCAACCCGCAGGACCGGGCGCAGGCGGTGCGCGAGGTGTTGCGCCTGCTGGGAGCGCCGACGACGCCCCGCTGAGCAGCAATGCCGGACGGGGGCCTGACGGCGGCCATCGAGATAATGCCGGCCCAGTGTGCCCCCCGCTTCATCCCGCCCCGTGACCTCTACCGCCCCCCAAGGCCTCGTCCTGCGCGACGGCCCCGCGCTGCCGCCGCTCCGCCACTTCAAGCTCGCCGCCTTCGACATGGACTCGACGCTGATCGGCATCGAGTGCATCGACGAGATCGCGGCACTCGCCGGCAAGGGCGCCGAGGTGGCGGCCATCACCGAGGCGGCGATGCGGGGGGAGATTCCCGACTTCCGCGCGAGCCTGGCCCGCCGCCTCGCCCTCCTGGCCGGCACGCCCGCCAGCGTGCTGGAGCGCGTGCTGGCCGAGCGGCTGCGCTTCAACCCCGGCGCGCGCGAACTCTGCGCGGCGATGAAGGCGGCGGGGCTGAAGCTCGTGCTGGTGTCGGGCGGCTTCACGTATTTCACCCGTTATGTCGCGGCCGAGCTGGGCATGGACTTCGTGCGCAGCAATGCGCTGGAGATTGCCGACGGCGCCCTCACCGGCCGCGTCGTCATGCAGGACTGGGGCGACGTCTGCGACGGCGAGCAGAAGCGGCTGATGCTGCTGGACTGCTGCGCGCGCATCGGCTGCACGCCCGCCCAGGCCATCGCCGTGGGCGACGGCAGCAACGACCTGCCGATGATGGGCGTGGCCGGCCTGTCGGTGGCCTACCACGCCAAGCCCCGCGTGCGCGAGCAGGCGATGGTGTCCATCGACGCAGGCGGGCTGGACCGGCTGCTGGAGGTCGTCAGGCCATGAGCGCCGCACGGCCGCCCGAAGGCGCTCGCTCCGCAGCCGGAGGCGAAGGTGCTCCAGTGAGCGACGCGCCGGGCCGCCCCAAGCAAGCCCGCACCGCAGTGCGCAGCACGGAGGTTTCCCAGTGAGGCTGGCGGCGCTGCTGCTGGCCTGCGCCCTGCCCTGGCAGGCGCACGCCGCCGAGCGGCCGCTGCGCTTCATCGCGCCGCTGAATCACGCGATGCCCTTCGGCGGCTTCGAGCAGGGACAGTTCACGACCGGCATCGTCAAGGACCTCAGCGACGCCATCGCCGACCGCGTCGGCCGGCCGGTCGAGTACGTGCCGGTGCCGCCGCGCCGCGTCGCCCAGGTGCTGGCGGTGGGCGAGGCGGACGGCGTCTGCTACGTCGCGCGCGACTGGATCGACGGCGATTTCCACTGGAGCCCGCCGGTGCTGGCGCATGCCGGCGTCGTGGCCGCCCACCCGCAGGCGCCGGCCGTGGCCAGCGTGCAGGACCTGGCCGGCAAGCCGCTGGGCACGGTGTACGCCTACCGCTACCCGGAATTCGACCAGGCGCTGGGCCGGCACTTCGTGCGCGACGACGCGCCCAGCATGCTCATCAACCTGCGCAAGCTCGCGGCCCACCGCATGGACTACGCGCTGACCGAGCAGATCACGCTGGAGTACCACAACAAGCTGCACCCCCGGGACGGCCTGCGGGTCGCGCTGCCGACGGCCCGCTACCGCACGCACTGCGCCTTCACGCTGGCGCATGCGCTGCCGCTGGAGCGGCTGGACCAGGCCGTCAGGGACCTGGTGCGAGACGGCAGCGTGGAGCGCATCCTGTCGCGCTACCGCTGAGTGCGGCGGCGCGCCAGGCCGCCGACGGCCGCCAGGCCCGCCAGCATCAGCGCATAGCTCTCGGGCTCCGGCACGGCCGCCACGGCCAGCCTGTCGGCGACGATGGGCGCCGTCGTCGATGCGGTGCTGGTCGTCCAGTTCGCCTCCACGGCCAGCGCGGCCTTCAGTGCGTCCAGCGACGCATACGGCGTGTCGCTGGTCGTGATCTGCGCCGTGAACTGCGTGTAGCGCGTGTCGGTGCTGCCGACGCGGAACCCGCGCACCTGGATGCCGCTCAGGCCGGTCGCGGCGAAGGGGTTGTCCGACGTCGCATAGGGCGTGGCGCGGTTGCTGATCGCGCCCAGGAAGGTGATGGCCGAGGGCTGGTAGTTGGTCGCATAGGACGCGGCCTGGAACGCGTACAGGATGTCGCCGCCGCTGGAGATGTTGGAGGTGGCGCCGTTCAGGTTGGTCACCGTGCCGTTGGCCGTGCCGCCGGCGGCGCCGGACCTGGCCGCGTACTGGCCGCTGACGCCCGTGCCCAGCAGCGCCACCGACGTGCCGGCGGCCACGTCGGCCGAGGCCGTCCAGGACCAGAAGGTCTCGGCCGTCGTCGAGAACACGCCGGCCGACGGGGTCGTCTGCAGCACGTTGGTGTCGGTGAAATAGATCGTCGTGCCGGCGGCGATGTCGACGAAGGCGACGAAGGACCAGCCGCCCACCGTCGTGTTGGCGTTCAGGCCGGTGAATGCGAAGTCGCCCTTGGCCAGCGACGTGCCGGCGGCGTGGGCGGCGCCCAGCGAGGAAGCGGCCAGGGCCGCGGCGGCGATCAGCTTGGGGATGTGCTTCATGTTGAATGTCTCCGTAGGTTTGAAGGGTCAGGCGCGGCGGCGGCGCGCCAGCGCCAGCACGGCCAGACCGCCCAGCGCCAGCAGCGCGGTGGCCGGCTCCGGCACCGGCGCGGCCAGCACCAGGTTGTCGATGGCGATGCCGTAGTAGCTGTCGCGGTTGGTCAGCGTGAAGCCGGCGATGTCGGCCGCGCCGCCGACGCGAGAGAACGCGTAGAAGCCGTCGGCGCGGCCGCTGAGGTCCAGCGTCTCGATGAGGCTGCCGTCCTCGCGGTACAGCGCCAGCGTGATCGCGCCGCCGTCGGTGTCGCGCAGCTGCAGGCCCAGGCCCGACACCGGCGCGGCGAAGCGCGCCGAGATCGCGCCGAAGCCGAACGGGTCGCTGCCATCGGTGTTCTGCGGGCCGATGCCGGCCAGCGCGGCGCCGTACGCGTCGCCGTAGTGGTAGACGCCCAGGTTGGCGCCCAGCGCACCGGCCATCAGCGTGAGGCCCGCCGTGGGGCTGCCGAACGTGAGGTCGTCGAACCAGTCCTGCGCGATGGCGCCCGGCCGCGGCGCCTTCGCAATGGCCAGCTCCTGGCCGGCGAATCGCTCGCCGAACTGCACGCCGCCGCTGCTCAGCAGGCCGTCGATCAGCACGGTGTCGAACGGCGTGGCGAGCAGCTCGTTGAACGTGACGGTGGTCTGCGGCGTCAGCGACGCGTAGGTCACCTCCTGGGTGGCGCCGGCCCAGGCCGGGTCGGCAGAAACCAGGGACAGGCCGCCGCACAGCAGCGCGGCCACGAGTTGTTGCTTGAACTTCATTTCTGCTTGTCTCCGAGGGTTGCGCGGCGGCCACCGCCGACGATGCTGACGTTGTCGAAATCGGCCGTGACGACCGCGCTGTTGCTGCCCGAGGACAGCGCCAGGCCCACCACCATCGTGGTGCCGGTGACGCTGAGGTTGGTTTTCTCGGCCCAGGTCACGCCGTCGGTGGACGCCGCGGAATAGATCGCGTTGCCGCGCCGCTGCACGCGCACCCAGACCGGCGGCGTGGAGCTGCTGAAGCCGCTCAGGTTGGAGCGGTTGTTGCCGTTGGTGGCGGCGCGGATCTCGCCGGTGGACGAGTAACGCGCCGTCCACGCGTACGCCGGCGTGCCGGTCAACCCGTCGGCGGCGACGATGCCGGCGCGCGCCGAGTCGGCACTGCCCCCCTGGTTGACGAGGCGGGCCGTGAACGTGAAGTCGCCGGTCAGCGTCGTGTACTTGAAGTTGAAGGCGTAGGGGCTGCCGGTGTTGATGACGCCGGCGCCGGACAGCGTGTACGTGCCGGTCTCCTGCACATAGGCCGCCGCGGGCACCGGCACCGTGACCAACGGGCTCAACACCGCCTCGCCACCGCCGTCGCTGCAAGGCAGCGTGACGGTGCAGGCCGTGTCGGGGATCAGCGGCGGCGGGTTGGGCGTGGGCGACGGGCTGGGGGACGGACTGGGGCTGGGCGAGGGAGACGGCGTCGGCGACGGGCTGGGCGCGGGCGAGCCGGGCAGCGGCGCGGGGGCCGGGCCTTGCGTCGCGAACAGGCCCAGGCGGCCGGCGCCCGACGTCGTGCGGATCGCGTCGCGCACCGTGTCGGCGCTGCGCAGCGTGTACGCATAGGGCGGCACCCAGTTCTGCTTGACGGGGAGGCTGTCGCAGCCCTGCAGTTCGACGTCGATGACGGCCGTCATCGCCTTGCCGTCGTCGCCCTTGTCGCTGATGAAGCGGTGGCCGCTGCTGCGGAAGCTGATGGCGTCCTTGCCGCCGGCCAGCTTGCCGCAGACCTCCTTGGGCTTCAGGCCGGTGAACTCGTAGAAGTTGTTCTCCGAGATCACGTCGGACTGGTAGCGCACGTCCAGGCCGGAGCCGAACTTGCGGTCGGGGTCGCTGGTGCTGGTGCTGCCGGCGACCAGGTTGTTGTAGAGGTGCAGCTGGCCGAAGCGCACCAGCGGCAGGCGGCTGTAGGCGTGCTCCCACCAGTTGCCGGTCAGCGTCACGTGCAGGCGACCGGCGTCGCTCCAGGCGCGGCCGGAGTCGCCGTTGCCGACCAGGCTGTTCTTGTGGTGCTTGGTGAAGACGCTGTGGGAGACGGTGACGTAGTCGCTGCCGCGCACGATGTCCAGCGCGCCGTCGTGGCGGGTGTCGCTGGCCAGCGAGTCGGGCGTGTCGCCGTCGCTGATCGTCACGTGGTCGAACCAGATCTGCTGGCTGCGCGTGATGGTCACGCCGTCCATGTAGGCGTTGTCGCTGTCCTCGGGGTTGACGTCCCAGGGCGTGTCGATGGCAAGGTTGCGCACGATGATGTTGCGCGTCCAGGTCGGGTACAGCTCGGGGTCCTTGCCGGCCGCGACCCAGGCCTGGAAGTCGGACTCGGGGCTGCCGGTGGGCGTCAGCGCCGCCTCGATGCCGATCAGCACCTGCGTGCCGGTGATACGCGCCGGCCGGCCGTTGCTGTCGTTGATGCCGACCAGCGTCGTGTTGGACGGGATCGAGAAGGAGCCGCCGTTCTTCTGGTCCGTGAAGCCGGTGTACTCCTCGAACACCGTGTTGCCGTCGCGCCAGCGGAAATCGATGTGGCCGACGATGCGGATGATCTTGGGCTCGTTCTTCGCCTCGCGCAGCGCCGCCAGCAGCTGCTCCTTGTTGAACACCGTGTAGACGCGGTTGGCCGCGGCCGCCGAGCCGCCAGTGACCAGCACCTTGCCGGCGCGCGACTGGCCGTGCCAGCCGATGTCGGGCGCGGTCTCGCGCTCGAAGGTCAGCGTGCCGCCGGTCGGGTCCACCGTCGCGAACTGCCAGGCCGGCAGCCTGGGCGCGGCGCGGTAGTTGTTCGGGTTGTGCAGGCCGCTGATGGTGACCGGCGCGGCGTAGGTGCGGTCGCCGACGTCGAAGAGCAGCGGCGCGCTCGTGTCCGTCAGGCTGACGGCGTCGATGACCGGCGCGGGTGCCGGCGGGATGGGGCGCGGGTCGCGGGCGGCGGCCCGCACCGTGGCCGATTCGCCGGACGCCGCGTCCAGGCGGCCGGCCGTGGCCTGCTCGCTGGCCTGCAAGGTGGCGAGGTGGCTGGCACCGTCCTGGCCGCCGCCACAGGCGACGAGCAGGCCGAGCGAGATGGACGAGGCGAGAAGGCCTCGCCGCGGGATGCGTGGGGTCATGGCTGTCTCCTGGCGCTACGCTCACGGCGCGCACTGTGCTTGCTGCGGCAGTCCGCGCCGCCGCTCGCCGTCCGGCGGGCACGGGCCCGCCCCGCACCGACCCGTCAGGGGTGGCGCGCGCAGCGTCTTGGCAGCAACGAACGGGTGGGAGTCGGCGGCAGGCCGAGGGGGGCTTCGGCCCGCGCGGCACCGGCTCGCAGGGGCTTCAGGAAGGAGAGCGGGCGCAGCAGGCGCTTCGCACTGCCCGGCCGGCCGGACCCGCGGCCACCCGGTGGCGGCCGCTGCTGGATCTCAGCTCGCCGAGAATATGAAACAGTGTTTCGTTTTTTGGATCGCCGGTCAACGCCGGGCAATCCCTGAGAGCCTGGGCCCAGCGGGCGGCCGGGGCGCCCGGCCCGGCCGATGAAGCCGCGCGGTGCCGGCTCAGCCGCCGGCCGGCCCCGGGACGACCTTGACCTGCTGGCCGCCGAAATCCACCACCTGGCCGGCGCGCATCTTGGCCGTCTTGCGCAGTTCGACCTGGCCGTCCACCTTGACCTCGCCGGCGGCGATCAGTGCGCGCGCCTGGCCGCCGCTGTCGGCCAGGCCCGTGGCCTTCAGCAGCTTGTCGAGCTCGATGTACTCGCCGCGCAGCGTCAGCTCAAGCATGCTGGGCCTTCTTCGCCGCTTCGCGGATGGCGGTCAGCGTCGAGCGCGACGTGGACACGTCGCTGGACAGGCGCAGGTGCAGCAGCGCCGGCTTGCCCGCGGCGATGGCCGCGTCCAGCGCTTCGGCGACCTGCTCGGTGCTCTCGGCCTTGAAGGCCGCGAAGCCGAAGGCCTCGGCCAGCCTGGCGAAGTCAGGGTTGAACAGGTCGCTGCCCGACACGCGGCCCGGGTATTCGCGCTCCTGGTGCATGCGGATGGTGCCGTAGGTGCCGTTGTCCACGACGACGACGAGCAGGCGCTTCGCGCCGTAGCCGGTGGCCGTCGCCAGTTCCTGGCCGGTCATCAGGAAGTCGCCGTCGCCGGCGATGTTGACGACCCAGCGGTCCTGCTGGATCAAGGCCGCCGCGACGGCGGCCGGCAGGCCATAGCCCATCGCGCCCGAGGTCGGCGCGAGCTGCGACCTGCCGAAGCGCTGCAGCCCCGTGTAGCGGTGGAAGCGGTGCAGCCAGCCGCTGTAGTTGCCGGCGCCGTTGGTGAAGATCGTGCCCTCGGGCAGCTTGGCGTCGATCAGGCGGACGACCTCGGCCATGTCCAGCGGCGCGACCGGCGCGGGCACGAGGTTGGCCTCGTAGTCCGCATGCGCGGCGGCGGCCCAGTCGCGCCATGGAAGGCTGACGGGCGGTGCGAGCGCCGCCAGCGCGGGCGCGGCCTGGCTCATGCTGGCGTTGACGAGCAGCTCGGCCGTGTAGACGCGGCCCAGTTCCTCGGCGCCGGCATGGATGTGGATGAGCCGCTGCGCGGGGCGCGGCGCCTGCAGCAGCGTGTAGCCGCCGGTCGTCATCTCGCCCAGGCGCGGGCCGATGGCGAGGATGAGGTCGGCCTCGCGGACGCGCGCGGCGAGCTTCGGATTGATGCCGATGCCCACGTCGCCGGCATACAGCGGGTGGGCGTTGTCGAACAGGTCCTGGAAGCGGAAGGCGCAGCCGACCGGCAGTTGCCAGTGCTCGGCGAAGGCCTGCAAGGCTGCGGCGGCCTCGGGCGTCCAGCCGCCGCCACCGGCGATGACCAGGGGCCGCTGCGCCGCCGCCAGCCGCGCGGCGATCTCGGCCAGCGCGGCTGGCGTGGGCGCGGCCTCGGCGGGCCGTGCGGGCGGCAGCACGGGGGCGGTGATGGGCTGGGTCAGCATGTCCTCGGGCAGCACCAGCACGACGGGGCCGGGGCGTCCCTGCGTCGCGGTGTGGAAGGCGCGGGCCACGTATTCGGGCAGGCGCTCGGCGCTCTGCACCTCGCCGACCCATTTCGCCATGCCCAGTGTGCCGGGGCCGAACATCTGGCGGTAGTCCACTTCCTGGAAGGCCTCGCGGTCGCGCTGGTCGCTGGCGACCTGGCCGATGAAGAGGATCATCGGCGTCGAGTCCTGGAAGGCGGTGTGCAGGCCGATGCTGGCGTTCGTCGCACCCGGCCCGCGCGTGACGAAGCAGATGCCGGGCCGGCCGGTCAGCTTGCCTTGCGCCTCGGCCATGAAGGCCGCGCCGCCTTCCTGGCGGCAGGCGATGAAGCGGATGCGCTCGCGGTGTTCATGAAAACCGTCGAGCACGGCGAGGTAGGACTCGCCGGGCACGCCGAAGGCGTCGGTCACGCCATGGGCCATCAAGGCCTCGACCAGCGCGTGGCCGGCGAGGCGGGGGGTGGGTGTTGTGTTCATGGCGGCACTGTAGGCCAAGGGCGGCGCGGGGCGCGCGCCGAGGACGAGGCTGGGCATTCCCTGGCGCTATCGGCGGCGCGTCCGGCGCTTCAGGCCGGCCACCGCCGTGGGCCCGGCTCAGCGTGCGTCGAACACCGGCTCGGCCAGCCCCTGCATCGTCGTCGCAGTCGCTGTCATCGGCGGTTCGGTCGTCAGCAGCAGCACCTCGTTGGCGCCGGCCTTCAGCCACGAGGCCGGCAGGTAGAGCGTCTGCTGCGGGCCGATGTGCCAGAAGCGGCCGAGGTGGTGGCCATTGACCCAGACCTGGCCCTTGCCCCAGCCGCGCGTGTCGAGGAAGCTGTCCACCGGCTGGGCCACGCTCAGCGTGCCGCGCCAGAACCCTGGAACTTCGCCGGGCTGCACCGCCTCGCCGGATTCATCGGCCGGCAAACGCTTCAACGCAGCGGCATCCAGCGGCAGCGGATGGACCGTCCAACCCTCCAGCTCCTCCTTGTCCAGCCGCACGGCGCGGGTGATGCCCTTGTGCTCGTCCACCAGCTTCGCGCCGAAGCCGATGCGGCCCATCGCCTCGACGAGCAGGTCGAGCTGCGTGCCGGCGGGTAGGTCCACAGCCAGCGCCTTCTCGCCGCGACGGCGGTCGAGGCGGCCGATGACGCGGCCGTCGGCCAGCACGGTGGCCTGGTCGCGCAGCTCGTCCAGCACGAGCTGACCCTTGGCCGGCGCGTCGAGGCGCTTGCGGTAGAGGATGTAGCCGTAGTTCTGGCCGAACGCTTCCATCGAGCGCACCCAGCGCGAGGGCCGGGCCTTGGACAACACACCCAGTCGCGCCAGCAGGCTGCCCGCCGGCTTCAGCGCGAAGGCCGGCAGCGCCTGCGGCTGCGGCGCGGCGGGCAGCGGTGGCAGCGGCTCCTTCACATGCCTGGCGATGACTTCGCGCAGCGCCAGGTATTTGGGCGTCGGGCGGCCGGCCTCGTCCAGAGCGGCGTCGTAGTCGTAGCTGGTCGTGTCGGGCTGGTAGGGCTCGGCCGCCGAGTAGTTCGCGCCGGCCAGCCAGCCGAAGCTGGTGCCGCCGTGGAACATATAGAGGTTGAAGGACGCGCCCTGCGACAGCATCCAGTCCACCGTGCGCGCGGTGTCCTCGGGGCTGGTGCGGTGGTGGGGCTCGCCCCAGTGGTCGAACCAGCCGGCCCAGTATTCGCCGGCCATGCGCGGGCCTTGCGGCCGCCACGCGGCCAGTTCCTGGATGGACTCCTTCGCGTCGTCCACGCCGCCGCCGAAGTTGACGACGGCCGGCACCTCGGCCAGCGTGCCGGCGTCGAACAGGCGCGCCGCGCCGCCGTCGGACGTGAACAGCGGCGCGTCGAAGCCGGCCGCGCGCATCTGCGCCTGCACCGCGCGCAGATAGCCGGGGTCGCGGCCGAAGGAGCCGTATTCGTTCTCCAGTTGCAGCATCAGGATCGGGCCGCCGCGCGTGCTCTGCAGGTCGCCGACCTCTTGCGCGAGGCGCTGGAAATAGCGCGCGCTGGCATCGAGGTAGCGCGCATCCATCGAGCGCACGCGCAGCCCCGGCGTGCGCAGCAGCCAGGCCGGGAAGCCGCCGAAGTCCACCTCGGCGCAGACATAGGGCCCGGGCCGCAGGATGACGTTCAGGCCCTCCTCCGCCGCCGTCTGGACGAAGGCGCGCAGGTCGTTCTGGCCCGAGAAATCCCACTGCCCCGGCTCGGGCTCGTGCTGCGACCAGAAGGCATAGGTGGTGACGGTGTTCAGCCCCATCGCCCGCGCCATGCGCAGCCGCTGTGCCCAAGCGGCGCGCGGGATGCGCGGGTAGTGCATCTCGCCGGAGCGGATGACGTAGGGCCGGCCGTCGAGCTTGAACTGCGCGCCGTCGATGGCGAAATGGGGCGGGGCGGCGGCCGGCGCGGCGGCGGTTGCCATGGCAAGGGCCAGCAGCAGGCCGGCCCGCAGCGTTGTCGGGAACTTCAAGGCGAAGGCTCCAGTGAAGAGTGGCGGCAGGGGCTCAACGGATGGCTGACCCGGACGACGACCCCGTTCGGGCAGGAATCTTCAGCGTATGCACCGGCGCCCCCTTGTCCGTGAGCACGCTGACGGTCAGCAGGTCTTCGGTGGCCTCGACGCGCGCCAGTTGATCCTGGCCCAGGGTCAGCAGGTGGTAGCCGTGCGCCTTGCCGGGCGGCTCGTAGGAAAACTCGTGCTGGTGGCCGGCGAGGACCAGGTCGATGCCGGCCTGGTTGGCCAGCGCCGTCCAGGCCGCGCCCTGGTCCGGCAGCGCCCCCCAATCGCCCTGGTGCATGGCCACCACGCGGAACGGCGCCTTGGCAAGGTGCGGGTCGCTGCCGGCCTGTGCCCGCAGCCAGGCCAGTTCGGCCGCCCGATAGGGCTGGGTGCGGTTCAACCGGGCATAGACATTGGTGTCGTCGGGCTTGTCCTCGGCGGTATCGAGCACCAGCAGATGAACCGGCCCCATCGCGCGCGCGTAGTAGAAGCGCCCCTCCGGGGTCGGCACATAGCCGGCGAACTGGCGCGCAAAGGCGCCGCGCAGCTCGTGGTTGCCACGCGCGTACAGCAGGGGCCGGCCCGGCCCCAGGGCGGCGATGGTGGGGCGCAGCCATTTGCCGAAGACCTGATCTTCCGAATCGACCCAGTTGAAGGCGTCTCCAAGATGGAGCAAGGCATCGGTGCGGGCCCAGTCCACCAGCTTCAGCAGGCGGCCGATTCTTGCCGTGTCCTCGTGGGTATCGGTGACGACGCTGAACGAGATGCGGGGCTGCGTGGCGCTGAAGGTCGTGAAGCTCGCGGCCGGGCTACTGCTGCTCAAGCCCTTGTCCGGCCAGTAGGGCTTCAGCTTGACCACCCGGGTCGCAATCGCCTCGTAGGCGTAGCGCGTTCCCGGAGCCAGCCCCGTGAGGGTCACCACGTGGCGCAGGCCGACCGGCACCAGGCCATCGACCTGCGGTTCGATCTCGCGCACCTGGGCGCCGTCGCTCAGGCGCACCTTGGCGTGGCTGGGGGCGTCGGTCATCCACACGACCGACACCGCGGTGTCGGACAGCGCGACCAGATAGGGCCCCTCGGTGATGACGGGCCGGGTGTCGAAGGTCTTGTACGGCTCGGCCTGGGCCTGGGCCGCTCCCGGCACAGCCGACAGCGGCAGGCCGATGCAGCAGGCCAGCAAGGCCCGCCGAAGGCTATGGCGGAAGGACGGCAATCAGGGCTCCCGATGCGCGCAGCCCCACGCCTGCGCGGGGCTGGACAGTTCAGTAGCGGTCGTCGAACGCGAAGATCGGCTTGCGCGTCTTCCACTGGCCTTCGGTGAAGTCCGGGAAGGCCAGCGTCCTGAAGCCCTCGGCGATGGACTGCTCGGACAGCGGCGTGATGGCGCTCCAGGCCACCGCGTCGTAGATGTCGATGGGCATGGGCGCGTCGGCCTTCAGCGCCTCGACGAAGGCGTGGATGACGAAGAAGTCCATGCCGCCGTGGCCCGCGCCCTCGGCGGCGGCGGCGTATTTCTTCCACAGCGGGTGGTCGAACTGCGCGCCGTATTTGGCGAAGGGCTCCCATTGGTGCGGCGGGCTGATGCCCTCGACGTGGACGCTCTTGTTCACGTCCATCCACAAACCCTTGGTGCCCTGCACGCGGAAACCCAGCGAGTAGGGCCGCGGCAGCGAGGTGTCGTGCTGCAGGATGATGGTCTCGCCGTTCTCGCAGGCCAGCGTCGTCGTCACCACGTCGCCGAGCGCGAACCTGACCTTGGCGTTCGGATGCTGCTTGCCGCCCTGGGCCTCGACGTATTCGTGCAGGCCGCGCGCCTTGGTGGCAAAGCTGTTGATGTGCGTGAAGCGGTTGCCGCGGTGGATGTTGGTGTACATCGCACAGGGCCCGATGCCGTGGCTGGGATACAGCTCGCCGTTGCGCCGCACCGAATGCCCGGTGCGCCAGCGCGCCTCGCTCCAGCCCTTGTCGCCGAACTCCGCGCCGCCGCCATAGGGCCGGGCCGGGTCGCCGCTGTTGAACTTCACCGCGCGCAGATCGTGCTGGTAGCCGCCTTGCAGATGCACCAGTTCGCCGAACAGGCCGGCGCGCACCATCTGCAGCACAGCCATCACGTCGCGGCGGTAGCAGACGTTCTCCAGCAGCATATAGGGCGTGCCGGTGCGCTGCTGGGTGCGCAGCACGTCCCAGTGGTCCTGCAGCGTGATGCCGGCGACGACCTCGCAGCCCACGGCCACCTTGGCTTCCATCGCGGCGATGGCCATGGTCGCATGCCATTCCCAGGGCGTGACGATGAGCACGGCGTCCAGGCCCTTGAATTCCAGCAGCTTGCGCCAGGCTTGAACGTCGCCGTTCTCGCCGAACACCTGCGGGCGCGGCTTGCCGGCCTTCTCGACCTGGGCCAGCGCCTGCCTGAGCATGACGGGCTCGATGTCGCACAGCGCCACCACGTCCACGTCGTCACGGTGCAGCAGCAGTTGCAGTTGCGACTGGCCGCGCAGGCCGGTGCCGATCATGGCCACCCGCAGGCGTTCACGCAGGGGGCGCTGCGCCGCGCGGGCATTGCCGACCTGGGACACGCCCGTGGCAGCCAGCGTGGAGAGGAAGAAATCTCGACGTTGCATGGTTTCTAGCGGTTATGGGTTGGCCGCAGGCGTGAAGTTCCACGACTGCGTGGGGCTGCTGTTGGGCGTGGCCAGCACCACGGGCGTCAGCGCGCCGATCGCGCCGCCCTGGGTGTCCAGCACCAAGCCGGTGGCGGCATGGACGATGTTGTACACGCCCGTCCTCGCCTCGACCAAACGCCACTGCTGGGCCGTGCTGCCGTTGGGCGTCTCGATGGTGACGACGGTGCCGGCCGGGGCCGTGGCTGCGGCCGTCAGCGCCAGCGTGCCGCGCGGATAGATCAGCGTGTAGAGGCCGGATCCCGCGCCCGTCTCGGCAACACTCCATTGCTGCGAGGCGCCGCCGTGCGTCGGGTAGATCTCCATCGCCGTGCCGGGCGTGGTGGAGCCCGCCGGCACGTCGAGGGCCGAGCCCACGGCGCCGAGGCTGCCGATCACGTTGATGCCGCTCAGCACGGCCGGCGCCGCCGTCTCGGGCTGCTCGGGCAGGCTGACCTTGCTGCCGACGCCCGGCAGGTTCAGCGGCCGGCCGACGTCGGTGCCGCCGGTGCTGATGAGGAAGCTGCCGCCCTCGACGTACTTGAAGCTGTAGTTGGCACAGACCTCGTTGTGGTCGGGCGTGTAGACGGCGCTGCCCTGGCCTTGGGTCACGTCCACCCAGTTGCCGTCGCTGCCCTGGTAGCGCACGCGGCCGAAGGTGGCGTAGCGCGCCGGGTTGTCGAGGCAGGACGCGGCGTCCGTGCCCCAATCCTCGACGAAGCCGACGCCGCCGGACTGCGGCAGCGCCCTGGGCAGGCGCATGGTGGCGATCTTCTTGCGCTGGCCGTCCCTGGGGTCGGTCACGTACATCGTGTAGTCCTGCTTGCCGCCGGCGGCGGCGGCCACTTCCAGGTCGAAGCGGTAGGTCTTGTCCACCTGGGGCACATAGGCCACCTCGCACTTGATGCCCGTGCCCTCGCCGCCGAAGTTGGAGCAGACCGCCATGCCGGTGTCGATCACCTCGGGGCTGACGCCGTCCACGTCCCACAGCGAGAACAGCAACTGGTGGCTCTGCACGCCGCCGTAGCCGCCGTTGAAGCCGATGGCCTCGTAATAGGTCGTCGGCGGGAAGCTGTGCGGCGTGACCTCGGTGCTGAAGCCCTGCCAGGCCGGCGTGTCGAAGCCGATGTGGATGGAGTTGGCGCGCGTCGAATGGCCCTGGGCGCTGCCGGTGATGGCCGCACTCGCGGTGCTGCCGTCGGCGCGCGTCAGGCTGACGGCCAGCGCCTGGTGGTCGCCGGAGCCGGCCGTCCACCAGGCGCTGGACAGGCCGTTGGGGTCGGTGGCCGGCGCGTCGGGGAAGACCCAGCCGTTGGCCACGCCGTCGGCCTTCCAGGCGACGTTGCAGCCCTTGACCGGCTCGCCGCCCGCCGTCGTGACCTTGACCTGCAGCTTGAGCGGCTTGTGGGTGGCGTTGCCGGACTCGATGGCCGGGTCGTAGCGCGTGCTGGAGAACACCGAGCCCTTGCGCGCCTGGCCCGCGTCGGGGGTGACGGCGGTCAGCACGGCGCCGGCCGGGCAGCTCGGGTCGGGGGTGGCCGTGGGCGGTGGCGTGGTGGGCTCGGTGGGTGTCGTCGGCGTGGTCGGCGTGGTCGGCGTCGTGGCGACGGGCGGGATCGTCGGCGGCGTCTCGCCGGGGTAGCCCCCGCCGCCGCAGGCGGTCAAGGTCATCGAGGTCAGCAGGGCCGCGCCGAGCACGCCAGCCCGGAACAGAGAGGAAGGGACGGTCATGGTGTCTCCTGGTGGCGGCGGGCAGAGCTCCGCCTGCGGCCGCCGCAGCGGGCGGCCGTTCGTTTCGACAAGAGGGGCCTCACAAGGAAACGCCGGGCCGGCCCAGGTTTCCTTGCCCCCCTCGGGGGCGGGGGCGGGCTGGGCGCAGCCCGGCCCTGAGGGCGCTCAGAACCCCAGGATGTACTCGGCCGTCAGGCGCACCGAGCGCGGCGACTGCCGGCCGGTGATCTGGCCGTAGTAGGGGTTGACCGAGCCGGCGGCCGAGCCGTCATGCGTGTCGTTCATGCGCGTCGTGGCCTGGGTGTTGAACACATTGAACACGTCGGCCTTGAGGCTCAGCCCTTTGACGAAGCCGGGCTTGTAGGCAAGGTTCAAGTCCAGGCGCGTCGTCCAGGGCAGGCGGCCGCCGGTGCCGCGCGGCGCGGCCACGCCGTTGCAATAGAAATAGGACGCGCCGTAGCCGAGGTCTTCCAGCGGGTAGTTGCCGGTGCAACTGCGCGGCGCGCCCGACACCGCTTCCAGGTTGGCGCCGACCGTGACCTCGGGGTGGATCTGCGCGAAGCCGTAGGCCTTGATCGCGTGGCGGTGGTCGTTGGCGAGATAGCCGTAGGAGTTGTACATCAGCTCCTTGTGGTCGTCGCTGACGGTCAGGCCCACGTCGCCGCCGCCGACCGAGTCGGTCTGGCCTTCCTGGTTGCCCTTGCTGTGGGACAGCGTGTAGGTCAGCTTGCCGTACCAGCCGTTGCTGAAAGGGTGCTCGGCGAACAGGTTGAGCGCCTTGTAGGTGCGGTTGGGGCGCGGCGTGCCCCATTCGGCGGCGCTGATGTCCACGCGGCGGAAGCCCTGGCCGTCGCCGAAGTCCACCAGCATGCTGTTGTTGCGGCCGGGGTTCATGATGGCGCAGTTGAAGCCCTCGTAGTTGCTCGCGTCCACGTTGTTGCGCTCGGCCCAGGCGTCGATGGGGCGCTGGTCGCAGGTGTCGTCCAGCGTGTCGTTGAGGCGGCGGTAGAGCAGGCTGGCGCCGACGTTCAGCCCCTTCGCCAGCGCATGCTCGACGCCCAGCGAGAACTCGTCCTGCGAGAAGGGCTTGAGGTCGATGGCGACCAGCGAGCGCGGGTCGGGCGTCTGGCCGAAGTAGTTGTTGACCGAGGTGGCCGGGCTGATCGCGCGCAGGCCGGTCGGCGCGCCGGTGGCGGCATCGACGCCGGTGTAGGTGTAGTAGGTGCTGGTGGACAGCAGGCCGGTCGCCACGTTGCTGGACAGGCTGGACGGCACCGGCAGGTGGTAGCGGCCGGCGTTGGCGTAGAGCTTGGTGCCGCCGTCGCCGTTCAGGTCCCAGCTCGCGGCCAGGCGCGGCGCGATCATGTTGCGCTGGGAGATCAGCTCGCGGCCGAAGCTGTCGTCGTTGGTGAACTGCTCGCGGCGCAGGCCCAGGTCGAGCAGCACGCGCGGCGTGACCTGCCAGCGGTCCTGCAGGTATTGCGCCGACTGCACGCTGGTCGGGCGGGCGATCTTGGAATTGAAGTTCTGGCTGACGTAATAGCCCTGCGCGCCGAAACCGCCGCCCTGGGCCAGCGTCTCGGTCGCGCCGAAGGGCTTGTAGTTGGGGTCGGTGGCGTGCAGATACGTCCAGCTCGATCCGCCCGCCAGGCTCATGCCGACCACGGAGCTGACCGACATGTGGTCGATGCCGGCGCGCAGCGAATGCGTGCCCCACTGGTATTCCACGTCGAGGCGGCCGCCCTTCTGCCGGTCGCCGGAGCCCGGCGCGACCAGCAGGCCGGTGGTGGTCTGCGGGTCGTTGTAGCTCAGGCCCGGCACGCGCGCGTCCACGCTGGAGCTGGTCTGCGCCAGCGTCGGGTCGTAGCCCCAGGGCGTGCGCGCATGCGTGGTGCGCGAGTCGCCGTACAGCGCCGTGACCGTCAGGTTGTCGCTCAGGTAGCCGGTGTACTTGGCGATGGTGAGGTTCGCGCCCGGCACGCAGTAGCTGTTGTTCGGGCAGTTGTTGACATAGGTGTTGCCGCCGCCGCCGCGCAGGTCGTTGTGGCTGTGCGTGGCGTAGTCGTAGCCGACGCCGTAGGACTCCGACGTGGTGCGGTCGTACATCTTGGTCAGCTCGAAGTGGTGCTCGTCCGTCAGGTGGTAGTCGAGCTTGACGAGGTAGTGCTCCACCTTGCTGCTGCCGATGCTCCAGCCGTTCTTGAGCTGGGCCGCGGTGGCCGTCGGCGTCACGCCGATGGAGCCGGAGTCGCTGTGCGTCTGCTCCGCCGCGACGAAGGCGAACAGCTTGTTCCTGATGATCGGGCCGCCGGCGTAGAGGCCGTAGACCTTGCTGCTGCTGGTGTTGTCCTGGTTCCAGTACTGCAGCTTGCCGTCCGTCAACGGATTGGCGCCGGTGTCGGGGTAGTAGGTGTTGGCCGGTTTGGCGCGCAGGCTGGCGGGCAGCAGCGCGAGCTTGGCGCCCACTTCCCAGGTGTTGGTGCCGCTCTTGGTCGTGATGTTGATGACGCCGCCGGTCGAGCGCCCGAACTCGGCGCCATAGCCGCCGGTCAGCACCTGCATATTGCCGATGGCGCCGAAGGGCAGTTCGGCCGCGCCCACCTGGGTCAGGATGTTGGTGACCGGGAAGCCGTTCACGTAGAAGGCGTTCTCCGACGCGCCCGAGCCGCCGATCTGCGGCGCGCTGCCGTACTGGCCGTTGGTGTTGCGCGTGACGCCCGGCGTCAGTTGCACGACGGACGCCACGTCGGCGGCCACCGGCAGCGCGATCAGTTCCTTGGCCGTGAACACCACGCCGTTGTTGGTGTTGGACACGTCGATGCGCTTGGCCGTGCCCTGCACCGTCACCGTCTCCAGGCTGTTGACGCTGCCGTCCAGGTCGGCCTCGACGCCCGAGCCGACCAGCGCCTCGACGTCCCGGCTGGCCTCGACCTTGCCGTCGCGCAGCAGCCGGATCTGGTAGCGGCCCGGCGGCATGGAGTTGGCGAGGTAGCGGCCCGAGGCATCGACGGTCAGCGTGCGCGTGGCACCCGTTTCGAGGTTCTGCACCACCACGACGGCGCCCGCGCCGGCCTTGACGGCGCCGTAGATCGTCGTCGTGGTGTTGGACTGCGCCCAGGCCTGGGGCGCGGCCAGCACGGTCAGCGCGAAGGCCACGCCGCGCAGGCGGGAAGGGGGTGTGCGATGAGAACGAGCGGACATGGTGAAGGGTCTCCTGTCGTGAGGTGTCGGGTGGAAATTCAGTGTTTGGTGCTGGCAGGCAGCGCCCGCACCGCGTCGCCCTGCTGGCCCAGCAGCAGCGCGTTGGCCCAGTTGCCGCAGACCTGCTGCGGCCGCGCGCCGCGCGGGTTCAGCGTGCGCAGCGCCAGCGTCTGCAGGCCGCGCACATCGAGTTCGGGCTTGACGACGCCAGGGGCTTGCACGAAGCCGCTGTCGTAGAGCAGGCGGCCGTCGCCCCAGACCTGGAACTGCATGCCGCCGGCGTCACGGCAGGAGTCGTCGATGCCGAGGTCGGCGCGGAACAGCTGCCAGTTGCCGTCCAGTTGCAGCGTCAGGCGCTGGCCCGGCTTCATGCCGAGCCCCTTGCGGAACAGCAGGCCGTTCATGCGCAGTTCGCGGGCGGCGCTGGCGGGTTTGTCCTTGGTGATGCCGGCCGGCAGCGCGAGGACGGAGAGCGGCTGCGCCAGCGGGCGGGCTTCGGGCGGCAGGTGTTGCAGCACCTTGAACTCGGACAGCGTGACCGGGCCCACGTCGGCCGGGGCGAAGGCGCTGAACGCCTTGGGCGCGGCATCGGCGGCGGCCGTGACCATCGGGTCGGTGCTCGATGCGTTGTCGCCGTCCGGGTTCTGCGTGCTCACCACGCGGAAGCGCAGCAGCCGGCCCGCCGTCGGGCGGAAGCTGATCTGCTGCGCGCCCTGCTCCAGCTTGAGCCGGCCGCGCGCGACGGGCTGGCCCCAGTCGCCGTTGTTGTCGGCCAGGTAGACCTCGTAGTCGCGCACCTGGCCGTATTTCCAGTGCGGGTCGTTGCGCGGCGCGAGTTCGAGGCCGTCGATGAGGCGGCGCTCGCCCAGGCCCAGCACCCACTCGTGCGGGCCGAAGCGCTGCGCCTGGTTGCGGGTGGTGCGGAACCACGTGTCCGGCTTGCCGTCGAAGGCGTTTTCCAGCGGGCTGCCCGGCTCCTCGGTCGGGCGGCCGACGACGGTGAGGCTGTCGGCCGGCACCGCGCGACCCAGTTCGGGCGCGGCGGGGTAGTCGCCGGCGCGGGTCTGCGCCGCGTCGGCGGCGATGGCGATGCGCAAGGCCAGCGCCGTGCGGATGTCCACGCGGCGGCTGCGCACGAACAGCGTGCCGTGGCGGTCGGCGGCGTCGTAGAACCAGCCTTCGGCGTCCACGCCCAAAGCGTCGAACGCGGCACGGCTGGCGAGGGGCGGCAAGGCGCGGCCGTCCAGTTCGACACGGCCCGGCGCGGCGTGGGTGTGGACTTGCAGCGCATAGCGGCGCGCGGCCTCCTGGCCGGCGTACCGGCCCTGCACGGCGTCGATCCGTACCGTCACGTCGCCGACGCGGCCGGCGCCGAAAGCCGGCGCGCTCATGCGGATGCGCTGCTCGCTGAACGCGCCCTGCTGGTACTGGCGCGTGTTGCCGTCGTCCTCGTAGAGCGTGGTGGCCGACTCGCCGTGCGGGTAGAGGTCGAGCGTCAGTTCGTCCTTGGGCTTCTGGCCGTCGAACAGCACCTCGGGGTACATGGGCAGGATGGCCCCGGCGCGCACGAACACGGGCAGCGTCGCCAGATCGACCTGCCGGTCCAGGTCGCGGCCCGCGGCGGGCGCGTCGATCTGGCGGCCGTCCCAGTAGTCGAACCACAGGCCGGCCGGCAGGTGGATGCCGCGCCGCCAGCCCTGGCTGGCCGCCTGGCTGCGGTAGACGGGGGCCACCAGCAGTTCGCGGCCGAGCAGGAACTGGTGTCTGTAGGCTTCGCTGGCGGCCTTGGGGTCGGTGGCGTAGTCCCACATCAGGCCGCGCACCAGCGGCGCGCCGGTCTGCTCGGCCTCGCGGGCCAGTCCGTACATATAGGGCGTCAGGCGCAGCTTGAGCTTCAGATAGCTGCGGTTGATCGAGCGGTAGGGCTCGTCGAACCACCAGGGGTGCTTGCGCTCGGCCTGCGACCAGCCGCTCATGCCCATCAGCACGGGCGTGAACGCCTTCCATTGCAGGTCGCGCGTGAAGGTCTCGGGGCTGCCGCCGAAGATGGCGTCCACGTCGCCGGTGGCATAGGCCTGACCGGACAGGCCCGAGCCGATCAGCGTCGGGATGTGCCAGCGGATGTAGTCCCAGCTGGCCGACTGGTCGCCCGTCCAGGTCACCGCGTAGCGCTGCGTGCCGGCCCAGCCCATCACCGTCCACAGGAAGGGGCGCGCGTCGGAGTTGTCGAGGATGCCTTGGTAGGCGGACTGGTTGGCGTCCAGCGAGAACTGGTAGCCCTGGCCCGTCCAGGCCACGTCGAGCTTCTGCGCGCGGCTGCCGGCCGTGCCGACTTCCCACTTGATCTTGTCCACGCCGTTCTCGGTCCACAGCCCCGTCTTGAAGCCGTACCGGGCCAGGCCCTGCACGGTTTGCGCCAAGTCGGTGTAGCCGCAGCCATAGCCGTCGTTGGGCAGGAGCCAGCCGCCGGGCATGTCGTGCTCGCGGTATTTCCTGGCGACGCTGTCGATCACGTCCGGCGTCTTGCCGGTCGGGCCGTCGCTCCAGCCCGCAGGCACGGTGCCGGGCTTTTTCGCGTTGTCGCCGTCGTTGTAGCAATCGGCGTCGCCGTATTCGAGCGCCCAACGCGGCAGCAGCTTTGGGCGCCCGGTCAGCTCGGTGTAGGCGGCCAGCACCTCGTGCGGGCCGTCATTGCCAGGACGGCCGACGAAGTAATAGGCATCGAAGCGGCCCTCGTCGTGCGCGAGGCTGGCCTGCTCGTCCAGGCGCAGGTCGTAGCTGCCGTTGCTCCAGGTGTTGCGCAGCACGCCCCAGCCGCGCGAACTCATCAGGAAGGGCGCGGGGCTGGGCCGGTCGCCGTCTTCCCAGCCGCCCGAATACGAGATCTCCAACTCGCGGCCCTTGAACTCGAAGCGGCCGTTCTGCTGGCCACCGCCGTAGAAGCGCTCGTCGGCGCTGCTGGACAGGGTCTGCACGGCGCGCTTGGCCGTCAGGTCGAGGGGCTGAAGCTCCTGCCACAGCACCTCGCCGTTGGCGCGCAGCAGTTCCAGCCGCAGCGGCGCGCGGTGGACGCGCAGCGTCAGCGCGGCGGTCTGGATGTCGATGCGGTCAGCCTGCTCGGCGACGCGGTATGCCACCGCCGCCCAGGGGCGCGGCAGCACGATGGGCGCGGCCTTGTCGCCCGCGCCGCTGAGCTGGCCACGGGCGCCGGCCTGCACATGGATCAGGTCGGCGCGCAGCAGGCTGATGCGCAGGCGCGCGCCGCCGGCGGCGGCCAGCTCGAAGGCGGTGGCCGCGCCGTCCGCGCCCGGCGCGGCACTGTCCAGCGCCGGGGCGGGCGCCAGCGTCAGCAGCCGGCCCACGGGAGCGGCCTGCGCGACTGGCGCGAAGCCCGCCAGCAGCGCCATCACGGCCAGGGCCATGAACCGCGCCTGCGGGGTGCTGAGGGCTGCTTGCTTCATTCCGGTGTCCTTGCGCGCCGCTGGAAGGCGGCCCATACGAAAACAATTCGCAAACTCTAGAAATCGACAAGAAAGAAGTCAACGCAACACAATGTCAAAACGAAAGATATAGCGTGTGATTCGGGTAATCCATGAAGAAAAAACTGCTTGAATCTTTCCAATATCTGCCGTGCGGCACCGAAAACTTTCTGATCACGCACAAAAAAGCAACACCACCGTGCGAACCATCGCCGCCATGCCGATCAAGGGCTTGCACAGATTTCTGAGGATGGCTTGGCATACCCCCGCCACCGCCTCGCAAGCCGCCCGAATCATTATCTTTCGATTAGTCCCCAATTTCTTTTCTTTATTTGACAAATCGAAAGTTGACGGCTACCGTAGCGAGGCCATCTGGAATCACGCACCCATGACCCCTCTCCTGCACCGCGAACGCAACGACTGGCAGCGCCTGGGCGGCCTGCACACCGCCGAGGAAATCGCCCACCAGCCGGCCGTCTGGCGCGCGCTGGCCGCGAGCCTGGCCGCGCAGCACGAGCGCCTCGACATCTTTCTGTGGAGCGCGCTGCGCAACCCGGGGCAGCGCGTCATCCTGACCGGCGCGGGCAGTTCGGCCTATATCGGCGAGATGGCGGCCGAGGCGCTCAATGCCGCCTGGCCGGCCGAGGTGCGCGCCATCGCCACCACCAGCCTGCTGACCCACCCCGAGCTCTACCTCGACCGCCGGCGGCCGACCCTGCTCGTCTCCTTCGCGCGCAGCGGCAACAGCCCGGAGAGCCTGGCCACGGTCGAACTCTTGCGCCAGTTCGTCGCCGAGCCGCGCTTCCTGAACATCACCTGCAATGCCGACGGCGAGCTGATGCGCGGCAACGCGAGCCGCGACGACACGGTCAACCTGCTGATGCCCGAGGGCAGTTGCGACCGCGGCTTTGCGATGACGAGCAGCCTGTCCGCGATGCTGCTGGCCGCGCTGACGGCGCTCGGCGCCGGCCCCTGGCCGGATCGCCTGGGCCGCGTCATCCGCCTCGCCGAACTGGCCGAGGCCGCGCTGCGCGACTGGGCGGCCCCCGTGCGGCAGCTCGCGCAGCGGCCGGTGCAGCGCATCGTCTACCTCGGCAGCGGCGCGCAGGAAGCGCTGGCCAGGGAGGCCGCGCTCAAGGTGCTGGAGCTGACCAGCGGCCGCGTCGTCGCCATCGCCAACACGCCGCTGGGCTTCCGCCACGGGCCGAAATCGCTGCTGAACGGCGAGACCCTGGTGCTCGTGCTGCGCAGCCGCGGCGCCGTGGCGCGGCGCTACGAGGCCGACCTCGTGCGCGAGCTGCGCCGCGACGGCATCGCCGCCCAGGTGTTGACGCTGGGCCCCGAGGACGCGGCCGAGGCGCTGCCGTCCTTCCTGCCCCTGCCCCCGCTCGCCGACGAGCTGGACGACACCTGGCTCGCCCCGCTGTGGTTGATCGCCGCGCAACTGCTGGCGCTCGACACCTCGGTCGCGCTGGGCCTGACGCCGGACAACCCCTTCCCCGACGGCACGGTCAACCGCGTCGTGCAGGGCGTGACCATCCACCGCCATGGCTGAGCTGTTCTTCGGCCTCGACATCGGCGGCACCAAGATCGAACTGGCCGCCTGTGACGGCACGCTCGCCGTCGTCCACCGCGAGCGCATCGCCACGCCGGGCGCGGACTTCGGCGACTTCACGCGCCAGATCGCCGCGCTGGTGCGCCGCGCCGAAACCTCGCTCGGTCAACCCGCAAGCGCCATCGGCCTGGGGCTGCCCGGGGTCACCGATGCCGCCACGGGCCTCCAGCTCAGCTCCAACGTGCCGGCGCTGAACGGCCAGCGCGTCGCGCCCGCGCTCGCGGCGGCGCTGGGCCGGCCCGTCCACCTCGGCAACGACTGCCAGTGCTTCGCGCTCTCCGAGGCCCAGGGCGGCGCGGCGGACGGGCTGCCCAGCATGTTCGGCGCCATCCTCGGCACCGGCGCGGGCGGGGGTTTCTGCGTCGGCGGCCGGCTGCTGGCCGGCTACAGCGGCATCGCCGGCGAATGGGGCCACTGGCCGGCGTCGGCCGCGCTGCTCTCCCGGCACGGCCTGCCGGTGCTGGACTGCCCCTGTGGCCTGCGCGGCTGCCTGGAGCGCTATGTGTCGGGCACGGGCCTGGCGACGATCTTCCGGCTGCGCGGCGGCAACGCGGCGGACGCCGAGGCCGTCCACGCGCTCGCCGCCCAGGGCGACGACGCCGCCCGCACCGCGCTCGCCATCCATCTCGACCTGCTGGCGCAGGGCCTGGCCGGCCTCGTGCTGGCGCTGGACCCGCATGCCCTCGTGCTCGGCGGCGGCCTGTCCAAGCTGCAAAGCCTCTACGACGAACTGCCCGCCGCGATGGCCCGCCACCTCTTCCGCGGCGCGCGCGTGCCGCCCATCCTGCCGCCGCGCTTCGGCGATGCCGGCGGCGCACGCGGCGCCGCGCTGCTGGCCCGCCAGCGACTCACCCCATGACCACGATGACCTCGCCCATCCTCGACCGCATTGCCGCCCACCGCCGTGGCGAGCCGACCGGCCTCTACAGCGTCTGCTGCAGCAACACCCACGTGCTCGAAGCCGCGATGCAGCTCGCCCGCGAGCGCGGCGGCCTGCTGCTGGTCGAGTCCACGTCCAACCAGGTGGACCAGTTCGGCGGCTACACCGGCCAGACGCCCGCGCAGTTCCACGCCGGCGTGCTGGCGATGGCGCAGACGCAAGGGTTGCCCGCCCGGCAACTCGTGCTCGGCGGCGACCACCTCGGCCCCAACGCCTGGCAGCACCTGCCCGCCGCCGAGGCGATGGCCCATGCGCGCGAACTGATCCGCGCCTACGTCGCGGCCGGCTTCCACAAGATCCATCTCGACTGCAGCATGGCCTGCGCGGGCGACCCGGCGCGGCTGCCGGACGAACTCGTCGCCCGACGCGCCGTCGAACTCGCCGCCGTCGCCGAGGCGGCCGCGCGCGACGCCCGACTGCCGCCGCCGGTCTACGTCATCGGCACCGAGGTGCCGGTGCCCGGCGGCGAGGCGGCACTGGACGGCGGCGTGGCCGTGACCAGCCCGCAGGCCGCCGCGCAGACGCTGGAAGTCCACCGCCGCGCCTTCGCGGCCGCCAGCCTGCGCGAGGCCTGGCGGCGCGTCATCGCCATGGTCGTGCAGCCCGGCGTGGACTTCGACCACAGCGCCGTGCAGCACTACGACCCCGCCGCCGCGCGCGCGCTGTCCGCCTTCATCGCCGGCCAGCCCGGCCTCGTCTTCGAGGCCCACTCGACCGACTACCAGACCGAGGCCTCGCTGCACGCGCTGGTGCGCGACCATTTCGCCATCCTCAAGGTCGGCCCGGCCGCGACCTTCGCGCTGCGCGAGGCCTGGTTCGCGCTGGCCCTGGTCGAGCGCGAGCTGCTGCCGGCCGCCGAGCAGTCCCGCCTCATCGAGACGCTCGACGCCGCCATGTGCGCCCAGCCGCGCCACTGGCTCAAGCACTACCCCGGCATCCCGGAGCAGCAGCGCCTGCTGCGCGCCTACGGCCTGAGCGACCGCAGCCGCTACTACTGGGGCGAGCCGACCGTGCAGGCCGCGCTGCGACGGCTCATCGCCAACCTCGACGCCCGCGCGCTACCGGTGGCGCTGCTGAGCCAGTTCCTGCCCGAGCAGGCTCAGGGCCTGCTGGAAGGCCGGCTCGCCCCGCGCGCCGAGGCGCTGGCGCGCGACAAGGTGGCCATCGCGCTGGCCCGCTACGCTCGCGCCTGCGAAGCCAACAACGCGCCTGAACTCTGATGCGAAACACCCGCCAACGCCGCGAACAGATCCTGCAATTGCTCGTCAAGCAAGGCGGCGTGCAGGTGTCCGAACTGGCCGCCCTGACCGGCGTGTCGGCCGTGACCATCCGCACCGACCTCGCGCAGCTCGAAGCCCAGGGCCTGGCCACGCGCAACCACGGCGGCGCGACGCTGGTGCGCACGCCGCCGCAGGAGCAGAGCGTGCAGCAGCGCGACCACCTGAACGCGCCGCTGAAGGACGCCATCGGCATCCGCGCCGCCCAGCTCGTGCAGCCGGGCGACAACATCCTCATCGACTCCGGCACCACCACCGTCACGCTGGCCCGCCACCTGCACGGGCTGCGCGAGGTCAGCGTGATGACCAATGGCCTGAACATCGCCTGGGAGCTGGCCGGCGCGCCCGGCGTCGAGCTCATGCTGACCGGCGGGCGGCTGCGCAAGTCCTCGCTGTCCTTCCAGGGCGCGCAGGCCGAGGCCAGCCTGCACGCCTACAGCTTCGACACCCTCTTCCTCGGCGTGGACGGGCTGGACCTGCAATTCGGCCTCACCACCCACGACGAGGGCGAGGCCAGCCTGAACCGCCGCATGGTGGAGCGCTCGCGCCGCGTCGTCGTGCTCAGCGACGCCTCCAAGTTCGGCCGCGTCAGCCTGCACCGCATCGGCATGCTGGAGCAGGTGGACACCGTCATCACCGACGCCGGCATCAGCCCCGAATACCGCGACGGCCTCGCGCGGCTGGGCATCGAGCTGATCGTCGCATGAAGACCCTCGAAGGCCGCATCCTCACGCCTACCGGCTGGCTAACCGGCCGGCTGCGCTACGACACCCATGTCCGCGCCATCGAGGCCGATGCCAGCGTGGACGCCCGCCGCCTCGTGCTGCCCGGCTTCATCGACCTGCACGTACACGGCGCGGCCGGCGTGGACATCATGCGGGGCGGCGACGCGGCCACCACCGTCGCCCGCGCCCACGCCCGCCACGGCACGACGCTGCTGCTCGGCACGACGATGACGGCGCATGCCCGCGACATCGAGCGCGCGCTGCAGGGCCTGGCAGGCTGCATCGCCCACAAGGCCGACGACGGTGCGCGCGTGCTGGGCGTCCACCTCGAAGGCCCCTTCATCAGCCCGCACCGCCTCGGCGCGCAGCCGCCGCTGACGGTGCCGGCGACGCTGGACGCGGTGCAGCGCCTGCACGCCATCGCCCCCATCCGCGTGCTGACGCTCGCACCCGAGATGCCCGGCCACCTCGAACTGATCCCGGCGCTCGCCGCGCTGGGCATCCGCGTGCAGATCGGCCACAGCAACGGCCGCTACGAGGACGGCGTGGCCGCGCTGCAGGCGGGCGCGGCCGGCTTCACGCATCTGTTCAACGGCATGACCGGCCTGCACCACCGCGAGCCCGGCATCGTCGGCGCGGCGCTGGCGCATGGCGACTACGCCGAGCTGATCCCCGACCTCGAACACGTCGCACCCGGCGCGATGCGCGCGGCGATGCGCGCGATCCCGAGGCTCTACGCCATCACCGACGCCACCGCCGCCACCGGCATGCCCGACGGCGAATACGCGCTCGGCGCGCAGCGCGTCTACAAATGCGCCGGCTGCGTGCGCCTCGGCGGCACGAACGGCTCCCTCGCCGGCAGCGCGCTGACGATGGACCAAGCCTTGCGCAATCTCGTCACGCTGGGCGACGAGCTCGCGCTGGCCTCTCAGCGCTGCTCGCGCTGGCCCGCCGACTACCTCGGCCTCGCCGACCGGGGGCGCATCGAGCCCGGTGCCTGCGCCGACTTCGCCGTGCTGGACGAGGCCCTGCGCCCGCTCCAGGTGGTCAGCGAAGGCCACATGATCAACCCCAACGCCACACTCACATGACCGCACCCGGCCCGCGCCATATGCGCTATCTGCTCTTCATCGCCGGCATGGGCGGCCTGCTCTACGGCATCGACATCGGCATCATCGCCGGCGCCCTGCCCTATCTCGAATCGACCGCCGTCGTGAGCTGGAAGCTCAGCGCGCAGCAGCTGAGCTTCATCGTCGCGGCCGTGCTGCTGGGCAGCGTGCTGTCCTCGCTGTTCGCCGGCCTGCTGGCCGACGCCATCGGCCGCAAGAAGGCCATGCTGATCGCCGGCGCGCTGTTCACGCTCAGCATCCCCGTCATCGCGCTGGCCGACGGCTATGTGCCGCTGTTGCTGGGGCGGCTGCTGCAGGGCATCAGCGGCGGGCTGATCGGCGTCGTCGTGCCGCTCTACCTCGCCGAATGCCTGAGCGCCGAGCGGCGCGGGCGCGGCACGGCGCTGTTCCAGTTGTTGCTGACCGTGGGCCTCGTCGTCGCCGCGCTGATCGGCCTCGTGCAGGCGCGCGAGGTCGATCAGGCCAGCGCCGCCGCGCAGGCGGCCGGCGGCGACGTGACCGCCGCGCTGTTCACCGCGCGCGATCAGGCCTGGCGCCACATCTTCTGGATGAGCCTCGCGCCCGGCCTCGTGTTCACGCTGGGCGGGCTGGCGCTGTCCGAATCGCCGCGCTGGCTGCTGCGCCGCGGTCGCCGCGACGCCGCGCTGGCCGCGCTGCGCCGCAGCCTGCCCGAGGCGCAGGCGCGTGAGACGCTGGCCGCCATCGAGGCCGCCGCGCCCGCCGCCACGGCGGTGGCCCCCCGCGAGCCGCTGCTCAGCCGCCGCTACGTGCTGCCCTTCCTGCTCGCCTGCCTCGTGCTGGCCTGCACGCAGGCGACCGGCATCAATTCCATCCTGTCCTATGCGGTGACCATCCTGAACGCGGCCGGCCTGCCGGGCTCGATGGCCAACTGGGCCGACGTGGGCATCAAGCTGCTGAACGCCGCCGTCACTGTGCTGGCCGTCAGCCTCGTGGACCGCAAGGGCCGCAAATTCCTGCTGATGCTGGGCAGCGGCGGCATCACGCTGGCGCTGCTGGCGGCGGCGCTGCTGTTCCAGTCCGCCGAAGGCGAGCTGCGCGATGCCGGCCCGGCGCTGCAGGCGCGCCAGCAGGGCGATGCGCTGACGCTGCAACTGGACGCCACGCAGTGGCAGGCCCTCGGCGCGGACACCGCAGCCGGCCCGCAGATGCTGACCGTCGCCTGGTCCTACGGCGAGTTCAGCAATGTGCAGACCCTGCGCAGCGACGCCGGCCCCGCGACGCTGCAGATCCGCCGCGCCGACACCGTGCAGCCCGACAACGTCATCGGCGCCTTCTTCCGCCGCCTGCATCTCAACCCCTTCGCCGACCCGGCCGCGTCCGCGAGCGCGCCGCTGCGCATCGACTCCGCCCGCCTCGGCGCGGTGCCCAGCGGCACCCACGGCACCTGGGTGGCGGTGTGCATCCTGGCCTTCGTCGCCTTCTTCGCCGTGGGCCCGGGCGTGTGCGTGTGGCTGGCGCTGTCGGAGCTGATGCCGACGCGCATCCGCTCCAACGGCATGAGCATCGCGCTGCTGATCAACCAGTTCGTCTCCACGTCCATCGCCGCCGTCTTCCTGCCCACCGTGGGGCGGCACGGCTATGCGGCGATGTTCTTCTTCTGGGCGGGCTGCACGCTGGTGTTCTTCCTCGTCGCGGCGCGGCTGCTGCCGGAGACCAAGGGCCGGACGCTGGAAGAGATCGAGGGCTTCTTCGCGCGGCGCTGACCATGTGACACTGGCGGCCGCACAACGACAGGAGGCGGCATGGACGATGACAGCAGGCTGGGCCCGCAGGGCACGCGGATGCTGAACCTGCTGTCCGCCAGCGGCCTGCTCGTGGCGCTGTTCGACGCCGACGACGTGCTGCGCTACGCCAACGCCGCCTTCCGCGAGGCCTTCGGCTGCGCGCCGGGCGAGGCCATCGCCTGGCCCGACATGATGCGCCGCAACGAGGCGCGGGGCATCGGCCCCCATGCCCACACCGACGACCACGAGAAATGGCTGACCGCCGCGCTGTCGCGGCGCGGCAAGCTGCCCTTCCGCTCCTTCGAGATCGACCTGAAGGACGGCCGCTGGTTCCTGATGACCGAGGTGATCGACGCGCAGGGCTGGATGCTGAGCGTCGCCGCCGACGTGACCCGTTCGGCCCGCACCGGCCAGGAGCGTCAGGTGCGGCTGGACCGCGACATCGCGCTGCGCGTGGCCCGCACCGACGCGCTGACCGGCGCGCTGAACCGCCGCGGCATCCTCGACGCGCTGGACGACCTGGCCGCCCGCCTGCCCGCCGAGGGCCGCCGCTATGCGCTCGCGCTGGTGGACCTGGACCACTTCAAGTCCGTCAACGACCGCCACGGCCACGCGGCCGGCGATGCGGTGCTGTGCGCCTTCGTGCAGCACGTGCAGGCCAAGATGCGGCGCTCCGACTTCTTCGGCCGCTATGGCGGCGAGGAGTTCCTGCTGCTCCTGCCCGATGCCGACGCGCGCCAGGCCGAGGGCCTGCTCGCGCGCATCCGCACGGACATGCCCGAGCTGACGCTCCCGGTCGGCGGCGACGCCCGCCTCACCCCGCAGTTCTCGGCCGGCGTCGTCGAGGTGCGCAGCGCCGGCCGGCCGCACGAACTGCTGCAGGCCGTGGACCAGACGCTCTACCGCGCCAAGCACGCGGGCCGGGCCTGCACGGTGATCGGCCCGCCCTTCAGCCCACCCTTCAGCCCGCCGCCGTAGCGGCCACCGGACGACGGCCCAGCCCCAGGCCCACCAGGCCGGCCGAGGCCACGCCCAGCATCAGCGCCAGCGCCGAGCCGGCGAACACGCCGCGCGGCATGCCGTGGTCCAGCAGCGCGCCGAACACCGGCGCGGCCAGCGCGAAGCCGATGTCCAGGCCCGAGTACACGGTGCCGTAGACGCGGCCCGTCGCCCCCGGCGGCGCGGCGCGCTTGATCAGCATGTCGCGCGACGGCCCGGCCAGCCCGGTGCCGAAGCCGGCCAGCGCCGCCACGCCCGCCGCCAGCCCGCCCGGCAGCCAGCCGCTGGCCGTCAGCAGCAGCAACGCGGCGGCGAAGGCCATCGCCCAGGCGATGGTGCGTTCCAGCCGCTCCGCGCGCGCGACGAGAAAGCCGCCCAGCACCATGCCCGCCGCGCCGGCCAGCATGTAGCCGGTGACGACATAGGCCGTCTGCGCCAGCGGCAGGCCGTAGATCTGGTGCAGCGCCGGGCTGGCGAAGCTCTGGATGGCGGCCAGCGCCGCCGTCGTCCAGAAGAAGAAGGAGAAGCACAGCCACACCGAGGGCAGCTTCAAGAAGGCCAGCGGGTGCTCCACCTTGGCGCCCGCCGCCGGTTTGGCATGGCCCCAGGAGCCCTGGCGGTCGTCGATGGCGGCGCGCTGCCAGTACAGCAGGCCCAACACGGCCAGCGCCACCAGGGCCGTGCCGAGGTAGGCGAAGCGCCAGTTGCCCGTGGCCTCGGCGATGCCGATGGAGAACACCGGCGCGAAGGCCCAGCCCAGGTTGCCGCTGATGCCATGCACCGAGAAGGCATGGCCCAGGCGCGGCTGCGAGACGCGCTTGTTCAGGATGGTGAAGTCCGCCGGGTGGAAGGGCGCATTGCCCAGCCCCGCCAGCGCCGCCGCCAGCAGCAGGCCGCCGAAGCCCTGCGCCAGCCCGGCCGCCACCGAGGCGAGGAAGAAGCAGGCCATCGCCCCGAACAGCACCGGCCGCGCGCCGATGCGGTCCACGACGAAGCCGGCCAGCGCCTGGCCCGCACCGGAGATGACGAAGAAGGTCGTCACCAACAGGCCCAGTTCCGAATAGTTCAGCCCGAACGCCTGGATGAAGGCCGGGAACAGCGGCGGCAGCAGCATGTGGAAGAAATGCGAACTGCCATGGGCGATGCCGATGGTGGAGATGGTCGTGACGTCGGCCCGGCGCTGCCGGCCGGCGTCGAGGGAAGGGGCGATGGCGCTGCTCATGCCGGCAATGTAGGCAGGCCCGGGCCGGCGTGGTTACGATGGATCGTCAAGTTCTGTCGGAATCCAGCCATGGCCAGCCGCCGCGACGCCCCTGCCCTTTCGCCGCTTTCACCCGAGCGCTACGCGCCCACGCCCGAGCGCCCGCTGCGCGCCAAGGCACGGCTGCTGGAGCAGCTCGCCGACATCCAGCCCCATCGCCACGACTGGGCGCAGCTCGTGTTCTCGATGACGGGCGCCGTGCGCGTCAGCACCGAGGCGTCCACCTATATCGTGCCGCCGTCGCGGGCGGTGTGGATTCCGCCCGGCATCGTCCATGCGGTGACGGCCATCGAGCGCTGCGAGCTGCACACCCTCTACCTCGGCCCCGCCCTGCTGGCCGGCGAAGCCTGGCGCGTGGGCCGGGTGCTGGAGGTGTCGCCGCTGCTGCGCGAGCTGGTGCTGGCCCTGCCCACCACGCCCGACCCGGCGCCGCCGGAAAGTCGGGAGGACGCCGAGCGGCGCAGCGGCATCGAGGCCCTCGTCCTCGTGGAGCTGCGCCGCGCCCGGCCGCTGGCCCTGGGCGTCGCGCTGCCGCGCGACGCGCGCCTGCGCCGGCTCTGCGAGGCCATGCTGCGCGAGCCCGGCCGCCACGCCGGCCTGGACGACTGGGCGCGCGAGGCCGGCGCCAGCCCGCGCACGCTGAGCCGGCTGTTCCGCGAACAGCTGGGCACCAGCTTCGCGCAATGGCGCTCGCAACTGCTGCTCGCCCACGCGCTGACCCTGGCCGCGCGCGGCCGGCCGATGAGCCACATCGCCGCCGAGCTGGGCTATGCGAGCGCGAGCGCGTTCACCGCGATGGTGACGAGGACCGTGGGCATGCCCCCCAGCCGCTTCTTCGCCGAGGTGTGAGCCCCTCGGCCGCCTGCGCTAGCATGCCCCGCTCAATCGAGCCGGCCGTGATGGAACAGCAACTTTTCGACTACACCCGCCAGGACGCCGAGGGCGCCACCTGCACCGCGCACGCCTGGGCCAAGGTGCCCGCGCCGCTGAGCGCGCCCGAGCGCACGCGGCTGGCCGAGCGCGCCGCCGCGCTGCTGAAGCAGCGGGACGCGGTGCTCGTCGCCCACTACTACGTGGACGGTGCGCTGCAGGACCTCGCGCTCGCCACCGGCGGCTGCGTGTCCGACTCGCTGGAAATGGCCCGCTTCGGCCGCGACCACGCGGCGCGGACCCTGGTGGTGGCCGGCGTGCGCTTCATGGGCGAGACGGCCAAGATCTTGAGCCCCGAGAAGCGCGTGCTAATGCCCGACCTGGACGCCACCTGCTCGCTCGACCTCGGCTGCCCGGAAGACGACTTCGCTGCTTTTTGCGACGCCCACCCCGACCGCCAGGTCGTCGTCTACGCCAACACCAGCGCCGCCGTGAAGGCGCGCGCCGACTGGATGGTGACCAGCTCCTGCGCGCTGGAGATCGTCTCCGACCTGCATGCCAGGGGCCAGAAGATCCTGTGGGCGCCCGACCGCCACCTGGGCCGCTACATCCAGGAGCAGACCGGCGCGGACATGCTGATGTGGCACGGTGCCTGCATCGTCCACGACGAGTTCAGGGGCCTGGAGCTGGAACTGCTGCGCGAGCAGCACCCGGGCGCGCTGGTGCTGGTGCATCCGGAGTCGCCGCGCAGCGTCGTCGAACAGGCGGACGTGGTGGGTTCGACCTCGGCGCTGATCAAGGCCGTCGTCGAGGGCACGGCCCCGGCCTATATCGTCGCCACGGACAACGGCATCCTGCACCGCATGCGCCAGCTCGCGCCGGGCAAGACGCTGATCGAGGCGCCGACGGCCGGCAACGGCGCGACGTGCAAGAGCTGCGCGCATTGCCCGTGGATGGCGATGAACGGCCTGGCCAACCTCGTCGATTGCCTGGAGAGCGGCGAGCCGCAGATCCACGTGGACGAAGCCGTGCGCGTGAAGGCGCAGCGCTGCATCACGCGCATGCTGGACTTCACGGCCAAGAGAAATGCGGGGAAGGCGGCGGCGTCCGGCATGACCCCAGGCATCGGCGCCGCCTGATCCAGCTATAAACCACCATCCACCCGCGAGGCCCGCCATGACCGCCGACTTCAGCTCCCTCTACAACCAACACGAGCGCGAGGTCTTCGCGGCGATGCAGGACGCCGCCAAGGACTACCCCGACATCGCCCTCAGCAACGACCTGCTCTGCGACGTGGCCTGCGTGGCGCTGAACCGCCTGCCGCCGCGCTACATCCGCCACGCGGTGGACTACAGCTTCTACCTGACCGAACGCGAACGCCGCGAGATGGCGCTGGCCATCGACGAGGCGGTGCGCTATGCCTATGGCTTCGTGCAGGCGCGGATGGCGCTCAAGACCCGCGGCTGATCAGCGCCGCCTTCTCTCGCTGATCAGCACCGTCGGGAAGCTCACCGGCAGCGTCTGCGGATAGTCGCGGCTGTAGTGCAGGCCGCGGCTTTCGTGGCGCATCAGGGCGGAGCGGACGATCAGCTCCGCGCATTCGACGAGGTTGCGCAGCTCCAGCAGGTCGCGCGTGACGCGGAAGCTGCCGTAGTAGTCGTCGATCTCGCTGCGCAGCAGCGCGATGCGGTGCAGCGCCCGCTCCAGGCGCTTGGTGGTGCGGACGATGCCGACGTAGTTCCACATCAGCAGGCGCAGCTCGTCCCAGTTGTGGGCGATGACGACCTGCTCGTCGGCGTTCTCGACCTGGCTCTCGTCCCAGGCCGGCAGCGGCGCGGGCGGCAGCGCCTCGTGCGACAGGATGTCGGCCGCGCAGGTCTGGCCGAGCACGACGCATTCGAGCAGCGAGTTGCTGGCCAGCCGGTTGGCGCCGTGCAAGCCGGTGTAGCCCGTCTCGCCGACCGCGTACAGGCCCGGCAGGTCGCAGCGGCCGGCGAGGTCGGTCACGGCGCCGCCGCAGGTGAAGTGGACGGCCGGCACGACCGGGATGGGCTGCTTCGCAATGTCGATGCCGAGCTTGAGGCAGCGCGCGTGGATGGTCGGGAAGTGCTCGATGAGGAAGGCCTCGCCGAGGTGGGTCGCGTCCAGCCACACATGGTCGAGGCCGTGCTTCTTCATCTCGAAGTCGATGGCGCGGGCGACGATGTCGCGCGGCGCGAGTTCCATGCGCGCGTCGTGCGCGGCCATGAAGCGGGTGCCGTCCGGCAACTTGAGGTGGCCGCCCTCGCCGCGCAGCGCCTCGGTGATGAGGAAGCTGCGCTCCTGCGGGTGGTACAGGCACGTGGGATGGAACTGGATGAACTCCATGTTCGCCACGCGGCAGCCGGCGCGCCAGGCCATGGCGATGCCGTCGCCGGTGGAGGTGTCGGGGTTGGTGGTGTAGCGGTAGACCTTGCCGGCGCCGCCGGTGGCGAGCACCACCGCGCGCGCGGCCAGGGTCTCGACGTGCTGGGCGTCGATGTCGAGCGCGTAGACGCCGTAGCAGCGCGTGGGTTCGTCCCGCTGTGCATGGCGCGACGTGATGAGGTCGAGCGCCATCCAGCGCTCGCAAAGCCGGATGTTGGGGTGCTGGCGCGCCTTGTCCAGCAGTTGCTCGTGGATGGCCTTGCCGGTGGCGTCGGCCGCGTGGGCGATGCGGCGCACCGCGTGGCCGCCCTCGCGCGTGAGGTGCAGGCCGAGCGGGCCGTCGTCGTCGGGCGTGAAGGGCACGCCCTGCCCCACCAGCCAGCCCACGGCCGCCGCGCTGCGCTCGGCGATGAAGCGGGCCGTGGCCTCGTCCACCAGGCCGGCGCCGGCGTCCTGGGTGTCGCGCACATGGCTGTCGATGGAGTCGTCGCTGCCCAGCACGCCGACGATGCCGCCCTGGGCCCAGGCCGTGGCGGCCTCGGTCAGTTCGCGCTTGGCGAGCACGACGACGGGCACGCGGTCGGCCAGGTGCAGGGCCACGGTGAGGCCGGCGAGGCCGGCGCCGATGATGACGACGGGGGGGTCTTGGGGGGCAGCAACGGTCATGGGCGGGATTGTCGCCCGGCAGGCCGGCGGTCAGCCGCTCGCCATGGCGGCCGCTTCGCCCGCGCGCAGCAGGCAGCTTCGGTTGCGCCCCTGCTGCTTGGCCGCGTAGAGCGCGCGGTCGGCGCGCGAGAACAGCGGGCCGAAGTGTGCATCGGCCACGTCCATGTCGGTCACGCCGAAGCTGGCCGTGACGCGCAGCGCCGGGTGCTCCGGGCTCAGCGCGCAGGCGGCCAGCTCGGTGCGGATGCGCTCGGCAATGACGTGGGCGGCGTCGGCGGCCGTGCCGGGCAGCAGGATGCAGAACTCCTCGCCGCCGGTGCGAGCGCACAGGTCTTCCTCGCGCAACAGGCGCTGGCAGCACAGCACGAAGCCGCGCAGCACCGCGTCGCCCACCGGATGGCCGTGGCCGTCGTTGATCTGCTTGAAGTGGTCCAGGTCGATGGCGACGACGCTCAGCGGCGTGCCGTGGCGGCGGCTGCGCGCGAATTCGCGCTCCGCGCTCTCGAAGAAGCTGCGCCGGTTGGCGACGCCGGTGAGGCTGTCGCTGTGGGCCTGGCGGCGCAGCTCTTCCTTCAGCGCGTGCAGTTCGGTGATGTCGGTGATGAGGCCGATCAGCGCCGGCATGCCGTCGAAGCCCGACCAGGGCACGACCACGCTCCAGTAGTGGCGCAACTGCCCCGCCGCATCGACGAGCGACTCCTCGCCGGCATAGGGCTGGCCGGTCGCCAGCATCTGCAGATCCTTCTCCCAGAAGGCGTCGGCCACGTCGGGCGGCATCAGCTCGCTGTCCAGGCGGCCGACGATGTCCTCGACCGGGCGCCCGAACACCGTCGCCAGATGCTTGTTGGCGTAGAGGAAGCGGCGGTTCGCGCCCTTCACGTAGACCAGGCCCTGCACGTTGTCGAGCACGGCGTTCAGCAGCTCCTTCTGCTGGCGCACCTGGTCTTCGAGCCGCCGCTTCTCGGAGATGTCGTGGGAGATGCCCAGCATGCCGATGATGGCGCCGCCGGCATCGCGCAGCGGCTTCTTGATCGACCAGTAGGTGCGCGACTCGCCGGTGGCGTGGACGGTGTTGGTTTCCTCGCGGGCGAGGGTCTCGCCGTCGCGCAGCACGCGCAGATCGGTCTCGCGCAGCGTCTTGCCGGCCTCGCCGATATCGACGAAATCGGTGAAGGCCTTGCCGACCACGGCTTCCAGCGGCCGGTTGCCGAGCAGTTCCAGCACCAACTGGTTGGCATAGGTGTAGTTGCCGGCCGCGTCGGTGGTGTAGACGAAGGCGCCCACCTCGTCCAGCAGCAGCCGGTAGTCAGTGGTCAGAGGCGCGAACATGGCGGTTTCTTTCTCGGGCGGAGCGGAGCCGGCCCGATCATCCCTCAGTCATGGGTCAGCCATGCCGCCGCCAGTCCGGCGGCCTCCACAAATGCCCGAGCCGCAGGCCCCAGGTCGGCTCGCGGGCCATGTCGCGGAACATCGCGCGCCATTCGTGGGCGTTGAGCCAGAACAGGTTGTGCGTCGGGAAGGGGTGTTCCAGCCCGTAGTCCACGGGCTCGTCCTCGGGCACGAAGGTGCCGAAGAGCCGGTCGAAGACGATCAGCATGCCGCCGTAGTTGCGGTCCATGTACTGCGGGTTGCGGCCATGGTGGGCACGGTGGTGCGAGGGCGTGTTGAAGACGAACTCGAACCAGGCCGGCAGGCGGGCTATCCACTGCGTATGGACGAAGAACTGGTAGCCCAGGTTCAGCGACAGCGCGAACAGCACCCAGCGCGGCTCGAAGCCCAGCCACACGGCCGGCAGGTAGAACAGCCAGTTGCCGGCAATCGGATAGAACCAGCTTTGCCGCAGCGCCGTGCCGAAGTTCATCTTCTCCGAGCCGTGGTGGACGACGTGGGCGCACCAGAACCAGCGGATGCGGTGGCTGGCGCGGTGGAACCAGTAGTAGAGGAACTCGACAAACAGGAACAGCGCGAGGAAGTTCCACGGCGTCACCGCGACGGTGAACAGCCGGTGGTCGTAGACCCAGCCCATCGCCGGCAGCACGAGCACGGCCAGCAGGACCAGATCGGTGACGAGGTAGCTGCCGCCGCTGTTCAGGCTGTCGAAGCTGTCCCGCAGGTCGAACACCCCGGTCTTGCGGAAGCGCCAGGCTTCCAGCGCGATCAGCGTCATGAACAGGGGCGACAGCATCGCCAATGTCAGGTCGCGCCAGTCGAAGTGGCGGTGGTAGAGGTCGAGCAGCCCGTCCATCGCCCGCATCTTGGCGCCAAACCCGCGCCGCTTCTTGACGGCCCGACACGGCGTTTTTGACAAATCGCGTCGATTCGCGCGATGGCTGGGGTGATCCCCGCCGCGGCGGCCCGCCGCGCTGCTGCATCATCCGCCGCGCGATGGATGAAGCCCGTGTTGCCGCCAGCTATGTGCGCCTGCTCTTCGAGCACATGGCCGCACTGGGCCTGGCCGACGCTTTGGGCGCACCGCCCGCGGCCAGCGAGGGTTTCGTCGCCCTGCGCCGCTGGCGGGCGCTGCTGGAGCAGGCCCGCGAGCTCGACCCCGGCCCGCAGGCCAGCTTTCCGCTGCGGCTGGCGCGCGGCATCGCGCCGCGCCATTTCGGCGTCGTCGGCTTCGCGGCGCTGGCCTGCCGCACGCTGGCCGAAGCCTTGCAGCGGCTGGAGCGCCACCACCGTTCGGTCTACGACGTGAACCTCGCGCAGCTGCGGCCCCTGCCCGAGGGCCTGGCCGTCGAATGGGGCGTGGAGCGCGGCCGGCCCGGCGCGCTGGTGGACGAGACGGCCATCGCCGCCTTCGTGCAATTGGCGCGTGAGCTGACGGGCCGGCCCGTGCGGCCGCTGGCCGTGGACTTCGTCAACCGCCGCCCGGCCGATCCGCGGCCCTACGAAGACTTCTTCAGCGCGCCGCTGCGCTTCGGCCAGCCGTGCACACGCGTCGTGCTGGCCGCCGCCGACCTCGCGCTGCCGCTGCGCGGCGCGGACGCGGCCCTGCTCGCGCTGCTCGACGCGCAGGCCGAGCGGCTGCTGCAAGAGGCGGCGGCCGTCAGCGGGGCCGTGGCCGTCTGGCGGCAGGCCCTGGTGGGCCTGATCCGCGCCGGCCGCTGCCAACTGCCCGACCTCGCACACAGCCAGCACATGAGCCCGCGCGCGCTGCAACGCCGCCTGGCCGCGCAGGGCATCAGCTTCCAGGGCCTGCTGTCGCAGACGCGCCGGCAGCTCGCCGAGGCCTATCTGCGCGACGCCGAGGTCGAACTCGCCGAGGTGGCGCTGCTGCTGGGCTATTCCGAGCAGAGCGCCTTCACGCGCGCCTTCCGGCACTGGACCGGGCAGGCCCCGCTGCAATGGCGCAAACGGCACACGCGATGAACGAAACACCCGCATCCGTCGTCCGCGACGGCACCCCCGCCCACGGCCGCTACGCCGGCCGCATCGCCCGCATCGACTGGTCGGGCCTCACCCGACGCCGCTCCTGGCTGTGGCGCCGGCTGCACCACAAGCGCTGGCACTACGTCGGCCTGGGCGACGAGCGGCTCTTCATCGGCGTCGCCATCGTCGATCTGGGCTGGACCTGCACGGCCTTCGCCTACCTGTTCGACCGCGAGCGCCGCGAACTGCTGGCCGACTGGGCCCAGGACGGCCTGCCGGGCCTGCAGGCCGGCGTGTCGGACGCGCCGCTGGCCGGCGCGCACGCCTGGTTCCGCGGGCCGGGCGCGCGGCTGGAACTGGCGCATGAGGCCGGCGACGGCCTGCGCCTGAGCGTGCGGACCCGCGCGCTGCGCATCGAAGCGCAGTTGGGGCTGCAAGGCATGGCCCCGCCGCTGCTCGCCATCGGCCCGATCGAAGGCGGCATCGCGCATGCGACGCAGAAGACCACGGCCCTGCCCGTGCTCGGCCGGGCCGAGGCCGACGGCCGCGCCTTCGACCTCGACGGCGCATGGGCCGCGGTGGACGCGTCCAACGGCCTGCTCGCCCGCGACACCGCCTGGCGCTGGGCCAGCGCGCACCGGCCCGACGTGGGCTTCAATTTGCAGGACGGCTATTTCGGTGACCAGGAAAACGTGCTGTGGCTGGACGGCCGGCCGACGCCGTTGGGGGCCGCGCGCTTCGAGTTCGACGCCGCGCGGCCGCTGCGGCCCTGGCGGGTGAGCACGGACGACGGCCGGCTGGACCTCGTCTTCACGCCCGAGGGCCTGCGCGCCGCCGACCGCAACCTGGGCTTCGCGGCCAGCCACTACGTGCAGCCGGTCGGCAGCTTCAGCGGCCGGGTGCTAACGCGGCAGGTCGGCGGCCTGCCCGGCGTCACCGAGGACCACCGCTCCCTTTGGTGAAGCCGCCGGGCGACGCTTCTTCAGCCACAGATACAGCCCGCTGCCCAGCACGATGATCGTGGCGATGTCCAGCAGCGCCCACAGCACCTTCATCGGCATGCCGCCGTAGTCGCCGAAATGCAGCGGCTGCGAGATCAGCAGCGCGTCCAGATACCAGGGCAGTTCGGGCGCGGCCGTGACCTGGGCCGTGCGCGCGTCCACCAGCACGGGCAGCATCAGCTTGGCGGTCAGCGGCGTGTCGCCGCGCATGAAGAAGGTCGTGTGGTGCGGGCTGGAGAAGGCCGTGCCGGGGAAGGCGACGAAGTACAGCTTCTTGCCCGGCGCGGCGGCCTGGGCGGATGCCAGCAGGCGCTGCGTCGGCAGGCGCTCGGCCTCGGGCACCAGAGGCTGGCCCTGGTAGGGCTGGAGCAGCGCGCCGACGTGGGTGTACTGCCAGTATTTGACGAGCAGGTCGGCCCAGGTGTTGATGACGCCGGTCGCGCCGACGACGAAGCACCAGACCAGGGTGACGATGCCGATCAGGTTGTGCAGGTCCAGCCAGCGCACGCGCGTGGAGCGCTCGCGGCGCACGGTGCCGAAGTCCAGCTTGCGCATGAAGGGCGCGTAGAGCACGACGCCGGAGACGACGGCCAGCAGCAGCAGCAGGCCCATGAAGCCGAGGAAGAGCTTGCCCGGCAGCCCCGCGAACAGATCCACGTGCAGGCGGAACATCAGGTCCATGAAGCCCTCGCCGACCTTGTACTCGCCGACCACCTCGGCCGTGCGCGCGTCCACGGCGACGGACTTGTAGTCCTCGGTCGGCTCGGGCGTGGGCGTCAGCGTGACGTACCAGAGCCGCTCGTCGTCCTCGGACTGCACGAGGAACTGCACGATGCGCTCGGGGTAGAGCCTGCGCGCGGCGGCCATCACCTCGTCCGCCGGCGCGCGCTGGCCGTCCAGCGCGGCGGGCAGTTCCGGGGCCTCGATCTCGGTGCCCAGCAGGTGGCCGATCTCGTGGTGGAAGATCAGCGGCAGCCCGGTCAGGCACAGCAGCAGCATGAAGACGGTGCAGACCAGGCTGCTCCATTTGTGCAGCCAGGCCCAGGCCCGGATCGAGCGCGTGTTCAGGCTCATGGGACGGTCAGAGCTTGTATTCCAGCGACACCGAGGCGTTGCGCGGTGCGCCGTAGATCGCGCCATAGGCCAGGCCGCCGATGTATTTCCTGTCGAACAGGTTGTTGACGTTCAGGCGCAGCGTGGCGGCCGGGCTGAGGTCGTAGGACGCGAAGGCATTGGCCAGCAGATAGGCCGGCTGCGTGGCGCTGCCGACCTTGTAGACCTCGGACTGCCAGCGCCCGCCCAGGCCCAGGCGCAGGGCCGGCAGTTGCGGCAGGCGGCTGTCGATGCGGAAGTTGAGCGTGTCACGCGGCACCCACTCGAAGGTGTCGCCGCCGTCCAGGCCCGACAGGCTCAGATGGGTGTAGCCGACGGTCAACTTCGCGTCGCGGCCCAGGCGGCCGGTGGCCTCGACTTCGAAGCCCCGGGACTTCACGTCCTTGGGCACGTAGTAGTACTGGCCGCTGCCGGTGATGCCGGCGAAGGTGGACAGGCCGCGCTGCTCGCCGCTGAAGACGGCGAAGGTGGTCAGCAGCGTCTTGCCCAGCCATTCCGCCTTGACGCCCGCTTCCGCGTTGCGGCCCTGGGTCGGGGCGAGCACGTCGCCGTTGACGTCGCTCTGCTCCTGGGCCAGGAAGATGTCCGAGTAGGAGACGTAGCCGAGCACCTCGGGCGCGAAGTCGTAGGTGAGGCCGAGGTAGGGGCTGAGCTTCTGGGTCTTGGGGTCCACCAGTTGGCCGTTGCTGCCGTAGCGCGAGCCGCCGCCGCGCACCAGGCGCACCGCGTTGAGGCCGCCGATGGCCTTCAGCGAATCGCTCAGCGCGATGCGCGTGGCGGCGTAGAAGCGGGTCAGCGTCTGCTCGCCGGCGCTGGCGGGGGTGCGCTCGCCCCAGGTCGGCTCGGGCGAACTGTTGCCGTCGTAGGGGAAGGCCGGCAGCGGCATGAAGGCGTTGTCCAGCGCCGGGAAGCTGTCGTCCGCCGTCTTGGCGTTGGAGCGGCTCAGGCCGAGCAGCAGGCTGTGCTTGCGGCCGAAGGCGGAGAACTGGCCCGAGAGGTTGGCGTCGAACACCGAGGTGTCGGTGCTGCCCAGGCTGCGGTAGGGCCAGCCGGACAGGCCGGTGTTGTCGGGGTTCAGCGGCGCGGGCGGCGTCGAGAAGTCGGTGTAGGCGTAGAAGAGCTTGGTCGCCTCGTTGCCGTGGCGCTGGTCGTAGGTGAACTTGGCTTCCCAGTCCGCGCCCAGGCGGTGGGTGTATTCGACGAAGGCGCTGTAGGACTTGGTGTTCCAGTAGGTCCAGTTCTGCGAGGTGGACGAGCCGACGGGGAAGTCGGCCTGCGTGCCGTCGGAGCGCATCAGCGTCAGCGAGCCCCACATCGGCGCGTCCTGCTTGGCATCGACGGCGGTGAGGCCGACGGTCAGCACGCCGTCGTCGCCGATCTGGCCGTCCACGACGCCGTAGACCGAGGTGCGCCGGTCACGCAGGTCGCGCAGCCAGGAGTCCTTGTCCTCGGCCGCCACCACCAGCCGGCCGGCCCAGGCGCCGTCCTCGGTCAGCACCTTGTTGTAGTCCAGCGCGGCGCGCTTCAGGCCCCAGGAGCCGAAGGTCGCGTTGACCTCGCCGCCGTCCTGGTTCTTGGGGCGCTTGCGGATGTAGTTGATCGTGCCGGACGCATTGCCCACGCCGGTCAGCAGGCCGTTGGCGCCGCGGATCAGCTCGATGCTCTCGAACAGAAAGGTGTCCTCGCGGCCGACGACGGTGCCCCAGGAGTTGCTCATGCCCAGGCCGTCCACCTGCGTCAGTTGCACCTCGAAGCCGCGTGCGTTGAAGCTCGCGCGGTTGGTTTCGTACTGCTCGACGTTGATGCCGGTCGCCAGGCTCAGCGCCTCGTTGCTGCCGGTGAGGCCGAAGTTGGCGAGGTCTTCGCGGTCGATGCTGCTGATGGTCTGCGGCGTGTCCTTCACGCCCATCGCCAGGCCGGTCGCGCCCTTGGAGATGCGGCTGGCACGCTTGCCCGCCACGACGACGGTTTCCAGCGCGGTGGGGGTGTTGGCGGCGGCGGGAGCGCTGGCCTCTTGGACCTGTTGGGCCTGAACGGGAGCCATCGCGGCGGCGGCGGCCAGGGCGCAGGCGGTCGGCAGGAATCGGTACTTCATGGTTTCGGGAGTAGATGGAAGAAAAGGCTGTCGAGCGCGCCGGGATGTCAGCGGCGCAGCGCGTGGCGAGTCATGACCCCCACCGGCACGCCCAGGGCCAGCCAGGCCCAGGCGTCGCCCCAGCCGTCCGACACCAGGGCCGAGACGAGGCCGCTGGCGCTCAGCAGGCCCAGGGCCGCCGGCCAGCCCCACAGCGCCAAGGCGCCATGAAAGCGGTTTCGGCGATGAGCGTGGGAAGGCTTGAGGGAATGGCTCATGCAATCGAACACAAATGAGAATGATTTCTATTCTATACACAGGCGTAAAAAATACCGCCCTCCCCTTTCGGGAAAGGCGGCCTGGAGTCAGCGCGCCGAGGCGTCAGTGAACGACGCGGCCGAAGGTGAACTCGCCGTTCTCCACGTCCACCGGGATCAGGTCCTTCGGCCCGAAGCGGCCTTCCAGGATCAGCCGGGACAGCGGGTTCTCCACGCGCTGCTGGATGGCCCGCTTCAAGGGCCGCGCGCCGAACACCGGGTCGAAGCCGACCTTGGCGATTTCGTCCAGCGCCGCCTCGCTCACGTCGAGCTTCATCTCCAGTTTCTCCAGCCGTGCTTCGAGCTGGCGCAGTTGGATCTTGGCGATGGCGCGGATGTTCTCCGCGCCCAGCGCGTGGAAGATCACCGTCTCGTCGATGCGGTTCAGGAACTCGGGCCGGAAATGCGCCTTGACCTCGCCCCACACCGCCTCGCGGATCACCGCGTCGCTCTCGCCGGACAGCGCCATGATGTGCTGCGAGCCGAGGTTGCTGGTCATCACGATGACGGTGTTCTTGAAGTCCACCGTGCGGCCCTGGCCGTCGGTGAGCCGCCCGTCGTCCAGCACCTGCAAGAGCACATTGAACACGTCCGGGTGCGCCTTCTCCACCTCGTCCAGCAGCAGCACCGAATAGGGCTTGCGCCGCACGGCCTCCGTCAGCGTGCCGCCTTCCTCGTAGCCGACGTAGCCCGGGGGCGCGCCGATCAGGCGCGAGACGGAGTGCTTCTCCATGAACTCGCTCATGTCGATGCGCACCATGTGATCCTCGCTGTCGAACAAAAAGCCCGCCAGCGCCTTGCACAGCTCGGTCTTGCCCACGCCCGTCGGGCCGAGGAACAGGAAGCTGCCCAGCGGCCGGTTCGGGTCGGAGAGGCCGGCGCGCGAGCGGCGGATGGCGTCGGACACGGCCTGGATGGCCTCGTCCTGGCCGACCACGCGCTCATGCAGCCGCGTCTCCATCGTCAGCAGCTTCTCGCGCTCGCCCTGCATCAGCTTGGACACGGGGATGCCCGTGGCGCGCGCGACGACCTCGGCGATCTCCTCGGCGCCGACCAGCGTGCGCAGCAGTTGCGGCTTGTTCGAGCCCGCCTTGCCGGCCTCCTTGGCCTGGGCCTCGCGGAGCTGCTTCTCCAGCTCGGGCAGCTTGCCGTATTGCAGCTCGGCGACCTTGTTGAAGTCGCCCTTGCGCTTGAGTTCCTCGATCTGCTGGCGGATGCGATCGATCTCTTCCTTGACGTGCGCCGAGCCCTGGGCCTGGGCCTTCTCGGCCGTCCAGATTTCTTCCAGGTCGTCGTACTCGCGCTGCAGCTTGAGCAGTTCGTCCTCGATCAGCGCGAAGCGCTTGAGCGAGCCCTCGTCCTTCTCCTTGCGCACCGCCTCGCGCTCGATCTTGAGCTGGATCATGCGGCGGTCGAGCCGGTCCATGGCCTCGGGCTTGGAGTCGATCTCGATCTTGATCTTGGCCGCCGCCTCGTCGATGAGGTCGATGGCCTTGTCGGGCAGGAAGCGGTCGGTGATGTAGCGGTGGCTCAGCTCCGCCGCGGCGACGATGGCCGGGTCGGTGATCTCGACGCCATGGTGGACCTCGTACTTCTCCTGCAGGCCGCGCAGGATGGCGATGGTCGCCTCGACGCTGGGCTCGTCCACCAGCACCTTCTGGAAGCGGCGCTCCAGCGCGGCGTCCTTCTCGACGTATTTGCGGTATTCGTCCAGCGTCGTCGCGCCGATGCAGTGCAACTCGCCGCGCGCCAGTGCCGGCTTGAGCATATTGCCCGCGTCGATGGCGCCCTCGGCCTTGCCGGCCCCCACCATGGTGTGGATCTCGTCGATGAAGAGGATGGTGCGGCCCTCGTCCTGTGCCACTTCCTTCAGCACGCCCTTGAGGCGCTCCTCGAAGTCGCCGCGGTATTTGGCGCCGGCCAGCAGCAGGGCCATGTCCAGCACCAGCACGCGCTTGTCCTTCAGCGTGTCGGGCACCTCGCCGTTGACGATGCGCTGCGCCAGGCCCTCGACGATGGCCGTCTTGCCCACGCCGGGCTCGCCGATCAGTACCGGGTTGTTCTTGCTGCGGCGCTGCAGCACCTGGATGGCGCGGCGGATCTCTTCATCCCGGCCGATCACCGGGTCGAGCTTGCCCAGGCGGGCGCGCTCGGTCAGGTCCAGCGTGTATTTCTTCAGCGCCTCGCGCTGGCCCTCGGCGTCCGCCGAGTCCACGGGCTGGCCGCCGCGCACGGCCAGGATGGCGGCTTCCAGCGCCTTGCGCGTCAGGCCGTGGCCGCGCACGACGCCGGCCAGATCGGTCTTGGCATCGGCCAGCGCGAGCAGGAACATCTCGCTGGCGATGAACTGGTCGCCGCGCTTGGTGGCCTCTTTCTCAGCGGCCTGCAGCAGGGCCACGAGGTCGCGCCCGGCCTGCACGGTCTGGCCGGCGCCGCTGACCTGGGGCAGGCCGGCGACCAGGCCGTCCAGCGCGGTCTTCAGGCCGGCGACGTTGACGCCCGCGCGCTCCAGCAGCGCGCGCGGCCCGTCATCCTGGGCCAGCATGGCCGCCAGCACGTGGGCGGGTTCGATATAGGGGTTGTCGCGGCTCAGGGCCAGGCTCTGGGCCTCGCCGAGGGCCTCCTGGAAGCGGGTGGTGAGTTTGTCGGCACGCATGGGCTGATCCTTTCGGTTGCGTCCGAGGTGGGCGCGCTCAGGCGGATTTCAAGCCAGCGCCTGCATGATCCGCATACCCAGCCAGGCCGCCGCCAGCGAGCCCAGCACATGGGCCGCCGTGTGCACCAGCGCGAGGCCGAGGTCGCCGTCGCGCAGCAGGGCCAGCGATTCGCCCGAGAAGGCCGAGAAGGTGGTCAGCCCGCCCAGGAAGCCCGTCACCAGCAGCAGCCGCAGCAGCTCGTGGGGCTGGCGGCCGAACCATTCCAGCGCCATGCCGATCAGCAGCCCGCCGACGAGGTTGACGAGCAGCGTGCCGAGCGGAAAGCCCGGCCAGCGCGCGTTGAACAGCAGGCCGGCCTGCCAGCGCGCCAGTGCGCCGAGCGCCGCGCCAACGGCGACCGCCAGCGCGTTCACGCCGCGTTCCCCGCCTCGATGCCCCAGCGCGCCAGCGCCGCGTCGTCCGCCACGCGGGCGTCCACCCAGTGCGCGCCTTCGGGCGTGTACTCCTTCTTCCAGAACGGCGCCTGGGTCTTGAGGTAGTCCATCAGGAATTCGCAGGCCTGGAAGGCCGGCCCCCGGTGCGCGCCGCTGACCAGCACGAGCACGATCTGCTCGCAGGCCCGCAGCAGGCCGACGCGGTGGATGACGCGGGCGGCGCGGATGTCGAAGCGGGCCAGCGCCGCGTCGATCATGGCCTCGATGGCCGCCTCGGTCATGCCGGGGTAGTGCTCCAGCTCCATCGCGCTGACCGCCGCGCCGCTGCCCTGCTCCCGCACGGTGCCGACGAAGGCGACGACCGCGCCGACGCCACCGTCCGCCGCCCGCAGCGCGGCGGCCTCGGCGCTGAGGTCGAAATCGGCGGCCTGGATGAGGACTCGTGGCATGGCCGGGATTCTCGCCCCGCGGCGGTGAGATTCACCTCTTTAGGCCGCGCAAGGCCCGGCCGCCGCCGCATACTCCCGACCATTCCCAGCCCCCCACACAGAGAAGCACCATGGCCCTGATGGATTTCATCAAGAAACAGTTCATCGACATCATCCAGTGGACCGAGGACAGCGACGGCACGCTGGCCTGGCGCTTCCCGATGCGCGACATGGAAATCCAGAACGGCGGCCAGCTCGTCGTGCGCGAGTCGCAGGTGGCGGTGTTCGTCAACGAAGGCCAGGTGGCCGACGTGTTCGGCCCCGGCACGCACAAGCTGACCACGCAGACCCTGCCCGTCCTCACCTACCTGAAGAACTGGGACAAGCTGTTCGAGTCGCCCTTCAAGAGCGATGTCTATTTCTTCAGCACCCGCCAGCAGATCGACCAGCGCTGGGGCACGAGCCAGCCGGTGGCCATCCGCGACAAGGACTTCGGCGCCGTGCGCCTGCGCGCCTTCGGCAACTACGCCTACCGCATCCTGGACGCCAAGACCTTCCACACCCAGGTCTCCGGCACACGCGACCAGTACACCGTGGCCGACCTGGACGGCCAGTTGCGCGGCCTGATGCTGCAGCACATCAGCGACGCCGTGGCCAGCAGCGGCACGCCCTTCCTGGACCTCGCCGCCAACCAGGTCGAATTCGCCGCCGCGCTCCAGGCCGCCGCCGCGCCGGCCTTCCAGGCGCTGGGGCTGGAACTGGTGACGGTGACGATGCAGAACGTGTCGCTGCCCGAGGAGCTGCAGAAGATCCTCGACCAGCGCATCGGCATGGGCATCATCGGCCAGAACATGGGCCAGTTCATGCAGTACCAGGCCGCGCAGGCCCTGCCCGAGATGGCGAAGGGCGTCGGCGGGGGCGGCAGCGGCATCGCCGGCGAGGCCGTGGGCCTGGGCGCCGGCGTGGCCCTGGGCCAGACGCTGGCGCAGACCCTGAGCCAGGGCCTGGCCGGCGTCGGCAGCGCGGCGCCCGCCCCGGCGGCCAGCAAGCCCGACGACATCGTCGCGCTGCTGGAAAAGCTCGGCGACCTCAAGGCCAAGGGCATCCTGACCGACGAGGAATTCGCCGCCAAGAAGGCCGATCTGCTCAAGAAACTTGGCTGAGCCCACGCCAGCCGCGCAGCGCCGCTGGCGGGCGGCCTGCCCCAATTGCGGCGCGCCGGTCGAGTTCGCCAGCACGGCCTCCACGACGGCCGTCTGCGGCTATTGCCACAGCACGCTGCTGCGCGAAGGCGAGGCACTGAAGCGCATCGGCCAGAGCGCCGAGATCTTCGAGGACTACTCGCCGCTGCAGCTCGGCGCCACCGGCCGCTGGATGGGCCAGGGCTTCGCCGTCGTCGGCCGCGTGCAACTGGGCTCGGCCCTGGGCCACTGGAACGAATGGCATCTGCTGTTCGACGCCAGCGAGACGCCGCGCATCGCCTGGCTGGCCGAGGACAACGGCCAGTTCGTGCTGAGCCTCGAAGCGCCGCTGGACGAGACACCTCCCGCATCGCCCGAAGTCGGCCTGCCGCTGACGCTCGCCGGCCAGCGCTGGCAGGTGGCCGCCGTCGTCGAGGCCGCGCTGCGCGCCGCCGAAGGCGAGCTGCCGCGCCCGCCGCAGGCCGGCCGCGTCGTCGAGCTGCGCAATGCGCAGGGCGAGGTCGGCACGCTGGACTACCGCAGCGGCGGCCCGCCCTTCTCGCCCATTTGGTCCGTCGGCCGCGCGGTGCCGCTCGCCGAACTGGCGCTGCAAGGCCTGCGCACGACGGCCGAGGGCGAATCCATCGCCGAGGCGAAATTCGCCGGCCGCAGCCTCGCCTGCCCCCACTGCGGCGCGCCGCTGACGCCAACGCTCGCGCAGACGCGCAGCATGGCCTGCGGCCAGTGCAGCGCCGTGGTCGAACTGCCGCAAGGCGATGCGAAAGCGTTCGGCTTCACCGCCCAGAGCCCCGGCGCGCCACCGCTGATCCCGCTCGGCCACACCGGCACGCTGGCCGCCGACGAAGGCCAGCCGCTGCCCTGGCAGGTGGTCGGCTACCAGGAGCGCTGCGACATCCCCGAGGACGGCGACGACGAGCAGAGCTTCTGGCGCGAATACCTGCTCTACAACCGGCTGGCCGGCTTCGCCTTCCTCGTCGATACCGACGAGGGCTGGAGCCTCGTGCGCACGCTGACCGGTGCGCCCGCGCCCGGCGCCGGCACGGGCGTGAACTGGCAGGGGCGCGACTACGCGCAGCGCTGGGCCTACGGCGCGCGGACGACGCGCGTGCTCGGCGAGTTCTACTGGCCCGTGCAGTTGGGCGACCAGGTGCGCATCACCGACTACGCCAGCCGCGACGGCCAATACCTGCTCAGCCGCGAGCAGCAGGGGCCCGAAATCACCTGGAGCGGTGGCCGCACCCTGCCGGCCGAAGCCGTGCGCCGGGCCTTCGGCCTGGCCGTGCCGGCCGCCCCCTTCGGGCGCGACGCCTCGGCCTTCAGCAACAGCGGCGCCACGCTGCTGCGCAATATCGTCGTCGGCCTCTTCGTCGTCGTGCTGCTGTTCTCGCTGCTGCGCGCCTGCTCGGGCGACGACTGCCAGCAGTACAAGGCCAGCTTCGGCGAGGCCAGCAACGAATACCGCCAATGCCTCGCCAACACGCGCGGCAGCGGCGTCTGGATCGGCAACGGTGGCGGCAGCTACGGCGGCTACAGCAGCGGTGGCGGCGGCCACAAATAGGAGAACCTCATGACACTGGATTGGCTCAAGCCCGAAATCGTGCTCGGCTCGGTGATGTACGCCCTGATCGGCGTCATCGTCTTCTGGGTGTCCTTCATCATCGTGGACAAGATCACCCCCTACAAACTGTGGGAGGAGCTCGTCGAGCACAAGAACGTGGCGCTCGCCATCGTCGTCGGCGCGATGTGCCTGTCCATCGGGCATATCGTGGCGGCGGCGATCCACGGTTGATGGCCGAGGACTCACGGCCCAGGCAGGTCTCGCTCGCCGAACTGCTGCTGCTCGCCAGCGTCTTCGTCATCGCCGCCTGCGGCCTCGTCTACGAGCTGGCGGCGGGCGCGCTGGCGAGCTATCTGCTCGGCGACTCGGTGCTGCAGTTCTCCACCGTCATCGGCGTCTATCTGTTCGCCATGGGCCTGGGCTCCTGGCTGTCGCGCTTCGTCGAGCGCCAGATCGTCGGCGTCTTTCTGCAAGTGGAGCTGCTCGTCGGCGTCGTCGGCGGGCTGATGCCGGCGGCGCTGTTCGCCGTCCACAGCCTGCTGCCGCCCGGCTCGGCGCCGGCCTTCCGCACGCTGCTGTATGCGCTGGTGCTGCTGGTGGGCGCGCTGGTGGGGCTGGAGATCCCGCTGGTCATGCGCATCCTCAAGCGCCATTTCAGCGCGCGCTATGGGCTCAAGGACCTGGTCTCGCAGGTGCTGACCTTCGACTATCTCGGTGCCCTGCTCGTCGCGCTGGCCTTCCCGCTGCTGCTGGTGCCGCACCTGGGCCTCGTGCGCACGGGCATCGCCTTCGGGCTGCTGAACGTGGCGGTGGCGATCTGGGCGCTGTGGCTGTTCCGCGCCGACTTGCGCGCACGGCGCTCGCACACGGCGGCCTGCGCGCTGTCCGCCGCGCTGCTGCTGGCCGCGCTGCTGGGCGCGGAGCGGCTGACGCGCTGGTCCGAGGAGCGCTTCTACGGCGAGCACATCGTCTTCCAGCAGAGCAGCGCCTACCAGCGCATCGTCGTCACCGACGGCGGCGGCGGCACGCGGCTGTTCCTGAACGGCAATCTGCAATTCCATTCGCGCGACGAATACCGCTATCACGAGGCCCTCGTCCACCCGGCGATGGCCGCGCAGGGCGCGCCCAAGCGCGTGCTGGTGCTGGGCGGCGGCGATGGCATGGCGGTGCGCGAAATCCTGAAGTACCCGAGCGTCGAGCAGGTCACGCTGGTCGAGCTGGACCCGCTGATGACGACGCTGTTCACCGCCAACCCGAAGCTCGCGGCGCTGAACGGCCACGCGCTGACGAGCACGAAGCTGCGCATCGTCAACGCCGACGCCTTCGGCTGGCTGGAACAACACGCCGAGATGTTCGACGTCATCGTCATCGACTTCCCCGACCCGTCCAACTTCGCGCTCGGCAAGCTCTACACGGCGAGCTTCTACGAACTGATCGACCAGCACCTGAGCGCGGCCGGCTACGCCGTCGTGCAGACCACCTCGCCGCTGATCGCGCGACGCAGCTTCTGGACAGTCGTCACGACGCTGGAATCCGTCGGCCTGACGGCCGCGCCCTACCACGCCCATGTGCCGAGCTTCGGTGAATGGGGCTTCGTGCTCGCCTCGCGCCGGCCCTTCCGGCTGCCCACGCAATTCCCGCCCGGCCTGCGCTTCCTGAGCCCGCAGGGCCTGCCCGCGCTGCTGGACTTCCCGCCCGACATGGCGCGCGTGCCGACCGAGGTGAACCGCTTGTCCAACCAGGTGCTCGTGCAGGAGTTCGAGGCCGAGTGGGGTAGAGTGCATTGAATGTGTGGACCGCCACACAAGGAGCAACGCATGGCCACCAACCTCGCCCTCGACCCCGAACTGCTGGAACGCGCGCTGGCCGTCAGCGGCGAGCCGACGAAGAAGGCCGCCGTCACGCTGGCGCTGCAAGAGTTCATCGCCCGCCGCCAGCAGCAGCGCATCACCGAACTGTTCGGCAAGCTCGACTGGGACGAGCGCTACGACTACAAGGCCGGGCGCTCCCGCTGAGCATGCTGCTGGTGGACACCTCGGTCTGGTCGCTCGCGCTGCGCCGCGATGCCGACCCCGACCTGCCGCAGACCCGGCGCCTGCACGAGGCGCTCACGGGCGCGGACACCGTGGTCACCACCGGGCTGATCCTGCAGGAGTTGCTGCAGGGCTTCCACGGCGCCAAGGCCGCCGCCGCGCTGATCGCGCGCTTCGCCGCCCTGCCCCTGCTCCAACCCGACCGCGAGGACCACATCGCCGCTGCGGAGATCCGCAACCTCTGCCGCCGCTCGGGCGTGCAGATCGGCACCATCGACGCGCTGCTGATCCAGCTCTGCGGCCGGCACGACCTGACCCTGCTCAGCACCGACCGCGACTTCGAGCACGCGGCCCGGCACCTGAGCTTCAAGCGCTGGTCTTGAAGCGCCGCACCCTGCTCGCCTGCACCGCGCTGGCCGCCTGCGGCGAGGCGCGTGAACTGCAAGGCGGCTGGGTCGGCACGCACCCGGAGCGCGGGCACCGGCTGCGCGGCGAACTGCCCCGAGCCGATGTCCCGCTGAAAAAGACCGGCGTGCTGATCGTCGGCGGCGGCATCGCCGGCCTCGCCTGCGCACGCGCGCTGGCGCGGCGCGGCATCGACGACTTCGCACTGCTCGACCTCGAAGACCAGCCGGGCGGCAACAGCCGGGGGCATCGGCTGCAAGGCGCGCCCTGCCCGCTCGGCGCGCACTATCTGCCGCTGCCCGGCGCCGAGGCGCACGAGGTCAACGAACTGCTGCACGACCTGGGCCTCGCGCGCGAGCGGTGGGGCCGCACGGTCTGGGACGAGCGCCACCTCTGCCACAGCCCGCAGGAACGCCTCTTCATCGACGGCGAATGGCATGAGGGCCTGCTGCCGCCGCCGAGCGGCGCGGCCGCGCTGGCACAGTACCGGCGCTTCTCGGCCCTCGTCGCGCAGGCGCAGCGCGAACTCGGCTTCGCGCTGCCGACCCGCCGCGCGCGCTGGACGGCCAGCCATGCCGCGCTGGATGCGCAGACCTTTGCCGCCTGGTTGGACCGTCAGGCGCTGACCGACGCGCGGCTGCGCTGGTACCTCGACTACTGCTGCCGCGACGACTTCGGCGCGGACGCGGCCACCGTCTCCGCCTGGGCCGGCCTGCACTATTTCGCCAGCCGCCACGGCTTCCATGCGCCGGGCGACGAAGCCGCCGAGCGGGAGCCCGTGCTGACCTGGGCCGAGGGCAATGGCTGGCTGTCGCAGCGCCTCGCCGCGCCGCTGCAAGCGCGCATCCACACTGGCCGCGCCGTGCTGCGCATCACGGAACAGCGCAGCGGCATCGAACTGCTGGCCTGGAACGAAGCCGCCAACGCGCCCGAACGCTGGGCCGCGCGCGCCGTCGTCATCGCCACGCCGCTGTTCATCGCCGCGCGGCTGCTGGCCGAGCCGCCCGAGGCGCTGAGAGCGCTGCGCCAACGACACGCCCCCTGGCTGACCGCCAACCTCCTGCTGCGCGAGCCGCTGCTGACCCGCCCCGGCGCGCCGCCGTCCTGGGACAACGTGGGCTATGGCTCGACGGCACTCGGCTATGTCGATGCCCGCCACCAGTCGCTCGACCCGACGCCGCGCCCGCCGCTGCTGACGGCCTATCTCGCGCTGCCGGCCGCGCAGCGCGGCGAACTGCTGGCGCGGCCCTGGCAGCACTGGGCGCGGTTCGTCACCGCCGAACTCGCGGCCACCCACCCCGACCTGCCGGCCAAGGTCGAACGCATCGACCTCTGCCGCTTCGGCCATGCGATGAGCATCCCCGCGCCCGGCCTGCGCGGCTCGGCGGCGCTGTCGGCGTTGCACGAACAGCGCGGCCGCGTCGTCTTCGCGCACAGCGACCTCGCGGGCTATTCGGTGTTCGAGGAGGCCTACACGGCCGGCGTCGCGGCGGCGGCGCGGGTCAGCCTCTGAATCTGCGCTGCGCCGGGCGCGAACGCCTTGACCAGCATGGCCATCAGCGCCTCGGCGCGGGCACTGTTGTCGCCGCCGTAGTTGCAGACGTAGACGTCCAGCGTCACGCCGCCGAGTTCGGGCCAGGTGTGGATGGCGAGGTGCGATTCGGCCAGCAGCACGACGCCGGTGATGCCGCCCTGCGCGTCGTCGGGCGCGAAGCGGTGGAACAGGTCGGCGACGCCGGTGAGGCCGGACTGCGCGACGGACTGACGGCACAAGGCGGCGAGCGCGGCGGGGTCGGTCATTGGCGGCAGCGCGGGATCGACGCCGCCCAGGTCGGCCGTCAGGTGCAGGCCGTTCATCCGCCGGTCACGGGGGGGAAGAAGGCCAGTTCGTCGCCGTCTTGCAGCACGGCGGATTCCGTCGCCATCGTCTGGTTGAGGGCAGCGCGCACCGCACGGCCGCGCGCGAGAGCGTCGGCATGCGTGCCGCCGCGCGCCATCAGCGCGTCGCGTGCGGCACCGACCGTGCTGCCGGCCGGCAGTTGCAGCGTCTCGCTCTCGCCGAGCTTTTCGCGCAGCGAGGCGAAGAAGCGCAGGCGCACCGCGATCACGCCAGCAGCTCCGCGAAGGGGATGAAGCGCACCGCGTCGCCGGCCTGGAAGGCATGGCCGGCCGGGTTGTCGAGCAGGCCGTCGGCCCAGAAGGCCGAGGTCAGCACACCGCTGCTCTGGTTGGCGAACAGCGCGAGGCCGCCCTCGTCGTCCAGCCGCACGCGCAGGAACTCGCGGCGCCTGTCGGGCCGGGGCCAGTCGAAGCCGGCCGCCAGCCGGTAGCCGCGCGGCGCGAGGCGGGTCGCGCCTTGCAGCTTGAGCAGGAAGGGGCGCACCAGCACGAGGAAGGTCACGAGGCTGGACACCGGGTTGCCGGGCAGGCCGATGAAGTGGGTTTCGCCCACGCGCCCATACGCGAAGGGCTTGCCGGGCTTGATCGCAATCGCCCACAAGTCCAATTGCCCTTCGGCCCGCACGGCGGGGCGCAGATGGTCTTCCTCGCCGACCGAGACGCCGCCCGAGGTCAGGATCACGTCGGCCCGCGCGGCGGCTTCGCGCAGTGCGGCGCGGGTGACGTCGAGGCGGTCGGGGACGATGCCGAGGTCGATGACCTCGCAGCCCAGCCCTTCGAGCAGCGCGCGCAGCGTGAAGCGGTTGGAGTTGTAGATCGCACCGGGCGGCAGCGGCTCGCCGGGCATCACGAGTTCGTCGCCGGTCGAGAACAGCGCGACGCGCGGGCGGCGGGCCACCGTCAATTGCGCCGCACCGGCGGTGGCGGCGAGGCCCAGCGCGACGGCATCGAGCCGCGTGCCGGCGGGCAGCACGGTGCTGCCGGCGCGCAGGTCCTCGCCGCGCAGGCGGACGTGCTGGCCTTGCTTGACGGGCTGGGTCAGGCGCAGGCGCTCGTCCACCAGTTCGGCGAACTCCTGCATGACGACGGTGTCCGCGCCGGGCGGCAGTTGCGCACCGGTGAAGATGCGCGCGGCCTCGCCGGGCGGCAGCGGCTGCGGCACGGTACCGGCCGGGATGCGTTGCGTGACCGGGAGTTCGCGGCCCGCATCCACGGCACACAGCGCGTAGCCGTCCATCGCCGAGTTGTCGGCGGGCGGCACGTCCACGGGCGAGATCAGGTCGGCCGCCAGCACGCGGCCGCGCGCCGCCGCCGTGGGCAGCGTCTCGGTGCCGGCCAGCGGCTGGCCTTGAGCCAGCAGCGTGGCGAGCGCGTCGTCGAGCGGGAGCAGCGGCTTGCGGGGTTCAGACATGGGCGTGAATGTAGGCTTTCACTTGGCCCACATCCGCCGGCATGACCTGGACCCGCTTGGGCAATTGCTCGATGCCTTCGAGGCCGGCCGGGCGCGGCGGCTCGGTGCCGAGCGCCTCGACGATGGTCGCGGCGAACTTGGCGGGCAGCGCGGTTTCCAGCACCAGCATGGTCTCGCCCGGATCGCGCAGGTCGAGCGCGACCTTGAGGCCGTCGGCCGTGTGCGGGTCGATGACGACGCCATGTTCGGCATGGCAGCGGCGGATGGTCGCCACGCGGTCGGCATGCGTGCTGCGGCCGGAGACGAAGCCGAAGCCGGCGATGCGTGCCTTCTCTTCCGCGCTCAACTCGAAAGCCGGCGACGAGAAGAGTTGCTGCACGCGCGCGCCGTCGCGGCCCAGCAGGTCGAAGACGAAGCGCTCGAAGTTGCTGGCCTTGGAAATGTCCATCGACGGGCTGGACGTCTCGTGCGTGTCCGCCGTGCCGCGCGGGCGGTAGGCGCCGCTGCGGAAGAACTCGTCGAGCACGTCGTTCTCGTTCGTGGCGACGACGAGGCGGGCGATGGGCAGGCCCATCATGCGCGCGACGTGGCCGGCGCAGACATTGCCGAAATTGCCCGACGGGACGGTGAAGCTGACACGCTCGTCGTTCGTCTTCGTGGCCTGGAAGTAGCCGGCGAAGTAGTAGACGACCTGGGCCAGCAGCCGCGCCCAGTTGATCGAGTTGACGGTGCCGATGCGGTGCTCGCGCTTGAAGGCAAGGTCGTTGGAGACGGCCTTGACGATGTCCTGGCAGTCGTCGAACACGCCGTCGATGGCGATGTTGTGGATGTTGGCGTCTTGCAGGCTGAACATCTGCGCCTGCTGGAAGGGGCTCATGCGGCCGTTGGGGCTCAACATGAAGACACGCACGCCCTGCTTGCCGCGCATCGCGTATTCGGCGGCGCTGCCGGTGTCGCCCGAGGTCGCGCCGAGGATGTTCAGCGTCTGCCCGCGCCGGCCGAGTTCGTACTCGAACAGCGCGCCGAGCAGTTGCATCGCCATGTCCTTGAAGGCGAGCGTCGGGCCGTTGGAAAGGCCTTCCAGCGCGAGGTGGTCGCCGAGCCAGGTCAGCGGCGTGATCGCGTCGGTGCCGAAGACTTCGCGCGTGTAGACGCGGCGCGTGATCGCGCGCAGGTCGGCGGCGGGCATGTCGTCGATGTAGAGCGACAGGATCTCGAAGGCGAGGTCGGCATAGGGCAGCGAGCGCCAGCGCGTCAGCGTCGCGGCGTCGATCTGCGGGTAGGCCTTGGGCAGGTAGAGGCCGCCGTCCGGCGCCAGCCCTTCGAGCAGGATGTCGGAGAAGCCGCGCTCGGTCTGGTCGCCGCGGGTGGAGATGTACTTCATCAGGCCAGCTCTTCCTTGCGGATGCGCACGATGGGCGCGAGCACGGTCGGCAGGCCCTGCATCTTGGCCAATGCCTCGTTCATGCGGCCCTCGGCCGTGTCGTGCGTCAGGATGATGAGGTCGGTCTGGCGCTCGCCGTCGGCGGACTCGCGTTGCAGCACGGCGTCGATGGAAATGTCGTGCTCGGCCAGCGTCGTCGTGATGCGCGACAGCACGCCGGGCTGGTCGGCGACGACGAGGCGCAGGTAGAAGGCGGTCTGCACGTCGGCCATGGGCAGCACCGGCGTGTCGCTGATCGCGTCGGGCTGGAAGGCCAGATGCGGCACACGATGGTCGGGGTCGGCGGTGGCGAGGCGCGTCACGTCCACGAGGTCGGCGACGACGGCCGAGGCCGTGGGCTCGGCGCCCGCGCCCTTGCCGTAGTAGAGCGTCGTGCCGACCGCGTCCGCCTGCACGACAACGGCATTCATCGCGCCTTCGACATTGGCGATCAGGCGGCTGGCCGGGATCAGCGTGGGGTGGACGCGCAGTTCAATCCCGTTCTCGCGCCGGCGCGTGATGCCGAGCAGCTTGATGCGGTAGCCGAGCTGCTCGGCGTAGCGGATGTCCGTGGCCTGGAGCGCACTGATGCCCTCGACATGCGCCTTGTCGAACTGCACCGGCACGCCGAAGGCGATGGCGCTCATCAGCGTGAGCTTGTGCGCGGCGTCCACGCCTTCGACGTCGAAGGTCGGGTCGGCCTCGGCATAGCCCAGGCGCTGCGCTTCCTTCAGCACGGTGGCGAAGTCCAGGCCCTTGCCGCGCATCTCGGACAGGATGAAGTTCGTCGTGCCGTTGATGATGCCGGCGATCCACTCGATGCGGTTGGCCGTCAGCCCTTCGCGCAGCGCCTTGATGATGGGGATGCCGCCGGCCACGGCCGCTTCGAACGCGACGGTGACGCCCTTCTCCCGCGCGGCCGCGAAGATTTCGCCGCCGTGCAGCGCCAATAACGCCTTGTTCGCGGTGACGACGTGCTTGCCGTTGGCGATGGCGCGCAGCACCAGCGTGCGCGCGGGCTCGATGCCGCCGATCAGCTCGACGACGATGTCGATGGCCGGGTCGTCCACCAGTTGCTGCGCGTCGCCGACGCAGGGCACGTCGTCGCCGACGATGGCCTGGTAGGCGCGGGCACGCTCGGCATTGCGCGCGGCCACCATGGCGACCTCGATGCCCCGCCCGGCGCGGCCGCGAATCTCGGCCTGGTTGCGCCGCAGCACGTGGAAGGTGCCGGCACCGACGGTGCCGAGGCCGATCAGGCCGACTTGAATCGCTTTCATCTCGGTTTCTCAGTCAGTTGGGGACAGAGCTACTCGCTTCGCTCGGGCGGTCTGTCCCGCAAGGTTTTCAGCTTGAAACACGGCGGCGGTAGCCCGCCAGGAATCGGTCGATACGGCCCACGGCCTCGCGCAGGTCGTCCACATTGGGCAGGAAGACGAGGCGGAAGTGGTCGTGCTCGGGCCAGTTGAAGCCGGTGCCCTGCACGATCAGCACCTTCTCCTCGGCGAGCAGTTCGTAGGCGAACTGCTGGTCGTCCTGTATCGGGTAGATCTTGGGGTCGAGGCGCGGGAACATATAGAGCGCCGCCTTCGGCTTGACGACGCTGACGCCGGGGATCTGGCTCAGCAGCTCATAGGCCAGATCGCGCTGGTGGCAGAGCCGGCCGGTCGGCGCGACGAGGTCCTTGATGCTCTGGTAGCCGCCTAAAGCGGTCTGGATCGCCAACTGGCCCGGCGTGTTGGAGCACAGCCTCAGCGAGGCCAGCATGTTCAGGCCCTCGATGTAGTCGCGCGCATGGCGCTTCTCGCCGCTGACGACCATCCAGCCGGCGCGGTAGCCGCAGGAGCGGTAGTTCTTCGAGAGACCGTTGAAGGTCACGAAGAGCACGTCGTCCGCGAGGCTGGCCATGCTGGTGTGGACATTGCCGTCGTAGACGGTCTTGTCGTAGATCTCGTCGGCGAAGACGACGAGCTGGTGCCGGCGGGCCAGTTCGATGATGCCCAGCAGCAGGTCGTTCGGGTACAGCGCGCCGGTCGGGTTGTTGGGGTTGCAGACCATGATGGCGCGGGTGCGCGGCGTGATCTTGGCCTCGATGTCCTCCAGGTCGGGCAGCCAGCCCGCGCCCTCATCGCAGCGGTAATGCACCGGCCGGCCGCCCGAGAGGCCCACGACGGCGGTGTAGAGCGGGAAGTCGGGCGCCGGGATCAGGATCTCGTCGCCGTCGTTGACCAGCGCGTTCATCGCCATCTGGATCAGCTCGGACGCGCCGTTGCCCAGGTAGACGTCATCGACGCTGACCCCCTTGACGCCCTTCTCCTGCGTGTAATGCACCACCGCCTTGCGCGGCGCGAACAGGCCCTTGCTGTCGGTGTAGCCCGCCGCGTCGGGCAGGTTGCGGATCATGTCCTGCACGATCTCGTCGGGCGGCATCAGGCCGAAGGCGGCGACGTTGCCGATGTTCAGCTTGATGATCTTCTGGCCCTCTTCCTCCATCTGCCGCGCCTTGTCCAGCACCGGGCCGCGGATGTCGTAGCTGACGCTGGCGAGCTTGCTGGATTTGGCGATGGGCTTCACGTTTGTTGCAGTGCAAAAGGGGGATTGCGGAGTTTAAGCAAGGCCCGGCGTGAACCCGACCGTTCTGCGCGACACTCGCGCCCGGCTTTTGCCCTGAATCCATGAAGTTCCAGCTCGACGAGCCGCAAGGCGGCAACAGCATCTCCCGCCATGACGCCCAGGGCGTCTGGGTCAACGGCCAGCCCCATACCCGCAGCCTGCTGGTGCCGTGGAAGGGCGAGGTCGCAGCCTGGCCTCCTTCGCGCTTCGAGGAACTGAGCAGCGCGCATTTCGAAGCGATCCGGGCGCTCAAACCGGAGCTGGTCATCTTCGGCAGCGGCGCGCGGCTGCGCTTCCCGCATCCGGCCTTGTGGCGCGGCCTGGTCGAGGCGCGCATCGGCTTCGAGACCATGGACCTCGCCGCCGCCTGCCGCACCTACAACGTGCTGGCCAGCGAAGGCCGCAATGTGCTGGCGGCACTGCTGATCGAGGCCTGAAGTCGGCGAGGGGCTTGACGCGAGCCCCTATAATCGTGGGCTATCGCTTGCGTACGCCCGCGTGACATCGCTCACGAACCGGGGACGGCGCAGGCCCAACTTGCCGCACTCCCCCAATGACGCCTGCGCTCAACAAACCCCTGCCGCCGGAAATTGAGGCTCAAGCCACCGGCGGCGTGAAATTCACCGCCAACACCTTCCTGGGCAAGTCGGTCGTGCTGTATTTCTACCCGAAGGACAACACGCCCGGTTGTACCACCGAGGCGATGCAGTTCCGCGACCGCCACAAGGACTTCGTGAAGGCCGGCGCCATCGTGCTCGGCGTTTCGCGCGACAACATGGCCTCGCACGAGAAGTTCAAGCAGGCACTGGAACTGCCCTTCGAGCTGATCGCCGACACCGAAGAAAAGCTCTGCCACATGTTCGGCGTGGTCAAGAACAAGATCATGTACGGCAAGAAGGTCAAGGGCATCGAGCGCTCGACCTTTTTGATCAGCCCGGCCGGCATCCTGGTCGGCGAATGGCGCGGCATCAAGGTCGCGGGCCATGTGGACGAGGTGCTCAAGGCCGTCAAGGCGCTCAAGAAGGACACCAAAGAGGCAGCTTAGTCAGTGGTGGGGGGCAGAGCTCCTCGCTGACGCTTGCTCGGTCTGTCCCGCAAGTCCTCATATCTGCTGTGCATAATCGGCCCATGCCCCGGGTCGCTTCCTTGCCGCCAAACAAAAAGCCGCACTCATCCTGTGCGGCTTTTTGCTTTCTGGCGTCGGACTCGCATGGGGTTCACTTCCCGCCGACACGCCGTACATGCCACTGCCCAAGCCACCCGCACAACGCGCCAGCCGCCTCGATGCCACCGCTTACCCGGCCTCTCTGACCCCCAGCAAACCTCGCGCAGCACCGCCCGCCGCCGCTCCTGCCATCCTGGCCCCGGTGCCCACGGCGCCCGCCGCTGCCAAGCCGCCCCAAATTGCCGCGAAGACAGCCGCCAAGGCTCCCGCCCCCAAGCCCAAACGCACCCGCCAGCCGGCCGGCGCGCCCAAGCTCTTCGTGCTCGACACCAATGTGCTGATGCACGACCCGATGTCGCTGTTCCGCTTCGAGGAGCACGACGTCTACCTGCCCATGATGACGCTCGAAGAGCTGGACGGGCACAAAAAGGGCATGACCGAGGTCGCGCGCAATGTGCGCCAGGTCAGCCGCGAACTGGATCAGCTCGCCGCCAGCTTGCAGAACGGCAGCGTCGAGGAGATGTCCAAGGGCCTGCCGCTGGCCGGCACGGGCCACCGCGAGGCCGAGGGCAAGCTCTTCTTCCAGACCGGGCTGATCGACACGCCGCTGCCCCGGGGCCTGCCCCAGGGCAAGGCGGACAACCAGATCCTCGGCGTCGTGCAGGCGCTGAAGAACCTGCACCCGGGCCGCGAAGTGGTGCTGGTGTCCAAGGACATCAATATGCGCATCAAGGCCCGCGCGCTGGGCCTGCCCGCCGAGGACTACCGCAACGACAAGACGCTGGAAGACAGCGACCTGCTCTACACCGGCGTCCAGGCCCTGCCGGCCGACTTCTGGGAGCGCCACGGCAAGACCATGGAAAGCTGGCAGCAGGGCAACACGACCTTCTACCGCATCAGCGGCCCGCTGGTGCCGACCCTGCTCGTCAACGAACTGGTCTACCTGGAAGCGCCCGGCGCGGCGCCGCTCTACGCCAAGGTCACCGAGATCACCGGCAAGACCGCCGTGCTGAAGACGCTCAAGGACTACGGCCACCAGAAACACGCCGTCTGGGGCGTGGCGGCGCGCAACCGCGAGCAGAACTTCGCGCTCAACCTGCTGATGGACCCGGAGTGCGATTTCGTCACGCTGACCGGCACGGCCGGCACCGGCAAGACGCTGATGGCGCTGGCCTCCGGCCTCTCGCAGGTGCTGGACGACCGTCGCTACAGCGAGATCATCGTCACCCGCGTGACCGTGCCCGTGGGCGAGGACATCGGCTTCCTGCCCGGCACCGAGGAAGAAAAGATGGGCCCGTGGATGGGCGCGCTGGACGACAACCTCGAAGTGCTGGCCAAGGGCGATTCCTCGGCCGGCGAATGGGGCCGCGCGGCCACCAATGACCTCGTGCGCAGCAAGATCAAGATCAAGAGCCTGAACTTCATGCGCGGGCGCACTTTCCTGAACAAGTTCGTCATCATCGACGAGGCGCAGAACCTGACGCCCAAGCAGATGAAGACCCTCATCACCCGCGCCGGCCCGGGCACCAAGATCGTCTGCCTGGGCAACCTCGCGCAGATCGACACGCCCTATCTGACCGAGGGCAGTTCGGGCCTGACCTTCGCGGTGGACCGCTTCAAGGGCTGGGCCCACAGCGGCCACGTCACGCTCGCGCGCGGCGAGCGCTCACGGCTGGCCGATTTCGCGTCGGAAGTGCTTTAGCCCCTCGCCCAGCCTCGCCGCGCCGAACGCGGACGCGCCTGGCCGGTCTCCCGTGGGGACGACGATGCATGAGGCACAAGCCTCAGGCATCGCCAGACGGGCCGGCCTGGGGAGGCCCGGCGCCCGGCCCGGATGCGGCGTCAGCGGTGGTTGAGCAGCCCGCCCAGCATCCCCGCCAGATCGCCCAGGCCGCCGCCGCTGGCGGGCACCTGGCCGTTGGGCGTCAGGTGGTTGATGATCTGCGGCAGCCATTGGCTCAGCTGATCGCCCGCCTCGGCGTGCGACACGCCGGCCTGCTGCGCCAACTGGCCGAGCAGCCCGCCCGCGCCGCCCAGCGCGCTGGCGAGCTGATCGCCCGACACCGGCAGGTTCGCGCCGTTCGAGATCCAGCTCTGCACCTGCTCGCCCAGGCCGCCAGCCTGCAATTGCTGCAGCAGGCCGGCCAGGCCGCCCTGGGCCGAGCCGCTGGCCAGCAGGCCGGTGAGCAGGGCCACCCAGTCGGGCTGGCCGCCCTGCTGCTGGCCAGATTGCGCAGATTGGCCCAGCGCCTGCGTCGCGGCGCCCAGTACTTGGTCCAGAAGTCCCATCGTCATCTCCAAGGTGTGTGAGGTCGCCGGAGTCTAGATGCTGCCAGCCGCTGACCGCCCGGCGCCGGACAATCCCGGCGATGCAACAACCGGAGCGCTGGATCGCCCACCTCGACATGGACGCCTTCTACGCGTCCGTCGAGTTGCTGCGCTATCCGCAGCTCCGGGGCCAGGCGGTCGTCGTCGGCGGGCGGCGGGCCGATGCGCCGCGCCAGCTCGAAGACGGCGCCTGGCGCTACGCCCGGCTGCGCGACTACACCGGCCGCGGCGTCGTCACGACCAGCAGCTACGCCGCGCGCGACCTCGGCGTGTTCTCGGCGATGGGCCTGATGAAGGCCGCCCTGCGCGCGCCCGACGCCATCCTGCTGCCGGCCGACTTCGACGCCTATCGCCACTACTCGCGGCGCTTCAAGGCGGCCGTGGCCGAGGTCGCACCCGTCATCGAGGACCGCGGCATCGACGAGATCTACATCGACCTGACCGAGGTGCCCGGCGTGCGCGACGCCGTCGGCCACGACCCGCTGGGCGGCGTCAAGGCCGTGGCGCGCGAGATCAAGAACTCGGTCTGGCGCGCCACGGGCCTGAGCTGCTCCATCGGCGTCACACCCAACAAGCTGCTCAGCAAGATCGCCAGCGAACTGGACAAGCCCGACGGCATCACCGTGCTGACGATGGGCGACATCCCCGCCCGCGTCTGGCCGCTGGCGGTGCGCAAGATCAACGGCATCGGCCCCAAGGCCGGCGACAAGCTCGCCCGGCTCGGGATGGCGACCGTGGGCGACATCGCCGCCGCCGCGCCGGCATGGCTGGTCGAACAGTTCGGCGAGAGCTACGGCGCCTGGCTGCACGCCGCCGCGCACGGGCGCGACCAGCGCGCCGTCGTCACGCACAGCGAGCCGGTGTCGATCAGCCGCGAAACCACCTTCGAGCGCGACCTGCACGCCGTACACGACCGCAGCCTGCTCGGCGGCATCCTGGACGAGCTCTGCGACAGCCTCGCCAGCGATCTCGCCCGCAAGCGCTACGCGGGCAAGACGGTGGGCATCAAGCTGCGCTTCGAGGGCTTCGTCACCGTCACGCGCGACCAGACCCTGCCCGGCCCCATCAGCGGCGCCGCCGACATCCGCCATGCCGCCGGCCTCTGCCTCAAGCGCGTGAAGTTCGACAAGCGCCTGCGCCTGATGGGCGTGCGCATCGGCAACCTCGTGCATGCCAGCGAGGCGGTGGTGGCCGTGAAACGCCCCGCAGCCCCACCCGCGCCCGACAACCTCACGCTGTTTTGAGCGCCTGGGCGTACCGCCTCGGTACGCATCTCCGCGAACTCACCGCCAGGCGACTCCGAGAATTTGTTCACGGCCGGGCCGTGGTCGGCCCCCTCAGCCAAGGGGCTGGCACACCGCCCTCCCGCCATAAGCTACCAATAAGATACCAATCTGCACGAAAAAGATACCTCTTGCGAACCAGAAGATTGGAGAAAACACCTATGGCATTCAAGACCCTGAACCGAATCGGCGCCCTGGCGCTGCTGGCCGCCGCCTGCACCGCCGCTCACGCGACGACCATCGACCTCGGCGTGGCCGGTGGCTACAGCGGCTTCTTCTTCGGCGACGTCAACGGCGCGGCCGACGTGGAAGGCCGCCTCGCCGTCGGCGGCAATCTGACGGCGGGCTTCGACGTCGGCTACCGCAATGCCTACGGCGGCACGGCGCCCTCCCTGGTCGTCGCCGGCAGCGCCTCGCTGACCAGCCCCTGGGGCCAGGCCGGCACGATCTACAACGGCCCGTCCAGCGCCATCGACACCAATGCCTCGATCGGCCCCGCCGTCCCCTGGCTGCCCAGCCAGGTCAACTACGGCGACATCGTCTACGGCGGCACGCTGACGGCCGCGTCCTGGCAGTACGGCAACGCGACGCAGGACGCCGGCTATATCGACTTCACGGCCGCCAAGGCCCAGCTCCTGGCGCTGTCCGGCAGCCTGTCCGCGCTGAGCCAGAACGGCAGCTGGAGCCTCACGGCGGGCGGCGTCTCCCTGGTCGGCGACGGCCAGTCGGACGTGCAGGTCTTCAACCTCGGCGACACCGCCCTGGCCAACCTGACGCTGAGCAATGTGAAGGCCGGCGCCCACATCATCATCAACAGCACGCTGACCAACGTCGTCTTCAGCGGCGACCTGGGTGGCGACCGCGCCGATTCCACGGACGGCCTGGCCGCCTTCCGCGACCGCCTGCTGTTCAACCTGGGCAATGCCAGCAGCGTCAGCGTCAACACCTTCCTGAACGGCAGCGTGCTGGCCGTGGGCGCCGCCGTCACCGGCTCCGGCCACCTGGAAGGCACGCTGATCGCCGACTCGCTGAGCCCCAGCGCCAATGGCAGCAAGCTGGAACTCGGCTACGAGCCTTTCGTGCCGACCACGGCGGTCCCCGAGCCGCGCAGCTATGCGCTGATGCTGGCCGGCCTGATGGCCGTGGTCGCCCTCTCCCGCCGCCGCCAGCCGCGCTGAAGCGCCAGGCTGCCCGAGCGCCCGCAGGCCGGCCCGGCAGGGCCGGCCTTTTTCATGGGCGGATTTCCGAAGCGGCGAGAATCCATGGCCACCGCCACCGCACCGCCGCCCCATGCCCGTCATCACCTGCATCGAAGACCTGCGTCAACTCGCCGAGAAGCGCGTGCCGCGCATGTTCTACGACTACGCCGACTCCGGCTCCTGGACGGAGACCACCTACCGCGCCAACGAGAGCGACTTCCAGGCCATCAAGCTGCGTCAGCGCGTCGCGGTGAACATGGAGAACCGCAGCACGGCCGTGACGATGGCCGGCCAGGCCGCCGCGATGCCCGTAGCCATCGCCCCCGTGGGCCTGACGGGCATGCAGCATGCCGACGGCGAGATCCACGCCGCCCGCGCGGCCGAGAAGTTCGGCATCCCCTTCACGCTCTCGACGATGAGCATCTGCTCCATCGAGGACATCGCCGAGCACAGCTCGGCGCCCTTCTGGTTCCAGCTCTACATGATGCGCGACCGCGACGCGATGGCGCGCATGATCGCCCGCTGCAAGGCCGCGAAGTGCTCGGCCCTGGTGCTGACGCTGGACCTGCAGGTCATCGGCCAGCGCCACAAGGACCTGAAGAACGGCCTGACCGCGCCGCCGCGGCCGACGCTGGCCAACATCGTCAACCTGATGACCAAGCCGCGCTGGTGCCTCGGCATGGCCGGCACGCGCCGCCACACCTTCCGCAACCTCGTCGGCCATGTGAAGGGCGTCAGCGACATGAACTCGCTGTCGGCCTGGACGAACGAGCAGTTCGACCCGCGCCTGTCCTGGGCCGACGTCGCCTGGGTCAAGGAACAGTGGGGCGGCAAGCTGATTCTGAAAGGCATCATGGACGTCGAGGACGCCCGGCTCGCCGTGCAGGCCGGCGCGGACGCCCTCGTCGTCAGCAACCACGGCGGCCGGCAGTTGGACGGCGCGCCGAGCAGCATCCGCGCGCTGCCGGCCATCGTCGCCGAGGTGGGCAGCCAGATCGAGGTCTGGATGGACGGCGGCATCCGCTCCGGCCAGGACGTGCTGAAAGCCTGGGCCCTGGGCGCGCGCGGCACCATGATCGGCCGCGCCATGGCCTACGGCCTGGGCGCGATGGGCGAGGCCGGCGTCACGAAGGCGCTGCAGATCCTGCACAAGGAACTGGACGTGACCATGGCCTTCTGCGGCCACACGCAACTGACCGGCGTCGGGCGCGACATCCTCGTGCCGGGCAGCTACCCGCAGTGACTTTTGCCTGAGCCGCGCCGGCATGCGCTACTGCCGCGCATGAAACTCCTGCCGCTGCTCCTGTCTTCAATCAGCCTCGCTGCCGCTGCGCAGACCTGCGCGCCGCCCGCCGACCTCAAGGACGAAGCCGACCCCGCGCGCATCCAGCGCCAGGCCCTCGCGCTGCTGCCCTGCCTCGCCAGCTCCGACCCGCGCCTGCGCGACGAGACCGCCTTCGAGCAGCTCTCCGCCTGGGCCCGCGCCGGCCGGCTTGACGCGGCGACGCTGCAGCGCCTGCGCGCCGAACTGCTCGCGGTGCTCGATGCCGCACCCGACGCAGCGGGCTTCCACCAGCCCTTCGCCGCGCTCACGCTGGCCGAGGTGGCGCGCGCCGACCGCCTGCAGCCCCTGCTGACGCCGCCGCAGCGCGCCGATCTCGTCGAACACGCCGCGCGCTACCTCGCCAGCGTGCGCGACTACCGCGGCTTCACGCCCGGCGAGGGCTGGCGCCACGGCGTGGCCCATGGCGCCGACCTCGCGCTGCAACTCGGCATGAACGAGGCGCTGACCGCCGCCCAGCGCCAGCGCCTGCTCGACGCCATCAGCGCCCAGGTGCTGGCCGACCACCGCCACGCCTGGCGCTTCGGCGAAGGCGCCCGGCTGGCCCGCGCGGCGCTGCAACTGCAACGCCGGCTGGCGCCCGACGCGGCGGCCTTCCAGCAATGGCTCGACGGCCTGCTGGCGCCGCTCAAGCAGGCCAAGACCTGGGACGAGGCCGCGCTGGCCGATGCCCACAATCTGCGCGAATTCCTCTGGCCCCTGCTGGCCGGCACGCTCGACCTCAAGGATGCCGAGCCCTGGACCCTGGCGCTGCGCCAGACGCTGCGCCGCCTGCCTTGATTCAATGGCCCGGCGCGTCCTCGTCCAGCCGCGCGTGGTAACCCGTGGCGCCCTGCTTCCAGTAGGCCGCCACCTTCATCGCTTCCTTGGGATGGCCCTTCTCGCGCAGCAGCACCTCGCGCAGCGCGGCCATCAACTGCGCCTCGCCCGCGCACCACGCGAAGCCTTCGCCCGCCGGCAGCGCCAGCTCGCGCAGCGCCTGCACCAGCGCCTCGGGCGTGGCGGCGAGGCGCAGATCGGCCGACGCGACCGCGGCCGGCACCTCGGGCATCAGCAAGAGCAACTGCACCTTCGCGCCGGCCGGCAGTTCTTCCAGCCGGCGCGCGATGGCCGGCCAGGCGCTGTCGTCACCCACCAGCAGATGCCAGTCGTAGTCCGTCGGGATGACCATGGAGCCGCGCGGGCCGGCCACGGTCAGCGTCTGGCCAGCACGGGCCTGGGCGGCCCATTCGGTGAAGGGGCCCTGGCCATGCAGCGCGAATTCGAGCGTCAGCTCGCCGCGCACGGTGTCGAAGGCGCGCGGCGTGTAGTCGCGCATCAGCGGGCCGCTGGCGCCCTCATCGGGATTGGGCAGCATCAGCTTCACATGGTCGTCGAACGAGGCGGACGCGAAGCTGCGCAGCGACTCGCCCTGCACGGTGACGGCCACGAAGCGCGCGCCGCGCGGCTCGACGCGCACGACGCGCAACTCGCGGCGCTGAAGCTCGTAGCGCAGGCGCTGGATGCGGCGCCGGGGTTCGGTGTCGGGTTGGGTCTTCATGCGGCAGGGTTGATGGTTGATAATGTCATCAATCATGACGATTAAAGTTGATAATGTCAACAAATTAGCCGGCAAAGCCGATGCGGCAGCCGAGGTTTTCGAGACCCTGCACACGCTGGTCCACCTGTTCCGCAACCGGCAGTTCCGCGCGCTACGCGACGGGCCGCAGGCTGTCGCCATCACGCATATGGAAGCCAAGGCGCTCGCCTACTTCGCCCGCCACCCGGGCGCGACGCTCAGCGAACTGGTGGCGCACAGCGGCCGCGACAAGGCGCAGATCGCCCGCCTCATCGCCGGGCTGCGCGAGCGCGGCCTGCTGCTCGCCGAGGCCGACCCGGCCGACCGCCGCGTGCAGCGGCTGCGCCTGTCGCCCGCCAGCGCCAAGGCGCAGGACGCCGTGCGCGCCCTGGGCGACCGCCTCGCCCAGGCGGCGCTGCACGGCCTGAGCGCCGCCGAACGCGGGCAGTTGCTGGATCTGCTGGCGCGGGTGCGCGCCAATCTCGACGAAGCCTGAATTCAGGCGCTGCCGCGCGCACCCAAGATGATGACCGCCATGCCGACGAAGCAGATCGCCACGCCCAGCCAGTCCGTCAGCGTCGGCCTGACCTTGTCCACCAGCATCAGCCAGACCATGGCCACGCCGATGTAGACGCCGCCATAGGCCGCATAGACCCGCCCCGCCGCCGTCGGGTGCAGGGAGAGCAGCCAGGCGAACAACGCCAGGCTCGCCGCGCCCGGCAGCAGCAGCCAGGCCGAGCCGCCCTGGCGCAGCCACAGCCAGGGCAGATAGCAGCCGACGATCTCCGCCAGCGCGGTGGCGACGAAGAGCGCGAAGGTCTGGATCAGCGCCATATCAAAGCCACTTGAGTCGCTTGAAGCGCCAGTACAGCACCCCGCTGACCGCCGCGATCGCGCCCAGCGCCATCGGGTAGCCGAGGGCCCATTTCAGTTCGGGCATGCGCTCGAAGTTCATGCCCCAGATGCCCGCCAGCGCCGTGGACGCCGCGAAGATCGCCGCCCAGGCCGCGAGGCGCTTGGTGACGAGGGATTCGTCGATCGTCACCAGGGTCAGGTTGACCTGCGTGGCCGCGATGATGGTTTCGCGCGCGGCGTCGATGCTGGCCTGGATGCGCACGAGGTGGTCGTAGACGTCGCGGAAATAATCCTGCATCGCCTTGCACACCGCCGGCACGCGCCCGCCGTGCAGCTTGGACGCCACCTCCAGCAGCGGCGTGACCGCATGGCGCAGCGTCGCCAGCCGCTGCTTCAGCGCGAACAACTGCTGCACGACGGCCTGGCGGTCCTGGCCGGACTGGAACATCGTTGCTTCCAGTTGTTCCAGTTCCGCATCCACCGCGTCCATCAGCGGGAAATAGCGGTCCACGACGGCGTCCATCAGCGCGTAGAAGACGAAGCCCGGCCCCTGGCGCAGCAGGTCGGGCTCGCGCTCGCAGCGCCCGCGCACGCCGAGAAAGCCCTGCTGGCTGTTGTGCCGCACCGAGACGATGAAACGCGGGCCGACGAAGACGTGGACCTCGCCGATCTGCAGGCCCTCGGCCCCTTCTTCGAGCAGGTGCATGGCGGCGAACAGCATGTCGCCGTACTCCTCGACCTTGGGCCGCTGGTGGCCCTTGCGCGCGTCCTCGACGGCCAGCGGCGGCAGGTCCAGCTCGCGCTGCAACTGCTCAAGCTCCTCGTCGCCCGGGTCGCGCAGCGCGATCCAGACGAAGCCGGCCTGCGCCTGCAGGGCCTCGGCCACGCGGTCCAGGCCGGGCTCGGCCACGAGGTGGCCGTCGTCGTAGATCGCGCTGTTGATGAGCATGGCGGCGGCTTCAGTCGGGCGAAGACGGCAGCGCGATCTGGCCCAGCTCGATGCCGCGCTCCCGCGCCAGCGCTTCGAGCACCGGCAGCAGCGGGCCGAGCCTCTCGTCCAGCGCGTCGCGCACGGTATCGACGACGACCTGCGTGCTGCGCTCGATCTCGATGTGTACCGCGTCGCCCACGGCCTTGGCGCCGAAGGTCGTCATGCGCAGCGTCTCCGGGATCAGCCAGACCTCGAACCAGCCCGAGCCGTCGCGCTCGCGCCGCGCCTCGGCCACGGTCAGGCTGCAGCCGTTGACGCCGACATAGCCCTTGGCGAAGACATAACGCATCCACGGCGCGGGCAGCGCGAAGCGGATGACGTGGTTGTTGTCCGGCCGGCGCACTTCGGCGATGCGCGCCGACACGTCCACATGGCCCGACAGCGGATGGCCGCCGATCTCGACGCCTTCGCGCGCCGCGCGCTCGACGTTCAGCCCGTCGCCGGCCGCGAGGCCGCCCAGCGTCGTCAGCGCGAGCGTCTGCGCCATCACGTCGAACAGCGCGACGCCCGGCGCGGGGCGCCCGGTGACGGTCAGGCAGACGCCGTCGCAGGCCACGCTGGCGCCGATGGCGAGGTCCGCGTCGAAGCCCTCGGGAAAGGCCAGCCGCAGCGTGTGCAGGCCCTCGCGGGCGGCGACGGACTCGACGCGGGCCACGCCCTGCACGATGCCGGTGAACATCAGCGCGCCCCCTTCGCGGCGAAGAAGGCATCGGCCGAAAAACCCAGCGTCAGGCTGCCATCGGCCCAGCGCACGACCGGGCGCTTGATGACGCTGGGCTCGGCCAGCATCAGCGCGGTGGCCGAGGCGTCATCGACGACGGCGGCGCGGGCGGCCTCGTCCAGCTTGCGCCAGGTCGTGCCGGCGCGGTTGACGAGCCGGTCGCGCCCGAAGGCGGCCAGCCAGGCCGGCAGTTCGGCGGCGGGCACGCCCTGTTTCTTGTAGTCGTGGAAGGCCGTTTCCAGGCCCTGGTCGGCCAGCCAGGCGCGGGCGCGCTTCACGGTGTCGCAGTTGGCGATGCCATAGACGGTGATCATGGCCGGCACCGTACCATGGCCCGCATGATCGACTGGCTCGACGACGCAACGCTCGACTTCCCGCCCAGCCACCGCGCCCTCGGCCCCGACAGCGACGCGCCGGGCCTGCTCGCCGCCGGCGGCATGCTCACCCCCGCGCGGCTGGACGCCGCCTACCGGCGCGGCATCTTCCCCTGGTACGCCCCCGGCCAGCCGCCGCTGTGGTGGACGCCCGACCCGCGCATGGTGCTGAAGACGGCCGGCTTCAGGCTCTCGCGCTCGCTGCGCAAGACCGTGCAGCGCTTCGCCGCCGCGCCGGGCTGCGAGATCCGCATCGACCACGACCGCGCCGCCGTGCTGCGCGCCTGCGCCAGCGCGCCGCGCGAGGGCCAGGCCGGCACCTGGATCGTCCCCGAACTGCAGGCCGCCTACCTCGCCTGGCCGGCCATGCACAGCGTCGAGACCTGGATGGACGGCGAACTCGCGGGTGGCCTCTACGGCGTCCACCTCGGGCGCATGTTCTACGGCGAGTCGATGTTCATGCGCCGCACCGATGCCTCCAAGATCGCGCTCGCGGCCCTGGTCTGCCTGTGCCGCGAACTCGGCATCCCGTGGATCGACTGCCAGCAGAACACCCGCCACCTCGCGTCCCTTGGCGCGGCGGAAGTCTCGCGGCGGGACTTCGAGGCCCATCTGTCCACCCACGCGGGCGAGCCCCGCGACTGGCCCGCCACCTATCATTCGGGCTACTGGCAACGGCTCCTGATCCCGACGTGACCCACCCCCAAGAACTGCCCCTCGCGCAGATCCAGTTCTACGCCACGGCCGCCTATCCGTGCAGCTATGTGTCGGGCCGCCAGGCCCGCTCCCAGGTCGCCACGCCCAGCCACCTGATCCACGCAGACGCCTACTCCAACCTCGTCGCCGCCGGCTTCCGCCGCAGCGGGCTGTTCACCTACCGCCCCTACTGCGACCAGTGCCACGCCTGCGTGCCGCTGCGCCTGCCGGTGGAGCGCTTCATGCACAGCCGCAGCCAGCGCCGCGCCTGGCAGCGCCACCGCCACCTGCAAGCCCGCGTCATGCGGCTGGGCTACTCGCCCGAGCATTACGCGCTCTATCTGCGCTACCAGGCCAGCCGGCACTCGGGCGGCGGCATGGACCACGACAGCGTCGATCAGTACACGCAGTTCCTGCTGCAATCGCGCATCAACTCCCGCCTCGTCGAGTTCCGCGAACCCCTGCCCGACGGCAGCGACGCGCTGCGCATGGTGTCCATCCTCGACATCCTCAGCGACGGCCTCTCGGCCGTCTACACCTTCTACGACCCTGACGTGGAAGCCAGCTTCGGCACCTATGGCGTGCTGTGGCAGATCCAGCAGACGCGCGAGCTGAAACTCGCCCACCTCTACCTCGGCTACTGGATCGAGGAAAGCCCGAAGATGGCCTACAAGTCGGGCTTCAGGCCGCACCAGCTGCTGCGCAACGGCGTTTGGGGAGATGCCGAATGACGCCTCGTTGCGCAGGCCCGATTCCGCAGGCCCGACAAGGCCGCCGCGCCACGACCGCCGGCAATCGCAGGGGCACGGCGGGGCGACGAAGCTAGGCCTGTTCACCCTACGGCAGTAGGTCGCGAAGGCCAGCCATCAGGGGCCAGGCAAGGCGCAGCGCGCAGCCCGCACTGATGTGCGGGCAAGCGATGCAACGCCGCATGGCCCCTGATGGCTGACCTTCCCTTCGGGTTGTGGCCAGAAGGCCCGCGCGCGGCGTTGCAAATCCTCGCCGGGCGGCCAGCCCGGCTGCGGTTTGCGCCTTGCTCGCGGGCCTTCTGGCCACAACGCGGCCTGCTGCCGTAGGGTGAGCAGGCCTAGACCAGCGCCTCCACACAACCCGGGTGCCCCAGGAAGCCCTCCGGGCTGGCGCTGCGGCCATAGGCGCCGCTCTGGTAGACCACCGCCAGGTCGCCGACCTCGCCGCGCGCCATCTCCATGCGGTCGGCCAGCAGATCCAGCGGCGTACACAGCGGGCCGACGATGCTGGCCGGCTCCGTCACCGCTTCGCGGCGGCTGTCATGCCCTTGGGGCTCGACCGAGGCCGGGTAGTTCTTGCGCAGCACCTGGCCGAAGTTGCCGGACGCCGACAGGTGGTGGTGCAGGCCGCCGTCGGCGACGAGAAAGACCTGGCCGCGCGAGACCTTGCGGTCCACCACACGGCTGACGTAGACGCCCGCCTCGCCGACGAAGTAACGCCCCAACTCGATGACCAGCCGCGCCTCGGGCAGGTCGGCCTTGGCGCGCGCCTGCAAGGCCGCGAGGTTTTCGGCGATGGGCGCCAGGTCGAGCCGCGTCTCGCCGGGGAAATAGGGAATGCCGAAGCCGCCGCCGAGGTTCAGGAACCTGACCGGGGCCGGCGCGCCCGAAGCCAGCCGCAGTGCCAGTTCATAGCTCTTCTGCTGCGCCTCGCAGATCGCCTCGGCCTTCAGGTTCTGCGAGCCGGCGAACAGATGGAAGCCCTCGAACGCGAGTCCGTCCCCACTCAAGCGGCCGACCTCGGCCAGCACCTCGGGCACGCCTTCCGCGTCGATGCCGAACTGCTTGGGGCCGCCGCTCATGCGCATGCCCGAGCCCTTCAACTCGAAGTCCGGGTTCACGCGCAGCGCCACGCGCGCGGGCAGGGAGAGGCGCTGCGACGCACGCGCCAGCGGCAGCAGTTCGCGCACCGATTCGACGTTGACCAGCACGCCCGCCGCCACCGCCTGCGCCAGCTCCACGTCGCGCTTGCCCGGCCCGGCGAAGCTGATCTCATGCGGGTCCGCCCCCGCGTTCAGCGCCACCTGCAACTCGCCGGCCGAGGCCACGTCGATACCGTCCACCAGCCCGGCCATCAGTTGCACCAGAGCCGGCATCGGGTTGGCCTTCATCGCGTAGTGCAGCTCGATGCCGGCCGGCAGCGCCGCGCGCAACTCGGCGACACGGCGCTGCAGCAGACCACGGTCGTAGGCGTAGAACGGCGTCTGGCCGACGCGCTCGGCCAGCACCGACAGGCGTTGGCCGCCAACGAGCAGTTCGCCAGCCGCATCGCGGGGGAAGAGGACGGGCGCGTGCTCCAGCGCACGCTTCGGGGGGGTGAGTTCGCTCATGCGGCGTGGCGTTCGAGCCAGTCGGTCGAAAGGGTCTTGCGGTCGATCTTGCCGTTCGGGTTGCGCGGCAGCGGGCCGGATCGCACCTCGATGCCGTGCGGCACCATATAGGCCGGCATGCGCGCCTTGCAGGCGGCGGTCAGCCCGGCCAGGTCCGGCGCGGCCGCGCCCTCGGGCGGCGTCACGATGACCTGGATGGCCTGGCCCAGCGTGTCGTGATCGACGCCGAAGGCCACGCACTCGCCGACCAGGCCGGTCGCGTAGAGGATTTCCTCGACCTCGGTCGGGCTGACGCGGTAGCCCGAAGTTTTCATCATCTCGTCGCGGCGGCCGACGAAGTAGAGGAAGCCCTCGGCATCGCGCCGCACCGTGTCGCCGGAGAACACCGCGTACTCGGGCAGTTGCAGCCCCGCCTCGCGCCCGCCGACGCCTGCGCCCACGACAGGCAGCGGCTTGTAGCGCTCGGCCGTCTTCTCGGCGTCGTTCCAGTAGCCCAGGCCCACCAGCGCGCCGCGGTGCACCAGTTCGCCCGGCTCGTCGGGCCCGCATTCCGTACCGTCCTCGCGCAGCACGAGGATCTCGGCGTTGGGGATCGCCTTGCCGATCGAATCCGGCCGGCGGTCCACCTCGGCGGGCGGCAGATAGGTCGAGCGGAAGGCTTCCGTCAGGCCGTACATCAAGAAGGGCTGGGCGGACGGCGCCTTGGCGCGCAGCAAATCGAGCGTCGCGCGCGGCATGCGGCCGCCGGTGTTGGCGAAATAGCGCAGGTGCCGGTCGATGGCGGCCGGCCATTCGAGCTGGGTCAACTGGATATAGAGCGGCGGCACGGCGGTCAGGCCGGTGACCTGTTCGCGCTCCATCGCCTTGAGCACGTCGCGCGGCAGCAGGTAGTTCAGCAGCACGACGCGCGCGCCGCTGTGGAAGGCCGTCGTGAGCTGGCTGAAGCCGGCGTCGAAGGACAGCGGCAGCGCGGCCAGCAACGTGTCGCCGGCATGGTTGCCCAGATAGCTCGCCACGCTCTTGCCGCCCGCCACCATGTTCCGGTGCGACAGCACGACGCCCTTGGGCCGGCCGGTGGAGCCCGAGGTATAGAGGATGGCCGCCATGTCGGTGTCGATGACGCGATGGCCGGCCCGCGCTGTTGCACCCAGCAGCGCGGCCCAGTCATGCACCGGCACCGGGGCCACGCCCTCGCCGCCCGTCAGCACCACATGGCGCAGCGCCGGACACCGCGCCAGCACCTCGCCCAAGGCCGCCAGCCGCTCGGGCGAGGTGACGAGCACGCGCACCTCGCAGTCGCGCAGGATGAAACCGACCTGCTCGGGCTTCAGCAGCGGGTTCAGCGGCACGAAGACGCCGCCTGCGGCCGGCGCGCCGAAGCTGGCGATCACCGTCTCGAAGCGCTTTTCCAGATAGATCGCCACCCGCTCGCCGCGCGCCAGGCCCAGCGACATCAGGCCGCTGGCAAGGCCGCGCACGGCGGCAGCCAGCTCGCCATAACGGAGCGTCGCCGCGCCATAGGTCAGGGCCGGGGCGTCAGGCGTGCGCTCGGCGGCGACGGCCACCAACTCGTTCAGCAGGGTTGATTCGGTCATGGAGACGCGGGCGGGCAAGTGGGCGAGAAGAGTGAAAAAAGTATCTCATGCGCCCCCGAGCCGAAGGGGTGGCCGCCCCGGGGGCGCGGGGGCTGACGGACAGGGCCTGTTCACCCTACGGTGATGGGTCGCGAAGGCCCGCCGCCACGGGCCAATCTAGGCGCGGCAGGCCGCCCGCACTGATGTGCGGGCAAGTGGCGCAACGACGAGTGGCCCGTGGCGGCGGGCCTTCCCGAAGGGTTGCGATCAGAAAGACCGCAGGCCGCGTTGCAAATCCTCGCCGGGCCACCAGCCCGGCTGCGGTTTGCGCCTCGCCTGCGGCCTTTCTGATCGCAACGCGACCCATCACCGTAGGGTGAACAGGCCCTAAACTGCCGCGCTTGCTTTTCGGACGCCCAAGAATGGACAACGCCCAAGTGCTCGGCCATGTGCTGAGACTTCTCGACGACGTGCTGAGCCTCGACGGCCGCGCCCAGGCCTTCACGCGCGACACCGCGCTGCTCGGCGCCCTGCCCGAGCTGGACTCGATGGCCGTCGTCGGCCTCATCACCGCGCTGGAAGAGCAGCTCGGCCTCGCCGTCGATGACGACGACATCGACGGCGACACCTTCGCAACGGTCGGCTCGCTGGCGGACTTCGTGGCCGCCCGCCTGAGTTGATCCCGTACCCGGACATCTTCTTTCTGCCGGCTGCGAACGGCGAGCAGCGGCTGTGCCTGTTCCACACGCCGGCCGGCGTGCCGCGCAGCAAGATCCTCTACCTGCATCCGTTCGCAGAGGAGATGAACAAATCCCGCCGCATGGCCGCGCTGGCCTGCCGCGCGCTGGCCGCAGCGGGCTTCGCGGTGCTGCAGATCGACCTGCGCGGCTGCGGCGACTCGTCCGCCGACTTCGGCGACGCCACCTGGGCCGACTGGCAGGCCGACGTGCGCCTGGGCATGGACTGGCTCGACGCCCGGGTGCCCGGCCCGCCCGACGCGCCGCTGTGGCTCTGGGGCCTGCGCGCGGGCTGCCTGCTCGCAGCAGCCGAATGGGGCCGGCCGGTGAACCACCTGTTCTGGCAGCCGATGACGAGCGGCAAGCTCGCGCTGCAACAGTTCCTGCGCCTGAAGCTCGCCGCCGAGATGGCGGGCGGCGCCGGCAAAGGGCTGATGGAACAAATGAAGGCCGAACTCGCCGCCGGCCGCCCCGTCGAGGTGGCCGGTTATGCGCTCGGCGCCGGGCTGGCCTCGGGGCTGGAAGCCACCCGCCTGGACCCGGCCGGCAGGCCCGGCCGCGTCGAGTGGCTGGAACTGAGCCCACGTGAGGATGCCGCGCTGGCCCCCGTCAGCGAGCAGGTCCTGCAGCGCTGGCGCGACGCGGGCTGGGCTGCGCGCGCACGGCTCGTCCAGGGCCCCGCCTTCTGGGCCACCAGCGAGATCGAGATCGCGCCCGCGCTGATCGCGGCCACGGTGGAGGCGCTGGCATGAAGGAATCCGTGCTGCATTTCGCCTGCGAGGGCGAGCCCCTGGTCGGCATCCTGGCCGCCCCCGCGGACGCTGTCGCCGAAGTGGGCGTGGTCATCATCGTCGGCGGCCCGCAATACCGCGCCGGCAGCCACCGCCAGTTCACGCTGCTGGCGCGTCAACTGGCCGACGAGGGCTGCGCGGCGCTGCGCTTCGACTACCGGGGCATGGGCGACAGCGCCGGCGAGGCGCGGGACTTTCTCGCCGTCGAAGCCGACATCGCCGCCGCCATCGACGCGCTGCTCGCCGCACGGCCGGCGCTGAAGCGCGTCGTGCTCTTCGGCCTCTGCGACGCCGCCTCGGCCGCCCTGCTCTACCTCGACGCCCGCCCCGACCCGCGCGTCGCCGGCCTCGTGCTGCTCAACCCCTGGGTGCGCTCGGCCGCCACGCTGGCGCAGACCCACGTCAAGCACTACTACTGGCAGCGGCTGCGCCAGCCCGAGTTCTGGCGCAAGCTGCTGGGCGGCGGCGTGGGCCTCGGGGCGCTGCGCGCGCTGGCCGGCAATCTGCGGCTCGCCCGCCAGGTCGGCAGGCCGCAGGCCGGCACCCGCAGCTTCCAGCAGCGCATGGCTGCGACGGCCCAGTCCTTCGCCGGCCCGCTGCTGCTGCTCATCAGCGAGGACGACCTCACGGCATGCGAGTTCATCGACCATGCGCGCACGTCCGCCCCCTGGCAAGCCGCGCTGGCCCGGCCCGCGGCCCGCCGTGTCGATCTGCCCGGCGCCGACCACACGCTGTCCGCGCGCCGCCATCTCGACCAGGCGCACTCGGCTATCGTCCAATGGCTCCAGCAACTCCCTGCCCCGCGATGAAGCTCACCAGACATTCCCTCGCCCTGGGCCTGCTCTGCGCGGCCTTCGGCCTTTCCGCCGCTGCGCAGGAGGCAGTCGGCCAGGCATCGACCTGCGGCGATCTCGCCAACCACTACGGCCCCTACGACTACCGCATCGAGAAGGACCGGGCGCTGGCCATCGTGGGGGTTCACTTCACGTACAACGTCGAGCATCTCATCAGAGGCAATACCGGCCACCTCGGCCAAGACCTCAGCTACACGCTGCACACCTCCCCCAACCACCACCGCGCGCTGATCTCGCTGGCCAACTGGGGCGTCAAGCTCAAGGGCCTGCAACCGCCCCATATGCGCTATTCGGTGGACTGCTATTTCGACCGCGCCTTCCGCTTCCGCCCCGACGACCGGGTGCCGCAACTGATCTACATCGACTACCTGAACCGCCTGGGCCGCAAGGCCGACGCCATGAAGACCGCCGAGCCGCTGCTGCGCGCCACGAATCTCGACGTGTTCACCCGCAACAACCTCGGCCTGCTGATGTTCGACCTCGGCAACTACGACGAGGCGCTGAAGCAATGCCATCTGGCCATGGCCGAGGGTTGGACGCGCACCGACCTGAAGGAACGCCTGCAGGCCGTGGGCCACTGGCAGGAGCCCGCGCCGCAGCAGCCGGCCTCGGCGCCGGCGCCTTCGGCCTCTGCAGCCTCTGCCCCCTGAGCATGCACGCCGGCCTCGACTGGTCGCTCCACCCGCTCGCACCCGCCCAGGGCCTCGGCGCGCACCGTGATGCCTGGGATGCGCTCGGGCAGCGCCTGCTGGGCGGCCACGGCATGCTGGACGGCCGCTTCGTCGATGCGCTGCTGCGCCATTTCGGCGAGCGGCCGGTGTTGCTGGCCGTGGCTCGCAGCAGCGGCGAGCCCGTGGCGATGCTGCTGCTCAACGGCCATGCCAGCCGCTTGGGCGTGTGGGCCAGTTTCTTGCCCTCGCAGACGCAGATCGGCCCCAGCCTCGTGCCGGCCGGGTTCGATCTGCGCGGCCTGTTCGCGGCGCTGCCCGGCTATGCAACTGAGGTCGATCTGCTCTGCAACGACCCGCGCTTCGGCGACCTGCGCGAACTGCCCAGCCTGCCCACGCAAAGCCTGCCTCATGCGCTGACGATGGCCATCAGCCTGACGGGCCGCTTCGACGACTACTGGGCCCAACGGCCCAAGAAGATGTTGCAGAACATGCGCCGCTACCAGCGCCAACTGGACGCGGAAGCGGCGGCCGGGCCGGGCGGGGTGCGGCTGGACGTCACCTGCCAGCCCGAGGCGATGGCCGCTGCCGTGGCGCGTTACGCGGCGCTGGAAAGCAGCGGCTGGAAGGGCCGCGAGGGCACGGCGCTGCGCAGCGACAACGCGCAGGGGCGCTTCTACGCCGAGGTCATGCAGACCTTCGCGGCGCGCGGCGAGGCGCTGGTCTATGAACTCTGGCTGGGCGAGGAACTGCTGGCCTCGCGCCTGCTGCTGGCGCTGCGCAACGGCATGGTCTTCATGCTGAAGACGGCCTTCCAGGAGCAGTTCAAGCGGCTGGCGCCGGGCCGCATCCTGTTGCAGCGCACGCTGGAAAGCCTGTTCGAGCGCATGCCGGGTGGCGTCGTCGAGTTCTACACCGATGCCGATGCCGACCTGCTCGCCTGGTCCACCTCGCAGCGCTGGATCCATCACGTCGGCGTCTACCGCCACCACGGCCTGCCGACGCTCTATGGCCTGCTGCGCGGCGCACGCGGCCTGTTGCGCCGCGAGAGGCCGCCGAGCGCCGCCGACCTCATCGTCGGGCGCAGCGGCGCCAGCGTCGAGCGCTTCGGCCATGTGCGTGAACTGCCGGCCGACGCCGTGGCCCTGCTGGGCCGGATGGAACAGCAGCACGTCGAGTTCGGCGCCGACTGGTTTGCCAACCTCGCCGACACCGTGTTCGCAGGCGGGGCCGCCGAGGTCTGCCTGCACGTGCTGCGCCGCCAGGGCCAGGTGCTGGCCGTGCTGCCCACCGTCACGCAGACGACGGCGCTGGGCCGCGAGGTCGGTGCGCAGGCCAATTTCTACACCGCGCTCTTCGCACCCGCGCTGGCCCCGGGCGTCGAGGCCGAGGACCTGCTGCCGCTGACCCAGGCGCTGCGCCAGGGCAGCGCCGGCGCAGCGGCCTACCGCTTCGCGCCGATGGACCCGGCCGCGCGCGAGTTCACGGTGCTGGCCGGCGCGCTGCGGGCCGCCGGCCTGCGGGTGTGCCGCTATTTCGCGTTCGGCAACTGGCACGAGCCGGTGCAGCAGGACTGGGCCGGCTATCTGGAAAGCCGCGACGGCCAGTTGCGTGCCACGCTCCGGCGCAAGGCCAGGAAGTTCGCCGCCGAGGGCGGGCGGCTGGAAGTGCTGCAGCAGCCGGGTGCGGCGCTGGATGCCGGGCTGCTCGCCTACCAGGCCGTCTATGCGACGCAAGGTTGGAAGCGGCCCGAGCCCTATCCCGGCTTCGTGCCCGGCCTCGCCCGGCTGTGCGCGCAACGCGGCTGGCTGCGCTTCGGGCTGGCCTGGCTGGGCGACAAGCCGGTGGCCGCGCAGCTCTGGATCGTCGCCAACGGCCGCGCCGACATCTACAAGCTCGCCTACGACGAGGCGCACAAGGCCCTCGCGCCGGGCACGCTGCTGACGGCGCACCTGATGGCACACGCGCTCGACGTGGACCGGGTGCGCGAGGTGGACTACCTGATCGGCGACGACCCCTACAAGGCCGCGTGGATGAGCCGCCGCCGCGAGCGCTGGGGCTTGGTCGCCTACGATCCGGCCACGCTGCGCGGTCTGGCGGGCCTTGTCGGCCAACGCCTCGGCGACCTCTGGCGGCGACTGCGCCCCACGCTCCATAGAACCAAGACTTCCCCGCGCGACTCCCGCAGGACCTGACATGCAAGCCCACGCCCCGACGCCCGACACGCCCTTCGCCGCCGGCTCACCCCGCTTCACCACGGCTGCGGCCACGCCGCTGGCGAACTGGCAGCAGACGTACGCCACCCAGGGCCCGAGTTGCGCGGCCAACGTGGGCGGCGAGTTCGCCGTGGCGCTCGACCTGCCCGGCGGCGGCGCCTGGCTCGCCGTGGACCGCTTTGCCATCCACAGCCTCTGCTACGCCGTCCACGAGGGCCGGCTGCATTGGGCGACGCGCGCCGACGAGCTGGCGCAGCGCCTGGGCCTGCGCGAGCTGGACCCGCAGGCCCTGTTCGCCTACCTCTTCCACCACTGCATCCCGTCGCCGCGCACGATCTACGCCGGCATCCAGCGCCTGCCGCCCGCGCACTACGCGCTGTTCGAGAACGGCCGGCTGACCGTCGCACCCTACTGGACGCCGCGCTTCGACGAACAGCCCCGGCCCGACTTCGACGCACTGCGCGACGAGTTCCGCGGCATCCTGCGCACGGCCGTGCGCGAGCGGCTGGCCGGTGACGGCAAGACCGCCTGTTTCCTGAGCGGCGGCACCGACAGCTCCACCGTCTGCGGCCTGCTGCGCGAGGCGACCGACCGGCCGCCCGCCAGCTATTCCATCGGCTTCGAGGCCGAGGGCTATGACGAGATGGACTACGCGCGCATCGCGGCCAAGGCTTTCGGCGCGGACCACCACGAGTACTACGTGACGCCGGCCGACCTCGTGCGCGCGATCCCCGACGTGGCGGCCCACTACGACCAGCCCTTCGGCAACTCGTCCGCCGTGCCGGCCTTCTACTGCGCCAGCCGGGCGCGCGCCGACGGCTACACGCACATGCTGGCCGGCGACGGCGGCGACGAACTCTTCGGCGGCAACACGCGCTATGCGAAGGAAGGCGTGTTCGAGGTCTACGGCCGCATCCCGGCGCCGCTGCGCGCGGTGATGGACCCGCTGTTCCTGAACCCGGTCATGGACAGCATCCCGCTGCTGAAAAAGGGCGGCAGCTATATCCGCCAGGCCCGCGTGCCCATGCCCGACCGCATGCAGAGCTACAACCTGCTCGACCGCATCGGCCTCGCGGACATCTTCACGCCCGCCTTCCTGGCCGCCGTCCACAGCGACGCGCCGCGCGAACACCAGCGCGCCACCTGGGCCGCCGGGCCGCAGGGCGCCAGCCTCGTCAACCAGATGCTCGCCTTCGACTGGCGCTACACGCTGGCCGAGAACGACCTGCCCAAGGTCGTCGGCACGACGGCGCTGGCCGGCGTGGACGTGAGCTTCCCGCTGCTGGACACGCGGCTGCTGGACTTCTCGCTGAAGCTGCCGACCGACTACAAGCTCAAGGGCATGAAGCTGCGCTGGTTCTTCAAGGAAGCGCTGCGCGGCTTTCTGCCTGACGAGATCATCACGAAGAAGAAGCACGGCTTCGGCCTGCCCTTCGGCCACTGGGCGGTGAAGGACGCGCGCTTAAGCGCGCTGGCGGCCGAGTCGCTGCGCGGCGTGGCGGCGCGCGGGCTGGTGCGGGGCGAGTTCGTCGAGAGCCTGCTGGCGCGGCAGTTGCCCGAGCAGCCGGGCTACTACGGCGAACTGGTGTGGATCCTGATGATGCTGGAGCAGTGGCTGCGCCGGCATGCGCCGGACTGGCGCTTCGCCGGCTGAGGTTCAGCCCAGCGCCTGCGCCAGCGCGGCGACCACCTCGTCCTGCTGGGCCTCGCTGAGGTCGGCGCTCATCGGCAGGCTCAGGACCCGCGCTGCGGCGGCGATGCTGTGCGGGCAGTCGTCGGCCTTGGCGTAGCGGGCATAGGCCGGCTGGTGGTGCAGCGGGCGCGGGTAGTGGACGGCGGTCGGGATGCCGGCTGCCTTCAGCCGCGCCTGCACGGCATCACGGTCGCTGACGAAGACCGTGTATTGCGCCCAGACGCAATCGCGGTCCGGCCGTACGGCCAGCAGTTGCAGGCCCGGGGCCGCGGCCCGCAGCTTGGCGCCGTAGGCCTCGCCAAGCGCCAGCCGGCGCTCGATCTCCCAGTCGAAACGCCCGAGCTTGCCCAGGATGACGGCGCATTGCAGCGTGTCCATACGCCCGCCGACGCCGACGCGCGTGTGCAGGTAGCGCTGGCTCTGGCCGTGGGTGCGGATCTCGCGGCAGGCCCGGGCCAGCGCGTCGTCGTTCGTGAAGATGGCGCCGCCGTCGCCGTAGCAGCCCAGCGGCTTGCTCGGGAAGAAGCTGGTGCAGCCGAAGGTGGAGAGGTTGCAACTCTTGCTGTTCTTGTAGCTCGCCCCGAAGCTCTGCGCGGCGTCTTCGATGACGGCGAGGCCGTGCCTCTGCGCCACCGCGTTGATCGCGTCCATGTCGGCCACCTGGCCGTAGAGGCTGACCGGCATGACGGCCCTGGTTCTCGGCGTGATGGCGGCTTCGATCAGCGTCGCGTCGATATTGGCCGTGTCGGGCTCGATGTCCACGAACACCGGCACGCCGCCGGCCAGCACGATCATCTCGGCGGTGGCGGCGAAGGTGAAGGGGCTGGTGATGACCTCGTCGCCGGGTTGCAGGTCCAGCGCCATCAGGCAGATCAGCAGCGCCTCGGTGCCGCTGGCGACGCTGATGCAGTGGGCCGCGCCCGTGTAGGCGGCCAGCGCCGCTTCCATCTCCTTGACCTCGGGGCCGAGGATGTACTGGCCGTGGTCGAGCACCTTCTGGATGCGGGCATTGATGTCGTCGCGCAGCGCGGCGTATTGGCTCTTGAGGTCGATGAAGTCCATTCAGATCAACTCCAGCCGGTCGCCGCTGAGGCGGTAGCGGTCGCCGGTGTGGGGGCAGACGGCTTCGTTGCCCTCGAAGGCGAGCCGCTCGCCGAAGCGGCTCATCCAGCCGATCTGGCGCGCCGGCACACCGACCATCAGCGCGAAGTCGGGCACGTCGCGGTGGACGACGGCACCGGCGCCGATGAAGGCGTGGCGGCCGATGGTGGTGCCGCAGACGATGGTGCTGTTGGCACCCAAGGTCGCACCCTGCCTGACCAGGGTGCGGCGGTACTCGTCCTTGCGCGCGACGGCCGAGCGCGGGTTGTAGACATTGGTGAAGACCATGCTGGGGCCGCAGAAGACGTCGTCTTCCAGCGTCACGGCGTCGTAGACGGAGACGTTGTTCTGGATCTTGACGTTGCTGCCGATGACCACGTCGTTGCCGACGTAGACGTTCTGGCCGAAGGAGCAGCGCGCGCCGATGCGGGCGCCGGCGCTGATGTGGACGAAGTGCCAGACGCGGCAACCATCGCCGAGTTGGGCGCCTTCATCGACGATGGCGCTGGGGTGGATGGTGGTGGGCATCAGTCGCGCCCGCCGGGCCGCCCCAAGGGCGCGAGCGCCCCCTCGGGGGGCAGTGAACGAAGTGAACGTGGGGGCATATCAGTAGCTCAACGGCAGGTTGACGCGCTTGCCGTCGCGGGCGCTCATGTAGAGGGCAATCAGCAGTTCCAGCGACTTCAGGCCCTCGCGGCCGTCGGTCTCGGCCTCGGCCTCACCGCGCAGGGTCTGGATGACGTTGTCGTAATAGAGCGGGTGGCCGAAGCCGTAGACCGAGGTGGTCTGGTAGCTGGCGTCGCGGATCAGCGCGTCCATCTCGTGCGGTGCGTCGAATTCCCAGTGCTGGATTTCATTGACGGCCAGCCCGCCGACGCGCACCGAGCCGCGCTCGCCGAGCAGCGTGATGGAGCCTTCGAGGTTCTTCGGGTAGGTCAGCATGCTGACGTTGACGGTGCCCATCGCGCCGTTGCGCCATTTCAGCGCCGCCGCGCCGCTGTCCTCGACCTCGATATTGCGCGCCAGCGTGCCGGTATAGGCCATGACGCTTTCGACCGGGCCGCAGATCCAGTCCAGCAGATCGACGTAGTGGCTGGCCTGGTTCATGAACGCACCGCCGTCGAACTCCCAGGTGCCGCGCCAGGCGGCGCTGTCGTAATAGCTCTGCGGGCGGGTCCAGAAGACGTTGACGGCGACGTTGTAGAGGCGGCCGAAGCGGCCCTCGCTGACGGCGCGCTTGAGCAGTTGCAGCGTCGGGTTGCGGCGGTTCTGCTTGACGACGAAGAGACGCACGCCGGCATCGTCGCAGGCCTTGACCATGGCGAGGCCGTCCTGCCAGCGCGTGGCCATGGGCTTCTCGGTCATCACGTCGATACCGGCCTGCGCGGCCTCGATGGCCTGGCGGGGGTGCAGGCCGCTGGGGGTGGTGAGCACGACGCAGTCGATGCCGAGTTCGGCGCGGGCGGCGAGCACGTCGGTGAGAGATGCGAAGCCAGGTGCGCCGGTGCGGGCGACGGCGGCCTGCAGCCGCTCGGCGTCGGTATCGCAGACGGCCACCAGTTCGGCACGCTCGACATGCCGGGCGATGGCCTCGATGTGGTTCTGCGCGATGCGGCCGCAGCCGATCAGCGCGAAGCGGACGCGGCGGCCGGTGACGGGGGGGCGGGGCTGGGGCATGGCCTTGTCAACTGAGGAGATTGCGCGCCATCCGCAGCCCGAACTTCAGCCGGCCATGGTCCCAGGCGGTGAAGCGGGGGAGTTGGAACAGGTCGCCGCCGCGCCGTGCCGTGCCCCAGCAGGTGGACACGGCGGCGTCGAAACCCAGTTCGCGGACGAGGGCGGGGTGGACATCCGGCAGGTAGTCGGTGCCCGGCCTGCCGTTCGGGTAGGCGAACAGGCCGATCTTTTCTCCCAGCAGGGTCTGCAGCACATCGCGGCTGCGGGCGATCTCGTCGGCGGCCTGCTGGGGCGGCAGCGTGGCCAGGATGGGGTGGCTGACCGTGTGCGCGCCGATCTGCATGCCCGCCGCGCGCAGTGCGCGCACCTGGGCGCTGCTCATCATCAGGTCATCGGGCAGCGCAGCCTCGGCTCGTTCGGCAATGGCGTTCACGCAGGCCAGGCGCGGTTCGGGCGCGAGGTATTTGACGCGCGGGATCAGCGTATGCAACAGGGTTCGGCGATCCGTCAGCGCATGCTGGCCGAGGTCGGCGCCCTGGGCGTCTTGAAGGCCGCGCAAGTCCAGCGTGGTGAGCGGGCTGCGGCGCACGGCCTCGATCAGCGTGTCGTTCCACATGCGCCCGCCATCGAGGAAGCCGGTGGCGATGAAGAAGCTGCACGGCAGGCCATGCTTCTGCAGCAGGGGCAGGGCCGCATCGTGGTTGTCGGCATAGCCGTCGTCGAAGGTCAGCGCCGCAGCGCGTGCGGGCAGGCTGCCCTCGGCGAGGCGGCGCGAGGCCTCGTCCAGCGGCAACACGTTGAACCAAGACTTGACCCAGCCCAGCAGCGCGTCGAAACGCGCCGCGTCCACTTCGTCCGGGAACAGCGGATCGGGCTCGCGCAGCACGCGGTGGAAGATCAGCACGGAGAGCCGCGCGCGCGCGCCGGCCGGCGACAGCAGATGGAACAGCGGGGTCATGGCAAGGAATTCTGCGGCTTCTTCTTCGCGCCCCAGCGCGCCAGCCAGGCCGGCAGCACGACGAGAGGCTCGGGCTTCTCGGTCAGCCAAGCCTTGGATGAGAGCCAGCGCCGCCCGATGACGGCCATGGCCATCATGTTGTAGGGCAGGTCCCAGTAGGACAGGCTCAGGAAGGCGCCGCCCACCGCATAGCCGGCGAAGCTCACCTGCAGCATGGCGCCGAGGTCGGACAGCCATTGCGTCTCGGGCTGGCGCCGGCCCTGGGTGCGCAGCCAGCCCGCCGAGCCGAAGGCGAAGCAGAACAGCAGCAGGAACAGGAAGAGGCCAATGAAGCCCTGCTCGCCCAGCACCATGAAATAGATGCTGTGCGCGGCGTGGACGTCGGTCGGGTCGGGCGCGTAGATCGCAAAGATCGAAGCATTCGACACCATGAAGCCGCCGCCGAAGAAATTGGCCTTGGCAATATTCCAGGCCATCCACCAGGCATTGATGCGGCCCATCGCCGAGGCATCTTCCTGGTAGGTCTCGATGGTGTTCATGCGCGCCCACCACTCCTCCGGCATGAAGGACAGCAGCGCGCCGCCGACGACGATCAGGCCCGCCGCCATGCCGAGCTTGTTCTTGCCGCGCCACCACAGCACCAGGGCCATCGCGGCGATGGCGAGCAGCGCGCCGCGCGAATGGCTGCCCAGCGCGGCGGCGGCCATCAGCACCATCGCCGCCGTCATCGCGTGGCGTGCCCAGCGGTTCTGCATCTGCAATTGCAGGAAACGCATCAGCGGGATCGTCATCACGATGGCCAGCGCGATTTCGTTGTTGCCTTCGATATAGGTGCGCTCCGGCCCCCAGACCCGGTAGGCGCCGCCCGTGACGATCGTGAACAGCCCACCCTTGACCCCGTAGAAGGCGATGGAGAGGACGTTGATCCAGATGAACAACTGCAGATGCCGCTTCGTCAACAGCACCGCGATGCTCACCAACACCATCAACTCGACCTTGAAGTTCTTCTTCCAGAGGTCGTAGCTGTCATCGAACAGCATCGAGAACGGCAGCGTCAGGGTGAACCAGGCCATGAAGAGCAGCAGCACGATCTGTTCGCGGCTCAGCGAGAAATCCTTGCGATCCTTGGAGATCACCAGACCCAACAGCGTTGCGCCGCCAACGGCCGCAGCCACCGGCAGGCTGTTCAGCTGCCATGAGAGCTGGTGCGGGTTCATGATGCTGAGCCAGGTCCAGCCCAGGATGCCGATCCAGGGTCGCTGAAAAGCCTGCAGCACGATCCACAGCAGGATGGGCAGCAGGACAAGATTACGCATGGGCGCCGCCTTCCTCGATCGACCTCATCAGGGGCGCCAGTTGTGCCACGCTGTGCGCCCAGGAATGGCCTTGCGCCACGCGCCGGACTGCGGTCCGGTCGGGCGGCCGCCCCAGCCAGCGGCGCAACGCGGCGGCGATGGCCGGCACGCTGCGCTCGGCCAACAGCTCGCCGGCCTGCGGCAGTCCCCCCAGCACCTCGGGAATGCCGCCCACCGCACTGGCCAGCGCCGGCGTGCCGCAGGCCAGAGATTCCAGCAGCGCGTTGGGCAGGCCCTCGCTGCTGGACGGCATCAGGAACAGGTCGGCTGCCGAATACCAGGCCGGCAGCGCCGCGTTCTCGACCGCACCGAGCAGACGCACGCGCGCGCCCAAGCCCAGGCGCTCGATCTGTGCCGTCAGCCGCGCCCGCTCAGGCCCCTCGCCGGCGATGACGAGTCGCAGCGCCGGCCAGTCTTCGCGCAGCGCGTACACGGCCTCGACCAGCAGCGCATGGCCCTTGAGTTCGATCAGATTGCCCACGCCCAGCAGCAGCGGCGCAGCAGCGTCCAGACCCAATGCAGCGCGCGCGACGACGCGATCCTGCGGCGCGAAACGGTCGAGATCGACACCATTGCGGATGACGTGCAGCTTGTGCTCGGGCACGCCCCAGCCGCGCAGCACGTTCACCAGCGACTGGCTGACGCCGATGCAGGCACTGGCCTGCGCGCAGGCATCCTGCATGCGGGCGCGGGCACGCGCGTCCTGGCCGATCAGGTTCAGGTCGGAGCCGTGCGCGGTCATCACCAACGGCTTGCCATAACGGCGCGACAGCGCGGCAGCGGCCACGCCGTCGGGATAGAAGTAATGCGCGTCGATGAGGTCGAATTCGATGCCCGCACGGTCGATCCAGCGGGCGGCGGCGCGCGCCATCGCATCGGGCTGCCAGGCCATGCCGACCTTGGGCAGCATCAGATAGCGCGGGTGCGCCACCGGCTGGCCCTGCCAGTTCTCATCGGCAGGTGTGCGCGCCCAGGCGCCATAGGCACCGAAGCGCTCCCCGCGCAGCGGGAACCACGGCACCGGGGCCAGCACCTGGGCATCGAAGCCATGGCGCTGACGCAGTTCGCGCAGCCGCGTGGCGACGAACAGGCCATGCCGCGGCCGGGCACTGCTGGGGTAGAGCGAGGAGAAGGTCAGCAGGCGCATGGCACTCAGACCCGGATGCGGGCACGCGCGTAGGCGGCCGGGTAGTGCGCCACCGACGCGCGCCAGTTGCGCTCGGTCTCGACGAAGCGCCGGCCCTGCTCGCGCAATCGCGGCCAGCTTTCGCGCGCGGCCAGCAGGCGCAGCACGGCGGCTGCCAGCGCGTCGGCGCTGCCGGCCTGGAACAGCGCGCCGGTCTCGCCGTCGCGGATCAGTTCGCGGTGGCCGCCCACGTCCGACGCGACGAGGATGCGGCCCTGGGCCATCGCTTCCAGCGGCTTCAACGGCGTGACGAGTTCGGTCAGGCGCATCGAGTGGCGCGGGTAGACCAGCACGTCCACGAGGTCGTAGTAGCGGTTGACCTCGGCGTGCGGCACGCGGCCGGTGAAGACGACCTTGTCCGCCAGCCCGAGGGCTTGCGCCTGCGCCTTCAGCGCCGCGTCCTGCGGCCCGCCGCCGACCAGCAACACGCGCACCTCGGGCCGCTGCGCCAGCAGCGCGGGCAGCGCTTGCAGCAGCAGGTCGAGCCCTTCGTAGGCGTAGAAGGAGCCGATGAAGCCCAGCACGGTCGCGCCAGTCAGGCCCAACCGCGCCTTCAGCGCCGCGTCCGGCTGGCCGCCGGGCTCGAAGGCTTCGATGTCCACCGCGTTCGGGATCACGGTGACGCGCTCGGCCGGGATGCCGCGCGCAACGATGTCGCCGCGCAGGCCCTCACAGATCGTGAAGACATGGGCGGCACGCTTCAGCGCATGGGTTTCCATCGCGCGGGTCAACCGGTAGCGCAGGCTGCCCTCGCGCGTCGTGCCGTGATCCACGGCCGCGTCTTCCCAGAAGGCGCGCACCTCATAAACCACCGGGATGCCCAGACGCCGCCCGACCTTCAGCGCCGGCAGCGCGTTCAGCACCGGCGAGTGGGCATGGATGACATCGGGCTTCACGTCGCGCGCGACCTGTTCCAGCCGCGCTTCGAGCACCCGCATCAGCTGGAACTCGCCCAGGCCCGGCAGTGCCGCCTTGGGCAGCGCGGGCGTGCGGTAGAAGTGCCAGCCGTCCACGGTTTCTTCCAGCGTGCCGTCCGCCTTGGCACCGAGGCCGGCCGTGTGCTTGGGGCTGGTCAGGTGGAAAGTCTCCCAGCCCAGCGCGCGCTGGCCGCCTAACAGCGCCAGCGAACGAAAGGTGTAGCCCGAGTGCAGCGGGATGGAGTGGTCGAGGACGTGCAGCGCGCGCATCGGCATCAGGCCCCCACGATCATGCGGCTGCGCGCACCGAACACGCGCCGCGCCAGCCGCAGCACCAGCACGCTCACGAGCATCACCAGGCCGGCATAGATCAGGAAAGTGAAGAGATTGCCGGGGATCCCCTGCTCACCGACGCCGTTGTAGACGCGGCCTTCGAGCACATACACCGCGATCAGCTTCAAGGCCAGGATGAAATAGGCATGGATGAAGAAGATGCCGAAGCTCAGATCGGCGATCTCGTCGAGGCGGTGGCCGATCTTCCCATGCCAGCGCGACAGCGCCCAGGTCAGCAGCAGCGCCATGGCGACCTTCGACGGCAGCAGCCAGCAGGGCGGCTCATCCAAACTCAGCGCATGCCCGGCGCCGTAGAGCAGCATCACGGCCAGCAGCGGCAGACGCCAGCGCCCGACCAATTGCAGCGCACGTTCGCTGTGGTGCGAGAAGGCCATGCCGAGCAGATAGACCGGCAGCAGATAGAGCGCGAAGTTCAGCGGCCCCAGTTGGCCGCCGCGGCCGATCCAGGTGGACAGGGCAAGCAGCGGCAGGATCAGCCAATACAGCCAGGGCTGACGGCGGTCCACCCACAGCAGCAGCGGCGCGGCCAGATAGAACAGCGTGATGGTCGGCACGAACCACAGCGGCGCCAGATGCTTGCCGGTCAGCAGGAAAATGCCGACCTGCTGCCAGACCGGCATGTCGTAGAAGCCCGAGAACATGAATTGGCGCTGGGTCAGCACGGTGAACACGATCAGCGCCGGCACCGAGAGGATCAGATAGGGCAGGATCACCGTGCGCAGCTTCTGCCGCAGATAGCTGCGGTAGTCGAATCGCGGGCTCAGGTGCTGGAACAGATAGCCAGCGATGAAGAAAAAGATGACGGACGCCTGATTGCCCAGCGCGTCCAGCCAGCCTTCAAGCTGCGGATGGGCGCGCCAGTCCAGCGAGGGCAGGGTGTGGGCCACGACGATCAGCGAGATCGCTACGCCACGAAGCACATGGATATGTTGCTGGAAACTCTTCTTCATGCGGGCTCACCCACCGTCAGGCCAATGGATTCGGGTGCATCGACGACCTGGCGCAGAAAGCCCTCGAACATCATCAGCGTCCACAGCGGCGCGCTGAAGTCGATCTTGCCGCTCTGGTGGCGCTCCACCAGTTGCCGCAGATAAGCGGGCTCGAACCAGCCGGTGTCGGCAAGGCGCTCACCCAACACAACATCGCGTACGCGCTGACGCAGCGGGCCGCGGAACCAGCGCGCCAGCGGCACGGCAAAGCCCATCTTGGGCCGGTAGAGCACGTCGTGGGGCAGCAGCGGTTCCATCGCCTTCTTGAACAGGTATTTGCCTTCGCCGTCGCGCAGCTTCAGGTGCGAGGGCAGCGTGGCCAGCCACTCCACGAGTTGGTGATCCATCAGCGGCTCGCGCACTTCCAGGCTGTGCGCCATCGACGCGCGATCGACCTTGGTGTTGATGTCGCCGACGAGGTAGGTCTTGGTGTCGAGGTACTGGATCAGCGCCAGCGGGTCTTCGGTGCCGGCGTTGGCCGCGTGGCGCTCGAACACGGCCAGCGCGTCATAGCCCGCCAGTTCGCGCTTGAGCTTGGGCGAGAACAGCGCCTGCCGCATCGGCCCGCGCATGATGGACATCAAATGGAAATAAGCCTGCACGCTGCTGCGCGCCAGGCCCTCGAAGGTGGTCTTCGCGCGCACGAAGCGCGGTGCCCAGTCCATCTTCGGGTAGAGCCGGCCCAGCGTGCCGAACAGCGGCTGGCGCAGGCCCTGCGGCAGCGCCGCGCGCAGCCGCTCTTCCATCATGTGCAGGCGGTAGCGGCGGTAGCCGCCGAAGCTCTCGTCGCCGCCGTCGCCGCTCAACGCCACCGTGACGTGGCGGCGTGCCAGTTGGCTGACGCGGTAGGTCGGGATGGCGGAGCTGTCGGCATAGGGCTCGTCGTAGAGGCGGGCCAGCGTGTCGATGAGGTCGAAGTCGTCGCTGGCCACCGTCTGCACGCGTTGGTTGGTGTGGTAGCGGTCGGCCACCATCTGCGCGAACTCGATCTCGTTGAACTTCGGATCGTCGAAGCCCATCGAACAGGTGTTGACGGGCACGCTGCCCTGCAAGCCGGCCATCACCGCGACGACGGCGCTGGAATCGACGCCGCCCGACAGGAATGCCCCCAGCGGCACGTCGGCCTTGAGCCGCAGTTGCACGGCTTCCTTCAGCCGCTCGCGCAGTTCGGCCTCGGCGTCGGCCTGCGAGATCGGGTTGTCGAGCGTGAAGCGCACGTCCCAATAGGGCTGGGGCCGGGGCATGGATTCGCCACGCTTCCACAGCACGCGGTGGCCCGGTTCCAGCTTGTGCGCGGCCTTGAAGATGGTGCGCGGGTCGGCCACATAGCCCAGCGAGAAATACTCCTCGATGGCCTGCGGCTCCAGCTTGCGCGGCAGTCCGCCGTGGGCCAGCAGGCTCTTCAGCTCGGAGCCGAACAGCAGCCAGCCGTCGGCCAGCAGCGCGTAGTGCATGGGCTTGACGCCCAGGCGGTCGCGCGCCATGAACAGGCTCTGGCGCCGGCGGTCGTGCAGCGCGAACGCGAACATGCCGCGCAGGTGATGCACGCAGTCCTCGCCCCACTGCTCCCAGGCGCGCACGATGGTCTCGCTGTCGCTCTTGGTGCGGAAGTGGTGACCCAGCGCGCGCAGTTCGGCCATCAGCTCCTGGTAGTTGTAGATCTCGCCGTTGAAGACCAGGGCGACGGATTTGTCGTCATTGAAGATGGGCTGCTGGCCGGTCTCGATGTCGATGACCGACAGGCGGCGGTGGCCGAGGCCCAGGCCGGGCTCGATGTAGAGCTCGCCTTCGTCGGGGCCGCGGTGGTGCTGCGACTCATTCATGCGATGCAGCCGCTCGCGCTCGGGCGCGCGCCGCTCGCGGGTGTCGAAAAGGCCGGTGATGCCGCACATGGGGTTTCTCTCGTCTGATCTGTTCACCACCAAATGTCAGCCGGGCGGCGGCGGATCATCGCAGCAAATCGCATGACATCCGGGCGGCCATGCCCTCACCCCGCGCGACGCAAAGCCTGCTCGACGTAGCGCACCGCCGTCTGGAGCGGGCCAACCGCCGGACGGCGCGTTGGCGGCGACACGTCGAGTCGGGTGGGATAGGCCGAAACATCGAACAGGTCGGGCCGACTGGACAGGAAGGCGCACAGCGCCTCGAAGCGGCGCACGACGAAGCCGTCTGGATCGCTCCGCCCGGGCCGCAACATCTCGAAATTGTGCGAGACGATGACGAAGTGCGACTGACCGGCACGCTGTGCATCGAGCAACGCATTGCGCAACTCGCCAAAACCGCAGGCGCCGACCTGAGCCGGCCGCAACCGGCCCAGCCCGTCCTGGAAGACCGTGACCGGGAACACCGCAACCGGGCCGGCAAGAAAAGGACCGCTTCCGGCTGCAGCCATGCCCGCCCCGCTGACCTCGGCCACTTCGTTGTAGCTGCTATCCGCAGCGATGCCGACCTGGGCAAGTGCCGCATAAGTGTCGGCATTGCAGGCATAGCTGCCGGCCCGAAAGGCAGTGACCGGTCGCTCGATCGCCCATTCGACCTCGCCCTTGCCGAACTCGATGAGCCGGCGCTGTTCGTCCAGGCCGTAAGCGATCAGGTGCTGGCGCTTGCGCGACACATCGTCCAGAAGCGCGGGCCGAATCTCGTCTGTCCACTCCGGGTGCAGATGAAGTTGCACGTCCTGGCCAGCCGCCAGCAACAGGTCGGTGATGCCGCGCAGATAGGCCCGGCCGAATCGCGCTGAGAACAGGGGCTCGACGAAAAAGACCCCGGTCAGCCCGTGCCGGCGCAGGATCTCCAGGGTCTTGGGCAGCGCATAGTCGCCGGCTTTGGAGCGGCCGTAGACGTATCGCTCGTAGGCGGCGGGAAAGTGCTCGTCCAGCGACGACCAGCCATTGCACCAGACCTCGACGTCGAAACTCAGATGCACCTTCATGCGTGAGGTCTCCGTCAGCGGATCGGATGCACGCCGCAATGGCTCGGCGACACCAGGGCCTGCAGGCTCAGCAGCCGGGCAAGCTGATCGGTGTCGGTCAGGTGCTCGCGCACGACCCAGTCCTGCGGCGGCAGCGTGGCGGCGACCTCGCGCCAGCGCTCCGGCATGGCGGCCGTGTGGGACAGGCCCAAGCGCTGCCGCACCGTGGCGGACAGCCGGCGCAGGCCCGGCGGGCGCCACAGCGTGGTGAGGGCCTTGGCGCGGTAGCCCAGGCCCGGCCCCTGCGTGAACGGGAAGCCATAGGCGCTCGGGCCAGCCGCCACGGCCGGCGAGAGGCGGGTGATGACCTCGGCTTCGAGGCGGCCATGCTGCTTCCAGCCCATGGGCAGCGCGGCCGTCAGCCGTGCCAGCCGGGCGTCCGTCAGCGGCGTCAGGAAGGCGCCGTGGCGGGCTGCCACCATATTGTTGCGGCCCATCCAGAAGCGCAGGCGAAACAGTGGGTAGACGAGTTCCACGTCGCTGCGCGGCAGCGGCTCGTCGGCCCGCGCGCCGGTCAGCCGGCCGAGGCTCCACAGGATGCCGTCGCGCATCGCGGCCAGGAAGGCTCGCCGTTCCTCGTCGCGCGGGAAGACCTGCGGGCGCCAGTTGGCATAGAAGGTCGAGACCAGCTCCGACGCGCGGTAGCGGCGGTTGCCGAGGTAGAAGAAATTGCGCAGCACCTCGCCGCCGCCGCCGTTCAGGTTGAGCCGGCCGTCGGCCATCTGCAGCAGCCGGGTCTGGCGGTCGGCGCCCAGGTCGAAGGCGCCGTCGGCGGGCAGGCCGTCGAAGAAGGCGAGGTTGTCGGCCAGCCGCGCGGCGTTCAGCGGCGGCGCGGCGGCGTCGAGGCGGCTTTTGTCGAAGGGCTGGATGGGCAGAGACAGGCCCTGGGCCACCGCCGTGGCCACCCGCACGTCTTCATCCTCGGGCCGGCCATAGACGTAGAGGGCCGGCGCGACGCCCAGACCCTGCAGTGCCGCCAGCAGCAGGCGCGAGTCGAAGCCGCCGGACAGCGCCATGCCGATATCGGGCCCGAGGGCCCGCACGCAGTCGGCCATCTGGCCGGAGATCAGCTCGGCGATGGCGGCCACGGCGTCCTCGCGGCGGCCGAAGGGGCAGGCCATGCGCAGCGAATCGGCGGGGTGGAGCGGCAGCGTGCGGCCGCTGCGCCATTCGGTCGCCAGCGTCGGGTCGAGCAGGGTCAGACCTTCGATGGGGGTCTCCAGGCCGTGATTGCCGCCGGTCAGCACGTATTCCTGGGCGCGCAGCCGATCAACGCGGCAGTGCCGCAGCGCAGCCCGGCACAGCAGCATCGAACTGCTGCTCAGGCGGCCCTCGTCCACCGTGTAGAGCTTCTGCACGCCCAGGCTGTCGGTGAAGGTCCAGACCTCGCCGTCCAGGCCCAGCAACATCACGAAGGCCCCGGAGAACTCGTCCAGCGGCAGCCGGGCCGGCGCCTCGGCGCGGCGCAGCAGTTCGTCAAGCAGGGCCTCGCCGGTCAAGCCGCGCCAATGCACGGTGCCGATATAGGCGGCGAAGCGCTCGCCGCGCTGCAGGCAGGCGCCGCTGCCGCGCGGATTGCCCGGCGTCGGGAACCAGAGCGCGCCGCCGCCCGGCCAGTGCAGGCCGACCGGCTCGCCGAAGCCCTGGCGCTGCGCCTCGCGGATGGTGTCGGTGCGGGTGGGGTCGTCGAGGCCCTCGACCTCACCCCAGCCCCGGCCGATCACGAGCAGACTCACCGCGCGCCCCCCTCAATGACCCACATCGCCCCATCTCCCTTTGAACCGGCAAGGGGCGGATTCTCACCGAGCTTGCACTGCCGCCCCGCCGCCGGGCCCCGCGAGCGCGGAGTCAGGGCGCACCATCCCCCCCGACCTGGGGAGTGGGGGCCTTGAGACCTTCATAGAGACGCCCATAGGCCGTCATCATGGCCTGCAGGCTGAAGTGCTGGACGGCCCGCTGGCGCGCCGCCGCCCCATGCGCAGCACCGAGCGACGGGTCGTCCACATAGGCTTCGATCAGGTGGGCAAGCCGGTCGCAGTCACCCGGGGTGAAGAGATCGCCCACCACGCCCGGCTCCAGTAGTTCCAGATTGCCGCCGACCGCAGTGGCGAGCAGGGGCAGGCCCGTCGCCATGGCTTCCAGCAAGGTATTGGAAATGCCCTCGTTCAGCGAGGGCAGCACAAAGAGGTCGAAACCCTGTATCAGCGCCGCCACGTCGCTGCGCGCACCGGCGAACCAGGTCAGGCCATCGACCCCCAGCGAGGCCGCCAATGCCTTGAGATCGCCCAGCAACGGCCCGTCACCGACCAGCGCCAGGCGCAGCCGCTCCCGCAGTGCCGGCCGGCGTTGCAGCAGCATGGCGGCAGCCCGCAGCAGCGTCGCCTGATCCTTGACCGCCTGCGCCCGCCCCACCGTGCCGACGACGAAAAGGCCCTCGCCGCGCAAGCCCTCGGGCAGGGCATGGGCATGCGCCGGACGCGCGGCCGGCTGGAAGCGCGCCGTATCGACGCCGTTGTAGATCTGCTGGATGCGTTGGCGCGGCAGGCGCCAAACATCAACCATCAGTCCGAGAAGATGCCTGGACACCGAAACATAGCGATCCACCAGGGGCGCATGCAGGCGCCGCAGCAACGCCGGCTTGGCCGCCTGCCCGCGCAGGTTATCGACGTCGAGGCCGTGCTCGCTGTGTACCGTCCGGCATCCCGCGAGTCGAGCCGGCAGCAAGGCGTCCAGCCCCGACAGATTGCGGCTGTGGACGATGTCGGCCCGCCAGCGGCGCAACAGCCGCCACAGCCGCCAGCGCAGGCGCCAGGCGCCGATCCGCGAACGGTGCATCGCCACGACTTCGACCGCCGGGTTCTCGATGCGCTGCCGGAAGTCGGAAAAATCCTCGATGCAGATCACCGCATGCCGGAAGCGATCCGCCGGCATCCGGTTGATCAGGTTGACGACGCCGTTCTCCATGCCACCGATGACCAGATGGTGGATCACATGGACCACGAACAGCGGTTGCCGGGCCATGCTCAACGCCCCAGGCATTGATAGAGGAAGGCCGGGTCGGCGAACTCCCAGTGAATGCCCCGGCGCAGCACGTTCCAGCGATCCACGCGCCCGATGTTGCTGCCTCCGTAGGCGGACAGGCATGCGCTGTAGCCCGACTCGCGCACCAGGGTCAGGCGCTCGGCATTCATCTGGTGGCGGCCACCGTAGGGGTAGGCAAAGATCGGCGCCAGCACGCCGAGTTCGCGTGCCAGGTCGGCCTTGGACTCCAGCAGTTCGGCCTGCACGCACGCCTCGTCCTCAGCCACGCAATCAATGTGGCTGACCGTGTGCGATCCGACGGTGAAGCCCCAGTCGCGCAAATCCCGCAATTGATCCCAGTCCATCACCGGGATCGACGGGTTGCCACGCCGGTCGTCATGCGGAAACCGGCCGTCCTCGCGGCCGACGATGCCGGTCGATACGTAGAAGGAACAAGGCACCCCGTGCCGCCGCAAGATGGGCGCGGCATGCGCCCAGTTGTCCAGGTAGCCATCGTCAAAGCTGACCGCCACCCAGGGGCGCCGGCTGCGCGGCACTTCCTCCATCGCCAGCACCTGTTCGATCGACAGCAGGCGGCAATGACGCCTGAGCAGCGCCATCTGCCGCTCGAACTGCTCGATGCCGACGCTGAGGTTGTCGCGCGCGTCGTCGCAGACACGGTGATACAGCAGCACCGTGACGCGCGGTGCGGCGAAGCGCCAGCCCAGCAGGCGATGCCACGCGAAGGCGGCCCGCATGACCAGATGCTTGAGCGCCGGCTTCAGTCCTCGCGGCGGCTGCGCCCCTGCAGCGGCCAGACGCCGCTCAAGCTCGGCCTGCTGGGCCAGCGTCGGCTTTCGCCATGTCTTGCCCTCGCCAACGGGTTGTTCGGCGACAGGCTCCTGCCCTTGCAGCAGGGCCTCGGCGACATCGCAGATCAACTCGCTGCCCATCTCATCCAGCGACACCTGCAAGCCGCGCTGCGTCGAGTAGCGCTGGCGAGCGACAGTCCCCGACTTCAACAGCAGGCCTTCGTCCAACTTCTCGTTGACGCGATGGACGCTGCATCCGACCTCGCCCTGCCCCGTCCACAGCTCCCAGAAGGCCGGCGGCATGCCGCGGAAACCCGGCAGCTTGCCCTTGTGCAGATTGATCGTCCCGAGCCTGGGCTGTGCAAAGACCGAGGGCTTCAGGATGGGCGCCGCCAGCGACAGCCCGAGATCGGGAGCGAACTCGCGCAACAACGCCAGGCTTTCGTCACCATGGATGTCATCCACACGGCAAATCCGCACGCCCTGGCGGGCCTGCAACGCCGCCATCTCGTACTGGGCGCCCGGCGCGTCCAAGACGGGCTCGCCTTGCGGGGCCGGCAGCAAACGCGCCAGCAAATCCTGCATCTGATAGGGGATCCAGCGCCAGCCGTTCTTGCGCAGATTCAGCCGCTGGCTGCGCAGCAACTGGCCCACCGTCTTGCGCGGCGCATGAACCAGCACCAGCCAGGACAGGCCGGGAACGCGCGCATCCAGATCGACGATATTGCGTCGGACGATATAGCCGAGGTCGCCGGTGAAGACGACCACGCGCCGGGCGGGCAACGGCATCACCCGCTCAAAGGCGCCAGACGCGGAAGCCGGCCGCGCCCAGCGCGGCGGCATCGAACACCGCCTTCACGTCGATGAAGGCACCGCCCCGGATCAGCTTCTTGCCGATGTCGGCCGGTGTCAGGCCCGCGTATTCGCGGTGCGACACGGCGGCGACGATGGCGTCGGCCTGGGGCAGTTCGTCGAAGGGCATCAGGCGCACGCCGTATTCGTGCAGCGCCTCTTGGCCTGAGGCCTGCGCGTCGGTCACGAAGATCTCGACGCCATAACTCTGCAGCTCGTGGATGATGTCGATGACCTTGGAGTTGCGCAGGTCGCCGCAGTTCTCCTTGAAGGTCAGGCCCAGCACATTGACCTTGGCGCCCTTGATGGGGTGGCCGCTGGCGATCATCTGCTTGATGGTCTGCTCGGCGATGAATTTGCCCATGCCGTCGTTGATGCGGCGGCCGGCCAGGATGACCTGCGGGTGGTAGCCCAGCATGTCGGCCTTGTGGGTCAGGTAGTAGGGATCGACGCCGATGCAGTGGCCGCCGACGAGGCCGGGCTTGAACTTGAGGAAGTTCCACTTGGTGCCGGCCGCTTCGAGCACTTCGCTGGTGTCGATACCGAGCTTGTCGAAGATGATGGCCAGTTCGTTCATCAGCGCGATGTTCAGGTCGCGCTGGGTGTTCTCGATGACCTTGGCGGCCTCGGCGGCCTTGATGCTGGAGGCGCGGTGGACGCCGGGAACGATGATCTTCTCGTAGACCTGGGCGACCTTGTCGAGCGTCTCGGGCGTGTCGCCGGAGACGATCTTCAGGATCTTGGTCAGCGTGTGTTCCTTGTCGCCCGGGTTGATGCGCTCGGGGCTGTAGCCGACGTTGAAGTCCTGCTTCCACTTGAGGCCGGATTCGCGTTCCAGCACGGGGATGCAGACCTCTTCGGTCGCGCCGGGGTAGACGGTGCTCTCGTAGACGACGATGGCGCCCTTCTTCATGTGGCGGCCGACGCTGGTGGACGAGCCGATCAGGGGCTTGAAGTCGGGGATGTGGGCATCGTCCACCGGCGTGGGCACGGCGACGATGATGACGTCGGCTTCGGCGAGCATCTTGGGGTCGTCGGTGTAGACGGCGTGTCTGGCGGCCTGCACCTGCTCGTCGGTCAGTTCGCGGCTGGGGTCGGTACCGCGCTGGCAGGCCTCGACCTTGTTCTTGGCGATGTCGAAGCCGATGGTGCGCATCTGCTTGCCGAATTCCACCACCAGGGGCAGGCCGACGTAGCCGAGGCCGATGACTGCGAGCGTGTTCATGGGTCGTTTCTCGTTGCTGTGAATGCTGGGAAGGCGTGTGATTGTCAGGGCTGGCGCATGGCGTCGCGGCTGCGGACGCCCCGCAAAGCGGTGTCCAGCGCGGGCCAGTGGCTGTGCAGGAAGTCGCGCAGCAGCGCGTCGTCGGGGCCGGCGTCGGCCTTGTCGGCGTAGACGAAGACGACGGCCGCGTCGTCGCCCTGGCCCAGCAGGCGGCGCCAGGCACCGTAGAGCTTGGCCTGCCAGTCGCTGATGAAGGGGCGGCCGTCGATCCAGTAGGTCTGCCAGACGCGCAGGCGCGGCGCCGAGGCGCCACCGCCGCTGACCTGGCTCAGGGCCTGGCCGCGCAGTTCGGCGGTGCGCCAGGGCTGGCCGTCGAGGTCGCTGCGGCCGGCTTCGGTGCGGACCCAATCCTTGTCGTCGCCGCTGTTGACGAGGCCGTTGGTCGAGGTGATGAGTTGGCGACCGCTGCGCTGGTCACGGTAATAGCCGATGTAGACGCCCACGGGCGCACCGCCCGCAGCCGGCTCGAAGCGGCCGTGCAGGGCAGCGCCCGGGTTATTGAAGTTGGGCTGCCAGTCGCTCAAGGGCTCGGCTTTCCAGGTCAGGCCGGGCAGCGTGGGCGCCGCAAGGCTGGGCTGGCCGTGGGCGCTGGCATGCTCGATCTGCAGGCGCAGACCGGCGGGCAGCGCCACGGCCAGCAGCGCGGCGGTCAGGGCGGCGGCATAAGCCCCGGGCGGCACGACCGGAACGCCCCGGCCCGATGGCGCGGGCTCGGGATCGGCATCGCTCCAACGCGCGCCGATCATGAACATCGCCAGCATGATGACGCCGAAGAAGACCCAGCCGTAGATGAGGTGGTCCACGCCGACGGCCAGCGTGTTGCCGGACAGATGGCCCAGCATGACGATCATGTAGGCGCGCAGCCAGTTGGCGATGATCGGCGTGACGATGGCGACGCCGACGAAGATCCAACGCTTGCTGTACGTGCGGTAGTTCAGATAGGCGAACAGCGTACCCACCATGACCGAGGCCATCAGGTAGCGGATGCCGCTGCAGGCTTCGACGACGGACCAGGAACCCGAGGGGATGACGAACTGCGTGCCTTCGCGGAACACCGGAATGCCACTGGCGCGTACGGCCAGCACGGTGAAGTCGGCCGTGCGCTCGACGAGCCAGGGCGTGAGGAAGTCGCCGAAGGGCACGGCGAAGAAGAGGAAGCCCAGCGGGAAGGCGAGGCGGCCGGCGACGGCCGTGCCGAGCAGGGCCGGCACGAGCGCGACGCCCATGCCCAGCAGCGCGAACTGGGTGGCCGCGTTGGCGGCCGCGAGGTCGCCCAGCAGCCACAGCAGGCCCAGCGGCAGCAGCGCGAGCAGCCAGCGCGGCGCCGGGCGCGGCGCCAGCTGCGCGAGGTCGGCGCGCATGCGCCAGACCAGCCAGGCCGAGAGCGGCGGCACGACCCAGGCGTGGGCGAAGGTCTCGGAGCGGTTCCAGATCTCGACCATGGCGGCGGCGGTCGAGAAATAGAGGGCCGCGAGCAGGGCCCAGGCCAGGGCCAGGGCGAGCAGCGGCCATTTCCAGGATTCGAGCCAGGGCTTGGGCACAGGGGTCATGCGGCGCGCTCCAGATGCTTGTCCAGGCCGGCGAGGTGGGCGTCCCAGCTGTAGGCGCCGAGCACGAAGCCGCGCGCGGCGCGGCCGGCCGCGTCGGCGGCGCCGCGGTCGGCGAGCAGGGCCGAGACGCGCTCGGCGTAGTCGGCTTCGGTGTCGGCGGGCAGCAGGCCGGCCTGTTGGGCAGACGTGATCGCGCGCACGCAACTGCCGGCCGCGACGACGGGCCTCGCCATCGCCATGGCTTCCAGCACCTTGTTCTGGATGCCACGCGCCAGCCGCAGCGGCGCGACGACGGCGGCGGCGTGCTGCAGATACGGGCGCACGTCGGGCACGGTGCCGGTCACGTTGATGAAATCGTTGGCGAGCGCCTGCACGGCCGGCGTCGGCGCGCGGCCGACGATGTGGAAGCGCAGCGCCGGGAAGCGCTCGCGCAGGCGCGGCAGGATGTCGGCCGCGAACCAGCAGACCGCATCGACATTGGGCCAGTAGTCCATCGCGCCGGTGAACACCAGCGGCAGTTCGCCCGCCGTGAACGGGTTGGCGCGAGCGGGGTCGGGCGCGAAGAAATCGGCATCGACGCCATTGCCCAGCGCCTCGACGCTGGCGCTCAGGCCCGGCGACAGCGTGCGGAACAGCGCGACCTCGTTGTCGGTGACGAAGAAGCTGGCATCGGCCGCCGCCGCGACCTGCTGCTCGAAGGCGAGCAGCTTCCCGAACTCGCGCCGGTAGAGCCAGGACAGCGGCCAGGCGTGCTCGGGCGCGTAATCGCGCCATTTGGCGGAGTCCACGTCCACGAAGTCCACCAGCCGGCGCAGGCCGGCCGGAGCGTATTGCGCCATCACGCCGCTGAAGACGACGACGGCGTCGAAGCCGATGCGGGCCGCCGCCTCGTCCACCCAGGCCCGCAGGCCGGCGTCGCGGTAATAGGGCAGGCTCAGCGCCTCGCCGCTCAGCAGGCCGCGCAGGCTCAGCAGCTTGGCCGTTCGCGGGTTCAGGCGCGCGGCGTGCATGCTCTTGCACAGCGCCTGCACGCGCGGCAGGTGCTGCTCGTCGTCGGGGTCGTCGATGAAGGTGCCTAGATGGACCTCGTGCCGCGCCGCCAGATGCTTGAGCAGGTGGTAAGAGCGCACCTTGTCCCCCTTGTTGGGCGGGTAGGGCAGGCGGTGGACGAGGTAGAGGATCTTCATGTCAGCGCCGCCCGGCCGCCCGAAGGCGCTGACGCGCCCCCTCGGGGGGCAGCGAACGAAGTGAGCGTGGGGGCACCATTCATCCTCGCTCAGCCCAGGTTCTTGACGATGAAGGGGCCGAGCCAGTTCACGAAGCCGCGCGGCAGCTTGCGCCAGGCCTTGATGAGCAGTTGGTACTTCGGGTTGTTCGGGTTGTTCTGGGGGATCGCGTCGCGCTTGAACAGCCGGTATTCGTAGGACAGCGGCTGCGGCTCGAAGCCCCAGTTCTTCTTGAAGGCATAGGGGCCGGTGCCCTGCTTGCTGCGGCCGTAGTCGAAGGTCTTGAGCCCGCGCGCGCAGGCGCGGCGCATCAGCTCCCAGTATTTGAAGTCGTTGGCGGCGAGGTCGCGCGCGGCCTCGTCGTCGCCGGCGTAGTAGGGCAGCACCTCGTCGCGGAAGTAGAAGCTCAGCACGCTGGACAGCGGCCGGTCGTCCGGCGCGGTGACGGTCAGCACCTCGGCGTCGGCGCCGAATTCGTCCAGCAGCGCCTGGAAGTAGCGCTTGGGCATGGCCGGCGTGCCGTGGCGATGCACGTTGTCGGCGTAGAGCGCGAAGAAGCGGTCCGCGTTCGCGTCGATGCTGGCCCGCAGTTCGTTCTTGATGCCCTTGCGCACCATCGCGCGCTGCTTGCGCGGGATGGCCAGCATATTGGCTTCCTCGTCGGGCAGGATCTCCTTGCGGAAGGTCACGTAGAGGTCCTGGCGCGGCCAGTCGGCATGGCGGGGCTCGCCGAGGTAGCGGTATTCCAGATGCTCGGCGCCCAGGCTGCGCGCGAGCTTCTCGGCCTCGGCTTCCAGCGCCGATGCGGCCTCGTCGTTCAGCGCGGCGACGCCGCCGTAGACGGCGAAGGGCAGGCTCGCTACCGAATGGCCGAACAGCCGGCTCTTGACCTCGGCCAGCGGCAGCACGCCCTCGATGGCGCCGTCACGCTCGGCGTAGAGGAAGAGGCCCGTGTGGCCGAACACGCGCTCGATGACGCGCAGCCAGCCGCTGCGGTGGAAGAACGTGGCCTGCGGGTGGGCGAGCACGAAGGCGTCCCAGCGCGCGGACAAGGCTCGGTCCTGCGCGGCCAGGCGCGCGATGCGAAGGGGGGCGCTCATTCAGGTGGAACGGGGCGTCAGCGCGGACGAGCCGAGGAAGATCTCGTCCATCCGGCCCCAGCGGAAGTCGCCGAGCAGGCGCGCGATGCGGCCCTCGGTGCGCGGGATGTTGACGTAGTGGCGGAAGCGCGTCTTGGCGTCGATGCCGGGGACGCGGGGCTGCTCGGCGTCGATCTCCCAGGGGTGGAAGTAGAAGACGGCCGGCTCGCCGTCCGTCTCGTTGACGCGGCGGATCATCCAGCGCGACAGCGCATAGGGCAGCAGCCGGAAATAGCCGCCGCCGCTGCTGGGCAGGTTGCGCGCGCCCAGGCGCAGCGTCGTCACGGGGATTTCGAGCAGGCCCTCGCGCACCGGATGGGCGAAGCGCGGCGAGTCGGGCATGCCGTAGTGGTCGTGGGCGATGGGGTAGACGCTGCTGGAGTAGCGGTAGCCGGCGTCGCGCAGCACGTCGAAGGCCCAGAGATTGCCCTTGCCGATGGAAAAGCTCGGCGCCCGGTAGCCGATGACGGGCTGGCCGCCGAGGTCTTCCAACAGTTGCTTGGCGCGGCGGATGTCGTCCAGGAAGGCGGCGGGGCTGAGGTCGCTGGCGCGCTCGTGGCCGTAGCCGTGGCTGGCGAGTTCGTGCCCGCCCGCGACGATGGCCTTGACGAGTTGCGGATAGCGCTCGGCGATCCAGCCCAGCGTGAAGAAGGTGGCGCGCACGTTCTTGTCGGCCAGCAGTTCGAGGATGCGGCCGACGTTGCGCTCGACGCGGCATTCCAGCCCGTTCCAGTCCTCGCGGCGGATATAGGGCGCGAAGGCGGAGACCTGGAAATAGTCTTCCACGTCGATGCTCATCGCATTGCGCAGGGCGGGGGTTTTGGTGGGCATCAGCATGTCAGTACTTCCTAGCGCTGGGCATGAAACCGCGGACTGGCGCCGGGCCGCCCCAAGCCGGCCCGCAGGCGCTGTGCAGGCGGCTCAACGACGCCTGCATCGCCGTCCCCACGGAGGACCGACCGGGCTGGCCCGCGTTCAGCGGGGGAAGACTGGGCGAGGGGCAGTTCATTTCAATGCTGTTTCACGGCATCGACCAGCTTCTGCAGCAGCGCCAGGGTCTGCAGATTGATGCGCTCCAGCCGCATCATGCTGCGCTCCAGGCGCTGCAGGCGGTCGGTGTGGTGGTCGGCGCTGAGCGCCGCGATCTCGGAGGACAGGCCCTCGACCTCGGCGACGCTCATCTTCAGCTTGGCCACGTCCAGCGCGCCGGGGGCGCTGTCCAGCGGGCCGGGGCGGCTGTCGGGCAGGCGCGCGGGCACGCTGTCCAGCGGGCTGGCGTCGGTATGGCGCGGCGTCTCGCTTTCCTGGGCGATGTCGCGCAGCACTTCCTTCACGTCGGCCAGGGTCAGGTGCGTGCGGCCCTGCATGAAGCCGAGCAGCAGCAGGCGGTCGCAGAGCCGGTTGATGCGGCGCGGGATGCCGTTGCTCGCCTTGTGGATGGCCGGGAAGGCGTCATGGTCGAAGGTGGGCTTGCCGGTGGAGCCGGCGCATTTCAGCCGGTGCTCCATGTAGCGCTGGGTCTCGTCCTCGTCCAGCGGGCCGATGTGGCAGGTGGCCGCCACGCGCTGGCGGAACTGCTCCATCTCGGGCTTCTGCAGGATGCCGCGGAACTCGGGTTGGCCGACCAGGAAGGTCTGCAGCAGCGACTGGTTGCTGAACTGGAAGTTGGACAGCATGCGCAGTTCCTCGACCGCGCGCGCCGTCAGGTTCTGCGCCTCATCGACGATCAGCAGGCAGCGCTTGCCCTGGGTGACCTGGTTGACGAAGAAGGCCTCCAGCGTCATCAGCAGTTCGGACTTGGGCGCGTCCTTGACGCGCACGCCGAAGGCCGCGCCGACCATGCGCAACGTGTCCTCGGCGTCGAGCTGGGTGGTCACGACGTTGCCGATGACGACATTGCTGCGGTTCAGGCTGTCCAGCAGGCCGCGCAGCAGCGTCGTCTTGCCGGCGCCGATCTCGCCGGTGATGACGATGAAGCCGTCGTTGCGCAGCACGCCGTAGTCCAGATAGGCCTTGGCCCGGCGGTGCTGCTTGCTGCCGTAGTAGAAGTTCGGGTCGGGGCTGAGCTGGAAGGGCTTGCTGCTCAGGCCGTAGAAGGCTTCGTACATATTCAGAATTGCTGAGTCAGCGTGGCGTAGGCCGCGTTTTCGGTATACGAGGCCGTGCCCTCGGAGCGGCTGTGGCGGGCGCCGAGCTGCACGCTGAGGCGGCTGCCAAGGCGGCTGTTCCAACTGGCCATCAGGCTGGTCAGGCGCACATGCCGGTTGGCGCCATCGCCCTGACTGGACTGGCGCGCGGCCGTCAGCGACAGCCCGCTCACCGGCGAGAGCCGGTAGCTGCCCGTCACCGAGTAGGAGCGCTGCTCGACGCTCGCGTTGTCGGCCAGGTCGCCCTCGTTCAGGCCGGCGCCCAGGCGGCTGGTGACGGTGCGGCTGGCGCTGGCCGTCACATTGCTGCGCACGCCCTGCAGCATGAAGCTGAGCATCTGGCTGTGCAGCCGGCTCGGGCCGCTGGACACGAAGCCCGACGACGAGGGCGCCTCCGGCGACAGGCCGAGTGCCGCGAGCATGCTGCGCACCAGGGTGTCGCGCTTGACGGGGTCGGGCTCCTGCGAGGCGAGCAACAGGAAAAAGAGGTCGTAGTTGGTGCGCACGCCGCCCGCCGCGCCGCCGTTGCCGACGTTGAGGCTGCGCGTGTCCGAGAAGCGCCAGGACGAGTTGCGCATGCGGTGCTCGAAGTTCAGGCCGTGGCTGTTGCCATAGCTGTGGCGCTGCCAACTGCCGCTGACGCGGGTGCGCGGCGTGGGCGTCCAGTCGGCCGTCAGGCCGCCGGTGAAGCCGCTCAGGCCCTCGCCGCCGGCGCGGTAGTCGTCGCGCTCCTGGCCGGCGTTGGCGCTGAAGGCCCAGTCCGGGTTGGGCCGGTAGTTCAGGCCGGCGACGGCGGAACTGTTGCCGTTGGAGCGGCGCTCTTCGTAGCGGGTCTGCTGCGTGCTGGCCAGCAGATACCAGCCCAGCACGCCCGCGCGCAGCGGTGCGATGCGCAGCGAGCCGCCACGGACCTGGCTGTCGCCCACACTGCTTTCGCGCGCCTCGGTGATCGAGAAATTGCCGCGCAGATCCGCGCCGACAAGGCCGCCCAGTTCGCCGTGCAGCAGGGGCGAGACGGTCAGCGTGCCGACCTCGCGCCGGTTCGGGTTGTCCAGCGCGGCGGTGCTTTGCGAACCCAGCGACGGCGTCTGCACGCCGAAGGCCGAGGCGTTCTGCTGGCCGATGCTGGCCGCCGCCTCGACGAGGAAGGTACGCGGCACGATCTCGGCCACCCCGTTCGCGCTCAGCGTGTTGCGCAGCTGCGAGCCCCGGTCGGTTTTCAGATAGGCGATGCCGTCGAGCGAATAGTCCAGGCTGCCGCGCAGCGCGCCGCTGTTGCTGACGATGCGGATGCCGGGCGACACCGTGGTGATGAGGGCGGCGTCCTTGTCGTGCTCGCTGAAGCGCAGATTGTCCGTCCAGCTTTGCGAGAAGCCGAGGCGGGGCTGGATCGAACTGCCCCCGCCCTGTTGGGCATGGGCCGCCACCGCGAGGATGGCGAGGGCCAGGGGCAGAAGGCGCGGCTCAGGTCGAAGCCGGGTCATTGCTGCCATAGCCGTAGCCGTACTCATAGCCATAGCCGTAGCCATAGCCGTATCCATAGCCACCATTGGCCGTGGGGCTGGCCTGGTTGAGCAGCATCATCTTGACCGGGCAGGATTCGATCGCGGCCAGCGCCTGCTGCACGGCGCTCTGCGCTGTCTTCTCGGCATGGACGACGACGATGATCTGGCCCATGTGCGAGGCCAGCACGCGGGATTCGGTGGTCAGCAGCAGCGGCGGCGAGTCGAAGATGATGATGCGGTCGGGGTAGCGCTTGGCCATGTCGTCGAGCAGATGGCTCATCGCGTCGCTGGCCAGCAGTTCGGTGGCGCGCGGATGCGGCGTGCCGCTGGGCAGGATGGTCAGCTTCTCGACATTGGTGCGCAGCAGCACCTCGGACATCTCGACGCGCTCTTCCAGCACGTCCAGCAGGCCGGGGCCCTGGGGCAGGCCCAGCATGCGCAGCACCGAGGGCCGGGCCACGTCGGCATCGACCAGCATCACGGTGTTGTCCAGCTCAGCCGCGATGCTCAGCGCCAGGTTGATCGACGTGAAGCTCTTGCCCTCGCCGGCCAGCGCGCTCGTCACCATCATCAGATTGGCGTGGTTGATGGTCGCGGCGCCCTTGCCCATCGCGTTCTTGATGAGCGGGCGCTTGATGACGCGGTACTGGTCACCCGTCTGCGAGCGCGGCGTGTGCGGCATCAGGAAGCCCTGCGCCGCCAGCGCCACCACGTCCAGCTCGACGCGCTTGGACGACGGGTGATGGCCGTCGTCCTGGATCGAGATACCGACCGGCACGGGCTGCGCCGGCGCGGCTGGCGCCGCCACGGCGGGCGGCAATGCAGGCTCGGCCACCGGCTGGACCGGCTCGTCCCCGGGCAGCACGACGCCGGCCTGGCGCAGTTGTTCGAGCCGCTGGGCGGCTTGTTCGATCAGGCTCGTCATGTCAAACCACCTGCCGGCTCAGTTGCACGGCCAAGACCGTCAACGCGACGGCGAACATCACCAGCAGGCCGCCGGCACCCGCAGAAAAACGGATCAGATCGACACGCTGGCGTGCGCGATCCGCATCGGTCACCAGCCGGGTGACGACGCCCAGGATAGGCAGTTCCACCCGCGCACGCAGATCGTTGGCGTCGTGGAAGACCGGCCGCAACTGGCTGGCCGCGAAGGTCGTGAACAGGCCGATGCCCAGGGCCCCGGCCATCGCGCCGGCCAGCAGCAGCAGGCGGTTCGGCGCCACCGGCTTGGGGTTGGCGCGCGGCGGGTCGATGACGCGGAAGTCCGCCACGCCCGAGGCCACGTCCAGCTCGCCCGAGATCGACGCCTGCTCGCGGCGCTGCACCAGTTCTTCGTAATTGCGCTTGTGGACCGCATAGTCGCGGTTCAGTTGCGCCGCCTCGGCTTCCACCTGCGGCGCCGTCTTCAGCGACTCCATCGCCTGCGCATAACGCGAGGAATACTCGTCCACCCGCGCCTTCAGCGCCGCGACCTGCACTTCCGCCGTCGCCAGGATGCGCACCAGTTCCTGCATCGCCAGGCTGCCCGAGCCCGCGCCCACAGCCGCCGTCGGCGAGTTCATCGCCTGCTTGCGCAGTTCGGCCATCTCGCGCTTCTTCTGCTCTTCCAGGTCCTTGATGAGCTTGCGCGTGGAGATGATGTCCGGGTGCTGGTCGGTGAAGCGCTGCAGCAGCCCGTCGAGGTTGCGGCGCAGATCGGCCAGACGCGAGTCCAGTTCGGGCGTGCTGACGCTGGCGTTCGACTCCTGCATCAGGCTCTGCAGCGTCGTCTGCGCGCCGCCGTTCTTCTTCTCGCCGTCCAGTTGCGCCTTGGCCGCGTCACGCGCGTTCAGCGCCTCGCGGTATTCGAGCCGGGCGCGCTCCAACTGGCCGCCGAGTTCGGCGATGCGGGACGCCGAGTCCTTGCCGTCGCCACCGCCAGTGGACAGATTCCGCAGCCGGAACTCCTTCAGCCGCGTCTCGGCCTCTTCCAGCTTGGTCTCGTAGGCCTTGATCTGCTCGTTGATGAAGGTCGCCGCCGTCGAGGTGCCCTGGCGCGTCTGCCCCAGGCTCGACTCGACGAAGATCGACACCAGCGCCTGCACCACCCGCTTGGCCGTCTCGGGCTCGGCATCGCGGTAGCCCAGCACATAGAGGTTGTCGCGCCCGCTGCTCTTGATGGACAGATTGCCCGTCACCTGCTCGATGGTCGCCTCCTGCTGCGCCTTGGACTGGTTCTTCAGGTCCAGGTCCGCCATGCGCACCAGCTTCTCCACATTGGGCCGGCTGATGAGCGTGCGGCTCAGCATCGTCACCTGCTGCTCGACATTGGGCTGCACCGCCAAGCCCGACATCAGCGGTTTCAGGATGGACTGCGTATCCACATAGATGCGCGCGCTGGCCTCGTAGCGGTCCGGCAGCGCGAAGACCACGACGGCGCCGACCACGCCCGCCACCCAGGCCACGATCAGGCCGACCCAGCGGTACTTCCACATCCGCCGCACGACGATCAGGAGCTGGCCAATCAGCAATTCCATCGAAAACAGTCCCGGTTAAAGCGATCGGGGGCGGGCAAGGCGCCCGCCGAGGTTCAGAACAGGCTCTGCGGAATGATCAGGATGTCGCCGGGGCGCATCTCGACATTGGCCGACACGTCGCCGCCCTTGATGAGGTCCTTCAGGCGCACCGAATACTGCTTGTTGCCCTCGGCGGTGCGCAGGATGGTGGCGCTGTTGCCCGAGGCGAAATCGGTCAGGCCGCCGACGGCGATCATCACGTCCAGCAGCGTCATCTTCTGCTTGTAGGCCAGGAACTGCGGCTTGGCGGCCTCGCCGACGACGCGGATCTGCTCGCTGTAGGGGCCGACGAAGCCCGTCACGATGACCGTGACGACCGGGTCACGCACGTATTTGCCGAGCTGCTGCTCGACGTCGCGCGCCACCTGCACCGAGGTCTTGCCCTGTACCACCATCTCGTCCACCAGCGGCGCCGAGATCTTGCCGTCCGGCCGCACCGGCACGGACATCGACAGCTCCGGATTGCGCCAGACCTGGATGTTCAGGTTGTCGCCAGCGCCGATGATGTAGCTGTAGTCGTCGGTCGCGGCCGTGGCGGGCGCGGCCGGATGGCTGGGGGTGGCGCAGCCCGCCATCAGACCCGTCATGGCCACCATGGATACAGATACAGCGGCCGTCACAAGGCGCCGCCAGGCACCAGGACCGCTGTCCGCCTTGCAAACCGGATGACTGCTGGAGTTCGTGGCGTGAAAAGTGTCCAAGGCGAGTCCTCTAGGGGTCTGTTCATCGAAAGCCCCGCAGCGGGAGCCAAAGCCTTGGAATGATGCCATAGCCCTCCCCCCCGCCTCGCAACCTGAATCGGGGGCTTGCGCGCTGCGGCGCGGACTTTCGCACGACCATCGGCCCCGGCGCCCATCTGGTTAGACTCCGACCCCCGTCCCGGCAACACGGCAATGGACACATCGGCGAGGCGACTCCATCCATGGATCTAGAGCATTGGCGCGAGCACCTCAGCCCCGCGCAGGTGGACGACGCCGAGCAGGCGCAACTGCGCTATGGCCGAGACACCACAGGCGCCCAGCGGCAGTTGCTGGGCGCCGTGCGCGCCGCCGACCAGGGACAGGTCGTCAAGGTGATGACCCTGGCACACGCCGCCGGCATCCCGGTGCATCCCATCTCCACGGGCCGGAACTGGGGCTATGGCAGCGCGCTACCGGCGGCGCAGGGCTGCCTGCTCCTCGACCTCGGCGGCATGAAGGGCTGCGAGTTCCACGCCGACCAAGGCGTCGCCACCGTCGAACCGGGCGTGACCCAGGCCGACCTGGCGCGCTGCCTCGACGAAGGCCAGCACCCTTATCTCGTCCCCGTCACCGGCGCCGGCCCCACGACCAGCCTGCTCGCCAACGCGCTGGAGCGCGGCTACGGTGTCACGCCCCTGGTGGACCACTTCTCGGCCGTCACCGACATCGAGGCAGTGCTCGCCGATGGCTCCCTCTACCGCGGCATGCTGGGCGAGGCCGCCGGCCCTGACCTGGCCCGACTGTTCCGCTGGGGCCTTGGCCCCTACACGACCGGCCTGTTCACACAGAGCGGCTTCGGCGTCGTCACGCGCATGTCGATCCTGCTGGCCCGGCGCCCCGAACGGGTCTGCGTCGGCCTGTTCGGCTTCAAGGACGAAAAGCTGCTGGGCCAAGCTGTCGAGGCCATCCGCGACATCCTGCAGCGCCTGCCCGGCATCGTCGGCGCCATCAACCTGATGAACCGCCACCGCGTGCTGTCCATGTCGGCACCCTACCCCTGGGAATCCCTGGACGCGCGCGGCCTGATCCCCGACGACGTGCTCGGCGTCATGGGCCGCGAGTATCAGATACTGCCCTGGACCGGGTTCTGCACCCTGTACGGAACGAATTTGACGGTGCGCGCCGCGCAGCGCGAAATCAAATCCCGGCTGAAAGGCCTGGCCAGCCGGCTGATGTTCGTCACCCCGCAGCGGGCACAAACCCTGCACGCCCTCAGCAAACTGCTGCCCGGCAAGCTGGGAAACCGCCTCCAGGCCCTCAGCGGCACGCTGCGCCAATCGCTCGATCTGGTCAGCGGCCGCCCCAACGAAACCGCCCTGCCCCTGGCCTACTGGCGCAGCCGCAGCGTCCAGGCCGGCACGCCCCGCAACCCGGCGGCAGACGGCTGCGGCCTGCTCTGGTATGCCCCCCTCGTGCCCATGGACGCCGCTGCTGCCAGGAACTATGTGGAACTGGTGCGCGAAACCACGGCCCGGCATGGCATGGAGCCCCTCATCACCTTCACGACCCTCGGCGACCGCCTGTTCGACAGCACCGTGCCCATCCTCTTCGACGAGCGCGAACCCGGCGCCCGGGCGCGCGCCTGGGCCTGCTACGAAGAACTCCTGGAGCGCGGCCGCGAACGTGGCTTCTTCCCCTACCGCCTGCCGGTGGACGCCATGCCCCATCTGCGGCGCCTGGCCCCCCAGGCCACGGCCTTCAATGACCGGCTGGCGCGCGCCATCGACCCGCAGCGCCGCCTGGCCCCCGACCGATACTATTGATTCCCCATCGAAACCCCATGATGAATCTCCACATCAAGCCATTGGCAAGACATATTCCCTGGATTGCCGCGCTTGCACTGGCGGGATGCCAGAAAACCGCGTCGGAAGAACTGGCCGCTGCAAAACTCAGCCTAGAGAAGCGCGAGCGACCCGCTGCCGCCATCCACCTCAACAACGCGCTCCAGGCCGAACCCCAACTCGCCGAAGCCCGCCTCCTGCTGGGCGAAAACCTGCTCGCCCTGGGCAACCCCGCCGGCGCCAGGATCGAATTCCAGAAAGCCCGCGAATTCGGCGCTCCCGAAAGCCGCGTGCTGCCCCTGCTCGTGCGCGCCGAACTCGGCAGCAACGACCCGCGCCGCGTCCTCAGCCAATACGCCAACCCCAAACTGCCCGACGCCGCCGCAAATGCCGAAGTCCTGGCCGTGCTGGCCTACGGCCACTACACGCTCGGCAATGGCGAGGAAACCGACCGGCTCGTCCAGCAGGCGCTGGCCCTCGACGGCAACAACCTTCCCGCCCAGCTCACCAAAGTCCGCCGCCTCAACGACACCGGGCAGCGCGACGAAGCCCTGCGCCAGTTGGAGCCCCTCGTCAAGCAGCACCCCGACAACGTCGATGCGCTGCTGCTCCAGGGCGACCTCTACGGCATGGACCCGCGCAGCCACGCCGAGGCGTTCAAGACCTACGAGCGTGCTCGCGCCCTCGAACCGCGCGACCCCCGCCCCTTCCTCGGCCAGATCACCCTTCACCTGCTGAAGAAGGAACTCCCCGCCGCCGAAGCGGCCCTCGGCCGGCTGCGCGAAATCAGCCCCAATGGCTACTTCACCCATTACATGGCCGCATGGGTGCGCCTCGAAAAGGGCGAGCTCAAGGCCGCCGCCGAAAGCGCCGCCGCCCTGCTGCGCATCGCGCCCGGCGACCCCAAGGCCGAGCACCTGGCCGGCGTCGTGGCGCTGCGCAACGGCCAGTTCGCCCAGGCGGAGCGCCTGCTGACCCATGCGCTCGCGGAGCACCGCCAGCAGGGCGAACTGCGGCTCCAACTGGCCGAGGCCCAGGTCCGCATGGGCTCCTCGCGCAAGGCCCTGGCCACGCTCAAGCCATTGCTGGACCTCGCCTCGCCCCCCGTGGCCGCACTGGCGCTCGCGGCGGAAGCCAGCATCGCCACCGGCAAGGCGGCCGATGCGCAGGCTTACTACAGTAGTGCGCTCAAGATCGACCCCGACAACCTCAAGGGCAAGATCCACATCGCCCTCGAAAAGATCGGCAGCGGCAAGCAGGAGCAAGGCCTGCAGGATCTGCGCGCCGTCGCCGAGGGTGACGCCACGCTGACGGCGGACCTCACGCTGGTGGCCGTCCTCATGGAACTGGGCCGCTTCACCGAAGCCGCCACGGCCATCGACGCCATCGAACGCAAGAAGCCCGGCACCCCCGTCGCCAGCCATCTGCGCGGGCAGGTGGCCCTGGCGCAAGGCCTTGTTCCCGACACCCGCGCCGCCTGGGAAGAGGCCCTGCGCCGCGACCCGGCCTATTACCTCGCCGTGCGCGGCCTCGCCGGCCTGGACATGCGCGAGAACAAGGTCGCCGCGGCCGACCAGCGCTTCACCAGCTTCCTGGCCAAACAGCCCGGCAATGTCAACGCCTTGATGGACCTCTATGCCGTCAAGGTCCAGGCCGGCACCGACATCGGCAAGCTCCGCGCCTTCCTGGAGGCCGCCATCACGGCCGCGCCCGGCGCCATCGAGCCCCGCGTCATGCTCATCCGCACCTACGCCAACGCCAGGCAGACCAAGGTCGCCATCGAACAGGCGCAAACCGCGCTCAAGGCCTTCCCCGACAACCGCGCCCTGCTCGAACTGCTGGCCGAACTCCAGATCGACAACCTCGACACCACCTCCGCGCGCTCCACCATCGCCAGGCTGCACGAACTGCCTGGTGACGACGCCGAACTCCAGATCGCCATCGCCCGCCTGCAACTGCGCAATGGCGACCCCCAGGCTGCGACGCAAACCCTGAACAACACCATCACCGTCAACGGCGACGTGCCCGAGGCCCTGCAACTGCTGCTCGGCGCCCTCTATAAAAGCAACAAACCCGCACAGATCGAACAGTTGATCCGCCGCATCGGCGGCAAGAGCCCCCTGCAAGCCGCCAGCATGACCGGCGACTGGAACTCCCTGCGCGGCCGCCACGACCTCGCCGCCAAAGCCTATGCCGAGGCCGTCGCCCTGCAGCCCAGCAGCGAAATGGCGCTGCACGTCATGGGCGCGCTGAGCCGCGCCGGCCAGGGCAAGGAACTGGAGCGCTTCGAGGCCCGCTGGATGAACGAGCACCCGCGCGATGTCGTCATCATGACCAGCGTCGCCGAGCGTCGGCACTTCGGCGGCGAGCAGGACGCCGCCGAACAGCTCTACCGGCGCATCCTCGCCATCCAGCCGGAAAACTCCTTCGCCCTCAACAACCTCGCCAGCCTGCTCATCGCCAGCAAGCCCGCCGAGGCGCTCGGCTACGCCGAGCGCGCCAACAAGGCCTCGCCCAACCGCCCCTGGTTCCTGGACACCTGGGCCAGCGCCCTCGCCAGGACCGGGGACCTGAAGGGCGCCATCGCCCGCCAGCGCGAAGCCGTCGCCATCGCCCCCGACATGGCCGCACACCGCCTGCACCTGGCGGAACTGCTCATCGACGGCGGCGACAAGGCCGGCGCGACGCGCGAACTGGACATCCTCGAACAGCTCGGCGGAACCGCCGTCAACCCGGCCACCCTGGCGGCCCTGCGGGCCAGGACCCAATAACCCTCCCCCAAGGTTCCGGTGCAAGCCGGATGTCGGTAGCTTTTACAGTCCCTGTGGCCCCCGCCAGCCGCCCCACCGGGGTCTTGAGGACCATCCCATGAAAATCAACAACTTAGCCAAACATCGCCAGAGCTGGCACGAAGGCTGCTTACGACATGGCGTAACTTCCTTTTCCTCACAGGAGAGCATCATGAAATTCAAGGTTCTGGCGGGTCTGGTTGCCGCCGCTGCCTCGCTGATGGCAGGTCAAGCTCAGGCAGGTGCGGTGGGCATCGCCAACATGAACGTCACGGCCCTCGGTTTTGCCGCGCCGAACGCCCCGACCATCAACATCACGAACGAAAGCCGCACGGGTACGGCTGCCGCCAGCTACAACGGCAACCCCGCCACCGGGGTCGGCGCCAACAGCATCACCAAGTCCGGTGCGGTGGATGTGGACGTCAAGAACCGCTGCGCGGGCGCTTGCGGTGCAGCCACCCAGGCCCTCTACAACGGCACCGCCGGTGGCCTGGAAAACGCGACCAATCACATCAGCGTGCCGGGTTCGGCCAATTACGCGCTGGGTGACATGTTCATCTCCGGCACGGCGATCGGCGGCAATATCCAGGGCCTGACGCGCGCCGATGCAGTGGCCACGGGCCCGAACAATGCAGGCGGCTCCAATGCGACCATTCAAAACGGTGGTCTCATCACCGGCCAGTTCACGACTGCTACGACTTTCACCAGCGCTATCGTGCTGGGTGTCGATGCCTTCCTGCAAGCCTGGGTTGATCCGGCCGGCCTGTCGAACGCGAATGCGACCGCCAGCTTTGGCTGGAATATGAAGATCCAGGGTTCGGATGGCAGCAGCCTGATCTTTGCGCCGGTAGATCTGAACCAGGGTTTCTCCACGTCCGACCCTCTGTTCAACACCTTCAACTACTTCTCGACCAACGGCACGACGGCCTACTTCTCCGACGTGTTCACGTTCAAACAAGGGGTGATCTACCAGTTCACCATCAACCAGTCGTCCAATGCGACGGTGGAAGACGTGTCGCGCATCCCCGAGCCTGCCAGCCTCGCGCTGCTGGGTGTGGCCCTGGCGGGTGCCGGCTGGGTTTCGCGTCGCCGCAAGGCAGCCTGACCCGGACGTTGGCCACCGGCCAACTGCCCGACCTCAGCAAAACGCCCAGCCCCGCTGGGCGTTTTTCTTTTCCAAGAAAAAAGAGGGCGAGTTGCCCGACAAGCAGGCGCATGCCGGCTGCTGCATCCCCCCGCCGCACACGGCGGGCGGCGCATCAGTGCTTCAGCAGTTGCAGCACGTCCGCCGCAGGGATGGCATAGGAAATACCACTGGGCGAATTCAGCCCGGCTTCCTTGGTGTCCTTGGTCAGGCTCATGCTGACCACGCCCACCACCGCGCCCGACGCCAGGTCGAACACGGGGCCGCCGCTATTGCCCCGGTAGACCGTGGCGTCCAGTTGAAGGATGTCGTAGCTGCCCTGGCGCAACTGCCTGACGGCACGCGCGTTCAGGCTCTGGAAGTTCGAGGCCACCGGCGCGACGGTGGTCAGCGCCGCGACGATGCCCCGATGCGTCACGTGCGAAAAGCCCAGGGCGCCGCCCAGCGGAAAGCCCATCAGCGCGATCGAAGCACCTTCACGGGCCGGTTCGCTGGACAAGGTCAGCGCGGGGATGGGAGGGCCATCGACCTGCAGCACCGCGAGATCGCGGAAGGGGTCGCCCGCCACCTGCTTGGCCGAGCGGGACGTCCACAGTCCGTCCTGGGACCAGACCTGGATGGCCAGGCTGCGATCCACCCGGCCTTCGGCGGGCTGGGGGATGACGTGGGCATTGGTCACCACGGTGAGCCCGTCGCCGACGACGAAGCCGGTACCGTGGAAGGTGAATTTCGGGCTGTCGAGCAAGCCATAGCTGCCCACGAGCACGACCGAGGGTTTCACGCGGGCGATCAGCACCGGCAGGGTTTCGGCCCCCGCGGTCGCCGCAGCGACGGTGCCCAGCGCCACGAACAGGCAGAGCTGGCGCCGCTTCATAGCGCCCCCGCCACGTACTCGGTCTCCAGCGCGCTGACGCATTGGCGCCAGGCCACGTCGGCCTCTTCGATGCGGAAGCCAAAGAAGTCGTCGCCGCGTTCGGAGCGGTGGTGGCGCATGACGGTGAAGTCCAGTTCGGAGTGCTCGTTCGACCCCAGTTCCACCCGCGCCCTGCCCCGCTCGCCCACCGCCAGCGGCTGCTTGGAAACGGCCTTGAAGCCGGACAGGGAGATCTCGACGACGGTGACGCCAACGGGGCCGATGCCCCGACCTTCGGGCCGGAGTTCGGCCGGGCAGCGCAGCGAGAAGCGCTGATGGCGCCGCATGGCGCGCAGGTCGTCGGGCGCGGCCTGGTCCAGCAGGGGCAGGATGGGGCGGAATTCGGGCTGGTCGTAGATCGACCAGAGCAGGGCCTTGCGCCTGTCGTCCAATTCACCGAAGACCTGGCTTTGGCGGTTGAAGAAGTGGTCGAGGATGGCCGGCGTGAGCACGGGGTCGTTGGTGGTGTGGTAGCGCCGCTTAGGAAACCGGATGTTGGGCATCTTCACGGTCACGAAATACCGGTACAGATCCTTGCGCTCGCTGCGCCCGCTGTAGACCCGCTTGAACAGGGCCCGGGCCACCGGCAGGTCGAGCGTCGCACCGACGGCAGGCGCGCCGTTGGCAAAGTCGTATTTCTCCAGCACGGTTTCCTGCAGGCGCTCGAAGAACAGCAGCGATTCGTAGAGTTCGATCTTGTCGGGGTTGACGGCGATGACCAGGTGGCGCGTGTCGAAATACTCTGTGCAGTACTCGTACATGAACTTCATCAGCGGGAAGAGGATGGCGCCCCCCGTCTTGCGGAAATCGGCATGCACGGCCAGTGCCGAAATCTCGGCGATCTGGCCCTGCTTGGCCCGCACGTCGCTCAGGTCGAAGACCGCCTGCATCGGGAAGCCGAAAACGCCCTCCCGGATCATCGACATGGTGCCCACCACGCGGCCGTCGTACTTGGCGCAGAGCGTCGTCGTCGTCGGCAGCGCGTGGTACATGGTCAGGCGCATGCCGGATTCCGCAGGCTTCATGAAGCCGCTCGCCACATAGGCGTCGTGCAGGATGCGGAAGCAGGCTTCCAGTTCCTCCTGCGTCTCCGCGACCTTGAGTTCGAGCCGGGGGTCGGGCGCCGAGTCGCAGTCGATCAGGCGGCGGAATATGGCGAAGCGCCATTCGCGCGGCAGCCGCGCGAGCGCCTGCCTGAGCCCGACGTGCAGCCGCTTCCTGAGGTTTGCTTGCCGAATCTTCATGTGCGGAATTCTCTGCAAGTCATGGCGCCGCTGGCCGGGCTATTTCACCTGAAGCCGGGCCATGATGTCGTAGAGGGTCGGGCGGCTGATGCCCAGCAACTCGGCCGCACGGACGATGTTGCCATCGGTGCGCGCCAGCGCCGTGATGACGGCCTGGCGCTCGGCGTTCTCGCGCACGGTGCGCAGGTCGAGCGTCGCCGCGCCGTCGGCTGGCGCCGATGCGGCGCGCAAGCCGAGATCCAGCGCGGTGATGCGGTCGTCCTCGCACATGATGACGGCGCGCTTGAACATATTCTGCAGCTCGCGCACATTGCCCGGCCAGCGATACGCCTCCAACGCGCGCACGGCATCTTCCGCCAGCGTGGGGGCGGGGCGACGCATGTCGGTGGCGAAGCGGCGCGCGAAGGCGTGGGCGAGCAGCACGGCGTCGCCCAGGCGCTCGCGCAGCGGCGGGATCTCGACGACGATTTCGGCGAGGCGGTAGTAGAGGTCTTCGCGGAAGCGGCCGTCGGCGATGCGGGCCTTCAAGTCCTGGTGGGTGGCGCCGACGACGCGCACGTCCATCGGAATTTCCTGCCGGCCGCCGACGCGCTCGATGACGCGCTCCTGGAGAAAGCGCAGCAGCTTGGCCTGCAGGGGCATGGGCAGGTCGCCGATTTCATCCAGCATCAGCGTGCCGCCGTTGGCCGTCTCGATCTTGCCGATGGTGGACTTGGTGGCACCGGTGAAGGCGCCTTTCTCGTAGCCGAAGAGTTCGCTCTCCAGCAGAGTCTCGGGGATGGCCGCGCAGTTGATGGCGACGAAGCGGCCCTTGCGCCTGGACGCGTCGTGCAGGCCCTGGGCCAGCACTTCCTTGCCGGTGCCGCTTTCACCGAGCAACAACACGGTGGCGTCGCTGGGCGCGACCTTTTCGATCATGCGGCAGACGCGCTGCATGCCAGGGTCGCGCGTCACAAGGCCGGAGAACACGTCGCTGCCCTGCTGCATTTGCAGGCGACGGTTCTCCTGTTGCAGTTCGTAGAGGCGGTAGGCACGCTCGACGGTGAGGGCCAGCACGTCGGGATCGACGGGCTTGGCGAGGAAGTCGTAGGCGCCCATGCGGATGGCGCGCAGCGCGTTGCCCTGGTCGTTCTGGCCGGTCAGCACGATGACCTTGACGGCCGGGTCCAACTCCAGCAGCTTCTCCAGGCATTTGAAGCCTTCGGAGACCGAGTCGCGGTCGGGCGGCAGGCCGAGATCCATCGTGACGACGGCGGGGCTACTGCGGCGGAATTGCAGCACGGCGCTGGCCACGTCGTCGGCGGTGACGGACTCGAAGCGGTCGAGCGACCACTTGAGCTGCTTCTGCAGCGCGAGATCGTCCTCGACGATGAGCAGCGGGGCATGGCGGGGGCTGCTCATCACCCCTCCACCTGGGCGTGGAACAGGGGCAGCAGCAGGGTCACGACGGTCCCCCGGTTCAGTTCGCTCTGCACGCTGATCTTGCCTCCCAGTTCGTGTACGTATTGATGGCTCTCGTGGGCACCGATGCCCATGCCGCTGGCCTTGGTGGTCTGGAACGGCTTGAAGAGGCGATTCTGTATGAAATCCTCGCTCATGCCGCAGCCGCTGTCGGCCACGCGAACGCGGGCCTGGCTGCCTTCGGCGTCGAGCGTCAGGCGCACCTGGCCGGTGGCGGGCGTGGCGTCGAAGGCGTTCTGCACGACGTGGCCGAGCACGCGCTCCACGCGCTCGGCATGCCCGCGTGTGCTGACGCCGGCTTGCAGTTCCAGTTCAAGCGTCCGGCCCTTGCCGGCGGCGGCGGCGGCGAGGCGGCGGGCGATCTGCTCCAGATCGACGCCGCTGGTCACACCGTGGGGCTTGTCGCCCTCGCGCAGCTGCAGCATCAACTGGCGCATCTTTTCGAGCGAGTTCTCTACGGTGTCGAGCATGTCCTGCTGGAACTCGGGGTTGTCGCGCAGGCGCTTGGCGTTCTTCATCATCAGCGAGAGCTGAGTGACGATGTTCTTCAGGTCGTGGACGACGAAGGCCGACATGCGGTTGAAGGCGTCGAATTTGCGCGCTTCCAGCAGGGCCTCGGTGGCCTGCGCCTGGTCGAGATAGCCGGAGGCCTGGCTGGCGGCGGTGCGCAGCAGATCGCGCACTTCCCAATTCAGCTCGACGGCGGCGCGCGGCCGGCCGAGCACGGTGAAGCCGATCAGCGCGTCGCGCACGAGCAGGGGCACCAGCAGCCAGCAGCGCGGCTCGTCGGCCAGCCAGGCGGGGAGTTCGAGGCCAGGGTAGGCGTCGCGCCGGTGGCGCCATTCGTCCAGGTCGATGATCCAGGATCGCTGCTGCCAGAACCGGGCCAGCGCGCCGTCGCGGGCTTCGCTGCCGGCCTGCTGGGGCAGGTTCCAGCGCGCGGTCTGCACGAAGTCGCCGCCGGCGGCACGCTGCATCCACAGCATGCCGCTCGGGCTCTCGACCAAGTTGGCCAGCGCCCGCACGACGGTTTCGGCGGTGTGCTGGGGTTCGGCGCTGCCCGACAGCAGTTGCGTGAAGCGCAGCCACTCCTCGCGGTAGTCGTAGCGGTAGCTGAAGAAATTCTTGCTGATGTAGACGCGCAGCCGGGCGCGCATCGAGCCGGAGCCGACCAGCAGGGCCAGCGCCACCAGCGCGACGAAGACCAGGGCCACCGACAGCGCTCGGCCCCAGTGGCCGCCGGTGTAGCGCACGTAGTAGCCGACACCGGCCACCATCAGCAGATAGGCGCCGACGAGCAGCAGCGTGGCCGAATGGAAGACCGCCGCGCGCGAGACGTGCAGCTTGCCCAGCCAGTCGGCATGCCGGCGCGAGGCCACGTAGAGCAGCGGCACGGCCGCCCCGTGGACGAGGGCGCGCACGCTGGCCGCATCGCCATCGAAGCGCTGGAACAGCGCGGCCTGGGAGCCGATGAAGAGGTCGAACACGAAGATCGCGCCGAGGCCGAGGCAGACCGGCTTGGCGTTCCAGCGCGCGTCGCCGGCCGCGTTGCGCAGCATCTGCTCGACGAGCACGAGGCCCAACACCGCGATGCCCAGCGCCGTGAACGCCTGGGGCCGGACGAGGGCCTCCGCCGGCAGGTGCTCGGCGGCCAGGATCAGCCCCCCTTGAGCCAGCACGGCCAGGGCGGCCAGCGGGCGCATCCAGCCCAGGCCACCGCCGCGCCGGGGTGGCGGCAACAGCAGCAGCATGAAGGCGAACCAGAGGCCGAAACGCAGCAGATCCAGCGTGGGCGTGATCCAAGCCGGCAGACGGTCGGACCAGTGCCTGAGCCCGTCCAACATTGCAACGCCGGCCCAGGCGGCACTGGCCGTCAGCGCAGCCAGGAAAACGAAAGCCAGGGCTGTGGCGGGCATGCCGCCGCGCAGCAGGCGCTGCGCGAAATAGAGCGCGAACAGCCCGTAGGCCAGGCAGCAGATCAGCTCGCTGAGGCTGCTCAAGGAAAGCAAGGGGGTGAGCACCTCGACCGACGGCATGCGGGATTCAAGCATGCGGCATCAGGCTCGCGCATCGGCGCTTACGCCGACACCCATCAAGGCTCAGCGCGCGCCCTTGCCGGTCAGCACGACGGCCACCGTCTCCAGCATGATCAGCAGATCGAGGAAGAGCGAGTGGTTCTTGACGTAGTAGAGGTCGTACTGCAGCTTCTCGACCGAATCCTCGATCGTCGAGCCGTATTCGTAGCGGACCTGGGCCCAGCCGGTGACGCCGGGCTTCACGCTGTGGCGCACGGCGTAGTAGGGGATCTTGGTGATCAGGTCATCGACGAAATACTGCCGCTCCGGGCGCGGGCCGACCATGCTCATCTCGCCCACCAGCACGTTGAAGAGCTGGGGCAGCTCGTCGATGCGCACCTTGCGGATGAAGCGGCCGACGCGGGTCACGCGGTCGTCGTTCTTGGTGGCCCAGCGCGGCTTGCCGTCCTTCTCGGCATCGGTACGCATGCTGCGGAACTTGATCACCTCGAAGGGCACGCCGTTCAGGCCCACACGTTCCTGGCGATAGAGCACCGGACCGCGCGACTCGAAACGGATAGCCAGCGCCGTGACGAGCATCAGGGGCCAGGCGACGGCCAGGATCAACGCGGCGAAGACGATGTCGCAAACGCGCTTGATCGCCGCACGCAGCATGCCCTGGCTGAAGCCGTCGCCAAACACCAGCCAGCCGGCGTTCACATGCTTGATGTTGATCTGAGCCAGCGTCTTTTCGAAATGGGTGGCGATATCGACAACGCGCACGCCGGACAGCTTGCAGTCCAGCAACTGGCGCAACGGCATGCTGCCGCCGCGGCGCTCGCTCAGCGCGACGACGATCTCGTCCACATTGAGCTTCAGCGCGGCCTCGGTCAGGTTGGCGCCGTCGTTGACGATCTCGCCCTGGGGCACCTCGGGCTGGTCCTCGTTCGGGCCTGCATAGAAGCCGACGATCTGCGCATGCGGGTCGGACGCCCGCAGCGTGTTGCCCACCGCGCGGGCCGCCGCACCGGTGCCGAAGATCAGGATGCGGCTGCGCAGGCGCGCCTGGGTGCCGGAGTGCGCGGCGTAGACGCGATGCACCATCACCGCTGCCACGGCGACCATGGCCACCAGGATCAGCATGTCACGATGGCTGCTGTCCGACGGCAGCAGGCTGAAGATCAGATAAGCCAGCGGCAGGCCGAACAGCAGGCCGAACAGCGCGCGCGCGCAGGACTCGGTGATGGAGCGGTTGTGCACATGCTGGTAGAAGCCCGTGGCCGAATTGATCACGAACATGCAGCCGGCCAACGACAGGCCGTGGGATGCGGCGAAGGGCAGCACCGTCTGCGCGGACTCGCCCTGGCTGAGGACGACGGCGATGACGGCGAACACGATCAGGCCAAGATCGAAGAAGACCTGGAGCAGGGTCTGCTTGTGCAGGTAATGGTTGAATATTCGAATCATTTTCTTCCCCGATCATTACTACCTGGCATTCTCCGCACCCTTATTCAGTCAGTGAAACTCGATTCAATATCCATTACCACTGGCCGGGTGCGGCTACCGCCCGCCGCTTCGGCGGGGCCCGGCCGCAGGCCGCGCCTGACAGCCTATGGAAGTCCCCGACTTGACGGCGCACGCAAGCATGCCCCTTGATCGCGCCGGCATCATGCCTCTGGCCCCCAGGCTTGAAAGCCCCCCGTTTAGAGGGTGGCTGCCCCTTGAATCCGTGTCGCGGCGCAACAGCCTCACGACCCGTTCCGGCGGCCTTTTTCACGACGGCGGCAGTAGAACCGAAAGCCGGCGGCCTCGGCAGGACGGCGCGGCAGCGAAGCCCGCAAAGCGTGCGAAACGCACATGAATTCCCGTGAAACCCGGAGAAATTAGGTTTCGCAGCGGAGTATTCCGACACCATGGATATCGCCGTCCGGGCAATATTCACGCAGCTGCATCATTTCTCAGCACCGCCATGAACAAGGGCCTGCGCGCGGCAGGCCCTTGGGCAAGAAAAACGCCCGCCGAAGCGGGCGCGTCGGATCAGCGAACCGGGATCAGCGCACGACGGCGAGCTGCTCGCGGGCGCCCCCCTTGTAGGTGTAGAGCGTCAGCGCGCCGTTCTTGATGTCGCCCTTTTCGTCGAAGGCGATGGTGCCGGTCACGCCCTTGTAGGTCTCCTTGGCCAGCACCGGCAGGTATTTGGCCGGATCGGCTGAGCCGGCCTTGACCATCGCGGCCACCATCAGATTGGTGGCGTCATAGACATAGGGCGCGTAGAGCTTCACATCGACGCCGAACTTGGCCTGGAAGCGAACCTTGAACTCATCCATGCCCTTCTTGCCGGCGCCTTCGATGCCGCCCGCCTCAGCACAGACGACCTGGTCGTCCGCCATCGTGCCGGCCGACAGCTTGGGCAGGTCGGCCGTGCAGATGCCGTCGCCGCCCATGAACTTGGCGCTGATGCCAAGCTGCTTCATCTGGCGGAGCATCGGCCCGCCGACGGCGTCCATGCCGCCGTAGAACACGACGTCGGGCTTCTTGGCCTTCAGCGAGGTCAGGATGGCGGTGAAGTCCGTGGCCTTGTCGTTCGTGAACTCGCGGCCGATGACCTTGCCGCCAGCCTTCTTGACGCCCTTCTCGAATTCGTCGGCGACGCCCTGGCCGTAGGCCGTGCGGTCGTCGATGACGGCGATGGACTTGCCCTTCAGCGTGGTCACCGCGTACTTGCCGAGCGTGCCACCCAGGTGCACGTCGTCGGCGACGACGCGGAAGGCGGTCTTGAAGCCCTGGCGCGTGTACTTCGGGTTGGTGGCGGACGGCGAAATCTGCGGAATGCCCGCGTCGCTATAGATCTTGGACGCCGGGATGGTGGTGCCCGAGTTCAGGTGGCCGATGACGCCGTTGACCTTGGCATCGGCCAGCTTCTGCGCGGCGGCCGTGCCCTGCTTGGGGTCGCCGGCGTCGTCTTCGGCAAGCAACTCGAACTTGGCTTTCTTGCCGCCGATGGTCACCCCCTTGGCGTTCAGCTCCTCGATGGCGAGGCGCGCGCCCAGTTCGTTGTCCTTGCCCAGGTGGGCAATCGCACCGCTGGTCGGGCCGACGTGGCCGATCTTGACGACCAGATCCTGGGACATCGCGGCGCCGCTGAGCAGCGCGGCGACGGCACCCACCACCAGATTCAACTTGACTTGCATGGATCAACTCCAGTTTGGAAGAGAGAGGAACACGGAAGAACGTTGAGTTTTCAACCGATTGAACATACCCCAAATCCGGGGGTGCCTCATTCGGGAAAGCGTGGACGCTAACTCGTCAACCCGCCGCCGAAAAATGGTCCAGCTGGGCCCCCGACTGCTGATAGGCGCGATAGCGCACACGCCCGGCTTGAACGCGCTCGGGCGCCTGGCCGATGACTTCGAGCACGCGCTCGAAGGCCAGTGCGTCGCCGGGTAGCCCGTCGCCCAGGTTCAGCAGCAGCCCGCGATGCGGCAGGCGCGCCGCGTCGTCCACCAGCAGCACCTCGCCCGGCGCGGGCGGCACCGCGCCATCCCAGCGCCTGTGCGGGATGAACTCGGCGGCCTCGAAGCTCCACAGCAGCGCATCCAGTCGCTCGGCCTCCGGCCCCGCCACGCAGACACCGACCGGCTTGCCCGAGGCCAAGGCGCGGCGGATCAGGCGGCAGGCGTAGTGCAGCGGGTCGGCCGCGTCGCTGTAGAAGCTGACCTGGACGGCCACTTACTTGGCGTGGCTCAGCACGAAGTGCGTCAGCAAGCCCACGGGGCGGCCGGTCGCGCCCTTGGCGGCGCCGCCCTTCCAGGCCGTGCCGGCGATGTCGAGATGGCCCCAGCGGTATTTGCCGGCGAAACGCTGCAGGAACTTGGCCGCCGTGATCGAGCCGCCCGCGCGGCCGGCGATATTGGCCACATCGGCGAAGTTGCTCTTGAGCCCTTCGGCGTAGTCCTCGTCCAACGGCATGCGCCAGCAGGGGTCGAGCGCGGCGTCGCCGGCGGCCGTCAGCGCAGCGGCGAGTTCGTCGTCGCTCGCATACATGCCGCTGCGCACGCCGCCCAGCGCGATGACGCAGGCGCCGGTCAGCGTCGCCACGTCGATGACGCAGGCCGGCTTGAAGCGTTCGGCATAGGTCAGCGCATCGCAGAGGATGAGGCGGCCTTCGGCGTCGGTGTTCAGGATCTCGATGGTCTGGCCGGACATGGACTTCACCACGTCGCCCGGCTTCACCGCATGGCCGCTGGGCATGTTCTCGCAGGCGGCGACGATCATGACGAGATTCAGTTTGGGCTTGAGTTCGGCCACTGCGCGCAGCGTGCCGATGACGCTGGCGGCGCCGCCCATGTCGAACTTCATCTCGTCCATCTCGGCGCCGGGCTTCAGCGAGATGCCGCCGGTGTCGAAGGTGATGCCCTTGCCGACCAGCACGACCGGCGCCATCGTCTTGGCCGCGCCCTCGTAGCGGGCGACGATGAAGCGCAGCGGCTCGTCCGACCCCTGGGCGACGGACAAGAAGCTGCCCATGCCGAGTTTCTCGACGGCCTTGCGGTCCAGCACCTCGACCTTGAGGCCGTGGCTCTTGCCGATCTGCTGCACGACCTGGCCGAGATAGGTCGGCGTCGCGTGGTTGGCCGGGCGGTTGGCGCATTCGCGCGCCAGCTCAATGCCGGCCGCGATCGCCTCGCCGCGCGCGAGGCCGGCCTTGGCGGCCTTCTGGTCCGCCTTGGCCGTCAGCAACGCCAGCTTGGCCAGCTTCGGCGCGGCCGGCGCGCTGGGCTTGGTGTGGCGATAGAGGTAGACGGCATCGGCGCCGGCCAGGGCAGTCTGCTCGGCCAGGGATTCGGCGTCCGCCTCGAAACCCGCGAACACCACGGCCGCGCTGACCACGCCGCGCGACTTGATCTGGCCCAGGCCCGCCGCCAGCGCCGCGCGTGCGGCGGTCAGCGTCGGCTTGCCGCTGGCGGCCAGCACCAGGCGCGTCGCCTTGATGCCCTCGGCCGAGGTCAGCGTCAGCGCCTGGCCGGCCCTCAACGCGAAGTCGCCGAGCTTGATCGCGGCCTGTGCCTGTTTGGCGACGGCGGCGTCCAACCCCTGGGGCAGGGCCTCGCCGCCGAGCACGACGATCAGCGCGTCGGCAGCGACGCCCGCGAGCGAATCCAACTCAGCGGTTTGAATCTTGAAGTCCATAATGACCAGAAGTAGATAGAAGTCATTTGATGTTATTCGATTCATCGACGCGATCCGAGCTGGCCCGGAGCTTCGGCGTCACGCTGGTGGTGATCCTGACCATCATGCTCACCTCGACGCTGATCCGCACGCTGGGGCAGGCGGCGGGCGGCAATGTGGCGCCGCAGGACGTGGTGCTGCTGATGGGCTACGCCACCATCGCTCATCTGGCGACGATGCTGATCCTGTCGCTCTTCATCGCCGTGGTGCTGACGCTGGGCCGCGTCTACCGCGAGTCGGAAATGACGATCTGGTTCGCCAGCGGCGTGCCGCTGGCGCGCTTCGTGCGGCCGGTGCTGCGCATGGCCTGGCCGGTGCTGCTGGCCGTGGTGGTGCTGGAACTGCTGGTCTGGCCCTGGGGCAACCAGAACAGCGCCGAGCTGCGCGACCGCTACCAGAAGCGTGGCGACCTCTCGCGCGTCGCGCCGGGGCAGTTCCAGACCTCGCGCGACGGCAGCCGCGTCTTCTTCATCGAACGCGACGGCGACGACGCGGCCACCGGTCGCAATGTCTTCATCCTCGCGCACCAGCATGAGCGCGAATCGGTGACGACGGCGGCGCGCGGCCGGCTGACGCTGGAAGGCGACGACCGTTTCCTCGTGCTCGACCACGGCCAGCGCAACGAGACCCAGCTCAAGACCGGCGAGAAAAGCCTCGCCAGCTTCCAGCAGTACAAAGTGATGACCGACCCCCAGGTGCTGGCCAACGCCAGCCAGTTGCCGCCCAAGGCCATGGCGACGCTGGACCTGCTGCGCGCGCCCAACGCGCAGAACGCCAAGAACCAGGGCGAACTGGCGTGGCGCTTCGGCATGATCCTCGGCGGCATCAATATGGCGCTGCTGGGCATCGGCCTGTCGGCCAGCAACCCGCGCCGCGCCAGCAACTGGAACCTGCTGTTCGCGCTGCTGGCCTTCATCGTCTATTTCAATCTCATCAATCTGTCGCAGTCCTGGGTCGGCAACGGCCGCGCCGGCCTGCCGCAGGCCCTGCTGGCGGTGCATGGCACGGCCTTCTTATTGGCCCTGGCCGTCATCTGGCTGCGTGACAACGCGAACCGTTTCTGCCTGCGGCGGCGGGTGAGGGCGGCAGCATGAGGGCCGCCGCGCCGGGCCGCCCCAAGCAAGGCCCGCCCCTCTCGGAGGGTCGGTCGCTGTACCCAGCGACCGGGGAGCACACATGAGGACGGTGCGGCGCCTGCTCTACAAGGACATCGCCGGCTCGGTGCTGATGGTGGCGCTGGCCTTCCTGTCGCTGTTCTTCTTCATCGACTTCGTGGACGAGCTGGACCGCATGGCCCGCATCGGCGTCGGTGGCGGCAAGGCCGCGCTGCTGGCGGCGATGGACCTGCCCGGCCATTTCTACGAACTCTTCCCCATCGCCGTGCTGATCGGCGCCATCGTCGCGCTGGCGCGGCTGGCGCAGAGCAGCGAGTTCACCATCCTGCGCACCGGCGGCCTCGGACCGGCGCGGGCGCTGGAGCTGCTGGCCGGCCTGGCTGCCGCCTTCGCGGTGCTGACCTTCGTCATCGGCGATTACGTGGCGCCGCAGTTCGAGCGCCAGAGCGACGATCTGCGCGCCCGCTTCAGCCACGACAGCAACCCGGTGCAGCGCGGCGCGTGGCTGAAGGATCACCAGAAGGTCGATGGCGAGGAGCGCAGCTATTCGGTCAAGGTCGGCCGCGCCGGCACGAGCGGCGCGCTGGAAAACGTCTGCATCTACGAGTTCGACCCCGAGGGCCGGCTGATGTCGCGCACCGAGGCGCAGAAGGCCGAGGTCGATGCGCGCGGGCTGTGGCATCTGCAGGACGTCAAGCGCACGATCTGGAACCCCGGCACGCCGGCCGGCGCCAGCCCGGTGGGCGCGGTGGTGGTCAGCGAGCAGCAGATGGACAGGCTGGACTGGCCCAGTTCCCTGCATGCCGGCGTCATCGCGGCGGCCGTGCTGCCGGCCATGTCGATGTCCACCGTGGAGCTGTACCGCTACACGGAACACCTGTCGGCCCAGGAGCAGTCGGCCCAAGCGCACAACATCCAGTTCTGGCGCAAGGCCTTCTACCCCTTCGCCTGCTTCGTCATGGTGGCGCTGGCCCTGCCCTTCGCCTATCTGCACGGGCGCTCGGGCGGCATCAGCATCAAGGTCTTCGGCGGCATCATGCTGGGCATCAGCTTCGTGCTGCTGAACAACGTGGCCGGCCACCTCGGGCTGCTGAAGAACTGGACGCCCTGGATCGTCGCGGCCACGCCCAGCCTGCTCTATCTCGGGCTGTCGATGGCGGCCTTCGCGTGGCTGGTGCGATACCGATGACTGCGATGAACGGCCTGCTGCTGTTCGCTCACGGCGCCCGCGACCCCGCCTGGGCCCGGCCCTTCGACGCCATCGCCGAGCGCCTGCGCGCCGCGCGCCCCGGGGTGCCGCTGGCGCTGGCCTATCTCGAATTCATGTCGCCCGGCATCGAGGACGCCGCCGAGACGCTCGCCGCGGCGGGCTGCACGCGCGTCCAGGTGCTGCCGCTCTTCCTCGGCACCGGCGGCCATGTGCGGCGCGGCGTGCCGCCGCTGCTGGCGCGGCTGCGCGAGCGGCATCCGGCCGTCGCGTGGTGCCTGCACGAGCCGCTCGGCGAACACGCCGCCGTGCTGCAAGCCATCGCCGACGTCTGCCTGAGCCAACTCGAATGAATCTGCACCAATTTCGCTTCGTCCAGGAAGCCGCCCGCCGCAACCTCAACCTGACCGAGACGGCCAAGGCGCTGTTCACCTCGCAGCCGGGTGTGTCCAAGGCCATCCTCGAACTGGAAGAGGAACTGGGCGTGGACATCTTCTCTCGCCACGGCAAGCGCCTGCGCCGCATCACCGAGCCGGGCCAGCAGGTGCTGGCCTGCATCGAGATCATCCTGCGCGAGGTCGGCAACCTGAAGCGCATCGGCGAGGAGTATTCGCGCCAGGACAGCGGCACCTTCTCCATCGCCACCACCCACACCCAGGCCCGCTATGTGCTGCCGACGCCGGTGGCGCAGTTGCGCAAAAACCTGCCGCAGTTGCGCATCAGCCTCCACCAGGGCAGCCCCGACCAGGTGGCCCGCATGCTGCTGGACGAGACGGCCGACCTGGGCCTGGCCACCGAGTCGCTGGCGCAATACCCCGAACTGGTCACCCTGCCCTGCTATGAATGGCAGCATGTGATGGTGGTGCCGCGCGAGCACCCGCTGGCCACGGCCGAGCGCATCAGCCTGGAGCAACTGGCGGGCGAGCCGCTGGTGTCCTACCACCCCAGCTTCACGGGCCGCACCCGCATCGACAAGGCCTTCGCCGCGCGCCACCTGACGCCCCACATCGTGCTGGAAGCCATCGACTCCGACGTCATCAAGACCTATGTGCGCCTCGGCATGGGCGTGGGCATCGTCGCCGAGATGGCGATGCGCGAGGAGCCGCCCGGCAGCGAACTCGTCGCCCGGCCGCTGGGCACGCTGCTGGGCAGCAATGTGACGCGCATCGCCTTCAAGCGCGGCGCCTATCTGCGCAACTACGTGTACAGCTTCGCCGAGTTGCTGTCCGAGCGGCTGAGCCGCCGGCTGATCGAGAAGGCGATGAACGGCGACGCGACGGATTTCGGGATTTAGGAATCCAGCGGCAGCACCAGGTCCACCCCGCCGCTGCACAGCCCGGCCTCGAAAAGCTCGCGCGCCACGCCGTAGAGCGTCAGCAGGTCGCGCCAGGCCGGCAGCTCGAAGTGCGGCACGCCTGGCCCGCCGCCCCGGGCCAGCCATTCCTGCAGCAGCGTCATCGCCGCCTCGGGCCCGGCCCAGACCATCTGCAGATGGGCGATGGCGCTGGGGCAGGCGTCCAGACCGCGCCCGGCCGACAGGCGCTGCGCCCAGGCCGGTGCCGGGGTGCCGAAGCGCTGCGCCAGTTGCCGGCCGGTGTCGGCGAAGGCATCGGCGTCACCGCGCTGCTGGCTGAGTTCCATCAGCAGCAGCCCGGGCATGGCGCCGGCCCGCCCATGCGCCATGTGCGCGGACAGCAGTTCCGCCGCCGCCTCGTGCTGGCCGAGCAGCAGCAGGAAATCGACCTGCTGCTGCAAGTCCAGCAGCGCGTCGGCGAGGGCGGCCTCGTCGGGCGGCAGCGGCTGGGTGGCCTGCATGGGCCGGGGCTGGGGCTTGGTGATCTGGTGCTGGCCCTCGTCCGGCAGCGCGGCGGCCGGGCCGGCGACGGGGGGCGCCATGCCGGGCGGCACGGGCGGTGGCGGCGGCAGGCCGGCGCCCTCGGCCGCGTGCAGCGCGCGCCAGTAGGCCAGTTCGCGGCGTGCGCGCTCGTCGCGCCAGCGGCCGAAGTGGAAGGCCGCCGCCCCGGCGAGCAGGCTCAGGGCCAGGGTCAGTACCCAGGTCATCGGGTCGCGGTAGGGCGAGGGGCGCGGGCTGTGCAGCGCGGCTGCCGGTTTGGCGGCACCCGCCGGGATCGCTTGCCCGACGGCGGCCTGCGCCTCTGACTGGCGGCGCGCCAGCAGGTCGGCGCGCAACTGGGCCACGGTCTGTTCGAGCTGGCTGATCTGGGCTTCCAGTTCCGGCGTCAGCAGCAGTTCCGGCGCTGTGCTGGCCGGGCGGGCGGGCGCCTCGGCAACGAGCACTTCGGGCCGCTCCAGCGTCAGGCGCGGGCCGCTGGCGCGCGGCCGCACGCGCGGGCGTGGCTTGGGCGGCGGCGCGGGCGGCGTCACTTCGACAACGGGCGGGGGCAAGGCCACCGGTGCGGGCGGCAGCGGCGCAGGCGGTGGCGCTGCCCCGTCCTGCGGATCGACCAGGACGTTGAACTCCCGCGTCAGCCGCAGCGGGCAGCCCAGGGCCAGGGTGACGCGCAGCGCCGGCTCCTCGATGCGGGCCTGGCTCTGCAGGCGGATGCGCCGCTGGCCCGGCTCGCCCTCGATGCGCAGTTGCAGCAGCCCCGCCGGCACCCGCGCCTCGCCGGCCGACACCTCGGCGCGCAAACAGCTCTCGCCGAGTTGTTCACCATCCGCCAACGTCAGCGGCACGCTCAGGTCGAGCGGCTTGCCGAGCACCGAATGCAGCACCGGCCGGCCCAGCCCCAGCGCCCGGGCCTCGGTGGAGGGCAGGCCGAGCAGCAGCGCCAAGGCGGGGGTGAGGGCGCCCAGCAAGGTCGGGCGCAGGGCCGTGATGGGCATCGACTGCAGGCGGCTGGCGGTGCGGTTGGAAGGGGGTGGAACGGCGCGGATCACTCTAGCATGGGGCCACAATCCGCCCGCCATGAACGCACTCAGCCTGACCCCCGACGAACGCCGGCAGATCGACCAGGGCGCCTGGTTCGCCAAGCTCTCCGACCCCCTGCGCGAGGACATCCTGCAGCGCGCCTTCGTGCGCCGCCTGGCCGACGACACCATGCTCTCCCACCGCGGCGAGCCCGCCGAGGAATGGTGCGGCGTCGCCAAGGGCGCCGTGCGCGTCAGCTCGGTGTCGCTGGCGGGCAAGCAGATCTCGCTGACCTATGTCGAGCCCGGCACCTGGTTCGGCGACATCGCGCTGTTCGACGGCCTGCCCCGCACCCACGACGCCTATGCCCACGGCGACACGACGCTGCTGTGCGTGCGCAAGCCCGATTTCCGCGCGCTGCTGCAGACCCACTCCGAGCTGTACGACGCGCTGCTGCGCCTGAACTGCCGCCGCCTGCGCCTGATGTTCGACATGATCGAAGACCTCAACACCCGGCCCCTCGCCGCCCGTCTGGCCAAGCAGGTGCTGCTGCTGGCGCGCTCCTATGGCGTGCAGGAGGGCGGCGAGATCCGCATCGGCCTGCAGCTCGCGCAGGAAGACCTGGCCCAGCTGCTGGGCGCCTCGCGCCAGCGCGTCAACCAGGAGCTGAAGGCCTTCGAGCGCGAGGGCGCCGTGCGCGTCGAGCCGACGCGGCTCGTCGTGCTCAGCCGCGACAAGCTGCTGGCGGCCGCGTCACGCTGAAGACACGGCCGTCGCCCGGCGCGCCGCAGAATGCCGGCATGGACGCATTCACCGGCACCCGCCCCCTCGCCCAGGCCCTGGACACCGCTGCCCTCGAAGCCTGGCTCGCCGCCCACGTCGAAGGCTTCGCCGGGCCGCTGGCCATCGAGCAGTTCAAGGGCGGCCAGTCCAATCCCACCTATCTGCTGACCACGCCCGGTGCCCGCTACGTGATGCGCAGCAAGCCCGGCCCGGCCGCGAAGCTGCTGCCCTCGGCCCATGCGATCGAGCGCGAGTTCCAGGTCATGGGCGCATTGGCGGGCACCGAAGTGCCGGTGCCGGCGATGCTGGCGCTGTGCGAGGACGAGGCCGTCATCGGCCGCGCCTTCTACGTCATGGAATTCATGCCCGGCCGCGTGCTCTGGGACCAGAGCCTGCCCGGCATGGACCGCGCCGAACGCGCCGCGCTCTACGACGAGATGAACCGCGTCATCGCCGCCCTGCATCAGGTCGATTTCGCGGCCCGGGGGCTGGTGGCCTACGGCAAGCCGGGCAACTACTTCGAACGCCAGATCGGCCGCTGGAGCAAGCAATACCTGGCCTCGGTCACCGAGCCCAACCCGGCGATGGATGCGCTGCTGTCATGGCTACCGGCGCACATCCCGGCCTCGGCACGCGATGAGGGCGAGGTCGCCATCGTGCATGGCGACTACCGCATGGACAACGTCGTCTTCCACCCCACCGAGCCGCGCATCATCGCCGTGCTGGACTGGGAACTGTCCACGCTCGGCCACCCGCTGGCGGACTTCAGCTACCACTGCATGAGCTGGCACATCAAGACCTCGGGCGCCGCGCGCGGCCTGGGCGGGCAGGACCTCGCGGCGCTGGGCATCCCGGGCGAGCGCGAGTATGTGCAGCGCTACTGCGAACGCACCGGCCGCGCCGATGTGGCCGCCGTCATGGCCGACTGGAATTTCTACCTCGCCTACAACCTGTTCCGCATCGCCGCCATCGTGCAGGGCATCGCCAAGCGCGTGGTGGACGGCACCGCGTCCAGCGCCCAGGCCCGCGAGACGGCGGCCAGCGCAAGGCCGCTGGCCGAGATGGCTTGGCGCTTCGCCGAGAAAGCTCAGTAGACGTCGCCGGGACGCGTCGAAGGCGTGAAGGCGATCGACGTCGTCGTCGGCCAGGCGCCGGCCTCGGACAGGCGGCCGTTCACGCGCAGCGCCGCGCGCGCCGCGCATTCGAGCAGGCGCACGAGGCCCTGCAGGCGCGGCAGGTCGGCCTCGTCCATCGCGGTGCGCAGATAGAGGTTGCCGCGCAGGCACATCAGCACGACCGGATGGCCCTCGGGCAGCAAATCCTGGCTGGCCTGCACCAGGGCCTCGCCCAGTTCGCCCTCGATCCAGGCGCCCGTCAGCTCCTTGGTGATGCCGACGACGCCGTAGCGCTGGCGCAGGATCGGCGAGGCCGCGTTGCCGAACTTCGGGAACATCACCAGCCAGCGCATCTCCTCGGGCGTGTCGGTGTCGATGCGGGTCTTGAGCGTGTCGGTATAGGCCTCGAAGACGGCGCGCTCCAGGTCGTCCATCAGCGTGCGGCACAGCACCATGAACTGCAGATCGGGATGCAGGCCCATCTCGCAGCGCATGCGCAGTTCGGTGCCGGGCAGATAGCTGCGCTGGGACGCGCCCCATTCGATGCGCAGCGGGCCCGGCGCGGCCTGCCGCGCGTCGATGAGAAAGCCCTGGCCGTCGCGGGTCTGTGCGAACTCGGCATGGCGCGTCTCGGCCCAGTCCTGGATGGCCCGCCAGCGCGCGGCGTTGGCGCGCGTCACGAGCCAGTGCTTGACTTGCTTTACCACCATGGGTCGGGAGAATCGGGCTGATTGCTGATGGAGGCGACGGATGATCGAAGTGTATTCATGGCCCACGCCCAACGGCCACAAGGTCCACATCATGCTGGAGGAGTGCGGCCTCGCCTACCGGGTCCATCCCGTGGACATCGGCGCGGGCGAGCAGTTCGCGCCGGACTTCCTCGCCATCAGCCCCAACAACAAGATCCCCGCCATCACCGACCCCGACGGGCCGGACGGCCAGCCCGTCTCGCTGTTCGAGAGCGGCGCCATCCTGCTCTACCTCGCCGGCAAGACCGGCCGCTTCCTGCCCGCCGACGTGCGCGGCAAATACGAGGCGCTGCAATGGCTGATGTTCCAGATGGGCGGCGTCGGCCCCATGCTCGGCCAGGCCCACCACTTCCGCATCTACGCGCCCGAGAAGCTGCCCTATGCCATCGAGCGCTACACCAACGAGGCCAAGCGGCTCTACGGCGTCATCAACAAGCGGCTCGCGCACTCGACCTATGTCGGCGGGCGCGACTACGGCATCGCCGACATCGCCGTCTTCCCCTGGCTGCGCTCGTGGAAGAACCAGGGTGTCGAGTTGAGCGACTACCCGCACCTCAAGGGCTGGTTCGACGAGATCGCCAAACGCCCGGCCGTGCAGCGCGGCGTCGCGGTGCTGGACGGCGCGCGCAAGCCGCTGGCAGGCGACCAGGCGCGCGAGGTGCTGTTCGGGCAGCGGCAGGTGGCGCAGCGCTGAGACGCCCATTTGTTCACGCGCAGCGAACGCATGCCCGGCTGCCGCGGAATCGGCATCCACCCGAATGCGCCCTGGCCTATCGGGTGGAGCAGGTCGGCGGCCTCAGTCGCCGGCGCAGGCGGACTGCTGGCGCCGTTGCGCGCGATCCAGCGCACGCTGCGCCACCAGGCGCTGCCGTTCGTTGCCGGCGGCCTCGAACTGGGCCTGCTGGCTGGACAGCCGCTTCGTTTCAAAGTCGCAGAGACGGGCTTGCTCCTGCTGCCGGCGCGCCTCGTGGGATGAGCGGGCTTGCTCGCGGGCGGCCTGACGCGCTGCGTCGCCCCGCTCGCGCCTGGCGGCGGCCGCCTCCAGTGGCGGCCGGCGGGCATCGTCCTTGTCGGTGCCGGGGCGGGCGCTGCGGCGTTGCGCCGTTGCCTCGCGGTTGAACCGGTAGTTGCGCAGTGCCAGCGCGCACTCGGGCTCGCCCCGGTCCGCACATTGCTGCAGCAACTGCTCGCCGTGCTGCGCGTCGATGCCGGACTGCCGGTCGCCCAGGCACCAATGCGCGTAATCCCGCATGAAGACGCCGTGGCCCCGGCTCACACCGGCTTCCATCTGCGCGCAGCCCTGGCGCACATCACCCTCTTCCTCGATCGTCCACAGCGCGAGGCGATGCGCATCCTCGGGGTTGCCGCTGCGCGCCTTGTCAACCAGTTGCTGGCGCGCCTCCTGCCGCCTGAGCTTGCACAGAGGGCTACCCTGGATCAGGCTGCCGACCAGGCCGGTGGCGGCCGTTCCCTGGCTGCGCCATTGATCGGCGCTGGCGCAGTACAGGCGAATCGCCTCGGCATGCTGCGCTTCGATGCGCTCCAGCTCCGCCTGCAGGGCCGCGCGCTCGGCACAAGGGCCGCACCGCTCCAGGCGCTGGCGCAGCTCGCGCAGCTTGCGCACCTGAGCCTCATGAAGCTCGGCATCGCGGTGTATCTGCGCGTTCTGCCGTTCAGCGGCCTGACGGTCGAATTCCCGTTGCTGCTCATGCGCCCGCTCCCAATCCTCCAGGCGCCTGAGTTCGGCCGGGCTGACGGCCAGCGCGAGCCCGGCGCTGCCGAGGACAAGAGCGAGCAGCGGGGCCGCCAGGCTGCGGCTGCGGCGGAGCCCGGAGGACATGCGTCGGGGGATGAAGCCCATGGATATCGGCTCCTCGATCGCGCCGCTGGAGCGCCAACGGCCGGAAAGGACGGTCGGATGGCCTGCCCGGAGGGACTCGAACCCCCGACCTGCTGCTTAGAAGGCAGCTGCTCTATCCAGTTGAGCTACGGGCAGGCGGAAAAGCCGATTATCAAATCAGCACATTGATGATCGCGTTGCCGATCCCCATCAGCGCGGCGCCGGAGATCAGGCCGGCACAGATCGGCTCCAGGCCCTCGACCCAGACGCGGTGGCCGGTCGTGCCCTTCTGCTTGTACTTGCGGCCCATGAACCAGAAGATCAGCGCGCCGATGAACATGCCCAGCGTCGATTCGGGCGGCAGCACGACGCCCAGGCCGGTCGCCACCGACGACAGCGCGAAGCGCCCCTTGGTCTTGATGCGCGCGATCTCCATCGCCACCGCCGCCAGCGCCGCCACGGCCATCGACATCAGCACCGAGGGCGGCAGGCTCTTGAGCCCGCGCGCGATGATGTCGGCCACGCCCTTCCACTGCAGTGCGGCGGGGAAGCCGAACTGGTCGGAGACGATGCCGGCCGTCGTGCGCACGCCCGAGGCATCGGGCTGCAGGAACAGCAGGAAGAACAGCGGCACGCAGACGATCACGCCCGCCAGGTTGCCGATGACGTGGCCGATGGCCTGGTGGCGCGGCTTGCCGCCGAGCATGTAGCCGGGCTTGATGTCGGACAGCAGATTGGCCGCGTTGGACGCGATCTCGGCCGTCATGCCGGCCGGCAGCAGGTTGGCGGCCGGGTTGCTGCGGTCCAGCGCACCCATCGTGAACTGCGTGATCTTGGACAGCGCGCCGGTCGGCGTCCATGAGGTCAGCGCCATCGAGTTGGTGCAGATGACGCTGAGCACGAAGATCAGCGGCAGCGACACCACCGCCATCCACAGCGGCACGCCGAAGAAGGCGTGCGTCACATAGGCACCCAGCAGGCCCAGCACCGGCACGCCGACGTAGGAAATCCACAGCGGCACCTCGATGTCCTTGAGCACGTCGGTGCCGGCATCGGCCGCCTTGACGCGCTTCTTGAACAGGCCCTTGAAGATTTCCGGCTTGGCCAGCAGCGACACCATCGCGCCGACCACCATCATCGTCACGCCCCACCACAGCGACCACTGGTTGACGATCTCGACGCGGCTCAGCGGCACCGGCTGGCCGTTCAGGCCGAGGCGGGGTGCGATGTCGCCCATCTGGATCATCAGCGGCGCCAGCACGACGAAGTTGATGAAGGCGCCGAGGAAGCAGCTCGCCGCGATGACCAGCCCCATCAGGCCGCCGACGCCCAGCACGGCCACGTCCAGCGTCAGGCGCAGGCCCAGCGTGCGCAGGTCGGTGCCGAGGATGCTGGGCAGGAAGCCCTGCGCCTTGGCGGCCCAGGCGTAGTAGTAGTCGTCCAGGCGCTCGTGCAGATGCCAGGGTTCCGCCAGGGCCGCCCATTTGTCCATCGCCAGCAGCTTGAACTGCACCAGCTTCATCCAGCCGTCGCTGACGATGGCCTGATACAGCGCCGCGCCGCCGCCGACCCAGCCGAGCAGCTTGGCCTTGAACACGCCCTCGTCGCCCCGGCCGTCGTAGAGCGAATCCAGCACCACGCCGCAGGCCCGGCCTTCCGGGAAGGGCGCCTGGTCTTCATTGATGAAGCGGCGCTTCATCGGGAAGGCGATCAGCACGCCGATGCAGGAGACGACGAACATCCAGATCATCAACTGCCACCAGGGCGGGATGATGCCCGTCACCAGCATATAGGCCGGCAGGCTGGAGATCAGCGCCGTCGTCACATAGCCCGCCGCCGTGGCGATGGACTGGGTGCAGTTGTTCTCCAGGATGGTGTAGTCCTTGGCCAGCCCCGCCGCCGCGATGGCGCGGAACAGCGCGAAGGCCAGGATCACCGAGGTGAGGCCGACGCCCAGGGACAGGCCTGTCTTTGCCCCGATATACAAGCCGGTGGCCGACAGGATGCCGCCGAGCAAAAAGCCGGTCAGGCCCGAGCGCAGCGTGAGCTGGGCCATGTCGCCGCGGAAGACGTTCTTCAGCCACCACTCGTCCTTTTGGGCGCGTGTCCAGGTGGCGGTCTGCTCGTCGGTCAGATGTTGGAGTGCCATGGGTCTCGGGCGCTGCTTGTGGCGACGCCGGGGGTTGCAACAAAAGCGGGGGATTGTCTTGGCCGGCCGGCGGGCCGGGCGTCGGGATAAGCCCCAAAACAAACCCGCCGAGGCGCGGGGCCAGGGCGGGTTGCCATGAATTTTGGTCGGGGCGGCGGGATTCGAACTCGCGACCCTCTGCTCCCAAAGCAGATGCGCTACCAGGCTGCGCTACGCCCCGAACAAGCCGCGCATTCTATTCGACGGGAATGAAGCGCCCCGTGCCGCTGATCAGCGCGGCACGTACCGGCTCGCCCGGCTGCAGGGCCCGCACCGCCGCGACGTAGCCGCGCATCTGCTCGATGTAGGCCGGCTCGCGCTCGGGCGTCGCGCCCAGCTTGTAGTCCAGCACCCACCATTCGCCGTCGTGCTTCTGCACGAGGCGGTCGATGCGCTGGTCTTCCCCGCCCTGCCCTACCGCCACCTCGTTGCCGGCCCAGCGCAGCGCGGCGGGGTCGAAATAGGGCCGGCAGTCGGGGCTGGCGAGGATGGCTTGCGCGGCCTGCGCCAGTTGCGTGCGGGCTTTCTGGTCGAGCCCGAAGGCTTGGGCCGAGGCGTCCAGCAGGGTCGCCAGCGGGCGGGCCTGGCCGGGGGCCGAGGCCCATTCCAGCACGCGGTGCAGGGCCTCGCCGGTGCGGGCCTGGCGCTCGTCGCGGGCGGCGCCGTCGCGCGCAGCGGCGGCGGCGGGCGGCTGCCAGCGCGGCAGGGGCAGGAGCGCGGGCGGCGTGACGATGGCGCATTCGGCGGCATCCGCCGCATCCGCGCAGGGCCAGGGCCGGGCCAGCGGCTGCAGGCGGCCCCACCAGCTCGTCGACTGGCTGCGGCCGGGCGTGTGGCTGAGCACCAAGGCACGGCGGGCGCGGGTCAGCGCGACGTAGAGGCCGTTGAGTTCCTCGCGCTCGCGCTCGCGGCGCTCTTCGTCCACCAGGGCTTGCAGCGTGGGCGGCGGCTTGGCCTCGGACGCGAGGAAGGCGGCGCGTTGCGGCGCGGCTTCGCTAACCGGCCAATCCAGCAGCAGGCCCAGCGTCTCGGCCTTGGGCGGGGCGGCGTCGGTGTCGAGCAGGAAGACGACCTCGGCTTCCAGGCCCTTGGCGCCGTGGATGGTGAGCAGTTGCACGGCGTCGGGCGCAGCGGCGGGCACGAAGTTGATCGGCCGGCTCTTGAGCGCGCGGACGAAGCCGTAGAGCTGGGCGTAGCGGCCGCCATCGAGGTCGAGCGCGGCGCGCAGCAGGGCCTGCACGGCTTGCAGGCGCACGGCGGCATCGGCGGCGGGCACGGCGGCGGCAAGGCGGGCGGGCAGTTCGCCTTCGTGGACGATGAGGTCGAGCAGTTCGTGCGGCGTGCGCTGGCGCGCCTGGGCGGCCCAGGCGCGCAGCAGCGCTTGGGCGCGGGAGAGCGTGGGGGCGGGGTCGTCGAGGGCTTGCAGCGCGTCCCACCAACTGATGCGTTCGGCGGGCGGGCGGTCGAGCCATTCGGCACTGCCAGCGGCCTCGGCCAGGGCCAGCAGGTCGGCCTCGCTGGCGCCGAACAGCGGGCTGCGCAGCGCGCGGGCGAGCGACAGGTCATGGCCCGGCGAGGCGAGCGCATCGAGCAAGGCGAGCAGGTCGGCCACGTCGGGCTGGTCGGCCAAGAGCTGCTCTTCGGGCGCGGCGTGGGGGATGCCGGCGGCCGTCAGCGCGGCGCTGAGCTGGCGCAGCGGCTCGCGCTTGCGGGCGAGCACGAAGAGGTCGCCGGGCTTGAGTTCGGGCCGCGCGCGCAGCAGGCTGGCGATGGCGGCACAGACGCGCTCGCATTCGGGCGCGCGGCGGCTGATCTCGGCCTCGTGGCGGGGTTCGATCAGGCTGGGGCGCCAGCGCAGCGGGTCGGATTCGGGCGCAGCAGGCGGCGCGGCGGCCTCGGCGTCCAGCAGCCACAGGCCGGCGAGGTCGTCGGTGCCGGCGACCTCGGTCGTGTGCGCTCGAAAGTCCTGGTAGGCGCCGGCGCGCCGGGCGCTGTCGAACACGGCGTTGACGGCGGCCAGCACCTCGGGCGCGTTGCGGCGCGTGTGGTCGCAGGCGAGGGAGACGCCGGCCAGTTCATCGCAGACCATGCGTTTCGCTTCGGCGAACACGCGCGGGTCGGCGCGGCGAAAGCGGTAGATGCTCTGCTTGGGGTCGCCGACGATGAAGACCGAGGGGGCCGCGCCGCCATTCGCGCCACCACCGGCGCCCGCGTAGGCCGACAGCCAGCCGTGCAGCGCCTGCCATTGCAGCGGACTGGTGTCCTGGAATTCGTCGATGAGCAGGTGGCGCACCTGCGCGTCCAGGCGCTGCTGCACCCAGCCGGCGGTCTGCGCGTCGGCCAGCAGCTTGAGGGCGCCGCGTTCGAGGTCGTTCATGTCCACGAGGCCGCGCTCGCGCTTGAGCGCGGCAAAGGCGTCCAGCAGCGGCAGGGCCAGGCGGCGCATGGCGGCGTGTTCGTCGGCGGCGCGCTGCTGCTCGATGGCGGCGCGCAGGCGCAGCAGTTCGTCGCTGAGTTCGGCGAGGTCGGGGTCGTCCACGCCGAGCTTGCGCGGCTCGCCCTTGAGCGTGAAAAGCGCGGCGAAGGCGGCGGCGAAGCCCTCGGCCTGCTCCAGCAGCGTGGCGGCGTCGCGCGCCTTCTTGCCCTTGGCTGCCCCCAGCCGGCGGGCCAGCGCTTGCAGGGGCTCGCGCAGGTGGGCGAAATAGGTCTCGGGCGTGGTGCCGAGCAGGGTTTCGGCGCCGAGCAGGCTGGTGGCCAGCACCTGCGCCTCTTCGGCGAGCCGCAGTTCGACCCGTTTGGCGAAGGCGCCGAGCAGCCATTCGCGCAGGTTGTGGCGGCCGCGCGATTGGGTCAGCGCCTGGAAGTCGGCGCGCAGCGCCTCGTCCGCCAGCACGGCGGCATGGAAGCGCCGCCAGAGCGTGGGCATCAGTTCGGCCTCGTCCTCGATGAGTTGCAGTTCGGGCGCGATGCCTTGCGCTTCGAGGAAGGCCAGCGGCGCGGCGCGCAGCAGTTGCGAGAACCAGCCGTGGAAGGTGCGCACCTCGACGGCGCGACCGCCGCGCAGCAGTTCGCCCTGCAAGGCGGCGAGGCGCGGGCGCAGCGCGGACGCGTCGGCGGCCGGCACGCCGCGCTGGCGCAGGGCCGCAAGCTGTTCGGCCTCGGGTGCGCGGGCGAACTCGGCCAGCCATTCGGCGAGGCGCTCACGCATCTCGCCGGCCGCCTTGCGCGTGAAGGTGATGGCGACGATCTGCTGCGGTTCGGCGCCCGCCAGCAGCGCGCGCAGGATGCGCGAGACCAGCATCCAGGTCTTGCCCGCACCGGCGCAAGCTTCGACGACGATGCTGCGCGCCGGGTCGCAGGCCAGGGCGTAGAAGCGCTCTCTCGGGACGAGGTGGTCGTCGGCCATGTAGGCGAGGTCGGTCATGTCCAGTCGTCCTTGCGGCACAGGCCGCGCGCCTCGCAGTAGTCGCAGACGCGGCCTTCGCCCAGCGCGGGCAGCAGCGCGCCTTCGCTCAGCGCGCCGAGGTCGGCTTGCAGGCCGTCGCGCAGCGCCAGGGCGGTGGCGCCCACGTCGTCATGCGGCAGCAGCGCGATGCCCTTGCCGTCGTCCAGCACGAGGTAGGCGGCGTGCAGGTCCGGCCCGGCGCCGCGCAGCAGCGCGTAGGTGGCGAGCTGGGTGTCTTCCAGCGGCGCGGCGAGCTTGTCCTTCAGGCCTTTGGCGTCGCCGGTCTTGTAGTCGAGCAGCCAGGGGCCGGCGGGCGAGGCGTCGATGCGGTCGATGCGGCCTTGCAGGCGCAGCGCGCCCAGCGGCGGGGCAAAGGGCTTGGCCTCGCCTTCGACCTCGCCGGCCGTGAAGCGCTGGCCGGCCGATTCGGTCTCGGCCAGCCAGGCCAGATAGAGCGGGCGCAGGCGCTCGAAGGCCGCCGAGAAGGGCAGGAAGTCGGCCGCGTCGAGCAGGGCCAGTTCGGCCTCGGCGGCGGCGCGCAGCGCGGTGTCGTCATCGTCGCCGCGCGCTTCGTGAAAGCGGTGCAGCACCGCGTGCAGCCAGGTGCCGTAGTCGCGCTTGCTCAGTTCCTGCTCCAACTCGTCGGCCTCGCGCAGGCCGAGCAGCGCGCGGCTGAAGAACTGGTAGGGGCAGTTGCGCAGCGCGTCGATGGCGCTGGCGCTGAGGCGCGCGGGCAGGCGGCCGGCCGCGTCGGCGGCGGCGCGGGGTTGCGGCTGGGGCGTGGGCGTGAGGGGCGTGCGTTCGTCATGCCAGCGCGACAGCGCGAGGCCGGCGCGGGCCGCCGCGCCGCTCAGGCGCTCCAGCAGCGGGCTGGGCGGCAGCGGCTCCGCGCCGGCGAAGGCGCAGCGCAACAGGGTCAGGGCCGGGGCGCGCAGCAGCTGGGCCAACCCTAGCGCTTCGGCCGCGCGGCGTTCGGCCAGGGTGGGCAGGCCGAGGGCCGCCGCGTCGGCATCGGCGAGCAGGCCGGGCTGGGGGCTGACGGGGCCGAGCGTGGCCGCGTCCGCGCCGGGCAGCACGACGGCGCCGAAGGGCCGCAGCATCGCCCGCGCCAGCGGCGTGACGACGACCTCGGTGGCGGCCGCGTCCTGCGCGGGCTCGAACTGCGCGGCTTCCAGCACCTCGTCCACCCAGGCGAGGAATTCCTCGGGGCGCAGCCGCGTCTGCGCGAGCGCGGCCTCGTGGGCACTGCCGGGCCAGGGGCTGCGGGTGAGCCAGAGCGTTTCCAGCAGCGCCTCGCCGCCTTCGACCTCGGCCAGCGGCGCGAGGCCCGTCAGCGCTTCGCCGAGCGCGAGCAGCCAGTCGCCGAGCGGCCGCGCGCCGCCCGCCAGCGGCGCCAGCTGCCGGCGCGCGCGCTGCCAGACGGCGCCCTGGGCGGAGGGCAGCGTGGCGGCATCGAGTTGGACCGCATGGCGCCAGCCGTGGCGACGGCAGCGGGCTTCGAGGGCCGCCACATCCCAGCCCGGAGCCAGGGCCGATTTCATCCAGGCCAGCCAGTCGTCCAGCGCGCCGCCAGCCAGCGCGGCGCGCAACAGGGCCATCAGCGCGGCGGCGGCGGGCGTGGTGGCGAGCGTCCAGCCGGTTTCGTCATGCACGGGCAGGCCCTGGCGGGCCAACAGCGCGCGCACGCGGCGGATGACGACGCGATCCTGCGCCAGCAGCACCACCGGGCGGCGGCCGGCGTTGAGGTGCTGGATGACGGCCGTGGCGGCCTGCGCGGCCAGGGCCTCGAAGTCGGGCGCGACGGCGGTTTCCACGCGGGCGGTGGGCGTGAAGCCGGCCCAGGCGGCGTCGAGGTCGAGGTCGGCGTCCAGGCAGAGCGCGGGGGTGTCACTCGCCAGCAGCGCCTGCGCGAGCGGGTCGGGGCCGCCCGCGCGCAGCCAGATCCAGGCGCTGGGGCGCAGCGCGAACAGCGTGTCGGTGGCCGGGCGGCGGGGGTCGGTCGCCACCCAGGCCAGCGCGACCTGGGCCAGCGCGCGCTCCACCCAGCCTGGCCCGGCGTCGGGCGCGGCGAGGCGCTGGCGGGCGGTGTCGAAGAAGGCGGCACGCGCCTCGGGCGCCACCTGGGCGGCGGCGCGGGCCAGGGCCTGGGCGGTGGCGACGAGGCGGGCCAGCGCCACCCGGTAGTCGCGCGGGTTGCCGCGCTTGAGGGGTTGCACCCAGGTCTGACCGGCCAGCAGGCGGTCGGCGGTGAAGGCGTCGATGGCGGCATCGCCGGAGAGCTGGTCGGGCGCAGCCAGCGCCGTCGGGCCGAGGGCCGAGGCCAGGCTGTGGCTGGTGGCGATGCGCGGCTGCCAGCCGCCGCGCACCAGAAAGGCGCGGCGGGCCGGCACGATCTGCTGCGCGAAGGGCAGCAGCAGCACCGCGTCGCGCAGCGGCAGGCCCCGCTCGCCCAGCCAGCCCGCGCAGGCATCGGCCACGCGGCGCCAGAAGGCGTCGATATCTTCTCCGGGCACGAGGCCCAGGCTCAAGGCTTGCAATCCCTTCCCCCGTCCCCACAAACGGGGCTATGTCACAATGATTTTGCCTATGAAGTGCCTCTGGACAGGCCAAGGAACCCACCCATGAGCAGTGAACTGATCAAGCATGTTTCCGACGCATCGTTCGACAACGACGTCATCCAATCCGGCAAGCCCGTGCTGGTGGACTACTGGGCCGAGTGGTGCGGCCCCTGCAAGATGATCGCCCCCATCCTGGACGAAGTGGCCAATGGCTATGGCGACAAGCTGCAGGTCGCCAAGATGAACGTGGACGAGAACCGCGAAGTGCCCGCCAAGTTCGGTATCCGCGGCATCCCGACGCTGATGCTGTTCAAGGATGGCCAGCTTGCCGCCACCAAGGTCGGTGCCCTCTCCAAGGCCCAGTTGACCGCCTTCCTCGACGCGAACCTATAATCGCGCCCGACTGCCGCAGCGCTTACCCCGACCTCCCGGTCGGTCGCTGCGGCAGCCAAGCCAACACGCCCCAGGCTCCACGGAGCCCGGCCAGCGTGGACTCGGCTCCCCCTCCCAACACACACGCTGAATCCGCACCGCGCCGCCAAGGCGCGTGCCGATCCGGGCCATGCCAGGGGCTGCCGCAGTATCTGCCGTGCGGCCTTGGCTGGCCCTGCGGCCCCTGACGGGTGTTCACCCATGCATCTTTCCGAACTCAAAGCCCTCCACGTCTCCGCCCTCATCAAGATGGGCGAGGAGCTGGAGATCGATAACGTCAGCCGCCTGCGCAAGCAGGAACTGATGTTCGCCATCATGAAGAAGCGCGCCAAGGCCGGCGAACAGGTCTTCGGCGACGGCGTGCTGGAAGTGCTGCCGGACGGCTTCGGCTTCCTGCGCTCCATTGAGGCCAGCTATATGGCCTCCACGGACGACATCTACCTCTCGCCCAGCCAGATCCGCCGCTTCAATCTCCACACCGGCGACCTCGTCGAAGGCGAGGTGCGCGTGCCCAAGGACGGCGAGCGCTATTTCGCCCTCGTCAAGGTGGACCGCGTCAACAACCAGACGCCGGAGGAGAGCAAGAACAAGATCATGTTCGAGAACCTGACGCCCTTGTTCCCCAAGGAGCAGTTCAAGCTCGAACGCGAGGGCTTCAAGGGCGAGGAGAACATCACCGGCCGCATCATCGACCTGATCGCCCCCATCGGCAAAGGCCAGCGCGCGCTGATCGTCTCCCAGCCCAAGACCGGCAAGACCGAGATGATGAAGAGCCTGGCGCATGCGCTGGTGGCCAACCACCCGGACTGCCACCTCATCGTGCTGCTGGTGGACGAGCGCCCCGAGGAAGTGACCGAAATGCTGCGCACCGTGCGCGGCGAGGTCATCAGCTCCACCTTCGACGAGCCCGCCGCCCGCCACGTGCAGGTGGCCGAGATGGTCATCGAGCGCGCCAAGCGCCTGGTGGAGCTGAAGAAGGACGTCATCATCCTGCTGGACTCGATCACCCGCCTGGCCCGCGCCTACAACAACGTGCTGCCCAGCTCCGGCAAGGTGCTGACCGGCGGCGTGGACGCCAATGCGCTGCAGCGCCCCAAGCGCTTCTTCGGCGCGGCGCGCAACATCGAGGAAGGCGGCTCGCTGACCATCATCGGCACGGCGCTGATCGACACCGGCTCCAAGATGGACGAGGTGATCTACGAAGAGTTCAAGGGCACCGGCAACTGCGAAATCCACCTGGATCGCCGCATGGCCGAGAAGCGCGTCTACCCGTCCATCCTGATCAACAAGTCGGGCACCCGTCGCGAAGAGCTGCTGCTGAAGCCGGAAATCCTGCAGAAGAGCTGGATCCTGCGCAAATTGCTCTACAACATGGACGAGATCGAGGCGATGGAGTTCATCCTCGACAAGATGAAGGCCTCGAAGAACAACCTGGACTTCTTCGACATGATGCGGCGCGGCGGCTGATCCGCTACAATCACGGGTTTTCCGCCCAGACCACCTTCGGAAAGTGCGTCGCAGTGCAGCATCCTGCGCGGCGTGGCTCCCGACACAGACCCGAGAGGTTCCCATGAAAGAAGGCATTCACCCCAACTACCGCGAGGTCGCGTTCGTCGATCTGTCCAACGGCTTCCAGTTCGTGACGCGCTCGACCGTCCAGACCAAGGAAACCATCGAGATCGACGGCAAGACCCTGCCGCTGATGAAGCTGGAAACCACCAGCGAAACGCACCCCTTCTACACGGGTACGCAGAAGAGCGTGGACAGCCTGGGCGGCCGCGTCGAGAAGTTCCGCAACAAGTTCGCGCACCTCAAGAAGTAATTCGGTCGTGGCCTCAAGGCCGCTTCGCACCAAGGGCAGCTTCGGCTGCCCTTTGTCATTTCTGCGGCGTCGGCTTTGCCCTGTCGTTCTGCGGCATCATCCCGCCCACTTCAAGACCACCTCACTGCGCGTGAACCTGCCCACCCCCGCCATCGTCGCCGAGCGCGGCGCGCAGCGCCTGCCGCGGCTGGCGCTGATCCTGCTGTGCGCGGCCTATGTGCTGCCCGGCCTGTTCGGCCGCGACCCCTGGCGCAATGCGGACCTGACGGCCTTCGGCTTCATGGCCAGCATCGCCGAGGGCCGCGCGCCGTGGTGGCAGCCGGCCATCGCCGGCATCCCGGCCGACAGCGGCCCGCTGCCCTATTGGCTGGGCGCGCTGGCGATCAAGGCCCTGCCCTTCCTCGACGCCCCCGTGGCCGCGCGCCTGCCCTATGCCTTCGTGCTGGTGGGGGTGTTCGTCGCCGTGTGGTACGCCTGCTTCCACCTCGCGCGCACGGAAGCGGCGCAGCCGGTGGCCTTCGCCTTCGGCGGCGAGGCGCAGGTGGTGGACTACGCCCGCGCGCTGGCGGACGGCGCGCTGCTGGCGCTGATGGCCTCGCTGGGCCTGCTGCTGCTGGGGCATGAGACGACGCCGGAGCTGCTGCAGTTGCTGGCGGTGGCGGTGTATCTCTACGGGCTGGCGGCGGCACCGTTCAGGCAGGGGCGCTCGCGTGCGGCCGTACTGCTGGCGCTGCCGGTACTGGCGGCGAGCGGCGCGCCGGTGGTGGCGCTGCTGCTGGGCCTGCTGGGCGTGGGGCTGAACCGGCGGTCGAGCTACGAGGACGCGCAGGGCCTGGGACGCTGGCTGCTGGCGGCGCTGGCGCTGGCGGGGCTGGCGGCCTGGGCCTTCCACGGCTGGGCGTGGCGGCTGCGGCCGGAGCGCGACCTGGGCTCGCTGCTGAGCCTGCTGGCGTGGTTCTGCTGGCCGGCGGGGCCGCTGGCCTTGTGGACGCTGTGGCGCTGGCGCCGCCACGGGCTGCGCCGGCATATCGCGGTGCCGGCCGTGGCGCTGCTGGTGCCGCTGGCGGCCTGCGTGGCGATGGACGGCTCGGACCGCGCACTGCTGCTGGCCCTGCCCTCGCTGGCCATCCTGGCGGCGTTCGCGCTGCCGACGCTGTCGCGCGGCTTCGCGGCGGCGGTGGACTGGTTCTCGGTGTTCTTCTTCAGCGCGGCGGGGCTGTTCTTCTGGCTGTATTACCTGTCGATGCACACGGGCTGGCCGGCGCAGCCGCTGGCGAATATGCGCCGGCTGGCGGAGGGCTTCGAGCCGCGCTTCGGCCTCGCGCCGCTGCTGCTGGCGACGCTGGCGACGCTGTGCTGGCTGGCCCTGGTGCGCTGGCGCACGGCGCGGCACCGGCATGCGCTGTGGAAGAGCCTGGCGCTGCCGGCCGGCGGCGTGGCGCTGGGCTGGCTGCTGGCGATGACGCTGCTGCTGCCGCCGCTGGACTATGCGCGCAGCAATGGCCCGCTGGTGGCGCGGCTGCGGGCGCAGATGCCGGCCGATGCGCACTGCCTGGCCGCGCCGGGCCAGAGCCTGGCGACGCTGGCGGCGCTGGAGTGGCATGGCCGCTGGCGGGTGACGAGCCGGGACGACGCGGGCTGCGCCCACGCCGTCATCAGCCCGGGGCAACCGGTGCCGGCGGGCTGGGACGTGATCGGCCAGGTCAGGCGGCCGACCGACCGCAGCGGCAGCGCCGGGCTGGTGTTACTGCGCCGCAGCCGCTGACGACGTGAACGCGGCTTCGTCGCCCAGCGCCGTGTCGCGCGCCGGGCGCACGCGCGCGGCGGGGAAGACGAGGCGAAAGCGCGAGCCCTTGCCGACTTCGCTCTGGATCAGCAGCTCGCCGCCGTGGCGCTGCATCACGTGCTTGACGATGGACAGGCCCAGGCCCGTGCCGCCGGTCTCGCGCGAGCGGCTGCCGTCCACGCGGTAGAAGCGTTCGGTGAGACGCGAGATGTGTTCGCGGGCGATGCCGGGGCCGGTGTCCACGACGGTGAGTTCGCCGCTGCCGCCGTCGAGCAGGCGCCAGGCGACCTCGACTTCGCTGCCGTCGGGCGTGTAGCGCACCGCGTTGCCGACGAGGTTGGCGATGGCGCTGAAGAGTTCGGCCTCGGTGCCGGCCAGTTCGACCCCGGTCGGCGGCATGAGTGCGAGGCGGTGGCGGCCGGCGGAGAGGGCCTCGGCGTCGGCGGCGACGCGGCGCAGCAGCCCGTCGAGGTGGACCCAGCGGTCGGCGGCCGGGCGCGGGCTGCCTTCGAGCTGGGCGAGGGTGAGCAGGTCGGCCACGAGGGTCTGCATGCGCTGGGTCTGCTGGCCCATCAGCGTCAGCACGCGCTCGCGCTCGACGCCGGTCAGCGGCAGGCTGTGCAGGGTTTCGATGAAGCCGGCGAGCACGGTCAGCGGCGTGCGGATCTCGTGCGAGACGTTGGCGACGAAGTCGCGCCGCATCGCATCGGAGCGGACGCGCTCGGTGATGTCCTGCGAGAGCACGAGGCGCATGCCCTCGCCGTAGTCGCGCACGAGGATGGACAGCGTGCTGCGCGCGCCACCCAGCAGCAGCGCCTCGGCGAACTCGCCGGCCTGCAGATAGGCGACGAAGGCAGGCGCGCGCACGAGGTTGGTGACGCGCTGCTGCAGGTCGCGCTGCGGGTCGAGCGCGAAGTGGTCGGCGGCGACGCGGTTGCACCAGAGGATCTGCTCGCGCTCGTCGAGCATGAGCACGCCGTTGGGCGAGGCCTCGATGGCGGAGAGGAACTGCTCCAGCGCCAGCCGGCCGCGGGCGACGGCGCGCTCGCGGTCGCGCAGCACGCGCTCGACGCGGTAGCCGAGTTCGCCCCACAGGCCGGTGTCGCGCGGCGCGCTGCCCTGCATGTCGCCGCGCAGCCAGTTCAGCAGGCGGTGGCCGCGCAGCGCGTCCACGGCGAGCAGCAGGCCCACGCCGGCCGTCACGCCGAGGCCAAGGCCGAGGTCGGCATGGCCGGTCAGCGCCTGGGCCGCCACGCCGGCCAGGAAGCCGGCCGCCACGGCAGCCAGGGCCAGCACGAGGCGCGACAGCAGCCAGTTCATCGCCTGGTCAGGCGGAAAGCGCGCTGGCGTGCTGCGTCAGGCGATAGCCGGCGCCACGCACCGTCTCGATCATCTGGGCGCAGCGCACGCGCTCCAGCGCCTCGCGCAGGCGCTTGACGTGGACGTCGATGGTGCGCTCCTCGATGAAGACGTGGTCGCCCCAGACGCGGTCGAGCAGTTGCGCGCGGCTGTGGACGCGCTCGGGGTGGGTCATCAGGAAATGCAGCAGGCGGAACTCGGTGGGGCCGAGCTTGACCTCGGCGCCGTCGCGGCTGACGCGGCGCGTGCCCGGGTCCAGCAGCAGCGGGCCGACCTCGACGGCGCTGTCCAGCGCCTCGGGCGCCTTGCGGCGCAGCACGGCGCGGATGCGGGCGAGCAGCTCGTTGGTGGAGAAGGGCTTGGTGACGTAGTCGTCGGCGCCGGCGTCGAGGCCGGCGATCTTGTCGCCCTCTTCGGCGCGCGCCGTCAGCATGATGATGGGCAGCTCCTTGGTGCGCGCGCTGCCGCGCCACTGGCGGGCCAGGGCCACGCCGCTCTGGCCGGGCAGCATCCAGTCGAGCACGACGAGGTCGGGCAGCACGCGGTCCACCTCGGCCTGGGCCTGGGCGGCGCTGGCGGCCAGCGTGACCTCGAAGCCGGCATGGCGCAGGTTGATGGAGATCAGCTCGGCGATGGCCGACTCGTCTTCCACAACCAAAACTCGACTCATAGGAATGCTCTTTCGAAAGTAGTGCCTTACCGAGCGACTGTCGCGGAGCCGGCTCTGCCGGGCCGCTGACAGTGCCCCCTTGAGGGGGCCGGCGAAGCCGGTAGGGGGTGGGCTATCGCACCATCGTCTCGACGGCCTCGGGCGAGTTGTGCCGCACGTCGGTGCCCTTGACGACATAGATCGTCACCTCGGCGAGGTTCTTGGCGTGATCGCCGACGCGCTCGATGGCCTTGGCGACGAAGACGAGGTCGATGGAGGTGGAGATGGTGCGCGGGTCTTCCATCATGTAGGTGATGAGCTTGCGCAGCAGGCCGTCGAACTCCTTGTCGATCTCGTCGTCGTGCTTGAGCACGTCGAGCGCGCGCTCCACGTCGAGGCGGGCGAAGGCGTCCAGCGCCTTGCGCAGCTGGCCGGTGGCGAGTTCGGCCTCGTAGGAGAGGTCGGACATCGCGGCCTGCAGGCGCGTGGACATGCCCGAGGCGGTGAGCCGCTGCACGGTGCGGGCGATGCGCGCGGCCTCGTCGCCGACGCGCTCCAGGTTGGCGATGGTCTTGCTGATGGCGATCAGCAGGCGCAGGTCGCGCGCGGTGGGCTGGCGGCGGGCGATGATGGTGGAGAGGTCGCGGTCGATCTCGACTTCCATCGCGTTGACGCGGGCCTCGCGCTCCAGCACCTCGCTGGCGGACTCGCCGCTCATCTCGCCCAGCGCCTGCACGGCCTGGGCCACCTGGGCCTCGACGAGGCCGCCCATTTCGAGCACGCGGGTCGAGATGCCGCTGAGTTCGGCGTCGAACTGGGTGGAGAGGTGTTTGTCGCTCATGGTCGTCTCCCTGGGCTCAGCCGAAGCGGCCCGTGATGTAGTCCTCGGTGTCCTTGCGCTGCGGTTTCATGAACAGCTCGGCCGTGGGGCCGAACTCGATCAGGTCGCCCAGATACATATAGGCCGTGTAGTCGGAGCAGCGTGCGGCCTGCTGCATGTTGTGGGTGACGATGGCCACCGTGTAGTCGCTCTTCAGCTCGTGGATGAGTTCCTCGATCTTGCCGGTGGAGATCGGGTCGAGCGCCGAGCAGGGCTCGTCGAGCAGCAGCACCTCGGGCTTGATGGCGATGCCGCGGGCGATGCACAGGCGCTGCTGCTGGCCGCCGGAGAGGCCGGAGCCGCTCTGGTTGAGCTTGTCCTTCACCTCGGTCCACAGCGCCGCCTTCTTCAGCGCCCATTCGACGCGCTCGTCCATCTCGACGCGCGGCAGGGTCTCGAACAGGCGCACGCCGAAGGCGATGTTGTCGTAGATGGACATCGGGAAGGGCGTGGGCTTCTGGAAGACCATGCCGACCTTGGCGCGGATCAGGGACACGTCGTCCTTGCTGGCGAGGATGTCCTGGCCGTCGAGCAGGATCTGCCCTTCGGCGCGCTGCTCGGGATACAGCTCGAACATGCGGTTGAGCGTGCGCAGCAGCGTGCTCTTGCCGCAGCCCGAGGGGCCGATGAAGGCGGTGACCTTGTGCTCGGGGATGTCGAGGTTGATGTTCTTCAGCGCGTGGAAGCCGCCGTAGAAGAAGTTCAGATTGCGCACCGAGAGCTTCGGCGCCTCGGCGGCGGGGGTTTCGGTCCTGGTGTCCATGATGGGCCTCAGTGTTTGTTCTTGAAGAGCACGCGCGCGGCGATGTTCAGCAGCAGCACGCCCACGGTGATGATGAAGACGCCGGCCCAGGCGAGCTTCTGCCAGTTCTCGTAGGGGCTCATGGCGAACTTGAAGATGGTGACGGGCAGGCTGGCCATCGGCGCGCCGAGGTTGCTCGTCCAGAACTGGTTGGACAGCGCGGTGAACAGCAGCGGCGCGGTTTCGCCGGAGACGCGCGCCAGCGCCAGCAGGATGCCGGTGATGACGCCGGCCCGCGCGGCCTTGAGCGTGATGGAGAGGATGACCTTCCACTTCGGCGTGCCGAGCGCATAGGCGGCCTCGCGCAGCGCGTTGGGCACCAGGGCGAGCATGTTCTCGGTGGTGCGGATGACGACCGGGATCACCAGCAGCGCCAGCGCCGCCGCGCCGGCCAGCCCGGAGAAGCTCTTCATCCGCGCGACGATGACGGCATAGACGAACAGGCCGATGACGATGGAGGGCGCGGACAACAGGATGTCGTTGATGAAACGCACCAGCGCGCCCAGCCAGGCCTTCTGGCCGTATTCGGCGAGATAGACGCCGGCCAGGATGCCGATGGGCGTACCCACCAGCGTGGCCAGGCCGACCATGACGAAGCTGCCGAACAGCGCATTGGCGAGGCCGCCGCCCTCGGCCTGCGGCGGCGGGGTCATCTCGGTGAAGGTGGCCAGCGAGAGGCCGCCGATGCCGAGATAGATGGTCTCGAACAGGATCCAGACCAGCCAGAACACGCCGAAGGCCATCGCGCCGAGGGAGAGGGTCAGCGCGACGACGTTGATGCGCTTGCGCTTGTTGTGCATCGCCAGACGGCGTGCGTCGAGAGTGGTAGTCATTGGAAAACCTTCGTGCTTCGCACTGCGGAGCGAACCCCTTCGGGCGGCCGTGCGGGGTTCATGCGCGGGCTCCTTCGTTCTTCTTCAGCCGGATCAGCAGCAGCTTGGAGATGGACAGCACGACGAAGGTGATCAGGAAGAGCACCAGGCCGAGATACATCAGCGAGGCCTGGTGCAGGCCCTCGCCGGCCTCGGCGAACTCGTTGGCCAGCGTGGAGGTGATGCTGTTGGCGGCCTCGAAGACCGACAGCGAGTTGAGCTGGTTCATATTGCCGATGACGAAGGTGACGGCCATCGTTTCGCCGAGTGCGCGGCCCAGGCCGAGCATGATGCCGCCGACCACGCCGGTCTTGGTGTAGGGCAGCACGACCTTGGAGACGACTTCCCAGGTCGTGGCGCCGAGGCCGTAGGCGCTCTCCTTCAGCATCGGCGGCGTGACCTCGAACACGTCGCGCATCACCGAGGCGATGAAGGGAATGATCATGATCGCCAGGATGATGCCGGCCGACAGGATGCCGATGCCCACCGGCGGGCCCGACACCAGGGCGCCGAGCACCGGCACGCCGCCGAGCAGGGCCTGCAGCGGCTGCTGCACGAAGGTGGCGAGGATGGGGCCGAACACCAGCAGGCCCCACATGCCGTAGACGATGGACGGCACGGCCGCCAGCAGTTCGACGGCGATGCCCAGCGGGCGCTTGAGCCAGCCGGGCGAGAGTTCGGTCAGGAAGATGGCGATGCCGAAGCTCACCGGCACGGCGATCAGCAGCGCGATCAGCGAGGTGGCCAGCGTGCCGTAGATCATCACCAGGCCGCCGAACTTCTCCTGCACCGGGTCCCACTCGGCACTGGTCAGGAAGCCCAGGCCGAAGGCTTCCAGCGCGGGCGCGGCGCCCACCACCAGGGCGATCAGGATGCCGGCCATCAACGCCAGCGTCAGCCAGGCCGCGCCCTGGGCCAGCGTGGCGAACAGCACGTCAGCCCAGGGGGCGACGCGGCGGCGGGGCGGCTGGGGTTTCATCGGCGCGGTGCGGGGCTGGGCGTCGCCGCGGTCGGCAGGGAAGATGGCGGCCAAGGTGGCTCCGAGGGTTGGAGAAGAACATGGGGCGCGGCGGATGCGGCAAGGCCCGGCATGGCCGGGCCCCCGCTCAGCGCGCCGGGATCACTTGTGGGCGACGATCTTGCCGGACGCATCCTTGATCTCGCCCCACTGCTTGCGCACCAGCTCCTTCACGCTGGCGGGCAGGGGCACGTAGTCGAGGTCGTCGGCCATCTGGTCGCCGTTGCCGTAGGCCCAGTCGAAGAACTTCAGCACCGCGGTCGCGCTGGCGGGCTTGTCCTGCGACTTGTGCATCAGGATATAGGTCGGGTTGGTGATGGGCCAGGCGGACTTGCCGGGCTGGTCGGTGGTGATCTGGTAGAAGCTCTTGGCCCAGTCGGCACCGGCGGCGGCGGCCTTGAAGGCCTCGTCGTTGGGCTGCACCCACTGGCCGTCGCGGTTCTTCAACTGCACATAGGCCATCTTGTTCTGCTTCACATAGGCGTACTCGACGTAGCCGATGGCATTGGGCAGGCGCTGCACGAAGGCGGCGACGCCCTCGTTGCCCTTGCCGGCCGTGCCGACCGCCCACTTGACCGTCGTGCCCTCGCCGATCTCGGCCTTCCAGGCCGGGCTGACCTTGGAGAGGTAGTTGGTGAAGATGAAGGTGGTGCCCGAGCCGTCGGCGCGGGCCACCGGGGCGATGACGGCATCGGGCAGCGGCACGCCGGGGTTCAGCGCGGTCAGGGCCGCATCGTTCCACTTGGTGATCCTGCCGAGATAGATGTCGGCCAGCACCGCGCCGGTCAGCTTGATCTGGCCCGGGGCGATGCCCTTGATGTTGACGACGGGCACGACGCCGCCGATGACGGTCGGGAACTGCAGCAGGCCGTCCTTGGCGAGGTCTTCGTCCTTGAGCGGCATGTCGGACGCGCCGAAATCGACGGTCTTGGCCTTGATCTGCTTGAGGCCGGCACCGGAGCCGACCGACTGGTAGTTGATGCGCGCGCCGCTGACCTTGTTGTAGGCGTCGGCCCACTTGGCGTAGATGGGCGCCGGGAAGGTGGCGCCAGCGCCGGTCACGTCCTGGGCGAACACGGCCGTGGCGCCGAACAGGCCCGTGACCACGATGAGGGATTGAAGCTTCATTGAGACACCTTCCACTGCGCGACCTGCGCGGGTTTGACGATGGAGGCATCCTAGGGATCGAATGTGACGACCCCGTGACGGTTTATGACACCACGGCGTCGGCCAGCCGCTGCGCGCAACGCTGGGCCAGCGCGGCATCGGACGCCTCGACCATCACGCGCAGCAGCGGCTCGGTGCCCGAGGGGCGGATCAGCACGCGGCCGCGCTCGCCCAGTTCGGCGGCGACGGCCTGCTGCTCGCCGGCCAGGCGAGGGTTCTGCTTCCAGTCCTGGTGCTCCGGCTTCAGCCGCACATTGATGAGGGTCTGCGGGAACAGTTCGACGCCGGCCAGTTGCTCCGCCAGACCGCGCCCGCTGCGGCAGACGGCCTGCAGCACCAGCAGCGCGCTGACGATGCCGTCGCCCGTGGTGTGCTTGTCCAACGCCAGCAGATGGCCCGAACCCTCGCCGCCGAGCTGCCAGCCGCGCGCGGCGAGTTCCTCCAGCACATAGCGGTCGCCGACCTTGGCGCGCACGAATTCGACGTCGCGCCCGCGCAGCGCCAGTTCGACCGCCATATTCGTCATCAGCGTGCCGACCGCGCCGGGTACGGGCAGGCCCTGGGCGAGGCGGTCGGCCACCATCACATAGAGCAGCTCGTCGCCGTTGTAGAGGCGGCCGGCGGCGTCCACGAGCTGCAGGCGGTCGGCGTCGCCGTCCAGCGCGATGCCGTAATGCGCGCCATGGGCCTTGACGGCCTCGACCAGGGCGCCGGGCGCCGTCGCGCCGAAGCCGGCGTTGATGTTGAAGCCGTCCGGCTTGCAGCCGATGGCGACGACCTCGGCGCCCAGTTCATGGAACACGTCCGGCGCCACGTGATAAGCCGCGCCATGGGCCGCATCGACGACGATCTTCAGGCCCTTGAGCGTCAGGTCCGGGCCGAAGCTGTTCTTGCAGAACTCGATGTAGCGGCCGCGCGCGTCTTCCAGCCGCTTGGCACGGCCGAGGCTGGCGGAATCCACCCACTGTGGCGCCTCTTCGAGCGCGGCCTCCACGGCCTCTTCCCAGGCGTCGGGCAGCTTCTCGCCCCGCGCCGAAAAGAACTTGATGCCGTTGTCGCCGAAGGGGTTGTGCGAGGCGCTGATGACGACGCCCAGGTCCTGGCGCAGCGCGCGGGTCAGGTAAGCGACGCCAGGCGTGGGCAGCGGGCCGGTCAGCAGCACATGGACGCCGGCCGAGGCGAAGCCCGCTTCGAGCGCGGACTCGATCATGTAGCCCGAGATGCGCGTGTCCTTGCCGATCAGCACCGTGGGGCGCTGGCTGCTCTTGCGCAGCACGCGGCCCACGGCATGGCCCAGGCGCAGCATGAAGTCGGGCGTGATCGGCGACTGGCCCACGGTGCCGCGGATGCCGTCGGTGCCGAAGTAGTGGCGACTCATTGAACTCTTTCGGTTATGCAATGGCGGTGATTTTCGCTGCCTCGACGGCGGACCAGACCTTGAGCGCGTCCACCGTTGCCGCGACATCGTGAACGCGCAACACCCGCGCGCCCGCGCTCGCGGCGCACAGCGCGGCGGCGAGGCTGGCGGCCAGGCGCCCGTCCACCGGCCGGCCGGTGATCTCGCCCAGCGTGCGCTTGCGCGACCAGCCGACCAGCAGTGGATGGCCCAGTTCCGCCAGCCGCCCTTGGCCGGCCAGCAATTGCAGGTTGTGCGCCGAGGTCTTGGCGAAGCCATAGCCGGGGTCGAGCGCGATGCACGCCGCCGGGATGCCGGCCTCCCGCGCCGCCTGCGCGCGCGCGGCCAGGAAGGCGGCCACGTCGGCCACCACGTCGTCATAGACCGCCAGTTCCTGCATCGACGCCGGCTCGCCGCGCATATGCATCAGGCAGACGCCCGCGCCGCTGCCCGCCACCGCCGCAAGTGCGCCGGGCGCCTGCAGCGCCTGCACGTCATTGATGACGTCGGCGCCGGCGTCGAGTGCACGGCGCATGACCTCGGGCTTGGTCGTGTCCACCGACACCGGCAGGCCCAGCGTCACGGCGGCGGCCAGCACGTCGGCGATGCGCGCCCATTCGGTCTGCGCATCGACACGCGGCGCGCCGGGGCGGGTGGACTCACCGCCGAGGTCGAGCAGGGCGGCGCCTTCGGCCACCAGCCGTTCGCAGTGGGCGATCGCCGCGCGCACGTCGTCATGCCGGCCACCGTCCGAGAAGGAATCGGGCGTCACGTTGACGATGCCCATCACGCGCGGCTGCGTCAGGTCGAGGCGGAAACGGCGGGTTTGCCAGTGCATGGTCTTCGCAATGGAAAACGGGCCCTTGCGGGCCCGTCGGTTTCAAGTGAGCGTCAGGCAGCGGCCGGAGCGCCATCGGTGCTGACCGGGGGCGTGCCGCCACCTGCCGGGCCGCTGGGCGTCGGCTTGTCGTCGGGCGCGCGCGGCGGGCGGCCGGCCATGATGTCGAGGATCTGGTCGCGGTCGATGGTTTCCCACTTCATCAGCGCGGCGGTCATCGCCTCGACCTTGTCGCGGTTGTCTTCGAGGATCTTCTGCGCAACGGCGTATTGCTCGTCGAGGATGCGGCGGATCTCGGCATCGACCTTCTGCTGCGTGCTCTCGCTGATGTTGGCCGTCTTGGTCATGCTGCGGCCGAGGAAGACCTCGCCCTCGTTCTCGGCATAGACCATCGGGCCGAGCAGATCGCTCATGCCATAGCGCGTGACCATGTCGCGGGCCATGCGGGTGGCGCGCTCGTAGTCGTTGGAAGCGCCCGTCGAGATGTCGTGGACGAACAGATCCTCGGCGATGCGGCCGCCGAACATGATGCTGATGCTGTTGAGCATCTGCTTGAAATAGAGGCTGTGCTGGTCGCGCTCGGGCAGTTGCCAAGTCACGCCCAGCGCCCGGCCGCGCGGCATGATGGTGACCTTGTGGACCGGGTCGGTGCCGGGCAGCAGTTCGGCGACGACGGCGTGGCCGGACTCGTGGTAGGCCGTGGCCTTCTTCTCGTCCTCGGTCATGACCATACTCTTGCGCTCGGGGCCCATATAGAGCTTGTCCTTGGCGCGCTCGAAGTCGATCATTTCCACCAGCCGCGCATTGCGGCGCGCGGCGAACAGCGCAGCCTCGTTGACGAGGTTGGCCAGGTCGGCACCACTCATGCCCGGTGTGCCGCGCGCGAGGATGGACGCATCCACGTCCTGCCCGATGGGCACCTTGCGCATGTGGACGTTGAGGATCTGCTCACGGCCGCGGATGTCCGGCAGCGTGACGTAGACCTGACGGTCGAAGCGGCCGGGGCGCAGCAGAGCGGGGTCGAGGATGTCGGGCCGGTTGGTGGCCGCGATGACGATGACGCCGAGGTTGGTGTCGAAGCCGTCCATCTCGACGAGCATCTGGTTCAGCGTCTGCTCGCGCTCGTCGTTGCCGCCGCCCAGGCCGGCGCCGCGATGGCGGCCGACAGCGTCGATTTCGTCGATGAAGATGATGCAGGGCGCGCTTTTCTTGGCCTGCTCGAACATGTCGCGCACGCGGGCCGCGCCGACGCCGACGAACATTTCCACGAAGTCGGAGCCCGAGATCGTGAAGAAGGGCACCTTGGCCTCGCCGGCGATGGACTTGGCCAGCAGCGTCTTGCCGGTGCCCGGGGGGCCGACCATCAGCACGCCGCGCGGGATGCGGCCGCCGAGTTTCTGGAACTTCTGCGGGTCTTTCAGGAAGTCCACCAGTTCCTTCACCTCTTCCTTGGCCTCGTCGCAGCCGGCCACGTCGGCGAAGGTGATGGTGTTGTTGTTCTCGTCCAGCATCCGGGCTTTGCTCTTGCCGAAGCTGAAGGCCCCGCCCTTGCCGCCGCCCTGCATCTGGCGCATGAAATAGACCCAGACGCCGATCAGCAGCAGCATGGGCGCCCAGTTGATCAGCATGCTGATGAGGAAGCTCTGCTCCTCGCGCGGCTTGATGTCGAAGCGCACGCCGTTGTTGCGCAGGTCGCCGACGAGGCCGCGGTCCTGGTATGTCGCCAGCGTGCGCAGTTTGTTGCCCTCGGTGTCTTCGGCGTAGATGTCACCGGTGATGCCGTCGGGCAGGGTCGCGGACTTGATGCGGCGCGCCTGGACGAGATCCAGGAACTCGGAATACGTCACCTGCTTGCCCGGCGCCGTCGTGCCGCCGAACTGCTTGACGACCGTGAACAGCACGAGGGCGATCACGATCCAGATGGCGAACTTGGAAAACCATTGATTGTTCACTGAGACTCCTTGGCCCACGGCCGCGCTCGGGCCTTGGACATGGGGCCGATTTTAGGTGTTGCAAGGGATCAGGGTTTTTTGCGCCGACCGCCCCAAGACAAAAGCGCCCTCTCGGGGGGGGGCAGCGCATACCGCGCAGCGGTGAAGCGTGGGGGTCATTTTCTCAGGCCCATGCCGACGAGGAAGGTCTCCGAGGAGCGGTCGCGCGAGGACTTGGGCTTGATGGGCTTGACCACCTTGAAATGTGCCTTGAACAGTTCCACCAGTTGGCTGTAGCCGCCGCCGTGGAAAACCTTGGCGACCAGCGCGCCCTCGGGCTTGAGGTGGTGCTGCGCGAAATCGACGGCCAGTTCGATCAGGTTGGCGATGCGCGCCGCGTCGGTGGCGGCGATGCCCGACAGATTGGGCGCCATATCCGACACCACCACGTCCACCGGCCGGCCGGCCAGCGCGGCTTCGAGCTGGGCGAGCACGGTGGCGTCCTGGAAATCGCCCTGGATGAACTGCACGCCCTCGATGGGCTCGAAGTCCAGCAGGTCGAGCGCGATGATGGCGCCGTTGAGCTGACCCGCCGCCGCGCCCTGCCCGGCGAACTTGCGGCGCAGATACTGGCTCCACGCGCCCGGCGCCGCGCCGAGATCGACGACGACCTGGCCGGGCCGGATGAGCTTCAGCTCCTCGTCGATTTCCTTCAGCTTGTAGGCCGCGCGGGCGCGATAGCCCTCTTTCTGCGCCTGCCTCACATAGGGGTCGTTGACGTGGTCGTTCAGCCAAGCCTTGTTGACCTTCTTGCTCTTGGTTTGGGTTTTCATGCCTACGGGATAATACGGGGATGCCTCAAATCAACCTCACCCCCGCCCAGCGCAAGGACAAGCGCGCCGATGCCCATCATCTCGACCCGGTCGTGATGATCGGCGGCGAGGGGCTGACGCCCGCCGTCGTCAAGGAAACCGACGCCGCGTTGACCTCGCACGGCCTCATCAAGGTACGCGTGCTCGGCGACGACCGCACGGCCCGCGAGGCGATGCTCGCCCAGCTCTGCGACGAGTTGAACGCCGCGCCCATCCAGCACATCGGCAAGCTGCTGGTGCTGTGGCGCCCCATCCCCGAGAAAGCCAGGGCCGAACGCGAGGGCGCGATGCCGGGGCCGCGCGTCGTCAAGATCGTCAAGTTCTCCAAGAGCGGCAATGCGCGGCCCCAGGTCAGCAAGGTCAAGGTCATGGGCAATGAGCGCGTGACCCAGGGCGGCGAGATCAAGCGCGCCAAGCGGCGCAAGCCGACCAGCGTCAAGAAGTCCTTCGCTGACTGATCCAGGCCAGGGCCAGCACCGCCAGGCCCTTGACGCCAAAGAAGGCCAGCGAGATGCCGTGCAAGGCGGCAAAGGACGCCACGCCCGCGCCCGCCTTCGCCTCGGCCATCAGCGGCTGCAGGCCGTAGTAGCCGGCGATGGTGCAGAACAACGCGGCGGCCGGCAGCAGCAGGGCCGCCGAAAAGACGTGGCTCGCCGCGCCCGCCTCGACCGCATCGCGCGAGCGGCGGCGCTCCAGCAGCATCAGCAGCAACCCCGCCGCGAGGCTCACCTGAGCCTCGACGGCGAACAGCCGGGCGACGAAAGCTCCGGCCTGGGCGCGCTCGAGCACCGCGAAGGCGCTCGGCGCCGCCGCGAAGGCCACGCACAGCAAAAAGCCGCCCCAGAGGGCGGCCAGCAGGGCTTGCAGCCGGGCGAGCATCAGACGTAGCGGACTTCGATGATTTCGTAGCGGCGCACGCCGCCCGGGGCCTGGACCTCGGCCGTGTCACCCGCTTCCTTGCCGATCAGCGCACGGGCGATCGGCGAGCCGACGGAGATGCGGCCGAGCTTGATGTCGGCCTCGTCGTCACCGGTGATCTGGTAGGTCACGGCCTTGCCGTTGTCTTCGTCTTCCAGGTCCACCGTCGCGCCGAAGACGACGCGGCCACCGGCGTCGAGCTGCGCGGGGTCGATGATCTGCGCGGCCGCCAGCTTGCCTTCGATTTCGAGGATGCGGCCCTCGATGAAGCCCTGCTTGTCCTTGGCCGCGTCGTACTCGGCGTTCTCGCTCAAGTCGCCCTGGGCGCGCGCCTCGGCGATGGCCTGGATGACCGCATGGCGTTCCACGGTCTTGAGGCGCTGCAGCTCGGCCTTCAGCGCCTCGGCGCCGCGCTTGGTCAAAGGGATGGTCGTCATGTCAAAACTCGATGGACAAAAAGAGTTCCGCCGCTGCGGCCCGGCTTCGGGCAGCGGCGGCGGAATCAATGGGCCGCAAGTTTAAGCCAGCTCGGCATGCAGCTCCTGCAGGGATTGCACGAGCAGCCCGTCCTGGTGCTTCATGCCTTCCACGGCCGCCTCGCAGCCGGCCATCGTCGTGTAGTAGGTGACGCGGTTGGCCAGCGCGGCCTGGCGGATGTAGCGGCTGTCGGCGATGGCCGTGCGGGTCTCGTCCACCGTCGTGAAGACGAGTTGGATGTCGCCGGCCTTGAGCGCATCGACGATGTTCGGCCGGCCGTCCTTGACCTTGTTGATCGGCTGGGCCGGCACGCCGGCCTGCTGGATGGCCGCCGCCGTGCCCTTGGTGGCCACGATGCCGAAGCCCAGCGCGTGCAGGTCTTTGGCCACGGCGATGGCGCGGGCCTTGTCGCTGTTCTTCACGGTGATCAGCACATTGCCCTGGCGCGGCAGGCGCGAGCCGGCGCCGATCTGGCTCTTGAGCATGGCCTCGCCGAAGCTGCGCGCCGCGCCCATGACCTCGCCGGTGGAGCGCATCTCGGGGCTCAGGATGGGATCGACGCCGGGGAATTTGTTGAACGGGAAGACGGCTTCCTTGACGCTGTAATACGGCGGCACGACCTCGCGCGGCACGCGGCCCTTGCGGTCGCGCTGGTCGGCGAGCTTCTGGCCGGCCATGCAGCGCGCGGCGATCTTGGCAAGCTGCTGGCCGGTGGCCTTGCTGACGTAAGGCACGGTGCGCGAGGCGCGCGGGTTCACTTCCAGCACATAGATCGTGCAGGCCGCGAGGCCCTGGGTCACGTCGCCCTGGATGGCGAACTGCACATTCATCAGGCCGACGACCTTGAGCGCACGGGCCATCGCGGCGGTCTGGCGGCGCAGTTCGTCCTGCACGTCGGCGGCCAGCGTATAGGGCGGCAGCGAGCAGGCCGAGTCGCCGCTGTGGATGCCGGCCGCCTCGACGTGCTCCATGATGCCGCCGATCATCACGTCGGCCCCATCGCTGATGCAGTCCACGTCCACCTCGACGGCGTCCTGCAGGAAGCGGTCGAGCAGCACCGGCGATTTGTCGCTGACACGCACGGCCTCGCGCATATAGCGCTCCAGATCCTTGTCGCCGTGGACGATCTCCATCGCGCGGCCGCCCAGCACGTAGCTGGGGCGCACGACCAGCGGGTAGCCGATCTCGTTGGCCAGCGTGACGGCCTGCTCCTCGGTGCGCGCCGTGCGGTTCGGCGGCTGCTTCAGGCCCAGCTCGTGCAGCAGCTTCTGGAAGCGCTCGCGGTCCTCGGCGATGTCGATGGAATCGGGCGTCGTGCCGATGATGGGCACGCCGGCGCGCTCCAGGTCCAGCGCGAGCTTCAGCGGCGTCTGGCCGCCGTATTGCACGATGACGCCGACGGGCTTTTCCTTGTCCACGATTTCGAGCACGTCCTCCAGCGTGACGGGCTCGAAGTAGAGGCGGTCGCTGGTGTCGTAGTCGGTGGAGACGGTCTCGGGGTTGCAGTTGACCATCAGCGTCTCGTAGCCGTCCTCGCGCATGGCGAGCGCGGCGTGGACGCAGCAGTAGTCGAACTCGATGCCCTGGCCGATGCGGTTCGGGCCGCCGCCCAGCACCATGATCTTCTTCTTGTCAGTCGGCGCGGCCTCGCACTCGGCGCCCTCGCCCCCCATGAAAGTTTCATAGGTCGAGTACATATAGGCCGTCTGCGTCGAGAACTCCGCCGCGCAGGTGTCCACGCGCTTGTAGACCGGGCGCACGTTCAGCGCGTGGCGGCGGGCGCGGACCTCGTGCTGGTTCGTGCCGAGCAGCTTGGCGAGACGCTTGTCCGAGAAGCCCTTGGTCTTGAGCAAGCGCAGTTCCGCCTCGGTCAGCGACTCGATGCCGCGGCCCTTCAGGTCGGCCTCGATCTGGATCAGCTGCTCGATCTGCGCGAGGAACCAGGGGTCGATGGCCGTCTCGTCATGGATCTCGTCCAGCGTCATGCCGATGCGGAAGGCGTCGGCGACGAACAGCAGCCGCTCGGGGCCGGCATCGCCGATTTCCTGCTCGATCTCCTCGCGGTCGGTCGAGCGCTCGGTCAGGCCGTCGATGCCCGTCTCCAGGCCGCGCAGCGCCTTTTGCAGCGATTCCTGGAAGGTGCGGCCCATCGCCATCACCTCGCCGACGGACTTCATCTGCGTCGTCAGGTGCGCGTCGGCCATCGGGAACTTCTCGAAGGCGAAGCGCGGGATCTTGGTGACGACGTAGTCGATGCTGGGCTCGAAGCTCGCGGGCGTCGCGCCGCCGGTGATGTCGTTCTTCAACTCGTCCAGCGTGTAGCCGATGGCCAGCTTGGCGGCGACCTTGGCGATCGGGAAACCGGTGGCCTTGGAGGCCAGCGCCGACGAGCGCGACACGCGCGGGTTCATCTCGATGACGATCATGCGGCCATTGGCCGGGTTGATCGAGAACTGCACGTTGGAGCCGCCCGTGTCCACGCCGATCTCGCGCAGCACGGCGAGGGACGCATTGCGCAGCAACTGGTATTCCTTGTCCGAGAGCGTCTGCGACGGCGCCACGGTGATGGAGTCGCCCGTGTGGATGCCCATCGGGTCGAGGTTCTCGATGGCGCAGACGATGATGCAGTTGTCCGCCTTGTCGCGGACGACTTCCATCTCGTACTCCTTCCAGCCGATCAGGCTTTCCTCGATCAGCAGTTCGTTGGTCGGCGACAAATCGAGCCCGCGCTTGCAGATGGTCTCGAACTCTTCCGGGTTGTAGGCGATGCCGCCGCCCGTGCCACCCAGCGTGAAGCTGGGGCGGATGACCATCGGGAAGCCGCTGCCGCCGATCTCCGCGTGGATGCGCTTCTGCACGCCCCAGGCTTCTTCCAGCGTGTGGGCGATGCCGGACTTGGCCGAGTCCAGGCCGATCTTCGTCATCGCGTCCTTGAACTTCAGGCGGTCCTCGGCCTTCTCGATGGCCTTTTCGTTGGCGCCGATCATCTCGACGCCGTATTTCGCCAGCACGCCGTGCTTGTGCAGGTCGAGCGCGCAGTTCAGCGCGGTCTGGCCGCCCATGGTCGGCAGCACCGCGTCGGGACGCTCCTTGGCGATGATCTTCTCGACGACCTGCCAGGTGATGGGCTCGATATAGGTCACGTCCGCCGTGTCCGGGTCGGTCATGATGGTCGCCGGGTTGCTGTTGACCAGGATGACCTTGTAGCCCTCCTCGCGCAGTGCCTTGCAGGCCTGCGCGCCGGAATAGTCGAACTCACAGGCCTGGCCGATGATGATCGGGCCGGCGCCGATGATGAGGATGCTCTTGAGGTCGGTACGTTTCGGCATGGCGGTGGTCTTTTTCTAGAGTGTGGCGGTCGCAAGCTTGGCCCCGAAGCCGACGAACAGCGCGCCGACGCCGGCGTTCGCGGCACCCGACAGGCGGCGGCGCGCGCGGAAGGCCGCAGCCAGCCGCGCGCCGGCGAAGATCAGCGTCGAGAGGTAGAGGAAGCTGGCGATCTGGACGATGCCCCCCAGTGCCAGGAAGGTCAGCACCGGATGCGGGTAGGCCGGATCGACGAACTGGATGAAGAACGACAGCAGGAAGGCGATGGCCTTGGGATTCAACAGGCTGACGAGCAGTGCCTTGCGGAAGGGCTGGCGCGCGTCCGCGGGTGGCGCGGCGCTGGCGGGCGCCACGCCACGCCAGTTGCGCAAGGCCCCCCACAACAGTTGCAGCCCGATCCAGCACAGATAGGCCGCGCCGGCCATCTTCACGGCGAAGAAGGTCCGCGGGCTGGACATCAGCAGCGACGCGCCGCCGGCCGCGGCCAGCGTCATCAGCACCGTGTCGCCGACGAACACGCCGCAGGCCGCCGTATAGCCCGCCCGCACGCCGCGCTGCGCCGCAACGGACAGCACATACAAGGAGTTGGGGCCTGGCAGCAGCACGATGAAGACCACTGCGGCGACATATGTCCAGAGGTCGGTGATGCCGAACATCGCGCCGCCCCTCAGGCCTTGCTCATCAGGGACACGAAGCGGTCGAACAGGTAGGCGATGTCGTGCGGGCCGGGGCTGGCTTCCGGGTGGCCCTGGAAGCTGAAGGCCGGCTTGTCGGTGCGGGCGAGGCCCTGCAGCGTGCCGTCGAACAGGCTGAGGTGCGTCGCACGGACGTTGGCGGGCAGCGAGCCGGCATCGACCGCGAAGCCGTGGTTCTGGCTGGTGATGCAGACGCGGCCGTTGTCCAGGTCCTTGACCGGGTGGTTGGCGCCGTGGTGGCCGAACTTCATCTTGAAGGTCCGGGCGCCCGAGGCCAGCGCCATGATCTGGTGGCCCAGGCAGATGCCGAAGACCGGCGTGCCGGACTCGATGAACTGCCGGGTCGCCTCGATGGCGTAGTCGCAAGGCTCCGGATCGCCGGGGCCGTTGGACAGGAAGATGCCGTCCGGCTCCAGGTCGAAGACGGCGCTGGCCGGCGTCTGCGCCGGCACGACCGTGACCTTGCAGCCGCGCTCGGCCAGCATGCGCAGGATGTTGTGCTTGACGCCGAAGTCATAGGCGACGACGTGGAACTTCGGCGCGGCCTGCGTGCCATAGCCCCGGCCCAGCTGCCATTCGGTCTGCGTCCAGGTCTCGCGTTCGGTGCGGCTGACGACCTGGGCGAGGTCCAGCCCGGCCATGGACGGCGCAGCCCGGGCGGCGGCGATGGCCGCGTCGATGTGGGCTTGCGTCAGCGTCTCGCCCGCCGGCAGCGCGAGGATGCAGCCGTTCTGCGCGCCGTGGGTGCGCAGCAGGCGCGTGAGGCGGCGCGTGTCCAGCCCGGCGATGGCGACCGTGCCCTGCCCGCGCAGATAGGCGTCCAGCGGCTGGCCGGAGCGGAAATTGGACGCGCGCAGCGGCAAATCCTTGATGACGAGGCCGGCGGCAAAGACTTTGCTCGACTCGACGTCCTCGTCGCTGACGCCGTAGCTGCCGATGTGCGGATAGGTCAGCGTGACGATCTGCCGGCAGTAGCTCGGGTCGGTGAGGATTTCCTGATAGCCGGTCAGCGCGGTGTTGAACACCACTTCGCCGACGGTCTGGCCCGTCGCGCCGATGGACTGGCCTCGGAACACCGTCCCATCCGCCAGAGCCAGGATCGCTTGAGGGGGATGGAGCAGGTCAGCCAGCACGAAAGTCTCCGCAAGTGGGGCGCGTGCCGGCTCCACCCATCCGAAGACGGATCAGCTTGGAGAAACCGAGGGGGTTGGGTGCCGGGCAGCGATGGGTTCAGGTAAACCTGTCGAGTATAGCCGACTGGGGTAAGTACCGAGGCTTCGTGAGCGGTGCGCGGGCCCTCAAAGCGCCGCGATGCCGGCGCGCGCGATCTCCACGTCTTCACTGGACTTGACGCCGCTGACGCCCACCGCGCCGACGCACTGCCCGTCCACCAGGATGGGCACGCCGCCTTCGAGCAGGCCCTGCAGGCCGGGCACGCTCAGGAAGGACACGCGGCCCTGGTTGATCATGTCCTCATAGCCCTTGCTCTCGCGCCGCCCGAGCGCGGCCGTATGGGCCTTGGCCGGCGCGATCTGTGCGGAGACGGGCGCGGCGCCGTCCAGGCGCTGCAGCCACAGCAGATGGCCGCCGGCATCGACGACGGCGATGCTGACGGCCCAGCCCTGGCCGAGGGCATGGGCTTCCGCTGCGGCGGCGATGCGTTTGACGTCGGCGAGTTCGAGTTGCGCTTGCTGTTTCATGGCTTGAAGTTCGGGAGCAGGCCCCCAATGTAACGACACTAGAATCCGCTCAGACCCATCATTACGGAAGGATCGTCATGAACCAAAGCATGCAAACCCAATACGGCTATGCCGGCACGGGCCTGGCTGCCGACCGCCAGCGCGTGCTGCGCAACACCTACTGGCTGCTGGCCCTGTCCCTGGTGCCGACGGTGCTGGGCGCCTGGGTCGGCGTCGCCACCGGCCTGTTCCAGTTGATGAGCCCCGGCATCAGCATGGTGGTGTTCTTCGTCGGCGCCTTCGGCCTGATGTTCCTGGTCGAGAAGACCAAGAACAGTTCCACCGGCGTCGTCGCGCTGCTGGGCTTCACCTTCTTCATGGGGCTGATGCTGTCGCGGCTGATCGGCTTCGTGCTGGGCTTCAAGAACGGCACTTCGCTGGTGATGACGGCCTTCGGCGGCACGGCGGTGGTGTTCTTCGCCATGGCGAGCCTGGCCACGGTCATCAAGCGCGACCTGTCCAGCATGGGCAAGTTCCTGACCGTCGGCGCCATCGTGCTGATGGTGGCCGGCATCGCCAACTTCTTCCTGCAATCGTCGGCGCTGATGCTGACCATCCTGGTGCTGATGCTGGGCGTGTTCTCGGCCTTCATGCTCTACGACATCAAGCGCGTCGTGGACGGCGGCGAGACCAACTACGTCAGCGCCACGCTGGCCATCTATCTGGATCTCTACAACGTGTTCCAGAGCCTGCTGTCGCTGCTCGGCATCTTCGGCGGCGACCGCGACTGACGCCCCCCCGGCGTTGTCAGGCAAGGGCGGCTCCGGCCGCCCTTTTCATTTCGCCCTTCACTTCGGCGCGGGCTTGTAGTTCTTCAACACATAGGGCGCGCTCAGCACGACGGGCTGGCCAAGTTGGCCGATCTGCAAAGCCAGATTGACCGTGCCGGCCGCGAAGCTCTCTTCAGCCACGCCGCCGATGACGACGGCTTCGAGCTTGTTCGTCAGCGTCACCTGCCCCGCCACGACGGCCGTGTAGGGCGGGGCGCCGAGTTGCAGCAGCATGGGCACGACGGCGCTGGCCTTGGGGTCGTCGGTGTCCAGCCGCGCCCACAGCAGAGCCTGCAGCTTGTCGCCCTTGGCGATGCCGCCCTGCAGCGGCGCGACGGCGCCGATGTCCCAGGGGTTGGCGCGGGCCGCCGGCAGGGCCACGCGCAGACAGGTCTTGCCGCTCGCCGCGCAGGCCACCTGCTGGCTGGACTGGCCCTCGCCGTAGACCGACCAGGCCGTCACGCGCGGCGTGTTGATCAGGTAGTCCAGCGCCGGGTCGGTCGTGCGCGCGGGCGCCGCCGCGGCGGCCTTTTCGGGCACCAGGGCGCCGTGGATGGGCCGGACCCAGCCGTCCGCCTTCATGTCCCAGAGCACGAAGTCGGAGTCGAACTGCCAGTAGGACCAGCCGAAGCCGCGCGCCTCGGCCGCCCGTGCCACGGCCGCCGTCCAGGCCACGCGCTGCGCCATGCCGGCGCTCTCCAGCGCGCCGAACTCGCCGAGCAGGATGGGCCGCCGATGCTTGTCCGCCCAGGCCTTGACCCGGTCCATGTCGGCGCCCAGCTTCTCGCGCTCGGCCGCCGTGCCCCAGGTCACGCCGGAGAGCTTCTGGAACTGCGGCGTCCAGCTTGCGCCCTGGTGGGTGAACTCCATCGGCGTGTAGTAGTGGAAGGTGACGATGAGGCGGCGGTCGTCCTCGGGCAGGCGCAGCTGGTCCAGCCGGTCCAGCGAGTTCCAGAACTCGGGGCCGACGATGACGCGCCGCGTCGGGTTGCTGGCGCGGATGATGGCCAGGTTCTCGGCCAGCATCTCGTTCCAGACCGCATCGACGGCGCCATTGGGCTCGTTGAGGATCTCGAAGATCACCGCGTCCGGCGCGTCCCGGTAATGCGCGGCGATCTGGCGCCAGAAGGCTTGGAGCTGAGCCCGGCAGGCCGCCACGGCCTTGGCACATTCGTTGAAGTTGTGCTGGTCGAGGACGACCTGCAGCCCCGCCTTCAGGCCGGCGGCGACGAACTCGTCCAGCTGCTTGAGCCACTGCGGCGACAGACGCTGCTCCGCGTCCATGTGCGCGAAGGCGTGCAGGTTCAGCCGCACATGGTCGAAGCCGCCGTCGCGGATGGCTTGCATATGGCGCGGCTGGAAGCGCGCCTGGGCCGGGTCGCTCCAGACCGGGTCATAGCCGAGGATGTTGACGCCGCGCCTGAGGGGCGCGCCGTCGGTCTGCGCCTGGGCGGCGCCCGTCAGGCAAAGCGCCAGCCCGGCCGCGCCCAACAGTCGAATGAACTGCGATCTGATCCCCATGGCGGCCTCGTCTCCGGTTGGTTGGAATAGATAAACAAAACTAAACAGTGTTGTTTACCTATTTTGTCCACCGCCTCGGAATCGGCACTCCGGGCTTACGCGAAGTTCAGCGCTCGAAGACGGCGATGCTCTCGACGTGGGCCGTGTGCGGGAACATGTTCACCGCGCTGGCCGCCGTGCAGCGGTAGCCGGCGACGTTGACGAGCAGGCCGGCGTCGCGTGCCAAGGTCGCCGGGTTGCAGCTCACGTAGACGATGCGCCGGGGCGCCGCCCAGCCCGGCGCCAGCGACGGGTCTTGCGCGATGTCGGCCACCGCCTTGGCGAGCGCGAAGGCGCCCTCACGCGGCGGGTCGATCAGCCACCGATCGGCCGCGCCATCCTGGGCCAGCAGTTCGGGCGTCATCTCGAACAGATTGCGCGCCACGAAGCGGGTCTTGTGCGCGAGGCCGTTGACCGCCGCGTTCTCGCGCGAGCGCTGCACCAGGGTCTCGCTGCCCTCGATGCCCAGCACCTCGCGCGCCTGCGTGGCCAGCGGCAGCGTGAAATTGCCGAGGCCGCAGAACCAGTCGATGACGCGCTCATCGGGCCGCACGGCCAGCAGGCGCAGCGCGCGGCCCACCAGCGCCGCGTTGACGTGCGGGTTGACCTGCGTGAAATCGGTCGGCTTGAAGGGCATGGTCACGCCGAACTCGGGCAGGCGGTAGGCCAGCGGCGGGCCGCCCGCATCGAGCAGATGCACGGTGTCCGGCCCCTTGGGCTGCAGCCACCACTGCACGCCATGCGCGGCGGCGAATTCGCGCAGCAGCGCGAGGTCGCCGTCCGGCAGCGGGTTGAGGTGGCGCAGCACGAGGGCGATCACCTCGTCGCCCATCGCCAGCTCGATCTGCGGCAGGCGGTCGCGCTCGGCCATCGCCGTGATGAGTTCGCGCAGCGGCAGCAGCAGGTCGCTGACGACGCGGGGCACGACCTTGCAGACCTGCATGTCGGCCACGTAGCGGCTCTTGCGCTCGTGAAAGCCGATCAGCACGACGCCCTTCTTGGCCACGAAGCGCACCGAGAAGCGCGCCCGGTAGCGGTAGCCCCAGGCCGGCCCCTCGATGGGCCGCAGCAGCACCTCGGGCTTGACCTTGCCGAGATGCCAGAGCTGGTCTTCCACCACGCGCTGCTTCACGGCCACCTGGGCGCCCGGGTGCAGATGCTGCATCTTGCAGCCGCCGCAGGCGCCGGCATGCAGGCCGAAATGGGGGCAGCCCGGCGCCACGCGCAGCGGGCTTTCCTTGCGGATCTCGGTGAGCTGGCCCTGCTCCCAGTTGTTCTTGCGGCGCGCGATCTGCGCCTTGACGACCTCGCCCGGCAGCGCGCCGTCGATAAAGACCACCTTGCCCTCGGCGTTGTGCGCCACGCCCTGCGCTTCCAGTTCGAGGCTCTCGACCTTGAGCCAATCCGTTGTCTGATTCATAGGGCCGGGATTATCCCGGCTGAGGCATGTGGCCCCTCGTCCGCCGGCTACGGCGGACGATCCCCCGAGGGGATGCGGGCCGGCTTGGGACGGCCCGGCGCTCGGCCCGCTAGAAGATCGAATCCCGGTCCACGCCGTGCCGCACCATATTGCGCTTGAGCTTGGCCAGCGCCTCGATCTGGATCTGGCGGATGCGTTCACGCGTCAGCTTCAGGCGGATGGCCAGCACGTCCAGCGTCTCGGGTTCGCGGTCGGACAGGCCATAGCGGCCCGACAGCACCTCGCGCTCACGCTCGTTCAGGCTGGCGAGGCCGTGCTGCAGCAGCGCCTCGACCTCGTGCGACAGGCGCAGGCCCATCGGGTCGATGGCCTGGTCGTCGGCGACGAGGTCGAGCATGGATTCGCCGCCCTCGCCGTTGCGGTCCACCGGAGAGTCCAGTGAACTGGGCAGTTCGGCATAGGCCAGCAGTTCCGCCACCTCGTCCACCGGGCGGCCCAGGGCCTGCGCCACGTCCTCGGCGCGCACGCGGCCTTCGGTGCCTTGCGCGCTTTGCAGCGCTTCGAGCGCACGGCGCGCCTTCAGCACCTGATTGAGTTCGCGGACGATGTGCACCGGCAGCCGCACGAGGCGGGCCTGATGCATCAGCGCCCGCTCGATGCTCTGGCGTATCCACCAGCTCGAATAGGTCGAGAAGCGGAAGCCCCGCTCGGGCTCGAACTTGCTGATCGCGTGCATCAGGCCGAGGTTGCCTTCCTCGATCAGGTCGCTCATCGGCAGGCCGCGGCCGAGGTAGTTCTTGGCGATGCTGACGACGAGCCGCAGGTTGTGCTCGATCATGGCCTGACGGGCCTCGAAGTCGCCCGCGCGGGCGGCCTGGGCGGTGTCGAACTCCTGCTGCGGCGTCAGCAGCGGCGTGCGGCGGATGTCGCGCAGATAGGCCTGCAGCGCATTGCCGAGTTCGACCTCGCTGCCCGCGTTGCGCAAGGCTTGGCCGTCTTCGTCGGCGGCGTCGCTGCCGGGGATCTGGCCGTCGGGTGTGGGCGCAGCGCGTTTCATGGCGGTTCGCTGCGGGCCCGGTGTGGCGGTGCTGGTCGGCGTTCTCAGCGCACTGGCAGCAGCCTGGCCGGATCGACGGGCTTGCCGAGCTTGCGCACTTCAAAGTGAAGCTTGACGGTGTCGCTCTCGGTGGAACCCATCTCGGCAATCCTCTGGCCCTTGCGCACGACCTGATCCTGCTCGACCAGCATCGCCCGGTTGTGGGCATAGGCGGTCAGGTAGGTGTTGTTGTGCTTGATGATGACGAGGTTGCCGTAGCCGCGCAAGCCCGAGCCGGCGTAGACGACGCGGCCGTCGGCCACCGCCAGCACCGGATCGCCCGCCTTGCCGGCGAAGTCCAGGCCCTTGTTGCGCTGCTCGTCGAAACCGGCGCTGATGGGCTGGGCGACGGGCCAGCCCCAGGCCAGGCCGTCGTCGTCCACGGGCACCGCAGCAGCGGCAACCGCAGCCGGCGCGGCCGGTGCGGCGGCACTGGTGGCGGCGGCCGGCGGCCTGCTGTCCAGCGGCCGCGTTTCGACCTTGGGGGCGCTGGCGATCGGCCGCGTCGTCGCGGCGCCCGCGTCCACGCCCGGGGGCACGACGCGCAGCACCTGCCCGACCTCGATGCGGTTGGGGTTGTCGAGGTTGTTCCACCTGGCCACGTCGCGCCAGCTCTGGCCGTTGTCCAGCGCGATGCGGATCAGCGCGTCGCCCGGCTTGACGGTGTAGTAGCCGGGCTTGCCGGCGTTCTCGGCGCCGGGCGGCGGCTTGACTTCGGCGGCCACGGGCGCCGAGGCGGCAGAGTCCGGCGCAGGCGCCGAGGCGGCGGGCCGGGGCGGCGGCGGGTTGCGATCCTCGACCGGCGCCTGATGCAGCGAGGTGCCGCAGGCGCTGAGCAGCAGCGAGGTGGTGGCGACGAGAAGGGTGAGGCGCAGGCGTGCGGGCATCGTGGAGCGGCGTCAGAGGACGCCGGATTTTAGAGGGACGAAGAGCACGGCCTCGTGCTCGCGGCGCAGCCAGCGGCCGACGCCGCCCTCGACGACGTGGTCCAGCACGACCAGCACCTGCCCCTTGCCGCTCGCCGTCGGCGCCATCGGTGCGACAAGCCGGCCGCCGGGCGCGAGCTGCTCCATCCAGGCGGGCGGGATGTCCTCGCCGCCGGCCGCCGCGATGATGCTGTCGAAGGGCCCGCTGGCCGCGTGGCCGGCGCGGCCGTCGCCCCAGACCAGGCGCGGCGCCGGCTGCGATTTGACCCGCTGCAAATGCGCCCGCGCCTTGTCGTGCAGGCCCTGCACGCGCTCGATGGACGTGAGCTGGCGCGCCAGCAGCGCGATGACGGCGGCCTGGTAGCCGCAGCCCGTGCCGATCTCCAGCACGCGGCCCAGCGTGCCGCGCTGGCGGGCGCCCGGGCCGGCCATCAGCAGGCCCAGCATGTGGGCGACGACCGAGGGCTTGGAGATGGTCTGGCCATGGCCGATGGGCAGGGCCGTGTCCTCATAGGCCTGGGCGGCGAGCGCGCTGTCCACGAATTCGTGGCGGGGCACGCTGGCCATCGCGGCGAGCACGCGCTCGTCGAACTTCCCCTCGGCGCGCAGCCGGGCCACCATGCGCTCGCGCACCGCGCCGCTGTCCAGCCCGGTGCCCGTGCTCGGCCGCGCCAGCCGCGCCGCGTCGGCCGTGGCCTGGCGCAGATGGCGCTGCGGCATCAGCAGCTCGCGCTGGGGCGCGGCGGCGGACTTCAGCGAAGCCGGGAAACGCTTGGGGGTGGCGGTCATGCCAGCGGCGCCCGGTCGCCCGAAGGCGCTGGCGCGCCCCCTCGGGGGGCAGCGAGCAAGGCGAGCGTGGGGGCCGTCATGTCGTCAAAGCCCGAGGCGCTGCGCCCACGTCCCCAGCGCGGCATGGGCGGTCAGATCGACCTGCAGGGGCGTGATCGACACCTCGCCGTTGGCCGTCGCATGGAAGTCCGTGCCCTCGCCGGCATCGCGGGCGTCGCCGGCCGGGCCGATCCAGTAGATCGTCTCGCCGCGCGGGTTGAGCTGCTGGATGATGCCCTCGGCCGCATGGCGCCGGCCCAGGCGCGTGATGCGGCGCGGCAGGCGGTCGGCGTCGGGCCGGTTGGGGATGTTGACGTTGAGCAGAAAGCCCTGGCCCAGCCCGCCGGCGATGACCTGCTCGACGACGCTGCGCGCCGCGCGGGCCGCCGCGTCCAGCTCGCCCCAGCCCTTGTCCACCTGCGAGAAGGCGATGGACGGGATGCCGAACAGATAGCCCTCGGTGGCGGCGGCGACGGTGCCGGAATAGAGCGTGTCGTCGCCCATGTTGGCGCCGTTGTTGATGCCCGAGAGCACCAGGTCGGGCCGGTAGCCGAGCAGGCCGGTCAGCGCGAGGTGGACGCCATCGGACGGCGTGCCGCTGACATAGCGGAAGCCGTTGGCGGCGCGGTAGACGTTCAGCGGCCGGTTCAGCGTCAGCGAATTGGACGTGCCGCTGGCGTTCTGCTCGGGGGCGATGACCTCGATCTCGCCCAGGCCCTCGCAGGCTTTCACGAGGGCCGCGAGGCCGGGGGCGAGGTAGCCGTCGTCGTTGGAAATGAGGATGCGCATGGCCGGCGATTGTAGGGAGCGCGTCACCTGCGGGACCGGCTGTAACCCGCTTGATTCCTATCATGGCCGCCCGAGAAAACCAGGAGATGGCGATGAAGGCATGGCTGTGCGAGAACCCCGTGGGCGTCGAGGCGCTGCAATGGCGCGAACTGCCGGCGCCGCCGCTCGCGGCGGGCCAGATCCGCGTGCGGATCCGGGCCGCCAGCCTGAACTTCCCCGACCTGCTCATCGTGCAGAACAAATACCAGATGAAGCCCGCCCTGCCCTTCGTGCCGGGCACGGAGTTCTCGGGCGTCGTCAGCGAGGTCGGCGAGGGCGTGAAGGGCTTTGCCGTCGGCCAGCGCGTCGCGGCCTTTGGCGGTCTGGGCGGCTTCGCCACCGAGGTCTGCATCCCGGCGGCGCTGGCAATGCCGCTGCCCGACACGTTCAGCTTCGAGGACGCCGCCGCCTTCATCTGCACCTATGCCACCAGCCACCACGCGCTGCTGGACCGCGGCGCGCTGCAGGCGGGCGAGACGGTGCTCATCCTCGGCGCGGCCGGCGGCGTCGGCACGGCGGCGATCCAGATCGCCAAGGCGGCCGGCGCGCGCGTCATCGCCGCCGCCGGCAGCGACAGCAAATGCGCCGCCTGCCGCACCCTGGGCGCCGACGCGACGATCAACTACACGACACAGAACCTGCGCGACGAGCTGAAGGCGCTGACCGAGGGCAAGGGGCCGGACCTCATCTACGACCCGGTCGGCGGCGACCTCGCCGAAGCCGCCTTCCGCTCCATCGCCTGGCGCGGCCGCTACCTCGTCGTCGGCTTCGCGCAGGGGCAGATCCCGTCGCTGCCGCTGAACCTGGCACTACTCAAGGGCGCGTCCCTGGTCGGCGTGTTCTGGGGCGAGTTCGCCAAGCGCGAGCCGGGCCGCAATGCCCGGATGCTGGGCGAACTGGCCGCCTGGTATGCGGCCGGCAAGATCAAACCCGTGCTGGACCGCGTGCTGCCGATGGAAGAACTGCCTGCCGCCTTCGCGCGCATGGCGGCGCGCGAGGTCGTCGGCAAGCTGGTTCTTACCCAACTTGAAGCCTGAAACGGGGGCGTGAGGCTCGGGCGCGCCACCCGGGTCTCCAGGGGCGGTGAGCTACATTCACCGGCTGAACCGACAGCCGCCGCACGCCCCGCGCCATGACCGTCAAAGTCCTCATCATCGAAGACAACCCCGTCGCCCGCAGCTTCCTGTGCCGGGTGGTGCGGGAGAGCTTCAGCGACGCCATGGAGATCACCGAAGTCGGCGACCTCGAAAACGCCCGCCGCCAGGTCGCCAAGCTGGGCAGCAGCGCCGCAGAGCCGGGCTTCAAGCTCATCCTGGTGGACCTGGAACTGCCGGACGGCAACGGCATGGAGTTCCTGTCCGAACTGGCCGGCTCGCCGGCCATCAAGATCGTCACGACGCTGTACTCGGACGACGACCACCTGTTCCCCGCGCTGCAATGCGGCGCCGACGGCTATCTGCTGAAGGAAGACCGCTTCGAGGTGCTGGTCGAAGAGCTGCAGCGCATCGTGCGCGGCCAGCCGCCGCTGTCGCCGGCCATCGCGCGCCGGCTGCTGTCCCACTTCCGCCCGAGCAGCAGCGACAGCGGCCCGATGCCGCTGAACTCCGGCTTCGGCGCGCTGTCCACCTCGCACGCCCCCTTCGCCAACAGCCGCGGCGTCGTGCTCGACCCGCCGCCCGAGTGGGAGCGCCTGACGCCGCGTGAGAGCGAGGTGCTGACCTATCTGAGCAAGGGCTTCACGATCAAGGAGATCGCCAACCTGATGGGCATCAAGTGGTTCACCGTCAACGACCACATCAAGTCGATCTACAAGAAGCTCAATGTGTCGAGCCGCGCGGAAGCGGCGGTGCTGGCGTCCAAGCAAGGGCTGGTCTAGGCAGGCCCGCAACAAGGCAAAAAGGCCAGTCGGTAAGACTGGCCTTTTCTATTGGCGGAGAGGGAGGGATTCGAACCCTCGGTACGGGGATACCGTACGCCTGATTTCGAGTCAGGTACATTCGACCACTCTGCCACCTCTCCTGATTCGGTGCGAGCGAAGCCGGCCATTATAGCCAGCTTTTTCCTGCGCTCAGGCGCGCAGCGTGTCGAGCCCGCCGAGATAGGTCCGCAACGCCTCGGGCACGGTGATGCTGCCGTCGGCGTTCTGGTAGTTCTCCAGCACCGCGACGAGCGTGCGCCCGACCGCGAGGCCGGAGCCGTTCAGCGTGTGGACCAGTTCGTTCTTGCCCTGCGCGTTCTTGAAGCGCGCCTGCATGCGGCGGGCCTGGAAGGCGCCCATGTTCGAGCAGGAGCTGATCTCACGGTAGGTGTTCTGCGCCGGCAGCCAGACTTCCAGGTCATAGGTCTTGGTCGCGCCGAAGCCCATGTCGCCCGTACACAGAAGCACGGTCCGGTAGGGCAGGCCAAGCTTCTGCAGGATCGCCTCGGCATGGCCCGTCATCTCTTCCAACGCGGCCATGCTGTGCTCGGGCTGTTCGATGCGCACCATCTCCACCTTGTCGAACTGGTGCTGGCGGATCATGCCGCGCGTGTCGCGGCCGGCGCTGCCTGCTTCGGAGCGGAAGCAGGGGCTGTGCGCGGTCAGCTTGATCGGCAGGTCGGCAGCGGCCAGCACGCCGTCGCGCACGGTGTTGGTCAGCGAGATTTCCGAGGTAGAGATCAGGTACTGCTCGGGGTGGTCCGCATCGCTGCCGCGATAGACCCAGAACATGTCTTCCTTGAATTTGGGCAACTGGCCCGTGCCTTCGAGGATCTCGCGGTTGACGATATAGGGCGTGTAGCACTCGGTGTAGCCGTGCTCGGTGGTCTGCACGTCGAGCATGAACTGGGCGAGTGCGCGGTGCAGCCGGGCGACCGGGCCGCGCAGGAAGCTGAAGCGCGAGCCCGACAGCCGCGCCCCGGTCTCGAAGTCCAGGCCCAGCGGCGCGCCGAGGTCCACGTGGTCTTTGACCTCGAAGTCGAAGGCGCACGGGCTGCCCCAGCGGCGCACTTCGACATTGCCCGCCTCGTCCGCGCCCACGGGCACGCTGACGTCCGGCAGGTTGGGCACGCCCATCAGCAACTCGTTCAGTTCGGCCTGGATGGCGTCCAGCCGCTCGGCGCCGGCCTTGAGTTCATCGGCGATGCCGCCGACCTCGGCCATCAGCGCCGAGGCGTCCTCGCCCTTGCCCTTGGCCATGCCGATCTGCTTGGACAGGCTGTTGCGCCGCGCCTGCAGTTCCTCGGTGCGGGTCTGCACGGCCTTGCGCTCGGCTTCGAGCGCGGTGAAGCGCGCCACGTCGAGATAGGGCTGCGGGTGCTTGCGCGCGCTCAGGCGCTCGATGACGGCGTCGAGGTCCTTGCGCAGGTGGGTGATGTCGAGCATGGGAATCCTTCGGGAATCGAAATGAGAGCGGCGCCGATGCCAGGCGCCGCCGCAAGAGGGATGCGCCGGCGTCAGGATCGTGAGGCGCTGACCTCGGCCATGGACTTGTCGCCCAGACCCATCGGCAGCGGGAAGCGCACGTTCTCCTCGACGCCGGGCAGGCTGCGCACCGTCGTCGCGCCGAACGCGCGCAGCCGGGCGATGACGGCCTGCACCAGCACGTCGGGCGCCGAGGCGCCGGCCGTCAGGCCCACGCGCGGGCGGCCGTCCAGCCATTCGGGCTTCAGGTCTTCGGCCGCATCGACCATATAGCCCGGCGTGCCCAGGCGCTCGGCCAGCTCGCGCAGGCGGTTGCTGTTGGAACTGGTGGGGCTGCCGACGACGATGACCACGTCCACCTGCGGCGCGAGCAGCTTCACGGCGTCCTGGCGATTCTGCGTCGCGTAGCAGATATCCTGCTTCTTGGGCTCGCGCACCTGCGGGAATACGCGCTTCACCTCGGCGAGGATCTCGGCCGCGTCATCCACGCTCAGCGTCGTCTGCGTGACGACGGCGAGCTTGCCCTGGTCGCGCACCTGCACGCAGGCCACGTCCGCCACGTCCTCGACGAGGAAGATGCCCTCGCTCAACTGGCCCATCGTGCCCTCGACCTCGGGGTGGCCCTTGTGGCCGATCATGATGAATTCGTAGCCCTCACGGTGCAGCTTGGCCACCTCGACGTGGACCTTGGTCACCAGCGGGCAGGTCGCGTCGAACACCTGGAAGCCGCGCGCCGCCGCCTCGCGCCGCACTTCCTGGCTGACGCCGTGGGCGCTGAACACCAGCGTCGCGCCGGCCGGCACCTCGGCCAGGTCCTCGATGAAGATCGCGCCGCGCGCCTTCAGGTCGTTGACGACATAGGTGTTGTGGACGATCTCGTGGCGAACGTAGATCGGCGCGCCGAACTTGAGCAGCGCGCGCTCGACGATCTCGATCGCCCGGTCCACGCCGGCGCAGAAGCCGCGCGGCTCGGCCAGCAGTACCTCTTGAGCTTGAGTCTGGGTTTGCACGGCCGCGCTCATAGCACCCCGATCACCCGCACTTCAAAACTCACCGGCTGGCCGGCCAGCGGGTGGTTGAAGTCGAACAGCAAGGCCTCGTCACCCAGTTCGCGCACGACGCCGGCATAACCGCCCTGCCCGTCCGGGCCCGGGAACTGCACCACGTCGCCGACCGAGTAGGTGTCGTCCGGGTCGCCGAGCTCGCGCAGCAGCGCCAGCTTCACACGCTGCAGCAACTCCGGGTTGCGATCGCCAAAGGCCTCGCCGGGCGCCAGCTCGAAGCGCTCGTGCGCGCCCTCGGGCAGGCCGATCAGCCGCGCCTCGATGGCTGGCGACAACTGGCCGGCGCCGAGCGACAGCGTGGCCGGCTTGTCGTTGAAGGTGTTCACGATGTCGGCACCGTCCGGGCCCGAGAGCCGGTAATGCAGCGTGAGGAAGGAGCCGGCCTGGATGGGGTTCATTCGGGAAGGATCAGGGAGCGCTTGGCTAGACTGCCGATTTTATGCCGCTGACCCACCTGCCCCCGGACGCCCGCCCGCGCGAGAAGCTGCTCGCCCGGGGCCCGCAGGCGCTGGCGGATGCGGAGCTGCTGGCGCTGCTGCTGCGCACCGGCATCCAGGGCACGCCGGTACTGCAACTCGCTCAGCAGTTGCTGGACCGCTTCGGCGGCTGGGCCGGGCTGCTGGCGGCCGGCGTGCAGGACTTGGGCAAGGTCAAGGGCCTGGGCCCGGCCAAGCGCGCCGAAATCGCCGCCGTGCTGGAAATCGCGCGGCGCTCGCTCGGCCAGCAGCTCGCGGAGAAACCGGTGATGGACGACGCCGCCGTGGCCAAGGCCTTCGTGCGCCTGCACCTCGGCGGCCTGGAGCGCGAGGTCTTCGCCGTGCTCTTCCTGGACGCACGGCTGCGCCTGATCGCGCTGGAAACCCTGTTCCACGGCAGCCTCACCGCCACGACGATCCACCCGCGCGAAATCGTCAAACGCGCATTGGCGCTCGGCGCCGCCTCGGCCATCCTCGCGCACAACCACCCCAGCGGCTCCGCCGAGCCCTCGCAGGCCGACGCGCTGCTGACGAAGCGGCTCTGCGACGCACTGGCGTTGGTGGACGTGCGCGTCGTGGACCACTTCGTCGTCGGCGCGGGCGAGGTCGTCTCCTTCGCCGAGCGAGGCCTGCTGTGAGCAAGGCCCGTGCGACACACCGCCTCGCCGACCTCAGGCCCCTGGCCCGCGAACTGGCCGCGCGCCGGTTGGCCGCCGAACTGGAACACGAACGCCGCGCCGCTGCCGCGCGCCTGGCCGAGCAGGAGCAGCGCGCCTTCGCGCTGGCCGTCGGCGCGGTGACGCCGCTGCGCCAACCCGGCCGCGCCGTGCATGCGCGTGCCCAGCCCACGCCCGAACCGCGCCAGCGCGAAGCCGACGAACGTGCCGTGCTGCTGCAGGCTCTGTCCGACGAGATCGACATCGACACCCTGCTCGACACCGACGAGAGCCTGAGCTTTCGCCGTGACGGCATCGCCATCGAGGTCGTGCGCAAGCTGCGCCGCGGCCACTGGGCGCTGCAGGCCCAGCTCGACCTGCACGGCCTGCGCCGCGACGCCGCGCGCGAGGCCCTGGGCCTGTTCATCCACGACAGCGCCCGGCGCGGCCTGCGCTGCGTGCGCGTCATCCACGGCAAGGGCCACGGCTCCCCCGGCCACGAGCCCGTGCTCAAGGGCCGCGTGCGCCGCTGGCTGGTGCAGAAGAGCGAAGTGCTGGCCTTTGTGCAGGCGCGCGCCAGCGACGGCGGCGCGGGGGCGTTGATGGTGCTGCTGGCGGGTTAGGGCAGCCGGCCGCGCCATCGTTTTAGAATCGCATCCCCCTCCCCCCACAAGAGCGAGAAAGGCACCCTGGTTATGACACCGCGAACTACGACCACCACCTTCACCGGTACCTAGTCGGCTGCGGCACGTCACGTCTTCTCGCCCTTCCCGGGGCAACGAACAAAGCGCGGCACCCGGCCGCGCTTTTTGTTTTCCGCCCCTGATGGAGCACCCCATGATTTCGATCCAACTCCCCGACGGCTCGCGCCGTGAATACCCCGCCGCGCTGACGGTCGGCGACGTGGCCGCCAGCATCGGTGCCGGCCTCGCCAAGGCCGCTTTGGGCGGCAAGGTGGACGGCAAGCTCGTCGATCTGTCCTATCGTCTAGACCACGACGCCCAGCTCGCCATCGTCACCGACAAGGACGCCGACGGGCTGGAGCTGATCCGCCATTCGACGGCCCATCTGCTGGCCTATGCGGTCAAGTCGCTCTACCCCGAGGCCCAGGTCACCATCGGCCCGGTCATCGACAACGGCTTCTACTACGACTTCTCGTACAAGCGCCCCTTCACGCCCGAGGATCTGGCCGCCATCGAGGCCAAGATGAGCGAACTGGCAAAGAAGGACGAGCGCGTCGAGCGCCGGGTGCTACCGCGCGACGAGGCGGTGGCTTACTTCAAGGGCATGGGCGAGGACTACAAGGCCGAGATCATCGCCAGCATCCCGAGCAATGAGGACGTGTCGCTGTACCGCGAGGGCAGCTTTGAAGACCTCTGCCGCGGCCCGCACGTCCCCAGCACGGGCAAGCTCAAGCACTTCAAGCTGATGAAGGTGGCCGGTGCCTACTGGCGCGGCGACCACCGCAACGAGATGCTGCAACGCATCTACGGCACGGCCTGGGCCACCAAGGACGACCTGCAGAAGTACCTGACGCTGCTGGAAGAGGCCGAGAAGCGCGACCACCGCCGCCTCGGCCGCGAGCTCGACCTGTTCCACATCGACGAGCACTCGCCCGGCACGGTGTTCTGGCACCCGAAGGGCTGGACGATCTGGCAGGAGGTCGAGCAGTACATGCGCCGCGTCTACCGCGACAACGGCTACCAGGAGGTCAAGGGGCCGCAGATCCTCGACAAGGGGCTGTGGGAGAAGTCCGGCCACTGGGACAAATACCGCGACAACATGTTCACGACCGAGTCGGAGAAGCGCGACTACGCGCTCAAGCCGATGAACTGCCCCGGCCACATCCTGATCTTCAAGCAGGGCGTCAAGAGCTACCGCGACCTGCCGCTGCGCTATGGCGAGTTCGGCCAGTGCCACCGCAACGAACCCACCGGCGGCCTGCACGGCATCATGCGCGTGCGCGGCTTCACGCAGGACGACGGCCACATCTTCTGCACGGATGACCAGATCCTCGAAGAATGCGCCGCCTTCACGACGCTGTTGAAGCGGGTCTACAAGGACTTCGGCTTCACCGACATCGTCTACAAGGTCGCCACGCGGCCCGAGGCGCGCATCGGCACGGACGAGTACTGGGACCGCACCGAGCAGGTGCTGATGGAGTCTCTGCGCCGCTCGGGCTGCGAGTTCGAGATCGCCCACGGCGAGGGTGCCTTCTACGCGCCCAAGATCGAATACGCGCTGAAGGACGCGCTGGGCCGCCAGTGGCAGTGCGGCACGATCCAGATCGACTCCAACATGCCGGAGCGGCTGCAAGCCGAATTCGTGGACGAGGACGGCGCGCACAAGACCCCCGTCATGCTGCATCGCGCCATCGTCGGCAGCCTGGAGCGTTTCATCGGCATCCTGATCGAACAGCACGCCGGCGCGCTGCCCGTCTGGCTGGCGCCGGTGCAGGTCGTCGTCGCCAATATCACCGACGCACAGGCGGATTACGTGGCGGAAATCGTGAAATCGCTGCAAAAACAAGGGCTTAGGGCCCAGGCCGATTTGCGCAACGAGAAGATCACCTATAAAATCCGCCAGCATTCCATGCAAAAGCTGCCGTACATCCTCGTCGTAGGCGACAAGGAAAAGGCGAACGGCAGCGTTGCGGTACGCGCCCGTGGCAACCAGGATCTCGGCGTGATGCCCCTGCAGGACTTCCTTGACCGGATCTCCGCAGACATCACGAACAAGGTCTGACGAGCCGCTCGGGCGCGCTTCTGTTTTTTGTGGCCCCTTCGCCTGGGGCCGTTGAAAGGTCCACACCATCGCTACGTTTGCCGACCGTCGTGCGATTCCTGAGCGCAAGCACAGGCTGAACCGCGAAATCATGGCTCCCGAAGTCCGCCTGAACGGCCCCGAGAACGAACCCATCGGGATCGTCAGCATCCAGGAAGCCCTGCGCATGGCGGGCGACATGGATGTGGACCTGGTCGAGATCTCCGCCACCGCCAATCCGCCGGTCTGCCGGCTGATGGACTACGGCAAGTTCAAGTACCAGGAGCAGAAGCGCGCCGCTGAAGCCAAGGCCAAGCAGAAGATCATCGAGATCAAGGAAGTCAAGTTCCGCCCCGGCACCGACGAGGGCGACTACCAGATCAAGATGCGCAATCTGCGCCGCTTCATCGCCGAAGACGGCGACAAGGGCAAGGTCACGCTGCGCTACCGGGGCCGCGAGATCACGCACCAGGACATCGGCATGCGATTGCTGGAGCGGATCCGCGACGAACTGGCCGACGTGGCGGTGGTCGAGAACATGCCGAAGCTCGAAGGTCGGCAGATGATCATGGTCCTGGCGCCGAAAAAGCGCTGAGATCGACAGAGTTCAACCGGTGGGTTTGGTCGCCCGCCGGTTCACAAGTCTCCTGAGGCCGACAAGCGTGACGGGCTCACCGTCACCGCCCCAGGGACACACTTAAAAGGAGCATTCAATGCCCAAGATGAAGACCAAGAGCAGCGCGAAAAAGCGTTTTCGCGTTCGTCCGGGTGGCACCGTCAAGCGCGGTCAGGCGTTCAAGCGCCACATCCTGACCAAGAAGACCACGAAGAACAAGCGTCAGCTTCGCGGCGCCGTGACCGTGCATGAGACCAACATGGGCCACATGGCCCAGATGTTGCCTTTCGCCGGCCTGTAATCCACCAAGACTAGAAGGAGAAACACATGCCTCGCGTCAAACGTGGTGTTACCGCTCGCGCCCGTCACAAGAAGGTCCTGGCCCTGGCCAAGGGCTTCCGCGGTCGTCGTAAGAACGTCTTCCGCATCGCCAAGCAGGCGGTGATGAAGGCGGGCCAATACGCCTACCGTGACCGCCGCACCAAGAAGCGCGTCTTCCGTCAGCTGTGGATTGCCCGTATCAACGCCGCCTCGCGTGGCCTGGGCCTGTCCTACAGCAAGTTCGTGGCGGGTCTGAAGAAGGCCCAGATCGAGATCGACCGCAAGGTCCTCGCCGATCTGGCCGTCAACGACCCGGCTGGCTTTGCCAGCATCTTCGCCAAGGTGAAGGCCGCGCTCGCCTGATTGCGACCCATCCCGGCTTACGTCGGGATACGCAACTTTTGTGAGGGCCGGCCCTTTGGGTCGGCCCTCTTTTATTTATCGAATCCGAATGTCTGATCTCGACGCATTGCTGCAAGCGGCCGCGGCTGATTTCGCCGCCGCGCCCACGCCCGCCGAACTGGAAAACGCCAAGGCCCGCTTCCTCGGCAAGTCCGGCCGCGTGACGGAGTTGATGAAGGGCCTGGCCGCCCTCAACATCGACGAGAAGAAGACGCGCGGCGCCGAAATCAACCAGACCAAGCTCGCCATCGAAGCCGCGCTGACCGCCCGCCGCGACGCGCTCGCCACGGCAGAGCTTGAGAAGCAACTCAAGGCCGAGTCGCTCGACGTGACCCTGCCCGGCCGCCAGCGCGGCACCGGCGGCCTGCACCCGATCACGCGCGCGATGGAGCGCATCGAGGCCATCTTCGGCAGCATGGGCTTCGACGTGGCCGACGGCCCCGAGATCGAGACCGACTGGTACAGCTTCTCGGCGCTGAACAACCCCGAGAACCACCCCGCCCGCTCGATGCAGGACACCTTCTACGTGGATATGAAGGACGAGCACGGCGCGTGGCTCAACCTGCGCCCCCACACCAGCCCGATGCAGATCCGCTACGCCCAGGCCCATGCCAAGCGCTATGCGGGGCAGGAGCACATGCCCGAAATCCGCGTCATCGCGCCGGGCCGCACCTACCGCGTGGACAGCGACGCCACGCACTCGCCGATGTTCCATCAGGTCGAAGGCCTGTGGGTCGGCGAGAACATCAGCTTCAAAGACCTGAAGGCGGTCTACCTCAACTTCATCACCGCCTTCTTCGAGACGGACCAGCTCCAACTGCGCTTCCGCCCGAGCTATTTCCCGTTCACCGAGCCCAGCGCCGAAATCGACATCATGTTCGAGAGCGGTCCGCTGAAGGGGCGCTGGCTGGAAGTGTCCGGCTCGGGCCAGGTGCATCCGCAGGTCATCCGCAATATGGGGCTCGACCCCGAGCGCTACATCGGCTTCGCCTTCGGCTCCGGCATCGACCGGCTGGCGATGCTGCGCTACGGCGTCAACGACCTGCGCGCCTTCTTCGACGGCGACCTCCGCTTCCTCGCACAGTTCAAGTAAACAGCACGTTATGCAATTCCCCGAGTCCTGGCTGCGCGAGTTCTGCAATCCGCCGCTGTCCACCGAAAAACTGGCCGAACTGCTGACCATGTCCGGCATGGAAGTGGAAGAACTGCGCCCCGTCGCGCCGCCCTTCCACGGCATCGTCGTCGCCGAAATCCTCGAAGCCGAGCAGCACCCGAACGCGGACAAGCTGCGGGTCTGCAAGGTCAATGCGGGCGCTCATTTCAACAATGGGGAGCCTTTGCAGATCGTCTGCGGCGCGCCAAACGCGCGTGCGGGCATCAAGGTGCCGCTGGCGACGGTCGGTGCCGAACTGCCGCCGGGCGCAGACGGTAAACCCTTCAAGATCGGCGTCGGCAAGCTGCGCGGCGTCGAGAGCTTCGGCATGCTGTGCTCGGCGCGCGAACTGAAGCTCAGCGAAGACCACGGCGGCCTGCTGGAACTCGCCGGCGACGCGACGGTCGGCGAGGACATCCGCAAGCACCTGAACCTCGACGACACGCTGTTCACGCTCAAGCTGACGCCCAACCTCGGCCACGGCCTGAGCGTGTTCGGCATCGCCCGCGAAGTGGCGGCGCTGACGGGCTCGCCGCTGTTGCAGGCCGAATTCCCGCCCGTCAAACCGACGCTGGACGACAAGCTGCCCGTGCGCATCGAAGCCCCCGACCTTTGCGGCCGCTTCTCGGGCCGCATCGTCAAGGGCATCAATACGAAGGCGCAAACGCCCGCCTGGATGGTCCAGCGCCTGGAGCGCTGCGGCCAGCGTTCGGTGACGGCGCTGGTGGACATCTCGAACTATGTGATGTTCGAGTACGGCCGACCGTCCCACATCTTCGACCTCGACAAGATCAGCGGCGAACTGGTCGTGCGCTGGGGCAAGGCTGGCGAGCAACTCAAGCTGCTGAACGGCAACACTGTTCCCCTGGATAAGAAGGTCGGCGTCATCGCCGATGCGCGCGAGGTCGAGTCGCTGGCCGGCATCATGGGCGGCGACCACACCGCCGTGTCCGACGACACGAAGAACGTCTACGTCGAAGCCGCGTTCTGGTGGCCCGAGGCCGTCATGGGCCGGGGCCGGCGCTACAACTTCTCGACCGACGCGGGCCACCGCTTCGAGCGCGGCGTCGATCCGGCGCAGACCGTCGAGCACATCGAGCGCATCACGCAACTGATCCTCGACATCTGCGGCACGCCCGACACGCAAGTCGGCACGATGGACGACCAGCAGCCCAATATGCCCGTGCGCCAGCCGGTGCCGCTGCGCGTCGCCCGCGCCGCCAAGGTCATCGGCATGCCCGTCACGCAGGCCGACTGCGAGCGCGTCTTCACGCGCCTCGGCTTGCCGTTCACCGCTGCTAACGGCGTTTTGACGGTGACCCCGCCAAGCTGGCGCTTCGACCTGCAAATCGAGGAAGACCTGATCGAGGAAGTCATCCGCGTGCTGGGCTACCCGACGCTGCCTTCCACCGCGCCGCTCGCCCCCATCGTCGGCCGCGTGCGCTCGGAGTCGCGCCAGTCCACGCATGCGCTGCGCCGCGCCGTCGCCGCGCGCGACTACTTCGAGACGATCAACTTCAGCTTCGTCGAAGAACGCTGGGAGCGCGAACTGGCCGGCGAGACCGACCCGATCAAGCTGCTCAACCCCATCGCCGCGCCGCTGTCCGTCATGCGCACCAGCCTGATCGGCAGCCTCGTGCAGGTGCTGCGCCACAACCAGGCCCGCCGCGCCACGCGCGTGCGCGTGTTCGAGCTGGGCCGCGTGTTCAAGCGCGACGCCAGCGTCACCGACGGCCCGCTGTCCGTCGCCGGCATCGCCCAGCCGCTGCGCGTCGGCGGCCTCGCCTGGGGCGCGGCCGAGCAACAGCAGTGGAGCCAGCGCGACCGCGCCGTCGATTTCTTCGACGTCAAGGGCGACCTCGAAGCCTTGTTCGCGCCGCAGGCACTGACGTTCGAGGCCGCCGAACACTCCGCGCTCCACCCCGGCCGCAGCGCCCGCGTGCGGCTGAACGGCCAGCCCATCGGCATCGTCGGCGAACTGCACCCGCGCTGGCGCCAGGGCTACGAGATCAGCGGCGGCGCGCCCATCGTCTTCGAGCTGGACCTCGACGCTGCGCTGACCCGCACGCTGCCCCAAGGCCAGCCGCTGCCGCGCCAGCAAGCCGTGCAGCGCGACCTCGCCCTCGTCGTCAAAGACAGCGTCAGCCACGACGCGCTGATGGCCGCCATCACCGCCGTCGGCGGCGCGCTGCTGCGCTCGGCGCGGTTGTTCGACGTGTTCAAGCCCGCGCCCGGCACGGCGGCCGATCTGCAGGCCGACGAACGCAGCCTCGCCGTGCGCCTGGAACTGCTGGACGACGAGGCCACGCTGACCGACGAGCGTATCGACGCCGCCGTCGCCGCCATCGTCGCGGCAGCGGCCAGCCAACTCGGCGCGCGCCTGCGCGGCTGACCGGAGACCTTCATGGACGCCCAAGACCCCAAGAAAGACGCTGCCACCGCTGTGGCCATCGGCAGCCTGGAGACGCCCACGCTGACCAAGGCCGAACTGTCCGAACTGCTGTTCGACAAACTCGGCCTGAACAAGCGCGAGTCCAAGGACATGGTCGAGGCCTTCTTCGACATCCTGCACGCCAGCCTCGTCAAGGGTCAGGACGTCAAGCTCTCCGGCTTCGGCAACTTCAATATCCGCCGCAAAGCACCGCGCCCGGGCCGCAACCCGCGCACCGGCGAATCCATCCCCATCAAGGCGCGCAACGTCGTCACCTTCCACGCCAGCCACAAGCTCAAGGGCCAGGTACAAGGGGATACGCCCGCCGGCGAGGACTTCGAGTAGAGTCTGCATCCCTCACGCGAACTCGTTGATTTGCAATGGAAAAGGCGCTTCCCGCCATCCCCGCCAAACGCTACTTCACCATCGGTGAGGTCAGCGACCTGTGCGGCGTGAAGCCCTATGTGCTGCGCTACTGGGAGCAGGAGTTCACGCAACTCAAGCCCATGAAGCGGCGCGGCAACCGACGCTACTACCAGCACCACGAAGTGCTGCTGATCCGCCGCATCCGTGACCTGCTCTACGACCAGGGTTTCACGATCAGCGGCGCGCGCAACCAGTTGAGCGAGGGCCTGCCGCCAGGCGCCGCGCAGAACTTCCGCGAAGAAGCCGAGGCCGCGCAGGCGCTGGACGACAAGGCCCTGGACGACGATCTCGCCGTGCCGCCCGAACTGGCCCACGCCCCGGCGGCCCGCACGCCGATGCACGCCCAGCCGCTGAAGGCCGCCGAAGCCTCGATCACGCTGCCGGTGCTGGCCGCCGAGCCCATCGGCTCGCTGGAACAGGTGCGCGCCGAACTTCTCGCCATCCGCGCCAGCCTCTTCGGCTGAAGGCGCAATTTCTCGGATATACTGCTCGGCTCAGTCGGGGCGTAGCGCAGCCTGGTAGCGCACTTGCATGGGGTGCAAGGGGTCGCGAGTTCGAATCCCGCCGTCCCGACCATTTTTTACCAGTGAAATCAACGGGTTAGCAGCTCAGGCCGCTAACCCGTTTTTCCTTTCTGGGCCTTGTTGGACTCTCGAGGGGTAAACAAAGGGGTAAACGACCTGGCGGCTTGCGGCGAATCCGCGCGAACGTCGGCGAATGCCGACGCGCCCGTTAGAGCCATGGATCACCGGCCGCGCGGAAACCTCAAATTCCCAAATAGCCCTCGTCGCCGGTGCGTCGTACCGGATGTGCGTCGACATGCACCGCCGGCCGCAATCTCAGCTTTGGAGCAGGCCCCGGCCTACCAGCCCCTCTACGGGGCGGTCGGTGCTACAGGGTTGCTCGCCAACGCCTTAGTTGGCGGAACTAGCCGCCATGAGTACGACTGCCCGTAGAGCAACTCAGCCAATCTCAAGTCCGCGAGCACGCGCGCGTCCGAAGGATTGCCACGGCCGCTCCGCATGCCGAGCCCCCTGCACTGCCGGTTGCGTGCGCTACTCCCACGCGTTCCGCTTAAACCTTTTGCTTTCGAAAGTCCCCCACGAATCAACCTTGGTCGCGCGCGCTTAGACCCGCCCCATGGGGATCGATGGTGTGGGTCGGCAAACGTAGAGGAACGGGGCAATGCCAGCATCGACACCAGCATTGATGCCAGCATCAATGCTGGTATCGAGCGCCTTCAAACGTAGTAGAAACCTGTCCTCGCAGACTCGGCCAAGCTAGAACGTCGGTCAGCACAGCCAGTCGATGGCGCCGGCGTCATCCCTAGGCTTTTTCCTGCACGCTTCATTTAGGGCCGCCCCTGAGCAAGCCGCACAAGAGATGCGTAGACCACCATGCCAAACACTCCGTTCGAATCTTTTTGATTCGATATGAATGTTTTCTAGATAACATAAGCAGATCTTTCTACAACCCAAGGCCCATGCTCATCGATGTCGTCGATCAGACAGCCGAACTTCCCCAATCCCAGCGCGATCGGCTTAGGCACATCGAGCTGCGGTTGCGCTTCCTTGGGGAGGTTCGTCGCCCCGACTTGATGCATCGGTTTGGCATTCAATCGGCTGCGGCATCGCGGGATCTGGCGCTGTACAAAGAGCTGGCACCGGAGTGTTGATTCCCACGCCTTCCTGACCCACCGTTTCCGTCCAATCCTGACCCACCCTTGTTCGAGCCTCTCGGGCTCAGGTTGTGGGTAACTTCCTCGGTTTGGACTCCTTTTTGGTGGTGGGTTGAGC